>Ga0209674_100011_pt1 | contig 997175 bp, 900 predicted proteins | sample AraplaCvi_mMS_r2_FD_184279 | JGI IMG/M metagenome (GOLD analysis project Ga0209674, IMG submission 184279) | Arabidopsis root microbial communities from North Carolina, USA - plate scrape CL_Cvi_mMS_r2 (SPAdes) (version 2) | ecosystem: Host-associated > Plants > Roots > Endosphere | place: USA... | reverse complement strand
GATGCCTCCTTAGCCATCCTGCTTAGCGTGCAGTGTCGTCACGATGGTCCGTTTAATTCCGGGCCAATCCAAGCGGCGCCCGATCTTCGGCAAAAACGCCACGTACGTTTGTTTAGCGATGCATTCTTCGAGAAGCGCGCGCCCTTGACCTCCTAGAATGCCATTTGGTGCACGGGCAATTGTCGTACATACAAGCTTGCGGTTGGCATTGAAGCGGAATTCGTCATCCGAGGCGTAAGCGGCCAACTCCTCGAAAGAGAACTACATATCCAAAGGAGCGATCATGCAGCAACTGGTGAGACACCCATTTGTCCTCTTTGTCATCTCTTTCGTGCTGATGTCGATTGCGGCCCGGCTGGGTAGCCGCACTCTGCGCTCGCGGATACAAATCGACGAAGACACGCGTGATGACTTCAAGATCGTTCAGTCCGCAACGTTGACTCTACTCGCGCTGGTCATCGGATTTAGTCTGTCCATGGCAGTGGGCCGGTATGACCAGCGAAAAAACCTCGAAGAGGAAGAAGCCAACGCGATCGGAACTGAGTTCGTCCGCGCTGAACTGCTGGCCGACGCCGAGGCGGCCGTGGTCCGCTCGCTCCTCGTGCAGTATCTCGCATTGCGTGTCGAGTTTTACCAGACCCGAGACCTTCAACGTGTCCAGCAAATCGATGCCGCGACCGCGGACCTGCAGGCCAAACTGTGGACTGCAGCCAAGGCCGGCGCAGTTAAACAGCCGAGCCCGCTTAGCGCGCTAGCCATCGCGGGCATGAACGATGTGATCAACACACAAGGCTACACGCAGGCTGCATGGTGGAATCGAATCCCTGTAGCCGCATGGATATTAATGATCGTCATTGGCCTGTTCAGCAATCTGCTAGTGGGCTATGGCGTCAAAAATGCAAACGCTAAAAACCGCTTCCTCGTGATTATGCCTTTGACAGTGTCTCTCTCGTTTCTGTTGATCGCAGACATCGATAGTCCGCGCAACGGCATCATTCGGATTGTGCCGCAAAACCTCATTAGCACCGCGCAATCACTCCCGAAACCGTAGTGCCCGGAAACAGGACTATTGGACCCGAACGCATGTCAGTTAGCTGCAACGTCAAGCCGGATACCAGATCGTTCGAGCGCCTGACAACAGCCGGTTTGTCGACGTTCAAACGCCTATGTACTGCCGTCGACAAATGAACGCTGATGGCCGGTTTTCTGCCTGACGGCGATTGGCCGCACGCGACCCGTTTCGGTCAGTTGACCTTCTCCGAACCGGTCAGTCGGCTGCAAGCAGTCTTTGAGAACCGGAGTGCTCATAAGCGGACGTTCGCGACTTCACACAATCGGCCAGGAAGCGCCGTTCGCCTGTAGCCTTACCCCGACATTCAGGCGTCGGCTTCGCTCCTGGAGGCTGCCATTCGTCCCTGAGCTCCGCACCCCGCATCCGGCGTTTGCATTTGCGCGATTGGCCAGCCATACTGTGTTCGATTCACCTTCCCCGGGACGAACGCCGATGAGCCACGACGATCATCATGGAGGCGGGCCAGCCGGTGCCGACGATCACGAGGGCAGCGCCCTGTCGGAGATGGACTTGCGCGTACGCGCGCTCGAATCTCTTCTGGTGGAAAAGGGGTATGTCGATCCCGCAGCGCTCGACATCCTCATCGAGACGTACGAGCACAAGGTCGGGCCGCACAACGGTGCGCGCGTTGTAGCAAAGGCCTGGAACGATCCCGCGTACAAGCAATGGCTCCTGGATGACGCCACTGCTGCCATTGCGTCCCTTGGCTACACGGGACGGCAGGGCGAACACTTGGTGGCTCTGGAGAACACGCCGGCTGTGCACAACATGGTGGTGTGTACGCTTTGTTCGTGCTATCCGTGGCCCGTGCTCGGGCTCCCGCCTGTCTGGTACAAAGCGGCTCCGTACCGATCGCGCGCGGTCATCGACCCGCGCGGCGTACTGAAGGAATTTGGCTTCGAACTGCCCGCCGACGTGGAAATTCGCGTGTGGGATTCCACTGCCGAGGTCCGATATCTGGTGTTGCCAATGCGTCCGCCAGGCACCGAAGGCATGGGCGAGGATGCGCTCGCTGCACTCGTCACGCGTGATTCGATGATTGGCACCGGGTTGCCGAACGGCCTCGGCTATCCGAATCAGGAGCACATATGAATGGCGCACAAGACCTTGGAGGCATGCAGGCCTTCGGTCCGGTCCAGCCCGAGGCCGATGAGCCGCCATTTCACGCCAACTGGGAACGTCGGGTCCACGCGCTGACGCTCGCCATGGGGGCGACAGGCAAATGGAACCTCGACATGTCCCGCGCCGCGCGCGAAAGCTTGGCGCCGGCGCAATACCTCGCGAGCAGCTACTACGAGATCTGGTTTGAGGGCCTCAGGAAACTGCTTCTGGCGACCGGCCTCGTCAATGCCGAAGAAATCGATACAGGCGCATCGATGTCCGCGGCGGTACCTGTTGCGCGCGTGTTGATGGCGGACCAGGTGTCAGCCGCGCTTTTGCGAGGCAATCCGGTTGATCGTCCGGCACCCGGCGAGGCGCGCTTCGCGCTTGGGGACAGCGTGCAGACCCGTCAGTTGCATCCGCTCACGCACACGCGGCTGCCACGATATTGCCGCGGCAAACGCGGCCAGGTCATCGCACTGCATGGAGCGCATGTCTTTCCCGACACCCATTCAACAGGCCAAGGCGAACAGCCTCAATGGCTGTATACGGTGCGCTTCGAAGCCAGCGAGCTGTGGGGCGCGGATACGACCGCGTCGTCGGTATGCGTTGACTGCTGGGAACCGTATCTCGAGATGGCGAACGCGCCGGCAGCCTGACATGACCTCGGCCGAAAAACCTTCGTCGGAATATCGCTCCAGCTTGCCGGAAACGACTCGCGAAGATGCCGAACCTGTCTTCGACGCACCTTGGCAGGCGGCGGCTTTCGCGATGACGCTTGCGTTGCATGAGCGCGGCTTGGTCACGTGGACCGAATGGACGGCCTATCTGAGCAGTGTGATCAGGGACGCACAAGCGTCGGGTGATCCGGACCGCGGCGATACGTATTACGCGTACTGGCTGACCGCACTCGAACGGATCGCGACGGCGAAAGGGTGGGTGACAACGGACGCGTTGTTGAAATGCCGGAACGCATGGGATGAGGCTGCCCGGCGAACACCGCATGGCAAGCCGATCGAACTGCGGTGAGCGTGGCCCGCGCCCCCACTTGCACGAGCTTCGACTGGTCGCGGCCGTTCAAACGTCGGACCTTGAGCGCCCCCTGGCTCCAGGCGATAACCACGTTGAGTTCATCGCCGCTACTTGCACGTCTCACCACCGACTGCGCGCCCGACAACTGCGTCAATCGAAAGTCTCTTTGCCCCTTGGAGAGGGCCATACGCGTCTTACACAGTCGAATGGCCGACGTGGGTCGCGTGCCGCAGATCCTGAGCGGGCGAGAGTCGAGTCTCCTATGCCGGTTGCGTGAGGCAGTGACCGGCCACATCCAGACGTTCGGGGAGCGGTGAAACTTGCCATCGGAATGGCTGTATTGATCCGGAACCTGAGGGACGAGGTACGCGCACGATTCGGCCTCAGCAGCCGCTGGCGCGACCATTCGCCGACGGCCGTGACGGGCTTTGCTGACTTCAGTCCGGCAACTAGATGAATCGCAGGTTTCGATGCCAGATTTTCCCTCATCGAGTTTCGTGAGTCTGAACTGCCCTAGGTCCAACGGTTTGGAGTATGTGGCGTGAGGCGTGGAATGACGATCTCCCTCAGCCGTCGGCAACTCAGGTGACGGGATGAAGCTTCACTGGCATTCTGTTCGGCACCATCGTAAAGGCAGAAATCTCTTCGATTTCCTCCGGGTCGATTGCCAGTTCTATTCTGAAATGCTTCATCAACATTGATATCACGAGTCTCATTTCGACGCCTGCCAGATAACGGCCCGGACATACTCGTGGGCCTGCGCCGAATGTCAGGTACGCCTTCTGTTCATGCGCACCGTTAGACGGGTCCCTGGGGTGCTTCCAGCGGTCAGGGTTGAATACCTCCGGATGCGCGAAATGCTTCGGATCCAGCATGCCAGGGCGCGTCAGCAAGAGCATGCGCGTTCCCGCCGGTATGGCAACGCCACCCAGGCACACATCGGCTAGCGGCTCGAATGTCTGTATGGCGGCAACGGGCCGCAGCCGTAGGGCCTCGCTGCACGCCGCCTCGCAAAGATCGAGGTGCTTTAATGCATCGTAGTCCGGACAGACCCGGGATTCACCGAGTGCTGCCGATGATTGTTCGAAGAGCTGATATTGCAAAGGTGAATCCGCGGCAATGTACATTAGCGCCCACGCAATCGCATTTGCCGTCGTATCTTCGCCCGCGACCAGCAGCGTCAGGACGTTGGCCGAGATCAGTTCGTCGGTCACCGTTGAATCGGGCTCGTTGCGCGCCACAAGCATCGCTTCGAGCAGATTGTGCGGTGACGGATCAGCGGACTGTTGCATGCGGTCATGTGCTCGTTCAATCATTTTTTTAATGTAACGATGCACTTCCACCATTGCACGCGCGAGTCGCCGGTCTTCCGGTAGCGAGACATAGCGCCAGTAAGGAAATAACGCTGTGACACGTCTCATGAGCGCCGGCAGTATCAGTGCAAGCTGTTCCTGTATCACCCCGCGCTCCTGTTCGAGCGTGTGCGGATCCTCGCCGAAGGCGAGTGTACTTGTCACGTCCACGGTATAGCGCTTAAGTTCGTCCGTCATCTCCAGCGTTCTATTCTCCTTTGCAGCGCTCTGAAGGCGAACGAGGAAACGCTCGGTAATCGACGATAGCGACGGATAGAAAGCCTTGATATTGGAAAAGGACAGCGCACGCATGATCAGCCGGCGCTGCGGCTCCCACGCGGCGCCTTCGGCAGAGAAGAGTCCGTTTCCGCCGAGTTCTGTCATTGCGGATTCTATCGGCGAAAAACGTCGATACAGGTTCGGGCGCTCACGCATGACAGTCTGAAACAGGTCTGGCTGCGTCCACACTGTTATCGGAATGGTGCCGAGTTGGACCCTGAAGGGGGAACCGTACTGCCGGGCCCACCGCTCCAAGGTCAAGTGGAGTTTTGCGGGCGCCATCTGAAACAGGTTTCCAAGCAAGGGCAAGCCGGGTGGGCCAGGCAAATCTGCGACCTTTCGCGAAATCGCATTCGTGTTGAGATGAAGGTCAGCCATGCTTTCCTCCGTTTGCCCGTCACGCCCCCATCAGGTCGGCGGCCGGATGTTCTGATTCATGTGGAAAAAGTTTGTCGGATCGTACCTGGCCTTGATCTGCTGAAGCGGTCGGTAGTTGGGACCGTATGCTGCAATCGGCTCGCCGGTGTCATCGTCGTCCAGATAGTTGACATAGCGACCCGCGGCAAAAAAAGGCTGCATCTCTTCGTACATTTCGCGAGCCCACGCGACACATGCATCAGACTCCTCCGGTCGCATCCATTGAACGAGCACGAGGAAGTTATAGCCCTCACGACGGTGCGGGAAGGCGGTATCGCTCACTTCAATGCGCGTGACTGCGCCGTGGAAATTTTCGAGCAGCAGTTGAGCTTTCGTCGACGGGCGCCGTGCGAAGCATCTGATCATGGCATCAATCGCAGCGTCATTTAGCTCGGTGAGGAAGCTGGACTTCCAATAGTTCAGAGCGCCCTTCGGGAAATTGGCGTCGAGCATCTGATTGAGCTTGCAATAAGGTATCGGCCCAACGGCGTCCACGATGGGATGCGCAAACTGTTTCAGCGGCTGCATGGCTTTTTCGGCACCTTCCAGCGGCCCACACTGGCTAGTGACCAGCGCCGCCACTTCCTTGCCGGAGCCCTCGGGCGCATGCGTCAGTGTTGCGTACAACGTCTGCTCGTCAGCTAACGATGGCGCAATGTCGCGAAAGAATTCGACCACGGCGCGAGCGCTTTCGATCGGGTGGGTTGGGCCGCCCATAATGATCGGTCCAACCGGGTGAAGTTCATACTCAAGGCTCGTGGCGACGCCGAAGTTTCCGCCGCCACCTCGAAGCGCCCAGAACAGTTCGGGCTCCTGGTTCTTGCTCGCTCGCAACACCTTGCCGTCCGCTGTGACGAGATTTACCGCACGCAGATTGTCGAGTGCGAGGCCGTATTTGCCCATCAGCCAGCCCATCCCGCCCCCGAGCGTCAGCCCGGCAATGCCCGTGCTCGAGACCACGCCACCGGTGACGGCCAGGCCATGCAACTGCGTCTCGCGATTAAGCTCGCCCCAAGTGACACCGCCTTGCGCCCAGACGGTTCTGCTTTCTGGATCGACGTGTATGCCCTTCATCGGGGAAAGATCGATTACCACCCCATCATCAATCGTGGCCCGTCCCGCCAGGTTGTGCCCGCCGCCGCGAACGGCAACCTCAAGACCAAGCCTACGGGCGACGTCGAGAGCCTCGACAACGTCGGCTACGCCGTGACATCTGGCGATCAACGCGGGGCGCTTGTCGACCAGGCCGTTGTGGACCCTTCCCGCATCTTCGTAGGCTGCGTCCGTGGGTTTTAGAATCTGCCCCCGGAAGTTTGCAGCAAGCTCGCCCGCTGCGTCGGCCAGGGATACGATCGGCAGCATCGGTTCTCTCCTTGAAGGCGCCCCAGTCAAATGCGTTCGCACTGAACTTTGTGCAGGTTGGTTTGTTATAGGGCGCCGCCGACTGTACGTAAAGACTAATGCGAGGCGCAATTCGCCATGCGTTTCTCCGCTTTTCTGAAACAGTCGCTAGATGGAGTATTTCCTGGAGCGTGTAGTCCGCATCGTGCAGATCGACCACGGTACCGATCGATGGTTGCGGCTCAAAATCGAAGAGAAACTGTTCTGTCTCAGCAGCCAGCACACAGCTAGTCACTCGTCGGTTCACGCTGCCATTGAAAGCGGCATGCAAGGGAAAAAGGTTCAGAAACCATGCTTACGCCAATGTTCGCTCTCGCGCCGATTGTTGCCGCGAGGAGACCGCTCCGTTTGCGGATGCAGCAGGGCCGGCTCGCAAGGACTTTGGTTTCGCGGCGGCCGTACTCGCGTGTCCGGTACTCGGCCAATCCGCGAGCGGCCGTTGAACGCTGGAAGCCGCCGTTATCGTCGCGGTGAGTCGCTCGGCCGAAGTGGGTCGACGAGCGACTGCCGCGTTCGGCACAGAACTACCATGAACGCGCAATGTCTTAGCTCACGCTGACCGCAGCTGACTCGCCAAGTGTGGACATTTAAGCCGCATCGAGCGCTCGCGCTCCGAAGTACCAGTTACTGCCTTTCTGCGTCGAAGGCATGTCCGGGTCACGGCGTCCCGGCGTTGTTCGTCGTTGAACGTGGACTGAATCAACGTGGCGTCGACCACCGAACCGACTTTCAGCATCAGGCCCTTCGCAATCAGGACCTAGTTGACTGGTGCGAGCACCTGCGTCGCCAGGCCGTGCGTTTCGAGCAGCTGGCAAAACCGCAGGATGGCCCTCTCATCAGGCAAACGTGCCATGCCGCTGCCCGCGATCGTCAAGCATGACTCCCATGGCGTGGCCACGACGATAGCAGCCCTCGGTAAGCTCGATCATCCCGTCGGTCGCGCGTACCTTTTGGGCGAGGTCTTAGTTGCCGGAAACAGGCGCAACGAACGACCTCCCGGCGATTTACTGTGACGCGACGGTTGGCCTCAGCAGGGTTTACGAGATTGAAGCTGCGTCCAGCCGCAGCACTAAAATCAGTCATAAGACGACGACCGATGCGGCTGCGTCCGTTGAAGTAACTACCTTGTGTGATTCCGCTTCAGCAGCCGGTTCAAGATGGCTCGCCTAGTGTCACTCCGATGAACCGTGACTCGAGAAAAACGGCGACTGGATTCGCAATGCCGCAAACCAACAACGAAGAGGCCCATTGCATATCGGGTCCCCTTTTCCTTGATCACTCGATCGAGGAACCGATATGTCGAATCTCAAAGCATCACCTCGTCTACGCGGGATCCCGCATCGCGCGATCCGCATCGCATGTGAAAGCGCCATTTCCGTTGCCGCGTTGGTTTCGCTGTCAGCGGGTGCGCCGCAAGCCGCAAGTGGGCCGCCGTGGATGAATACGGCTCTTGCTCCCGAGCAGCGAGCGGCATTGCTGGTTGGTGCGATGACATTGGATCAGAAAGCCGCCCAGTTGCATGGTCAAAGCGGCACGATAGCCGAGGTGCCGGCGTGTGGAAACAGTATCCGTCACATCCCGGGGATACCGGCACTGAGCATCCCGACGTTCCGGATTACGAATGGCCCGGTTGGCATTGGGGCGGGCGACTGCGTGCCGCAGGACCGGGCGACCGCATTGCCGATGTCGATGGCGCTGGCCGCGAGCTTCGATCCCACCCTTGCCCGAGCGTACGGCGACGTGTTGGGCCGTGAAGCACGCATGCTGGGCCTGCACGTGGTCGAAGCGCCCGGCATGAACGCGGTCCGCGTTGGACAAGGTGGCCGAAACTTCGAGTACCTCAGTGAAGACCCCGTACTCGCCGGTGTCATGGCCGAAAACGAGATCCGCGGTGCGCAGGCGACCGGCGTCATTGCGATGGCCAAGCATTTCATACTCAACGAACAGGAGGCGGATCGGAATACCGTGAGTGTGGTCGTCGATGACCGTACGCTTCACGAAATCTATCTGCTGCCATTCGGCGTGTCCGTCAGAAGGGGCAATGTCGCTTCGGTGATGTGTTCTTATAACCGGATCGGCTCGACGTACGCGTGTGAAACGCCGCGAGCGCTAAATGCAATCTTGCGCGGTGAACTGGGTTTCATGGGCTACGTCCAGTCTGACTTCGGCGCAACGCATTCGACTGCACCGGCGCTGAATGCCGGTCTGGACCTCGAGATGCAGTCGGGTATCTGGTTCACGCCGCCAAACCTCAACGCGGCCTTGGCGACAGGCCAGTTGACCATGGCGACGGTCAACCAGGCGCTGACCCGTCGTTACACGCAGATGTTCAAAGCCGGTATTTTCGATCGTCCGGTAGCCCGTACGCCGCTCGATTCCACGACGATCCAGAATGACGGAACCGAGGCCCGTGTGATTGGAGAACAGTCCGCGGTGCTATTGAAGAACAGCGGCAATCTGCTGCCGCTGTCGGGCGCGGTCAAATCGATCGCGATTGTTGGCCACAATACCTATGTGGATGATGCTATCGCTGGCGGAAGCGGTAGCTCGCGAGTAGTGCCTACCTACACCGTCGGCCCACAGCAAGGGATCACGAACGTACTTCGGCAGCTAGGCTCCAGTGCGACCGTGAAGACGCTCGCCGCGCCGAACGACGGCAGCATGGACGCTGCGGTCGCCGCGGCTGCGGCGACGGCCGACGTCGCGATCGTCATGGCGGGCGTCGTGACTGGAGAGGGGAGCGACCGTCCCGATCTGTCGTTGCCGAAAGGGCAGGACAAGTTGATCGCGGCTGTCGCAAACCGCAATGAGCGAACGATCGTCGTTCTAAAGGACGGCGACCCGGTTCTGATGCCGTGGGTCGATCAGGTTCCGGCAATTCTGGAGACATGGTACTCAGGACAGGAAGACGGCAACGTCGTCGCGCGATTGCTGTTTGGACTGGCCAATCCTTCCGGCAAGCTGCCGGTGACGTATCCACGACTGGCTACGGATACTCCTACCAGCATGCCGGACCGGTACCCCGGAACGTCCGGGTCGGATCCCGTTGTGCAATATTCGGAGGGTCTACTGGTCGGGTACAGGTGGTATGACGCGCGACAGGTCAAACCGTTGTTCGCGTTTGGTCACGGCTTGTCGTATACCTCTTTCAAGATTTCCGACGTCCAGGTTTCGCCGCGTGGCTATACCGGCAACGGCCCGATTCTGGTCGCGCTGACCGTGGAGAATACTGGGCTGCGGGAAGGCGCGGAGGTCGCGCAGGTCTACCTGGGCTTGCCGCCGAACCTCGGCGAGCCCACGAAGCGGCTGATTGCATTCCAGAAAGTGCTGCTCAAACCGGGCGAGAAGAGGGCGCTTTCGATGTACATCTATCCGATTAACGGTTTTCACGCGCTTAGCTATTGGGACAATGCAGCGCAGAGTTGGAAAATCGCCGCGGGGACTTATACGGTTTATGTCGGCAATGCATCCGACAACATAGTTGCACAGAGCACCTTTACGGTTAACGTGGCGATGCGCGACACCGGCGATGGCGATGACAACGTCAGCCGTGATCCCGCTCCGTTCGGATGGGACTGGGCTAGATGACCATAGATCGGCATGGTCGGCGCGATGGGTCGGAGGTCGCTTAATCGTCCGTCAAGTATGGCTTCCGCGGACTCGCGCCGATCCCGCTTTTCCCGCCGCAAGCAAGCGGCCACCTGGATCTATACTTGGGCAGTTGGAGACACCCATGGCTAATCACGACAGGCTGCATCCGCTACGTCCGCTCCTGAAGAATTGGGTTTGGCAGCATGGTCGAATCGGTACTCGCTGTCTGGACTGCATCGATGGCGAAATCAAGTTTGACGAAGGCAGGAAGTCGCGCTTCGCGGCCGAAGAATACATTTTCGTGCCGCTCGACAAGGATGCTGACGACGATGCGTCTGTGGAGGGGCCGCCGATCCAGGAGGCGGGTCTTGCCCGGTTTTTGCGGGCAGCGCAGTTGGGCAAGCCGGAGGAAGCCGGCTCTATGGCGGAGGTCCAGCGCGCAGTGCAGGACTGCGTGGAACTTGGCCTGTTCAGCTCATATCAGATTGACGCTCAGGGAGCCTCTGCACGCTATGCGCAGGAGCCCATGTTCGACGATGAAATCCGCGCCGCGGTTGTCGGCGATATCCGGCGTATTTACGCGGGCGCGCGCGAGCAACTGTCGTTGTACGATTTCAGTGTGCTTTACGGCTTGCCCACTCCGTTGCTCATCAGCGAGGCGCCGTTCATCGACTGGCGCGTGCGCGTTAGTCCGGCCCTTCCGTTCGTCTCGCTTCCTCTTGGACCTTACTGCCTGCTGGCGGGTGCGCCGTCGGGCCGGAGCAGCCGAATTGGCCCAGTGGCCTGGAAATCCGCTGCCACAATGGGACCGTTGAAGGACCACAACCGCCAGATCGCCGAGCACTCACGTTTGTGGCTGGTGGCGACCACCGATGACCAACTCGTCGCTGTACAAAGCCGCTTGGCTGCAGCCTGGAGCCCCAAGCCGGAGGATGCGAAACCTTGACGAAGCGGCGGAAACGCGCGGCCGGCAGTGGCCGAATCATGTGGCCCGGGCGTTAGCGAGACAACAACCTTGCTGTAGGAAGACCCATGAACAAAGGAAAGACAAAACTTACCCGCCATGATGCTGAGCGCCTTTTCGAGGGATTGCCCCGCGGCAACGTGAAAGCATCGGGCCGGCCCGAGAACCCATTCGAAGCAGGAGCATTCGACGTGGTCGAGCGCGTCGACGACGAAACCAAACTCTGGAAAGACAACCTCATTACGCTTCCGATGGCGATCGAGTTGCCTGTTGGCTCCGAGTCGGTGTCTCGCATGCGCGAGGCGATGGTCCGGGCATGGCGCGTGAAGTGGGTGAGGGAAGGTAAAAACGAGGTTGTCACCGAGTTTCCCGAAGGATGGACAGCCGTTCGCCCGGAAAGCGGCCCCATAGAGCTTAGAGATCCGTCTGGCGTGGTCCGCGCCTTATACGGTTGGGCTGCGGATGCTGAACTCAAAATTCTGCCGCGGTATCTTATTGAGTCACAAGCAAACAGTTCAAGCGGACTAGGCAGCCTGCTTGTCCGTGATCGCGGGAACGGTCAGATACTTGAGCGGTCATCGATCTGGTCCGCTCAGACGGGTACCAATCATCCAGATTGGACCAGGCTGTCAGCGTGGCTCAACTTACGCTATCCACAATATCGCGACCCCCTGCGGTACTGGAACGATTGCGAGGAAAACATTCAGAATTGAGCCGCTTTGGCGGCGCTGTCGATAGGAGCCAGTGGACGATTCCAGCGGGTTCGCGAAGCATCCCGCTGACAGGGAAGCCCTTGATGAGCCTACACCGAGATGGCGGGTGTTCGGTCGGCACAAACTCTGCCGCGAGTGGCGGTTGTACCCTCGGAATCGGCCGTTCTGGCTAGATGAGGCGGAAGGGCGGCTGAGGCCGGCACCTGACCTCGGCGTCCACGGCCTCCGACGATGCGGTGCGACCTTCGTCGCCGGGCCGGGTTCGGCCCACAACCGGACGTTCGACGTCGGCTCGGAGATCGACGACAATCAAGCTGATGACACTAGCGTTGATAGACCATTTTAGAAAGCGTATGCCGAATAGCAAGTTCGCCTCGAAGATTGGAGTATTTGCCGTCGCATTCGCATTCGCATTCGCATTCGCATGTGCATCTACCGTATTCGCCGAAGGACAAATCCCAAGCGTCGACATGAACGGCGTCGCGTTTCCAGTGGCACTCTGCAATGAGCATCCTTTCCCCTCTGAGATCACGGGAAGTCTGCAGTTCCAAGTATTGCTGCATCAAATTGTGATGGATCCCAATCTGCCACGATGGGCTGTGTCCAGGCTTTCAATTGAGCGTGCATGCACATTGAGCGATATCGTATGGCTCAACCTCCAATGGTGGGTCGCCTATAGCATTCCAAACGTTGCCAGGGATGCGAAGACTAATCATCGAGAAAATCTTGTACTAGTCTATAGCCCAGACTTCAGGCGATGGGCAGGTATGGTCGAGATTTTCGACTACTCCAAGCAGAACGGTTGGAGTCTAACGCGGCGGAAGTGGTTGAACGATGCACCGCCGGGCTATCAGGCAGTCCTGTTGACGCAGTCGGAAGAGACCGTATCTGCCGACCTTTTTCCAGTGCCTTGATAGCCAGCGGACGTCGGAGGCAGGATTGCTGACTTGACCACGGGCGGCATCCAGCAAGTACCGTCGGCGGCACGGATTCGACGGCCGCTTTCGGCAAATCTGGCAGTCCGCTCCGGGTCGGGCTGAGTCCATCCGCGCTTCGAACTCATCGTCGCAAACCGGTCATTGGTGTTTCGCTTCCCGTTAACGGCCGGTCGCCAACGCGCACTCCCGACCCAGAAGAGACGTTCGCGATCGCGTAAGCGGACACTCGACGGTCAAGCTAGCCCTAGCTCCTCGCATTTAGCGCGCGCATCCTCGCTGTCGGCAATCTAGCGAGATAAGTCGATTGGCCGCTCCTGGCCTTACGCAGAAGACCAGCCCCTACCCGTTTTCGCATTCTTCGAGACCACTGTATTTTCGACGCGCAGGGATACCGCCAGGAACAGATGATTTGATCATCGCAAAAGCACCTGCCGCGTCGCAGGCTAGATACGCGGAAAGCGGTATTCCTCGAAAAAATGACCCGTCCCCATAGGCAGGTGGAGCAGCCGCGCGTGATATTCGACATCCATGCTGCGCCGAACGATCAGATCACCATTGCTATCGATCTGCAAAGTATCGTCTGTTGTCACGTGATTCGGCCCATAGTCGGACCGTGTTTCTTCAGGTGCGAAAGTAAGATGCATCACCCCACTTTTGCAAGTGACACGCTTCGCTTTCATGAAGCCAGTCCGATACTCGCCGATCTTGACATCGCCGTAGAACGTAGCGACCACGTACTGATTCTCGCTCGACGGCGTCAGGGTGGCGTAGTCGGGAACCCTAACGATGCTGTGATCATCCGTCTTGTAACGGCCGACCATTGCTTTCCATGCATCTATGTCCTCGATAGGGAATATCAAACTGATCGGCAATCTCGTCCCGATCTGCTGAGTCGGATCGCCGCGCACCATGCGACCTGCACCGGCGTACTGGCCGCTCAAATTGGGGCATCCAGCCAGCGATGCATTCGCTAAAGACTGCGACTGAACGTCGACCACCGTGTGCTGCACGCATCCTCCGGCGCATAGGAGTAACGCGAGCGACATGGCGAGAAGCATTTGCTTCATTGGTCACCTTTATTCGAGTATCTAGTCATGGGGGGCTGGAAGCGTGAGCATTGAACCGAGGGCTCATTGTCAACGATCTACATCGCTTCGTCGACCGTCTCTTTGTGGCCGCGTCGAGGCAGTGCCCTCTGTAATTTGCTCGCCGGAAACCGGCCATTGAGCGAGGCCGGACTAGACCTCGGTCAGCCAAACTAGGGGACGGGCTCAACCGACCGCTTCTGGCCGCTACAGGCGGCCTGGATGAGCCAACTTCGCGAAGCGCTCAAATCCTGACCGCATTCATTTAGCAAGATCGCGAACTCGGAAACGCGCAGCAAACCAATCCGCGAGCTTTCAGATCCACACCGCCACCTGCAGCCAGCGATATCCACCCCACCTCCCACCCGCGCGAAGTCCAAAACGCCGTCGCTCCCATGGGCACAACGCTTGCGCACTCCCCCAGATGCTTACCGGAGGACCAGAAAATGAGCAAGCGGGATGTACCAGGAGTCGGGCCCTATGGCGGCCCGGCTGGCGGCTGGGGAGCGTTGCAGGCAGTGGCTCGCGCCGTGCGCCAGCAGATGGGTGTGGCGCGCGAGGCGACGATGCTGTTGAAGGTTAATCAACCGGCCGGTTTCGATTGCCCAGGGTGCGCATGGCCGGACCCGCGCAGCACGTCGTCGTTCGAGTTCTGTGAAAACGGGGCGAAGGCTGTGTCCTGGGAAGCAACGAGCAAACGTACGACACCCGATTTTTTCGCACGGCATTCACTCAGCGAACTGTGGCATTGGAGCGACTTCGCGCTTGAGGACGAGGGGCGGCTGACTCATCCAATGCGCTACGACGCTGCCACCGACCGTTATGTGCCGATCGAGTGGGACGAGGCGTTTGCACGTATCGGCGCCGCGCTGCGCGCCTTACCCGATCCGAACATGGCGGAGTTTTACACGTCCGGCAGGGCGTCGAATGAGGCGGCGTTTCTGTTCCAGCTGCTCGCGCGCCGGTTCGGCACGAATAACTTCCCCGATTGTTCGAACATGTGCCACGAGCCCACGAGTGTGGGTCTTCCCGAATCGATCGGCGTCGGCAAGGGTACGGTCACTCTCGCCGACTTCGATCATTGCGACGCGATATTCTGCATCGGACACAATCCCGGCACCAACCATCCGCGTATGCTCGCGACGCTGCGCGCCGCCGCGCGGCGCGGGGCGAAAATCGTGGCGCTCAATCCGTTGCGCGAACGCGGACTGGAGCGTTTCACTTCGCCACAAGACGCTATGGAAATGGCGACCGGGCGCTCTACGCCCATCGCCACCGACTATGTGCAGCTCAAGATCGGCGGCGATGTCGCGGTCCTGAAAGGGATGATGAGAACGCTGCTCGACATGGACCGCGAGAACCGCGAGAACGGAGGCGAGGGCGTAGTGGATCGCGCGTTCATCGACGAACACACGACCGGGTTCGACGAGCTGGTGCGCGATCTGGAAGCCACGCCGTGGGAGCAGATCGTGTCGACGTCGGGCGTTGCGCGCGACGAGATCGAAAAGCTTGCTCGCATTTATGCGGAGTCGCGCGCGGTGATCGTATGTTATGGCATGGGCATCACACAGCATCGCAGCGGGACCGCGAACGTCCAGCAGATTGCGAATCTGTTGCTCATGCGAGGAAACATTGGACGCGATGGCGCAGGCATCTGTCCGCTGCGCGGCCATTCCAACGTGCAAGGCGATCGCACGGTGGGCATCACCGAAGTGCCGCCGCCTGCGTTCCTCGATTCGCTCAAGCGCGTGTTCGGCTTCGAGCCTCCGCGCGAGCACGGGCACGGCGCGATCGCCGCGATGCAGTCAATGCGCGACGGCCACGCGAAGGCGCTGATCTGTCTGGGCGGCAATCTGCCCGTCGCGATGTCGGACCCCGGCGTCTGCTTTGACGCCATCCGCAAGCTCGACCTGGCTGTGCATATCGCCACGAAGCTGAACCGCTCGCATCTGCTGGCCGCAAAAGAGACGCTGTTGCTGCCGTGTCTCGGGCGCACCGAACTGGATGTCCAGGCAAGCGGGCCTCAGTCTGTCACCGTCGAAGACTCCATGTCGATGGTGCATGCGTCGCAAGGATCGCTGCCGCCGGCGTCGGAGCATCTGCGTTCGGAACCGGCGATCGTCGCGGGCATTGCCAAAGCATCGCTCGACGATCCGACGCTCGACTGGGATGGCTGGGTCGCGGACTACAGCCGCATTCGCGACCTGATCGAAGCGGTCTTTCCGCAATTCGAGCGCTACAACGAGCGCATACGCGAACCGGGCGGCTTCCGGCTTTACAACGCCGCGTCTGCGCGCCGCTGGGACACGCCCGACGGCCGCGCGCGTTTCATCGCCCATAGCGGCGTCATGGAAGATCCGCGCGTGAATCGCAGCGACGCGCTACTGCTCGCCACGATACGCAGCCACGATCAATACAACACGACCATTTACGGCTACAACGACCGCTATCGGGGCATATCGGGTCGTCGCGATGTGATTTTCGTCAACGAGCAGGATCTCGACTCGCGCGGCCTGCAGCATGGCGATCTCGTCGATGTCGAAGCGATCGAAGACACCGTGAGCCTCGGCGGATCGCGCCGTCTGTGCGGGCTGACGGCGGTCGCTTACGACATTCCCCGCGGATCGATGGCCGCCTACTATCCCGAGGCGAACGGGCTCATCGCATTACACGACTGCGACGCGCGTAGCGGGACGCCGTCGTACAAGTCGGTGCCCGTGCTGCTCTCGCTCAGCACGGGAGATTGCTTGCCGGACGACCAGGCGTCGACGTGGCAGCAAGGCGACGTTCGCAACGACCGCACAGGAGCGGCCATCGCAGGCGAGACTCCCCATCGTCCGAACGATGGAGCGATGCCGACGTGATTGCTGGTGACTGCTACTGATGTCGTGCGCGGCATGTCGATTGCGCAGCCAGGTCCCATCAACTTGATCAACGGAGAGTCGCAATGAGCAAGGATCTCAAACCGAAGGATCGCGTCAGCTGGAACACACCGCAGGGCGAGACGCACGGGCACGTCAAACGCGTCATTACTGAGCGCGCGAAGGTCGAGGGACATGTCGTTGCGGCATCGCCGTCCAGTCCGTCGTATGAAGTGGAGAGCGAGAAGAGCGGCAAGCGCGCGGTTCATAAAGGCGAGGCGCTGCGCAAGCCGCGTGGCTAGCGCGCACGCCCGGTATAAAACTTCCTAAGCGCCAGCGGCCGAAGGCGGTTGGCGGCCTTGTCCTCGTCGCATCGTCTGTGCAGTTTTTGCGTCAGGCGTGCGGCTTCTCTGACGCAACTAACGGTCTGTCGCGGTCGCCGTCGCCGAAGGTGGTCGACCTCTTGCGCAAGTTGAACCAAGAAACGGCATGCTTGCATCGGAATTCCCGACCGCACGTGCCGGTGACAAGCGCGTACGCAATTTTTGCGCGTGCGGGACGCTCACTATCCAGGCAACGGGACAAGTGACCGACGCCTGAAACGCCGTGATCTGGCACGCGGAAATTTTGCTCTCACGCGCGTCTTTTGCACTGTCTGCCACCCCGATGCAAGGGCCGCGAAAGGGCCAAAGAGTCACCAGGGAGGCAACGACAATCGTCCGACATGACCACACAACGAACCGCATTATTTGAAGGATAATGTCTGCCTTTTTGTCCCGTTGAGGTGGCCGTGAGCGACCAGACATCATCCGACGCAAAACGTGCAGCAGTGTCTGTGGCTCATGATTTCCTTTATGGCGGCGGCGAAATGGGCGCGCTGTTGCGCGCGCATAACTGGAGCGCCACGCCTCTAGGCGAACCGGATACGTGGCCACAAAGCTTGCGGTCCGCGTTGAGCATTTGTCTGGAAGCCAACTTCCCCATCGCCATCTACTGGGGACCGGAACTGGCGCTGCTCTACAACGATGCGTGGAGTTCGATTCCCGGCAAGAAGCACCCTGGTGCCTTGGGTCGGCCGGGCAGGGAAGTGTGGCCCGAGATCTGGGACACGATCGGTCCGCTATTTCACCAAGTGCAGGAGACCGGAGCCGGGGTTTGGCAGCATGACCAATTGCTTCCCATGCACCGCCATGGATACACCGAAGAATGCTATTTCAATTTCACGTTCAGCCCGATCCGGGGTGAAGGTGGACAGGTAGAGGGCATCTTCAATGCCGTCCTCGAAACGACGTCCTCGGTTCTGGCAGAGCGGCGTGAGCGTGCGCTGCGCGAACTTGCCGAGGCCCTGGCGGCGAGGCGTGATGAGCTAGAGGTATTTGCAGTCGCGGCGACGCTGCTCGCCACGAAAAGCGTCGATGTGCCATTCAGTCTGCTTTACCGGATCGACGACCAGGCACAGCAGGCGCACCTGATGGGACTCACCGGCGTCGACCGGGACAGTGCGGCTGCGCCGGCGGTGATCGACCTTGGCGACGCCGACACGCCGTGGCCTCTGGCCAGCGTGCTGCGCACAGGGCAGAAACGCCTCGTGGAAGATCTTGCCGAACGTTTCACGAAGCCGCTCCCGGGCGGTCCGTGGCCCGAGCCGTGTACTCAGGCGCTCATCCTTCCGATTCAGGCGACGGCGCACCCGGGAACGGTTGCCGCCATTCTTGTCGCGGGGATAAGCCCACGCGGCGCCGCCGACGACGACTACCAGGCCTTCCTTGAGCGAGCCGCCTCACATATCGCGGCCAGCCTGGCGAGCGCTCGCGCCTACGAGGAAGAACGGCGACGTGCCGAAGCGTTGGCCGAGATCGATCGCGCGAAGACGACGTTTTTTTCCAATGTCAGTCATGAGTTTCGTACGCCTTTGACCCTGATGCTAGGGCCGATAGAAGAGTTGCTCGCCGATCCGGAGCAACTTGGCGAGGAAGGGCTTCGGCAGATTCAGCTCGCCCACCGCAACGGCTTGCGGCTCCTGAAACTCGTCAATTCCCTGCTGGATTTTTCGCGGATCGAGGCAGGTCGCCTGAAGGCCAGCTTTCAAGCCACGGATCTTGCGCAACTGACCACGGACCTCGCCAGCAATTTCCGCTCGGCCATGGAGCGTGCGGGGCTGACCCTGACCGTCAATTGCGAGACGCTCACGGAGCCGGTCTATGTCGACCGTGACATGTGGGAAAAAATCGTTCTGAACCTGCTCTCCAACGCGTTCAAGTTCACGTTCGAAGGCGGGGTATCGGTCGAATTGAGGCAGCGCGACACGGCTGAACTGGTTGTTCGCGATACCGGGACCGGTATTCCCGAGGCGGAGCTGCCACGGATCTTCGAGCGGTTTCACCGTATCGAGGGAGCCCGCGGTCGCTCATTCGAGGGCAGCGGCATTGGTCTCGCGCTCGTCGAGGAACTCGTCAGGCTGCATGGCGGCACCGTTCGCGTAGAAAGCGAGATCGGCAAAGGGACGGTATTCACCGTTGCGATTCCTTTTGGCGCGAAGCACCTGGCGACTCCGCTGATTGAACATGAAGGACCGGTCGGCTCGAGCGCCTTACGTGTCGAAGCCTACGTCGGCGAGGCTGAGCGCTGGTTGCCAGACGCGGAGGCGCCTCACGAGACTTCGAGCAGAGACAGAAGCGGCGAGTCTGTTACGGCTGCGGCGCGGCCCGCTACCGATGGCGCCCACATTCTTCTGGCCGACGACAACGCCGACATGCGGGCCTACGTGCAACGTCTGCTGGGCGGTTCTCATCGCGTGGAAGTCGTCGCGGATGGGCAGGCTGCACTGGAGACGATTCGCCGCCGCCGTCCCGATCTTTTGCTCACCGACATCATGATGCCGAGGCTCGATGGCTTTGGCTTGATACGTTCCATCCGCGGCGACGCGACGCTGAAGGACCTGCCCGTCATCGCGTTGTCGGCGCGTGCGGGGGAGGAGGCGAGCCTCGATGGCTTGGCTGCCGGCGCCGACGACTACCTCGTCAAACCATTTTCTGCGCGCGAACTCGTCGCGCGGGTCGACTCAGCGCTGGCCATGGCGACACTTCGCAGGCAGATGAGCCACGCTCTGCGCGACGAGGCCAACCTGCTCGAGATCCTCAATAAAATCGGCGCGACGATCGCGGCCGAACTGGATCTGGACCAGGCGGTGCAGGTCGTCACCGATGCCGCGAAAGAACTCACGGGCGCCGCGTTTGGCGCGTTTTTCTACAATGTGCTCGACGAGCGCGGCGAGCGCTATACGCTCTATTCGATCTCGGGCGTGCCGCGCGAAGCGTTTTCCAGATTTCCAATGCCGCGCAACACGAAGGTGTTTGCGCCGACGTTCAACGGCGAGGCTATCGTGCGCTCCGCCGACATCAAGCGGGACCCGCGCTACGGCAATAGCGCGCCGTATTTCGGCATGCCTGAAGGGCATCTGCCCGTGTGCAGCTATCTGGCGGCTCCGGTCGTGTCGCGCTCCGGCGAAGTGCTGGGCGGGCTCTTCTTCGGTCATCCCGAACCCGATGTATTTACCGAGCGCGCCGAGCGTCTGCTGCTCGGCGTCGCGGCCCAGGCGGCGATCGCCATCGACAATGCACGGTTGTATCAGGCGGCTCAGACTGAGATCGCGCAACGAACGCTGACCGAGCAGGCTTTGCGTGAAAGCGAGGAACGGCAGCTACGCTTGAACGAGACGCTGGAAGCGAAGGTCGTCGAAAGGACGTTGGAACTGCAGGCCGCGAACGAACAGCTACTTACCGCGGCCGAGGAGCGTGAGCGCGTCGAAGAGGCGCTGCGCCACGCACAGAAAATGGAAGCCATCGGCAAACTGACCGGTGGCGTGGCTCATGATTTCAACAACCTACTGCAGGTGATAGCGGGCAACCTCCAGTTGCTGGCGAGAGATATCAATGGTCATGAAGCCGGGGAAAGGCGCTTACGTAACGCGCTGGCCGGGGTCACGCGCGGCTCGAAGCTTGCCTCGCAATTGCTCGCTTTCGGGCGACGCCAGCCGATGCGGCCCAAGGTGGTCAACCTTGGCCGGTTCGTCCGCGACATGGACGATATGCTGCGTCGCGCTCTGGGCGAGGAAATAGAGATCGAGACCGTCATCTCCGGCGGTCTTTGGAACACCATGGTCGATCCGAGCCAGGTTGAGAACGCGTTGCTCAATCTCGCCATTAACGCGCGCGATGCAATGAAAGGCCGTGGCAAGCTGACGATCGAGGCTGGCAATGCGTCGCTCGATGCCGTCTATGCCGCTGCCCACCCCGACGTCCGGCCAGGCCAGTACGTGATGCTTGCCGTCACCGACACGGGCTCCGGAATGTCGGGAGAAGTCATGGAGCACGCGTTCGAGCCGTTCTTCACCACGAAGCCGGAGGGGCAGGGAACCGGCCTTGGCCTGAGCATGGTGTGGGGCGTCGTCAAGCAGTCGGAAGGCCACATAAAAATCTACAGTGAGGTGGGCGAAGGCACCACCATCCGTATCTACTTGCCGCGGTCCCGCCAGGAGGAGGACCGCACGCCAGAGGCTGAAACTGCACCGGCGGTCGGGGGAACGGAAACTATCCTGGTCGTGGAGGATGACGAAGACGTGCGCAATACGGTCGTCGATATGCTCACGGACCTCGGATACAGAGTGCTGAAAGCGCGAGATGCGCAAAGCGGATGGGCCATCATAGAAAGCGGCGTGCCGATCGATCTGCTCTTCACCGATGTGGTGATGCCTGGCCCGCTACGCAGTCCCGAACTCGCTCGAAAGGCGAGGGAGCGGTTGCCGGACATTGCAGTGCTTTTCACGTCGGGTTATACGGAAAACGCGATCGTGCATGGCGGCCGCCTCGATGAAGGCATCGAGTTGCTGAGTAAGCCGTACACTCGGGAGGCTTTGGCACGAAGGCTCCGTCACGTGTTGGCAAATCAACGGCAGCTGAACAGCCAGCGTCCGGCCCCGGCGGTCCGTGCGCGGCCTGCCCGTGAACGGCCTGTCATCGAAGTTGCGTCCCCCGCGCTGCGGGTGCTGCTGGTCGAGGACGAGGAATTGATCCTGATGTCCACCGGAGACATGCTCGAAAGCTTGGGGCACCGGGTGTTCACCGCGGCAAGTGGGGAACAGGCGCTGCCGATTCTGGACGCCCATCCTGTGGACGTGCTGGTCGTGGACCTGGGCTTGCCCGGTATGTCGGGCAGCGAGCTTGCAGTTCAGGCGCGCAAGAAGTACCCGAAGCTGCATGTCGTGATTGCATCGGGCAATCCAGACCCGAGCGTGTTGAGCAACGAATGGCTTGCCGGGGCGGTAGTTCTGGCCAAACCCTATGACGAGCAAGGCTTGACGCGAGCCATCAGGGGAAAACAGTAGCAGTCGCAGTAGCAGGAGCGGGCGCCGTTGTTGTTTGGGCGGGCGTCGCGAGCTGCGCGGCGACGTGAGCTACCTACGCGGCAGTGTCGCCAGGTTCGGTCGCCGGTTACCGGGTTCTCGTTTGCAGCAACTCGCGCACGGAGTTCAGTGCGCCGTCGGCGATCTTGCCCGAATCGATCTTGTAGGTGCCTTGACGCAACTCGGCTTTGATCGACTCGACCTTCGCGGTGTCGATATCCGGATCACTGAACGAGCGTAGCGCGGACATTGACGTGAGACTCACCTCGGCATTCTGCGCACCGGAAGTGCCGGCGGGGTTTACGGATTCGATCGCGCCATTCGTGTCGCTGTTGTTCGTTGCGCGCTGCGTAGTGTTGCGCGGCGCCGCGAGCGGGTAGTTGCTGGGTTCAATCTTCATGGTGTGTGTCCCTCACTTGTTAAGTTCTTTAACGGTATGGCGTTTGAAATCTTCACCCTGCCGCGGCGAGCCTGGCCGCGCGCGAGCTGTTCCGTTGGGCGAAAACCGTTGCCAGGCGGGGACTTCGGCGGATTGAAACAAAGTGCAACAATTTGTGAGCAATACCACATAAGGGCTCGAACGTACTTCGGAGAGCGTCCCGGACGCGCGTGACAAAGCGGTGCCCGCGCGGTTGTCGAGCGCGCGTGAACCTAAGCCGGCAGTCCGATTCACCAGCGCGCGAAGCGCTGACGGCGTGTTACCCGCGGATGGGTGGCGGCGCCTGCACAATCGGAGCCGCCGCCGCGAAAAGATCCGCGCGGCTGCCGGTGCGGGGCGGATAGATCCGCTCAGTGTTGATGACCCGTTTGACGTTCTTCGCCTGCTGACCCTGTGCGGCGAGCCTGCGCTCCCAGCCTTCCGTGTAGACCGCGCCCCAAGCGCCAAGGTCGAGAATGGTCGTGTACCAGTCGATGTCGAGCGGCAGCATCGGCAGACCCAGCAGATCGCAGACGACGTTGTGCCCGGCGAAACGCCCCATCGGTCTGCTGTGCTGGCAGGACATGACGGATTCATGCTTGCCGTCTTCGAACAGCGCGCGCGCCACGTCGCCGGCTGCGAAAACGTCGGAGACACCTTTCACGCGCAGGTTCTCGTCGACCGGCACCCGCCCGAGCGCATCGCGCTCGACAGGAATGCAGCGCGTCAACGGACTCGCATGCATGCCGCCACACCAGATAATCGTCGATGCGTCGACGCGCTTGCCGTCCGCCAGCGTCATCCCCGTGTCGTCGATCTGCTCGATCTCGACATCGGTCATCATCTCGACGCCGAGTTGCGTCAATGCCTGCTCGATGACCGGTTGTGCACCGCCCATCGCCATCGCGATCCGTGGCGCACGCTCGATCAGCATGACGCGAACCTCGCTCTCACGCAGGCGCTCACCGCTCGCGGCCAGGAGGTCGCGCACACGATGCGGCAACTCGGAGGCGACTTCCACGCCCGTGAGGCCTGAGCCGATAACAACGAAGGTCAGACTTCCAGCAGCGTGTGAATGCACCATTTTCAGAAGCCGTCGTTCGAGGCGTTCGGCGCCTTCGTATGTATCGACGTTGAATGCATGGTCCGCGAGCCCACCAATCGGCGCGTCGACAAGGCGGCTGCCCGAGGCCAGCACGAGCTTGTCGTAAGTCAGCGGCGTAGTGCGTCCGCGGACGCTCAACGTGACCTGTTTGCCGGCGACATCGATGTCCGTAACTGCGCCCTGGATCCATTGCACGCCGACGGGGCCAAGCACATCGCTCAGCGGTACGAGCGTCGCCGCGAGATCCGCTTCGTAGTTGCGCACCCGGATGCTGTGATGCGCGTGCGGGTTGATCATGACGACTTCGACCTGATTGCTCGCGCCTTGCTCATCGAGCTTGCGGGCCGCGCCGATGGCGCTCCACAACCCAGCAAAGCCGCCGCCGATCACGACGATCCGTTTCATGGCCGCTCCTGTTCAGAGATGTGTGCGCGGCCAATCTGCCCGATGTGCGGCGCGGCAACGCGGAGGAGATGCGCAAAACGCGACGGGACACGAAGCAAGGCTTGAAGACGAGGCGCAGCCCGTTGCGTGCAAACCTACCGTAGTTGATATGGTAGGACAACGAAACGCAAAGGCGAAGAACGTGGCCGAGCGGCGGCGACTATTCGCGACTCCATGCAAATGCGATCCGCGCTTCTCGTGCTTTTAGCGCTTCTCGCGGTTCCCGAATCATGGACTCGTGATTGTTTGTTTGATTTGAGTCTGCAGGTCCACCAACGGTGTCGCAGTCACTGTGGCGGCGACGCTTTCGGATTGGGGCAATAACCCGGCGAACGCAGCAATTCCGGTCGCGCATACCGCAACGAATGCGATAGCGCCAATGACGACGATTGCGTTGCTGTACGTCGGTTTCGATTGCACTGAGTTTGCAAAGAGCCGCATCATGACTGTCTCCTGGTGGCGCAGCTACCGTTTGCAACTAGTGTGCCGACACCGCTTCGAAACCGCTGACGCGCCTGCGAAGCCCGCCGGTAAAGCAACGAACGACCAGAGCGGTTCCGCAGCAGCGGCCCGTTGTTGGACCCGATCAAACACGGCGAGGTGTTGTTGCGCGCCAAAAACCAACACAACCGTTCACTGTGCTCAGTCAACGGCGAAAGGGTCGCCCCAGCAACCATCGCCGGCTAAAACGTGGCCAACAATTTCTCTGCGGTTTTCCGCAGGCGAGACGTCGAATAATCACTAACGAATCGTCATCGCACGCGCTATAACGTAGTTGCAGGGCGACTATTCGTGCCGAGGGGTCCACAAAATCCATCGGCATTGCCAATGCGCACGCCAACTTGTGTCCCCGTCTCGGCCGGGCGCACTGCACTTCGTATCTTCCCAACTTTCCTGGATCACGGTCTCGGGCGATTCGACCCGCAGGCCGCAGGCGCGTTTCCCGAATCTGAAAATCGCGTGTTGGTTTTCGACTTCGCCGCGCGAATAACGAAACGGCATGAATGGATAATCCAACGCGGATCAGGAGGCAATATGAAACTAGGACGGATGGTTGGATCGGTTGCTGGGCTGCTTTTGATCGCCGGGCTGGCGCATTCGCAAGGCACGCCCCAGGCGCCTCAGGCCGCTCCGCAAGACAGCGGTCAGGTGCAGGTTTCCAACCCAAGTGCGGGGATGGAAGCGTACGGTGGCACCTCCGATACGATGGTACAAAGCGGCTCGAAACATGCCCGGCCGTGCAGAGTGAACCCGCAATGCAACATCTTCTTTGGCGGAAGCTGACAATACACTGACGGCGCGCGAGCAAACGGTGAAACACCAGGTGCTCGCGCAAAACCATCGCCGACGAGGCTGGCCGCAATGGCTCAGTCCTGTTTGATGTCTATGTTCTGGGGACCCCGATATTGGAGTCTCTCGACTTACCCGATGCGAACCATTCCAACCGCAGCAGGCCCGCGAATCCGCCATGGCCTTGCAGCGAGGCATTGTTCGGTCTGCAGCAATTGTGATTTCACCCTATGGGTATAGAAAAAGGATAGGCGCCGTCTACACTGACTCTTGTCAACGGCGCGTGTCTCACCGATTCGCGCTGCCTCAGAATCGCATCGGAGAGTCATCATGAAAAGCAAACTTCTTGCAACTGTGCTCGTCGCCGTCACTACTTCGTTTGCCGCTCCTGTGTTTGCCAGCGGCTATGGTCCTGCGCCTTCTTACCGCCCGTCAGTGGGGGCGCCTGCTTCCCAACGGGGCCCAAGTGCTCAAACGGTTGCAGCGGAACGCAACAGTGCGGCCGGTTCCGTCAATGATTCGTATGGCGGCGTGGCTGCGTCCTCTTCGGAATCCGGCGGCCGTCAAACCGCCGACTCTGTCGGCCATGTGTACTCGGGCCATTAATCTGCAAGCCGTCTGCTAAGCGAAGCTGTCACGAGGTGTCGAAATGTTGAAAATTATCGAAGGTGCATTGTTTGTCGGCGCGCTGATGCTGTATCTGGTACCCGCAATGATCGCCGACGCCAGAGAACGCGAGGACGCGTTCGCGGTGACCATGGTGAACATTCTGCTGGGATGGACGGTTATCGGTTGGTTCGCAGCGTTGGTATGGGCGAGGCATCCCGTCAGTAACCGGCAACTGAAGCAGTTCGCGAGACGGGCGCAACGCGCGGTCGCACGAGTCACCATCGATGCAATCGTCGCGCGGGCGAGCGGTCGCGCCAGTTCGATACCCATGTTCAATCCTCGCCTGGTACCGGTTGTCGCGCGCATCGCCGCAAGCACTAATCGCCGCGAAAGGCACTAACGATTGCGGCGGATCATGCATCGTCCGCCGAATTCTTTCGAAGCCGGACGGCGGTCCGACCGCTGCCGGATTTCGTGTCAGCAAGGAGCCCGCTAGCGCCGTAGGCGGGCATTGCGTCGGCTCGAATTATTTCGAGTGCCATCACGGCGATCATACTGACGCCTCAAGCCAGTCGCCCGTTAGTGCATCGGTTTTTGGGCAGTCGCCGCAAATGTCCAGCCGCTGAACGATCACTTGACTCGCGGCAATCCCTGCTGGGCCAAAAATCTGATTCTAGCCATCACTCCGCAGTTTCGAGCGTAGGACCTTCGTCCGATATGCTCACGCCGCCTTCGCTCGCAACAATTTGAGGAAGGGCTCCGCGCAAAGACGGGACAGCGAGCACTCATCAGCGATGGGAGAAGTTCATGAATAGTCAGATCAGATGTGCGTCGATTTGCGCGCTGATATCCGGGCTCATGGGCTGCGTGCAACCTCATCAGCAGGTGGAAGCCGGCGCGGATCAGTCGACGGCGATTGCGCGGCTCGGCCCGCCCAAGGAGACCTACAAGCTGCCGGACGGCGGCCAGCGCCTGATGTGGCCGACGCAACCGATGGGCACCACGACGATCGTCGCGGATATCGACGCGTCCGGCAAAGTGGTGAGCATGCGTCAGGTGCTGCAGGAGAGCGAGTTCTATCGCGCGGAGGTCGGCAAGTGGACGCGCGACGATGTGCTCATCAACTTCGGGCGCCCGTTCGAAACCGCGCGCTTTCAGAGAATGCAGCGCGACGTGTGGTCGTATCGCTATCTGGAGAACAATATTAATCACATGATCTTCCACTTCTATTTCGACGACGCAGGCATTTTGCGGCAAACGCAGAAGGCACCCGATCCTATGTACGACAACACGCGACGCGGACGGTTTTAGGCGTCGATCGACTCGCGGCTCGCGAAGTCAAGCTGCGGGAGATCGGTCCAAAGTCCTATTGCCGCGGCTGAGCGCGGCGGCGATAGTCGTTCTGGACGGGCTATGACCAGCGTTGCCGGCGTCGCCGCGCGCGGCACACCGACTGTCGCAATGCACGGGAGGAATCGTGGAGCGTACGCACGAGAAGTATCAACGGCTTATCGCGTTTTGCCAAAGCCAGCCGCCGCTAACGACTGCCGTGGCGCATCCATGCGATCGCGCATCGCTCGAAGGCGCCGTGGAGGCGGCGCAGATGGGGCTGATTGCGCCGCTTCTCGTAGGACCGCGCGAGCGCATTGGCGCCGTTGCCGAAGAATGCGGGCTGCAGATAGCCGGCTATCCGCTGATCGACGTGCCGCACAGTCACGCGGCGGCGGCGAAAGCCGTCGAACTGGTGCGCGAAGGCAAGGCTGAGGCGATCATGAAGGGCAGCCTTCACACAGACGAGTTGATGGCCGCCGTCGTCCACCGCGAGGGCGGCTTGCGCACCGAACGGCGTGTGAGCCACTGCTTCGTGATGGACGTGCCGGGGCACGCAAACGCGCTGATCATCACCGATGCCGCGATCAACATAGCACCGACGCTCGCCGAAAAAGCCGACATACTGCAAAACGCGATTGATCTCGGCCATGCGCTTCGCGTGGACGAAGTGCGGGTCGCGATTCTCTCGGCAATGGAGATCGTGAACCCGAAGGTCCCGTCGACGATCGAAGCCGCGGCGCTCTGCAAGATGGTTGATCGTCATCAGATCACAGGGGCGCTCGTCGACGGGCCGCTCGCGCTCGACAACGCAATCGACCTCGAAGCGGCGCGCATGAAGAAGATCGATTCGCCGGTTGCGGGGCGCGCCAATGTTCTAATGGTGCCCAATCTCGAAGCCGGCAACATGCTGGCAAAAAGCCTTTCGTTTCTAGCCGGCGCGGACGCGGCGGGCATCGTTCTCGGCGCGCGCGTGCCGATCATCCTGACGAGCCGCGCCGATTCGATTATCACGCGGCTCGCGTCGTGCGCGGTCGCGGCGCTGGTGGCGAGCAAGGGCCGCGAAGATCGGCTCGTGGTGTAGATCATGGCCGACGTCATCCTGGTACTCAACGCTGGATCGTCGAGCATCAAGTTCAGCGCCTTCGATGCGCAAACTGCCGAGCTCGCCTGTGTGCTGCGAGGTCAGATTGACGGGCTTTTCAGTTCACCGCACTTCGCTGCCTTCGATGCGGCCGGCGCGCAGGCCGGCGCTCACGCGTGGAGCGACGGCACGAGCCTGGACCACGCCGGGGCGATCGCGCATATCGCCGACTTCTTGCGCGGACATCGCGAAGGCCATCGCCTCACGGCGGTCGGGCATCGCGTCGTGCACGGCGGCGCGCGTTTCATTGCACCGGTGCTCGTCGATGCAAGCGTGCTCGCGGAACTCCACACGCTGACGCCGCTTGCGCCGCTGCACCAGCCACATAACCTGAAGCCGATCGCGATCATCGCGGAACGCAATCCGGCGATGCCGCAAATCGCCTGTTTCGACACGGCCTTTCACGCGGCGCAACCCGAACAGGCGAAGGCCTTCGCGCTGCCCGCTGCAGTTACCGAACGCGGTGTACGCCGATATGGCTTTCACGGACTGTCGTATGAGTTCATCGCCAGCAGGCTGCCGGAGATCTCGCCGGCAGCCGCGGCCGGCCGCACGGTGGTCGCGCATCTCGGCAATGGGGCGAGCCTGTGTGCGCTGTCGGCATGCCGCAGTGTCGCGACCACGATGGGTTTCACGGCGCTCGACGGCCTGATGATGGGTACGCGCTCAGGCAGCCTCGACCCCGGCGTGATCCTGTATCTGCTCAACGAACTGAACATGACCACGCGCGAAGTGGAAAACCTGCTGTACTCGCAGTCTGGTTTGCTCGGCGTTTCCGGCATTTCCGGCGACATGCGCGTGCTCCTCGCGAGCGACGATCCTCGTGCCCGCTTCGCCGTCGAACTGTATGTGTATCGGATCTGCCGCGAGCTTGGCTCGCTGATCGCGGCGCTCAAGGGCATCGATGCATTGGTGTTCACGGCAGGCATCGGAGAGCATGCGACACAGGTTCGGCAGCGTATCGGCGAATACGCGCAGTGGTGCGGTATCGACATCGACTCCGACGCAAATCAGGCGAACGACTCGTGCATCAGTACGCCCGCGAGCCGGGTCGGCGTGTGGATCGTCCCGACCAACGAGGAACTGATGATCGCCCGTCACACTCGCGCCCTGATCGGCAACTGAGTGCACGAGAAGCACGCAAGAGAAACGCGCACGAGAAGAAGAGGCCGTATATCGAGTCACTGGGCGGCAGGCTTCGCAGCGTCGATCTTCATGCCGCTCTGCGTGTTCATGGAGAAAAGACCGGATGTATTTTGAAACGTATCGCGAGCCCTGCGCCTGTCGCTATTGCGGAGAGAGAGATGCTGCGGCTGACTGTATGGTTCACGCTCCTCATCTCGTTGAGCGCGAATGCGGCGGTTCATCTGGACTTCCACGATGAGTCGCCGGATGCTGCTGCAGCCGGGTCGGCTTCGCGCCAACGCGGCGCTGTCGATATCGATGAAATTCTGCGGCAATACGGCATCAGCCAGGGCTCGACCAAAGCCCGCATCATCTTCGAGTGGTTCGACAAGGTAGCGCGCGACCCCGTTATCGGTGCCCGTGTGCCAGGCGGCGCACCGGCGCTCGTTCATGTGCTGCTCGATCCGGAACAGCGTGAAGCCATGATGTCGAGTGGCCTTGCTCGTCTCACGCCGGCCGACCGATCGCGCTACCTCGTGCTGCTCACCCGTGTGCTCGACGAACTGGTCCCGGTCAATTGTTTTGGGCTCGTCGACATCGTAACGATAATGAACCGCGTCACGATCGCGCAGATGTCCGACGCGCAAGCGGAGCTCTACCTCGATCTTGTCTACAAGATCATGGTGAGCAGCGGTTCGGCGGCGCCGGTACGCGTGCCGACGCGTGAAGAATACGCGGCAGCGTCCGAGGCAATGTCTCGCGCCGTGGTCATCGAACTGGGCGGCGATCCGGCCAATGTCGATCGGTATATGGCATATACAGCGAATCCTTCCACTGCAACCCCGGCCGATGTCTGCTGGATGACAAGAGTGACGCTGCATGCTCTCGCGAGAATGCCGGCTCCCGAGCGCGATGTCATGCTACTGCCAGTATTCATCGGACCGCCTGCGGCATCGCTGGCGGATCCCGACGATCAACGACCCGCGCAGATGCCTTTTCCGGCTTCGGCCAGCCCGCCGGGCACGACGATGCCGTGATGGAACGTCTGAACAAGTAGGCGCTGTACGGCGGCGATATTCCCGCCACGTCGGCGCATTTTGTCTATCCTGAATTCGACATGTGCCCCGCCGACTTTGGGTGCTCGAAGAAACAAGGCAAACGTCATACGCCGCACGAGGCGTGTGTTTCGGAACCAGGAAGCAATGGCCCAACATACAGGAGTGTGCAATGTGCGTTCTGTACGCTGTGTGCTGGTTCGTACTGGGCGCGGACAGACTTACAGTCGATCGGACGATGCATGTACTGCGGCTCCATGGGCGACGCCGGGCGTCGTTGGCATGTGCAGCCATAGCCTTCAGCGTTTTGCCTTGCGTTTCGTTTGGGCAGGACCTTCCGGGCCGCTCGTCGGGACCGGCTGTGGTCGGGGGTAACGTGAAACAGCACGCGGACGCCGTGCTCGCCGTCATGAGTTATACGACTGTTCCGGACGTCACGACCAGTAACCTGGCGGTTAATAGCGGCACTACCGGCAATCCCAGCTTCGGCCAGACACAGCTTGGCGGCGGGTTCACGTTGAGCCGGTCGTTTCCTTTGTACATGGAGGGCACGCTCGCCTACAGTCGCTACGATCCGGTGTTCGTCGCGTCCGACGGCTCGGCGCAGCGTCCGGTGCCAACAAAATGGAACACGTTCAGCGGCACGGTCGGCATCGGCTGGGATTTTCGGATCACGAATGAACTGGTGTTTCGTCCGATCCTTAACGGAACGCTAGGCCGCGTTTCCAGCGATCTGAAGGTCGGGCAAACGATCTTCAATCGCGCCACCGATGCCAACCTCCAGTTCCTCGACAACGGTTCGCTGGACGCGTATGGCTACGGCGGGTCGCTGATGCTCGACTATGAGCGCTACCGTGACAACTACGAAATCGACGCTGAGTTGCGGGCCACGGACATTTATCTGCGCAGCTTCGGCGGTTCGTCCCAGGCAGTGCAGGGTTCCGCCATGGCCCAGCAAGTCAGCCTGTGGACCCGCTGGCGCGCGCCTACCGGATGGCATGCGTTGGACCGGCCAGTTCGCTATGTGCTCGAAGCGGCTTACTCACATTATTTCGGCGAAAGCGCAGGTGTGCTGGGGTTCAACGACCTCACCTCGTTGGGCGTCGGCCTCGAACTCGACAGCAGCCGGTATCCGGTCATCATCACCAGGACGCGCGCGGTAGTGCGATATGTGTTCGGACACAATGTGCATGGCGTGTCGTTCGGATTTGCGGTGAGCTTCTAGTTCGCCTGCGGCGTGCGGCGTGCGGCTGATTACCGGCAAGGACAGTATCTAACTCGCGGCGACCCAATATGCCGTTCGTCATACCGATCGGAAAAGGAGATACTGATGCGTGCCCACCGCTGTCTGCCTGTGTTCGTTTTTCCCTTGCTGCTTGCCGGCTGCAATACGCCGCCGATTCCTCCTGGCAAGTCGGTCGATATTCCGACTGCCCTCGAACAGGTCCTCGACGGATTGTGCAACTTCAGGAAGCAGGAGGCGGCGCGCAAGCGGGACGGGGACGTCGATATCGACACCGTCACCGTGCAGCTTGACCTGACGATCGATGGTTCACGCAATCCGCCTGTCGCGGTCGCGCCGGATATCCAGTTCATTCCGACCGTCAGTTACGGACAGACGATTACGGCGAACAGAGGAAGCACGCTCACCATTGCGCTCAAACACAAGGGCACGGGCAGTTGGGGCACTGGCGACTGCAATGCTTCCAAATGAGAACAGCGTGGAAACCGCGGTTCAAGCGGCGGCGTGGGAACGCGTGCGCGTTGCCACGCTTTGAAGGGCCTGCCGCATTGGATAACAGCATCGCGACGCGATTCAAGCCTGGCCGCGACTATCGACTAGAAGCGATAAGTCACGCCGATCTGAAGGACCGGATAGATTTTGTAGCGCTCCACCGTATTGCTGATTTTCTGTTCCTGCTCGTCGATGTTTGCCTGAGTCGTGAACATCGAGTAAATGGCGGGCACGTTGTAATGCGTGCGCGGACGGCCGTAGGCAACGCCCAGATCGAACGTCAGGCCGAAGCCCTTGGAAACCGGTTTATGTCCATAGCCGATCCCGACATACGGCATTACCCGCGGCAGCGTGACCGTGGCCGAAGGCGCGGCGCCCACGGCCGGCACGTAGTCGTCGCCGATCTTGTAGTTGCCGTCCGCATTGGGCACGGCGTGAGCCGAAAGCTCGTTGTCGTTGATCAATGCGCCCGCCGTCAGGCGAAAACCGCTTGAATGGAACGGGAACACGTCGAGATAAAGGCCGCCTTGCAGCAGCTTGAGATGGCCGTCGTATTTGTTCTGGTCGACGTTGACCGAATGCGAGAAGCCGAGACCTTCGAACTCCGCATGCACGCCCGCCCATGAATTGAGCGGCAAAGCCGCGCCGATGCCCGCGCCGAGCGTACCGCCGTGTACATAAATCTCCTGCGCGTGCGCCGTGCTTCCGAAGACCGCCAATGCGGCCATCGCGACGAGAGCCGCATTCTTTACCTGCCGTTTCACCTGTCCCACCACTTGTCTCCCGACACGAACCAATTGCATGGCGAGGACTTTACGATTCCATCGCGAGGTTCAAATGAATGAACAGCGGGGGATTGTGGCGGCTCTTCTCGCTCAAGTATGGCGCTTTGCCGAAAGCGGAAATTATGCCCCGTAACTTGTTCCGAACCGGCGATTAAAGCGCCTTGCCTTGACGGATTAACCCCGTTTTAAAGGGCTATTCGGCAAATGAAACGAGCGGGCGCGCTTCGATAATCAACTCATTGAAGCCTTTCAAATGTGGAGTAGTGATGTCTGTTTCGAAAACGTTCCGCTCATCTGGCGCCGCGGTTGCGGCCGCTGTTGCCGCAGCCGCCGTTCTCGGCGCATGCGGCGGCGGCTCGGGCGGCAGCAGTGGCGGCAGTAACGTGCTGAAGTTGTCGTCTGCGGTGCAGAGCGAGCACGTCGCGAGGTATGCGGGCGCGTTTGGCATGTTGTCGGGCCCTGGCGTCGCGGCGATCTATACGTCGGTCGTGCAATCGCTGCTGACGGGCGTGACGGCGGGCGCGGGCAACACCATGACCTCGTGTCCGGCGAGCGGCTCGATCAGCGTCCTCGCACAGGGTGCGGGTGTGAGCGGACTGCAAAGCGGCGAGACGGCGACGGTCGGTTTCAATCAATGCGTAGGGCAGGTGAAGGCGCCCGGCGTGTCGGACAGCGCGTCGATTACCGGCACCGTCAGCGTGCAGATTCAGAACGTGCACGGCATTGTCGGCAACGCATCGAACGACTGGTCGTACAGCGCGATCGAAACGGCCAATGCGTTGACACTGGTGTCGTCGAACGGCAAGACCGTTGTCAACGGCACGGTCAGCTACACGATGAGCTACAACGCGGCAACCGGCATCACGACGACGACCGCGAGCAGCCCAACGGTGACGCTCGATCGCAACCAGACGGCCGGCTCCGGCAGCATCAGCGGAAAGATCACGATCACGTCGCTGACGTATTCGCGCGTGCATGGCGCCGATCCGGTCACCGATACACTCGCGACCAGCGGTGACATCAGCGTGAACGCCGCCGACGCGACGATCGCGTTCGCCGTGTCCACGCCCACGCCCGTCAAGGTCAACGGCGGCAAGGTCACCGCCGGCGTGATCCAGTTGGCGACGAGCGACACAGTGGAGACCATCACGCCGAAAGACGAGTCGAGCGTGACCATCACGGTCACGTCGAACGGAAAAACGGGAACTTACACTGAGACCGTCGACGACTTCCGCTCGCTCGCGGGCGCCTGAGCGAAAGCGTGGCTGAATGCGCGCGCTGCGAGAGCGCGCGCGGGCAGGCGCGTGGCCGCGCCCGCCGTGACTTTACTGCTTGATGCCTTCGGCCTGAATGTGCAGCGTGGTCTGCATCTTGAAGCCGTAGGTCTTGCCGAAGTCGACGCCGAAGTCATCGCGATTGAAGGTTGCGGTCGATTCGGTGCCGCAAACTTCGCGCTTGAGCATCGGGTTCACGAAGCACTTGAACGACTCGATCTTCAGGTTGACCGGCTTGGTCACGCCATGCATGGTCAGCGTGCCGATCACTTCAACAGGCTTGTCGCCGTCGAAGCGGATTTGCGTGCCCTTGTAGGTTGCGGTCGGGTACTTCGCAACGTCGAAGAACTTGTCGGTGACCAGTTCGGAATCGAGCTTGTCATTGCCGATATCCACCGAGCTCATGTCGATCGTCACGTCGACCGTGCCCGTCTTTGCCGCGCGGTCGAGCACAACGGTGCCGCTGCTCTTCTTGAACTTGCCGCGCCAGATCGACACGCCGCCGAAGTGATCGGTTTCAAAGCTCGGGGCCGTGTGGGTCGGATCGAGCTGGTAAGTGTCGGCGGCCATTGCGTTGAACGACAATGCGGCGGCGAGAGCGCCGGCGGCGATCAGAAATTGTTTCTTCAAGATGTTCTCCAGGTTTCGAAAAGTGCTATGAGGCTTGCGGTTTTACTTCGGTTTTTTAATCACTTCTTCGAAGCGACGAGGTGAAATTTGATGACGACTTCGTCGGCTACCACCGACGTGTCCTTCCATTCTCCAGTGCCGACGTCGAACTGCGAGCGTTTGATCGGCAGCGAGCCGTCGAACGTCTGCGTCGGGCCTTGGCTTGCAATCGTGACGGGCACCACCACGGTCTGCGATTTGCCCTTGATGGTCAGCTTGCCGGTGATCTTGTACTGATTGCCGCCCGCCGGTGCAATCGCGCTGGAAACAAACGTCGCGGCCGGATACGTGGCGCTGTCGAACCATTCCTTGCCTTGCGCCTGCTTGTTGTAGTCGTCCGCGCCGAGATCGTAGCTGCCGGTGTCGATCGACACGTTCGCGCTTCCTGCGGTCGGCTTCGCCGGATCGAACGACAGTTGCGCCGAAAACTTCCTGAACTTGCCGTCGACAGGCACGTTCATCTGCTTCGTCGTGGCAATGACGGTGCTTTTGCTCGTGTCGACGTCGGCGTGCGCGAGGCCCGCACCGAAGAGAGAAAGGGCGGCGACGCCGGCGAGAATGGAGTGATGGAGTGTGTTTTTCATGGTGATACGCATCCTATCGAACCCGTGCGCGTTCATTGCGCACAGTGAAGAATTTGATTGCCAACAGGCTGTAGCGAATGGGCGCCGATGAGTGTCATTTGAGGAACGGAATCATCCGCGCGAGCAGGCCGTCGCGGTCGACAAACTGGTGCTTCAGCGCGGCCAGCACGTGCATGGCGACCAGCGCGAGCAGCGTGTAATTGAGCAGCACGTGCGCCGTGCGCAGCGTCGCCTTGAGCGCCTGATCCGGACCGATGAAGGTCGGCAGCGGCACGATGCCGAGATACACCACCTGAATGCCCGCCGCCGAACTGTAGAGGTAGCCCGACACCGGAATCGCCAGCATCAGCAGATACAGCAGGCCGTGGACGACGTGCGCCGCCGCCTTCTGCCACGCGGGTGTCGCGCTATCCAGAGCCGGTGCGCGATGCGTCGCTCGCCACAAAACGCGCGCCACGGCGAGCATCAATACGGTGACGCCGATCCATTTGTGCCATGAGAAATACTTGAGCTTCGTCGGCGTGAAGCCGGGAATGTCCGTCATGATCCAGCCCAGATAAAAGCCGCCGACGATCAGCACGGCGATCAGCCAGTGCAGTGCGATTGCGGCGCTGTGGTAACGGCCTGTATCAGTGTGGCGGGATATGTCGTTCATTCGCGTCGGTCATGCGTCGTGGCAGTGAGTGCGAATAGTAGGCAGGTCAATAGAGCCTGAATAGGCGGGGGCGCGAGAACACATTGTTGTACTGGTAACGGTAATGCGTGCTGGCTCGCGACTTGCAACGTCGGGCGAGGCAAGCGGAGGCGGGGCCGAGTTGGGGTATCCTGCGCACCGGGCCTTGCCCACGTACAACCATCCATTCAGGGCTTTCGTTGTGACTTCGATTTTCCTTTCATGGGGTATTGCCGCCTTTGCGACGGCCGGCGTGATCGCGCGTCCCTTCAAATGGCCGGAAGCGGTGTGGGCGGTGGCCGGCGCGCTGCTGCTGGTCTCGCTCGGCCTGTTGCCGTTGCATCTCGCGGTCGAAGCCGTCGGCAAGGGCACTGACGTCTATCTGTTCCTGTCCGGCATGATGCTGCTTTCCGAGGTGGGACGCCGGGAAGGGCTGTTCGACTGGGTCGCGGTGCTTGCCGTCAACCATGCGCAAGGTTCGCCGCGCAAGCTTTTCATGCTGGTCTATCTGGTCGGCGTGGTGATTACCGCTTTTCTTTCAAACGACGCCACCGCGGTCGTCCTCACGCCGGCCGTGTTCGCCGCCGCGAAGAAGGCGAAGACGGACCCGCTGCCGTTACTGTTCGTGTGCGCGTTCATTGCAAACGCAGCCAGCTTCGTGCTGCCGATCTCCAATCCGGCCAATATCGTGCTGTACGGCAATCACACGCCCGCGCTCGTGCCGTGGCTGATGCGCTTCGCGTTGCCGTCGCTGCTGTCGATCGTCGCCACGTATGCGCTGCTGCGCTGGACCCAACGCAAGGCGCTCGCAGGCAGCTGCGAGGCGAATCTCGAGCCGCTTCAGCTTTCGTCGAGCGGACGCGTGGCGCTCGCCGGCATCGCCGTCACCGCCGTCGTGCTGCTGGCGGTATCGGCGTTCGACATTCAGTTGGGGCTGCCCACTGCGATACTCGGCGCGGCGACCGCGCTCGTCGTGCTGATCCAGGAGCGCAAATCGCCGCTGCCGATGATCCGCGAGATATCGTGGAGCGTGCTGCCGCTCGTGGCCGCGCTGTTCGTTCTCGTCGAAATGCTCGATTACACCGGTGTGATCAGCACGCTGGCAGAGCTAACGCGTTCGGCGGCCGCGCACAACGAAATGACAACGGCCGGCTGGGCCGGCAGCGCCATCGCGATCGGCAGCAATCTGATGAACAATTTGCCGGCCGGGCTGATCGCCAGTTCCACGGTGATGCAGGCGCATAGCCCGGAGCGCGTGATCGACGCACTGCTGATCGGCGTCGACCTCGGACCCAACATGTCGATCACCGGTTCGCTTGCGACGATTCTCTGGCTCAACGCAATTCGCCGCGAAGGCGAGGACGTGAGCTTCGTGAAGTTTCTGAAGGTCGGCGTCGTGGTCATGTTGCCCGCGCTGGTGCTCGCGCTCGGCGCGCGGATTCTGATCGGCTGACGCACGGCTTGCCGCGAGGGCCTGTGAAGGCCGCCGCGGCGAGCCACGAGTGCCGCCGCATTTGCGGCGCCAAGCCGCCCGCGCAACTGAACGCGCTCAGCGATGGCCGTTTATTTCAGGCGCGATGGCCGCGTGATTGAGCAGCGCAACCAGCGACATCCCGCCCACGGTATTGCCCACGAGCGTCGGCACGAGAAAACGGAAGAAATAGTCGTGCAGGCTCGCGTCGCCGCTCAGGAACGCATAAGCAACCTCCGTCGATCCCGCGATGATGTGCGAAAGATGGCTGACGGCGACCACATAGGTAATCAGCAGCACGGTCAACAGACGCCCGGACCGCGCGCTCGGCAACAGCCACACCATCAGTGCGATCAGCCAGCCCGCGAAGACCGCCTTCACCATGGTCGGCAGCATGTGTTCCGAGCCGACCGCCGCACGCGATACCTCGCCGAGTGCATCCACCACCGCGGGCGAGAAGACATCGGGAATGCGTAGCATCGCCGCGAAGATCCATGTGCTGATGAGGTTGAAGACGAGCACCACGGCCCATAGACGCATCGCTTTAAGCAATGTGCGTGGATCGCGCCGCGTCAATACCGGCAGCACCACGGTCAGCGTGCTCTCGGTAAAAAGCTGCTGCCGTCCCATGATGACCAGCACGAAACCGATCGAATAACCGAAGCTCGACACCAGATGGCGCCATGGCGTGTCCGGCAAGCCCGCATCGAGCACGGCTTGTGTGAGAAACGAAAATCCCATGGACAGACCGGCGGCGAGCGATGACCAGATCAACGCGCCGATGGTCCGCTCGAGCGCGGCTTCGCCCTCTTCGCGGACGATCTCATGCAGCACGAGCGCGTGCGGGGCGGTGTGATGCGCCGCCTGGTCCTGCTCGCCCTCGTTCAGATGAGGCGAGTCTGCGCCGGCGTCCTGCGCGCGTGGCGCGTCGCTGCCGGCTGCTGCATTGGGTGCTTTGTGTTTCGGTTCCCTGGTCGCCTCGGTCATGAACGGACGTCCTTCGAGCGCATGCCAGGCGCTTCGCAGACGGCTTCTTCGGAATCCCGCAATGCGCCGAGCACGGCTTCGAGACGTGCCAGCCGGGCTCGTTGCACCGGCACCAGCGCCGCACGCGACAGGAGGCGCACGCGGTTTTCCCAATACGAAAGAGGAATGCGGTCATTGACCGAAATCCGCCCCAACACGAGTTCGAGATGGGCGATCTCGCTGTCCAGGTTCGGGTAGTTCATCGACGTGGTCCGGGAAAAAGAGGTGAACGGTAAATCTGCTCCGGCACTACCTGTGTGGGTGAGCAAGTAGTGTTCCCCAATTCATCAGGACAACGGGAATTCACCAGGCGTTCTTGCAGTCCGCATGTCGTATGCTCAAGCACGCGCCACTGCCGCTATCGGCCCGTTCCATCACGGAGCGGCGCGAGATCAGAATTACGCAAATCGTCGCCTGACGGTAGCACTCGTTCATTTCATTCGATGTCACGCCGCGCCTGTCGCCGCGCGAGGCAATGGACAGCTGTGGCCGTCGATACGTCACTACAGACGGCCACAAACGGCAATGAGCAGCGATAAACGGCGGCAACAGGGCGGCACTCCGCCATGCGCCCCGGCGCTTCCCAAGGCGCCCGGCGCTTCATGACATTAATCGACATAACTCTGCAATTGCTTTGGGGCGTGGGTTCCACAAGAATTCGGCCTGTCATTGAACGGATCGCGGCACAGGCAGGCGACGCTCGGTGGCTTATCGAAGGAGTCAGTCATGAAAAAATTGCTCGCCGCCGTCCTGCTGTGCTGCGCGTCCACCGTCACGTTCGCTCAGGCCGCGCCGCAAGGCGGTAATCCGCAGCGCATGGAGCGCATGGTTGCGCAGTTGCAAACGCGTTTTGCGAACGCCAATACCACGCACGACGGCAAGCTGACGAAAGAGCAGGCCGCGGCCGGCATGCCGATGGTCGCTAGTCACTTCGACGAGATCGACACGCAGAAGCTCGGCTACATCACGTTGCCGGAGATCGAGGCGTATATGCGCGAACGCGGTGCAGCGCATTAAGTGGGGCACTGCGCGGTGCACTGAGCGGCGCGCCTTGCAGCGAAACCACACGATGCTGGCGCCGCGCGCTTGTCGCAACTGTCATGAACCCCTCCCTCAACCATTGACGCCCGATTCACGCGATGAAACCTGCCACGTCAAGCCGTTTGCGTCTTGTAAGCGCATCGATCGTCGTGTCGATGGGCGTGGCGTTGAGCGGTTGCATCAGCGTTGGCCCGGACTTCAGGGAGCCCGACGTCACGCTGGAAAACCAGTGGCTGGAGAGCTTGCCGCCTGCCGCGCAGAGCACGCCCGCCGGCGAGGCCGCGTGGTGGAAAGCGTTCAACGACCCGGTGCTGAGCGCGCTCGAACAACGCGCTTATGAGCGCAACCTGTCGCTGCAGGTCGCGGGGCTGCATATCTTCAAGGCGCGGGCGCAGTTTGCGATCAGCGGGGAAAATCTCCTGCCGCAATCGGGCAGCGCGTCGGTTGGCGCGAGCCATATCAACACGAGCGGGGTCGGGCCCATACCGCCGGCTCATTTATGGGCCGAGCATCTGCACGTGAACGCCGGTTGGGAGATCGATTTCTGGGGGAAATACCGCCGGCAGATCGAATCGGATCGCGCGCAATTGCGCGTGTCCGAAGCGGCGTACGACAACGCGCTGGTGTCGATGTTCGCCGATGTTGCCAACGCATATATCGATCTGCGCGCGTTGGAGCAACGCATCGTCGTAGCGCGGCAGAACCTCAAGTCCGTCCAGGATAGCCTGACGCTCACGCAGGCGCGCTATAAACGCGGCGCGTCGAGTCAGCTCGACGTCGAGCAGGCCGCCACGCTGGTAGCCGAAACCGAGGCGCAGATTCCGCCGCTCATCAAGGCGCGTGTGCAGGATCGCGACACGCTCGCGGTGCTGCTCGCCGATCCGCCGGACGCCGTCGACGCGCAACTGAAAGGCAGCACTGCGATCCCCGTGCCGCCGACGCAGATCGACGTAGGCATTCCCGCCGATTTATTGCGGCGCCGTCCCGACGTGCGCCAGGCCGCGCTCAACGCGGCGGCGCAGTCGGCGCTGATCGGCGCGGCGAAGGCGAAGCTGTACCCGTCGTTATCGCTGACGGGACTGTTCGGCTTGTCATCCGGCGAACAGCATGGCATTGGACTAACGCAATGGGGCGGCAAGACGATCGGTCTTTTCTCGGCGGGCATTTCGCTGCCCATTCTCGACCGGGCGCAACTTCAGAACGCAGTACGAATTCAGGACGCGGCGTTCCAGGAAGCGGTGCTCGACTATCAGAACACCGTGCTGCAGGCGCAAAAAGAAGTGGAAGACGCGATTGCCGCGCTTCGCACATCGCTCGATGCGCTGGCGGCGTCGTCGCGCGCTTCTGACGCATCGCAGCGCGCATTGCGGCTTGCCAACATTCAATATCGCTCCGGCTCCGTGACTTACGACTCGGTGCTGGACGCTTCACGCTCGGCGTTGCGCGACGGCGATTCGCTCGCGCAGAACCAGGGGCTTGCGGCGCTTGCGGCGGTGTCGCTGTATCGCGCGCTTGGCGGAGGATGGGAAGTCGCGCAAGGTCAGCAGGTGGTCAGCGAACGGATCGCCGAAGAGATGGCGCGGCGCACGGATTGGGGGCGTCTGTTGAACCCGCCTGCCGATTCCGCGCTGGCGCGTGCGAGCGCGAACTCGCCGCCGGGCAGTAAATAACGAAGCGGGGAATAACGACATGGCCAATCGAAGAGCAGTGGGCGAGGGCGCAGCGAATGCCCGCGTGCCGGCAGAGCCGCGACGTCCAGCGTTTCACGCCGCGTTGTACCGTCCGTTGCGCGCCTTGCCTCGCGTTGCCCTGCTGACGACATTGAGCGTGACATTGAGCGTGACGTTGAGCGCGGCACTCAGCGGTTGCCACGACGGCAATGCCCCAGCCGCACAGGCCGCGCAGTTGCCGCAAGTCAGCGTCATGCATCCCGAGTCGCGCGAAGTGCGCGAGCAACTCGATCTGACCGGCAGCGTCGCACCGTCGGCAACCGTCACGCTAGTCGCGCGCGTTCAGGGCGTACTGAAGGAAATCGGCTTCACCGACGGCGCCAATGTAAAGCAAGGGCAACTGCTGTTTCGCATCGAACCGGACACGTATCGCGCGCAACTCGTCTACGACCAGGCCTCGCTCGATAACGCCGATCAGGAACTGAAGCGCCAGAAGGAGCTCACGTCGGACAACGCGACTTCGGAGTCGTCGCTGCAAAAGGCGCAGACCACCCGCGACCAGGCGCTTGCGAAGCGGGACATGTCGCGCATCAACCTCGGCTATACGGAAATACGCGCGCCGTTCGCAGGCCGCATCGGCGCGCGCGCGTTCGACGTCGGCAATGTGGTGGGCGGATCGGATTCGACGAAACTCGCCACGCTGGATCGCATCCAGCCGGTATATGTGAACTTCACGTTGAACGAGCGCGACGCGAATCGCATTGGCCTCTTTACGCGAGCGCCGCGCACCGTGCGAGTCAATCTGATCGGCGCCAAGCCGGAGCAAGGTGAGGACGCCGCGCTGGAATTCGTCGATACGCGAGTCGATCCGGCGAGCGGCGCGATCAAGTTGCGCGCTGATATCGCCAATCGCGACACGCATCTGATCCCGGGCATGTCGGTCGAGGTGCATATTCCGGTAAGTGAGCCGCAGAAGGTGCTGCTCGTGCCGGATACTGCGTTGCTGCGCGAGCAGGCCGGCGCATCGGTGCTGGTCGTGAATGCCGGCGGCGTGATCGAGAAGCGCGGCGTCACGACCGGCAGCCTGTATGGTTCGCTGCGCGCGATCAAAAGCGGCCTCGGTCCGGCAGACAGGGTCGTGACGGGCGGGGGTCTCGCCATTGCGCCGGGCGTCAAGGTGCAAACAGTCGATGCCGTAGCGCAGGGCCGTTCATGATCCGCTTTTTCGTCGAGCGCCCCGTATTCGCCAACGTGATTGCGTTGATCGCGATGCTGCTCGGCGCGGTCGCGCTCATCAATCTGCCCATCGCGCAATATCCGCCGATCACGCCGCCTACCGTGCAGGTGGTCGCGCACTTTCCGGGCGCAAGCGCGACGACGGTGATCGACCGCGTTGCGCTGCCCATAGAAGCACAGGTCAACGGCGTGGAGAACGCGCTGTACATGCAGTCGACGAGTACGAACGACGGCACTTACACGCTCACCGTCACGTTCGCCGTGGGCACCGACGTCGACAAGGCGCAGGTGCTCGTGCAGAACCGCGTGTCGGCGGCCACCGCGCAACTGCCGCAAGCAGTTCAGCAGCAGGGCGTGACCGTGAGGAAGCGCTCCACCGCGATTTTGCAGTTGTACACGCTGCAATCGCCGAACCCGAAATACGATTCGCTTTTTCTCAGCAACTACGCGGTCATTTATCTGCGCGATACGCTTGCGCGTTTGCCGGGCGTCGGCGACGTCACTGTGTTCGGCACCGGGCAGTACAGCATGCGGGTCTGGCTCGATCCGCAGAAGTTGAGCGAGCGCAATCTGAGCGCGGCCGACGTAATGCAGGCCATACAGAGTCAGAGCAAGGACGTGAGCGCGGGCCAGCTCGGCTCGGAGCCCAACGCGGGAGGCCGGGCGTTCCAGCTTACCGTGACGATGCGTGGCGTGCTTTCCGATCCGCATGAATTCGACGACATCATCGTGAAAGCGGATTCGAACGACGGCGGCCATTTCGTGCGCATTCGCGATGTCGGACGCACGGAGCTCGGCTCGTCGAGCTACGGCCAGTTCTTCAATCTCGACGGCAAGCCCGCTGCCGGAATCGCGATCTATCAGTTACCCGAAGCAAATGCGCTGGAGGTCGGCAATGCGGTAAAGGAGACCATGGCGCGTCTCGCGAAAGACATGCCGCAGGGCGTCACCTATCAATTGCCCTTCGATACGACGACCTTCGTGCGGCAATCCGTGATCGACGTTTATAAGACTCTCTTCGAGGCGGCGTTGCTCGTGCTCGCGGTGATCCTACTGTTTTTGCAGAACTGGCGTGCGATGCTCGTGCCTGCCACGACGATTCCCGTCACGATTGTCGGTACGTTTGGCGCCATCTACATGATGGGCTTTTCCATCAACCTGCTGACGCTGTTCGCGATCGTTCTTGCGATAGGCATTGTGGTGGACGATGCAATCGTCGTCGTCGAAGGCATTACGCAGCATATCGAGCAGGGCAAGACGCCGAAGCAGGCCGCCATCGACGCCATGCATGAACTGCTCGGCCCGATCATCGGCATTACGCTCGTGCTGGTGTCGGTGTTCCTGCCTTCGGCGTTTCTTGGCGGCGTCACCGGCCAGATGTACCGGCAGTTTGCGCTCGTGGTGGTTGCGACCACGATCATCAGCGCGATCAATGCGGTGACGCTCAAGCCGGTGCAGAGCGTGCGCTGGTTGCGGCACCAGCGGCCCGGCAAACCGAACGTGGTGTACCGCGTGTTCGACAGGGCCTATGCGCGCGTGGAGAACGGCTACGTCAAGGTGGTTTCGTGGTTCGTCGCGCGCTGCAAGCTCGCGCTCGTTATCGCGCTTGCGCTGGGCGCGGCATCGGCGTTCCTGCTGACGCGCGTGCCGACCAGTTTCATTCCGCTCGAAGATCAGGGATACATGCTGATCGCCGCGCAACTCGCCGACGCGGCATCGCTCGGACGAACGCGCGAGGCCAGCACACAGATCGAGAAGCGGATCGGCGCGATTCCCGGCGTGAATCACGTGGTGTCGATCGGCGGTATTTCGCCGCTCGATAACAACGCGTCGTTGCCGAATTCCGCGCTGATCTACGTCACGCTAGACGACTGGAGCAAGCGCGGCAAGGGCGAAGACCTGCGCTCGCTGTACCTGCGTATGAACAGGGAACTGGCAAAGCTGCCCGACGTGCGCTCGGTCGTCATCGTGCCGCCGCCGATCCAGGGGCTCGGCAACAGCGGCGGCGTGCAGATGCAGGTAATGCTCACCGACGGCTCGCAGAACTATCGGCGGCTGCAAAGCGCGACCGATGCGCTGATCGCAAGCGTGTCGAAACGTCCGGAACTGCAACGCGTGTTCAGTCCATTTCGCGCCTCGGTGCCGAGCGTCGAACTGACGCTCGACCGCACGAAGGCGGAATCGCTGCAAGTGCCGGTCGGCAATGTATTCGATCTGCTGCAAGATTATGTGGGCTCGGCCTACGTCAATCAGTTCACTGCCTTCAATCACACGTTCCCCGTGTTCGTGCAGGCTGACGGCGCGTTTCGCCGCGAAACCGACGACATTCGCCGCTTACAGATTCGCAGCAATAGCGGACATATGGTCGAATTGGGCACGTTCATCGACGCGCATACGAGCGTCGGTCCGGCGGTCGCGACGCTTTATAACCTTGCACCGGCGGCGGCCATCAACGGCAACCCGGCTAGCGGCTACAGCACCGGGGACGCGATCCGGGCCTTCGAGCAGGAAGCCGCGCGCATCCTGCCGGCCGGCATCGGTTATGAATGGACCGCGATGTCGTACCAGGAAAAGCTGGTTGGCAACTCTGCTTACTGGGTCTTCGCAGTGGGTGTGCTGCTCGTGTTTTGCGTGCTCGCCGCGCAATATGAAAGCTGGCTGTTGCCGATCGCGGTCGTGCTCGCCGTGCCGCTCGCGCTGCTGGGCACGGGCGGCACGCTCGCAATACTCGGCGCCGCGAATAACCTGTACACGCAGATTGGCCTTGTACTGCTGATCGCGTTGTCGGCGAAGAACGCGATCCTGATCGTCGAATTCGCCCGGCATTTGCGTATGCAAGGCGTGGGCATTGCAGAAGCCGCCGTCGAAGCGGCGCGCCTGCGTTTTCGGCCCATCATGATGACGTCGTTCGCGTTCATTCTCGGCGTCGTCCCGCTCGTGGTAGCTACCGGCGCCAGTGCGAGCGCGCGCCGCTCGCTCGGTATCGCGGTGTTCTCCGGTATGCTGGCTTCAACGTGCATTGCCGTGCTGTTCATTCCGTCGTTCTACGTGTTATTGCAGCGCATTGCCGAACGCCAGGCCGCGCGCAAAACACGAAACGACGCCTGAAACGAGGAGCTTTCGCATGGATCGCCCCGCTAAAATCATCGTGCTCGACGACGAAGTCGAACTGCGCAACATGCTGCAGCGTTTCTTGCGCGGGCAGGGCTTCGACGTCAGAGTCGCGGAAGACGGCAAGAGGCTCGACCGCTATCTCGAGCGCGAGCCGTTCGATCTGCTGGTACTGGATCTGATGATCGGCGAAGAAGACGGGCTCGCGATCTGTGCACGTTTGCGCGAGCAAGGGCAGACGTTGCCGATTCTGATGCTGACCGCGAAGGGCGATCCGCTCGACAGGGTGCTGGGCCTCGAAACCGGCGCCGACGATTATCTCGCGAAGCCTTTTCTTCCGCGCGAACTGGTGGCGCGAATCAATGCGCTGCTGCGTCGTCAGAAAATGGCTTCGGGCGAAGTGACGGTCACGTCGCAACGCGTGCGCTTCGGCGAATTCGTGCTCGATGTCGGCAAACAGCAACTCATGCGCGGCGACGCGCTGCTCGAAATCCACTCGGCGCAGATGCTGCTGCTGGTTGCGCTCGCGTCGTCGCCGAACCGGCCGGTAAGCCGCGACAATCTGCTCGCTCGCGCGCGAGGGCGCGATCACGATGCGCTCGACCGCAGCATCGACGTGCAGGTGCTGCGCCTGCGGCAGATCGTCGAGAACGATCCGTCCAAGCCGCGCTTCATCAAGACAGTGTGGGGCGTCGGCTACATGCTGATCGCGGACGTCGATTCATGAGCCGTCCACTATTGCAACGGGTGCTGCCGCGGACACTGCTCGCGCGCAATATTGCATTGCTGATCGCGCTCGTCGTATTGAGCCAGGTGTGCTCGCTCGGCGTGCTGCTGCATTATGTGCAGCGGCCTCGCGTGGAGCGCGCGGCCGCTGTGTTCGCCACCTATGTGACGACGCTCGACAACCTGCTGCAAAGCACGCCGCGCGCCGCGCGCGATGCGCTGGCTGCGCGTCTTGACGCGCGTGCGCGGCTTCCCGGCAGTGCGCTGGCGGAGCCGCCGTCGAGTGTCTTGCGCGGGTATCGCAACTATCAGCGCAAGGTGTTTCTCGAAAGTCTGCGGGAACATCTTCCGGCCGACATGGAGGCGCGCTGGCAGACCGAAGGAGGCCAACGCCTCTGGATTCGCATGCATGCGCCCGCCGATGGACCGGGCGGCGCGGCTTCGGCAGCCGTCGCCTCGGGTGCCGCCGCGTCCGAGGCCAACACATCCGCTGCACCGTATTGGATCGCACTGCCGATTCCCGAAGACGCCCAGGGCAATGGGCTCGACGCGGCCATTCTGCTGTCGCTCGGCCTTGCCGCGCTGGCCGCGTTGACAGGCTACGCGATCCAGCTTCACCTGAACCGGCCGCTGCAGGAGTTGACGCGCGCGGCGCAGCGCCTGAGCGACGGCGACACGCCGCCGCCGTTGCCGACCACCGGCCCTTTGGAAATTGCCGCCGTCAGCAGCGCTTTCAATCAGATGACGCACGCGTTGCAACAAGCGGAAGCGACCCGCGCGCTGATGTTAGCCGGCATCTCGCACGACATCCGCACGCCGCTCACCAAGCTCCGCCTTTCGATGGCCATGGCGATGCCGGAGAGCAGCGACAGCAGTTTCGTGGTGGCGGCGGAGTCCTACCTCGACCAGATTGAAACCATCTTGCAGCAGTTCATGGACTACGCAGGCAGCGGCGAGCGGGAGCCAGCCGAACCCGGCGATCTGAACGCGTTGATCGAGCGGCTTGCAGGCGACTTCGCGGGACTCGGGCATGAGTTCGAACTGTCGCTCGCACGCTTGCCGCTGATTCCCTATCGGCCGGTGAGCATGATGCGGCTCCTGATGAATCTGATGCAGAACGCGATCGTGTACGGCGGGAGCGGACTGGCGGTGCGTAGCTGGGCGACCGACGAGTCGGTGTATGTCGCAGTGGGCGACCGCGGCAAGGGGTTATCGGCGGAAGAACTCGAGCAGTTGAAGGCGCCCTTCCAACGCGGCAGGAACGCGCGAGCGCATAGCGGCGGCACAGGGCTTGGGCTCGCGATTGTCGAGCGGATCGCGCGGCTGCACGGTGGCAGGGTAGAGTTTCACGCGCGCGAGGGCGGCGGCCTGGAGGTGTGGGTGGTGGTGCCGGGTGGGGCGGGGTAGCGACCCGCTGCCCGCTCTTCTATTACTCGCGATCGAGCCACGCATCCAGTCCCACCCGGAACGCGACGCCCGCGATTACCGGCACCGTTAGCATCAGAATGATGCCGAAGTTGGGGATTGCATCGCCATAGGCGATCGGCTGATACAGCACCACGCCCGAGACTATCGCGAAGACGAGCACGCCGACGGCTACCATCAGAAGATTGCGCGCCGTGATGGACAGCTCTTTGCGCCTCGTCTTGGTCGGGCTTGGGCTCGCAGCGGGGGCTGGGTCGTGTTGGGAAGGCATGATGGCTCTCGTGACAAAAAGCGGCGGAAGGTCAAGCGCCCATGCGACAGGAAAGCAGGCGCGCGCCCGGCATCATACCAGGGCGCGTATGCGCTGCGCGCTTCGCGCCGCGTGCGGCTTCATCGATATAAACCAATATATGCCGCATTCCGGCTTGCGGTGCGAAAAGCGCACGCCGCGCCTGGAGGCGCCCGGCGTCACCAGGCGGCTTCGATGGGATCGAGCCACCGCGCAAGCTCGCGCCGCAACTGGGCGAGGTCGAGCGGTTTGCCGAGCATCCGCGCGCCGGGAATGCTGTCGCCGATCGGCGCATGCGCGCCGTAGCCGGACACCAGCAGCACTTGCACGTCCGGCTGTGCGCGCAGGACCGCGCGCGCGAGATTGTCGCCCGACATGCCAGGTAGCGTGATGTCGGTGCACAGAATGTCGTAGCGTTGCGCCGGCACGAGCGGCAGCGCTTCTTCCGCGCTCCCCACCGACGTGCAGTCGAGACCCAGCGCGCCGAGCAGGCTGCTCAGCGCCTCGCGCGAATCGGCGTCGTCCTCGACGAGTAGCACGTGAGCCGGCGAGCGCGCCGGCGCAGCTTCGGGCGCGACGTCTTGACGAGCTTCATAGTCGCGAGCGGCGCCGCCCGGCGTGCCGACGCCCGGCGCATCGACGCTCGACGGATCGTAGGCCACGGGCGGCACGCACGCAGCGATCTGCCGGTCGGTCATCTTGCCGACATGCGTTGCACCGGCAACCGGCCCTGCCGACGGGCGCAGCACACTTCGCACCTTGCGCGCGAGATCGTCGCGTCGATACGGTTTCGACAGCAACGTAATGCCGGCATCGAGTTTGCCGTGATGGACGATCTCGTCGCGCGTATAACCGGACGTGAACAAGGTAGGCACCGCAGGCGAGCGCGCCGCGGCACGGCGCGCCAGTTCGACGCTCTTGATCTTGCCCGGCATCACCACGTCGGTGAACAACAGGTCGATCGGCATGTCGCTCTGGATGAATTCGAGCGCCGCATCGCCACTGGATGCAGTCAGCACCTTGTAGCCGAGTTGCGCGAGCATTTCGACAGCGGTCAGACGCACGTCCGCATCGTCTTCGACAACGAGGATCGTTTCGCCGCCGCCCACCGGCGTGGCGGTCTGATCGACGGTTTCGGGAGTTTCGGGCTCGCAGCAGCGCGGGAAGTACAGCGACACGGTCGTACCCTGTCCCACCTCGCTTTCAATCAGCGTATGGCCGCCGCTTTGCCGGACAAAGCCGAACACCATACTGAGGCCGAGGCCCGTTCCATGACCGTTGGGCTTGGTCGTGAAGAACGGTTCGAACGCGTGTTCAAGCACCTCTGGCCGCATGCCCGCGCCGGTATCGGTGATGGAGAACACGACATATTCCCCCGGCGACAGCTCCGCGTGGTCGTTGCAAAACGCGGCATCCAGCACACGGTTCGCGGCACGGACAGTGAGCGTGCCGTCGGCTTTCATCGCGTCGCGTCCGTTGATCGCGAGATTGAGCAGCGCGTTTTCGAGCTGGTTCCGATCGGCCTGCACGTTCCACAGATCGTCGCTCAATACCGTCTTGATCGCAATCGTCTCGCCGAGCGCGCGATGCAGCATCTCGCTCATGCCCGCGAGCAGCCGGCGCGGATTGAGCACCGTCGGCGAAAGCGGCTGGCGGCGCGCGAACGCCAGCAGATGCGCGGCCAGTTTCGCGCCGCGCTTCACGGCATCGGTCGCCGCCGACAAACGGCGCAGCGTTGCGGGATTATCCCCGGCGTCGGCGGCCATCATTTGCAGATTGCCGTTGATCACTTGCAACACGTTGTTGAAGTCGTGCGCGACGCCGCCCGTCAGGCTGCCGATCGCTTCCATCTTTTGTGCCTGGCGTAACTGTTCCTCTGCGAAGGCGCGTGCGGCGACCGCATCGGCAACGCGCTGCTCAAGCGTCTCCGTCAACTGGCGCAGCGACTGCTCGGCGATCTTACGTTCGTGGATGTCGATCAGCACGGCGGGAAACCGGGTGGGCGCGCCGTTATCGTCGAACTCGCACTGGCCGTTCGCTTGCACCCACACGTAGTCGCCATTGGGGCGGCGAATCCGGTACTCGGCGCGAAACGGTTTTCCGCCGGACAGCGCCTTGAAGGTCAGATGTTGGAGCAGCGATTGATCGTCCGGATGGATCATTTTTGTCGCCGCGCGGTGATCGACGCCCCGAGCGGCTTCGTCCACCGACAACGAAAAAGTGCGGGCGAAGCGCTCGTCGCCAGTGATCTTTTGGGTGCGCATATCGACGACGCACGTGCCGAGCACGGCGCCCGTATTCAGCGCGAGTTGCAGGCGTTCGTTCGTCTCGTGCAGCTCGGCTTCGGCGCGTTGCCGCCAGCGCTCGGTCAACACACGCCCCGTCGTCTCGACAACGATGGCGAGCACGCCCGCAGGCGCGCCGCTGTCGTCTGCAACGGGGCTGTAATACAGATCCATCCACACGTCTTCGGGTTTGCCTTCGCGCAGCAGCACGAGTTCCTTGTCGCGATACGACAGCGTGCCGCCGGCAAGGCACGTATTCATGACGTGACGATTGAAGTCGGCAACCTCGGGCCAGCCTGTCTCGACGGGACAGCCCAACAGATACGGATGCCGTCCGCCCGCGAAAACCGCGTAGGCGTCGTTGTAAATCATGTGGCCGGCTTTGCCCCACAGCAGCACGAGCGGCACAGGCGAGGCAAGCAGCAGCTGCACGGTTGCGGTCAGGCTGCGAGGCCAGTTCGGGATCGCGCCGACGTCGGTTGCGGACCAGTCGAATTCGCTGATGCGCCGCGCCATCTCGCCGCCCCAACCAGGACAGCCGTGATCTTGTGCCGGAAATGGCATGCTGCGCTCCACAGGGGGTCACATGGATGAGTGGGCCTCCAGTCTGCCGGTTCACATAGCGCGCGTAAAGGCTTCGTATGGCGCCGGAACACTTTAGCCTTCGGTCGCCCTATGCTCTCGCAAGTTTTACCTGCGCATTGTGCGCAAGCGCATCTGGAAGCGGAAAGAAGCGCCGATGCCCATACGTTGGAGAGAACTTCAGAACGTATTTCCAGTGGCGGCTTATATCTCGCATGAGTAACCGTTAAAGCCGCATGTGCCCTTACAGAATGCTTCACACGATAGGCGCGATTCCTGCTGAAGGTCGTTGCTTGCGCACGCGACAATGCGCGCGACAAGCGCTGGCGAGGACACGTGCCGCGCCGGCTTCGAATATCGATAAGAGCGGACCGTACAAATGGCGAAGAAGCCCGTCGCAACAAACAAGCTGTCCAAACCGCTCAGCAAGCGGGCGAAGAAGCTCCCCGAGGCCGAAGCGCGCCAGCCGCTTCTGACCGCGCGCCGCAACGCGAGAATGGCGCGCTCCGCGCATGCGTATGTGCGAGGCAGCACGAACAGATTTTATGAGTGGCTCGACGGAATCGAAGGGCACGCGCTACCCGAAGGTCCCGCTGTGTGGATCTGCGGCGATTGCCATACGGGCAATCTCGGGCCCGTCGCCGATGCGAATGGCCGCGTCGAGATCCAGATTCGCGATCTCGATCAGACGGTGATCGGCAATCCCGCGCACGACCTCATCCGGCTCGGGCTTTCGCTCGCGACGGCAGCGCGCGGTTCCGACCTGCCAGGCGTGACGATCGTTCAGATGATGGAGGCGCTGGCCGACGGCTATGAACGCGCCTTCGACGAAAGCGCGGGCGAGGCCGACATTCACGCAGAGAAACCGGAGGCGGTGCGCGTCGTGATGAAGGAGGCCGTGCGGCGTTCATGGCGCCATCTTGCCGAAGAGCGTATCGAAGATAGCGAGCCGACTATTCCGCTCGGTTCCCGTTTCTGGCCGCTTGCCAAAAACGAGCGGCGCGAGATCGACGAGCTCTTCAGTAAAACGTCGGTTGCCGCACTCGCGACTGCATTGCGTGGCGCAGGCGACGAGGCGGACGTCGAAGTGCTCGACGCCGCCTACTGGGTCAAGGGCTGCAGTTCGCTCGGACGGTTGCGCTACGCGGTGCTTCTCGACATCGACGGCGCTGCAGTGGACGGCGACGATCTGTGCCTGATCGACATCAAGGAGGCAGCGCCCGCTGCGGCGCCTCGCTATGCGGGCGTGAGAATGCCACGCGACAACGCGGAGCGGGTGGTGGAGGGCGCGCGGCATCTGTCGCCTTCGCTCGGCGACCGGATGAGATCGGCGCGCCTTGCGGATCGCGCGGTGGTGATACGCGAGTTGCTGCCGCAGGACATGAAGCTGACGATCGAGCAACTGACTCGCGACGAAGCGACGAAGGCGGCGCGTTTTCTTGCGCTGGTGGTGGGCAAGGCGCACGCGCGGCAGATGCATTTCGCTGACCGCAAGGCATGGCTCGCCGAGTTGCGCAAGAACCGTTCGAAGACACTCGATGCACCGGGCTGGCTCTGGAAAAGCATCGTGCAACTGGTGAGCAGTCACGCCGCCGGATACCTCGAGCATTGCCGCAAATACGCAACCGGCTCCGACGCGGCCTGAAACGGCCGTGACGGCGGTCCAGCGAATCGGGCCGCCGCCGGAATCAGACGCGCGAGCCCGATCAAACGTGCGCTAGTTGGACAGCGACAAATACGGCGAACTGAGCGGCGTGGGCGGGAACGGCTGCAGGCCTGTCTGCCTCGTAAAGCTGTAGCGAACGTAGACTGCGGCAAGCCACTCGCGATATTGATAAGCATTGCCGAGCGAAGCCGTTGCGCCGAACGCCAGTTGCGGCGCGAGTTGGTATTCGCCCACAGCGCTCAGCGAATACGACACGCCGGTTTTGCTTTGCCCCGGGTATTGAGCGCCGCTATCGACACCGCTGCCGATCAGCGCCGCCTGACCCGCGGCCGCCGCTTGCAACGAGCCCGAGCTGCCGAGCGGGAAGTAGTTCGATGCATCCTGCCGGTAATGCTGCACGCCGATTGATCCCTTCAGGTCATACGTAAAGGCGCCATTGCGGCCAGTCCATTCGATCGGCAGATTCAGGATCACATACTGTTGCGGGCTGAAGTAGCCGCCCTGGCCATACGTGAAGTACGACAGGTTCTTGTCGTAGCCCATCAGCGTCGTGTTCACACCGATGGTGAACGTCTGGTCGGCGTCCTTGAAGAGGCGCGTGTAGATGCCGCCGCCGCCCTTCCAGGCGGTGTTCGTCACGACGTTGTGTCCGTCGTAGTACTGGAACGCCGCGTTCACGTACAGACCGCTGGTGCCGTCGTCCCACGCAAGGCTCGCGAGGCCGCCGGTCGATGTGACGCCGCCCCATTCGAGGCCGGACGCAGCGTCGCGTGTGCCGGCGTACGACAAAAGACTGTCGGTGACCGCGCGCCGCGCGACGGCGAGCGAATAGGAGACCTTGTCGGTGATGCCGCCGTTGTACTGCGCGCCGCCTACTATGTTCGTCTCGCGAAAGCCGATGGGCGTCACGCCGATATCGCCGCTCAGCTTGCGGCTTTCGTAGCCAACCGAAAGTCCCACGCCGCTCGCCGTCTGGCTGCCGTAATTGTTGGTGCCCGCAACGGCCGCCGCTGCCGACGTGCTGTTCGACAGCCCCGCGCCGAAACGCGCGAGCGTCGACACGTTGCCTGCTGCGGTGCCGGCATCCAGCGTGACGGGGGTTGCCGTCACCACGACATGGCCGTTGCCCGCCTTGATGCGACCTTGGATCGGCGCTTCGATGTCGGTGAGCGTGGACAAGCCGTCCTCGCCGCTGCGGTTGCGAAACACAATGCCGCCCGAGACCGTGCTCGCCTGCTCGCGATTGACCTGCGCCAGTTCCTCGGCTACGCCAAGGGTCTGCGCATTGGCGACGTTTGGCCGCGCGTAGTTCGCGCCATTGCCGCCGCTGCCGTTCATGCCCGGCTGTTGCGGGTAATACGCTTGCGCATAGCCGCTCGGCGGCTGCGGAATGTAAGGCTGTTGCTGCCCGTAATAGCCCTGATTGCCCTGATTGCCATAGGCCTGCTGCTGCGGCGGATAAGGTTGATACGGCTGCTGGCCATAACCCTGCTGCTGCGGATACGACTGATAAGGCTGTTGCGCGTAGCCTTGCGGTTGCTGCTGTTGCGGATAAGCTTGTTGTCCGTAATACGGTTGCTGTTGCTGTGCATAACCGGCTGCGTTGCGGCTGTTCTTCGACGCGCTTTGCTTTTTGCTCGCGGTGCGTTTGCCGTTCGCTGCGCCTGCGGTTGTCGAGCCATACGGCTGCGGCTGCATCGTCCCGGCGTTGGCCTGCGCCTCGCGCGCGGCGGGCGACATGGGCCAGGGCGTCGGCGCATAGCCATCGGGCGTGCCGTATTGCTGCTGCGGATACGGCGCCTGCTGCGCGTAAGCCGGGTTGTATTGCTGCTGCATCGGCTGCATCGGCTGCATCGGCTGCATCGGAGCCTGCATCGGCATCTGCGGCTGGGCGGCCTGGCCGTTCTGCCCAGGGTAGGGCTGCAACGGTGCGCCGGACTGGCTCGAACCGTAGCTGTCCTCGCCGTAGCCGCCAGCGTCGGCCCCCTGACGAGGCGCGTTGTACGGCAGCGCGGCGGGCGCGCTGTTCGGCGTGTAGGGCTGCGCGGGTGCCGCATAAGGTGCGACGTATGGCGCGGGCTGCATGGGCGGCGGATAGTTCGGCACGGTCTGTGTCGGCAAGGAAGACTGCGAGTACGGAAGGGAAGCTCGCGCGGCGTTCGAAGAACCATTGAAGCCGGGCGCTGCGTTATCGGCGTCGGTCGGCGCGAGCGTCGCGGTTTTTCCCTCGAAAGGATTGGTGCCGGGCAACGGCGTCGCGCCGATACGGCGCATCGCCGCTTCCCAGCCGCGCGGCACGTTGCTTGCCGCGGTATTGCGCGGCGCATTCGCCATCAGCGGTGTGTTGGCGGCGACCAGTGAGCGCTGCAGATAGGTCGACGCGAGCGACAGTTTGCCTTCCGACCGATACATGCGGCCAACGGTGGCAAGCACGCCCGGGTCGTTGGGCGCCGCATTCAAGGCCTGCGACGCCAGCGATTCGGCGTAGCTGAACTGCTTTGCACCGGACGCGGCGGAAATCGCCGCCTGCAGCAGATTGAGGTCGTCGGGCTTGCGCCGCAATGCGACGCGATAGCTTTCGAGCGCGTTGCGGTCGTCGCCGGCTGACGCATACAGGCGTCCCAAAGCGGCCTGCAGGTCGGGATTGTCGGGCATCGCCGCGAGCCACGGCGCGATCACGTCGTAGGCGCTGGCGAGGTCGCCACGCTGACGCACGGCGTCGCATTGTTTGATGACGATGCCGAGATTCAGATTGGCGAAGTCGGTGCGCTGCTGCGGCGTCAATTGCATCGACGACAGACGGCGCATCACCATGCCGAGCTCTGCTTGCTGCTGCGTAGCCGACAGAATGCCCGCGTATTGCAGCAGCAGATCGGTGTTGCCGGGTGCCGCGTTCATCGCGCCGCGCACCAGGCTCAGCGCGCGGTTCGGATCGCCGGCCTGCTGGTAGGCCGCCGCGATGACGCCGATCAGTTCAGGACTGTTCCCCGCCACCGGCTCGGCTGCATGCAAGGTTGCGAGCGCCTGTTGAGTCTGACCGCTGCGCGCCATGCGCGTGGCGAGATCGGCTTGCTGATGCACCCACAGCCGATGCTGCAACGCCGCCATCGCGTCGGTGCGTTGCGCGACGGGAATGCGTTCGAGTTGGGCGAGACCGGCTGACCAGTCCTGCGTTTCCGCCGACAGCAGCGCGCTCGCATACAGCGCATCGGTCATGTCAGGATGCGCGGCGAGCAGGCCGTCCATCATGCTGCGCGCGTTCGCGACCGCGCCCTGGCGCACGTAAATACGCGCGAGGTCCAGACGCAGCCACGGATCGTCGGGCGTGTTGAGCAGCGCGTCTTCGAAGAGACTGCGTGCGCTGCCCAGATCGCCGTGCGCTTCGGCCGCGCGCGCCTGAGCCGCCTGCGCTTCTCCACGCAGACGGTTGATGCCGCCAGCCTTCGACTGCTGTTCCGTGTTCAGTCGATTGGCGAACTGCAACGCCTCGTCGCCGCGACCCTGGGCGGCCAGTGCGCCGACGAGTCCGCGAATGGCGTCGGGGTTGTCTGCCTGGCGGCGCAGTGCCATCCGGTATGCCTGTTCGGCACCGGCCGCGTCGCGATTCGCAAGCAGCATTTCACCGAGCAGCACTTGCGCGGTGACATCTGAAGGATTCATCGCAATGGCGCGTTCGAACAGCGACTTTGCCTTCGCGAACTCGCCGTTGCTGCGCGCGCCGATTGCGTCGCTCGTGTAGGTCCAGTACGTCGCGCTATCCAGCGCGGTTTTCCAGCGAGCCGGGTTGCCGTTGCGCGACGCGCGCTCCAGATAGTTGCGCGCTTCGGCGAAGTGCTCCTGCTTGAGCGCGGCGATGCCCATGCCGCCAAGCGCGTCGGTGTCGTTCGGACTAGTAGCCAGCACCGACGAAAATTTCGCGCGCGCCGTGGCCGCGTCGTTGCGATCGAGTGCGGCGAAGCCCTCGGCGACGGTGCGCCCGCGTGCGTCGACGGACGCGTTTTCCTGCGCGCGCTCACGTGCCGCCTTGTCCTGCTGCACCATCGAATCGAAGCGCGCCTTGACCGCGGCGTCGTCGTTCGCGCTTTGCAAATACGCCTGGTACAGCGCGGCGTCCGAGGGACGCGCGTCGAGCCAGAGCAGTGCCTGTCGCCAGCTCTTTTTCGCGGCCGCGCCCACCGTGCTGTCGCCGGCAAGCTTTTGCAGCCGCGCGATACCGTCGCGGCGCGTGACGTCGCGATAGGTCAGATGCTGAGCGTAGGCGAGTGCGTAACGCGGATCGTCCGGATTATCACGCGCGAGTTGCTCGAGTCCGCGACGCGCCTGATCCCAGCCTTGCGGCGTAGCCGACAGCGCCTGGTAGTACTCAAGCTGCAACGCCGGCGTGGCGGGCTTGCCGCTCAACGCGCGCTGATACTCCTGCACCGCGCTCGCGCTCTGGCCGCTTTGCGCGAGCCGCCGCGCGTCGTTCACGGTCTGGTCGCGCAGGCTCGATTCACCGAGCCGCCGGCCGAGTTCATCGAGGCTCGGGTAGTTCGGCGCCACCGCCTTCAGTCGCGAGAGATACTGCTGTGCACCCGCGCCGTCCTTGCGGTCGGCGAGCACCATGCCCATGCCGAACAACGCGTCGGGCTGTTTCGGGTCGATGCGCAACACCTTCAGCCAGGCCTGCTCCGCGAGGTCGCCGCGCTGATGCGATTGCCAGTACTTGCCCTGATCGATCAGCACGCCCATTGGATCTTTCGACCCTGGTGCCGGCGCCTGAGCCAACGCGTCGGGTGCGGCCGCCGCGAGGCAGCAGGCAAGCGGGAGGCTCAGCGCGAAGCGCATTGACAACGCGAGGGCGCTCAATCGCATGCGGTTCTCCAGCTGGGCACGAGGCGTCCGCTTTCGTCGAAGCGATAGCGTCCGTCGATAAAGCCCGTGCCGAACAGGCCCAGCACCCTGTCGTAGTAAACAGGCTCGCGGCCAGGCACGCTGGCGTCGAGCGCCGCCAGATGCGTGCGCGCGAGGCCGAGGCCGTGCGCGTCGCCGAGCGCCTTGAAGTACGGCGCGAGCGCGGCCCAGTAGCTGAGCGGGCCTTCGCCGCTTGCCGAGCCGTTGGTCGACGACACTTTCTCCGGTGGGAAGCCGTTTTGCTGGACCTTTGCGCGCATGCCGCCGAGCGCGGCGAGCCACGGCTTCGCCAGCGGATCGGCAGGCGACGCCATGCCCGCCCACAGATAGACGCGGATCGCGTCGTAGCTGCCGGTGTCGCCGTTTTTCGGGTCGACCACGAACTGGCCGTTTTGCCACGCCGCCCAATCGGGCGCGAAGCCTTGAGGCGCTGTTGTCTTGACGAACTTGTAGGCGCTGTCGGCGAGCTTCGCCCACGGACCGTTCGGCACTTCATGGGCAAGCGCGCGCAGCACGGGCAGCGGCAGATAGCTCGGATTGAGGCGCGTCACGCCGCCGCTTTTGAAACCTTCGGGCCCGGGCAGCAGCATCGGACCGACGCCAGGCAGATTCGTCATCTCGTCACGCGCGATGCGCGCCGCGAGCGCCTGGCCGAGCTGCGTGTAGCTCGCGTCATGCCACAGGCGCCCGGCCTGCAGCAGATCGTAGGCGATCCACAAGTCGGAGTCCGATGCGGAATTCGGATCGAGCACGCCGTAAGAGCCATCCGCTTTCCTGCCCCATTGCCACGACGGCAAGCGCAGGTTTTGCGGATCGAACTGATTGGCCGCGAGGTTGGTGCGCGTCCAGTTCAGCAGCCGGTCGAACGTGGCGCGGTCGTTCGCAACGAGTGCGAAGAAGAGGCCATACGACTGGCCTTCGGAGGTGGTCTGCTGGGTAGGCGTGGAGTAATCGATCACGCGACCGTCGGCTTGCACGAAGCGCTCGACGAAAGTTCGATAGCCAGCCCAGTCGCCGCACGCGCCGGGCGCGGCTGCATTCTGCGCGACCTTCAGCACGTTCGCGCACGCCGCCGATGCCGCGACGCCCAGCGCCAGCGAGACGGCCAATTTCACACCTTGTTTTCTGTTGATTCGAACCCGCATGTCAGTCCTGTTAGTCCTTCAAACGGCGCGCCGCGACCGAGCGCAGCATCCGGTAGAACAGCGCCGCGATGATCAGCGCCGCGAGCACGCCGCCCAGCATCAGCAACAACGGATGCGACGAGAGCGCCCAGCGCAGATACTCCTGCGGCGACAAATGGCCGACATAGTACGCGTCGCCGTTCGACGTGATCGTGACCGTGCGGCCGTGGATCACGGCCATTGCGCCTTGAATCTCCGGCAGCACGTCGGCGTCGAGCAGGGCGGCCGACAGATCGGCGTCCGACTGCCCGGCCGCGCTCACGAGAGCCACCGCGCTGCGGGTCTTTTTCAGCGGCGATTCGAAGCCGGTCAGGAGCGCGTCGCCGTTCGAGCTGACGAGCGTGAGGTCGGCGCGCGCGGGCAGGCGCTCGACGCCGCGCTCGCCATGCCACCAGTCCTCGAGTTTGAAGACGATGTCGGACAGCTGGAACGTGCGCGAGTCGCCGTCGCTCGAAAACGGCATCGACTTGGCCCAGCGTTGAAGTAGCGGTTGCTTGCCGGGCGCGCCGAAAATCAGCAGGTCCTTGTCGGCGTATTTGTCGACGTCGTCGGCGGTGCCCACTGTCACGCCCGCGACCGGATAGCCGGTCGACGCGCCCATGCGTCCCATGGTCAGCAGGTAGAGGCTGTAGTCGCTCGAGTCGGCGTCGTTCGGCAGGATCACCGCCGTTTCCGACAGATCCGCCATGCGCGTGAACGGAAAGCCGCTGTTCGCGAACGCCGCGAGATCGGGCAACGCCATGTAGTGGGGAAACGACGACAGGTCGATCGTCGAATTCGGATCCACCGCGCCGATTACGTTCTCAAGCAGCCGCCCATGACATTCGCCGGTATTCGGAATGTCGTAGTAAAAGTGCAGGCGCAGTTGCGCGCGCGGGGTCAGCAGCAGCGGCGGAATATGCAGCGTGCGGCGCGCCTCGGCGGTCTTGTCCGGCAGCACGCGCGCGAAATAATGGCTCAGGTCGAATACCGAACTCGACTCGGCCGGAATGGGCAGCGCCTGCACGAAGCCGCTGTTCACGCTGACGTTCAGTGACGAGCGGTCGCGCTGCGGACGCACCGTGTAGCGGTAGCGCAGGTCGATCGGCGCGCCCTTGGTATGCCACATGAACAGGTCGGGCGGTACGCGCAGATTCACGTGGACCGCGTCGGCGTCGTAGCCCGACACGGTCAGGTCGCGCGCGTCGGCAAGCTCGCCAAAGCGCACCGGTCGATGCGTGGGCAGCCAGTTGGGCGCGTCGTAGGGCGCGCGCTTCGCGAGTTCGGTGAGCCGCGTAATCGTCACGCTCTGGCCGGTCAGCGTGTTCTGTCCGATACCGAGCGCCCGCGCGGCGATCTTCAGTTCGGCGTCGGTGCGACCCAGCACCAGCAACAGCTTGCCGCGCGCCGGCGCTTCACGGTCGACCACGGCAATGGTCGGGCCCGAGATGGCCGGAATCGTGACGCCGGCGGGGCGTTGGTCGTCGGTGGCGAACACGACGGCGTTGCCCGACAGCGGCACGTTGTCCTGCTGCGCCGGGAACAGCGCACCGCGATAGCCGGCGAGCGCACCGAACCACGAGGCCACGATGCCGCCTGCCTCGAGCGTGCCGGCTGTCGGCTTCTGCGGAAACACGAACGGCAGTTCGAGGCGCCGCACGTCGCGTCGGTCGAAGAACGGTTGCGGCAGGGCCGCGAGATCCGGCTTGCTGGCGAGCGACGCGTACGTCAGATCGAGCGAGCTTGCATTGCTGACGGTAGCCCATAGCGACGAGTTCGCCGGGTCCTCGCAACTCGCCGTGTAATGCCCGATCAACTGCACGTTCAGGTGATTGAATTCGCTGACGAAGCGCGGGTCGAGCGACACGTCGCGCGCGACCAGCATGCCGGCCTGGTCGCGCGGCACGGGCAGCGTTGCCGCGACTTCGCCATTTACCAGCACCTTGAGTTGCGAAATGTTCGGCAGCAGGGCGGGCGAGTAGCTGTAGATCAGATGCAGGATCGCGCCCGTTACCACCTCGTCGCCGCGCACCGAGAACGCGACGCCGTTCTGGCCGTCGGTGCCGCGCAACTGCAGCGGATCGAGCGCGCCAAGGTCGGCGAACGTGAGCGTCTGGCGACGGCCGCCCGGCACCAGCGTGCCCGGTTCGGCGGTGGTCGGCGTCTTGACGCCCAGCGCTTTTACCGCCGACGCGGCGAGCGCCGGCGTAGGCGTCGCCAATGGCGCTTGCGCGATCATCGCCGGGTCGTAGGGTACGGCGGGGCTCGGCGCGGGGCCGTTGCCCGTGCCGGTTGCATGTGTTGCCGTGTTCCCAGCCGCCGCAGCGGGCGGCGTTGCCTGCGCTCGAAGCGCGGCTTGCGTGCGTGGCGCGGCGGTGTCGGCTGCGTTGGCTGAGTTGGCCGTGTCTGCCTTTCCGACGGTGCCCGACGCCGCAGCGGCCGCTTCGGCCACCGACGCGAGCGGCGCGGCCAATGCGGTCTGCAACGCGAGCCAGCACGCGACGCCGCGCGTCAGCCGTGAAGAGCGAGGGCGCTGCGCGTCGCGGCGCTGCAAGTTTGTGTCACTGTGCGACTCGTAACGCTGCTGATTCGAGCGTTCGATGCTTCCCTTCGCCATCCAGTTGCGCATAGATCAGTCTTTGGTTTTTAGCTTCTTGACGTCCACCGGACGGCTTTTCATCGAGCTTCGCAGGTCGTTGTAGAGGTGCTCGAAGAGGCCTGCGATGCCGCGCACGCCCACCGTCAGCACGTGCGAGAGCCCGCGCAGCGGCGTGTCCTGCTGGCGCCCCTCGGCCCAGCCGGTCCAGGCGTCGGCGCGTGCAAACGTGGTCTTGACGAACTCGTATTCCTGCTCGCGCGTCATCGCGGAAAAGCGCAGGCCGACCCGGCCCGGCGCCGTGAAGCCGACCGTGGCGGGGAACGCGTATTCCTCGTCGCCGCGAAAGAGCGACACGGTGACGCGCTCGTGCATCGGCACCTGAATGGCCGCGGGCAACGCGACACCTACGCCGCCTTCCGAGTAGTCAATGGTCTTGCAGGCGAGCGTGCGGCCCGTGGAGAACTTGAGCATGACCGGCATTTCCATCGCCACGCGATGCACCGCGCGAATCTGCCGGCGCTCGCTCGCGGCAGCCACGCTCGCGCCGAGAATCAGCATGTTGTACGTGGTCCAGCCGAGGTTCAGCACGGTGGTCTGCACGATGCTGCGGGTATGCCAGTTCAGATAGATATGCACGATGCCCACGCAGAAACCGATCAGGTTCAGCAACAGCAGGAACAGATACGGTCGCGAGATCGCCCAGTCGAAATAGTTCTTCTCGATCTGGCCGCCCTTAGCCGTCACGTTGAACTTGCCGAGCTTCGGGTTGATGAGCGCGAGCAAGGTGGGCGCGGTGATATACGACGCCAGCACCGATTCATAGACCTCGGCCCAGAACGAATGGCGGAACGAGCGCTGCATGCGCGAATTGGTAATGCTCGCGTGCATCATGTGCGGCAACGCGTAGATGGCGATGGTGCTCGCGGCGGCTTCGATCACATGCGCGCCGAAGAACAGATACGACAGCGGCGCGGTGAGAAACACGAGACGCGGGATGCCGTAGAAGAAGTGCATCATCGCGTTCAGATAGCAAAGCCGCTGGCCGAACTTCAGGCCCTTGCCCGTGAGCGGATTATCGATCCGGAAGATCTGCGTCATGCCGCGCGCCCAGCGAATCCGCTGGCCGATGTGACCCGACAGGCTTTCGGTCGCGAGCCCCGCGGCTTGCGGAATCGCCAGATACGCTGTGGTGTAGCCGAGACGATGCAGCTTCAGCGCGGTGTGAGCGTCTTCAGTGACGGTCTCTACCGCAATACCGCCGATCTCCTCGACCATCGTCCGGCGCAGCAGCGCGCACGAACCGCAGAAGAAGGTGGCGTTCCACAGATCGTTGCCGTCCTGCACGAGCCCATAGAACAGCTCGCCTTCGTTCGGCACTTTGCGGAACGTGCCGAGGTTGCGCTCGAACGGGTCGGCGGAGAAAAAGTGGTGCGGCGTTTGCAGCATCGACAGCAGCTTGTCGCGCAGGAACCAGCCAAGGCCGATCTGCAGGAACGAGCGCGTCGGAATGTGATCGCAATCGAAAATGGCGAGGTATTCGCCCTTGGTGATCTTCAACGCTTCGTTGATGTTGCCGGCCTTCGCGTGGCGGTTGTGCGTACGGATCGTCCAGTTGACGCCGACTTCTTCGCAGAACGCCTTGAACTCGGGACGGCGGCCGTCGTCCAGCACGTGGATGGACAGTTTTTCGGCCGGATAGTCGAGCGCGAGCGCCGCGTAGATGGTCGGCTTGACCACCGAAAGCGGCTCGTTATAAGTGGGAATGAAGACGTCGACGGTAGGCCAGTCGCTGCGCGAGGCGGGCAGCGGCATCGGCTTGCGCTTGAGCGGCCATGCGGTCTGAAAGTAGCCGAGCAGCAGCACGAGCGTCGAATAGACTTCCGCCGACACGAGCAGCAGACCCCACGCGGCGTCGAGCGGATGCTCCCAATAAGTTGTCGAGGTCAGCCGCCAGTACATATAGCGGCCCGACGTGACCACTGAGAGCATGATCATCACCATCGTCGCGTAACGGCCTTGCAGGCGGCGAAACAGCAGCGCGGTGACGAAGCAGCAGGTGGCGAACGTGAGTTGCTCGTAGAAAGCGAGCGGCACCGTGAAAACGAAGTACAGCATCACCAGTGCGAACAGCGTGACGAGACCGGTGGCGATGCGGCTATTCCAGAAGCGTGCGTCGACAAAGCGTTCGAACCGCGACGGTTCGCTCGCTTCAATGCCTTCGGGATGAGTCGTGCTCATGCGACATTCCTTGGCGAGACAGCGATCGCGTCGACCGCCGACATCAGCCACGTGCCGCACGCGCGGAAGTCGGCGGCGGCCTGGCTAAGCGGATCGTAGTGGATGAGCGTGGTGTCGCAGGCGAGTGCTTCGCTCACGCCTTCGTCGAGATGGATCACGCCGGGAAAGAGTTTCTCGCCGAGCATCTGGCGCAGAACCTTGAGTACGTCTTTGGTCAACTGGCGCGACTGGTCGATCTGATTGACCACATAGCCCACGCCGCCGAACTCGGCGCGCGGCGCCGCGTAGGTGTCGATCAGCCGCTCCATTTGCGGGATCGCCGCGTAAGAAGCGGCGTCCGCCAGCACCACGTTCAGCGCGAAGGTGGCCGCGCACAAGGCGGCGCGCACGTACGCCGAAGAACCCGGCGGTGTGTCCACGACCACGACGTCCGATGCTTCGAGTCTCAAGCTGCGCAACGCATGCGCGAGCCACAGCGGGTCCTGGTCGACATGCGCCTCGAAGCGGCGGCGGTCGTCTTCCAGTACCGCGCCGTAGGGCAGCACGGTGACGCCGTCGACGCCGTCGAACATGACCGACTGCCATGCGTCGCCGGTCAACGTAGCACGCGAGATGCCGTCGATGCTGTCGAGCGGCACGCCGAAGTGCAGGCGCAGCGCATTCTGCGGATCGAGGTCGAGCGCGATCACACGCCGGCCGCTCGCGGCGAGCACCGAAGCGAGGTTCGCGGCGAGGGTCGTCTTGCCGACGCCGCCCTTGGCGGACACTACCGCAATGACTTTCATGAGCGACGCGGGCGGTTGACGAGCCACGAGTTGGACTCGGCGGGTTCGGCACTGACTGCCGACGCCGCGGCTGCGCGCGGCGTGCCGCGCAGGCGGTCGAACAGCGATTGCAGCGGCACCGCTTGCATGGCGGGCGCGGCCGCGTGGAGCGGCGCGGTCTCCGCTTGCGAGCTAAACAGTTTGCCGAGGATCGACGTGGGTTGCGAAGCTGCCATGGACGTCGGCGCAGACATGAAGGGCTGCGTGCGGGCCGGGGCGGGCGCGGGCGCGGCGTGGGGCGTGCGGGCGGCGCCCGGACCGGAACGGACAGGCGCCGGCGCTTGCGCCCATGCCGGTGCGGCCGCAGACGTTCGCGCCGATGCCGCGGGCGGATTGCTCGCAGCAGCGATGGCCGGCGCACTCTGCATGAACGGTGGGATCGGCGGCACGGCGGAAACTGGCGCGAGCGGCGCGATAGATGCGATCCTGGCGGTAGGGGCGACAACAGCCACCGGCTCGCCCTGTCTCGTTGCCGGTGGAACCGGAGACGAAACCGGCAACGACGCAGCATCAGCCGCCTTCGAAGCCGTTGCCTGCGCGACCTCGCCATGCGTTTCGGGCGCACCGAAGCGCGATGCGCCGCGCGGCGCGGCCGGCGTTGCCGCAGCCACGACAACCGGCGGAATGTCGCGCCGATGCGAGCGCGTGAAAAGCGGTGCCTTTGCGCGCGTCACCGAGGCCGCGTCTTTCGGCGTGGCCGGGTCCTGACGCTCGATGGCGAGGGCGGCGGCCTCATCGGCCACCGGTTGAGGTCTTGCTTGTGCGCGCTGCCCGATTGGGGGAATCAGCGGCTGCTTGAGATCGAGCGTCACCAGCAACGGCCAGCGCGTGCGCGCCGAATGCGCCTCGTTCTCGCGCCCGATCTCCTGGTACGCGTTGGCGTCGCCGCCGAAGTGATCGAATAATTTTTCGATGTCGCTTGATGAACTCATGTTGCCGCCATTCATTAGTGCTTTACGTTGCCCGGTCCTTACTTCCGGTCGCGGCGCGAAACCAGTGCCCAACCTGACTGCCCGTTGCTGATCGCGCACCGGTCCTGCGCGCAGCTCGGCCCTGGCCTGTTACGGCTTTCACGCTGCATGACGGCCGAGACGGAACTCGAGCGCCGTGTCTTGCGAATACTCGCTGGTTTGTGCGACTGACAAGCCCTGCGCGCCAAGCGCGCTCAACCAGGTCTGATACGCGCCTTCCAGGAACGCCGGGGTCCACGCGAGCGCGTCGTTGCCGAACGCCGGCAGCGGCGCGCAGTAGTGAACGATGCGTAGCGACTCGGAGTCGTCGGCGAGTTCGACATATCCCCAATCGATTTCCTGCCAACGCTCGTTCAGGGTCCGCTCGAGGTCGGTGGTCGAGTCGCAGGCAGGCAGCGGATGGGCCGCAGCAAAACGACTTCCCACGCGGTGCATCAGTTGACGCAATTCATCGCGGCCGATCTGCGCCTCGAACTCCGAGGCCAAGGCGCAAAGCATGCCCCGCCATTGCGGTGACATCTGGCGTTCGAGCAGGTAATCGAGGATTGGAACCATGTTTTCTGGAAAATGGCCGTCGATGCCAACTGGCTAAAAAGGACCGCGACGACCGGGTGCAGGGACAGTGCTCGCATGACTCGCGCAAGGCCGCGTAGGTTAGTTTTACCGCTTTCACCAGGCGCTTCCGCACACTTTGAAGCAGTCTACTTAAGACATTAACTTTTAGCCACTTTCGGTCACCTGGCCGATACGTGCGAACCCTATGCTGCATACAGAAGGACCACGAAGCATTACAACTTCTGCCATGAGTCTGTGGCTCGGAAACGACTGTTGCGCTCACAACTTCCAGGTGTATTAACGGCCACTTTGTTCAACGCATTGAGGATCTTCGCCTTCCTTTTTCTACCGACGTGCATTTCCGCAAATGAGTTATTTCCCGTCGGAATTAATTTCCGGCCGGGAGTATGATCGCCGAGCCCCGAGCATTGCGGATTCAGCGCGCGGGCGCGGCCCAGTCACTGCGTCGCGCGGTCTGAGCGAGCGCCCGCGTATTTATTGCCGGATATTTTTGGAAAGGCTCAACATTCGTCAGAGGTTTGCCGATATACATGGATAGAGTGACCGGACCTGCCCTGTAGCCCATCCTTATGCTCCTCACTTCGACGCAGCACTCATCCGATGCCAGTCTGCGCGAGCGCTTTCACCGGCGCTCGCTCGAACATCAGCGTCCGCTGTCGACCGTGACAATGGCGTTCACCGTCGTTGCGTTCCTCTGTCTCGTCGCGGCGCGCGCGTTTGTCGGCGGACCGGCGGCGCCGCTTGCGTACCGCCTTGGCTGCGCACTCGTGCTGGCTTTGCTGGTGCTGGCCATCCCGCGTGCGAAGTCGACGTGGACCTTCGGGGCAATCGGCGTCGCGTTTTCGCTCGCGCTCGTCGGCGGACTCGCGCTGAATGTTGTGGGCTTGCAACAGCCGCTGCTGTGGACGCTGCCGGCGATGGTCGTGATACCGGTTTGCGCCGCGCCGCTCTGGCTCACGCCGACGCATTTCTTTGTCGGCAGCGCGCTCTTCTATGCGGCAGCGATCCCGCTGCTGCCTGGCGCGCCGCGCACGGCCGACGTTGACGTCGTCATGTGGATGTGGATCGCGGCGATCGGCTTGCCGACCTCGGTCGTATTTCATTTCGGCTTCTACCGGTTCCGGCGCAATCACTTCCTGCTGGAGGACCAGTTGGCTCAACTGGCGGCCACCGATCCATTGACCGGTCTGCAAAACCGCCGCGCGTTCGTCGCCCAGGCGGAGCGGCGGCTCGCGGACGTGGCGCAGGGCGGAGAGGTCAGCGCGATCTTTCTGGACATCGACAACTTCAAGTCGTTGAACGACCGGTTCGGTCATGGGGTGGGCGATCTTGCGTTGCGCGAGGTCGCGCAGGTGCTGCTCGACGGAACCGGCGGCACGGACAGCGTGAGCCGGATCGGCGGCGAAGAATTTGCCATATTGCTATGCGACGGACTGGCCGGCGCGCTGCGCCTCGCCGAGCGGCTGCGCGGCGCAATTGCCGAGATTGAGCGCCCGGACGGCAATCTGACTGCCAGTTTCGGCGTGGCCGAACACCGCAGCGGCGAAAGCATCATGGTGCTGCTCGACCGCGCCGATGAAGCGTTGTTGCGCGCCAAGCATTCGGGCAGGAATCGCGTGTGCTCGGAGCGTCCGCTGCCGCAGGCACCGCTGCAGTCGCTGATCGAAGACGCCTGCGGTGGGGCGGGCTCGGGGGGCGCGTCGAGCTCGCGGCATCGATGGGAAGACTATTACCTGACCTCTCATTTTCAGCCGCTTTTCAGCTTGTCGCATCAGAAGCAGGTCGGCTTCGAGGCTCTGCTGCGGGGCGAGCTGGACGACGGCACGCTGCTGCCGCCCGCGGCGCTGTTCGCGCCCAAGCCCTCCAACGACGAAGGCGTGCTGGACCGCGCGAGCCATGCCGTGCACCTTGCCAACGCACGCGCGTCGCTGCCCGCCGACGGCTGGCTGTTTCTCAACATTCTGCCCGCCACGTTCGTCGCCGACGGTTATGCGGATGACCTCGCCGCTATCGTGCGACGGGTGGGACTCGCGCCGCAACAGGTGATTCTGGAAATTCTCGAGTCGCACGGCGGCAGTGTCGGCGAGATGTCGCGCGCGGCGGCGCTGTATCGCGAACACGGTTTCCTGATTGCCGTCGACGACTTTGGAGCCGGCCAGTCGAACCTCGACCGGCTGCTGCGCATCCGTCCGGATATCGTCAAGCTCGACGGCGAACTGATACGCGCGACGAGCCACGGCACCGAACAGCCGATCTTGCCGAAGCTCGTGTCGCTGTTGCATCAGGCCGGCATGCTGGTGGTAGTGGAAGGTGTGGAAACGACCGAGGAGCTGATTCTCGCCGTCGAATCGAACGTGGACTTCGCGCAAGGTTATCTGCTTGGGCGGCCGGCAGCGCAGATCGTTTCGCCTGGCTCCGTGCATCTACGAATTGACGATGCGTTCGACATGATCGCGCAGGGCCGCGCGCATCAGCATGCGTTGTTCGAATCCGTGGTCGAGCCGTACCGCGTGGCGTTGCGCGAGGCAGCGGACGCGTTGCATGCCGGCGTAGCCATGGATCGCGCGTTCTCTTCTCTGGCGACGTTCGAGCGTTGCGTAAGCTGCTTCATCCTCGACGCTTCCGGACGCCAGCTCGGTCCCGAAGTGCCGGGGCCGGCGTGGAGCATGGAAGGCGCTTCGCTGCATCCGGTGGCGAATCCGCGAGACGCACGCTGGGATCATCGGCCGTACTATCGCAATGCAGTGCTGTTGCCGGGTGTCGCGATCGCCAGCAATCCATATCTTTCGCTAGCGAGCGGCAGGCCGTGCATCGCAGTGACGCTCGCTGCACAGTTCGCGGACGAGCGTTCGGTGATCGGCGTCGAACTCGACTGGTCGGCGCAGGGTTTGCCCTGGCCGGCGCGGGAATGACGGCACCCAAGCGGCGCCGTGCAACGACCGTTCACCGCAATCCAGCGAGCCCCGCTGCATCGCGCCCCGCCGAGCCCTTATTCGGCGATTGAGAAGCGCGCCGGACGGCTTTGTGTCGACTTCCTGGGGCGCTCGACGCGCGCCGTGGCTCCGCGGATGAACAGCACCGCGCAGAACGCAACCATTGCCCAGATGCAGAGAATTACCGTCAAAGCGCTCATTTCTTGTCTCGAAGATTGGAAACCGCGGTTATTGCTGTCGGCCTTGTTTTATTGAGGGCCGGTCAGTGCATCGTGGGCTGGTCGGCCCCGCCGGAAACAAGCTCGTCGATCAGACGCGTGGTCAGACCCAGTTGCTGTTCCAGCGACGCGCGCGCTGCCTGTGCCGCTGCATCGTCGCCGCGCGCCGCAGCATTGTACGTCTGCGTCGCGAGGTGCAACACATTCTGCGAAGCAATGTGCAGGCCGTGCATGGTTTGCGCATCGGCGTCGGGCGCAGGGTTGGTCCATTCGGCCGTTGCCGGCTCGAGCAGGTTTTCGTCGAACGGGCGATTCTGGCGATGACGGGAAGACATCTGAAGCTCCTGACGCAATTGGCACAATGTCAGTGTGCGCTGGGTAGCCGAGCTTCAATTGGTCGAACAGAAGGCGGTTTTGAAGCCAATCCCCGGCGATGGGCAAATGCGCGCATTTCGTATGGAGAAAACGGTTTCACGCGGACGTTGCGTCAACGCATGCCAGCAGGCTCGCATTCGTGCCATTCCAGGCGGCTTGCAACGAGGCTGCAGATCGCCATCAGGCATAGCCAATAAACAGATTGGATGGACTTGCAGGCCGCTTTAGGTGCTGTGCCGGCGGCATCGAAAACTACAATGAGAGCCGCCCATTAGCGATGGAGACTCGCGATGCCCAGCCGCACCCAGACCCGCATTCCCTGCATGATGATTCGCGGCGGCACGTCCAAAGGCGCGTTTTTCATGGCGTCCGACTTGCCCGCCGATCCCGCCGAACGCGACCGTGTGCTGCTCGCGGTGATGGGCTCGCCCGATCCGCGGCAGATCGACGGCATCGGCGGCGCGGACCCGCTGACCAGCAAGGTCGCGATCATCTCTCCATCGTCGCGCGAGGACGCCGACGTCGACTACCTGTTCGCGCAGGTCGTCGTCAACGAGGCGCGCGTCGATTTCGGCCAGAACTGCGGCAACATTCTCGCGGGCGTCGGGCCGTATGCGATTGAACGCGGACTCGTCAACGCTGAAGACGGCAGCACGCGCGTGGCGATTCACATGGTCAACACCGGGCAGATCGCGGTCGCAACGGTCCGCACGCCGGGCTTCCGCGTGACATATGAAGGCGACGCGCGCATCGACGGCGTGCCGGGCGTCGCCGCGCCGATTCCGCTCGAGTTCCGGGATACGGCCGGCTCGACGTGCGGCGCGCTGCTGCCGACGGGACGACTCAAGGACACCGTGGAAGGCGTCGAACTGACGTGCATCGACAACGGCATGCCGCTCGTGCTGATGCGAGCGAGCGACCTGCAACGCACCGGTTATGAAACGCGCGAAGAACTCGACGCAGACGACGAGCTCAAGGCGCGCATCGAAAAAATCCGGCTTGCCGTGGGCCCGATGATGAACCTTGGCGACGTCAGCGCCCGAACGGTGCCGAAGATGTGCCTCGTCGCGGAGCCGCGCAACGGCGGCACGATTTCCACGCGCAGTTTTATTCCGCACCGCTGCCATGCATCGATTGGCGTGCTCGGCGCAGTGAGTGTGGCGACGGCGGCGGTGCTGCCCGGCACGGTGTGCGACGGCATTGCGAAAGTGGAACTCGAAGGCGCACGCAAGCGGGTTTCCGTCGAGCATCCGACCGGCGAGTTCACCGTCGAACTCACGCTCGGCGGCGAGCCCGAGCGGCCCGAAGTGCTGAGCGCGGCGTTGCTGCGCACCGCGCGCTGGCTGTTCGACGGTGTGGTCGGCATTCCTTCCTCGGTATGGGAGCCGCAGGTCTAGCGACGGATATCGCCGCGGTCCTCGCTGCTGGTCGTTAGCGGACCATCAGCGGGCAGTCGCCGCAAGCCGCCGCTAACTTGACGCGACGCTGACTGTGCGCGTGAGCTCGACCACCGACAGACGAATTGCGTCGATCAGCGCCCGAGCCGCCGGCGAGGGCGTACCTGCCGCGCGCATGGTCAGCCCGATCTCGCGCCGCGTGTTGTGCAGCGGCACCTTGAGTACCGCGAGTTGCCCCGCTTGCACCTCGTAGTGCAACTGCTGCGCGGATAGCGCCGCCACCATGTCGGTGCCGAGCAGCAGGCCGCGAATCACGGCGAGGTCTGCGGTTTCGACCGTGGGCAGTGGCGGTTTGATTTTCATCCGTTTGAACTGGGCTTCGAACAGCGCTCGCGCGGGCGCGTGACTGCGCGGCAGGATCCACTGCGCGTCGCGCAGATCCGCGATGCTCGGCTCATGAGCGCCCGTAAGCGGATGATCGCGCCGCACGAGAAGCACCATGTCTTCCGACATCAAGCGCTCGTTCTTCAGGCCGCTCGTCGAGTCGTTCTCGCGCAGCGCGCCGAGAATGAAGTCGATGTCACCCGCTCTCAAGCCTGCGACCAGCGCTTCATACGCGCTTTCGTCGGTGACTACCCGCACGCCCGGATTGTCCGCGCTCAATTTCGCAATCGCTTTGGGAAGGATCAGCGTGCGCCCGAGCGGCAGCGCGCCGACCGTTACCGCGCCCCGGATATTGCCGCGCAGGGCGGCGATATCGTCGGGTACGTGGCGCAATTCGTTCAACGCGCGCCGCACATGCAGCAGAAACGTTTCACCTTCGGCGGTGAGCAGAATGCCGCGCGGGCTCCGGTGAAAGAGGCTCAGTCCCGAGCCGCTTTCGAGCACACGAACCGCGGTGCTCACGGCGGGCTGACTGATACCGAACGTTTTGGCCGCGCTCGGCATATGACGGTGCCGTGCAAGCGCGACGAAAATCTGCAGCCGCCGTGTGTTCAGCAGATAGGCCGGCAGTGCGCCTTCAGCAGCAGGGCGGCGGCGTGCCTGCCGCGCGGCGCACCATTGTGCGAGTTCTTCGAGTTCGACGAATATCCGTTCACAGCGAAGCAGTACCGCCCGGCCAACGGGGGTGGGCAGCATGCCCGAAGGACCGCGATCGAATAGCGGTTCTCCAACTGCCGACTCGAGTTCCTGAACCGAGCGCGTCACCGCCGATTGCGCGCGAAACAGCGCGGCGGCCGCACGCGTTGCACTGCCCATGTCCGCGACAAGGCGAAAGGCGCGCAGTTGCGCGAGATTGAGCAGGTCCTTGCTGCTTGCGGACGCCGTGGTCTTCGCAGGCGCTTTGCCGGGCGCGTCGTTTCTGACGGCAACGAGCGATGCGTCGCGCGTCATGCGGCGCCCGCGATCAGATGCAATGCCGGCAGCGACAGATTCAGACTTTCCTTCGATATGTGCGTGTGCTCTTTCATCAACGCCTCGACGCGCGCGCCTTCGCCTTTCTTCAACGCGTCCGCAATCGCGTGGTGCTGTCGGTGCGCGTACATCAGCATCATGAATTGACGCTCGCGTGCGGCTTCGTCGAATGCGATGGTGGAGGGCGAGACGAACGGAATCTTGTCGTTCAGGCTCAACGCGGCGCTAACCGCCGTGTTCTGCGCTGCCGCGATGATGAGCGAATGAAAGCGCCCATTCATTGCCGCATAGCGCACGTCGTCGCCGGGTTGAAGGTTACCGTTGCGAAAGATGTCGTCGCCTTCGCGCAGGCAATCGTCGAGCGCGGCGGCAAGTGCAACGTCCACGCCGCTCTCGGCGACCGCACGCGCGGCGAGCCCTTCGAGCACGCCGCGCACGTCGATTGCGTTCAGTACGTCGCGTACGCTGAAGCGGCGGACTATATAGCCGCGCGCGCCCGAGCGGTCGAGCAGTCCTTCTGAAGACAGCACACTGAGTGCATAGCGCAGCGGCGTACGTGATACACCGAGAGATTGCGCGAGTTGCGCTTCGACGAGGCGTTGGCCCGGCGACAGTTCTCCTGCCAGGATCTTCTCGCGTAAGGTCTGAACAATAGCCTGCTGTGTCGTTTCGTTCATCGTCATCTGCTCATTGGACGTCGTCCAGTATAGCCACGCAAAACGCGCGGCACCACGGTAGAGACACACCTTGCGAGTTGGTTTCAGAGGCATCTATTTTGTTTATCGATCTCTTTCACCGAAACTCGTTGAAAAATGCGGCGTACGGGAATTTGGGATACAAAACACTCCAAGCGGAGGAAGGCTTTCAGGGCCGATAGAAGGCGCAGGCAGCCTGAAATGGGGCTTCATATAGGCACTCATTGACCCCATAACATTGGTTTACCCGTACTTCCTAAAAAGCCCTGCAACTCTTATCTTGGTATCCCAAGTGGAATGCGAGAAGGTGTTCAGCCTTCCTGCAACGTATCCGATTGGCCCGCAGTAATTGCGCGGCACGAAGCGACGGAAGACAAACGAAATGGCAAGGATCATTGGTGGCATCGGCACCTCGCATGTGCCGACTATCGGCATGGCGTACGACAAGGGTAAGCAGAACGACCCGGCATGGGCACCGCTCTTCAAGGGCTACGAGCCGGTTGCGAACTGGCTCGCCGAGCGTAAGCCGGACGCTATGGTGATGTTCTACAACGACCACGCGAACAGCTTCTTCTTCGACTGTTACCCGACATTCGCTCTGGGCGTGTCGGGCAATCATGAATTCGCGGACGAGGGTGCGGGCAAGCGTCCTCTTCCGGATATCGCGGGCCATCCCGATCTTGCAATCCACATTGCCGAGCAACTGGTCAACGACGAGTTCGACCTCACCATTTTTCAGGACCGTCCGCTCGATCACGGCTGCAATTCGCCTCTCTCGTTGATGCTGCCTCATGCCGGCGGCTGGCCGCTTGCGCTGGTGCCCGTGCAGGTCAACGTGCTGCAGTATCCGCTACCGACCGCGAACCGCTGCTATCGCCTTGGCCAGGCGTTGCGCCGCGCGATCGAATCGTTTGAAGAAGATCTCGACGTGGTAGTGGTCGGTACGGGCGGTCTTTCGCATCAGGTGCACGGCGAGCGCAGCGGCTTTAACAACACCGAGTGGGACATGGAGTTCCTCGACCTGATCGTTCATGAACCGCAACGTCTTGCCGCGATGAAGCATGTCGATTACGTGCGCCTCGGCGGCGCGGAAAGCGTCGAAACGATCATGTGGCTCGCCATGCGCGGTGCGCTCGGTCCGAAGATCCGCGAGCTGCATCGCAATTACTACCTTGCAACAAGCACCGCAATGGCCGTGACGATTTACGAAGACGAGGTGGCGCAATGAACCCGCAATTGATCGGCGTCGAAGAACTGACGGGCACGTATCCGTTCGATATCCGCCAGAGCATCAAGGCGATGCGCCTGAACCGCTTCTTCTGGCAGATGCGCGAAGCGGCGGCGCGCGCACTGTGGCTCGAGAATCGTCAGGCGGCGTATGACAAGGCAGGTCTCACGCCGCAGGAACGCACGCTGGTCGACAACGCCGACTGGATCGGCCTGATCCGCTACGGCGTGTGCTTCTTCGTGCTCGAGAAATTCGCGCGCGTGGTGAAGATCACCAACCTGGGCATGTACGCAAGCATGCGTGGCGAAACCCTCGAAGCGTTTTTAAAGACGCGCAACGTGCCCGACGCCGTTTAGCGCGCAGCACTTAAGCCGCGCGCTGGCGGCTTCTTCATTTCGATGCAGAACAAAACCCGGCTTCCACGGAAAGCCGGGACGGGAAACTATTTTCTTCGGAGACATGCATGAAATCTGCAGATTCAGTCGACATCAAGGCGTTTATCGACGCACGAAAGGTGTCGCCCTACCAATGGCTCGTGCTCGTTCTGTGTTTTCTGATCGTCATGATGGACGGCCTGGACACGGCCGTGATGGGCTTCGTTGCGCCCGTCATCATGCATGACTGGAATGTGAGCCGCACCGCGTTCGGTCCGGTGATGAGCGCCGCAATGGTCGGCCTCGCGGTCGGCGCGTTGGCTGCGGGCCCTGTTGCCGATCGCATTGGACGCAAGAAGGTGCTGATTGCTTCGGTGTTCTGCTTCGGCTTCTTCAGCCTGATTTGCGCATTTGCCGAGACGCCTGTGCAACTCGTCGCGCTACGTTTTCTCACGGGCCTCGGCCTTGGCGCCGCCATGCCGAATTCGACCACGCTGCTCTCCGAATATGTGCCGTCGCGCAATCGCTCGCTGCTGCTCACGATCATGTTCACGGGCTTCAATTTCGGCTCCGGCGCGGGCGGCTTCGTCGCGGCTTCGCTGATTCCGCACTACGGCTGGCGCGCGGTGTTCATGTTCGGCGGAATTCTGCCGATTGTGAGCGTGCCGCTGCTGCTGTGGCTGCTGCCTGAATCCGCGCGTCTGATGCTGGTGCGCAAACTGCCCACTCAACGTATTGCGGCGACGCTCGGGCGCGTATGCGGCCACGAATTCAGCAGCGACGTGCGCTTTACGGCGCCTGAACCGGTGGTCGCCGCCAAGGCGCCTGTGCGGATGCTGTTCGCCGACGGCTACGCATTCAGCACGCTGATGCTGTGGCTGACCTATTTCATGGGACTGCTGATCATTTATCTGCTGACCGGCTGGCTGCCGACGCTGATCAAGGACGCCGGTTTGCCCGTCGAGCGCGCGGCCGCGATCACCGGCATGTTCCAGTTGGGCGGCACTGTCGGCGCGGTGGCGGTGGGCTTCGCGATGGACCGTCTGGACCGCAACGGCGTGATCGGTGCGGCCTACCTGCTGGGCGGCGTATTCATCTTTGCGCTCGGCATGGGCACGCTCAAGTCGAGCCTGCTGCCGGTTCTCGTCACGTGTGCGGGGTTCTTCATGAGCGGCGCGCAGACCGGCTTGAATGCACTGGCGCCGAGCTGCTATCCGACGCGGGCACGGGCGACGGGCGTGAGCTGGATGCTCGGGTTCGGGCGCCTCGGAGGGATTCTGGGCTCGCTCGTGGGCGGTGCGCTGCTGTCGCTCGGGTTCAGCTTCCAGGTAGTGTTCTCGGTGCTGGCTGTCCCCGCCATCATCGCGGCCGTTGCAATCGTGATGAACCGGCTTGCGCTGCGCTTCATCAGCAGCCCGGTTGCCGACGCATAAGGCCTGAACCTGGAGCTTTGCGAAGGCTTGCAGCAGGTCGCTGTTTCCGGCCGTGCTGCATCGCTCAGTTCCGGCGCGGCGTGGGCATATCGCTCACCGTTTTCCATTGCTGGCCCAATCCTGTTGCCGTGGAAGAAGCCGGGCTGCGTTGTCAGCCCGGCTTTTCTTTTTAGCGGAACGGTAATTGCTCCCTCGTTGCACGAAATCGCCCGGCGGTAAAAATCCGCCACGCGAGTTCTTCCGCGAAAACAGCAAGCAGCTAACAAAGGGAGACGATCATGACGACCAGGCCAACCAATCCGCCCGATGCAGGCCGCCGCAAGGTTCTTGCCGCGCTGGCAGGCTCAATAGCACTGTCGGCGTGCGGAGGAGGCGGCGGAGGCGGTAACAGCGGCGGCTCCGGAGGAACGCCAGCCGTCGGCACGATTCCTCCTGGCCGCGCGAATCTGCCGCGTCCCGCGCTACCCGATCCGGCTACCTCGGGCATCGACCACGTGGTGCTCGTCACCATGGAAAATCGCTCATTCGACCATCTGCTAGGCTGGGTGCCCAATGCGGAAACTGCACAGAGCGGTCGAAATTTCAAAGATGCATTTGGCGAAACTCACACGCCGTTCTCGCTCCCTTCGAACGCCGCCTATGGTTTCCAGGCCTGCTCGTTCGCCGACCCCAATCACTCATACGACGCTGGACGCGTTCATCTTGCCAATGGCGCAATGAACGGCTTCCTGCTCACGCCCAACACAAGCCTCACGCGTGGCGACCTGTTGCCGATCGGTTATTTCCAGGCGGCAGACCTCGACTTCTATCGCGGCGCGGTACCGCAGTACACCGTCTGCGACTATTACATGAGCGGCATTCTGGCCGACACTTATCCGAACCGCGTCTATCTGCACAGCGGCGAAACAGACCGCTTATCGGACACGCTCGCCACGTCGACGCTGCCAACGATCTGGGATCGCCTGGACGCGAAAAACGTCTCGTCCACCTACTACTTCCATGACGTGCCGTTTACCGCGCTCTACGGCACGCGTTACGTGGGCCGCTCGAAGCTCTTTGCCAACTTTCTCTCCGATGCCGCCGCGGGCACGTTGCCGTCGTTCTCCATGGTCGAGCCGAGCTTTGGCGGCGAGGCGCAGGGCACGTCGAACGACGACCATCCTCATGCCGACGTGCGCAACGGCCAGGTGCTGCTCGGCCAGATCTACGATGCGCTGCGCACCAGCCCCAACTGGAGCAGGACGCTGATGATCATCGTGTATGACGAGTGGGGCGGTTTCATGGAGCATGTCGCGCCGCCCGTTAAGCCGGTGTCCGCCGTCGAGGCCGCACTCGGCAACGACGGCCGGCTCGGCTTTCGCGTGCCCTGCATGCTGCTCGGACCGCGTGTGCGTGCCAACTACGTGTCGCGTTATCCGTTCGACCCGAGCTCCATTCACCAGTTGCTCGCATGGCGCTTCGGTCTGGACCCACTCGGCGTGCGCGCGAGCGATTCGACCACCTTCAACCTGGCGTATGCGCTCGACTTCACCGACGCCGCGCGCACCGACGCGCCGGCGATCGCGGTGACGCAAGGCACCTTTGGCTCCGCCTGCTCGAATCTATCGACGGCGACTTCGGGCGCGAGCGGTATCGAGCAACTCGACAAGAGCCAGACCGTGCCCAACACGGCGATCAGTGCGCCAGGTGGCCGTTTTGCCGAGTTGCGGACCAAAGCGGACGCGCTCGGCTTTCCGGCGCCGCAGTAAGCCTGAATGATATGGCTTGCCCGACTTTACGCTGCTGGCACCGCGTCAGAACAACTGTTTCTGGCCGGACGTCAGCCGCGTAAAGTCGTCGCGCAGCAGCGGCAAGATTGCGTCTGCAACAGGTTGCAATTGACGCGTCAGATAGTGCTCGTAGTCGATGGCAGAGCGTAGCGTTTCGAGCGGCTCGGGTCCGGCGATCGTCATGACGTAGCTGATCCAGCCGCCGTTCTGATATTGCAGCGGACGTCCTTGCCGGCGGTTGAATTCGTCGGCGACACGCGCTGCGCGCACGTGAGGCGGCACGTTGCGCTCATAGTCGCCAAGCGGCCTGCGCAGGCGCTTGCGATAGACGAGCTGATCGTCGAGCTTGCCTGCGAGCGTATCGCGCACATAGTCACGCACGTAGTCCTGATAAGGCTGCTGTGTGAAGATGCGCCGATAGAGCTCCTGCTGAAACTGCTGCGCGAGCGGAGTCCAGTCCGTTCGCACCGTTTCGAGTCCTTTGTAGACGATCTCTTCGCTGCCGTCCGGCAAAACAGTAAGCCCCGCATAGCGCTTCTTGCTGCCTTCTTCGGCGCCCCGAATGGTCGGCATGAAGAACCGCCGGTAATGCCGCTCGAACTGCAGTTCGAGTGCGCTCTCCAGCCCGAAACGCTGTTGCAGATTCTGCCGCCACCATGCGTTGATATGGTCGACAAGCGTTCGTCCAATGCGGCTCGCTTCTTCTTCGCCGTGCGCGTGCTTGAGCCAGACGAAGGTCGAATCCGTATCGCCGTAGATGACTTCATAACCTTCGGCCTGAATCAGCTCGCGCGTGCGGTGCATGATCTCGTGACCGCGCATCGTGATCGACGACGCAAGCCGCGGGTCGAAAAAGCGGCAACCTGTCGAGCCGAGCACGCCGTAAAACGCATTCATGATGATCTTCAGTGCTTGCGAGAGCGGCTTGTTCTGCTCGCGCTTCGCTGTTTCGCGGCCTTGCCAGACCTGGCTCACAATCGACGGCAGGCAATGGCGCGTGCGAGAGAAGCGGGCGCCGAGAAAGCCCGGCACCGATTGATCGTCGGCGGGATTCAGCATGCCTTCTACCAATCCGACCGGGTCGATCAGAAACGTACGAATGATCGACGGGTACAGGCTCTTGTAATCGAGCACCAGTACCGAATCGTAAAGTCCAGGGCGCGAGTCCATGACGAATCCGCCGGGACTTGCTGCGCCCGCCACGTCGCCGAGATTAGGTGCGACATAGCCTTGCCGATGCATTCGCGGCATATACAAATGCGTGAACGCCGCAACCGAACCGCCGCTGCGGTCGGCAGGCAGGCCGGTTACGGTGGCGCGTTCCAGCAGAAACGGCAGCAGTTCTGTTCTGGCGAAAATGCGCGTGACGAGCTCGCAATCCTTCAGGTTGTACCGGGCGAGTGCCGGCTTGTCTTCGTCGAAGCGGCGCTGGATCTCATCCATGCGCTGATAAGGATTGTCGATAGCTTTGCCTTCGCCGAGCACCGCGCGCGAAACGTGTTCGAGACTAAACGACGGGAAGCTCCACGTCGCGGAGCGTAACGCCTCTATGCCGTCGATGATTAGCCGCCCGGCCGCGCCCGCAAAATAATGGTTCTGCTTGAGGCCATGTTCGCGCCATTCCATCGCGGCGCCGCCACGTCCAAGCCGAAGCGGCACGCGGTATTGTTCGGCATGCTGCTGGAGTACACGCAAATCGAACTGCACGAGATTCCACCCGATGATCGCATCGGGATCATGTCGCTCCATCCACGTATTCAACTTTTCGAGCAACTGTGCGCGCGTTTCGCAGTATTCGAGGTCGAAGTCGAGTTTACTTGCGTCGCCGTTCGGCGGCCCGAGCATATACACCTGACGCTGCCCGCAACCTTCGAGTGCAATCGAATAGAGTTCGGCGTGGACGCTCGTTTCGATATCGAGCGACACGAGTTTCAATGAAGGACGATAGTCCGCTGCTGGTTTCAACTCGCCATTCACGAGCGCGCCGTCGCGTGCATGATCACCGCTGAACACGACCGGCGCGGTGATGAAACGCTCCATCATGTAGCGCTCGGGCGGAAAGATGTCGGCTTCATAGACGTCGACGCCGCCTTGCTTCAGGCGCTTTTCAAAGCCGGTCAACTGACGATAATGCGGACAATACAGTCCCATAACGGGCCGATGATGAAAGTCGCGCAGTTCCAGTGAACGCAGATCGAGCGGCGCTTCGCGACGCAGAATGGTTTCGACGCGCTCGCGCTGTTCAGCGGGAATGAATGCAACCGATGTTTGATGCCGCAGACGGATATGACGAGGCCCGCCGTCCGTTGCCAGCCAGAAATCGACTTCGGTGCCGGCGGGTGTGTCCCGCCAGTGCCGCGTCAAGATGAAACCCTGTTCAAGCTCAGTCAAACTCACCACCCCGGAAACAGCGCGTTATCGCCCGATGCGATTTTACCGCCCTGTCTATGCAGCGCGCTGCGCCCCTGTGTCACCGAGCATGCAGCCACGCGTCGCAGCCGGTATGATGCTTTCGCAGCGTTTCGTTCGGCGCGGTTATGCGCCGGTCAGATCTTCTAAAAAGGGAGTAAATAGAATGACTTTGGGCAAACTTCTGGTGGCTGTCGCGGTAGCTGCAACGAGCTTTGGCGCGCAGGCGCAAGTCGCCGGCACGCAACCCCTGAGTGTCACCGTCGAGCAGTCCAATGCGCTGCTGAACGGCTGGAGCGTGAAGAAGAGCATTCTTGGCAAGGCTGTGTACAACGACCAGAACGAGAAGATCGGCTCGATCCGCGATCTGGTGGTCGCACCGGACGGCTCGCTTTCAGCAGCAATCGTCGCTGCGGGTGGTTTCCTTGGCGTTGCGTCGCATGACGTAGCGGTGCCTATCGCAGCACTCGACATTCGCTCGGGCAATTTCTATCTGGCCGGCGCGACGAAGGCAGCCTTGAAGGCAACGCCGGAATTCCAGTACAACAAGGTCCAGGCGCCGGCGAAGCCGAAGAAGCTGTCGACACAGTGATGCAGGTGGCGGCGGATTCGCGGGCTCTACGAGAGGCCCGGCTTGAGGCGCGCGATTTGCCGCCTGATTTGTGAGTTGATCCGTCGTCCCACGCAGATCTGTTTTGCAGGCCGGACATAGCCGGCCTGCACCCAACTCACGCATCCAGTGCGAGCGTAGCGAACGTGCCCAGCCAATGCTCGCCCATGTAATCTCCCGCCACGTGAGGCAGCGCGCTTTGCAAATGCCGCTCGGCCGAATCGAACAGCACTGCGCGCCTTATGTCTTGCGCCGGTAGCGCGCGGGCCAGCGAGCGTTGACACCATGCACGGCTCAGATTGAGGCCGTCGAGGTGAGCAATCTTGCCGTCGGTGCGATCAGTGACGGTAACCGGTTCAAACAGCGTCGTGGGCTTTTTCGCACCCAGATCGGGAAGAAAGCGGCCGAACCAGTCGACGAACTGAGCGGGCGGCAACACACGCCGCATCAACTCGGCTTCCATCAGCGAAGGGGACAGAAACTCGTCGCCCGCGGGCTCCCATGCCTGGCAACCCACGTCGTGCAAAAACCAGCGCTCCGCGGTACTGACGATCAGCGCTTCGAGCTGGCTATGTGACGTTTGCCGCGCGAAATCCAGTGTGAGTGCAAGCGCGAACGCCATGTTGAAGTGCGTGCCGACACGTAACGGATAGGTGGCCTTGGGAAGGAACGTCTGGAAGCGTTCGACGAAAACTTCGGTCAGCGGCGCGAACGTTTTCGCCCACCGCGCAGCATCCGAGAGCTTCAACGAATGCAACTGTGCGCTGAGCGCGAGCAGCCATGCCCAGCCATACGGCCGCTCGAAGCCAAGGTTGTGCGGCAAGTCCAGATAAGCGCGCTCGCCGGCCACGTTTGCCGCGGTGAAATGCTCGTCGACCACAGCGACGATACGTGCTGCCTCCGGCAGGTCCGGAAAGCGCTCTATTAGATGAAGAACCAGCCAGTAGCCGTGCACGCACGAGTGCCAGTCATAGCTGCCATAAAAGATCGGATGCAATGCACGAGGGCTTTTGACGTCTTCGGGGCCGGCAAGCGAATGCGTGAGTTTGTTCGGATATTCGCGCGTGAGGTGGGCGAGCGCAAGGTTGGCGAATTTCGAAGCGAATTCGCGAGTGAGCAGGGCAGTCATTAGCAGTTCCTCGAAGGCGGAATACGAACAGGCTACTAGTATCGTATTGGCGGCTGACAATAGCAAAGCGGCGAGCGTCGCGCGCTGTCAGATGCGCTCCGGGCAATTCCGTCGCTACGGCTGGATTGGCGCGATGTTGGCGTTTGCGGCCGCGAACAGAGGGCAATTGCAGTTAAAGCGGCGCTTAAATTTTCGAACGTTGATCGGGAGGGGCGAGAGCCGAAAAAGACAGCCGAGCGGTGTTCCTTTCGAGTTCTTTGCGCCGCTCTTTTGCTTCGTATGCGCGTGCTATGGTCGCTTTCCAGAACAAGCGATGCGCTGATCACACGAAGATGGAGCAGTTCTTTATGCGGCGTACTGGTGCCGTGAATTTCCTGCTGGCGCGCCGGCGCATGTGCCTCGACAAGATTGCGGCCGCAACCAGCGACGACGTGCAACGCGAACGCGAAGTGGAGTTTCTCGAGCGCCTGGTACTCGACGTTCGCGCGGGCCGGCTCAGTACATTTGAATTGACCCACGCAAAAGCGGTTGCCGTGGTGATTACGGATTAGCGATTTAAAGTACTGCAAGCTTATGGCGAAGACGTCCCCCTTTTCTACCTGCTGCGCACCGCACTGTAGAGGGGCAATGCCCGCTCTTCGAGCATTGCAATCGCCTGAACCGCCAGTTGCGACAACGTATGCTTACTGCTCGTCGCAATAGCAAGGCGACTGAATAAAGTCGGCTCGGTAATCCGTGTGACGCTAAAGCGCCGTTTGAGCGCGTCGCTCACGGTTGCGTTGAGCGGCAGCACTGCGTAGCCGATGCCTTCGCTGACCAGATCGAGAATCGACGACACCGCATCCACCTCCAGTTCGATGTTGAGCCTTACCCCTTGCTCGGCAGCGACTGATTCGAGCATGCGCCGGATTGCGTGCATGCGCCCGGGAATCACCAGCGGATAACGCGGAATATCGCGCAACGCGATTGCATCCACCGGCTCGCGTGCGGATTCGGCTTGCGCTTCGCTGTTATCAGCACCGATCAGAAAGAGTTCTTCGGTGAATACGGTGCGTTTGTCGATCAGCGGTGTATCGAACGTGTCGTAAAGAACTGCGACGTCGACACGACCCATCATCAGCCATTCGATCAGATAGGTCGACAGACCTTCTGCAACGGAAATGGTCGCGCCGGGAAACGACGTACGAAAGCTGCGCACCAGTTCGTTGGTCGCCACTTTCGCGAAGCTCGGCGTAATGCCAATGCAAAAATGCCCGCCGACGGTACCGCGCAACTCGTCCAGATCTTGCGACGCGCGCTGGACCTGCGAGAGGATCCCTTTCGAATGAGCGAGCATTCGCTGACCTGCGGGCGTGAGCGCGACGCCGCGGCCATTTCGCTCGAGCAGCGTATGGCGCAATTCCACTTCGAGTTGTCGCACGAGCCTGCTCAGCGCAGGCTGGTTGGTGTCGAGCGTAATGGCGGCGCGGGTAAAGCTGCCGAGTTCGGCCACATGCACAAACGCTTCCAGCTGCTTGAGGTCCATGGCGGGAGGTATGTGAAATTCACATATCAGCTAGTTTGGTATAGCGATTGTATCGAGCGACGCTCCCCGCGACAATCGGCTTACTTCAGCTTACCTGGCAGCTCATTTGGCAGCTTATCTGCCAGCTCATTTGCCAGCTCACTTGCCAGCTCATTTGCCAGGTTACCTGCCAGCTTACATAGAGAGCCGCGCCGCGCGGCCACCCAGATAGAGACGACGCTTCCATGAAATCCTGTTTGCCGCCCGATCCCCATCCTGTCCGGCCCGCACAGCAATTGCCCGCCAACGCCTGCGACGCGCATTGCCATGTGTTCGGTCCCGCCGAAGTTTTTCCGTATGCGCCCGATCGCAGCTACACGCCGCCCGACGCGCCTTTCGATCAATTGGTCGCGTTGCATGATTTTCTCGGCCTGAGCCGCGGTGTGATCGTGCAGGCGAGCTGTCACGGCACCGACAACACCGCGATGCTCGATGCGATAGCGCGTGGCAACGGCCGTTATCGCGGTGTCGCGATAGTCGACGGCGATGTGACCGACGCACAACTCGCCGACCTCGACGCACGCGGCGTGCGGGGCGTGCGCTTCAACTTCGTCGCCCACCTTGGCGGCGCGCCGGATCTCGACGTGTTCGACCGGGTACTGCAGCGGATCGAGCGGCTGGGCTGGCATGTCGTGCTGCATCTGGATGCGCAGGATATCCTGCAGTACGCCGAGCGGATCGAGCGTATCAAGGTGCCGTTCGTGATCGACCACATGGGTCGCGTGCGCGCCGAAGCAGGCCTCGATCAACAGCCGTTCCGGCAACTGCTCGAACTGATGCGCAATCCGCTCGCATGGGTCAAGGTCTGCGGTTCGGAGCGTGTGTCTGCAGGCCGCCGGCCTTTCGACGATGCGATTCCGTTCGCCCGAACGCTGATCGAAGCCGCGCCGGACCGTGTGCTGTGGGGCACGGACTGGCCTCATCCGAACATCAGCAAGGACATGCCGAACGACGGCGAACTGGTCGATCTGCTATTACGCTTCTGCCCGGACGACGCATTGCGTGAAAAACTGCTGGTGACGAATCCCGCGCGGCTTTACGGCTTCGACGTGTAGTTGCAGCCGCAATCATGTCCTGAACTGCCGCGTGAGACGGCAGGCATGCGGAAAGCGACATTTATCGACTTTCCGCTGATCAATTTCGATGGAGACGAAGATGACTAGAACTGATTCCCGGGTTTGCCGATTCGGAGCGGCTTCATGAGCGAGAGTGCCGTCATGACCTCGTCCGCGCCGGGCGCGAAGAAGCCGTTTTACAGAACGCTGTATTTCCACGTGTTTGCCGCGATCATTATCGGCGTGCTGCTCGGGCATTTCGCGCCGTCGCTCGCCGTGAAGATGAAGCCGCTCGGCGACGCATTTATCAAGCTCATCAAGATGGTCATTGGCCCGATCATCTTCTGTACTGTGGTGACCGGCATTGCCGGAATGGGCGACATGAAGAAGGTGGGGCGAGTCGGCGGCAAGGCGTTGCTGTACTTCGAGATCGTGTCGACGCTCTCGCTCGTGATAGGTCTTGTAGCAGGGCACATCTTTCACCCGGGCAGTGGCTTTAATCTGGATCCGGCCACCATCGACACAAAAGCTCTGGCCGGTTACACGACTGCTGCACATCAGCAGAATACAGTCGAGTTTCTGATGCACATCATTCCCGACACCGTCACGGGCGCCTTCGCGTCGGGCAACGTGCTGCAGATCCTGCTGATCTCAGTGCTGTTCGGCGCGGCACTTGCAGCGACCGGAGAGCGCGGGCGCCCGCTGATTGCAATGATCGATTACTTTGCCCATGCGTTTTTCGGCATCGTTCACATCATCATGAAGGTGGCGGCAATCGGCGCGTTCGGCTCCATTGCGTTCACGATCGGCACCTACGGAATCGGCGCGGTTGTGCCGCTGCTGAAGCTGATCGGCGCGTTCTATGCGACGCTCGCCGTATTTGTGATCGTCGTGCTCGGTGCAATATCGCGGCTGCTCGGTTTCAGCATCTTTCGCTTCATGAGCTACATCCGCGAAGAGATTCTGATCGTGCTCGGCACGAGTTCTTCTGAGGCCGCGCTTCCGCAAATGCTCGAAAAACTCGAGCGCCTCGGCTGCTCGAAGTCGGTCGTTGGACTCGTGATTCCGGCGGGCTATTCGTTCAATCTCGACGGCACGAACATCTACCTGACCATGGCGGTGCTTTTCATTGCCCAGGCGTTCAACATCGAACTCAGCTTGACGCAACAACTGACGCTCGTGGGCGTAGCGATGCTGACGTCGAAAGGCGCAAGTGGTGTCGCCGGTGCCGCGTTCGTGATGCTCACTTCCACGCTGCTGGTTTTCCCGCTGATTCCAGTGTCCGGCATGGTGCTGATTCTCGGCATTCACCGTTTCATGGGTACAGGTCTCGCGATTGCGAACACGATCGGTAACGGCGTTGCCACGCTCGTCGTGTCCGCGTGGGAGCACGAACTCGACCGTTCGAAGCTGAATGCAGGCATGTCGCGTCGACGGGCGGATTGACCGCATGCTTTGACCACCTAGCCGCTGCAAAACAATAGAGATCGTTCTGGTTGCGTGCGCCTACGCGCACGCAACAGGGGCAGCTTGCGCTCAAAAAATACAAACTGGTCTGGAGACGTAACCATGTGCACAACAACAAACGGCATGCGCCACGGGGCACGCTTTAAAGCAACATGCATTGCATCGGCGCTGCTCGCGTTAGTGAGCGGCACAGCGAACGCCGATTCTTCGCAAGCCGCAGCGGGCGCTGCGTCGTTATCGACTTCGTCGGTTCAGATGTACGGCTTGATCGGCATGTATATCGACAGCGCGAAAGTCAGCACGGCACGCGCAAGCACGGTGCAAATGGGCGGTGGCGGAATGACCACATCGTTCTGGGGCATCCGCGGCCGTGAAGATATAGGCGGCGGTAACGCGGTGATCTTCAGCCTCGAAAGTTTTTTCCGGCCGAACACCGGGCAGATGGGACGCAATACGACCGACGGGCTCTTTTCGCGCAACGCCTACGTTGGACTCACCGGCGCGTACGGTACGTTCAAGTTCGGCGAGCAAACGAACCCAACGTACATCAATCAGCAATTCGTCAATCCGTTCGGCTCGTCCGTGGTCTTCTCGCCCTTGATCGTGCAGTCGTATACGGCGAGCTACAACAATACGGTGATCGGCGACACCGTCTGGCAAAACGCAATCGAGTACGTATCGCCGAATTACGGCGGACTGACGGGCACGGCGATTTATAGCGTAAGCAGCACGACGGGCCACCAGGGGCGCGACAACGTCGGCCTGCATTTGACGTATGCGAATGGACCGCTGACGGCGGTGTTTTCTGCGCAGCGCGTGCGGACGGCGGCGGTCGCGCCGTCAACGGGACAGTATCTTTACCTCGCCGGCGCCGCGTACGACGCGAAGTTCATGAAGGTCTACGGCGCCGCGCAAATGACCAGCAACAACAACGTCGAAACCGGCTCGCATACTTATGAACTGGGTGTTTCCGTTCCACTCACGCCGTCTAATGTGATTCTCGCCGAGTGGGCGCGCACCAAACACAGCGCGCCGAGAGACCGCAGCGATGTGCGCAACACGGGAAGTCTCGCCTACGAATATATTCTTTCTAAACGTACCTACGTGTACACGGTGTATTCGTACGACAAGCTCACGGCCAATCCTTCCGGTAGCACGTATGGCGTGGGCATCCAGCATACCTTCTGAAGAGGCTGCGGAAGTTCGTTGAATGGACCTCCGTACGCTGCCTCAGGAGTTCGCCCGCCCCGCGCGGTTGCATGAGAACACGCGTGCGAATGAACGCGCGAGAAAGCCCTGCGATGGCTGCGGCGCCTTAACCGGCTCAACGACATTGCGCCACCAACGCTCGCCTCGATGCGGCGCGGCGAGATCTAACAGCTGGCCCATGCGCGGGGTGGAAAGCGCGATGCCACGCGCGGCGGCAAGCCCGAGCACCCGTTCGAATGGCTCGTACCATTTGTGCATCGCCAGATCGAAGGTGCCGTTATGAATCGGCACAAGCAACTGGCCGCGCAAGTCGATATGCGCCTGTACGGTGTCTTCGGGCTGCATGTGGACGTAAGGCCATTGCGCGTCGTACGCGCCCGTTTCGACTAGCGTCACGTTGAAGGGGCCCAGGCGTTCGCCGATGGTCCTGAAGCCGTCGAAGTAGCCGGTGTCGCCGCTGAAAAACACGCGCAGATCTTCGTCGACGATGACCCACGACGCCCACAGCGTGCTGTTGCCGTCGAACAGGCTGCGTCCCGAGAAATGCTGGGCCGGCGTCGCCGTGAATGCGATGCCGTCAATTTCAACGCTTTGCCACCAGTCGAGCTGGCGCACCTTGCTCGCGTCAATGCCCCAGTCGATCAGCCGGTCGCCCACGCCGAGCGGCGTGACGAACACCTTCGTCGTAGCGGCCAGCGCGCGCACCGTTTCCCGATCCAGGTGATCGTAGTGATCGTGCGAAAGAATCACGCCGGCAAGCGGCGGCAAATCGGCAAGCGCGATGGGCGGCGCATGGAAACGCTTCGGGCCGAGACGCTGGAACGGCGATGCACGTTCGGCGAACACCGGATCGGTCAGCCAGAATCGGCCGCGCAACTTTAGCAGCACCGTTGAATGACCGAGCCGGTACAGGCTGCGGTCGGGCGCTGCATCGAGTTGCTCCCGCGTCAACGTGTCGACAGGCAGTGCGCCGGCCGGAACGGTTCCCTGCGGCTTGTTGAGCAGCACATTCCACGCAATGCGCAAGGTTTTGCCGAATCCTTCGACGGGACGCGGCTTGACGTTGCGAAAACGCTCGCCGTCGTGCTGCGGCGACAACCCGGAAAGCTCGCGCCCGCGCTTCGCAGCGCTAAAACCGAGTACACGGCCGATCGAATCGATGAGCGCTGTCATGTGTGACGTCCTGACGTGGAAAGTAGACTGGGTAGTGTAATTTATAATCTCGAAAAGTAAACCACTCGGTGTAAAATTTCCGGATGGACCCGAGCCTCACTCATCAACGCCTGACCGACCGCAAGCGCGTCGCCGTGGTTTCCGCGGCTATCGAAGAATTCCTCGCGGCTGGCTTCGACGCGACCAGCATGGATCGCATCGCCGCGCGCGCAAACGTCTCGAAGCGGACCGTCTACAACCATTTCCCCAGCAAGGAAGCGCTCTTCGCGGAGATATTGCGGCAGTTGTGGGACGCGAGCCATTCGGGTGAGGCGTTGGCTTATCGGGCGGCAGCGCCTCTGCGCGAGCAGCTGATCGAACTGTTGATGCGCAAGCTCCGGCTGATGAACGACGAGGCCTTCGTGGCGCTGGCGCGCGTGGCCATTGCGGCCGGCATCCATTCTCCGGAACGCGCGCGCGATATGGTGGCGCGCCTCGGCGAGCGCGAGGAAGACCTGACGGTGTGGATCCGCGCGGCAGCCGCCGACAAACGTCTGCGGATTTCAGATCCCGTGTTTGCCGCGCATCAGTTGCAGGGTCTCGTGAAAGCATTCGCTTTCTGGCCGCAGGTGACGATGGGGCAGCCGCCGCTTGACAGTGCCGAACAGCAGGCAATCGCGGACTCAACGGCCGATATGTTCCTCGCGCGCTATGCGTGAATGCCGATCCTGTTGAGGAATGCGTTTCGGGCGTCTTCAAACAGCGTCTTCAACCTCTCAGAACGGGCGCAAGTCATGCATGTGTGACTGATATGCGCGGCCGTCTCTTCCCTGAACTGCGAACTCCTAAGCAATGTGACGGCCTGTGCAAGCATGCGCGGGCAGTCGTGCGGTGAAACCAATGGATGCGGCGACGCGCATGGCACTTGAACGCTGCCCGTTTTTTACATGTGATTGCAAGTTGTACCAGGGCAGCAAACGGTCGCGTTTTATCACCGTGTCGCGTTCGCATGCGGATCGTGGTCAGGTTCTTTTGCGTTCGCGCTTGCAGTGACCGACGCCCGCACATTTCATCAAAGTGGTTGCGCTTTTTGCCGACGATGAAACGTGCGACGCGCCCGACTCGTGAGGAGATGATGATGGAACCAGTGCTGAGAAAGGTAATGACCGCCGTGTTGATCGCGGCGCTGGCAGGCGGCACCGTGGGGTGCAAGCGCTCGGGCTCGAACGATACGGCCGGAACCGCGGGCACAGGCGGGCCGGCGGCCATGAGCAGCGGCACGGCGGCACCCATGGGCGGTGCATCGGCCGCGAGCCAGTAAGTCCGCACCGCAAGCGTTCGCTTCGCGATATCGCGGCATTTCCGCGCGACCCTTCGCAATGGGCCGGCGTGTGGCCCGTCGCGCATTGCATGGCTCCGATGCCACGCGGTCATGCGTCTGGTAGAAGCGGCGCGCGCTCTGCGTCTCCGGCAGGGTCATACGGCACGACGCGTTCGTGCTCGTCCGGCTGATTGCGCGCGACTATCGCTCTTGCTGCGACTGTGTCGTCAAGATTGAATGGCTGATGCGGCATGCCCGGAGGAATAAAAAGGAAATCGCCGGCTTCGGTAATGACCGACTCGCGCAAACCGGGACCATAGCGTGTTTCGACTCGTCCTTCGAGCATGTAAATCGCCGTTTCATAGTCGGCGTGACAATGCGGTTCCGCATGGCCGCCGGGCGGCACGACGACCATGTACATTGACAACCCCGTTGCCCCAGCCGTGCCTCGCGAAATCCCGACAAAGTACGGCAAGCGCTGGCTTGTCGTGATCGCCTCGTCCGGGCGAACCCTGACGACGGTTTGCTGTGCGTCGTGCAAAACGTTTGACATGGCAGCTCCTTGGCAACAGCGGGAAGGTTCGTCGTGGTCCGCGTTGTGAAGTGAAGTCTACGCGATCGATGCGTTGCTTTCGAACCTGAAGCCGAGCGCTGATCAGGTTCGCGATGCGCGTTTCTGCCTGCTGCGCGGCACGGCTTTCGCGCTCAGCATGTCCTTGTCTCGCGCCAAAGCCGCGCGCAAACGCGGCACCGCGAAATCAATGAAACTGCGCGTTTTCAGCGGCAATTTGCCTTGCCCCGCATGCATGATGCTCACGGGTATGGGTTCCGGTTCGAAGCTGCGCAGCACCAGTTTCAGCTTGCCTTCGTCGACGGCTCGCGCCGCCTGATACGACAGCACGTTGGTCACACCGACACCGGCAATGGCGGCGTCGATGGCCGCCTCCGCTGTATTCACCGAGAGCCGCGCGTGAATCGGAACGGCCTCGTGCGGGCCGCTGCTCGTGGCGAAGTCCCACACGTCGCCCGAAGGCAGCGAATCGAAATTCACGCACGAAAAGCGCATCAGATCGGCGGGTGTTTCAGGCTCGCCCGCCTGCGCGAGGTAGTGCGGACTCACGCAAGCCACGCGGGTCACCGTGCCGACCTGCGTCGCGACCATGCTGCTGTCGGGAAGCTTGCCGATGCGCAACGCAACGTCGATATGGTCGTCCAGCAGATGCAGGTTGCGGTCGGCGAGTACGAGCCGCACTGTTATCTCCGCAAACGTCGCGAGAAAATCACTGACGATGGGCAGCATATGCAGCCGCCCGAATACGATGGGCGCCGTCACGACGAGTTCGCCGCGCGGCGTGCTGTACTCGCCCGCTGCGGCGCTTTCTGCTTCGCTGACCTGCTCGAGAATCTGCTTGCACGCGGCGAGGTACGCTACGCCCGCTTCGGTCAGCGTGAGCTTGCGGGTCGAGCGTACAAGGAGACGCGCGTTCAGATGCGCCTCCAGCTCAGCGACTTTACGGCTGACGGTGGGCAGCGGCATACGCAGCTTGCGGCTCGCCGCGGAGAAACTGCCGGTTTCAGCCGCCGCTACCAGAATCGACATTGCTTCAAGACGGTCCATGAATCCGCGCGCTCATCGAATGTGAATCGATGGAAAATACCGGATTGCAGCTACTTCTGGAAGAGCGTGGGCGCGGTTATGCGAAACGGGCTGCTCGCGCTGCGCCCATGCTAATGCGCGCGAGCGCTACAATCGTTATGACATAAAGCACTATAACGGAGACATAGCATGGCCAATCTTCAGCCAATCAGCCGCTACCCGGTGCCCGATCCGAGCGAATGGCCCGACGACATCAGCGCACGCATTCTCGAAGTACAGCAAAAAGCCGGGTTCGTGCCCAATGTATTTCTGACGCTTGCGCATCGGCCCGATGAGTTTCGTGCGTTCTTTGCGTATCACGATGCATTGATGCTGAAAGAGGGCGGTCTCACCAAAGGCGAACGCGAGATGATCGTGGTCGCCACCAGCGCGGTGAACGATTGCCTCTATTGTGTGGTTGCACACGGCGCGATTTTGCGCATTTACGAAAAGGCGCCGCTGCTCGCGGATCAGGTTGCCGTGAACCATCGGAAAGCGGACATTACCGTGCGGCAGAAAGCCATGCTCGACTTTGCGTTGAAGGTGTGCCGCGAATCGGGTAGCGTCGACGATGCGGACTTCCAGACGTTGCGAGAACATGGATTCACGGACGAAGACATCTGGGACATTGCCGCGATTACAGCGTTTTTCGGCTTGTCGAACCGCATGGCCAATGTCATTTCAATGCGCCCCAACGACGAGTTCTACCTGATGGGGCGCGTGCCAAAAGCCGCTTCCGAGTCACCGCAGAATTCACCGCAGAAATAGACCGCTAACTGATTATGCGGTGCTCATGCGCTCGCCGGTTCTGAACGCAGTGCGGGCGTGTGCAGCGCGGTGTCGTCAATCGGAAAGTGCAGCAGTGCGGCGACAAGACCGCTTGCTACGGTCGCTTGCCACAGCAGCGAGTACGAGCCTGTCAGGTCGAAGACCACGCCGCCCAGCCACGCGCCGAGAAACGATCCGATCTGATGGCTCAGAAAGCAAAGGCCGAACAGACTCCCGAGATGGCGTGTACCGAATACTTTCGCAACGAGGCCGCTCGTCAGCGGAACGGTGCCGAGCCAGGTGAGACCCATGATGGCCGCAAATACGACTACGGTCAGCGCACTTTTCGGTAGCAGAAAGAATGCGCCGATCGTCACACTGCGAATCAGGTAGAGCCAGCCAAGCACGTAATGCTGCCGGAACCGGCCCCCTAACCAGCCGCAAGCCCAACTGCCGATCATGTTGAACAAGCCGATCAATGCAAGGGCGGTCGCGCCGAGTCCGATGGGCATATGGCATAGCGACAGATAGCCGGGCAAATGCGTGGCGATGAACGCGAGCTGAAATCCACAGGTAAAGAACCCGAGTGTGAGCAACCGGTATCCGCGATGCTGTGCGGCTTGAGCAAGCACGCTGCGTAGCGGCGCGAGCGGCGGTTCAGAAAGCGGTGCCCCGGTTCGTGCACGCCGGTCCAGTACGATGCCCAGCGGAGCCACCATCAGCATCAGGAAAGCCAGTACGAATAGCGACGTGGCAATGCCCGCGTTGAGCCTGATCCCCTGAACGAGCGGGACCATCAGTACCTGCCCGGCGGACCCTCCTGCGCTGACCAGGCCCATCGCCATGCTGCGTTTTTCCGCCGATGCCACCCGGCCGACCGCCGGCAGCACGACGCCGAATGTCGTGCAACTTACGCCAATGCCCACCAGCAAGCCCATGCCGACGATCAACATCGGCCCGCTCGGCGCGACGGCCGCGAGGCCGAGGCCCGCCGCGAAAGTCGTCGCGCCGAATGCGACCACCGGCGCGGAACCATAGCGGTCCGCTGCCGCGCCGGCGAACGGTTGCGCGAAGCCCCACACCAGATTGTGCAGCGCAATTGCGAACGCGATCAGCGTGACGGGCAAACCTCGATCGAAAGAAAACGGCCCTATGAATAGCCCGAACGTTTGCCGGATCCCCATTGCCGCGCTGAGAATGAGCGCGGCGGCGAGAATGACGAGTGTCGTGTGATTGAACGCGGGCGCGATGTGTTTGCTGTTGGCGGTCGACATGGTTCTGATCTCCTTCGACACAATGGTCGCAGCGAGCGTCGCAAGCAGCAAAAGAAAAGTTTTTGACGACAGGTGAGCGCCGTTCACCCATGCGATTGAGTGGGCGCGCCGATCGGCGAGATCCGGTGAGTATCAATAGCCTCTATTGCGGTGCGTGCGCGCTAACGCTTAAGTCGCACGAAGACTGCCCGGCCTCTGCGAGCATCCATTGCCTGAAGTCGAGTAATTCCGGCCGACGTTGCGCGTCCTCCGCGCTGACGAGCCAGTAGGCGGTGGACGAAGCGATCGTACTGGACGCCGCTTCGACGAGCGCGCCGCTTACGAGGTCGCGATCCACCAACGGCCTGCGGCCGAGCGCAACGCCGAGCCCCATGCTTGCAGCTTCAAAGGCGAGCTGGATCGTGTCGACATGCAAGCCGTCGCTGGGATCGACGCCTTCCATGCCGGTGGTTTCGAGCCACGTCTGCCAGTCTTCGCTCGCGGCGTTCACGTGGATCAACGTGGCCTTGCCCAACAGCGGCGTGCCGTGCACGTCGCGAAGCGACTCCAGATAGGCGGGGCTGCATACAGGAACGAGTTGCTCTCCAAAGAGCCGGGTCCACGCCGTGCCTGCGACGGGCGCGCGGCTCATGCGGACCGCGAAATCGAATCCGTCCACAGGAAAGCCGACCTGGCGGTGCGATGTATCGACAGTCACATTCACGTGTGGCCAGCGCGCCCTGAAATTCTGCAGGCGCGGCAGCAGCCAGCGGGACGCAAAGGTCGGGGCGCAACTTAGGGCGATGGGGCGGTTCGCACGATAGTTCGGCAGACGCTGCGTGCCGATAGCGATCAGCGAAAACGCTTCTGAAACGTATGACAGATAGTCCGCGCCGCTGGCAGTGAGCGAAATGCCACGAGGCTCGCGCACGAAGAGTTCAACGCCTAGCGTTTGCTCCAGACCGACGATCCCGTGACTTACCGCACTCGGCGTGACATTCAGTTCCGCGGCGGCGAGCTTGAAACTTTGATGCCTGCCGGCCGCTTCGAAAAAGCGAAGCGCTGGCAAAGGCGGTAGACGAAGCGGCATGTTTTGCATCTCCCCTGGCGGCGCAGCGCGGGCAGGGCCACGTGGCTGCTGTTTCGCGACAGCATACCGCGTCGCGCCGGTCACAACCTGTACGGTTTGCTTTGCAGTGCGCAAAGGCTTGCGCAAATGCGGTGTGGAAAATGCAATGTGGAAATGTTCTCGCCAGCTGTCGATTCGCCGTGGCTTCGATCGTCGTGTATATGGGTGGCGGGGCGCGGAACGCACGCTACGCATTGGTCCTTTTCCTCGACAGGGAGATCGCACATGACCGAATTGAACGAAGCAGCACCGGCCCTCAAGCCGGCCCGCGAACTGGCGGACTCGCCGCGGCGCTTTCCTGGCGAAAGCGCGGAATATCGCCGCGCGCGCAATGATCTTCTAGCCGAAGAAATAGAACTGCGCCGTCATATCGAACGCGTTGCCGCACAGCGTCGCGCATTGCCGCCGGGCGGCATCGTACCGGAAGACTATCGTTTTGAAGGGGAGAGCGGCCCCGTTTCGCTTTCCGACATGTTCGGCAGGCACGATACGCTCGTGACATATAACTGGATGTTCGGTCCCGGGCGCGAGCGGCCTTGCCCGATGTGTACGTCGCTTCTGAGCGCCTACGACGGCGAAATGCCAGACATGCTGCAACGTGTCGCGTTCGCGGTGATCGGCCGCTCGCCGATAGAGAAGCTCGTCGCCTTCGCGAAAGAGCGAGGCTGGCGTCATTTGCGGTTGTATTCGTCGGCAGGCAATACATTCAATCGCGACTATGCGGGCGAAGATCCGGATGGCGACGACGTTCCCGCGTTCAACGTATTCACGCGGTCCGGCGGTACGGTACGGCACTTCTGGGCAGCGGAGATGGGTCCGTGGACGGCCGACCCCGGGCAGGACCCGCGCGGCGCACCCGACGTGATGCCTCTTTGGACCGTGCTCGACATGACGCCCGGCGGTCGGGGCAGCGACTGGTACCCGAAACTCGAGTACAACACCGCGCTGCGTTAGCTCGGGTTGCGCTGCGCCGCGCGGCGTCCTTTTGCGACCGTTGCGATTACGCGGCCCCGTCTTCCACGTGGCGTTGCTCCCGTGCTGCCTGCAAATAGCCCGAGACCGCGCCCGACCGCATGGGCCGGCTGAACAGGTAGCCTTGCACTGCGCGAGCGCCCAGTGCCTTGACTACTTCCGCCTGTGACGACGTTTCGAGTCCTTCAACCACGCATTCGAGTCCGAGGTTTTTGCACAGGTCGAGCACCGATTTGACGATCTTCTTCGACGCGCTGTTCGAATCCACGTCGGTCATGAAACTGCGGTCGATCTTGATCGAATCGAAGGGCAGACGGTGCACGTAACTCAGGCTCGAATAGCCGGTGCCGAAGTCGTCGAGAGAAACGCGGCAACCGGCCTGCTTGATCATCGTGAGGGCGGAGCGTGCTTGCTCGAAATCGCGAGTGAGCGCAGTTTCGGTGATCTCGAACGACACGCGATGTGGCGGCACGCCGCTTGCCGCGACAATGTCGATCAGGCGGCGCGCGCGTGCGGACGTCGAAATGTCGATTGCAGAGAGATTGAACGACAGATAGAGCTCGCTCGGCCAGTGCGGCACCTCGGCGAGCGCCTTGTGTAGCAGCACCTCGGTGATGCGCAGAATGATCTCGGTTCGTTCCGCGATCCGGATGAACTCTTCCGGCTTGACAGCGCCGAGCCTTGGGTTGTGCCACCGCCCCAGTGCTTCGAGACCGATGGTTCGCATCGTGACGACATCGGAAATCGGTTGAAACTCCAGAAAGAGTTCCGACTCCAGTTCGGCGTGACGCAGCTCTTGCGTAACCAGGCTCGAACGCCGGATGCGTGTTTCGTGCTCGGTCGAGAAGATCACAGCCGTGCCGCGCCGGCTTTCCTTGCCGACATAAAGCGCCGCGTCCGCGCGCTCGAATACCTGGGTAACGGTTTTGCCCGCATCCGGGAACGCGGCCCAGCCGATCGTGCCCGACAGTTCCGCAATATTGCCTGCCACACGATACGGTTGACTCAGCGAGTCGCAAATGCGCTGGCCCAGTTCGAATAGCGTTTCGTTCGACTGCGTGTGTTGGGCCAGCACGCCGAATTCGTCGCCGCCAAGCCGTGCGAAGAAGATGCCGGGCTCGGCCAGCGCGAGCAGTCGCAAGCCGACTTCCTGCAACACGAGGTCGCCGCTTGCGTGGCCGTAGATGTCGTTGACCTGCTTGAAGCCGTCCAGATCGATGAGGCCGACATTGAAGCCGCCGTCGGTGGCAAGTGCCTGCTCGGACAACGCCCGCAGCGAAGCGAAGAAGCTGCGGCGGTTGGGCAGGTCGGTCAGGCTGTCGATGCTCGCAAGGCGAAAGTTCTCGTCGCTGAGCCTTTGAGTTTTCTCCTGGCTCGCCTGCAATTCGCGCTGCGCATATACGACGCCGGAGAATGTCCGGTGATACAGCTCGATGATAAAAGCGAGTGCAAGTCCGACGAGCGTCATGTCGATCGCCATCGCGATGAACACCGGGGACCCCGTGAAGACGAGAAACGTCGAAAAACTTAGGATCACTATGGACAGAAGCAGCAGGGCGGCCACGCGCAAGTGCATCAGGCAGAACACGCAGCCGACCACGGTAGTCGCCATGTAGAACGCAACCTGCGCCTGCTCGTACGCAGTGCCGTACGGCAGCAGCAACAGCGACCAGGTGGTAAAGGCAATGCCGAATGAGCTCGAGAGCCAGACGAGCTTGCGTACCTCGGGCACGGCTTTTTCATGCGTCAGCACGCGATGCCGAGCGCGCCACCACCGTATGCATCGCACGACGCACAACGTGCACAGCGCGCCCGGCGCGTAGATCGAAAGCCATGCCGGCGCACTATGCACGTGCGTGACCGTGACTGCCAGCGTATTGACGAACAGGATGAAGTAAAGAAGCGGAATCTGGCGGCCGACCGCCTGGAGCTGCGAACGCACGAGATCGGGGTCTGTGTCCGCCCCGGAAAATGCCTGCCTCAAAGTGGCTAGTCCAACCATTCCTGTCCCTTAACGTTTGCGCCGCATACGCAGCCTGGTATATCGGCACATACTGATCAGACCTTGAGTGCGCTTGAGTGCGCTTGAGTGCGCTTGAGTGCGCTTGAGTGCGCTTGAGTGCGCTTGAGTGCGCTTGAGTGCGCCGGATGCATCGGATGCGCCGTCCAGAATTCGCCGTGGTCCGGTAATTAAGACCTGCGCGACCTTAGGCGGCAGGCGCTTCGGGTTCCTTGTGGGTAACTTTGACCTTGAGGCGGCCTTCAAAGCTTGGGACAGGACAGTACTTGCAATGGTCCGAGGGTGGTGCCCGGTTCGCCTTGCGCGGCCGGACTACCTTGCGGAGGAGTGGATATGAGGCGCACTGCATTGTCGCCGGCATTCGCCAGCACATATTTTTCGGCGCCGTTTTCCGCTTGCCAGTAAGCGCGAAACACGCCGTTTTCGCCGAATACGAGCAGCTTGCCGTGCACTGTTTTTGCGCCGCTGATCAGGTCGACGGGTTCGCCGTCGCGCACCCTGAACGGCTGGAGCGAGCTCGAATTCGTCGTTCCCGCCAACGTCGCGCAGCTGTTTTCTTCGGCTGAGACGGTCGTGCATAGGAGCGCGCCGACGAGTGCACATGTTGCTATATGGCGAAAATTCATTTTTTCTTTCTCCCAATTGCAAACTCAAAACCCGCTCGGCGCTGCCCGAATCACGGTGGCCGTTCGAGTACTCCGCCAAAGCAAAAACTCGTCCACGACCCTTTTGCGTCGCGCTAAAGCACTGAAATTGCAACGGATTGTGATACGCGATCGATGCCGGCCAAGCGGGCAATACACGTAAGCACGCGATTCTTAGGGCACTTTGCAGCACAAATTCGTCAAATCGGCTGTGGGCGGGTGATACAAGGCTTACACGCAGGGTTTGCGCGAAAGCGCGCCTATGCGTTAGTGTGTCGGTCCCGGCGCGACAGATGTAGCGCCGGTTCCATGATTACCATACGGGAAGTGCTATGAACAAACAGGAACTGATTGATGCAGTCGCCGCAGCAACGGGCGAAAGCAAAGCGGCCACCGGCCAAACCATCGACGCTATCGTTGAAGCGGTGACCAAAGCCGTTGTTGGTGGCGATACGGTGCAACTGGTCGGTTTCGGTTCTTTCTCGACCGGCGCGCGCGCAGCACGCGTGGGCCGCAATCCGTCGACGGGCGCCGAGATCCAGATCGCTGCTGCCAAGACGGTGAAGTTCACCGCAGGCAAGGCGTTCAAGGAAGCCGTCAACGCGTCGTAATGCAACGCGCTTCACGCCGGAGCATCCGCAATGCGCTGTCATGGCGCGGCGCGAGCGATGCCTCGGGTGTGAGGAATCACGCGCTGCCCAGCCCCGGTAGGACGAATCCATCGGCGGATGGCGCGGCGCGTGTGCCTGCTTGCCGCATGCAGTTATCACGCGTGTCCGCGATCAGCTCGCGCGGCGCTTGCGTGTCGCGTCGGCAAGTGTCTCGAGCACCGGTTCGGTTTGCGCCCAGCTTACGCAAGCATCTGTAATCGACACGCCGTAACGCAACGGCTCTCCCGCCTTCAGATCCTGACGGCCTTCTTCCAGATGACTTTCAAGCATGACGCCGATAATGCGGCGCTCCTGCGCAGAAAGTTGTTGCGCTACGTCCTGCACCACGTCCAGTTGACGCAAATGCGATTTGCCCGAATTCGCGTGCGAGCAGTCGATCATCACCTGTTCGCGCAGACCCGCTGACTTGAGTGCGGCACAGCTCGCGGCGACCGACGCGCTGTCGTAGTTCGGCCCTTTCTTGCCACCGCGCAGAATCACATGGGCGTCGTCGTTGCCGCGCGTTTCGAAGATGGCTGCCATGCCCATCTTGGTCATGCCCATGAACGCGTGGCTGGCACGCGCGGCCACGATCGCGTCAGCGGCGATCTGTACACCGCCGTCTGTGCCGTTCTTGAAACCGATCGGACAACTGAGCCCCGAAGCGAGTTGACGATGACTCTGGCTTTCCGTTGTACGTGCACCGATTGCGCCCCACGCGATCAGGTCGGCAATGTATTGCGGACTCAGCAGATCGAGGAATTCGGTGGCGGTAGGCAAGCCCAGGCCGTTGATGTCGAGCAGCAATTGCCGCGCGCGACGCAGGCCTTCGTTGATACGGAAACTGCCGTCCAGACGCGGATCGTTGATATAGCCTTTCCAGCCCACCGTAGTGCGCGGCTTTTCGAAGTACACGCGCATCACGATCAGCAGGTCGTCTTTGTACGCATCGGCCGCAGCCTTCAGCTTGTGTGCGTATTCGATCGCCTGGTCATGGTCGTGGATCGAGCAGGGCCCGACGATCATCACCAGCCGGTCGTCGCGTTCGTGCAGGACGTCTGCGATTTCCGCGCGTGTCTTTTCCACGAGCGATTGCACGGTGGCGGGCACGGGCAATTCGTCCTGCAATAGCGCAGGGGAAATCAGCGGGCGGACCGCGCCGATGCGAACGTCGTCAATGCGCGTAGTGTCCTGCGTGGCGTCGGCCGAGCCGACTTCCCGGTCGTGCAGAGGATTGTCGATGGCGCTCAAGGTATTCTCCCGGACTTTCGATGTGAGGTGGCCTCGCGGCCTTGAATGTAGTGTCGTTGCGTGTGGTTCGCTGCCGGGATTATGACACTCGCATGCCGCCGCCGAAACGGCGCCGCTCAAAGCCGCTCGATCAACGCCATCGCAGCGGCCGGATTGCGTTCCTTGAAGCCACTAATCACGTAGAGATAAACATCGCGCGGAACCGCTTTTGCGGACGGCTCGGCGCACGTTTCCAGATCGGCGGGCGTCGTGCCCGCAGCCAGTTGCCGAGCACGTTCGACCCATGCGTCGAGTGCTTTCGTCGCGTAGCCCTTCGCCTGTTTATCGGTCGTACCCATGATGCGGGCGTAGACGAACGGCGCGGTGATATCCGCGATCTGCGGGTACTCGCTGTCGCCGGCCAGCACGACTGCGACCTTATATTTACGCGCAAGCGAGATGAATTCAGGTGTCTTGAAGCTGTCGTTGCGCACTTCGATTGCATGCCTGAGCTTTATGCCTTCGATGCTCGCCGGCAGCAGTTTGAGGAAGGCCTCGAAATCTTCGCTGTCGAACTTCTTGGTCGGCGCGAATTGCCAGTTGATGGGCCCGAGCTTCTGTTTGAGAAGCAGCACGCCGCTTGCGAAGAAACGTTCGATAGTCTCGCCGGCCTCCGCGAGTACTTTGCGGTTCGTCGAGTAGCGCGGCGCCTTCAGCGAAAAGACGAAGTCGTCTGGCGTTTCCTGGTACCACTTTTCATAGCTCGCCGGCTTTTGCAAACCGTAAAAGGTGCCGTTGATTTCGATTGAACTGAGATGCCGGCTCGCGTACTCGAGTTCGCGGCTTTGCGTGAGATCTTCAGGGTAGAAGGTGCCGCGCCACGGCGCATAGGTCCAGCCTCCTATGCCGATCCTGACGTTGACGGCCTTCGCAGCTTTCGTAGTCTTTGCGCTCGTTGAAGATTTTGCGGCTTTCGCGGGCTTGAGATCTGCCACCTGGTGTTCTCCTTTTGGCTGCGCTTTATCTACCGTGAGACCGGTAGATTAGCGTCTTTTTCGCCGCCAGACAGAACTCGCGAGAACTACGAATAGTAGGGGAAACAGAAACCGAAACGCCAGAAGCTATTCGCCGCTTGCCGGATCGGCGTTGCGCGCAGTGGCCTCACGCGTGGCTTCCTCGAAACGACGGTTTGCTTCCGCCACTTCCGCCCTGAACTGTTGCAACGCATTCACCGCGAGATCGGGCGGTGTCAACGCGGCCCACAGGACGTCGATCAACTGATTCGCGGTTGCTTCGATGTCGGTGTGCCGGTTCGCGAGCGTCGCGTCCCACAACACATGTTCCATTGGCCCGAACACCATGGAGCGCAACAGGCGCAAAGGCATGTCCGCGCGAATCTGGCCGCTTTCCTGGCCTTGAGCGAGGACGCGCATTAGCGGTGCGGTATAGCGGCGCTGCAACTCGGTCAGCGCCTCGCTCAACTCATGATGACGCGCGCGTCCTTCCGACAACACCAGCGCGCAGAGGTCGGTGCCGTTCACGAGCATCAGCCGCAAATGCGTCCGCACGATAAACGCGAATTGCTGGCGCACCGAGCCGTCGCGCGGCAGTCCGGATTCGATTGCGTCGATGATCTCGTCGTACCAGTCGCCGATAACGCGCGCGCACAACTCGCGCTTGCCGCGAAAGTAGCTGAAGACGGTCGCCTCGGAAACGCCCAGGCGTTGGGCGATCTCGGCGGTCGTGGCGCGCTCGTAGCCCTTCTCGGAGAACACGTCGCGGCCCGCCTGAAGAATCTCTTTGACCCGCTGCTGCGACTTGCGCCCGGCCGGCTGGCGGCGCGATGCGGGCAATTCGGCCTTGAGAGCAACCGTCATATGAGTCGAAGTCAATTTACTGGAATGGTTCGGCTGAAAACGCCGCTTTGAGTCCATGCTATCACAGCATCAGCGGCCATGAACCGATTCGATGAGTTTCTGAGTGAGACTCAGAAATACCTATTGACGCTTACGGAAATCTAGCGTGAAATGCGTCTTGAACGTCGCGCGCCTCAGGTATGGCGAGAGACGCGGCCCAGCAGGCGGCCGCCGTCCGCCTGGCCGCGATCGGATTCGCCGGCATCGTTGTCCGGCCGCCAATGAACTCTGGAGACACCGCAATGAGCAACCTGCCCGGATTGCAATTCCCGCTCGGCGAAGAAATCGAAATGCTGCGTGACAGCATCGCGGGATTCGCTGCGAAAGAAATCGCGCCGCGCGCGGCTGAGATCGATCGCACGGACCAGTTCCCGATGGACCTGTGGCGCAAATTCGGCGATCTCGGCGTGCTCGGCATGACGGTCTCGGAGGAATATGGCGGTGCCAACATGGGCTACACCGCTCACATGGTCGCAATGGAGGAGATCTCGCGCGCGTCCGCTTCGGTCGGTCTTTCATACGGCGCGCATTCGAATCTGTGCGTGAACCAGATTCATCGCAACGGCACCGAGGCGCAAAAGCAGAAGTACTTGCCGAAACTCGTGTCGGGCGAACATGTCGGCGCGCTTGCAATGAGCGAGCCCAATGCGGGTTCTGACGTGGTCAGCATGAAGCTGCGCGCCGACAGGAAGGGCGACCGCTATGTGCTGAACGGCACGAAAATGTGGATTACCAACGGCCCGGACTGCGATACGCTGGTCGTCTACGCGAAGACCGATGTCGAAGCGAATTCGCGTGGCATTACCGCGTTTATCGTTGAAAAAGGCATGAAGGGTTTCTCGGTTGCGCAAAAGCTCGACAAGCTCGGCATGCGCGGCTCGCACACGGGCGAGCTCGTCTTTCAGGACGTGGAAGTGCCCGAGGAAAACATTCTCGGACAATTGAACGGCGGCGTGAAAGTACTCATGAGCGGCCTCGACTACGAGCGTGCGGTGCTCGCGGGCGGCCCCACGGGCATCATGGTTGCGGTGATGGATGCGGTCGTGCCGTACATTCACGACCGCAAGCAGTTCGGTCAATCGATCGGCGAATTCCAGCTGATTCAGGGCAAGGTTGCCGATCTCTACACCACACTGCAGGCGTGCCGCGCGTATCTCTACGCGGTTGGCCGTCAACTGGACACGCTCGGCACCGGCCACGTGCGCCAGGTCCGCAAGGATTGCGCGGGCGTGATCCTCTACACGGCCGAAAAAGCGACATGGATGGCGGGCGAAGCGATCCAGATTCTCGGCGGCAACGGCTATATCAACGAGTATCCGGTTGGGCGTTTGTGGCGCGACGCGAAGCTGTATGAAATCGGCGCGGGCACGAGCGAAATCCGCCGCATGCTGATTGGCCGCGAGCTGTTTGCCGAGACTGCGTAAGCGTTCACGCGCCAACTTCCAAACAAGCGGCATGAGATCGCAGTAAGCGCTAAAGCGCCGACTCCGATTCTCCGATCGACACAGGAGAAGCCACGCAATGCCGATCATCGAATCCAAGCTGAACCCGCGCTCCGACGACTTCCGCGCGAACGCGGCTGCGCTCGAGGCGCTGGTCGCCGATCTTCGTGCGAAGGTCGAACAGCTCGCGCTGGGCGGCGGGCAGGCCGCACGCGAAAAGCACACAGGGCGCGGAAAATTGCTGCCGCGCGAGCGCATCGAAAAGCTGCTCGATCCGGGCACCCCGTTTCTGGAGTTCTCGCAACTCGCAGCCTACGGCATGTATAACGACGACGCGCCGGGCGCCGGCGTGATCACCGGTATCGGACGGATTGCGGGCCACGAGTGCGTGATCGTCTGCAACGATGCGACGGTCAAAGGCGGCACGTACTATCCGGTCACGGTCAAGAAGCACGTGCGTGCGCAGGAAATCGCGGCGGAAAACCACTTGCCGTGCGTGTATCTCGTCGACTCGGGCGGCGCGAACCTGCCGAATCAGGACGACGTGTTTCCCGACCGCGACCACTTTGGCCGCATCTTCTACAACCAGGCGAATCTGTCCGCAGCGGGTATTCCGCAGATTGCGGTGGTAATGGGCTCCTGCACCGCAGGCGGCGCCTATGTCCCGGCCATGAGCGATGAATCGATCATCGTGAAGAACCAGGGGACCATCTTTCTCGGCGGTCCGCCGCTCGTGAAAGCCGCAACCGGCGAAGTGGTCAGCGCGGAAGACCTCGGCGGCGGCGACGTGCATACACGTCTGTCCGGCGTGGTCGATCATCTCGCGCAAAACGACGCACATGCATTGGCGATTGCGCGCAGCATCGTCGGCAATCTGAACCGCACGAAGCACGTGGCGCTCATGTTGCAGGAGCCGAAGCCGCCGCGCTACGACGTGAAAAGCATGTACGGCGTGATTCCGGTGGATACGAGAAAGCCGTTCGATATTCGCGAGGTGATCGCGCGCATTGTCGACGACTCTGCATTCGACGAATTCAAGGCACGTTACGGCACCACGCTTGTGTGCGGCTTCGCGCATATCTGGGGCCATCCGGTCGGCATCATTGCAAACAACGGCATTCTGTTTTCCGAGTCCGCGCTGAAGGGCACGCACTTTATCGAACTGTGCTGCCAGCGCAAGATTCCACTCGTATTTCTGCAGAACATCACAGGCTTCATGGTGGGCCGCAAGTACGAGAACGAAGGCATCGCACGTAACGGCGCAAAGATGGTGACGGCGGTGGCCACGGCGAAAGTGCCGAAGTTCACGGTGATCATTGGCGGCTCTTTCGGCGCGGGCAATTACGGCATGTGCGGTCGCGCGTTCTCGCCGCGTTTTCTGTGGATGTGGCCGAACGCTCGCATTTCGGTAATGGGCGGCGAACAGGCGGCGTCGGTCCTGGCTACGGTCAGGCGCGACGGTATCGAAGGCAGAGGCGGCTCATGGAGCGCCGACGAAGAAGAGGCCTTCAAACAGCCGATTCGCGAGCAATACGAGCATCAGGGCCATCCGTACTATGCGAGCGCGCGTCTTTGGGACGACGGCGTCATCGACCCGGCGCAAACACGCGACGTGCTCGGTCTCGGTCTGTCGGCTGCGATGAATGCGCCGATCGAAGATACGCGCTTCGGCGTGTTCCGGATGTGACGCAGCACGACGCATGGGAGCCGCCACGATGCACTATGAAACACTGAATGTCGAATTCGCCGGGCACGTTGCAACCGTTACGCTGAATCGTCCGGACGTGCGCAACGCGTTCAACGAAACAATGATCGCCGAACTGACATCGGCCTTCACGGCATTGGACACGCGCGACGACGTGCGCGCGGTCGTGCTGGCCGCAAACGGCAAGGCTTTTTGCGCGGGCGCCGATCTGAACTGGATGAAGAAGATGGCCGCCTACTCCGACGAGGAGAACCGCGCCGACGCGATGCTGCTCGCGAACATGCTGTCGTCCATCTATCGCTGCAGCAAGCCGGTAATCGCTCGTGTAAATGGCGACGCCTATGCGGGCGGCATGGGACTCATCTCGGCGTGCGACATCGTGGTGGCGGTGGAAAGCGCTCGCTTCTGCCTGTCGGAGGCGCGGCTAGGGCTCATTCCGGCGACTATCGCGCCCTACGTGGTTCGCGCGTTGGGCGAGCAGGCGTCGCGCCGCTATTTCATCACCGCTGAGCAGTTCGACTGCGCGACGGCGCTGCGCCTCGGGTTCGTCGGCGAAGCGGTCAGCGCCGGGCAACTGGATGCCACCGTGCAGCAGATCGCGCAAACCTTGTGCGCGAACGGTCCGCAAGCGGTGCGCAATTGCAAGCGGCTCGTGCAGGACATGGCGGGCCGCGAGTTGAACGATGCACTGATCGAAGATACGGCCGCGCGCATCGCGCGCACGCGAGCCGGCGCGGAAGGCCGCGAAGGCGTCGCGTCGTTCCTTGAAAAGCGCACGCCTGCCTGGCGTGATTGAAGCGCGGCTTACTGACATTCCGAGGCGCCCGCAGGCCTTCACCAGAAGAATATCCCGAGATCGAGACAACTCATGTTCAACAAGATCCTGATTGCAAACCGGGGCGAAATCGCGTGCCGCGTCGCGGCGACCTGCAAGCGGCTCGGCATTGCGAGTGTGGCCGTTTATTCAGACGCGGACGCCGATGCAAAGCACGTCAGCGCCTGCGACGAAGCCGTGCATATCGGCGGCGCGACCGCGGCGGAAAGTTATTTGCGCGTAGCGCGCATTATCGAGGCGGCGCGCGCAACCGGCGCACAGGCCGTGCACCCCGGCTATGGCTTCCTGTCGGAGAACGAAGACTTCGCGCATGCATGCGAAGCCGCCGGCATTGTGTTCATTGGACCGCCGGTCGAAGCGATCGCCGCGATGGGCTCGAAAGCCGCGGCAAAGGCGTTGATGCACGCGGCGGCGGTGCCGCTCGTTCCCGGTTATCACGGCGATGATCAGAACCCCGAACTATTGCATCGCGAGGCGGATGCGATTGGCTATCCGGTGCTGCTCAAGGCGAGTGCGGGCGGTGGCGGCAAGGGCATGCGTGTTGTCGAGCGCAGCGAAGACTTCCTCGCGGCGCTCGCTTCGTGCAAGCGCGAGGCGGCAAGCAGTTTCGGCAACGATCGAGTGCTGATTGAAAAGTATCTGACGCGGCCGCGTCACGTCGAAGTGCAGGTCTTCGCGGATCGTCACGGCGGCGCGGTCTATCTGTTTGACCGCGACTGCTCGGTGCAGCGGCGTCATCAGAAGGTACTGGAAGAAGCGCCCGCGCCGGGACTGTCAGCGCAAATCAAGCGCGAAATGGGCGAGGCCGCAGTGGCCGCTGCGCGCGCCGTGAACTACGTCGGTGCCGGTACCGTTGAATTCATCATGACGGCTACAGGCGACTTCTATTTCATGGAGATGAACACCCGCTTGCAGGTCGAGCACCCGGTGACGGAAATGATCACCGATCAGGACCTGGTGGAATGGCAACTGCGCGTCGCCGCGGGCCAACCGCTGCCGCTCACGCAGGACCAGTTGAAGATTGACGGCCACGCAATCGAGGCGCGCATTTACGCCGAACATCCGGCGCGCGGGTTCCTGCCTTCGACCGGCACGCTCAAGCATTTGCGCATGCCTGAAGGCGTGGAATTCACGATCCATGCTGGCGCGGGAGAAAGCCGCAAGGCGCCCGTGCGCATCGACAGCGGCGTGCGCGAGGGCGATACGATCACGCCGTTCTACGATCCGATGATCGCGAAGCTGATCGTACACGGCGCGACGCGAGAGGAAGCGCTCGCGCGAATGAGCCGTGCGCTGCATGCGTGTGAGGTGGTCGGTCCGCACACCAACGTCGAGTTCCTGCAACGCATCGTCGAGAGCGAGCCGTTCGCAACGGGGGACCTCGATACGGGCCTGATCGAGCGGCATCACGAGGCGTTGTTCGCGCCTGTAAAGAAGCCGTTCAAGGAAGCGCTCGCGCTTGCGTGCGCCGCGCTGCTCACGCGCGAGGGCGGCACCGCGCACGGCGCGTCGCCGTGGGATGCGCTATCGCACTGGCGCCTGAACAGCGGCTTCACACAAACGCTGGGCTGGCTCGCTATCGAAAGCAGCGGGGAAACCGGCAGCCCGTTCACCGTCGCTTTTGCACGCGACGGCGCGACGCAAACGCTCGAACACGACGGCGTGCGTGAAGCTTTCTCATGGTCCAGCGGCGCGGGCTTGCATGAATACCGCGCGACGATAGGCGATGCGCGCGCCACGGGCCGTGTGTTCATCGACGGCGATACGTTCCATGTGTTCTGCCTCGGTCACGCGCTGGCCTTCGAGTGGCAGAACCTGCTCGCACATGCCGCGGACGCCGAACATGGCGAAGGCCGCTTGACCGCGCCGATGCCCGGCAAGGTCATCGCGGTCCTGGTCGAGCCGGGCGCGGTGGTGGAGAAAGGCACGCCGCTAATCGTGATGGAAGCGATGAAAATGGAGCACACGATCGGCGCACCGGCAGCAGGCACGGTGTCTGAAGTGCTGTATGCGGTTGGCGATCAGGTGGCCGATGGTGCACAGCTTCTGGTGCTGGACGTGCAATAGGCGCGATCATTTCCGGCTGGGTAAAAGCCGCAACGAAACCTCAGCCGAGGCGCGTATACCCGGCCGCGCGCGCCTCGTTTTCCAGTTGCGCAATGCGTTTATAGTCGTCGAGCGGCAACGTGGAAAAGCCCTGCAAACGCAGGCGTCTTGCCCGATCAGGCCGCAGTGCGAGCGCTTCGTTAAGCGCCTCTCGCAACGCTTCCACCGTTGCGGCGGGCACCGTGTCCGAGGCGATTAAAGGCAGACCCGGCGAGGCCGCTGTCATGCCGATGCGCCTGACTCGCCGTGCGAGTTCCGGCATTTCATCGCAGACAAAAGCGAACGTCACACAATCTATCGCGGCGACATCCGCCCGGTTCTCCGCGACGGCACGCAGCGAGCCGACATGCGAACCGGTGCGGACCGCAGCGCGGAAGAACGCACCCTCGTGCGAGTGCGGCGCGACCGCGTGCCGTAGCGCATTCATGCCGCTGTTCGAATCGTCCTGGTTGTAGGCGGCGCGTGCGCCTCGCAGCGACGCGAGCGTATCGAACGGCGCGTCCGAGCGCGTGATCAGCACGCTCGCGTAATGCGCGCCTTCGCAACCAGGCGCGTCGAAGCGCGGCGTGGCGATCAACTGCACCTGTTCGTGCAAGCCGTGCATCAACGGATAACCGCAGGTTTGCGACATCAACAGATTGGGCCGGCGCCAGAAGCCGTGCAATTCTTCGTCGGGTTCGACGATGCGGCACGCGGGCTTGACCATGCGCAAAACGTCGGAAAGCCACCCGCGCCACTCGGTCTCGAGCGAGGGCGTGACGTTGTACATCGGCAGGGCGGCGATCCAGGTCATGACGCGAGTCTTCTTACCTATTTTGCTGACTAATGCGTGGTCATACTAATGCAAGATCATACGGAATTCGTCGACACCCAGCCGAACGGGCTCGCTCGGCGTGAAGTTCCACCTTTGGGCGGCCACGGTGAGAATCTCGTTCTGCGCGCCTTCGAATGCGAGCAGTAAGTCCTTCTTTCGCGCGCTTGCCGCGCCGCAAAAGGCGATCAACGCATCCGCGCTCACTTCGAAAATCTGCGCCCGGTCGTCGCGGCACACTCTGAACGCGACCGTCGCGCACTCCGTGACACAGGGCCGGAACCCTTCATCTACATAAACCGACATGGCGACCTCCTTTCGCGCGCGCGCCTGAGTTGTCAGCATGACAACCTGTAAGCCGCCGGTATGTGGGAGAGCCAGCATTCGCGGTGAAATCGGCCAGCGGTGCGGACACGTGCGCCGCTGAGGACCCAGGCAAAGATGATGGATACCACTCCGGCACGCGAGGTGGGACTACAACGGCTACCGATTCGCAAGCGTGGGCGCTTGCCGGTGTCCGTCACAGGTTTTAGCGCGGAAGAAGCAGAGCTGGCAGTTTCGCAAACGAATCGATCAGCGCATCGCATTGCAACGCCTCGGGGCCATCCGGGCCGCCATACCCGTAGCTCACGATGAACACCGGCATGCCGGCGGCTCGCGCCGCGCTAACGTCAACCGGAGAATCGCCGACCAGCACGCTGCACTCCACATCTACGCCCAGCAATCGGCAAGCGTGCAACAGCGGTTCGGGATCGGGCTTCATGCGCTCGATCGAATCGCCTGCGACCAGCAGATCGAGATGATCCGCAAGGCCTGTCATCAGCAGCAACGGCGCTGCAAGCGCCTCGGGTTTGTTGGTGACGCATGCAAGCCGGTAGCCGAGCTGTCGAAGCTCGCCGAGACCGGCGGCGACGTGCGCAAACACATGGCCATGCTTGCCATTGGTCTGTTCATAGTGCCGATGAAAAGTCGCCAGGCCGTCGCTCATATCTACTTGCCGGTCCAGCGCCGCCGCCTCGAGCGTGCGTCGAACGAGGTTCGGAACACCTTTGCCGATAAAGCTGCTGACCGTGTCGAACGGCAACGGCGCGTGACCGAAGTCGGCGAGCATGCGGCTCGCCGCTTCGACGATATCCGGCGCGGTGTGAACCATCGTGCCGTCGAGGTCGATCAGCACGGCACGTGTTCGCGCTTGCGGCGATAGAACAGGTTGCGCGCTCATACGGCAGCGGCCTCGTTCAACGCATTGCGGTGCCAGCGGCGCAACGTGTCGAGGTCCACCCATGCGGGCCGCTCGCCTGCCGTTCCGGATGGGATCGGCGTATGAGGATCGCCGAGATGAGACAGCACGGCTAACGCGCCGTCGAAGGAATCCTGCGATGTGTATGCGGTCGGTGTTACGACAGTCGGTATCAGCGCCGCGCGCGCGGCCCGCAGACCGTTGGCGGAGTCTTCGAACGCCATGCAGGCCGCGCCTGGCAGGCCGAGTTGCCGAAGCGCGTCGAGGTAGACATCGGGCGCAGGCTTCTTTTTCTGCGTGGTGCTCGCGTCGCAGATCGCAGCGAAACGGCTGCGCCAATCGGTGCCGAAGGGGCCTTCTAGAAGCGCATCGAGATTAGCTGGCGTGGTGGTCGTCGCGATTGCCACGGGAATGGAGGCGTCGGCGGCTTCGTCGATCAGCCGCGCAATGCCCGGCCGCAACGGCAGCCCGCCGTTGCGCACGCGGGCCGCGTAATGTCGGGTCTTGATCGCGTGCACCGTGTCGATGACGCGGCTCACGCCCGAGCCCTCGGCTTCCTGCGGGTCGGCAATGCGCCAATAATGCAGCAGACGCTCCTTGCCGCCCGCTACAGCGAGAAGACGCGAGTAGAGCGCTTCGTCCCAGTGCCAGTCGAGACCGGCTTCCGCGAATGCCGCATTGAACGCGTGCAGGTGCGCGCTTTCGGTATCGGCAAGTGTGCCGTCCACATCGAAGATCAAGGCTTGCATGAGCCAGTCCTCTTCATGTTTGCAGAGCGGCGTCATGCATGTCGCCGGTGTGCAGTCACGATAGCGGAGCGGCACGGCAATTTGAACTCAGAGTTTCTTTGGACCGCGATAACCGATCCTTTAACGGCTTTCAACGCCGCGAGCGCGCCGCGTGAGCGGCATGCTCGTGCGCTATCGGGTCACGCGCGCGGCAGTTGCAGGCCGGTGACGAAGTACGCGTGCAATCCATGCGCAAAGCGCTTGAGCCGGGTGACGATCGACTTGTTCGCGCGCGTGAGGCCGTTGTACCCGAGCACCGCGGGTATTGCGACAAAGAGCCCGAACGCAGTCATGATGAGCGACTCGCCGACCGGTCCGGCAACGTGATCGATCGATGCCTGTCCCGTTTCGCCGATCACGATCAGCGCATGGTAAATGCCCCACACGGTGCCGAAGAGGCCGACGAACGGCGCGGTGCTGCCGATCGACGCCAGCACGGCGAGACCGCTTTGCATATGGGCGATGATGTCGTCGATGGTGCCCTGCAGACGGCGCGCAATCCAGTCCGACACGCCGATGCGGTCTTGCAGATGCGGCCTGTTTTGCCGGTGATGAGCCGCGGCTTCCGCGGCTGCCACCGCAAGCGCCAGAAGCGGATTGTCGCGCAGCACTGCCGCCGATGCGTCGCCACTATAACTATCGAGGCCGCCCAGGTCTTCGAGCCCGTGTTCGAAGCTGTCCGCTTGCCAGAACAATGCGTCGGTGCGGCCGGTCACACGCTTGATGCGCATGACGTGCCACAGTTTGACGACGATGACCGTCCACGACACGATGGACATGATGAAAAGCGTGCCGAGGATCGCGCGTGTGACGAGATCGCCGCTCTGCCAGACATTCGCGACACCATAGTGCTGCATACCGTTTCCTTCAAGTCGCTTCGCATGAAAAGCGAAACGCAGGCAACTAGCGGACTAGAGGCAGGCGACGTGCGTCGCATCGTCGATGTCTGCGCATTCATTCTCCGCTGCGGAGCGGCGTTTTAGAACGGCTACTGCAGTTGCTAAGTCAATTCGGGAAAATTTCCTGTCCCTCTGCGTTGCCAAACGTTCCTTTAATGAACTACTTTGCTTGAATGCCCGGCTTGCGCGGCACAGCGCTTTCACAACGGAGTAAAAAATATGCTGGAGACACGCGTTCGTATAACAACAGGGGGACGTCCCATTGTTTTAGCTGCGGCTGCCGCGGCTGTCTTTGCCGCATTCGCAGCCGCCCCGGCGCTAGCCGCGGCGCCAACGGCTTATGTGACGAGCGAGAAGGCCGGTGTCGGTGTGATCGACCTCGACAAGATGACGCTAACGAAGACGTTTCCTGTCGGCGAAGCCGGTCCGCGCGGGCTGAGCCTGAATGCGGACGGATCGCGCCTCCTGGTGGCCAACAAGAATACCGGCGACCTCGCCGTCATCGATACGGCTTCCGGGGAAGTCGTGCAGCGCGTGAAAATCGGCAAGAATCCGGAGTTTGTGCGTGTGCACAACGGCTATGCGTACGTCACATACGAGCCGGGCGAAGACGGCGGGCCGCCCGCCGCGAACCCGCAGCCCGGCAAGCCGGCTAACGAGTCAGGCAACAAACCGCATGCCGACGACGATGACGATGCGAACAAGCCGCCCGCCGAGATCGCGATCGTCGATATGAAGACCTGGCGCGTGGTGCGTTCGGTGACGAGCGGTCACGAAACCGAGGGCATCGAGTTTTCGCGTGACGGCAAGAGCATGCTCGTCACGAACGAAGGCGACGACACGGTTTCCGTCTATCACGCGCGCACCGGAGCACCGCTCAGAACCGTGAAGCTCGCGGCGGGCGGGCGTCCGCGCGGCATCCGCCTGTCGCCGGACGGCAAGGAATACGTGGTCACGCTCGAGTCGTTGAGCAAGCTGGTCGTCATCGACGCGCACACGTTCAAGGTCGTCCGGTCCGTGGATACCAAGCTGGGTCCATACGGCGTGGCATACGGGCCGGAGGGCAAGAGGCTCTTCGTCGCCGCGGCGCGCGACAAGACGGTCCAGGTGTTCGACGGCCACAGCTACGAGCATCTCGCCGACGTTCCGGTGGGACAACGCTGCTGGCACTTCAGCTTTACGCCGGACGGCACGAAACTGCTGGTGGCCTGCGGGCGCTCAGACGCCGTCTATGTGCTCGATGCGCGCAGCTATCAGCCGATTACGCAGATCGGCCAGTTGCCGCTCGCATGGGGAATCGTTACCTATCCGCATAGCGACGGCTCGATCGAATCGCGCTGACTGCCGTTCATGCGCGAGGCGATGACGGGTCCATCATGTGTCATCGCCTCGCGTATGCATCGTGTCGCATCGCGTCACTTCCACGCATAGCGCAGGCCGACCCAGAACCCGCGCGGCGCGCCTGGCCCGACGAACTGCTCGTTGCTCGGGTTCGCGCCGTCGAACGTATGGTTGGGGCCGTTGAAGAAGTTCTCCCCTAGCGTGCCGAAGCTCGCATAACGCTTGTCGAGCAGATTCGTGATGTTCGCGAAGACCTGCAACTGTTTGGTCACCTGGTAAGACGTATCCAGATCGATCAGCAGATAGCCGGCGATCTTGCCGTTCACGTCCTGGTTGTTTTCGTCGCCCTGTGCATAGATGCTGCCGCGCCACGTGAGGTTCGCGCCAACCTTCCACTTCACGGTGGCTGCATAGTCGAGCTGCAGCTTGACCGTGTTCGCCGGGATTCCGGGAAGATGGTCGCCCGGCTTCACGACAATGTTGCCATTCGCGTCCGCGCTCGAATTGCTCGGGCTGCTCTCGGTCCAGGCCGACCGGTAGGTTGCGTCGATATAGCTGTAGCTCGCCGTCACGGCGAGTGGGCCCAGCTGGCTGCGCCCGGAAAGCTCGAAGCCTTGACGGCGCGTACGTCCGACGTTCTGAAAGAAGCCACGATTGCTCGCGGCGCCGTTGCTGCTGATGAACTCTATGTCGTTATCGAGCGTCGTTCTATAGACGGCCGCGCTCCATGTCGTCGCCTGACCGACCCGTCCACGCGCGCCGAACTCGAAGGTCTTCGAAATCACCGGTTGCAGCGCCGGGTCGGATACGAAATCGTTCGGCAGCGAGCAGGGCGCGGCGGGGTCCGCGCAGGCGAGTTCGATCGCGGTGGGCGAGCGCATGCCTTCGTTGTAGGTGGCATAGGCCGTGAACGTCGAAGTCGGATTCCAGTTGATGCCGACTGCAGGATTGAAACGGGAAAACGTATGGTGCCCGTTCAACTGCGGCTGAAGGCCGCTCGAGTCGCCGATGGTGGCATCCGCCCAGTTGTAGCGGCCCGCAAGCGTCAGCGACCATTGCTTCGTCAGCGACAACGTGTCTTGCATGTAGATGCCGTAGTTGCCGTTATGCGTTTTCGCCGCGGTCTGCTGCGTGAAATCGCCGATGCCGAGCGTCGCGCGCGAGTCGGTGAACACCGCGTCTTGCGACGATTCCGTGTAACGCGAATTTGCAATGTCCGCGGACACGCCGGTGACAAACTGATTCTCCATGCCGCCGAGTTTGCCGAGCAACGTGAGCTGCAGGCTCGCGCCGTAGCTCTCGGTCGAGACCACCGATTTTTCGTTGGTCGCCTGCGTGGTGTCGAGGTCGCCGTCGTCCCCGATGGAGCCGAAGTTCGGATTGGTGTTGCTGCTCAGGTTGCTGTTGCGGAAATGCCGGTAGTACGCACTGCCGCTCAGTTCCACGTTATCGCTGAAGTAGTGTTCGCCGGAGAGCGTCAGGTAGCCCGCCGTGTTCAGGTTCTGGTCAGGATAGGTGTACGGCTGCTTCGGGTTGCCAAGAAACGAACGCGGAATGGTCTGCGTGCCGTGCAGATCGTTGTCCGCGCCACCCGCCGACAGCGACAGCGTGGTGTCCGCATCGGTATAACGCAGCTTGCCGAAAATCTGGCGCACGCGGCTTGCATTCTGTTCGGCCCAGCCGTTGTCGTTGGCCACGTTGCCGGTCACGTAGTAGTCGAGGTTCTGTCCGATCGTGCCGCCTTGCTCGATCTGCGCGCTCTTGCGGCCCCACGAGCCGAGCGCCACTTCGGCCTCCCCGCCGGGGCTCGTCTTGCCGTTCTTCGTGGTGATAGCAAGCGCGCCGCCGAGCGTGTTCAGGCCATAGGTCGGATTGGAACCCGGAATCAGTTGAATCGTGTCGATGGCTTGCTGCGGCAGCACGTCCCAGTTGACCACGTCGCCGAACGGCTCGTTCACGCGCACGCCGTCGACGAACACCGAAATGCCTTGCGGTGTGCCGAGCAATGGCGACGCGGTGAAGCCGCGATAGTTGACGTTCATCTGATACGGATTGCCCTGCGCATCGGCGATATCGACGCTCGGCAGATTCTTCGCGAAGTAATCGGTGAGCGTGCTGCGGTGCTGTTGCGCGATGTCTTGCGCGTGGACCGTTTGCACATTGGCCGGAACCTGAGCGAGCGGTGTGCCGATGCCAAGAAGCGGCGTGGTGCCGACCACCACGACCGGCGCGAGCGTGGTTACCTCGCCGTCCGCACCGGTCTCGACAACTTCCGCCGATGCCGATGTCGGTGCCGACACCTCGGCCGGCGGTTGCCCGTCAGCCCACGCGCCGACCGAAATGCTCGCGAGCGCGCTGCCGAATCCCAGCGTCAGGCCGGCGCGTCGCCGCAGTTTGAGCACGGTATTGGGACGACGCACGCGTGATGCGATATTCATTATTCTGTCTCCTGCCGGGGCGACGCTTTCTCCGTGGCGCAGCCGCTTTGCGGCATGCGTAGCGCTTTCTTTCAAGGTGTGCAAAGCTTCGCATGCGCCATCGCGCGGAAGCTCGGGAGCTTTTCCCGAAATCGCGAGGAAGCGTTCCCTAACTCGTTGCAACCAGAGTTCGTGTCCGACCGGCCTGAGTAGAATGCAAACGTGATGTCGAGCGATTCCTCCAAACCTTCGTCAGCCCGCCGCGAGCCATCGCATTCGACGGTTCCGCGCGATCTCGCATGTGTGCTCGCACTGACTACGCTCGCTGCGGTGTTGAGTTCGGTGTTCGATGTCAGCGAGCACGCGTATCGCTGGACGCGAGGTCTGGAGCGCTTCCAGCTCGACGAATTGCCGGGCACGCTGTGCGTGCTCTCTTTGGGCCTCGCCTGGTTCGCGTGGCGGCGCTATCGCGAGACGCGCCGCGAGCTAGCCTATAGCCGCGCGCTGGAAGAACAGGCCGAACGTCTGCTGGCCGACAACCGGCGTCTCGGCAATCAGGCGTTGCAGGCGCAGGAGATCGAGCGCCGCCATCTCGCGCGGGAACTGCACGATGAACTCGGCCAATACCTGAACGCCATTTCACTCGACGCGGCGCGCATTCGCGATCTTTCAGCGACGCGCGAACCGGAGGTTCATCGGATATCGCTCGGTCTGATGCAGAGCGCGAGCCATGTGTACCGGCAAATCGGCGGCATGATCCGGCGGCTGCGGCCTATCGGTCTGGATGAATTCGGCTTGCCGAGCGCACTTGAACATTGCATCGACGGCTGGCGCGAGCGGCTGCCAGATGCGTCGTTCTCGCTGACAATAGAAGGCGATTACTCGGGCCTTAGCGACGCGTTGACGATCACGCTTTACCGGCTCGTGCAGGAAGGGCTGACGAACGTGTCGAAGTTTGCGCGCAACTCCCGCGTGGAGGTGTTCATGGTGCGCGCACCGCGCGAAGCGCACATGTCAGAAGACACTGCGAGGGCGAGCGAACCGATCGACGAAATCGTCGTGACCATGGCCGACGACGGCCCCGGTGTCGATCTGGATGCACCGCGCGACGGCCTCGGCCTGATCGGTATGCGCGAGCGCGTCGAGGCACTCGGCGGCGAATTTCATGTGGCGAGCAAGCCCGAAGGCGGCTTCCTGTTTTGCGCGCGCGTGCCCGCTCAGGCGGGACTCGCCGAACCGGTGAACTGAAGACCGAGGCGGCTTGCCATTTGCGCGAGTTGAACGCCGTTGTCGGCACCGAACTTCTGCCGGATCACCGACTGATGATTGGCCACCGTCTTCTGGCTAAGACCGAGTTTTTCGGCGATGCTCGGCAGCGTGTAACCCTGCACTAGCAGACGCAGCACTTCGAATTCACGCGCGGATAACTGCCGCCCAGGCGGGCCTTCGCTGAAGGCGTTGCGCAGTGCGAGCGCCTGCGAGACGTCAGGGCTCAGATAGCTCGCGCGTCTCGCGATCGTGCGAACCGCTTCCACGAGCACATCGGGTGCGCTGGCCTTGGTCACATAACCGAGCGCGCCGGCGTCGAGCGCGCGGCGCACGAAAATCGCTTCTTCATGCACGCTGAAAATCAGCACCCGGGCATCGGGCTCGCGCGCGAGCATGCGCCGCATCGCCTCGATGCCGCTTGCTCCCGGCAGCGACACGTCCATCACCACGACATCGGGCCGCAACGCACAGAAGCGCTGATAGGCGAGGGTAGCGTCGGCCGCCTCGCCGCACACATGCACGTCGGCATTCACTTCGAGAAGACGCCGGTAGCCTTCGCGCACCACGGCGTGATCGTCGACGAGCAACACTGAAATGTCCGCCCCTGCCATGTTCAGCCTCCATGCAACGCGGTCGATCAGAGTCCGCACTTCAGCGCGTTACTCCGGTTCCCTGCAGCACTGTCCCTTGCCACTTACTCGTGATGGCCGCCGTCATGCGGCTTATCCGCCGCTTGCGCAGCCAGAAGCTTGCGCGAGTTTGCGTCGTTCCGAAACAGGATCGGTTGCTCACGCGGCGCGCTGGCCGATGCCGCCAGGCGCGTCACGTTCACCACTTTTTCATGCGACGGCGACTTGTCGCAAACCGGGTCGGCATTGGCTGCGTCGCCGGTGAGCAGATACGCCTGGCAGCGACAGCCGCCGAGATCGCGCTCCTTCTCCTCGCAACTGCGGCACGGTTCTTTCATCCACTGCAGACCGCGAAAGCGGTTGAATGCGTCGCTGTGGTACCAGATCTCACGCAGCGGCGTCTCTTTGACGTTCGGCAGCACGAGTCCGGGCAGACCGCGCGCGGCGTGGCACGGCAGCGCTGCGCCGTCGGGTGCTACGCCAAGGAAGACCGCGCCCCAGCCGTTCATGCAGCGCTTCGGGCGTCGTTCGAAGTAGTCGGGCACGACGAAGAAAATCTTGCACCGGTCGCCATGCGTGCGTCGATAACGTTCCACCACGACTTCTGCTTCGTCAAGCTGCTCGCGTGTCGGCATCAGTTGAGCCTGATTGTGATGCGCCCAGCCGTAGTACTGCGTGTTCGCGAGTTCCAGATATTCGGCGCCCATCGCGAGCGCCATCTCGATGATCTTGTCGACGTGCGGCAGGTTGTAGCGATGCAGCACGCAGTTCAGCACCATCGGAAAGCCGTGCCGCTTGATCGACGCGGCAACGCGCTGTTTCAGATCGAACGTGCGTGTGCTGCTCAGAAAGTCGTTGAGTTCCTGCGTCGAATCCTGAAACGACAGCTGAATGTGATCGAGACCGGCTGCCTTCAGATCGCCGAGGCGCTTGTCGGTCAAACCGATGCCGGACGTGATCAGATTCGTGTAGAACCCAAGCCGCCGTGCTTCTTCGACCAGCACTTCCAGATCGTCGCGCACCAGCGGTTCGCCGCCCGAAAATCCGAGTTGCGCGGCGCCAAGCGCGCGCGCGTCGCGCAGCACGCCGATCCATTGCTCGGTGCTGAGTTCGCGACTGTGATCGGTGTAGTCGACCGGGTTGTAGCAGAACGCGCAATGCAGCGGGCAGCGGTAGGTCAACTCCGCGAGCAGCCACAGCGGCGGCGCGACGCCCTCCGGCACGGCTTGAGACTGTGCGTCGGCAACGGGTTGCGAAAGATCGGTCATCGCGCTACTCCAGCCATCCACGTGAATGCGCTTCAGCGACGAATGCGCGCACTTCGGGACCGAGTCCGGTGGCGTTGAACGCCTGCTCGAGATCGGCAATCAGCGCGTTCATGTCGCGCGTGCCGTCGCACCGTTTGAGAATTTCCGCCGCGCTCTGGTTGAGCTTCACCATCCCTTCCGGATAGAGCAGCACGTGAGCGTCTTGCGCCGGTTCCCATTGCAGGCGAAACAGCTTGTTGAGGGCGGGACGTTCCGCGTTGGACATGTCGTTCATTGTGGAAACGCCTTTTCGATCGAGTCCAGCATGGTCCACAGAATGTCGAGCTTGAATTGCAAAATCTCGAGCGCACGTTCCTGCTGTTCGCGCCGCGTGAAATGATCGAGCGTGACCTGGAGTCCGTGCTCCACGTCGCGCTGCGCGAGCGTGATGCGTGAGCGGAAATACGCAAGGCCGGATGCTTCGATCCACGGATAGTGTTCGGGCCAGCTTGCGAGCCGGTCGCGATGCACTTGCGGCGCGAACATTTCCGTCAGCGACGAACACACCGATTCCTGCCATGGTGCGCGGCGTGCGAAATTCACGTACGCGTCGACGGCAAAGCGCACGCCCGGCGTCACATGCTTGAGCGACCACAGTTCCTCGCGCGACAGGCCGACCGCGTCGCCAAGGCGCGCCCATGTTTCTATGCCGCCTTCCTCGTCGCCATAGCCGTCGTGATCGAGAATGCGCAGCACCCAGCGGCGACGCGTCTCGCGATCCGGGCAATTGGACAGCACCGCTGCGTCTTTCAGCGGAATATTGATCTGGTAATAGAAACGGTTCGCGACCCAGCCGCGAATCTGTTCGCGCGAGCAGCCGCCGCTATTCATCTTCACATTGAACGGATGGTGAATGTGATACGCCGTGCCCTTCGCGCGTAACTGCGCTTCGAATTCCTCGCGCGTCCAGGCTTCGTCGCCGGGCTTTTCGCCGCCAGACTTTTCGCCGCTTTGGGCGGCGTTGCACGGTGCTGCACTCAAGGTGTCTTTCGCGTTCATGCGATCTCCGGTTCGTGCGCAGTCAGTGCTTCCTGCGCACGCTTCATAGTTCGAACGTCATGCCGTCGTACGCAACTTCGATGCCGTGCTCCATGAGGATACGGCGCTCGGCGCCGTCCTCGACGAGAATCGGGTTCGTGTTGTTGATGTGGATCAGTACCTTGCGGACCTGCTGCTCGCCAAGCGAGTCCAGTACTTCGATCATGCCACCAGGACCGGATTGCTGCAGATGACCCATATCCGCCGCGGTTTTCTTCGAGAGGCCGAGGCGGATCATTTCATCGGCGGTCCACAGCGTGCCGTCGACGAGCAGCAGATCCGCGTCGCGCATCGCATCGAGCACGTGTGCTTCGATCGCGCCGAGGCCCGGTGCGTAGAACACGCGCGTGCCTGTCTGCCGGTTGGTGATGACGAGCCCGATGTTGTCGCCGCGCTCCGGTGCGTTGCGATGCGGCGAGTAGGGCGGCGCCTTGCTGGTGAGCGGCAACGCATGGATCTGCACGCCGGGTAACGCGTCGACGGCGAGCGGCGCGCCGTCCAAAGCGATGCGGCAGTGTTCGACGCCGCAGTAGTGCGAGAGCATCGGCGCGATCGGAAAGCCGCTCGTCAGGTCTTGCCAGACGGCATCGGTCGCATAGAGCGGCAGCGGCGTGTCGCGTTCGCGCAGCATCAACAGGCCGGTGACGTGATCGATCTGCGCGTCGATGACGAGCACCGCCGCAATGCCGCTGTCGCGCGCGCGTCGAGCCGGCTGCAGTTCGGGGTTTGCGGCAATTTGCGCGAGCAGATCGGGCGACGCATTGACGAGCAGCCAGTCCTCGCCGTTCGCGCTGATCGCAATCGACGATTGAGTGCGGCGCGTCGCTTTCAGCGTGCCGCGCCGTACGCCGTCACAATTGCGGCAGTTGCAGTTCCACTGCGGAAAGCCGCCGCCCGCGGACGAGCCCAGTACCTTGATTTTCATGCCGCGCGGCGCAGCGTGCGCCCCTCGTGAGTAGATGGAAGAAACATGGCCGCGAGCGCATCAGCCACGCGTTCGCGCAACGCGGGATCGCTTGCCAGGTGGCCTGCGCGCACGCACTCGACGTGTGCGGAGGGCACGGCCCGCGCGAGCCGGCGCAGATTGTCCGGTGGACACACCGGATCGCGCGAGCCGTGCACGGCGGCAAGCGGCACGCCCGCTGCGGCGGCGACGCGCGCAAGCGACAGCAGTCGCGTCTCTCCAAGCCAGCAGCGATGCGTCAGGTAATGAGCCTGAATGCGATATTTGTCGATCAGCTTGCGGCTTTCCTTGTGTGAGCTTCTGGCTGGCACGAGCTTGCGTCGCGTGCTCGCACTGGCAAGCACCGCGTTTTCATAGCCGCGCCACGCGAGCGCGAGCGCTCGCCGTTGCGCGTCACTCGCGTCACTCGCGCCGCCGCGTCGCAAGCGCGCGGCGCAGCGCGCGAGCAATCCGGCAGGCTGCGTGCAACGTGCGGCGGCACACAGCTTCGCCCATGCATGCGGCGCGCGTCTGCGCGACGTAACAAAGAGACCGCGAACCTCGCGCGCCGATGTGAGGAAGAGGCCGCGCAGCACCACGCCCGTCACCGATTGCGGATGCCGCCCCGCATACGCGAGCGCGAGTGCCGCGCCCCACGAGCCGCCGAGCACGCCCCACCGCTCTATGCCGAGCCGTGCACGCACCGCCTCAATATCTTCGATCAGCCGGTCCGTGCGGTTATGGCGCACGCCGCCACGAGGCGTCGAGCGACCGGTGCCGCGCTGATCGATCAGCACGACTTTGAAGCGCGTCAAGTCGAAGAGCCGCGTTGCGTCGGGCTGGCTACCGCTGCCGGGACCACCGTGCAATACGACGACGGGCACGCCGTCCGCGGCTCCGGTCACCGTGAACGACACGTAGTGAGCGTCGCGCGTGCGCAGCGCGTGCATAGTCGGCGCCGTTTGCGGACGCATACGTGTGTGCATTTGCGTGGCTGAGCGCGGCCGCCTCATGGCAACATCCTCGCGAGCAGATTGTCACGGTCGATCCATTGATGCTTGAGCGCGCCCGCCACATGCAACGCGATCAGCGCGATCAGCACATAGGCGGTCGCTTCGTGAATGCCGAAGAACAGTTCGCGCAGCCCCGCGTCGTCCCAGCCCCACTTGGGCAGCGGGATACCCCAGAAGCGCGTTCCATAGCGGTTGAACGACGAGCCCAGATAGCCCGACACGGGCATTGCCACCATTGCCACGTATAAAAGGCCCTGCGTAGTGCGCGCGGCGGCGCGTTGCCACGGTCGCATCGGTGGCAGGGGCGGCCGATGAAAGGCCACACGCGCCACGATGCGTAGAAGCACCAGCAGGAAAACCGTCAGTCCGATGGACTTGTGAAGGTTCAGAAGCGTCGCCTTGACGGGCAGGCCCTTCGGCAGTCCGACCATATACAGCCCGAGCGCGAGCAGGCCGATGATGCCGAAGGCGATCAGCCAATGCAGTGCGATCATCGAGCCGGCGTAGCGCGGTGCGGCGCTGGCGCGTGAGGGCGCGGAAGAAGAATGCGCGGTCGTCATGTCTGCCTCCTTTGGTTAGCCCACCACGAGGATTTCGCCCCGTCCGTCGACGGCGACATCGCCTGCATAGCGGCGCGGCAGACGGGCCGCGCGCCACTGTGAGAAAGGCGCAATCTCGCTGGCGAGACTGCGCACGAGCAGAGACCAGAATACGTCGAAACCACGGCCGCCGTCGGTGAAGGTGGGTGGCACACTGGTGGGACGCTGGGCGAGCAGCAGGGTTCCGCGCCTCATCCCATACGCATAGTGTGCGCCCAGTTGACCCGCGATGCCGATGGTGCCCGCGACGAGCCGCGACGCTGCGAAATCGCCCGCGTTGCCGCCCACCAGCACGAGCCCGCGACGCATGCGGTCGGCGAGCCGCGCGCCCGCGTTACCGTGAATCGTCAGCGTGCCGCCCGTCATGCCTTCCATGTCGCCGGCGAGCGCGCCCGCCGCGAAATCGCCGCAATTGCCCGCCACCGTGAGCCGTCCGCCGCGCATTTCGCAGGCGGTGAAATGGCCCGCGTCGCCGTCGATTCGCAACACGCCGCCGGCCATCTGCAAGCCGCATTGATCGCCTGCCGAACCGCTCACGATGAGGTGGCCTTGCGTCATTCGCGCGCCGATGCGGTCGAGCCACGGTCCGGCGTCTTCGATCATCAGGGCGCAGTCGGCGCCGCCCTGGCCCGCTTCGTCCGACGTCGCCGCATCGCCGCTGCGCGAGACGTCGAATACATCGCCGACGGCGCAACTATCGTTGCCTGCGGGCAGCACGATGCGCTCGACGTCCGCGATGGAGAGCGCTGCGAGCGATGCCGGCAGCAACGCCGAGGCGTCGACGCGAAAACCCGGCGCCGTCCTGACGCGCAACGTGGTCACGACACTCATGCGCCGCTCCCGCCGAGACCGGCCGCCAGTTGGTGAAGATGGAAGTGGTAGGGACCGAGCTTACCGCCGTAATTGCCCGCCGACACGCGCAGCAGGCCCGCCGCGCGTCCCAGTCCGGCGGCTGCGACGATGCCCGCCGTCATCGCCGCGCCGACATCCGCTTCGGTGAGCCCGTCGATCACGATCTCGAGCACGCAGCCCACTTCAGCGCTCAGTTCGCTGCGCGCCGACAGGCCCGCGAGCGTTGGACAGAACGCGTCGTTCGTGGACGCGGTGGCGCCTTTGTACTTCGAGCCGACCTTCGAGCCCGAACGCACGACGCCGCCCGGAAAAGGCATGATCACGTTCGGCAACATGCGCATCGCGGCGACGGCCGCTTCGGCAGCGGCCAGCGCCGCGTCGATATCGCGTGCGAGAAGAATCAGATTGCCGCCGCCCACGGCCTTCACGGTGGGCGCGGTTTCCTCGCAGACGAATTCGCCGTCCATCACCGGCACTCGCCAGTAGCGCGTGTCGCCGAGCATCTTCGAGATCTGCCAGCCGTCGCCGAAAAAACGCAGGTTCTTGCCGAGCGGCGCGAGATCGGAGAGCGGCGCTCGGGTCGTTTCCGGGTCGATGCCGCGATACACGGCAGTGGTCGGGCAAGTGAGCACGCATTGTCCGACACGCCGTTCGATCTGCTTGGCCAGTTCCTTCGACGACACGGCGAACAGCAGCACGGCGGCGCCCGGCCGTCCATCCGGTGTTTCGTCGCCTTCGAGCGTGCGTTCGATGCCGGCCTCGCAACCGCAACCGATCACCGAGGTCGCAAAACCCGTCAGCGAGCGCGCCGCGTTCATTGCCCACGCCGGCGTATGCGCGGTGATCACGAGCCGCGTCGCCTTCATCGGAAACGCTTCCGCGAACGTGGCGTCGATCGTGGTGCCGTTGATTTGCAGGGTCGCCGTGTCGCTCATCGTGTGCGGGTCGCTGTTCAGGTCAGCCATGTCAACCCTGCGCAAAGCATTCGACCGGCAGCAGCTTGCCGCCGCGGCAGCAGTTGCAGATTTCGTCGTCGCTGATCGCCGCATGCGCGAAGTTGCTCGCGAGATTTTTTTCGCTGTAGGCGCGTATCCGCTTCTCGATGCCCCGGTCGAATTCCGGCGACACGAAGTGGATGCCGCCCGTCGGCGTCGCGACGAGCGTGCCGTCGCGTGCCACCAGCTCGCCGTCCTTGAACACGTAAGCGGGCGACGTGAACATCCGTTCGCGGTCCGGATCGTCGCGATAGACGGCAATGTCCGCCGCCGCGCCCACGCCGAGATGGCCGCGGTCGCGCAAGCCGAGCAGGCGCGCCGGTCCCGCACGCGTGATGATTGCGATCTCGTACAGCGAGAACTCGCGTGTCAGTTGCGGTAACGCACTCGCCACTTGCGCGTCGGCATGGAGCTTCGCCAGTTGTTCGTCGCGAAACGATTTGTCCATCAAGAGACGGATCAGATGCGGATAGCTCGTGAAGGGGCCGCCGTTGGGATGATCGGTGGTCATGGCGACGCGCCACGGGTCGTCCACGAGAAGAAAAATCTCCAGCCCGATGATCCACTGCAATGCATTCACATAGCTCTGCTCGCGATAGCGGAACGGCACCACGCCGCAACCGGCATCGCATTCGATATCGCCCACCACCCACTTGTGCGGCCGGGCGAGCGGCGCATTGCGGAACTGCATCATCGTGTCGCCGGAGGCCGTCACGGTCTGGCCGAAGATAATCTGGCCGACGTCGATCGACACGTTCGGCCGCGCGTTCACGGCCTCCGCGATCTGGCGCGCGCCCGACGAGAATTTCAGCGGTCCTTCCACGCCATAGCTGTGAAACTGAATATGAGTGAGGTGCACGGGAAGACCGTCGGCGGCATCCATCGTCGCGATGGTCGAATCGATGTTGCCGGGCACGCCGAGATTGCTCGCATGCACATGCAGCGGATGCGGCACGCGCAACTCCGTCAACGCGCGCGTCAACGTGTGCAGCACGTCGCGCGGCGTGATCCCGTAATGCACGTGCGGTTCGTCGACATTCAACGCGCGCTGGTTGAACTTGAAGGCGGAAATGCCGCCGGGGTTCACGACCTTGACGCCCAGCGCCTTGCTTGAATGAATCGTCCAGCCGACGTAGTCGCGCAGGCGCTCGAAGTCGTCGCGCGCGGCGAGCATCTGCAGGAACAGTTCGTCGTTGCCAAGCATCACGTAGGCGCCGTGATCGATGATCGGCGTGTCGCCCATCTCCAGGTGCGTGTGCCGCGCGTTCGACGGCATCATCGCCGGCTCGAACGCTGCGGTGTAGCCCATTTCCGCGTAACGATAGCCGGTTGCCAGCGTGCCGGGCGCGCAGACGCCGCACGAAGGCAGCCTTAGATAGCGGCCGTTCGCGTCCTGCACGGACTCATAGGCTGCGTCGCGCACGGGGTCGTCGCGGTGATCCTCGGGCAGCAGAAGGCGCGACAGATTCGTCTTGCCGCCGCCAATATGCGAATGCATGTCGATGCCGCCCGCCATCACGATCATGCCGGTGGCGTCGTATTCGTTGTCGGCGGGGACGTTGGCAGGCACATCGACGATGCGGCCGTCGCGAATAGCCAAGTCGCGGCGCTCGCCGTCGATGCCGTTGGCTGGATCGAAAACCGTGCCGCCCTTGAGCCGGATCAGCGTCATGGCCGCACCTGCGCGGCGGAAGGTGCTGGATCAGGCGCCGGGAAGCTGGTGGGTATCCGCGCGGCAAGCTGCGCCGCCACGGTCGCGACCGTGGCAAGCGGCGCGCCGCGCGCGGCGGCGAGCGGCATCACCACCGAACTGTCGACCCGGAACAGATGCCCGTCGCTATCGACGCCAGGTGTGGCGACCGGAATGAACACGGTGCCCTCGCCACGCGCCGCCGCGGTCTGCGCGAGAGCGGGGTGGCCGAGCACAATGGTCGGCAGGTCTTGAGGCAATGCTTCGGGCCATGCGGGCGGCGCGAAACTGGCGACCCACAGCAGCGCGTCGATTTCGCCATCCGCGAGCAGCCGTTCGGTGCGATAGCGATACGGGTCGTGATCGAGCGGTGCGGTGCCGGCGGTGCGTGCCGGTTTCGAGACCCGTGTGCGAAGCGGCAGCCCCGAGAGCCACGTGACCGTCTGGTTGACGCTCAGCGCGCCGTCGTCGCCGCCGAGCGCGAGGCCGCCCGCGCGCGACTTCAGATTCGACGCCTTGACGATCCGGTTCAGCGCTTCGATCAACAGTGCCGCATGCGGGGCGGGCAACGAAGCGGGCTCATAAACGAACACGGTGTAGCGCGCCGCCGCGATGCGAGCCTGAAGCGCCTGCAACACGTCGAGCGACTGCTTCGAGTCCTGGGCATCTGCCATGTCTTCAGGGAAGGCGTTTGGCGCACGCGCGTCGCTGATGGTGGACCACAGCGCGAGCGTATCGAACGGATCGGCGTCCGGCAGGATCGACTCGACTCGCGTGTTTGCAAGGCGGCTTGCCGCCGGATCGGACTCGCAGCCGACGAACACCAGTTCGCGCGCCGTGTCGGTTCCTTCAATCGTGCGGGCGAAGAAGCGCGGATAGCGACGCGACGGCTGACAGCCGAAAAATATCAGCAGATCGGCGCGGGAGCGCACTTCGGAAAGCGTCGTGAAAAACGAGCCGCGGTCCTGCAAGGCGAGCGTGGCCGCGCTCATCGCATCGCCATGCTGATGGTCGAGGATCGCGCCGCAGCCTGCAGCAAGCGTGTACAACGCACGCGCGCCGGCCACATCGGTCGTCAATCCGCCGAACAGCGGACGCCGGGCCGACGACAGAATCCGCGCCGCATGGGTCAGCGCTGTGTCCAGTTCCACGTCGTGTCCGTCAACGCTCGCATGGCACTGCTCATCTGCCGCACCGTAGCACGCGAGCGCTTGCAAGAGGCGAGGGCAGTCGGTGTTCTGCACGGCGAGCGTTGCGTCTCCACGCGATTCGATCGCGAGGTCGTCGCATAGCAGCGGACAGAACGGGCAGGTCCAGTCGCGTGTGATCGCCGCGGTGGGCACGTGGGCCGCGCCTGAAAGCATGGTCGTCGACGGGTCAGTGGGCGAGAGGTGCATGGGGCGACATTTAGCAAGCTCCATGCCGATGCGTTGGACTGCACAGCGTAAGCGGCGTCCGCCCGCGCTCCGGCTGCCTATGCAAACCCTCGTTAGCTGGATCGCGGAGACTGGGCGAGACGCGACCAAGGGCCGAGGGCTCGCGACCTTGTCACCGCAGGCCGCGCAAGTCTGACGCAGCGCACAGGTTGTGTGTCGTTCTGGAGCAGAGTGTCACGCGCGGCTCTTTAAAGCTCGACAAACCTTGCCGTTTGTTTACCGCCACAACCCGTTCACCGATTGGCATGGAACTTGTTTTGCTCGCCTACGTGGATGCGGCGAGCGGCATGCCGACGCGGCCGTCGTGCAGCGCAGAGGCCACGAGCCACGCGCTTGCGCCGGTGCGAGCCGCCGCCTCGATGTCGTCGCGATGGCGAATCCCGCCTGCGCCGATCACGTCTGTATGGGCTGGAACAGTGGCGCGAACACGCTCGAAAGTGGCGAGATCCGGGCCGTCGTAGCTGCCAACCTGATCGAGTGTCATCGCGATCACTCTGCGCGGCCACGACGCGGGCGTGAGTGTCGAGATGTCGGAAGGTGTTGCGGCTGTCAGCAGTTGACCGGCGCGATGGTCGAGTGAGAGTAGCGGCGAGAGCCCGGCGGTTTCGGCGGCGTGCAGGGCTTGCGGGTCTTGCAGCGATTCGGTGCCGAACACCGGCACGAGCGTCGCCAGATCGTGGGTCGTGGGCTTGCTGCCAGCGTCGATACGGTCGAAGAGCGCGAGCATCGACGCGTAATCGGCGTAGCCAGCGTCGAGCCAGATGTCGATGCCCCGCAGCGCGGCACGCAGAGCAGTGAGCGTTTGAATGTGAGCGCCCCGTTGGAGGATGGCGCCAAGGTCGGCGATATAGAGCGTGCGCGCGCCGCTCGCAGCAAGCAGCGCGCGGGCGACGGCAAGCGGTTCGCTGGTGGCCGTCAGCGACGAGCGTATCGGCAGATAGGCAGTCCGTTCGCCGCGCACCGCACGAACGACGTGGCCGTCGAGCAGATCGAGAACCGGTATCACCTGCATAGGGGCGCATCCTTTGACCAAGATCTTTGTCTTCGAGTATCTCACCGGCGGCGGCATCGACCCCGCGCTTGCTGGGGCTGGCAGCCTCGCCGACCTGAGCGCGCTGATCGTCGAAGGCCGCGTGATGCGCGACGCGCTGGTCGCGGACCTGCGCGAACTCGACGGCGTTCAGGTCAGCTTTGCGAGTTCGCGCTTCGAGACCGTCGATCCCGCGTTGGCTCATTGTATGGCCGCGCCCGGTGAATCGATGACGGCCTTCGTCGCGCGCGTGGCCCGCGAGCACGACTACGCATGCATCATCGCGCCGGAATGCGACGGCTTGCTGCTGCATCTGTACGACGCGGTCGGCGCGGCGCGCTGGCTCGGCTGTGCGAAAGAGGCGATTCGCGTCGCGTCGAGCAAGAGCGCGACGGCGGCCTGTCTGGCGGCGCGCGGCATCGCGACCACGCCGGCCATCGAACCCGGCCGGGCGGTGACCCACACAGGCAACAAATGGGTCGTCAAACCCGACGACGGCGCGGGCGGACTCGACACATTTCTGTTCGACGATTTCGCGCAAGCTTGCGCCGAATTCGACGCACGCGCGGCGCAAGGGCGCAACCCGGTATTGCAGGAGTGGGTCGACGGCGAGCCGCTCAGTCTTTCTCTGATCTGCGATGGCGAGCGCGTCGAACTGGTCAGCATCAACCGGCAGCAGATTGGCTTGAGCGAAGGCAAGGGGCATGGGCAGCATGCGCGCATCGTCGAATTCGACGGTGTGGCGGTCAATCAGATCGACACGGCGGGCGAGCAGGGCGAGGCGCTGCGCGAGCTTGCGAAACGCGTCGCGACGGCGATGCCCGGGCTGCGCGGCTTTGCGGGCATCGACGTGGTGTGGCATCCGTCGCGTGGGCCGGTCGTCATCGAAGTCAATCCGCGTCTGACCGTGGCTTATGCAGGCCTTTCCACCGCATTGGGGGGCAATCTCGCGACGGCGTTGCTGGCCGCGCATGGCGTGCGCGTTCAGCCGGGCGTAACCGGTGAAACCGATGAAACCCGTGAAACCCGTGAAACCGGCCAAGCAGGTGAATCGCGCGGGCCGGGCGAATCGGCAACAGGCGACCGACCTACGGCCGCGGCGGCGCGCGCCCACGACGCCCGGCCTCTTTGCGGAGTTCGGCCATGAACGCGCCGCGCATCAACCCCGTGAGCGCCGCGCCGGTGTTCGGCTGGGACGTCGGCGGCGCGCACGTCAAGGTGTCGATGAACGATGCGAGCGGCGTCGTGCTCGAGGTCGCGCAGTGGGCTTGCCCGTTGTGGCAAGGACTCGAACATCTCGAACGCACCATCGACCTCGTGTTCGAACGCTGGCCGGTCGCAAAAACCTATGCGGCGCGCCACGCCGTGACGATGACGGGCGAGATGGTCGATCTTTTCGAGGATCGCGCACAAGGCGTGCGGGCAATCGCAGCGGCGCTCGCGCAGCGGCTCGGGCCGCGCGTCGCTTTCTATGCGGGCGAGTCTGGCTGGTTGACGGCGCAGACGTGCGCGGCCGGCTGGCGCAGCGTCGCGTCGGCGAACTGGCTGGCGACCGCTCGCTGGATAGCGACGCGCGTACCGAATGCATTGCTGATCGACATCGGCAGCACGACGACCGACATCATTCCGCTTGCGAACGGGCGAGTCGTTGCGCGCGCATCGACGGATGCCGGGCGGCTCGCGACCGGTGAACTCGTCTATCAGGGCGTCGTGCGCACGCCGTTGTGCGGGATCGCGCAGCGCATCGAGTTCGGCGGGGCGGCGGTCAACGTGATGAACGAATGGTTCGCGACCACCGCAGACGTCTATCGCCTCACCGGCGAACTCGCGCCGCAATACGACCTTTACCCGAGCGCCGACAACGGCCCGAAAGACGAACTCGCGAGCAGAAGGCGGCTCGCGCGGATGATCGGCCGCGACGCGCATGAAGCGAGCCCCGCCGAATGGCGCGCGTTCGCACAGCGTTGGCGGGAGCTGCAGCTGCGCGAGATCGGTGCCAACCTGACACGCGTGACGGCGGCGCATCCCGAGCTTGCCGCCGCACCGCTTGTTGGCGCGGGCTGCGGACGCTTTCTGGTGGCGGCGCTCGCGCGTGAAGAGGCGCGCGGCTATATGGATTTCGGCTCGCTGGCGGGAGGCGCGGCCGATCAGGCGGACTGGATAGCGACGTGTGCGCCGAGCGTGGCGGTGGGGCTACTCGCGGCGTTGCGTTATGCGCAGGCCGGCGGCGTTCGAAGCGTCGATGCGGCGACACGCGCCGCATGAACCACATGAGACATCCGGAGGAGGCGGGCGCAAAGAGCAAACAGGCGGGCCAGCAGGCAAGCGGACAAGCAAACGAGGTTAATCGCAAACGAGGACAACGATCATGTGGGTGGTCAAGATCGGGGGCAGCCTGAGTCATGAGCCGGCGCTGCGCCAATGGCTCATCGAGCTATGCGAAGTGGGGGGCGGGCGCGTCGTCATCGTTCCGGGCGGCGGCGATTTCGCGGACAAGGTGCGGCAGTATCAAAGCGAGTGGAGCTTCGACGACCTCGCCGCGCACAACATGTGTTTGCTGGCCATGACGCAATACGCGCTCCTCATGCAAGGAGTCTTGCCCGAACTCGTGCTCGCTTCGAGCGAGGCGAAGATCCGTCGCGCGCTGCGCGACGGCCACGTCGCCGTGTGGGTGCCGACTGCGCTGATGCGCGACACGCCCGACGCGATGAGCAACTGGGACACGACCTCCGACAGCCTCGCCGCGTGGCTCTCGACGATGCTGAACGCCGAGCGGCTGATCGTCGTGAAGTCCTGCCCGATCTTGGGAAACGAACGGCTCGAGACGCTTGCAGCCGCAGGCGTGGTAGATCGAAGCTTTGTCGATTACGTGAACGAGGCGAACTACGTCGTCGAGCTGTTCAATAAGGACAATGTCGAACTGATGCGTGACCGGTTGCTGAATACGCCGGTGATCTGACTCAGCTGCCTCATAGAGGCGGTTGAGCTTGCCAATCTAGCCGAGCCGAGGTTAGGGCATAGAGCGCATTCAGTCATGCCGCCCATGCAGCGTGCTACACGCGGACCGCGCCGGCTGCAGCCCGATCCGCCGCCATACCGGCCGCGCCAACATCGCCTGAGCCGCGATGCAATGCGTCCGCCCATTGCGCGACGCGCTGCGGATCGAGCCGCGAGCGCCTGCCGTCGACGCACAACGCGGTCCGAAAACCCGCCACGTCAGGCGCGAGCGCGCGAATCTGCTCCAGCTGCGCCCAGCCGAGCGAACCGGCAACGCCGCACATTCCGCCTCGTTCGCGCGTGAGCCGCAGCCATCGCCCGAGCGTGTCGGTGTCCACATGATCGAACAGCGTGCTGCCGTCTTTGGCGGAAGTGTCGAACATCACGCCGACAAAACCGAGCGACGCCGCGTGCGCGGCCAACTCGCCGTTCATGCCGCCATCGCAAAGCAAAACCGGCACGACAGCCGCCGGCAGGTTCGCCAGTTGTTCGAGGCAACGGCGAGCGGCCGGTCCAGGCGTCACGCCTACTTTCACGTAATCGACGCCCGTGTCGCTCACTTCGATCACGCGCGCGGCGATTTCATCCAGCGCATCCGCGGGCAAATCGCCGATCGTCGCGCTAATCGGCTTGACCGGATAACGGGCGCGAAGCTCGCGCACGATCCGCGCGATGTCGCCGATATCGAGCCCGCCCAGCGCGCCCGCGTGCGGTTCCTTCAGGTCGATCAGATCGGCGCCTGCGCGGGCGGCATCCAATGCTTCGTCGTACGAGCGGACGCTCGCAAGCAATGCGGTCATCGGTGTTCTCCGAAAAAAGCGGGAAAAACGCGAGTGGTACGCAACTAATACGTGTCAGGCGGCCTGGCCACCCGGCGATGCAAGACGTTCGCGGTGCCGCGCGATCGCGGCGGTGAGCCAGCCCCACGCGGTGCGTTCGGCGTCGCCGGCTGTTTTGTCGATGGCGATCTGCAGATACGCCATTTCGCGATCGACCTTGTCGGCCGGCAGCATGAAGAGCCGGCTCACGAGAATTGCGCCTTCCACCACGGCGGCCTGCGCGCGGTTGAAACCGGCGAACGGCGCATGCGTTTCGCGGTACACGCATTTCATGCGCAGTACCGGGCGCTCGTTGTCGTCACGCAATTCATCGAGTTCGAGTTCGGCATGCGCGAGCGACTCGGCGAGCCGCACGCTCGCCACATGGCTTGCGGCGAGCGTCGGCCAATCGGTCGCGCAATGCGTGACGCAGCCGGCAAAGATGCGGACATCCGTAGTGAAATTGAGGACCGCCGCGCGCGAGGCGACGATATTGTCGAGCGTCACGGACGGACGGAACGGCGAGAGAATGACGAACTCGCCCTCGTAACGGGCTCCCATCGGCGCGACATGAGGACGGCCATCGCACGCTGCCGTAGTGACGATCGTTTCGTGAATCATGGATGGGAACGCGTGTCCTGGCAGCGCTCTAGGCCGCCCGTTCAGCTAACGATTAACAATCGATCCGCAGAGGGGCCGCATCATGCGGCCCATGCGGGCTTTAACGCGTAGCGATATACATCGTGATTTCGAAACCAAAACGCATATCGGTGTAGCTCGGAGTCGTCCATTGCATAAGGTGCTTCCTCCATCGAGTTGATACAGCGTTGCGCCGTCGGCCCGACACACTGCCGGACTGCATTGGCGTAATCGACTACGCAAGCTCCGTGCCGGACCGGCAACGAAGACTGGAGCAGCCTCTGCCACGCCGCAATACAGCGTTCGCCGAATAACGGCGGCGGGCAGGCCCGCGCGGCATGGGCGCCGCACGAGCTTCTTGCGCGGCGCACTGTTCCGATAATGCAGCAAAGTGTTCCACCGCGCACGAAAGACCCTGATGCGCGTGTCACATACGGCGCGCATGCAACTTCACACTTTCGGTGGCCGTTCAGGGGCGCGGAGCCGGCCTCATGCTTACGCCGCGATTTCACCGAAGCAAGTTGCATACGAGTGGGTGACAGGTTGCTTTCTTCGCACTTGCCGAAAGCGCGCTCCACGATATGCGATTGATAACGGATCGATTAAGTCTGCCAAATAAAATCGTGAATTCTCAACCATGACGTCCTTGCCTACAGTGCACTCAAGCGCTTCGTTCTTCCGGCAGCGCGCCTGTTCACAATCGAGGATACGTCATGAACGATTTCAGTCAACCGGTGATCGAGTCCCTGCACAAGCCGCGCGATGCGGGCAATGCGCGCGAGCGCTATGCCGCCGGCGTCATGAAGTATCGCGAGATGGGCTACTGGCAACCGGATTACACGCCGAAAGACACGGACGTGATCGCACTCTTTCGCATCACGCCGCAACCGGGCGTCGAGCCGGAAGAGGCTGCGGCGGCCGTGGCCGGCGAATCGTCGACGGCAACATGGACCGTGGTGTGGACCGACCGGTTGACTGCGTGCGACATGTACCGCGCAAAAGCGTATCGGGTCGATCCGGTGCCCGCGTCGAACGCGGCCGAGCCGCAGTACTTTGCGTACATCGCGTATGAACTCGATCTGTTCGAAGAAGGGTCGATCGCGAACCTGACGGCGTCGATCATCGGCAACGTATTCGGCTTCAAACCGCTGAAAGCGCTGCGGCTCGAAGACATGCGCATACCTGTTGCTTATCTGAAGACCTTCCAGGGACCGCCGACGGGAATCGTCGTCGAACGCGAGCGGCTCGACAAGTATGGCCGTCCGCTGCTGGGCGCCACCGTCAAGCCCAAACTCGGTTTGTCGGGCAAGAACTATGGCCGCGTCGTGTACGAAGGTTTGCGCGGCGGCCTCGATTTTCTGAAGGACGACGAGAACATCAATTCGCAGGCTTTCATGCACTGGCGCGACCGCTTTCTGTTTTCCATGGAGGCGGTGAACCGCGCGCAAGCGGAGACCGGCGAGGTCAAGGGCCACTACCTGAACGTAACGGCGGGCACGATGGAAGAAATGTATGAGCGCGCCGAATTTGCGAAGGAACTGGGTTCATGCATCGTGATGATCGACCTCGTGATCGGTTGGACCGCGATTCAGTCGATGTCGCGCTGGGCTCGCAGGAACGACATGATTCTGCACCTGCACCGGGCGGGACATAGCACGTACACGCGTCAGCGCAATCACGGCATTTCGTTTCGCGTGATCGCGAAGTGGCTGCGCATGGCGGGTGTCGACCACGCGCATGCGGGCACGGCGGTGGGCAAGCTCGAAGGCGATCCGCTGACCGTGCAGGGCTTTTACAACGTGTGCCGCGACGCACGCAACGAAGTCGACCTGTCGCGCGGCATTTTCTTCGAGCAGCCGTGGGCCGGCCTGCGCAAGGTAATGCCGGTGGCCTCGGGCGGCATTCACGCGGGACAGATGCATCAACTGCTCGACCTGTTCGGCGACGACGCGATCCTGCAGTTCGGCGGCGGCACCATCGGTCACCCTGGCGGCATTCAGGCGGGCGCCGTGGCCAATCGCGTCGCACTCGAGGCGATGGTGAAAGCGCGTAACGAAGGACGCGATATTCGTCACGAAGGGCCGGACATTCTGGAGGCCGCGGCGCGCTGGTGCGGGCCGCTGAAGCAGGCGCTCGATACCTGGCGCGACGTGAGTTTCAACTACGCATCGACCGATTCACCGGATTTCGCCGCCACGCCGACCGCGGCGTAAGCGGCGCATCGAAAGATTCCCGGCGCAGGTTCGCAGCAGTGCCGACGCACTGCGCGGGAGACCGTGTGCGCCGTCTGAACGTTGCAGTCAATCAATCGCGAGGTACGTCATGCGCATTACACAAGGCACGTTTTCTTTCTTGCCGGAACTCACGGACGAAGAGATCGGTTTGCAGATCGACTACGCGCTCGGCCAGGGTTGGGCCTGTTCCGTCGAATTCACCGACGACCCGCATCCGCGTAACACGTATTGGGAAATGTGGGGGCTGCCGATGTTCGACCTGCACGATGCGGCCGGCGTGCTGCAGGAAGTGAAGGCGTGCCGCGCTGCGCGGCCGCAGCACTACATCAAGGTCAACGCGTTCGACTCGGTGCGCGGATTCGAGACGATGCGGCTGTCGTTCATCGTCAACCGGCCCGATGACGAGCCGGGTTTCCGGCTTACGCGTAGTGATGGACCCGGGCGTGTGCAGCGATATGGGTTGTCGGGCTACGCGAGCGACAGGCCATCGGGCGAGCGCTACGGCCCGGCGCGCTGATAGCGGCGACGGGAGCGTAATAAGGTGCCGCGGAGGTGCCGCGGAGGTGCCGCGAAAGCGTGGCCAATGCGTGGCCAAAGCGCGACTAAAGCGCGATGACCGGAGGGAGAAAGCATGACCGAAGCTGCCGTTATTGACGCCGACGCACCGTCGTCCGCAGCCGGGCACGACGCACCGGACGACCACGCGGCAAAGCACGCGAGCCGTGGGTTGCCGCCGCATATCGACCTCGCCGCGCTTTATCGCGATTCCGGCATCGGCGACGTGCTCGCGGAACTCGACCGTGATCTCGTCGGCCTCGCGCCGGTAAAAACGCGCATTCGCGAGATCGCCGCGCATCTGCTCGTCGAGCGGGCGCGCGAATCGCTCGGTCTCGCGAGCGGCGCGCCGACGCTGCATATGTGTTTCTCAGGCAATCCCGGCACCGGCAAGACGACGGTGGCACTACGCATGGCCGAGGTGCTGCATCGGCTTGGCTACATTCGCCGCAATCATCTCGTCTCCGTCACGCGCGACGATCTGGTCGGCCAGTACATTGGCCATACCGCGCCGAAAACGCGCGATGTGCTGAAGCGCGCGATGGGCGGCGTGCTGTTCATCGACGAAGCGTATTACCTGTATCGCCCCGAGAACGAACGGGACTACGGGCAGGAAGCCATAGAAATTCTGCTGCAGACAATGGAAAACCAGCGCGACGATCTGGTGGTGATCCTCGCCGGCTACGCGTCGCGCATGGAAGTGTTCTTCGAAAGCAATCCGGGTTTTCGCTCGCGCATTGCGCATCACATCACGTTTCCCGATTACGGCGACGCCGAACTGCTCGACATTGCCGAGCGCATGCTCTCGACCTTGAATTACCGCTTCGACACCGATTCACGGCGCGCTTTCGCGGATTACCTCGCGCGGCGCACCCGTCAGCCGAATTTCGCCAATGCGCGCTCGGTGCGCAACGCGCTGGACCGCTCGCGGCTGCGCCAGGCGAATCGTCTTTTCGCCGCCGCGATGCAGGGCGGCGCGCCGATCGACGCGGCCGCGTTGACACTCATCACGACCGAAGACATTCGCGCAAGCCGCGTGTTCGTCGAGCCGCTCGCGCAAAACGCCGAGCCGTCCGCGTCCTTTCATACATTGGGCGCGGATGAGCCGGGCGCCGCTGCGTCGGGCGCCACTGCGTCGCGTGCCGTGACGGCGCCGCCAGGCTGAAACAGAACAACCTCAGGAGATCGCCATGCAAGACGGACGCACGACCCTTTCGAAGTTTCTCATCGACACGCTCGACCGCCAGCCTTGCACGGCGGGAACGGCACAGAACGCGGGTCTATCCGCGCTGCTGATCGACGTAGCCGCGGCCATCAAGTCGATCTCCGCGATGCTGACCAAGGGGGCGCTCGGCGGTAATTACGGATCGGCGCAAAGCATCAACACACATGGCGAGGAGCAGAAGAAGCTCGACGTCGCCACCAACGAAATCTTCGTGCAGCAGTGCGAGTGGGACGGGCTGCTTGCCGCGATGGCCTCCGAAGAAATGGAGAGCGTCTACACGATTCCGCAAGGCTACCCACGCGGCGACTATCTGCTCGCGTTCGATCCGCTCGACGGCTCGTCGAATATCGACATCAACGGCGTGGTCGGTTCGATTTTTTCGGTGCTGCGCAATGTGGAAGAGCGTTCCGCCGACACGGATCGACCGGTCGGCGAATCCGCGTTTCTCAGGCCGGGCCGCGAGCAGGTCGCGGCGGGCTACGCGATTTACGGCCCTTCGACGATGCTCGTGCTCTCGGTGGGCAACGGCACGCATGGCTTCACGCTGGAGCGCGAGATCGGCAATTTCGTGCTGACGCACTCGAACATTCGCATTCCGGAGAACACCGCCGAGTTCGCGATCAACGCATCGAACGAACGCTTCTGGGAGCCGCCCGTGCGCCGCTACGTGCAGGAATGCAAGGACGGCCGCACGGGTTGCCGTACAGAGGACTTCAACATGCGCTGGATTGCTTCGATGGTCGCGGAGGTGCATCGCATCCTGATGCGCGGCGGCGTGTTCATGTATCCGCGCGACTCGAAAACGCCGGTCATGGAAGGGCGCCTGCGGCTCTTGTATGAGGCCAACCCGATGAGCTTTCTGGTCGAACAGGCTGGCGGCCTTTCCATCACGGGCCGCGAGCGCATTCTCGACGTGGTGCCGCATGCGCTGCATGGGCGCGTACCGGTGATTCTCGGCTCGCGCAACGAAGTGGAGCGCATTGGCCGCTATCACGGCGAATACGACCGTGGCGAGGACCGGCCGTTCACGTCGCCGCTCTTTGGCCGCCGCTCGCTTTTTCTGCCGGGTTTCACCGCCTGAGCGCGAGCCGCCCAGGCTAGTCAGAACCGGCCGAACAGAACACTACTATCCGGAGACAAACGCATGTCAATCAAACACCCGATCATCGCGGTGACCGGTTCGAGCGGCGCCGGCACCACGACCGTGATGAAGAGCTTCACCCATATTTTCAGGCGCGAGAAGATCAACGCGCAGATCGTGGAAGGCGACGCGTTTCATCGTTACGACCGCAACGGCATGCGCGAAGCGATGAAGCAGCACGAGCGCGACGGCGTGCCGAACTTCAGCCATTTCGGACCAGAAGCGAATTTGCTCGAAGAACTGGAGGCGCTGTTCGCGAGCTATGGCGAGAACGGCACCGGCAAGTTTCGCCACTACGTGCACGACGAAACTGAAGTGCGGCTCTACAAGCAGGATGCCGGGACATTTACACCGTGGGAAGACGTGCAGCCCGGCACGAACCTGATGTTCTACGAGGGCTTGCACGGCGCGGCAGTGACCGATCGCATCGACATCGCGCGGCATGCCGATCTTCTGATCGGCGTCGTGCCGATCATCAACCTGGAATGGATTCAGAAACTGCATCGCGATCAGACCATGCGCGGTTACTCGCACGAGGCGGTGGTCGATACGATCCTGCGGCGTATGCCTGATTACGTGAACTACATATGTCCGCAATTCTCGCGCACGCACGTGAATTTTCAGCGTGTGCCGACCGTGGATACGTCGAATCCGTTTATCGCGCGCGAAATTCCTCAGCCCGACGAGAGCTTCGTCGTGATCCGCTTCGCGCGGCCCAAAGGTATCGACTTCCAGTACCTGCTGACGATGCTGCACGACTCCTTCATGTCGCGTCCCAACGTGATCGTCGTTCCGGGCGGCAAGATGGGGCTCGCCATGCAACTCATCTTCACGCCGATGATTCTGCAATTGATCGACCGCCGATCAAGGGCATGAGTCGAAGGGGCATGAGCCGCAAGGGCTTGAGCCTTCCACGCTCCGGCTTTGCGGCGAGACATTCAGTGCAGGTTTTGAAGGAGACATTCGATGAGTGCCGTCGCAGAATCCATTGCATATCCTGAGACCCGCGTGATGGCCAACGCGCTGCGCATGCTCGCGATCGACGCCGTCGAAACAGCGAAGTCAGGCCACCCCGGCATGCCGCTTGGCATGGCAGAGATCGCCGTCGCACTGTGGGACCGGCATCTGAAACACAATCCGCGCAATCCGGCATGGCCCGATCGCGACCGCTTCGTGCTGTCGAACGGACATGGCTCGATGCTGTTGTACGGACTGCTGCATCTCACGGGCTACGACCTTGCTATTGACGAACTCAAGCGGTTTCGTCAATTGCATAGCAGGACGCCGGGGCACCCCGAGGTTGGCGTAACGCCGGGTGTCGAGACGACGACCGGCCCGCTCGGACAGGGCCTCGCCAACGCGGTCGGCATGGCGCTCGCCGAGGCGCTGCTCGCGCGCGAATTCAACCGGCCCGGGCACACGATCGTCGATCATCGCACGTATGTGTTTGCCGGCGACGGCTGCCTGATGGAAGGTATCTCGCACGAAGCGGCGTCGCTCGCGGGAACGCTGAAGCTCGGCAAGCTCACGGTGCTTTACGACGACAACGGCATCTCGATCGACGGACATGTCGCGCAGTGGTTCAGCGACGACACGCCCGCGCGTTTCGCCGCATACGGCTGGCACGTGGTGCGCGACGTGGACGGCCACGACGTCGACGCTGTCGACCTCGCGCTGCAAGACGGGCGCGCGGCTGGCAAGCCCACGTTGATCTGTTGTAGGACGGTAATAGGCAAAGGGTCGCCGTCAAAAGCTGGCACGCACGACGTGCACGGCGCACCGCTCGGCGCTGAAGAGGCCGAGAAAACGCGGCGCGCACTGGGCTGGCCGCATCCGCCCTTTGCGATTCCGCAAGAGATCCGCGCGCAGTGGGATGCGAGCGGGCGCGGCGAGGCCGCGGAGGCGGACTGGAAGCGCCGCTTCGATGCTTATCGCGAGCACTATCCGCACGAAGCTGCCGAATTCGAGCGCAGAACGCGAGGCGCGCTCCCTGCACATTGGCGCGATACGGTTCGCGCGATGCTGCGCGACGCTGACAGTGCGGCTCAATCCATCGCGACGCGCAAGGCGTCGCAGCAGAGCATCGCCGTGCTCGCCCGCGCGTTGCCGGAATTGCTGGGCGGCTCGGCCGATCTGACCGGCTCGAACCTCACCAACTGGCATGCAGCCGTGGACATTCACGCCGACGAAGCCGGCCTGCAAGGCGGCAACTATCTGCACTACGGCGTGCGCGAGTTCGGCATGAGCGCGGCGATCAACGGTATCGCGCTGCATCGCGGGCATATCGCATTTGGCGGCACTTTCCTCACGTTTTCTGACTACTCGCGCAACGCGCTCCGCATGGCCGCGCTGATGAAGACGCGCTCGATCTTCGTGTTCACGCACGACTCGATCGGCCTTGGAGAAGACGGGCCGACTCATCAGTCGGTTGAACACGCAGCGAGCTTGCGGCTGATTCCCGGACTCGACGTCTGGCGTCCGTGCGACACGGTAGAGACCGCGCGCGCGTGGGCCAGCGCGGTAGAACGCGAGGGACCGTCGTGCCTTCTGCTGAGCCGGCAGAACCTGCCGTTTGTTGCACGGGAGAGCGAGCAGATCGACGCAATCGAGCGGGGTGGATATGTGCTGCGGGACTGGCACGATGCGTCGAAGTCCGCGCATCCGCACATCGAATCGCGGCTGATACTGATCGCTACGGGCTCCGAAGTTTCGCTCGCGCTCGATGCGCTCGCGCCGCTCGCTGCCCTAGGTATTGATGCGCGCGTCGTGTCGATGCCGTCGACGAGCGTGTTCGACCGGCAGCCCGACACATGGCGCGATGCAGTGTTGCCGCCCGGCGTGCCGCGCGTTGCAGTGGAAGCGGGTGTGCGCGCATTCTGGCGTCAGTACGTGGGTCTTGAAGGCGGTGTGGTAGGTATCGACACCTTTGGCGAATCCGCCCCGGCCGCCGACCTGTTCGACCATTTCCAGTTGACCGCGCAGGCTGTGGTGGACGAAGCCCGTCGCGTCGTGCTGCACGCTAAGTGAACAGAATCCGATTCGTCTTCGAGGAGTTTGCAATGGCCTTCATAGCACTGCGTCAACTATTGGATCACGCGGCCGAGCACGGCTACGGCGTGCCCGCGTTCAACGTCAACAACATGGAGCAGATTCACGCGATCATGCAGGCCGCGGAAGAGACCGCGAGTCCGGTGATATTGCAGGCGTCGGCGGGCGCGCGCAAATATGCGGGTGAGCCTTATCTGCGCCACCTCGTGCTGGCCGCACTCGAAGCGCATCCGGACATTCCGCTCGTGCTGCATCAGGACCACGGCGCGAGTCCGGCGGTGTGTCAGCAGGCAATCCGTTCGGGCTTTACATCCGTGATGATGGACGGCTCGTTGTTGCCCGATCAGAAAACGCCCGCAACCTATGACTACAACGTCGACGTGAGCCGGCGCGTGGTGGACGCAGCGCATGCGGTGGGTGTTTCCGTCGAAGGAGAACTCGGTTGTCTCGGGTCGTTGGAAACCGGCATGGCCGGCGAGGAAGACGGCGTTGGCGCGCAAGGGCAGCTCACGCGCGACGATCTGCTCACCGATCCGCGCGAGGCGCAGATTTTCGTGGAATCTACCGGCGTCGACGCATTGGCGATTGCGATCGGCACCTCGCACGGCGCCTATAAATTCAGCCGGGAACCGACCGGCGATATTCTCGCCATCGGCCGGATCGTCGAAATTCACGAGCGGATTCCGAACACGCATCTCGTGATGCACGGTTCGTCGTCGGTGCCGCAGGAATGGCTCGCGATAATCCGTGAATACGGCGGCGAGATTCCCACCACGTACGGCGTACCGGTCGAAGAAATCCAGCGCGGCATTGCGCACGGAGTACGCAAGGTGAATATCGACACCGACATCCGGCTCGCAATGAGCGGCGCAATGCGCAAGTCGCTGGCGAACGCGCGGGCCGAGTTCGATCCGCGCGCCGCGTTGAAGGCCGCAACGGCGGCTGCGCGCGGTGTTTGCGTGGAGCGCTTCGAGGCATTCGGCTGCGCGGGGCAGGCGCCGCGCATCAAGCCATTGCCGCTCGACGCGATGGCGCGCCGATATCACTGAGCAAGGAGACCGGCATGCGTGATTTTCTGATTGCTCCTTCGCTGCTGTCTGCCGACTTTGCGCGTCTCGCCGACGAGATTCGCGACGTCACCGCAGCCGGCGCCGACTGGATTCATCTCGATGTAATGGACAACCATTACGTGCCGAATCTCACGGTCGGGCCGCTCGTTTGCGCGGCGATCCGGCCGCATACGCGCGTGCCGATCGACGTGCATCTGATGACCATGCCGGTCGATCCGCTCGTCATCAGCTTTGCCGAAGCCGGTGCGAACACGATCAGCTTTCATCCGGAAGCATCGCTGCATGTCCATCGGACCATCGAACTGATCAAGACGCACGGCGCGCGCGTCGGGCTCGCACTTAATCCCGCTACGCCGCTCGCAGTGCTCGACCATGTGATCGAGCGGCTCGACGTGGTACTGGTCATGTCGGTGAATCCCGGCTTCGGCGGCCAGGCCTTCATTCCCGAGACGCTGGAGAAGCTACGGGTACTGCGCGAACGCGTCGACGCAACCATGCAGCGCACCGGACGCGCGTTGCTGATCGAAGTGGACGGTGGTGTGAAGGCGTCGAACATCGCACCGATTGCTGCGGCGGGTGCCGACGTGTTCGTGGCCGGCTCGGCGGTCTTCGGCGCCGACGACTATGCGCAGGCCATGGGCGCGATGCGTGCCGCGCTCGCGCAGATGAGCGAAGCGAACGAAGCGTTAGCGGAAGCGCGCTGAACGGTCGTACCGTGCGGGCTCACTGTTTTTTCATCGTCTCACCGGGCGCACACCAGGCGGACAGGTCCTGCTCGGGCCGATCGACGGCGCAGCCCCAGTCGAGCGGCTGATCCTGGTCGAAGCGCTTGCCGAGCCGCCACGCGATCTCGGCGCGTGCAAGCTGCACGCCCATATAGAACGCGTGGCCGCCGTCTGCTTCCAGATGAAGGTCGGGATAGAACTCGAATGGATCGCCGCCACGAAGATGTCCGTCGCGGTTGTAGACGTGAATGGCTTCGGCGCTCACCTGCACGCGGAAATTCGGGTCGCGCACCTGCCGGGCAAATTCGTCGATCTCGGCGGGACTGTATGGAAACGGGCGCTTCGCATGCACTGTCGCAAGATCGCCGTCGATGCCCTTGGGCAGCACCTGTGCTTCGCGGGCGGCATGCATTACACGACGCGCGATGTCGGCTTCGCGCACGGCCCGCCGAGCATGCAGACTGACGGACGTGGTAAGCACCGCACTCACACGAAGCTCCGCCGCCATGCCGAGCAACACGGCGTTAATGCCGCTGGTGTCCGCTTCGGTCAACTCGGTCACGTTGCCGATGCCCATCATGATCGCAACGTCTGGATAGCGTTCGCGCAGTCTCACGTAACGCGCGATCGACGTAGCGAGGCCGAACGGGATCGGATCGAGAATCGGATCGGCAAGAAATGCGCGGCCGCGCGCGGTGAACCGCTCGATGGCTGCGTCGAGCGAAGCGGGATCGCGTGAATCGCGTGCGACGAGAATCGGCGTGGACGGCACTTCGTCCGCGATCCACAGCGTGTCGAGGTTCAGGCTCATCAGATAGTCGGCGCCTGCGCGGCCGCCGCGCAGCAACTCGTCGGTATGCATCGAATCGACGCTCACGCGACAACCTTCGGCCTTCAGCCGGCGTACCGCGTCTTCGAGATGCGGGAACGGTGTTTCCGGCAAGCAGCCTAAGTCGATCACGTTCGCGCCCTGTGCAGCATAGTCGCGAGCACGCGCGGCAATGCCGTCCAGGTCGAGGCGCGGCGCGTCGACGATCTCCGCGAAAATTTCGGTCTCGTAGCGCGAAAGGTCCACCGGCTTCGCCTCGCGGCCGAAGAACTGCGGCAGGTCTTTTACTTCTTCCGGGCCGCGTTCGAACGGCACGCCATAGTGTTCGGTCAGCGCCGCGAGGTCGCCTCGGCATCGACCTGGCACGATCACGCGCTGTGCCGCGAGCGGCGCGGGCACGCGGCGCCGGATCATGTCGGCGGTCATTAGTGCGGCGACTTGCAGACCGATTTCGCGGATTTCCCAACTGAACGGCGCCGGCGCCATGCTTTCGAGCACGCGGAGCAGGCTCTTTTCGGCGAGCCGGCCGGTCAGGAAGACGATGTGGTCCATGTCAGTGAGCGCCGAGTGGCAGGGTCATACCAGGCCGAGCGTCGCGAGGCGTTGATCGAGCGCCGTCTTCAGTTCATCCAGCGAGCGCACGACCGTCGTGTATTCGATGCGCGACAGGCGCTCCACGTTGTCGAGTTCGATCGTTCGCGGTCTTAGTTCGACCCATTCGTTCGGGCTTTGTGTGACGACCGTCGGTTCCGTGTCGCATGCAAAGACGATGCCCGGAATGCACTGCTTGCCAGCCTGCGCGTACATGTTGGTGGGCAGCGTGTCGGAGATGCCGAACGCGCATTTGGCCACCGTGTTGCTGGTGGCCGGCGCGATGATGACAGTGTGATACATGCCGTGATACAGCATGCCGACCGGCACGCCGCTCGCGCTCTTGTCGCGGAATACGTTGAAGCGCTCGCGCAGTCTGGGCAGTTTCCAGCCGTAAAGCGGCAGGACTTCTTCGGCTGCGGCGGAGAGAAAAAGGTCCGTGCGCGGCAACGCCAGCGCGAGCTCGATCGACTCTTCAAGCAGATGGCCCGAGCCCGTCACGCACCACGCAAAGCGCGCGTCAGGCTTGAAATCGGCGAGCTTGCGAGCGGGCGCCTGGGTCATGCGCTATGAGCGTGCGGCGAGCCGTCGGGCGGCGAACCGTCGGGCGGCGATCCGTCGGGCGGCGTGCCGTCGAAGGACTGTTCGTCGGCTGGGTCGTCGAGATCGGTGCCGTCGTGCCCCGAGCCGTCATGCGACAGACGGATCTGCAGCCGGCGCATCTTGCGATACAGCGTATTGCGGCTGATGCCCAGCGCCTTCGCCACGTTACTCACGTTCCAGCGATTTTCTTCGAGCATCGCAAGAACGGTCCCACGTTCGTTCAACTGGATTGCGTTCAGCGCGGAAAGATCGGGGTCGTCGTCCGGATGGGGCGCCGGCTGCGCAACCGGGTGCGACACGACGGGCGTCGCGACTAGCGGATCGCGCTGCGTGACTTCCACAGGCAGATCTTCGCAGCGGATCGGTTGTCCGTCGCATAGCGCGATCGCCATCTGCAGCACATGTCGCAACTGACGGATGTTGCCAGGCCATGCATAGCTCAACAACGCCTGCTCGGCTTCTTTCGTTAGCTCCGGCGGATCGTTATCGGTCTCCGCCTCGAGCAGATGATGAATTAGCGGCAGCTTGTCGACGCGCTCGGCGAGCGGCGGCAGATTCAGTTCGACGCCCTTGAGCCGGTAATACAGATCCTCACGGAACTGCCCGCCGTGCACGAGTTCGAGCAGGTTGCGGTGGCTTGCGCTGATCAACTGGAAATTGACCTTGACGGTGGTTTCCGCGCCGAGCGGCGTGACCTCGTGCTCCTCGATCACACGCAGTAGCCGCGCCTGCAACGCGAGCGGCATGTCGCCGATCTCGTCCAGAAACAGCGTGCCGCCGTTGGCCTGCACGATCTTGCCACGGCGTCCTTCGCGCTGAGCGCCGGTGAACGCGCCCGCACGATAGCCGAACAGTTCGCTCTCGATCAGGTTCTCCGGCAACGACGCGCAATTCACCGGCACGAACGGCCCGGACGAATGCGGGCTGATGCTATGCAACGCCTGCGCGAAGACTTCCTTGCCGGTGCCCGTTTGCCCTCTGAGGATGATCGGAATCTTGCGTTGGACGACGCGCACGCCTAGCTGGATCTGCGAGGCCATGCGTGGATCGCCGAACTCCAGATGCGCGATTTCATCGAGCCGGGCCGGCGGTGGGCGCTTTTCGGGTGCGCTCGTGCGCGCCACGGGCGCTGTCACGGCGACGCGCGTGCCGCGTGCCGCCGCATTTTGCGCAGTCTGCGCGACCAAGAAAAAGCGGTTCGTCGCGTTGGCGCTGTACACGGTGACCGGATGAAACGAGCCGCGAATGCTGCGCGCGATCATGTCTTCGAGCGACGCGTTGAACGCCTCCTCGATGCGCCGTCCGCGCAGTTCGCTAAGCGAGCGGAAGCCGAGCTGGAAGAGGGCGCTGCGGTTCGCCGCCAGCACGGTACTGTCGTCCGCCACTGCGAGCTTTCCGCCATGCAGTGTGCCGACGAACTCCGGGCGGCTGTGAAAGTGAATCATGTTCGCATGACGATAGCGCGCGTCGAGCAAACGGTTCTCGATCATCTGGCGCGACATGCCGACGAGCACCAGCGAGTGCTGCTGCAGCAGTTTCGAGCGGCTCGTGACGTCGAGTACGCCGGCAATCTCGCCGCGGTCGTCGAAGATCGGCGCGGCGGAGCAGGTGAGCGACGTGTAGCGCGGATAGAAATGCTCGTGCTGGCAGACGGCGATGCAATCGCGTTCGGCGAGGCACGTGCCCATTCCGTTGGTGCCCGCTTCGCGCTCGCTCCACAGCGCGCCGACGCGGAAGCCGTCGGAGGCGACCGCTTCCGCGAACGGTACGGACGACACCTGGTGGACGATCACGCCGCCCGAGTCGACCAGCACCACGGCAAGTTCGGGATCGGCCAGCTGTTGATAAAGCGTGGTCATTTCCAGCTTCGAACACGCGATCAGATCGCCCATGGCCTCACGGCGCGAGCTTAGTTCGTAGTCCGTCAGGATGGGCGGCGTGACAAAGCGGGAAGGGTCGAGCTGAAACTCGTTGACACAACGCGCCCACGATTGAGCGACTGGCTCGCTCGTCGGACGTGTCGCCAGTTGATGATTGACGACGTTGAGAATTTCACGGACGTGCATGGAGCTGTCAGCAAGCAACGACATGGGGTTCGTCTCCGTTGCGGCAACTTCACGCGCGCCGGACGTTGCCTTGCGAAATGTTGCATTCGCATGGGCTTCGCCTGCGTGTCACGAGTGCCGCTTTATCGATAATGTCATCCCCTGGCGCCGCGGCTTCTGTGTCGTGCCCTGTCCGTATGCGCACTGAGTAATACGCCTGCCGTTTCCGTTTACTGTCAGGCGTTGGCTTAAAACTTTACGCTCGATGTCGCTCACGTTCAATAAGAAGTCGCATCAATAGTACAAGGTGTGCCCGCTTTTTGCTTTTAATGTCGGCATGCCCTGCCCGGGGCCTGCATTGACGTTGCGCGGCACAGAGCGCTTCGCGCGCGAGTCATTGTGTGCTGCTTTGCGTTTACCCGGGTTGCGTCTCTTAACTTGTTGCCGCTACGCGGCGGAGTACACCATGGACCGTATCGATACCGTTCGCCTTGCCAGCTTCTGCGCCGCCGATGCGCAGGCGCCTCGCGCGGGTATGCCCTGGGGTGCGCCTTCGGAAGGCCGAACCTCGGGCACGCCCAAGCGCATGGACATCGTGTTTATCGAGAACTTTATCGGTCAGACGATTATAGGTATTGACAGCAGCGAGTTGCATGTGCCGCAGTCCGTGCGGATGAACCTCGCGATCGGCGTGCCCGTGATTCGCGCCTGTACGACGGATCGCATCGAGGACACGATCAACTATGCTGCGGTGCGCAGCGCGTTGCATGCGCTGCTGGAGTCGCACGGTGTGCGTCTACTCGAAGCGCTTGCCGAAGCAGTGGCGCGCCTGCTGATCACCGATTTCGGCGCGCACTGGGTCCGCGTGTCGCTCGCTAAGCCGGCAAAATTCGACGACGTAGCGGCCGTCGGCGTGCAGATCGAGCGCCAGCGCAGCGATATGCCAAAAGCGGGTGGACCTGCGAGTTATGCGTCGCTTGGCGAGGGGCTGATTCCGGACTGAACCCGCGAGGCCCGGACCATGCATTGTCCGGGCGCACCCGCGCCATGCCGGGTTAACCGGCCACATCCGCTATTTCGACGCCGCGGTTTTATCGCTGCCCAGTCCGCAACTGCGGTAGGCGTCCGCTTGCAACGTGCGGAATTTCTTCGTCTGCGCTTTCGCGTGGTCGACCCGGAACTCCGAGCCGCCTTCGCCGCCGAGCGTCGCATACTTGGCGAAGGTCGATTGATCGACGAACTCGTCATACGGGAGCGCGGTCGCCATTTTGTCGATCACACACGAGCATTTATAGACGTTCGCGAAATCGTGCCCGTTGTCGTCCATGCAGGACAGCACGTATTCGACGCGTCCCTGCGTCGGGTAGTTGTAGCCGGACGACGGCGCCGGCGTTTGTTGCGGATCGCCGTCCGCCCAGGCGAGCGGCGCGGCAAGCGCAATGCAGGCAAAGGCCGCCAGCGCGCGACATCGTAGGGTCATCTCATGCCTCTGTGAGAGCAATTGCACGATGGCATCATGCGAGGCCCGCGCGGACCTGTTTTGCGGCTGTGTCCGCGCGGGCCGGGAGCCATCAGTTCGGAGCGAACGGATGCGCGACGCTGCTCTTCTTCGACACGACCTCCGCAGCGCTCGGTTCGCCTTTGACGGCACGCTGGATCGCCTCGCGCGTCGCCTTGTAGTTGTACTCCTGGATCTTCTTGTCGTCGTCCGCCTGCCAGTGAATGAAGACACCGACGCATAGGAACAGGTCGTCCGCCTCGTCCTGCGGGATCGTGCCGTCCTCGACGCTGTCGGCGACAGCGAGCGCGACGGCATGCTGCGCCGGCCCGAACATCTGCACCGCCTGTTTCGCGCCCTTGATCGTGACCTTGTTGAAAAGGATCGTGTTGGGCTTGGTGAGCAGGTTCGGCGCGACGACCGCGAGCAGCGATGTGAAGCCGTCCTTATTGTTGGTTAGCGCATGACAGAATGCGGTTTCCGCAGCGGAACCTCGCGGTCCCATCAGCAAGTCGATGTGTGCGACCTCGTTGCCGTCGCCGACGAGCGACTCGCCTATCAGGACGCGGTTGATCTTGGCCATGCTGTTCCTCCGATGAGTGGAATGGGGACTTGCCGACTGACTGACACGCCGCCTGAACGGTCCTGGTCCGCGATCGTCTGGCAGCGGTTGATGCACGGTGGCATTAACTAACAGAATCCGTGCCAGTGCGGGGCGCGTCAGCCTCGGATGGCGCGCCGCTTGAGGTGCCCGGCTCATCTAGGCAAAGGGCGACGAACAGCGTCGCCACCGTCAGGTCCGCGCTGGTGCCGGGATTGATGGCGGCCGCTTTCATTTCGGCATCCCATGTATCGAGGGGCTGGTTGCCCGCGGCGGCGCTCGTTTGCGTGAGCGTGCGGCGCCATTGCGCGTACCGCTCGCGTGCCGTTCGCGTGACACTCTGCGCCACCCCAAGTCCGTGCTTACGCACAATGTGCGAGTCGGGCCACGTGCTCAGGAACGTGAGGTACACGTTCAGCGTGGCGATGCGCGGATCGTCGGCCGGAACTTCGCGCCACGCGGCGAGGCCGGTTTCGAAAATGTCGCGGAAGCCCTCGGCGTACTGGCGCGCGATGCTGTCGCGCGCGGCGGCGAGTGCCATTGCAGCGCGCAACGCGACTGTCGGCGCGTCGTGCACCGATTGCTCGGGAGCCTCGCCGAGACCGCCCGGATTGGCGAGCGCGATCGCGCGGTATGCGAGGCGGGAGTCGTCGATATCGAGGCGCGCGAGCACGCGCCCGGTTGCCGCGTGCCACGCGTGGGCCGACAGCGGGTGCGCGGTTTCTTCGAGCGCTGCGGCGAGAGGCGCGACCAGCAGCAGGATGCCCAGGTTCGTATTGCAGCCGACCGTGGCGCGCGTGCGCGTGACAGCATCGAGCAGGCGCTGGCCGACGGGCATGCCACGCGCGAACAGCGCGTCGGCGGCCGCGTCGGCGCTGGCGATGAACTGCGCCGCGCTCATGCCGTGGCCTTCGCTGTCCACGCTGACATTGCCTGGCTTCGGCGTTTCGACGTCCAGCCGGCAGGCCGTCAGGAAGGCAGCGCGAGCGTGCTTTGAGTCGGTGACGGATCGGGGCGTGTTCATATCGGCGGGAGCCCCGAAACCGCTCGAACTCGCCGCGCACTGTAGCGGCTCTTGTAGCCGCTCAAGCAGCCGCTCAAGCCCATCGCGCGCAGAAAACCCCGCAGCCGCTCAGCCATGGCGTCCGTGCAGCGCCACCACCGCTGCCGCCTCGCCGCGCTGCGCGGGAAGCTTGCGGAACAGCAGATCGTCGGCGAGCGCTGCTGCAATGTCGATCGACGTGACCGATTGCAGGCCGCGCCACGCCGCCACGCCGTTGACCTCCAGCACGAGCGGCCGGGCGGCGTCGTGAGGGTCGGGAATCAGGTCGACGCCCGCGTAGTCGAGCGCGAGCGCCTCGGTGGCGCGCACGGCCGTTTGCGCGAGCGCGGCGTCCAGCTCGGCCGCCTCGCACGTGGCGCCCTGCGCGAAGTTATGAATCCAGCCTTTGCCGCCGATGCGCCGCATCGCCGCCACCGCGCGTCCGCCGATCACGAGCACGCGCCAGTCGAAGCCTGGCCTGCCGCCGTCGATAAAACGCTGCAGATACGCCACCTGGCTGTACGGCTTCAACGAAGGCAGCGGTGCCAGCGCGCGCGGCGGCGTGCTGCGCAAGCCGAGCCGTTTCAGCCCATGGCCTTGCGAGCCGAACAGCGGTTTGAGCACGACCTGGCGTCCGGCCGCAGCCTCGCGCATCAGCACGCGCTGCGCGAATGCTGCCGATTCGCCGGCCCACGTGGCGGGCGTAGGCACGCCGTGGCGATGCAGCAAAAAACTCGTCATCGATTTGTCGACGCTGCGTTCGATCGCGCGTGCGTCGTTGTAGACCGGCACGCCCGATTCGCGCAGCGCATGCAGGATGCCGAGCCGCAACGTCACCTGCTCGAACGTGCCGCCTGCGATGCCGCGCACGAAAACCGCGTCGGGCAGCCCATGGCCGAAGCCCGGCAGCACGAGCCCGTGCGGTTCCCATGTCGTGTCGATGCGGCAATCGGCGAGGTCGATGCAGCGCGCCTCCGCACCGCGCGCGCGAAACGCTTTTTTCAGGCGCCCGGTGTGCCAGCCGGTTTCGTCGGTCATGATCGCGATGCGCAGCGGGGCCTGCGCGCCGGGCGTGTCGGTGCCGGCGTCCATGGCCGTCGAGTCGCTGGGCAAAGGCAGACTCATGGCTTGCCGCTCCATTGACCGTGCAGCAGATCCGCGTCGACGGCGCCGCCGTGATAGGTCGCGCCGCTTTCGAGGCTGCTCACCCACACTTCAGCCGGGGCGAACAGCGCGGGGTCGATCTGGTAGAAGTCGAAATTGAAGGACGTGAAGATATCCGCGAACGGCCGGCCGTGATCGCGCGAAGTCGATGCGGGCAGTTCCGCGGCGAGCCGCCGTGCCACCGCGTCGTGCTTCACCGTGAGATGCACGCGGCCGCCGTACAGGATTGCGTCGTTGGTGCGGCCCATTGCCTGAACGCCGTCCGGCGCCGGCGGCGGCAACGGCGCGGAGCCGCCGGCTTCCACCACCTCGTCCAGTGCGACGCCCAGCACATGCGTTTTGTGCAACGCAACCTCGACGACCCGCGCCACTACCTGCACCGTTCCCGCGACAGACTGTGTCGGCGTGGTGACGAGTGTCAACCGCTCGGGCGCGAGACCGCAGTCGTGCACTACCTTGTCGATGATGAACTGCGGCGGCAGACGGTCCACTTCGAGCACGAGCACGCCGCGCTCGTGACGATCTCGATAACCGAGTTCGGCGAAGAGCGGCTCCTTCACAGCAAGCGCGCGAGCCGGGCCTGATCCGAGAGAAAAAAACTTCTTGCCGCCGGTCTGCTCCTTCGTTGCCGCGAGGCTCCATCCCGCGTATTGACTGGCGAGACAGGCCAGCACCGGCCATGACGTGCGCACTTCAATCGTGCTCGGCCACAGCGGCCTCGCATCCAGGCTCTCGCGCACGGTCACGTGGCCGAGGCCGCCCATGCAGATGCGAGCGATCAACACGCCTGCCGCGACGCTGCCGGGCGCAGCCACGCCCGCGTCGACGAGCACCGTGCCGTTCGCCGTGCGGCTAACCACGGCGCCGAAACGCGGGGCGTCGTCGACGAGACGGGCGACCAGACGTTCGCTGAGCGCGTTGACGCTCAGTGCGGCGGCGTCCGCGAGCGGCGGCCTGGGTTCGTCAGGAGTGGCAGTGGATGAAGGCACAGTCGGGTTCATAGCAGGGCTCATGGCAGGTTTCGATTCGTTGCAGCACCAGCGTGTGCTGGGCGTCGAGCGCATGCCGTACCGCGTCCACCGAAGCGGCGCGCACGATGAGCGTACAGACGGGCTGGCCGGCTTCGACCCATGTGCCGGGCATCGGCACGTCGCGGCAACGCGGATCGCGCATGCAGGCATCGCTGAACGCTAGCGAGACAGCGAACGGACGCGGCGCGAACAGCACCTGCTGACCGGCGCGCCACGTCGCACGCGGGGGTTCGGCGGGCAGACGGCCGTGACGGCAGGCGTCGATATGACTGGCGACGAGCCCGCGTGCCCATGCATCGGGCGAGGCGGTTTCGTAAAGCGTCATTGTCGACGAAGGGCGTGTGTTGATTTCGAGCAGTTCGAACGAATCGCCGTCGAGCAGAAAGTCGCAGCTATTGATGCCGCTAAGCCCGACGCGCGCGCACAACGCGGCGATTGCCGCCCGAACGCGTACCTCGACAGCGGGCGGCAGCTCGATTGGGCCGATGGAGCCCGCATGCACGAACGGCAGGTTGCCCATCGCGCACGTGAGCTGGTGCGCGAAGCCGATCACGCGCGCGCTGCCGCGCGCCGCGATAAAGAGCGCCGACATCGCGACGCCTCGGCTGTGGCGCTGGAAATAGACTTGCGCGGGAACGCGTGCGTCGGTGACCGCGGGGAGCGGCTCGACGTGCGTTCCGCCGCAGCCGTCCGCGCGTTTCGCGAGCCAGCCCTGCGGCGCGGCGGGGCGCGTGAAGGCGACCGGCGGATGCGGAATGCCGAGTTCGTCGAGCAGCGCGAAGAAGCGCCGCGGATCACGCACGGCAGCGGTGGCGTCGACGGAATTGCCGATGAAGCGCGGCAGGCCCGGCGCGCTGCGCAACTGCGCCACGAACGGTTCGAGCCCGCTGCCGTCGATCCAGCCGATCATGCCCGGCAGGCGCGCGCTGCGTTCCAGCGCGTCGGTGAGCCGCGCGGCGTCGATCGACAACGGGCCGCCGCCGATGTCGAACCACAGTTCGGAGGCCTCGCGCGTATCGCGGTCGCCGAACACGTCGAGCGCGACGACCCGCAAGCCCGCACGCGCGGCGGACTGCGCGAGCATCCGCGCGGACAGGCCCGCCACCGCGACGAACGGCGCACGCGCTGGAGATGGACGCATGGTCATGGCCGGTGCTCCCGCACAGTTTGCCGCTCAGCCAAGACCGGCCGCGACGGCGCGCGCCTCGTCGAACGCTTGCGGAAAACTCAGGTAGACGGGTTTGCCGCCCGTGCGCATCCGCGTGAACAGCCGGTGTTCGACCTGATATTTGACATTGCCGATCGCCAGTGCGCCGATGCCGATTGCGCCGCCCGTGGTGGGCACACCTTCGATCGGCTTGCCGTCGTTCATCACGTTGACGCCGGCAATACCTTCGGGCGGCACCGCGTTGACGTCGGCGGCGATCAGCAGACGGCGCGCGTGTTCGAGGTCCTCGCGGGTGACCACCTGCACGCCCGCAATCGCCGTGGCCAGCACGATCTCGGCCTCGCCGAGCACCGCGCGCAGTTCGGCGGGCGTCGCCGTGCCCACGCCTTTGGTCACGATGCCAAAGCGCTGATTCAGATCGTCGCTGACCCGTACCGCGCGCGCCTGGTCGGTGTGGCTCCCGATCGACACGTCCGCGCCGAGCGAAGCCGCCATCGCCGCCGCCACGCGTCCGACGGCGCCGGTGCCGCCGAGAATCAGCACGCGTTTGCCGCCCAGTTCCATCCCGTAGGCCTTGCCCAGATGCCGCTCGGCCAGCGCGACGAGCGCGGCGGCGGTCGTATATGCACCGCTCGGATCGGCGAACACGGACACCTCGAATGGCGGGACCATGGCTTTGCGCGCGGTGTCGAGCATGTCGGCGGCGAGCATCACATCGCGTCCGCCGATGAAGATGCCGGTGCGCGCCACGCCTTTCGGGCCGCGCGAAAAGATCGCGTCCTGAGTGAGGTTGGCGACCATTGCGGCGTCGACATTGCAATACGGCACGATGATCTGGTAGCCGGCGTCGGCGGCCATATTGACGTCGAACGGACTCATCTGCGGCGTGGCCGTGAACATGTGCAGGATGTAGGGCCTTTCGGCAGGTTTTTCAGCGGGTTTTTCAGTAGTGTCGGACATGGCAGGGGGCTCGTTTCAGTGACGATGTCATGAACTGCGCAACGCGAGGACTAGGGCGTTGCCGCGCGTGGCCGCATGGGCCAGGCGAGTGCGTGTCGGATCGATGGCGCGTATGCCGCGCCTGTTGCATGGGCCGCCAGCGCCATATGTGCATGCGATGCTTTCGCGAGCCGGCCGTTTATAGATCGCGCGTTCGAGCGCGCTCCATTTCGACGCGCCCGTTCACCGGCTGCCCGGTCCGTAACTCGCGGCGCGGAATAAACGCACATCATGCGGCGTCGATGCGCCGATGCTGCCGCGCTTCGGCGGAGCGCACCGTCGCGCCGCGATTGCGTCCCGTCACGATCGTGCATTCGATGTGCGGCATGCCGCGCGTGGCTTCGCGCGCTGTAGCAAGCGCACCTTCGGCGTCGCGGGCGCTGCCGACGATCGCAAAGCCCGTCGGCCCCCACGAAGTCTGGCCGATTCCGGCGGTGCGCTGCGCGGCCACGGCGCGCAGCGCACGCTCGACGCCGGGGCTCGCGAACACGCCGCCTTGCACGGGCGCGAAGTATTCGCCGATGGTCTGCTGCATCTCGGTCAACCCATGCGCGAACGGCACGATGTTCCGCTCGGCGGCGCCAGGCAGGATTTTCATCAGCACGAGGTGGCACAGATGCGCGGCAAGTTTCTGAGGAAACGGCGCGAGCGCGGCAAGGCCGCGCCGTTCGTCAGCGCCGTGCAGACCTTCGCGTGAATTGTCGCTGACGAGCAGCACGCGCCAGTCGTCGGGAAACGGCTGGCGTGCGAGCAGCGGCGGCACGCCCGGATGCAGATCGCCCGACGGGCCGCCGTCCACCAGCAGGCCGCCCGAATCGAAACCGAGCACGCCGATGCCCGAGCGCGCGCCGCGTCCGAGCAGGGCCGCGAGTTCGGCGCTCGGCGCGACGTGGCCGAGCAGCCGGACGAACGCCACGCCGACTGCGAGCGCGAGCTGCGTCCCCGATCCGAGGCCGGTGTGGGCGCGCGGTGTCTGGGTGACGTCGATCGCGACGGGCGTTGGGTCATAGGCGGCGTGCAGCCGTTCGAGACATACCGCGATGCGCTCGCGTTCCGCATCGGACACCGGACCGTCGATGCGGTCGCGTTCAGCGAGCCGCGCTTCGACGCGAGTGCCGCCGCCGTCGATCACGAGTCCGACGCTGCCGAACGCGCGTCCGAGCGACGCATTCGGGTCGAGAAAGCCCAGATGCAACCGCGCGGGGGCGTCGACCGTCACGGTGGCGTCAGGCGGAAGGCGGCGAACGTGAAGCTGCATCGCAAGTGTCCTTGTTCGGGCGTGATCCAGTGTAGACCGCGCACGGCGAGCCGCACACGCCGCCATGGCGACGGCGTGTGCCGTCGCGCGGCGGCCGGCGCAGGACGTTAAGCGAAAGCCGTACCAGGCACGTGCGGGGACGTCCGCTTTCAGACGTACCAGATGACGTGCGGGCCGCTTCCGCTGTCGCCGCCCGCGCGTCAGCCACCCTCGGCCGTTCCCTCCGCTTTCGCCGCGTCGTACTTGATGTAGCGAAAGCGCTGGTCGTCGCTCGGCGTGCCTTCCAGCGGGCCGCCTTCGGTGGCCGGCTGCCACTGGATGAACGATTCGATCTTGTTCGCGAGCGCAAAGTCCTTGTCGGTGATGCCTTTTGCGGAGTGCGTCTTCAGCTTCACGATCACGAATGCATAGGAGACCGTCAGATCAGGGTGATGCCATGCGGCTTCCGCGAGATGGCCCACTGCGTTCACCACCATCAACGTTCCTTTCCAGCCTTCGGTGCGGTATTTGCGCCGCAGCCAGCCGTCTTCCACGTACCAGTGCTGGAGCGGTCCGACGAGCCGTTGCTGGATCTCCTCGTCGGTATAGGTCTTTTCGGTTTTTGCCATGATCGCTTCTCCGCGGATGTTGGTTCGATCGATAACACTCATGTTGCGCTGCAAATGACCCGCCACTGGATGCGCCGTACTCGCGCGAACCCGATACAGCGCTTTTGCGAAGCGGTTCTCCCGCGGCCTGCGACGCGACGGACACGCTTCGTATCGGGCAATGACACAGTATGTTCCACATGCCCGGATTAAGTGGTGTGACGGCGTGACACCGCTGAACGGCGTCTCGCGTCATTGCCGTTTGATACAGCCTGCACGCGGCGACTCGAACGGTACCCGACGCGCGGCGCGTAGCCTGATGCGGTGTGCCTGTGCGGCGTTTTCAGACCGGCTTGTGGCGGCGAACGTGGTCGGCGCCGCTGCGCGACCGGCATGGAATATGCGTTGGCCGTCATGCGCCGCAAACCCGACAACGATTGGGAATGGCGCTGATCGTTACCCTGCATCCGTGGAGGGCGCGCCCGGTGCGACGAGGTAGCGTGGGTCATTCGTGAGTTGAACAGCAAGACCATTCTGGAGGAGACATGAACTTACGCACCACGGTTCTTGGGCTCGCGATCCTCGCGTCGGCAGCCATGAGCTCTATCGTTGCACAGGCCGATTCGCAGCTCGATGGGCTCATGAAAAGTCCGTCGAACTGGGCGGCGCAGGCAGGCGATTATGCGAATCACCGCTACAGCCCTCTCAAGCAGATCAACGAGAACAACGTCGGCAAACTACAGGTCGCGTGGACCATGTCGACCGGCGTGCTGCGCGGCCATGAAGGCGCGCCGCTCGTGATCGGCGACACCATGTATATCCACTCGCCGTTCCCTAACAAGGTGATTGCGATCAACCTGAAGGATCAAACATTCCTCTGGCAGTACCAGCCGAAGCAGGACGATTCGGTTGTCTCCGTGATGTGCTGCGACACAGTCAATCGCGGGCTCGCCTATGGCGACGGCAAGATCTTCCTGCAGCAAGCCGATACCAAGCTCGTCGCGTTGAACGCCAAAACGGGCGACGTGGTCTGGACCGCGCAGAACGGCAACTCCAAAGCCGGCGAAACGAACACCAACGCGCCGCACGTTTTCGGCGACAAGGTGTTGACGGGCATCTCGGGCGGCGAGTTCGGCGTGCGTGGACGTCTGATCGCGTATGACATCAAGACCGGCAAACCGGCCTGGACCGCATACAGCACGGGTCCGGATAAAGACATGCTGATGGACCCCGACAAAACGATGACCTACGCCGACGGCAAGATGGTGCCGGTGGGCGCGGACTCTTCGCTGAAGTCCTGGAAGGGCGATCAGTGGAAGCTGGGCGGCGGCACCACGTGGGGCTGGTATGCGTGGGATCCGAAGCTCAACCTTGTCTACTACGGCACCGGCAATCCCGGCACATGGAACCCGACGCAACGTCCGGGCGACAACAAGTGGTCGATGTCGATCATGGCCCGCGATCTGAATACCGGCATGGCGAAGTGGGTCTATCAGATGACGCCTCACGACGAGTGGGACTACGACGGCGTCAATGAAATGATCCTGTCGGATCTGACGATCGACGGCAAGAAGGTACCCGCTATCGTTCACTTCGACCGCAATGGTTTCGGCTACACGTTGAACCGCGAGAGCGGCCAACTGCTCGTTGCTCAGAAGTTCGACCCGGCCGTGAACTGGGCCGACAGCGTCGACCTGAAGAGCGGCAAGCCGATTCGTAACGCGGCGTATTCGACGCAGGCAGCAGGTTCGGATCACAACGTGAAGGGCATCTGTCCGGCGGCGCTCGGCTCGAAGGATCAGCAGCCCGCAGCGTACGACCCGAACTCGAGCCTCTTCCTCGTGCCGACAAATCACGTTTGCATGGACTACGAACCGTTCGATGTCGACTACGTGTCCGGTCAGCCTTATGTGGGCGCGACGCTGTCGATGTATCCGGGTCCGAACGAGAACAATGCGATGGGCAATTTCATCGCGTGGGATGCGGCGAAGGGCAAGATCGTCTGGTCCAAGCCGGAGAAGTTCTCGGTGTGGTCGGGCGCGCTCGCGACCGCTGGCGGCATTGCGTTCTACGGCACGCTGGAAGGCTACCTCAAGGCGGTTCGCATCAAGGACGGCAAGGAGTTGTGGCGCTTCAAGACCCCGTCGGGGATCATCGGCAACGTGTTCACGTACCAGTATCAGGGCAAGCAGTACGTCGGCGTCTACTCGGGCATTGGCGGCTGGGCCGGCATCGGCATGGCGGCAGGACTCGAGAAATCGACGGAAGGCCTCGGCGCGGTGGGCGGTTATCGCGAGCTCGCGAAGTATACGGCGCTCGGCGGTACGCTCTTTGTGTTCGCCATTCCTGGCGGCAACAGCTGAGCGCAGGTCGTTCGAATCGCGCGGCCGGTTCGCTCCTGGTGAAGCACTGGGAGCAGCCGGCGGCGCCGGTTCGGTCAGAACGGTTCAATGCGGGTTCGAACTACGAGTCACATACGGGTCACATACGAGTCACATACGAGTTACCAGGTCCGCGCGCTTGCAGAGATGCAGCAATGCGTCGATGAAACGCATCGGCGCGCGGCTCTAACATCAGGAGACATCTGTCTATGAAACGCCGAGCAATCTTGTTGCGGGCGGCACTGCCCGTCGTTTTCGTCATGCTGCCTGTCACGTACGCCCAGACCAATCCCGCGATGGCCCAGGTGGCGTACAAGGTGGTCGACGGCAGCAAGGTGGACGCCAATACGTTGCAAGGATGGAAGACCTGGCGCGCGCTTGCATGCGAACGCTGCCACGGCGCGCAGCAGCAGGGCATGGTGGGCCCCTCGCTTGTCGACGCCTTCAAGACGCTCGACAAGAACGAGTTTCACCGCACGGTGTTCGGTGGGCGGGTCGACAAGGGCATGCCTGACTTCAGTTCCAGCCAGATGATGCAAAAGAACTGGGAGAACCTTTACGCCTATCTGAAAGGGCGCTCCGACGGGCAGATCAAGCCCGGCGATCTGCAGGCCATCGACGCGAAATAACGCCGGCGCCACAACTTCAGGAGGTGATCGATGCGTCATCGCAAACTCATGCACGCGCACGCCGCGCTCGTGGCAGGCGCGCTGTGCTATGCGGCGCTCGCAAGCGGCGCGGTACGCGCCCAAGGCGAGGCGGCGCTGCCGAACAACGACGGCGCCGACGGCGTTCTGCGAGTGTGCGCGGACCCGAACAACATGCCCCTGTCGAACAACAAGGGCGAGGGTTACGAGAACCGCATTGCGAGCCAGATGGCGAGCGACTTCGGCTACAAGCTCGAATACACGTATTTTCCGCAGCGCATGGGCTTCGTGCGTCACACGCTGCGCGAGAAGGTGGCCGACAGCGAGCGCTACAAATGCGATCTGATCATCGGCGTGCCGAAAGGCTACGACATGACTTCGACGACGCAGCCGTATCTGCGCTCCACCTATGCAATGGTGTTCAAGAAGCGGCCCGAGCTGGCCGGCATCAATACGCCGGACGATCTGCTCAAGCTGCCGCCGGATCAATTGCACAAGCTGCGCTTCGGCATCTTCTCGCAGACGCCCGCGGTCGACTGGCTGCTCGGTCATAACCTGATCGATCAGGCTGTGTCGTATCAGGTGCAAAGCGGCGATCCGCAGGAATATCCCGGCCAGATGATCGAAAAGGACCTGCAGGCGGGCAACGTGGACGTCGTGTTCCTGTGGGGGCCGATTGCCGGGTACTTTGCGAAACGTTCCGGCGATTCGGTGAAGCTCGTGCCTTTTCCGGCCACGCCGGGCATCCGTTTCGACTATACGATCTCGATGGGCGTGCGCTACGGCGAGAAGGCGTGGAAAGACAAGGTCGATCAATGGATCGGCGCGAACCACGACAAGATCGACAGCATCCTGACCAGTTATGAAGTACCGCTTCTGAAGCCCGTCGATGCGCCGTCCGGCAAGCCCGCGGACGCATCGCCATGACGGCGGCGCAAGCCGGTGTGCGACGTGAATGGCGGCGCATGCTTGCGGCAGGCGCTGCGAGCATCGCGTGCTTTACGGGATTTGCGTGCCTGATCGGCGACGCGCACGCGGCCGCGCCTGCCGCGGGCAGCAGCGAGATATCGCCGGCCGAGCGGCTGATCTTCACGACCGATCATCTGCACGGCGTCGCGCAGCAAACCGAACTCGACTACGCGCTGCTCAGTTCCGACCCGCCCGCGCGCGGCACCGACATCGTCAAGGTGCTCGTGACGAGCCCGGACAACGCGAAGGGCGACGCCCAGGTGTCGGATCACAGCGGAGCCGTATCGTTGCCGAACGGCGGCTTGCAGTGCAACCCGGTGATCATCTATTTCCTCGAGCGCGACATCGCCGAGATGGAGCAGTTGACGGGCGGACAACGGCGCTATTTCCAGCAGCGCTTGCGGCTCGCGCTTGCCGCCGGGCCGAAGATCGAAACGGTGACGAGCCAGATAGACGGCAAGCCGGTGAAGGCTCAGCAGATCGTGGTTCAGCCCTATCTCGACGATCCCAATGCCGAACGTTTCGCTCAGTACACCGCGAAGCGCTACACGTTCCTGATCGCCAGTACAGTACCCGGTGAGGTCGCGTTGATTCGCACGGAGGTGCCCGGCGCGAACAACGACTTCGCGCATCCGCTGCATAGCCGCACCCTGAGCTTCCAGGCTGCGTTGCGCAAGCTGCCGCCGCCGGGGAATGCGCCGAACGTACCGAACACACCGAACGCGCCCGTCAAGTCGTCGAACGCGCCGCGCGCGAGCCGGTAGCGGACGCGCGGCCGTGAACTTCATCCGCTCGCTCACGCTGCGTCAATTGCAGATCTTCGTCGTGGCGAGCCGCTATACGAGTTTTGCGCGAGCCGCCGAAGAATTGCATCTGACGCAGCCCGCGGTGTCGATGCAGATTCATCAGCTGGAGGAGGCGGTCGGCCTGCGTCTCTTCGAGCGGATCGCGCGTAAGCTCGCGCTGACCGAGGCCGGCGAGAAGTTCAGCCATCACGCGAGCCGGATTCTCGGTGAGATCAAGGACGCGGAGGACGCAATGAGTTCGCTCAAACAGGCCGATAGCGGCTCTATTGCAGTGGGCATCGTCAGTTCCGCAACGTATTTCGCGCCCAAGTTGCTCGCGATGTATTCGCATCTCTATCCGAAAGTCGACGTGCACTTCTCGGTCGGCAACCGCGATGCGCTGTTGCGCCTGCTTCAGGACAACGCGATCGATCTCGCGATCATGGGACGTCCGCCGCCTGAACTGGATACGACAACGGAGCCGCTCGCGTGGCATCCGCAAGTGCTCATCGCGCCGGTTGACCATCCGCTCGCGGGCGCGCAGCGCTTTGACTTGCAGGAGTTGCGCGGCGACACGTTTCTGCTGCGAGAACCCGGCTCGGGCACCCGCATGGCCGCGGAGGAAATGTTCCGGCAGCATCTTTTCACGCCCGCGAAAGTCGTCACGCTCGGCAGCAACGAAACGATCAAGCAGGCAGTGATCGCCGGAATGGGCGTGAGCCTGATTTCGCTGCATACGCTGCTGCTGGAATTGCGGACGAAAGAACTCGCATTGCTCGATGTGAACGGCACGCCGATCGAGCGCACGTGGCAGATCGTGCATTTGCGCGCCAAGCAGCTTTCGCCGACCTGCATGATGTTCCGGCAGTTTCTGCTGGAACAGGCCGCGGCTTATCTGGAGCGCGAGTATGCGGTATTCGTACGGCCGCCCAGCAAGCCGAAGGTCCTCATACCGGCAGTCGACGATGCGTCCGCGTGACTCGCAATTTTGCCGGCGGCGCAGGGTGTGCCGGCCATAGGAGATTGCACCGATGGGATCCAGCGAACAGCTTCAGGACTGGCGTCTGCATGCGCTGCAGATCGAGGAGGAAGTCGCGAGCGCCGTGATCGGCCAGGCACAGGTGATCCGGCTCATCACCGTTGCGTTGTTCGCGCGCGGGCATGTGCTGCTCGAAGGCGGCGTGGGCGTCGGCAAGACGACGGTGCTGCGCGCGTTTGCGCGTGTCGTAGGCGGCGATTTCGAGCGCGTGGAAGGCACGATCGACCTGATGCCGGGAGATCTCGTGTATCACACGTATGTCGATGCCGAGGGCAGGCCGCGTATCGATCCAGGCCCGCTTCTGCGACACGGCGAAGGCCTCACGACATTCTTCTTCAACGAAATCAATCGGGCGCGTCCGCAGGTTCAGTCGCTCTTGTTGCGCGCGATGGCCGAGCGCTCCGTCTGGGCGTTCGACCGCGAATACCGCTTCCCGCACATGACGGTGTTCGCCGATCGCAACAAGGTCGAGAAAGAGGAAACCTTCGAGCTGGCCTCGGCGGCGCGCGATCGTTTTCTGTTCGAACTGAGCATGCCGACACCGGACGACACCGACGTGCGGCGCGCATTGGTGTTCGATGCGGATTATCACGACGTCGACCGGCTGCTGGCACGGCTTTCTGCGGCTATCGTGCCGTGGGAGCAGCTGAACCAGGCTGGCGCGGCCATTCAGCACAGTGTGCAGTCGAGCGAAACGATCGAACGTTATGTGCTGGACATCTGGCAGGCAACCGAAACGCCGCAGCGTTTCGGTATCGCACTCGACGGCGTGGACATGGATCGGCTCATTCTGGCGGGCGCGAGCCCGCGCGGCATGAGCGCGCTGTTGCGCGCGGCACGCGTGGTTGCGTGGCTCGCGGGACGCACGCATCTGATTCCCGAGGACATTCATGCGGTGTTGCTGCCGGCGCTCGGCCACCGCGTGTTCTTCACGCCGATCTACGAGTTGCGTCGTCAGGAACTGGCGGAGGCGCTGACCGCGCAGATCGTCGACCGGCTTGCAGTGCCCTGATCCATGAAAGAAATCGCGGAATTCCATTACCGTTTGCCGATGCGTTCGTCGGGATTTCGGCCCGGCTCGCATCGCGGATCGAGCTTTGGTGCCGGCCAGGAATTCGCAATGCATGGCCGCCTGTTCGACTATCCGGATCCACGTCGCATCGATCTGCGGGCAAGCGTGCGTGCGGCCCGGTCGGAGTGGCTCGTGAGAGTGCATCTGCAGCGCGCCGCGGTGCCCGTGCAGGTGCTCGTGGATGTGTCGGCGTCGATGCGTTTCGGCACGCGCCGCAGCAAGTTGCAGGTGGCTGCGGATTTCGTCGAAGCATTGGGGTACAGCGCGTTTCGCGTCGGCGATCCGTTGGGGATGCTCGCGTTCGATAGCGGCGCGCGCGACGACCTCTTTATGCCGCCACGCTCCGGGCGCGGCATCGGCAATTTGCTTGCGGGGATGTTGCGCGAGAGCGCAGATGTGGACGCGGGAACGGGCGCGGACTTCGCTGCGGCAGCGGTCTCGGGTAACCGCAGCGGCAACCGCAGCGGCGATGGCAGTGGCATTGGCAAGCGCAACGGCAGCGGCAGCGGCAGCGGCAGCGTCGGCGCGCTGCAACGCATTGCGTCGACGCTTGCGGGCCGTCAGGCGCTGGTCTTTCTCGTCTCCGATTTCCACTGGCCGCTTACAGCGTTGCCGGCGGTGCTCGATCTGCTGGTGCATGCGTATGTGGTGCCCATCGTCGTGTGGGACGCTGCCGAGATTGCGCCGCCTGCGGGCGGTCCGCTGCTTGCAGTGAGGGACGCCGAGTCGGGTGCGCGGCGCACGCTCTGGTTAAGCGCCGGCGCGCGTGAACGCTGGCACGAAGGCGTTGCACGGCGCCGCGCGGAACTCTCGCAGATGTTCGGCAAACGCGCGATGCAACCGTTCTACATCGAAGGCGAGTTCGACCCCGAAGCGATGTCACGCTATTTTCTGGAGGCAATCGCATGAGAGCAAATGGTTCGTCGCGCCGCCTCCGGTTCGCCTTCTTGCTAGCTGTCTCACTGATGCCGGCCACGATGCCGTCCACCAGCAGCGCAGCGGCGAGCGGTGCGGCCTTGCAGCCGACGGTGCAGGAACCGCGCGCATTCGGCTATCTGCTGGGCGACGTCCTCACGCAACGCATTCTGCTGAAAGGCGACGGCTACGATATCGGCACCGTAACGCCGCCTTCGCTCGGTCGCACCGATTCGTGGCTCGAACGCCGGCGGGTTCGTAGCGAAACCGACGCCGACGGTCGCCGGTGGATGGCGATCGACTACCAGGTCGTCAACGTGCCGACGACACTCACGCAGGTTGCGTTGCCTGCGTTGTCGCTGACGTCGTCGTCCGGCGCGACGCTTCAGGTCGGCGAATGGCCGCTCAGCATCGGTCCGGCAACGCCCGCAAATCCGTTCAACGTCGGCGACCTGCAAGCGCTGCGTCCGAACCGCCAGGCGCCTGCGGTGCCTACAGCGCCGCTTCGGCGGCAGGCGGGCTTTGCGCTTGGCTTGCTCATGCTGACCGTGTTGTCGTGGGCTGGCTGGTGGTTCTGGCGCAACGCGCGCGAGTCGGCGCGTCTGCCGTTTGCACGCGCCTGGCGGGAGTTGCGGCACATGCAGCGAAAGCCACGAGCGAGCGGGCCGCCTGGGGACGCGTCTGCCGAGGCATGGCTTTGCCTGCATCGCGCGGTGAACGAAACGGCGGGCCACGTAGTGCATGTCGGCGCGCTGTCGGGCCTTTTCGTTCGAGCGCCCTATCTGCAACCGTTGCGCGCGCAACTGGAGCGGTTCTACCGGCAATCGGCCGAGCGCTTTTTCACGCCTGCGCCGACGGGCGACGCCTATCCGCTGCGCACTCTGTGCGAGGCGCTGTATCGCGCGGAGCGGCGCCACCAGCGATGAACGATATGGCGCTCGACCTGGCTCACCCCTGGCTGCTGGCGCTGCTGCCGCTCGTGTTGCTGCCGCTGTTGCCTCGTCGCGCCGACACGCTCCCGTTCTCGTGGATCGCATGGCTGCCCGACGATCGCGCCGGGCGATGGATCGGTGCCGTCGCGCAGGGCAGTGCGGTGCTGGCGATGCTGGCGATCGTCATCGGTCTGGCCGGTCCTGGGCGTTCGCCTCGGGAGGTGGTGCGAACGGGCAGCGGCGCGCAGATTCTGATTCTGATGGATCGCAGTGCCAGCATGGACGAGCCGATGAACAGCAAAGGTGTCGAGGTGAGCGCAGGGGAATCGAAGAACAGAGTGGCGCGCGCTTCGTTGACGCAGTTCGTCGCCCAAAGGCCGAATGACCGGCTCGCATTCATGATGTTCGGCACGAGCCCGTTGCTTGCAATGCCGTTCACCTACGACCATCGCGCGATCGACGCCGCTATCGCCGGTACTGCGGTAGGCCGCGGCATGCCCGATACGCAACTCGATCTCGGGCTGCTCACGGCAATCGGTGAATTCAATCAGCAGCATTCGTCGAGCCGCCGCGCGATCGTTCTCGTTTCGGACGGCGGCGCGAAGCTCGACGCACGCGAGCGGCAGTTGATCGAGGACGGCCTGCTGCGCAATCAGATCGCGCTGTACTTCATCTATTTGCGCAGCAGCGTTTACAGCCCCGATCTGAACGCGGCCGTACCTGCGAGCGAGTCTTCCGCTGAAGCTGAGCTGCACCGTTATTTCCTGTCGCTTAAAACACCTTATCGTTTGTTCCAGACCGGTAACGCAAAAGCAATGAGGGACGCGATGGCCGAGATCAACCGCCAGCAAAATGCGCTGACTACGTTTATCGAGCGTTTGCCGCGCGAGGACTTCAGTCCGTACTGCTTCGCGGTCGCGCTTGCAAGTTGCGTGCTGCTGATGGCACTACGGCTCTTTCAGGTGCGGGTGTGGTCATGAAGCGCTCGTCGGTACATACGATCTTCGGAGCCGTGGCGCTGTGCTGCGCGGCCGTAGCGGCTTACAACTGGATCGAAGTGCAGCGTGCGGAGCAGGTGAACCGGACCGTTGCGGCAACCGTCGTTGCGACCAAAGCGGGGTCCAAAGATGCAAAGCGCAGCGTTGCCAGCACCGACGATGCGCCCCAGGTCAGGCTCGCGCGTGCAGTGGCTTTGTCGAAAGACGGCGCCTACGATGCGGCGGGCCCACTCTTCGAGTCGCTGATTCGGGAGCAGCCCGAAGGCGAGGTCGGACGCGCGGCGCTGTTCGATCTCGGCAACCTGTACCTGCGGCAGGGGATCGGACATAGCCCTTCCGGCGCGATCGAATCGCTTGCAATGGTCGAGGAAGCCAAGGCGCGCTACCGCAGCCTGCTACGCATTGCACCGGACGATTGGGATGCGCGCTACAACCTGGAACGGGCGTTATGGCTCGCCCCCGAAACGCGTTCCGCGTCGGGCGCGCCGGACGTCAAGGAGCAGCACGACGTCAAGGTGCGCGATCCCGAAAGCAAGGATTTGCCGTGAGCCTCGGGGCCCAAACACGTGGTTTTTTCGCAGGCCGTCACTGGATGATGCCCGCCGCGCTCGTGCTGCTGATTCTCGCGTTCACCTTGCCGCCGGTGGCGTTGCCGCGCGACACGTCGAGCTATGTTGTCACGTTCGATATCACGCAGAGCATGTACGTTGAGGACGTCGTGCTGAACGGCGCGCCGGTGAGCCGGCTCGCGTTCGCGCGCGCCGCGATGCGCGAGGCACTCGGTCAATTGCCGTGCGGCTCGAAAGTCGGCTGGAGTGCATTCACCGGGCAACGGAGTTTTCTGCTCGTGGCGCCGGTCGAAGTCTGCGGCAACTATGACGCGCTGCTGTCGTCGCTCGATCGGATCGACGGGCACATGCGCTGGACGAACTACAGCCGTATTGCCGAAGGCGGTGTGTATTCGGCGGTTCGCGTGGCGCAGGAGATCGGCGACAGCACAGCCGTCGTGTTCCTCACCGATGGTCAGGAGGCGCCGCCGCTGCTGCCCTCCGACGCGCTGAAGCAGGATATCAATCCGGCTCACGTGAAGGGCTGGTTGATCGGCGTCGGCGGCGATCAACCAGCGCCTATTCCGCGCAGCGATGCCCACGGAAATCGCATCGGCTACTGGCAGGCGGACCAGGTTGTACAGGTCCCGCAGATGCACGCGTCCGCGACTCATGCCGAGAGTCGCGAGGAGTTGTCGGCGTTGCAGGGGCACTATCTGTCGTCGGTGGCGGGGCAAGTCGGGTTCGGCTATGGGCGCCTCATCGACGCCGCGTCATTGCGCGACGCGTTGCTCGATGCACGGCTTGCTCACCGGGAAAGCGTGCCGACCGATTTGCGCTGGTGTCCCGCAGCGCTCGCGCTGCTGCTGCTCGTCTGGCGCTTCATGCCGGATATCGTCGTTGTCTCCGCGTGGATGCGCGGCGGCGCGCGCCTTTTCCGTCCTGCGCGAGGCGCTCGCGCAGATAGCGCACCGCTTGCTGGCAACGTGCGGACAGCGGCCACCCGAAGCGAGGGATCGATCACGACGTAGCAATGACAGCTGCGCCTCGTTCTTCACCGCTGTTTCAGTGAGGATACAGATACCGACGCTTCAGATGGTCCCCGCGACTTCTTTCAGTATGCTCATCGGACCGCGCGTCCGGATGATGTCCATTTGTGTTTCGTCGCGCACGAAAAGCGATCCGGCAAACCCCAACGCGTTAATCGAAATGCCCTCGCTGTGTTCGGCGCGGCGAGGCACGAGCATCATCCATCGCGTGGTGACGAGCAGGTTATAAGGTGCCGATTGCAGCGGTTCACCGTTCACATCGACAGCGTGCAATCCGGTTGCGGCGAGCAACGACATGTACCGCTCGAATGCACTGTGCGCCAGTTCCAACGGACGCGATACAAGCGCCGGATCGAAGCCGACAAACGCATGCGCAAAGCCGAGGCCCGGCACCGTACCGACGGAGCCGTCCATGCGCGCCGACGCCAGCAGCGGTTCTATCGGCAGTTGTGGCGTAGTGTCGTCGAGCGGCAAGGGCGCGATCTGTAAATGCTTATGAAGCTGACTTGCGCCGGCTTCGGGGCCGCCGTTGTAAAAGCCGAGACTGTCGAACTGCGTCAAGCAAGTGAAGAGCGCGCAGAAGTCCGCGAGATTCAACAGCGCTTGCTGTAGCTCGAAGCGACGCGTAACGACCAGCACATGGTGATCGATCACGTTGAATTTATTGAGCAGGACGAGATGCGTGTCGGAAATGTCGGCGACGAACAGATCCGGGTCGTAGGGCAGGAAAGGGTTAGACGCGCGAGCGCCGGTCGATCCGGCTTTGCGCTGCTGCGCTTCCTTTTCTTTGCGGGCGAGGCTTGAGATCTGCCGGACCACAAACCGCACGCCGCCGTCATCGATGGTAGTGCGGCTCGTTTGTATCGGAAGCAGCGCGCCGCGATCGAGCGCATGTGCGGTTTGGCGGACGATGGCCGGCCATAACGCGCCGGCTTGCTCGGGAAGGGACGTGTTCATCGAAAGAGGCAAGCCCTGTTTGAACGACATGCAGCTTCCTTTATACACTCGGCCGACCTGCCTCGCGCGGCGAAGGTGCCGCCTGTCACCGTTCAGTTTTCTGCGACGAGTTAGCGCCTCAGTTCTGCGATGATTTTCTCCGCGAGAAAATCGCACGGCGGCCGTTTCGAAGCCGTGCTTCGCGCGAGCACGACTTCGAGCGCTGCGATTTCGGGCAGCCCCTGCGCATGACCGAGCAGCGCGAAATGCGCGGGTACGGCGCATTGTGCGAGCGGAACGATCGCGAGGCCGGCTTCGGCCATCGACACGAGACCCATCAGACTCGGACTTTCATACGAGGTCCGATAGCTGATCTTCGCGTGTTCGAGGCTGCGGATCGCGTTCTCCCGCGCGACGCTGCCGGGCAAAAACACGGCTATCGGCAACGGCCTTTCGCGCCAGATGTCGTGTGCGCTCGGCGACGCCGCCCAGACCATCGGCTCGAGCCGCAAAAACTCGCCCGACAATCCTTTGACCCGCGTTGCGCACACGAGGTCGACGGAACCGTCCTTCACCATGGGCGCGAGCGCGACGCTTGGCAGGCCGACCACCCGGATTTCGACCTTCGGATAAGTTGCGGAAAATTTTTTGAGGATCGGCGGCAGCAGCGAGGACGCGTAGTCGTCCGGCACGCCGATACTCACGCGGCCGGTGACGTCGGGCCGAACCACGGCGGCCCACGCTTCGTCGCGCAGCGCCAGCATGCGCCGCGCGTAAGCAAGCAGCACTTCGCCGTCCTGTGTCGGTATGACGTTTCTCGGCTTGCGCACGAAAAGCGGCTTGCCGAGCGCGTTTTCGAGCGTCTTGATCTGCATGCTCACCGCCGATTGCGAGCGGTGCACGACTTCCGCCGCGCGGCTGATATTGCCGGTTTCCGCGACGGCGACGATCATCGTCATCACATCGAGATCGAGTGCTTTCAAGGTCTGGTATCAGAAAATCAAATAGATTCCATCAATATTACGCGATTTTCTTAAATGTTGACGTGCGGCATAGTGCAGCCAAAGGAGCCAGTGTATGAACGCCCGAACCGATTTCTCCCTGCTTGCCGCGCCCGAACTCTCGTTTGCGACCATCGCATCGGGCATTAGCGTGCCGTATGTCGAGTGCGGAACGGGAGAGCCGCTCGTTTTCGTGCATGGATCGCTGTGCGACTACCGCTACTGGAGTGCACAGACAGCCGCGCTGTCCGGGCATTTCCGCTGCATCTCGGTGAGCTTGAGCCACTACTGGCCCGCAGCCTACGCGTGCATTCAGGGCGAGTTCGGCTGGCAGACGCATGTTGCCGAACTGGCCGAATTCATCGAGGCGCTCGGCATCGCGCCTGTGCATCTGGTCGGCCACTCGCGCGGCGGTTGCGTCGCGTTCAACCTGGCGCGCGAGTACCCGCGACTCGTGAAGACGCTTACGCTTGCGGACCCAGGCGGTCCGTTACAGATAGACGGCATGCCCGACGCGTCGCTGCCGACCGCGACAAACGCGCTGCGCGCGCGCGTTGTGGACCTGATCGAAGCAGGCGAGATCGACGCGGGTCTTGAACTGTTCGTGGACTCGGTCAGCGCCCCGGGCTCATGGCGCAAGAGTTCGGTAGCCTTTCGCACGATGGCCACGGACAACGCGGCCACCTTGCCAAAACAGCTGCGTGACCCGTTGCCCGCATATTCGCGCGACGCGGCGCGCGGTGTGAAATGCAGGACGCTGTTGATCGAAGGGCAACGCAGCCCTCGCATGTTTCGCAACAACGTCGAAAAACTCGCGGACTGGATCGACTTCGCGGACAAGCAGACCATTGCGGGCGCGTCGCACGGAATGAATGTGTCGAACGCTGCAGCTTTCAATCGGCTCGTGCATTCGTTTGCGAGCTTTTGAAGGTGCGTTTAAAGGTCCTTCTGAGGGCCGCCGCCTTGCGCTGAAACGCCTCGCGGCGGCGTCAATCCTCAAACACTTCCCGGCTCTGCTGCGGGAGCCCTCGTCCTCGCTCTGAGGAACCGGCCGCGAATCCAGTCCCTCAACGGAGCGACCAGCCGCTCCTGGAAATACACGGCCGCGATCACCGTTCCGATCAGATACAGCGGATAAGTCGCCATACTGGGTATGACTTCTTTGGAAGCCGCGACGCATTCGGAGAAGTGCGACGCGCACCATAGGGGCGATTTGCCGATAGACAGCAGTTTCAACACCTTCATCATGACGAGGAAGATCGGCACATGAATCGCAAATAGCGAGAGTGCCGAGTTCCCTAAACGAGTCGATAGCGCCGCGAATCTGGACGGAACCGAAAGGCCGGCGAATACGGCGACGAGCAACAGCTCTGCAGGCATCAATGCGCCGTTATGAACGAGATAACGTGTATTGATGGATCCATGCGACTCGAACCACGCAGCGGCTGCGAACGAGCCTGCAAACACCAGCAACGCTGCGGCAATCTTCATGCCGCTGCGGTGTATGGCGGTCAGATGTCCCTCGCGAAACAGTCCATACAGGACGATACCGCCCAGAAATTCTGGTAGTCGCAGCACCGGGTTGCGGGTGACTATGCCGACCGCGGCGGGACCGTACCAGTGCATCAGTGTCGCAAGCACAGGCGGGACGAGGTAAAGCACCCACAAAATCAGTAACAGCCGGTGTTTGTTTCGGGCTTTGAGAAGCCGCGGCGCGAAAAACGGAAACGCGAGATAGAAGAAAAACAATGTCGCCAGCGACCATGATGGCGGATTAACCGAACCGTATAGCGGATTCCACACCTGCAGCAAGAACAGGTTCAGCACGAAATTGATAGCGGTCTCGGTGGGGCCGAGCGTAACGTAGTGCTCTGCGTCGTCGAGCGACATGATCGCGAACTGCTGGTATCCGCGCGTGCCTGCCGCCGAGACGAGAAGCACCAGTACGAGCGCAATGAGATGAACGGGGTAAAGATTGGAAAGGCGCTTCACGAAAAACTCGCGCGTGCCGCCCCGCAACTCGATGCTTCGCCCGAAGTAGACGTGGGCCAGAATGAAGCCCGACAAGATGAAGAACGAACTCGTGGCGAAGCCGCCCAGGTTGGCCAACTCAACGAACGGAAGCGTCACGTACTGCGGATACTGATGTATCGAATGAAACACCATCAAATACACAGCCAGCGCGAAACGCAGTACATCCAGGCCAACGAACTTGTTCATCATCACTTCCATGCAAATGTTGCGGTGACATCAGGTGCAACGCACCGGGCATGCTTTGAAGATTGAAACGAACCGCAAACAACAATTGAACTTGCTTCGGATGACTAAAGGCGACGACGGGCAAGAGGATTTGCAATGTAACGAACGGCGAAATCGGAGAGCGTCGAGAAAGGCAGCAAACAGAGACTCGACAAAGCGAGCGTGCCAATCTTTTTCTTGTAGCTCCAGAACGGGTTCCCCACGATAGAGCGGAAGTAACTATGCGACTGCCGGCTGACCCATCGCCAGCGTTTCGTGAACGGCGCCTGATAAACGGCAGAGCAGAAATGGGCCTTCTCAAGCGAAAAGTCATGAAACGACAGCGGAAGTTCGATCCCCAGACGCGCGCGCGCCATTTGCCGCAGAATGGCCCAGCGTTTGGTCAGCGCCTTGGGTGCTTTGTCGTTGCTTTCGGAGTTTGCGAAATCGATCCCCGAGTTTTCGGTGCGATGCACGCGGTAAGCACCGAGCGATTCCGGAATCGTTGCCACGGCTCCTAACAAGGCGACGCCGTAGATCGCATAAAAGTCCGCTCCGTAGCGATTGATATCAGCCTCTGGAACGGGAAATATCTTCTTTAATGCGCTTGTGCGGTAAGCGTTGCCCGATGCAGGCGGCGACGGATATAACCATCCCTGGCGCAAGGGGCTGCCGCAGTCGCTGGGAGCCGCGGAGTGCGGTACATATGTACCCGACGGCTTGCCTGCGGGATCAATGACGTCGAGCCGGAATTGGACCTTGACGAAGTTGCCGCTATCGAACACGCGCATGACTTTCGACACCGCGTGAGAATAAAGCAGATCGTCGGAATCGAGCAGAATGACAAATTCTGTCTCTATCAGGTTCACTGCATCGTTATATGCGGATACCTGGCCGCCATTTTGCTTGTAAAGCGCTTTAACGCGGCAGCCGTAACTTTCTATGATCTCACGCGAGCCGTCGGTCGATCCGTCGTCGATTACGAGCACCTGAGTAGCCGGATAATCCTGATCGAGGGCTGAGTTGATGGCCTTAGCGAGGAAGCGGCCATAGTTGTAATTGCAGATGACGATTGTCACGTTTTGCATATTTATTCACCACCTGTCATGAACCGGGAGCGCAGCGTACCCGCGACTACTGCCCGCCTTGGGTTCGCTCGCGCTGGCCTCTGAAGCCAGCACGAATCAATTTACCTTTCCGTTCGTTGCCCCGCCAACGGGCGGTAGTGCGATATGTGCGGTTGATAACACAACTGGACGCGGCTCGCGTGAGCTTCGGTAATGCGGGGGAAATGCCCTTATGCGGCGCGCGTTACCTGACAAAAGTTGCCGAAATAAACCGGCAAACGTTACGCCGCTTGCGTCGACGGAATCGGTAAAGGTGGCCTTGCTGAAAGGAACGCGTCGGGCACGAGTTTTCCCCACTCGTAGTCGACCTTGTCAGGCGTGAATGGCAGTACGCCCGCGCCGGGCGTAAACGTCAATTCGCCGAAGTAAATCTGGTTATCGGGCGCATACAGGTCCACGCGAACATAATCGAAATCGCTGCATAGCCTGGTGGCGGCGTCCAGAATGGCTTCCAGGTTCTCCGGGCGGGGCGACGGCTCTGCACTGGGTTTGTAGGCGCCAATCGCCATGTCCAGATGGTTCCAGTTGGCGTCGTATATGTCGCCATGCGTGTTCGAGCCGAATCGGTCCGAGATCACCAGAATGTAAATGGTAGGCCTTCCACTTCGGCCGCCGAAGCAGTGCAGTTTGTAGTCGGCGGGAATCTGGCCGCTCTTGTCGAGCAACAGGTGTTCGAAGAAAACGCGTGGCTCGATCTGGCGATAGTGTTTCTCTCGCGCGATCTTGTAGAAGTCGAGTGTCAACCAGTGATCGGCAAGCTCTCGCAGTTCTTCGAAAGAGCGTGTGGACTTGTCTCTCACCACCTCCACATAGCTGCTGCCGTGATTGGCTTTCATCACGAACGAGTTCGGCAGCGCATCGAATACTTCTTTCGAAAAGGTGTCCGGCGCGGCGAGCAACGGAATTACGTGCTCCTCGCCCAGCACTCTCGCTACATATTTTCTAACCGTAAGCTTGTCGGTCAGCTCCGCGAACCACGGATCGGGCCGCAGGCTTTTACGCAAGATCTTCTCATTGAAGGTAGTAGGGCGCAGCAGGCTCGGATAGCGGCCAATTTCTTTGTGATGCAGCAAGCTCAGGAACAGTGGCGCCGGTAATAGTGACTTGGCCGCTTCCTTTATCTTGCGAACTGTCGATTGGCGGCGCAGTGGGGCGGTACTTGTGGACGATGGCGCTTTTTGTTGAGGTACAGAAGGGCCGGATTCACCCGGAAACTGGACTGAATTGGTCGTCGTCATTTTTCGAATTCCCGTAAGTTATTCGCGCTACATCAGGGGCCCGGCCAGGCCTGCCGATGTATCACGATGCGAGGTTAACGTACGGAAGTCGCGCTAATTGCCAGCGTCGCTAAACGAAGGTGTTTTGGCCTAATCCCATGAAGGCGGCCGATTGTGCGCGGACATGTTTTCGAACCGAAAGCATGTGGCTGCAGGGTACCGCGCGCCTTGCGGGGCGCTGGCCCTTAAGGATGAAACCTTTCGGTTTGTTATTTTTAAGAACGATTAAGGACTTGGACAAGGACTCGGCGCAAGCCCGTCGATAGACTGCATTCCAGTTTTTCCTCGCTTGTGAAGCGAATGCGGCATGTTTTCCCTGTTCAGCAAACCCTTATCGACACTTAGGACGTACAAAGCCATGGCTAATCCGAAACTGCAAGTCCTCACGCCTGCGAACTCGCAGATCATCTTTATCGATCACCAGCCGCAAATGGCTTTCGGCGTCCAGTCGATCGACCGGCAGGTGCTGAAGAACAACGTGGTTGGCCTTGCCAAGGCCGCACGCGTGTTCAACATTCCCACGACCATCACGACGGTGGAATCGGAAAGCTTCTCCGGCTATACGTACCCGGAGTTGCTGGACGTGTTCCCCGGCCACAAGGTGCTGGAACGCACGTCGATGAATTCGTGGGACGACCAGAAGGTTCGCGACTCGCTCGCCGCCAACGGCCGCAAGAAAGTGGTGGTGGCGGGTCTGTGGACCGAGGTCTGCAACAACACCTTCTCGCTGTGCGCAATGGACGAAGGCGACTACGAGATCTACATGGTGGCAGACGCGTCGGGCGGCACCTCCAAGGAAGCGCATGAATATTCGATGCAGCGCATGATTCAGGCCGGCGTTGTTCCGGTGACGTGGCAACAGGTGCTGCTCGAATGGCAACGCGACTGGGCTCACAAAGAGACGTACGAAGCAGTCATGGGCATCGTCAAGGAACATTCCGGCGCATACGGCATGGGCGTTGACTACGCGTACACGATGGTCCACAAGTCGGCGCAGCGCGCGGCCGGAACGCACGAAGTTCTCGCTCCTGTGCCTGCACGCAAGTAAGCGCTTAGGCCGCATGTTGCGGCCAGCGCGTCGCATTGCCCGGCTTCAGGTCTGGACATGCGGCGCGTAAATCACGGCCGGATCCCGCTGGATCGGGTCATGCAGCGCCTGCACGAGTTCAGCGCGATGCGTGAGCACGGCGCGCTGATTGATCGAGCCTTTGTCGGTTATTTCACCGAGATCGAGCGACGGCGCGACGTCGAGCAAACGCATCCGTGCGATCGTGGTCGCGCCGCCTGTCGACTCGCGATTGAGCCGATCGAGCAATTCGACGAAGAACTGCCGCACGGCGGGCGCGCTCACGACTTCGGACGCGCTCGCCGACGAAGGCAGTTGCGCGAGGCGCCGGCAGTCGTCGAGTCGCGGGAACACGAGCAAGCCCACGTCGTCGCAATTTAATCCAGAGACGACCACGTCCTGCACATACGGCGCGCCCGCCGAAATAACACGCGCGCGCATCGGGCCGACGCTGACAAAGGTGCCGGAACTGAGCTTGAAGTCTTCGGCAATGCGGCCGTCGAACATCAAACCCAGTTCGGGCTGTTGCGGGTCGACGAACTTCAGTGCGTCGCCACTGCAGTAATAGCCTTCGTCGTCGAATGATTTTCCAGTGGCTGCACCGTCCATTCGCCAATAGCCGCGCATGACGTGGGGACCGCGAAAGCGCGCCTCCAGCTTGTCCCCGATGGGCACGAGCTTCACTTCACAGCCCGGCGCGGGTACGCCCACATAACCGGCGGCCTTCGCGGGCAGCGTCGTGAAGAGGCACGACGGCGAAGTCTCCGTCATGCCGAGACCCGCCATGATGCGAATACGCTCGCCGCAAAAGCGCTCCGTAACGTGTTGCAGCCGGTCCCACGCGGCTTGCGAGAGTCCCGCTCCCGCAAAGAAATACACCTTTACGCGTGAGAAAAATGTCTCGCGCAGCTTGGCGTCGGTTTCAAGCGCGCTCGTCAGTTCTTCCCAGCCCTTGGGCACATTGAAGTAGATCGTCGGAGCGATCTCGCGAAGATTGCGCAGCGTTTCTTCGAACTTCTTGCCGACGGGCTTGCCGTCGTCGATATAAAGCGTGCCGCCGTTATAGAGCGCGATGCCCGCGTTGTGACTGCCGCCGAACGTGTGATTCCACGGCAGCCAGTCGACGAGTACCGGCGGCTCGTCGGCGAACTCGGGAAACGTTTCGCGTAGCATCTGCTGGTTGCTGCATAGCATGCGATGCGTCGTCGGAACGGCCTTCGGCAGCGTCGTCGAACCTGACGTGAAGAGGAATTTGGCTATGCTGTCCGGGTCGATCGCTTCGTGCGCGGCATCGACCGTAATCGGCGTTGTGTCGAGCAGCGCCGACAGCTTCGTGACAGGGCGGGCACAGCAACCTATGGACGTCACGACTTCGACATCGGTCGCAACAGTTGCGTCGATTGCAGCGGCAAATGCAGAGGCATCGGTCGCGAAGACAAGACCGGGCGTGAGCACATCGAGCGTATGCCTCAGCTTGCCAAAATCGCTGGAAACGAGCGAGTACGCCGGCGAAATGGGCGCGTACGGTACGCCGGCCCACATTGCGCCGAGCGCGATCATCATGTGTTCGAGATCGTTGCCGGAGAGGATCGCAACGGGCCGCTCGGCCGACAGGTTGCGCTCGAGCAGCGCCTGGCCGATGGCACGCGCACGCTGCAGCATTTGCGCGTAGCTGATGCCTTGCCATTCCCCGTTCGCGCCGCGGCGCGCGACGAGCCAGCGGTCCGGATGCGCACGCGCGCCGCTTGCCAGCCGGTCGGTCAGGCGCTGCGGATAGTTGCCGGGCATCGCGGCGGACTCCATGTACCACACGTCGCCGTCACGGCGAACGCGAGCGGGTGCCGAACCGATCCGCACTTCGCGATAGCGCACGGGCGTTTCTCTATCGACACTGGATTGCGTCGGCTGCAAATTCACTTATTGTCTCCTTCCCGCAGTCTTCGTCTGCTGCGAAGCATGCGGGATTCGAATGATGCCGCTGAACGGCATTCGTGTCAGATCGAGATGTGTTTGATCGAGCGGCCTAGATCGGATAGTGACGCGGACCCGTCTGGATCGTAATCCAACGCAGATCCGTGAACTCGGCAATCGACGCCTTACTGCCGAAACGTCCGTAACCGCTTCCCTTCACGCCTCCGAACGGCATCTGCGCTTCATCGTGAACGGTCGGTCCATTGATGTGGCATATGCCCGACTCCACACGTTTCGCGACGCTCATCGCGCGCGCGATATCGCGACTGAAGACAGCCGCGGACAGGCCGAACTCGCTGTCATTCGCCACTTTCACGGCTTCGTCGTCGGTATCCACGCGCAGCACGGTCACGACCGGCGCAAACGATTCTTCGGTGTAAAGCTTCATAGCCGGGAGAACGCCGTCGACGATGGTCGGCTGCATGATTGCGCCAGTCAACGTGCCGCCGCCGAGTACTTTCGCGCCGTGTTCCCGGGCGTCCTGCACGAGCGCCGTTGCGCGTTGCGCGGCTTGCGTGCTGACCATCGCGCCGAGCTTGGCATCCTTCGCGGTGGGTGCGCCGGCAACCAGCGTGCGCGCTTTCTCAGCGAGCTTGTCGACGAGCGCATCGGCCACGCTGCGATGCGCGATCACGCGTTCCGTCGACATGCAGATCTGCCCTTGATTGAAGAAGGCGCCGAACGCAATCGCGACCACGGCCGCGTCGAGATCCGCGTCTTCGAGCACGAGAACGGGTGCCTTACCGCCGAGTTCGAGCAGTGCGGGCTTGAGATGTTTGGCTGCATGCATCGCGATGATGCGGCCCACGTGGGTCGATCCTGTGAAGTTCACGCGACGCACGGCAGGGTGAGCGATCAACCGTTCGACGATGGCAGGCGCGTCGTCCGGCGCGTTCGTCACCACGTTGACGACGCCGTCGCCGAGTCCCGCATCCTGCAGAACGCTGCCAATCATTCTGTGTACGGCCGGACAGGCTTCCGATGCTTTCAGCACGACGGTGTTACCGCACGCGAGCGGCATGGCAACAGCGCGCGTGCCGAGAATCACCGGCGCATTCCACGGCGCGATGCCGAGCACGACGCCGCACGGCTGGCGCACCGCGAGAGCAATGTTGTCAGGCGTGTCGGTCGGAATCACGCTGCCGTCGATCTGCGTAGTCATGGCCGCGGCTTCGCGCAACATGTTGGCTGCGAGATGCACGTTGAAGCCGTACCAGTTGGCCATCGCGCCGGTTTCGGCCATGCCGCATTCGATGAACGCGCCCGCTCGCGCGTCCATGAGGTCGGCGGCTTTCAGCAGGCGCGCACGGCGTTCGGTCGGCCGTAGCGCGGACCACGCGGGAAACGCAGCGGCGGCAGCTTCGACAGCGGCGTCCGCGTCGGCGAGCGTGGCAGCAGGCGCGCGCGAAGCCACGCCGCCGGTAACCGGATCAATCCGCTCGAAGGTGGCGCCGCCCGACGCCGCACAGTCCTTGCCCCCGATCAACATACTTACTTCGTTCACGATGGCTGTCTCCTTTGCATGCTTTTTCCCGTGCTGCGCGCAGGTGCGGGCAGGCTACGGGATCAATATTCACCTGTTCGTCACTCAGTGCGCTTATACGCCTGAAGGCCAGGCTTGATCGATTTCTGGTCGAGGAATTGCCGCAAGCCTTCTTCACGTCCTTTCTCGGGATCGCGCAATTGCGCCTGGTCGAGCTTCGCATACAGATAGTCTTCGTTCTGCTCCCACGTCAGTTCGCGCGAGCGTTTGAAACCGTGCTTGGCGGCGCGCAGAACGACAGGGTTTTTCTCGAGCAGCTTCGCGGCCAACGCGACCGTTTTGGCACGCAGTTGTTCGAGCGGCACGCTGCTGTTGACGAGTCCCATTGCAGCGGCTTCTTTCCCGTCGAACGTGTCGCCCGTCATGATGTAGTACAGCGCCTGACGATGCCCGACCGTATCCGCCATTGCCTTGCTGACCAGATTACCCGGCGGAATGCCCCAGTTGATTTCGGAGAGGCCGAACACGGCTTCGTCGGCCGCGATAGCCAGATCGCACGCGACGAGCGGTGAGAAGCCGCCGCCGAAACACCAGCCGTTGACCATGGCGATAGTCGGCTTCGAGTACATGCGAAGCAGTTTCCACTGCCATTGGCATGCGTCGCGGCGAATCTTTTCCTGCAGAATCTCCGGACCTGCATCGACTTCGCGGAAGTACTCCTTCAAGTCCATGCCCGCCGTCCATGCGTCGCCGGCGCCTGTCAGCACCAGTACCTTTGCGTCCGCGTCCAGTTCCAGCGTTTCCAGTACCTGGATCATTTCGCTGTTGAGCGTGGGACTCATTGCATTGCGTTTCTCGGGGCGATTGAACGTCACCCATGCAATGCCTTCCTGGACTTTCACGTCCACCGTCTTCCAGCGACCCTCATAACTTGCCATTTCGTAGCTCCAGCGCGCCTGTGCGCGTATCGATGTTTGTCGTGATGTGCGAGCACCCGACAGCGTTTGCTCTAAAGCTTCAATGCACGCGCAGTATCAGGTAGCCTGATACAAGTCTATTATCAAGCGGCTTTGGACACAATCGCCGCGTGATCGGTGAAAACCCTTGCGTTGAAAGTACCTGGGGTATTCACCAAAGACGCTCATCTTGTTTTGTCAGGTCGCCTGATATTTAATATGCTCCATCGCGACTGACCGTAGCGCGTTCTCATGAACGCGCTTTTGTTCACCCATGATGTCAGGAAGCCTGATACATGGGGCGATAAGGATGCATCGGCGGCCATCGACACAATAAACAGCAATCAACTTGCATTGACCGGAGCAGGACGCGAAAGCGGCGGCTCCGGCCGACAGGAGACAGACATGAAATCCATCAGAACAGCACTGCCGGCAGACGGCATGGCGCAAGCCACCGCGCGAACGGGCGCCGCCGTCACGTTGAGTCTTTGTTTTGCGGTTGCCTTGCTCGAGGGGCTCGACCTTCAATCGGTGGGCGTCGCGGCGCCGCGCATGGCACGCGAGTTCGGCCTGAGCGTCGCGCAAATGGGGCTTGCGTTCAGCGCGGGCACCTTCGGGCTATTGCCGGGCGCGATGTTGGGCGGAAGACTCGCCGACCGCATCGGTCGCAAGCGGATACTGATTCTGTGCGCGTGTCTGTTTGGTCTGCTGTCTATTGCGACTGCGTTCGTCAGCAGCTTCGGCATGCTTGTTTTCGTCCGCGTGTTGACGGGTATCGGACTGGGCGGCGCGTTGCCGAACCTGATCGCGCTATCGTCGGAGGCGGTCTCGCCGAAGTTGCGCAATACCGCCGTTAGCGTGATGTATTGCGGTATTCCTTTCGGCGGAGTGATCGCCTCGATTGTCGGCATTGTGAGCATCGGCGATACGCAATGGCGACACATCTTCTATGTGGGCGGCGCAGGGCCACTCATTCTGGTGCCGCTTCTGCTCGCATTCCTGCCTGAGTCCTCCGCGTTTCGCCGCGCGTCACACGGCATGAACGCGAAGCCCGCGCCCGTCGGCGAAGTGCTGTTCGGCGGGAGCCGGGGGCTCTCAACGCTGCAAATCTGGATCAGCTACTTCTGCACGCTGATCGTTCTGTACTTCCTGCTGAACTGGTTGCCGTCATTGATGGCGGCACGCGGACTCGCGCGCGCGGAAGTCGGTTATGTGCAGATCTTCTTCAACATCGGCGGCGGCCTGGGCGCGCTTTTCATCGGCATGTTGATGGACCGTTTGCGCGGCGGTGTGGTGGTGTCCGGCATGTACATCGGCATTATCGCGTCGCTCGCGGCGTTGTCGATCGCGCCGGGTTTCGCGGCGCTGACGGTATCCGCGTTCTTCGCCGGGATGTTCGTGATCGGCGGCCAGTCGGTACTGTATGCGCTCTCTGCTGCGTTCTACCCGACAGCGATGCGAGGCACCGGTGTCGGCGCAGCGGTCGCGGTGGGGCGCGTCGGCTCGGTGGTTGGCCCGCTTGCGGCGGGCCAGTTGCTGGCCATGGGCCGCAGTTCGTCGACGGTGATCGGCGCGAGCATTCCGGTCACGCTGATTGCCGCGGCGGCGGCTCTGATGCTGATTCGCCGTCCGCGCGCGAACGATTGATCAGACATACTTATTAAGTCAACTGAAAAAGAAAACACAACGTTTGGAGACGACAACGATGCAAACAGTCACGACCCGCCTTTTTATATCCGGCGCCCTGTGCGCGCTGAGTACGACCGCGCTCGCGCAGTCGAGCGTCACGCTGTACGGGATCATCGATACCGGTGTGGAATACGTATCGCATGCGAACGCCGCAGGCGGCCATGTGTTTCGTATGCCGGCGGTAACGGGCGAGCTGCCTTCGCGTTGGGGCCTGCGCGGTGCCGAGGATCTCGGCGGCGGCTATAGCGCCGTCTTCACACTGGAAAGCGGGTTCAACGTTCGCGACGGCAGTTCCGGCCAGGGCGGGCGGCTGTTTGGACGGCAGGCGTTTGTCGGCCTCAAGGGGCCATACGGGACCATGGCATTTGGCCGGCAATACACGATGACGTATCTCGCGCTGCAAGGCGCCGACATCATCGGCCCGGACATCTACGGCATGGGTTCGCTCGACGCATATGTGCCCAATGCGCGTGCCGATAATTCGGTGACGTACATGGGCACTTACAAGGGCTTCACGCTCGGCGCCGGGTATTCGTTCGGCCGCGATTCGGCCGGCACGGGCAACTCGCCAGGGCAGGGCACTTGCGCGGGTTCGGTAGCGGGCCACCCGACCGAGTGCCGCGACTGGTCGGTAATGCTCAAATACGACGCGCCGAACTTCGGCGTCGCAGCTTCGTATGAGGAGCAACGCGGCGGCACAAATGCGCAGGCGAACTTCTTCGACGGCGTCGCTCCCACGCCGCTTGGCAACGCCGCCGACAAGGATGCCCGCACGCATGTGAGCGCCTATGCGCAGTACGCGGGCGCGAAGCTCGGTGCGGGCTGGCTGGGTCGGCGCGTCGTGACGGACTCGCCAGCGGTGCCGAACGTGCGCTCGGATCTGTTCTTCGTCGGCGCGTCGTACTTCGTGACGCCCGCGTTTCTGGTCGACGGCGAAGTGTTCCGCATCGTCAACAGTGCGCACGACTCCCGCGCGACGATGGGCGCACTGCGCACCACGTATCTGTTGAGCAAGCGCTCGTCGGTGTATGCGCAGGCCGCCTATCTGGCCAATAGCGCGAAGGCGCGCTATTCGGTAAGCGGCGGCGGTGGCGGCACGACGCCCGCCGCCGGCATCGGTCAGACAGGTGTAATGGTCGGCATCAAGCACGCGTTCTAGGAGACATCGAATGAGAAAGTCTGTAATTGCGGTATCCGTGTGCGCGACGCTTGGAGCATGCGGCGGCTCTTCCGATAACACATTGACGTTGCCGCACCTGAGCGCGGCGACACCGGCAACGCTGGTTGGAAGCTGCGCGGCGCTGGCGAGCAAGTTGTCCTTCGCCAACACCACGTTCAATTCCGTGCAGGACGTACCGGCCGGAACGCTGACGGTGGCGAGCAAGCCAATCGCCGAGCATTGTGTCGTTCAAGGGCAGATGAATCAGCGCGTGAGCGCTGTCGACGGAAAGACCTACGCAATCGGCTTCGAGATGCGTCTGCCCGTTGCATGGAACGGAAGGTTTTTCTATCAGGCCAACGGCGGGCTCGACGGCAACGTGGTGACGGCAACCGGCGAGATCGGCGGAGGCGGACCGCTCAACGATGCGCTGAACATGGGATTTGCCGTGATCAGTTCCGACGCGGGACACTCGTCGTCGCAGAATCCGCTATTCGGCCTCGATCCGCAGGCGCGTATCGACTACGGCTATAACGCGGTAGCGACCCTGACGCCGATGGCCAAGCAGGTCATTCGCACCGCCTACGGCAAGGCGCCGGATCGCAGTTATTTCGACGGTTGCTCGAACGGCGGACGTCACGCGATGGTGGCGGCGGCGAGATCGTCGGCCGAATACGACGGGATCATTGCGGGCGATCCGGGCTTTCATTTGCCGAAGGCGGCCATCGGCGAAATGTGGGGCGCGCAGCAATTCGCAAAGGTTGCGACTGCGACAACCGCGAATGGCCTGCCCGACATCAAGACCGGCTTTACTGCCGCCGAACGCCAACTGGTGGCGTCGCGGATCATTGCAAAGTGCGATGCACTAGATGGTGTCGCCGACGGCATGGTTCAGGACATTAAGGCATGCCAGGCGAATTTCAACCTGGCCGCGGACTTGCCGACCTGCTCGGGCAACGTGCGTGATGGAACGTGCCTGACTACCGCGCAAAAAGAAGCGATCGGCAACGTGTTTTCGGGCGCGCGCAACAGCGCCGGCACCGCGTTGTACGCGAGCTTTCCCTACGACGCCGGCGTGAGCGGCGCGGGCTGGGCGGCATGGAAGCAGAGCAACTCCATCACGCTCGACCCCGCCGCCGCTGCATTTACGTTCACGACGCCGCCGCAAAGCGCTTCGCTGCTGAGCCAGTTGTCATCGTATGCATTGAACTTCAGCATGGACACCGACGCACCGAAGATCTTTGCGACGAGCGGCGCGTACACGGAATCGTCGTGGTCGTTCATGACGCCGCCCGACGAGGCCAATCTCAGCGCGCTCAGGCAACGCGGCGCGAAGCTGATGGTGTATCACGGCACGAGCGACCCGGTGTTTTCGTCGAACGATACGACCGACTGGTATCAACGCGTGATGGCGGCCAATGGCGGCGATGCGAGCAGCTTCGCGCGGCTCTTCACGGTCGCGGGAATGAACCATTGCTCGGGCGGCCCCGCAGCCGATCAGTTCGACATGCTCACGCCGATGGTCGCCTGGGTGGAGCAGGGCAAGGCACCGGATAGCGTCATCGCGACCGCTCGCGATGCGAGCAATGCGATACCGAATAGCGAAGTGCCTGCGCAGTGGGGCGCGGGCCGCACACGGCCGCTGTGTCCGTATCCGAAAGTCGCGCGCTATAAGGGCGGCGATGTGAATTCAGCGGCGAGCTTCTCGTGTAGTTGATGCATGCGCGAGCCGCGGTTCCACGGCCCGTTACTGGTGACGACAGTAATGATGTTTGCGGTCTTGCGGCGTCGGCTGGACGCGTTGAGCGTCACCGCCGTCGCCGCTATTGTCCGCACACCGCGCATGCCGCGAACGTTTCAGTTATTGCGACTCGTACCACGAGTATGTCGGAAGCGAGCTGATTGGCGGCGTGCCGATCTGCAATGTGACGTCGCGCAACGAGGTCAACTCGATATTGCGCAGATCGCCCATGTAACGGCGCGAATCGCCGTTGTCGTTGATATACGCCACGACGTTCCCGGTGATGCCCGCGACGTTCGTGCTGGAGAGCGGCTGCCCCCAGATGTCGAAGAACTGACCCAGCGTGAACGTCTTGAGGGTTGGCGTTTCGATATGAATGATGCCGGTCTGGTCGTGCGTGTGCATTTCATAGTTGCACTGCGACAGTATGCCCACGTTCGCCGGCATGGCGAGCCATTGGCCGTCCTTGATGATCGCGAGATGCGCATGCACGTGGTACAGCTCGCTCATCCCGGCGGCACAGATCAAACCGTCGACCGTGGCGCCGTTTCCGCCGGTCGCCGTATTGCCGGCCGGCCAGTACTGGCTTCCCACCACGCCCAGATAGGCGAGCGTGACCGGATTCGGGTCGAAGGGCGGCGGATCGGTCCATGTGTAGGTGGGGATCTGCGTCAACGGCGTGCCGGTCATGATGGTGACTTCGCCATGCGGCGGAAGCACGAGACTCGCGGGATCGCCCTTGTATTGCGAAAGCGCGCCGCCGTCGTTCACATAGATCGTAACGGGTGATCCGCTCAGGCCCGCGACGTTCGACGCACCGAGCGTTTCGCCCCATATCGCAAAGAACTGGCCGAGTGTGTACGACGCGCCGGTGGTCGTATCCATGCGGATTTTGCCGCTTGCGTCGACGGTGTGCAGCGGATACGCGCAACCTGTCTGCGCCGTCATGGTCGGGCCGACCGTGCCGATGTTGGCGGGCACCGAGAGCAGGCGGCCGTTCTGATAGATCGACAGATGCGTGTAGGTATAGGCATTGCTGCGCAACCCGCAATTCAGCCCGCCGACCGGCTGGCCGAGGCCGCCCGACGATGTAGAGCCCGTGGGCCAGTTCGCATCGCCAAGCGTCGTGCCGTCGATCACAGGCGTAGCGGCGGCCAGTGTCGGTGTAGTCGCGCTCGTGCCCGATGCGCCGGATGCCGGTGCAGCGGCGCCCGTGTTCGAGGCACCCCCGCCGCCTCCGCCGCCGCAACCCGCGACGATCAGTAAAACACCAATGGCGACAAACCGTGAGCCCAGCCGTTCCAACATCGCTTACTCCATGCGGTGGTTGAAGATGAATTCGTAGAAGTAGATATCGCGCAGACTTCGCGGAGTCGCTTCGCTGCGTGGAGCAGCTGCGAAAGAAAGGCGGCGATGAAGCCGGCGCATGCTCGCGAGCCCGCACGAAATCGGCAGGTTGAGGGTAGCAGATGCGGTTAAAAAACGAACCCGATGAATCACAACGTTTTGCGACTATTTCTGTCGCATTTAGGGGTGTCGGGCGATGCATCGATGCGATTCACTTGAAATGCACTTATGGTTCAGCGGCACTTCGTCGAGTGCTTTTTAGGCGCAGTGGTTAATGGCGCATTGAGTTATCGGCAAGCTCCCAGAAAAGAGTGCATGCCTCCATTAGCGGAGCACTTCGTTCCGATACAAGTAAAATGCCGCAGTCGCCGCATCCTGCCGGCGTGGAACTGTCCGGTCAGCGATGCATGTCGATCTCCTCACCCTTTACCTGCTTTTAATCGGAACGCTATTCGCCAGTTCCGGAATGACGCTTTGGGAACACCAAAGCCATCCGCGGCGAAGCCGGGAGTTGCGAGTACTGGCAGCGGGATATGCGACGCTCGCAACCGGTTGCGCAGCGGCCGTGTTTCGTCACGATCTGCCCGCCCCGTGGGGCTCCGCGCTGAGCAATCTGGTCATTCTGACGGGCTACCTGCTGGTCCTGCACGGTGCCGCGTTGCTAAACGGGCGTCGATACCCGGCCGGTTCGCTCGCGTTGCTCCTTCTGATGGCGCTGACATGGGCAGTGGGCGGTGCGCGCTGGGAGAGCACCGTGTGGGCTTACGTGAGCGCGGTCGCAATCGCGGTGGCGAGCGGCATGACGTCCCGCGAGTTCCTTCGAAGCGACGACTTCAAAGCCTTCCAGTCACGGCGTATCGCGGTGACGGTGACGGCAATCCACGCGCTTTTCTATGCCTTTCGGGCTCTGGTTCTGCCTTGGCTCGTGACGCGGTACGGAATGGGCCTGCTGCCCACCATCGGCGCAATCACGATGTACGAGGGCGTCCTGTATTCGGTCATTCTGCCGATGACCGTGCTGAAGATGATCCGCGAGGAAACGCATGGCCAACTCCTGCACGAATCGCAAACTGACTACCTGACCCGTCTCGGGAATCGCAGATGGTTCTTCGAGGAAGGGATGCGTGTGCTCGGTGAGGGTCATGAAAGCGGTTCCGTGTCGCTGCTTGCGCTCGACCTCGACCACTTCAAGAAGCTCAACGATCGCTACGGTCACAAGACTGGTGACGAAGTGCTCAAATCATTCGCGGATGTCGCGCGCAGCGTGGTGGGGCGCGAGGCTGTGCTTGCCAGAATCGGCGGAGAAGAGTTCGCTGTGCTGTTGCCGCGCCATGACGAACGCCGCGCGCGCGAGGTGGGCGAGGCTATTGTCAGGCGCTTTGCACAGACCGTTTCGCACAGGGTGGACGGCGTTGATATTCAGGCTACGGTGAGCATCGGCCTCGCGCATTCCGGCGACGCGGGGCAGTCGCTTGCCGAACTGCTGGCCGCAGCCGACGAGGCGCTCTACCGCGCCAAATCGTTGGGCGGCAACCGGCTCGAATCGGCACAGAATGCCGCGCGCCTCAGAGTGGTTAGATAAGCGATCTTTCCCCAACGGCAACGTGCGTTTCATCGAGCACAGGTCTGTCCACCGACGCCCAGTCAGCCTGCCGCCTTTGACCGGCTGAGCCATTCTTCCAGCCCGATGCGGCCGAGGCGCGCTTCGCCCAATGGCACAAGCGATAGCTCCTCGACGCGACCGCCGAAGTAGCGCGCCTCCGGATCGCGCACCACTTCGCGCGGGTCACCGATTGCCTTCAGGTAGCTCGCGATGATTTCATCGAATGGGGCTCGTTGCGGACCCGCGATCTCGACAATGCCGTTGCGCGGCGCAGCAAGCGCGACATCGGCCACAAAGGCCGCGACGTCGTCGGATGCAATGGGCTGGAAGAGTCCGGGCGAGAGCCTGACCGTGTTGCCCTCGGCGCTCGACGCGGCAATGCCGCCCAGAAATTCCAGGAACTGCGTCGAGCGAATGATGGTGTAGGGAATGCCCGAAGCCTCGATCAGCTTCTCCTGTGCGACCTTGGCGCGGAAATAGCCGTTCTCCGGCGTCCTGTCGGTTCCCACGATAGAAAGGGCGACATGATGGCCGACGCCGGCAGCGGCCTCCGCGGCGTGAAGGTTGCGACCGGAAGTCTCGAAGAATTCGAGCACTGCGCTGTCTTCGAACGACGGCGAATTGGCCAGGTCGATGACCACTTGCGCGCCTTGGAGCGCCTCCTGAAGGCCTTCTCCTGTGAGCGTGTTGATACCGCTTCTGGGCGACGCAGCGAGCACGTCGTGACCGGCGTCGCGCAGAATCGTGACGGTCTTCGAGCCGATCAGGCCGGTGCCGCCGATAACAACGATCTTCATGATCGAGACCCCTCGTAATTGACGGCAAGACGCCGCATAGCTTCATGGTAGGCGGACGCCGGGCGTGACGCCATGCGCGTGCAGGCACTCACGGTGTTGTCTTTACCGCACCAATCGCGGCCCGGCACCGCGCGCATCCGTCTGACGAACTCGCGGTTCACTCGACCGTCGATAAAGCCGGCGCCGACATCACCGTCGTGTCGCATGGCGGGTTCATCGCGCGCGTTTGCTCGATCATGTAGTCGACGAACACGCGGATGCGGGTCGGAAGATGCTGGCGGCTCAGATAGCAGATGTAGTGACCTTCGTCGTCGGGCGCATATTGCGCGAGGCAACTCAGCAACTGGCGGTCGCCAAGCAGGTCACGCACCTGATAAGCCGGCAATTGTGCGATCCCGAGACCGTCGAGCACCGCCTGCAGGATCAGGTCAGGGTCGTTGTACGTGTGCTGCGCGGCGGGCTGATGCCGCAGCGGGCTGCCGTCCACCTTGAACTGCCAGTCCTTGACGCGGCCCGAGGCGTTGCGCAGGTTGATGCACCGATGATCCGCAAGCTCGTCGACGTGGCGCGGCAGACCGTGCTGGCGCGCATAGGCGGGCGATGCGCAGACGATCATCTGCATCGCAGTGAGTTGCCGCGCGACGATCCCGCTGTCTTCCATGCGCCCGTCGCGAAACGACACGTCCACGCGGTCGGCGGTGAAGTCGGCGGGGCGATCGTTCAGCAGCAGTTCGAGCGTGATGCCGGGATAGCGCGAGTGGAAGTCTCGCAATAGCGGCGCGACGATCTTGCGCCCGAAGCCGGAGGTCGACGCAATGCGCAAATGCCCGCGCGGCGGCCCGCTGCGCAGATCGCGCATGCCGTCGAGCGCCGCCACGATACGCTCGATGCCGGGCTGGCAGCTCTCGTAGAAGAGTTCGCCCTCGCGTGTGAGCGACGTGCTGCGGGTCGTGCGCAGGAACAGGCGCACTTCGAGTTGCGCCTCGAGCTTCTGCACATTGCGGCTAACCGAGGAGCGGCCGATGCCGAGGCGATCGCCCGCGCGGGCGAAACTGCCTTCATTGGCGACGGCCAGGAATGAAACGACGCCGGCATAGGTGGTCGCAAAGCTGCTCGCGAACGGGTCCTGGCTGCCGGCTACAGGGCGAGGTGATCGGTAATCTGACATGCGGCGCGACTCGTGAGGTCTAAAACCGGCTAGACGTATCAGTCGCGCCGTTTGTGACATCGCCCGCGGTTTTGCGTCGCCGGCGCCGCGCGCCGCATGTGGATTCAACCGTTCGAACAGGCCGCGGCAAGGCGCGCGAGCTTCTCGGGATTGCGCTGCACGAGGATGCGGACAATGCGCTCATTGTCCGTTTCGACCGCTTGTGCCGATTCGAGCTTGCCTTCGAAAAAGCGCAGCAGCGCCCACTCACCGTTGAGCACCACGAGCCTGATACTGAGCTCGCTGCCATAGCGGCGCGACGACGCGTAGAACAGCTGCGCGATTCTGCGGCCGCCGAGCATCGGCTGGGGCGCGCTCGGCACTTTGCCGCCGCCGTCGCCGATCAGCATGGCGTCTTCGGCGAGTAACGCGTTGATCGCGGGGAAGTCGCCGCGCTCGACGGCCTGCGCGAACATCTGCAAAAGCCGATGATGCGTCTCCTGCGGCACGGCATTACGCGGACGCTCTTCGCGAAGTTGGCCTTTGGCACGGCTCACGAGCTGGCGGCAGGCCGCCTCGCTCTTGCCGATTGCGCGGGCCACTTCGTCGTAGTCGGCATCGAAAACTTCGCGTAACAGGAAGGCGGCGCGCGCTTCGGGCGTCAGCCGTTCCAGCAGCATCAGGAACGCGACGGACACGTCGTCGCTGCGTTCGACCGCCTCCTCGGGCGTGGCGGGCGAGCCGGTCATTTGCGGTTCGGGCAACCAGATGCCCGTATAGTGCTCGCGCTGCGTTTTGGCAGCGCGCAAACGGTCGATGGACACGCGCGTCGTGACCGCGACGAGCCATGCTTCCGCGTTGTCGATTTTTTCGCGCGCGGCCGCATGCCAGCGCAGCCAGACGTCCTGCACGATGTCTTCGGCTTCCGCTACGGAGCCGAGCATTCGATAAGCGATTTTCTGCAAGCGCGGGCGCAGGCCGTTGAAGGCGCTGACGTCGTCGTCCATGGAGGTTTCCTGTTGCGTTGATACAGGCCTCGCTCGAAGAGCGGGCCGGCAACCGAATATTGCCATGGACGATCTGTCTTGCGAGCGACAGCCTTAAACGCCTGGGCGGCTCGACGGGAATCCGGGCAGGATCGGACTCCGGCGCGTGAGCGATGCAGCAGTCGCGCTCACGTGCCGCCTCTGGACCGGTTTCAGCCGAGCGCCACCACTGCGATCTCCACCAGCAATTCCGGCGCGGCAAGCTGCGCTTGCACGGTCGCGCGCGTGGGCGCGCAGCCTTGCGGAACCCACGCGTCCCATACCTCGTTCATACCGCCGAAGTCGCGCGCAATATCCGCGAGCCATACCTGGGCGGAAACGAGTCTCGTCTTGTCGATGCCGGCCTTCTCCAGGAAGCCGTCGATCTTCTCCAGCACCTTCGCGGTCTGCACTTTCACGTCCGGCGCGTGATCCGCGGAAGTCTGGCCGCCGATGAATACGAGGCCGGCAGCCTTGACGACGCGGCTCATACGTTGATTGGTTTCGATGCGAACAATATCGGTCATCACAATGTCTCTGGTTGAGGTCGAACGAAGCCGCCGCGCGCGCTCATGAAACGCGCGACGGAGCAAAAAGGGAACCGCTTATTGCGTAACGAGATGCGCCGGGCTTGCAGACGGAGACGCAGACGAAGAAGCCGCGTTGCGCTCGAACCGGTCGATCCCGAATTCATCCAGCGAAATGGAAGGCGTGCCGTCGAGCATCAGCTCGGACACGAGCTTGCCGCAACCGGGTCCTAGCTGAAAGCCGCTGCCGCAATAACCGAACGAGTAGTACAGGTTCGACGCCTTGCGGCTTGCGGAAATGACTGGCAGTTCGTCTTCGGTGAAGGCCTCGACGCCGGCCCACGCACGGTTCACGCCGAGATTGCGCAGATGAGGAAAGAGGTCGGTCACCGTCCGTGCACTGCGCACCAGCCGCGCGAAGTCGACTTCACCGTGACGGTTCGACAGATCGGCGATACCGATCAGCTTCCCGCCGATCACAACGGTACCGTTGTCGAACTGCTTGAACGACAACGGGCGGCCGGTTGCACCGAGCGTGGCACGACAGAACGGCGCGACGCGATGCGTGACCATCAGCATCAGACCTTCCGGGTGCACCGGCACGGGCTCGCCCACCTGCTTCGCCAGTTCGCCGGACCACGCGCCCGCGGTGACGAGCAGCTTCTCCGCGCTGAAGGTGCCGCGCGGCGTGAAGGCGAGCCAGCGCGCGCCGCGTTGTTCGATGCGTTGCACGGCTGTGCCTTCCAGAAAACGGGCGCCGAGGCGCTGGGCCGCAAGGCGGAATGCCGTCGTGGTTCGAAAGGGCAGTGCATAGCCGTCGCGCTCGACCCAGATTCCGCCTGTGACGTGCCGCGCGAGCGCCGGTTCGAGTTCGAGCACGGTGTCGCGGTCAATCACTTTCTCGTGTGTGAATCCGTGCGATTCGAGCAGCGCAACGCGCTCGCGGCATGCCTGCAGTTCGTCGTCGGTCTCGGCGATCTTCAACTGGCCTGAAGGCACGAAGCCGCCATCCTCGCCGAGCAGGTCGGTCATGCCATGCCAGATTTCGCGCGACATCAGCGCAAGCGGAATCTCGGGCAACGGACGGCCCAGCGTTCGCACGCCGCCCGCGTTGACGCCCGATGAATGACGCGCGACGTAATCGGCTTCGAGCACGATCACCTTCGCGCCGCGGCGCGCGAGATGAAGCGCGCTGCTCGTGCCGTGCAGCCCGCCGCCGACCACGAGCACATCGGCTTCACGGATGACGGTCGTGTCATTCACCGGCCAGTTCTCCAAGCGTGAGCGGCTTGATCGGCGGACGAATGCGGTAGTAGCCGACTTCGGCGGGCGAGACGCGGCGCGCATCGGCGATCACCTCCGTCACCGTCAGGCCGCACATCCGCCCCTGGCACGGACCCATGCCGCAGCGTCCGAACGACTTGGCCTGATTCGGCCCGACGCAGCCCAACTCGACAAACTTGCGTAACTCGCCTGCGGTGACTTCCTCGCAACGGCACACAATCGTCTCGTCGCGCGGAATACGGTTGATGTCGCGAGGGCGGTACAGGCTGTCGAGAAACGGCCGGATACGCATGACGCCCGCGAGGTCGCGGCGGTGCTCGACGGCTTGCGCGTCGCGTGCGGCGGCGGTGATCGCGCCGAGTTGCGCGGCTGCCGCGAGGCCGGCCAGTGCGCCCTGCAAGGCCGCGGCCTGCGCGCCGCCAATGCCCGCGCCATCGCCGGCGATGAAAATGCCGGGCACGTCCAGTTCGCCCCACGCGTCCACTTTCGGGGTGAAGCAGAGTTGGTCGTTGTCCCAGCGGTGCGACGCGCGCAGCGCCTGCGTGAATTGCGTGTTCGGCACCACGCCCTGATGCAGAAGAATCACGTCGGCTTCAAGACGATGCGCGTTGCCTTGGGTCGTGAAGTGCAGCCCGGCGGCGCGCTCCACATGATCGGCGCCGACGCGCGCCTCCACGCGCAAGTCGTCGGCCGCCTCGAAAATGGGCACGCCGGCATTGCGCAGCGTTCGGATCAGTTGCAGGCCTTTGCTCAGGAACGGCCACGCCCGCAGCGCCGAAAGCATGTGACGTTTCGCGCGCCAGCGATCCTCGTGGCGCGTGGTATCGACGAGCGCGCGGATCGGCACGCCGGCGCGGACGTATTGCCAGCCGAGCAGATACAGCAGCGGTCCGCAGCCCGCCAGCACCGGCGGTGCGGCAGGCACTTCGCCCGCGCTCTTCAAAAGGATCTGCGCGGCGCCCGCCGTCAGCACTCCCGGCAGCGTCCAGCCGGGAATCGGAAACGGGCGCTCGAGTGCGCCGCTTGCGAGAATCACGCGTTGGGCGTCGAAGCTGCCGATCTTGCCGTCCTTCAGATAATTGATGCCCCGCTCGCGCGTGACTTGCCACACAGTTGCGTTGGTCACGTGACGCGCGCCGGAGGCGGCGAATGCATCGGCGATCGCCGCGCCCGCCGCGTAATCGGGTCCGAGTATCTCCTTGCGGCGCGCATCGGCGCGGTCGATGCCGCGATAGATCTGGCCGCCCACGGCGTCCTGTTCGTCGATCAGCACCGTCTTCAGTCCGGCGCGCGCCGTGCGCGTGGCCGCGCTCATGCCGGCGGGACCGGCGCCGATCACGACGACGTCCACTGCTTCGGAAACAAAATCAGCGGCCATGGGCGTTCTCCAAAGGGACATCTGTCAGATCTGCGGGCGGCAGATCGCGCGCGCCTTCCTGCGAGCGGATTCGCATGCCCGCCTTGACCTCGACCATGCAGGCCTGGCGGCTCGGCACGCCGTCTATCTCGACGAGGCATTCGAAGCACGCGCCCATCATGCAGAACGGTGCGCGCGGAGCGCCCGAAACCGGCGTCGCGCGAAACCGCGAAACGCCCGCGGCAAGCAGCGCTGCCGCGACGGAGCGGCCATCCGGCACGGTCAGCGGCTGATCGTTGAACCAGATTGCGACGGGTGTGGCGGCCGCGCCTTGCGCGCCGTCGAGCGGCTTGAAAAGGGCGTGAGTCGGCATTTGAGTCGATTGAGTAGTCATGTCGAATTCAACGTGCGGGAATCAGCTCTCGCGCGTGCTCGAAGCGTCGCGCGGAGAAGGTGGGCAGTTCGCCGGGCATCGGCGCGCCCATGATCCACGGCGCGACGCGCAGCGCATGCGCGGCCGCCAGCGTCACGCCGCTATGGCAAGTGACGACGAACGCGCCGGGATGCGCCTCGGACTGGTCGTAGATCGGAAAGCCGTCGGGACTGTAGACGCGCAACGCGGCCCACATGCGCACAAGCCGCACGTGTTGCAGCATCGGGAATGCACGCACGCCACGCCGGGCGATGTCGGCAAGCACATGGGTAGTCGTGAAATCGTCGAAGCCGACTTCTTCCATCGAATCGCCGAACTGCAGGCTGCCCTCGTCGGTCTGGCGCACGTTGAGCGTCGGATAGTGGAGAAACGGCGCAACGCGCTCGCTCACCAGCACCTGGCCGCGGTTCGGCGCGACCGGCGCGTCGAGCCCGACGAACGGCGCGAGCACGCGATTGCCGAGTCCCGCCGCAAGCACGACCTTTGCAGCACGATAGGTCCCGCGTTTTCCGTGCACGACGAAGCCGTGCGCTTGCGGTTCGATGCGCTGCGCCCGCTCGCTCGACACGAGTCGCACGCCGCGAGCCTGCATTGCGGTGTGCAGCGCGCGCAACAGCTTGAGCGGGTTCACGTGGCCGTCCATCGGCGTGTAGCTCGCGCCGATTACTGCAGGCCCGACTTGCGGAATGCGCGCGCGGACTTCGGCGGCATCGAGCATCTGATACGGGTAATCGCCCAGTTCGGCTTGCAGAGTAGAGAGGCGCTTGTCGCGTTCGGCGAGTTCGTCGTCGTTGAAGCAGAAGTGGAAGCCGCCCGGCTGCTTCAGCGCGACGTCGATGCCGCTCTCCTCCAGCAGCGCCTGCGCGAGTTGCGGCCAGCGCGTGGCCGAACTGCGCGACCAGCGTGCGTATGGAGACAGGCCATAGCCCTTGCCCTGGATCCAGACAAGGCCGAAATTGCCGCGTGATGCGCGAAAGCCGCCGTCGTCCTCGTCCAGCACGGTTACGCGCGCGCCTTCGCGGGCAAGTCCGTAGGCCACGGCCGAACCCACGAGGCCGCCGCCTATGACGACCACGTCCGCGAGCGTATCGGGACTCGCGGCGGTGCTTGTCAATGTCATTGCGCTTCTCCGATCAGAATGCGGTCCAGTCCGACCATGCGGTCGAGCAGAACCATCAGCAGGACCGTGCCCACGATCAGCACCGCCGACACCGAAGCGACGAGCGGATCGATCGTCTGCGCGATCTGGTTGTACATGGCGACGGGCAGGGTGGTTGTGCCCGGAGTTGCGACGAAGATGGTCATCGTGAGTTCGTCGAAACTCTGGATGAACGAGAGCACCCAGCCGCCCGCTACGCCGGTGCGGATCATCGGCAGGACCACGCGGCGAAACGCGGTAAAGCGGCTTGCACCGCAGGAGAGTGCGGCGCGTTGCGCATCGCGATCGAGTCCGACTGCCGACGACAACGCGAGACGCAGCGCATACGGCAGCACGATGACCACATGCGCGCACACCAGCGACCAGAACGAGCCCGACAGATGCAGCAGCGACAGAAAACGCAGAAACGCGATGCCGAGCACGACGGCGGGGATCATCATCGGTGAAAGAAAGAAGCTCGTGAGCGCGGCGCGGCCAGGAAAGCGATAGCGCGCGATGGCGAGCGCGGCGGGCACCGCGAGCAACACGCCGATGGTCGCGGCCGCGAACGCAAGCCGCACCGATAGCCAGAAGGCCGAGACAATGTCGCCGTTCTCGATGATTGCGCGAAACCAGCGCAGCGACGCGCCGTCGAACGGCATCGAGATAAAGCCCTTATCGGTGAAAGCAACGAGCATCACCACGACGAGGGGCGCAAGAATGAAGCTCAGGAAAAACGCGTTGTAGACGAGCCCGAGAATGCCGTTCTGTTTCATGATCGCTCTCCTTCGCTCAATCGAAGATGTGCCGGAAACGGCGTTCGGCGACTCGACTGCAGCCCATCACGATGGCCACGTTGGCAATCAGCAGCAGCACGGCGATGCTCGCGCCGAGCGGCCAGTTGAGCGTGCCGAGGAATTCGTCGTAGGCGGCGGTGGCGACCACCTTCAGGCGCCGCCCGCCGATCAGCGCAGGCGTGGCGAAAGCGGACGCCGACAGCGCGAAAACGATGATCGAGCCCGACAGCACGCCCGGCATGATCTGCGGCAGCACCACGCGGCGAAACACCGCGAACGGCGAGCCGCCGAGCGAGCGGCCGGCCCATTCCACTTGCGGATCGAGCTTCTGCATGGTCGCCCAGACCGACATCACCATGAACGGCACGAGCACATGGGTGAGCGCGATGATCATGCCCGTCATGGTGAATACCAGACGGATCGGCTCGCTGGTGACATGCAGCGACTGGAGCACGTTGTTGAGCACACCGTTGTTGCCGAGCAGAATCTGCCAGCCGAGCGTGCGCACCACCACCGAAATGAGCAGAGGCCCCAGTACGACCAGCAGACACAGCGACTGCCACGGCCGCTTCATCCGTGCGAGCACGATGGTCTCGGGCACGCCGAGCACGATGGACAGCAGCGTGACGGCGAAGGCCAGCCCCGCGGTGCGCAGGAAGATCGTGCCGTAGTACGGGTCGCTGACCACCTCCCAGTAGTTCTTGAGCGTATAGGCTGCGGTGACGCCGGCCGTATCGCTGAACACGCGGAACGACAGCATCAGTGTGAGCAGCAGCGGCACCAGCAAGAGACCGACAAAGAGCAGCAGCGCCGGCCCCGACAGCAACCACGGCGCCGCGCCGGGGCGATCGTCGTCAAGCGTGGCCATGAGCGCCCTCCGGACGGTCTTGCGTCAGCACGCGCAGGTCGTCGTCGGTCCATGCGAGGCCCACTTCATGGCCTTCCTCGGGCGGCGGCGCACCGTGGTTCGGCTGCGCGACCCGCAGCTTGCCGAGTTCGGTGTCTACCTCGAGCAGCCACTGATTACCGACGAACACACGCGTCGCGATGCGCCCGCGCAGCCGGGCATCGCCGTTGGCAAGGTGCACTTTCTCCGGCCGGATATACACATGCACTGCGCCGTCCACATGGCGGCCTTCGTGCGGAACATGCAGTGTCGTGCCCGCGACGTCGACCTCCGCGCAACGTGGATTACGGCGCAACACCTCGCCGGAGAACGCGTTGGTGCGGCCGAGAAACGTGGACGCAAAAGGCGTGGCGGGGCGCTCATAGGCGTCGTAGGGCGTGCTCAGTTGCGCAATGACGCCGCGATGCATGACGGCGATGCGATCGCTCATGGTCATTGCCTCGACCTGGTCGTGCGTGACCAGAATCGTCGTGATGCCGAGGCGCTTCTGGATCGCGCGCAGTTCGATGTGCATCTCTTCGCGCAGCTTGGCGTCGAGGTTGGACATCGGCTCGTCGAGCAGCAGCAGTTCGGGTTCCATGGCAATGGCGCGTGCAATTGCGACGCGTTGCCGCTGGCCGCCCGACAGTTCCTTCGGATAGCGATGCCCGAGGCCCTTGAGGCGCACGAGAGACAGCGCTTCGGCAACACGCTCCTCGCGCTCCTTGCGCCTGACCTTGCGCATCTCCAGCCCGAAGCCGACGTTGCCTGCCACCGTCATGTGCGGAAACAGCGCGTAGCTCTGGAACACGACGCCGATGCCGCGCTTCTCAGGACGCTCGTTCGTGATGTCGCGTCCGTCGAGCAGAATGCGGCCGGTGGTCGGCGAGACGAACCCGGCGACCATCTGCAGCGTGGTGGTCTTGCCGCAGCCGGACGGGCCGAGCAGCGCAAGCAGCTCGCCGCGTTCGACGTCCAGATCGATGTGCTCGATCGCGGTGAAATCGCCGTAGCGTTTCGAAATGCCTTGCAGAGTCAGGAAGGCCATACGCCTCGCTCCTTCATCAGATCGCGCGCCGCGCGAGGGACTTGCCGGTGCCGCGCATCAGCGCTCGACCGAACGGTTCCAGCGCTCCGTCCATTCCGTGCGATGCTGGTTGATGGTCGCCCAGTCCATCGAAGTCAGCTTCGAGATCTGATCGGGACCATACGGCACGCGGGCAGCGATTTCGGGCGTCAGCTTCACTGTCTTGTTGACCGGACCGAGACCGATGCCTTGCGCCTGCACGGTTTGCACTTCCGGGCTCAACAGGTATTGCACGAACTGTTGCGACAACTGCGGCTGCGCATTCTCGGCGACGACGCACGCCGCTACCTGCAACGCGACCGCGCCTTCCTTCGGGTAGATGAATTTCAGCGGGAAGCCGGTGTTCTGCAATGCCACCGCGCGGCCACTGCCATACGGCGCGAGAATCACGTCGCCGGATTGCATATGGCCGTCCACTTCGCCGGGCGTCGGCGCCCAGGACAGCACGTTCGGCGCGACCTGTTTCGTCATTGCGGCAAAGCCCGGATCGATATTCTTTTCGCCGCCGCCGGACAGACGCGCGAGCATCACGAGCGTGTGCAGGCCGTATGTGTTGGTGATCGGCGGCACGCCAAGCTTGCCTTTGATGCGACTGTCCGTGAGCGACTTCCACGAGTCGGGCGGCGGCAAGCCAGCCTTTTTAAATGCTTCCTCGTTGTAGCCAATGCCCGTTGCGACCATGCCTACGCCTATCGCCGTGGGGCCGAGCCTCGCGAGCGGGTAGACGTCCTGCATCACGGGGGCGTCGTCGAGCTTTGCGCACAGATTCAATTGCATCGCCTGATACATGGGGCCGTCGTCCATTACCGCGACGTTGATCTGCTGGTGGCCTTTCTGCGCCTGGAGCTTGGCGAGCGTATCGCTCGAATTTCCCGCGACGTAGACGATCTTGACGTTATGCGCCTTTTCGAACGCCGGAATGATTTTTTGCCGGTAGACCTGCTCGTTCGAACCGCCAACGTTGGCGACATAAAGAGTGGTCTCGGCTTGCGCGAGAAGCGGCGCGGCGAGGCTCAAGGCGAAGGAAACGGCCGCGATTGCGGTGTGGGACGGGGCGGACAGACGGCGATGCAACGCTCTTTTCATGACGACGATCTCCAGTTCCGATGTGTGGGGGCGGGCTTCGCTGCCCGTCGGTGAAAAGCAGTGTCGCGCCGGCTGGTCATGTCGTCCAATACGAATAAAATACCTATCCATGCATGGATGATATGGATTAGCACGCATTATCCTGGGGAAAACACGCATGAATCTGAAGCATATCGAGGCGTTTCGCGCGGTGATGGTGTCGGGGTCGATGACCGCCGCGGCCAAGGCTCTCTTCACGTCGCAGCCGAACGTGAGCCGCCTCATCGCACAACTGGAACGGGATACCGGCTTGCAACTTTTTCAGCGCAGCGGCGTGCGTCTGATTCCGACGAGCGAGGGCGAGGCGTTCTTTCGCGAAGTCGACCGCGCTTTCGTCGGCTTGCAGGGGTTGGCGAATGCGGCCGCGCAGATTCGCAACCTCGGCAGCGGACGGCTGCGCATCGCAGCCATGCCTTCAGCGGGCATGACGCTGGTGCCGCATGCGATCAAACGCTTTGTCGAGCTATTTCCCGACGTGACCGTGTCGCTTCATGTGAACACGTCGGCCACGGTCAATCATTGGACGGCTTCGCAGTTTTGCGACCTGGGTGTGGCGGTGTACGTGAGCGAGGCATCCGATTGCGAGGTCGAGCAACTATCGGACGTGGCCGCCGTGTGCGTGATGCCGGCTGCGCATCGGCTCGCGGCAAAACGCATCATCAAGCCGGAGGACCTGGAGGGCGAGTCGTTCATTTCGCTTTGTCACGGTGACGGCACGCGCGCGTTGATGGACGAGGTGTTCCTGCGTGCGGGCGTGCAGCGCGTGCTGGCAATCGAGGCGCAATACACGGCAATGTGCTGCGAGATGGTCCGTCACGGGATGGGCGTGACGCTCGCGCATCCGATCGTCGCGCGCGACTATGCCGGGCCGGACATCGCCATTCGCCCGTTCGCGCCGGCCACGCGCTTTCAGACCTATCTGCTGTTTCCTCCGCACAGGCCACGGGAGCGGCTCGCGTTGGCGTTCGTGGAAGTCTTGCGTGGACTGCATGACGAGCTGCTCGCGGAGGTTGTGCCGCCGGCGCGCAGCGGCGCGCCGCGCGCTCGGGCAAAGCAGCGAGTGGGAGTTTGACGGGCTTCGCCTTCAGGGGCGCGGGTCAACCGTTCGTGTGACAAAGACTAAAACAGCTTGCGCCACTGATCGTCCTGCATGTCGGCGCGAGTGTTGACCTCGATCAGCAGGCCGCCAGGCGCGCGGCAGAAGAACCGCGATCCGCGTGTGTTATTGAACACGCCCGTTTCCATTTGCACGCCGCCCTGCAGGAATTCGTCATGCAAAGTATGGAGATCGTCCAGACTGGCAACCTCCAGCCCGAAATGGAAGTTGTTCGGCCAGACGGGTGCTTCGCCGGTGGTGTGCTCCAGAACAATGTCGAAACCATTGCGCTTGAGCAGACGGTGCTCGCCGGCGGCGACGACTTCGCAGCCCAGGTATTTTTCGAAAAAGGCAGCGGTCTCGGCTACGTCGGTAGTGGGAAAGCTCAGGTGGTTGAGCTTCGCTTCTTTGTGAAGATTCATGATTGCGCTCGCAGAATACGTTGAAGATGTCGTGGAGAACGCGGCGTCCGGCCTATAACCGGCTGACCCGACTGTGTTGTCCCCACGGAATCTATTTTGCGAGTGATCGCTCAGTTTTGAAACTCGCATTGCGCAGCGCGTCTTCACGTCCGCAACGGCCAGCACTGGCAAGGGCTGCGCAGTGTTACAACGTCTTCGATCCGAGCGTTTGCTCGTATTTGAGCGCGTTGTTCATTTACGGGATCGCGGCTTCTCAGGCTGTCGATCCACGATACCCAAATATCCGCTCAATGCCCGGCCGACCCGTGCTTCCAAACCAGCACGATCCGACTCTCCACGTTCGCCCGCACCGTCCACGATTGCACGGATGATCGCAACGAGATCGTCCGTGGCAATCTGCATGTCGGTCTGCGGCGGAATATCGTCGCGCGCCAGAATCTGCTCGATCACCTCGCGAAATGCTGCTTTCGATTTGGCGAGTTCTCTCGCGATAGCAGGGCGGTTTTCTTCGAAGTCGAGCACACGGGCCAGCGCGGGGCGACGAAGCTGCTGACGCACGGAGACGGTGATCAGGTGCTTCAACGCGCTCTGCCCCGTCGGCTCGTGCAACGCGCCTTGCGCTTCTGCAAAGAAGACGGCCAGCTCGCGTTTGCTCAGCGCAACGATAAGCGCGTCCTTGTTGGGAAAATACTGATACAGCGTGCCGACACTGACGCCCGCGCGCTGCGCGACGAGATTGGTATTCAGACCGTCCGACCCTTTGACTTCGAGAACGAGCGCTGCCGCTTCGAGAATGGTAGCGACGGTTTGTTGGGCGCGGGATTGCTGCGGAACCTTGCGCGGTTTGAGTGACTGGCGCCTGCTTGTCTTCACGATGCGGCCTGGTAAAAGCGAGTGTAGGCTCGGATTTTACCGTGCAGCAGTCCGCGCGCAAGTTGCCCCCTGTTGACCTCTAGCGGCTTTCCAATTGCTCGCGCCGCGTGTTGACGAAGCGCGCGTTTCCTACGTGAGTTCGGCTTCTGTCGATACGGGCTCGAAACGGCGCGATCCGTCATGCAGCGGGTTCTCGGCCGGCGTGAACGCGTGGAGCGTGAGCCATTCGCCATAACCCGCGACCAGAAAACCGCCGGATCGCTCGATGTATTGTTCGCGGGATGCCTGGTAGACAGTTTTCAGCGCGAACCACGGCACATGCGGCAAGTCGTGATGGACCAGATGAAAATTGTTATTCAAAAAGAGCAGCCGCCAGAAGAGGGCCGCCTCGTTCAAAACCGTGCGATGTTCGATATCGTCGGCGGCGCGGTGCTCGCGGAATGAACGAATCGAGCCGAGCGACATCGACCCATACCCCACGCCGACGATGAACACCCACGCCGGAATAGAGCACACGTAGTGCAGCCACGCGGTGAGCGCGGCCAATGCGATGAAGTGCGCAAGCCAGGCGGACACGTCGCGCCAGTCGCCGAGCTTTACCTTGCGCAATGCATCGACGCCGGTTGCCGCAATCGCAAACGCCGGTCCCACGACCAGGCGGCCTACAAACGTATTGCGCCAGATGAGCAGCGCGCGCATCGCCCAGCCTGCGCGGTGCCACACACGAGCATCGACGAAATAGCTCTCCGGATCGCGCCCCGGCTGCGTCAAATGCGCGTCGTCATGATGCTGAAGATGCGACTCGCGATACACGCGATACGGGAACCACACGGCCAGCGGCGCGAAGCCAAACAATGCATTCACGCGCGCTGAGCATGTCGGGTGGCCGTGGAGCAGTTCATGTTGCAGCGACATGTACCACGCGCTGACCAACGCGAGCAGGGCTGCGGTCAGTGGCAGGCCGAGCACGCGCGCATGGGTTGCAACGCCGAACCATGCGCTGTAGATCGCGGCGATCAGTAGCCACGTGGGCCATTGCGTGCGCCAGGTCCAACTCGTTGCCAGCCTTGCGATGGCTTTGCGTTGCGTGTCGTCGAGGTAGATCGCCATCGGCTGAATCGGTCGGATGCATGTTTGAAGCGATCCTACCGAGCCATGCGCCGCGTCTGAACCAATTTGTTCAGGATTGCATTTTCGCCGCGACGGGTAAGGGCGGCCAGGGTCCGGCCCGACTGCGACCGGGCAACGACCGGGGCAAGTTCACTTTGTCGGAATAGTGAACGATCCTTCTGGATACTGGCTGCACATGAACTCCACGAAGGCCCGCACTTTGGGGCTTTGCAAACGACGGGACGTGTGCAGGACCCAAAGCTCGACGTCGTTGCCCGCGATTCCCCATGTCACCAGTTTGCCGCCCTCAAGCAGACCGCCGATGATCGACTCCGGCAACATGGCCGCCCCGGCGCCGGCGGCAATGGCGTCGCGGACCATCAACAGCGAAGACAGCCGAAGAACAGGTTGCGGCTCGACGGTGAATTGACCATTGCGGACAGACCAGACATCTCCGTCGCGATAGCTCGGCATGACGACGGCCGGAACCGGGACAGGTTTATCGCCGCTGCCTTGCGGCATTTGAACCGATGGTGCAGCGGCAAGTACCAGCCGGTCCTTGGCGAAGCACCTGCCGACCAATGTGCTGTCGCTGTGTGGATTGATGCGGATGGCCGCGTCGAAATGCTCGTCGATGAGATCGACGGGGCGATCGTCCGCGACCACTTCGAGTTCCACTTCGGGATAGCTGGCAATGAACTGAGCGGCGAGATGTCCCAGCGCCATCTGCGAAAACAGCAACGGTGCCGCGACGCGTAGGCGGCCTCGCGGCGTGGCGAGCCCGTCTCGTGCCGCCGCGACTGCTTCGGCTACCTCGTGCATCGGCCCTTCGGTTCGGGTCAGCAGCAACTGGCCGGCCTCGGTCAACTCCAGGCTACGAGTGCCTCGCTCGATGAGCCGAACGCCCAACGCTTCTTCGAGGTCGGCGACGCGGCGCGACAGCGTGGCTTTGGAACGGCCGCTGGCGCGGCTCGCTTTGCCGAAACCGCCGCGAGCGGCCACGAGTTGAAAGTCGTCTAGCGCGTTCAGGTCCATGGTGTCTCAATTGTGATACGGCGAGTCTCGATTCTATGGTCTTTGTTTTGAATGTGAAACTCCTTATTGTTGGGGTGTACGGCAACCAAACGCTCAAAGGAGTTTCTTATGAACAACGTTCGCGCAGTCGTCCTGACTAGGTACGGCGGCCCCGACGCCATCACGATTTCTTCCGTCGCCGCACCGGTGGCGGAAGCTGGCCAGGTTCTCGTCCGTGTGCATGCCGCCGGTGTCAATGGACTGGATTGGAAGGTTCGGGAGGGTTACGTGAGGGACGCTTTTCCGCTGGAGTTGCCGAGCGTTCTCGGCATCGAGCTAGCCGGCGTCGTGGAAGAAGTGGGCCCCGGCGTCACCCGGTTGCGCAAGGGCGACCGCGTCATGGGTGCGCCGGGCGCGCTGGGCGCCTACGCCGAAATGGTGGCGGTGAACGCGGCTAACCTTGCCATGGTGCCCGACTCGATGGGCTTCGTGGAGGCGGCGGCGTTACCGGTCGCAGCGGTGGCGGCATGGCAAAGCCTTAACTTCGCCGGACCGATACGTGCCGGACAGCGCATCCTGATTCAGGGCGCGGCCGGCGGTCTGGGCGGATTCGCAGTGCAGTACGCGCATCGGGCCGGCGCCGAGGTGTTTGCGACCGCCCTAAGCAGCGATGTGGACTATGTCCGCAGCCTCGGCGCGGACCATGTCATCGCCTACGACCAGCAGCAGTTCGAAACCTTGGTAAGCGGCGTAGATCTTGTTCTCGACTATGTCGGCGGCGACGTGCTTGCCCGCTCGTGGTCCGTGCTTTCTGCAGATGGGGTCGTGGTGAGCACCGCGTCGCCGGACATTCTGACGAGCGCCCCGGCCGGGCGTCGCGGCTTGTGGTTCGTGAACACGCCGGATGCCGCGCGGCTGCAACAGATCGCCGACGACGTGACGCACGGGCGTTTGCAGTCCAAGGTCAGTGCCGTCGTGCGCTTCGAAGAGTTGCCCACGTCGATCGAACGCAATCGGACCCAGCCACAGGTCGGCAAAACCGTGGCGGATTTTTTCCTTTAAATCGACTTTCCAGAATTGGAGCAAATCATGAGTATCCTCGTCACCGGTGCATCGGGCACCGTAGGTATGCAGATCGTCCAGCGCCTCGCTTCCAGCGGCGTCGAAGTCAAAGCGCTGGTTCGAGCGCCGGGTAAAACGGCGCTTCCGTCGGGCGTGGCGGAAGTCGTCGGCGACATGAGCAATGTGAGTTCGATGCGCGCGGCGTTGTCGTCGGTGCGCACGCTGTTTCTGCTCAACGCGGTCGTCCCGGACGAAGTCACGCAGGCACTCGTCACGTTGAACCTGGCGCGAGATGCGGGCATCGAGCGCATCGTCTATCTGTCAGTGATTCACGCCGACCTCTATACCAATGTGCCTCATTTCACAGGCAAGCACACCGTCGAGCGGATGATCCAAAGCCTCGACATGCCCGCGACCATTCTGCGTCCCGCCTACTTCATACAGAACGACGAGCGCATCAAATCTGTCGTCGAGACCCACGGCATTTATCCGATGCCTATTGGCCACGCTGGCGTGAACATGGTCGACGTGCGGGACATTGCGGACACCGCCGCGGCCGAACTGCTGGCGCGGCACCGCGCATCCGATGCACTGCCCGGCCGCACGCTCGAAGTTGTCGGCCCCGAAGCGTTGACCGGTGAGTCGGTTGCGCGCATCTGGAGCGAAGCGTTGCAGCGCGAAATCCGCTACGCAGGCGATGACCTGGACGGTTTCGAGCAGCAACTGGCAGGGAATGGGCCCGACTGGATGGCCTACGACATGCGCCTGATGATGGCTGGCATCCAGAGCCACGGCATGCGCGCGGATGACAATGCAGTTGATGAACTCTCGAAGATGCTGGGACGGCCGTTGCGGACCTATCGTGACGCCGTGCACGAGATGCTTGGCTCGAGTGAGTAGTCGGCGGGTGACGGAGCGTGATGAGTGGGCGGCGGAACGGCCGAAGGGGCGGGTAGTGGCGAAACGCGTTAGCGAACCGGTCGCACAGCGCATATCGTTATGGGATGGACACGCGTCCGTTACCGAGCCCGCCTCCAGGCGTATCGTGCAGGACGCCGGCCTGCTGCTCATCCGGCGAATGGGCGCGACCAAACGTGTGAAGAGAATGCCGATGATAGGCAGCTAGCGTCCGCGACGGTGCATCGACCGGAAACACATCATGTTAGTCGAATGGAAGCAACGACTCAGGCTCTTCGTACGGCGATTCTGGCAGCCGACCAGCGCATGTATGACGTGCATGCCCGGGAGTTGGGGCAATCTGCTGAGCCTCGCGCATTGGGCGATTGCGCTGCAGACGGGACTGTTCACCGGCGTGCTCGCCGTACTGCTGACTTTCACACCGGCGAGGAAACTCTATGCGCACCGATACGGCAATGCATTGGTCGTCGGCTGCCTGACAGCGATTGGCGATGCCTATTCGCATCCGAGTCACTACCGCATCCCCGTCGTCGAGCATGTGTTGACGGGCATCATTTCAGGTCTATTCGCGCTGGGCGGCTCATATCTCTTCGAAGATCGCGGGCGGCGCATCCGCGCAGCCTGGGCGCGGTTTTTTGGTTAGCTCGTGCGCGGCCTGCGTGCTTCGCAGGGTAAGACGTCGAAGCAAATTCCCCACTGTTTATCTAAACGCGGCGCGCAATGCTGGCCTACACAGCGCCGCGCAACGACCACGCGTGGCCGCCCACAACCGTAATGGCCCCCAATTTTCATGTTGCACCGCATCCGAAAGAAGCCTATAACCATCCCATTGGATGGTATCCGGATGGAAGCATGGAAAACTCGACAGCGAACCTCGCGACTCGCCCGAAGGGCGGTGAGTCGGAAAAAATCACGATCAACCTCGGCCCCGTTGACCTGGGGCAAATCGATCTGCTGGTGCAGGAAGGTTTCTATTCGAACCGGACCGACCTGATCCGCACGGCTATTCGCAACCAGCTTGCGCTGCACGCGCAGGTTGTTCAGGAGACCGTGAGCCGCCGCGCGCTCGTGCTCGGCCTACAGCATTTTTCGCGAGAGGATCTCGAGGCGGTTCGTGCGGCGCATCAGCGTCTCACGATTCAGGTGCTCGGACTGGCCAGCATTGCTGCCGACGTTACCCCTGAACTCGCGCTTGCGACCATTGACAGCGTTGTCGTGCTCGGAGCGTTTCACGCATCCGCTGCGGTCAAGACGGCGCTCGCCGGCAGAATCCGCTAACTGCCGACGCACGACACTCAACACTTTTACCGGACATAACAGATGAAACTCGATGAAGGTTTTTTGACCTCGATGCGCGAAGCAATGACCTTGCTGCGCACCCGTGGACCCGCCGAAGCGATTGAAGCAATACAACGTGCTCTGGGCGGCAACGCCGAGGGCTCCACGCATGGAACAGCGTCCTGGCATGCCACGCCGGAAGCGTTCACCGTTCCGTTCGAGCGGCCGGCGGCAAAGCACGCCGAGACGGTCAATGCGCGCGAAGCCCGCGCCGATATCCAGGACCGGGGACACTTCAGCACGCACGCGTTTTCGAACGCCGCCGGTCGCCGGCAATATCGGCTGTATGTGCCGGCGGAAAGCCAGGGCGAGCCGCTTCCGTTGATCGTCATGCTGCACGGTTGCACACAGAACGCCGACGATTTCGCCGCGGGCACACAGATGAACGCTCTTGCGGAGCGACATCGATTTCTGGTCGCTTACCCGGAGCAGCCGCAGCAGGCCAATCCGTCGAAATGCTGGAACTGGTTCAAGCCTGCTGACCAGCAATGCGAACGCGGCGAGCCCTCGTTGATCGCCGGCATCACACGCGAGATCATTGCCGAGCAGAACGTCGATCCCGCGCGCGTGTACGTCGCGGGGCTCTCGGCCGGTGGCGCAATGGCGGCGATTATGGTTGCCGAATATCCGGAACTCTACGCAGCGGCCGGCGTGCATTCGGGTCTTCCGGCACGATGCGCGCACGATCTTCCGTCCGCACTCGCAGCGATGAAAGGCGGCAAGCGTCCGGTGCAGGCACGGCGCGGCGCGCACGGTACTGCGTCGTTACCGAAGCGGCCGGTGATCGTCTTTCACGGTGACGCCGACGCCACGGTTAACATACGCAATGCGGCGCAACTCGTCGACGGCTTCTCAGCGCGGCCCCAAGGCGACGGCGAGCAGCGTCGGACCGATGCAGGCGGACGCGCGTGTACCGTCTCGCGGCTCGTGTCGGCGGACGGTATCGACGCAGAACTGTGGACCATTCACGGCGCCCCGCACGCATGGGCCGGCGGCAATGCGCGGGGCAGCTATACGGATCCCGCAGGTCCTGACGCGAGCGCGGAAATGCTGCGATTCTTTCTTGAACATCCGCAGCGGCGATAGTGCGGTTGGTTTGCGGTTCGCGCGCGGTGGCGATCCCGCCGACCGATGAATTGCTGTCACTCTGGACAAAGGCAACATGAGACGACTACTAGTTGCTGCGCTCGCAGCCATCTCTTTAGCCACTGGCGTTCATGCGCAAAGCAACGACTCGGGCCCGCTCGATACGCCGTCGGGCAAGCTGCAATTCGTTCGCGCAGGGCATGATTTCACGGCGATGCTAGAGAACGAAGTGTTCGATCGCATCAACGCCAATACGCTCACGCATTTCGACGACGTGGGCAACGCCGATGACGCGGTCAGACGCATGCTCGTGCAGACCGATTCGGGTCCGGTGCTTTACGACTTTCGCCACCGTCCTGCACTTGTGCAGCGTGTTGGCGCGCGTATGACGGTGAAGCGCGTGTTCTGGCAAGGCGAGGAAGTCGTGATGCAAGGTTCACAAGGCTGGTTCGCGTTCAGACGCGGCGTGCTGACGAAACTGCAGTCGTCCACGACTACTTACCACTGATACCCGCAGCAGCAAACAACACAGACGCAAAGGTACATCGATCCTTTAGCACGGAACGTCTCTAGCTTTTCACTAAACCTTGGTTGGGCGGCGAATTACCGGTTGCTACCATCTCGCGCTCAGACAACCACGGCCGATACAACAATGAAAAGCTCGAGTTCGCATCCGGCGGCGCTCCCCACCATTCCCAGGCTGCGGGCACTCGGTGCCGCCGTTGCCAGTATCGTTGCGCTTGCATCGTGTTCCGGCGAGGTTTCTCCAACACCGCCGGCTGCTACGCCGGTGGCCGCGAAACGCCCGAACATTCTGTACATCATGGCGGACGATCTCGGCTACTCGGACATTCACGCGTTCGGCGGCGACATCGACACGCCGAATCTCGATGCGCTCGTGCAATCCGGACGCATTCTCACGAACCATCACACAGGCACGGTTTGCGCGATCACGCGAGCGATGCTGATTTCGGGCACCGACCATCATCTGGTCGGCGAGGGCACGATGGGTGTGCCGACCGACGAGCGCAAAGGTCTGCCCGGCTACGAAGGCTATCTGAACGATCGCGCGCTGTCGGTCGCACAACTGCTCAAGGACGCCGGCTATCACACGTACATGGCGGGCAAGTGGCATATCGGCTCGGGCATTGTGGGCAGCGCAACGGGCAGCGGACAGACGCCGGACCAATGGGGCTTCGAGCATAGCTACGCGCTGCTCGGCGGCGCCGCCACGAATCACTTCGCACACGAGCCCGCCGGCTCGAAGAACTACACCGAAGACGGGCAGTACGTTCAGCCTGGTCAGCCGGGACAACCGGGCGGCGCGGGCGGCAGTCCGGCAGTGTTCTATTCGACCGATTTCTATACACAAAGACTGATCTCGTACATCGATTCGCACAGAGGCGACGGCAAGCCGTTTTTTGCGTATGCGGCGTACACGTCGCCGCATTGGCCGCTGCAGGTGCCTGAGCCGTACCTGCACAAGTATGCGGGCAAATACGACGCCGGCTACGACGCGGTTCGGGCGGCGCGCATCGCGCGACAAAAGGCGCTCGGCATCATTCCCGCCGATTTCAACCCGTATGCAGGCGCGCCTGAAACGCTCGCGGCTACGCCGGCGACTGCGGGCAACGGCACCGTCAACGCGAAATACGTCAGCGCCGTCCATAGCGCCGCGCAAGGTTATAGCGACTACGGTCCGGGCAATGTGAACAAGTCGTGGGCCAGTCTGTCAGCCGATGAAAAGAAAGCGCAGGCGCGCTACATGGAAATCTATGCCGGCATGGTCGACAACCTCGATCACAACATCGGCCTGCTGATCCAGCATCTGAAGGACATCGGCGAGTACGACAACACGTTCATCATGTTCCAGTCGGACAACGGGGCCGAAGGCTGGCCGATCGACTCCGGCGCGGACCCGACGGCGACGGATACGGCGAACGCAGCGGAGCCGGTCTACTCGACGCTCGGCACCGACAACGGGCTGCAGAACGCGAAGCGCTTGCAGTACGGACTGCGCTGGGCCGAAGTCAGCGCGGCGCCGTTCCGTCTGACCAAGGGCTATTCTGGCGAGGGCGGCGTATCGACGCCGTTGATCGTGCATTTGCCCGGGCAGACCGTGCAGAAAACGACCTTGCGTGTCTTCACGCACGTCACCGACAACACGGCCACGTTCCTTGCCGTCGCGGGCGTTACGCCGCCGGCGCAGCCTGCTCCGCCGCTGATCAACTCGCTGACGGGCGTCGATCAGAACAAGGGCAAGGTGGTCTACAACAACCGCTACGTGTATCCCGTCACGGGGCAATCGTTGCTGGCGGTTCTCAACGACCAGTCGAACAGCGCCGTGCATACCGCGTCGTTCGGCGATGAAGCGTACGGCCGCGGCTATCTGCGCAGCGCAGACGGCAAATGGAAGGCGTTGTGGACGGAGCCGCCGCTCGGTCCCGTCGATGGCCACTGGCAGTTGTATGACATGGCGTCGGACAGAGGCGAGACGACAGACGTGGCGGCGCAGAATCCGTCGATCATCGACGGACTCGTGCAGCAGTGGAACGCATACATGTCCACTGTAGGCGGCGTCGAACCGCTGCGGCCGCGCGGCTACTACTGAGCGGAATTGCCACGGTCATGAGCATCAGAGCAAGAACGCTTGCCGGCTTTGGCGGCCTGTTCGCCGCCGTTTTCTGCGTGGCGTTCGCGGTCGCGGCGTGGCCCGCGCGAACGGCGGGCTTCGACGATCTGAACCGCGCGCGGCCGCTTGCGCCGCTCGGCTCAGAAGCGCAGTGCGAGCGCTACGCCGGTCTGCCCGCCGGCTGGCGCGACGACGCGAAGGCCGGCATGGTGCATCTGCATGGCGGCACCTTCGTGCTCGGCAGCACACGCGGTTATGCAAACGAGCGGCCGGTGGGCGACGGCCTTACGCGCGTCGGTGGTTTCTGGATCGATCAGACCGATGTGACGAACGCGCAATTCGCCGAGTTCGTCCGCGCGACCGGCTACGTCACCGACGCCGAAAAGCAGGGCGGCGCGGCAGTCTTCCACATTCCGACGCGGGAAGAAATGAACGCACGCGACCTTGCCTGGTGGAGCTGGGTCAAGAGGGCATCGTGGCGGCATCCGACGGGCGAGGGCAGCAACATCGACGCGCAGATGAGTCAACCGGTGACGCTCGTCACGCAAGCCGATGCGTTCGCGTATGCACGGTGGCTCGGCCGCGACTTGCCGACCGAGGCCGAATGGGAATACGCGGCGAAGGGCGGGCAGGAGGGCGCGGACCTCGACACAGCACCGCGCGACGCGCGCGGCAAGCCCGCCGCAAATTACTGGCAAGGCGTGTTCCCCGTTCTCAATACGAACGAGGACAAGCATGTGGGTCTGTCGCCCGTCGGCTGTTATGCGGCCAACGGGTTCAAGCTGTACGACATGATCGGCAATGCATGGGAGTGGACCAGGGACGTCTACACGGGCGAACACCAATCGCATACGAATGGCGATACTGCGGCAGTCGCACCGCCCACGCACAGACACGATACGCCGATGGTCATCAAGGGCGGCTCGTTCCTGTGCTCGCGAGATTACTGCGTGCGCTACAGGGCGTCTTCGCGCGAGCAACAGGAAGCGGACCTGCCGGCATCGCATATCGGTTTCAGGACCATCTTGCGGGACACCAAAGGATGAATCCGCGACGTTTTGTTAACGCAGCGATCAGCGCGGTATTGATCGGCGCGGCGGCTATGTGCGGACCAGCAGTTTTCGCGGATGCCGCGCAGCCGGTTGTGAAAGTCGGCGTCACGCGCGGCACGCATGCCGAAATCATGAACGAAGTGCGGCGCGTCGCAACCGCTCGCGGACTCGACATCGACGTGGTGACGTTCGATAGCGGCGCGCAGATCGACGCGGCGCTTGCCGCGCATCGTATCGACGCCGCGAGCTTAGAAGACGGCCCAGGTTTTGAAGCGTCGCGCAGAAAACACGGCTATCCGCTTTATGAAGTGGCGACGACGGTCACCCTGCCCATGGCGCTCTACTCGCGCCAACTGACGAGCCTCGCGCAAATCCGTCGTGGCGCCAGCATCGTCATTCCTGACGACCGCGAAGGCATGGCGCGCGCGCTAGTCCTGCTGCAGAACTACACGCTGCTAACGTTCGACGACCGCGCGGGCCTTCACGCGACGTTGCGGGATGTGACGGGCAATCGCCTGAACCTGACGCTGCGTGCGCTGCCCCGCCACCGGCTCGTCGCGGCGTTGAATGCGGCAACGATTGTCGTGATGGACAGCGAGAGCGCGCAACGGGCCGGACTTTATCCTGCACGCGACAGCATCGGCATTGAGGACGCCCGCTCACCGTACGCCGGCGTGCTGGCGGTGCGCGAGGCCGAGCGGGGCGAGCCGTGGGTCGCGCAACTGGTGTCGGCCTATCACTCGAACGATGTAGCGCATTTCATTCTGACGCGCTATCAGGACTCTGTGCGCCGGCCATGGTGAGCGCGTTCCCGCTCGCATCCTGCACGCGCACGGGACCGGCTCTCGAATCCGCTGCTGCTATGAGGCGTCGGCCACGTGGCATGAGTGATCGAGTAGACCTTCGGCAGACCCGCTGCCATTGTCTGCATCGAGGCCGCTGTTCACGACGAGCCAGCCATCTTTCTCTGCCGATGGTCCCGCACCCGTGACAAGGATGGTTTGCAGCGCCATTGCATCGGCGTTACGGTTGTCGCGCGAAACAATGCGAAACGGATCGCTCGTGCCGCTCAGCGCGGTGATTCGCATGATCCGGTAACGGTTGCCGTCGAGCGTGTCCCAATGCCATTCGCCGGGCGCGTCTTTCGCGTGGCGCGCGAGCGCGTCGCTGATATCGCGGCGCATGCAATCGATATGAATATGCAACTGGTTTTGCGAGCGGCGGAACTGGGAGTTGATTTCAAGCCCCAACTGATCGTCGCGCAGCGTCCGCTTGACTGAGCGATTCACGTAGTCGCGTGAGGCCCACGCGTCGGCCCAATAACTCTGCGCATGTGGCGCGAGCACGAGCGGACTTTCAATGCCGCTGATACGGTCGGTCGGAATCAGCAGATACTGCGAGCGGCCGACAATATCCTTCAGGATTGCATAGCGTTTGTCGAGATCCACGAACGTGCATTGACCGGGCGTGCCGGTCGCCTGTTGCGAAGGCACGCAGCGCATGTCGACGATCTTCCATAACGCATTGGAATCGACAGCCGCAAGACGCGCGCATCCGGCGGCGGCAAGCGCGATGCCCAGCGCCGCGACGACGCGCCGGAAGTAACGCGCGCGTTTCTCCGTTGGTCGGCGACCATCGGATCCGGAAAATCGAGGCGTATCTGGAGGTGTTCTTATCGGCGCTTGAGCCTGAACGTGAGCATGATCTTGAGCGTGAGCTTGAGGGCGAGTTATTTCTATCGGCATGTTTTATTTTGCTTAAAGCACGGGCGGCGGCAATGTGCCCAATAACTGTTCGAACGCCACGCCGATTGCGAGCAGACGCCTGTCGCTGCCAAGCGGCCCATCCAGTTCGAGACCGACCGGCAAACCGTGTGCGCTCATTCCCGCGGGCAAGGACAGTCCGGGAATGCCCGACGTGCTGGCCGGATCGGTATTGCGCAGGAACGCTTCCATCGTATCGATGGGCGGCGCGCCGTCGATGGAGACCGTCGATGAACCGTTGATCTCGTCCATCGGCACCGCAGTGAGCCGTGTGGTGGGAAACAGCAGCGCATCGAGACGTTCGTCGGCGAAAGTAGCGGCGATATAGGCCTGCAGCAATGGCCGCCAGTGATTGAGCGCCGCCTCGTAATGCGCGTCGAGCGAGCCTGCGATCACCGCGTCATAAATTGCACGCACATCGGGGCTCGCGATGCGAGCCGCCAGTTCGCTGACGGTCTGCACCGGCGCCTGGTTGGCCACGAGCCAGGCGTTCACATCGTCGCGCGCTTCGTGAATAGCGATCGGGCCGCCGACCATGCCGTTGAGGTCGTTCAGTTCGCTCATCGCCACCGGCACGAAAACAACGCCCGCTGCTTCGAGCCGTTTCAGCGCGGCGCGCGCGACGTCCTCGACCTGCTGCGCGAGACCTTCCCACAGCGGCGCCGGCAAGCCGATGCGCAAGCCGTTCAGCGCGACGGTGGGCAACGCACCCTCGCCGGTAATCACGCCGTCGAGCAGCGCGATATCGGCTACGGTGCGCGCCATCGGCCCCACGGTGTCGCGGGTATGGCTGATCGGCACCACGGCGTCAGGGTCGTGATAGCGCCGCTCGGCACCGCCATTGCCAACCGACGGACGAAAGCCCGCGGTGCCGGTCAACGCGGCGGGGATGCGAGTCGAGCCGCCGGTGTCGGTGCCGAGGCCCGCAGGCGCGATGCGTGCGGCGATTGCCACCGCCGTGCCGCCCGACGAGCCTCCGGGAATCAGCGCGGGATCGTACGGATTGCGCACCGGCCGGGCATGCGTCGCGAGATTGGTACTCGTGATGCCGAACGCGAGCTCGTGCATGTTGGCCTTGCCGAGAATGATCGCCCCGGCGTCGATGAGACGTTGCACCGAACGCGCGTTGGCGCCCGGGACAAAACCTTCGAGAGCAGGCGTGCCTGCTGAGGTCTGCAGTCCCGCGGTATTGATGTTGTCCTTAACGACGATCGGCAGTCCGGCAAGCGGCAGTTGCGCTCTCGCCGACGCGGGCAGCGCGTCGATGCGCCGACCGGCGGCAAGTGCGCCGTCGAGATCGATCACGGTCAGCGCGTTGAGCGTGCCGAGCGCCGCCGCTCGCGCGAGAAGTGTCGCGACGTAATCTGTCGCCTTGAGCCTGCCCGACTGGATCGCGGCGACTGCGTCGGTTGCACTCAACGCAAGCTGTTCATCGACGGTCCATGTCATGGACGTGCTCCTTATCATGCAGTGTTTGTTCGACGCGAACGGGTGATGAAACGCAACGCGCATCGCGCGAGCGTGGGCACGAGCCGCGGACGCAGCAGCCGCACGTCATAGCCGCTCATGCGGCGCTCGTTCTCCGCGAGGCATAGCTCGATCAGTTCGGGCGTTTCGAGCCCTTTGCCGATCACACTGCTGTTCGCGGGCAGGAAGTTCGAGTCGTGCGCGACCCCGTTCGCGTCGATGCCTCTCGCGATCGCCACGCGCTCCCAGATCAGCACGGCCCAGATCGCGGCCACGCGCAACGCGTGCCACGGCCTGCGCCACAGCGGCATGTTATGTCGATGCCACGCGACCCAATTTACGAAAAACAGGATGTGGCGCGCTTCTTCCTGGATCACGGGCTCGAAAGTTTCGACGAGCGCTTCGGGAAAATAGCCTGACTGCTGCGCGGCGCGAAACAGGCCGAATGCAAAGAAACTGTCGATGCATTCGCTATAGCCCGTGCGCATCCATGCCCATTCGGGGTCGCGCGGCGGCGGATAGTGCGGTTCGGGCGCGATCTCGATGCCGTATGCCGCAATCAGTTTTGCAAGCACGCGTTTGTGACGGGCCTCTTCGTCGCCGTCCATCGTGATGGCTTCGCGAAGCAGCGGGTCGCTCAGTTGCTCGGCGTAAGTGTGAACGTTGATCGACGCGCGGCCTTCGGTCTGCACCGCAATGTCCCAGATGGGCAGCGAGCACAGCCGCTCGAGGGCATCGGGCGACAGCGCAGGCCAGTCGATCACGGCGGGTTTGTAGGGATCGTGAGTCTCGAGCAACATGCGGCAGAACATGTGCTTGTGCGCCTCGGAGCCGATCTTCACGCGGGCGGTGCCGGTGAAGGTCCAGTGGCGCAGGCTGTGGTCTTCGGCTACATCTATCAATGAGTCGGACATGGCAAGCGTACAGAGAGCGAACTCGATGTGTCGCCTATTCTGTCACATTGCCCCGCGATACGGCGCCTGCGGTGCACTGCAGGCGCCTGATGATTGTGGCCACTGGGCGGCACTGCGGGTCACTGCGGGGTCACTGCTGATTATCGACCCACATGCGTCCCCAGCGAAACGCGTAGTCGAGTGCGTGTTCTTCGTCGAAGAAATAATCGAGCGCGTCGAAACAATATGCCTGGCTGCGGCTCGCGCTGGCTTTTTCGATGGTCAGGTTGGCGGCGAACAGCCCATTGGGCAAACGTTGCGCGGCCGGTGCAACTTCGTAGCCCTTGTAGCGAATATGTGAATTCATAGTTGTGGCAGTGAAGATGCCCGCTTATGTTGCAAGGAGCCGGTGCATATGACGCCACGCGTTTGCGTGGGCATCAGGCGGCGGATGAGTCGGCGGGCAGGCTCAAGCGTAGGCCGCACTGAAGGGCCCGTGAACCAATCTTTCTTCGCAAGCAAATTAGCGGAGGTCCGGAACGCTTGTCAGAAGACCGGGTAACGGCATGTTTGCCGGGTTCGGACACACTATCCCGCGCGCAACGTTATTAGTCTGTTATGTGGCGCACGGTTCGTACAAGCGCGAGTGCCCCCGGTCCGCGAATGCGGCCGGGGGCGTCGTAGGCGAGGGGATTAAACCGCGTGCAGCAGACGTGCGGGTTGCGCGTGCTGCTGTGAGGTGCCCGATGCATTCGGGCTCGCCGCGCGATGCGCGTTGAAGGCCAGCGCGAATTGCGCGGCTTGCTGGCCGACGGTAGCGAGTTGATCGACCACCTTTGCGTCGGAACAGGTGTCGACACTATCGAAGCGTGTTTCGAGCGTGTTGATGCCGGCCCCGAATGGCGTCGGCCAGCCGCGCAACGCGTGCACGATCGAGCGCAGAGACGTCAGCACAGAGCCCGCGGCTTGCCACCCATAAGCGGTCACGATGCAGCCGACCGCGCGGCCGTCCAGATACGGACGCTCGTCGGCGCGTAGATCCTCCAGCGTGTCGAGCGCGTTCTTGACGAGTCCGGAGACGCCGCCGTGATAGCCCGGCGTCGCGATGATCAGCGCGTCGGCGTGGCGCACGGCTTCGATCAGTTCGAGCTGTTCGTCGGTGCGTTCGCTGTGTTCCGGCGCGTAATGCGGCAGGCTATGCAGGAACGTGCCGCCGAACAGCCGGGTGGTGGCACCCGCCGCCTGGGCGCCGCGCAGCGCAAAGCCGAGCGCTCGCTCGGTCGACGAGGCCGCCCGCGTCGTGCCGCCAATGCCGACAACGAGCGGCCGGCGGTTATGGTCGAAACTGGTCAACGAAATGCTCCTTCTGTAGCGGATCACGGCGCTTTCGCGCGAGTCCGCGCTGAGGCGGGCCCGGCTAAACCGGACTTTGAAGCACCATCTTAATGAGCGCGAGGCCCCGCACGAAGCGACTTTTTGTTCTAACCATATAACCGCGAGGCGTGGGTGTGCGCCTGGGTGGCTCCGCCCGTGTCGATTTGCGCCGATCGCATCTGATTGTCCACGCTTCACCGGCCCCGATAAGCATATGGCGAACAATTGGTTGGGGGCGCAAGTGGTGGCCGCTATGATCGAAGCGTCTCCTCCATGACACTCCTTGACATGGGACTCGGCCTCGCTACTTTAGTGGCGGGGCTTTTTTTTGTCCGCCGGTTCGCACGACGTGCAGACGCCGCGCGTTCACGGTCCAGCCGTTTATCGCGTGCTACGATGGTCCGCGACACGATACCCGGCGAGTTCGAGCAGGCAAATGGCAACCCTCTATGACACCCTCGGCGTGCCCATGCACGCCACCGGCGAAGAAATCAAGCGCGCGTACCGCAAGGCGGCGATGAAGTGGCATCCCGACCGCAACGTGGGCTCCGAGGAAGTTGCGCGCGCCACCTTCCAGGAGATCAGCGACGCCTACGCGATTCTGTCGGACGCGCAGCAACGCAAGGTGTACGACGCGGTCTACGCCGAGCAGATGCGGGAATGGGAGCGACAGCGCTCGCGCCATCAACAGGCACAGGCGGAGCGCGAGGCAGCGGCACGTGCGGCAGAAGAGGCGGCTTACGCCAGAATGGTCGCACTTGCAATGCGTTTCGCCGACGAAGGCCATAACCGCGATGTCGTGTTCGGCGTACTGCTCGGGCGGGAATGCGATCCCGCGCGCGCCGCGCAGATCGCGGATAGCGTGGCGGCGTTGCAGGCTTCGCGGCGCGAGACCGCAGTGAACGCAACTGCTACTGAGGCCGCGTGCGGCGAAGCGAGCGCCGACAGGTCATTTGAACCGGCAACGGCGGGCGCTCATAGCGAAGAAACTGCCGATCGCGACGCGCATGCCGCTCGCGCAGCCCACGGCAAACGCGAGGAAGCGGCAGGGGAGACACATCCGGCCGGAGGTTTGGGCGGGCTGTGGTTTCAGTTCCTCAATGGGCTGAAGTTCTGATTATCTGGCCTCGCTCGCCTTCTTCAGGGCGTTTCCAGGGGCAAATTCCCGTAGCGCGCGGATTAAAGACATCGTACTGTCACGGGGGCGCAAGACTCAGCGGGCACAATCGCACATAGAAGATACAAAAACAGAGTACGGGGTAAGCGTGACCAGGAAATATAAAGTGCTGTTTCTCTGTCGTGAGAATTCAGCACGCAGCATCATGGCGGAAGCTTTGCTTCGGGAACTGGCTGGGCACCGGTTCGAGGCATTCAGCGCAGGGCCCGAGCCGGCCTTGCGGGTTCATCCATTGACGGTCGCGCAATTGCGGCCCGGCGTGTCGGACCTCGGCGTGCTATGCCCGAAAAGCTGGCTTGAATTCACCGGCGAATGGGCGCCCCGCATGGATCTCGTGGTCGCGCTCGACGCGAGCGTTGCGGCTCCGCATGCGCCCGCCTTCCCGGGAGACCCCGAACTCGCTGCCTGGCATTTTGCCAATCCGCTCGCCGACGGTATATCCGAGTCAGAGCGCGTTCGCGTGTTTCAAAAGGTGTTCTGGCAAATCGTGCGTCAGTTAAGCGCCTTTATTGAAGCGCCGCAAGATGCGCTGCTGTCGCGAGCGATGTCGGCCCGCGGTGCACGCACTCGTGCTCCTGCCAGTTTGCCCAACCTGTAACGTGTAGCGATAGCGCGGCGCCGGCCACTCAGTGCTCGTTCGAGCGCGCGAGCGGACTGCCTGCAAATGGATCGTTCTTCCAGTCGACGCGCTTTTTCGGCTGCGGCGCGGGTGCGGGCGGAGCCGATAATTCAAAATGGTCGATTGATTGGCCTGCGCTGATTGCCTGCTTGAGCCATTGGGGCATTTCCCCCTGGCCGTCCCAGCTGTCTCCTGTCGCGCTGCGGTAGCGTGCGTTCTTTTGCGCGGCAGGTTCGGATGCTAGCAGGGCGGCAAGGTCTTCCGGTTTGATGCCAAACTCTTCCATGCGATGGCGGAGATACGCAATCATGCTATCTCGCTTCCTTTCGTCCATAAGATATTAGTCCTTCTAAAGCGTCCAGCGTTCTGTCAAATGCAGATTGCGAGGAAAACCCGCGAGAGCTTCGAGTCCAATTAAATGGCGCCGGTCCGCGGTGAGGTTATTGATCGAAATTGGAAACAACGATGATGACGATGCACTGATTTGGGCGGCTGGTCTCGCGTCCACGCACTGTCTTACGACGGCGTTCCGCGCGCGGCCCTTTCTTGTGGTTATGACAGCATCATAACGCACTGCGCGCGCAATGCACGCACCGTTTTAACTGATTTTGTCGCATTTGAACGCTCATGCGAAGGTTGTTCGCTCCGCCCCCAGTATTGTTCACCGTTTCCGTGCGCCAATTTGAATTCCGTGGCGGCCGAACTATAAAAGAATAGCGGAGAGAACAATCCGTGTTTTCCAGCCTGAGGCGCCTGATCCCGCATCGCACTAGCGTATCCGGCGCCGGCCAGGGCGCGGGCGACTCGTTGCTGGTTGCATTCGACGGGTCGACGCAGCGGGCCCGCGTCGCTATTGGCACTTGCGTCGGCCTCCATCGGCCAGAAAGTTTTTTACGCAGATCGATTATTGGGGAGGGGCGATACTGCTGCGCCGGATTCAAGGAGTCTGGACCATGAAACTTCGTTTATTGATGGCGGTGGTGAGCGCCGTCCTTTTCCTCGCGCCGCGAGCCGCAATCGCCGACGACGCGCCAACTCAGCCGGGTGCCGGCACAACCTCCGGCCACAGGCTGATGCAGCACGCGAACGAATCGGCACAGGCAACGACCGACATGTCGTTGATAGAACCCGCGGGAACGGCTTCTCAGTCCGTTCAGAATGTCTCTTATGGCGGGACGGCGGCAGGGCGCTCAGAATCGGGAACCCGGCAAAATATGCCCTGTTCGGGCGGCCCGCAATGCAGGATTTACTTCGGGCGGTAAGCCGCGCAATACGTCGAGGTGGCGCGCTCCGAGCTGGCGCACCGCCTCGCGTTTCCGTTCATGCCAGCGCGGGTTGCGCGCTTGTGTCTTCGGAGCTTTCGACGATGCGGCTCACCATCGCCTCGACTCCCGGTCCTTGCATCGCGGCGCGCTCGCCGAAGCGGCGAAACTCGTCGAGCAGCGAACGCCATGACGCATGCCAGCGCGTTTCCTTGATACATGTACCCGACGGATCGGCGATCCGCAATATGCCGCTGTCGGGATAAAAGGTCAGGGTGACCGGCATGCCGTCGATGACGCAGGTCGCGGTGCAGGGGCGGGTGCTAACCATGTTCGAATTCCTTTGAGTGAGCGATGAGTGCGCTAGATGCTGTCCGCGCATTCAGCAAGCGTCATGCCCAACGCTGCCGTGCGTCGCCGTCGCAGGAAAGGTGAGCGCACAACGACGCTCGAATCGCTCGAATAACCCCACCCGCAACTGCAATTTTTCGCAGGGCTCAGCGAGCGATTTAATACGATGTTAAGGTGTGTTCCGTCCAGCATGCACCCACCACTTCGTCGATCGAAATTCAGAGCAGGCCAATATGGCCTGCTTTTTTACTCGTGCCGTACAGCTTGCGAGTCGATCTTCGAAGGTGATTAGCAATGTGCAGTTGCTCTAATCCCATTCGTTGTTAATAACTCGCAAACAATACTATGTTAAGAGAAGATAATCTGCCGGCGAGCGCCGTCGCGCCCGGCGATGCGCCATCGTCGTCGCTACGCTCGTGGCTCGCAGTCGTGGCCGTTGCGATCGGCGCCTTCGCGTTCGTCACCACGGAATTTTTGCCGGTTGGCCTGTTGCCGCGCATCGCCGCCGATCTCGGCGTGTCTGCCGGTACGGCCGGTTTAATGGTCACTGTGCCCGGCGTAATCGCCGCGATCTCGGCGCCCGGCTTGATGCTGGTCGCGGGTCGAATGGATCGGCGGCTCGTGTTTCTGTTACTCACGGCCTTATTGCTTGCGTCGAATCTGATTTCCGCGTTTGCGCCGAACTTCGGTTTGATGCTGGTGGGCCGCGCATTGCTCGGCGCCGCGCTGGGCGGTTTCTGGACACTCGCGACTGCGGCGTCCGGGCGCCTCGTGCAGCCGAAAGATTCGGCCCGCGCAATGGCCACCATTCTCACCGGCGTGACCTGTGCGACGGTGATCGGCGTGCCGCTCGGGACCTTCATTGCCAGCTTCGCGTCGTGGCGTGCGTCGTTTATGGCAACGGGCGGTCTCGTCGCGGCTGCGCTCATCGCGCAGTTCCTGTTCGTGCCGTCTTTGCCGTCGAGCGTCGCATTGCGGCTGAACGATCTGGTTTCGCTGCTGCGCAGGCCCTATCCGCGCCGGAGCATGGTGATGGTCGGGCTTGTGTTCGGCGCGCATTTCTCGTCGTACACGTACATCACGCCGTTCCTGCTGCGCAATGCAAATCTCTCGATGGCGACTGTCACCTGGTTGTTGCTTGGCTTCGGCATCATCGGGTTCTTCTCGAACTTTGCGGTTTCGTCGACGGTCACGCGCAACCTGAAAATCTCGCTCGGTGCAATGATCTCGCTGCTGATGTTCGCGCTCATTCTGCTGCCCATGTTGCAGCATTCGTCGATCGGCGTCGTCGCGCTCGTGCTCGCGTGGGGCGTTTCTTTCGGCGCGTTGCCGCTATGCTTCAGCATCTGGATTCAGCAGGCCACGCCGGATTCACCGGAAGCGGGCTCTGCGCTTTTTGTGAGCATCATTCAGGTGGCGATAGCGGTGGGCTCGCTAGTCGGCGGTATCGTAGTCGATCAGGTCGGCATTTCCACCGACTTCCTGTTCGGCAGCGGCCTCGCGTTGCTCGGCCTGGCGGCGCTCGTGAGCTTCGGCCGAAGCGGCGCGGGCAAACTCGCGCCGAAAGCGGTAGCTTGCGCCGAGTGCAGTGCGGCGTGTGGAGACTAGTCACGCAATCAGGTCTGCGGGCGTCGATGTGGTATTGATTTTCAAGCGCGCGCCCGCAATTTCGTGTGCTGACTATCTATACATTTGACACGCCCGGCGAGTGCTGATGAACGATGCACAAGCCGTAAGCCAGGCGAAAGCCGGACGCCACCCACGCAAAAGACAAGCGGATGAAACACACGGAATCGACACGACCCTCTGCCACGCGCGCGGAACTGCTGTGCTTTCTCGTAGCGATCGCAGCGGCCTCCTATGCACTCAGTGCGGACTGGCGTGTGGATCACGTCGTCCAATGCTGCCGCCAGTGGCTCGCGAAAAACAACATGAGCATGGACTGGCTCGAACGCGTGAACATCGGGCAACTCGCTTTGAAGATCGCGAGCCGGGATCTGAAGGACGCGGGCGTTGCCGTGCGACTGTCGAATGTACAGGCGCTCTTCACCAGCGAAATGGAGCTGAACGAAGCAAGCACGATGGTTCAGCGAATGATGGCGCTTTGCCAGGAAGCGCTTTGATGTGGCCTTATTGATTCACGGTCGCGACCGAAGAGAGTCGCGCCCAGGCATCGCAGTTGCAGCAACCCTTCTCCAGTCCTTTCCCGAAGTCTTCTCGCATTGGCGCCTTGTGCGCCGCCACGCCCCGATCCGCTTTTGTTATCGACCTTTCCAATTCTCGGATTGTTGAGGCATCGCGTCGCTCGTATATTGGCGTGAAGCGCAACACGGACGCTAACGGCTACAACAACTTGGGCGCACGTGAACCGTGCGACAGGAGACACAAATGAATCGAATCGATCTGGACGGACGCGTTGTCGCCATTACCGGTGGCGCTCGCGGCATCGGCTACGCGGTGGCGCAACGGGCGCTGCAATCGGGCGCGTCGGTTGCACTATGGGACGTCGACGCCGAACGTCTTGCGCGCAGTCAGCGCGAGCTCAGCGAATTCGGCAAGGTGACGGCAGTGACCGTCGAGCTCACACAGGAATCGGCTGTGGCGCAAGCTGTCGAACGGACCGTCGCCGATCACGGCGCGATCGACGTACTCGTCAACTGCGCGGGCATTACGGGCGGCAACGGCACCACGTGGGAACTGGAGCCGGACGTCTGGCGCCGCGTGATCGACGTAAATCTGATCGGCCCGTACCTCACGTGCCGCGCGGTCGTTCCGCAGATGCTGAAGCAGGGCTATGGACGCATCGTTAACATCGCGTCGGTGGCGGGCAAAGAGGGCAACCCGAACGCCTCGCATTACAGCGCGTCGAAGGCGGGGCTGATCGGCCTCACGAAATCGCTCGGCAAAGAACTTGCGACGAAGAACATTCTCGTCAACGCGGTCACGCCCGCTGCGGCCAAGACCGAGATTTTCGATTCGATGTCGCAGCAGCACATCGACTACATGCTCTCGAAGATTCCGATGAACCGTTTCCTGTTGCCGGAGGAAGCGGCGTCGCTGATTCTTTGGCTCGCATCCGAAGACTGCGCGTTCAGCACCGGTTCGGTATTCGACCTTTCGGGCGGACGCGCCACTTACTGAGCATTCGCGCGGGCGTCGCGCGGATATACGGCGCCCCGAAAAATACGAGCCGCAAGCAGCACGATATACAAGAACCGCGCAGCCGCCAACGCGAGTTGCGCGAAGGAGACGACATGGACCCGCATGCGAGCGCTTCACTGGAAGCGATCAACAGCAAGGTAATGCGCCGGCTGTTGCCCTTCCTGCTGCTGATGTACGTGCTGGCGTTTCTCGACCGCGCGAACATCGGCTTCGCGCAAAAAGCGCTGCAACACGACACGGGGCTCTCGAATGCGGCGTTCGCATTCGGCGCGGGCGTGTTCTTTGTTGGCTATGCATTGTTCGAAGTGCCAAGTAATCTGCTGCTGCATCGTGTCGGCGCGCGTGCGTGGATGTGCCGCATCATGGTGACATGGGGACTCGTGTCGGCAGCAATGTGTCTCGCTCATACCGCCACCACGTTCTACACGCTACGCTTCTTGCTGGGCGTTGCCGAAGCAGGCTTTTTCCCCGGCGTGATCTATTACCTGACGCACTGGTTTCCGCAGCGAGCGCGTGCACGCGCCGTCGGCATGTTTTATTTCGGCGCACCGTTGGCGTTTATTTTCGGCAGTCCATTGTCGGGCTTGCTGCTCGAACTGAATGGCGCGCTGGGTCTCGCGGGCTGGCAGTGGCTTTTTCTCGTCGAAGGCATTCTGGCAACGCTCGTCGGCGTCTGGGCGTTCTGGTATCTCGACAATCGTCCGGAAAGCGCCCGCTGGCTTAACGAGCAGGAGCGCACAAGCCTGCGCTCGGCTCTCGACGAAGACGCGCGTGCGGCGTCCGCGCATGGGCCGCATCGCCTTCTCGCCGCGCTAGTAGATCGTCGCGTGCTGCTGCTCTCGCTGATCTATCTGCTGATTCAAATGAGCGTGTACGGCGTGATCTTTTATCTGCCGCAACAAGTCGCAGCTCTGCTTGGCACGACAGTGGGATTTCATGTCGGCCTCGTCGCGGCATTGCCCTGGCTGTGCGCACTCGTGGTGACCTGGTATGTGCCGCGCCGCGCGGATCGCACGGGCGGACACCGTCTGTGGGCGTCGGCATTGCTTGTCGTCGCGGGCCTTGGCATCGGCGTGTCGGGTCTCGCTCATGACCCCGCGATCGGGCTCGTGGCGTTGTGTTGCGCGGCGAGCGGCTTTATCGCGGCCCAACCGCTCTTCTGGACCTTCCCGACACGCCTGCTAACCGGTGCGGCCGCCGCGGGCGGCATCGCGCTGATCAACTCGCTCGGCAGCCTCGGTGGCTTTATTGCGCCCAGCTTGCGCACGGCTGCGGAACACGCGTTTTCCTCGACATCTGCGGGACTGGTCGTGCTGGGCGCGTCGAGTCTCATCGCCGCGCTGCTGATCGGCACGCTGCTGCGTGGTCACGCACAGGCACCCGGCAAAACCCACGACTTGCTGCACCGCGCCCGCTAAGGGCACATTTCCGGCGACACGTTCGACGCCTATCACGGAGCCCCTCTCTCATGGCCATGCCTACTATCCGGCACGTGCGTGCCTTCATCGTCCGCGGCGGCGGCGCGGACTACCACGATCAGCCCGGCGGACACTGGATCGACGATCATATCTCGACACCGATGGCGCGCTATCCCGAGTATCGCCAGAGCCGCCAGTCGTTCGGCATCAATGTGCTGGGCACGCTGGTGGTCGAGATAGAAGCAAGCGACGGCACGGTCGGCTTCGCGGTGACGACGGGCGGCGAAATCGGCGCGTTCATCGTCGAGAAACACCTCGCGCGTTTTCTTGAAGGTCAACTCGTAACCGACATCGAGAAGATGTGGGATCAAATGTACTACGCGACGCTTTACTACGGGCGCAAAGGCGTGGTTCTCAATACGATCTCCGGCGTCGATCTCGCCTTGTGGGATCTGCTCGCAAAGGTGCGTAAGGAGCCTGTGTATCAGCTATTGGGCGGTCCCGTGCGCGACGAACTCATGTTCTATGCGACCGGCGCACGTCCCGACCTGGCGAAGGAGATGGGTTTCATCGGCGGAAAACTGCCGTTGCAGCATAGCCCGGCAGAAGGGGAAGCCGGGCTCAAACTCAACCTCGAAAAGCTCGCGGACATGCGCAGCCGCGTGGGCGACGACTTCTGGCTGATGTACGACTGCTGGATGAGTCTCGACGTGCCGTACGCAACGCGCCTCGCGCACGCCGCGCACGAGTACGGGCTCAAATGGATCGAAGAGTGCCTGTCGCCCGACGACTACTGGGGTTACGCCGAACTGCGCCGCAACGTGCCGCGCGGCATGATGGTGTCCACGGGAGAACACGAGGCGACGCGCTGGGGCTTTCGCATGCTGCTCGAAATGCAATGCTGCGATCTCATCCAGCCGGACGTGGGCTGGTGCGGCGGCATCACCGAGCTGATCAAGATATCGGCACTCGCGGATGCTCATAATGTGATGGTGGTGCCGCATGGTTCGTCCGTGTATAGCTACCATTTTGTCGTCACGCGTCATAACTCGCCTTTCTCCGAGTTTCTGATGATGGCGCCCAAGGCCGACGAAGTGGTGCCCATGTTCACGCCGCTTCTGCTCGACGAACCGGTGCCCGTCAATGGGCGAATGAAGGTGCCGGACACACCGGGCTTCGGCGTGAGGCTCAATCCGGAATGTGCGCTGGTGCGGCCTTATCCGCGTTGATGGGCCGCAGTCAGGATCACCCAGCAAAGGAGAGTGACGTGCTTCTCAAGGACAAGGTCGTGATCGTCACCGGCGGCTCACGCGGCATTGGCCGCGCGATAGCCGTTGCGTGCGCAACGGAAGGCGCGGATGTGGCGATCAACTACTGGGGCGATAACGACGCGTCGTACGGACGCCGTTCCGCGGTCGCCGAAGTGGTCGAGCAGATCGAAGCGCTCGAGCGGCGCGTGATCGCAGTGGAAGGCAACGTTGCCGCGCGCGAAACGGGCCAGCTACTCGTGCGCCAGACCGTCGAAGCGTTCGGCAAGGTCGACGTGCTCGCGAGCAACGCGGGCATTTGTCCGTTCCATGCGTTTCTCGACATGCCGGCGGAGGTGCTGGAGTCGACAGTCGCGGTCAATCTGAACGGCGCGTTCTACGTCACGCAGGCGGCCGCGCAGCAGATGAAAGCGCAAGGCACCGGCGGGACGATTGTGGCGACCAGTTCGATCAGCGCGCTAGTGGGCGGCGGCATGCAGACGCATTACACGCCGACCAAGGCAGGCGTTCATTCGCTGATGCAGTCATGCGCGGTTGCGTTAGGACCGTACGGCATCCGCTGCAATTCAGTTATGCCCGGCACGATCGCAACAGATCTGAACGCCGAAGATCTCGCCGACGAAGCGAAGAAGGCCTACTTCGAAAAGCGCATTCCGCTGGGCCGGCTGGGCCGTCCCGAAGACGTGGCCGAATGCGTGGTGTTCCTCGCGTCCGACCGCGCGCGTTATGTGACGGGCGCGTCGTTACTGGTGGATGGCGGCCTGTTCGTCAATCTGCAATGACGCGCGATGCCGAAATCAACTGACCGGAGCGGATGCAGCAGCGGCTTGCGCGGACGCAACGGTATCTTCGCGTGCGAGAAGCCGCGAGAAGCCGCGCAGCAGTTCGATGAAGCGCAGCGCGGGTTCGGCGAGCGTTTCTTCCTTGCGCGTAAGAATGCCGAAGCCCGCAAGGCTCTTGCCGATCTCGAGCGGCAGCGCGACGAGCAGCTTGCCGCGCAAATGATCGCGCACTACCGACTCCGGCAGCATCGCCACGGCATCGTAGTTTTCCAGCAGCTGCAGTGTGGCGAAGATCGACGCGCATTCGGTGAGATTGACCGGCGTGGCAAGTCCTGCGCGCGCGAGTTCTTCCTCGAACAGCACGCGCGCCGGACTGCTTACCGGCTGTGCAACCCAAGGCCAGTCGATCAGTTCGCGCAGCGTCATGCGCGCGCGGCTCGCAAGCGGATGCACCGAACGCACGACGAGCAGCAAGGTCTCGCGCGCGAGCGGCTCGAAACTGAAATCGTTGTGTTGCAACGGACTCGTCAGTCGTCCAAGCGCAAGGTCGACTTCGCGGCGATGCAGCAATTGCACCACCTGGTCGCTGGTCTCGCCGAGAATACGCACGTTCAACAGAGGGCTTTCGGTTTTCAACGCGGCGACGGCCATTGCCAACAGATCGGGCGCCGCGCCCATGATCGCGCCAACGGTCAACTGTCCATGTCCGCCGCGTCGTTTGACTTCCAGGTCTTCGGCGAAACGCGTGAGTTCGGCGAGCGCACGCCGTGCGTAGGCCAGCGTGACGACGCCCAGCGGCGTGGGCGTCATGCCGCGCGCGTTGCGCTCGAACAGCAGAAAGCCGAACGCCTCTTCGATATCGCCCAACATGCGGCTGGCGCTCGGCTGTGCAACGTTCACCGCTTCGGCAGCCTGGTGGAGGTTGCGCGCGTCGTCGAGCGCGACGAGCAGCGCGAGGTGTTTGAACTTGAGCCGATTGACGAGTGCGACAGTTGCTGAGAGTTGGCTCATGGTTGCCGTGCGATTCGGTTTGTGGATCGCCCAATCCCAACTACGGATTGAGATGCTATCGACGCACGAATTATAGTCTTCGCAGGCGCTTCGCCGCGAAGGCGCCAATAACGACGAGACAGCCGCAATGGAGACAATCGCTTTCCGGATGGTGCTCAACCCCGGCATGCGCGAGGAGTACGAGCGCCGTCACGCCGAGATCTGGCCAGAACTTGTTGACGCGTTGCACAACGCGGGCGTGCGCGAATACCGGATTTTCTTCGACCCCGGCACCGATCATCTATTCGCCGTGCTCACGCGAACCACGCATCACACGATGGACGCGCTCCCTGAACTCGAAGTCATGCGCAAATGGTGGGATTACATGGCCGACATCATGCATACAGCGCCGGACCACACGCCGCATCAGCAACCGCTCGAACAGGTGTTTCGTCTGAGTTCGCTCGGCTGAAGTTCACGCTGAATTGCACGCTTGAAACGACGGAGGCATCGCATGCAGGTTGTCGATTCGCATATTCACTTGTGGGACCTGAAGACGCATCGCTATCCGTGGCTGGAAAATCCCGGCGTGTCGTTTGTTGGCGATGCGCGCGACCTGAAGCACGACTATCTGCTCGCCGATCTGCTCGGCGAAGCCGGGGATATCGATGTGAAGAAAGTCGTGCACGTGGAAGCGAATCACGATCCCGCCGACCCCGTCGAGGAAACGCGCTGGCTGCAAGGCATTGCGGATCGTCATGAATCGCGCGGCATGCCGAACGCGATTGTCGCCGCGGTGGATCTTTCTTCAGCGGATGCGCCCGCGTTGCTCGAAGCGCATGCGTCGTTCGCCAATACGCGCGGCATCCGGCAGATTCTCAACGTGCACGAGAACACGCTGTTCGACTATGTGGGCCGCCATTTCATGCGCGAGCCGCAATGGCGTGAGAACTTTGCGTTGCTGCGCCGTTACGACATGTCGTTCGACCTGCAACTTTATCCGTCGCAAATGGAAGAGGCCGCAGCGTTGGCGCGCGCTTATGGCGACACCCGCTTCGCCGTCAACCATGCCGGCATGTTCGTCGATCGCGACAGCGTCGCCGGCTATCGGGCGTGGCGCGACGGCATGCGCATGCTGGCGGATTGCGAGAACGTCTGCGTGAAGATCAGCGGACTTGCGATGTTCGATCATCAGTGGACTGTGGAAAGCTTGCGGCCCTACGTGCTCGAAACGATCGACGCGTTTGGAGTCGAGCGCGCAATGTTCGCGTCGAACTTTCCCGTCGATCGCTTGTTCGGCTCCTACGCGGGTTTGTGGCATGCGTATGCAGCGATTGTCGAAGGTGCGAGCGCTGCTGAGAAAGAGGCGCTGTTTTGCGGTAACGCCGAGCGTTTCTATCGCATCTGAAGCGGGTCGCGTGGACACAAGCAGGACGGGCACGCCGTAACGTAAAAGAAGGAGACACGCAGTGCAGCAACCTATATCCGCCGTGCCGAGGCTCGAATTGCGGCATGCGAGCAAATCGTTCGGCCGGGTCCGCGCGCTATCGGACGGCGATCTCTCGTTGTGGCCGGGGGAAGTGCACGCGCTGCTCGGCGAGAACGGCGCGGGCAAGTCGACGCTCGTCAAAATCCTTGCAGGCGTGCATCAGCCGGATAGCGGCGAACTGCTGGTGGACGGCGTCGCGCGCCGCTTCGCCACGCCTGCTCAAGCGCGCGATGCCGGGCTCGCGGTGATCTATCAGGAACCTACGCTGTTCTTCGACTTGTCGATCGCGGAAAACATTTTTATGGGACGGCAACCGGTCGACCGGTTCGGGCGCATTCAATACGACGCGATGCGCCGCGAGGTAGACGGACTGCTCGCCTCGCTCGGCGTCGATCTGCGCGCGGATCAACTGGTGCGCGGCTTGTCCATTGCAGATCAGCAAGTCATCGAAATCGCAAAGGCGTTGTCGCTGAACGCCAATGTACTGATCATGGACGAACCGACAGCGGCCTTGTCGCTGACGGAAGTGGAACGTCTTTTTGCAATCGTGCGCAAGCTGCGCGAGCGCGATGTGGCGATACTCTTCATCACGCACCGTCTCGATGAAGTCTTCGCGCTGACCCAACGCGTCACCATCATGCGCGACGGCGCGAAGGTGTTCGACGGCATGACCGCCGATCTGAACACCGACGCGATCGTGTCAAAAATGGTCGGCCGCGATCTGGAGACGTTCTATCCGAAAGCGGAGCGGCCGCCTGGCGAAGTGCGCCTGTCGGTGCGAGGGCTCACGCGCGTGGGCGTTTTCAAGGACATTTCTTTCGACGTGCGGGCAGGCGAAATCGTGGCGCTGGCGGGGCTGGTCGGCGCGGGTCGCAGCGAAGTCGCGCGTGCGATTTTCGGCATCGACCCGCTCGACGCCGGCCACATCCAGATAGGCGGCAAACCACTTACGGCCGGCAGTCCCGCTGCCGCCGTGCGCGCCGGCCTCGCGCTCGTACCGGAAGACCGCCGGCAGCAAGGGCTCGCGCTGGAGTTGAGCATCGCGCGCAACGCGTCGATGACAGTGCTCGGCCGTCTCGTCAGACACGGTCTCATCACGACGCGCAGCGAGACGCAACTCGCGAACCAGTGGGGCACGCGCCTACGGCTGAAAGCGGGCGATCCCAACGCGCCGGTCGGCACGCTGTCCGGCGGCAATCAGCAGAAAGTCGTGCTGGGCAAGTGGCTCGCCACGAACCCGAAGGTTTTGATCATCGACGAACCGACTCGCGGTATCGACGTCGGCGCGAAAGCGGAGGTGTATAGCGCTCTTGCAGAACTGGTGCGCGACGGCATGGCAGTGCTGATGATTTCGAGCGAATTGCCGGAAGTACTGGGCATGGCCGACCGCGTACTGGTCATGCACGAGGGGCGCATCAGTGCGGACATTGCACGGGCCGAGGCCGACGAAGAACGCATCATGGCCGCGGCGCTGGGACAACCGATTCCACCGTTAGGGAACGCGGCATGATGCGCCATTCTTCGACTCACCCCGCGCCGGTCCAGGCGCCGCCGCCTTCGAAGCGCCCGCCGGCCACAGCGGGCGGCTTCGCAGCGAACCTCGCAAAGAGCCGCGAGACGACGCTGTTCGTCGTGCTGATTCTACTGATCGTGGGCACCGCTCTCGCGAGGCCGCAGTTCCTGAATCTGCAGAATCTGCGCGACGTGCTGCTCAATGTGTCGATCATCAGCCTGCTGACCGCGGGCATGACGGTGGTCATTCTGATGCGCCATATCGATCTGTCGGTGGGCTCGACGGTCGGCATCAGCGCCTATGCCGTGGGCAGCCTGTACGTCGCATATCCGCAGATGCCGGTGATCGTCGCGCTCGCGGCGGGGCTCGGCATCGGTCTCGTGGCAGGCGGCATCAATGCGCTGCTCGTGGCGGTGGGGCGCGTGCCGTCGCTCGTTGCAACGCTGTCCACACTTTATATATTTCGGGGTGCAGATTATGCGTGGGTGCACGGCGGACAGATCAACGCCACCAGTCTGCCCGATACCTTTTCGCGGCTTGCGACCGGCACCTTCTTCGGCATACCTACGCTTGCGCTGATCGCGCTCGTCGTGCTGCTTGCTCTCGCTATTTACCTCAAGCAGTTTCGCGGCGGCCGTGAGCACTATGCGATCGGCTCGAATCCCGAGGCGGCGCGTCTCGCGGGCGTCAACGTCGAACGACGGGTCATGGCGGGTTTTCTGCTGTCCGGTGCAATTGCGGGCTTCGCGGGCGCGCTGTGGCTTGCGCGTTTCGGCACCGTCGACGCCAGCACCGCAAAGGGCATCGAGCTGCAGGTCGTCGCGGCTGCCGTTGTCGGCAGCGTCGCGATCACGGGCGGCGTCGGCACGATACTCGGTGCGACGCTCGGCGCGCTCGTGCTGGGCGTGATCAGCATTGCACTGGTCGTGCTGCACGTCTCTCCATTCTGGGAGCAGGCGATCGAAGGCGCGCTGATCGTCGCGGCTATTACCGCCGATACGTTGCTCGCCCGCTCCGTCGCCAAACGCATGATGAGGAAACGCGATCATGGCTAAACCCGATTCCGCGCTGCTCACGCGCAAACGCGAAACGCCGCTGCAATGGGAAGTATTGCTCGTGATCGTGCTGATTCTGTCGATCGCGCTCGGGCGAGTGCTGTCGCCGGTCTTTCTGGCCGGTGCGAATCTCAGCAACGTGTTGGCGGATCTCACCGAGATCGCGTTGATGGCACTGCCGATGACGTTGATTATCGTTGCCGCTGAAATTGACCTGTCGGTGGCTTCGGTACTCGGTGCATCCAGCGCGTTAATGGGTGTGCTGTGGCACATGGGCTTGCCGATGCCTGTCGTGATCGCGCTCGTACTGGTTGCGGGCGCTTTGGCGGGCCTGCTGAACGGGCTCGTGATCGTCAAGCTGAACCTGCCTTCGCTCGCGGTGACCATCGGCACGCTCGCGCTCTTTCGCGGGCTTGCCTACGTGCTTCTCGGCGACCAGGCCGTCGCCGATTTTCCCCCGGCCTATACGGCGTTCGGCATGGATACGCTCGGCGTAACTTTTATCCCGTTGCCGTTTGCGATCGTGATTGTCGGCGCAGTGCTGTTCACCGTGTTGCTGCAGTCCACAGCGTTTGGCCGCAGCCTGTACGCAATCGGCGCCAATCCGACTGCCGCCGCGTTCTCCGGCATCGAAGTCACGAAGATCAGGTTGCGTCTTTTCGTGCTGTCCGGTCTGATGAGCGCGCTCGCGGGCGTGGTCTACACGCTGCGTTTCACCAGCGCGCGAGGCGACAACGGCGAGGGCTTCGAGTTGTCGGTGATCGCAGCGGTACTGTTCGGCGGCGTGAGCATTTTCGGTGGACGCGGCTCGATGATCGGTGTGCTGCTGTCGCTGCTGATTATCGGTGTGCTCAAGAACGCATTGACGCTCGACGACGTTTCGAGCGAGACGCTCACCATCGTCACCGGCGTATTGCTGCTTGCATCCGTGCTGATACCCAATCTGGTTGCGCGCTGGCGCGCGGCGCGTAACCGGCGCTTCATCGCGAGGTCCGCTTCTTCTCAATAACGTCATCATCAAACCCGGACAGTACAACGTCCAACTACACGGCAGGAGACACTTCATGTTCAAACCACTACGTCACACCGGCGCGGCGGCGCTCTGCGTTGCGTTGCTCGCGATCAGTTGCGCGGCGTCCGCCGCGGGCCTGAAAAACGGCCTGAAGATCGCATTCGTGCCGAAGCAGATCAACAACCCATACGAAGTGATTGCCGACGACGGCGGCCTCGCCGCAATCAAGGAATTCGGAGGCGTGGGCAAGGTGGTGGGGCCGTCGGATGCCGGGGCGTCGTCGCAGGTGCAGTACATCAACACGCTGATCACCCAGCGTCAGGATGCAATCGTGATTGCCGCCAACGACGCCAACGCAGTCGTGCCGTATCTGAAGAAGGCGATGTCGCAAGGCATCAAGGTCGTCACATTCGACTCGGACACGGCACCCGAGGGTCGTCAACTGTTCGTGAATCAGGCGAACGCGGAAGGCATCGGCCGTGGTCAGATTCAACTCGTGTCGAAACTGATGGGCGGCGAGGGCGAATTCGCGGTGCTGTCCGCGACGCCGAACGCGACCAATCAGAACACGTGGATCAAGTGGATGCAGGAGGAGTTGAAAAAGCCCGAGTACTCGAAGATCAAACTGGTGAAAATCGCTTACGGCAACGACGACGATCAGAAGTCGTTTGTCGAAACGCAGGGTTTGCTGCAGGCATATCCGAACCTGAAGGCGATTGTCGCGCCCACTACGGTCGGCATTGCGGCGGCGGCGCGTTATATCTCGTCGTCGTCGAGCAAGGGCAAAGTCGCGGTAACGGGCCTCGGCACGCCGAACCAGATGCGCGCGTTCGTGAAAAACGGCACGGTCAAGGCATTCCAGTTGTGGGACCCGAACGAGTTGGGCTATCTCGCCGGCTACGCGGCGGCAGCGCTTGCGTCGGGAACGATTAACGGTAAGGAGGGCGAATCGTTCGATGCGGGCAAGCTCGGCAAGCGCACGATCGGTCCGCAAGGCGAGATCATTCTCGGACCGCCGACAACGTTCGATGCGAGCAATATCGACAAGTTTAATTTCTGAGCGCGGCGGTCGGGGCGGAGAGCGAGGTGCGCAGGGCGCGGGGCGGTAGACCGCTGGTGCGCCTCGCGGATTGTTTTGATGACACCGACCTGAATATCCGCGTCTATATCCTTTACCTTGCTCCGGAACGAAGTCCGGGCCCGGCATGCAAGCTTATCGTCGAACCTCGAATGCACGCGCAAAACCAGCGGACGGCGTCGCGCTGTCCCACACCTTGCCGTCCATGAACGTTCGCGCGTTCTCTTGCGCGGGCACCGCCACCTTGACCTGCGCGGCGGCTTCGCGATAAAGCTGGGTCTGGTTGATGCTCTCCGCGATCTGCGTGTAATCGCTGCGTGCGTCGATCATGCCCCAGCGCTCGAACTGCGTCAGGAACCACGCGCCTTCGAATGCGTGCGGGTAGTTCACCTCTCCGTTGTCGAAGAAGCGCATCGGCAAACCGCGCGGCACGGAGGCCGGAATATTGTCGCCAAAGCGCGCCGCGATCAGGGCCTCGTCGATGCCGATATAGTCCGGCCGGGCAAGCCAGCGCGCGATTTCAGTGCGATGACCGGGGCCGTCGAGCCAGCGGCACGCTTCGAGCATCGTCTGTACGAGAGCGCGCGCCGTATTCGGATACGCGCTCACAAAATCGCGCCGGCATGCGAGCACTTTCTCGGGATGGTCGGGCCACACTTCGCTCGTATACGCGACCGTTCTGCCGACGCCTTCCGCTTCGGCCATCGCGTTCCACGGCTCGCCGACACACAGGCCGTCGAGCTTGTCTTCCGCGAGCGCCGCGACCATTTGCGGCGGCGGAATCACCACGCTTTCGATGTCGCGCAACGGGTGCACGCCCTGCGCAGCGAGCCAGTAATACAGCCACATGGCGTGCGTACCGGTCGGGAACGTCTGCGCGAATACCGGCTTGCGTCCGAGTGTAGCGAGCGCCTTGGGCAGGTTGCCATGTTCGGCGAGTGCATCCGCGAGACGGCTCGACAGTGTGACCGCCTGGCCATTGCGGTTGAGTACCATCAACACGGCCATGTCGGTTTGCGGACCGCCCAGCCCGAGTTGCACTCCGTAGACGAGGCCGTAGAGCGTGTGCGCCGCGTCGAGATCGCCGGATAGCAGCTTGTCGCGCACGGCTGCCCACGAAGGCTGGCGCGACAGTTCGAGCGTGAGGCCGTGCGCGTGACCGAATTCAAGCAGCTTCGCGGCGACGAGCGGCGCGGCATCGGCGAGCGCCACGAAGCCGAGCCGCAAGTGGGTCTTCTCCAACGGCGCTGATGCTGACGATGCGAGGTGACTGGGAGTGTTCATGGACGTGCTTCACTTGAGCGATTCAGCCGACGCGACGACCGCGCGCGCGACCTCGGCGAGCTTGGCGCCCTGATTCATCGCGCGTTTGCGCAGCGTGGCGTAGGCGGCGTGCTCGGTGATTTTCTGCTGATCCATCAGCAGGCGTTTGGCGCGGTCGATCAGCTTGCGCTCCGCAAGTTCGTTTTCGACTTGCGCGAGGCGTTCGCGCAGCTGCGATTCCTGCGCGAACCGCGCAAGCGCGACTTCGAGAATCGGCGCAAGCCGTTCGGTTGCCAGCCCTTCGACGAGATAGGCGGTCACGCCCGCGCCGACGGCGTCGCGGATCAGCTGCTGGTTGGCGTCGTGACTGAACATCAGGACCGGGCGCGGCGCCGTCGCGTTCATCACCGCGAGCTGTTCGAGCGTATCGCGCGAAGGCGAGTCCGTATCGATGATGATGACGTCCGGCCGTTCACTCTGAACCACGCTATGCAACGCGTGCGGCGTCGCGGTGCTGGCGAGCATCTCGTAGCCGAGGCGTGCGAGCGCGTCACGCAGGTCGCCTATCGGCTTGTCGGTATCGGTGACGAGGAGAACACGCAGCATGGAGTAGTGGCAATCGACGACTGACCATCATTCAAGCAACGTCTATGCCATTAACCGCGAAGCCTTTGTATGCGCGCGTCTCGGAGATTCAACGCAAGCTTGACGACCGAAGCCATGCACCACAAAAGGGCGTGCAAGAGCCATGCACCGAAGCGGCGCGAAAAGTAGCGAGCATGTGGGGTACAGCCAAACGGCAGGAGCGCATCAAGCGCGATTGACATCGCAACGATCGTCGCGACGAACTGCTCAGATAAAGCGCCGCCGCTGCGCGCCGCTCAGATTCGACTGGAGCCGAACCGGAGAAGGCGCGCGAAAGGCTTCGCGAACAACGTTGCTGCAGGGGCACGCCAGCTAGCCCGAACGGGGCCGCGTGCCGTTCGCCTTAACGGCGACGGAATTGCGAGTTGCTACGGGCAGCGCCGCCACCGCCTGCGCGCTCGTCTTTGTGACGGAAGTTGATCCGTCCTTTGGTCAGGTCGTAGACCGACAGTTCCAGCGTCACGCGGTCGCCCGCGAGAATACGAATATGGTTCTTGCGCATGCGTCCGGACGCGTAAGCGCCAACTACGACGCCGTTGTCGAGCGTCACGCGGTAACGACTGTCCGGAAGTACTTCGTCGACGATACCGTCAAGTTCAAGCAGTTCTTCTTTCGCCATGCATAACTCCTGGTCGATGGGATAAGGGGTGCGCGACGCCTTGCGGCGGCGCTGCATCTGATACGGTTGCCAGCGGGTTCGAGCCCGCCGCTTGCGGCACCGGCTTATGCGCCGATTTATGCGCAGATACTCGTGCCGCGCGTGTTGGCGCGGCTCGTGCCGCTCAAAGATCGGCGACCGACTGGCCGTCAACGCGGCCGTCGATCAGTTGCTCGGCGTGAGCCATGCACGCAATGCGCGCCTTGCCCGTGCCGTCGAACGGAAACAGATACTGCAGGCGGAACACACGGCCCTCGGCCGCCGCATTGGCGCCGACACGGCAGATGCGCACCGACGCGTCGTAGCCTGCGTCCGGATTGCGGCTCGTCTGACCGTCTGTCGGACGGCGCGGATAGACGAGCGGGTGAATCTCATAACCCTTGTACGTCTTGACTGCTGAGTTCATAAGCATATAAGTATCCTGTATTACGTGGCCGGTGTGTCACGCGTGTTACGCGCGGCACGACTGGCCGGGCAGCGCAGCACCTTGAGGCGCGCCGCCATGGAAAAAGGTTGGCACAGGCCCAATGGGAAGGGCTTGAGCGCGCCGCGCAAAGTCGCGGATTCGATGGAGAAAAAACACGCTGATGTCGCGCGGACAGCGGGTGGGAAGCGGAAACCCGTTGAACAACACAGCTGCACAACTCGCGACGGCTAATGCAGGCGGCGCATTGCCGGAGTGACGGGATCGCCGGCGGGCGGCGGCCGAACAGTCGGGGGTGTTGCGGAGATGCCGCGAAAAATGCCGGGTTGAGACTGCCAGTGCTGCAAATGCGGAATACGACTATTCCAATATGATGCACTAAATAGGGCTAATTGGATAGCAAAAAGTTCCCCGCACGAACAGACCGACCGCCCGAAGGGCTTCCGGCGGGACGCCAGAAAGCCCGAAAGGGCGGAAAAGACCAGGAAAGCCCGGAAAAGCCGGTTAGCCGGACGTTTCGGCGATGCGCTTCTGTAATTCGCGGGAGGCCGCGAGCGGAATGCGCGCGTCGTCCCACGCGGCGAGCCATTCGACTTCCTTCGACGTAAAAATCTGTCCGTGATTACGCAGCGCGTATTGCAGCGAATCGATGATGTGGTTGCGAATGATTTCCGGCGTTCTCTTGTCGTCGAGCACGGCGCGAAATGCTTCGAGCGTTGCCATCTGCTGCTCCGTGAAGTAGATCGCCTTTTATCGCACGAAAAAATAGCGCTTGCCACGAGGACAAAATTCGCCGCGCTCCGCCGGCCACGCGGGTGGCTACAATGGCGAGTTGCCGGGCGGGCCGCACAACGCTGGAACTGCCCGATTTTCGATCATTCGCCTCCAACACAGCGCCCTCGAACGCTGCCATTTTCAATGCGCCAGACAACCGTGTCTCCCGTGAAAGACCTGCTGCTCGAGCGTTACGCTCCCATCGCCGACGGCATCGCTGCGCTTTTCTACCCGTGCGCGGAGGTTGTGATTCACGACTTGCGGGATCAGACCATCGCCTACCTCGTGAACAATCTGTCGAAGCTGGAAGTAGGCGGCCCCTCGGTGCTGGACGAAGTGCACTATGCGGCGCGCGGCCGCACCATCGGCCCGTACGAGAAGCTCAATTGGGACGGCCGGCGCATGCGTTGCGTGAGCAACATTCTGTTTGACGACAACGGCAAGCCTGCCGGCATGCTGTGCATCAACTTCAATATTGCCGTGTTCGAGGACGTGCGCTCCACGCTCGATCTGTTTATCCGCGGTGGCAATCTGACCGATGCACCTGCCGAAGACCTCTTTCGCGACGACTGGCAGGACCGGATCAACACTTACCTGCATACGTGGCTGCGCGAGCGGCAAATCGGCATCAACGCGCTCACGCGCGAGCATAAGCGTGAAATCGTCGAGGCGCTGCATGCGCAGGGCGCGTTTCGCGGACGCAGTTCGGCGAACTACGTAGCCGCCGTGCTGACGATGGGGCGCGCGACCGTCTATAAAATTCTGAAGCAGATGAAAGAGGGCGGCTGAACCTGGCGCTTTCTCACAAGGACAATTGAATGGTGCAGACCACACGTTACCGGCATTACAAAGGCGGTATTTACGAACTGATATGCGAGGCGACGCTGGAGTCGGATCCGGCTATCACGATGATCGTCTACAGAGCGGCCAACGACACGATCTGGACGCGCCCGGCATCGGTGTTCTTCGAACTCGTGGAGCATGAGGGCGCGAAGGTGCCGCGCTTCGCGGCGATCGAGTGAACGCGCGCCCACCGGACGCATCCGCATCGGGGAACTTTCGCCGCGCTGTTTAGCGTGATGGCGGGGCTTCTGTCGCTTCCGGCGCTTCAATCACTAGGTCCGTTTCGGCGATCGCAACGCACGGCAAGATGTAGCCTTCCTGTTTTTCCTCACGACTGAGTCCCGGCCATTCGATCGTATAGCGCACGCGTCCAGCTGTCATTTTGCACAGACATGTTCGGCAAGTACCGTTGCGGCACGAGCGGGGCAGACGCAGGTTCGCAAAGCCGGCGGCTTCGAGAATCGTCAGCGTATCGGGTGCTTCGAAGCTGCAGCCGAGCGGTTCCACGCGAACGCGAGGCGGGCGGTTTTGATCGGACATCGTGTGAATGTGTTGCTGGACGCGTCACACTTTACACGGCGGATGGATAACGCGCGGGGCCAATAGGCGGGCGGCGGCGTGAACCGGCCGCCACGCGGTTGCCGACACGCTGTGCGGAGGTTAATGAGGCGAGTGCCCGACGAGCAGCACTCGGCTGGCGGCACTCGGTGACACAGTCGCAGCGAGAGCACTAAGCAACAACCCCGCACCAACAACACCTAATGAGCCGCCCCACCGCGCCGCAAATACCGGTACACCGTATTGCGCGCGAGCCCCAGTTCTCGTGCCGCGGCCGACACGTTGCCGTCGAGGCGCGCCAGCGTCTGCGCGATCAGCGCTGCCTGCCAGTCGTCCATTCGCGAAGGCTGAGGCGTGTGCGCGCTGCCTGCATCGCCTGTCGCATCATCAACGGCTTCGAGGGTTGACGGCGCGTTCTCGTCGGCCGCCACATCGTCGCAATCGTGCAGAAAGTCTTCGGGTAGATCGTCGAGTTCGATCTGATCCGTGCCCTCGGCCATGATGCTTGCGGTGCGCAGTACATTGGCCAGTTGCCGCAGGTTGCCCGGCCAGCGGCATTGCATGAAGCGCTCGAGAACCGCCGCAGAAACGCGGCGCGGCAAGCCGTCGGCCTCGGGCTGGAGTTCGAGCATCCGCTCGACCAGCGCGGCGAGATCCGTGCGCTCGCGCAGTGCGGGCAAGGTCACTACGAGTCCATTGATCCGGTAGTACAGATCTTCGCGGAAGGTGCCTTCTGCGATCATTGCGCGCAGATTGCGGTGCGTCGCGCACACGATCCGCAGATCCACCGGAATCGCGCGAGTACCGCCGAGCGGCAGCACCGTGCGTTCCTGCAGCACGCGCATCAGCCGCACTTGCTGGGCCAGCGGCATATCGCCGATTTCATCGAGAAAGAGCGTCCCGCCGTCGGCCTGCACGATCTTGCCGACGCTGCCCCGCTTTTTAGCGCCGGTGAACGCGCCGTCCTCATAGCCGAACAACTCAGCTTCGATCAACGTATCGGGCAGCGATGCGCAATTCAACGCGACGAACGGCGCCGCGCGCCGCGGCGAATCGTGATGGATCGCGCGCGCGAGCCACTCCTTGCCGGTGCCCGTTTTGCCGAGGATCAGGATCGGAATGTCGCGGCCGCGAACCTTGGCCACGCGCGCCAGAATCGCGGCCACTTTCGCGTCGCCGGTGTCGAGCGTTTCAAGCGTAGCGAGGGGCGCCGGATCGGCGGTATGCGGCACACCACGCGCACTTTTCGGCGCAACGCTGCGCGACCCTTCCGTCTCGCCGATTGACGGCGTCACATAACGCTGCGCGGAATATTCGCCGCGCGCGACGACCCGCACTCCGCTGGGCAACGTAAGCACGGTGTTCTCGCCGGGTGCCCGCGCGATCTGCTGCAGCACGTGGGCGAAAGGGACGCCGAACAGCGCGTGGAACGGTTGTCTCTGCAAAGCGGCGAGCGGCTGGCCGAACTGGAACAGCGCGCTCCTGTTTGCCGAGAGAAACGTACCGTCCGCGCCGAACGCGGCAAGTCCCTCGAAGAGCGTACCGATGAATTCGGCGCGCGCGTGGAAGTGCACGCGGACCGCATCGGCGAATTGATTGGAGAACAGATGATTCTCGATCATCTGCGCGGACATGCGCACGAGCGCGAGCGTGTGTTTGTGAAAGCCGCGTGTGTCGCCGCTGACGTCGAGTGCGCCGATGGTGTGCCCGAACGGATCCACAATCGGCGCGCATGAACAGGTGAGAATACGGTTAGCGTGCAGAAAGTGTTCATCTGCGTGAACGACGGTCGGTTGCGCGTCGACGAGCGCAGTGCCGATAGCATTCGTACCGCGATCGGCCTCGGCCCACGACACGCCCGGACAGAGCGCGACACGGTTCGCCTTCTCGACGAAGTCGCTGTCGCCGAGACTGTGCAGGATCACGCCGCGGCTGTCGGTCAGCAGCACCATGCTTTGCGTATCGACGATCTGCGCGTGCAGCGTTTCCATGACGGGCAATGCGTGCGTATAAAGCGACTGATTGCGATCCACCAGTTCACGCAGTGCAAGCCGGTTCAGCGGATGAAAATCCGGCGTTTCCGATGCGCGCAGCCCGAGTTCGACCGAGCGCGCGTGAGCTTGCGCGATGACGTCGGGCCGACCCACGGTGGGCGGCGTTGCAGTGCGATGGGTCAAGGCATGTCTCCGGTAATCGGACAGGCGGGTACGTTGCCCGCCTTTCGATGCCGCAGCGCAGCATGCACGCTTGCGGCCCAACACCGATAGTACAGGACGTCAACGCTTGTGCGCGGCAGGGAAAATACCGCGGCGGCACGACGCACCGTGCACAATCTGTGCGCGTCCCGCACCGCGATCAGGCAAACAAAAAGGAAAACTTGCGCCGCGCGCGAACTCGTCTAAAGTGAATCAAATCATCCTCGCGGGGCGCGAACTGCGTCCGCATGCAACGGATGACGAGCCCGCGTCGCCAGCATTAGACAAGGAGGAAGAAGCTGAAGGCGCGACCAGCTGCAACCGGCGTGCGCATTACCCATGCGAATCATGCGCAGTGCCCAACTTCCAGGTGACTCCCATGCAGATACTTTTCCCGAACGAAAGTCCTGAATATTCAGGTCGCGAACTCACCCTGGCGTTTCCGGCGCTGGTCGATGGGCAGAGGGTCGAGTGCATGATCACCGCGGAAGCGCTGGAAGATCATTTTGGCGCCGCCTCACCGCGTCTCGAAGACATGGTGGGCGCATTCGACACGCATCGTGAGCGAATCGAAGCAGCCACGCGGCGCCTCCTGTCGGAAACGAGCGCGCAGTGCGTCGTGCTGCGAAGCGGCTATGTGCGCTTTTATGAAGCGAACTGGCGTGCCTGAGGAGAGCGGCACGCCGGGCCCGGTGTGAACTTACTCGCTGCCTAGATAGAAGTAGCGGAACAGAAAAATCGCGGCGATGATCCACACCACCAGCTTCACCTGACGCGCGCGGCCCGTGAGCAGCTTCAGCCCCGCATACGAGATGAAACCGAACGCCACGCCATTGGCGATGGAGTAGGTGAACGGCATCAGCAATGCGGTGAGCGCGGCCGGTACGACTTCGGTTGCGTCGTCCCACGGCAGGTCAACCATTTCGCGCAGCATCAGGCACGACACGTAGAGCAGCGCCGGCGCCGTCGCGTAACCGGGCACCACGCCCGCGAGCGGCGCGAAAAACAGCGCGGCGAGGAACAGCACGGCCACGGTAATCGCGGTGATGCCGGTGCGCCCGCCTGCCTGGACGCCCGACGCGCTCTCGATGTAAGCAGTGGTGGACGATGTGCCCAGCATCGAGCCGGCCAGAATGGCCGTGCTGTCAGCGAGCAGCGCGCGGTTCAGGCGGTGCATCTTGCCTTCCACCAGCAAGCCCGCGCGATTGGCCACGCCCATCAGCGTGCCGGTTGCATCGAACAGTTCGACGAGGAAGAACACCAGAATCACGTTCAGCACGCCCGTAGACAATGCGCCGCGAATGTCGAGCTGGAACAGTGTCGGCGAAATTGACGGCGGCGCTGAGACGATGCCGTGAAACTGGTTGCCGCCGAAGAAAAAGCTCAGCACCGTCACGCCGACAATGCCGATCAGAATTGCGCCGCGCACGCGTAGGTAGTCGAGCGTGACGATGGCAAAGAAGCCGATGACCGCGAGCACCACATGCGGGTTATGCAGATCGCCAAGCGTGACGAGCGTGGCTGGATTGCCGACCACTACGCCCGCCGTCTTCAGCGAAATAATCGCGAGAAAGAGGCCGATGCCGCCGGTAATCGCAATGCGTATGGAGTGCGGAATCCCGGTGACGATCACTTCGCGCACGCGAAACAGCGTGACCACGAGGAACAGGCAACCGGAAATGAACACTGCGCCGAGCGCGGCTTGCCACGTGAAACCCATGCCCTTGACCACGGTGTACGCGAAGTACGCATTCAGACCCATGCCGGGCGCGAGCGCTATCGGGTAGTTCGCATAAAGGCCCATGATCAGCGAGGCCAGCGCCGCGACCAGACAGGTCGCAACGAACACGGCGTCTTTCGGCATCCCTGCGTCGCCCAGAATTGCCGGGTTGACGAAGATGATGTAAGCCATGGTCAGAAAAGTCGTCAGGCCGGCCAGCACTTCCGTGCGCAGGTTCGTGCCGGCCGCGTCGAGGCCAAAGTAGCGTTTTATGGAATCCATATGGCGGGTCTCTCGTCGTAGGGGCGAGATGATACCTTGCCAGCGCCCCCGCCGGAGCCGCAAGCGAATTTACGATGTCGCGCCGAGATGGCCGAGATGGCCGAGATGGCCGAAGCCGGATTCAAGCGAAGAACGGCAGACCGCGTTCGAGCCACCCGCCGCTCGCGACCGTTGCAATCGCGGGTGCGGGCAGCGCAGCCTGCCGTTCGGCAGCAAGGCGCTTATTGCGTGACGCTCGGCGCCGGCTGCTGCGAGCGCCGTTCGGCGACGATGCTCGCGGCGCGCTGCGCGTTGTACGGGTAATCGATCCAGTCGAGCGGGTCGTAGCCGGCGGCGAGCCACTCGACCAGATCGGCCTTGACCTCGGCGCGCGTCTTCGGCGCGGAGGGGTCGTAAGGCCGTGTTGACGACTGCGCAAACGCGGCGCTCATGCTGGCGGCAGCCAATAGCGCGCCGAGTACAAATCGAAAGAACACTTTCATGACAGGCTCCTTGGGAGCGGTGATAGACGATTCGAACATTTTAAATTTCGCAGGTATCCGGAATAAGGCGTTGCGAGGCAATGCACCGTTTCGTCCGGTGAGCGAAAGCAGGGTGCGGGATCAAGGCGGCGGCGGTCTGGTGAGACGCTCGACCACCGTGTTCAGCAGGTCGACCGGTAACGGGAAAACGATGGTCGAGTTCTTGTCGGCGGCAATCGTCGTGAGGGTTTGCAGATAGCGCAACTGCATCGCCTGCGGCTCGCGCGCGAGCGTCTGCGCTGCTTGCAGCAGTTGCTGCGACGCCTGCAATTCACCTTCCGCGTGAATCACCTTGGCGCGCCGTTCGCGCTCCGCTTCGGCCTGACGGGCAATCGCGCGGATCATGGTTTCGTTGATATCGACATGTTTTATTTCGACGATCGCGACCTTGATGCCCCACGCATCGGTCTGCGCGTCGAGCACTTTCTGGATGTCGGCGTTCAGTTGCTCGCGGTCCGCGAGGAGTTCATCGAGTTCATGTTTGCCGAGCACTGCGCGTAGCGTGGTTTGCGATAGCTGGCTGGTCGCCTCGAAATAGCGCGCCACCTGAATCACAGCTTTTTCCGGATCGACGACGCGAAAGTACACGACGGCGTTGACCTTCACCGAGACGTTGTCGCGCGTGATGACATCCTGCGGCGGCACGTCGAATACGACGGTGCGCAGATCCATGCGCACAGCCTGCTGGACGACCGGAATGATAAGCACGAGCCCCGGCCCCTTGACCTTCCAGAAGCGCCCGAGCATGAACACGACGCCGCGTTCGTACTCGCGAAAGATCCTGATTGACGAAGCGATGAGCGCGGCCGCCATCAGGATCAGAATGCTGGAGAAACCAAAAGTGAACCCAATCATGAACTGTCTCCCATGCAGAGCGGTCGACCAGAGTTAGCGCTTCAGCGCTTACTCCGATCCCACGCGCACCCTTTGCTCCACCATTCCCTCAACGGGCGCCACGGGCACAACCGTTAGCGTCAGCCCATTGCGCGCGGTAACCCGCACCGCCTGGCCCGCCGCGACGGGAACCGCGCTCGACACCTGCCAGCGCTCGCCCTTGACCTGCGCCCAGCCGGCGGCCATGCCATTGGCCGCGGTGGTGCCAACAGGCAGACCGCCTTCGAGCACCACGCCCACGCTGCCGATCAACCCTTCCGAACCGGTCACGACCGGCCTGCGCCGCGCGCGCAGCGCGAGCCTCGACACGCCGAGCACGAACAGCACGCTGAATACGACGACGGCGGCGATCATCGGCAACGGGATGCCGTAACCGGGCACATCGGTGTCCATCAACATCAACGCGCCGATCACGAACGCGACGATCCCGCCGAAGCCAAGCGAACCGAACGTCGGCAGGAATGCCTCGCCGATCAGAAACGCAATGCCGAGAAAGATCAAACCGAGGCCGACGTAGCTGATCGGCAGCATCTGCATGGCAAACAGACCGATCAGCAAGCTGATTGCGCCGACCACGCCCGGCAGCACGAAGCCAGGATTGGCAAACTCGAAGAAGAGGCCGTACATGCCCAGCATCAGCAGCATCAGCGCGACGTTCGGATCGGTGATCACCGCGAGAAAATGGCTGCGCCAGTCGGCTTCGAGCATCACGACGGGGGCCTGGGCTGTCGCGAGCTTGACGTTGCCGGTGGTCGTCGTGACCGTGCGGCCATTGAGCTGGCGCAGCAGATCCGGCACATCGCGCGCGTTCAGATCCACGACATGTTGCGCGAGCGCGTCGCTTGCGCTCAGGCTTACCGCTTCGCGCACCGCACGTTCGGCCCAATCGGCGTTGCGACCGCGCATTTGCGCGAGGCCGCGGATGTAGGCAGCGGCGTCGTGGACCTGCTTGCGCAGTTCTGTCGATTGAGTGTCGAGCGGGAGCGCGCTTGCGGCGCCGGTGGCGGCGTCACTCGCCGCGCCGCGCGAAGCGTTGCCCGAAGCGCCGGCGGATGCAGTGCCGGAAGCAGCGCCCGCTGGACCGGCCGGCGCCTTCGGCTGCCGGTCGTCCGTGCCGGGCAAGCCGGGCAGTCCCGGTTTGTCGCGGCCTGGCGGCTCCGCGCCGCCGATGCCCATCTGGATCGGCGTCGCCGCACCGAGATTGGTGCCCGGCGCCATCGCCGCAATGTGGCTCGCATAGACGATGTAGGTGCCCGCGCTCGCCGCCCGCGCGCCGCTCGGGGCGATGAATGTCGCGACCGGAACCGGCGAGCCGAGTATTGCCTTGATGATCTGCCGCATGGACGTATCGAGCCCGCCCGGCGTATCCAGTTGCAGCACCGCGAGCTGGGCGTGGTCGTCGGCGGCGCGCTGCAGGCTGCGCACAATGAAGTCGGCGCTTGCCGGACCGATCGCGCCGCTCACCGGAATCACGACGACGCTATTGGGCATATGCCCGGTGGCGGCCTGTGTAGTGACCGGCGCCGCCTGGGCCGCGAGCGCCAACGAGTATTCGCGCGACGCGAACAGGAAGCCGGACACCCACGCAAGCGCGACCCCGATTACGAACGTTAAAAGCATCCCGCGCGCGGTCATGCCGCGCATGAGCCGGCGCACAACACCGCCGTGGATAAACGGCCGATGCGCGCCGGATTGCCGGAACGGGCGACGCGGATACGTGCTCATCGCTAAGGGCGCCGCGCGCCGTCGACGGGTATCGACCGGCGCGGGCCGACACTCCAGTAAGACTGGCCTGCTGCTTACAGCTTAGTCCGATTCCAGGCGCCGCGTGAAGTCCGCACGCACGGGCCTGTAGTCGGTGGGCCGCATGCCTGTCCATTTGCGGAATGCGCGATGGAATGCGCTCGGCTCGGCGAAGCCTACCGACGCGGCGATGTCCGCGATCGTCCGCCCGGATTGCTGCAGTTCGCCGATTGCAATGTCGCGCCGCAGGTCGTCCTTGATCGACTGATAGGTATGACCTTCCTGTTTCAGCCGCCGCCGCATCGTCGCCTCGGCGACGTGCAGGCGCGCGGCCATCTCGTCAGCCGCGGGCCAGTTCATCATGGGCAGCGCGCGCAGCGTCTTGCGAACGCGCGCCGCGAACGAGCCGGGATTACGGTATTTGACGATGAAGCTTGCGGGCGCGTCCCGCAGGAACGGCTTGGCCGACTTCGCCGTCTGGATCACGGGCAGCTCGGCGAATACGGGTGACAGATCCACGTACGACTCCGGTTGCCCGAATGCCATGTCGTCGCAGAACATGAGCCGGTACTCGTGCGCAGCGGGAGGTTCCGCGCAGCGAAAGCGCGCCTCGATCAACGGTATGCGGCGTCCGACGAGCCAGCACAGGAGCCCGTAGACGACGATGAAATACGTCGCATAAGCGAACATCGTCGGCGGCTTCGCGCCTTTGCGTTCGACGAAGCGTAGCCGCACGCGCTGGGCGTCCGTCTCGATGCACGCGCCCAGGTCGTCCAGCACGAGCCGCATGAAGCCAACCGCTCGCGCCAGCGCCTGCGCGCCGTTGCGCGCCGTGAGCGCCGTCTGAGTCATCGCGATGAAGCTGCCGCATTTCATGCGATGCGAGTCCTGACCGAAGAACTCGTCGTCGAGCGCGCGTGCTATGCCCGCCCACAACGCGCCGTATTGCGCGGACGACACGCGGCTTTTCGGCGATGCCAGCATGGGTGCGGCGATGCCGGCCGCTTCGGCGAGCGGGAGCGCGTCGAAACCGCGTGCCCTGGCAAGCGCGAGTGTTTCCTCGACGAGACTCACGGAGATCGTGCCTTTATCGGTCTTCATCAGCGTTTGTTCACAAGCGTGGAAGAGTGGCAATCGCGCTCAACGTTTTCCCTATGGTGATTCGAGACGGGTCGAGACAGAGGCCGCGCGGACCGTACTGCATCGTACCAGTATGGCAAACGCGCTCACACACAATGATCGGGCTGAGCATCGAAGCCGGCGAGTCGCTTGCCTACACTTGGCCTCGAACGCAAGCAAAGGACTCGGACCCATGGACAGCTTCTACACCGAAGAACAACGCATGATCCGCGACGCCGCGCGCGACTTTGCGACCGAGCGCCTCGCGCCGAACGCTGCCCAATGGGATCGCGACGCCCAACTGCCGGCGGACGTGGTCAGGCAAATGGGCGATCTGGGGTTTCTCGGCATGATCGTGCCGCCGCAGTGGGGCGGCTCGTACACCGACTACGTGGCCTACGCGCTCGCCCTGGAGGAAATCGCCGCGGGCTGTGCCGCGTGTGCGACGCTGATGAGCGTGCACAACTCGGTCGGCTGCGGGCCGATCCTGAACTTCGGCAGCGACGCCCAAAAAGACCGCTATTTGCACGACCTCGCGACCGGACGGCGCATCGGCGCGTTCTGCCTGACCGAGCCGCAGGCGGGCTCTGAAGCGAACAATCTGCGCACGCGTGCGGTGCTCTGCGACGGCAAATGGATACTCAACGGCAGCAAGCAGTTCGTGACCAACGGCGCGCGAGCCGACATCGCGATCGTGTTCGCGGTCACGGATCCCGACCGCGGCAAGCGTGGCCTGTCCGCGTTCATCGTGCCGACGGATACGCCGGGTTTCAACGTCGGCAAGCCGGAACACAAGCTCGGCATTCGCGCCTCCGACACGTGTCCGATTTCACTCGACGACTGCGCGGTACCTGAAGCGAATCTGCTCGGCGAACCGGGCGAGGGCTTGCGCATCGCGCTGTCGAATCTCGAAGGCGGGCGCATCGGCATCGCGGCGCAAGCCGTGGGTATTGCGCGAGCCGCGTTCGACGCCGCGCGAGCCTATGCGAGCGAGCGCATGCAATTCGGCAAGGCGCTGAAAGACCACCAGACCATCGCGAACATGCTCGCCGACATGGCCACGCGCCTGAACGCCGCGCGTCTGCTCGTGCATCACGCGGCGCGCCTGCGCTCGGCGGGCGAGCCGTGCTTGTCGGAGGCATCGCAGGCGAAACTGTTCGCCTCCGAGGTCGCCGAAGAGGTCTGCTCGAACGCGATCCAGATTCACGGCGGCTATGGCTATCTCGAGGACTACGCGGTGGAGCGCCACTACCGCGACGCCCGCATCACGCAGATTTATGAAGGCACCAGCGAAGTGCAGCGCATGGTGATCGCGCGTCACGTTTGAACGCTGCGCGAACGGCGTTTGAGCGCAAAATAGCTTGCGGATAAAACTAAACCCGAGCAAACGCGGATTCATACCGCGCCCATCAGGAGACGACCATGACTGCAGCGAAAGCCTTTTTCGACGCGCGTGACCTGTTATTGCGCCATCGAACCGATTACGAGCGCGCTTACCGCGAATTCGCATGGCCCGCGTTGGAACAGTTCAACTGGGCACTCGACTACTTCGACGTCATCGCACGCGACAACGACAACACCGCGCTGTGGATCGTCGACGACCCGGCCAGCGAAGGGCTGCGTCTCTCGTATGCGCAAATGTCGGAGCGCTCCGCGCGCATGGCGAACTTCCTGCGCAGCGTCGGGGTAAAACGCGGCGACCGTGTGCTGCTGATGCTACCCAATCGCGTCGAACTGTGGGACGTCATGCTCGCCGCAATGAAGCTCGGCGCGATCGTGCTGCCGGCCACGACCCAGCTTTCCGCCGACGATGTGCGCGACCGCGTGCAGATCGGCGGCGCGAACTTCGTGGTGGTCGACAGCGCCGAGCTATCCAAATTCGATTCGCTCGACGTGCCGTTGACGCGTCTCTCAGTGGGCACACCGCGCGCCGGCTGGACCGATCTTGCGGCGGCGTATGACGCATCGCCGCAATTCACGCCTGACGGTGTGACGCGCGCCACCGATCCGCTGCTGCTTTACTTCACGTCGGGCACGACGTCCAAGCCGAAGCTCGTGGAGCATACGCATCAAAGCTATCCGGTCGGCCACCTGTCGACGATGTACTGGATCGGCCTGCAACCGGGCGACATCCATTGGAATATCAGTTCGCCCGGCTGGGCCAAGCACGCGTGGAGTTGCTTCTTCGCGCCGTGGAACGCGCAGGCCTGTGTATTCGTTTTCAACTTTGCGCGCTTCGTGCCGAAAGACACGCTTGATGTGCTGGTGCGCTTCAATGTTACGACGGTGTGCGCGCCGCCCACTGTGTGGCGCATGCTCGTTCAGGAGCACCTCACCGATTATCCGGTGAAGCTGCGCGAAATCGTCGGCGCGGGCGAGCCGTTGAATCCGGAGATCATCGAGCGCGTGAAGCACGCTTGGGGCATTACGATTCGCGACGGTTTTGGGCAGACGGAGACCACTTGCCAGATCGGCAATTCGCCGGGGCAACCGGTCGTTGCGGGTTCGATGGGCCGTCCGCTGCCGGGCTACAGAATCGAGTTGCTCGATGCCGACGATCAGCCGGTGACCGAAGGCGAGATCGCGTTGCCGATTGGACCCGACGGCAAGCAGCGGCCCCTCGGTCTGATGACAGGCTATGCGAACAGCGAGCAAGCGACCGCGCAAGCCATGCGCAACGGCTTTTACCGCACGTCAGACGTAGCGCTGCGCCGCGAGGACGGCTACTACGTGTATGTCGGTCGCGCAGACGACGTCTTCAAATCGTCCGATTACCGGCTGAGCCCGTTCGAACTCGAAAGTGTGCTGATCGAACACGAGGCCATCGGCGAGGCGGCCGTTGTGCCGAGCGCCGATGCGCTGCGCCTGTCGGTGCCCAAGGCATTCGTCACGGTGCGCCACGGCTATCAGGCCGGGCCTGAGCTCGCGCGCGCCGTGTTCGCGTTCTCGCGCGAAAAACTCGCACCGTATAAGCGTATTCGCCGTCTGCAATTCAGCGAGTTGCCGAAGACCATCTCCGGAAAGATTCGCCGCGTCGAGTTGCGGCGCCGTGAAATGGAGCGTCAGGCGGAACCGGCGCGCTTGCCGGACGAGTACTGGGAAGAAGATTTCCCGGACCTGCGCTGAGTCGCGCAAAGCGTTATCGAACATTTTCTGTTTTCAGTCACTGTCCGGCCGTCACGCGGCCAACGCACAGGAGTTTCAGCATGAGCGCAATTGCTTCGAATACCGTCAAGCTGCTGATCAACGGCGAGTTCGTCGAATCCAGGACGACCGAATGGCGCGACGTCGTCAACCCGGCGACGCAACAGGTGCTGGCGCGCGTGCCGTTCGCTACCGCCGGTGAAATCGACGAAGCGATCCGCTCGGCGCATGCCGCGTTCAAGACGTGGAAGGACACGCCGATCGGCGCGCGCATGCGCATCATGCTCAAGTACCAGGCGTTGATCCGCGAAGATATGCCGCGTATCGCGAAGACGTTGAGCGCGGAGCAGGGCAAGACGATTCCCGATGCGGAAGGCGATATCTTCCGCGGACTCGAAGTGGTCGAACATGCGTGTTCTATCGGTAGCTTGCAGCAAGGCGAATTCGCGGAAAACGTCGCCGGTGGAGTCGACACCTACACGCTGCGCCAGCCGCTCGGCGTGTGCGCCGGCATCACGCCGTTCAACTTCCCCGCAATGATCCCGCTATGGATGTTCCCGATGGCGATCGTATGCGGCAATACGTTCGTGCTGAAGCCTTCTGAGCAGGACCCCATGTCGACAATGCAGCTGGTCGAACTCGCGCTGGAGGCGGGCGTGCCGAAAGGCGTGCTGAACGTGGTGCACGGCGGCAAGGACGTGGTCGATGCGCTCTGCACGCACGAACTGGTAAAAGCGGTCTCGTTCGTCGGCTCGACGGCGGTCGGCACACATGTGTACCGCCTCGGCAGCGAACACGGCAAACGCGTGCAATCGATGATGGGCGCAAAGAATCACGCCGTCGTGCTGCCCGACGCAAACCGCGAACAGACCTTGAACGCGCTTGCCGGTGCGGGCTTTGGCGCGGCCGGGCAGCGCTGCATGGCGACTTCGGTCGTGGTGCTGGTGGGCGCCGCGCAGCAATGGCTGCCGGATATCGTCGCCAAGGCGAAGACGCTGAAGGTGAACGCGGGCAACGAGCCCAACACCGATATCGGCCCCGTTGTGTCGCGCGCGGCGAAAGAGCGCATTCTCGGCTTGATCGAAGCCGGAGTGAAAGAGGGCGCTACGCTCGCACTCGACGGCCGCGGCGTGACGGTGCCCGGCTACGAGCAGGGCAATTTTATTGGTCCGACGATTTTCTCGGATGTCGGCACGGAGATGGAGATCTATCGCACGGAGATTTTCGGGCCGGTCCTGCTCGTGCTGAACGCGGCGACGCTCGACGATGCGATCGCGCTCGTCAACAGCAATCCGTTCGGCAATGGCGTCGGCCTCTTTACGCAGAGCGGCGCGGCGGCGCGCAAGTTCCAGAGCGAAATCGACGTGGGCCAGGTCGGCATCAACATTCCGATTCCGGTGCCCGTGCCGTTCTTCAGCTTTACGGGTTCGCGCGGCTCGAAGCTCGGCGACCTCGGCCCCTATGGCAAGCAGGTCGTGCAGTTTTACACGCAAACCAAGACCGTCACCGCGCGCTGGTTCGACGACGACACGGTCAACGACGGCGTGAACACGACCATCAGCCTGCGCTGAACGACGCCGCGAGAACGGAGACGAGGTCATGAAAATAGGCTTTATCGGGCTCGGTAACATGGGCGCGCCGATGGCGCACAACCTGCTGAAGGCCGGCCACGCTGTCAATGTATTCGACCTCAATGCGCAAGCGGTGCAGGCGCTCGTCGACGCGGGCGCTCACGCTGCCGCTTCGCCGAAAGCGGCGGTGGCCGACGTCGAATGCGTGATCACGATGCTGCCTGCGGCAGCGCATGTGCGCAGCGTGCTGACCGCGGACGACGGCGTGTTGGCCGGCATCCCGCAAGGCGTGACCATCGTCGATTCGAGCACGATCGATCCGGCAAGCGTGAAGGCGTTTGCCGAACTCGCGCAGCAACGGGGCAACACGTTCGTCGATGCGCCCGTGTCGGGCGGAACCGGCGGTGCGGCTGCGGGCACGTTGACGTTCATGGTCGGCGGCAGTGCCGGTGCGTACGAGAAGGTCAAGCCGGTGTTGTTGGCGATGGGCAGGAACATCGTGCATTGCGGCGATACCGGCACCGGCCAGATCGCGAAGATCTGCAACAACCTCGTGCTCGGCATCACGATGGCCGGCGTGGCGGAAGCCATGTCGCTGGGTGAAGCGCTCGGCATCGACGTGAAAGTGCTGGCCGGCATTATCAATACGTCGACGGGGCGTTGCTGGAGCTCCGACACGTATAACCCGATGCCGGGCGTAATCGATAGTGCGCCGTCGTCGCGGGAATACAGCGGAGGCTTCGGCACCGATCTGATGCTGAAAGATCTCGGGCTAGCCACCGACGCCGCCAGGTTCGCGCGTCAACCCGTTTATCTCGGCGCGCTCGCGCAGCAGCTTTATCAAACGATGAGCGCAAAAGGCGCGGGTCGTCTGGACTTTTCCGCAGTCATCAAGCTCTATCGTCACGAGACCGCGGAAAACACCGCCAAAGCCACCGGTAATGGAGATGCGCGATGATCGAACTCGACTACGCACATGAGGGCGCCGTTGCGCAACTTACGCTGAAGCGTCCCCCTGCGAACGCATTCACACCTGACGGTCTGTTGCAGTTGCAGCAGACGGTGGAGCGCCTGAACGGCGAGACTCGTGTCCGCGCCATAGTCATTACCGGCGAAGGTCCGAAGTTCTTCAGTGCTGGCGCCGATCTGAATGCTTTCGCCGACGGCAATCGCGAAGTGGCGCGCGTCGCGGCAGCGCGCTTCGGCGCGGCCTTTGAAGCGTTGCAGAATGCGCGGCCCGTGGTGATCGCTGCGATCAACGGCTTTGCCATGGGCGGCGGGTTGGAATGCGCGTTGGCGTGCGACATACGGATCGCCGAACAGCACGCGGTGATGGCGCTGCCCGAAACCGCAGTTGGCCTGCTGCCTTGCGGTTGCGGAACGCAAACGCTGCCGTGGCTCGTCGGCGAAGGCTGGGCGAAACGCATGATTCTCACGGGCGAACGCGTGGATGCAGCGACCGCGCTGCGCATCGGTTTGGTTGAAGAAGTCGTGGAGAAGGGCGCCGCGCGCGAGGCTGCGTTGAGCATGGCGGCGCGCGTCGCGACACTGAGCCCGCAGGCAGTCGGCTTCAGCAAGACACTGATTCATCAGGCGCGCAATGGCGTGCCGCGCTCAGCCGCGCTTGCAGTGGAGCGCGAGCGTTTTGTCGATCTGTTCGACGGCGCAGATCAGCGCGAGGGTGTCAATGCGTTCCTCGAAAAACGCACGCCGCGCTGGCAGATCGCGCAAGGCGAACACACAACGAGTTCGACGCAAGCAGCACACGCTCGCGGGGAGACGCAACGATGAGCGCCTTGCAGAGCGTCGTGCCCGAGAACGCGTCCGTTACAGGCGGCGAAGCTCAACGAGAAATCCAGTTTCGCGTGATCAACCGTGTCGCCGTCATCACGCTGAACCGGCCGGCAGCGCTCAATGCGCTGTCGCACGCGATGATTCGCGAGCTCGCGGTGCTCGTCGAGCATTGCCGCAACGACGACAGCATTGTCGCGATTGCCTTGAAAGGGGCTGGAAACAAGGGCTTTTGTGCGGGCGGCGACGTGCGCGAAGTGCACCGGCTCGCCACAAGCGGCGACAGCCGCTGGCTCGCGTTTTTCGTCGACGAATACCGGCTCGATTACGCATTGCACACTTTCCCGAAGCCGGTGGTGGCGATACTCGACGGTATCGCGATGGGCGGCGGCATGGGCCTCGGACAGGCGGCGCGTTTGCGCGTCGTCACCGAGCGCAGCAAGATTGCGATGCCGGAGACGCGCATCGGCTTCCTGCCGGACGTCGGCGCAACGCGTTTTCTGAGCGTGATGCCCGCGGAACTCGAGTTGTACGTGGGCCTGACGGGCGCGACTTTGTCCGGCGCCGATGCGTTGCGGCTGCAACTGGCCGATCAATGTGTGCCTGCCGACTGGCTGGTTTCTTGCGAACAGCGATTGCAGCACATGTCGCACGAGGGCGATCTGCTGAGCGCTTTGCGCGGGGTCGTCGAGCCGCCGTGCAACATCGTGCCGCACGCGGCGATCACGCCATTCACGCAACTGATCCAGCGGCACTTCGACCGGCGTTCCGGCGTCGACAGAATCATGGCGACGTTGCGGCACGATCTCGAACGCGACCCGCCGCGCGAAGTCAGGCAGTGGCTGCAGTCCACTTACGACGCGCTCGCCGCGCATTCACCCACCATGCTTTACGTCACACGTGAGGCGTTGTTACGTGGCCGCCAGATGACGCTTGCCGAGTGTTTCCGGATGGAACTGGGCATCGTGAAGCGCGCAATCGAGGAGGGCGACTTCTGCGAAGGCGTGCGCGCGCAGCTGATCGATAAAGACCGCAAAGGACGCTGGGCGCCTGCCACGCTCGCAGAAGTGCGGCCCGAGCGGGTCAGGCACTTTCTGAGTTCGCCGTGGAAGCAGGAGGCACATCCGTTGGCGGATCTCGGCGCGGAACCGGTCTGATGATCGCGCCGAGGCCGTGCGGTAAGGACCGTGAGCTTCAGCTTTCGCCGACGACCTCACCGTGCACGACCGCGGGTGCCGGTGCGGCGCCGTCGCTGCGCGCGCCTCGAACTCGCGAAACCCACAGCACGCCGGTGAGCGCGACCGCGACCGACACCCATCCGACGGTTCCATAGCCGACTATCTGACCGGCGGACGAACTGCCGAGCATGAGACCGCCGATCCACGCGCCGCATCCTGTGCCGAGCGCTTGGAGCGCGCTGTTCGCGCTGAGAAACGCGCCGCGTCGATCGGGCTGCGGCACGGTGGTCAAGAGGGCCTGCATCGGCACCATTCGCCCCGACATCAACACCATGAAAACCGGGAAGAACAGAAGCAGCGCATAGAACGGCAGGTCCGGCAGGTGAGTGACGAAAAGGACTGGCAGACAGGCAAGCAGCGCCGTGATACGGAAGACGCGGCGTGCACCGAACCGGTCTGCGAGCCTGCCGACCCGTCGCGAGGTGAAGAACGTTGCTGCGCCACCGGCCATGTATAGCCACGACAGTTGCTCGGGCGACACGCCGTGATTGGCAACGAGCACCGGCGAAATGAACGGGATGACCAGCATATGCGCGACCATCATTACGAAGGTCAGTGCAAAGGCCGCCATATGCCGCGGGTTGCCGAGAAGCCGCAACAGATCGGGCAGTATTTCGGCGAGCGGCGGTTGGCGCCGGCTGAGATGTCCGGCCAGCGAAGGCACCAGTTGGCAGCCCGCCACCCACACGGCGAACGACAGCCCGACCAGCAGGAAGAACGGCGCGGCCCAACTGAAATGCGCACCTAGCATCACGCCGGCCGGCACGCCGGCAATTGCGGCGAGAGAGAAGGCCGTCATGATCGTGCCTGTTGCGGCGCCGCGTCGTTGCACGGGAATCACGTCGGCGACGATCGCCATGATCACCGACGCCAGCACGCCCCCCGTTATTCCTGCAAAAGCCCGCGCGGCCAGCAGCAACGCGAAGCTGCTCGCCAGCGCGCACGCGAGATTCGACATCGCGAACAGCGCATACATGGTGAGCAGCAGACGCCGCCTGTCGAAGCGGTCGATGTAGGTAGCCGCAAAAAGTCCGGACAGGCCCGAGCACCACGAATACGCCGACACCGCGGTGGCGAAGCCGGCCGGCGCAATGCCAAACGCGTGCATGATCTGTGGACCGAGCGGCATCATCACCATGAAGTCCATGATGATGGTGAACTGGGTCAGCGCGAGCAGCCAGAGCAAACGGCGCTCGTGCTTTGCGTCAATTGAATACATTGGCAAGGTTCCTTGTTGTTGTTATAAGCGCGCCGCTTGCACGCGTCTGGCCGCTCATCGCATAAGCCGGATGCTCGTACGGCGCTTAGTCGTCTATCGTTTCATGCACGGCCGCCGCGCCCTGCTTCCAGTAGCTCGCCGCGCGAATCCGCGCTTTGTCGACGCCGCGTTCCGTGCACAGATGATGACGAATCGCGCGGATGGTCGCCGATTCGCCCGCAGCCCATACATAGCCTTCGCCGTCTTCGGGCAGATACGTTTCGCGGACCGCTTGCAGCAAAGCCTCGCCGCGAGAGCCGGCTTCGCTGCGATAACGCCACACCAGATGCAGTTCGGCCCGAGTCTCGAACTCGATGCGAGCCGACGGGTCGGCCACTTCGATCACGGCGGCCACGCGCTTGCCGGCCGGCAGTTCCTCGAGTCGGCGCGCAATTGCCGGCAGCGCGGTGTCGTCGCCGATCAGCAAATGCCAGTCGAAAGCGGCAGGGATCACGAGTGAGCCACGCGGCCCGCCGATGCCGAGGTACTGCCCGACCTGCGCTTGTGCAGCCCATATGGCTGCCGGGCCGGCTTCGTGCATGGCAAATTCGATGTCGAGTTCGCGAGCCTCGCGATCGAAGCGGCGCGGCGTGAAGTCGCGTGCGGTGGGGCGCCGCCCTTCGGGAAACACCGGGCCGTCGGGACCGGCTTCCGGCAGCACGGGTTTGTCCGCGCCCGGTTCGGGGAAGAACACCTTGATGTGATCGTCGAACGAAGCGGACACGAAGTCGTGCAAGTCTTCGCCGGTAAAGGTCACCCGGATCAGATGCGGTGTCAGCGCCTGCACTTTGCTGACTTGCAGCAGGCGGAATTTGAGCGGGTGCCGCACGCGATGCACGGCGAGGTCGGGTCGGTTTTCTGAAGTTGTCATTGAGCTGGTCCGATGCAAAGCGGTAGGTTCGGTGAGCCGCGTACCGCGCATTAGCGCGGCGTGCGGGCAGTGAAGAGCCGGGCGTAAGGCGCCGGCGTTCGCGATGTCAGGCGGTGGATGCGTCGTCGCTATGACCGCTGCCCGGATTGCGCTCGCCTTCGATCTCCTTCACCGCGCGCATCAGGATCGCGGCAATGCGGCGCTGTTCGTCGGCCGGCGCATTGTCACGACGCAGCAGCGCATTTTTCAGCGCGCGGCGTGCTTCGTTCAACTCGGGCGCCCAACCGCCTTCGCTGATGTCGGCCGGCTCTTCACCGGCAAACGCGCGGCGCACCGAATCCATCTTGCGCGCGATGTGGCTGAGCTTCGCGAGCATCAGCTCGACGCGGTCGCGGTTGGCCGCGAGATAGTCGCGCCCCGCCTGCGCCAGTTCATAGCGCTTGCGATTGCCTTCGAGTTGCACGGTGACGTAGCCGAGTTCTTCCAGATACGTGAGCGCCGGATAGACCATGCCGGGGCTCGGACTGTAGAAGCCGTTCGAGCGTGTTTCCAGCGCCTTGATGAGTTCGTAGCCGTGGCTCGGTTGCGCGTCGATCAGCGAGAGCAACAGCAGTTGCAGATCGTCGGAGCTGAATTTACGGCCGCGCGGAAATCCGTCGCCTTCGCCGCCGAAGCCGCCCGGCCCGCCGCCGAAATGGCCGCGCCCGCCGCGGTGGTCATGGTGGCGTCCAATCGCATGCCAGAGCGCATGCGGTGAGAAGCGATGGCCCGCATCGGCGTGTTCGCCGGGACCCTGGCCGTGAGCTTCACGATGATGGCCGAACGCATGCCACCACGCGTGCAGCAACCGGCGCTCGAAACCCGCGCCCGAAGGATTGTCGCCGCCGTGCGGGCGGCCTGAACGATGGTGATGACGCATCTCGCACACTCCATTTGTGTCTTAAGATGTGTCGTAAGATATATATCTAAAGATAGGTTGTCAAGTTGTTAAGGGGGGTATGGGCGCGCAACAGGAGTCTGCGGGATCGTAAGGCAGCGACCGTGCTTGGTAACAATGCGCAGATTCTGTGTGCAGCGCTTCCCCAAACGCGACCCTATGCAGAAATCGTCGTCGTCAGCGCGCCACGGACACAAGACGGCCAGATAAGCGCTGCCTAAAATTCCCGGCATAAATACTGTCACTGCGACCTGCTTCCAGTACAGGCGCTTAGCGCGAGTCGTCCCTTGTTGAGTGCATCGGCTTACCTGGGCGCTTGCTCAGCTTGAACAAGCCTCGTAAAGCAAATCGGGAAAGCGGCTTCCAAACCTCCCAAATCAAAAGGAAACAGCATGAGCAACAACATCTTCACTGGCACGATTCCGGCCCTCATGACCCCGTGCACCGCCGACCGCCTGCCCGATTACGACGCACTCGTCGCCAAAGCACGCGAACTGGTTGATCTCGGCATGTCCGCCGTCGTTTATTGCGGTTCGATGGGCGACTGGCCGCTACTGACCGAAGCCCAACGTCAGGAAGGTGTCGCGCGGCTCGTGGCCGCCGGCATCCCCACCATCGTTGGCACGGGCGCGGTCAACTCGAAAGAAGCGATTTCTCACGCCGCGCACGCCGCAAAAGTAGGGGCGAGCGGCTTGATGGTTATCCCGCGCGTGCTGTCCCGCGGGGCGTCGCCCGCCGCGCAGAAAGCGCACTTCGCCGCGATTCTCGAAGCGGCTCCGGCACTACCCGCCGTCATCTATAACAGCCCGTACTATGGTTTCGCTACGCGTGCGGACCTGTTCTTCGAACTGCGCGCCAGGTATCCGAATCTGATCGGCTTCAAGGAGTTTGGCGGTGCTGCGGACATGCGTTACGCAGCCGAGCACATCACGAGCCAGGACGACACCGTGACGCTCATGGCAGGCGTTGACACGCAGGTCTTCCATGGCTTCGTCAACTGCGGCGCCACGGGCGCTATTACCGGCATTGGCAACGCATTGCCGCGCGAAGTCCTTCAACTGGTCGACCTGTGCCGCAAGGCGGCGAAGGGCGATGTCACCGCGCGCCGTCAGGCGCGGGAACTGGAATCGGCGCTGGCTGTGCTGTCGTCGTTCGATGAAGGAACCGACCTGGTGCTTTACTACAAGTACCTGATGGTGCTCAACGGTGACACGGAATATTCGCTGCATTTCTACGAAACCGATGCGCTGAGCGAGGCGCAGCGTCGTTACGCGCAGACGCAGTACGAGTTGTTCCGCAACTGGTATGCGGAGTGGTCGAAGGAAGTGAATGCTTGAGGCTTGAGCAACTGCAGTGCATGCAACATCGGAAAGCGCCCCACGTGGGCGCTTTTTTCATTGGAAGCCGCGAGAGAAAACCCTTAGAGACAGCCGCGCCTGCTCCGGTTAAAGCGACGCGCGAGGGCGCCGACGACTATGCAGATTTCTGCCTGGTTGCTGTCGATTTCCCTCAAGACTCCGCGATTTTTGGACTCTTATATTGCTCGAGCCATCCACCGGTCGGACCGGAAGGCGACAGGCATGTGCCTGCCACACAAGTGCGGGCGCGGGTACCGCGGTAATCCACTAAACGAGGAGCACAAGAACAATGCAATTCCATAGGACCGTCATCTCCAGCGCAATCGTCATGGGCCTCGCCCTGGCAGGCGCACCATGCTCCTATGCCGCAACGCCGGTCGATGTCAAGATCGGCTTCGCTGCGCCCCTCACCGGCGGTCAAGCCCACTATGGCGCGGATTTCCGCAGCGGGGTGCAGCTCGCCATCGAGGACATGAACGGGACGAATCCGGTTATCGGGGGCAAGCCTGTGCATTTCGTACTGGATGCGCAGGACGATCAGGCCGATCCTCGCACCGGCACGACGGTTGCACAAAAACTCGTGGACGACGGCGTGGTCGCCGTGATTGGCCACTACAACTCGGGCACCAGCATTCCGGCCGCGCCGATCTACGCGAAAGCGGGCACGCCGCAAGTTGCCATGGCCACTGCCCCCAGCTACACGCGCCTCGGGCTGCCCACCACGTTCCGCCTGCTGACTTCCGATACGCAACTCGGCGCGGTGCTCGGTGACTTCGCTGTGAAGGGGCTCAAGTTCAAGCGCCTCGCGATCGTCGACGATCGCACCGCCTACGGACAAGGCGTGGCCGAAGAGTTCGCCAAGGCCGCGAAGGCGGCGGGCGCGACGGTGGTCACCGAGGAATACACGAACGACAAGGCCGTGGACTTCCGCGCGATTCTCACCAAGATCAAGCAGGCGAATGTCGACGCGGTATTCTACGGCGGCGCCGACACTCAGGCGGCGCCGATGCTGAAGCAGATGCGCTCGCTCGCAATCAAGTCGACTCTGCTCGGTCCGGACATGCTCCAGTCGGATAACCTGATCAAGATTGCAGGCGAGGCGTCCGAAGGCACGTTGGCCGCGTCCGAGGGCAGCCCCCTCTCGCAGATGCCGGGCGGCAAGGCGTTTGCCGAGCGTTACCAGAAGCGCTTCAACCAGCCGGTCGAGCTGTACGCACCGTATGCCTACGACGGCACAATGGCCGTGTTCAATGCGATGAAGAAGGCGGACTCGACCGATCCGCACGTGTTCCTGAGCGCGCTGAAGGCCACGAACATGAAGGGCGTCACGACAAGTGAACTCTCTTACGACCAGTATGGCGACCTCAAGTACGGCGGCGTGACGGTGTACAAGGTCGTCAATGGCACATGGAAGCCGCTGCAAACGGTGGGTACGAAGTAAGTCACCATCGAAGATGGGCGGTGCGCTGAGACACCGCCCGCGCAGACTGCTCCCGTCACCGGAAGCGCGGAACACGTGAGCGATTCGCCTCCAGATACCGCGACGATGCCCGTCGAGATTCCCTCGCAAGTTTCTACTCTCGCATAGCTCGCGTGGTTGGGTACTGGCAGTGCTTAACGGTGCGCCCCGGTGTCGTGGCGCACTTCCCTTTCCTGTGCCCAAATCGTCACTGCCATAGCGGCGTTCGAACAAGACGGCCTTGCGGCCGATGCGTAGGATGGTGGACATGAACTCCATTACCGTTATCGACTCCCACACCGGCGGCGAGCCTACACGGCTCGTCGTTGAAGGCGGCCCTGATCTGGGCCGTGGCCCGCTCGCTGAGCGGCTCGACATATTTCGCCGCGATTTCGATCACGTGCGTGCGGGCGTGGTCAACGAACCGCGCGGCTCCGACGTCACGGTCGGCGCGCTGCTTTGCGAACCGCATGATGCGAGGTGCTCGGCGGGCGTGATTTTCTTCAACAACGTCGGTTTTCTCGGCATGTGCGGACACGGCACGATCGGCCTGATCGTGTCGCTCGCGCACATGGGGCGCATCAAGCCGGGCGTACATCGCATCGAAACGCCTGTGGGGGTGGTCGAAGCCGAATTGCACGGCGACGGCAGCGTGAGCGTCCGTAACGTGCCCGCGTATCGCTATCGCACGGAAGTGCAGCTCGACGTGCCGGGACTCGGCCGCGTGCATGGCGACATCGCATGGGGTGGCAACTGGTTCTTCCTCGTCGCCGATCACGGGCAGACGCTCGAATTTGCAAACGTCGAATCGCTCACGAATGTCACCTGGGCAATTCGCGCCGCGCTCGAAGCCAACGGCATCACTGGCGAAGGCGGTGCGCTCATCGACCACATCGAATTGTTTGCGGATTCGACCACGCCCGGTGTCGATAGCCGAAACTTCGTGTTGTGTCCCGGCAAGGCGTACGACCGCTCGCCATGCGGCACCGGCACGAGTGCAAAGATCGCGTGCCTCGCCGCTGACGCTCACCTCGCACCCGGCGCGACCTGGCGGCAGGAAAGCATCATCGGCAGCATATTCGAAGCGAGCTACGAGCCTCATGAAGACACGAGTCATGACGTGGATAATGCCAGCCGCCGCTACGTGCGTCCCAGCATTCGCGGCACGGCGCACGTGAGCGCGGAGGCAAAGCTGATTTTCTCCGCCGACGATCCTTTCGCATGGGGCATTCGCGCGTGATTCAGCCGGGTCAGTCGAGTCCCGACGTCGTGGTGGTCGGCGCGGGCATCGTCGGCGCGGCTTGTGCACACGAACTGGCGAAGCAGGGCGCTGACGTGCTCGTGCTCGATCGCGCGGGCGTGGGCGGCGGAGTGACGGCAGCGGGTATGGGCCACCTCGTGCTGATGGACGACTCGCCTGCCGAATTCGCGTTGTCTGCGTGGTCGCGCGATCTGTGGCTCGAGCTCGCGCCGCGTCTGAGTGCGCGCGAGGCGTTCGTGCGATGCGGCACGCTTTGGGTCGCCGTAGACGACGAGGAATACGAACTCGCGCAGACGCGCCAGCAGGCGCTTGCGCAGGCGGGCGTCGACTGCTCGTTGCTGGACGCACAGCAGATGCGCGAAGCGGAACCCGAACTGCGCGAAGGCCTGCGTGGCGGCATGATGCTCCCCGACGACGCCGTGGTGTATGCGCCTGCCGCTGCCGCATGGCTACTCGCGCAGCCAGTGAAAGGACGCGTGACGTGCAGGCTCGATACGCAGGTTGCGCGCGTGAATCGCGAGGGCGTCGTGCTCGAGAGCGGTGAGGCGATCGCAGCGGGCGCCGTGCTAGTGGCCAACGGTCTGCAAGCGGCCGATCTGCTGCCCGGGCTACCGATGCAGGCGAAAAAAGGGCATTTGCTGATCACCGATCGTTATCCGGGCACGATCCGTCATCAAATACTTGAACTCGGCTATATCAAGAGCGCCCACAACGCGAGCGGTACGTCGGTGGCGTTCAACGTGCAGCCGCGTCCAACCGGTCAGATCCTGATCGGATCGTCACGGCAATTCGACACTGTCGATCCGGCTATCGAACCAGACGTTCTCGCACGCATGCTACGCCGCGCCGCGGAGTATCTGCCGACGTTGCCGACCCTCAACGCGATTCGGGCCTGGACCGGCTTTCGTCCGGCCACGAGTGACGGCTTGCCGTTGATCGGGCCCGCAGCACCGTTCGGGGACGACTCCTGTCACCGTTCTACGTGGCTCGCGACGGGTCACGAGGGCCTCGGCGTCACGACGGCACTCGCTACCGCCAAACTGATCGCCGCGCAGATGCTCGATCTGGGCGACGTGCTGCCAATCGACGCTGCGCCGTACCTGCCTGCACGCTTCGAAAACGTGGGAGCCAATCATGCGTGACCCCGTGACGATTAGCGTGGACGGACGCAACGTGCAGGTCGAGCGCGGCAGTTCGGTCGTAGCGGCTATCGCGCTCGTAACGGGCGGTGCGGACGTGGTGACGCGTGAATCCGTGAGCGGCGCGCAACGCGGGCCGCTGTGCGGAATGGGCGTGTGCCAGGAATGCCGCGTGACGATCGACGGCGTGCGCCATCGGCTCGCCTGTCAGACGCTCTGCACCGACGGCATGAACATCAGGACAGCAAGGTCTGCATCATGAATTTCGATATCCTGATCATTGGTGCGGGGCCTGCGGGACTGCATGCTGCAAGTGTCGCTGCGCAAGCAGGTGCTACAGTTGGCATCGTCGACGATAACGCGCTGCCTGGCGGTCAGATCTGGCGACAAGGACCGCATCATCGACCGCAAGGGCGCGGACGCGCAGCAATCGATGCGGTGGCGCAAGCCGCGAACGTCGCGCGTTTGCACGGTACGCGCGTCGTGCAGGCGCTTCGTGAACACGAGTTGCTCGTGGAGGATGCTACGCGCGGCTATGCGATCGGTTACGACAAGCTCATCATCGCAACCGGCGCGCGCGAGCGTTTTCTGCCGTACCCGGGATGGACACTCCCTGGCGTGACAGGGGCGGGCGGGTTGCAGGCGCTGGTGAAGGGCGGCATGCCGGTGCGTGGCGAGCGCATCGTTATCGCAGGGACAGGCCCGTTATTGTGGGCGGCGGCCGTGACCGCGCGCGAACAGGGCGCGCACGTTGCGGCGATTGTCGAGCAGGCGCCGACGCATGCAGTGCGGCAGTTCGCAATGTCCCTCATGAGCACGCCAGCGAAACTCGCCCAGGCGGCGCGCATGCGGTTCGCTTTGCGCGCGACGCCATATCTGCGCGGCGCCTATGTGAGCGCCGCACACGGCGATCAGAAGATCACGCAGGTCGTGGTGCAGCAGGGTACGAGGCAAACGCAGATCGACTGCGACAGGCTCGCCTGCGCGTATGGTCTCGTCCCCAACACGATCCTGGGCACGGCGCTTGGTTGCGATGTCGCCGAAACGGACGGCGTGCTCGCCATCGTCGTCGATGATTTTCAGGCAACCACCCAGCAGGGCATCTATGCGGCCGGAGAATGTACGGGCGTCGGCGGCATGGAACTGTCTGCTGTCGAAGGGCGCATCGCCGCGCTTGCTGCGATTGGCAACGCAGCCGATGCGCGTGCTCTCTTTGCGGAGCGCGAACGCTACCGCCGCTTTGCAGCGAAAATGCATACGGCCTTCGCCCTCGATCCGCAACTCCGCGGACTCGCCACCGCAGACACTGTGATGTGCCGATGTGAGGACGTCAGCTTCGGTGAGGTCGCGCAGCATCGCGGCTGGCGTGATGCCAAGTTGCACACACGCTGCGGCATGGGGCCTTGCCAAGGCAAGATTTGCGGGGAAGCAGCAGCGTTTTGCCTCGGCTGGTCGCGCTATGGGCAGCGTCCGCCGTTCTCGCCTGCACGCGTGAGCACTTTAATGAGCTTCCAGACGCCGGTCTGAACGCCGGGAACCGCGAGCGTTCGAGTGACCTGGGCGTCGGCATAATCAAGCCAATCCTGATCCGCAACACTTAGCCATGAACCAACTGCTCCTTTCCGCTGTCACTGGAAACACGACCCTGCAGCAGATGGTGGCGCATTACGCGCTGCTCGTGCCGCTCTTCGATGCCATGCCCGATGTGGTTTTTTTCGTAAAGGATCACGAGGCACGGTATGTGATCGCCAATGCGACCCTCGCGGCCCGCTGCGGTTACAAGGACCGGCAGTCATTGCTGGGGAAGACAGCCGCAGAAGCATTCCCTTCGCGCTTTGGCCGCATCTATATGGAACAGGACAAGGCGGTTGTGCGAGATAACAACCGGCTGGTCGATCAACTTGAACTGCATCTCTATCCAGGGCGCCAGCCCGGCTGGTGTCTTACCTCGAAAGTACCGCTGCGCGATATAAAGGGACGCGTCCTGGGCGTCGCAGGTATCTCACGCGATCTTCGAGCGGCTGCAAGTACACATCCCTCGTATCAACGTGTTGCGATTGCAGTAAAGCACATTCAGGATCATTACGCGCATCCGCTGAAGTTGGCGGATCTTGCAGCACTTATCGATATGTCAGTTGCGCAGGTCGAGCGCTATTTCTTCAGAGTTTTTCACCTTACGCCTCGACAGATGCTACTCAAAACGCGGCTGGACGCAGCTTCGCAATTGCTCGCGGGTGACCTTAACATCACCGACATTGCGACGCGTTGCGGCTACACCGATCACAGTGCATTCACGCGTCAATTCAAGACGACGGTGGGGATTACGCCGACCCAATATCGCTCGTTGCTGCAACCCGCGACGACGTCGGTCGGTAAGCATTGAAAAGCAGTGAAGTCCAGATACCGTTTCGTCGTTGTTGAAGCGTCGCCGCAAAACCCATGGGAGCAGACGAAAGGTTGGGGAATGATCCTTCAACGGTGAACGGCCTCGGGCGACCTGAAATGCGGCTATTGTTTTAGCGCAGCGTTCGAGTCTCACATCGAGCATTTCACCGCTTGTCGACGTCTGCAGCCGCTGGGTCTGCATGACTACGCCATACGACGGCTCGATGACGGGGGGCAAACGCGAACGCGGGAATGCACGACGGACAAGCGCATTCTCGCGGGCGCGCGGCGATGGCCGACCTTTACGAGCGCGGCATCGGCATGGGCAATATGTCGAAGACGCATTCGCTCGCGGGACTACGTCTTGCCTGGATCGCCGGTCCTTCCGCTCTCAGACGGTAAATTCGCTGAATTGAGCAACGGGCCCATTTCCGATTGCACGGCATCAGAACTTGTGCCGAATGCCCAATTGCACGAATGTCTGCCGGTCCGTCGATGAAGCCGTCAGAGCATTGAGCGTCGCGCGCGCCGCACGGCCGGTCGAATCGGTTCCGCTCGCGAACTGGGTGCTGCCGATGACATAGACGTCCGTGCGTTTCGAAAGGTAGTAGTCGAGCGACAAAGACAGCGTGTTGTAGCTCGATGAGCCAATCGTGCCCACACCCGAACCGTGTGTATAGCTGTAGACGAACTCGCTCGCCAGTGCGGGCGTCCAGAAGTATGTGAGGTTGAATTCACCGGTATTGAATTTTGCGGTGCCCGTCAGCCGGAGCGGATTGGAGCCGGACGACGTATCGCCGAGATCCTTGAACTGCACGTTGCTGTAGACGAGCCCGAAAGTCGCGGGACCGAGCGTATAGCGACCGGCTGCCGCTATCGCCTGATACGAGTGCGCCGACGCATAGCCGCTATAGACCGGGCTCGCGGTCATGTTGTTGAGATTTGCGCCCGGCACGTTGGTCGGCGTGCTTGTGAAAAACGACTGGTTCGGATTGCGCACGTTCATATACGCCGCGCCCGCCGAGAAGTTGCCGTAGTCGTAACCGGCGCCAATGGACCAGATCTGGTTGCGTGTCAGATCGCCCGCCTGTCCGCCGAAGCCATATACGCCACCCACGGTGAAGCCGCCGAAATTCGGGCTCGCATACTTGACCGAGCTGTTCACGCGCTTGCTGTTGTTGAGGTTGTCGAGATCGCCCGGATGCGCAGTCGTGCCGCCGCCATAATTTGCTGAGTTCATGCGCGATTCGACGAAGGTGACGAGCGAATCGTACTGACGTCCGAGCGTGAGCGTGCCATACGCGTTGCTCGACAACCCGACATACGCTTGCCGCCCGAAGAGCGTGCCGCCCTGCAATGCAGTGCCTTTGCCAAGATCGAAACCGTTCTCCAGCTGAAAGATCGCCGACAGACCGCCGCCCAGATCCTCGACGCCCTTGAAGCCCCAGCGCGAGCCTTGCATGATGCCGCTGGCACCGCCGATGATGCGACCGCCGGCGCTGTTGCTCTGGTAGTTCACACCGTAATCGATGAGCCCGTACAGTGTCACGGAGCTGACATCGGCATGAGCAGCGCCGCAGACGGCGAGTAGCACGGAAGCCGAGAAGATTTTAGTATTCATTGGCATGACGAAGTAATTTAAGTGGGAATTCATCGCGTGCGGAGCGGATATGTCGGTGGCTCCTGATGCAACATTACCGGCTCGCTATCGATCGAGTATTCGCAATCAATCAAGCAGGGTTTGCGAGATTCGCAACGCTCTATCACGCATGATAAGAAGCGCGACGTGCGAGCCGGTTCGTCGCGCAGTTCACGCGCGCGTTAGTGATGAGCAGCGCAGTGATTCTTCAGGCGAGCGAGAAGTCGGCGGGCAAGGTGACTTCCAGCAGTTCGAGATCGGCGCTGCACTGCCTGAATGTGTAGGGCAGGTTGCCCGGAATTGCGATGCTGTCGTCGGCCGTGAGGCGCCAGTGCTGCTCGCCCTGCAAGACATCTAAACTGCCCGCGAGCACGAAGAAGAAGCAGAACTCGGTGTCGTGCATGCGCGAGGCTTGCTGTCCATCGCCCACAGGACGCACGACGCGCACGCCGGCGAGGCCATCGGTAGCCGCCCCGATGCCTGTATCTGCAACGACGAATCCCGGCGATTTCCACGGTTTCCACGATGCATTTTTGGCGACATGCCGCACGAAACGCTGGCCGTTGAATTCATAGTCGGGATCGTAGACGCCGTTCGGCAAGGTCATGTCGTGCTCGGCCATCGTGATGTGTTCGGCGGGACTGCCGAGCTCAATCACTTCCGCACCCGCCGAGCTTTCGAGCACGCGATGCCGGATCTCGGGCGGCTGCAACACGCAATCGCCCGCTTCAAGAATGAACGGTTCGCCTTGTCCTTCGTACACGAGGCGCACCCAGCCCTTGCGGCAGAAAATCGTCTGAAAGCGGATCTTATGAAAGTGCACGTAATCGGGCACGGGTCCACCTTCGAGTATGCGGATATGCGATGCAATGAACGCGCCGCCGTGCCGCTCAGGCAGCAGATCGCGATAACGCATGCCCGCGCGCCCGACGCTCCAGTGTGCGTCGCTGCCTGCATGCGACAGCACGAGTTGCTGGCGCGTGGGCGGCAGCATCATCGGCGGATTCGCGTGCATGAGTCGCACGACGACGCCGTTGGGTGCGACGAGTTCTGATATCTCACCTGGCAATTGCGCGGGGTCGTCGCAGAGCACGTTCAGCGTATCGATGCCATTGCGCACATCGAGGCCGAGCCTCAGGCGGAAGCCATCGCGAGAAAGTATTGCGTTGCGCGGGCCATCTGCGGGAAAGATCGCATCGAGCCGAAAACCGAGCCGAGCGATGAAGAACTGCATCGTGGCGGGAAGGTCGGTGCAATGCATCGGCACGATAAAGCCTTGTACGCCCGCGATAGGCGCATCAGACGTCATGGAAGATGTGTTCATGGAATTCGCATAAGTGGTGAAAGGGAAGCGGCGGCGCGTCATTTATGCGCGCGACGGCGGCCCAGTCAGCACACAAGCGATGCCGATGCGTCGCGGCGCGCTGGAAAGAATGCGCGAGCCCTGACGCTTCATCGCGGCAGACATTGCACCAGCCTCGCAAGTCCTGCACGGGTCGTGCAGACACCCGGCGAAAGCCGCAACGTGCGGCTGCGCGAATCGACGAAGAGGCCCGCTTCCTTCAGTTGCACGACGATGCTCGCGGCATCGAGATGCGCGGGCGCTTCTGCCATGATGCTCGCACCGCGTTCGTCATCGGCACGCGGAGAGAGCAGGCGATAACGCTTGTCGTCGAGCATCGCGATGAGTTCGTGGCACAGCGCCAGGTTGTGCGCGCGCACGCTTCCCGCCGGTTGCGCCAGCATCCACGACATGCCCGGCTGCGATGCGACGAACGGCAGCACGGAAGGCGTGCCGGTGTCGAAGCGGCGTGCATCCGATGCATACGAGAATGCGTCGATGTTCCAGTTGATCGGATTCTGCTGACTGAACCAGCCGCGCACCGCAGGCTCGACGCCGAGCGCGAGCGCATGCGGCGCGATGTAGCCGAGGCCCGTGCCAGGCGCGCCGCATAGCCATTTGAGCGTCGAGCCGCAGACGAAGTCGAACGGTGTGTCGTTCAGATCGAACGGCAGGATGCCGATGCCTTGCGTCACGTCGAGCGCGGCGAGGCTGCCGCGGCGGCGGGCCTGCTCGCACATCGCGGAGAGGTTAACGCGCTTCGACGTGAGCGACGATATCCACGTGACGAGCGCAACTGCGACATCGCTGGTCCATGCCTCGATGAAGTCCTCGTCGCGCACGTAGTCTTCGCCATCGCGCACGGGCACGGTGCGCAGCGTGAAGCCGCGGCGTGCGGCGAGGCCCGACAGCAGGAAGTGCAGGCTCGGAAAGCAATCAGCGGCGACGAGCACGGTGCGATCGCGCAGCACGTCGTCGGCGAGACCGTCGAGGAAGCGCGCGAAGCAATCGGTCACGTTTTGCGCGCCGAACACGTCGGCCTCGCGTGCACCGATCATCGTCGCCCAGTCCGCGAGCAGACGGCCGCGCACGGCGAGCGCTTCGTCCCAGCGCGTGTCGTCAGGCGCGCACCAGTTCGTTGCGAAGCGGGCGAGCGAGTCGGTCATCGCTTCGCGATGTCCCGGATACACGCCGACGGAGTGATACATCAGCCAGCCGCTGAAATCGTCGTTTCGAGTATTCATGTTAGATGTGCTTGACGAGCTTGAAGTGATAGACCGCGATGCAGCCGAGGCTCAGCACGGCGCACGCCATCAGATAGAACGCGGGAGAGAGCGGATCGTGCGTCACGCCGATCATCGCGGTCACGAGCCACGGCGTGAAGCCGCCGAACACCATCACGCCGATGTTGTAGCTGAAGCCGAGACCGGTGCTGCGGATGTGGGTCGGAAAGAGCGACGACAGCACGGCGGCGAGCGGCCCGAAATAGATCGCCTTCAATGCTCCCGCGAGCACCATGATCGTCATCAGCACGGTCAGGGACGGACTGGCCAGCAGCCACGCGAAGCACGGGTAGATCGTGAGCAGCGTGACGAGCGCGGAGACGACCATCATGCGGCTGCGTCCGTAGCGATCGGCGAGATGGCCCATCAGCGGCGTGAACAGCATCAGGATCATGCCGGTGACGACCGTCGAGGCGAAGCCCGTGGATGCCGGCAGATGCAACTGCTTCACCGCGTACGTCGGCATATACAGAATCATCAGATAGCTCGCGGCGGTCGATACGGCCATGATGCCTGCGGCGAGCAGGATGCGGCCTTTGCTGTGCGCGAGCAGTTCGCGCACGGGCGCATTGCGCGCGGCGGCATTCACGTCGGGCGTATGCGCGGGCAGCGTATCGTCGATGTGCTTGCGGATATACAGTCCCACTGGCGCGACCAGCAAGCCGAAGATAAATGGCGCGCGCCAACCCCACGATTCGATCTGCTCCGGCGACAACTGCGTGCTGAGCACGAGCCCCGCGCAAGACGCGAGCACGGTGCTCATGCCCTGACTCGAAAACTGCCAGCTTCCGAGGAACGCCTTGCGCTTGCTCTTCTGCTCGATCATGAGCGCGGTGCCGCTGCCGAATTCACCGCCCGTCGAGAACGAAATAAGGATGCGCGCCGTCATCAGGCCGATGGGCGCGGCAACGCCGATTTGCGCGTATGTCGGAATGACCGCGCAGATGAGCGTGCCGATGGTAGTCAGCCCGAGCGCCATGAGCAGCGCCGCCTTGCGCCCGCGACGGTCCGCATAGCGCCCGAGCATGAGTGCGCCGAGCGGGCGAAACACGTACGAAAGGCCGAAGGTGCCGAACGTCATCAGTAGCGAAACGGTCTCGTCGTGCGCGGGAAAAAACAGCTTCGACAACGTGACGGCGAAAAAACCGTACGCGGCGAAGTCGAACCATTCGAGCGCATTGCCGATGCTGGTCGCGACGATAAGGCGCCGCATGGGTGTCGCGCCAATCTTCGGCGGGCTTGCCTCGATGACAGTCGAATCCATGTCTTGGGGTTCCATTAAAGGGACGGTTAGCGAGCGTGCGGCGCGTCGGTTTCGCCGAGATCCCAGAACACGCCGGTCATCAGTTGCAAAGCCTCACGCATGACCGGCGCGAGCACATGTTCGTCGGGTGCATGCTGACGGCAGCCCGGATAGGAGTGCGGAATCCAGATCGTCGGCAGGCCGAGCGTGTCGGCGAAGCATTCATTCGGGATGGTGCCGCCGAGATTCGGCAGCAAGGTCACGCGCTTGCCCGTCGATGCCTCGATCGAACCCTCCGTGAATGCGACCCACGGATCGTTCGGATCGAGCCGCGTGGCCGCGCCCGATGCCTCGATGGTCACATCGATACCCTCGAAGCCTTCGCGCGCGAAATGCGCTTCGATGAGCTCCTTCGCGCGCTTCCACTCGGTGCCGACGACGAAGCGCAACTGGCAGACAGCTTCCGCCGCGGCCGGGATCGCGCTCACCGCGTTTGCGACTTTGCCGGACTGCATCGCGAGCACTTCGAGCGTGTTCCATGCGAAGACGCGCTCGGCGGGCGTGAGACCCGGCTCGCCCCAGTTCGATGACAACGGCGGATCGCCTTCGTCGGTGCCGATTTCCAGACCGGCAACGCGTTCGCGCACCTGCGGCGGAATCGCTGGCGGCAGCAGACCATTGATGCGAATGCGGCCGTGACCGTCGACCAGACTCGCGATCGCGTTGGCGAGCACCGTCGCGGGATTGGCGAGCACGCCGCCCCAGTTGCCGGAGTGACGCGCGCCGAACGCATTGGCGATACGCAGCCGAAAGTGCAGGGCGCCGCGCGAGCCGAGAAACATCGTGGGCGATGTGGCGCGCTGACGCGGCCCGTCCGATGCAATCAGGAGGTCCGCTGCGAGGCGTTCGCGCAACAAGCCGCAAAGCGCGTCGAGTCCGGGCGAGCCGACTTCCTCGCCCATTTCGAAGACGATCTTCGCGTTGAAGCCAAGTTCGCCGCGTTCCGCGAACACTGCCGCAAGCGCGGCGAGATTGATGGAATGCTGCGCCTTGTTGTCGGCGATGCCGCGTCCGTACCAGCGCTCGCCTTCGACGCTCACGCGCCAGGGCGAACGCTCTTGCGTCCAGTTGACGGCGTCGCCGTCGATCACATCGCCGTGGCCGTATAGCAGTACCGTGGGACGCGACGACGATTCGATGCGCTCGCCGACGAGAAACGGGGGCATGCCTGCCACAGGGTTTTCCACGATCTCACAGGTGAATCCGAGAGATGACAGTGAGGCTTCGATTTCTTCGCGAAGATAGCGACGCAGCACGGGCGCTGCGTCGGCGCGCTGGCTTTCGGTGGCGAGCGCGACGCGCCGGCTCAAGGTGACGAGGAACTCGCCGCTGTCGAAGTGCGATTGGGCGAGAGCGAGAGCGCTGTTTCGGGACATGTCGTGGAGTCGAAGTAAGGCCGGTGACACCAGATTAGCGCCGCGCGAGCATCCGTGTATTCGCAATCAAACAAGGTACATTTGCGTTTTACTCAAACCTTGAGTCACACTGAGCTCACGCTCGTCCACCTGATCGTGATTGCTATGCGCAAGCTGCTGGAGCCGTCGCTTTACTATTTCTCGGTCGTCGCTCAGGCCGGTTCGTTGACGTCGGCGACCGAAAAGCTCGGGCTGACCGTGTCCGCGTTGAGCCGGCATATCGCCAAGCTCGAAGGCGATATCGGCGTGCCGCTCTTCGAGCGCCATGCGCGCGGCATGGTCCTTTCGCAAGCCGGGCGTCTGTTGCTGCGCCACGCGCAACGAACGCTATCCGACGCGCAAGCGGTCTTCGACGAAATCCAGGGCGATGAACGGCGGCGCGCGCGCACGCTGATCATTGCGTGTACCGAAGGCTTCGCGTTCGACTTTCTGCCCGTGTCGCTGGGCGCGTTTTGCCGTGCGCATCCGGACATCGTGATTCAGCTCGAAGTTGTGTCGTCCGAGCGGGCGAGTCAGTTGCTGCTGTCGGGCGAGGCGTCACTCGCGCTCGCGTTCAACTTCAAGCCAGAGCCGGGCGTCACCGTGCAGTACACGCAGCGCGCGCCGGTCATGGCGCTGATGCACGAGACGCATCCGCTCGCGAGCAAGGCGAAAGTCGCGCTGAAGGATCTGACGGCATATCCCGTGGTGCTGCAGGACAAGGGCACGACCAACCGCCAGCTTTTCGACATCGCGTGCAATGTCGAGAACATTGAAATCGTGCCGATGATGACGAGCCGCTACGTCGCGGCGCTGTACCGTTTCGCGCTGGTGGTACCGGAGGCGATCATGCCGTCGGGATATGTGTCCGTCGCGAAGCGGCTTGGCGTGGACCGCATGAAGGCGATTCCATTCGATAACCCGCTGCTGACGCAGCGCCGTCTCCAGGTACTGACGCTTGCGGGCCGCAGCCTGGACGATCTTGCGTCATCGTGTCTTGAATGGATCATCGGTGATCTGAAGCAGGCGTGATCTGTGGTTTGTCGGAGGCTTGCCCTTGTTCCGAGTCGCGGTCGTTGAGCCGTTCGGGCCGGCGAAAATTCGTCTGAACTCCCGATTCGCGGCGTTATTATTGGCAGCGCCGCATGGCCGTTTTCCGGAAGCCGCCTTCAATGAACATCGCCTATCCCCTTACGACGCAGTCCGATGCCGAAACACTCGTTGCCATTCGTATCGCCGCGATGCGCGAGAGCCTGGAGCGTGTCGATCGTTTCGACCCGCAGCGCGCGCGGGAGCGGTTTCTAACGTCGTTCGATCCTGCGTTGTGTCGATTCATCGAGGTCAATGGTGTTCGCTCTGGCTTCATTCTCATTCGCCCGCAAGTAGACCACTGGTTACTCGATCACTTTTATATTCTGCCGGAACACCAAGGAAAGGGTATCGGCGCGACCGTCCTACGCGACGTCTTCACGAGCGCGGACGCGCAAGGCATGCCAGTCCGTCTCGGCGCCTTGCGCGGCAGTGATTCGAACCGCTTTTACAGACGGCATGGCTTCGTACGGACTAGTGAAGACGAATGGGACATCTACTATGCTCGTCAGCCGGCGGAGCGAAAGGCAAGCAGCAAAGCTCCATTCAACTTTATAGGAAGAGGCGCGGTTGAATCGCGGTCACAGACCCAGCTGTAAGGGCCGTCCATGCCGCACTGAGACCGGCACCACCCGAAACGGCACGCGTAAGACCTCGGCGTCGGGACGAATTGCAGTTCATACCTTCGACAGATCGGCTCTTCTTCGCATTTCGGCCACAAACTGCTGCTCACATGCGCCGCCTGTAGGCCGCTTAGGAGTCGGCTCTGCTTCGCAACCGGCCGTCTGATTGTCACAAGGCGAGTGCTCGTTCATCGGCCAGAAGGCACATCAATCTTTGCGGCCAAAGACGCCTAGCTCCACCGAGCAGGGGCGTCTCCCCTGATAGTCCCTGTCAGCTTGCCGGATTGCGTGCCGTGACGATCCACGCCGCGCCGTCGATCATCACCGACCGCTCACCGGGGAGGCCCGCGAAGGCGGCACGAACCGCGGCCGACGCGCGGGCGCGGATGTCGTCGGGCTGATCAGCGAGCACGCGCGACAGCGGGCCGACCTCGAGCGTCATCTTCACCGCGTCGTCAATCGCAGCGTCCCGCGTCCCGCCCTCGCCAAACGGGACGGAAGCATCGAAGGGCGCGATGGCGATATCGGTGAAGCCGGCTGCCGTCAGGATGCGCGACACCCGCCCCCGGTCGCCGAACGAAAATGGGCCGGGCGCTTCGGGATCGGGCGGCGCGCTCGACGGCAGGATGCCCTTGATCGCGCCCATCGGCAGGCGCACCCAAGCGTTCTCGGCCGCGCCGCGCCAGCAGACGACAGCGACCCGGCCGCCCGGCCGCAGCGCGCGTCGCATATGGGCGAACGCCGCTGTCAGATCGTCGAAGAACATCACGCCGAAACGTGAGAACAGAATGTCGAACGCACCCTCGGGCAGCTCGGCGCTGCTGGCGTCCGCCACCTGGAACAGGGCCGGCGTACCCTGTGGCGCAAGCGCGCGCGCCCGGCCGATCAGCGGTTCGGATATGTCCACGCCCAGCACTTGGCCCTCCGGGCCGACGCGAGCGGCCAGTGCCAGACTCGACGCGCCCGCGCCGCAGCCGACGTCCAGCACGCGTTCGCCCGTGACGGGCGCGGCGGCTTCGATCGCGGCTTGGCCGAACACCGACGCCATAGCGTCGAGCCGGGCCTGGTTGGCGACCCAACGCTTCCCGCTTTGACCATTCCAGTCGGCGACCTGATAAGCATTTTGCTCTGCCATGTCATCTCCTTGGGCTGATTCGTTCTTAGCTGAGCCATCCGATCCCAAAGTGCGCATCGTTTCCAGCGATCCCGCCTCCAGCTACCTGGTCACTGGGTGCCGCAGTGCCATCGACTCCAGGTGCGCGACCACGTGTGCGGATGCGCCAATGGATCGCAAGCTCTCCAGCCACGGTTCCAACGGGATGTCCATGTAGGTGATTGGACGCCCCAAGACTCTTGTGAAATCTTCGGCGATCTCGCGAAGAGTCTCCGCACGGGGACCGGTCAGCTCGTAAGCCTTTCCAAGGTGAGACCCGGGATTCGCCAACACCTCTGTCACGCACCGCGCAACATTGTGGGCGGCGATTGGCGAGGTCTGCACCAAGTGCTCTCAGCGATTCTGCCCGGCCGGCATCCTGGCGGACCATGGTGCGCACCTTCCTCTCAAACCAGCATCGACTGCTGGGCGAAGATGCCCGCCATCGCGCCCTGCGATGACGCCTGGGTGACCGAGGGCAAGAAGGGCGTTGCGAGGTCGCCGGCGGCGTAGATGCCGGGCGTGCTGGTTTGGCGGCGCTCGTCGACCTTGAGAACGATGCCGAGGGGCGTATCCAACGTGGCGAGGCCTAGTGATTCATGCAGTATCGCGGACGGCTTGTTACGCGGATGGGCGAACAGGACGTCGACCGCAACATTGCGGCCTGTATCGAGATTGACGGTGGCGATATGGCCCTCGTGATGGGCAATCTCGACGATCCGGCCATCGACGACAGGTATCTTGCGGCGCGCCAGATCGGCCTGGATATCGGATGGAATGTCGTGACCATCGGAGAATACAGTCAACTTGTCGGTCCAATCGTGGAACAGCCTGACAGACTGGTGCGACTGCGGGCCGGACCAAACGAGGCCCCAATGCTGGCCGGCGACTTCAAAGCCATCGCAGTAGGGGCAGGGCACGATGGACGTGCCCCAGCTTTCGGCAAAGCCCGGAACATCAGGCATCTGGTCGGCGAGGCCATAGCTCAGGATCAGACGGCGCGCCCCTAGCCTTTCGCTATCATCAGTGACTACGCAGAAATCGTCGATGGCGCCAGACACGCTCTCGGCACGGGCATTGACCAGCCTGATCGTTGGATAGCGCGCAAGTTGCTGCCGCGCCTCGAGCAGTATGTCCAGTGGCGGCTTGTGATCGTGGCCGAAGAGGCCATGGGAGTGACCAGCAAAGCGGTTGCGCGGACGGCCGGTGTCAAGAACGGTGACGTTGCGGCGGGCACGGCCGAGTTGCAGGGCGGCCGCGAGGCCGGCAAAGCTGCCGCCGATGATGATGACGTCATTCATGGTGATGGGCTCCGTGTCGTGGATGGAGGGGGCTGGGCCTGGTGCGCAATATCGTCCAGCGATCCGCGGTCAAGATGGGCAGCGAGCAGGGCTTCGGCGTCGACGAGAAAGTCGCCCATCACTGTGGACCGGCGGGCCATTGCCGCTTCGATATCAGCGGGCGCCCTTTGGAAAACCTCTTCGGAGGACGCACCCATTGGCTTGCACATTCAAGATACTGCGTGGTATCGTAATTAAATAATTGAGATACTGTCAAGTACTGGAATTGTCGTGACCGAAAATAAACAGGCCCGACGTGGCCGACCCGCCAATGAGGCGCTTGCCCAAACGATCGTTGACGCAGCGAGCGAACTGTTTGTGGAATTGGGTTTTCAAGCGACGACGTTGGACAAGGTCGCCCAGCGGGCGAAGATATCCAAGCTCAGCATCTATCGGCACTTCGAGAACAAGGAAGCGCTGTTCAGCGCGGCCATCGCGGCCGGCTGCCATCAGCTGTTTGCACCTCAGGTCCTTCTTGAAGGCGTCGACGGTTCGGTCGAAGATCAGCTCATGGCGGTGGGATCATCACTGCTTCGCACGCTGTTGAGATCAGATGTTCGCAGTGTCGAGGCCATGGTCATGGCCGACAAGACGAATCAAAACTCGTTAAGCAAGCTCCATTACGAAGCTGGCCCCGCCCATGTCATCGCCCAGATCGAGGCCCTGTTGCGTCAATTGCACGCGAAGGCGCTTCTGAACGTGCCCGATCCTCTCCGGTCCGCCCGCTTGTTTGCCGCGCTTTTCAAAGGATCCGATCTTCTGATGGTCGCACGCTTCGATCCGGTGAGAGCAGCGGACGACAACGAAATCGAATCCTATTGCCGGTCGGCCGTCGCCATGTTCATAGCCGCGCACGGTGGCATCTGAAGGTGCGCTATCGTGGCTTGATGAAGAACCCGCAGCAGTTGTTTCGATCCGTTGAATGACAAGCTGATTGGCTCGAGAGCAATCCGTGGGCGAAAGACGTCATCCTTGCAGGGCGTAAGCCTCCTCGCCAAATCACCGATCTGAGCGTCCGGAGAGGCCGATGATTTGTCCTCCAGGCGACGGCCCTGAATGATCGTTCCACTCCGATACCTACCCTTAGAACGGAGACTGCTCGACCAGCTGCAATGGCTCGGGTCCGGAAGTTCTAGCCCAGATGGCATGGGGACGCGCGGCGCTTGAATGGTGATCTTAGGCAACCGGCCAAAAGCGCTCATACTAGGTCGCAGACAATTCGAACGCTTCTTTTGCAACTTCCCATGGCAGGATGTAATCCAGACGGTCCAACGAGGATTGTGCGTGCTGTGCCGGGAGGAGCAGCTCCGGCTTGCGCGAAAGGACTCACGTGATGCTACGTAATAGGCGTAACCAACCTGCCGACGCGCAAACGCATGGTGCCGAGCGCGGACTTGACCGCTTCGAGGGATTCAGCGACGCGGTTTTCGCAATCGCGCTGACCCTGCTGATCGTCGAGATCAAGGTCCCCGGATCTCCCGAGGGCGCGCGTGGCTACAGCGACCTGGCACGCGCCATGGCGGAGCAGTGGCGCGAATTTCTCGCGCTCATTCTCTGCTACGTCGTGATTGGGGCGTACTGGCTGCAACACCATTATTCGGGTCGCATTTACGCCAAGAGTGATCACTGGTTCGGCGTGATCAACCTCCTGTTCCTGCTGGCGATCGTCGTCATTCCTTATCCAATCCGCGTCTGGTGCTTCCACCTCGGCACGGGTTTCGAGCCCGTCGCGTCAGTGACCCTGGTTGCCGGTCTTGCCCTGACCGCCTGCACGTGGATGGCGAAGTGGTTCTATGCAATGCCAGGCCGCCGGCTGATGGACGAACGGCTCGCGCCCGATTTCCTCCAGCAGATGACACGTCGCTACGGCGTTGCGACGCTGCTCCAGATCGCTGCAATTCCCGTCGTCATCGCGGCGTCGCGCATCGGAGTGGCCATTGCACTGCTGTGCGTCGCCTTCTTTCTGCTGCCGCAGCCCACGCCGCGCTACAAGCCCAGAGAGGAGCCGAGCGAGGCTGAGAAATTGAACAAGTAGCTATTGCGCAAGGTGAATCCAAAAACATTGACGCTGCGATGCCGCTCAGAACGCCCTGAACAGGCTCCGCAACACGACTTGCGCGTCGGTGAAGTTCTTCACATCGTCCATGACTTGCTGTGTTTTAGGGCTCGCCAGCGCGTCATGGACGCCTTGTTCCGAGGAAAAGGTGTAGACGCCAATTGATTTCCAGCCATCGGCTTCAGCGTACGGAAAAAACGCCTCCGCAGATTGCATCCCGTACTCTTCCCAGCATGTGCGCGCCAGGTTGAAGTGATCATTCGCGTAGTAATCCCGATCGAACTTCGTGTTGGCGTCGCCGGTGCAGACCACGATCATCTTTGTCATATGCCTTTCTCTCTCCATTACCGTCATAAGGGCAACGTCGCCCGGCCCGCCATCGTTGTAGGGGGAGGGCTTTTCTGGACGCTCTGATAGATTTTGCCGTGGGTGCAACGCCCGGGGAGGTCAGTCGTTCTCTCGGGACATCCACTCAGGCGCTGATGCCGCCATCGACGAGAATGCCCGAACCAGTCACATAAGCGGCACCAGGTCCGGCAAGGAAGGCGACCGCCTCGGCAACCTCCCAGGTCTTGCCATAGCGGGCAATTCCCAGGTTCGGAAGAATGGAAGGCGCGAGCGGGCCGTCGGCGGGATTCATGTCGGTGTCGATCGGGCCGGGGCGCACCAGATTGACGGTGATGTCACGAGGGCCCACTTCACGCGCAAGACCGCGGGTGAAGCTCTCCATCGCCGATTTGGTGGCCGAATAGACGGCTATGCCAGGAAACGGGACAGACAGGCCTGCGTTGCTGCCGATAGTGATGATGCGGCCGCCGTTGGGGAGGTGCTTCAACGCAGCCTGGGTCGCCACGAAGACGCCGCGCACATTGACGTTCAACTGCAGATTCATCTCCTCCAGCGACTGCTCGGAGAAGGGGCCGGCGATGAGGACACCAGCGTTGTTCACCAGGATGTCCAACCCGCCAAGGTCGGCGACGGCCTGTTCGACCGCGGTCTGCGTGGCGTCCGGGCTGCCGGCGTCGGCCTGGATGGCGACGGCCGTGCGGCCCAGAGCGCGGATTTCAGCGGCGAGCGCCTCGGCCTTTGCGGCCGATTTCTCATAGGTGATCGCGACGTCGGCGCCGTCTTCGGCCAGCTTCAGTGCGATGGCCGCGCCGATGCCACGTGCTGCACCGGTCACAAGCGCGCGCTTGCCGGCGAGAGGAAAGGTGGAACTGTTCATGGCAAGAATTTCTATGTTTGGATAATTTCGTATCGATCTTGATTCTTCATGATTCCCGGAGTCTCCAACTTAGTCCGGCTGCCAGTGCCAGTGACGCGCCGATGGCCAATGAAGCCACCGCAAAGCCCAGCTGCACGTCCTGAGCGCTTGCACCATCAGGCGCGATCGCTATGAATAGACCGCCGAACAAGGCGACGCTTACTGCAGCGCTGATCTGCAACGTAGCGCTTACCAGGCCCGAGGCGAGCCCCGCCCAACGTGTTTCCACATGGTCTACGTTCAGGCGCACTAGCGCAGGAAGGGCGATACCTTGCCCGGCGCCAATCAAAAACAACGGCAACGCAAGCCACGACGACGCACCGGCGAAAGCCAGCGCTGCGACCATGATCAGACCGAACACTTCCAGAACCATGCCAAACGCGGCAGTGCGCGTGCCTATACGCCGGGCGATGTACGGGCTGCACAGTGGACCGAGGAAGAACCCGATGCCGAGCGGCACGATGGCCAGGCCGGCCGTCAACGCGTCGTGGCGCAGGCTGGCCTGTTCATACACGGCAAACACCAGGAAGAACGCAGCGAGCGCGTAGAAGAAGAACGTTGACGCCAAGCTTCGTCGCAACTTGCGCACGGCTAGAAGCGAGGGCAGAACGAGAGGAGTTCCGCCGGCGCGCTCCTGTGCCTTTTCGTACTGCCAGAAGGCCCATAGCAAGGGCATGCTCAGGATCAGCGGCGCTATGCACCACCACGGCCAGTGGTGTTCTTGCCCCTCGATGAGCGGAACCACGAGCGCCAGCAAGCCAACCGCCAGCAGCAACGCCCCTGGCACGTCCAGGCGAGGCGAACGCTCGGCTCGGCTTTCACGCAGCAGCATCGTTGCAGCTGGAACGGCAATGATGATGATCGGCAGGTTGATCAAAAATACGCTGCGCCACCCCAGTCCCCACGGACTGGCGGAAACCAGCATTCCCCCCAGCAGCTGACCGCCCACAGAGGCCAGGCCGAATGTCGCGCCGTATAGACTCAGCGCGCGATTCTTTTCTCTTTCCGGGAAGATCGCGTGTATCGAGGCCAATGATTGCGGTGCCATGATCGCTGCGGAGATCCCTTGCAGCAGCCGGCCGACGACAAGCATGTCCGACGACGGTGCCAGGCCACACCACGCCGAAGCGACCCCAAAGCCGAGCATGCCAGCGATGAATACGCGCTTCCGGCCATAAAGATCGCCGAGGCGACCGCCCAGGATCAGGGTGACGGCATAGGCCGCGGCGTACACCGAGATCACCAGCTGCGAGACATCTGAAGATGCTTGCAGGCCTGTGCGTATGGTAGGTAGCGCCACGTTGACGATGAAGAAGTCCAAAGGTGGCAGCAGCGTGCCGGTCAACAGCACGGCCAGGGCGAGCCAGCGCCGGGAGTCAGAGGCTGCTGTCCCAGTGATAACAACCTGCCGGGCTTCGGTATTCATATCTTGAGGTTCCAGATCAGACTGGCTTGGGATTGGCGCGCAGTCGGTTCGCGGGGACATCCGTTGATCGAGCCGTATAGTGCTCCGAACAACATTGTTCGAACACTGACGTCCATGTATATTTGCCGTGCAATTTTGTACGGAGATCGGGCATGGAATGGAACGACGTTCGCATCTTCCTGGCAGTAGCTCGCAGCGGGTCCTTCGGCGAGTCCGCCCGGATGCTGGATGTGAGCCATCCGACAGTGGGTCGGCGAATCAAGGTGCTCGAGGACGAAGCAAAGCAGCCGCTTTTTCGTCGGACAAAGGACGGACTCGTGCTCACGGACGCCGGGGACACCGTGCTCGCGCTGGCAGAATCCATGGAGGATGCCGCGCTGTCCATGGAAAGGCGTCTGAGCGGCAACAACCAACGCCTCGAAGGCATCCTGCGGATCTCATCGGCGGACTGGTTTGCCGGTTATGTACTGGCTCCCGTCCTGGCCGAGTTGACGCGCCGTCATCCTGCTGTCGTGCCGGAAGTGATTGCAAGCTATCGACTACTCGATCTCTCACGTCGTGAGGCGGACGTCGCCTTTCGCATCGTGCCGTTCAGCGAGCCGGACATTGTTCAGCGCCGTCTAATGCGAATTCAATATGGTCTCTATGCGTCGGCGGCAACCGCACAGGCGTTGCAGGACGATCCGGCATCCGTAGGGCTCATTCTCATGAATACCGCGCAGTCGCACTTTCCCGACGTCAGTTGGCTGCTGGAGAGGTTTCCGCTTTCACGACGAGCCTTCACAAGCACAAACCGAACGGTCCAGGCACAGATGTGCCTGAGAGGGGTAGGTATCGCGGTGCTGCCAAGGCCACTTGGCGATGCAATCTCCGGATTGCATCGCATCGACACGCCCGATCAACCTCCCATGCGGGATTTGTGGGTTGGCTATCATCAGGACCTGCGACACATGGACCGCTTGCGCGCGATGCTGGATATCGCCGAGACGATGCTGTCGGATTCGATGACTGCAGCACAGTGAGTAAACCGATCACGATGCTGCACTGATAGCTGGATCAAGCCCGCCGATTATCTGTTGCCGAGTCGGCTGCACGCGTCGACGCGCGAGTACGCCCGCATTTGGGCCAATGAGCTCGTAGGTGAATAACTACGGGTACTGCAGGATGTTGATGATCGTACCGTCGGGGTCTCGAACCATCGTCGACCGCAAGCCGTCTGCAGAGAGAGGCTTGAGTTTCCATTCGAAGACCGCGCCTTCATTCTCGAGGTGAGATGTGACGGCTTCGAGGCTCGATGTGCGAAAAACGATCGCCTTCGCCCCGGTCCGGTCGATGTGCGGCCCCGGCACAATATTCGCGTCGGGATTGCGAACGGTCGTTGTGCGCGACAGAAGTTCGATCCGCATGTCGTCTCTTTCGAGAATCTGGAAATCGGCCTCGAGTGGTTCGATGTAGGTCGAGTATCCTCGACGAAACCCGAAGAGGCGCCCGTACCAGTCTGCGGATCGATTGATGTCAGTCACCGAGACAGCGACGTTATCGAATTCAATTAGTTGCTGCGTCGGCAACTCCGATTTGCTCAGGTCAGTCATTCATATTTCTCCACAGGTGGCGCGTCGCGTCACTCACGACCGCGCACGCTACGAGTCGGTGTGTTTGCGACGGTGCTGACTTGCGATTTCTTCGTTCGACCACTCGAAGGCTTGGCGACGCGGCCTTCGGGCTCCTTTGATCGTGCGTTCGTGCCCGATTCGTTGCGCACCAGCTCACGTATGCCCGCCGCCGCGAAGCGCACGAGGTCGGAATAGTGCGCCGTCGATTTCCTCGCGCGGTCCCGTGCGCCCAGTCGCATCGCCCGGCCATTGAGTGCATGGGCCTGCTGCCGCGCTCCCACCGAAAACAGATACGCCCACACCGCCTGCTCGCGTGCAATGCCAGGCAAGACCGTATGCAGGGCGTCGATGAATCGCTCCGCGATCGGGTCATAGTAGGTTTCGCGAATGCGCCGTGAACGCTCGTCGCTACCGAGACTGACGGACGCGACGAGTTGCACGTAAAGCGCGAGATTTACCGCATCCTCGCCATGAAAAATATCCGACAGCGGGGTGAAGGCGATCGTCAGCACGTCTTCGACGGTCGCGGTGCTTTCGCTCGCGAACAGGGCGTCGAGCAGCTTGCCACGGTGCTGATTGATCGCCGACGACCGTCGCTCGAACACGGCCTCGTAGAGCTTGTCCTTGGTCGCATAGTGATAATGCACGAGCGCCTGCGCGACGCCCGCTTCCTCTGCGATGTTCCGCATGCTCGCGCCGGCGTAGCCGTGCTCACCGAACACCCGTTCGGCCGCATTCAGGATCGCGGAGAGGCGGGTGCCCGGCGCGTGCTCTGGTTCCTGAGCACTGTTGCTCGTGCGTGCCGACGCTTTCTTTTCGCGTTCTGTCTTCATCCAGGCGACTCCCTCACCGTACTATTCGATCGATCAGTCAGTATATCGCGATCCTCATGCGACGCGATATACCGGGCATCCCACACCGTTATCCGAGAAATTCCGGTTCGGGCAGTCCTTTCACGCCGGGACGTACTGCGAGCACATTGCCCGCGAGCGGTTGCTGCGCGAGTTCCTTCTCGCTCATGCGCCGGCGCGCCGTAGTGATAAAGAGGGTGTCGAGATCGGGACCGCCGAAGCACAGGCTGCTCACGCGCCGCACCGGGAGATTGATGACCATGTCGATCCGTCCGCGCGGGTCGTAGCGCGTGACGCACCAGCCGTCCATGTTCGCGCTCCAGAAGCACCCGTCGGCATCGACGGTCGAGCCGTCGCAGATACCACGTCCGAGCGGAACTTCGGCGAACTTGCGGCGGTTATAGATGGCGCCGTCGACGGAGTCGTAGTCGAACACGTCGATCTGGCAACTGAACGAGTCGGTCATGTACATCAGGCGGTTATCCGGGCTGAAGCTGAGCCCGTTGATGCACGTGATGCCTTCCATGATGAGTTTCGGCTTCAGATCGGGATCCAGCCGGAACAAACGTCCGCGCGGGGTGTAGGCGGCCGCTTCCACGGTGCCCGACCAGTAGCGGCCGTGCCTGTCGCATTTGCCGTCATTGAAACGGTTCTTCGGACGCTCGGCATCGGGTCGCGCAACTTCGGTCAGCTCACCGGTTTCGGGCGAGAAGAAGTAGAAGCCCGAGCGCATGCCTACGATCAGGCCGCCTTTGGCGCGCAGGCCGATGCTGCCGATCTCTTCCTGCATCGGCCAGCTCTTCTTGGCGCCGCTTGAAATGTCGAGGCGATGGATCGATTGACCGATCCCGTCCACCCACCAGAGAAGTTGCGTTTTCTCATCCCAGATGATCGACTCGCCGAGCACATCGGGCGTGGAATCGACCACATCGATGACCGAACCTACCATATCGATCGGTCTGGTAATACTGCTGACAGTCATGCTGCCTCCTTGATTTGTGAAGTGATGCAGATAGGAAGAATCGGGTCCCGCTCAGGCGGCCACTTCTCTCATGCGGGCGATGCCTTCCAGCGCGAGTCCGTATCCGAGCACGTCGTGCAGTCGTGCTTTCAGTTCCTGGTTCAGGCAGGTGCGTGTATAGCGTCGCACGAGACGCGGCTGCTTGAGCATCAGCCTGGCGAGTTCGCGGGCGCGCGGCAAAAGCTCGGCCGACGGCAGCACTTCGTTCACTAATCCCATTTCAAGCGCCGCGCTGGCGGGAATGCTCTGACCTGTCAGAAGAAAGTAATGGCCGCGCGCGCGACCCATCAGCAGCGGCATGATCAGATGCATGCCGTCGCCCGGCACCATGCCTCCCTGGAAGTGTGCGGTGTCCTGGATCGTCGCGGTGTCGGATGCGAGCACGATGTCTCCGAGCAGCGGGATCTCCGCATGCCGCACGGCCGGGCCGTTGATGACGCTGATCACCGGCGCCTCGATGTTGAGCAGGTTGATGAGCAGATGCTTCGCTTCCCAGTAGATCGGATCGTAGACCGTGGGCGTCATCGAATTACGGTTCTGATGCATGCCGGGCGCAATGGCCGGTCCGCTGAAGGCATCGCCCGTGCCGGTCATGATCACGACCTCGTTGTCGCGATCTCGTCCTACATCGAGAAAAGCCTGCTCGAACTCGCGATGGGCTGTCAGATTCCATACCAGTGGCTCGCCGTGCGTGTGGAAGTGCATCTCCAGTACGCCATCGGTACGTGTCATGCGGATGGTCTCGAATTTGTCTGAGTACTCGTTGAAGGTGCTCACGGCTCTTTCCTCTGATGAAGGTTGAAAAGTCCCTCTGACGCCTGTCGCAAACGGGTCGCTGTTGGCCAGGCGAGGTGTTCAGCTGCCGATACTATTCCTGACTGATCGATCAGTCAACAAGGGAAAGTCCCCGGCGAGATCGGCCGTGTTTCGGGTTGACCGGAAGTCGGCTCGTCGGCTACTGTGCTGACTGTTCGATCGATCAGTTTTCGGCGCGAACGTTCCGCCGCCTTCGGGCGCGCCCCCCAAAAAGAGCAGACGCCGCCGGACCATCTGCGCGCCGACAGGCTCAAGGAGACAGCCTCATGAAACGCTTTCCGTCATTCACGTGCCGTTCCATTCCACTTCATTGAGAGGGTCATCATGTCGCGCAAAATCGCTCTCGATGTACACGCCCCCGCTCAGGTAACGGCCCCGGAAGACACGCAGCACGCGCTTTACCTCAAAGTCGCGATGCGGCTCGTGCCGCTGCTGATCGTGTGCTATGTGATCGCGTATCTGGACCGCATCAACGTCGGCTTCGCGAAGCTGCAGATGCAGGACGCACTCGGCTTCAGCGATGCCGTGTACGGACTAGGCGCGGGAATATTCTTCATCGGCTACTTTCTGTTCGAAGTGCCGAGCAATCTGCTTCTGCAACGCATCGGCGCACGTAAGACCATCACGCGCATCATGGTCCTATGGGGTCTCACCGGCTGCGCAATGGCGACCGTATCGAGCCCGACCGCGTTCTACGTACTGCGCTTTCTGCTTGGCGTGTTCGAGGCGGGCTTTTTTCCCGGCGTCGTCTACTTCCTGAGTCAATGGTTCCCGCGCAACCGTCGCGGGCAGATTCTCGGTCTCTTCATGACCGGATTTCCGATCGCGGGGATGATCGGCGGCCCGGTGTCGGGTTGGGCGATGTCGCGGCTCGCGGGCGTTGCGGGTCTGGCGGGCTGGCAGTGGCTCTATATCGTGGAAGCGGCGCCGGCGGTGCTGCTTGGCATCGTGACCTGGTTCACCCTTTCGGACGACATCGAGCGAGCAAAATGGCTCACCGAACCGGAGCGCGACACCTTGCGCCACGCATTGCGCGACGACGGCCGCGAAGCCGGCGCGGAACACGCCGGGCAGTTGCGGCAGGTCATCGCCGACCCGAAGGTGTACGTGATCAGCTTCGCCTATTTCACCTTTATTTGCGGCACCTACGCGCTGAGCTTCTGGGTGCCGACGGTACTGAAGAGCGCAGGCGCGACGAGCGTGGAGCGCATTGGCTGGCTCTCGGCCATTCCGTACGGCATCGCCACGATCGGCATGGTGCTGATCTGCCGCAACTCGGACAGGCTTCTCGAACGTCGCTGGCACGGCGCACTGGCAGCCCTGGTAGGCGCGACCGCTCTTTCACTGCTACCGCTTCTGGCGCATGATCTGACTGCGACCATCGTGCTCCTGACGATCGCATCGACCACGGTGTTCGTCACGATTCCGCTGTTGTGGTCGCTCGCGTCCGACTATTTCGCCGGGTCGCCCGCCGCTGCTCCGGCGATCGCATTCGTCAACAGCCTTGGTCTGCTCGGCGGTTTCGCCAGTCCGTTCGCGATGGGCTGGCTCAAGACGCTGAGCGGCACACTCAACAGCGGACTTTTTCTGATGACGACACTGCTGGCGCTCGGCGCATGCGCGATGCTTTGCGTGCGCGTGGGACGCCAGGCGAGCCGATGAGCAACCAACGAACGGCGAGGTCCGGGCAATCGGGCCGTCGCGCGACAAACATGGAACAGACTTTCAAGGACGCGTCGTCGGGCAGCCTGCTCGGGGAGAACGTGGCGCGTCTGGACGCAGCGCGCTTCGTTTCGGGGCGCGTCGATTACAGTGCCGATCTCATTCCCGCAGGCGCGCTCCATCTAGCCATCCTGCGCAGCGCTCACGCGTGTGCGACGATCGTCTCGATCGACCTCTCCGGTGCGCTCGCCATGCCGGGTGTCGTCGCGGGCCTCACGGGAGAGGACGCAGCGCGCATGAGCGATGCAATGCCGCCGGCCATGGATCTTCCCGCACAAGGCGCACGCGGGCCTTTACAAAGTCGTTGCCTTGCACTCGAGCACGCGACGTATTTCGGCCAACCGGTCGCGGCGCTCGTGGCGACGTCGGTGCACGACGCGCAAGCCGCGCTCGCGAAGATTCGCGTCGAATACGAGGTGCAAGCGGCAACCGCGAACGCACGCGACGCCCTGCGCGAAGGTGCACCGGTGGTTCAGCCCGGCTGGGATACCAACCTGTTCGTGCGCGACCGCATTCGTTCTGGGGACGCCGATGCTGCATTCGAGCGCGCGGCGCACATCGCACGAGGGGAACTGACGGTCGGCCCGTCGACCAGTGCGCCAATGGAAACGCTGTGCTACGTCGCCCAGTGGGACGCACGCGGCGAGCGTTACACGTTGACCGGCACGTTCCAGAACCCTCATACGAGCCGCTGGCTGATTGCAGCGGCGTTGCGTGTGAAGGAGTCGCAGGTCCGCGTGATCGCGCCGCGCATCGGCGGTACGTTCGGGCTGAAGATGGCTGGGCATCCCGAAGAAGTGCTGGTCGCGCTGTTCAGCCGGATCACGAAACGCCCGGTCGCCTGGGTCGAGGAACGGCGCGAAACACTGCTCGCCGGTGCGCGTTCGCAGCATCACAGCTATGAGATCGCGGCGGATGAGCAAGGCAGGCTCATCGGCTGGCGTGACCGCATCATGGTGGATGTCGGCATCATCGGCGCCGGTCATAGCTGGGCGATGGCGCTCGTCACGCCGGCCGTGTTTCCGACCGTCTATACGATTGAGCACTGCGACGTCGAGTGCTCTCTCGCGATCACCAATCGACCGCCCTGGCAAGCCATACGCGGTTACGGCAAAGAGATCGGCAACCTCGTGCTGGAACATGCAATCGATCGGCTGGCCCGGCAAACTGGCATGGATCCAGTCGAATTGCGGCGTCGCAATCTGATCGCACGGGAAGCCTTGCCGCGTTTGCTGCCGTCCGGGCTGAACGTGGATAGCGGCGACTATCCGGGCGGCCTTGAGCAGTTGCTGACGATGTTCGATTACGAGCAATGGCAAGAGCGCGCAAGCGCGGCGCGTACCAGCGAGCGTCGCATCGGTATTGGCATTGCGTTCGAACTGACGCCGGAAGGCGGCGCGCGGCCCGGTAACTTCCCCAATGGATACGAGACGTCCACCGTTCGCATGATGCCGTCGGGCGACGTGCAGGTGCTGACGGGCGTGACGTCCCCGGGCAGCGGCAGCGATACCGGCATTGCGCAGATGGTCGCCGGTGAGCTCGGCCTGCGCGCGGACCAGGTCAGCGTGATCGAAGGGGACACGGACGTGACGCCGCTCGGCACCGGCAACGCGAGCAGCCGTGCGCTGATGTACGGCGGGACAGCCGCGTATCTCGCCGCGCAGGAGTTGCGCGCACGGCTCTGTCAGTGCGCCGCCAACCTGCTCGGCGGTACGCCCGAAGACATTTCACTGCGCGACGGTCATGCGTGGCGCGAGTCGAACGGCACGAGGATCGCAGTGGCCGAACTCGCGCTCGGGGCGCATCTGCGGCCATTCACCGTGGCCGCCGGCGTGACGCTGCCGCTCGAAGTGACGCGCAGCTTCGCGCCGCAGAATGTGCGCGTGGAGCCGGATGCGCAAGGCCGCATCGCCACATACCCGACGTTCTCGTATTCCGTACATGCCGTGGCGCTCGAGCTCGACATGGCGACCGGCAACAGCAGGCTGCTCGACTATGCCGTGGTGCACGACTGCGGCGCAATGGTCAATCCGGCGCTCGCCGAAGCGCAGCTCAGGGGCGCGGTCGTGATGGGCATCGGTGTCGCGCTTTGGGAACTGATCAAGTTCGATGAACATCAACGCATGATTACCGATCGCTTCAAAAGTTATTTACTACCTCGCGCTAACGATCTTCCGTCCATTCGCGTCGGACATCGCGTGACGCTAAATCCGTTTCATCCGCTCGGCATGAAGGGCGCGGGCGAATCGGGGCTAGGCGGTGCGCTGTCAGCGGTGACCAATGCCGTGGCGAATGCACTCGGTGACGACGCGCGCCTGACGCACGTGCCGGCGACGCCGGCGCGCGTGATGGCGTCCATCGAGGAGCGACGCGCGTGATCGGCCATTACTTCGATTTTCACCAACCGAGGGACCTCGACGAAGCGGCTGCCTTGCTAGCCGCCTTTCGCGAGGATGCCTCGGTGCTCGGCGGCGGCACGATGCTGGTGCCGTCGATGTCGGCGAATCTCGTGTGTCCCGGACATGTCATCAGTCTCGGTGCGCTCCGTCTGGATGAAATCGCGCTCGACGATACGCATCTGCACATCGGCGCGATGACGACCTATGCGCAATTGCTCGCTTCACCGCTCGTGGCACGCCATGCGCCGCTGCTTGCGGCGATGGCCGCGCAGGTCACCGGTGGTGCATCGATCGTCAATCAGGGCACGCTCGGTGGGGCAGCAAGCTTCGCGAATCCTTCGTCCGACGCACCGGGATGTCTCGCGGCGCTCGAGGCAGAGTTCGAATTGCGCTCGTCGCAGGGCGTGCGTCATGTCGCTGCGCGAGAGTTTTTTATCGACGCCTTTTGCACCGCGCGCCGCGCAGACGAGTTTCTCATTGGCATACGCGTGCCGCGCGACACGACGCTCGTCGCCTGTGAGTATCAGAAGTACAAGGCGAGTGCGAGTTCGTGGCCCATCGTGACCGTTGCGTGTTCGCTGCATCGGGGCGAGCAGATCAGTGTGCGGCTTGCCGTCGGCGCGGCCGCCCGACAGCCGGCGTATCGCCGCTTCGCGATCGACGAACAGGTTTTGCTCGCGCCCGATGCGTTTATCGAGCACGCGGCAGCGAGTGCGCGAGATCTTGTCGGCGAAGGCTGGAGCGATGAACTCGCGGACGCGGACTATCGGCGCGCCGTTGTGCCTGGCGTCGTGAAACGGCATTTACGCATCCTGCTCACGGGAACGAAGACATGAAAGGAACGATCGAGGTGCGGCTCACGCTCAATGGCGAGCCGCGGTCTGAACGAGTGGACTCGCGACTGTTGCTCGTCGAACTCATCCGCGATGCACTCGATGCGAAAGGCACGCGCATCGGATGCCTGACCGGCGATTGCGGCGCGTGCGCGGTCTTGATCGACGGCGAGGTAAGGAAGTCCTGTCTTGTGCTTGCGGCGTCGATATCTGGAAACGACGTGCGGACGATCGAAGGCCTCAGCGGAATCGAGGCGCTGCAGGAGGCGTTCATTGCGGAGAACGGGTTCCAATGCGGATTCTGCACGAGCGGCATGCTGATCGCGGCAGCGGACCTCCTGAGGCACAACTCGTCGCCGAGTCACGAAGAGATACGTCACGCGATCAGCGGCAATCTGTGCCGGTGCACCGGCTACGAGAGCATCGTCAATGCGATCCATCGCGCGGCGCACAGCGAGAGTACGCGCGCGCCGGCCGGCGACGACCTAGGCTAGCAGCGTTCTCGCGGTCTTTATCACGATGCCGATCGGTCCGCCGCGATAAACGGTGAAGCCGCGAGACGCGCCTGAATCTGGCGTCGGTGCCCGTGCGCGGCATCACCGGTGCGATGCATCCGATCGATGCCGACTTTCACGCCTTAGTCAATGGAGAACAGCATGTCGGAAGATGCCAACGTCACGATCTATGTCACCTACGAAGGCAAGGCCGGTGCGCGCTTCGATCGCGCATATTACGTCGACCATCATTTGCCCCTTGTGATGCATCACTGGTCACGCTACGGCCTTGTCGAGGTCGCGGCCTTTTTCCCCGCCGAGCAGCGGGCCGGAACGCTTGCGATCTGCGAATGCAGGTTTCGTGACGAAGCATCGGTCGATGCGGCTTTTACGTCGCCTGAAGCGCTCGCCGTGATGGCCGACGTGACACGCTTCACAGATATTGCACCGCGCCGCGTGCGTGCGACAGCGCTATAACGAGGCACCTGCGAAGCGAACTCGGACGCAGCGCTCACTTCTTTCCTCGAATGGCTCATTGGGCAGTCCAGGCGACGCCAGACACGCGCGTTGGCTAACACGGTTCATCTGAAACGCAGGCTGAAGCAGCGTCGTCTCATGTTAGGATCGACAAGCTCACTCGTGTGCAAACTTTGTGAACCGCTCCCCGATACCGAACTGATCCGCATGCCCATCAATTACCTTCGCGGTTTCACGGCGCCTGAGCGCAGCGACGTCGCGAATCGTCGCCTCGGGCGATCGCTCGCGTTCGTCGCGGGAGCAGCCAATGCTGGCGGATTCCTCGCTGTGGGCCAGTACACCTCACACATGTCCGGCATTGTTTCGTCGCTTGCCGATAACGTCGCGCTTGGCGACATGAATGTGGCTGTGGCGGGATTGAGTTCCTTGCTGTCCTTCCTGGTCGGCGCGGCCACGTCAGCGATCCTGATCAACTGGGGGCGACGCAGGCGCTTGCAGAGCCAATACGCGATGCCGTTGATGCTCGAAGCGTCGCTGCTTCTGATCTTCGGTGTTCTCGGCTCGAATCTCGAATCGCACCACGTGCTCTTCGTGCCGGCTACCGTCTGCCTTCTCTGCTACGTGATGGGACTGCAGAACGCTATGATCACAAAGGTTTCAAAGGCGGAAATCCGGACGACACACGTCACTGGTCTCGTGACCGATATTGGCATCGAGCTTGGTAAGCTGTTCTATTGGAATGTAGGGGCAATGCCCGGCAACCTGGTCTGCGGAGATCGGCAGAAACTAAAGCTTCTCGGATCGCTGTTACTGTCGTTCCTGGTAGGTGGACTTACTGGCGCAGTGGGCTTTAGACACCTGGGATTTGCGTCGACCGTTCCCCTTGCCATCGTCCTTGTTACTCTCGCCGTTGTCCCCATCGTCGACGATGTGCGTGGTTATCGAGGTTAGGCGAAACGCCAGGCTGCATGGCTTGACGGGTTTCTGCATTCGCACGCGAAGCGGACACAGATCAGCGGTAATTGATCGACGAATCAGGTCGGAGAGCGCCTATCGCCTCGGTTGTCAGCGGACATAATTACTATGCGAAGTCCGATCGGATGTGAATCAGCGGCGGCAGAGAATCCAGGTGGAGGGAGGTGCAGGAGATTTACAGGGACTTCGCCCGGCCGTTGGAGGTGGGCGCTCTTGCCGGGAAGCTGGAATGAGCTTGCGGACTTTTCACGCCAACTTCCGTGCTTTCATGCGGACTTCGCCAGTCGACCAATCCGCCGCCACGCCATCACGACGAAAGCCAGCCGCGCCCGATAGGCCATGCCAGCAGCTTCCTATACACCGCTATGAGACCGCGAGTCAGTGCAGCGCCAGACATCTTCCATAGCGGAACGACCAGCGCATAGGCTATGCACGCAACGGCGACGGCGCCTGCCATATCCAACGGAAAATGCACTCCGACAAACACGCGCGCCCATGCCACGGCCAGACCCGCGAGCAACATCGACAAACCGTAGCGGCGCTCGCCGGCGAGCAGCAAGGTCAAGGCACCGCTTGCCAACACGGTCACGTGGTCGCTCGGAAACGATGAATCTGGCGCGTGCTCGATAAAGGTATGGCCCAAGCCGATCATGAATGGCCGCGGATGCATCCACCCAAGACCGATCAGCTGATTGATGCCGAGCGCCAGCAGAACCGCGCAACACACTCGCACTGCGGCGGCGCGTCGACGTTCGCCGCCCGAGAGCCACAACGCGGCGAGAAAAAGCGGCACGAGATAGATCACGTCATCGGCGATAAAGCGGGCTGCGTCGATAAGCCAGACGGGCGCCGATGGTGTCGCGTTGATCAACAGAAAGAGTGCGCGGTTCAGCGCTTCCAGTGCATTCATCGGTCTAGATCGCAGTGAAAATTAGTCGATCTTAGCCGCCAAATCTTATGGGAAGCTCATCACATTAAACGAGTTTATGATTCGGCCTCCTACGGGAAAAGCGCGATATCGAGTTGTTCGGGCTTTCGGTACCAAATCAGCTGCGTCGAACACGGTATCGACAGGTTGCCAACGGTCGATCAGAGACATCCTTAAGAAAACCTTAAGCAAACCTAACGCTCGCACGCAATTAATTCTTGTGCAACCGGGCAAAATACAGCTAGTTGTAAGTCAACGTTCACGGACTCGACGCAAACACGTTGCACATTGATGGTCCGGCAGGTTGTTCTGTTACCCATCAATAAGGACGAGACATGAACCGAAGAAGACCGCAGTGGCCGTTGCAAAACGTGTTCTCCACTGTCGCCCTGACGCTGGCGGTATCTTGCGCAGCGCATGCATCTCCCGCCGAGGACCATCATCGCGGGCAAGACGGCGATCACCGCAGGCACAATGAGGTCGAACATGTGCTTCTCATCAGCTTCGACGGTTTGCACGAACAAGACGTAGCGCGATGTATCGCTTCTAACTCGTGTCCCAACATTGCGCTTCTTGCAAAGGCCGGCACCACTTATACGGACGCTCATACGCCGGGTTTGTCGGACTCTTTCCCGGGGCTCGCCGCGCTCGTTACCGGTGGGTCGCCTAAGAGCGCGGGGCTTTTCTACGACGTGTCATACGACAGAACGCTATACGCGCCTTCGGATTCGACGTGCAGCGGTCCGCAAGGCTGGAACGTCGTATTCGACGAAACCACCGGCATCGACGCCGAGAATGGCGGCGCACTGACGCATCTCGATGGCGGTGGCGGATTCAATCCACAGGCTATCCCTCACGCAAAGATCGGTGGCGTCTGCAAGCCCGTTTATCCGCACGATTATGTGAAGACCAACACGGTCTTTGAAGTCGTCAAACAAAAGCTTCCTGGCGCGCGCACGGCTTGGGCGGACAAGCACGCATGGGGCTATGACTGGCTGAACGGCCCATCCGGGCACGGTGTCGACGATCTCATGCGAACCGAGATCAATTCGATCGACCCCGCGACCGGCACCGACTACACGGACGTCTATAGCCATACCGAGAAATTCGACGCCTTCCACGTTACGGCAATCATCAATCAGATCGACGGAAAGACATCGAAGGGCGATGCAGCGGCCAGTGTGCCTGCGGTACTCGGCACGAACTTCCAAACGCTGAGCGTTGCACAGAAGGCGCCGGTGGCGAAGGGTGGTGGCTATCTGGACGCGAGCTTCACGCCCGGCCCGCAAGTTGCGGCGGCCATCGCGTACATCGACGCATCCCTCGGTCGAATGGTGGCCGAATTGAAGCAGCGCGGCCTCTATCAGTCCACCGCGATCATCGTCACATCCAAGCACGGCCAGTCGCCCACGGATCACTCGAAGCTCGTGAAAAACGGCGACACGCTGTCGAAGCTCCTTGAATCGAGCAACTATTTCGATCCGGACGGCAACATTGGACAGGCGAACACCAAAAGCGGCAACCTCAACGACGGGACAGGACTCACAGGTACGGGCTTCATACAGACCGACGACGTCGGGCTCGTATGGCTGCGCGATCAGAGTCAGCTCGCCGCCGCCGTCAAGACGCTTAAGGACAACCTGAGTTGCAATGCGCCAGGGATCTGCGCGGACGGCCCGCAGGCATATATTCTGTACGGCCGTCCGCTCGCCGTGCGCTTTGGCGATCCAGCGGGTGGCCGAACGCCTGACATCATCGTTCAGCCGAACCCTGGCGTCATCTACACGACGAGCACGAAGAAGGACGAGGAGCACGGAGGCAATGCGCCGGATGACAGCCACCTGGGCCTTGTCGTCTACATGCCTGGCGCGCCCGGTGCAGGCCGGGAGGTCAGTGAGCGCGTGCAGACAACGCAGGTCGCGCCGACGATTCTGCGCTTGCTCGGGCTCGATCCGAAGCTGCTCAATGCAGTGGTAATGGAGGGCACGCAGCCGTTGCCGGGTTTCGACGCGCGAAGGTTCTAGACGGTTCTGCTGCGGACGCCGCTCGCGGCGTCCGCAGCCGCCGGGAACAGTAACGGTCCCCAACAACATGCAATCGCCAACGTGCCGTTGGCGATTGATCTCGCAGCAGTGCGGGTCCGTTCACTCCGGCCTCGGTCACGGCCAATGCGGCTCTGATCTGTCAGGATGCGCCCGGGGTTGATCGCGCGGAGGTGCATCGCCAGATCGACCATGAGGTCGTGGAGTTTTTACGTTCAAATCTATAACTCATCGGGGCGGGTATCGTTTCACGGAGACGGCAGTGTCGACCGGGGCGCCATGACACGCAGCACCGGACGTCCGTCGACGTTCTTCAGCGGGAAATAGGCACGATGCGTTGATGGATCGACAGAAACCACGTGCGCATTGGGTCCGATGCGGCCTTCGCCGATTTTCGACACCGTTGAAGACCGAACGGCAAACATCGACACGATGCCTGCCTCGCCGGCGATATAAAGCGTGCCCGCACCGGGATCGAATGCAATCACGTCGGGAGCGGCGCCAACGTCGAATGACTGGACGACCTGCCTGGTGAGCAGGTTCAGCGTCAGCAGTCTGTCGTTGCCTTCGCACGCGACGAACGCGAGGTGTGGCTGCGAAACGATATAGAGGCCGTGGTTGCCTCGCGCGCCCGGCAGATCGATCCGCGCGACGATTGCGTCAGTCGTTGGATCGATCTCGACGAGTTGTCCTCGTGACTGGACATTGACGAAGATATGACGGGACACTGGATCGTACTGGGTGTTGCCGACTTCGCCGCCCAACGGGATTGCCTTGATGCGGCGATTGGACTGGGTATCGATTACGGTTTCAGTCCCGCCTGTCTCGTCCGATACATAAAGTTTCCGGGTGTCCGGTGCATAGGCCATTCCGTCCGGATAGACGCCTCCCGGCATACGTGCTGTGATTTTCAGGGTGGTCTCGTCGATGACAACAACTTCGTTTGAGCCCGTCGCGGACGCGTACACGCGCGACTGTTCACGTACTACGAGGACGCCATGAACGGCGGCGATGTTGCCAATTCGGGCGACAACGCGTGAGTGTTGCGTGTCGAAAACGATTACTTCGCTGTCGCCCAGGTGCGCGATGAACAGCAGATGTCTATCAGGATCGTAGCTTTCGTAATCGAGCCGGGTGGCGCGACCTGGCAGCGGGATGTCGGCGACGTGCGTCAACGGTAGGTCGGCCGTGAGTGGAGTGCCCGCAGCGGCCGCGCTGTCATGGATGGTTATTGCAGCAAGTCCGGTCATCGAAAGAATGCCGAACAGCTTTGCAAAGCAGCGACGGTTCGAGAGGACACGGTCTTTCATGACGAATCTCCGCCGGGCCTGGCATGACGAAATGCGGCGAGTACCAGTACCGGGAGAGCATAGGCAATTTTCAGCACACCGCACGCGACATCGGACGGAATATTTCGAAGCCCGCTCACGTTCTATTACCGAGGTTCGCTAGCCTTCGGCGCCGGAGAACCCGGCACCGTCGCTCGACGCGTCTCGCGGCAGCGCGGCCCTTTCGCGGAGAAACATCATGAACGACAGAAGCCATACCGTTTTTGTCCTGGCGGCGCTTGCGCTCGGCGTTGTGCCGCTGAGCAGTCATGCGGATCAAACGATCCACGTCAAACTCTCGGACAACATGATTCAACTCGATCCCGGCACAGCGAAAGCCGGGCGCGTCACGTTCGAGGTGAACAACGCAGCGAACGGCAATACCGAACATGAGTTCGTGGTGCTGAGGACAGACCTGGACGACGCGCATCTGCCTGTCCATAAAGGCGTGGTCACGGAGAGCCGGTTCAGGAAGATGGGCGAGGTGGAGGACCTTGCGCAGGGTTCGACCAAGCGCTTGTCATTGAAACTTGCGCCAGGACGCTATGTGCTGATTTGCAACCGGCCGGGGCACTATGAGATGGGCATGCACACATCGTTCGTTGTTGCGCGCTGAGGGTCTGGCCACAAGCGGTGTGACATCCGCCATGACTGCAAAGACGGTCTGGCAACAAAGGCGGTGATGTGAACATCAGCGTTACGGAACGAGCGGAGCAGGCAGGCACGGAAGGAATCGATGCCAATTCGGGTAAACTGCAGAGAGCCCACTGCCGCACACGGATCCGACAGATGAAAGATGAAAGATTGCTGGAGATGCGTGTCTTCAAGGCGGTCGTGGAGGCCGGGGGCTTCACCGCTGCGGCAAATATGTTGGGAGTGAGCCAACCGTTCGTCAGCCAAAGCGTCAACGCTCTGGAGCGAAGGCTCGGCGTGCAGTTGCTGCATCGTTCAACGCGCACGCAACGGCTGACCCATGAGGGTGAGCGCTTTCTGCTGTCCTGCAACGACATTCTCGAAAGCCTGGAGGAAGCGGAAGCGCAGGTCCGGTCCAGCGAGCCGAGCGGCAATCTGCGCGTCAGCGCGCCTCACGCGTTCGGCATGGATCAACTGGTGGCCGCGCTGCCAGGTTTTCTGTCGTCCTACCCAAAGGTATGCGTGCATTTTTCCCTGTCGGACTCCAACGTCAACCTGATCGAGGACAACTTCGACGTCGCAGTCCGCATGGGCCGGCTGCAGGATTCCTCTTTGCGCAGCCGAAAGCTTTGCGATCTGCAGCGCATCGTTGTGGCGTCTCCGGGCTATCTTGCCGCACACGGCACACCTGTGACTCCGCTCGGCCTGGCGAGGCACGCCTGCCTGACATGGGAGTCGCCGCGCGAGCATCTCAACCTGTGGCCATTCATGATCAACGGCAGGCTCGAACGGGTCGCGGTACAGGGCAGTTTCCGCAGCACCGACGGCACCACGCTTTTTCAGCTCTGCGTGGCCGGCGTGGGCATCATGCGCCTCGCCGAACACCTTGCATTGCCCGCGATCCGCCGAGGGGATCTGGTGCCGCTCCTCCCGGAGTACCAGGCGAAGGACGACACCGCGATCCATGTCGTCTATCTGCCCGAGCGCCAACTGGTGCCGCGCATTCGCGCTTTTATCGACTACTTCGTCGACGTCTTCCGCGAGCCTCCCTGGCAGAAGCCATAGCGCCGGGGATTTATATGGCGGCGTAATAAATCCTATTGCTCGCCACGCCTAGATCGGCGGCCGGTCTTTCCTTATCGTTAGCGACACACGATCACCGCTACGACAGGAGACAGCATGAGCACCGGCACTGGAAAAATCGATATCAGCGCGCAGCAGGCCGAACTGCGCCGCGCGATTTCGCATCCCTCGAACAATTCCATTTATCGCCCGAAGCAGGCAGGGCTGAAGTTTCCCGAGCTGCCCGACTTTTCGACGTTCGCGCAGGAGCGCCAGCACCGCAAGGAACGCCTCGTCGCCGCATGCCGCGCTTTTGCGCTGCATAAGCTCGACTATGGTTTCGCCGGTCACCTCACCGTGCGCGATCCCGAGTTTCCGGAGTTGTACTGGACCAATCCGATGGCCGTGCATTTCTCCCAGGTGAAACTTTCCAACCTGATTCTCGCTGACCATACGGGCAAGGTCGTGGAAGGCAAGTACGCACTCAACCGCGCCGGCTTCGTGCTGCACGCAGCGGTACATGAAGCCAATCCCGACATTGTTGCGATGTGCCATGCGCACACGGTCTACGGCACTGCGTTCGCGGCGCTCGGACGGCCGCTCGACCCCATTACGCAGGACGCGGCGGCCTTCTATGAAGACCATGTCGTGATAAAGGACGAGGCCGGCGCGGTCGCGGTGGAGGAGGAGGCCGGGCTGTCGGTTGCCGACTATTTCAAGAACGTCAAGGCAGCCATTCACCAGAATCACGGCTTGCTGACAGTCAGCCGCCACAGCATCGAAGCCGCCGCGTTCTGGTTCATCGCGCTGGAGCGCTGCTGTCAGCAGCAGTTACTGGTGGAGGCGACCGGCATCAAGCCCGTCATGGTGCCGGAGCACAGTTCGCGCTACAGCCGTGAACACGTCGGCAGCGAATACATCGGCTGGCTGCATTTCCAGCCGATTTATGACCAGCTCGCGCAGACCAGCCCGGACATGTTCGACTGAACGGCCAGCATAGGCCGTCACATACACAACAGACCGCACCGGCGCGACCAGAGCGCACCGGCCGCGGATCAAGGAGACAACGATGTTGAAGTCCACTTACGGCGATGTCGTCTCGCCGGCTCACAGCGAAGACCGGACCTATGCGAAGGTGACATGGCGGCTGATTCCTTTCCTCTTTCTCTGCTACGTCTTCGCTTACCTCGATCGGGTCAACGTAGGCTTTGCCAAGCTGCAGATGCTGACCGACCTGAAATTCAGCGAAACGATCTACGGCTTAGGCGCGGGGATTTTCTTTATCGGCTATTTCATCTTCGAAGTGCCGAGCAACATCGCGCTGCATCGCTTCGGCGCGCGAAAATGGATCGCCCGCATCATGCTCAGCTGGGGTGTGCTTTCCGGCGCGATGATTTTCGTGAAGACGCCCACCGCCTTTTACGCGTTGCGCTTTTTGCTCGGCGTCGCCGAAGCCGGGTTCTTTCCAGGCATCATCCTCTACCTGACCTATTGGTATCCGTCTTCGCGCCGCGGGAAGATTACCGCGATGTTCATGACCGGAATCCCAATTGCCGGCGTCATTGGCGGACCGCTGTCGGGCTGGATTCTGAACAGCTTCAGCGGCGTGCACGGCATGGCGGGCTGGCGCTGGCTGTTCCTGCTCGAGGCGTTGCCTTCCATCTTCGGCGGCATCGCCGTGCTGCTGTATCTCGACGACAGGATCAGCGCGGCGAAATGGCTGACCGATGAAGAAAAGTCGCTGCTCGAGACGGGGCTGGCGAAGGAGGCGGGGCACATCGAGGTGCATAGTGCGAGCGGTGCATTCACCAACAAACGCGTCTGGGTGCTGTGCCTGTGCTACTTCGGCATCATCATGGGACTCTATGGAATCAGCTTCTGGCTTCCCACGCTGATCAAGGCATCCGGCGTAAGCGACGCTTTCAACGTCGGCCTGCTGACGATGATCCCCTACGGCGCCGCGGCCATCGCAATGGTGCTGCTGGGACGCAGTTCGGACCGGAGCAAGGAGCGTCGCTGGCATGTGGCGCTGCCGGCCGTGATCGGCGCGGCCGGCCTCGTGGCGAGCACGCTGGTACCGCACAACGTCACGTCGGCTGTCGTGTCCCTCACGTTCGCCACGATTGGCATTCTGGGAGCACTGTGCCAGTTCTGGTCGATTCCGCCCGCATTCCTCGGAGGCGTGGCAGCGGCCGCGGGCATTGCACTGATCAATTCGGTCGGCAACCTCGCGGGCTTCGTCAGTCCCTATCTGGTTGGCTGGATCAAGGACATGACGCACAGCACCGACATGGGCCTGTATTGCGTGGCGGTCTCGTTGCTCGTGGCGGCAGTCGTTGTGCTGACGATGCCAAAGGGCGTGGTCAACCGCTAAGGTTCTGCGGCAGCCGCTCGACCTGAAAAGCGCCCATGTCCGGGCGCTTGCTGCCGCAGCAACCGAGGAGCCGCGCTGGCACGAGCATGGCGTTGTGCGAATGCGTCGCCAGTCACGCAATGAACGGCTCGTCCACCTGAACCATGCCTTTGCCAAAGCGGCGATCAAATGCCGTAGATGTTCTCGCAAAACGCAACACTGGCGCCCAGCTTCCGGGACAGATCAGCGGCCGCATCCAGTTGCGGCCGATCCAACTCGCCCGACGTGTGCGCCGCGCTAAGCCGCGACGCGGGACCGGAAAGCGTCAGCGCCGCCATGAACTTGTCGCCGGCGCCGAAGATCGGTACAGCGAACGCTGCTGTGTGCACATCGCGCGCACCCGCGGTGAAGACGGGCAGTGCTGGCGGCTTGTCGTAGATCGGTTCGCCGAGTCCCCAGAAACGTATCACCTGGCTGATGGCCGTGTCGTCGAGCGGCAGCGTCGTTCCGGCGAGCCGCGTTTCACGCAGACCTTCGGACGGCTCGACCCGAAACAGGCACAGCCGCTGCCCATTGTGGTGAACGTAGTACGATGCGCTTTCTTTCGTCACCGCGGCGAGCGCATGCAGCGCCGGTTCCACTACCGTCGAAAGATGGAACGACTGCTCGTACAGCTTGCCCAGGTACAGCACGCGATGTCCGAGCGAATAGCTGCCGGATTGAGCGCGCACGACATAGCCCATTCGCTCCAGCGAGTTCATCAATCGATAGACCGTCGTCTTGTGCATGCCCGACGCTTGCGCGAGCATCGCGAGCGACTGTGACTCGGCTCCCGGCTTGAAGCAGTCCAACAGCGAAAGCGCTTTCTCGACTGCGACGACACCTTCGTTTCCCATTCCCGCCTCCCGTCATTCATCTCCGTGGATTGTACACAGTAAAACGACGGTTTATACCGTAAAAGGGTAAACGCCAGTGGATCGGCGTGCCCGCTCTGGCTATAGTGATTTCACTCCGTACACTATCGTTGTACACAGTAAAACTCACGAACTGAGGTTGAATCCATGAGCACTATGTCCGCAGGCACTTCTCCCATTAATCGCAATATCGAGCGCGTGTCGCCGGAACTGGTCGAGGCAGCGGCGCGCTATCAGGCCGCCATCCTCGCCGACGTCGCCGGCCGTCGCGGCACGCTGCATGGCCGGGTCAAGCCGCTGTCGCCGACCATGAAAGTCGCGGGCCCGGCCGTCACGGTCGAAGTGCGTCCCGGCGACAACCTCGCCATCCACGCCGCGCTGTCCATCGCGAAGCCGGGCGACGTGATCGTCGTCGACGGCAAGGGCGATCTCTCATGCGCGCTGATCGGCGAAATCATGGCGACGCAGGCAAAGGCGAGCGGTATCGCGGGCATCGTCATCGACGGCGCCGTGCGCGACGCCCACGAACTCGCCAGCGGCGACTACCCGGTCTTCGCGGCAGGCCTGAATCCCTGCGGCCCGACCAAAAGTGTCGCGGGCCTCGTGAATGCGCCGATCTCGGCCGGCGACACGGCCATCAACCCGGGTGACCTCATCGTCGGCGACGCGGACGGCGTAGTTGTGATTCCGCGTAACGACGTCGCACGCATCATCGAACTCGCGCAGAAAAAGCTCGACATGGAAACAGCGCGCATCGCGGCGATTCATAAGGGCGACGTGCGTCCGGGCTGGATCGAGAAGGAACTGCGTGCTGTGGGCATGCTGGCCGAAGGCGAGGCGCTGTGATGCAGACGGCTTCGCATAAACCCGTCGTCCTCGTGACGGCCGCCGATCTCGCGCCGCAAGCGCTCGACATGCTGACCCAGTTCGACGTCGTGTTCGCGGGCAAGCAGCCCACCGAAGACGACATCGTCGCGCTGTGCGCCGAGCACAAGCCTGTTGCGATCATCGTCCGATACGGCAAGGTGAACGCCCGCATCATGGATGCCGCCGAAAACCTGCAAGTGATTTCGAAGCATGGCAGCGGCATCGACGTGATCGATCAGGCAGCGGCGGCCGCGCGCGGTATCGCGGTGCGCGCCGCCGTTGGCGCCAACGCGGCCGCCGTCGCGGAGCATGCATGGGCGCTGATTCTCGCGTGCGCGAAGTCCGTGCCGCAGCTGGATGCGCGCATGCGCCAAGGCCACTGGGACAAATCCACGCACAAGTCCGTCGAACTGGACGGGCGGACCCTAGGCCTCGTCGGACTGGGCGCGATCGGCCGACGCGTCGCAGCGATCGGCGCGGCGTTCGGCATGAACGTGCTTGCGTTCGATCCGTACGCGAAAGAAGCGCCCGCAGGCGTGAAGCTGGTGTCGCTCGACGAGTTGTACGCGGCTTCCGACGTCGTCTCGCTGCATTGCCCGCTGACAGCGGAAAACCGCCAGATGCTCAACCGCGACACGCTCGCGCGGTTCAAGCGCGGCGCGATCCTCGTCAACACCGCGCGCGGCGGACTGATCGACGAAGCGGCGCTCGCCGAGGCGCTCGCCAGCGGCCATTTGCGCTTTGCCGGTCTCGACAGCTTCGACGTTGAACCGATGACGCATCCGCATCCGTTCCAGCAGATCCCGAACGCAATCCTGTCGCCGCATATCGGCGGCGTGAGCGATGCCGCGTACGTGAACATGGGTAAGGGCGCCGCCGCCAATGTTCTCGCCGTCGTCGAAGAACACGCCCGCAACGCAGCCTGAAGTCCGCAAGAGAAGACCCGTCATGTTCTATCTCATCTCGCCCGAAATACGCACTGCGGAAGTCTTCACGCGTATGCCGGACAAATTCCGCAAAGGCGACGTCCAGACCGATTGGGCGCGCGCCAATCGCGGCGGCGTCGCCACGGACTCGTTTCTCGAAGGCCCCGTGTGGGACCCGGCGGGCTATCTGTTCGTCACGGACATTCCGCACGGCCGGGTTTTCCGGATTTCGCCGTCGGGCGAGTGGGAACTCGTCGTGCAATACGACGGCGAGCCGAACGGAATGAAGCGCTTCGACGATGCGCATCTGCTCATCACCGACTATCGCAACGGCCTGATGCTGCTCGACATCGCGCGCGGCGAAGTGCGCCCGTTTCTCGAGCGGCGCAATTCCGAGCGCTTCAGGGGCGTGAACGATCTCACGTTCGATTCGAACGGCAACCTCTACTTCACCGATCAGGGGCAAACGGGACTGCACGATCCGACGGGCCGCGTGTACCGGCTGTCGGCGGACGGCAAGCTCGACTTGCTGCTCGGCAATTGCCCGAGCCCCAACGGACTCGTGCTGTCGCCCGACGAAAAGATTCTGTTTGTCGGCATGACGCGCGGCAACTGCGTGTGGCGCGTGCCGCTTCAGGCAGATGGTTCCGTCAGCAAGGTAGGGCAGTTCTTCACGTCGTATGGCCCGAGCGGTCCGGACGGACTGACCATCGACACGCAAGGGCGACTCTTCGTCGCGAATCCGGGGCTTGGTCGCGCGTGGGTGCTGAACCATCGCGCGGAGCCCGTCGAAGTTCTGACCAGTCCGGAAGGCGCTTCGCTCACGAATCTGTGTTTCGGCGGCGAGGACATGAAGACGCTGTTCATGACCGAGTCCGTTTCAGGAACGGTTCTCAAAGCTGAAATGACGATTGCCGGACCGCTTCCGAAGCGGGCCGGGCGAACCGTCTGATCGCGCAGCGGGCGCGAGCGCCCGCGATACATCAATACATTTGCGCCGACAGAAGCGCGATGGAGGAGCAAGCATGACCATGTCGCACACCCTGCGCGCCGACGGTGCCACGCGCCAGACAGAAACGCCGCCCATTGCCGGCATCGCGAGCGAGGACTACGCGGCCAGCGAGCGCACGCTCGCCAAGGCGTTCCGGCGAATCCTGCCGTTCATCTTCATCTGCTACGTCATCAGCTATCTCGACCGGACCAATGTCGGGTTCGCCGCGCTGACGATGAACAAGGACCTCGGTCTGACCTCCGAGCAGTTCGGCTTCGGTGCAGGACTGTTCTTCGTCGGCTATTTTCTGTTCGAGATTCCGAGCAACCTGATCATGCAGAAGGTCGGTGCGCGCGTGTGGATCGCGCGCATCATGATCACGTGGGGTCTCTTTTCGATGGCGACCGCGTTCGTCGTCGGACCGAAGAGCTTTGCCGCGGCGCGCTTCCTGCTCGGTCTCGCCGAAGCGGGCTTCACGCCCGGCATCTACCTGTATTTCACGCACTGGTTTCCGGGCAAGTGGCGCGCGAAAGTCACGGCTGCGTTTCTGGTCGGCATCCCCGTCGCGAACATGATCGGCTCTCCCGTTTCGGGCGCGCTGCTCGAACTCGGCGGCCTGCATGGATTGCGTAGCTGGCAGTGGTTGCTGCTGATCGAAGGCGGGCCGGCCGTGTTGCTCGGCATCGCCTGTCTGTTCGTGCTGGCCGACCGCCCCGAAAAAGCGAAGTGGCTCACCGACGAAGAGAAGTCGTCGCTTGCGAAGCGCCTCGCGCTCGAACAGGGCGACATCGGCGCACGTCACGGCAGCACGCTGCGCGACGCGATGACCAACTGGCGCGTGTTCGTGCTCGCGTTCATCAACTTCTGCGGCATCGTCGGGTCGCTCGGCGTCGGCCTGTGGATGCCGCAAATTATCAAGCAATTCGGCGTCGCGCACACGGTCGTTGGCTGGCTCACGGCGATTCCGTATGCAATTGGCGCAGTCGCGATGCTCTGGTGGGCGCGCGTCGCGAATCGCTCGCAGAACCGCATTCCGTATGTGGCCGGTGCGCTGGTCGTGGCGGCCGCCGCGCTGTGCGCGAGCACCTTCCTCGACGCGCCTGTGCTGAAGCTCATCGCACTCTGCTTCACGGTGAGCGGCATCCTCGCTTTCCAGGCGACCTACTGGGCCATTCCGTCCAGCTTTCTCACGGGGCGGGCCGCGGCCGGCGGCCTCGCGCTCATCGTTTCGGTGGGCAACCTCGGCGGCTTCGTCGGTCCGTCGATGATCGGCGCGCTCAAGCAACTCTCGGGCGGATTCACCGTGCCGCTGCTCGCCGTCTCGGGTGTGCTGCTGCTCGGTGCGCTGACCATCGCCTGGCTCGGTGACCCGGGCGCCGACGCAGGCGAAGCGCCGTCGGCTCACAAGGTCTGATCCACGCATTCAAAACCAATCCATAAAACTCTGTTTGGAGACTCCATGCTGTTCAAAAAAGCCAGCCACAACGTCAACACGAACGTCCGTTTCATGCTCGGCGCAGTCGCCGCCGCAGGCGTCAGTCTTACCTGCGGGGCTGCGCATGCGCAAACCAGCGTCACGCTGTACGGGATCGCCGACGTTGGCGTAGAGCACATCAACAATACGAGCGCTGGCGGCGCACAGACGCGCGAAGTGTCGGGCAACCTGTCCGGCTCGCGCTGGGGACTGAAGGGTGCCGAAGACCTGGGCGGCGGCATGAAGGCCATTTTCCAGTTGGAAAGCGGTTTCAACATCAATGACGGCACGACCGCTCAATCGACCAGAGGTCTGGGCGCCAACGCTGCGACGACCACCCGGCTATTCGGCCGGCAGGCGTGGGTCGGTCTTTCGTACAAAGGTCAGCAACTGACTTTCGGCCGGCAGAACTCGCTGCTCTACGAACAGGCCGTTGCGTTCGATCCGATGGGCGCATCGTCGCGCTACTCGGTGCTGTCGCTCGACTACGCGATGGCCGGACGCATCGACAACTCGGCGAAGTACACGGGCGTGTTCGGGCCGCTGACGGCGCAGGCGATGTACAGCACGCGCTACGACACGGGCTATGGCGCCGAAGTGCCGGGCGCGGAAATCACGGGGCGCTTTTTCAGCGGGGCGGTGACCTATGCGCAAGGCCCGTTCGCGGCGAGCGTGTCGTACGAGCAGCGCAACAGCAACACGGTCGCGACCAACACGGGCACCGAGCGTCGCGCGACGGCAGCCGCTTCGTATGTGATCGGACCCGTGAAGGGCTTCGCGGGCTACCGCTATCTGCGTGCATCTAATGCGTTCCTGCCTGTGAACCCGATCGTCGGTGCAAACGGCTCGCAAGCCAGCGCTGCGAATCTCTACTGGGCGGGTGCGCAGTACAACGTGACGCCCGCGTTCATTATCACGGCCACCGGTTACTACCAGGACGTGCATTCGACGGGGGCCGATCCGTGGCTCGCGGTGCTCTGCGTGGACTATTTCCTGTCGAAGCGCACTGATCTCTACGCAACCGCGGGCTTCGCTCACAACAAGGACAAGTCCGCACTTGGTGTCAATGGCTACGGTACGGTCGCGCCCGGATATAACCAGACGGGCATCACGATCGGCATGCGCCAGAAGTTCTGACGAGAAAGCGTAATGCAGATAGTCCATGCGCCCCATCTTCCGGTTCGAGAGGAGTGGCTTGCCTTGCGAAAGGAGCCTGTTCTCGAGCCTGAACTGCCGATTGTCGATGCGCACCATCATCTGTGGGACCGCCAGACCGGGCGGTATCTCGCGGATGAGTTCCGCAACGACGTGGCGAGCGGGCATCGGGTCGTGTCGACGGTCTACGTGCAATGCCGCTCGATGTTGCGCGAGGACGGTCCCGAGGCGATGAAGCCCGTTGGCGAAGTGGAGTTCGCCAACGGAATCGCCGCGATGTCCGCGAGCGGCGCGTATGGACGGACGCGCTGCTGCGAGGCGATCGTCGGCGGTGCGGACCTGACGTTGGGCGCTGAACTCGATGCGGTCCTCGAAGCGATGTTGCAGGTATCCGGCGGACGCCTGCGCGGCATCCGCAATCCGCTCGCGTGGCATGCGAGCCCTGAAGTAAGTTCGAGCCCCGTGACGCCGCCGCGCGACCTGATGGCAAATCCGGCTTACCGGCAGGGTGTGAGAGCGCTCGGCCGCTTTGAGTTGTCGCTCGATGCATGGGTCTATCACACGCAACTCGACGATCTGTATGAACTCGCGCGTGCCGCGGATCGCGTGACGGTCGTTATCGATCATTTTGGCGGTCCGCTGGGTGTCGGTCCGCACGCTGGTCAACGCGCGGCGGTTCGCGCCGAATGGCAGCGAAAACTCGCGCGCCTCGCGAGCTTGCCCAACACGCGCATCAAGCTCGGCGGCGCGGGCATGAACGTATTCGGCTTCGATTTCGCCGCGCGCGAAGTGCCGCCTTCGTCCGAGGAACTGGCCTTTGCGTGGCGGCCGTATTTCGACACGTGCGTCGAACTGTTCGGCGTGAATCGCTGCATGTTCGAAAGCAACTTTCCCGTCGATAAAGGGATGTTCAGTTACGGCGTGCTGTGGAACGCCTTCAAACGACTCGCGTCCGCGATGTCCGCCAATGAAAAAGCCGCCCTGTTCAGCCGGACTGCGGCGGCAACCTATCGCCTCGCGATTGCCGGAGACAACACATGAAAACGAGTGCAACGGTTGCGACAACCGAATTCAAGGACGGTGCCGAAGCCAGGGGATTGAGGAACATCACGGGCATCGAGTGGCGCTCGCTAACACTTGCAGGACTCGGCTGGACGTTCGAAAGCTACGACTCGTTTCTGCTTTCGCTTCTGCTGCCGACGCTCGCTCTTCAGTTCGGTCTCAGCAAGGCGCAGCTCGGCCTGTTCACGAGCATCACGGCGGCAGGGCAGATCGTTGGCGGCATTCTGTTCGGTTATGTATCGGACCGGTTGGGGCGTGTGCGTACCGCGTTGCTCTGCGTCGGCATCTATTCGCTGTTCTCGGGTCTGCTTGCATTCGCGCCGAACGAGCACTGGTTCGCGACGTTGCGCTTCTTCGGCGCGTTGGGCATGGGCGGCACGTGGACGGCGGGCGCCGCGCTGATTGCCGAGACATGGCACGCGAGCCGACGCGGCAAGGGCGGCGCGCTGATGCAGATGGGATTGCCCATCGGCGCGATCCTCGCCATCACGATTTCGGGCATCGTCAGCGGCGTGAACGACGGACTCGGTGGAAATAGCTGGCGTCTGCTTTTTCTGATCGGTGCGTTGCCGTTCTTCATTCTCTTCTGGGTCGCGCGAAAAACGCCTGAATCGCCGATCTGGCTGGAACGCAAGCAGGCGAAGACATCGGTTAAAAACGTGCACGCGACGAGCAGCGACACGCTCAATGTGCGCGGACTGCTGACGGCATTCGGGTTCATCTTCTTTCTGCAGTACCTGTACTGGGGTGTGTTCACGTGGACACCGACGTTCCTCGTCACGGTGAAGCATCTCGACTTCGTGCATAGCCTGAAATTCGTGCTTGCGCTGCAGTTCGGCGCGATCAGCGGTTTCCTGCTGTTCTCGGCTTTCGTCGACCGCCTTGGTCGACGTCCGATGTTCCTTGCCTATCTGCTGGTCGGGGCGGGGGCCGTGGGCGTGTACATCGTGTCGTCGAATGCACTGCTGCTGATGGTCGCGATCTTCCTGACCGGTTTCAGTGTGAACGGTATTTTCGCCGGAGCGGGTCCGTTCCTCGCGGAGATCATCGGCAATACGGCGTCGCGCGGATTCCTGATGGGCCTCGCGTATAACGGCGGCCGTCTGGGCGGCTTCATCGCGCCGTTGATCATCGGCGCGCTTGCATCGACTTCCGGCGGATTCGTGCTCGGACTCGCGACGACCATCGTCGCATTCGTCGCCGCCGCCGTCGTCGTGTTCTTCGCGCCCGAAACGCGCGGCAAGGCGTTGTCGTGACGATGGCCGCGCAAACCGGTTTCGTCAGCAGACTGTTTCCGGCGCTTGCCGAGGCGTCGCTGCGACGCTATCTGAGCGGACAGGTCGCGTCCGTGCTCGGAAGCTGGACGCAGAACGTCACGCTAAATCTGCTCGTGTATCACCTGTCGGGGTCGGCGGCGATTCTCGCGCTGCTCAATTTTTTGCTGTACGGACCGCAACTGATCGTCGCACCGATCGCCGGCTCGCGCATCAGTTCGGTCAATGCGAAGCGCGCGACGCTGTGCGTGCTCACGGCGTCGCTGGTGCTGACGGCCAGTCTCTTCACGCTGTCGCTGCTCGGCGTGCTCGGCGTGAAGCTGATACTCGCGCATGCGCTCGCCATCGGCGTGTCGAGCGCTGTTGAGACGCCCGCGCGTCAGGTTTTGCTGCTGACGAGTCTCGAAGATCCGACGCATACGTCGAACGCCGTGGCGATGAACACGATGGTCTACAACGTCGGCCGGATGGTCGGCCCGACGATTGCGGGTTTTGTCTATCCCACGCTCGGACCGAGAACATCGTTTGTGATTTATGCGGTGGCGCTCTGCTTCATGGCGACATGTGTGCGTTCGATCAGAACGGCCTCGGCGGCTCGGCCCGCGCGCGCGGACAGCAGCCTGCGCGACGCAGTCGGCTACGTGATGTCCGATGCGTTCTCCGCCCGCTATCTGCCGATACTCGCGTGCATCGGTTTGTTCGCGGGCAGTTACCAGACACTCGTGCCGCTACTTGCGGACCAGGGGTTCCACGACGCGGCGCGCTTTACGGGTGTGTTCTTCGCGTGCGCCGGCGCGGGTTCGCTGAGCGCGGCAATTCTGCTTTCTTCGGCGATCGGCACGTCGGCGTCGCGAAGATTCATCGCGTGGGCGCCGTGGACGGCCGTCGGCGCGCTCGCGTTGCTCGCGGCGACATCGGAGGCGGCAGCCACGGTGCCGGCGTTTTTCGCACTCGGTTTCAGCCTCACGTTCGCGGCCACGTCGACGAACGCGACCATCCAGCGGCAATGCCCGGAACACGTGCGCGGCGGGCTCGTCGGCATGTACGGGATGGCCTACAACGGCACGATGCCATTCGGCTATCTGCTCGTCGGGACCGCGTCGGAAGCGCTGGGCGTACGACACACATTTGCAGCCATGGCGGTGGTGCTCGCCAGCGGTGTCATCGCCGTCATTGCATGGCAACGATTCACGAATCAGCGCGCAGGCGCACAATAAACGGAGACGACGATGCAAACTGGATTCATGGACAAGTCCGCGATCGAGCGCCGGACGATACGAAAGGTCGTCTGGCGACTCATTCCCTTTCTGATGGTGTGCTATCTGCTTGCCTTTATCGACCGGGGCAACGTGGGCATGGCGTCGCTACAGATGAATCATGACCTTGGCATGTCGGCGAAGGTGTTCGGCTTCGGCAGCAGCCTGTTCTTCATTTCCTACTTCTTTTGCGAAGTGCCGAGCAACCTCGCGCTGCAAAAGTACGGCGCGCGTATCTGGATCGCGCGAATCATGATTACGTGGGGCATCGTGTCGGCGGCGACCGCACTCGTGCATAACGCGACGTCGTTCTATGTTCTGCGCTTCCTGCTCGGCGCCGCCGAAGCGGGTTTCTTTCCCGGCGTGCTGCTGTATCTCTCGTACTGGATTCCGGCGTCGTATCGCGCTCGCATCGTCGCGACGTTCATGGTTGCAATTCCCGCCGCGAGCTTCATCGGCTCGCCGATTTCGGCGCTGCTCCTGCAGATGGACGGCTTCTGGGGGCTGCGCGGCTGGCACTGGCTGTTCATTCTCGAAGGCGTCCCGACCGTGCTGCTCGGCGTTGCGTGTCTGTTCATGCTGACCAACAAGCCGGAGAACGCGAAATGGCTCGACGACGACGAGCGCACATGGCTCGTCAATGCGCTCGTCAGCGAGCAAAAGGCTCCGAAGAAGGTGCCGTCGCTTCCGCTCACGCAACTGTTCCGCAATCGCTATGTGTTGTGTCTCGCACTCGTCGATACGTGTGCGTCGGCGGCGGGGAGCACTCTGTCTGTGTGGCAGCCGCAACTGCTCAAGTCGTTTGGTTTGTCTGTCATGCAGACAGGCTTGCTGAACTCCGTGCCGTACGCGGTCGCTTCAATCCTGATGGTGTACTGGGGCCGCCGCTCGGACCGGGTCGGCGAGCGTCGCTGGCACACTGTAGTACCGATGCTGCTGATTGGTGTGGGTCTGTTCGCGACGTCGCTGAGCGGCTCGCTTGTACCGACGGTCTGCATGCTGTGCGCGGTACTCGTTGGCGCCTATTCGTTCAAGGGCCCATTCTGGGCGCTCGCTACGGACATGCTGTCCAACAGTGCCGTGGCAGCAGGCCTCGCGACGGTCAACGCGATTGCAAATCTGCTTGGCGGCGGACTGATGGTGAACGTATATGGATGGGTGAAGGAGGCGACTGGAAGTTATGCGCTGGCGTTGATGCCGCTCGCCATCCTCACGCTCGTCAGCGTCGCGACTTTGTTGCTGTTGACCCGCAATAATTCGGCAAACCGTCTGGTTAGCAAGACGGGGACCGTCTGAGCATGACTGTTCCCACGAGACGCGAATTCCTCCAGTTCGCCGGCGCTGCACTGATGTCGGCAGCGCTGCCGAAGCTGGCCGCCGCTGAAGAAACCTGGTCGAGCGGCACGGAGCGGCCGGCGTTCAGGTTGCCCGAAGGCGCCATCGACTGTCACATGCATATTTACGACGATCGCTTCCCGGTCGCGCCGGGCACGACGCTGCGTCCGCCGAATGCCACGGTCGCGCAGTACCGGCTTCTGCAGGCGCGCCTGGGTGTGAAGCGCAATGTGGTCGTCACGCCGTCGACGTATGGAACGGATAACCGCTGCACGCTGGAGGCCATCCGGCAGTTCGGCGGCAACGCGCGCGGCGTTGCCGTCATCGACAGTTCCGTGACCGATGCGGAACTGCAGGACCTGGATCGAGGCGGCATTCGCGCGATTCGCTTCAACCTGAGCTATCCGGGCGCAACGACGCTCGACATGCTTGCGCCGCTTGCCACGCGCATAGCCAATCTCGGCTGGCATATCGAACTGGTGGTGCAGGGCGCGCGGCTGCCGGAACTCGAGCGGCATTTGTCGGCACTGCCTTGCCCGCTCGTCATCGACCATATCGCGCATGTTCCGGAACCCGGCGGCCTGTCGTCGGACGCTTTGCGCACCGCGCGGCGCCTGGTCGAGAAAGGCAATACGTGGATCACGTTGTCGGGGCCGTACGTCGACAGCAAGGCGGGCGCGCCGGCATACGGAGACGTTGAGCCTGTCGCGAAAGCGCTGATCGAGATGGCGCCGGAGCGGATGCTGTGGGGTACCGACTGGCCTCATCCTACGGAGAAGACGCATAAGCCGGATGATGCGAGCTTGCTGGACACGATCGCGAACTGGATAGGGCGGCCGGATTGGCAGCATCTGATCTTCGTCGCTAACCCTACGAAGTTGTATGGATTCGCGTAGCGCGCCTCGACCTCGGCACGGATGCGACGCAAAGCGGTGCGAGGCAGAGCGCGAGTCAGTTCGCCGCGACTCTGGCGCCGGGCGGACCCCACGACGCGACCGACGGCCACTGGGGTCGCCCGATCTTCCAACCGGAACCAGAACCAGAACGTAACGTCACTCGCAAAGCAACGGCGGCATGGAGTCAGACGCATAGGCCGCCGCACACACTTGCATCACTTCTGCGCGAAACCAGCGATGGGCCGGGTCCTGATCGAGGCGCGGATGCCAGATCGCCGAGACGCTGAAGGCGGGCGTGCGCACTGGAAGCTCGAAGCTGTCGAGGCCGTTTGCTAAGGCATGATCGGGCGTGAACGGGTTGGCCAGACACGAATGCGGGACAACGGCGAGCAGGTCCGACTGGCGAGCAATTTGCATCGCACTGGTATAGGTCGGCACCTCCATCAGCACTGTTCGCTGTACATCCAGTCGCGCCAAAGCCGCATCGACCGCAATGGTGCGTGAGGTGTGCACATGGCCGTATGCACTCCAGCGCTCGAGGCTGATTCCGGTTCCGTCCAGGAGCGGATGGCCACGCCGGCAGACGCCCACGTAGCGATCCTTGAAGAGCAGGCGCGTAATCATCTCGGGAGCCGTGGTCCTCACCGTGCCGATTTCCAGATCGATCGCGCCTTCCCGCAGCGGCTGCGCAGCCCAGTCCGGCTTGGGCGTGAATCGAAGCTGCACACCGGGCGCTGCCCGGTGAATCCTGTCCATCAAGGCCGCGCCGAGCAGGTCGATGAAACCCTCGCCCGCGCGCACGACGAAGCTTCGATTCAAGGTAGTGAAGTCGAACCGGCGGCCGGCGGGACTGAGTGCCGCCTCCGCTTCGCGAGCCAGTGAAGAGACGCGCTCACGAAGCCCTTCGGCATACGGAGTAAGAATCAGCGCTCGCCCGGCCTGCACCAGCAGCCGGTCTCGAGTGAGGGTACGCAGCCTGGTCAGCGTGCGGCTCATTGCCGACACGCTGAGGTTCAGCTGCCGGGCGGCTCCCGTAACGCTGCGTTCGCTCAGCAGCGCGTCCAGGGCGGGAAGAAGGTTCAGGTCGACACGTGGCATCTGTCGAGGATAGTGCAAATCTGGCCAGGCAGGGCGTGCGGTGCAATCGTCGATTGCAGGCGAGGCGTCTGGTGCAAAGCTGACGCCGCGATCAGAATTCCTGAGACGAACCGACGAACCGACGAACCGACGAAGAAGGAAAGCCCTATGCCCGAAGCTGCTCAACCTGCTCATGTTCCTTCCATCCTGCTGATCGGCGCCTCTCGTGGCCTCGGTTACGCAATGGCCGCGGAGTTTCTCAAACGAGGCTGGCACGTCATGGGCACTGTACGTGGCGGGCGCACGCTGCTGCATGAACTAGCCGATGCGCATCCGGGACAGGTCGAGATCGAAACGCTGGACATCACCCGGCCAGACCAGATTCGGGCGCTGCGCGAGCGCCTCGCGGGCCGCACGTTCGACGCGCTGTTCGTGAACGCCGGCACGACCAATCCGGATCCGACTCAAACAATCGGCGAGGTGTCGACCGAGGATTTCGTGAACCTGATGATCACGAATGCGCTCAGTCCCATGCGCGTTGTCGAAAGCTTGTGCGACCTCGTCGATGCGGCGGGTTTGATCGGCGTGATGTCGTCGGGGCAGGGCAGCATTGCCGACAATGAGTCGGGCCAGCGCGAGGTCTATCGCGGCAGCAAATCGGCGCTGAACCAGTTCATGCGCTGCTTTGCAGCACGTCGCGCGGAACCGCCGCGTGCGATGGTGCTGATGGCGCCGGGCTGGGTACGCACAGACCTCGGCGGGCCAGAGGGGCGGTTGTCGGTCGAAGAGAGCGTTCCCGGCGTCGTGGATGTACTGCTGGCCAAACGTGGCCGCCCCGGCCTGGAATTTCTCGATTACCGCGGCCGTACCGTTCGGTGGTGAGGCGGGGGCGGCCGCTCGTTACGAAGACCGAGCGGCACCCTCCGCTGGGAGCCGGACGCAACTGTCGGAGCGCGCTATTTTTTGCCGTCCACTACTGCGACCACTTCGTCGCGCGTGTACTCCTTGTTCGCAAGTGCGCCGCTCGGCGTTTTCGCAAGGACCGCATCGAGCTCGTCGGGCTTCACTTCCAGCACCGGCATGCGAATGTCGTGCGGCACCTTCTTGCCCGCGAGAACTTGCTGCGTGACCCAGAACGCGAACGACGACGCGCCTGGCGGTATCGTCACCGACATCGTTTCATAGCCGCTCTTGCGCTGCTCCGCCCACCACGCTAGCTCTTCCTGACGATTGCCGAGGATGATGATCGGCGTAGGCCGCCCAGCCGCCTTGATTGCCTGCGCGGCACCGTAGCCGTCGCCGCCTTGCGTGACGACGCCATCGATCTTCGGCAATGTCGGCAGGATGCCCGCGACCTGTTTTTGCGCAACGGTCTGCGTCCAGTCGCCATGCACCGAGCCGACGATTTTCATGCCCGGATACTTTTTCATTTCGTCGACGATGCCCTGATGAATCTCGTCGTCGACAGAGACGCCTGCAAGGCCACGAATTTCCAGCAGATTACCCTTGCCGTTCAGGCGTTTCGCCAGATAGTCGACCTGCATCCGGCCCATGCCCTGAAAGTCCACCGCGATGCGATATGCGCACGGCTCGGTGGCGATGCCATCGAACGATACGACGGTCACGCCTGCGCCGCACGCCTGCTTGATGACGCCGTTGAGCGCGGTCGGCGATACGGCGTCGACGGCAATTGCCTTGAAGCCTTGCAGGATGAGGTTTTGTATCTGCTGGACCTGCTCGGTCGCCTGGCTTTCCGCGGTCGTGAAGCTGGGCGCAGCCGCGACGACCTTCTGTTTAACTGCGGCGTCCGCGACGTTGGCCCAGCTCTTGAGCATCTGCTGACGCCAGCTATTGCCGGCGTAATTGTTCGACAGCGCTATCTTCACTGACGATGTATCGCCGGTTGCGATTTGCGCCGACGCGGATGCAGTCGCCAATGCCATGCATGCCGCCGTCACTACCTTGATGAAAGTCTGCACGTACCGTCTCCTTTGTTATCGATCAGCGCGCCGCGCCCCGCACGCCTACATGCAGCGCATATACGGATGAAGTCGCGGTTATAAAAAGCCGATTGCGCCGCGGCCCGCCAAAGGTCAGGTTCGCAACGACTTCGGGAATCAGGATTTTGCCGAGCAGCGCACCGTCCGGCGCATAGCAATGCACGCCGTCTTCGGCGCTCGTCCATACGTTGCCGTGCTCATCGACACGCATGCCGTCGGGCACGCCGCTTTGCATCTCCACGAACACGCGGCCATTGCGCAATGCGCCGTTGCTCGCGACATCGAATACGCGTATGTGACGTGGCGCATTGTCGTCGTGCGATGCGGCCGAGTCGGCGATATAAAGCTTCGATTCATCCGGCGAAAACGCGAGGCCGTTCGGCTTCACGAAGTCGTCGGAAACGAGGCGCACCTGCGGATCGCCGGGCGACACGCGATACACGTTGCATCGCCCGATCTCGCTGTCAGAGCGATATCCTTCGTAGTCACTAATGATTCCGTAGTCGGGGTCGGTGAACCAGATTGCACCTTCGGAATCGACGATCACATCGTTTGGCGAGTTCAGCCGCTTGCCTTCGAAATGCGAGGCGATGACGGTGATGCTGCCGTCATGCTCGGTGCGCGTGACTCGCCGCTCGCCGTGCTCGCAACTGACGAGCCTGCCTTCGCGATCGCGCGTATTGCCGTTGCTGTAGTTCGACGGCGCGCGGTACACGCCGACGCCCATTCCCGGCGCCCAGCGCAGCATGCGGTTGTTCGGAATGTCGCTCCAGATGAGCAGATCGGTTGCCGGAAAATACACGGGGCCTTCGGCCCACAGACATTCGCCGGTTAGCTTGTCCATCGACGCGTTCGGCTGAAGCAGCAGCCTGAAGCGTGGATCATGCACTTCGTATTCGTTGTTTTTCATGTCTCCTTTTCCTTTTTGCTGTTTGGACTCAGCGCACGACCTTGCCGCCCGCCGCCACCGTCACGGCGATGATGAGCGCGCCATACACGATGGAGCGCACGCCCGCGTCCGCGCCAACCGCGTTGAGCACGGCGTTGGTGAGAAAGAGGAACATCGATGCGCCCCAGACGCCTGCGATCGTCGCTTTCCCGCCGGCCACGAGGGTGCCGCCGATCACGACGACCGCAATCGAAATCAGCATGTATTCGACGCCCATGTCGAGCGAAGCGCCGCCGGACGTCGCCGATATGAGCAACGCAGTCACCGATGCGATCATCGACGACATCACATACGCGAGGCATCGCGTGCGGTGCACGTCCACGCCCGCAAGCCAGGCGGCGCGCGCATTCTGGCCGATGGCCGAGAGCCTGCGTCCATAGACCGCGCGATGCAGCAGCACGGCGAGCGCGATCGACAACGCGAGCGCGAGCAGCGCGATGTACGGCACGCCCAGGAAGCGTCCGGTCGCGAATGCGCCGAGCGCGGGCGGTGGCGGCGGAAGCTGTCTGCCTTGCGTGATCGCGATCGACTGGATAATGAAACTCGACGACAGCGTCGCGATGATTGGCGGAATGCGCAGCATGCGAATGAGCGCGTAATTCACGAGGCCAATGGCGATGCCCACGCCGAGCGCCGCCGCGATACCCGCGACGATCTGACCGTTCGCGCCGCCCATGGTATGCATGCCTACCACGCCGGCAAGCGCGATTGTCGACGGCACCGACAGGTCGATATTGCCCACGCCCGATGTGATGACGAGCATTTGCCCCAGGCCCACCAGCACCATGAAGACGCCATACGTGAGCGCCGTTTGCGCGACATTGCTCGCGATACCGAAGCCGAAGATCGCGACGATGGCGAGCCATACCAGCACCGCACCGATAAAGGACCAGACCCACGGCGCCTGAATCGCCTTGATGCGCGACCATGCGCTCGTATTGTTTTCAGCGAGGGTATTCATCGGCGCTCTCCGCGTTGCAGCAGCACGCGTAGTGACAGGACCACGATCAGAATCGCGCCCTGCATGCCGACCTGCCAGTCGGAGGAGATGTTCAGGAACGCAAGGAACGATGCCGCGAGCGTCAGCGTGATCGCGCCGAGCACCGCGCCGATCACCGACACGCGACCGCCCATGAATTCGCCGCCGCCGAGTATCACGGCGGCAATCGAGAGCAGGGTGTAGCGCAACGCGAGGTTTGCATCGGCGGATGTGGTGAGGCCGAGCAGCGATAAGCCCGATAGAACGCCGAACACGCCCGCGACGCCATAGAGCGTGGCCTTGCTGCGCACGAGCGACCAGCCGAAGCGGCGCATCGCGCGCGGATTCCCGCCCGCACCGCGCACGCGCACGCCCGCCGACGAGCGCATCAGGAGCAGATGCCCGATGATCGCAATCAGCACTGACCACACGATGGGCGCCGCGATGAACGGCGTCTGATAGTTCATCGCCGCGCCGAGCCACGTCGGGCTCGTGCCGCCCGGTGAAGGGAGCAGCACGATGGCGAGGCCGCTCCACACGAACGACAGCCCGAGCGTCACGACGATCGACGGAATCTGGCGCAGCTCGACCAACGCGCCGACGGCCGCATAAGTGAGCACGCAGCCGACGAGCGCGAGGGCGCCGAGCCACGGTGTCTTCACGAGCAGCGTCGCGCCGATGCATGCGACGAGACTCACGAACGGCCCGATCGACAGATCGAGATCGTTGACGGTGATGATCGCGAGTTGCGCGAGCGTCGCGAGGACGATCGGCACCGCAAGATTCAGCAGCAGGCTCGAACCAAAGTAGCTCATTACCGCAGGCTGCATGACGAGGATGGGTATGAGCACCGCGACGAGCGATATGGCGGGAAGCATCGCGCGCAAACGCGCTTGCGTGATCGCGAGTGTCATGCGGCCTGCTCCTCGAAGCTGGCCGCGAGCAGTGCTTCTTCCGTGCATTCATCGGCATGAAGCATGCGCGTGACGGCGGCCGAGCGGAACACGTAAGTGCGGTCGCAGTGCGACAACTCCTCGTTTTCCGTGGTGTACCAGATGAACGTGCGGCCCTTCGCGGCTTCGTCGTGAACCAGCTGATAGATGTCGCGCTTGGTGCCGACATCGACGCCGCGCGTGGGATCGTCCATCAGAATCAGCTCCGCGTCCGATGCAAGCGCGCGCGCAAAGAGTACCTTTTGCTGATTGCCGCCCGAGAGCGACAGAATACCCGCGTTCATCGCCGCCCCGCGTATGCCGATCTTCGCGCGCCACTCCTCGACGATGGCCCGCGCCGCCGCGAAATCGACGAGACCGCGCTTGCGCGGCGCACCGCCCGCGAGCCAGCGCAAGTCGAGATTCTGAGCGATGGACCAGATCGGGAAGACGCCGTCGCGCCCGCGGTCGCCAGCGACGAAAGCTACTTTCGCGCGGCTCGCTCCGCGCTTCGTCGCGGCTTCGTAGATCGCAATAAGCGCCTCGGTTTGCCCCTGGCCCGCCAGTCCCGCAAAGCCGATCACTTCGCCGCGCGACGCTTCAATCGACGTATGGCGCTTTGCGCCGATGTTCCATATGAAGTGCCGCTCCCGTTCGCGATCCGCCTGGACGCGAGTCACGACAGACGCCTTGTCCGCTTCGAGATGCTGCCCCATCGCCTGGATAATGGACTCGCGGCTCGACTGTTCACGCGAAAGCACGCTGACGATGCTGCCGTCACGCATGACCACCACGCGGTCGGCCACGCGCTCGATCTCGCCGAGCATATGCGTGATGAGCAGGCAGGTGACGCCGCTTGCCGCCGCCTTGCGCACGAACGCGAGCAACTGTTCTGCGGTATGCGCATCGAGCGATGACGTCGGCTCGTCGAGAATGACGAGACGCACGGGCGTGTCGGTGACGGTAAATCCGCGCGCAATCTCGACCATCTGCTGTTGCGTCAGCGTGAGGTCGGAGACAAGTTCATTGCCCTTCAGCCCGTTGCCCGGGAAGATCTCGTCGAGCTTCTCGCGCATCAGCTTCGTGGCCGTGCGGCGCCATCCGCGCCCACGCAGTTGCGGATGCACGATGCACATGTTCTCGGCGACCGTCAGGTTTGCGCAGAGAGACAACTCCTGAAACACGCAGCGTACGCCGGCATCGCGTGCGGCGTTGGCGTCGTAATGCGGCGCGTCTTTGCCTTCGACTTCGATGCGCCCTTGCGTCGGCGCATGGACGCCCGCCAGCACGGCCGTGAGCGTCGATTTTCCCGCGCCGTTATGCCCGGCAATGCCGACGCATTCGCCCTGCATGAAGGTGAAGTCTATGTCGTTGAGCGCGCGCACGCGCCCGAAGTTCTTACTAATGCCTTCGAAGCGAATCAGCGCCTCACGTCGGGCAATCGCGTCTCCTGTTCCGCCCATTCACATGCTCCATGCGTGGCGATACTTCGATTCAAAAGATTTATTTCTTCTTGTCCAGAAGCGCGACCGTCTGAGGCAGCGTATAGGTGACGTCGCTGATGCCGCCCGGCGGCGTCGCCGCCAGCTTCGCCGGCAACTCCTGCTGCGAAATTTCGAGCAGCGGCACGTTGATGGTCACGTCCTTCGGGATTTTCTTTCCTGCGAGAACCTGCTGCGCGACCCAGAACGCGAAGGTTACGGCGCCCGGCGGATTGGACAGCGACCGCGACTGATAGCCGCTCTTCGTCTGCTCGTTCCACCAGTTGAGTTCGGGATACGTGCTGCCAATGATCATCGGCGGCGTGGTGCGATTGGCGGCCTTGAAAGCCTGCGCGATGCCGAACGACATCTCGCCTTCGGTCGCGACGCCATCGACTTGCGGCAGCGTCGGCAAGATGCCCGCGACGGCTTTTTGCGCGACCGACTGCGTCCAGTCGCCGTTCACCGATCCCACGAGCTTCATGCCGGGATGCTTTTTCATCGCATCGAGCACACCTTCATGCATCAGGTTATCGACGGAAATGCCCGCCACGCCCCGCACTTCGAGAATGTTCCCCTTGCCGTTCAGCCGTTGCGCGAGATAGTCCACACCCTGCTCAGCCCAGCCCTTGAAATCGAAGTTCACTCGATACGCACACGGCTCGTCGACGATACCGTCGAAGGACACGACGACCACGCCCGCTGCGCACGCCTTCTTGATGGTGCCATTGAGCGCGGTTGGCGACACGGCGTCGATGACGATCGCGTTATAGCCTTGCAGGATCAGGTTCTGCACCTGCTGCGCCTGCTCCGTCACCTGGTTTTCGGCAGTGGTAAATGCGGGAGCCGCACCGATTTTCTTGTCCGCGACGGCCTGTTGCGAGACCGTGTTCCAGCTCTTCAACATCGACTGCCGCCAGGAGTTGCCCGCAAAGCTATTCGACAGCGCGATCTTCTTTTGCGACGTATCGCCGGTGGCCACTTGCGCGTGCGCTGCGCCCGCGAACATACATGACGCTGCGGCGAGCGTGATCGTCACCTGCTTGGCTGAGCGGAACATGGTGTCTCCTTGTTGTTTTGCTGACTGCTCGGACTGCTCGGACTGCTCGGATCGAGCTTCGTCGATTCAATGCGCGCGGAAGCGCCTTCAGGGCGGCGCTGATTGAAAGCTGGACGAAAAGCGGGAAGAGGCGGGTACGCGCGTGACGCGAGCGGACCGCATGCGGGCAAGGCGGCAAGCGCCGGTGCTGAAGCACTGAAATGACATCGTCATGAGCACGCCTTTTTTGAGCGCATCCGCGAAATCGCCGATGCTATGCTTTCAAACGGTTGCTTCCAGGGACTGCCTTCAATTTCATTGCGGTCAGGCCATACGAGTGGTCAGGCCACCGGACCGCCGAGGCAGTATAGCGACTGTCTTTGAGTGATGCAATTCGATCAACGAAACGGGTAAAGGAGCGCGAATGAACCTGCCAATGGACCTGCCCACTCTCAAACCCGAGCGTCTGTATCAGCGAATCTCGAGCCTGATCATCGGGCTCATCGAAGACGGAACGTACGAGCCGGGACAGGCGCTGCCTGCCGAACGCGATCTGGCCCGGCAACTCGGCGTGGGGCGTTCTTCCGTGCGCGAGGCATTGATTGCGCTCGAAATCGCGGGGCGAGTGGAGATACGTACGGGGACCGGCGTTTTCGTTCGTCAGCTCGACGCGTCACGCGAGCAGGCACTCGTGCAAGACGCAGCGTTCAGCGTTGCGGATCTGCTTTCCGCACGCGCGATGATAGAAGGCGAAATCGCGGCGCTTGCTGCAAAGAACGGCACCGGCAAGCAGCGGCGCTTGCTTACGCGCATCATCGGCGACCTGGAGGCGCAGTCGGTGAACGACGCCGCGTTTCTCGAAGAAGACAGGCGCTTCCATTTGCTCATCAGCGAGATGACGGGCAACCCGCTACTGACCGAGGTGATGACGATGCTATGGAACAAGCGCTATAGCCCCGTGTTCACGCACCTCGAAGCCTTTTATGCCGACAAGCAGATTACGCTGGCGATGAACGCGGATCACCGCAGGATTGGCGAGGCCATTCTCAATCGCGATGCACGCGCCGCGAAGACCGCGATGCGGGCACACCTGCGCAACGTGCATCGCCGTCTCTTCGCGGCCTAGCGAACGGCGTTGGGTTAGCGCTGTACTCGTCGCAATCGATACAACCCGAAGCGTTGCCGGCACGGCTGCAATCGTTCGGCTCACCGAAGTCTGTCACTGAAAAGTCTGCCTCCGGCACGGTCGCGTCGCACAACGAGCAGGACTCCAAGGCCGGAAATCCCCATTCCGATAGCCATGGGCCATGACAGTGGCTCGCGAAACATCGCCCATGCCCAGATCAGCGTGATCGGAGGACTCAGAAAGAGTACGCTCGTGACACGAGCAGACGACGAGCGCCGTAGACACGTCCAGTAAAGCCCCCATCCGCCAAGCGTCGCCAGAATGGCAGTCCAGGCGACGCTGGCAGCAAACCCCACGGTTACGATCGGCATGACGTTGCCATGCGATGCCTGCAGCCATAGAAAGACAGGACAGGAGACAACGCTTTGCAGCCAAAGCATGCCCAGCGGGCTCAAACTTCCCGCGCGAGCCGTTGATCGTTGCTGCCAAACCGTAGCCGCTGCAAGTGAAACCATACCTGCAACCGGCAGTGCGTATGCCCATGCCGGCGCTTTTCCGAGCGCGACGGCGTCGCGACAGACAATCAACATTCCTGCAAGGCCAAGCGCCAGTCCGGCCCACACACTCTTCGGGCTGTGCTCACCGAAGACGCAGGTCGAAATGATTACTACGGCCACTGGAAGCAAGTCTGCAATGAGGGCGGCGAGACCGGTCGGAACACCAAGCTCGATTCCTCTCGCGACGCCGGCGAGATACCCCGCTGTCGCGAATACCCCGATGATCGACTGCCGGATCAATACGGGCAAAGGCGCACTCCGAATCTCGCGAGCGACGAAGGGAAAAAGACAGAGCGAAAGTGTTATGAACCGCCACAGCAGCACGAGAAGTACTGGAGCGTAATCCGCGGAGAACCGCATTCCAACAAAGCCGGAACTCCACGTCAGCACCATCCCCGCCTCGAGCATGGGCAGCGGCACGCGATTCGCGTCGCACGAATTGGGGTTCAAGCTTGCATTGTGTGTCGATGTTCTCGCCATTCATGCAGATTAGACCGCCGGGATGGATTCGAAAATTGAAATATACTGACTCAGTCATTTAACAGAATTAAACCATGAGTACCGTTCTCGACATCGATCTGCTGCGGACCTTTCACGCTGTTGCCCGGCTGGGACGCTTTCGCGCGGCGGCAGAACTGGTCAACAGGAGCCCCGCGGCCGTGAGCGTCCAGATCCAGCGCCTCGAGGCTATCGCGGGCGGGCGGCTCCTCGAACGGGACAATCAGTCGGTCACGTTGACGGCGCTCGGCAAGCGGCTTCTGTCCAGTACGGGCGAGGTGCTTGCGGCGCACGATCGCGTTGTGGAAGACATCAAGGGGAAGAGACTGGCCGGCCGGGTCATATTCGGCATACCGGATGAATACGCTGCGCATGTGATCCGCGATATCTTGCCGGGCTTCGCGACCAGTTGGCCCAACGTGGTTCTCGAAGTAAAGACTGCACCGAGCTTCAAGCTTCGCGATCAGATCAGTCGCGGCAAGCTCGATCTGGCGATAGTCGTTCAGCCCGCAAAGGAAAGCAGGTCTGCGGATGTACTGACCGTGACGACGCCGGTTTGGGTCGGCAGCCCGAGCTATGTCGTGGATGACACCCGTCCGCTTCCGTTGGCGCTTTATGCGGAGCCGTGTCCTTATCGTGCAGCAATGACGAGTGCACTGCAGTCAGCGGGAAGGAAGTGGCGGGTGATCCTCGACAGCGGCTCGACTCAGGTGATCAAGGCGTGTGTCGAATCCGGTCTGGCCGTGACGCTTCTCGACCGTGCACGGGTCAGCGCCGATATGCGGGTGCTCGACGGCCTGCCGCAGATTGAAGACCACGATGTGGTTCTGATGCGCGGCGATAGGGGCCGCACAACGGAAGCAATGGAACTCCTCGCAACCACGCTGCGGCAACGATTCAGACTTTAACGAAGGCATTCGCCATCAACAGGCATCACAACATGTTTCTCTCGGGACATCCGGGTGTGCGCCGACATGGCAATTGCGGCGCACGCCTGTCCACGATCGATCAAAGTTCAGGCTTCAGCCGATACAACTCCGGCACGAGCGCGAGCAACAGACGCTTCGCGGAAAAGAGGCGAGGCGAGATATGAGTGGCGACGTACCATGTCGCTGCCACGTTCATGCTTCGCAGTTTGAAGTCGGGGCCGACCATCGCGCTTGCGAAATGCAGATCGCCCAGCGTCTTGCCGATGATCTCCTGCTTGATCCTCGCGCGCGCCGGCGGATCGAGCGCAATGAACGACAGTTCCGACATTTCGTGAAGCAGCCGGTACATGCTGTTGTAATGGTGCAGCGTTTTCGTCGTGAACATTGTCGAATCCATTCGCAGGCGTCTTTTGAATAGCGCCTGATTCAGCACGGCCACTTTGATCCGTTGTTGCAGCAGCAATGCTGCGAAGAAGTGATTGTCTTCGTACACGATGCCTTCCAGGAAGCGGAGGCTTCCGATCGCCGAACGCCGCGTAATGAAGCAGCATGGCGATACGAAATAGCGTCCTTGCCGCAACGACTCGACGACGAACTCATCCGACCAGAACGTCGCGGTTCCCAGCGGCCGCCGGTAACCATTCACTTCCTGCTTGTACATGGGAGCGTCGTTCGGGAACACAGCAGCCTCGAACATGACGGCGTCGATTTCGGGATTGCTGAATTCCCGATGGCACACGCTCAACGTGTCGGTGTCGATAATGTCGTCGCTGTCCATGTAGTACACATAGGAGCCGGTCGCGAGCGAGGTGCCCAGATTGCGCGCCGCGGATTGCCCGCGATTGGGCTGATAGACATAGGTGAAACGCGGGTCGGTATCGCAATAGCGCTGCGCAATCGCGGCGGTGCCATCCGTGGAGCCGTCATCCACGATGATCGCTTCGAAATCCGTGAAGGACTGGCCGGCGATGCTTGCGAGCGCATCGTCGAGATAGGCCTGCACGTTATAAGCCGGCACGATGATGGAAAAAGCTGACATAGGGCACCTTGATTGTTTGATGAACCAGAACCGCACTCAACCCGCATCCGCGCCGCGTGGCTCCTGACCCGCTGACGACGCAACAGGCGACCGACCCGCACCGCGCGAAGAGGGAGCGACGCCGCGAAAATACAGCCACACGAAGGCCACTGCGCCGACCACTTCGGTCAGGATCACGGCCACGATCGTCCCTTTGGCGCCGCCGTAGCGAGTGAGTGGAACGACATAGAGAAGATGCAGAACGGTTGCGCCGACAAACACATTGGTCAGTGAGCGCGCCCGTCCTTGCGCGAGCAGTCCCAGGTCGCCGAATACAACTGCCACGCTGATGATCGGCGGCAACACGGCCTCTAGTCTCAACAGAGGAATCGACGCGTGAAACTGCGGCCCAATCCACGTTTCAATGCCCCACGCCGCGAGCAATTCGATACCGATAAAAAGGCTGATCGAAGTCGAGAACACGGCAAGCATTGCCATACGCATCAGACGCTGCGCGGCTTGAGGATCGGTCGCATGGTATTGGCTGATGCGTGGATAGAAAGCCTGGCTGATCACCATGAACATGGCTTGCGCCGCCACGCGGATCTTGTCCGCCATTGCGAACTGGCCGACTACTTCCGGTCCGTGAAAGTAATTCAGCAGAATGGAATTGAAGTTCACATAAAAGCTGATCAATACGAAAGAGAGAAAAAGCGGGAACCCGTCTTTCAGCGCCTCGACGATCTTGCTCGTGGATGTACCGACGAGTTTCACCAGTCGATTGCGATGGAGAATCCACAGCGCACAGATCGCGAGCAGCACATTGCCGAGACTCACACCAAGCGCGGCGAGGGCCGCGTCGCCCGGACCTCTTACTGCGAAGTACACGAAGACCAGTCCGACGAGCCGCGAAAGAAACGTCGGTAAAACTAGCGCGCGCATGCGCTCCAGGCCCTGGAACAACCATATCGGCGTGACGGCGTTGGCGACGATCCCGAGAAACAACGCGGCCAGCACGTCGGCATGCTCTCGCAGGTCCGGCACGAACAACACACCCGCAACGATCAGCACGAGTGCTCCCATGACGAGCACGAGTCGCGCAGCGGAAGTGCTCGTGTAGACCTCCGCCAAACCGCGAGGGTCGCCGCGGTTCACGGAGACGTGCCTCGTTGCCGTGAAGTTGAAACCGTAGTCGGTCAACAAGACCATGTATTGGGCAACCGCCTGACAATAGGCGAGGACCCCGAACTCTCTCGCACCGAGTACATGACCCAGGTACGGCAACATCAGCAACGGTACGATATAGTTGCCGCCCTGGATAAGAATGAGATAAAGCAGCGTCTTACGAATCGGAGTAGTCATAAAAATTGGTCTGATGCGATGTGGCTTTCCTCCTGCGCGAGCCGCTCTACAGGATCAGGTGACGCTGTGCGCGGAATTCGGTGGGCGACATGCCGTACCTTTCCTTGAAAAGACGGCCAAGCCGGTTGCCGTCGCCCATTCCGCACCGGCGTGCAATCTTCCCGATAGGAACGTTGGTGGAACTCAGCATTGCGCGGACAACTTCAAACCGCGTGCGCAGCAAGTACTCCAGCGGCGTCATGCCGAACTCCTGCTTGAAGCGACGCCGGAAATTACGCTTGCTCATCGCCGCGGATTCTGCTGCTTGTGCCACGGAAATAGGCTTGCTGTAGTTCTCTTTTATCCAGCGCGCCGACTCTCGAACCTTGCTCGTCGTGGTGAGCGACTTCGCATCGCCTTCACGAGGCCTCGTGGGCTTGACCGCATTGGTCTGCAGGTCGAGCGCGACCTTGCGGGCAATCTGCGGGCCCAGGTCGCGCTCGATCTGGGCGACGGCCAGTTCAGCTGGTGTCGCTCCGCTCGCGCGCGGTCCCGCAACCTCGTCGTCGAACAGAACGACGGGTACTGCCAGCCGCGACGCGTTTTTATAAACCACCGCGAGCTTCGAGCCTTGCGTAATGCGAAGCGATGCAATGGCTCCCTGACGGGTGATCCACGAATGAAGGCGATCTGTCGGCTCGGTTGTCACCGCCGAGTCGCGGCAGGCCACGAAGAACGCATGGAAGTCGCTGATGCTGTAATGATTAAGTTGTTCGGTGCCAATGCAAATGCCGCAGGAGCTGGTGACAAGGCCCCCCTGGTCGGACAATACCGTTAGACGGTAGGGCGCCTGCTCGCCCCGGGCGAGTTCCGCCGCGTTAGCCAGACGGAAAGCGTCCCCAATGGCGCCCGCGGTCGCCGTGAAGAAGTTCTGGGACACGAGCAGGCCAATGTGCTTCGACGGTTGTGAGTAGTCGATTTTCTCATTGACACGCAGACTTGAGAATTCAACAAGATCCATCACGATTAGGGCTCCCAATATATTTATCAAATGCACATAGCCGGTCAGACGATAGCTGCATTGTAGTAACAGCTGATTCGACAAACTTCCGCCCAATCGGCGGCACAGCCGCCAATTGCTTGTCGCGCATCGCCAATACGCGGCCCTTCGAAACGCCGTCATTCACGCCGCATTGCGGCCCTGACAGCTGCTGCAATCGTCGATACGATCCGTAGCGGAATCATTACGATCGCCACGACCGCGAAAACGACAATCACCGCCAATACATAAACAGTTGCAAACCCAATCAATATCGACGTGAACGCGAACCTTTCGGCACGCGATGCCAACGGCAGATCACGCCAATTGCCGTGCGGCCCGCCTTCTTCCATGGCTACTCTCGCTCAGGCGGTACCTGTGCGGGCGCGGCGGCGGAATTCTGTTGGCGAGACCCTGAAACGTTTGCGAAATAGCTTCGCGAGTTGCGATCCATTGCCCATGCCACTGCGGCGCGCAATCTTGTCGACGGGCAAATCGCCCTCGGCCAGCAAGCGGCACGAGCGCTCGAGACGCGCTCTCAGCAAATACTCGGAGGGTGTCGTGCCGATCTGCTGGCGGAACCTGCGCAGAAAAGTCCGCTCGCTCATTGCAGCGGCTTGAGCGACCTCGGCGATCGAAATGTCGTGCTCGCAGTTTTCGGTGAGCCATTGCGCGGAAGCGTGGATTTTCTCGTCTTCCTTTTTCGGAGCTCCCGACTTTGCAGACCTTAAAGGACTTGAGTATGGAAAGAAGCTGATGCGTATTTCCGCAGGTCGCGCAATGACTGCGCCATGCTCTGTGTGGTCCAGGATCCATACGGGAGCAATTAAGTCTTGACAATCCAGAGTGGACCTGACGATAGACGCAAGCGTTGCATCCGTATCGGGCGCAATAAGCATTTGCAACTGATCGGTGCCACCGTGCGCGCGGCGGCGAATAGCCGCAGTACTTCCGGCAGCGACGCTTTCGAGATCGATTTCGTCGAGGCCGGCTTCAAGATCACGGCTCGAAACGATATCTATATGTGCATTCGTATTAATTAGACGAAGCACTTGTGCCGCATTATCCGTTGGTAGGAGGCAACTAGCGGGGCCGACTTTATTCATGCTGTCTCCTGTTGTTCAAGGTCTAACTATTTATTGGTTGAATGCCGGTCAGGTATGACAGTGCTTTATAGGGACGTGAGCGAAGAAGCGTCGAGGACGATGCTTACGCAATCTTTCTTCGCTGGGAGTTGAATGAAAGGATACGCTGTAAGGCTGGTTGCGTGCTCACCTAAATTCAGCCTCAAACAGCCAACCTTGGCTGACAACGCAGACGTGCGTTAAAACCTGCCGCTCAGTGCGGGAGAGCGAACGCCGAGGCGTTGAAAGTTCAACTTCATTGCCCTTAAAAAGCCTCTAGATCCGCTGAAAACGCGGCATGAAGAGAGTGTCATCCATAAACCTTAAAGAAATATGAGTAGGAAACCGAAGTAATTTCTGCCGCCGCATGGGTAAGCCAGGTATTACCCGATCGTGTCACCTTCCGACAACATCGGGTGTGTAACGGTCATTGCTTTCATTCCGTACACGGTGTACCGCTCAACCGGCGTCGGTGTGCAATGCAGCCTCCTTTGTGGCGCTGGCCGTCTCCGAGGCAGGTAGCGGCAATTCATTTGCCGCTTCGAGTCCTGCGTATTTGCGGATCACGTTGCGGGTAATCTGCTGAACTACGCCATTGCTCTTCGCCGCGCTATCCATTAGCGCGCGAGCCCAGTCGGTCGTGCCTACGTTAAACACTTCTCCCACGCTGCGGCGACCGTCACGAAGCAACGGACGGAAGATGCCGATCGCGCCTGCTCCGCCCATCTCCCAGCCCGCAAGCGGATCTGTAATCGCCAGCGTTTCGAACGCATCGTCACTCCATTCGGGCGGGATGCCGTCGGCTTCATATCCGACGAGACGATCTTCCGCGCCAAACGTGTCATCCTTTTGCAACTGAGTACCGGCGAATATCCAATGTTCTGGCCGCTTGACGGTAAAGCCGACCGCTCGACGCTCGCATTTGACCCACCGGCGACGCCAGCGTGACCATGTACCCCAGTGGCCGCCACCGTGCTTATAAGTCAGTCCTATCAGATTGCTTTCATTGCCGCTTACACGCGGATCGAGATCGATCCGCTCCTTGAGCACGTCCCAGTTGTCCGCGAGCTTGCGCATCTCGGTGAGCTGACCGGGCTCCGAGCCGACGAACCTCACGGGCCGATAACACGTATTGCCGCTGAAAACCGCAAGGTTTCCGCCTTGCGTGACGAAATACGCGACATGCGCGCGCATTTCTTCGCTCCAGTACTCGTGGTGACCGACGCTCAGCATGCAGCGGTAGCGTGTCAGATCGAGGGCCGTCGCGCTGTGAAGATCGAGATCCGTGTAGAAGTCGCAAGCAATGCCTTCTTTGCGCAGCCATCGGATGAACTTGGCGTCCCAATGTGCGAACTGTTGACGGGTCGAGCGCGTATCGTACGGATCGACCGGTTCGCCGAGCCGTGCACCTAGCCCGCCGCCGGGGCGATGCAGGCTGACTTTATTCGCTGCCCGATAGCGGTGGACGCGATCGTCATAGAAGCTGCCGCCGCCCGTCGAGTTGTACGCGTGATAGGTAGCCGTAGGCACGATGTACGCAAGAGCCGCCGTCGGATTGCGCGGACGCGCGATTACTAGCGCCATGCTGTCGCTGGCGGGGCGTGCCGCAAATATCGGCCGATGCGCGGCGCACGACTGCCCAAGCTCGTGAACGGGCTTGCCGTCGGCATCGACCTCATAGGCGATCGCTACATAGGCGCCGGTCTCCAGGTCCGTCACGTTCGGCCGGATTGTGATTGTCGGCCAGTTCCAGTCCTCGTCGAAGCGCATCCGCACGTTATTGCCCGTGGATTCGAACAAGTACTTGCCGTCCTTCAACGTGGCTGTTACACCGTTTTTGCCTTCGACAACAACGCCGCACAGACTCGTCAGCGAGTCGTCGTCCTGTTGCTGATAAAGAGCAACGCTAAAGCGCGTGTTCGGCTGCACGGCGAGTTCGAAGCACGCTCCCGCCGTAAAGCTCGGATTGATCGGATAAATCTGCATGCTTGCTTCCTCGCGCTATCAAGCCGGCGTTGGCCGGCTCAATGAATTTCAATTACATGTGCGGCGCACGTTCGTCGTCATGCATCCGTTTGCTTGTACACACAAACTGCCAACCCATCTGTGCGCTACGCCTCATTCGACAGTGACCGACTTCGCCAGATTGCGCGGCTTGTCGACGTCGGTGCCGCGCGCGCAGGCCGTGTGATAAGCAAGCAGTTGCAACGGCACCACGTGCAGGATTGGCGACAAACAGCCGTAGTGGTTCGGCATGCGGATTACCCTTAGGCCATCTTCGCTCGCAATCCGCGAATCCTGATCTGCGAATACATACAATTGGCCGCTGCGGGCTCGCACTTCCTGTATGTTCGATTTCAGCTTGTCGAGCAGTGCGTCGTTGGGGGCAATCGCCACAACCGGCATCTGGCTTGTCACCAGCGCGAGCGGTCCGTGCTTCAACTCGCCGGCCGGATAGGCTTCGGCATGTACGTATGAGATCTCCTTCAGCTTCAAAGCGCCTTCCAGGGCGATTGGATAGTGCAAGCCGCGCCCGAGAAAAAGCGCATGCTCGGTCCGCGCGAATCCTTCGGCCCAGGCAATGATTTGCGCTTCCAGCGCGAGGACGCTGTTCAGGCGTGCCGGCAACTGATGCAACTGATCCAGATACTCGGCCTCCTGCGCCGCCGGAAGGCGCCCGCGCTGCTTACTGAGCGTAAGCGCCAGCAGAAACAATGCGACCAGTTGTGTTGTAAAGGCTTTCGTCGAGGCAACGCCGATTTCGGGTCCGGCACTCGTCAGATGCTGGAATTGCGCCTGGCGCATCATCGTGCTGCTTGCGACGTTGCAGATAGCCAGCGTGTGCCGGTGTCCCTGCGATTGAGCATGTTTCAGAGCCGCGAGGGTGTCCGCCGTTTCGCCCGATTGCGACACGACCACGACTAGCGTATGAGGATTGGCGACACTGCTGCGATACCGGTATTCGCTGGCGACTTCTACCTGCGTCGGTACTTTGGCAAGCGATTCGAACCAGTACTTTGCGGTCATGCCCGCGTAGTAACTCGTGCCGCACGCGACGATCAGCAATGAGTCGATTTCGCGGAAAGCGTGCCTTGCGCCGGGTCCGAATAAGTCAGCCGAGATCGAATGGACTGCCTCAATTGCGTCCGCAATCACGCTGGGCTGCTCGAAGATCTCCTTATGCATGTAATGCCGATAAGGGCCGAGCTCCACCGCGTGGGTGTTCGAATGTTGGAGCTTGACGTCGCGCTGGACGGTATTGCCGCGTTGATCGACGACCCGCACGCCGTCCAGCGTCAATTCCGCCATGTCGCCTTCTTCCAGATAAATGAACTTCTCGACCGTACCGGCGAGCGCCATTGCGTCAGACGCCAGATAGTTGCCCTGGTCGCCGAGTCCGACGACGAGCGGCGAGCCCGCGCGCGCGCCGATAACGCGGTGCGGATCATTTCTCGCGAATACAGCAATGGCGTATGCGCCATGCAGCCGTGCAAGCGCATGGCGCACGGCCGAAAGCAGGTCGTCCGAAGGCTCCTTCTGCCAGGCGTGATGAATCAGATGAGCGACGACTTCTGTATCCGTATCCGATTCGAAAACGTAGCCGAGTACTTTGAGTTCTTCGCGCAGCGACTCGTGATTTTCGATGATGCCGTTATGGACGATGGCGATTTCGCCGCTTGAGAAGATCGGATGTGCATTCCTTGCGACGGGCGCACCATGTGTGGCCCATCTTGTATGTGCGATACCGATCATTCCGGACAAGTTTGCCTGCGCAACTTCTGCGGCGAGATTCGCAACGCGCGCAACACTTCGCACCCGCCGTAGCGCGCCTTGCTGAAGAACGGCAATACCGCACGAGTCGTAGCCGCGATATTCGAGGCGTCGTAATCCCTCGGTCAACATCGAAGTGACATCGCGCCGATCCACTGCTCCTACGATTCCGCACATGAAAGGCCCCTTGTTCGCAGCGGTTCAGACACCAACGGACTGAACTATCAAGTCTGTTGCATTGCAACCAAGCATAGACACCGCAGTGCAAACCGCGTTGAGCGCGGCGCGAAACGTTGAACCGTTGTCCGGTAAATAAGCACGGAGCTTTCACGCGCAACAAACATGAAACATAAGCATGCTATTTAGTCATTGAACAAATGATATCGATGCTATCGCGAAATGCTTATTAAACGGTGAGAATGCGTCGCACTACCGCATTTACCATTTAAAGGAGCGATCGAACATGTATGCGATTACCGGTGTGACAGGGCAGGTTGGCGGCGCGGCGGCACGCGCCTTATTAGCGGCCGGACATGAAGTGCGCGCAGTCTTGCGCGACGAGAAGAAGGCCGCGCAGTGGGAGGAGCGTGGCGCCCAGGTGGCGATCGCATCGTTCGAGGACGCCGAAGCGCTCGCCGCAGCTTTCCGCGGCACGGCAGGCGTATTCGCGATGATGGCGCCGAACTTCGCGCCGGAGCCTGGTTATCCAGGTGCACACGCGGGAGCCGCTGTACTCAAAGCAGCGCTGACACAGGCGCGGCCTGAGCGCGTTGCGGTTTTGTCTTCGGTTGGCGGCCAGCGTGTGTCCGGCCTTGGCCTGATCACGCAGGTTCATATTCTCGAAGAGGCGCTCGCTGACCTGCCGTTGCCCACCGCCATCATGCGGCCCGCCTGGTTCATGGAAAACTCGCTGTGGGACATCGCGCCGGCTCGCGACACGGGCGTCATGTCGAGTTTTCTTCATCCGCTCGAGCGCGCGTATCCGATGGTCGCGACGGCCGATATTGGCCGCGTCGTCGCAGATACGCTTGCACAGTCCTGGCAAGGGCGGCGCGTGATCGAGATCGAGGGGCCGCAGCGCTACACGCAGCACGAAATCGCGGCGCTGCTTGGGCGGGTACTGGAGCGTGACGTGAAGGCGCAAGCGGTGCCTCGCGATCAATGGGAAGCGCGGTTTCAGGCGCAAGGCACGGCCTGGCCGGCGCCACGCATTGAAATGCTCGACGGCTTCAACTCGGGCTGGATCGATTTCGAGCCAGGCGTAAACGAGCATGTAGTGGGCAACACTGCCTATGAGACAGTGCTCGCCGAACTCGTCAAGCGCGCTGGCTGATCGGTTCGAAAGGTTGCCAACGCAAACGGCGAATAGCGCGGCGCAGTGTGCCAACGTCGCGCTATTCGCACCGCGTTAATTCACCCTCAATGTCTGTGCGCCAACGCTCATTGGCAATCAGAAAATTGACTGGCCCGTATAGGTCGTCAACCATTCGAGTGCAAGAACTCCGGCCAGTGAATTGCCGTTCGCATCGAGCCCTGGCGACCACACGCACACTGCCATTTCTCCGGGCAATACCGCGACGATTCCGCCGCCCACGCCGCTCTTGGCGGGCAGGCCGACGCGATATACGAAATCGCCGGCTGCGTCGTAAGTACCGCACGTTAGCATCAGCGCGGAAAGACGTTTCGCGGAACTGGTGTCCAGAATGCGCTCGCCAGTGGATGGCGCCACGCCATGATTTGTCAGGAACAGTGCTGCCTTCGCGAGTTCAACGCAGCTCATGGAAATCGCGCATTGACGGCAATAGGCATCGACCACAACTTCCGGCGCCATTTCCATATTGCCGAAACTGGCCATGAAATGCGCCATCGCACGATTGCGGTGGGCGTGCTGCAACTCCGATTGGGCGACGCGCAGATCGTAGTCGATGCTTGCTTCGCCTGTTAAGCGCCGCATGAATTCGACAAGCGCGGTTTCGGCCTGAACGAAGCGCCGGCACAGCACGTCGGTCACGATCAATGCGCCCGCATTGATGAACGGATTGCGCGGCTTGCCGTGCTCCGCTTCGAGCTGAACCAGAGAATTAAACGCATTGCCCGACGGTTCTCGACCGACACGTTGCCACAACTCGTCGCCAAGCAGCCGGAACGCCATTGTGCAGGCGAATAGCTTCGAAATGCTTTGAATGGAAAAGCGCGTGTCTGCTTCGCCGATCGTAAATACTTCGCCGGATGGCGTGACGATCGCCATGCCGAAGCTGTCGGCGGGGACGGTCGCCAGTTGCGGAATGTAATCGGCGACTTTGCCGGTGCCGAGGAAAGGCCGCAAGTCGCGATGGATCTGTTCGAGGATGGATGCGTAGTTCATGAGGCTCAACCCTGTGGAGCCGCGATTCTACTGGCAAGCATCCGCAATGTGTCGAGGCGGGCGCCGCGCGAAGCTTTGAGAGCCGCTGCGACGCCCGCGCTGCCGTCAATGCGCGCCTGCTGCGTCCTGACTGCCGCCCTTTGCGGGCCGGGTGATCCAGATCAGCGGAATGATCAGGATGAAGATGACCGCCGATATAAAGAAGATGTCGTTCAGGCCCATCATCGCCGCCTGCGTATTCACGGTGAAATCGAATAGCGCGTGCGCAGATTGCGTGTTCATATGCAGCAACGACTGCGTCGAATCGATCTGCTGGTTGAACAACGGGTTGTTCACGGATGCGCGTTCGGTGAGCCTTTCATGATGCAGCACTGTGCGGTTGTTCCAGGCATTGCCCGCAACCGAAGTACCCACCGCGCCGCAAAACACGCGAGCGAAGTTCGACAGGCCGGCCGCCGCCGGGATCTTCGCGGGCGGCTGTCCCGAGAGAATGATCGACGTCAGCGGCACGAAGAAGAGCGCCATTGGAATGCCTTGCAATAGCGTCGGTATCACGAGGTGCCAGGTGTCGATCTCGATCACGTACTTCGAGCGCATATAGAAGACGATCGCGAAGCCGACGAAAGCCATCGTCGCGATGACGCGCGCGTCGGAGCGCGGCAGCACGCGGCCCATTACGGGCGCGAGAATCACGGCGAAAATCCCGAGCGGCGCGGTGACGAGACCTGCGTCGACCGAGCGGTAATTCAGGTACTCCTGCATCCACTGCGGCAACAGCACGAGATTGCCGAAGAAAACGCCATATGCGACGGAGATCGCAATCGTGCCGCCCAGAAAGTTGCGCTGCTGGAAAAGCCGCAAATCGACGATCGGGTTCTCTTCTGTCAATTCCCACACAAGGAAGAATGCGAAGCTGATCAGCGCGGTAATACCGAGAATGACGATAACCGGCGACGCGAACCAGTCGAGATCCTTGCCCTTGTCGAGCATGATCTGCAACGAAGCTACCCACGTAATCAGCAGGCCCAGGCCGACCACGTCGATTGGCGGCTTACGGGTGGGCGACTCGCGAGTGCGATAGATCATCCACGTGACGCCGGCAGCAAACAGGCCCACCGGAATGTTGATGTAGAAGATCCACGACCAGCTGTAGCTGTCGGTGATCCAGCCGCCGAGCGCCGGGCCCGCGATCGGACCGACGGTGGCGGTCATTGCCCATAACGCGAGCGCGGTCGACGCTTTCTCCTTGGGATACGAGCCGAGCAGAATGGCTTGCGACAGCGGAATCAGCGGACCAGCCACGGCGCCCTGGAAAACCCGCGCGAGCAGCAGGATCGGCAGTGTCGGCGCAATGCCGCACAGCCACGAGGCGAGCACGAACATCAGGATCGCGCCGACGAACAGCTTCACCTGGCCGATGCGCTGTGTGAGCCAGCCGGTGAGCGGAATCGAAACGGCATTGGCCGCGGCGAACACGGTGATGACCCAGGTGCCCTCGTCGACTGAAACGCCCAGGTTGCCCGAGATGGTCGGAATGGCGACGTTCGCTATCGACGTGTCGAGCACGTTCATGAATGTGGCGAGCGCGACGGCAATCGTCGCGAGCACCAGTTGGCCGCCTTGCAGCGGCGGTGGAGGGGCGGGTGGGGCGGACGCGGGCGCGGAAGGCGCCGCGGACGGTGGTTGGCTCAAGAGATTCTCCCGGATCGATGTGCCGCGGACCTCGCGCGCCGATACCCCAGCACTGCTGCGTGGGCATGCGCCGCTTTCTGCCGCTAATGTGCCGCCACGATGCCGCTAAGTTGCCACGAAGTTGCCACTCAGGGTGCCATTCATGCGCCCCAATGCGACGCTCATGCGACAGGCAGCGCCATACGGTGAGGCGGGTCCGCTGGATGCTCGCAAAAGGATACCTGTATTCATCTTTCGACGTCGCCGACGCGCGCAGGCAGAGGCGGCACGAGCAAAGCCGACAGCGTATGCTCGCGGCTAGGGCCGATCCAGACTGCATATGCTGCAGTTTGAGACGCAGCAGCGGCCGCCATCAACCGCAATTCAAATACAGCAAAGGAACAATATGGCCTGGGAGCAATTCGAACACGGCTGGCGGCGTGCGCCGCTGACTGCGCCTGCCAAGGGACTGGTGGTGCTGATGCACGGCGTGGGCAGCAATGCGCGCGATCTCATGCCGCTCGCGGACATCTGGAGCGAGCGTTTGCCCGACGTGGCCTTCACGTCGCTCGACGGCACCGATCCCTTCGACGGCGGTTTCGGCGGGCGCCAGTGGTTTAGCTTGCGCGACATTAGCGAAGGCAACCGCGAAGCGCGCGCTGCGACGGCCTACGCCGCGCTGCGCCGCATGCTCGAAGCCGAGCTGGCTCATTGGCAACTTTCTTTCGGACGGCTTGCGCTCGTCGGCTTTTCGCAAGGTTCGATCATGGCGCTTCATCATGTGGCGACGAGCGCCGAGGGCGCTGCATGCGTCGTCGCCTACTCGGGGCGGCTTGCGTCGCCCGTCGGCGCACATAACGGCACACCGCTCACCCTGATTCACGGCGAGGAAGACGAGGTGATTCCAGTTCAGGAGCTCGAATACGCCGCCGACGCATTCAGCGCGGCCGGCTACACCGTCGATGCCTATGCGTTGCCAGGCGTGGGCCACACGATCAGCGCGGACGGCGTCGCGCTCGGCGAGCAGGCACTCGAGCGCACGCTGGGCGCTTTGTCGCGCGATTGATACAGATCGCTTGAAAAGCGGGGCTAAAGATATCGATCTATTTGCCGTTAACTGCTCATAGCACGAAAATCACGCCCGTCGCGGGACAGCGCAGTGCCCGCGGCAGGGGTGACCGGGGGCGCATTTTTCATGCTGCCGTGCATGGGCGCTAACGACGCAAACAAGCGACGCAACTGAGCGAAGCCGCCACGCGACGCTACAGAGCGACACAACAGAGCCTTCTTATGGCCAAACCGACGCCGCATCACCCGCTTTTCGACCGACTGTTCCGCCAGGCCGTGACGGTGGACCTCGGCACGGCCAATACGCTCATTTACACCGACGACGGCGGCATCGTGCTGAATCAGCCGTCGGTTGTCTGCTTCGAAAAAGATCACTCGACCGGCCCAAAACGCGTCACGGCGGTGGGCTCGGAGGCGCGCCAGCTTCTCGGCCGGGAGCCGCGCAATCTGGAAGCCGTGCGCCCAATGCGTCATGGTGTGATCGCCAACTTTTCCGCCGCTGAGCACATGATCCGGCAGTTCGTCGATATGGCACGCCCGCGGCAATTGTTCAGCCGCCGCGCGGCATTCACGCTGTGCGTTCCTGCGAGCGCGACTCAGGTCGAACGTCGCGCGATCAAGGAAGCGGCTGTCGCGGCAGGCGCGTGGAAGGTCAGTCTGATCGACGAATCGCTCGCGTCGGCTGTCGGCGCGGGTTTGCCGGTGTCCGATGCGACCGGCTCGATGGTCGTCGATATCGGCGGCGGCACCACGGAAGTCGGCGTGATCACGCTCGGCGGCACCGCGTATAGCGGTTCGATCCGCGTAGGCGGCGACACCTTCGACATGGCGATCATCAGTTACGTGCGTAATCTGTATGGCGTGCTGCTGGGCGAGCAGACCGCCGAGCACGTGAAGAAGAATATCGGTTCGGCTGTGCGCGACGTGCCGGCCGAGCACATGAACGCGACTGGGCGCAGCGTGGACGACGGTTTGCCGCGCACGGTGCAACTGAGCAATCACGATATTGCCGACGCGATAGAAGGACCGCTGCGCCAGGTGATCGGCGCTGTGAAACGCGGGCTCGAAATGGCGCCCGCCGAACTCGCCACCGACATCGCGCACAACGGCATCGTGCTCACGGGCGGCGGCGCGCTGCTCGGCAATCTGGAGCGGCGCCTCTCGAACGAGATCGGCCTCGAAGTGCGCGTGGCCGACGAGCCGCTGACGTGCGCCGTGCGCGGCGCGGGCGCGGCAGCCGCCGCCGGCCTGCTGGAAGAGTTCGCTTACGAGTGAGTCGGCCGTAGCCTGCCGCGCGTTTTCGGCAGCACTCCAGCCGCGAATCTGCAGACCGGCACCGTAAGACGGGGCTATGTGACAATACATGTCACGCGGCGCTTGCAGATTCCTGCAAGCGCTCGATCCGCCCACTCAATTCATCCGGCCGGCGTTGCGGCGCTGCCGCGAACCATCTGTGAATCGATCCGCTTCTGAGTCCTTCGGTACTTCCGCTTCCTTTATCGAACTGGAAAGCGGTTTGCGCATGCCCTATGTCGAGGCTGGCGAAGGCGAACTGCTGCTTTTCGTGCACGGCTCGCTTTGCGATTATCGTTACTGGCAGCCGCAACTCGCCGGCCTTTCGAAGCATTACCGTTGCGTCGCGGTGAGTCTCACGCACTATTGGCCGATGACCGATACCAGACCTGACGCCCCGTTCAGCTGGAGCGCGCATGCGGATCAGGTTGCGCAGTTCATCGAACGTTTCGGCGTGGGAGCGGCCCACGTGGTCGGTCATTCGCGCGGCGGCTGCGTCGCGTTTCATTCCGCGCGTCGTTACCCGCAGCACATACGCACCCTGACCCTGGCGGACCCGGGCGGCCCGTTGCAGATCGCCGGGCGGCCACCCGCAAGCGTGCCCGAAACGGTCAATGCGTTACGAGCGCGGGCGGCACAGTTGATCGAGGCCGGCGACGTGGAGGCAGGCCTGCAACTGTTCGTGGATTCGGTAAGCCGCCCCGGTTTCTGGGCGATGAGCACGCCGGCTTTTCGCCGGATGGCAACCGACAACGCGGCCACGCTCCCGCTGCAACTGCGCGATCCATTGCCGCCTTACGTGCCGCAAGAGGCCGCCGACGTGCGTTGCCCCGTGCTGCTGATAGACGGCGAAAAAAGTCCGGAGATGTTTCGGCGCACTGCGGCCGCGCTGCAATCGTGGTTGCCCGACGCACGGCGCGAAACGGTGCGCGGCGCGTCGCACGGCATGAATCTCGCGCATCCGTCGGCCTTCAATCGTTACATCGACGAATTCATTCGCGCGACAAACGCCAGGTGACCGGCGGATCTTTCAAACGGATTGCTTAGGCCTTGCGATGCGCGTCCTTGTCGAGCGCGCGTTCTGCCGCTTCGCCAACCAGGCCGTGATAATAGAGATGCACGCCGATCGCGAGCGAGTCGTTGCGGATCTCGTGGAACGCTTTCCACGCTTTGGCCGGATCCTTGAACAGCAGGTAGTGCGCTTCGTGCGCGATCAGATCCGCGACTTCGTGCAGCCCGTGCCCATGCAACACGTCGACTAGCGCGTCGAGGCTGCGATGCGTGCGCGCGTCGGTGCGCGGATACAGCATGTGCAGCACCGCGACGTCCTGCGTCTTCAAAGCCGCCGAGAGGGCAACGACGATGTCCTGATGGTTCAGCGCGCTGACGGCGCTGTCTTCGCTATGGACGTGGTCCGGAAAAAGCGTTTCAAGAGAGGCGTTCATTCGGGTTCTTCCTGTTCTTCTGGCTGATTAAAAAGGCCCGCCTAAGCGCGGCGGGCCATGACAGCGATGTGTCCGCCGGGCAAGCAGAACACGAATTCAGTATCGCAGATGCATCGCTGCGTACTCAGTCCTGCCAAAGCAAAACATTGTTGCTGTTTAGCGTCTCAAGGCAGGTCTCAAGGCAGCGACTGATCGACTTGGGCGGCGCGAGGTTGCGGGTGCAACAGGTCCGCAACGCGCCAGAACGCGGGGCGCTCTGCACGTCCTGTGCCACCGAAAAAAAACCGAAACTCCCCCGCGAGAAGTTCGTCTGAAGAGACCAGACCTTCTACAATCGGAAGCGACCGGGCACCACCCGCCGCAACCGGAAGTGAAGCGAAACGCAGCAGCGAACCATAGGAGCGACCCTGATGCAGCAGCCTGAAGCCCTCGGCGGCCTGTCCCACTCGGGCGGAATCGATCACCGCGAACCCGAGCAGGACGGCGTTTTCATCCCGACGGAAAACCTCAACGTTGCCAGCGCCACGCAGCACGTGCTGAAGTCGGGCGACACCTTCATCGTCAACGATCCTCTCGGCGATATCACCGGCCACGACGACGGCCTGTTCGTCAACGACACCCGCGTGCTTTCGCAACTGCGCCTCACGTTCGGTGGCCGCGCGCCCTCGCTGCTGTCGGGCAGCGTCAGCAGCGACAACACGTCGTTTACCGCGCATCTGACCAACCGTCCGTTGCCGCCGCTCGGCGGCGACAGCACGCCTGAGGGCGTGATCCACGTGGAGCGCGTGCGCGTGCTGTCGGGCACGGTGCTCAACGAAGCAATCGAACTCACCAACTATGGCGCGAGCGACGCGATCGTGCCGCTGTCCATCTCGTTCGGCAGCGACTTTCGCGACATGTTCGAGGTTCGCGGCCTGAAGCGCACGAAGCAGGGGCGCATCGAGGCGCCGCGCGTGGAGAACGACGAAGTGCTGCTGGGTTACGTCGGTCTCGACGACGTGGCGCGTAATGTGCAGATCGCTTTCGCGCCGCAGCCGGACAAGCTGTTCGCCGACCGCGCCGACTACACCGTCAGGCTGCCGGCTCAGGCGTGCGTGTCGATCTATCTGTCGATCGCGGTTCAGGTGGTCGCACAATCGCCGGATGCGCCGAGCGCCGGCGTGTCGTCGCCGACTCATCCGGTGAGCGAAGCGCATATGTCGCAGATCGACACCGAGCGGCCGCGCGTCGGCCGCACGGCGGTGCGCGCCGCGCTGGTCGATGCGCACCTCGTCATGCGCGAACGGCGGCGCGTGACCGCGCGCGTGCGTTCGAGCAACCCGCTTTTCAACGCGTGGATCGACCGCTCGCTTGCCGACCTCGGCTTGTTGACCACCGACCTCGCGACCGGCCCGTATCCGTATGCGGGCATTCCATGGTTCTCCACGCCGTTCGGGCGCGATGCTGTGATTACGTCGTTGCAGACGCTCTGGTTGCAGCCGCAACTCGCGGCCGGCGTGCTGCGTTTTCTTGCCGAGCATCAGGCAAGCGAGAACTCGCCGTTTCGCGACGCCGCGCCCGGCAAGATCATGCATGAGATGCGCAAGGGCGAAATGGCGGCCACCGGCGAAGTGCCGTTCGCTCTGTATTACGGCGGCGTCGACACCACGCCGCTCTTCATCGTACTGGCCGGCGCTTATGCGGCTCGCACGGGCGACATCGCGCTGATCGACGAACTGTGGCCGGCGCTGGAACGCGCGGCGGGCTGGGTCGCCGGTGTCTGCGACAAGAATCGTTATGGGCTGCTCGACTATCAGCGCGAGTCGGACGGCGGCCTCGCGAACCAGGGCTGGAAGGACAGCCACGATTCCGTGTTTCACGCCGACGGCCGCTTCCCCGATGGTCCGATCGCGCTCGTCGAAGTGCAGGCTTATGCGAGCGCCGCGTTCGACACCATGTCTCACTTTGCAAAGCTGCGCGGCTTGCACGACGCAGCCGCGCAATACAAGGCGCGATCGAAGAGACTGCGCGAGTGCGTCGAAGAAAAGTTCTGGATGGAAGAGTCCGGCTTCTATGGGATCGCGCTCGACGGTCACGGTGAACTGTGCCGTGTGATGGCGTCGAACGCGGGTCACCTGCTGGCTTTCGGTTTGCCTTCGCGTGAGCGTGGCGAAGCGGTGGTTCGCGCGCTCGACTCCACGCTGTTTCACACAGGCTGGGGCGTGCGCACGCTGGCCGCGAGCCAGTCGCGTTTCAATCCGATGGCGTATCACAACGGCTCGGTCTGGCCGCATGACAACGCAATCTGCGCGCGCGGGCTGTCGCACTACGGCGGTAAGGCAGCGGCGGTGCGGCTGTTGCAGGCGCTGTTCCAGGCGGCCGTCAATTTCGACATGCGTCTGCCCGAGCTGTTCTGCGGCTTCCCACGCCGACGCGGCGAGCCGCCCACCGCCTATCCAGTCGCCTGCCTGCCGCAAGCGTGGGCAGCGGGGTCGCCGTTCATGATGCTGGAGGCGTGCCTCGGCATCACGATCGACGCCGAACGCCGCGAAGTGCTGATCGAGCAACCCATGCTGCCTGAGGGTATCGACTGGCTCGAAGTCGGCGATCTGCGGGTCGGCGACGCGTCGGTGTCGATCACCTTCCGCCGCATCGGCGAGAAGGTGGTGGCCTCCGCTGAGCAGGGCGACGTCCGCGTCGTGGCGCTTCTGTGACGTCACCTGCGTCGTCCGCGGGTTAAGGCCCGCCGCCGGTCGGCAGCAGGTTCTGCGCCCTGAGTGCGTCCGTTATCCGGCCTCGGCTCAATCGGGCTTCTTCAGGCCGCTTGGATTGGCAGGCGTGCCGGGCGATGCGTCAGGACGCGGCGGGCGGGCGCCTTCGTCTGGGGCCACGATAATGCCCGGGCCGACCGGCAGCGACGCACTGCCGGTCGCCGGCGCGGAAGCGGGCGCTTGCGGCTTCGCGCTGCCCGTCTTGCTCGCGTCCGCGGGCGGGCGGCTGGTCCCTGAGCCGACGGTGCCGCCCTGTGCATGTCCTGTCCCTGTGAACGCGAGCGCCAATGCGAGTGCGACGAGTCTCGTGAGCATGACGGCTTCCTCCGTCTAGATTCGGCGATAGCGCGCGGCGGCACGCATGTGCATCGCCGGATATGCATATCGGATTCATAGCCCAGCGCAGAGGGTGGGTCAATCAGGGGGAAATACTCCGTTTTAATTGCAGGCCGGAGGGCACGGCAGGCAGGCCTGCGCAGGTTGCGCTTCGTGCAGCGGCATGCGGATTGCGCAGCGGCGAACGCAGAGGCGCTGCTTGCGCCGAGGTCTTCGACACGGGCGGCATTAGCCTACGTGTGAACGGGGGTGTCCGTCGCGAGAGTCGCTATTAATGCGTCGCGCGCGCTCACGCTGTACCGACGCTCGCATCCCGATCCGCGTCCGCGTCCGGTTCCGGCTCGGTTTGCCCGTGCGAAATGCGGTAGGTGCCTTTGCCGGCCTTTTTTGCGCTGTACATGGCCTCGTCGGCGCGCCTGATCAGATCGTCGACGGGTTCCTGGGCCTCCGCCAGCGCAATACCGATGCTCGTGCCGATATGGATGGTGCCGCCCGCCGTTAGCGGATAGGGCTTCGCTATTTCGCGGATCACGCGCTCGGCGATTGCAACGACCGCGTGCGGCGCGGCATTCTCGACGATCACGGCAAACTCGTCTCCGCCGAGGCGTGCGGCAAATTCGCCATGCCGCAGCGTTTCGGTAAGCCGCGTCGCGACTGCTTCCAGAACTTCATCGCCGGCGGTATGGCCATGCCTGTCGTTGACCTGCTTGAAGCCGTCCAGATCCAGGTAGAGCACGGCGGTACGCGTATCGCTGCCGCGGCGCGCGCTCGACAGAATCTTCCCAAGCCGCTCGCGCAGTTCACGTCGGTTTGCAAGTCCGGTAAGCGAGTCGTGGCGGGCCAGATACAGCACCTTCGCTTCGCTGTGCTTACGCTCGGTCACATCTTCGATAATCACGACGGCGCTGCCGTCCGGCACAGGATTTCGCGTCAATTCCAGCTGGCGGCCGTTGGGCAACGCGAGGGCGAGCGGGCGCCGTTTTTCGTGCAGCCACGCGGAGCATTTTTCCGTGAACTGCTGACCCAGCCGTTCGCCGAACTGCACAAAGCCGAGATGGCCGATGAACTCGGGTAGCGGTACGTTCAGTTTCAGCGTGTCGAGCGTCGCGCCGAACAACTGGGCGGTGCGGCTATTTGCAATGGCCACCTTTCCCGACCGGTCGATGGTGCAAAGCCCATGCGGCATGTGCGTGAGCGCGGCGTCGAAGCGCACTGCGAGTTCGGCGTGATTCTGCTCCGCGATCATCAGGGCGACGAGCCCCCTGTAGTGGCGCTGCACGATAGATATCATGGCGCCGACGTAGAGAAGCAAAGGGGGCACGAGGATCCACGAGCCGGCGATAGGCGAGAACAGTGCGCCCAACCCGATGGGTATCGTGACGAGGCATATCTGTGCGATGGCGAGGCGCGGTACCGAAGCGTTCCGCGAAGCGACCCCGCCCAGAATGCCCGATGCGACCATGAGGGCGAGCGATGCCAGAGTGGTGTCGGCGGTGCCGACGCACCCCATGGTCCCCAGGCCGAGCATGAGGCTCGTCGTGAGGCACAACGGGGCGTACGTTGCCGCCCACGGACGCGGGTTGAGCGGGCTGTTCCGGTTATGCGACGTGTACGCGTGGATGATGCTCAGGCGTCCTAGCAAAACCCACGCGTCCGCGAGCAGCCAGAGAATCGCCCACGGCTGATGCAGGCGCGCGTAGGCCACCGCGGCGACGAATGCGCTGGCAACCACTGACATGAGCAGAGGCCGCCTGTTGTCGAAAAGCGTCGCCAGCAGCCGGGCACGAATGGACGGCGATACGGCCGCGCCAAGTTCGGGCGGAGTCGCGAGAATCGACTTCGAAACGGAAAGATTTACTGCCATGGTACCGCTGGGGTCAGTGCTGGGGCGGAGCTACATTGCCTGTCTTAACGGCGAAGGGGGGCGGTTCTTTATGGGGAATTGCCCGAGGGGCGCGCTCGCGGTTCTTTGGCAGGTTGCAAACGGAAACTGGTGCGGTTCGTTCCCGTCAGCGTTGCGTTGCCAAATTGCGCGCGTTATCGGCTACGCAACGACTTGGTCCGGTTAGTCAGTCGCTGCCTTGCGTCGCGAACAGGGACATGGAGCTGGGGCCGTGACGCATCATTAGCGAACGACAGGCATCCACAAGGTGTTCCGCATCCATCGGCTTCGTCAGGAAATACCCCTGGACGTGGTCGCAGTTTGCGTCACGCAGCGTGCGTAGCTGCTGCTCCGTTTCGACACCTTCGGCCGTCACTTGCATACCGAGTTCGTGCGACATCTGGATGATGCCCCGGATAATCGACGCGGTGGCCGCGTCGCGACCCAGCCCCGCGGTAAACGAGCGGTCGATCTTCACCGTATCGGGCGAGAAGTCGGCAAGATAGCGCAGGCTTGAATAACCGGTTCCGAAATCGTCGATGGCAATGCGCACGCCAAGGCGCTTGAGTGCCATCAGCGTTTCCTGCGCGAGCGACGGGTTTTCCATCAATGCGCTTTCGGTCAATTCGATCTCGAGGCAACGTGGCGGCAATGCATGCTTGCGCAGCGCGTGGTCGACCACCGCGACTATCGTGTCGTCCCTGAGTTGACGCGCCGACACATTCACCGAGATGCAAAGCCCCCTGCGTCCGGCAGCGCGCCAGATTGCCAGTTGCGCGAGGGCTGCATCCATGACCCATGCCCCGACTTCGACAATGAATCCGCTTTCCTCCAGTATGGGGATGAAACTTCCCGGTCCGACCATTCCTCGTGTTGGATGATTCCACCGAACGAGTGCTTCAACGCCTTTCACCGCCAATGAAGCCGTCTCGTGAATACCCTGGAAATGAAGGACGAACTGCTCTGACGCAAGCGCCATAGGCAAACTGCGCTCGAGTTCGAAATCGCCGAGTACATCGCTCGACGCTTTGTCGGCAAAGCGGAAGCCGTTGCGGCCACCTTTTTTCGCCGCATACATTGCGATGTCCGCGCTTGTGAGGAGCGCCTCGTGATCCCGGCCATGCTCGGGAAAGAGAGAGATGCCGATCGATGCCGTAACGAATGGCGCAGCGTTGTCTTTCCGGACGTCGGTAGAAAAGACATTCAGAAGCGACTGTGCCAACGCTGCCAACGCAGCCTTGTCAGTCTCGCCGCTGATGATGACCGCGAACTCGTCGCCTCCGAGACGCGCAATGCATGCGTCGGAGGGCAGCGCCTGCTGAATAGTATTCGCGATGTCCTGCAACAGACGGTCGGCGGCCGTATGACCCAACGTATCGTTAAGCACCTTGAACCGGTCAAGGTCGATAAACATGAGGCCGAACGGAACGTTCTGTCTGCACAGTGTTTTCATCCGCCGAACGAGGGCGGTACGGTTGGCGAGACCGGTGAGTCCATCGGTGTAGGCTAAACGGTCGAGTGCCGCGAGGCGTTCCTGCTCCGACGTAATGTCCTCGCTCACGCCGATAATGCGCACCACGGTTCCGGACCCATCGCGGACCGGGTAGGCCGTGCTTCTGATCCAGCGCAGGCAACCATCGGGGCGCCGGATGCGGTATTCCGAGCGGCCTTCGACCCCTTCCGACGCGATACGATGCATCTCCGCCAGCAACGGCTCCAGGTCCTCGGGCAATACCAGGTCGAGCCACGCCGAGGGCCTCGTGCTGAGTTCCTGAGCTTTGATGCCGAACACGCGCTCAACGCCCGCACTCACATGATAAAAATGTTCGAAATGCGCGCTGTACGAGTAGAACACGAGCCGGACATGCGACTCCATCTCGTGCATGAGTTCATTGCGTTCGCGGAGTGCTTTTAGCAACTCGCACTGCTGAGTGACATCTTCTGAAGCACACAGAAGCGCGACTACCGCGCCGTTCTCTGCAGTAACGGGTGTCAGCGTCGAATTCCACCACTTGGTGCGTCCCTTGGTCGTCGGGCAACTGCCGGTGAAAGAAGCGCTCGTTCCGGCAAGAGCGGCACGCCACGCGTGCTCGGCGGCCGTGCGCTCGTCGCCGCTCCAGAAATTGAGCCAGTCCGCGCCGCTGAGTTGTTCCGGCGACTCGGCTTCCATCAACGCGGCTCCGTGCTCGGACACCCGCAACATTTTTGCATCGGTATCGAGCACCTTCAGGCAGTCGCGATTCGCGTTGAGAAGCCCACTCGCGAGTGCAATTGCGGCGCGCTGCCGGGCGTGGTCAGAAGCGAGCTTTCGACCGATAGCCACGAGCCCGACGACGCCTGCGGCCAGTGCCAGTGCAAGACGTACGGTGGTTGCCGCTTCGCTGGCGACGCGATGCGCCAGAATGCCTAAGCCGATGCCGGCGGCGGCAGCAATGAGGAGACTGGCAAGCGGTAGAGTGCTGCGTTGACCGTACTGGCCGAGAAAATACGAGAGAAACTGCTGGTTGCGGGCCGACGAACTAGTGACGCCTGCGTGAGTATTGCCCTGAGACCGCTCTCGACTGGAAGGTTTAGGGCGCCATGCCGCTTTGATTCTCACGCTGTTCTCCGACTGCCTGTTCGCGTGACCGTTCGAATGCCGCGTGCCACTACGTCCCTAGTATTACGGTCCATTTGCGCGAATCTTTAATGGCGGGGTGCCTGAGAACGGGCGGTTCTTCGTCGGGGCGCGTGGGCGCGCGCCTCTGCTTTGTTGGAGGGCCGCTCTACAGATCTATTGCCGGCCGCCGATAAGATGCTTAATGCGTGCAGTTGTTAACGATGGACGATAAGTCCAAAGCTGTGCGGATAAGCGAGCGAAGCTCAACGCCGAGCGGCGAGATACTGTGACTTCTGGCGTCATCGGCTCGACGCCGAAGCAGACAATGACGGTAAATACGAAATGGCTTCTTTCAAGATTCACGATCACGCGGCCGAGCAGCCGCAAAAATGTTCCGGGTGCCGGGACACAACGCGCCCGCCCGTTGAGATCGGGTTCGCGTTTCAGCCCATCGTCGATGTAAGCGCAAGCGCGGTGTTCGCGTGCGAGGCGCTGGTGCGCGGCCCAAATGGCGAATCTGCCTATTCGGTGCTCTCGCAAGTCGATGACGCAAACAAATATCAGTTTGACCAGCACTGCCGGCAGATCGCCATTGCCAGCGCAGCCGCGCTCGGTCTAGACGCATTTCTCTCCATCAATTTCATGCCCAACGCGGTCTATAAGCCCGAGGTTTGCATAAGGAGCACCCTGGATGCAGCGCGAACGCATGGCTTTCCCATCGAGAGAATCATCTTCGAGACGGTGGAAGGCGAGCATTTGACTGATCGCTCCCATCTCGTCGACATTTTCCGGACGTACAAGCAGTTTGGCTTCCTGACGGCAATCGATGATTTCGGAGCCGGTTATTCCGGGCTTTCCCTACTGGTCGATTTCCAGCCTGACATCATCAAGCTCGACATGGGACTTTTACGCGGCATCGACAGTGACGGTGTGCGTCAGCGCGTTGTGCGAGGCGTGCTATCGATATGTGAGGATTTAGGTATTCGCGTGGTTGCGGAGGGCATTGAAACCAAGGGCGAGCGCGACTTCTTCATTGCGCATGGCGTCACTCTCATGCAGGGCTATTTCTTCGCTAAACCGGGTTTCAAGTCCATTCCGACCGTTGATGCGTCCGCGTATTTAACCTGACGGCGGGGCAACTCAGCGCGGACTTTCCAGGCCAGACCATCAGCAGGGCGCCGCAAGCGCCGTACCCGAGGCGAGCTTCCGCTCGCTTTCGATGCTTCGTGCCATGCCGCTCGTGCGAGCGGCATGCGGCCTCGTGCGCCTTCCTCTTCTCCATACACAAGCCCGCAATTACTCTGTGCCGCTCCACGATCCGGCGGCAGGCATAGCGGTTGCGTATCGCTTACCGCCCATACGACGTGATGCATGCCAGGTCGATCAGAGTACGACTGCGGCCAATGGGTCGACGACGCGCAATGTCGGGCCTGCACCGACGGCGCTATCTCACGTGCACGAAAAGGAGCGCCGACCTGGAGACTGGTTCGGTCGTTCGAATACTCAGGGAGGTAATCATGGAAGCAATGAAGAAAGCAATGCTCTGTTCAGTGTTGGTGGCAGCTTCTGTTGGCGCCGCATTCGCGCAAGGCGCGGGTGGCGGCGGGAGCGGCGGTGACGGTGGCGGCAGCGGTGGCGGAACCGGCGGCACCAGTGTCGGGACAGGCGGTGCGGGCGTAGGTGGCGCGAACGGCGCGGGCCAGGGCGGCGCGGGAATGAGCGCACCCAATACGGGTGGCGGAGCGACATCCTCGTCCAAGGGTTCCCATTCGACAATGGCGCCTACCCGCAAGCCGCAGAAGAACGCACAGGGCAAGGGCGCGTCCGATACGGCCGCCTCCAGCGCGCAATGAGCGCCCTTTAGCGTCGCTCGCGCAGGTGCGCGAATCTGATGCGTTGTAGAAGAACAGCGGCCCACCGAATGGTGGGCCGCTGGCGGTGAATTGCGTCAGTTTGTTCTCAACCGCACTCGCTACGATTTCCTCACACGCGCTCGACCGAATCCCTGTTCAGCATGCTTCGCGGAATCGACAGAATGAGGACGCAACTGACGAGCAGGCACGCGCCAAGAGCATAGGTGCCATTGTTGATATTGCCGGTCAGATCTTTAGCGACACTGGTAATCATCGAACCGGTGAAGCCGGACAGGTTTCCAACGGAATTGATGAGTGCAATGCCCGCGGCCGCCGCGGTGCCAGAAAGAATCTGTCCCGGGAACGTCCAGTAAATCGGCATCAGACCAAGAATCGCACACGTGGCAATCGTCAGGAAAACAATCGACAAAGCAACGTTGTTCGCGAACGCGGCACTCAGGATCAGGCCGACACCACCAATACAGGCAGGAATAGCGGCGTGCAGTCTGCGCTCCCCGGTCTTACGCGAGTGCCAGGCGTTCCAGATCATTGCCGCAACCGCACTGAGGTACGGAATAGCGGTCAAGAGGCCAATGTTCAAAGTACTCTTTACACCAGAAGCCTTGATGATTGAAGGAAGCCAGAACGCCAGGCCGTAGAAGCCAGTGTTGAACGTCAGAAGAATAAAGGTCAGCAACCAGACACGTGGGCTCTTCAACGCCGCTGCAACGCTGTGGGTCTTTTTCGAGCTTTCCTGTTCAAGATTCCTTTGCAGCAGAGCTTTCTCGGAAGCCGTCAGCCAGTTCGCCGATTGAATTCCATTGCCCATGCGGAAAAGCACGACGAACGCGACTAGAATAGAAGGAATACCCTCCAGCAGAAGCATCCATTGCCAGCCTCCCATGCCGAGCAGGCCGTGCGTGTTTTCCATCAGCCAGCCGGAGATGACGCCGCCGAGTGTCAGGCTGACCGGAATGGCAATCAGGAAGCCCGACATGGCCACGCTTTGGCGCCTCGCGGGAAACCAGTAGTTCATATACAGGATGATCCCCGGGAAGAACCCGGCCTCGCACACTCCCAGCAGAAACCGGAGAATGTAGAACATCGTCGAAGTCTGTACATGGAAGAAATGCGAAAGAGGCGAGATGAACGCCAGTGACGAGGAGACAATGCCCCACGTCACCATAATGCGTGCAATCCAGAACCGCGCACCGTATTTGTGAAGAAGAAGATTGCTGGGCATTTCAAAAAGGAAATACCCCCAGAAGAAGATGCTGGCGCCCACGGCGTAAATGCTGTCGCTGAAGCCGAGCGCGTCGAGCATCTGCAGCTTCGCAAATCCCACATTGACACGATCCAGATACGCGACCACGTAGCAGAGAAGCAGCAGCGGCAGGATGCGCTTCAATACCTTTCGATACAACTGTTCTTCGACCTCGCTGGCTACGGCGGGTGCCGCCGCTGCCTGAGTAAGGGTTGGCATTGGGACTGTCTCCTTTTGGTATGTCCTCTGCGAGGAATGCCCGACTTGATGTTACCGATAACATCGGCGGGCAAAGCTTTCCTCGTGGGAAAATGTTATCGGTAACGAAGGTAGCATGATGCACCCTCGAACGGCAAGCCAGGGGAATCTACCTAGGCGCGCAATATCGGGTGCCGTATCATGCTGAGTCGTTGCGAGTCGTTTATGCCGCAGTTCCGGCTGGCTCGCTCATGAAAGCAAACCACCCCGAGACCGATGGGCAATCCCCGCATCAACGATCGTACCGTCAGCGACCCGCATCCTGGTCCACCTCGCATGTCGGACGTCGCGCGTATCGCGGGCGTTTCGAAGATGACGGTGTCTCGCGTACTGGCGGGGCACAGCGTGGCGCCGGCAACCCGGGAGCGCGTACAGCAGGCAATCGACGACCTCGGCTACGTGGCCGACGCCGCCGCCGGCGCGCTGTCGTCCGGGAAGTCGGAATTCGTCGCCGTGCTCGTACCGTCTCTCGCTAGCTCGAACTTCTCGGACACCGTGCGTGGACTGTCCGCCGCGCTAGAGCCTCATGGCCTGCAGATCCTTCTGGGAGACACCGACTACGACCTCGCTCGCGAAGAGCGACTGGTTCGTTCGATGCTCAGATATCAGCCTCGCTGCATCGCGCTGACCGGGTCGCAGCATACTGAAGGAACGCGGCAAGTACTCGAGCGCTCGCGTATCCCCGTGGTGGAAATGTGGGACCTGCCAACCAATCCGATCGACATGGCGGTCGGCTTTTCAAACGCCCGGGCAGCGCGTGAGATGGTGCGATATCTGAAGGACCGGGGTTACCGCAAAATCGGTTTTCTGGCCGGCGCAAGTGACCTCGATCGACGCGGTCTGGAGCGCCTGAAGGGTTACCAGCAGGAGATGAAGGCACAAGGGCTCGGCGAGCCCCGGGTGATCCGCTTTGGCGAATCGCCTATCACCATGAGTCACGGCGCTCCCGCGCTAGATGCTCTTCTCGAACGATGGCCCGATACGGATGCTGTCATGTGCGTGAGCGACATGTCCGCGTTTGGCGCCATCATGCAATGCCACCGTCGCGGACTTCGCGTTCCCGAAGATATCGCAGTGGCGGGCTTCGGTAATTTCGAAGTGTCCGTTTGCTGTAACCCGACGATTACGACGGTGTCGGTCGACGCCTACGGTATCGGCTCACGCGCGGGGCAGCTGTTGCTGTCGTCAGTCGCGTCGGTTACTCCGCGGGCCGTACCCGAGCGCCGCAAATTCACTATCGATTACACGGTGATTTCGCGCGAAAGCGCGTAACCTTTCCTGGTGCACAGCGTCTGCGCAGCGTGATAACATCAATGGATGTTACCGATAACAGATCTGACCGATCTAACCGATCTGTCTGCACGGAGACCGCAGCGAGCGCCTCGGCGCTAACGCTGTCGCAGCAACGGCGATAGTCGCTATCGGATTGCACGACATCGTCACGACATGGACACGACGGAGTACAACGCATGACTCAGCTCAATGCCAGGCGCTTGCGCAGCCAGGAATGGTTTGACGACCCTGCCAACGCGGACATGACCGCGCTTTACGTAGAGCGCTTCATGAACTATGGCCTCACGCGGGAGGAGCTGCAGTCCGGGCGGCCCATCATCGGTATTGCGCAGACAGGCAGCGATCTGGCGCCCTGCAACCGTCACCATATCGAACTTGCGGCGCGTACTAAAGCAGGCATTCGTGACGCAGGGGGAATTCCGATGGAGTTTCCGGTTCACCCGCTTGCGGAACAAAGCCGCCGTCCTACTGCCGCACTCGACCGCAATCTCGCTTATCTTGGTCTCGTTGAGATCCTGCATGGATTTCCTCTGGATGGCGTCGTGCTGACAACAGGCTGTGACAAGACGACGCCCGCGTGCCTGATGGCCGCCGCAACGGTCGACATGCCGGCGATCGTCTTGTCAGGCGGTCCGATGCTGGACGGTTGGCATCAAGGCAAACGAGTGGGTTCGGGAACGGTCATCTGGCATGCGCGAAATCTGCTCGCGGCGGGCGAGATCGACTACGAGGGGTTCATGGAACTGACCACCGCGTCGTCTCCGTCCATTGGGCACTGCAACACGATGGGAACCGCGTTGTCGATGAACAGTCTCGCCGAAGCGCTGGGTATGTCGCTTCCGGGTTGTGCGAGCATCCCCGCAGCCTACAGGGAGCGCGGACAGATGGCGTACGCAACGGGCAAACGTATCGTCGACCTGGTGCGAGACGACGTGCGGCCGTCGAAAATCATGACGAAGGCCGCGTTTGAGAATGCGATTGTCGTGGCATCGGCGCTAGGCGCATCGAGCAATTGTCCGCCGCACCTCATCGCGATTGCTCGTCATATGGGCGTTGAGTTGAGTCTGAACGACTGGCAACGTGTCGGCGAAAAAGTACCGCTCATCGTGAACTGCATGCCGGCCGGCGAGTATCTGGGCGAGAGCTTTCATCGCGCGGGCGGTGTTCCGGCGGTGCTGCGCGAGCTCGACCGCGCTGGGCTCGTGCATCGTGACTGTCTGACCGTTTCGGGCCAGGTCATTGGCGCTATCGCTGACAATGCGGCTCAACCCGACCGCGACGTCATCAAGACGACCGACGAGCCGTTGAAGCACGGCGCTGGATTCATCGTGCTCTCCGGCAACTTCTTCGACAGCGCCATCATGAAGATGTCCGTGGTCGGCGATGCGTTCAGAAGTACCTATCTGAGCGAACCCGGTGCAGAAAACAGCTTCGAAACAAGGGCAATCGTGTTCGACGGACCCGAGGACTATCACTCCCGCATCAATGATCCGTCGCTCAACATCGACCAGCACTGCATTCTGGTGATTCGCGGTGCGGGCACCGTCGGTTACCCAGGCAGTGCCGAGGTTGTGAACATGGCGCCTCCTGCCGAACTCGTGCGTCAAGGCATAACGTCGCTCCCCACAATGGGCGACGGCCGGCAAAGCGGAACGTCGGCCAGCCCGTCGATTCTGAACATGTCGCCGGAAGCGGCTATTGGCGGCGGGCTCGCTCTTCTGCAAACGGGCGACCGCATTCGCGTCGACCTGAATACGCGGACCGTGAATGTTCTGGTCGATGAAGACGAGCTTGCACGCCGTCGTGAGACAGTGAGCTTCGACATTCCGCCGGCGCAGACACCGTGGCAAGAGCTATATCGACAGACTGTCGGTCAGTTGTCCACGGGCGGATGCCTCGAGCCCGCAACGCTTTACCTCAAAGTCATAGCAGAACGCGGCAACCCGCGACATTCCCACTAAACCGGCAGCGCTGGCATCTCATCGTGATGCCAGTCCGGCCGACTCGATCTGCCTGTGTGAACGGAGACAACCCTCATCATGACGTCACAAAACCCCACCAGCTATCTGCCTGACGACTTGCAGCGGGCGCTGCTTGTCGGTCGTGTCTGGCGCAAAACGGCCGCATACGAAGGGCCGTCTGTCGTCGTAGTGCGTAACGGCGAAGTACTGGATATCACCGCGAGCGTGGCGACCACTGCCGACCTGTTCGATCGTGAAGACGTCGTTCAGTTTGCCCGGACGGTTGCGGGTGAGGCGCTTGGCCCGGTTGAGAAACTGGTCGAAGCAAACCTGGGCGCGGTGCAAGAGGACGCGCCCCGATTGCTTGCTCCCAATGACGTACAGGCAATCAAGGCGTGTGGCGTCACGTTTGCCGTTAGCCTGATCGAGCGGGTGATCGAAGAGCAGGCGGGCGGAGATCCCGCTAAAGCCGAAGAGGTTCGAGGAACCATCGCCGCTACCATCGGCACCGACCTGTCGAAAATCAAGCCGGGTTCGGAAGCGGCAATGAAACTCAAGGCGGAACTCGAACGACGCGGCGCATGGTCTCAGTACATGGAAGTCGGCATCGGGCCCGACGCCGAAGTTTTCTCGAAGTCGCAGCCGATGTCCGCGGTAGGTTTCGCGGCCGACGTCGGCCTGCTGGCGGCGTCGAAGTGGAACAACCCGGAGCCGGAAATCGTCCTTGCAGTGAATAGCCGTGGCGAGGTTGTCGGCGCAGCGTTAGGCAACGACGTCAATCTGCGCGACATAGAAGGGCGCTCGGCTTTGCTGCTGGGCAAGTGCAAGGACAACAACGCGTCATGCGCTATTGGTCCTTTCGTGCGTCTGTTCGACGACTCGTTCGACCTCGACTCCGTTCGCAAGACCAGTGTTTCGCTGCGCGTGGAAGGTGCGGACGACGGCTTCGTCCTGGAAGGCGTCAGCCACATGAGCGAAATCAGCCGGGACCCGGCGGATCTCGTCGCGCAGACATGGGGACGTCATCACCAGTATCCGGACGGTTTCATGCTGTTCCTCGGCACGATGTTCTCGCCGATCAAGGACCGCGACACGAAGGGCGGCGGCTTCACGCATCATCTTGGCGACAAGGTGACCATTTCGGCTCCCGAACTCGGCGCGCTGATCAATACCGTGCGACTGAGCACGGAGGTCTCGCCATGGACTTTCGGTGTGCGCGCGCTTTATCGCAATCTGGCTTCCCGGGGCGTGCTTTAAGCTACCTTTGAGCGGCTTCGTGCGGGCGCACGAAGCCGGGACATCTTACTGCGCCTGTGCGGCCTGACGTTGAGCGGCCTGGTGCTGTGTGGCCTGCTCCTGAGCGCGCTGTTTGGCGAGGTGCCTGCCCACCATGCAGCCGCCGACCGCGCCGACGACAGCATGATGCCCCGCGTAATGCCCGGCGACGCCGCCCACTACCGCACCCTTGATGCAGCCTGCGGCGTTCGCCGTGCCTGCCGCCCCGAAGACCAGCGTGGTTGCAATCAGGGCGATTCTTATCGGGCTAGCTTTCATTCGAAGATACTCTAAGGTTGGATAGTGGGATCTGGCGCTTTAGGGCGCCATTTCAATACCCGCGCCATTCATGACGCTCACGCCATTCGTGCTCGCGCCATTCGTGGCGACGCCACTCACGTTCACGCCATTCGCGACGCTCACGCCATTCACGCGCCCGCCAGCCATCGTCGCCGTATGCGACGGCGACAGGGGCGGGAGCATACACGACCGGAGGCGGCGGTGCGTAGACCGGTTCAGCCGGCGCATAGACTCCCACCGGGATGCCAATTCCAACGCCGACGTTGACATGAGCCGAAGCGGCCGTCGACGCTGCCAATGCAGCAAGACCGAGTACTACGCCGAAAATCTTCTTATTCATTTTCGCTACTCCCTTGCACGCGTTGCGTGCCGTGTCGGTGAACATGGCTCGAAGTGTAGGAGACGAGTCCGGACACAGGTGCAACGGCTCTGCGAGATTGGTAACACGACATTACGCGCTCATCGGGACTGCCGGCCCGCGTCGCAGAAAGCCTGTTGCAATGTCACGTCAGGGCGCCACAACTTTCGCCCGCCGATGTGCCATGATGGCAACAGAAGAGAAGGCGTAAGACGGTCACGTGGCCAATCGGGCAAGGGAGGCAAAAGTGACGAATGACGACAATGTGTCGGGCGAGCAGTCGGCGCAGATACCGGAAGCGCTCCAGACACTCGCTGGATACTTGGAACGGTCTCTTGACGGCGCTAGCAGCGTCGTCATGATGCGGCACACGAACGATCTCTGTACCGTCTATCTGGGTAATCCCGAGGGGCCGCGTGAGGAACTCAGGCAGATTGGCGCGATATTCACGGCGCTTGCCAATGAGATGCTCGAGTCGACTTCGTCGGGGGTGAATCTCATGCAGATCGACGGGCAGACGTATCGCTTTGCTCGCAGCTTCACCGAGGTCGGCGGCGTGGCGGCTGTTGTCTTTTCAACCGAATGATGTTGCTGCCGGCCATCAAGGGAGAACGCTCGGTGATCGTTTCAAATGTCGTCATGCGCCTGATCGGTTAAAGGAGGATTGGTGCGTTCGAGAAAGTACTTCGGCCTTCTGCTGTTCATGGCAGCCCTCGGTTCGACGCGTGCGTGGGCGAGCGACATTCAATGCGCTGCAACCCGGCAGCCGGCAGAGCGCGTCATATGCGACCACGCCATTCTGAATAACGAGTACGACGATATCGTCGCTCAGCAGCAAGCGCTGCTCAGCAGCGGAAAGCTATCATCCGGGCAACTCGCACAATGGCGGCAAGTGCGTAATGCTTGCACCGACGTCCACTGCATCGACACAGTGTTCGCGCAATGGAAAACGATGGCCCGGTCCATTTCGGCGAACGCCGCGGCTGCTCCGGCGATCGCTTCGTCAACAGATTTCGCTCCTGTCGGACCGGCATCCGATGCAGGCGCTCTCGCGTCCGACGCCGGAGCGTTGCCTGCGTCACAGGCATCGCCGACATCCGAGGCATCGCTCGTGCGTCAAGGCAGTGCGGCCGGCGTAGCGCTGCCGCAACCTGTCGCCAGTCAGGCGTCCGCGCCGGCGGCCGCTGCGGTTGCCACAGGCGCCCGCGAACCCCGCGGTGCGACAGGGTTGGCAACCGCACTGACGGTGCTTGTCCTTATCGCGGCCGCGTTTGGCGCGTTTGTCATCCGTCGTAAGCGAAGTGGCGGCTCGCCTAAGCGTCGTTGATAAACGGTCGCAAGAGAACCGTCATCAAGCCGCGAACCCCGGCACACGAGTAAGCTTGCGGGTGCGCAGCGTCGCCTTCTCAAGGCGAGAACAACCTTCGCAACGAGCAAGGGCGGCCCGCGCGACTCCTCGCAAATCATCGACAACTGACAAATGGACCTTTGGATTCAACCCTGTGCACGGTGCGCCGACCTCTACGGAATGCCGGCGACCGAGCCCCCGCATCAAGACCTGACGCTCAACGGTGCGGGCGCCGTGAAAGATGCGCGAGCCGAGGAACACTACACATGCCTTCGTTGTCGCGGTGTGTTTGCGCGAATCCTCGCGGGTCCGCCGACGCGGCGGATCTGGATGCTGCTGAACGCCGGACAGCATTGAAGCGGATGTCTTCAGTGCGTCCTGGTAAAGTTTTTCGACGTCACTGAGCGGAGAACTATCTCCCCGTATCGACTGCGATAAGACGAGGGAGCTTCGATGCAGGCCGGCGAGCCGACCTTCCACTGTGCTCAGACCGGTGCAGCGAACGTTTCGTTTACCATCTGCTCGCTCTTACGCCAGAGCGCCGCTGCGTTGGCCGGGTCGAGCGCATAGCTTCGAACGCCCTCGCTAACAGGGGTAATCACTGCATCGTCAGGAACAACCCCGCTCACATGACAGTTCTCGCAGTACCGGCCGCCGATGTCATCGGCCGACGCGACTGCAGCAGTCCACACAGACGTCGCCGCTCCTTGTGGGATGGTCTTGAACTGGAAAGGCGCTTTCCCTTCAGAAGCGAGCTGCTTGTTGATCGACTCCACCATATTTGTCAGCTGTTCTTCGCCCATGTGTCGTCCCAGTTCAGTCTGGATTCCACCGGGATGGACAGCCGCCGCTCGTATGCCTCGGGCTCGATGCCGCTGGTCGAACGCAACCGCGAAAAGAATGTTTGCTGTTTTGGATCGGCCATATGCCACGAACGGGTCGTAGGGCGTGCGCTCGAAGCCCGGGTCGTCGAGGTCGACATTCGCGAACCGGTGCCCCGAAGATGCGAGCATCACCACGCGTCCTCCGTCCGTGAGCAGGGACGCGAGCCGGTTCACGAGCACGAAGTGCCCGAGGTGATTGGTGCCGAACTGCGTCTCGAAGCCGTCCGCGGTCTTTCCCGGAGGTGTAGCCATGACACCCGCATTGGCGATGATGATGTCAAACGGCTTGGCTTCGGCGAGCAGTTTGTCGCTGCAGGCCCGAACGCTGGCAAGGCTTGCCAGGTCCAGTTCAACCAGTTCGATGCTGCCACCACCGCCCGCAGCGGCTTCCTGCCGCGCACCGGCGATTGCACGTGCTGCTTTGTCCAGATCTCTCGCAGCGCCGACCACGGTCGCACCGTGTGCTGCGAGGGCTCGCGCGGTCTCAACGCCAAGCCCCGCGGATGCACCCGTGACGAGAATCCGCTTTCCGTCGAGCCGTATGCCCGACAACACATTGTCAGTCGTCGATGTCGCTCCTAACTGCTTCGTCATGCCTTCTCCCGTCACTGTAAGATGAGGCCACTTTTACAATTCAATAAAACGGAGGATGTCTCCGTTTTCAATATACTAAGCGGAGTGACCCTCCGTTTGCAAGTGCGAATTGCACCATGACTGCGTCCACGCCCAAAGAGAAAAAGCCCCGAGCCGACGCGCTACGCAACCGTGAGCGCATCCTTGAAGAGGCAAAGAAAGCCTTCACCAGTGAAGGAGGTGACATTAGCCTCGAGGAGGTTGCGCGGCAGGCTGGTGTGGGCCCCGGGACGCTCTATCGCCACTTCCCAACCCGCGAGGCCTTGCTTGAGAGCGTCTACCGCGCCGAGGTCGAAAGCCTGGCGGAAGAGGAGCGACGGCTTACCCAGGAGTTGCCTGCCGACGAGGCGCTGAGAGAATGGATGCTGCTGTTCGTCGACTACATTGCGACCAAAAAAATAATTGCGCCGGCGCTCAACTCGATCGTCGGTGGGGCGACGAGCGAGCTGTTTGAGTATTCCGGAAAGCAAATCAAGGCGGCAATCCAGACGCTTGTGTCACGTGCGGTCGAGAGTGGAGACGTCCGGGCAGACCTGGAACCGCTTGATTTGCTGCGTGCACTGGTCGGCGTGTCGAATGTCGCTTCGGCTCCCGACTGGCAGCAAAGTGCGAAGCGACTGGTGGATATTCTGTTGCTCGGGTCAAAACCGGGTAACTGACACCTGCATACCTAGCTGTCTTCCGCATGCGTCAGCAAGCGCTTGCGTATCCGCAAACAATCAGCGGAATAAGGCACGAACTATGCGCCTAGGGTCGTGTGCACGGCAGACGCTTGCACGAGACGTTTTCTTCCCAGGTGCATCATGAACTACATCGTTAAGACTTTTTGCGCTTCAGTTCTCGCGGTCGCGCTGTCGGTCGCAGCGTACGCACAAACCGGCCGGCCCGCTGGCGGGACGGCAACGCCCGGTGCCGGCGCCGGTTTGGCAAAGGCCCCAACCGGGAGCACGGACAGCTCTCCTGATGCCAAGGGCACTGGCGCCAATGAGGCGCGCATTGGTCCGTCGATAGGTCGTTCCACTCACAGCAAGACTAATGGTCTCAATATGGGCACTCGTAGCGGCGCGAACAGCGACGTCAATATGCCGCGGAACGCCCCGAAGCAAGGTGGCCAGTAGCTTGAACGCCGCGAGGGCAGTGGGTCAACGCGTTGTCTTCGGGTCGGGCCAGGGCCAACCCCGTCGCGCCTGGGGCGCATTCTGCTCGTCGGACGGCGCGGCCGCGACTGAAGTTACCGCCTCCGCGGCGCTATGCGATCGTGCGTCCCCCGCGTCATCCGCTTTGCCGGCAAGCCCGTCCCCAAACCATGCGACCTTTTTCCGAAGGTGGCCGACATAAGCGTTCCAGCCGTCGGGGTTCCCGTCAAAGAGCTCGTGCTGAACGGTCGACGCAAGAGCTTTGCGGTTGAGTTCGGTATCGAGCAGTTCCTTTGGCCACAGGAAGAACGCGCTGGCGACGCGTGTGCTGAAATCGGCCACCGTCATCTTCGGCGCAAGCGTTCGCAGGAACCCAAAATCCCGGAACAAATGCAGTTCCGCCGCAAGCTGTACCACCGGCGTGTCGGGTGTACCGGCGCGGCTGAGGCAGCTCAGAGCTTCGAGCATGTCTCCGAGGTGCAGTAGCAGTTCTCGTCTGTCAAATCGGTCGTCCATCGAATATCTCCATTCGCTGCATCCGCTTCAGAATAGATCAGCCTTTCCGGCGCAACGCTTCGTCCCGCAGCATCTTATCCTTGCGCGTCATCGTCGGCCAATTGCGACGCCATGCTCTGGTTGGAGGACTGAGTTCCGCTGCACCGTAGACAAGGCGAGAGGTACGGGACCTCGCTAGCCGGCTTACGCATATCGTTGTCGCGCGGTGCGAAGGCGCGACTCAGTCACTGAAGCTTCAGTACAACTTCTCGCATACGGAGCGCTCCAGGCACGACCCATGCGCGCCTGCAAAGCAGTTATGCGGGGAAGCCATGAGCAGAATATTGTTGGTAGGCAAAGAGCCCGATCTGATTGAGGTCCTGCGACTTTCTCTGGAGGCCGACGGTCATCACATCATGACGGCGCTCGATTGCCTGGAGGCGTTGGAAATGGTGTCAGGGAGACTTCCCGACATCGTTGTCACTGACTCGAAGACGGTAGACGCAATCGCCCTTTGTAAGTTGCAACGACACGCGCAGCCGGGCGAACGCTTTCGTGTCATCCGGCTCTCCGATGGCCCGCAGCCGACCGACACCCACGCGTCCCTTTTCGACGCCTACGTTCAAAAGCCGGTGGATGTTCAGCAGTTGCTATCGCTGGTTTCGCAACTGACAATAGAGAGACAGAATTTGAGTTCCGGCAGCGATATCGACATGAGACCACGCTGAAGTCTGCGGATGATCGTGTGGGCTTTGTTGTCGTAATGCGAACTCGCTGGTGAGTGCCGGACGAGTTTGTGAGGGTGCGCACATAATTCGCCGCCACCCATTGCTAGCCTTGCAGACTTGGGAGGTACGTAGCCATGCACGCAACGCCGGTCGAGTACGCGGGCGCAACCATAGTGCCCGTGGCGTCCCTATCCGGGAACGGTTATGCCGCGATTGCCATCGTTACCACCAGCCTCGGCAAACAGCGCGCCTATGGGCCGCTGAAACGCTTTCCTACCGAAAAAGCCGCGTGCGAGTACGCGGTGTCTTACGCGAAATCCCGGCTTGACCGCCGATGGAGGCGCGCCAAGAAATGACAGAGTGCGACGGCGCTGCCTGCTGAGACCACGTCCGCTTGACGGCTTCGCGGCGCGGGCGGCGAGGCAGTGCGCTCCAGGTTGCGAAGCGACAACGCGGTGCGCGTTGGCTGCACCCAATCGCGCAATTTGCGAAGCGCAAATTGATGTTGTCCGCGCCTCGAGTTGTGCTGCGTGCGCAGCGACCGTCCCCGCGTCAGCGAAGCGAGACGTTGATTTCTCCCGAGGCTACAACCCCAGACGAAACGGTAAAGCAACGCGACTTGTTCAATGCCCTTCAGAAAACAGCACGCCTTGCGCGCTGGCGTGCGAAGCGGCTTTCTTGTCCGTTAAGAACTCGTTGCGATCCTTGCCTGCAATCCAGGCGGGTGCTCGCCCACGGCCGCTCCACGTCGAGCCGCTTATGGGGTCGCGGTACTTTGCTTCCAGCTCATTTGCCTGAACGCCTACCTTGCGCCCCGTCAGCTCGGAGACGGTGATGCCATACTCACCCATCTTTTGCACGATTTCGTTCAACACGAGGAGGGTCTCTCGTTCCCTGGCTTCAGCCAGTTGCTTGTCCAATGCTTCTTGTTGAGCGCGCAGTTGAGCGATTTCAATACCCTGATATGCCATATGTTCTGAACTCTGTTGCCGATTTGTCCGTCGACTGATTTCGGCGGATGGTTCGCAAGTATAGGCGGTTTAGATGCCGGCACGTGATACGGTCGAGCGATACGAAAAGAGGGCAGCGGTGTCGCCAGCACGACAACATAGTGACCGCTTGAAGTGACTTCGCGGGTAATCGAACGCATGGCCAGCACAGGCGGACATTGCGTTGAGAAAACGTAAGTTTTTCATACTGAAGCTCACTTGCAGTGAAATCAGTTGGACGGGTCGTGATGATGGTGATGCGCGTTGTCATGAGCGGCGTGATGCCCATGAGCGGCGTGTTCGTGCTCGCCTCCCTCCATCATGCGCATCATGCGGGGACCGCCGGTTCTGAAAAAGACAATGCCGAGAGCGACGAATACGACGCCGAAAACGATGTCCAGCACGGTGGTGTAGTTGAAGGTAATTGCTGCGTCCACGACTGCTGTATGCCGTTCCGTCGGGACCCATCCGAGTGACTGGAACAGTGCTTCGACCACGAGGGCCGCTGAGACCATCGCAAGATAGAAGGTCACAGCGAGGAACACCGTCATCCGGCCGCCGTAGTATTTCCGGTAGATGTTGAGAATAGGAAGGATGATGAGGTCGCCAAAGATGAAGGAGGCGACACCGCCGAAGCTGATACCGCCATTCCACAGCACTGCAGCGAGCGGCACATTTCCAACGGAGCAGGTGAACGACGCAACCGCAATAAAGGGGCCGACAAAAGCGCCCCAAATCATTGCCACCGTCGGATGACTGACAAGGAAGAATTTCTGCCAGAAGCTGTCCGGCACCCAGGCGCCGAGTGCGCCAGCGATTAGCAACCCGATCCCGATGTCGCGCCACAGCATCGCCCAGTTCATCACGTAACTATGGCTGATTGCTATCCACCCGTCTCTCGATGAGAGACGTTCCTTCCAGGTGCCGTGCTGTTCGCCCATCGACATGGCCGCATGCCCCTCCATACTGCCCGCGATGCCCTTATCTGCTTGCTCAATAGCTTCCTTCTTCAGCGACTGCCGGAGGAAGAAACGGAAGAGCAGCACTAGCACGATAATCATGATGGGGCCGCCGATGAATTCAGCAGCGGCGAACTGCCAGGAAATCAGCACCCACATCAGCACACCAAGTTCGAGCACTAGATTCGTGGCTGCAAACTGGAACGCCATCGCGGAGGTGAAGTCGCCCCCTTTACGCACAATGGAGCGGGCCATCGCGACGGCCGCATAAGAACATGATGAGGACGCGGCACCGAGGAGGCTGGCGACCGTCAGCGAGCGAGGCGACGCGTCAGGCAGAAGCTTCGACATCTCAGACTTCGAGACAACAACTTCAATCACGGCAGAGAACAGGAAGCCGAGACTCAATCCCCAGAAAATCTGCCACAACATCGTGAAGGCCATCCACAGCGCATGACCCAAGGCAGTGACAATCTGCATCGCAATCTCCTGGTAGACATCTATACCAACGGCGCCCGGTTATAGAAGTAAATGCCGTGATGTTCATGCCGTCGGTTTCGCAGATGTCTTCGAAAACCGCCCTCAGCGATTGAGAGGCCAGAAAGGTGGATGCTGACACCGACATGGTCACATTGAAGTACGGCGCACTGGAGGACGCCCGGATGCCGTCTATGAGGAAGGCGGATATTGCCCGAGAGCGGGGAATTGCCGCACCTTTTCGAGTAGACGTTCCAGTGCCATCAAGAAAGATGAAATTTGGTCGATATTTAGCCTGTTGTATCTATTGACAGAGAGAAGACGTGGAGGACAACGATTATCTGGCGGCCTTCGCATTCTGCGTGACCGTCGACGCCATTCGGAAGGCGCAAGGGAAGATGATGCCAGAGGACCTTCCGGTTGGGTCTATGGAGCGCATGCAGGCGGAGGTCGACCTCATAGAAGACACGCTCCGCATGCTTGGCATAGCCCCGGACGCGGCGAACGGCTTCCAGGACGGGCCGGAAGAGTAGTTGGCGCACTTGCGAGCCACCATCGCATCACGCACCACAAAAACCGGCCCACCCCAGGTGGTAACATTTGTTGTCACTCATCCCCGCTTCTCAACTCTGCTCCGGGCCATCGCATGCCAGACAGTTTCGACCAGCTCGCCGCCCTGATCCGGGCGCGCTTTTCCGAACTGAGTCCGCAATTTCAGATGGGCGCGGCATTCCTGCTTGACCATCCGGACGAGGTCGCGGTCTCGTCGATGCGCAAGGTCGCCGAGCGTGCGCAAGTGCAACCGGCGTCGCTCGTACGCCTGTCACAGCAACTCGGCTTTCCCGGCTGGAACGAACTGCGCAACCTGTTCGTCGCGCGCGTGCGCACGCGGCCCGAACCGCTCACGAGCCGCGCTCGCTCGCTGGTCAAATCGAAGGACGCGCTGGCCCACGATCTTCTCGTCGCGCAGCAACACAATCTCGAAGTCACCGCGGCACACAACGGCCGCGTCATCGTGGAGGCAGCACGCTTGCTGCGGCGTGCGCCGCACGTTCATGTTGCCGGTTTCCGCTCATGCTATCCGGTCGCGTTCGGGCTCGTGTACGGCTATCGGTTTTTCCGCTCGTCGGTGTCGCTGCTCAACGGCGAGGCCGGCACGCTCGAAATGCAACTTCGCACGGTGGAGCGAGATAGCGCCACCATTGTCATCAGCTTCGCGCCGTATTCGGTCGAAGCCGCGCGCGTCGCGGAAGCCGCGCTCGAAAAAGGCAGCAAGCTCATTGCCATTACCGACAGCGCCGTTTCGCCGGTTGCACTGAACGCGGACAAGGTGCTCATCTTCGCGCACGAAAGCCCGTCTTTTTTTCCATCGCTAGTCGCGGCCACGGCGATCGCAGAATCGCTCGTTGCGCATCTTCTTGCACTGGAAGGCGCGGACGCCGTCGAACAGTTGAGCATCGCCGAGCAGTCGCTGCACGCGAAAGGCGTGTACGTGCCTTGATGTGAACCCTTTGTGGAATTGCCAGTGGTGCGGTCACGCACCGTTTGACAACAAATGTTGTTGAACGGTATAAATGTGTATCGGTTGTTGATCGAGCGCGCGCCGCAGCTTGATCGGCCGCCGCCGTCCACTACAGGTGAAAGCCATGTCCACTGTATTTCATCGTTCGCCAAAGCAGTCGTTACCGGTTGCCGTTGCTGGCGACGGCATCGAGATTATCGACTCGACGGGCAAACGTTATATCGACGCTTCGGGCGGCGCCGCCGTGTCGTGCCTCGGACACAGCAACCAGCGCGTAATCGACGCCATTAAACGGCAGGCGCAACAGTTGCCGTACGCGCACACTTCGTTCTTCACGACCCAGCCCGCCGAGGAACTCGCCGACCGGCTCGTCGCGAGCGCGCCGCAGGGCCTCGAACACGTGTATTTGGTGTCGGGCGGTTCGGAAGCGGTAGAAGCCGCGCTTAAGTTAGCGCGTCAATATTTCGTGGAGAAGGGCGAACCGCGGCGGCGCCATTTCATCGCCCGGCGGCAGAGCTATCACGGGAACACGCTCGGCGCGCTGGCAATCGGCGGCAACGCGTGGCGGCGCGAGCCCTTCCTGCCGATGCTGATCGAAGCGCATCACGTGAGCCCGTGTTATGCGTATCGCGAGCAGCGCGCCGACGAAAGCGAGACCGAATTTGCGCAGCGTCTTGCCGACGAACTGGAACAGAAGATCATCGAACTCGGCTCGGATACGGTTGCGGCTTTCGTCGCCGAAACTGTGGTCGGAGCGACCGCGGGTGCGGTGCCGCCGGTGCGCGAATATTTCCGCAAGATTCGCGCGGTGTGCGATCGCCATGGCGTGCTGCTGATTCTCGACGAAATCATGTCGGGCATGGGCCGCACAGGCTATCTGTACGCATGCGAAGAGGACGGCGTCGCGCCGGACATCCTGACCATCGCCAAGGGATTGGGCGCGGGCTACCAGCCGATCGGCGCGACGCTCGTAAGCGACCGGATTTATCAGACCATCGTCGGCGGGTCGGGTTTCTTTCAGCATGGCCACACGTATATCGGGCACGCAAGCGCGTGCGCGGCAGCGCTCGAAGTACAGCGCGTGATCGCCGACGAAAACCTGCTCCCCAACGTGCTGGCCCGCGGCGAACAACTGCGTGGGCTGTTGCGCGAGACTTATGCACGACATCCGCATATCGGCGATGTGCGCGGCCGCGGGCTCTTCGTCGGCGTCGAACTGGTTCGGGAGCGGGGCAGCAAGACGCCTTTCGACGCGAGCCTGAAAGTGCATGCCGCAATCCGGCGCGAGGCGTTCGCGCGCGGCTTGATGGTCTATCCGATGGGCGGCACGGTGGACGGCAAGATCGGCGATCATGTGTTGCTCGCGCCGCCGTTTATCTGCACCGCGAGCGATATCGACGAGATCGTCAGCCGGCTGGCCGATGCGATCGATGCTGCGTTGGTTGCCGCGTTGGCCGTTGCTCCCGTCGCGCGATAACCGTACGCGGCGATCCGCCGTTGATCATCTCAGCCATTCACCTCAACTTGCGAGACCGACAATGACCGAGCGTTTGCCCCCTTTCGATGTCGGCGCTGCCACGCCCGAACAGAAGGCCGTTCTCGACGAGATTTTGTCCGGTCCGCGCGGCAATCTGAACGGACCGTTTCTCGGCTGGATTCACAGCCCCGAACTCGCGCAGCAGGCGCAGCGTCTCGGCGCATTCTGCCGTTATCGGACCGGCTTGCCGCTGCGTCTTTCGGAACTCGCCATTCTCGTGACGGCGGCTCGTTGGCAGGCGCAGGCCGAGTGGTACATCCACTATCCGATCGCGCTAGAAGCGGGCGTTGGCGAAGCGGACGCCGAGGCGATCCGCGCAGGCCGGCGGCCCGATTTCGGGAACCCGGACGACGCGCTGATTCACGACTTCGCGAGCGAGCTGTACGACACCAGGCGCGTGTCGGACGCGACCTATGCAAAGGCGGTCGAGCGTTTCGGGCACACGGTGGTGATCAACCTCGTCGGGCTGCTCGGCTACTACGCGCTCGTCGCGATGACGCTGAACGTGTTCGGCATGCGCGCCATCGGCCAGCAAAGCCTGCCGTTCGCCGAGTAGCCTTCAAAGGCCGCGGCGCGGCGGCGTATGTCACCGTCACGGCATTGGCACACGGAAGCGCCTATCATGAAGGTCGGTCCACGTCCGCGCCTGTCACGCAGCGCCGCACTCGCGACCCATGCCAAAGCCGCGGAACATCCGGGCGGGACCGTTGCGGCGGGCATTGCGATTAGTCGTGCAGCGCGTGAGCAGGGCACAACAGGAGAGAACGATGAAGCGCAAGGCATCAGCAGTCTGGCAAGGCGGTCTCCAGGACGGCAAGGGCTCCATTTCCACCGACAGCGGCGTCCTCAAGGAGACTCAATATTCGTTTTCCACGCGTTTCGCGGACGGCATCGGCACAAATCCGGAAGAGTTGATCGCGGCTGCGCACGCGGGCTGCTTTTCGATGGCGCTTTCGGCGGAGTTGGGTAAGGCGGGCATTTCGCCGGAACGCATCGGCACCACTGCAACGGTCACGCTCGACAAAGACGGCGGCGGCTTCACGATCACTGCCGTGCATCTGGACGTAGCGGTGAAAATTCCTGGCGGCGACAAGGCTGCGTTCGACAAAGCCACCGCGGACGCCAAGGCGGGTTGTCCGGTGTCGAAGGTGCTGAACGCCACCATCACAATGGACGCGAAGCTCGAAACCTGAGCCGGGCATCGGCAACCGGCGGCGCGCAATGCTGCCCTGCATTGTTCGCCGCGCATCGAAACTTCCGCGCAACCCACGCCGCAGTGCCGGCATCTTTCGCTGGCGCGGCGCTTCTCCAATGGCATCGCCATGACAACCCAGGCCGAAAAAGCAGCGCAATTCCAGGCGCTGCATGCAGCGCAGGACGCGTTCGTTATTCCCAACCCGTGGGACATCGGTTCGGCGCGGCTCCTCGCGCTGGCCGGCTTCAAGGCGCTCGCGACCAGCAGCGCAGGCTACGCGTTCTCGCGCGGCTTGCCGGATAACGCCGTGGGCCGTGCGCAGATGATGATTCACCTCGCTGAAGTCGTGGCCGCGACCGATTTGCCGGTCAGCGCCGATCTGGAAAACGGTTTTGGCGATGCGCCGGAAGACTGCGCGGAAACCATCCGCCAGGCGGCCCGGGCAGGCGTGGTGGGAGGCTCGATCGAAGACGCGACCGGCCGCGCCGACGAACCGATCTACCCATTCGAGGCCGCTGTCGAACGCGTGCGCGCCGCCGTCGAAGCGTCCCGCGCACAGTCTTTTCCTTTCACGCTGACCGCGCGCGCGGAGAACTACCTCGCTGGACGTCCGGATCTCGACGACACGATTCGCCGCTTGCAGGCCTACGAGGCCGTCGGCGCCGACGTGCTGTACGCACCAGGCCTCAAGACGCGCGAGGAAATCGCCGCCGTGGTCGGCGCGCTGAAGCGTCCCGTCAACGTGTTGATGGGCCTGCAGGGCGTTCTACTTAGCGTCGATGAATTGCGCGCGATGGGCGTGCGGCGCGTGAGCGTCGGCGGCTCGCTCGCGCGCGCGGCATTTGGCGCGTTCCTGCGCGCCGCGCATGAGATACGCGATCACGGCACCTTCGGTTACACGAAAGACGCGGCGAGCGGCAACGAACTCAACCAGCTTTTCGCCAAGGCCGAGGAAAAGTGGCCGACGCCGGGCTAGGCGGGCTGCTGTCCCTGATCGACAATCAGCGTAACGGCAATGCGGAAGTTATCGGTCGTTTGACCGGTACCGCCGCGATTGCTGACATGAGATCCTTTTGCCGTTGCCGCCGCGCTCGCATTCTCTTCTAACTCTTCACGGAATCATCAGGATGGACGATAAGGACATTCCTCTTGCCAATAGCAACGTCGCATATCAAACCTTGCTACGGGAGAACGGCTACACCGTCGCTAAAACGACTGTCCGCGCGGGCGGCGAGACGCAATGGCATCACCACAGCAACGTCAGTGACCGCTTTCTCGTAGTCAGCGGAGTGCTGACTGTGGAGACGAAAATCGGCGGCCTGGTCAAGAGCACAAAAGTGCGTGATTTCTTCAACGTCGATCCGGGTGTCGTTCATCACGTCAAGAACGAGACGGAAGACGATGTCGTCTACATCATGGTTCAGGCGGGAGGCGCCCCGGACATCGTGCTAGCCGGGGCTCCAGGTTGAGCGTCGGAGCCGCTGCATGAGTCGAGCGATCACAGCAAGCCCATTGCCGATGCCCTGAGCGTGGCCACCGCGCGCGTTGAGCATTCGAGCTTGCGAAACACGCTCTCCACGTGCGTGCGCACCGTGCTCGGGCTGAGCGCCAACTCCTGCGCGACTTCCTTGTTACTCGCGCCTCGCGAAATGGCGCGCAGCACGTCGATCTCGCGGGCAGAGAGGCGTGCACCTTGAGACGTGCCGCTGGGGGCGCGTCGGGCGACGGCCGCGCCGTCACCCAGCACTGCCTCCACCGCGTGGCCATCCAGCCGGCCGCTTGCCGCCTCGTCACGCAACTGCTTCGCCGCTGCGTCGGCGGAAAATGCCGCACGCCACGGACGCGCCGAGCGCAACGCGACCCACACCACCGACGCCGCCAGTATCCGCGCCTCGAGCGATAACGCCGCATTGCGCGCCGCACGAAAATAGCCGGAGCCGTCCAGCCGTTCGTACGCATGCGACGCAAGCTCGGCCGCTTCGCCGAGCGCCCCGGCCTGCTGGCCCGCGCGCCATGTCCAGTAAGGGACGAGGCGCACTTTTTCCCAGGCGCTCGGCGGCAGGCCTCGGGCCATGTTCCAGACATTGTTTGGAACCGCCGCGCGGCCAATACCGTGAATCAAACCCGCGCGATAGACGCGCCGGTGCGCCGCTTCGTCCGGCGTGAGCCGCGCACAGCCTGCCGCTGCCGTCGCGGCCACTGCGCGCGAGAAGCCGGTCATCCACGGCAGCTTCAGGTCGATCACGTCGGCGATCAATTCCGCCGACGTCGCCTGTTGCATTCGCGACGTCGTCAACGCGGCGTCGAGATCCGCAGGGGACAGCTGATCCAGTTCCGTCAGCCAGGAGGGCGCATGGCGCGCGGCGGTGTCGACGAGCCGCGCCGGATAGCGGGTGTCGGCGCGTTGTGCAAGCAGCCCGAGCGCCCGTTCCACACCATACGTGCGGGCGAAAACCTCCAGATCGCCGGCGAGCCCGATTACGTACACCGGAACCGGCACCGCCGCTCCCTCCAGGCGCGCGGGGAGCCCGTTGCCGTCCCACGTTTCGAAGATGTGCCGCAATGTAGTTTCGGTTGCGGGTGCGAGGCCCAGCATGCGCGCGATTTCGCCCGACACCTCACAGTGAATTTGCGCGAGCGGCGTGAGCACCGCGGCGACGCCGCCTAGCGCCTCGAGCGGCTCGATCCAGTCCACGCGACCTTCGAGCATCGCAACGCGGCTTGTGATGTCGTCGCCGAAAACGTCGGCGAAGCCCGCTGCGTTCGCCGTGCACCCTGACCAGCGCAGCATCGACGCCTCGCGGACGGTGTCGCATGCCGTCGCGTCGATGCCGGCGGCCTCGGCAAGGCGCGCTGCGAGCCACCCTGTGCGCAGCGAATGGTCGGTTGGCTGGCCCATGCTCAGATCGCCGATGAAGGCGAGCGCCTTCACGGAATCGAATACGCGCAGCGGCGTGTGACCAGCATCGTCGTCGATCGTTGGGGTCATGTGAACAATCACTTTGGGAACGACTGGTAACTATATGCGATCCCGCGTTTTGAGGAAGGGTCGGTCATCTGACCGATGCCGCCGAAGAGCGCGAAATGCGATGCTGTGATGCGATTGTTACCACCGATCAGACCCGACTACACACGGAGTATCCATGTCCTTCCGACTTCAACTCGTCGTTTCGGCGATTGCCCTCACGCTCGCTAACGCCTCGTTCGCTCAACCCTCGGCGGACAAGCCCGAACGGATCAGGGGCACCATCCAGTCGTATTCGGCCGGCACGCTCCAGGTACACCGGCGCAGCGGCGAAACGGTCAGCATCGCAGTAGACGATTCGACCGGCCTGAATGCGGTGAAAGCCGTACAGCTTTCGGATATCAAACCCGGTACTTACGTAGGGGCCGCCGCAATGCCAGGCGCCGACGGCAAACTCGTGGCGAAGGAAGTGCTCGTATTTCCCGAGGCCGCGCGCGGAACTGCCGAAGGTCACTATGCCTGGGACCTGGGCGCGAATAGCTCGATGACAAACGCGAACGTCGATACGGTCGTGCAGGGTACCAGCGGTCGCGACCTCAAGCTTTCGTACAAGGGCGGCAACAACACCGTTACCGTGCCCGCGAACGCACCTGTCGTCACGCTCATTCCCGCTACACGCGACGAACTGACCTCGGGCAAGCGGGTGTTCGTCGTGGCGAGCCACGGCGCAGGTGCCGCCTACAAAGGCCTGCAGATCGTCGTGGAGAAGGACGGAGTGGCGCCCCCGATGTAAGTTGGGCCGTCACGAGCGTTACGTATGAAAGCCGCTGACGAGGCGCCACCGTAGCGGAGATCAGAAAAGGAATTGCAATGAATGAACATCCCATGAATGCCAATAGCGTTCGAGAAGAACACTGGCTAACGCGTTACTACTTTATGCGGACCGCGTTTTCAGCGGTTTGGGTCGCGCTTGCTTTTTCGGTCGGGCAACGCTCACCGGAGGCGACAGCGGCTCTACTGTTTGTTTATCCCGCATGGGACGCGCTGGCCAATTACTTCGACATGTCGCGCAGCGGCGGAATGGCGGAAAGCCGCACGCAGGCAATCAACATTGTCATCAGCGTCATCACGGCGATCGCGGTAATTCTGGCGTTGAGAACCAGTATGAGCTGGGTGCTTGGCGTCTTCGGGGCGTGGGCGATACTGTCAGGGCTCTTGCAACTCGGAACTGCGCTGCGCCGCTGGAAGCGCTCTTCGGCGCAATGGGCGATGGTTCTGAGCGGCGCACAATCGGCGCTGGCAGGTGCTTACTTCATCGTGCAAGCCGGAGTGGCGATGCCCCCGGCTATCTCACGCATAGCGGGATACGCCGCGGTGGGCGCAATCTATTATCTGGTTTCCGCGGTTTGGCTCTATGCACGCCGGCTGCGCCGCAAGGTCGCCTGAACGGCGAAAAGAACTGGCCATTCTCACGACGCCATTCGCTCTGCATGTGCTTCATGAGTCGTTCGAAATTGGCCGGATGTTCGATTTCCGCCGCACCTAGAACCGCTTTATAGAGGCGAGATTCCGCTGACGCCGGCCTTGCCGCCGACGTCGGGCGAACATTCGCTTGAGAGAAAACTCGCTTCGGCCGAGTCGGACATCGAATCGTGGCCGTCCGTCGTCAAGTGGCTGCGTCGCCAACTGGCGGGCGGCAAACCGAATTCACGCTTGAATGCGCGATTAAACGCCGCCTCCGACTCGTAGCCGACCCGCTCCGCAATAGCCGTAAGCGACTGCGCTCCGTCACGTAACGCCTGTGCCGCGATTTGCAGACGCCAGCGCGCCAGATATTGCATCGGTGGCTGGCCGAGCAATTGAGTAAAGCGCTGTGCGAGCGCCGAACGCGAGAGGCCCGCTTTGCGGGCAAGTTCATCGACCGTCCAGCCATGCGCCGGTTGCGCGTGCATCAACGCGAGCGATCGTCCCACGAAACGATCGCTGACGCCGGCCAGCCATCCTTTGCGGTCTGCGGGCAGCGAATCGACACAACGCCGTACCGCCTCCACGAAAAGCAGTTCGGACAAACGACCGAGCACGATCGCGCTGCCTACGCGCCATTCGGCTGCTTCTAAAGCCGCGAGTTTCAACGATGACTCCAGCCACGCGGATCTCGCGTCGTTGCGCATGTCGATCTTGAACATACGGGGCAATGCCGACAGCACCGGATTGGTCAGCGTGTCGTCGCAGGCGAGGAAGCCGCAAATGAGCCGCGTTTTCGCGCCGCCCCCACCGTAACTCAACCTGATCACGTCGCCCGGCGTGGTTTCCAGATACTGCGACAGCATCTGGTGAGAGGGCGCCGGTTCGAGTTCGAGCGAACTGCCCATTAGATGCGCTTCACCCTGCGGTACCACGAGAAGTTCTCCGGCATCGACGCAGATAGCCGAGGAGGGGTCGTCGACGAGTCGTGCGCGACAGCTTCCTTCGGTGATGAGGTGATAGGAGACGATGCGCTCCGCACGCGGCAGAAACGACACGCACAACTCCCGGGTCGCCTCGCCGAAAACACACCAGGGTGCAGTGAAGTCTGCGCTTAGATACACCGCTCCACTTAGATGTACGAGGCGAAGTACGTCGGAAAGAGCATCCATGGTGTTGTCCATCAGTTTCGGCGTCCTGCGCAAAACGTCTGGACGACCGGTCATTCACCGATATGGCTTGCGTCCCGATACTAGCACTCACGCGAATCCGCAACAACGAACGGTAGAGCGTCGAGTTACACCATCAGGAGAACGACATGAGTTACCCAGAGACCTATCGCGGTCAATGCTTTTGCGGCGCAGTGCAATTCACCGTAACCGGGGAGCCTGCGGGCATGGGCTATTGCCATTGTGAGTCGTGCCGAAGCTGGTCGGCAGCGCCCGTCAATGCGTTCACGCTGTGGAAGCCCGAGGCGCTGAACGTTACTCGCGGCGCCGATGATATCGGCACTTACAACAAGACGCCGCATAGCTATCGCAAGTGGTGCAAGTCATGTGGTGGACATCTCTTTACCGAACATCCCGGGCTCGACCTGATCGACGTGTACGCCGCGGTCATCGCCGACTTCCCATATGAACCCGGTGTGCACGTTCATTACACGGAGTCGCGCCTTCGAATGAAAGACGGTCTGCCCAAGCAAAAAGATCTGCCGGGGGAAATGGGCGGCTCGGGTATCAGCGTCGCCGAATAACCATTGCACTCGCGGTTCAGGTTCAATTCGCCCGATCGTCGCGCGGGCCTTCTCGCAGTGCAAGTTCGCGGCGTCATCTGAATGGCAGCAACTTCGAGCATTGACTCACCGCTGCCCTTGGTTCTCAGGAGTCGTTTATGTCCGCAGTCGATTCTTCTTTTTCGCCCGTCGCAGACTTCGCTGCCGTCAAGGTCCGTCAACAGGCCGCGTGGTCGAGCGGCAATTACGCTGTCGTCGGCACGACGCTGCAGATCGTCGGTGAAACTCTGTGCGAAGCGCTTGACCTACGCGCCGGTTCGAGCGTGCTCGACGTTGCAGCAGGCAATGGCAATGCAACGTTGGCGGCCGCGCGCCGCTGGTGCGATGTCACCTCCACTGACTATGTCGCCTCACTGCTGGACGCCGGCCGTGCCCGCGCACAAGCAGAGGGTCTTGCCGTCCAGTTTCAGGAAGCGGACGCGGAAGCGCTGCCGTTCGCGGACGCCTCGTTCGATATCGTCATGTCGACGTTCGGTGTGATGTTCGCTCCGGACCAGGAGAAGGCAGCGGCTGAACTGGCTCGTGTGTGCAAACCGGGCGGCCGCATCGGCCTCGCGAACTGGACACCGGATAGCTTCATCGGACAGGTGTTCAAGACAATCGGCGTGCACATTCCGCCACCCGTGGGCGTGGCATCGCCTGCGCTGTGGGGCACGAAGGCGCGGCTGGAAACACTGTTTGAAGGCAAGACCCGGAAGATCGACGCGAACAGCCGCCATTTCACGTTCCGTTACCGCTCCCCAGAACATTTCGTCGAAGTCTTCCGCACGTTTTATGGACCGGTGAACAAGGCATTTGGCGCACTCGACGGCGAGCGGCAAGCAGCGCTTCTCAGCGATCTGATGACCTTGATAAAGAGCCGCAACCGGTCCGGCGACGCGACGCTCGTGCTGCCGAGCGAGTATCTCGAAGTGGTGGTGGAACGATCATGAAAGGCGTCGAGCGCAGCGTCGCCGTCCTGCTCGGATCCGCCTCGCGCCTCTGGTCGATCGCTTGCGTGATCGGTCTCCGGCACGGTTCGGTGATGGTTGCGTTGCCACTGTGCTCGTCGGCGTGCTTTTTCGGTCTTCGGTTCGTCCTGACGGTGTTGGGTCTTTCGGCTTGACTGCCGCTTCATTGCAATCTGCTGCTTTACCGCGCCTTCGTGCGCGGTAAAGCTCAATTCATTTCCTCATACCACGCACGCCACGCATGACGCTCATGCGGAGACGCAGCGCATTCGTGCTGTCAAAAATGATGCGTTTACTGCTGCGAAAAAACTTGCATTTCACGCGGGAAAAACTACCTTGATTAAACAAAGCAGTTCGGGCTCGGCAGCGGAGGAGACACATGCCGGCTACACGTATGATGATTGCGCGTCGCGCGGGCGTGAGCGTTGCCACGGTCGATCGTGTGTTGCGCGACGACCAGGCCGTGCGTCCCGAAACGGCAGAGCGCGTGCATCTGGCACTCGCGGCGCTGCGGGACGACCGCGCGAGTCGCGGTCGTCCGGCCAAGCTCAATTCCTATCGCGTCGCCTTCGTTCTCCCTCAAGTCAATTCGCGCTTTCTCGATCACGTCGAGCGTGACATCGCACTGTCCGCGAGCTTCTTTCGCGAGCACCGGATCATTCCGTCGTTTTACCGGTGCGACTTCTCATCTCATCGCGACACCATTGCTTTCGCCCAGCAGGTCGTCGACTACGACGCGCTGGTGCTCGTGCCGCTCGACTACCCCGCGGTCGAACGTCTTATCGAAGACACGAGCGATGCAGGCGTGCCCGTTGTCACGGTCTTCTCCGATTTGCCCGCCAGCCGTCGCGCAGCATATGTCGGCGTCGATAACCGGATCGCAGGACGCATGGCCGGTGCGTTGATGGGCCGCTTTCTCGGTGCGCGCATCGGCACGGTGGCGGTCCTGTCGGGCTCATCGCGCCTGCACGATCAACTTGAACGGCGTACCGGGTTTTCACAGGTGCTCGAAGAAGACTTCCGCAATCTGCGCTGGATCGCCGAACCGGACTTCACTGAAGACGACGACGGCGCGGGCCTCGCCGCGCAAGGTCTCATTGCGCGTCACCCGGATCTGGTCGGCGTTTATGCAACGGGCGGCGGCATTTCGGGCATCGCAAGAGCATTGCAGGAATCCGGCGACAAGGCTCGCCTCGTGTTGATCGGCCATCAATGCACCGCGGCGACGCGCACGCAGTTATCCGAACGTGCGATCGACGTGATCCTCGATCAGGACGTGCGCGGCATCGTCCACTGGTCGGGCCTCGTTGCGATCAATTGTCTTAACGACGTGCGTGGCGCGCTCGCCATTCCAGCGCCGGAAACCAGAATCTATCTTCGTGAGAATGCGCATGCCTGAAGCTCGCGACACGCGGATTGCAGTGCGAATCCGCTGAGCTCAAATACAGCACCCGGCGCATGGGCGCTGTTCCACAGCAGGTTGGAGACCCGGGAAAGACAAGGAGAAGACAAATGTTACGTCTTACGTCAGCAAGGGTAATAGCGGCGGGCATCATTGCGTTGGGACTCGGCATGGCACCGGGCGCGCAGGCACAGGACAAGCAGTTGACGCTATGCTGGGCAGCATGGGACCCGGCCAATGCACTCGTCGAATTGTCGAAAGATTTCACCACGAAAACCGGCATCAAAATGAAGTTCGAGTTCGTGCCGTGGACGAGTTACGCGGATCGCTTTATCAACGAACTTAATTCGCATGGCAAACTATGTGACCTGATCATCGGCGACAGCCAATGGATCGGCGGCGCGGCAGTCAACGGGCACTATGTGAAGCTCAACGATTTCTTCGCGAAGAACAAGATTTCGATGAACGACTTCGTGCCGGCGACTGTAGTGGGATACGCGGAGTGGCCGAAGAACACGCCTAATTACTGGGCGTTGCCGGCCATGGCGGACGCAGTGGGCTGGACGTATCGAAAGGACTGGTTCGCTCGCCCTGAATTGCGTGCCGAATTCAAGCAGAAATATAAACGCGAACTCGAACCGCCCACCACACTGGACGAACTCAAGCAAACCGCGGAGTTCTTTCAGGGCCGCAAGATAGACGGCAAGACGGTCTACGGTGTCTACATCTTCACGGAGCGCGGTTCCGAAGGCATCACAATGGGCGTGACCAATGCGCTTTACAACTTCGGCTTCGAGTATCAGGACCCGAAGAAGCCGTACCACCTCGACGGCTTCGTCAACTCGCCGGGCGCGGTCAAGGGACTGGAGTACTACAAGGCGCTTTACAAGTGCTGCACGGCGCCGGGCATGACCAACGCGTACATGCAGGAAGGGCTGGATGCCTTCAAGTCCGGCCAGGTGGCCATGCAAATGAACTGGTTCGCATTCTTCCCCGGACTCTACAAAGACCCGAATGTGGGCGGCGACAAGATCGGTTTCTTCGTCAACCCGCGCGAAACGAAGCAGTACACGCAGCTCGGCGGGCAGGGCATTTCTGTCGTCGCTTATTCGGATCATAAAGACGATGCGCTCGAGTACATCAAGTGGTTCGCGCAACCAGACGTCCAGAAGAAGTGGTGGCAGCTTGGCGGTTATTCGGCGGCGAAATCAGTGGTCGATGCGCCCGACTTTCCAAAGAGCGCGCCCTTTGCGCCGGCGTTCCTGAAGTCGATGTCGATCGTCAAAGACTTCTGGGCCGAGCCCACTTATGCGGAACTCCTGCTCGACATGCAGAAGCGGGTGCACGACTACGTGGTGGCCGACAAGGGCACGGCCAAGGAAGCGTTGGACTTGCTCGTCAAAGACTGGAACAAGGTCTTCAAGGCGGAAGGCAAGAACTAGCGCGTGTCGAGGACGGGACCGGCGGCGCCTGCACGGATGCCGCCGATGCCTTTAAAGGAGCGAGGCATGCTGGCAAACAAGCCTTTTTCGTCGGCGGGAATGAAGTCGCCGGCGGCGGCGCGCGCGCACACGCGTCTGACTGGATTGTCGGACAGGACCATTGCGTGGCTGTTCATTCTTCCAACAATTCTGCTGCTGCTCGCGATCAACATCTTTCCGTTGATCTGGGCATTGCGTCTGTCGTTCACGAACTTCAAATCGAATATGCCGAGCGTGCCGGCGCGCTTTGTCGGAATCGACAACTACGTTGACATTCTCACCGACGAAGACATCTGGTACGCAATGCAGGTAACGGCGCGTTTCGTGTTCTGGTCGGTTGGCCTCGAAGTGCTATTGGGTTTCGGCCTCGCGTTGCTCATCAACCGGCAGTTCCGCGGCCACAGCTTCTGGACCACGCTGATCCTGCTGCCGATGATGCTGTCGCCGGCAGTGGTCGGTAACTTCTGGACCTTTCTGCTGCAACCGCAAACGGGGTTGTTCAACGATATCGTCGGCTTCTTCACCGGCATTGCGCCGGGCTCGTTTCAGATGATCGGCGACGTGTCGCTCGCGCCGTGGACCATCGTGATGGTCGATACATGGATGTGGACGCCGTACGTGATGCTCATCTGCCTCGCGGGCCTGCGCTCGATTCCCGACTATATCTACGAGGCCGCCGAGGTGGATCGCGCCACACCGTGGCGGCAGTTCTGGTCGATCACGTTGCCGATGACATTGCCGTTCCTGATGCTGGCCGTGCTGTTTCGCGGTATCGAGAACTTCAAGATGTTCGACATGGTGAACCTTCTGACTTCGGGCGGACCCGGTTCGGTAACCGAAACCGTATCGATCACACTGAAGCGCGCTGCTTTCGAGAAATGGCAGACAGGTTACTCATCCGCATTGGCAATCATTCTGTTCGTGACGGTATTCGGTGCGGCGAATATTTACGTCAAGGCGCTCAACCGGGTGAAACAGCGATGAGACCGACTACCGCTCAACATTCGGTGGTGGCTTCTTCGCCACGCGGCAAGCGCTTTGCCGCTGCGATTGTCATCACTTACGCATTGATCGCGATCTTGCCGATTCTATGGATCTGCCTGACCAGCTTCAAGACGCAGGAAGATGCCATTGCCTATCCACCAGTCGTGTTGTTTCAACCGTCGATGGAAGGCTATGTGAATCTGTTCACGATCCGTTCGCGGCAAACGCCGGAATTCATTGCGAGTCTTCCGCCCGCGCAGACCTGGTATGAGCGCGACGTACGCAAGCGAAACATGGTGATTGCCGGCCCGTCCAAAGTATTGCCGCGCTTCGTCAATTCGTTGGTGATCGGTTTTGGCTCGACTTTTCTCGCGGTATTTCTCGGCACATTGGCGGCCTATGCGTTCTCCCGTTTCAAGGTGCCGCTTGCCGACGACCTGCTGTTTTTCATTCTGTCGACGCGCATGATGCCGCCGATTGCAGTCGCCATTCCGATTTACCTGATGTATCGGGCGCTCGGCCTGAGCGACAGTTACGTCGGCATGATCGTGCTCTACACAGCGGTCAATGTATCGCTGGCGGTCTGGCTTCTGAAGGGCTTCATGGACGAGATTCCGCGCGAGTACGAAGAGGCCGCGCTCGTGGATGGCTACACGCGGCTTCAGGCGTTCGTTAAGGTCGTGCTGCCGCAGGCCATTACGGGCATTGCCGCGACCGCTATTTTTTGCCTGATCTTCGCGTGGAACGAGTACGCATTCGCGTCGCTGCTCACGAGCGGCGATGCCCAGACCATGCCGCCGTTCATTCCGTTCATTATTGGCGAGGGCGGTCAGGACTGGCCGGCCGTTGCGGCCGCGACGACACTTTTCGTGGTGCCTATCCTCATCTTCACTGTCGTGTTGCGCAAGCATCTGCTGCGCGGCATCACCTTCGGAGCGGTGCGCAAATGAAACGAGAGTCCGTTTTGCCACAAAGACATTATCTGCGCCGCGGTTACAGCGAGGCAGTGTCGACCGCACTGATCGGTCTCGGCATGGCAATGCTGGTGCAGCCGTTTTCGCTGACACTGTTCACGTGGTCCTTTCCCGTGATCCTGGTGGGCGCCCTGGCGTTTGTCGTGACCAGTCATTTCCCGGACTGACGCCATGTCGACGATCGTTCTTGCCAACCTTCACAAGCGTTTCGACGACTTCGTCGCTGTGCGCGACACCAGTTTGACTATTGGCGCGGGGCGCTTCGTCGTGTTGCTGGGTCCGTCGGGCTGCGGCAAAACCACGACGCTGCGCATGATAGCGGGCCTGGAATTGCCCACCTCCGGCCAGATCCTGATAGACGGTGACGACGTGACGCAATTGCGCGCGCGTCAACGTGACATTGCATTTGTGTTCCAGATGTTCGCGCTCTATCCGCATATGACCGTGCGCAACAACATCGCTTTTCCGCTCAGGAACGAGCATGTGTCGCGCAAGGAGATCGCGGCGCGTGTGGATGCCGCCGCGCACATGCTGCGTATCGAGAACATTCTCGATCGCAAAACAGGCGGCCTGTCCGGCGGCGACCGGCAGCGCGTGGCGCTGGGACGGGCGATCGTACGGCAACCGAAAGCGTTTCTGATGGACGAACCACTCGGCACGCTCGATGCGGACTTCCGCGAACTGATGTGTCTCGAGTTGCGAAAGCTCCATAACGCGCTGGGCGCGACGACCGTTTATGTGACGCACGATCAGAGCGAAGCGATGGCGATGGCCGACGACATTGTCGTGATGAACAAAGGCGAGTTACTGCAAGCCGGACCGCCTCACGAGATTTATCACTTTCCGTCGACGGTGTTCGTCGGCAATTTTATCGGCAGTCCGCCCATGAATTTCCTCGCGGCAGATGGGGGCGTGAATGCGGGCGACGAACAAGTCCTGCTGCACGGCGCAGCAGTGCCGGTGCCGCGCTCGGAGGCTGGCGCTGAACGCGTGCTGCTGGGCATTCGTCCCGAGCATGTGACGATCGATGAGCACGGCCCGCTGCGCGGCAAGGTCATTGCCGACGAATACCTCGGTTCGCATCAGGTGCTGGTGGTGGAAACCGCGCTGGGCGTCGTGCGGGTGCGAGTCGGCAAAGACGATGGCTTGCCGGCCGGATCGCCGGTCGGTTTGTCGTTTCGCAAGGATCGCACGCTGCTGTACGACGCGCAGAGCGGCCGGTTGCTGCCGGGCGCCGCTCGCACGATTCCTGCACACGGAGAAGCTCATGGCTGAAATCCAGTTGCGCAACGTGTCCAAACGCTTCGGCGACATCGCGGCGGTGGACGATATTTCGATCGACGTGGCCGACGGCGAGTTCGTGGTGCTGCTCGGACCGAGCGGCGCGGGCAAGACCACGACGCTGCGTCTGATCGCCGGACTCGAGCGGCCCGACGCGGGCGACGTGCTGATCGACGGGACGATTGCGACGGGTGTGCATCCGTCCGATCGCGATGTCGCTTTTATTTTCCAGCAATACTCGCTTTACCCGCACCTGACCGTGTTCGGCAACCTGGCGTTTCCGCTGCGCTCGCCGAGAAGGCGCAGCAGCGAAGCGGATGTGCGCGCGCGGGTTCACGCGGTCGCGGAAATGCTGCATATGGAAGCAAAACTCGACAACATGGCCACACATTTGTCCGGCGGGGAGATGCAGCGTGTGGCGATTGGGCGGGCGCTCGTGCGGCAGCCCAAGGCGTTTCTCATGGACGAGCCGCTGTCGTCGCTCGATGCGAAGCTGCGTGAGGAGTTGCGTATCGAACTGAAGCGCCTGCATCGTACGATCGGTGCCACCATCGTCTATGTCACGCACGATCAGGTCGAAGCGACTACGCTTGCGGATCGCATCGGTATTCTCGATCATGGGCGTCTCGTGCAACTCGGCACGCCGCGCGAGGTGTATGGCAATCCGGTCTCGCTGAGCGCCGCGCAACGGCTCGGCTCTCCGCCGATCAACCTGTTGCCGCCCACACTGTTCGACTCGGCACACATGCCGGCGGGCACGGCGACCGTCGGGATTCGTCCCGAAGACATCGTGCTGCACGACCCGGCTGAAGGTCACGCGAGCGGCGCACAGGATGCACTCGATCTCACGGTGCTCGAATATTCGCCGCTGCGTCATCTGCTGATTCTGGATCGCGCCGGAACCGCCGTGGTCGCCACGACCGTCACTGAGCGCAGTTTCTCACCGGGGCAACGGGTCGGCGTGTCGTTGCCTCCGCGCAGCCTTTTATATTTCCATGCCGACGGCAGGAGGATCCCGACATGAACGGCGAAACGGTCATGGCGTGCATCGACGCTGCGTGTGCGGCGTTGAAGGAGCACACCGACGAGATTGCGTCGCTCGACCAGCAGATCGGCGATGGAGATCACATTTTCAATCTGCTGCGCGGCATGGAAGCGCTCCTTGCGGTGCGCGCGGAGATCGCGGCGCAACCTCTCGGCCCCGCGCTCGAGATCGCGGCGTCCAAGGTGCTGTCCACGGTGGGCGGATCGTCGGGTCCATTGTTCTTCTCATTGCTCAACGGTATGGCGAAAGCGTCCGCGAACAATGCAATGGATGTGGCTGGCTTCGCTCGCATCTTTGCGGCGGGGGTCGAGGCCGTTGGGCAACGAGGCAAGACCGGCGTCGGCAGCAAGACGATGATGGACGTATTGATACCGGTCGCGCAGCGCTTCGAGCAGTTGGCGGCAGAAAACGCAGTGTCTCGAACGGTGCTCGACACCTTGCCGCGAGTCGCCGAGGAAAACATGCTGGCAACGCGCGACATGCTGGCAACCAAGGGACGCGCATCGTTTCTCGGGGAGCGCTCGCGCGGGCATATCGATCCGGGCGCGCGCTCCAGCCAGATCATGATTGCCTCGGTATGCGCGCGACTCGCGCAACACAACGGACAAGGAGCATGACGATGAAAAAATTCATCAATCATGTGGACGACTTTCTCGCCGAGAGCCTGGCGGGATTCGCCGCGGCGCATAGCGACCTGGTCGTACTCAATCGTGAACCGGTGTTCGTGCGGCGCAAGGACCTGAAGCCGGGAAAGGTCGCGCTTATCTCGGGCGGCGGCTCTGGGCACGAACCGCTGCATTCGGGATTTGTCGGCCACGGCATGCTCGACGCCGCATGCCCAGGCCAGATTTTCACATCGCCGACACCCGACCAGATGATGGCCGCCGCCAAGGCCGTCGATACCGGCGCGGGCGTGCTGTTCATCGTGAAGAACTATTCGGGCGATCTGATGAACTTCGAAATGGCCTCGGAGATGTCCGAGGTGCCCAACGCGATGGTCCTGATCAACGACGACGTCGCGGTGGAGAACTCCAGCTATACGACCGGGCGCCGTGGGGTTGCGGGCGCGGTCATCGTCGAGAAGCTGGTGGGCAGCCTCGCGGAAAGCGGCGCGAGCCTCGACGAATGCAAGGCGTTTGGCGATCGCATCAACAAACGTACGGCTTCGATGGGCGTTGCGTTCTCCAGTTGCACGGTGCCGGCAGCCGGCACGCTGACCTTCAAGATCGGCGACGATGAAATCGAAGTCGGTGTCGGCATACATGGCGAGCCGGGCAGGCGGCGTGCGAAATTTGCGTCCGCTGATACGATCGCGGCGGAGTTGCTCACCGCGATAGTCGACGATCTGAAGCCGGCTGCGGGCGCGGGCGTGCTGGTGCTGGTGAACGGACTTGGCGGCACACCGCTTGGCGAGCTTTATCTGCTCTTCAATTCGACGCGCGCGTGGCTCGAAAAGCGGGATCTGAAAATCGCCCGTGTGCAGGTTGGCTCGCTGACCACGTCGCTCGAGATGGCCGGCGCTTCAATCACGCTTTGCGTGCTCGACGAACAGATGACAAAGCACTGGGACAGCGCGGTGCATACGCCGGCGCTGAGGTGGGGCGTGTAACACCGGGCGGCGGCGCGAGCCGCCGCGCTTTGTGGTCGCTTCAAGCCGCCGCGCCTCGCAAGTCCCTGATATGTTGGTAGACGGTAGCACGTCCCATCCCCAGCACATTCGCGACGTAGTTGGCCGCGCTTTTACCTTTGAAAGCGCCTTCCGCCCAAAGCGCCTCAACGATCTCGCGGCGATGGTCTCGAGTCAGGGAATTGAGTGCCAGCTGACGCTCCTGAAGCCACGCGTGAAGAAATGTGTTGATGCGTTCCTGCCAGTCGTCCTTGAATAGTTCTTCGGGCTGTTTAACCACGCCGGCGCCGGAAATCACGCGATCTATGACACTCTTGACGTCTTCGAACACCGAGATGTTGTAGTTCACGCACATCATGCCAACAGCAGTTCCGGCGTCGTCGAACAGGACGGTGCTCACGCAGCGCATCCGCCGTCCGTCCCAATTGGTTTTCTCGTAGGGACCGACCGTACCGGAGTCCGCTGAGTGATCGATTTCTTCCAGTGCAGAGTCGTCGCCCAGTTCGCGCTTTGAAAGGTTATTGGCGATGTAGGCGACCGTCTGGCTAGCGAGGTCGTGGATCACGATCTCGACGTATGGAAAGAACAGTAGGGCAATGCCATCAGCAACGCGACTGTATCGATCGAGGAGTAGCCGACGGCTGGCCGTTGTCTTAGGTTTTCGCATTTGGGTGACTGCTCGCAATTTTCTCAAGATTCGCACGGGCACAGAGTCCGCATTTTGCCACGATGGGCGCCCCCATCATTCCAGCGAGCAGGTGCCTTCATCGTCTTCATTTGGCAGCCACTTACACGCGAGCTCGCTTATTCAGGTACGTAAAGAGTTCATAGGCAATGGCGACGTCTTCAAGGCCCAGACCGATCGAGCGGAAGAACGCATGCTTTCGATACGATGGCTTGGCGGCCTTGCCACACATCAGTTCAGCGAGATCACCCACAATCGATTCGGCACGCCAGCCATGGTGCTCAGCGGCCAGTTTCATCTCGCCCGCGCTCGAGGGTGTGGTGTTGCGGTAGTCGCAGTAGACGTCCATGCTGGCAAGCCAGGCGGGTGGGACTTCGTGAGCGTTCGCCACGTTGGTACTGATAGACGTGATAAGCGCTGGCTTGTCCAGCATGCTTTCGTGCAGAACCGGTGTGCCAGAGGAGGTACACAGCGCAATCACGTCAGCGGCAGCGACACACTCCTGAATTCCGTCACAAATGGCGACTCTCTGATCGAGCGCCGCCAACTGCGCACACTTCGCAGTGTCGCTGGCAAGCTCCGGCGAAAAGATCCGGATCGACTCCCACGGCCTGACCGGTGCGAGATGGCGCAAATGAGCCTGTCCTACCGCGCCCGAACCAATGATCGCAAGGCGTGTCGCCGTGCCGCTGGCAAGCTGTTCGACAGCCAGTGCCGTTGCGCCGGCTGTGCGCTCCACCGTCAGCAGGCCCGAGTCACACCACATCAGCGGTTGTCCCGTTTCCATGGACATCAGGGCCGTCCATGCAGTGATAACGGGCTTCGCCTGCGTGACGATGTACGGCGAGAGCTTTGCACCGAACACCTTCGCATCCGCCATCACGCCGAGGTAGGTAATGAAGTCACCGGCGCCTTGCGGAAACGGAGTCAGCGTCTGCTCCGGTTGCACGGCCATGTCACTGCCAAGCGCGCGAAACATGCGTGCAAGCACGTTGCGCACGTCGAGATAAGGCAGTGCTTCCAGCACTGCGTGTTGATCGACGATCAGGGGTAACCCTCTATCTGACATGCTCATTGACTTGCGCTCCGCAATGTTGCCGGGGTCGGCGATGAAGGCATTCTAAGTCAAAACGTCCAGACTGGACTTTTATTTTAGAAAACACTTGATTTTCTGTTTGTCCAGAATAGACTGTCATTCCAGAGCAAGTGTGAGGCGACGATCCTGCCGCTTCATCCGATGTCTCAAGCCAGGCCTATCGGCCGTTGTCCATGCAGTCAACCGTCGCCGCCCGACCACACAGGGGACCTCTCATGTTCCGGAAGCTCCAGCTCTCACTTCTCCTTGTCGCTGCCGCCGCAGCTTCTCTGAGCACCGTTACCACCCAGAGCCAGGAAACCCTGCGCTTTGGCATAGAGGCGGCCTACCCGCCGTTTGAAAGCAAGTCCCCCACTGGGCAACTGCAAGGCTTCGACGTCGATGTGGGCAACGCGGTTTGTGCAAAGCTGGGCATGAAGTGTGTGTGGGTCGAGAACGCGTTCGATGGACTGATCCCGGCATTGCAAGCGCGAAAATTCGATGTGATCAATTCGGCGATGAACATCACTGAGAAGCGCAAGCAGTCGATTGAATTCACGAAACCAATCTACGTAGTGCCGATCGTGATGGTGGCCCGACGCGCCTCCGGCCTGCTGCCGGACGTGAAGAGTCTGCAGGGCAAACGTGTTGGCGTGCTGCAGGCCTCCTCACAGGAAGACTTCCTGAAGCGTCATTGGGCGCCTGCCGGCGTGACCGTCGTTCCGTATGCGGACCAGGATCAGGTCTACGCCGATCTCGTTGCCGGACGCCTCGACGCCGCGGTTCAGGAAGCACAAACGGTGCAGGATGGATTCCTCGTAAAGCCCGCAGGCCACGAGTATGCGATCGTCGGCAAGCCGCTGAGCGATCCTGCTACTCTGGGAGAGGGCACCGGTTGGGGCCTTCGCAAGGGCGACAAGGTGTTGGTCGCGAAAGTTGATGCCGCGCTTGATGCGTTGAAGAAAGACGGCACGTTGAGCAGTCTTTCGCAGAAGTACTTCAAGCAGGACATCATCGCCAAATAACGCATCGACGAGCCGGCGGAAGGTCATCGCGCAGCCCGCTGCCAGACGCACGAATCTTTCGCCGTGCGCCGTCAGGGACACTAAAGCAACTCTATGGATTTCGACGTCATCGTGCTGGGCGGGGGGATAGTGGGCGTGTCGTGCGCGCTACATCTTCAGGACCGCGGCCGCCGCGTGGCACTTGTGGACCGGCGCGCTCCCGGCGAAGAGACCAGCTTCGGCAACGCGGGGCTGATTGAGCGGGCCGCCGTGGTTCCGTACGGTTTCCCGCGGGACCTGAGAACGTTGATGCGCTTTGCAAAAAATCGTTCGACCGACCTGTACTGGGATTACCGTGCGGTGCCGCATTTCGCGACGTGGCTTGCGCGTTTCTGGTGGGAGTCTTCCGCCGAGCGATTGATGGCTGCCGCGCGGGACATGTTGCCGTTGATTGAGCGAAGCGTCACGGAACATGAGCGCTTGATCAAGCGTGCAGAGCTTCAGCATCTCGTGCGCGCTACGGGCTGGATAGACGCCTATCGCACGCCGGCAAGATTGGCGCGCGAGGCGGCGGCGGCCGAGGCCACGGCCGGTAGCTACGGTTTGCGCGTTTCAGTGCTCGATGGTGCGACGCTCGCCGCGCGGGAACCGGGCGCGGTTGACGGATTTTGTGGCGCGCTGCATTGGCAGGACCCGATGAGCGTCGTCAATCCTGGCGCGCTGACAAAAGGCTACGCACGCCTTTTCGAAGCGAGCGGCGGAGTGGTTCTTACTGGCGATGCTGCCACGTTAAGCGGACGAGCGGGCGCATGGACGGTCCAGACGACGTCCGGGCGAATCAGCGCAAAGGAAGCCGTGGTGGCGCTCGGTCCGTGGTCGGACTGCGTGTTCGCGCCGCTTGGCTATCGCATCCCCCTTCGCGTGAAGCGCGGCTATCACATGCATTACCGCCCGACCCGACCCATGCTCTCGATGCCGTTCGTCGACGCGGAGCAGGGCTATGTAGTGGCGCCGATGGAAGGGCGTCTGCGGCTGACCACCGGAGTGGAGATCGCGCGGCGCGACGCGGAACCGACGGGCATCCAGCTTGGAAGGGCGGAACGTTTTGCGCGGCCGAGCTTCGGTCTCGGCGAGCGGCTCGATGACAGTCCGTGGCTCGGCCTGCGGCCTTGCACGCCCGACATGCGTCCTGTGATCGGACGCGCAACGCGTCACACCGGGCTCTGGTTTGCCTTCGGACACAACCACCACGGGCTGACGCTCGGCCCCGCGACTGGGCGATTGCTAGCGGAAATGATGACCGGGGCACCGACGTTTGCAGATCCGCATCCGTTCCGTGTCGAACGGTTCAGTCGTTAGCGCTATGAAAACGCTTCGCTGCGATGGGCGGCGTGGCGAGATGTCCTGATCGTTTTACCGCTTACGGTGAAAACGGCTATTCGATGTATGTCCAGGGAGTGTGAGATGAAGATCAAGGATTTCGGGGTTGAGCGTTGGATGGATGAGTATGAAACGAAATGCACCTATAACCTTGCGGAGACCTGCGTCGAGTCGCTCACGGTCGACCAGTTGCTCACGCTTGCACACAAGCAGGACAGCATCCTGGACGAGTTGCGCTCGCTGAAGCTCACCTATGGCGCGATCGAAGGGTCGGCGCGCTTGCGCGAAGCAATTTCGACAATGTACGACCATCAGTCACCCGAAAATGTGATCGTCACACATGGCGCGATCGGCGGAAACGCATTGGTGTACGAGACGCTGGTCGAACCGGGGGACACCGTGATTTCAGTGCTTCCCACTTATCAGCAGCACTACTCGATTCCGGAAAGCTACGGTGCTGATGTACGCATTTTGAAGCTGCGCGAAGAGAACGGTTTTCTTCCTGATCTCGCGGAACTGCGCAGTCTGGTGAATGACAGGACACGGCTGATCGCGATCAACAATCCTAACAACCCCACCGGTTCGTTGATGGACGAGAAATTTCTAACAGAGGTGGGAAACATCGCGCGCTCGTGCGGCGCGTATGTTTTGTGCGATGAGGTTTATCGCGGCACGGATCAGCAAGGCAGCGGCTATACGTCGTCGATGGCCGACCTCTACGAGCGCGGCATCAGCACGGGCAGTATGTCGAAGACGTATTCGCTCGCCGGACTGCGTCTCGGCTGGATCGCCGGGCCGAAGGATCTTATCCGCGCAGTAGCGATACATCGTGACTACAACACCATTAGTGTGGGGATGATCGACGATCATTTTGCATCGATCGCGCTGGAGAATCGCGCGGCCATTCTTGCCCGCAACCAGAACATCGTGCGGACGAACCTTGCTATCGTGGACGCTTGGATCGCAAAAGAACCTGCTATCAGTTATCTAAAGCCGAGGTCGGGAACAACTGCACTTCTGAAGTATGACTTGCCGATGTCGTCACGCGAGTTTTGCACCGCGTTGATCGAGCAGACGGGTGTAATGCTGACACCTGGCAGTGCGCTCGATATGGAAGGCTACGTGCGGCTTGGCTACGCCAATAACCGCAGCGTGCTAGAAGCGGGGCTCGGTAGGTTGTCGGAATTTCTCGCTGGTCAGAGTCATTGAGTTGGCGAGGTGCGCTAGATCGCACCTCGGTGACCGTGGGGCCTCATGACATGCGAGCCTGAATGACCGGGTTAGTCAATGCGCAGCAGCAGTCGAGGTTCCGGGCAGGCAGAAGCGCCGCTGGCGTCGTCCACGTCGTCGAGCCTTTTCATATCCCGAATCACGTGAAAAAGTTCGCGCATTGAATCGAGATCGATCAGTCGCACAAACGCAAAGGTGTCCTGATAGGCACGCGTCCAGGGGATCATTGCTGAAGCTACGGCTTTTCGGCCTTCGGTCGTCACGACAAGCTGGCGTTTGCGTCGATCTCCTTCGTGGGCGATCGCGGCAATAAGCCCGCGGCGGAACAACGGCGCCAGATTGGCCGACAGATTCGATCGGTCCATTTCCAGTTGCGCTGCCATGTCGCCGAAAACGAATGGTTCGCGCAGATGTAGCAAAGCGAGCATGCAGAACTGCGATGCGTTGATGTCCGTATGCCGCAGTGCTTCGTCGAAATGAGCCCCGAATGCGCGCATTGCGCGCTGGGCGAAAAAGTGATTGAGCGCGAGCGCGGAGATCTTTGCGATTGCGGGCATCGACGACTCGCAATTCTGACTTTCCATATCTGCGATTCCGGCCACCTTGCGACAAAAAGAGGACATCACGCGAGCCCGAAAGTCTTCCTCAAGCTTGCATCGACGGGGCCGGAGGGCATGAAGCGGCGCACTGTGCCAAACACGCGGCAATCTCGCCTCGCAAACTGTTCGGCGGTGGCGCGTCCGATACCCGACGACACGCCGGTCACAACGACAACCGTGGAATTCGACATGAACAACTCCGTTTGGTGAACTGATGGTTGTTTAACGCGCGTCGACTGCATCCTGCGTTATCGGTTCATAACGCGATGACAGGTGATCCGGGCTCTTGTGCGCACCCGCAGGGCTGCCGGGGCGGATCTTGAACCAGATCGCGAACATGGCCGGCAGGAACACGAGTGTGAGAATCGTCCCGGCGAACGTGCCGCCGATCAGCGTGTAAGCGAGGGTTCCCCAGAACACCGAATGCGTCAGCGGGATGAAGGCCAGGATCGCCGCCATCGCCGTGAGGATCACCGGGCGCGCGCGCTGCACAGTGGCTTCGACGACCGCATTGAACGGATCGAGTCCGGCATTTTCGTTCTGGTGAATCTGCCCAATCAGGATCAGTGTGTTGCGCATCAGGATGCCCGAGAGCGCAATGAGTCCGACCAGTGCGTTGATGCCGAACGGCTGCCCGAACAGGATCAATGTCGGCACTACGCCGATCAGGCCGAGTGGGCTCGTCATGAACACCATCACCATCGCGGAGATCGAACGCACCTGAAAGATGATGATGACCAGCGTGATCGCCAGCATGATCGGAAACAGCGGCAACATGGCGGTCGTTGCCTTGGCCGATTCCTCGATGGAGCCCGCCTGCTCGATGCGATAGCCGCTGGGAAGCTTCGCGATGATCGGCTGAAGCTGCGCGGTGATAGCCGTTGAGACGTCCGGTGGCTGCAGGTTGTCGGCAATGTCGCCGCGTACCGTGATTGTCGGCACGCGGTCTCGCCAACGCGAGATCGGCTCCTCCATGCGTACATCGACTTTACCCACCTGCGACAGCGGAATACGCTGCCCGTTCGCGCCGGCCAGCGTGAAGTCGCCGAGCCGTGCAGGGTCGAGACGCACATCGCCGGCCGAACGCGCGATCACCTGCACGGTACGGATATCTTCACGCACGGCAGTGACAGGCGTGCCGGTGAGCAGGAACTGCAACTGTTGTGCGACGGCGCTGGACGTCAGTCCCACCGCCTGCAAGCGGTCCTGTTGCAAGACGAAATGCAACGCTGGTGAGCGCGTGCCCCAGTCGGTATTGACCGTGCGCATCATCGGACTCGCCTGCATCACCCGCTCAACTTCAGCCGCGATTCCACGCAGCTTGTCCGGGTCCGGACCGGTGACGCGATAGGCGACCGGAAACGGCGAATACGGCCCGAACACGAGTTGCGTGACGCGCACGCGTGCTTCAGGAACAAGACCGTCGGCGATGGCTCGACGCAGTCGCGCTTTCACTGCATCGCGTTCCTCCTGACTGTCCGTGCGGATCACGATTTTCGCGAACGATGGATCGGGCAGTTCCGGTCCCATGGCCAGGAAAAAGCGCGGCGCACCTTGCCCGACGTAAGCCGTGACGATCCTGGCTTCCTTCTGTCCGGACAACCATGCCTCCACCTTTTGCGAGGCGGCGCTGGTCTGTGAAATCGATGTGCCATAGGGCATCTGCACTTCGACCAGCACTTCGGGACGGTCAGAGATCGGGAAGAACTGCTTCTTGACCACGCCCATGCCGAGGATGGCCAGGGCGAAGAGGGTAACGACCGAACCGGCGACCAGCCATTTGCGTGCGATGACGCGCGTGAGCATCCGACGGAAGCGGTTGTAGCGCGGCGTGTCATAGATTGCGTCGTGCCCGCCATCGACCTTTTTGAAGTCGGGCAGCATCTTCACGCCGAGATAGGGCGTGAAGACCACGGCCACGACCCAGGATGCGATCAGCGCTATGCCGACGATCCAGAACATGTTGCTCGTGTATTCGCCTGCGGTGGACCTCGCGAAGCCGTTGGGCATGAAGCCGACCGCCGTCACCAGCGTGCCCGACAGCATGGGTGCGGCAGTATGGCTCCAGGCATAGGCGGAGGCGGCCACACGGCTGTAGCCTTCCTCCATTTTCACCACCATCATTTCAATAGCGATGATCGCGTCGTCCACCAGCAGGCCCAACGCCAGGATCAGGGAACCCAAAGTGATGCGGTCGAAGTTCTTGCCGGTCGCGGCCATCACCACGAACACGACGGCCAGCGTCAACGGCACGGCGGCGGCAACCACGAGGCCCGCGCGCCAGCCCATGCTCACGAAGCTCACGAACATGACCACTAGCAGGGCGACGAAAAACTTGAGCATGAACTCGTCGACCGCCGAATGAATGTTGACGGCCTGATCGGTGACTTTCGTCAGACTCATGCCCAGCGGCAGCCCGCCGTTGATTGCGCCGACCTCGCTGTCCAGTGCCTTGCCGAGATCGAGCCCATTCCAGCCGTCGCGCATGACGATGCCGAGCAGCAGCGCGGGTTCGCCGTTGTTGCGGATCAGGAATGTCGCCGGATCTTCATAACCGCGCTCGACGGTGGCAATGTCCGACAGCTTCAGCGTGCGGCCCTGCACGACGACCGGCGTGTCGCGGATCTTCTGCAGGTTGTCGAAGGCGCCGTCGAGGCGAATGAACACTTCCGGACCTTTGGTCTCCACCGAGCCGGCCGGCGTCAGCGCGTTCTGGCCATTGAGCGCGGCGAACACGTCCTGCGGGCTGACACCGAGCGTTGCCAGCCGGTCATGCGAGAACTGGACGTAGATGCGCTCGGCCTGCTCGCCGATGATGTTGACCTTCTTCACCCCCGGCACGTGGAGCAACCGCTGGCGCAGCGTCTCGCCATCGCGCACGAGCAGCCGTTGCGGTTCGCCCCGCGCCTTCAGTGCAAAAAGCGCAAACGTGACATCCGCGTATTCGTCGTTGACCATCGGGCCGATCACGCCAGCCGGAAGGTTGGCTGCCTCGTCGCCGATTTTTTTCCGGGCCTGGTAAAACTCCTCCTGCACTTCCGACGGAGGTGTGCTGTCGAGCAACGTCAGCGTTGTGAACGCCAGGCCGGGCCGCGTGTAGGTCTCGGTCCGGTCGTACCAGCGCAACTCCTGCATACGCTTTTCGATTTTCTCGGCGACCTGATCGTGCATCTCCTGAGCGGTAGCGCCCGGCCATACACTGACGATGGTCATCACCTTGATGGTGAACGCCGGGTCTTCGGCGCGGCCCAGCTTGAAGAACGACAGAAGCCCGGCCAGCGATATCAGGCAGATCAGGAACAGAGTGATGGAACGCTCGCGCACGGCGAGCGCCGAGAGATTGAATCGGCCTTCGCTCACGGACGTGCTCCTTCGTTCGCCATCGCGACGGCCTGTCCGGACACGCGCACCTGCTCGCCTTCGCGCAGCAAATGGGCACCGAGGGCAATGACGCGATCGCCTTGCTTCAACTTGCCGGACACGCGCGCACTGTCGTCGCCCAGGTGAAGGACCGTCACCGGCCGCCATGCAACCTTGGCCGGCTCGCCGTTGACGACCCACACGCCGGACCCTTTGCCTGCGTCGAGCACCGCGCCGATCGGCACCTGCATGCCGTCCTGGAGCGCCACGCGTGTGTCCGGTATCTCGATCGTGACGGTCGCGCCTAGCGGCGCGTCGGCCAGCGCACCCTGCAACACATAACGCGCTTCGAAAGTGCGGGTACGCGGATCTGCCGTATCAGAGAGCTGGCGCAGCGTGGCTGGCACGCTGGCGCCGCTGTCGCCGAACAGGGCCGCCTGGGCGACCGACCCGATGACGGGACGCAGAGTTTCCGGAAGCTGGATCACAGCCTCGCGACGGCCCGCGTGGGCCAGTCGCACCACGGGCTGTCCGGCGCTGACGACCTGGCCCGGTTCGGCCAGCGTTTCCATCACGACGCCATCGCCGTCCGCCACCAGATCGGCGTAGCCCGTCGCATTGCGCGCCACGTCGGCGTCAGCCTCGGCCGCGCTGAGCTGCGCCTTGGCTGCGTCGGCGGCCGCCTTGGCCTGGTCGTAGGCCGAAGCCGAAATCGCACCCGTGCCGCGCAGATCTCGATACCGCGCCTCGTCCTGCGCGGTCTGTTGCGCTCGCGCCCGCGCAGCGGTGACCGCCTCCTGCCGGGCCTGTGCGGCCAGCTTGAGATCGATGGGGTCGAGGCGCATCAGCAGCTGGCCGCGCTTGACCGTTTGGCCGGCGTCCACCCGTCTCTCCAGCACCTTGCCGGAAACACGGAAACCCAGGTCGCTTTGGACGCGTGCCGCGACGGTCCCCGTGAATGAGCGGGACGCGGGCACGGCGCGCTGAACGATGGCGGTGCGCACCAGCGGCACCTCGGTGCGTGGATCAGACGGTGCTTTTTCGCCGCAGGCCGCTAGCGCAAACGGCAGCGCACAGGCGAGTGCGGAAGTGGCGAGGCGACGCGAGAACATGAAAGTCCCATCAGTGAGGTGATGAAGGACTTCATTCTGGTTCTAGTGACCAATTAAGTCAAGAGTCACAACTAGCGATCGCGTTAGGGCGACAGACTTCGCAGTACCAGACTGGACAGCTGTGCAGGCGCGACATCGGTGGTGTCGCGGTTGTACTGCAGAAGCAACGGGTTGAGATAAGGGCGCAATACCAGGTAGATCGCCATCGCGGTTTCGTCCAATGGTGTCTTGCGCTCGAAGTCTCCGCTTTGCCTGCCCTCCTGCAGAATTTCCTGGAGCAACTGCTGAACGCGTGCTTCATAGGCTTGCACGGCCTGCCAGTTTTCCGTGGCGGCCGACGCTGCGATGTCATAGAGCTTGCGATCCCGGAAAAACAGCCTGAGGCTCGCATCGGTAAAGACTTTGAAGATCCGTCGTAACTTCTCAGGCGGCAGATCGGTCTCTGCGACGGCTGCACGCACCTCGCTTTCGATTTCGCGCAGGCAGTTGATGCAGATCATCTCGCCAATGGCCTGCTTGGACTCGAAGAACTTGTAGATATAGGCCTTGGAAAAACCGATTGCCTTGGCAAGGTCGGAGACCGTTGTTTTCTCGTAGCCATACCGGCTGAAGTGCTCGGTAGCGGCGGCAACGATCTGGTCCCGTACTTCGTGATCAGCCGGGCCGCGCGCGGGAACTGCGGAAGGCGTGGGAGTGTTTTTCATGGACTAAGCATACAGGAATGGACAACTAGTGACTATTTCGTATTATAGTCACAGTCAGAATCACGCAGAGACGCTCATGCTACCCAAACATCTCCTCGCCGCGCTCATTGCTGCCAGCCTGTCGGCGGGCTGCGCTGTCGGTCCCGACTATAGCCGGCCTGATGTAGCCATGCCGGACCATTTCCTGGGCCAGGCCGCGGTAGATCACCGCCAGGCAGCCGGGAGTGCAGACTTGATCACGTGGTGGACGGGTTTCGGCGATCCGCAACTCGCACGATTCATTACGCTCGCGCTGGAGCAGAACCTGGACCTCGCGCAAGCCGCCGCGCGCGTCTCGCAGGCGCGCGCGGGACTCGGGGCAGCGAATGCGGCGCTGCTGCCTTCTGGCAATGTCAGCGGCCAGGCGGCCCGGGTCTACCAGTCGGTTGAAACTCCGCTGGGACGTGTCCTGAATTCAACGCCCGGTTTCGATCGCTACGGCAACGACTACGAAGCCAATCTCAGCGCGAGCTGGGAACTGGATGTGTTTGGCGGCCTGCGCCGCGGGCGGGAAGCGGCACTTGCCGACTATCAGGCTTCAGAGGCGGGCGAAGCGGCCACGCGCCTGGCTGTGGCAGCGCAGACTGCCGACATCTACATCACGATTCGCGGGTTGCAGGCTCGTCTGCTGGTGGCCCGCAAGCAGTTGCAGACGCAGCAGGATTTGCTCTCGACCATCAACCTTTTGTACGGAAAGGGGCTCGCGGCCGATCTTCAGGTGAGCCAGGCCGAAGGCGCGCTGGCGCAGGTGAAGGCATCCATCCCGGTGCTGGAGGCAGGTCTCGATGCGGCCATGAACGCGCTGGACGTGATGCTGGGTGCACAGCCCGGCACGCATCGGGCGGAGCTCCTCGAAGGCGGCGATATCCCGGCCGCTCCGCGAATCGCAGGCACCGGATCGCCAGGCGAGTTGCTCAGGCGTCGCCCCGATCTGATCGTGGCCGAGCGGCGCCTCGCTGCATCGAACGCGCGTATCGGCGTGGCAATCGCTGAGTATTACCCCAAGCTGTCGCTCAGTGGACTGATTGGGAGCGCCACCTCGGTGGCCAGCGGCAACCTGTTCAGTAGCGGCGCCAGTCAGGGCGCCGGCGTGCTGGGTCTGCGCTGGCGTCTGTTCGACTTCGGGCGCATCAATGCGCAGATCAATGCAGCCAAAGGACAGGACGCCGAGTTGCTCGCCGCATACCGGCTTGCCGCATTGCACGCAACGGAGGACGTCGAGAATTCTTTCTCTGCACTTGTGAAGCGCGAGGAGCAGGCCGCCGTTCTCGCGCAAGGTGTGAACTCGCTCGGCCGGGCGCGAGCCGCCTCGTTTGCGGCCTACCAAAAAGGTGTCGTCAGCCTGATCGAGGTCCTGCAGGCCGACGACAACCTGCTACGCGCGTCGGATGCGCGGGTGCAGGCGCAAACGGAATCGGCACGCGCAGCGGTTGCCGCGTTCAAGGCGCTCGGAGGAGGGTGGCAACCTACCGATCCGGGGGCCGTTGCAAGCCGATAGGACTACCGCTGCCAGCCGGCTGCAGTCGGCACTTCCGTTTGCAAAAGGCTTCCTTGAGCGCCGCGTTCTCGTGTTCCAGCTCACCGATACGCGAAGCCGTGCATCCATGTCAGCGATGCGAAAGCGCCTGCGCCGACTGAAGTAGATCGTCCAGCATCGACTGACGGCGTTCCGGGTCTGTGTCGCGGCCCGTCATGAAGCACAGCGCCGCGATCGGTATGCCCGCGCGGTCGCGAACGGGCGCGGCCATGCAAAGCCGGAACGCGTTGGACAGGCCTTCCGTGCAGCAATAGCCAAGTGCTTTCGCGTTCTGCACATCGCGCATGAATTCATCGAAATCGATGCGCACACCGTTGTCGAGCACGAAGTCATCTGCAGGAATGAGGGTGCGGATGGCGTCGGCGCTCATGTGACCGAGCAGCAGGCGTCCCGTCGCGGTCCACGGAATCGGTACACGCACGCCGATATCCGAGCTGATGTTGAACGGCCGCGCACTGTTCTCCGATAACACGACCGAGTACTTGTTCCCTTCGAGCATGCACAACTGCGTGGTCTCGTCGTACTTGCGAACGAGCGCGAGAATAGACTGATGCGCGCGGCTGATGAGGTCGTTGTGCGTCGCGTAGTCCGAGCCGTAGTAGTGCATCTCGCGCCCGAAGAACACATTGCCATCCGCCGATGTTTCGAGCCAGCCCACTTCGGTGAGAATGGCAACGAGTTCGTAGATGCTTGAACGCGGCGAGCCGGTCGCTTCGATCAGCTCGCGCATCGTCATGGGCCGCTGCGCCTGATGCAGCTTTCTGAAGATATCGATGACACGGTCCACGCCTCGCGCGCGCGACGATTCCGTTACTGCCATTCGTTCACCCTTCAATGATCGAGCACACGGCTGAGAAACTGCCGCGTGCGTTCGTTCGACGGGTTGACGAAGATTTGCTCCGGGTCGCCTTGCTCTGCAATTACGCCCTTGTCCATGAACAGGACGCGGTCCGCTGTCTTGCGCGCAAAGCCCATTTCATGGGTCACGACGACCATCGTCATGCCGTCGCGCGCGAGGCCGCGCATCACTTCCGTCACTTCGCCGACGAGTTCGGGATCGAGTGCGGATGTGGCTTCATCGAAGAACATGATGCCGGGTTCGACCGCAAGTGCCCGCGCAATCGCGACGCGCTGCTGCTGTCCGCCCGACAACTGGCTCGGATAATGCGACGCGCGATCCGCGAGCCCCACGCGGTCGAGCGAATCCATTGCGCGTTTGCGGGCATCGGCGGGCGACATGCCGCGCGCCTTGATCAGCGCAAGGGTGACATTGCCGAGCGCGGTCTTATGCGGGAACAGGTTGAATTGCTGAAACACCATGCCGACGTGCCCGCGAATTTCTCGCGCGCGCTTCGGATCGTGCAGGGGCACTTCGTTGACCCACACTTCGCCGGAGTCCGTCGTCTCCAGTCCGGCCATGATGCGCAGCACCGTGCTCTTGCCCGAACCGGATGCGCCGATCAACACGAGTACTTCGCCTGCGCGCACGTCGAGATTGATGTCGTTGAGAACGCGCGTCGCGCCGAATGACTTGCTCACGCCCGACAGCGAAATGACGGGCTTGTTATGAATGGAATCGCTCACGTAAGTCTCCGGCGGTCATGATGGCGCACCCATTGCGAAAGCGGGAAGCACACGACGAAATAGATCAGCGCGACGAGTCCGTAAATCTCGACCGGCTTGCCGACGCGGTCCACGATCGCCTGGCCACCGTGCATCAGTTCGGACATGCCAATCATGCTGACGATCGACGTATCCTTGATGAGGGACAAATACTGCCCGACGAGCGGCGGCAACACGATGCGTCCGGTCTGCGGTAACACGACCGAAGTGAAGGTCTGTGTGCGCGATAAGCCGAGAATCTGCGAGACTTCCCACTGTCCCTTCGGCACTGACTCGATGCCCGCGCGAAAAACTTCCGCGATATACGCGCCCTGATACACGCTCAACCCGATCACGCCCGCGGCAAAGACATCGATTGCATAGCCGAAGTACGAGACGCCGAAGTAGATGAACATCAGCGTGATGAGTACGGGCGTACCGCGAAACAACTCCGTATAGAGCTTCGCGATCCGGTCCGTGCCCCACGGCCCGAACGAACGCAACACCGCAGCGAGCAGGCCGATGAGCGTGCTCCCCACGATCGCCGCGATCGATAGGAGCAGCGTCGTCACGAGACCTTGCAGCAAAATTGACAGACTGTTTTTCAGCAGTTCGAGTGACATGACTCAATCCCTCATGCACGGTTCGCACGACGCAGCGTGAATCCGGCCCAACGCGCACCCGGCCTCACGATGAGCGGAGGATGAAACATGCGTGCGCCGAGTTGACTGGCGATCCAAGACAGCACATTGCTCAGCACCAGATACGCGACGAGCACGACCGCAAACGTCTGGACGTACAGGAGCGTGCGCGAATTGATGACGGTTGCGGTGCCGGTGAGTTCGGGCAATGCAATTGCCGACAACAGCGAAGTGCCGAGCAACAACTGAATCAGATAATTGACGATGGCCGGATACACCGCACGCGCCGCCTGCGGCATCACGATCTCCTTGAAGATCTGCCCGCGTTCCAGCCCAAGAATGCCGGCTGCTTCAATCTGTCCGCGCGGCACCGATTGCATGCCCGCGCGAAATACTTCCGACAGATACGCTCCCACGTTCACGCCCAGCGCGATGACACCGGCCCAATATGCATCGAGCGCAATGCCCATCGACGGCAAGCCGAAGAACACGATGAAAATCTGCAGCAGCACCGGCGTATTGCGAATGGCTTCGACGTAAGCTCTCGCGATGAACCGCACGATGGCCGACGGCGACATGCTGGCAAGCGCCGCGATCAGCCCGAGCGCGAGCGCCAGCACGAACGACAGCAATGTGACCTGCAAGGTCAGCCAGCCGGCCTTCAGAAACTCGGGGACGTAGCCCCATAGCGTCAGCCATTGATAGTTCATCTGCGCCTCCGCTTCAGAACTGCGGATTGAGCGGATATCTCGGATCGACGCCGAACCACTTCTTGTACAACTGCGCATTCAGCTTCGATGCATTGATGTTGAACAGGAACAGGTTCAGATAGTTGAGCCACGCCTGGTCGCCGGCTTTCACGCCGAACGCGTTGTACTCGAGCGGCACGAGTGCTTCGTTCGTCACGGTCAGTTCCGGATCGAGCTTCGCCTGATACGCAAGGAAGTTGTTGTCCTCGATCATCGCATCGGCCTGGCCCTGCTTGACGGCGAGAATGGCCGCCTGCGAACTGTCGTATTCCTGAATCTTGACGGGGATGCCCATCGAGCGGACTTCGTCGCCGTTGGTCGAGCCTTTCACCGTGGCGATGGTGCGCCCGTTCATGTCCTTCGCCGACTGGATGCCGCTGCTCTTCTTCACGAGCATCGCTTCGCTCGCGACAACGTACGGCGACGTGAATTCAACGACCTTCGCCCGTTCGAGGTTGCGCGTGAAGTTGCAGAACACGACATCGACCTTGGCGGTCTGCAGGTTCGGGATGCGGTTCGCGCTAGTCGTGTTCACGACTTCGAGCTTCACGCCCATTTGCTTCGCCAGTTCCTTGGCAAGGTCGACGTCGTAGCCGTCCGCATTGCCGTCTTTGTCGTAGAAGCCGAACGGCGCGAACGTAAGGCAGTCGCCGACGCGCAGCGTGCCGCGCTGAAGCACGGCTTGAAGCGTCGATGCAGGCGCCGCCGCCGCTGGACCCTGCTCGGGCGTCGCCACTTTCGTGCAGGCGGAGAGCGCGAGCAGTCCGCTCACAGCGGTTGCGGCAAACAGCAAGGCGGCCTTGGCGCCCTTGGTGGCGAGCTTCATGTTCAGGTCCTGATCGAGGGGTTGGTCTGAGAACCGCTCCCAGCGTGGCCTCGCGTTCGCGACATTTACCGTCGAAGCACTAGGTTGTCCGATATATCGGACAGTTATCTGGCGAGCCGGATTGATGGCCCAGTGTTGGACGCTAAAAAGGGCCGCGCAAGCGGCCCGAACCCTTATTGCTTCCGGAATTTTGTCGGGCTAGCTAACCATCGCGTTCGCGCGTTTGTCTAGGGAGCCTGACGATTTTTTGCGCGGCCGACGATGCGCTGGTCCCAAGGTGGCTGATCGCCGAACGCTTCTGCCAGATAATCGACAAAGCGGCGCACTTTCTCCGGTATGCGCCGCGCGCTCGGGTACACCGCCTGGATTGCAAGTTCAGCAGCATGATATTTCGGTAAGAGCGCGACCAGTTCGCCCCGGCGGATATGCTCGCCAAACACAAACGTGGGGCCATACGCGATTCCAGTTCCTGCAACTGCGGTGGCGAGCAGCATTTGAGTGTTGTTGGCAGCCATTCTGCAAGGACCATCGATCAAATGCGCGCGCTTCTCCGCGTCGAACAAAGTCCAGTCACCTGTCGACACAGCTTCGCTGAATGCAAGGCGCTGCGCGCGACGCAGATCATCGGGTGTCCGCGGCGTTCCGTGTCGTTCCAGGTAGGCAGGCGAAGCGCACACGACCATTTTGCAAGGCGCGAGACGCCGCACCACAAGACCCTCGTCGCGCAGGCGTCCGATACGGATCGCCACGTCAACGCCGGCATCGATGAGATCGATATAACGATCTTCAAGCTGTATTTCCACATTCACTTCGGGATGATCGTCCAGGTAGCGTCCGACGACCGCACCCAAATGCATCGCGCCAAAAGTGACGGGAGCCGCAACGCGCAGCACGCCTCGCGCAGCGACCTGTGAGTCACTTGCTTCGCGGTTTGCTTCGTCGAAAGACTCGAGAATGTGCTTACAGCGTTCGTAGTATGTCTGCCCCGTATCGGTAAGACTCAGGCGGCGCGTTGTGCGATGAAACAGCCGCGCGTTCAGTTCCGTCTCCAGCGCACTGACATGCTTTCCCGCCATGGCTGCCGATAGTCCGAAACGTCTCGCGGCTGCGGCGAAGCTGCCGTCCTCCACGGCGGCAACGAAAATACCAAGACTGGTCAATCGGTCCATTCGCCATTCCAATTCGATAATCACGTTATCGACTGTACGTACGGAACACGGAATTATCAAGCTACGGGTTTGAATCTACGATTTGTACTTTCCCAAACAGAAAAAGGTTCGAACATGGAAATCGAAACGAACGGCACGCGGATTCATGTGTCGCTGCGTGGCAGCGGCAACGTGGCGCTGGTCTTCCTGCATTACTACGGCGGCTCATCCAGGACATGGGATCGGGTTGCTGACGAATTGTCGGATCACTACCGTGTCGTCGCGCCTGATCACCGCGGCTGGGGCCGTTCCTCTGCACCGGCAACCGGTTACGGGATCGCAGACCTTGCCGACGACGCCGAGGGTGTAATTGCAGCGTTAGGTCTGCAGCGTTATGTGTTGGTCGGACATTCGATGGGCGGCAAGGTAGCGCAACTCATTGCGTCGAGACGGCCAGCCGGGTTGATAGGTCTGGTCCTCGTTGCGCCGTCGCCTCCGTCTCCGACCTTGCTTACGGAAGAGGCGCGTGCAACTTTGGCAGGCGCGTATCAATCCCGTGAGTCAGTCGAGTTCGTAATCGATCATGTGCTCACGTCCAGGACAATTGATGAGGAACTCCGGGCACAGGTGATTGACGATAGCCTGAGAGGCGCGCCGCAGGCCAAGGCGGCATGGCCCAACGTCGCGATGAGCGAAGACATTACAAAAGAAGTAGCGTCGATCAACGTGCCGACGGTTGTCATTTCGGGCGAACTTGACCAGGTCGATCGCATCGCAACGTTGCAGGCTGAACTGCTTCCCCGCATTCCTCATGCGGCCATGCAGGTCATCCCCGCAACCGGGCATTTGTCGCCTCTGGAAGCTCCAGGAGAGGTCGCGCAAATCATTGCCGGATTCGTTAAGGCAGTCGTAGATGAGCTTGTCGTGTGACCGTGTCGACGACGATTGACGGGAACAGCATCATGACGATCACGAAGGCGTCGGCGCTCACTGTCTTTCCCTCGCAGCAGGAATAGGAGCTATTCCCCGCCCGCTACTTCCGCGTGAGGTCGCGCGAGCGGAGGATACGCATCAACCAATGCACGAAATCATTGGCTCTCATGCAGCAGTACCTTTCGGCCGCCCAGGCGAGAGGATCGCTTCCAAACCTATCTGTTGAGGAAAACCATGACCCAAGCTCTGAAAGGCAAACTCGCCCTCGTTACGGGCGCTTCGCGCGGAATCGGCGCAGCCATTGCGGCACGTCTTGCGCATGACGGCGCATCGGTGATCGTTCACTATGCGTCAAGTCAGGCGCGGGCCGAAGCGGTCGTCAAGGAGATCCGCGATGCCGGCGGCGAGGCTGAAGCTGTGGGCGCCAACCTGTCGGAGCCGGAAGGCGTCAAAACACTGATCGATTCGTTGAACGGTGCGTTCGGTGGCCGCTTTGAGGGGCGGCTCGACATCCTCGTGAATAACGCAGGCACGGTCGAGTATGGACCGTTTCTCGAGTCTTCCGAAACGTCGTACGACACGCACTTCAACCTGAATGTTCGGGCGCCGATCGAGCTGGCAAAAGACGCGGCGGCACGAATGGTGGCGGCGGGCTGGGGACGCATTATCAACGTGGGCTCGGCCTTTGGCGAAGCCGCGCCGCTACCTGGCGTGACGCTCTACATAGCGTCGAAGTTCGCTCTCAGAGGCTTCACTCGCGGGTTATCTCGCGAAGTCGGCAAGTACGGCGTGACCGTGAACGCCGTGCAGCCTGGTCCGATCGACACAGAACTCGCTCCGCAGCCCGGCACGGAAGATCACGCAACCATGACGAAGCTCGCAAGCGTGGGCCGTTTCGGCAAGCCGGCGGAAATCGCGGCGGCCGTAGCTTATCTTGCCAGCCCGGAAGCAGGCTATACGACCGGCGAGAGCCTGACTGTCGACGGTGGATGGATTGCCTGAAGCGGGCTGCCAAGCTGAGTGCTATCCGAATGTCGCGTGCATTTTGGAAAGCGTCGAACGGGTAAGAGTGCCAACGCGTGCTGACTGAAAGCGCGTGAAAAAAGCCCGCCGGGCGGAGTGGCCGGCGGGCTCCGAGATCCGAACCTCGGCGACAAGTCCGGAGGATTCGGAAGGATAACGAACTACAATGGCTGGACCAACCGCCTGGTCTTGCCACTGCGCTTCCCTTGTATGAAGCTGTCAGACACTGCAGTGCATCCGTCATGCGATCCGGGATTACGACTCCCGATCCGTGGACTCACGCCTTGGCAAGCTGCAGGCCGCCGAAATTCTGGATCGTGGGGATCTCGACTTTCGTGTACGTGTCAGTCTGCGTGACGGGTGCGACTACGACGCCCGGGCTGGCGAAGCCGCCGCCATAGGCAACATTGCCGTTGCCGAAGTTGTAGTTGCTGCCGCCGCGTACAGCGGACAAGGCCTTGGCGGACAGTTCTTCGGTATGGGCGATATCTTTGATGGTCAGTGAGGTCATGGTAGGTCTCCTGGAGCTGTTTCAGTTTCGGTTTAAAGAGTGTGGTTCGACGTGCAAGCGGGGAGAGCGCACCTCGACGGGATCTAACGGCATCCGCTGTCAGCGCGACTCTCTGCGGCGCTTAACTTACGCCTTGGCAAACTGCAGGCCGCCGAAGTTCTGGATCGTCGGGATCTCGACCTTCGTGTACGTGTCCGTCTGCGTGACGGGTGCGACCACGACGCCCGGGCTGGCGAAGCCGCCACCGTAGGCAAGGTTGAGGTTTCCTGCGTTGTAGTTGCTGCCGCCGCGTACAGCGGACAGAGCCTTGGCGGAAAGTTCTTCGGTGTGGGCGATGTCTTTGATGGTCAGTGAGCTCATGGTAAATCTCCTGTGAAGGTCTTCGGTCCGGATGGAAGAGCACTATTTGTCGCGCTCACAGGGGTATTTGCATAGGGTGTGCCAACGTGAAGCGGGCAAGCTGGCAAAACTCGCGTAAGTCACGGAATATAAAGGAAAAAATAAAGTCTTCCGCAAGCTTTTTCATGCGGTTGCGGGCGCGAGGCAGCAAAAGGTGTCGTGGGATAGCAAACACGTTTTGGCTGAGTGTCTGCCTTGAGTGAACGGCCGCGGATTCAGGCAGCTTATTCGTTCGAATGACGGGGACTCGTCGCTCCGACGGCACACAACGGGCCTTTGTGTTTGCCGATCGTGGTGGGAGGACGACGTTCCCGAGCCGCACGCCGGCGCAACCGACGCTCCCGCAATCCCGCACCGCGCGAGCGCATCCGCAACAAACCCCGACGCCTTCATGTCCTCGACGAAGTCACGCAGCGCTAACGCCGCCGTTGCTTCAGACGCTTTTTCGTTGCGCTCACGTCCGGGCAGTTCGAGCAGATGCAAGCGCTGCCTCGCGTGTTCGATATAGCGCTCGCGATGCTGCATCGACCGGTATGAAACATCGATGACGTATGCGGCCGTCCGACGACCGCATACGTCATCGTATCGTCAAGCAGATTGAGGAGGATCACCTGATCAAGGGCGCACGCGGTCGCCGACCACGAGCGGCGCTCCTTCCGGGCTCTGTAGCGAATGGGCAAAGCTTTCCGAATCCGCCCGACGGCGATCGGCAAAATGCCTTAAAGTGCTATCGCGCCATCGGTAAGTAAAAAAGACATGAAAAATATCATTGCCTCATTACCGGCTGAATTCGATATTCACCCGCTGCGAGTGGAGTTTCGAAACAAAGATGTCGAACGGAATTTCCAGGCTCATCACTTGCCACGCAATCAGGCAACATTGCGTACGACGCTTGTTTTTTGTTCCTTCTTCTACCTGGCGTTCGCTCTGACCGATGCCAGTGTTCTCGGTTATACGAGCGAGACGCTGCTGTTGTTTTTCGCCCGGATGTTCGTTGCGGTCACCGCGATGACCGGGCTGTATCTGGCGCGCACGCGGCCGGCATCGAGTGCAGTGCTTCAGCTCGCCGCAACTGCCGCTGAGATCGTCGGGATGGGTACGTTCATGCTCATCGTGCAGCATCGGCCCGGCGAGATACCTTGGCATGCGATGTCCTTCAGCATCATGCTGATCGTTGTCTATGTCTTCATTCCGAACCGGCTGATCGTCTCGCAGACCATTGCCTTTTCCGCGACGGCGCTCTTCATCATCGTCGTCTCGAGCATGTTGACGCTCAGGTTCTCCGACATGCTGACCATGTCCATGTTGCTTCTGCTGACAAACAGCTTCGGGCTGGTGGCGGCGCGCCGTTACCATCGACTGTGGCGCGATGAATATCGCGTGAGAGCGCTTTTGACTGATCAGGCAATGAAGGACCATCTGACCGGGTGCTATAACCGGCGCCATTTGCATGATGTTCTTCTTCCGACCGAACTCAAGCGGGCCCAGCGCCACAGGCTTTCGTTCGCCGTCATCCTGTGCGACATCGACCACTTCAAATCCATCAACGACACGTTCGGCCACCTGTGCGGAGACGCTGTTTTACAGAATTGCTCTGCGGTCCTCCACAACTGTGTTCGTCGGCAGGTCGATTGCGTCGTTCGCTACGGTGGCGAGGAGTTCTTGCTGTTGCTGCCTGAAATGGACAAGACGGACGCGGTGCGTCTTGCCGAGCGCTTGAGGCTTTCTTGCGCGCAAACGCCGATCGAAGTTGGCGGACAGAGCGTTGCAGTCACGGCGAGCTTCGGGGTACTGGCGGTGGATCTCACATCCGGTGACGCAGATGTCACAGAAGAAGCCATCATCGCTGCTGCGGACAAGCTGCTATATCGTGCGAAGACAGAAGGGCGGAACAACATTCAGGCGGATAGTTTGCTTGACGGGATGGGCAGGCGTCCGGTTTAGAGGGTGCTTCTATCGCTCACGGATGGGCGGCATCGGACCCAGCTACGGCCAAACACCGCCCCAAGGGGCAGGAGTCGGCAACATCTCGCGCCAGTCGATCACGAAGCCGACTCCCTGCAACAGCTACGCGTCCATCCAGCTGACATGTGCGCTCACCACGCGCCATCCCTCCTGCGTTCTGATCCAGGTCTGACTCTGCCTGCCGACACGCGGCTCGTTATCGCGCCGAAACTCGATGTTGGCGACCGCAAACGAATCGCCATACGTAGTGACGACACGCGCCACGACAGTCCGCGCGAGCCCCTTGCCGGGGCGCGCGGCGCGAAATGCACGGATCGCGTCGTATCCGTACAGGTTTTCCGTCGCGCCGTATCGGAGCGTGTGCGGCGAATCGAAGAACAGCGTGTCGAGCATGGCGACGTCATTGGTGACGAGAGCCTGCTCATAGGTGTCGAAGGCCGCGTTGACTTCGGCGAGCACGTCGGGCCGGTTGATATCGTTCATCGCTGCGCTCCCGCATGGGCGGCCAACTCGCTGAACGGCGGCGGAGGAGACACGGCAAGCTGTGCGGCTTCGAGACGCCGCGCCGCTTCGAAAGCGAGATCTTCGCGCCAGGGCGCGGCGATCAGTTGCACGCCGACAGGCAGTCCGCCGCGGGTTCGCATTGGGGCCGCAACGACAGGCAAGCCCAGACATGAAACAGGCTGCGTCAACATGCCCAGATTGGGCCTCACCGCGAGCCGCTCGCCGTTGACCTCCATGAACTCGTCGCCGATGCGTGGCGCAACGACAGGCGTGGCCGGCGCGATCAACACGTCATAACGCTCGAAGAGTTCGAGCACACGGCGCCGCAACGCCGCGCGCACGCGCTGCGCCTGCACGATCCACGCGGCGGGCAGCAGCGCACCCGCGATCAGCCGATCGCGCGATAACGGCTCGCGAGCGCCATAGTGCGTGCGCAGGTTTTCCATGTGCAGTTGACCGCCTTCCGCGGCAGTGATCAGGAACGCTGCACCGCGTGCTGCGTCGGCGTCCGGATACTCGACGGTATGCGTGGCTGACAGCGCATTCGCGGCGGCATGCGAGGCTTCGCGCGCATCATCGTTTGCGTAGGTGTCGAAATAGCCGCCGAGACGCGCAACGCGGAGCGGGCCCGGACGGGTGTCAACGGATTCGAAGCCGCGCTGCGCACAGGCCGGGTCGAGCGCGTCCGTGCCTTGCAGCGCATCGTAGACGGCCGCGAGGTCGTCCACGGTGCGTGCGAAAGCGCCCATGTGATCGAGGCTCGCGACGAACGGCCATGTGCCGTGCCGCGACAGGCGGCCATAGGTGGGCTTGACGCCGAACACGCCGCACAGCGAAGCGGGCACGCGCACTGAGCCGTTTGTGTCGGTGCCGAGCGTGAGCGGCACGAACCCTGCCGCGACGGCCGCCGCGCTGCCGCCCGACGATCCGCCCGCCGTGCGTGTCAGATCGTGCGGATTGCGGCACGGTCCAGCGTGATGGTTCTCGGTCGTGAAGCCGTATGCGAACTCGTCCATATTGAGCGCGCCGACGAGGATCGCCCCCTGCGCGCAGAGGCGTTCGACGAGAGTCGCATCTGCCGCGGCGGGCGGTGCGTCGGCCAGCACGCGCGAACCGGCAAGCGTCGTCACCCCAGAGATGTCGAACAGATTCTTCGCCGCAAACGGAACGCCTGCCAGCGGCGGCAAGTTGTGGCCGCTGGCGCGGCGGGCATCGAGCGCGTCGGCTTCGGCGAGTGCGCGTTCACGCGTGACGGTGGTGAATGCGTTGACCTGCGTGTCGTAGGCGTCGATACGCGCAAGCGTCGCTTCGATCAACTCGCGTGCGCTGAACGCACCTTGGGCGTACGCCCGCGCAATGGAGAGGGCGCTTTCGGCGCCGCTGCTAGAGGGTGTCATGGGCGAAATACCGGAGCGGGTTCGTCATTCGTGTCGACGGGATAGGCAAGGACAGGCGCTGCAAGCTGCGCGATGCGCGCGAACTGGGCTTTCACCTGCGCGGCGGCTTCGGCGGGAAGCACCGGGAAATGCAGTGCGAGCGCGGCGTCGACGTAGCGCTCGAGTGCGGTGTCGAAAGAAGAGGACATGACGTATCCGTTCACGAAAGAGTGGGGAAGAGTTCGCGCGCGCGAGCGATTAACGCACGGTCGCTGCCGCGAGGCCCGATCAGCGACAGCGCGAGCGGACGTTCGCTGTCGTTCGCGACGGGCACGCTGACTTGAGGCAAGCCAGCAAACGCGGCGATCGTGTTCATGGTGAGCGCGTCGCAATAGAACGCGTTGATCAGTTCAGGCCTTTCCTGTTTGCTCAGCAGCGAACGTGGTGTGGTCGGCAGCACGATCAGCGCATCGCCCACGATTCGCTCGATGCGTTGCGCGAACGCTTCGCGCATCGCTCGACAGCGTTCGACTTCGGCGGCGTCAAGCGTTTTGAGGCGCGCGAAGCGTGCCGCGATGTCGGCGCCGAAGCGCGGCGCGTTCGCGTCGATCCACGCGCCCAGCGAAGCAGCGATCGAATCGTCCTGCAATTGCTGGTACACGTGCAGCCAGCGCGATCGCTCACCCGCGAAGACTTCGACCTCGTCGTGGGTGGGGAAGAGATCGCGCAGGCGCTGTGCATCGTCGGGCTCGTTAGCTGCGCGGGCCTCGAATGCTTCCTTGCAATGCACAAGGGACAAAAGTGCCTCAACAGCAGGCACTCCATCGAGCAATACGTCCGCGACGCGCGCGAGCATCTCGCCCGTGCGCGCAAACCAGCCGACCGTGTCGAAGCGCGGCGCAAACGGCAACACGCCTTCGAGCGCCGCGGCATCGTAGGACGGCCGGATACCCCAGAGCCCGCAGAACGCGGCAGGCACGCGCACCGAGCCGCCGGTATCCGTGCCGAGCGCGAAGTCCACATCAGCGCTCGCGACGGCTGACGCCGAGCCGCTCGAGGATCCTCCCGGCAACGCGTGCGGCCAGCGCGGATTGAGCGGCGTGCCGTAATGCGCGTTGACGCCTTCGAGGCTGTAGGCGAGTTCGTCCGTGATGGTCTTGCCGTCCACGCTCGCGCCCGCTGCCAGCAGCCGGGCGACGCAGCGCGCGTGACGCGGCGCGGGCCCATGGGTGGCGAGCCAGTCGGGATTGCCGCCGCCGGTCGTTGCACCCGCAACGTCGATCAGATCCTTGACGGCAAAACGCAAGCCGTCGAGCGGACCGCTCATCGTCGCGCCAACCTGCAAACGCGTGCCTGGAATGAACGCGCTCATGCGGCGGCCCCTTCGAGCGCAGCGCCGAATTGCAGCGAATCCGCCACGAAGCCGAAGCACTTCTTCACGTTCCAGATGCTCGCCTCCGTGCAGAACGCGGGCGACGAGGTCGCGCAGCAATCGCTCAGCATCACGCAACCATAGCCGAGGAAGTTGGCATCGGTGAGGGTGTGCATCACGCATTGATCGGTATTGACGCCCGCGAAGAACACCGTACGCGTGCCGAGATTGCGCAGGATGCTGTCGAGCGGCGTGTCCCAGAAGCCGCTGATGCGGTACTTGTCCACGCAGATGTCCTGCGGCTCGATCTTCAGTTCGTCGACCACGGCGGCGGCCCACGAATCTTTCTCGAGCACCCGCGCGCCATGCTCCGGCAAGGGCTCGCCGAGGCCGATGCCGGTGCCTGTCGGCTTGTAGAGATGAAGCTGGTTCGGCGGCATGTTGGCGAGATCGGGCCGGTTGCCCCAATTGACCCAGATCACCGGCACGCCACTGTTGCGCACCACGGGAAGCAGGCGCTGCAACGGTGCAATCGGCGCACGATCCGCACCGAAATCGCCCCCGATGTGATCGACCCAGCCGCCTTTGGTGCAGAAGTCGTTCTGCATGTCGATGATCACGAGCGCCGATTTGCCGATGTCGAAGCGCACTTTTTGCGGTTCGGAATCGAGCACGCCAATGCGCGGCGCGGGCGTCGGCGCAGCCATGTCGACGAGCGTGCCGGTCGCGGTCCAGCGCGTGTGAGCGAAGGCGCCGAGTGTGCCTTCCGTGCTTGCCAGGTCTGGGTTTGCAGCGAGGTTCATGGAGTTCTCCGGAGCGTCTTGCGGGTGTTGTTCGAACGTCGGTCGAGGATTGCCTTGCACGGTCTCCACGCGAACAACCGGACGGCGAGCGCCTGGCGTTTCGGGCGAGACGGATCGCGCATTGGCATCGAAGTTGCAACGTGCATTTCAGTCATGAATAACCTACTTACCGAAATTCAACGCAAAAGGAGTGCCAATGATGGTCAGTTCACAACAGGCATCGCGTGCGAGACTGCGCCGCCATCTCGTGTCCCGCTGCCTCGTCACGGCAGGGATCGTCGCGCTCGCCGCGCCTTCGTTCTTCATTCCCGCCGCGCACGCCGCCGATGACGCGATGCGCGTCGGCGTGCTGATTCCCGGTTCGAAGACCGACAAGGGCTGGATGGAATCGGGTTATGACGGCGTCGTGGCCGCGCAGAAAGAGTTTGGCCCGAAGCTGAAGACGCAGGTCATCGAGAACATCAACTACGCGGACATGGAGCAGGCGCTCACGAATCTCGCGAGCCGGAATCAACTGGTAATCGGCATCGGCGGACAGACGCAGGCCGCCGTGCTGAAGATTGCGAAGCGCTTTCCCAATGTGAAGTTCTCGATTGTCGGCGGCAACAAGGGCGACAACATGCCGCCGAATGTGGCCGGGTACGACGTGAAGCAGGCTGAAATCGCATTCGTTGCGGGCGCTGCCGCCGCGATGCTGTCGAAGAACGGCGCGGTGAGCTATGTCGGCGGCATGGAGATTCCGTCTATCGTCAACGCAGGCAAGGAGTTCGGCAACGGCGCGCACTACGTGAACCCGAAGGTGAAGTACTTCGAGGCCTATACCGGCGACTTCGACAACGTCGCGAAAGCGCGTGAAGCAACCGCCGCTGCGGTCGCGCAGGGCGCCGACGTGCACTACCACATTCTCAATCTCGGTTTGCGCGGGCTGGAGCAGGCGGCCAAGGAGAAGAACACGCATATCATCGGCAGCTATACGGACCGTTGCGGCAGCGATCCGCTGTACGTCGCGTACAGCATTACGGGTGTCGGCTATCAGGCGCAGTACGCGATCGAGCAGCTCGAGAAAGGGCAATGGCAGCCGGGCTACAAGGCGTTCGGCCTTGCGATGGGGCCCAAGGCCTCCGGCATGGTGATCTGCAAATCCACACCCGCGATGGATGCGAAACTCAAGCAGATCGAAGAAGACATCCTGAGCGGCAAGATCAAGGTCTCCGAAGGATGAGCGGGCTCGCTGCCGCCGCCGCGCGCGCGGAGCCGATTCTCTCGCTGACGGATATCGGCAAGCACTTTGGCTCGTTTACCGCGCTCGAAGGCGTGTCGCTCGACCTGATGCCAGGCGATGTGCACTGCCTGCTCGGCGAAAACGGCGCGGGCAAGTCGACGTTGTGCAACGTGATCTTCGGCGTTCATCAGCCGGACGCGGGCGCGATGCATGTGAATGGCACGCCCTATCGCCCGAAGAATCCGCGCGAGGCGCTGTCGCACGGCATCGCGATGGTGCATCAGCATTTCAGTCTCGTCGACGACGCGAGCGTGCTCGACAACCTGCTGCTCGGCCAGGCGCGCGGCTGGCTCAACCGTCAGCGCGAGGCGGCGCGGCTGCGCGAAGTGCTGGAGAGCGTCGGGCTGACGTTGCAGCTCGATGCGAAGGTCGCGGATCTGTCGGTGGGCGAGCGGCAGCGCATCGAAATCGTCAAGTGCCTGATGCGCGAACCGCGTCTTCTGCTGCTCGACGAGCCGACGGCGGTGCTGCTGCCTGCCGAGATCGACGCCTTGCTCGATACCTGTGAGCGTGTCGCGAAGCGGGGCTGCGCCGTGGTGCTGGTCACACACAAGCTGAAGGAGATCTGCCGGATCGCCACGCACGCGACGGTGTTGCAGTCGGGCCGGGTGGTCGCGCGTTCGGCGGCGCCATCAGCGGAGATCGATCGGCTCGTGCACGCGATGATTCATCGTCCGGATCACGAGCGCGGCGAGACGGACGACGATATGGCAAGCCGCCTGTCGCTTGCGGAATCGCGCTCGCCGTATTCGCGGCCGCTGACGGAAGAAGTGCTGCAGATCGACGGACTGAGCGCGCGCGATGCCGAAGGCGTCACGCGTCTCGAGCATTGCACGCTCGTCGTGAATCGCGGCGAGATCGTCGGCATAGCGGGCGTGGAGGGCAACGGGCAAAGCGAACTCGGTGCGGTGCTGGCAGGCATGGCGAGCGCATCTGCGGGACGCTTCTTCGTTGCGGGGCAAGACATGACGCATGCGAGCCCGCGCGAACTCACGCAGGCGGGCGTGGGCATCGTGCCGGAAGATCGTCACGCGGTGGGCTGCGTGACGGGCATGAGTGTCGCCGACAACCTGCTGCTCAATCATCTGGATCGCTACACGCGCGCCGGTTTTTTGCGCCGCCGTGCGATGCGCGCCGCCGCGCTGGATCTGATGCAGCGCTTCGACGTGCGGGCAAGCGGGCCCGACGCGCTGTTCGGCGGGCTGTCCGGCGGCAATCAGCAGAAGGCCGTGCTGGCGCGCGAGCTGACACTCGATCCGCTGCTGTTCCTGCTCGCCGCGCAGCCGACGCGCGGACTCGATGTCGGCGCGGTCGCCGCCGTGTACTCGCACATTCGCGCCGCGCGCGATCGCGGCGTGGGCGTGTTGCTGATTTCCTCGGAACTCGACGAACTGATGAGCGTCGCCGATCGCATCGTCGTGCTGTATCGCGGCCGCATCATGGGCACCTGCACGCCCGAGGCGAGCAATCGCGGCCGCATCGGCGCATGGATGGCAGGCGCGGGAGAACCTTCATGAATCCGCATATGAAGTCGCAGACCTTGTTTGGCGCCGCGCACGGCGTGCAAGGCTGGCGCACGCGTTTGCCGCATTGGCGCGTCGCCGGCGTGATCGCAGCGGCCGTGGCCGTCGCGATGCTTGCCGCGCTGCTGTTGATCGCGCTGATGGGCGTGCCCGTCGGCGATGCGCTCGCGGCCTTTGCCGACGGCGCATGGGGCTCGCCGTATGCGATCGGCGCGTCGATCAATCGCAGCCTCGCGTTCGCACTCGTCGGCACGGGCTTTGTGATTGCGAACCGCGCGAAGCTCACCAACGTGGGCGGCGAAGGACAGATCGCGATTGGCGGCATCGTCGCGACTGCATTGAGTCTTTACGGCGGTTGCTCGCACCTGCCGCTGGGCCTGTCGTTCATCGTGCCGATGCTGGGCGCGGCGATGGCGGGCGCGGTGTGGGGCGGCGTGCCCGGCGTGCTGAAAGCGAAGGCCGGCACCAATGAAGTGATCAGCACCTTGCTGCTGTCGTTCATCGCCGTGTGGCTGCTCTACTGGTGCGTGCAGAGCGAAGCCTTGCTGCGCCAGCCGATGAGCAACGCGGCGACCCTGCCCGAATCGCTCGAAATTCCGGACTTGACCAAGCTTCCGGCTATCTTCGCCGCGAGCGGCATGAACCTCAATATCGGCCTGCCGGTGAGCGTCGCGCTCGCGTTCGCTTCGGCAATTCTTCTCACGCGCACACGCTTCGGACTGTCGCTGCGCGCCGCGGGCCTCAACGCGATCGCGGCAAAACGCGCGGGCTTGCCGATCGCCTCGTCGATCGTGGGCGCGCTCGCGCTCGCCGGTGCGTTCAGCGGCCTCGCCGGCGCACTGATGCTGCAAGGCGACCAGTACTCGCTGAAAGCAGGCTTCTCGTCGGGCTACGGCTTCGACGGCCTGGTGGTCGGCCTGCTCGCGCGCGGTTCGATCACGGGCGTGTTCGCGGCGGCGCTGCTGTTCGGCTTTCTGCGCTCGGGCGGCATCAACATGGAGATGATCGCGCAGGTGCCGTCGGCGCTCGTGCTGATCGTGCAGGGCATCGTCACGATCGCGCTCGCGGGCGGCGCGATGTGGCTCGACAGGGGAGACGCACGGCAATGAATCTCGAACTTCTCGCGGTATTCGCGGGCGCGTCGATCCGCCTTGCTGCGCCGATGATGCTCGCCTCGACGGGCGAACTCGTGAGCGAGCGCGCGGGCGTGCTCAACATGAGCGTCGAAGGCATGATGCTGACGGGCGCGTTTCTCGGCGCGACGTTTTCGTGGCTCACGGGCAATCCCGTCATCGGCTTGTTGTGCGGCATGCTCGGCGTGATTCCGCTCGCGCTGCTGCAGGCCTTTCTCAGCGTGACGATGCGCGCGAACCAGATCGTGACGGGCATTGGCATCAACATTCTGGCGCTCGGCGGCACCACGCTCGCGTACCGGAAGATTTTCGGCGAACGGTCGAGCGCGGTGATCCCGGGGCTCGCGCATTGGTCGCCGCCCGTGCTCGGCAAGATTCCCGTGCTCGGCGAGCCGGTCTTCGGGCAGGTCTGGCTGCTATATGCGGGGCTTGCCGTGCTGATCGGCACATCCGTCGTGATGCGGCGCACGGCGTTGGGCGTCGCGCTGCATGCGACCGGCGTCGCACCTCGTGCGGTGGATCAGTCGGGACTCGGCGTCGCGCGGCTCCGCTACGGCGCCGTGGTGTTTTCGGGCGTGATGTCGGCGGCGGCGGGCTGCTTTCTGTCGATCGGCGATATTCACACGTTCACGGAAGGCATGACCAACGGCGCAGGATATCTGGCGATTGCCGCGATCATCTTCGGCAACTGGAAGGTCGGCCGCACGGCGCTTGCGTGCCTGCTATTCGGGGCGGCGACGGCCATGCAATTCCAGCTGCCGATGTTCGGCCTGCATGTGCCGACGGCGCTGCTGATCATGCTGCCGTATCTGCTCGCGCTGGTGGCCGTGGCCGGCCTGATTGGCCGCCAGTCCGCGCCGCCCGCGCTCACCCAGCCGTTCCGGCGCTGACACGGCGCGAGCGCTCGGGGCGCGGCGGAGTACCATAGCGATTCGCCGCGCCATCTCCCCACTTTGATCGATACCATGCCACGCAACGCCCCTGCATCCAGCGCACGCTCCCGGGACACGAAGGAAGCGCCAACGCGTCGCCAGCAGCTTGCGGCGAAGACACGCGAGCGCATCTTCCGGATCGCGATCAAGGAGTTCGCCGACAAAGGCTTCAGCGGCGCGCGCGTGGAAGGCATCGCGAGCCGCGCGAAGGTCAACATCCGCATGATCTATCACTACTTCGGCGGCAAGGAGATGCTGTACGTCGAAGTGCTGGAGCATGTGCTCGAGCGGCTGCGCGAAGCCGAACTCGCCGTTGCGCCGGACGTGCAAACGGTCGAACCCGTAGCGGGCATCATCAAGCTTTACGATTTCATCGAAGGGCACTTCGCCGCGCACCCCGAACTACTGTGTCTGCTGTCGTGGGAGAACCTCAACCGCGCGCGCTACCTGAAACGTTCGAAGGCCATTCCGGAGATGTCGTCGCCCGTGCTCGACAAGCTGCGCACGCTGCTCAAGCGCGGCGAGGCCGCGCGCACGCTGCGCAAGGGGATCGACCCGCTGCACATGTACGTAACGCTCGTGAGTCTCGCGTACTTTCACAAGTCCAATGCGTACACGCTCTCGCGCATGTTCGCGACGGAAATGCTCGAGCCTTCATGGCAGGCTGCGCACAAGGCGCAGGCGCACGAACTGGTGCGCGCGTTTCTCGCCGGCGCACACGTGCCGGAACTGGCGGCGCATGCCTGAGCGGATGCCGCACGTTGCGTGCGGCGCGCTTCAACGAACGCTTGCCCGCTTGCGCGCGATCGACCGCGCGATGAGCAGCCCGCCAATCATTACCAGCAGCGAGATCAGGGTCGTCATCGTGCCGAGCGCGTAAATGACGGGGGTGGTCACCGATGTCGTCAAGCCCTGCAATTCGAGCGGCAACGTGTTCTGATCGCCGATTGCCTGCGAGGTGCGGGCGATTTCGTCCCAGGACAGCGTAAAGCCGAACATCGCGACGCCGATGACGGAGGGCCCGATGATGGGAAGCACGACATTCTTGAACGATTGCCACGGCGAGGCCCCGAGATCGCGCGCGGCTTCTTCGAATGCGGGATTGAAGCGGTTGAACACGGCGAACATCACGAGCAGGCCGAACGGCAGGGTCCAGGTGAGATGCGCGCCGAGCGCGGACGTGTAGAGACCCATCGACGTCGTCCAGCCGTCTGCGAACGACGGGAAGCCCCACGCGTTCGCCAGATACTTGATGAGCGTGTCGAGCAGACGGAACGTCAGCCCGATGCCGAGCGACACGATGATCGACGGCATGATCAGACTCGCAACCGACACGTAAAAAACCGCCGTGTCGCCGCGAAAGCGGCGCCTGAATGCGAGGCCCGCGCTCACCGAGAACAGGACCGTCAACACGGTGACGGCAAGAGCGAGTTTGACTGAACGCCCGAATGCGGCCCAGATATCGACATCGCCGACGCCGTCGCGCAAGACGGCGAACCAGTGTAGCGACACACCGCGCATCGGAAAGGTCAAGCCGCCCTCGGGACCCTGAAAAGACAGAATGAAGATCGTGATGACCGGGCCGTACAGAAACAGCACGAAGAGCCCGAAGAGCAGGGCGAGCCAGTAGAAGCTCGCGGGCCGCTGCTCGCGGTGGCGGGCGAGAAGTCGCATGTCACAGTTCCTTTCTGATGTCGACCGCGCGCGTCAGCGTCCATACGATCATGAGCACCACGGCGAGCAAAATGATCGCGTTGGCTGCCGCGGCGGGGAATTGCAGATATCCCGTTTGCACCTGGATGATCTTGCCCACCGAAGCGATCTGCTGCCCGCCCATGACACCGACGGTGAGGAAGTCGCCCATCACGATCGTGACGACGAAAATGGAGCCGATCACGATGCCCGTCTTCGACAGCGGCAACACCACGTCGCGGATCACCTGCCAGCTGCTCGCACCGCCGTCGCGCGCGGCTTCGAACAGCGAGCGGTCGATGCGCATCATTGCGTTGAAGATCGGCACGATCATGAAGAACGTGTACAGATGCACGAACGCGAGCACGACGGAGAAGCTGGAATACAGCAGCCAGTCGAGCGGATGATCGACGAGATGCGCGGACATCAGCGCCTGATTGACGAGCCCGTTGCGGCCGAGCAGCGGAATCCACGAGATCATGCGGATCACGTTGGAGGTCCAGAACGGAATGGTGCAGACGAGAAACAGCACCGTCTGCATCGCGGTCGTGCGAACGTGAAACGCGAGGAAATACGCGATCGCGAAGCCGAGCACGAGCGTCACCGCCCAGACGATCGCGCAGAACCTGAGCGTCGACCAGTAGGTCTTGAAGGTGACGCACACATCCGTCAGCGAGCCGCAACCGTCGAATATCGCCGCGTAATTCTTCAACGTGAAGGCCGGGATGATCTGATACTCGTTGAAGTCCCAGAAGCTCACGATCAACGTGATCACGAGCGGCACGATGAAGAAGAACGCGAACGTCAGCGTGAGCGGCGTGGCTTGCAGCCAGGCGCTCACGCGTCGATGGCGCGCGGGCATTTGCTTCGTTTGCTGCAGATAGTCGACCGAGGCCATCGTTACACTCCGGGCTGATGCGTGAGGACCGTCATGCCGCGATGAATTCGTTCCACTTCTGAACCATGTAGATGTTCTCGTCCATCACGGCGTTCCAGCACGCAATGGCGCCCATGCGCTGGTTGTACGAGCCGCCATCGCGCACGCTGCCCGCCTTTTCGAGCAACTGTCCGTCGGGTGCCTTGATGTCCTGCGCGGCGGGCTTGCCTTCCATCCAGTAGTCCCATTCGTAGGCCTGCATATGCGACTTTGCCGTTTCCGTGACGCCGGGGTAGTAGCCCTGGCGCATCAGATAGGCGCCCGCCCAGCCGTCCTGAAACCAGTTGACGAACTCATACGCCGCGTCGAGCTTCTTGCCTTGCAGCGAGCGTGGAAAGCCAAAGCCCGATGCCCATGAACGATAGCCTTCCTTGAGCGGCTGGAACTTGCAGGCGATGCCCATCGTGCGCACTTTCGTGACGGCGGGCGACCACATCGACTGGATCACGACTTCGCCCGAGGCCATCAGGTTCACGCTCTCGTTGAAGTCGCGCCAGAATGCGCGGAACTGGCCGGCGCGCTTCGCTTCGATCAGTATCTTGATGGTCTGGTCGATTTCGGCTTTGGTCATGTTGCCCTTGTCGCCGTACTTCACGCGGCCCGTCGCTTCGATCGCCATGGCCGCGTCCATGATGCCGATGGCGGGAATGTTCAGCAGCGCGGCCTTGCCCTTGAATTGCGGATTGAGCAGATCGGCCCAGCTCGTCACGGGACGGGCGATCAGATCGGGGCGGATGCCGAGCGTGTCGGCGTTGTACGTGGTCGGAATGAGCGTCATCCATTCCGTCGGCGTGGTGGAAAACTCCGTCGAGCGCGCGCCCTTGAGGAACATCACCTTCTTCGGCGCGGTGCCCTGATCGCCGATCTTCTTGCCGTCCACTTCACCCTTCGTGAGCACGGGGGTGATCTTGTCGGCGAGCTTGATGCGCTTCGCGTCCATGCCCGCGAGCGTGCCCGCGGGAATGAGTTTCCTGAGCGCGAAGTACTCGGTGTCGACGATATCGAATGAATTGGGTTGCGTGATGATGCGCTTGGTGACGTCGTCGGTAGTCACGGGGATGTATTGAATCTCGATGCCCGTGTCTGCCTTGAACTTCTTTGCGATCTCCGCGCTCTGGTTGACGGCCGTGCCCAGGTAGCGCAGCGTGATTTTTTCTTGTGCGTGCACATACGGAAAACCCGCGATGCCCGCCGCCGCGACGGCGCCCTTGACGAACGTGCGGCGTGACATGCCCTTGCTGACTGTCTCTTCTTCAACGTGTTGCGCGGGTGCTGCCAGCTTGTCGTCGTTCATTGCTTTCTCCTCGAAGGATTATCGTTGGGTTGTGATTTTGGGCATTACGCCGCGAGCGGATGGGCGTTCTGCTCGTCCCACCAGACAGTCACGCGCGCGTCCGGTCCGAGACGTTGCGGGTCGTAGTCGGCGTCGCTCATCAGCGAGACCAGCGCGGGCGAACCATCCAGCGGATCGAGCGTGATGCGCAGGTGCGTGCCCTGGTACTCCGCTTCGCGCACCGTGCACGCGAGCCCGCCGATGCGGCTCAAGCCGCTTTCGCTCGCACTCGTGCCGGGCGTGACGCCTTGCGGCGCGATGCGCAGACGGTCGGCCCGTACGGTGAAGAGCCGGCCGTTCGCGCCGAGCACGTTATGGCCGCCGAGAAAGCGCGCGACGAATTCCGTGCGCGGCTGGTTGAAGACCTGGAACGGTGTGCCCGTCTGTTCGATATGGCCGTGACTCATCACCACCACGAGATCGGCGAGTGCCATCGCTTCTTCCTGTGAATGCGTGACGTGCACGAAGGTAATGCCGAGTTCCTTCTGCCAGCGTTTCAGTTCGGCTCGCATCTGCACGCGCAGGAAGGGGTCGAGCGCCGAGAGCGGTTCGTCGAGCAGAAGGCAGCGCGGTTCGTTGAGCAACGCGCGCGCGAGTGCGACGCGCTGCTGCTGGCCGCCCGAAAGCTCGGCGGGCCTGCGGTGCGCGTAGGCCGACATCTCGACGAGTTCGAGAAGTTCGCCGGCGCGGTTTCTGCGCACCTCTTTGGCGACGCCGCGCATCTTGAGGCTGAACGCGACGTTGTCGAGCGCGGACAGATGCGGAAATAGCGCATAGCTCTGAAAGACCATTGCCGTGCCGCGCGAGGCAGGCGGCTCGCGCGTGACATTGCGACCGCCGATCAGCACGTCGCCGTCGGACACCGACTCGTGACCCGCGATCATGCGCAAAGTCGAGGTCTTGCCGCAACCTGACGGACCGAGCAGGCAGCAATAAGCGCCGCCTGGAATGCGCAGGTCGATGGCGTCCACGGCGAGCGAATCGCCATAGCGCTTCGATACATGCACGAGCTCGATGTCGGCTGGGCTTGCATGAACCACAGTGGATGCCGGCTGAACCATGAAGGTTTGTCCTGAGTGTAGACACGAGTGGAATACGGCGAGCGTGCAGGGGCTCGGCGCATGCAGCCCGGGGGCTTTTGCAAGTCGTATGCCATTCGCGATGGTGTCGACCGCGAGCGGGACGGGGAGCGAGCGCCACCGTGCCTGCTGACCGCATCTGTCGACACGTTGGCGCGCATATTGCACACGATCGCAGGCCCCGATCGTCAGCACTTGCCGATGCATTCCGTGTGCGATCGCAGTGCAGATTTCGTTCGGATTGGGGCACGAACTAACCAAACCGGATCATTCACACGTGACAATGAACGACGACAAGCGAGAGCCGTGTGCTTCGTTGGGTTTCCTAAAGACACATGGCCGGTTCGACTATCAGCCGGTTCAAGAAGGCAACGGCTACGCCTGGCCGAACGGCGCTCGGCTCGCGGTCTACCTTGGCTTCAACCTGGAGCATTTTGCGTTCGGCGAAGGGCTGGGCGCGGCGCTCGGGCCGCTGTCGCCACAGCCTGACGTGTTGAACTACAGCTGGCGCGAGTACGGCAACCGCGTCGGCGCGTGGCGGTGCATCGAATTGTTCGACTCGCTCGACATGCCGGCGGGCACGCTCATCAATACGTCGCTGTACGATCACTGCCCCGCGCTGATCGACGCATGCGTGGCGCGCGGCGACGAACTGATTGCTCATGGCCACACGAACGCGCAGCGTCAAAGCGATCTGGATCGGGACGACGAGCGCGCGCTGCTCGCGCATTGCCGCGCGCGCATCCGCGAGTGTTCCGGCGTCGTGCCGGAAGGCTGGCTGTCACCGTGGATCTCGGAGTCGCATGCGACTCCGGACCTGCTTGCGGAAACGGGCTATCGCTACACGCTCAACTGGTGTCACGACGATCGCCCCGTGCGCATGCACACGGGCGCGGGACCGCTCTGGTCGATTCCCTATCCGCAGGAGTTGAACGATCTGCCGATGATCATGGCGCGGCAGATGGACATGCGCGATTTCGCGGACATGATCGTCGACCAGTTCGACGAAATGCTCGAGCAGACCCAGCGTACGCGCGAGTCTCAGGCGTTAGTGATGGGGATTGCGCTGCACCCGTACATCGTCGGCCAGCCATACCGGTTGCGGCATTTGCGCCGAGCGCTCGCGCATGTTGCCAACGCGCGCGACGACATCTGGCTCACCACGCCCGGCGCAATTGCGCGTCATGTCGAGGAGGCCGTGCCCGCACCGGCGCAAGCCGCATGAGCACCGTGCGTGCGGTTGCGCGGAACGGCCAGCGCGACGAGGTGAGCGCGGATGGACGGATCTATCAGTCGATCTTCGAAGGGGTGTTGAATCAGAGGCTTACGCCTGGTACCAAGCTGCCCGAGCCGGAACTGTGCGCGCTGTTCGGCGTGGGCCGCGCGGTGGTGCGGCGCGCGCTGGAGAAGCTCGCTCATGACGGCGTCGTCGTATTGCGGCCGAACAAAGGCGCGGTGATCGCGCAACCGACGCGCGAGGAAACGCGCGAAATTTTCGAGGCGCGGCGCGCGGTCGAGCGTGCGCTCGTCGAGCTTGCGGCGCAGCGTGCGAGCGTCGAGGACATCAGCGCACTGCGCAAGCAACTTGCCGACGAGCACGAAGCGATGCATCGCTTCGATCAGCCGTCGTGGGCGCGGCTTGCCAGCGAATTCCATCTGCGTATCGCCGCACTGTCCGGCAATGCGATTCTGGAGCGCTATCTGACGGAGCTGATCTCGCGCAGTTCGCTGATTGTCGGCGCGTACGAGCGGGTGGGCAATGCGCCCTGCGAGCATGACGAGCACACGGCTATTCTCGACTGCCTCGAATCGCGCGATGCGGCAGGTGCGATTGCGCATATGACCGCGCATCTGCAAAGTCTGGAAGCGCGCATCGAGACATCGGACATGCCGGGAACGAAGCGGCTTGCGCATCTGCTCGGCATCGAACCGCATCGAACAACCTCTACGGAATGACATGCAAATCGACTTCGAAGCGATCACCGAATATCAGCGCTACAAGCTGATGGCGAGTCTGATCGTGCCACGGCCCATCGCGCTCGTGACCACGCTTGGCGCGGACGGCACCGTCAATGCGGCGCCGTTCTCGATGTTCAACATGGTTGGCGAGGAACCGCCGATCGTCATGTTGAGTATCAACCGGCTGGCAGACGGCACGCTGAAAGACACCGCCGTGAACATTCCGCGCGAAAAGGAGTTCGTCGTGCATCTCGCCGACGAGCCGATTGCGCAGCAGATGCATCGCTGCGGCGAGCGCTTTGCGCCCGATATCAGCGAACTCGATGAGGTGGGTTTTTCAGCGATGGCGTCGACGCGCGTGAAGCCGCCCCGCATCGCGCAGGCGCCCGTCGCGTTCGAATGCGCGCTGTGGGAGACCCTTGAAACGCCGAGCCGCCACATCTTTATCGGCAAGGTGCTGATGCTGCACGTGCGGGACGAGTTGATCGACATCGAAACGTGGCGAGTGCGATTGCAGCACTACTTTCCGGTGGGCCGCTTCGGCGCGAGCGACTATGTCACGACACGCGATCGCTTCCGATTGTGATACGGGTCGCTGTCACGCCCGATGCGCACCAACCGTGTCAACCAAGGGCTTGCAGAAGTGGAAGGAAGATCGGTACAGTCCTTTCATATCGTCTGCAATCGTTTTGGCCAACTATCATGCTTCTCCGCATTCATCACGCTGCAATCATTTGTTCGAATTACGAGGTGTCTCGCCGCTTCTACACGGAGATTCTCGGCCTTCAGATAGTGGCCGAGCATTACAGGGAGCATCGACAGTCATACAAGCTGGACCTCATGCTTCCCGACGGATCGCAGGTTGAGCTGTTTTCGTTTCCGGATGCGCCGCTTCGACCGTCCTATCCGGAAGCGTGCGGCTTGCGTCATCTTGCTTTTGGCGTGAGCGACGTCGATGTCTGTAAAGCGTTGCTTGAATCTAAGGGAGTTCTGGTTGAGGACGTACGCATCGACGAATATACAAACAGGCGTTTCGTTTTCTTCGCGGACCCTGATGGGCTTCCACTGGAGTTATACGAGGTGGGGGCTGGGCTTAGCCACAAGCAGTCGGTCTGAACCGTTGGGTAGGTTGGCGACGATCGTCGCGCTCCCATTCTCGCTACATTGTGTTTGGACAACTTCGATCTGTTGTTCGAACTAGGCGTCACTATCCGAATCGATGGCAGCGAGGCTTAGGCCTGAGAGTCAAACGGTCGGCAAGACGATCGCAAGCTCGCCCTCCGATGCGAATGGCTTTCATTTTTCGGGTCCATTGCCCGCACATTCGACCCATCCCTCCCTACGAAACCCCGGATTTGCTTTATTGAACGGTTAGTCATAATATCCGTGAAATGAAATCAACCGGTCATCCGCAATCTTCGTCAAAGCCTTCATCGAAGAAGGGCGAGGTCTGCGCGCGCGGCCGCCCGCGCGAGTTCGACACCGAGGCCGTGCTCGCGAGCGCGAGCCAGGTGTTCTGGAACCACGGCTACCACGCCACCTCGATCGAGGACTTGTGCAAGGCCACCGGCCTGTTGCGCGGCAGCCTGTATGGCGTGTTCGGCGACAAGCACGGCATCATGCTCGCCGCGCTGGACCATTACGCCGAGGGCTCGGTCGCGCGTCTCGCCGAGCGCCTCAATGCGCCGGTGCCGCCTGAAGAGGCGCTACGCAACGCGTTGCTCCACTACGCGCGTGTCGCATGCGCACTGACGGGCGAGCGCAGTTGCTTCATTACGAATACCACCCTCGAAATGCAACCCGGCGACGAGGAGCTGCGCAGCCGCGTTGCCGCGGTTCAACGCCGAATGGCGACGTTGCTGGCGGCGTCGGTGATCCGTGGCCAGGCAAGCGGCGCATTCAACTCGACGCTCGACGAAAAGGCGGTCGGCGATTTCCTGCTGTGCATCATGCAAGGCCTGCGCGTACTCGGGCGAGTCGCCCATAGGGAAGACGCTTTGATCAGCATCGTCGATGTCGCAATGCGAGCCCTCGTCTAAATTTTTTGCCGAATTATTGAACGTTCAGTCATGAAATCGGAACGAAATGGATCTCCCTCACTTGCTACCTTCGCCGATGCGGACGTCGTAAAGGGGTGCCCGACTGCGAACGTCGCGGTTTGCCCGGGCTCCGTCGCTGCCACCGCCGCGATGACAAGCGCTGCCGGCGCCGCAGCCCGAAAGGCGCCGGCCGGCGAACAGCCGGCGCCGCGTTTCGAACGTCAGGGGCTTGCGCTTGCAGTGCTGTTCGTCGGCGCTTTCCTTGCGCCGCTCGACTACTTCATCGTCAACCTCGCGCTGCCGTCGATCCGCATCGGTCTGAACGCGACGGACGCCCAGTTGCAACTCGTCGTGTCGGCCTATTCGTCCGTGTACGCGGTACTGCTCATCACCGGCGGGCGGCTCGGCGATCTGTTCGGCCGGCGTCGCATGTTCATGACGGGCATGGCCGCGTTCGTGGTCGCGTCGGCGCTGTGTGGTTTTGCGACCAGCGGTCACATGCTCGTGATCTCGCGCATCGTGCAGGGTATGGCGGCGGCGATCATGGCGCCGCAGGTGCTTGCGACGATCCGCGCGGTCGTGCCGCTGCATCAGCAGACGCGCGTGATGAGCTTTTACGGCTTCGTGTTCGGCCTCTCGTCGATCGTCGGGCAACTGGGCGGCGGCGCGCTGATCACGTATCGCCCGTTCGGGCTCGACTGGCGTGTCATCTTTCTGATCAATATTCCGATTGGGATCGCCGCGTTTCTCGGCACATGGAAGTTTGTGCCCGAGAACCAGCCAGCTACGCACGCCGGCCTCGATCTGAAGGGCGTCGCGCTGCTCTCAGCCGTGCTGCTGCTCATAATCTATCCAATGACGCATGGCCGGGAAGCCGGCTGGCCCGCATGGACCTTCGCGATGTTCGCGCTCGCCGTGCCCGCGTTCGCACTGTTCGTCGCCACCGAGCGGCGTGTTGAGCGCCGCGGCGGCCATCCGCTCGTCGATCTGCAACTGTTCCGCAACCGCGCGTTCGCGCTCGGCCTGGTGCTCGCGTTCCTCTTCTATTGCAACAGCGCATTCTTCCTGACCTACGGCATCTTCTTGCAAACGGGCTTGCACTGGACGCCGCTCGCATCAGGTATCGCGATCATGCCGTTCGCCATCGGCTTTGTGATTGGACCGCTCGCGTCGCCCTCGGTGGTCAAGCGCATCGGCGCTCATGTTCTCACGCTCGGCTTTTCCATGATGACGCTAGGCTTCACGGTCACAGGCTGTGCCGCAGGAGCAGCCGCAGGCGCCGCGCCGGACCTGCCGTTCTACGCGGGCCTGGTATGTGCGGGAGTCGGTCAGGGTTTGCTGCTGCCGTCGATCATGCGCATCGTGCTGCTGGAGGTCGCCCCCGAAAAGGCAGGGCTCGCGTCGGGCGTGATTTCGTCGACATTGCAGATCGGCTCGGCGTTCGGCACGGCCGCTATCAGCGGCGCGTTCTTTGGCGCGGTGGGAGCGGCCGGCGCCGAGGCGGCGCCTGTCCGCTACGCCCACGCGTTCCAGCTGAGTCTCGCGATCAACGCCGTGCTGATGTTCGTCTGCATCGGCTTGAGCGTGCTGCTCGTGCGGCATCAGCAACTCGCGTTGCGGCGGGCCGCCGCAGCCGCTTGAAAATTGCCGCGCAGGTAATCGTTTTCATAGCTGTGTCTCCGGGAAAATCATTATGCTTTTCACACGGAATTCATTTTAATTACGATTGCATTTACCGGTGATTGAGTAGTTCACAGGTAATTCGGCGCCGCGAGGCAAATGGAAGGCTACCGCCCGACATTCAAAATTGTTTCAGTAATGAAGCATTTTGGGCCATGCATTTTCTACTCGACGCCAGCGCTGGAGCAGTAAGTCTTGCGTTCTGTGCGTTGCCGCACCGTCAAGGCTGCGGCGCGGCGCGGAGGCCGCTCCGGTTTAACCCGGCATTGCAGTGCGTCAAATTGTCTTTCCGGGTTTTATGAAATCGGTATCAATAAAAAGCACTTGCCGTATTTAATTTCGATTGTTAATCTGAACGCGTTTAGAGGTATCCCTCAATAGGTCTTAGTCGATAGACGGCGCAATGACTTGAATACTGCTAACGGTTCCGTAGAGGATTGATATGCTGACCGCTACCATTGACACGCTTACACCGCCTCCCGCCCGGTTCTCAATCGGCGACGTGGTCACGTTGAAAGACGGCGGCCCGCGCATGACTGTTACGTATGCGGGCCCGGTGGCGCTCAATCCCGGCGACTGGCTGATCTGCGAGTGGTTCGACGACCACGGCGAACTGCGCCGCGAAGTATTCGCGCCCTCCAGCGTGCGCGCCGAGCCGCGCTCCATCCCGGCGGGCTCCGTGCAGTGGAACCGGATAGGCCGCGCGGCATAACGGCTGCTGTTTCGGCGCCTGTTCCTGCTCCGGCTTTACCGGGCTTACTCCTGCGAACCATTCCGCGTTGTGCTGCGCCGTTGCACGCGCAGCAACAGCGCGGACGAAAACGCGCGCATGCGCACCACCTTGCGTTGTTCCTCCACGTCGCCCGCAAGGTTCTTCGGCGGGTTCGGCTGCAACGACCAGTAGAGCGCGAGCAGCCATCCAAGAACGGTCCACCCAAGGCACGCGTTGAATAGCGCGAGCGTCAGCACGTCGACGCGTTTGCGCCGATCGGCCAGAATCGCCGGCAGGAAATACAGCGCCAGCGCGATCATCACGGCGATGATCTGAACGACGGCCGTGTCATTCATATGTCGCCTCCTGGAAGAAGGTCCGCCTCGCGGTGGCCAAGGTCAATGCTGCGCTTACCGAGCGGGCCTGCACGCGCAGTTCATTCACCCGCAGTTCATTCACTAATTGTCGCGCGATTGTCTGACGCGTGCAGCCTGAATGAAAGCCTGGCGATGCAGACGCCAGTGGTGCACGCCGCCGTCCAGCAGTCCGACAGCACGCCCACGGCACGCACTACTGCACGCCCCACAGCACACCGACGTGCGACGAGGACTTCAGCACCGCGGGCATCAGGACTATCATGTTCGTTTCGCTCGAACGAAACCGAACCCTGTTACGGACCGCCATCATGATCTCCGACGATACGACCCAGCAGGCTGAACGCCTGAACCCCGACACGCTCCGCGAATTCGTGGACCGCAAATGGAACGACGAGATCGTGCCTGCGCTGACCGACTACATTGCGGTGCCGGCCAAGAGCCCGGCATTCGATCCCGAGTGGGTCAAGCACGGTTACCTGGAACGCGTGATCACCGACGCCGCGCAATGGGTCGAGCAGCAGCCGGTACGCGGGTTGAAACTCGAGATCGTCCGGCTGCCGGGCCGCACGCCGGTGATTTTCTTCGAGACGCCGGCAACACGTTCAGGTAGCGATGAAACCATCGTGCTGTACGGCCACCTCGACAAGCAGCCGGAATTCGACGGCTGGCGCAAGGACCTCGGCCCGTGGACGCCGAAGCTCGAAAACGACAAGCTCTACGGCCGCGGCGGCGCCGACGACGGCTATGCGATCTACGCGAGCATCACCGCGCTCGCCGCATTGGACGCGCAAGGTGTCGAGCGGCCGCGTTGCGTCGGGCTGATCGAAACCTGCGAAGAGTCGGGCAGTTACGATCTGCTGCCTTACGTCGACGCATTGCGCGAACGGCTCGGCAATGTCGGCCTCGTCGTCTGCCTCGATTCCGGAGCGGGCAATTACGATCAGTTGTGGCTCACCACGTCGTTGCGCGGGCTCGTCGCCGGCGACCTGGAAGTGCAGGTGCTGGACGAAGGCATTCACTCAGGCGGCTACGGCGGTATTGCGCCGTCGAGCTTCCGCATCATGCGGCAGTTGTTCGACCGTCTGGAAGACTCCGCTAACGGAACCCTGCTGCCCAAGGGGTTCCACAGTCCGATTCCCGCCGACCGTCTGCGCGAAGCCGAAGCCACCGCGCAAATTCTCGGCGACGACGTGTGGAAGAAGCTGCCGTGGGCATGCGGCCAGGACGGCCGTCAGGTGCTGCCCACCACGACCGATCCGAAGGAGGCGTTGCTCAACTCGACGTGGCGTCCGTCATTGTCGGTGACAGGTGCCGCCGGCTTGCCCGCACTCGCCGACGCCGGCAACGTGCTGCGCCCGCGCACCGCGTTCAAGCTGTCGCTGCGTCTGCCGCCTTTGATCGAAGCGGAAAAGGCCGTTGCGGAGCTCAAGGCGCTGCTGGAACTCGACCCGCCGTACAACGCGAAGGTGACATTCAAGCCGGACGCCGGAGCGGCGAGCGGCTGGAGCGCGCCCGATCTTGCGCCTTGGCTCGCAACCGCGCTCAACAATGCATCGCGCGAACATTACGGCGCCGACGTCGCGTACATGGGGCAGGGCGGCACCATCCCGCTGATGAACGTGCTGAAGGCAGGCTTTCCGAAGTCGCAGTTCATGGTATGCGGCGTGCTCGGACCGAAGTCGAATGCGCACGGGCCTAACGAGTTCTTGCACGTGCCGTACGGCAAGAAGCTCACGGCCGCGGTTGCGCAGGTGATCGCCGCCGCGCCCTGAGCGTTTTTTGCCGGCCTGTTGAGGCTCCCGTTCCGCTTGCGGTGCCATTATTGCGTTGCCATTACTAACTAACTAACGCCCCGATCCGAATGACCGACAAAGAGTTCGCTGGATCCACCACGCCCCGCATTGCGGCCGATCAACTACACGCCTTCGTCCGGGCGATCTGGGAGCAGGCGGGCAGCGCGCCACGCGAAGCAGAACTGGTCGCGGATCATCTGGTGGCGGCGAACCTGACCGGGCACGATTCGCACGGCGTCGGCATGATTCCGCGCTACGTGGCGTCGCTTGCCGACGGGCAGCTGCAACTGAACCTGCATGCCGACGTTGTAAAAGACGCGGGTGCCGTCCTCACGGTCGAAGGCCGCAAAGGCTTCGGCCAGGTAGTCGCGTTCGAGGCGATGGAACGGGGCATCGCGCGAGCCCAGCGCATCGGCATCTGCGCCGTCGGGCTGCGCGATGCGCATCATATTGGCCGCATCGGTCATTGGGCCGAGCAATGCGCGCGAGCGGGGCTCGTGTCGTTCCATTTCGTCAATGTGGCGGGCGACCCGCTCGTCGCACCGTTTGGCGGCGCCGACCGTCGCATCGGCACCAACCCGTTTTGTGCGGCTTATCCGCGGCCCGGCAAGCCGCCGCTCGTGCTCGACTTTGCGACGAGCACGGTTGCTTACGGCAAGACGCGCGTCGCTTACAACCAGGGCAAGCAGGTGCCGCCGGGCGCGTTGATCGACCATGAAGGGGTGCCGACGGCCGATCCCAAAGTCATGCACGAGGAGCCGTTCGGTTCGCTGACGCCGTTCGGCGGCCATAAGGGTTTCGGGCTTGCCGCGATGTGCGAGATATTCAGCGGCGCGCTGGCGGGCGGCTTTACCACGCACGCGGACACGCTCGGCACCACCAACGCGATCATTAATTGCATGCTGTCGGTGATCATCGACCCGGCGGCGTTCGACGCCCCTGATGCGCAAGCAGAAGCCGATGCGTTCATCGCGTGGGTGAAAGCCTCACCGCTCGCTGCGGGCGTCGATCATATCTATGAGCCTGGCGAGCCGGAGCGCGTGACGCGCGCTGAGCGCGAAGCCCAAGGCATTCCCGTCGATGCCGCCACATGGACGCAAATCTGCACGGCCGCGCTCGCGGTAGGCATGCACGCCGACGAGGTCGCGCGCTGGTCGGCGTTGCTCAAATAGCATTGCCTGGATAATGGGCAAATTGCCGCTTATGCAATATAGATATTCCGTCTGTTGGACCACGAATAAAAAAATATTCGCAAGCGGCATTTTCGACTGCGTCGCCTAATCGGCGTGTCTTGCTTTTTCTTTCGAATTCGCAGGCGAATTCCGGCTTCGCTCGTCCGCTGATTGCATTGCGCGCCTGCACTCAATGTCGGGCAATGTCGCGCATCTTCGCCGCGCAAGCGTTTGCGGTGCGGCGCACGCCGGGCGGCTTTCATGTGCCGCTGTGACGCCCGTCGCGCAAGGCTTCGAGATTTCGTTGCATTGATCTGTTGGTTATCCCGCTCCCATCCGAATCCGGTCTGCTTTAGGCTCGCATTGCAATATCAGTGTTTAACCCTAAAGGACCGTTCAAAATGAATCTGCATAACCACCACGCCTGCCGCCCGTTCCTCGAAGCCGGCAATCTGTCGCAAGTCTCGGCTTACTACGAAGAAGGCCGCAATGTCATGTGGATGATGCTGCGCGCGCAGCCGCGTCCGTGTTTCAATCTGGATCTGGTCCACGACATTCTCGGGCTTGCGCAGGCCGCGCGGGAGTCCGGCTTGCCCATCGACTTCTGGGTGACCGGCTCGCTGATCCCCAACATCTACAACGTGGGCGGCGACCTTGATTTCTTCGCCGATGCAATTCGCTCGGGCAAGCGTCAGGCGCTGATGGCATACGCACGTGCGTGCGTCGATTGCGTGCATGCGGCGGCGCGCGGCTTCGATACCGGCGCGATCTCCATTGCGATGGTCGAGGGCACGGCGTTAGGCGGCGGCTTCGAGGCCGCGCTTGCACATCACTTCCTGCTCGCGCAATCGGACGCGCGCATGGGCTTTCCCGAGATCGCGTTCAATCTGTTCCCCGGCATGGGCGGCTATTCGCTCGTCGCGCGCAAGGCCGGCATGCGTCTCGCCGAGGAACTGATCGGCGTGGGCGAACCGCACACGGCGGAATGGCATCGGGAGAAGGGGCTCGTCGACCAGTTGTTCGAACCGGGCGACGCGTACGTCGCGACCCGCACGTTCATCGACACGCTGAAGCCGAAGATGAACGGCATCCGCGCGATGTTGCGGGCGCGTCAGCGCGTGCTGCAATTGCCGCGGGCCGAATTGATGGAAATCACCGAAGATTGGGTGGACGCCGCCTTCATGATCGAAGAGAAGGACCTGGCCTTCATGGAGCGGCTCGTAACGCTGCAAAACCGTCGCACGGCCAACTTGCGGCAGACGGCTGCGAGCGCGGCCAATTTCGGCTGACTCAATCCACCCGCGGCCGAAGTGCGCCCGTTGCGACGCTCAGGCCGCAAGCTCAGGCGATCAGCCTGAGCTTCTGCCTGTCCTGCAACCAGCGCTCGAAGTCCGCGGCCGGCATTGGGTGAGCGTACAAGTAGCCCTGCACGTATTCGACGCCCAGTCCTTTCATGAAAGTCTCTTCGGACTCGGTTTCGATTCCTTCGGCGACGACCTTGAAATCGAGTTCCTGTGCAACCACCACCATCGAGCGGACGAGTGCTTGCGCTTTGGTGTCGGCGTTGATTGAACGCACGAAGCTGCGATCGAGCTTGATTACGTCGAGCGGAATTCGGCCCAACTGCGATAGCGACGAATAGCCGGTGCCGAAGTCGTCCAGATGCACTTGCGCGCCCAATTGACGGAACTGCTTGATCAGGTCGATGGCCGCGGCTTCGTCCTCGATCAGGCAGCTTTCCGTGAGTTCCACGTCGACGAGACATGGTTCGAGCTTCGCCTGCTGAAGCGCTTCGGTGAAGTGGCGTACTACCGCCGTATCCACCAGTTGCCGCGCCGACACATTGATCGCGATGCGCAGGTTGTAGCCGTCCGCTTGCCATTTTGCCGCCTGTTTCGCGGCCGTTTGCATGACCCAGCGGCCGAGCACGCCGATCAGGCCGGACTCTTCGGCATAACGAATGAACTCTGCCGGCATGATCTGCCCGCGTTCCGGCGAATTCCAGCGCACCAGCGCTTCCACGCCCTGCACCGCGCCGGTTGAAAGCAGCAGCTTGGGTTGATAGTGCAGCGTCAGCTGGCCATCTTCGAGGCCGCGCCGCAGGTTCGTGTCGAGCCACATGTACTCGGCGACCTTGCGGTTCATCTCCGGCGAAAACACGCGGTGCGTGCGTTTGCCTTCGTCTTTTGCGACGTACATGGCCGTATCGGCCGAGCGGATCAGCGACTCCAGGTTGTCGCCGTGTTCCGGATAACGCGCAATGCCGATCGAGCAGCCCGTATAGACTTCGACGAGACCGAGACTGAACGGCGTGCGCATGCGTTCGAGGATGCGCTGCGCGGTCGCCTCCAGTTCATGCGCCGTGCCTTTTGCCGCGAGCACGATGAACTCGTCGCCGCCGAGCCGCGCGAGCGTGTCGCCTTCGTTCAGGCACATGCCGATCGCCGCCGACACGTCGCGGATCAGACGGTCGCCGAACACGTGGCCGTAGTGATCGTTGACCTTCTTGAAGTTATCCAGATCGAGAAAAAGCACGCCCACCGATTCGCCCGGCGCCGTCTCCTCGATCGCGGTGCGGATCATGTCCTGGATCGCGTTGCGATTGGGCAGGCCCGTGAGCGAATCCGTGTTGGCAAGTTGCGTGAGACGCTCTTGCGCAAGGCGTTCCTCGGTGATGTCCGTGCCCGAGCAGATCAGGTACTGCTCGTCTACGCCGCTGCCGCTCTGAACGAACTTGTTGCGAAAGAGAAAGAGCCGTTCGCCGTGCAGTGTCTTGATGCGCCGTTCGACTTCGTACGACACGCCGCGATTGAAGAAGCCCGCAATGTTCTGGCTCGACGCCGCGCCGTCTTCCGATGACATGAAAAGCGCCCACACGTTGCGCCCGACAATGTTCTCTTCCTTGACGCCCGTGAGTTCTTCGGCCAGCCGGTTAAAGCGCTGGATTCGCCCGTGCCGGTCGACGATCACGACAACCGAATTCACTTCAGACACGACCTGCTCGGCGAACGACAAGCCATGCATCAGATCGCGCGCGACAGATTCGGTGTCGTCATAAGCCGAAGCGGTGCCGGCCCAACTGCCGCTGTTGATCTTTCTGCCGACGAGGTGCAAACGCAGAGGCTCGCCGAAGAGCCGCACGTCGAGAACCAGGTGAGACGTAATGCCAGTGAGGCAACGAATTTGCGATGCCTGCTGAGGATTGAGCGGAATGGCAACATTGGCTGGCATATCGCCAGTGACTGGTGTCAGTTCGAGCGCGTTGCTGTCGCTCGACAGACGCCAGCAAGGGCTGCTTGTGCCGAACTGCGCAAAAAGCACCTGCTCGTGATGGTCGTCATTCATGGGATCCCCGGGCGGTGTGCCGTTTCGGCCCTGATGGCGGATGACGGCAGACAGTCTCATCATACTTAAAGACGGCCCATTGTAGCGAAGCGGCTGAAATTCGGGCCATAAACATGAAAGGTTCGTGGTTTGGCCGAACCATGTGCGTCGGTAAAAACGCGCGGGTAAAAATGCTGCGCCAGGCAGTCTTTACAGGTGTGGCGCGTTAGAACCTGCGAGTGAGCCAACTGCGCGCGCGCTCGCGCTCTGTCGGGCTCGCCTCGACCGACGGTTCGAACCAGAACGCGCCTGCTGCGAGCGTCGCGATGACGACGCCATCGCGGTACAGCACACGGTTGCCGGCGACGGCCGGAACGCGTTCTCCGACCAGTAGCGTGCCCACCAGATTCAGCGGATCGGTGCCGCCGACGCACACAAAAGCACCATCGTTCGCATGCCGCCGAACCTCGCGCAACAACGGGATTGCTTCGGGCAACGCGAACTGTTCGCCAGCGAGTCCATTGACGAAGCGCCCGCCGCGGATCACGCCGCGCGCTTCGAGCCGCTGATAGACGCGCAGCAGATCGCGCCATGGCGGCAGCCAGTCGGCTTCGCGTTCGAGCACGCGCCAGAACACGACGCCGTATCGGCGCAGCAACGTCATCGCGACATGTTCGAGCGTCTCGGCTGGCAACTGACGGCGCCGCTGCTGCTGCGGCCGGCCCGGTTGCGCGGCGGTTTCTTCGCTCGTGGCAACAGACGCGCGCCGGTTGACGAGCGCCCAGCGTCCCGCGTCGTCCATTCCGCCGATCAGCGCGCCCAATCCCATACTCGATCTTGCGCGCCGGCTGCCCGAATACGCATTGCGCTTCGCTGCCGGTTTGAGCAGCGCGCGCAGTCCCGCGAAACTGTCGGAGTTGACGAGACCGGCCGCCACCAGTTCTCCCAGCGCGCTCTCCAGTTCGATCCGCAATACGCGAAGTTCGTGCAGCAGTTCATCGAAGAACATCGCGCCGTGTTGCGACAGCGCGTCGTACACAGATTGAGCACGCGCCGATAGCTCCGGCTGCCGCTCGGCGTCGATCAGCGCGCTCCACGTACGTACCTGCGGGCGGGGCAGCAGCACGATAGGCGTGCTGCGCACCGGGCCGGCCGCGCTGCGCGAGCGCTCCGTCAAGCGCGTCCAGACGATCTTGCCCGCGCGGCACAGTTCGTCGAGCGAAGTATTCGAATAGGCCTTCACGCGCGCGGGCAGAATGTCTTCTTCCCAGGCGCTTGCCGCAGCCTCGAAGCCTTCCATCTGTTCCAGAACGGCGGCGAGCGCGTCGCGTCCTTCGCTGCGCGTGTCCGGCGTCAGGTGCTGCCATTCGAACAGAAAGCGCATGAAGTCGTGCCGTTCCACGGGCTCGATCTCGCGGCGCAGCCGCTTGACGGTGTAACGGTGAATGCGCGCGAGAAGGTGGCGCTCACACCATTCCTCTTCCGACGTGTTCGGCGTGAAACGTCCACGCATCACATAGCCTTCCGCTTCGAGACGGCCAAGCGCCTGTTCGACCGATGTCCGCGGCAGCTTGAGCGCATCTGCAATCGCGTCGGCGGGCAGCGGGCCGAAACCGGTCAGCCGGGCGCGCAGTACGTCGAGCAGCGCGTCGTCGGCGCTCCATTCGTCGGTGTAACCCTTCGGCGCGGTGAGCGGCGGCGTGAAGCGGGGGCCACCGTTCGTAGTGCCGCTGTTCCCGCTGCGATAGAGCGCGTCGAAACACGTCAGCCGTTCGGCAGGAAGCCACAGTGCCGCGTCGGCGGCGATCTCGAGGCGCGTGGCTCGGCCCGATTGAGCGAGCGACGCGAGCCATTCCGGCCAGCCCTCGTTGTGCTGCGCCTCGGCCTCGGTAATGCACGCAAGGCCTGTCAGCGCTTCGTGCATTTCGTCGATGCTGCGTGCCTGCGGCCATGCTTCGTCGCGCACGCTCGCGATCGCGTCGGCGTCGAGCGCGCCGAGGTCGTCGGCGCTCGCCGGATCGGTCCAGCGGCGATTGAGCACGGCCTGCGTGCGGCGCTCCTCGATGGGGGCGTCGTCCAGATACGCGTAAGGTTTTGCGTTGAGTATTTCGGCGGCAAGCGGCGAGGGCGCCGGCAGATCGCGTGCAACAAGCCGCACGTCGCCGTTTTCCATACGGCGCAGCAGTGCGAGCCATCGCTCGCTGTCCATTGCGTCGTGCAGGCAGTCGTCGACGGTCTGATCGACTAACGGATGATGCGGCAGTTCGCGCTCGCCGACCACGTTCTCCAGACACGCGGCCTGTTCGGGAAAGACGCTCGTCAGTAGATCTTCACTGCGCATGCGCTGCAATTGCGGCGCCGTTTTGCGGCCGCCGGTGTAGCGCGGCAAACCGAGCGCGGTGGTCGCGTTCCAGCGCCAGCGCACGCCGAAGAGCGGCGCGTCGAGCAAGGCCTGAATCAGCAGACGCTCGGCACTATTCGAATGGAGGTAGCGCCACACTTCATCGAGCACGAACGAATGGCTGCCGGTCAGGGACAGCACGATCGCGTCCTCGGTGGCCGCGGCTTGCAGTTCGAAATTGAACTGGCGGCAAAAGCGCTTGCGCAGCGCGAGGCCCCACGCGCGATTCACGCGGCTGCCGAACGGCGCATGAACGACGAGCTGCGTGCCGCCCGATTCGTCGAAAAAACGCTCCATCACCAGCGTGTCTTGAGTCGGCAGAACACCGAGGGCGGCGCGCGCCCGCGCGAGATAGTCGACGATCTGGCGCGCGGCTGCTTCGTCCAGACCAAGTTCGGCGATGAGCCAGTCGATCGCGCGTTCGAGCCGCGCGGGCATGGGATTCGGAGCTTCAGCGGTTGCGTCAGGTACGTGTTCCGAAGCCGTCGCCTTCGAAGCGGCGTTGCTCGCCTGTGCGTTGTCGAGCGGCGTCGTTGCGTCGTCGTCGGATGCGAGCAGACGCGCGATCTGCTCGCGCAGGCGCGCGACGCCGAACGACAGTTCGTCGCTGCGGCCAGGCGCTTCGCCGAGCCAGAACGGGATGTTGGGCGGCTGCCCTTGTGCGTCTTCGACACGCACACGGCCGCTTTCGATGCGCAGAATCCGGTACGACGCGTTGCCGAGCTGGAACACGTCGCCGGCGAGACTTTCTACCGCGAAGTCTTCGTTGACCGTGCCGATATTGACCGCCTGCGGTTCCAGCACCACCGCATAGTCGGCGTTCTCGGGAATCGTGCCGCCCGAGGTGACCGCCACGAGCTTGCCGCCGCGCCGGCCGCGCAGCGTGCCGCTGACCACGTCGCGATGAATGTACGCGGCACGCGGTCCGTTGCGGCTCGTGTAGCCCTCGGCAAGCATGCGCAGCACTGCGTCGTACTGCTCGCGAGCCAGTTCCGCGTACGGCGCGGCGCGGCGTATCAGGTCGAATAGCGCGTCCTCGCTCCATTCGGTGCTCGATACTTCAGCGACGATCTGTTGCGCGAGTACATCGAGCGGCGCACGCGGAATGCGCAGCGCGTCGAGCTCGCCGCGCCGCACGCAATCGAGCAGCGCTGCGCATTCGATCAGATCGTCGCGTGAAGTGGGGAAGAGTCTGCCTTTTGGCATGCCGCCGACGTGGTGACCCGAGCGCCCCACGCGTTGCAGGAACGGCGCGATGGCGCGCGGCGAACCCATCTGGCAGACCAGATCGACGTCGCCGATATCGATACCCAGTTCGAGCGAAGCGGTCGCGATCAGCACCCGCAGTTCACCGCGCTTGAGCCGCTGTTCGGCGTCGAAGCGATGCTCTTTGGCGAGACTGCCGTGATGCGCGGCGACCGCGTCCTTGCCGAGCCGCTCGGTCAGATGACGCGCGGCGCGCTCGGCCATGCGCCGCGTGTTCACGAAGATCAGCGTCGTGCTGTGCAGCGCGACGAGTTCCGCGAGTCGGTCATAAACGCGCTCCCAGACTTCGTTCGGCATCACCGCTTCGAGCGGCACCGGCGGAATTTCCAGCGCCAGGTCGCGTTCACGGATGTGGCCTACGTCGATGATTGCGCAGTCGGCGGGTATGTCGCTGTCGACCGGCGCGCCGCCTACGAGAAATCGTGCTACTGCGCTCACCGGCTTTTGCGTCGCGGACAGGCCGATGCGCGGCAGGCGTCGCCCGCACAGCGCGTCGAGCCGTTCGAGACTGAGCGCGAGGTGGCTGCCGCGCTTGCTGCCGGCGAGCGCATGAATTTCGTCGACGATCACGGTGCGCACCGTGCACAGCATGCGCCGGCCGGAGTCGGAGCCGAGCAGCACGTAAAGCGATTCCGGCGTGGTGACGAGGATATGCGGTGCGCGCTTTTTGAGCGCGTTGCGTTCCTGCTGCGTGGTGTCGCCGGTGCGCACGGCGGTGCGGATGTCGAGCGGTGGCAGGCCGCGCGCGTCGAGTTCGGCGGCAATGCCCTGTAGCGGCACTTGCAGGTTCAGGCGAATGTCGTTCGACAATGCCTTGAGCGGCGAGACGTAGACCACCAGCGTTTCGTCGGGCAACGCGCCGTTGTTCGCAAGACCTTGCTGGACCAGATCGTCGAGTGCGGACAGGAAGGCCGTGAGCGTCTTGCCGGAGCCCGTGGGCGCGGCGACCAGGGTCGAGCGGCCCTGGCGAATCTGCGGCCAGGCAGCGGCCTGTGCGTCGGTCGGCGCGGGAAAGGACTTCAGGAACCAGCCTGCAACCGCCGGATGAAAGCCCGCGAGCGCGTCGTGCGCGGCGGCGCGGTCCACCAGCGGGGCCGGGAGCGCGCGAGGCGAGTCGGCTGCGGTGGTTGCGGTGGTTGCGGTGGTTGCGGTGGTTGCGGTTGTTGGATTTGCGGTCGTGCTGCTCACTGAAGTGCTCACTGAGGTGGTCACTAGGGTCATGCGTGGTTAGATGGGGACGCGACGCCCGATATCCAGACGACGGCATTGCTTGCAACCGTTGCCGGTGCTAATCGAAGTCGCGGAATCAGGGGCCAGTCTGGCAGGTTTGGGCGCCGTTTGCCAAATGGCCGGGCAGCGGTTGCCGGTGGGTGTCGGCGTTCCGAAAGCGACGGCAGCCCCCGCCTGCTCGACGGCGCCAATTGCAGTACCCTTTACGGCTCACCTGTGCACTCATCCACGATGGAGTTTCGACAATGCGATACAACCAGCTTGGCCGTACCGGGGTTTTTGTTTCAGAACTTTGTCTGGGCACAATGACCTTCGGCGGCGGCGAAGGCATGTGGAAGCAGATCGGCGATTTGCAGCAGGCCGATGCGGAGCGGCTCGTCGGCCGGGCGCTCGATGCGGGCATCAATTTCATCGACACGGCCGACGTCTACGCCGAAGGCCTGTCCGAGCAGATCACCGGGCAGGCGCTGAAAAACCTCAAGGTGCCGCGCGACAAGGTCGTGGTGGCGACCAAGGTTTTCGGCCCGACCGGCGAGTTTCCGAACGCGCGCGGCGCGTCGCGCTACCACATCATCGACGGAATGAAGGCCAGTTTGAAGCGCCTGCAGCTCGATCACGTCGACCTGTATCAGATCCACGGTTTCGACCCGGCCACGCCGATCGAAGAAACCGTGCGTGCGCTCGACACGCTCGTGCAGCACGGTCACGTGCGCTATGTCGGCGTGTCGAACTGGGCGGCGTGGCAAATCGTCAAGGCGCTCGGCATTGCGGAGCGTTTGGGAACCGCGCGCTTCGAAACGCTGCAGGCGTACTACACGATTGCGGGCCGCGACCTGGAGCGCGAACTCGTGCCGATGCTGCAAAGCGAAGGGCTCGGGCTCATGGTGTGGAGTCCGCTCGCGGGTGGACTGCTGAGCGGCAAATACGGGCGTGAGCAGCAGGGCGAGGCGGGTAGCCGCCGCACGACATTCGACTTTCCGCCGGTCAACCGCGATCGTGCGTACGACTGCATCGACGCAATGCGCGAGATTGCCGAGGCCAAGCACGTGTCGGTCGCGCAGATCGCCCTTGCGTGGCTGCTGCATCAACGGGTGGTGACGTCGGTGATCGTCGGCGCGAAGAAGGTCGAGCAACTGGACGACAACATCGCGGCGACCGGCGTCGCGCTCACCGCGGACGAACTCGCAAGGCTCGATCAGGTGAGCGCGCTTCCTGCCGAGTACCCCGGCTGGATGCTGGCGCGCCAGGGCGAAGCGCGCCGCAAACAGCTCGAGGAGGCGCGCCGTCTGGTGGTCTGAGGCGACCGGAGACGCCCGGCGCGTTAAGCCGATGCTTCGGCGGAATAAGCCGCGACTGCGTCCATCGTGCGGGCCGAGTAGACCATCGTCGCGCCGGCGTTCATCGCGACCGCTACGCCGAGCGCTTCGGCTATTTCCTCGCGGGTGGCGCCCTGCTTCAGCGCTTCGGCCGTATGCACCGTGATACAGCCGTCACAGCGCAAACTCACGGCCACCGCGAGCGAGATCAGTTCGCGCGTCTTCGCGCCCAGCAGGTCGTTCTTCTGACCGGCGTTGGATAACGTCTGATAGCCCTTGACGGTGTCCGGCGACAGCTTGCCGATTTCGCCGATGCGGCCAAACAGCTGCTTGCGGTATTCGGTCCAGTTCAACATGGCAATGCTCCTTCGTCTGTGGGGCGTCGGCGGTTGCCGGCGCCATGGACAAAGTATTGCGCGGGACGGCGACATCCTGAATACTCGACTGGCTCAACATTTAGCGCGGACGTCTCATGGATACGCTCAGCCGGTTACTCGACCTTGCGCGGCCGCAGGCCAGTCTGGATTTGCGATGCCTGCTCACCGGCGCGTTCGACGTCGACCATGCGCCTATGGAGCCGGGCATTGCGCCGTTCCATCTGGTGCTGGCAGGGTCGTGCGTGATCGAGATGGCGGACGGCGCGCAGGTGCGCCTGCAGACCGGCGATTTCATGCTGTTTCCACGCGGCGCTGCACATCGTGTGAGAGATGTCGAATTGAGCGCCGTCAGCGCGCCGCTGGTCATGAGTCACGACGGCCTGCTGCCGGTCAAGCGAAACGACGGCCGCGGCATTGACAAGGCTGCAGAGCGCGAAGGTCTGGGCGGCAAGTCCGTGAGCGGCGAAGAAGCCGACGCTGATGTCATGACCGAAGCCCGCACGGACGCTACCCGCGGCGGCGCAGAACACGCCACGGCGGACGCCGCCGATCTCGACCTGCTCTGCGGCCGCTTCGCGTACACGCCGGGTTCGTCAGCGTTGCTGCTGAATGCGCTGCCCGATCCGTTCCATGTGTCGCTCGGCGGCGTTCGCACGCTCGCCCCATTGCAGACGGTGATCGGGCTGATGCGCGACGAGGCGGGCCAACGCCGGCCCGGTGCGCTCGCCATCGTCACAGCGCTGAGTCAGGCGCTCTTCGGCATGGCGTTACGCGTACACGGCGAGCAGGCGGATTCGACGCCCGGCATGCTGTCGCTGCTGGCCGATCCGCGCCTATCGGCGTCAGTCCAAGGCATGTTGAGCGCGCCGCAGCGCGCGTGGACCATTGCGGAACTGGGCGAGCTTGCGGCGATGTCGCGCGCCACTTACGCACGGCGTTTCAACGAACGCGCCGGTATGACCGTGATGGATTTCCTCACGCAGATTCGCATGACGATCGCTTGCGACCTGCTGCGCCGCACGCAGCGCAGCGCGGCTGAAATCGGCGAAGCGGTGGGTTATCAGTCTGAAGCCGCGTTCGGCAAAGCGTTTCAGCAAAGCGTCGGCGTAACGCCGGGACGCTACCGGCGCCATCCACAGCAAAGCGCGTTGGACGTGTCCTCATAAACCGGCGATGCCGCTCAGCGCGCCTTGCCGAGCGTGCTGAACCAGCGCTTCTCCGCACGCGCCATCAGCCACGCGACCAGCAGCGCGCACACCGTGCCGAGCGTGACTTCGCCGAGGCGCAACAACGCCTTGTCCCACGCCGGGCCAATGCCCGGTACCAGCAGCATGATGGTAGCCGTGATCCCGCCGAGCCGCGCCGCGCTGCCGACGTTCACGATCCAGCACAGCACGATGGCCACTGCCACCGTCGCCGCGTAGGCCGCGAAATAGCCGTGGCCGAGCGTTGCGCCGGCAAGGCCGCATAAGCCGCCAACCATCGCGCCGATGAACTGGTCGCGCGACAGCTTGCGCGTGTCGACATAGCTGTGCTGGCTCACTGCAATGGCGGTGATCGCCGCCCAGAATGCCTGCTCGGTATGCAGCGCCTGGCCGATTTCGAACGCGAGGCTCGCGCCCGCCACGGCCTGGAACGCCATCAGGCTGCCTTCGGTGAGCCGCTCCGCGAACGGCAGCGATTTGAGGAACGCGAAAAGCGATTCGGCGGCGCTTGCGCGCGTCGTTTGTGCTGGATCGTCGTGAGGAGTCATTGAATCGCGGGGTTCAGAAGCTGCGAAAGCTGCGAGGGAGCCGGACGCCGCAAATGCTGCACGTGCAGCGAACGGGCTCCGTATTCTAACTTTCGCTATGACGCAGGCGCCGATAGCGGTTCATGAGCGGCGTCGCCGATACCCCGTGGATGACCACCGAAGCCGTGACCACGGCGAGCGCGAGCGGCACGAGCGGCGTGATAGACGCGGCCGGGCCGTGTTCCAGCGAATAAGCCAGATAGTAGAAGGAGCCCACGCCGCGGATGCCGAACCAGCTCATCAGGCGCCTTTGCGTCGGCATGGCGTCGGAGCCGAGCAACGACAACTCGACCGACGCGGGGCGCACGAAAACGAATAGCGCGACGATAAGCGCAAACGCCTGCCATGTGAAAAGCGGCACGCTCAGCGTCGCGAGCACGTTGCCGACCATGGCCATGATGACGACCTCGGCAATACGTTCGAGTTCGATCGTGAATCCCAATACGGACTCCGTCATGAACGCGTGGGCTTTCTCGGGATCGGACGCAGTGGCTTCGACATTTTTCGAATCGACGGTGCCGATCGTCTCGCGAGGCGAGGCTCCGCCGCTCGCCCCATATTCGACGCGACGCATCGACACGCCAGCCGCGAACACGGCGAGAAAGCCATAAGTCTGGGCAAACTGCGCGGCGCCGAACGACAAGCCGATCAGCCCGAGCGCAAAGAAGCCTTCCAGGCCGAGCGCGTGTGCATGGCGCGTGCGCAGCCAGGCGACCGCGTGCGTCGTGACCCAGCCGAGTACACCGCCTATTGCGAGTGCGCCCAATACACCCCACACGACACTGCCGGCAAACTCCAGATTCAGAACGTCGCCAGCGTCGGCTCCTTGCACTGCGCAGATGGCGAGACCCACCATCGCAAACGGCAACGCTATGCCGTCGTTCAGGCCGCCTTCGCCGGAAAGCGCGAAGCGCAGCAAATCGTGGTCGCCGGGGTCGTGCACCTGCACGTCGTGGGCCAGCACCGGGTCGGTCGGCGCGAGAATAGCGGCCAGCAGAATGGCCGGTCCCCAGCCCAGATTCAGCACGTAGACGCAGAAGAGGGTGAGGAGCGGCACGGTCGCCAGCATCGCGAGGAAGCCGAGGCGCAGCGGCACCATCCACAGTCGGTCGAGCACGCCCACGCGCAAGCGCAGTCCAATGGCGAACAGCGACACCAGCAGCGCGATTTCGGTGACGGTGCGCAGCAGATGCGCGTCGGCGACCATGTCGAGATGCAGCAGGTCGAAGCCGGGCGGCCCGAGCGCGTAGCCGAGCGCAACATAGAACATGGCCGCGCTGACGGGCAGGCGGCGGAGGGTTGTCGCGGCCACGCCCATGAAAACGAGCACGGCGCCGACGATGAGGAACCACAAAGTTTCGTGCATGAGCATCCGGTTAGGGCCGACATGCGAACGGCGCATGACCGGCCCGGGGTAATGGGACGAGCGCCCGGGTGCATCACGTCGCGACAGTCAACGCGTGACAGCGCATGAATGTCAGGGCGCGCGCCCGAATGCTTCGCGCAGTTTGCGCTTGGCTTGCTCCAGCGTTGCGCGGCGGGTTTTCGGCAGGTTCTTGCCTGCCCGGTTGATGTAGAAATTGAGCATCGACATCGCCGACTGAAACGGCGTGCCTTTGCGGCGGCTGCTTTTTGTCGACGACTGTTTCAGCGATTTCGCAATCTCCTCGGCGTTGCCTGTCTTGAAGATGTCGTGTTCGAGGTCCATCGCGTCGCTCGTTTCCATCACATGATGCGACCACCTGCGCGAACTCTTGCCGCCTGCGCGCGAAGCTTTCTTCTGCTCAGCGGCATGCGCTTGCGCATGGCGCTGACGCGGCGGCCGCCCCGATTTGCCGCGTGCCGGCGAGCGCCGCAATTTGCTGGTCGATTTGCTGGTGGTTTTTCGGGCCGCCATTCGAGCCGCCTCCTTTTAGAGTCTTTGCTTTTACAGTCTTTGCCGCGCGGCCCTTCTCGCAGGATTGCGCGCGATTATCCAGGGCCGTCTGCGTCATCGAATTCGACGCGGTCAAAGTCAAACGCGCCGGCCGCCGCGATGGCGGCGTGCCGGCGCAAGTGAGGACGGTGCGCGAACTGCGAACGGCAAACTGCTTCACGCACTCGCCGCGGCTCGCCGATTACAGCTTGACTCCACCGGCTTCGGGCGCATCCGACGAACCGGCCGGAATATCGCCGACGCCTACGTCATCGCGCATATCGAACTGGTCGCGGCCCCAATAGGGCTCCCTGCCGTAGTACTGGTGAACAGACGTGGCCCATGTCTCATCCGCCATCGACGGCCAGTGATCCTTGTCGAAACCCGGGGCGCTTTTCACGCGTTCCGCCGTCATGTCCAGCACGAAGCACTTCTGCTCGGTGTCCAGCGTGAGCGCGCCCCATGGAATTGCGAGCAGCTTGTCGCCGATGCCGAGGAAGCCGCCGCTCGACAGCACTGCGTACGCAACGCGGCCCGAGCGCACATCCAGCATGATGTCTTTGATCTTGCCGATGTCCTCGCCGTCGCTGCTGAGCACTCTGTTGCCGTCCAGCGTATCGGCCGCCATCACATCCGGGCCCGGGCCTTCTGCCGTCGCGCTGCCTTTACCGACGATACGTGCGCCTTGCGTGCCTTGCGTCTGACTTTGCATGACCATGATGTGCCTCCTTTTCAGGTTGGGGTGACGATCACTGCAGCAACGCGCGTTCCTCGCCCGGAGTAACGGTCGCTTTACGCAGGCCGGAACAAACGCCTTCACGTGGGCGGAAAGTGCTCGCGCATGGCGCTGCGGCGATACGCGGATATGCATCGCACGATGGCGGCGGCGTCCGTGGGCATGCAGCCTCCGTCTGGGTAAATGATGCGTGCGCCGTTGCAGTTCCTGCTTGCTATGAGCGGCGTTAACTCGCGGCCGTCTTCTCGGCGCGCGGGGCGGAACGGGCGCCCGCGCTCGCAGCCCGCCGGGCAGTTCGCGCGCCGGCTTTTGCGCTTGGTTTGACGCTATCTTTGGCAGCGGCTTTCGCCGCCTTGTTCGCTTCGTTGCGAATGGTGCGCGACTTCTTCAGCAACGTCGTAATGGAGCCGTTGATGCTCTCGGCGGTGTCGGTTTCGCGCAGCTTGCGGCCTTTTGCTCCCGCCTGACGCGCGAGCCTGGCGGCGCGCTTCTCGGCATGCGCGAGCAATGCAGCAAAAGCGACCTCGTCGACTTTCAGACCCCGGCGCGACTGACCCGGCGGCAAGGTTTGCAACTGGTCGCTCTCGAATGCGCTAATCACTGCAGGATGGATGTAGCAACGCCGGCAAACGGCCGGCGTGTTGCGCAGCAAGCCCGCGACTTCCTTGACGGTCGCCACGATATGACGCCGCGCTTCGGCGGCGCTGCCGCACACGAGGCGCCGCAGCGCCGCAAGCGCGTAGACGCTGCCGGCCCATGTCCGATAGTCCTTCGCGGTGAAGTCCGCGCCGCTCGCGCGGCGCAGATAATCGTTGATGTCGGCTGAACCGACGGTACGGCGTGTGCCGTCGTCGTCGAGATACTGGAACAGGTCGTGACCCGGCAGATCCGCGCAGCGCCGCACGATGCGCTTCACGCGCTGGTCGTCCACCGTCACGTCGTGTTCAATGCCGCTCTTGCCGCGAAACTTGAAGCGCAATTGTCCCGCTTCCACTTTCACGTGTTTTTTACGCAGTGTCGTCAGTCCATATGACTGATTTTCGCGTGCGTATTCGACGCTGCCGATACGAACCAGCGTGGTATCGAGCAGCCGGACGACCGCTGCGATCACTTTGTCGCACGGCATGCCAGGCAGTTCGAGGTCGCGTGCGACGCGCGCGCGGATTCGCGGCAGTGCGCGCCCGAACTCGGCCATGCGTTCATATTTGTCGGCGTCGCGCGTTTCGCGCCAGCGCGGGTGATAACGGTATTGCTTGCGCCCGCGCACGTCGCGGCCAGTCGCCTGAATATGTCCGCGCGGGTCTGGACAGATCCATACGTCTTCGTACGCGGGCGGAATCGCGAGCGAGTTGATGCGCTGAATCTCCGCTTCGTCTTCAATGCGCTTTCCTTGCACGTCGAAATACGCGAAGCCGTCTTTCTCGCGCTTGCGCGTGTAACCAGGCTTGCTGTCGTCGGCATGGCGCAAGCCCGGCGGCATGGCGGCTGTCGCGGGCTGCTTCGCGCTGTCGTCGGCCGATGCATGACCGTTTTGCGTCGTGCTCGTTGTGCTCGTTGTGCTTGTGGTTGTGCTGTTTGCCATGGCTATCTTTGCAGGTAGAACTTTCAAGCGTGAAGCGCGTTGCGCCAGTGATGGCCCGGAGCAAAGCCGGTGCCCGGCACTGCCGGCGCGGGCGAGCGGGCGGAACAGTCCTTGCGGAGAACGTCATACGTATCAACCGATAAAGGAGAGCGCCATGAGCAGCACGCTGAACCCCGATGAAGAGCCGCAACAGGTCGTCAAACAAACGTCAGGCACGACGGGCGCGTTGGGACCGAGCGATTCATCCGATAGCGGCAGCGACGTCGCGGGCGCGAAGCGCCATGAGTTCGACGTCGATACGGAACTCGACAACCACGCGCTCGAACTGGGCGAGTCGGAAATGGGCAGCGACACCGACCGGGCGGGCACCGGTGAGCGCGCAGACGCGGACGGCGATTCGACGCTGGACCCGGATAGCGACATCGAACCTGATCGCATTCTGACGCCACCGACAGCAGACGAAGACGACGACGGTCTCGACGACGACCCGAGCGGCCTGTAAACGCGCGTTGCGCCTCTCGCTTCGCGCAAGCATCCGAGCCTCGACGCCCGTCGCAGCGGCTTCGAGGCCGAAGCGGATCACGCGGTAGGCGGGTCCGGGAACAGCAGGCACAAGCCTTGCTGCCGCATCGTTAATCAATGATGAAAGGGGTTTGTCGCATCACATGCGCGGCCCCGGCATTTGAACAAAGGAGAGAAAGATGGCAAACAGTCTCGACGGTCTGAAGGTAGCGATCCTGGCGGTAGACGGTTTCGAACAGGCTGAACTGGTCGACCCGAAACGCGCGCTCGCCGAGGCCGGAGCGACCGTGCACGTGATCTCAGCGAAGCCCGGCAAGATCCAGGGCTTCAAGCACGTCGATAAAGCCGACACGGTCGAGGTCGATTCGACATTCGACAAAGCGATCGCGGACGACTATGACGCAGTCGTCTTGCCCGGCGGCGTGGTGAACGGTGACGCGATTCGCGTGCTGCCGCAGGCGCAGGCATTCGTGAAAGCGGCCGACAACGCGAAGAAGCCGATCGCGGTGATCTGCCACGGCACGTGGCTGCCCGTGTCGGCCGGAATCATCAAGGGGCGCACGGTGACGAGCTGGCCGAGTCTGCAAGACGATATCCGCAACGCGGGCGGCACGTGGGTCGATCAGGAAGTGGTCGAAGACAGCAATCTGATTTCGAGCCGCAAGCCGGACGACATTCCCGCCTTCAACAAAGCGTTGATCGGGCAACTGTCGAAACGCAAGGCTGCATGAGCGGCGCAGGTGGGCGATGAGACGCGCCGGTGACTCCGTGAACAAGGGAGAAAACGCATGAAACTACGGTATTCCCTACAAGCGATGACTGTCGCGCTTACCCTTGGAACGGCGCCGGCCTGCGTCGTGTATGCGCAGGCAAGCGACGCTCCCGCGAGCGACGCGCCCGTCGGTGGCACAAAGCTCTCGCCCGCCGACCAGCAGTTCATCCAGGATGCTTCACAGTCCGACGCCACCGAAATCGCGGCAAGCAAGATCGCGCTGAAGAATTCCAGCGATCCGCGCGTGAAGAAATTTGCACAGCAGATGATCGCCGAACATACGAAGCTCTCGCGCAGCATGGGTGCGCTCGCAGCGAAGAAGGGGCTTGCCACCACGCCGTCGGCAGACTCCGCGCTCGTTGGCAAGCTGCAAACGCTCAAAGGCCAGAAGTTCGACGAGGCGTATGTCGAGCAGGTCGGCCTCGAGGCGCATCAGCGGGCAGTCGATCTGTTCCAGCAGGAGAGCCAGAGCGGCACCGACTCGCAACTGAAGGCTGCGGCCGCGCGCGCGCTGCCGGTCATCAAGCATCATCTGGAGATGGCGCAGCAGCTCGCCGGCGCAATGAAGGGCGCGTCATCATGAACGCGATCCTGCCGCGGCCTGCCTATGAGGATTCCCTTATGCAGATCACTTTTTCCGACGACAAACCGACCTTCGACGGCGCCAACCTGATGGTTCGCTTCATGGCGCGCGTGGACGGTGAACCGGTTGTCTGCGCCATCACGGTCGAGGCGCTGGAAGATCACTTCGGCGCCGGTTCGCCGCTCGAAAGCGAGTTGATGGAAGCCTTCGACAAGGGCCGCAACCGGATCCGTTCGGTGTGCGCCGAGGCGCTCGACCAGAACGACGGGGAGGGCGTAGTCTTGCATAGCGGATTGTTCAGAGTGGAAGGCATGGAGCCCGACCGCGGCACGGCGGTGTAGCGCTGCCGCTTCTTCTGATCACGCACTGCGAGTAGTCGCGGGCGTCGTCCGTAAAAACGCAATCACGATGCAAGGAGGCCTCATGTCACTCATCGTTGCAGCACGCTTCACGACTTTCCCAGCCGCGGAAGAAGCGGCGCAAAAACTTTTCAATGCAGGCTTCGTCGAGGAAGACGTCACGCTGTTCTTCGTCAATCCGCGTGGCCAGCATGCGCGTTTTCCGATTGGCGGCGACACCCACACCGATGCCGGGGCGAAAGGCGCGCCGAAGGGCGCGGGCCTCGGCGTGACGATCGGCGCGGTGGTGGGCGCTATTGTTGGCGTCGGCATCTTCGCGGCGTTCTCTGCGCCGCTGCTAGTTTCGGCGATCGCTGCGGGCGTCGGCGCCTATATCGGCTCGCTGGCCGGGGCGATGTGGCGCACGCGCGATAGTAGCGAAGCCGGGCATCGCACGCCGTTCCACGAAGAGGCGCGCGATTCGGGCGTGCTGGTCGCGGTGCACGTGTCGCCTGACAATCAGTTCGAGGCCGCCCGTCTGCTGCGGGAAGCAGGCGGCGTGTCGATCGAACGCGCGACGGGTCGTTGGCAACAAGGCCGCTGGGCCGACTTCGATCCGCTGAAGAAGCCCGTTCCGCTCAACGAGTACAACGAAAAGCGCGCCTGATGTAGCGGTGACAGCGCTGACAGCGGCGACCGGCAGCAAGCGAGAAGGCAATCGAAAAGGGCCCGACAGACGTCGGGCCCTTTTCTTTGGCGGCCCCGAAAACGCAAGGCACGCTGATCGTCGGGAAAGTTATACCCAGATACGCGCGGCGCCACGTTGCGGCGAGGGGGCATGGTCAGCAGGACGTTGGTCGCGCGTGGGCTCGCATGAGGCCGGCATGACGCCTTTGCGAGACCCTTCGCAGGTCGAAGGCGCGGCTTGCGCGCTAGCGCTCGTACTTGCCGCAGCGCTATCTTGCGGCTGCATGTGCTCGCGAATCTGCAACACGCTGGCCGACGAGACGATGGCGACGGCGACCAGCCATTCTGCGCTGCGAATCTTCATGATGTTTCTCCCTGTCGTTGTTGCCTGCCCATTCTTTTCAATTTGTCGATACGTCATGCAGTTTTCTAACTTGCGTTGCATGGCGTTACTCGGGCGAAGCAATAAAAGCAACGCGTGTGCCACCGGCGAAAGCCCCCTCAAGAGAGTTCGCGCTGCGCAACAATTACCCACGTCTGCAAGAAAGATGGCCGCGCAAATGCAGCGTGCCGGCGCAATGCATCCTGTGAACTTTCGGGCACGCGCCATGCGTATCACACAGTGAACCCCGTTGCCTTGTGCAGGCGTTGGCAAAGCAGGCGGGACGCGCACCGCGATACCTGCGGGCGTGCCGGCAACGGATTCCGCGATTAACGAAACCCTGGAGGTATTGAATGACTACGAATGTTGTTTCCGTGCTGAACGATCTCATCGAAACATCGAAGGATGGTGAAAAGGGCTTTCGCAAGGCGGCCGAAGATGCGCGCGACACACAGTTGAAGACGATGTTTCTCACGCGCGCTGAAGATTGCGCGCGCGGCGCACGCGAGCTGCAGGATGTGGTTCAGCGCCTGGGCGGTAAGCCGGAGACGGGCGGCAGTGTGAGCGGTGCGCTGCACCGGGGATGGGTCGATGTGAAGTCGGCGGTGACGGACCGCAGCGACCATCAGATTCTCGTCGAGGTGGAAAAGGGCGAGGACGTCGCCAAGAAGAACTATCACGACGCGCTGGAAAAAGAACTGCCCGCCGACGTGCGCGCGATTGTCGAGCGTCAGTATCAAGGCGTGCTGCAGAATCACGACCGCGTTCGCGATCTGCGCGATCAATACGCGGCAAGGAGCTAATCGGGTAGCCGGCCGTCAGGCCGGCCTCTAAAGCAGAAAGGCCGTCCGCACAATGTGCGGACGGCCTTTTTTCTCGGGGGCTTCTCGGGGCCCTGCGCCCGGCGCAGAACGCCGGGCGCCTCGAGATTATTCTGCGGCGATTTTCAGGCGGTTCTTCACGCTGCTCACGCCTTTCACGCCTTCCACGACGTCCTGGGCGGCGGTCTTGTCTTCAGCCGAAGGCACCGTACCCGTGAGCCACACCACGCCCTTGCGGGTCTTCACATGGATATGCGTGGACTTCACGTTCTTCGCGCCGAGCAGTTCGGCCTTGACCTTCGTGGTGATCGTGCCGTCGTCGACGTGCTGGCCGATGGTTTCAGACGAAGCCGACGGAGCCGAAGCGCTCGTTTGTGCGGTGGCGTTCAGTGCGAAAGCAACGCACGCGATGCTGCCGGCAGTCTTCAGGAATTGGATGGTCTTCATGGTTTTCTCCTTCGGGTGTTGATGAAATTGCGGTCTTGTTGCCTGCGGTCGATCGCGGCCGAAGCCGCCGATGACTCGCGTGGGGTCGTTGCCGCTACGGTTCCGTCAGGGCCCGTTATCGACACCGGGCGGGTCTTCACAGTCGTTGCGCGTTCGCGCCGGATGCGAAGAGAGCCGTCCGTCCACATGCTCGTTACCGCAAAGTGCGTGCCCGCACCTCGTGACTGAGGACCAGAGAAGTTGCGAAGCCCGCGCCGGCGGGCGCTTTTCCGCTGATGAATAGCGCTCGCACATCGTGTTCGCGCGCGCGCCGACTCGTGTGGAGCGGATGCGGAATTTGCCGGGTCGCTTGTAAAAAAGGCCCCGCGCCGCGTTGCAATTCGCGGGCCTGGAAAAATAAAGGCCAAAGAAAACAGTGCGTTGCAAAAGCTGGTACGCGTGTTGCTCTAGTGAGGTCACTCCTTTACTTCAGCTTTCAACGGGACCTGAACACGATGCCTTCAATTGAACTTCGCACAAGGCAGTCTCTTGCACTTACGCCGCGTTTGCAGCAGTCGGTGCGTCTGTTGCAGCTATCGTCTCTGGAGTTCCAGCAGGAATTGCGAACTGCGCTCGATACGAACCCGTTCCTCGAATACGACTCGTCGGATACCGAGGACGTTGCGCTTGCAACCGCCACGTCCGGCGAAGAGCAGGGCGCGTTGCCGGCAACCGATGCAGTCGCGGCCGCCGAGCCCGACTCGCTGCCCGCTGAAGCCGCTAGCAGCGAGAGCCTCGACAGTGGCGGCCCCGACGACATGCCGGGCGACTTTTCGGGCGATTACAGCAGCCGCAGTTCGGCCCGCCAGAACGGCGACTCCGACGGCAGCGATCCGGCCGAATGGGCACGCTCGCAGCCCACGTTGCGCGAGCAACTGCACGACGCACTGCGTCTTTATCGTCTGGATGACCGCGATCGCGCGGTTGCGCGCTTCATCATCGAGGCGCTCGACGACGATGGTTATCTGCGCCAGGACCTGGCGGATCTCGCGGACAGCGTCGATCTCGAACCCGAATTGACAGAGGAAGAACTGCTGGTCGCGCTGCGCCTCGTGCAGTCGCTCGACCGGCCCGGCCTCGGCGCGCGTTCGCTGTCCGAGTGTCTGCTGCTGCAGGTCAATGCGTTGCCCGCGGACACGCCAGGGCGCGATGTCGCGCGGCAGATTGTCGAACATCATCTGGAGCGGCTCGCGCGTCGCGAACAGGCAGAACTGCAAAAACAGATTGGCTGTACTGCGGAAGAGCTGCGTGTGGCCTGCGCACTCGTGCGCAAGCTCGATCCGAAGCCGGGCAACTGCTACGGCCGTACCGAAGACAACTACGTCGTGCCCGATGTAATCGTGCGCCAGGTGCGCAACAAGTGGGTGGTGACGATCAATCCGGCCGTGCAGCCGCGCGCACGCATTCACCGCATGTATGCCGAGCTGTTTGCGCAATCGGCGGGGGCTAGCCGTTCGCCGCTCGCCCAGCAGCTTCAGGAAGCGCGCTGGTTGATCCGAAATGCGCAGCAGCGCTTCGACACGATTCAACGCGTCGCCGAATGCATCGTCGCGCATCAGAAGGCGTTTTTCCAGTACGGTGAAATCGCGCTCAAGCCGATGGTGTTGCGCGATGTCGCCGACGAACTCGGCCTGCACGAATCGACGATCTCGCGCGCGACCGGCAACAAATATATGGCCACGCCACGCGGCATTTTCGAATTCAAGCATTTCTTCCCGCGCGAGCTTGGCACCGAAAGCGGCGGTACCTGTTCCGCCGCCGCGGTGCGGGCGCTGCTGAAAGAAATGATCGCTGCGGAAAACACCCGCGACCCGCTCTCCGATGTGACGCTGGCCAAGATGCTCGCGGATCAGGGCGTGCTCGTCGCGCGCCGCACGGTCGCCAAGTACCGGCATCTGATGAAGGTGCCGCCGGCGGAGTTGCGCCGCCAGGTCTGAATTTGCCCAGCCCCTGCAAACGGGGCTTTGATACGAAGCGCCACGCGAGGCTGTCCGCTCGCGTGGCGCTTTTTCGTATCTGGACGTTTTGCGCACGCCCCATTACATTGGCGGGTCAATCAGAAACGGGTGAGCGACATGAAGTATTCGAGTCGGGTCGAGGGATTGCAAGGCAGACGTACGTCGGCGTGGGAGATTCATCGCGTGGCGCAGCAGGCCGCGGCGAATGGCAATGACGTCATCGTGCTGAGCGTGGGAGACCCTGACTTCGCTACGCCCGCACCGATTGTCGAGCGTGCCATCGACGCGTTGCGCGGCGGCGATACGCATTACAGCGCGGTGTCCGGGCGCGATCCGCTGCGTGCGGCGATTGCCGAAGAGCAGGCGCGCATGACCGGTTGCACGGTCAGCGCGGCGAATGTGATCCTCACGGCGGGCGCGCAAAACGGCGTGTTTGCCACGTCGCTTTGTCTGCTCGAAGCAGGCGACGAGGTTATCGTGCCCGAGCCGATGTACCTCACCTACGAAGCGTGCGTGCGCGCCGCAGGTGCGACGCTCGTGCCGGTGCCGGTCGATCCTGCGCGTGCATTTCACCTGGATTGCGACGCGCTCGAACGAGCCGTGACACCGCGCACCAAGGCAATTTTCTTCGCGACGCCGTGCAATCCAACAGGTGTCGTGATGCCGCGCGCGGACCTCGAACGCATTGCGCGGCTCGCGTGCGAGCACGACCTGTGGGTGCTGTCCGACGAGGTCTACGCCGATCTCACTTTCGAGCGCGAACATGTGAGCATCATGTCGCTGCCCGGCATGGCGGAGCGCACGGTCACACTCGGCAGCCTGTCCAAATCGCATGCAATGGCGGGGTGGCGCGTAGGCTGGGCGATCGGACCCACGCAACTGATCGAACACATGGGACGCCTCGCGCTTGCCATGCTGTATGGCTTGCCGGGCTTCATCCAGCAGGCCGCATTGACGGCTTTACAGGAGAAGTCGAGCATCGTCGCGCAGATGCGCGACATCTACAGGCGCCGTCGCGACGTCGTGTTCGAGCGTTTGAGCCGGGTCCCGCGATTGCGCTGCCTGCTGCCCGAAGCGGGCATGTTCATGATGGTCGACGTGAGCGGCACGGGCCTCGATACCGTCGATTTCACATGGCAGCTGTTTCGCGCGCAAGGCGTGTCAGTGCTCGACGCGAGTGCGTTTGGCGAGACCGCGAACGGTTTCGTCCGGTTGGGCTTTGTCGTCGACGAAGCGCGGCTTGCCGAAGCGTGCGAGCGGATTGCGGCGTTTGTCGCGGCCTTGCCGTTGCCGTTGCAATCTAACCCGTGAATACGCGCTCGCAGCGAAAATCGCGCAGGGCGCCCAACGGTATAATTCATTCGCTCCCGTTTAGCTCTGTCGCGTCGCATACTGCCGCTAACGAATCATCCTGAACAACCGGCTGTGCCAGCCGTAGCCTATGCACTTTCGCCCGATCCAGTCTTTCACGCGCAAACGGCTCTCCGACGTCGTCGCAGATCAGATCAAGCAATTGATCTCCGACGGCACGCTGATGCCGGGCGACCGGCTGCCCGCTGAGCGCGATCTGGCGACGCAACTGGCGGTGTCGCGGCCTTCGTTGCGTGAAGCGCTGATCAGGCTGGAATCGGATGGCTATATCGCCACGTCGGGGCGGGGCGGCTTTACGGTGGTCGATCTGACGGCGCCGATCATTTCGAAGCCGCTCGCCGAACTGCTTTTGCAAAATCCGCGCACCAGTGCCGACATTCTCGAGTTGCGCCAGGGGCTCGAATCGATTTCGACTGTATATGCCGCGGAGCGCGCGACCGCCGCAGATCTTCGCAAGATCAAGACTGCGTTCGATGCACTGAAGGCGGCTTCGCAGTCGCAAGATCGCGTCAATCTGGCGGAGCTGGATGCCGCTTTTCACCTCGCGATTGCCGACTCTACGCACAACATCGCGCTTGCCCATGTCATGCATGGCATCCACACGCTGATTCGCGAAGGCATGCGTCAATACCATCGGCTGATCGATTACGACGAGGCGATGGAAAAGCAGTTGATGAGCCAGCATCAGGCCATCTACGACGCCGTCGTCGCACGCGACGCCCAAAAGGCACGCAAGGCGGCCGAACGGCACCTGGCCTTCGTGCGCGAGATCTATCAGGAAGACGCCGCGAAGCTTTAGGCGTCGCATTTCGCGTGGCCATCTAACGATTGACACGCTCGGGCGACTTCCTTATATTTTGGTCAGACCAACAATACCAGTCTGACTGGCGACGATCTTACGCGTCCCGAGTCCGCGTGCCCCATTCCCTGTAATGAGCTTATGAAAGTCGCCCTCTTTATCCCTTGCTTCATCGACGCGTTTTACCCCGAGGTCGGCATTGCCACGCTCGAATTGCTCGAACGCTTCGGCATCCAGGTCGATTACCCGCAGGAGCAGACCTGCTGTGGCCAGCCCATGGGAAACAGCGGCGCGCATGCAGAAGCGGCTGGCGCGGAGCGGGTGTTCGCGCGCAACTTCGCGGGCTACGACTACATCGTGGGACCATCGGCGAGCTGCATTCACCACGTGCGCGAGCATCTCACCGCGATCGATCAGACGGACGAAGTCAAAAAGGTGCGGGCGAGCGCTTATGAACTCGTCGAGTTTCTGCACGACGTGGTGGGCGCGCGTGAATTTCCGTGGGCCGAGTTTCCGTATCGCGTCGGGCTGCACAATAGTTGCAGCGCGTTGCGGCATCTGAAAGAGGCGTCGATCTCGGAAGTAGCGGGCCAGCCGTTTTCCAAGCCGCGCGCGTTGCTTGAAGGCGTGAAGGGTATCGAGTTCGTCAAGCCGTCTCGCCCCGACGAATGTTGCGGTTTTGGCGGCACGTTCTCGGTGACGGAAGAGCCGGTGTCCGTGCGCATGGGGCAGGACAAGGTCCGCGATCATCTGAATGCGGGTGCGCAATACATTGTGTCGGGCGACATGTCGTGCCTGATGCATCAGCAAGGCTGTGCGGAACGCATGAAGGCGGACGCACGCTTCATTCATATTGCACAAGTGTTGAACGGGGCGCGCGCATGAGCCGGATCGACCACGCGAAGGCAGCAGGCGAGTTCATCAAAAAGACGGAGCATGTGGCGTTTCACGACAAGCGCCTGTGGGATTTGCGCGAGAAACGCGACGCCCAGGCGCACGGCATTGCCGAGTGGGAGACGCTGCGCGAACTGGCATCCGGTATCAAGGAACACACGCTGTCGCATTTGTCGGAGTACCTCGAACAGTTCGCGGCCTCGGCCGAGGCGAACGGTGTCGTGGTCCACTGGGCAGCGACGGCCGAAGAGCACAACGCGCTCGTACACAAGATCATGTCCGAGCGCGGCATGACCACGCTCGTCAAAAGCAAGTCGATGCTCACCGACGAATGCAAGATGCGCGAGTATCTCGAACCGCGCGGCATTACGGTAATGGAAACGGATCTGGGCGAACGCATCCAGCAACTCGATCATCAGGACCCGAGCCACATGGTGGTGCCGGCGGTCCACAAGCTGCGCGCCGATGTCGCGGAACTGTTTGGCCGAACCATCGGCACTGATCCGCACAATAGCGACATTCATTACCTCGCGGAAAGTCAGCGCATGAATACGCGGCCGTATTTCGTACGCGAGAAAACGGCCGGCATGACCGGCTGCAATTTCGCGGTCGCGGAAACAGGCACAGTTGTGGTTTGCACGAACGAAGGCAACGCCGATCTTTCGGCAAACGTGCCGCCGCTGCATATCGCATCGATCGGTATCGAGAAGCTGATTCCAAAGGTCTCGGATCTCGGTGTGTTTATTCGCATGCTCTCGCGCAGTGCGCTTGGTTCGCCGATCACGCAATACACCTCGCATTTCCGCGCGCCGCGTCCGGGCACGGAGATGCATTTCATCCTCGTCGATCATGGCCGCTCGGAACGGCTCGCGATGGACGACTTCTGGTACTCGCTCAAATGCATCCGCTGCGGAGCCTGCATGAACACGTGTCCCGTGTATCGGCGCAGCGGCGGGCTGTCGTATGGCGGTACTTACTCGGGGCCGATCGGCGCGATCATCAACCCAACCTTCGATTTGAAGCGTTATAGCGCGCTGCCGTTCGCGTCCACGCTCAACGGCAGTTGCACGAACGTGTGTCCGGTGAAGATCAATATCCACGAGCAGATCTATAAATGGCGCACGGTGATTGCCGAGCGCCATGAAGTGCCGTTCGTGAAGCAGGAAGTATTGAAGATGGCAGGGCGGCTGCTCGCGAGCCCGACGCTGTATCGGGCAACCGTAGCTTCAATGAGCGGCGCATTGCGGCGGCTACCGAACTTCGTACTCTATAACCCGCTGAATATCTGGGGCAGACAACGCGAATTGCCCGAGGCGCCGAAGCAGACCTTCCATGCGTGGTACAAGCAAAATCGCGGAGGTGGCGATGGCAACGCGTGAGGCCTTCATCGCGAAAGTGCGGCAGGCGCAACCGGCGGCGCGCCCGCGCCCCGACGTGCCGTTGTTTAGCGCGGTCGGCGGCGATTTGCGCGCGCGCTTCACGTCGGCATTGCAAACGATGGGCGGTACCTGCGTCGAAGCGGGTGCCGCGTCGGAAGTTGCGAGTCTGATCCGCGAGCGATTTGGCGCAACGGTGTCGATCGCTTCAGCCACTGCCGAAGTGTCCGGCACGCGCCTGCTCACGGCCGACACCGAACCTTCGTCGTTGCAGGATATCGACGTCGGCGTGGTGCGTGCGCGCTTCGGTGTGGCGGAGACCGGCTCGGTGTGGTTCAGCGAACGCGAGTACGTGGTCAATGCGTTGGGCTATATCGTGCAGCATCTCGTGGTTCTGCTCGATCCGGCGCAACTGGTCGACGGCTTGCAGGACGTTTATCGCCGCGACGACTTTCGCGACGCACGTTACGCGGCACTCGTCACCGGACCGTCCGCGACCGCGGACATAGAAGGCGTTCTGATTCGCGGCGCGCAGGGCGTGCGGTCGCTGACGGTGGTGTGGCTGGCCGCTGAGTAGGCGCGGCGGTGGAGTTTGCTATCATTACTGTATAAACGTACAGGTCATGCAAACTCCGTGGCAACCGATGCTCCGCCGGATTCCCTCGCCGGCGATCCTTACTATCTGCTGAATTTCGAGCGTGCGCTCGGCTGGCTCGCGCAACGTTACGACGATCTGCTCGATGCGAGCGAGCGCGCTTTTCTCGACACATTCGCGCGCTTGCCGCAGGCGTCGCGCGCATTGCTGGTCCGAATGCTCATGCGCAAAGGCGCATTGTTTCGTGCAAGTCGTCTTGCGTACGGCGAAATCGGCTGCCCGTTGCAAGCCGCTGCGCCCGTCTCAGCGCTCGGCTGGCTAAATCCCGCGCCGCACCTGACGCTCGACGACCTATTCGCCCTCACCACGCGCGCCGAATTACTGGACATCTTCGCCGAGGCGCTTTCACTGATTCCGGGCGCCCGGAGTCTGCGCAAGCCGGATCTGCTGGAAGCATTACGTCCGTTCTATCCCGAGCGGGACGAGTTGGACGGGCACGACACCGATAGCTGTATCTCGCGCCCGTTGTCCGCATGGCACCCCCAAACGACCGATTGCGTGTTTCGCGTGGACATTGCGCCGCTGTGCGACCGTCTGCGTCTGATGTTCTTTGGCAATCTGCAGCAGGACTGGTCCGAATTCGTGCTCGCCGATCTCGGCGTATTCAGGTACGAAAAGGTGGCTTTCGGGCCTGCGTCGCGAGCGTTTCAGCAGCGCGCAGATGTCGACGTTTACCTCGCTTTGCAAGCATGTCGTGACGAACTGGACTCGATAGCAACGTCCGGCACGCTGATCGGTCTGGAAGTAGAAAACGCCGCGCTCAATGACCTCGTGGCTCGGGTGCAAAGCGTGGAAACGTGCAACTCGTGGCTCGAATTGCGACGCGCCAAGCTGCTCTTTCGCATCGGCCAGCATTGTGAGCGGCGACAGATGTGGCCCACCGCGCTCGCGGTGTACGAGGTTTGCGCGTGGCCCGGCGCGCGACATCGGCGTGTACGCGTGCTGGAACGAGCCGGGCGTTTCGAAGCTGCGCTTTCGCTAGCGTTGAGCGCTGCAGCATCGCCCGAAAGCGAGGAAGAGGCGCAGCGCATCGCGCGCATGCTCCCGCGCCTGCGGCGCAAACTTGGTGGGCCGGCGGTGCGCGCGGCCGCTGCGCGAGCGGCCGAACGCGGCACGTTGATATTGCCCAGGCCCCAAGCGCCGCAGTCCGTTGAATACGTGGTGCGCGATCATCTGACATGCGAGTCGGCGCCGGTGCATTACGTCGAAAATGCATTGATCAACTCGCTGTTCGGACTGCTTTGCTGGGAACCGGTATTCGTGGCGCTGCCCGGTGCGTTTTTTCATCCGTTTCAACGCGGCCCCGCTGATCTTCACGCGCCGGACTTTTATGCGCGTCGAGCCGAACAGTTCGCTGCGTGCCTTGCTCAACTCGATAGTGGCGCGTATCGCGAGACGATTGCGCGGCATCTGCACGGCAAAGCAGGCGTGCAATCGCCGTTCGTGTTCTGGGGAATGCTTACGCCGGAGCTTGTCACAACGGCGCTCGACTGCTTGCCCGCCGCGCATCTGAAATTGTGGTTCGAGCGTTTGCTGCTCGATATTCGCGGCAATCGCTCGGGTTTGCCCGACCTGATCCGCTTCTGGCCCGCTGAGCGGCGCTATGAATTGATCGAAGTGAAAGGGCCCGGCGACCGCTTGCAGGACAACCAGATTCGCTGGCTAGCTTACTGCGTGCAGCACGGCATGCCGGTACGCGTAGTCGACGTGCGTTGGGCTGACGAAGCGCTTGACCATGCGATCGCCGATCCATCCGCCGGCGCGCTGGCGCACGCCACGCTGATCGCGGAGCGCACCGCATGAGCTACGTCGTCGCCGTGCGAGCCATGTGCGAGTTCACTGCGCGACGCGGCGACCTCGATCTGCGATTCACGCCCGCGCCCACTTCGCTGGAAGGCATGGCGGGCCACATCACGGTGGCGGGCCGCCGCGCAAGCGGCTACGAAACCGAAATCACGCTGACCGGTACGCATCGCAATCTCACCGTGCGGGGCCGTGCGGACGGCTACGATCCGGTGGCGCACCGCCTGGAAGAAGTGAAGACGTATCGAGGCGATCTCGAGCGCATGCCTGACAATCATCGCACGCTGCATTGGGCGCAGGCGCTGGTGTACGGACATTTGCTGTGCCGCGCACGCGGATTCACGGAGTTGACGGTCGGGCTGGTTTACTTCGACATCGGCAGTCAGAAGGAAACGTTACTCACGCAAACGCACACGGCGCGCGAACTGGAGATTTTTTTCGTCGAGCAATGCGAGCGGTTTCTGGAATGGTCGGTGCAGGAGGAGGCGCATCGTGTCGCGCGCGACACGGCGCTCAACGCGTTGCAGTTTCCGCATGCGCAGTTTCGCTGCGGGCAGCGCGAGCTGGCGGTGTCCGTCTACCGTGCGGCGCGCGACGGTAAGCCGCTGATGGCGCAGGCGCCAACCGGCATCGGTAAGACACTCGCCACGATCTTTCCATTATTGAAGGCGTGCGCGACGGATCAGATCGATCGCGTGTTTTTTCTGACCGCGAAAACGCCTGGCCGTGCGCTCGCGCTCGACGCGATCGAAACGCTTCGCCGGAGCGCCGGGTCTTTACCGTTGAGAACGCTTGAACTGGTGGCGCGCGACAAAGCCTGTGAGCATCCCGACAAAGCGTGCAACGGCGAGTCGTGTCCGCTCGCGCGCGGCTTCTATGACCGGCTCGACGCGGCACGTAGCACGGCGCTCGCGGGCGAAAGGCTCGATCGCGCCGCGGTGCGCGAAGCGGCGCTCGCGCATGACGTCTGCCCGTATTATCTGGGCCAGGAACTCGCGCGTTGGGCCGACGTGGTGGTGGGCGACTACAACTACTACTACGACAGCAGCGCAATGCTCTACGCGCTCACGCAGATCAACCAGTGGCGCATTGGCGTGCTGGTGGACGAGGCGCATAACCTGCTCGACCGTGCGCGCCGCATGTACACGGCGTCGCTCGATCAGGCGGCGTTGCGGCTCGTGCGCAAGACGGCGCCGCCTGGCTTGCGCAAGCCCCTTGAACGGTTGCAGCGCGAATGGAATGCGCTCAAGCGGGCGCAAACTGCGTCTTATCAGGTCTATCCAGATGTGCCTGGCAAGCTGCTCTCGGCCGCGCAGAATCTGATTGGCGCGGTGACGGATCAACTCGCGGACGCGCCGCTTTCAATCGACGAGACGTCGCTGCGTTTTTTCTTCGACGCGATGCATTTCGTCGCTCTCGCAGAGCAGTTCGGCGAGCATTCCATTTTCGATATCACGCTGACAACAGATCGCCACGCGCCACGCGACAAGACCAGTTGCACGCTCTGCGTGCGCAATGTGATTCCTGCTCCGTTTCTCGCGCCGCGATATGCAGCGGCGCGCGCGACCGTGATGTTTTCGGGCACGCTTAGTCCGCATCATTTCTACCGCGATACGTTGGGCCTTGCACAGGAGACGCAATGGCTCGACGTTGAAGGGCCGTTTCGCGCGGAGCAGTTACAGGTGCATGTCGCGGGAAACGTGTCGACGCGCTGGCGCGATCGCGAACGTTCGCTCGATCCCATCGTCGATCTGATCGCAAAGCAGTACACCGCGCAGCCCGGCAATTACCTGGGTTTCCTGAGCAGTTTCGATTACCTGCAGCAGGTGGTCGCGCTCATGCGCGAGCGTCATCCCGGATTGCCGGTCTGGGCGCAGGAACCGGGCATGGACGAAGCGGCCCGCGACGCATTCCTCGCGCGGTTTCGTAGCGCGAACCAGGGCATCGGATTTGCGGTGCTCGGCGGCGCGTTTTCGGAAGGCGTCGACCTGGTCGGGCAACAGTTGATCGGCGCTTTTATCGCGACGTTGGGCCTGCCGCAAATGAACGAGGTCAACGAACAGATGCGGCGCACGATGGACGCGCGTTTTGGCAATGGCTACGAATACATGTACCTGTACCCCGGTCTGCAAAAGGTGGTGCAGGCGGCGGGGCGCGTGATCCGCACCGAGCTCGACGAAGGCGTCGTGCATCTGATCGACGACCGGTACAGGCGGCCCGAGGTGCGCCGCCTGTTGCCTCGGTGGTGGCAGGTCCGGTAATTCAATCGACGCGCGCAGCCCGTACCTCATTCGTGCGGCGACGTTGCTCCCGGGTTTGACGGTGTGCCGGGTCCGCCCGCAGGCTTCGAGTCGACAGGGATCTGGTCTTCCACTGGCGCGTCACCCTTCGAAGCGCCGTCAGGCGATACACCCGCCGATGCGCCGTCGGCGGACGGGCTGCTCGAAGGCGCTTGCTCAGGCTCCTGTTTTGGAGGCTCGCCCGCTTCGACGCGGGGCGCGACGCTGTCCGGGTCCCACGTCAGCAGATTGCGCTGCGGGTTCGCGATCTCGATGCCGCGCTCGCGGAACTGGTCGAGAATGCGCCGGTTGAATTCGCGCTGCACACCCCAGCGCGCCGAATCGCGGCACTGCATCTGTCCGGCCAGCGTAACGGCCGAGCCGTCCACGGCGTCCACGCCCCAGAAGCTGAAGTCGGACAGAATGCCGTCCTTAAACTTCTCTTCTTCGCGCAGCGCGGCCCCGATTTCCTTGAGCGTGTCGATCGCGAGATCCACGTCCTGGCCGAATACGATATTCACGCGAACCGCCGCATTGCCGATGCCGCGATTCGTGTTGTTCACTGTCGATACCGAACTGAACGGCACGGTGAAAAGCGAACCGTCGCTGCCGCGCAGCCGCACTGTGCGGATCGACAGATATTCGACGGTGCCGGATACGCCCGCGAGCGTCACCCAGTCGCCGACTTGCATCGCGTTTTCCATCAGCAGGAAGATGCCCGTGATGAAATCCTGCACGAGCTTTTGCGAGCCGAAGCCGAGCGCCACGCCGAAGATACTCGCGCCTGCAAGAAGCGGCCCGATGTTCACGCCCAGTTCGCTCAGGCCCGTGAGCACGACCACCAGTGCGATCACGCAGAAAAGCCCGGTGCGCAGCATGGGCAGCAGCGTGCGCAGACGCGCGGCGCGCACGAGGTCGCCGCTCGTGGTCCAGCGATCCAGCCGCTGCTCGACCGACACATTCACGCTTTCCCACACGATGAGCGCTATCACCGCCGCGACGCCGATCGTCACGATGGCCGACGCGAGGCGGTGGCCGACACTGCCGTCGCGGAACAACTCGCCCACATCGACGCCCCACACCTGGAGCAACGCGAGCGCGGTGACGATGCCGATGATCCACGAGACCACTCGCCGCAGCAGCGGGTAATAGCGGAACGCATGCTGATGCACGAGCGACTTGCCGGCGGCGTCTTCGTGTCCGTTGAAGAGCCGCGCGAGGCCGCCGAAGATGACGATGGCGAGCACCCGAGCGCCCACCAGTACCGCGAGCGACATGCCGCCGAGATGCAGCAGCGCGTGATAGCCGTTCTGCACGTCGAGCGCCCAGATGAACCACAACGCCATTACGATGAAGACCGAGAGCCACGCCCATGCATCGGCGAGTGCATTGCCGACCATTTCAAGCGACTTGCGCGCGGCCATGCGCTGGCGAATGAGTTCGCCGACCGGTTTCGCGCATTGCAGGATCAGGATCGAGATCATCACGTGGCCGGCGAGCGCCACGACCTTCATCAACGCGAGATGCGCCGCCTCGCTCAGGCCGAGCGAGTGCGCGATTTCCGCAATCGCGGAGCCCACGCCGACGACGCTGACAATGCGGATCACCCAGCGATGTACGAACGCGGCCCATGCATCGCTCATGCGCAGCAGACGCAGACGCGGTGCGGTGGGCTGCAGGAAAAAGCCGCTGATGATCACGATCACGCGGCACAGCACGTAGATATCGACGAGCGAATCGAGGGCGCGGTCTTGCGGCGTGCCGTCGTCGGTGAAGATCGACATGAGCGCGCTCGCTGCGCCGACGAATACCGCGAGCGGCAGCAGACGCAGAACCGTGATCAATAGCGCGCGCGGCAGGCGCTGCAGCAGCGTCCAGTGATGCGTGGCGTTCTGCTTGCCCTTGGCTTCAGTGACTTTGCCGTTCGCGGCCGTGGTTGACGGCGCAGGCGTGACGGCAGGCTGCCCGGTAGCCGGTGACGTTGCCGCGCTTGCCGCAGGTTCTGTTTTCGCCTCCGCTCTAGCCTGCGCTTCGGCCCGTATCTCGGCGACCGGCGGGGCAGGCAGAGGCGGCGCGGCGTTCGCAGCGTCGGCGGGCTGCGGTTCGACGTCTACCGGCAAGTCGGTGCGTGGTGCGTCTGCGGCGTCGCCACGTTCGCGGCGCGCGGCGAGCGCAAGATACGCGCGACGCAACAGACGGCGCGCGAGCCATTCGAGCACGAGCGCGGGCAGCAGTGCGGCCAGCAGCGACCACGCAACGTGAGCGAGAATCGAGCGCGCCTGCGGATTTGTCGACTGCCAGTTCCACCACGCGCGCACCGAAGCGACGTCGAGGAGCGCCGTGATCGAGTTGCGAAGCGACGCACCCAGATTGACGGCCCAATGCGCGCCCTGACGAGCCAGTTGGGACGCGAGTCCGTTGGATTTGAATGCGTTCGGCACGAGAGCGGCGGCGCCGCTTGCCGCAGCCGGCGCCGAGGCGGCCGGCGCGGCGGAGGCCGGCGTGCTCAGCGCGCCGGCGGCAGCAATGGCCTGCAAGGTATCGGCCACCTGCGCGCGGCGCTTGGGATCGTTGAGCACTGAGAGCGCTTGGCGCGCCTGTTCAGGGGTCAGGGTGACAGTGGCGCCCGAGGCGGGCGTGGCAGCCGTCACCGCCGCGAAGACGGCCGGGGCGCCAAGAAGGAGGAAAACGAGGAAGCAGGCGTGTAGTAATTTGCGCATAGGGTGTAAGACGGGCTGCGGGTGCCGATGGCGTGCGAAACATCGGTCGGTCTGGCGGTTTGATCGACGCCTTAACCGACACGGCTTTTGTCGCACAAGTTCCTTTGACTGCGGCCGCGTTGTAAAGGAAGACCGCGCTGGCGGGCGTGAGCCGGCCCAAGGCAATTGGCGAAAGCAAATTGCTTGCCTGAGCTTGCCTGACTCTACGCGAAGGGGATCATAACAAGGCGTGCCGCGGTGCCGCGCGGCACCGACGAGTAGGAGCGTGACTGCCCGGACGGGCAGGGAGGTCGATGCGGGCATGCTGCTGCCAGTGGCAGACTTGCCGCAGCCGATCGCCGGAGGGCTGCGGCCCGCCCAAAAACTCCGCTTGAACTAGGCAGAAGCCGCCGACATCGGAACAGGCATGCGAGGCTCGCGTTCGCCGTCTGCGTCCCCGTCGAGGTCCGCGTTCGACGTGCGCCCGCCGGACGGTTCCGCATGCAGCCGATCCGCGTGCATCAGCCGGTATAGCGTGGCGCGGGAAATGCCGAGCTCGGCCGCCGCCTCCGACAACTTGTAGCCGTGCCGCTGCAGCGCATGTTCGATCGCGTCTTTCTCGGCTTTGCTGCGAATCTCTGCGAGCGTGACGGCCGGCCCATTGTCCGTTTCGGGCAAACCCAGGTCGCTCGCGTTGATGAAGCGGCCTTCGCTCATCACGACGGCGCGGCGCACGCAGTTGATCAGTTCGCGCACGTTGCCCGGCCACGCATAGTTCGACATCGCGACGATCGCGTCACTAGACAGTCCGCGCAGCTTGCGCGCGCCGTCCTGCTTGTACATGCTCAGCGCATAGTTCGCGAGCAGCTTGATGTCGCCGCCGCGCTCGCGCAACGGCGGCTCGACGAGGCGCAGCACGCAAAGCCGGTGATACAGGTCGGACCGGAAACGGCCTTCTTCGACCGCCTTGTCGAGGTCGACGTGCGTTGCAGAGATGACCCGCACATTCACGTGGATCGGACCATTGCCGCCGAGCCGCTCGATCGTGCCTTCCTGCAGAAAGCGCAGCAACACGGCTTGGCATTCGTGCGGCATGTCGCCGATTTCATCGAGAAAGAGCGTGCCTTCGTGCGCGCTCTCGATTCGCCCGATCTTGCGTTGAAGGGCGCCGGTAAAGGCACCGCGCTCATGGCCGAACAGTTCCGCTTGCAACAGGGTCGGCGGAATCGCCGCGCAATTGATGGCGACGAACGGCCGGCCGGCGCGCGGCGAGCGTTCGTGGATCGCGCGCGCGGTCAACTCCTTGCCCGTGCCCGACTCGCCGGCGACGAACACCGGCGCTTCTGTCGTGCCGCATTTGTCGATGCGCCGGTACAACTGCTGCATAGCCTCGCACTGGCCGACCATGCCGTGCCGTCCGAGCGACGGTTCCGGCGTTACATGCGCTTGTCGCAGCGCCGACAGCCCGTGCGCATGACCCAGCGCGAATACGAGCCGCTCATTGAGCCACGGCCGGGTGACGAAGTCGAAGCAGTAATCGAGGATGAAACGGCTGATCAGTTCGTCGTCCGCCTGGCCCGGCGCGATTTGAGCGACCCAGTTCGTTTCTGGCCGGCGCATGCATGATGCAAGGGCGGACAGTTGCTGCGACGTACAGTCTTCCGGCAGCTCAATGAGGCCGACCTTGATATTGTCGCGCTCGATCATGCGTTCCGCGCTCGCGGTGGTTTTTGCGTGTACGGCATGCCATGCGGATGCGGCGAGGAAGTCGGCGAGTTTCTTATCGGGCGAGTTCGACACGTAAAGAACGGTGCGTTCGGTGTCCGCGGATGCGAAAGTCATATTCATTACCCCCGATTCGGTGCTGCTTTCAAGACTGCTGCTCGACGTTGTCAAGGATCGCAAGCCTGACCGGGCCTGCGGAATAACCGAGCCAGCAGCCAAGTAGCAAACCCGGGCACGAAGCTCTGAGCCGTCGCGGGCGCTACTGCGCTACTGGGGGCGACGGCCGATCGACTGTAAGGTCATAGCGGGGCAAGCAGCGCAGCGTGAACTGCGAGGTGCAGCCTATTGGCGGCAGACAGGTGAACGTTTCGCGTTGCACCGGCCGGAGTATTTCATCCCCGAATCACTTGTACCGTTTCTTATCTCCTTGGCTTTTTTGATCGCGCTCTAAACGGCGCGTGACTTAAACATAAGCGAAAGCGCTTTGGAATGCTATACAAACAAATCAGGAAGCCGGCAGTTTGCCCTCCTGACGGGCGTTTATTCGATTCCGGCTGATAGCGGCGCCATTGCGGCCGGACAGTTGCCCGATTGCCGGCCTAATGCGCGCATAACCGGAAGCCGTTCGGACAGCACACGTCAAGCCCCGTTATGCGCGGTGGAGTACACAACGCGTGGACGAACCTTGAACGCGCAGGCCCGTTACGCGATTTTCGATGTTTCAGGTATGCAACATAATCGACAGTGCGTTTTCCACGGCATCTGGATCGATTCTATCTGCTGCTATGTCGGCAGTTTCGTTCAGAACTTGAACGCAAACCGCGAAGGGGCGCGGTGTACCCGGCTTCGACGCTTATATGAAGCGCATATTCCGTGCGTTCAATTGACGTTTTACGCACGATGGCGGCCTCGATGAGCGTCTCGTATACGAATCATCGGAGCTATGGCACGGCGGCGAAAAAACCGGCCAAAGCCGCGCATGCCGGCAAACGCCTTGCGGCACAGGACTTCGACCCGCATGGCATGGCCATTGCAATAAGCGAGTCACAGCGAATCTGTTGCTGCCGGTCGGTGAGGGAGAGGGGAAGTCGAAAAAAACGACCGGCAGCACAACGACTCGCGGACGCGGCCGGGGAAAGCCAATGCGTTCTGCGAGGCTGCGGCGGGGTCATGGACAAGCGGACGTCACATAACACGGGGCGAATGACCGATGCGAAACGGTCGTTCGCCACCCGGCGACGCAAATCTTTGACCTCGTCGATTTTTTCGTCTGTGGAGGTGAAGGTGGCGGAGACATAACGACAGGTACCTCGCGCGGCAACGTTTGCGCGAGCGACATGCAAACGGGGAAAGGGCAGCGCACGGTCTGGACCAACCGGCGCGACGAAACGGGGAGAAGGCCGGAGCTTCCATAGAGAAGCGCACAAGCGAGGTGGACCGGGCGCCGTGTTCGCGTGTTTAGCGTGAGCACGGCGGACCTGGAAGGCTGCATGCAGCCGTCAGCATGTCACCGAACGGGGGATGTCATGAAAACGCACGTTATCGGCCCGGTGTGCAGGCCGCGCCACGACCATCCAGCCACGGCACGTAATGGCGAAGTTATCCGTCTTCGTTACCGGGTGCACGTTGGTGCGCCGCGCGGACTGTTTGCCGCACCGCCGGTGGATCTGCTCACGCTCGTGATTGCCGACGCAATGAAGCGCAAGGCGCAGGCGGAGATCCAGCGCCCGGAATTGCGCGATGCATACGAGATGCCGGTTTCGCGCGAGAGGAACGCCGATCGCGATGCAGACATAAGTGAGCGGGAATACGACGAATCGGACTGAGCGCTGCTGGCGAGTTAAAGGACTTGAGGGCAGCTTGCGCGAGCATCCGAACGATGACAGAACATTCGAACCGCTGCGCCGACGTGCTGGCCGCTTCACGCTTCGTGGCATCATGTAAAGACTGCCACAGTCAGCGAGCCGGGCGCAGCGTCCTCCATGGCCAACGAATCCAGCGGTTTTAGCGGCATTTCTTCGATCCTCTCGAATCCGATTCTCAACACGGATTCGTATAAGGCGTCGCACTATCTGCAGTACCCGCCGGGAGCGTCGGCGATGTTCTCGTACATCGAATCGCGCGGCGGGCGCTACCATTGCACGCTCTTTTTCGGCCTGCAGATGCTGATCAAGGAGTATCTGTGCCGGCCCATCACAGCGGCAATGATCGAACAGGCGAAGGCGTTTTTCAGCGCGCATGGCGAGCCGTTCAACGAAGCCGGTTGGCGCCATATCGTCGAGCATCACAACGGGTATTTGCCGGTGCGGATTCGCGCGGTGCCCGAGGGTTCGGTGGTGCCTACGCATAACGTGCTCGTCACCGTCGAGTGCGACGATCCGCTGGTATTCTGGCTCGCCTCATATCTGGAAACCATGCTGCTGCGCGTGTGGTATCCGGTCACGGTAGCGACGCAAAGCTGGCATCTGCGCAAGACGATTCACGCCTATCTGTCAAAGACGAGCGACGACCTCACGCAACTGCCGTTCAAGCTGCATGATTTCGGGGCGCGCGGCGTGTCGAGCGCGGAGTCCGCGGCAATTGGCGGCGCCGCGCATCTCGTGAGCTTCATGGGCTCCGACACGGTGCTCGGCGTGGTCGCGGCGAATCACTACTACAACGAGAGCATGGCCGCTTTCTCGGTGCCGGCCGCCGAGCACAGCACGGTCACCTCATGGGGCCGCGAGCGCGAGGCCGACGCGTATCGGAACATGATCGCGAAGTTCGCCAGGCCGGGCGCAATCGTTTCGGTGGTATCGGACTCCTACGACCTGTACGCGGCGCTCAAGGTTTGGGGCACCGATCTGAAGCAGGCCGTGCTCGATTCCGGCGGCACGCTCGTCATCAGGCCGGATTCCGGCGATCCGCAAACTATCGTGTTGCAGACCTTGCATGCGCTGGAGGCGTCGTTTGGATCGGTGCTGAACAGCAAGGGGCGCCGCGTGCTCAACAACGTGCGAGTGATTCAGGGCGACGGCGTGAATCCCGACTCGCTCGAGGCCATTCTCGCCGCAATGGACAATGCGGGCCTCGCGGCGGACAACATCGTGTTCGGCATGGGCGGCGCGCTGTTGCAGCAGATCAATCGCGACACTCAGCGATTTGCGATGAAGTGCTCGGCAATCCGCCTCGGCGACACATGGCACGACGTATCGAAAGATCCGGTCACGGACACCACCAAACGGTCGATGAAAGGACGCCTCACGCTGTTGCGCAACCGTCGAACGGGCGACTACCGCACGGCGACGCTGCCGCTCGCGCCAGCAGTGAACGCGGCGGCAGCCGAAGCCGATTGGGAAGATGCGATGATCACCGTATTCGATTCGGGCAAGCTGCTGGTCGACGTTTCGCTGTCGGAAATCCGCGCTCGCGCGCATGCACACGAAGCATAGCGGCTGCGCATGCAGGCCCGCAGCGGCAAGGATTCGATACAATCCGGCGAGTTGCGGTTAGCGGTTATCGCTGGCTGTAACGCGGCTTCAACTCGGCTTCAACGCGGGTGCAACTCGGCTGCAACTCGCGCTCCAATACGGGCAACGCAAATACCAGAACAATGAGCCACTCCAATATTCAACTGATCGAGCGCTTCTACACTGCGTTCCAGCGGCGCGACGCCGACACGATGATCGCCTGCTACGCTGACGACGTCGTTTTCAGCGACCCCGCATTCGGTGAACTGCACGGCGACGAAGTGCGCGACATGTGGCGCATGCTCGTCACGCGCGCGCAGGATTTTTCGCTAACATTCGACAGCATCGAAGCCGACGAACATAGCGGCCGCGCGCATTGGACCGCGGGCTACGTGTTTAGCCAGACGGGCCGGCCGGTGGTCAACCAGATCGATGCGCGCTTTGCATTTCGCGATGGGCTGATCGTCGAGCATCGCGACAGTTTCGATTTGTGGGCGTGGATGCGTCAGGCGCTGGGCGCACGAGGCGCGCTACTCGGGTGGTCGCCGCTCGTGCATCGCTCGATCCGCTCGCGGGCGAGAAGAGGGCTCGCGCTCTATCGGCGCCAGGACCATAACACCTGAACGCGTGGGTTGGGGCCGATGCAGTATCCTTGTTTCATCGATCAGCGGGGACACGTATGCCGGTAGTGGATGCCGCGTGGCACGAATGGCTGCGCACTAATGCAGCGCGTGGCTGCACGATCGACTCGATGATCGAGGCCATGACGCAAGCGGGTTTTGCCGCCGAGGCAGCCGGCGAAGCGGTGCGCGCCGCCTTTGGTCCAAGTACGGCGAGCGAGACGAGCGCGCCCACGGCGGCCGCCTCAGCGGCGGGCGGCACCGAGGCGGCGTTGCCGCAAAAGACGCCCCACACATACCGGTACGACGACGCGCCGGTCGCGCACGGCAATACGATCCACGCCCATGACCGGGACGTGCAGGTGTTGGCGCGCTGCGAGCGGCCGCAGGTGATCGTGTTCGCGAACGTGCTGTCCGCGCAGGAGTGCAGCGAGATGATCGAGCGTTCGCGGCATCGGTTGAAACGATCGACCACCGTCAATCCCGCGACCGGTCAGGAAGACGTGATCCGCAACCGGACGAGTGAGGGCATTTGGTATCAACGCGGCGAAGACCCGTTGATCGAACGGTTGGAACAGCGCATTGCGAGCCTGATGAACTGGCCGGTCGAGAACGGCGAAGGTCTGCAGGTTCTGCACTATGGCCCTACCGGCGAATACCGGCCGCATTACGACTATTTCCCTCCCGATCAACCGGGCAGCGCGGTCCATACGGCGCGCGGCGGCCAGCGCGTGGCGACGCTCGTCATCTATCTGAATGACGTGCCTGAAGGCGGCGAAACGATTTTCCCTGAAGCGGGCTTGTCGGTGGCGGCGAACCGGGGCGGTGCCGTGTATTTCCGCTACATGAACGGTCAGCGCCAACTCGATCCGCTGACCTTGCACGGCGGCGCACCGGTGCTTGCCGGCGAAAAGTGGATCATGACCAAGTGGGTGCGTGAGCGCGCGTACGTCTGATTTCAATATCTGGGCGCGCGCTGGCGCATTTGAACTTCGTGCTCAGGTGCTGCCGTAGACATCCGGGTCGTGTACTTCCATGAACAGCGCCGGGTTCGACAAAGCCTTGAACCCGTGCGGCCGATAGACGTGGTGCGCGTCTGTCGTTGCCAGCATGATTCTCCTCAAACCCTGTAGCGACTCGCTCGCGAAAAGTTGCGTGAGCAACGCGTGTGCGTATCCGTTGCCGCGATACTCGGGCAGCACGAACACATCGCACAGGTACGCGAACGTCGCGTGATCCGTGACCACGCGCGCAAACGCGACCTGCTTGCCCCCGACATAGCCGCCAAAACACAGCGACCCGGCAATCGCGCGTTCGAGCGTTTCGCGGGGCATGCCTTTCGCCCACGGCGTTTCCTGCGACAGAAACGCGTGCACCATGGCGACGTCGAGCTTGTCCTTGTCGCTGGAAATTTCAAGTTCGCTCAGTTCATTAGAGGTCGACACGCCGTCTCCTGAAATCTGTTAACCCTTGGCCGGGCCTTCCGCGCCGCGCGAACCGCCGCCGATGCTCTGGCCCGCATCGCGTGAAAGACCCATGTAGCCGATCACCGACACGAGCGTCAACACGCCCGCAAGCAAGAACGCGAGGCGGAAATCGTCGAGCGTGAACACGCGGCCCGTCGTCTCGCCGTTGAAGAACGCCGCGGCCCGCAGTGAAACCGCGCCGAACGCAATGCCGAGGCCTATGGTCATCTGAGCCGCTGCGCTCCATAGCGTGCTGGCCGCGCTCATTTGCGGCTGCGCGACGTCGGCGTAGGCCAGCGTGGCGAGTGTCGAAAACTGCATCGAGCGCGCTACGCCGTACACGAACACAACGATCAGCACGAGCGCAAGCGGAACGTCCGGCGTCAGCAACCCGCACGCAATGATGAAAATGCCGGCCACCGTCACATCGACAATCGACACCATGCGAAAGCCGAAACGTTGCAGGATTCGCGTGGTCAGCGCCTTCATGCCGAGATTGCCGAGCGCGCTGGCGAGCAGCAGCAGCCCGGACTTGAACGCCGACAAGCCGAAGCCGACCTGGAACAGCAGCGGCATCAGATAAGGTACGGCGCCGATGCCAATGCGCGTGAAGGAGCCCGTTATGACCGTCACCGAAAACGTGGGGATTTTCAGCGTGGAAACGTCGATCAACGGATGCGGATGACGCTTCGCATGCTGGAACGCGACGGCGCCCACCACCAGGCCCACGACGATGATCGCCCCACCGATCCACGGGTTCTCGGCGGGCTGGCTCGCCAGTTCCGCGCCGTACAGAATCGCAGTGAGCGCGGTGCCGCTCAGCAGCAAACCGACGACGTCGAGCGGCTTGCGTTCGCTGCCGCGCAGGTTGGGCACCAACGCGAGCGCCACGGCCATGGCCGCGAGACCGAACGGCACATTGAGCAGGAAAATCCAGCGCCACGACGCATAAGTGGTAATGAAGCCGCCGACTGGCGGGCCGATTACCGGCGCGGCGATTGCGGGCCACGTTATCGTTGAAATGGCCTGCATCATGCGGCTTTTCTCGGTGCTGCGAACCACGATCAGCCGGCCGACCGGCACCATCATCGCGCCTCCGATGCCTTGCAGCAAACGCGCGGCGGTGAATTCCGCGACGTTCTGCGACAGCCCGCACAGCACCGAGGCGACCGTGAACACGCCGATCGCGCTGAAGAACACGGTGCGCGAGCCGCAGCGGTCGGCGACCCAGCCGCTCGCCGGGATGAAAATCGCCAGCGCCAGCATGTAGGCCGTCATGCCGAGACTGATGCTGTTGGGCCCGACGCCGAACGAGTGCGCCATCTGCGGCAGCGCAGTCGCGATCACCGTGGTGTCGAGGTATTCCATGAAAAACGTCGCCGCGACGATATACGGCAACCAGCCGGCATGCTTCAGAGGCGTGCTGCTTGCGTTCATTGCATGGCCCCCGCCAGCGCGTGCGTGTGGGCGTCGCGAAGGCCGCGAACGCATGGGCGAATTCCTCGCGAAATACGCAATGCTATGCACTTCATGTTTTTGACTTTCTCTCGAATACGTGTTTTCGCCGTCCCTGCAAAGCGGACGAGCGACAGGGACGGGGCCGGGGGAACGCGTCGGTCATGCTGCTAGCAGAATGACTTGCACTGGGACGCGTGCCGCGGTGATGTGTCGCCGGCTCTGAATCCTATCGCAATCGGGGGCGCTGCATAGGTGATGCGTGGCACAGACCAATGCGTCCGGTCCAAACAGCGCGCCGACTGATGCCGACCCGTGCCGACACATGCCGAGCACGTCGCGTGCCGTGCCCGGCCGTCAGCAAACACGTTTCGATACGACCCGCGGCTCAGTCCTTCGCCGCGTATTCGCGGTCCAGCCGGTCATACAACGGCTTGTTCACGAGACGCTGGCGCTCGCTGAACGGCGTGACGAGCGTCGCGTCCTCGTCGAGGCGGCCGTTGCTCTTCAGGCTGCCGAGCGCGCGTTGCATGCCGAGCACCGCACCTTGCAAGGCGGCGTTCGCGTACAGCACGATGCCGTAGCCGAGCTTCGCGAGCGCTTCACGCGACTGCACCGGTGTCTTGCCGCCGATCACGATGTTGATCAGCTGCGGCTTGTCGAACAGCGACGGCAGACGCTCGATGTCCGCCAGCGACTCCGTCGCTTCGATGAAGAGGATGTCCGCGCCCGCCTCGATGAAGCGATGACCGCGCTCGATCGCGTCTTCGATACCGTGGACTGCCGCGGCGTCGGTGCGCGCCATGATCTGCAGGTTTCCGTCCTCGCGGGCGTCGACCGCCGCGCGGATCTTGCCTGCCATTTCGCTGGCGCCGATCACTTCCTTGCCGGAAAAGTGCCCGCACTTCTTCGGCATCACCTGGTCTTCGAACTGGATCACGTCGGCTCCGCTGCGCTCGAGCACGCGCACGGTCTGGCGTACGTTCAACGCGTTGCCAAAGCCGGTGTCCGCGTCGACGATCAGCGGTAGCGCAACCGCATCGCGAATTCGCGCGGTGTGCTCGGCGACCTCTGCAAGACCAATGAAGCCGAGGTCGGGCAAGCCGAGCGACATGTTGGTGACGCCCGCGCCGGTGATGTAGATCGCCTCGAAACCGGCGTCCTCGATAACGCGAGCGCTCATCGCGTTGAAGGCGCCCGGCACGAGCAGTCCCTGGCGTTCGTTGACCTTGGCGCGGAAGGCGGCGCGGCGCGCGGCGGAAGTTGTCATGACGGGTGTCTCCAGAGAAAAGCTGAGTAGGGTGGCTTCAAAAGGCAGAAAGTATGCCAATACCGCGACGGTGCGAACTAACTCTGAAAAATCAATTGCTTAGGGAAGCGAGGCTCGCAGTCGGCGTTTCGTGGCAGAATGGTTGACCGTTCCATAAAACGTTTCCTGAAACGATCGTGGAACGTTTCAACCGCCTCTTCTGGAGCGTTTCACATGTCGACCTTCGCGCCGTCTCTTGTCAACGCTGATTCGGGCCGCCCGGGGATTGCACTGGTAAGTATCAGCCGCCTCGAATCGCTTTGCGAGACGATTGCACCGCGCTACGCCGGCCGCGCGAGATTTTTCTCGATTCGCGAAGGCTATGGCTCCGCTGTCACCGCGCTGCAGGCATACGTCGACGCGGGCTCCGTCGACGTCGTCCTCGCGGCGGGCTCGAACGGCGCGTATTTGCGCGACCACCTGAGTGTGCCGGTCGTCATGGTGAAGGTGAACGGCTTCGACGTCCTGAGCGCGATCACCCGCGCCACTACCCTTTGGCCCAGCGAGCAAATCGGACTCGTGCTGCACGAAACGATCTCGCATGAACTGGCCGATCTCAGCGGCTGGCTGAGCGTCGGCCTGAAACAGCGCGCCTACCGCTCGGTCGATGAAGTCAGAACCGCAGTGAGGGATCTCGCCGCCGAAGGCTGCCGCGTGATCATCGGGCCGGGCATGGCTTGCGATCTCGCGCAGCAGGAGGGTCTGGAAAGCGTGTTCCTGTACTCGCTCGGCGCCGTCGAGGAAGCGTTCGAGCGCTCGGTCGAACTCGCGCGCGTGAGTCGCCAGAAGGAGTCAAAGCGCGTGCGCCTGAACACGATCGTCGCGCATCTGCGCGACGGCGTGGCCGCCTTCGACGACGCAGGCCAGCTCGAAGCGGTCAATCCCGCGATGCTCGAGCTACTGGGCCTCGACCGTGACCGGGACCTTTCGGCGCAACTCGCGCGGACGGTCGGCCCGTGGCTGCGCAAGGCGCTGCAAGGCGACGGCGCGCTCGACGAGCGCATCGAGCAGATCGGCGAGCGCTCGCTGATCGTCAATTGTGTGCCGATAGTCGAGCAGGGCGCGCGCTCGGGCGTTGTCGTGACGGTGCAGGACGCGCTGGTCGCGCAGCGGATCGACCGGTCGTTGCGCACCAGTCAGCGGCCGAGGCATCTGGTTGCGCGGCATCGGCTGGACGATCTGATCGGCGAATCGGCGGCGCTCGAACGCGTGCGCCGGCTCGCGCGCGCCGGCGCGGCGCACGACGTCACCGTCTTATTGACCGGCGAAAGCGGCACCGGCAAGGAACTGGTCGCGCAGGGCATCCACAATGCAAGCCCGCGGCGCGGCAATCCGTTCGTCGCGTTCAATTGCGCGGCGCTTCCCGAGGGACTGATCGAAAGCGAACTGTTCGGTCACGAGGAAGGCGCGTTCACCGGCGCGCGGCGCGGCGGCAAGCCCGGCCTGTTTGAAATGGCTCACACCGGCACTATTTTTCTCGATGAAATCGGCGAAATGCCGCCCGCGCTGCAAAGCCGGCTGCTGCGCGTGCTCCAGGAACGCGAGGTGATGAAGCTCGGCTCGGGCCGCGCGACACCCGTCGACGTGCGGGTGATAGCCGCCACGCACCGCGACCTGCACGCGCTCGTCGACGAGGGCGGGTTTCGCGCGGATCTGTATTTTCGTCTGAATCTGCTTCAGATAGAATTGCCGCCGCTGCGTGAGCGGCGTGCCGACGTCGCTTTGCTGGCGCGGCACTTGTTAAGCCGCAATGCGCTCCAATATGGATTGTCTGAAGCGGCAAGCGAGCGGGTTCTGCAGTTTCTGACGCCGCTCTTCGAGCGCTACGCGTGGCCAGGCAACGTGCGGGAACTGGAAAATCTGCTGGCGCGCGCAGCGATCTATCTCGGCGATGCAGCGAGTGATCAGCGCGCCGATCCTGACGGCAGCGTTCAGCCTGACCTGTTGTCGCTGTTTCCAGAATTCAGCCGTATGGAGCATGCGGGCGGCAACGGGAGGCTTGTTAGAATTTCCGCTGGCGTCGCCCGCGCCGCGCCGAGCCGCGACGACGCACTGGAAGCACTGGCACGCTGCGGCGGCAACCGTGCAGCGGCAAGCCGGGCGCTGGGCATCGGCCGCACCACGCTGTGGCGGCTGCTTAAAGCGGATGGCGCGCGATAGCCGACGGGGCCGGATCAGATAGCACAAATCTATCAATATAATTAAAACAATCCACTTTACCTATTAAGCGCCGTCTGACATACTGACTCAACTTTCCAACCACTCAGAAAGAGGACTCAGTAAATGCCGATCATCAATAGTCAAGTCAAACCGTTCAAGGCACAGGCTTATCACAACGGCGATTTCGTGACCGTCACTGAAGAAAGCCTGAAGGGCAAGTGGTCGGTTTTCGTTTTCTATCCGGCCGACTTCACGTTCGTTTGCCCGACCGAACTGGGTGACCTGGCCGATCGCTACGCCGATTTCCAGAAGCTCGGCGTTGAAATCTACAGCGTGTCGACCGACACGCACTTCACGCACAAGGCATGGCACGACACGTCGGACACGATCCAGAAGATCAAGTACCCGATGATCGCTGACCCGACCCTCGCGATCTCGCGCAATTTCGACGTGCTGATCGAAGAAGAAGGTCTGGCGCTGCGCGGCACGTTCGTGATCAACCCGGAAGGCGAGATCAAGCTGTGCGAAGTCCATGACAACGGCATCGGCCGTGACGCTGGCGAACTGCTGCGCAAGGTGCAAGCTGCGCAATACATCGCAGCACATCCGGGTGAAGTCTGCCCCGCCAAGTGGACGCCGGGCGCTGAAACGCTGACCCCGTCGCTCGACCTGATCGGCAAGATCTAAGGTTCAGCAGCTTCAAAGCCTCAGGCAGTACTAGCGCCCTAGCGGCGCATCGGCGTGCGGGCCGCTTCTTACAGCGGTTCGCGCGTCCCCGGTTCGCCTGTGTTTTATCGGACACAGGCGAGGCCGGGAACCCAACACCCCATCGTCACGGAATCGAATAGCCATGCTTGATGCCAATCTCAAGACTCAGTTGAAAACGTACCTCGAAAAGGTTAGCAGGCCTATCGAGATCGTCGCCTCGCTCGACGACAGCGCGAAATCGCAGGAGCTGCTGGCATTGCTGAACGATATCGCGACGTTGTCGGAACGTGTCACCGTGATCGAACGTCGCGGCGACAGCGAACGCAAGCCGTCGTTTTCGATCGGCGAGCCCGGCAAGGACATCGGCATCCGCTTCGCGGGCATTCCGATGGGGCATGAATTCACGTCGCTCGTCCTCGCATTGCTGCAGGTCGGCGGCCATCCGGTCAAACTCGACGACGCGGTGATCGAACAGATCCGCAGTCTCGACGGCGACTACCAGTTCGAAACGTATTTCTCGCTGTCGTGCCAGAACTGTCCGGAAGTCGTGCAGGCGCTGAACGTCATGGCGCTCATCAACCCGCGCATTCGCCATGTGGCGATCGACGGCGCGCTGTTCCAGAACGAAGTCGACGCACGCCAGATCATGGCCGTGCCGACCATGTTTCTCAATGGCGAAGTGTTCGGCCAGGGTCGTAGCGGCGTGAAGGAAATTCTCGCAAAGCTCGATACCAACGCCGGTGCACGTGCCGCGAAGGAACTTGAAAATAAGCCGGTGTTCGACACGCTGATCGTCGGCGGCGGTCCTGCTGGCGCGGCTGCCGCGATTTATTCGGCGCGCAAGGGAATTGCGACCGGCGTCGTCGCGGAACGCTTCGGCGGTCAGGTACTCGACACGCTGGCGATCGAGAACTTCGTCTCCGTCACGGAAACCGAAGGGCCGAAGTTCGCTACGGCGCTCGAACAGCACGTGAAGACGTATGAAGTCGACATCATGGACGTGCAGCGCGCCGAAGCGCTGATTCCCGGCCGCATCAACGAAGTGCGCCTCGCAAACGGCGCGGTGCTGAAGGCCAAAACGATCATTCTCGCCACGGGCGCCCGCTGGCGCGAAATCAACGTGCCGGGCGAGCGCGAGTACCGCAATCACGGCGTGGCGTATTGCCCGCACTGCGACGGTCCGCTCTTCAAGGGCAAGCGTGTCGCGGTGATCGGCGGCGGCAACTCGGGCGTGGAAGCGGCAATCGACCTCGCGGGTATCGTGCGTGAAGTCACGCTGTTCGAATTCGGCGCGACGCTGCGTGCCGACGAAGTGCTGCAGCGCAAGTTGCGCAGCCTCGCAAACGTGACCATCGTCACGCAGGCGCAGACTACCGAAATCACCGGCGACGGCAAGAAGGTCAACGGTCTCGTCTACAAGGACCTGCGTTCGGGCGAAGTGAAGAACGTCGAACTGGAAGGCGTATTCGTGCAGATCGGTCTGGTGCCGAACACCGAGTGGCTGAAGGGCACGGTGGAGTTGTCGAAGCACGGTGAGATCGTCGTCGACGCACGCGGTGCGACGTCGGTGCCGGGCGTGTTCGCGGCCGGCGACGTGACCACGGTGCCGTTCAAGCAGATCGTGATTGCAGTCGGCGAGGGCGCGAAAGCATCGCTCTCCGCGTTCGATCACCTGATCCGCAACAGCGAAGAAACGGAAACCGTTAGCGAAGTCGAAGCCGAAGCTGCGGTTTGACGATAAGACTTAGCTGGTAATGAAAGACGGCGGCCCGCGGGCCGCCGTTTTTATTTGTGGACGCGGATGTGTACTGGACATCCCGCCAGACTGCGCTGACAGCCAGCGCCAACGCGCAAAAAAAGCCGCCCGGTTATGAAACCGGGCGGCTCTTGCTCAAGCGTAAGCCTGTGAAGACGAACGGCTTAGCCCCACAAGTCCGACACTTCGTTATCGCGCAGGTCGAACACCAGTACTTCTGCGTCGCGGCCTTGGGTGAAGGTCAATGCTTCTTCGCCGCGCACACGGGCGCCGTCGCCCTCGCCGAGCTCCACGCCGTTCACAGTGACGCTGCCGCGCGCCACATGGACGTATGCATAACGGTTGCTCGCCAGTTGCAGCTGCGCCGTTTCGTCGCCGTTGAAGAGTCCGGCATAGACGCGTGCGTCCTGTTGCAACACCAGCGAACCGTTCGCGCCGTCCGGCGACAGAACGAGGCGCAGCACACCGCGTTTGTCGTCCGCGCTGAAGTGCTGCTGCTGATAGCGTGGCTCGGTTCCCTTTTTCGCCGGCGCTATCCAGATCTGCAGGAAGTGCACCGGGTCGCTCTTCGAATGGTTGTATTCGCTGTGCGCCACGCCGGTTCCTGCGCTCATCAACTGGACGTCGCCGGGCACGATCACCGAGCCGGTTCCCATGGTGTCCTTATGCTCGAGCGCGCCTTCCAGCACGTACGAGAAAATTTCCATATCGCGATGCGGGTGCTTGCCGAAGCCTTGAGCCGGCGCGACACGGTCGTCGTTGATCACGAGCAGATCGGAGAAGCCGTTTTGCTTCGGATCGTGATAGTTCGCGAACGAAAACGTATGACGCGAGCTGAGCCAGCCGTGTTCCGCGCGGCCGCGTTGATTGGCGTGTCTGATTTCAAGCATCTCTTTCTCCTGTCGACCAGAGGTTGCGCGACGCGCATGTTCTGGGTCCATGCAACTTTCGTTGCGGGCGATCCGGGCAACTGCTTGTCCGTGATCCATGAACGACAGTTTAGGTCAACTTGAAAGGCTTTAATCGGGCTAAAATCAGAAACACCGTCTCATATCAGTGGACAATTACAATGCAACTCGATGACATGCGGATCTTCGTCGCTGCGGTCGACGCTCATAACTTCACCGCTGCCGCCAAGCGCCTGTCGCTGTCGAAGCAGTTCGTCAGCCGCCGGGTTATGGCGCTCGAAGAAGCGCTCGGCGTGCCGCTCCTCGTCCGGAACACGCGCAAGCTGGCCGTGACAGAACTGGGGCAGGAGTTCTACGAGCGCGCCAGACGCATTCTGGGCGAGGTGGAGGAAGCGGAGCAGGCCATGTCGCTGCGGCGAGCCGGGCCGCGTGGGCTGCTGAGGGTGAGCGCGCCGATGTCGTTCGGCATGATGCATCTGTCGCCGCTCGTCGCCGACTTCCTGCGCGAGCATGGCGACGTGCGCTTCGACATGGAGTTGAGCGACCGCACCGTCGACGTGGTCGGCGAGGGGTTCGACATGGCGGTGCGAATCGGCGTGCTGCCTGACTCCACGCTCATCGCGCAAAAACTGGTGGATGTGAATCTCGTCGCGTGTTGCAGCCCGGGCTATCTGCGCCGTCGCGGCGCGCCCGCTACGCCTGCCGACCTCGCGCGCCATTCATGTCTGCTGTACGGACACGGCGGTGTGGTGACGTGGGATTTTGCAGTAGACGGTGCGTTGAAGGGGTTCGAAGTACACGGGCCGCTGCGCGCCAACAATGGCGACCTGATCCGCGATGCCGCGGTAGCCGGCCTCGGAATAGTTCGGCTTCCTGATTTTATTGTCGCCGACGCGCTCCGAAGCGGCCAGCTCGTCACCGTGCTCGATGACTTCCTGCCGAGCGCGACGGGTGTCTATGCCGTCTACCCGCAGCATCGGCAAAGCTCGCTGACCATTCGTGCGTTCGTCGACTTTCTGCACAAACATTTGAAAAAGCGTCTTGCAGCGTAGCGACCGGCGGCAACGGCCCCACGTTCGAAAACGGACGCGGGCCGCTGCATGTCTTGCAATGATCAGCCGTCGCGGAAGATAAAGCTATAGCCGTTCAGAGCAGGCACGCCGCCGAGATGCGCATAGAGCACGCGCGAGCCCTCGGGAAATTCGCCGTTGCGCACCATGTCGATCATTCCGTGCATCGACTTGCCTTCGTACACCGGGTCGGTGAGCACGCCTTCCAGGCGGGCGCACAGGCGGATCGCCTCGAGCGTGCCGTCGTTCGGCAGGCCGTATTCGGGGCCGCCGAAGCGTTCGTCGAGCACGACGTCCTCAGCCGTGATATCTCGTCCGAGGCCCACTTTCTCTGCGGTGCGGCTCGCGATCCGCGTGATCTGCTCGCGGGTCTGCGTCGGTTTCGCGGAGGCGTCGATGCCGATCACGCGATCAGCGCGGCCGTCGGCGGCGAAACCCACCACCATGCCTGCCTGTGTGCTGCCCGTCACCGAGCACACCACGATGTAGTCGAACTTGAAGCCGAGTTCCGCCTCCTGCTGGCGCACTTCTTCGGCGAAACCGACAAAGCCGAGACCGCCCAGCGGATGATCGGAGCAGCCTGCCGGAATCGCGTATGGCTTGCCGCCGGCGGTGCGCACGCTTTCGAGCGCGTCTTCCCAACTCTTGCGAAAGCCAATGTCGAAGCCGTCCGGCACGAGGCGCACGTCCGCGCCCAAGATGCGCGACATCTGGATGTTGCCGACGCGGTCGTACACGGCGTCCGAATAGTTGACCCAGTTTTCCTGCACTAGCACGCACTTCATGCCGAGATGCGCGGCAACCGCCGCGACCTGGCGCGTCTGGTTCGACTGGATGCCGCCGATCGACACGAGCGTATCGCAGCCTTGTGCGAGTGCTTCGGGAATCAGATATTCAAGCTTGCGCGTCTTGTTGCCGCCGAACGCGAAGCCGCTGTTGCAGTCCTCGCGTTTGGCATAGAGATGCACCTTGCCGCCCAGATGATCGCTCAGCCGCTTGAGCGGCTGGATGGGTGTTGGCCCGAAGGTGAGCGGATAGCGGGGAAATCGTTGCAAGTTCATGGTATCTCCGGTGTCGGTTGGTTCGGCGCGGTGCGTGGCAACCGCGGTCAACACATGGTAGGAAAAACGCCGGGAAATGAGCTTGCGAAGAAAATCGCTCAAGCGAAATTTTGGTAGTGTGACAATGAGATAGGCCTATCGAAATTGTGCACAAAACCCGATGAACAAAACTAAAGTTCGCGGCCTTGCCGCAACCCGCGCCACGGCAACTGCGGAAGCCGATCCGCTGCAATCGCTCGATCGCATCGACCGGGCGATCCTGCGTCAATTGCAAACGGACGCGTCGATCTCGAACGTCGCGCTGGCTGCGAAGGTGAAACTGAGCGCGCCGGCTTGCTTGCGGCGAGTCGAGCGGCTCAAGGAATCGGGGTTGATTCGCGGCGTTGTCGCGTTGATCGACCCGAAGGCGGCGGGCGCCGGCATGCTCGTCATCATCGGCGTGGTGCTCGATCGCTCAACGCCCGAATCGTTCGCCGAGTTCGAGAAAGCCGCGCAGAAGGTGGCCGGTTGCATGGAGTGCCACGTCGTGACCGGCGAATTCGATTACTTCATGACGATTCGCACGCGCGACAGCGACAGCTTCAACCATCTTCACGCGGAACAGCTGCTTTATTTGCCGGGCGTGCGGCAAATTCGCTCGTTTATGGTGCTCAAGGAGATTTTGTCGACCACCCGATTCCCGCTCTGACGCCCGTGCCATCAGGCACGAAGCCGCAAACGGGCGCATGCTGTCCGGGTGCATGTCATTAACGCGCCGCATGTGCGACTAACACTGTGGACACTCGGGTCATACGCGATCCGCGCCGGCAAGAGTGAACCGCGTGCCTTTGCGAAGGCGGAATCAGGACAGGACATCATGAACATGGACAAACATATCGACCGCAGGAGCGTCCGCTCCCGTGCGGCCAGACTTTCACTCTCCGTTGGCTTCGGTGCACTCGCGCTGCTGCTTGCACAACGAATGGCGTTTTCATCCGAGGGCGCGGTGGCCATCGCGCCCCCCGCGCTCGATGAGCCGGTCGCCGCGGCCACCGCTCACGAAGAAACCGCCGTGTTCGCAGGCGGCTGTTTCTGGGGCGTGCAGGGCGTATTCCAGCATGTGCGGGGCGTAAAACAGGCCGTGTCGGGCTATTCGGGGGGCCAGCGCGACACCGCCAACTATGAAACGGTGAGCGGCGGCGCGACCGGGCACGCGGAATCCGTGCAGGTCACGTTCGATCCCACTCAGGTCACCTACGGCCAGTTGTTGCAGGTGTATTTCTCGGTGATTCACGACCCGACGCAACTCGATCGCCAGGGGCCCGACAGCGGCACGCAATATCGCTCAGCGGTGTTTCCGCTGAACGATATGCAGCGGCGCGTCGCACAGGGCTATATCGCGCAACTCCAGAAGGCGCATGCATTCGCAGCGCCAATCGTGACGAAGGCGGAGCCGTTCAAAGGCTTCTACCCCGCGGAGTTCTATCACCAGAACTATCTGACGCAGCATCCGAACTCGGGGTACATCGCGCTGTACGACATGCCGAAGGTGGCCAATCTGAAACGTATGTTCCCCAATCTGTATCGCGACACGCCGGTGCTGGTTCAGGCAGCGCAATAGAAACGCTGGATTTGCCGAAGTCGTGCCTGTCGTTCGCGTGTAGGAGCGCCGCCGGTGAGGCGGCGCTTTTCTTATTACAAGGCTTTCTACCGACGATCGCCGCCCGCGCACGGCAGCCATCGACCGTGACCCGCCAGGCACCGTCTGCAAGGCAATGGAGGCATGCTTCAACCGCTTGGGCCCATATCTTGCACTAGCTCGTCCGTCGGCAAAACTTTCGCATGGTCTGTTATGACGAATACATGGGCAGGAAGCTTGTTCCTGCTATCGGCAGACTTCCAAAGTGCGCGTTTTGCCGTGCAATGCGTGTCGGTTGCTGAAAAACTTACATGCTGCGCGTAGCAACGCGGCGGTCGGCCAGGCTCTTGTGCTGCGCGGGTGAGCCGGGCCGGAAAAGATAAACCCTCTTCGCGATACGCGAGATTGGAGGCATTGGTGTTGAACAGCCGTAGAAAGCGGATCGGCAAGGTCCGCAATAAACAAACAGGCATCGCGGCTACTTCCATGGTGGCCATGACTATTGGCGGCTTTGCCGCGCTACCGGGGGTCGCGTCTGCGCAGACGCCTTCGCCGTTGGGCGAGTGGCAATACTCGGTCGGTATTCCGCTGCAAAAGATGTGGCAGCCGAACATTCCCGACTGGCAGGTGCGCGTTGGCGCCGCTACGTCTTTCCAGCCGCGCTACGAAGGCTCGGAGCGGTATCACCTGATGGCGGGTCCCAGCATCGACGTCCGCTATAAAGACCTGTTCTTCCTGTCGAGCGGCGAAGGTTTCGGGGCGAACTTCGCACAAGGCGAGAACTGGCGTGCAAGCCTCGCCGTGGTGTACGACCTCGGTCGTCGCGCTCACGACGATCCGCAGGAACTGAATGGTCTGGGCAACATCAATCCCGCGCCCGGTTTGAAGCTCTCGGGCGAATACGTTGTATCGAGAGACTTTCCGCTCGTGCTGCGCGCAGCCGTGCGCCGCTATTTCGGCGGCTCGAACGGGTGGATCGGCGATCTCGGTGCGTATATGCCGATGCCGGGCAGTTCGAAGAAATTCTTCTGGTTCGCCGGCCCCAACGTGACGCTCGCGGACTCCACTTATATGAACAGCTGGTTCGGCGTGAACCAGAACCAGGCCGCCCATTCCAACTTCCCGCAGTACCACGCGAGTGCGGGTTTCAAGTCGGTTGGCTTCGGCGTTAGTGCTGTATGGCTGTTCGACAAGCACTGGTTTGCTACCGCCGACGGCGCTTTCCAGCAACTCGTCGGCAGTGCCGGGAATAGCCCGATCACGCACCGCAAGGCCAATGGCGTTGCGGACGTCTCGATCAACTACCGGTTCTGAGCGAAGCGCAACCGTGGCGGTTGCGCAACCGTCACGGTTACGGATTCACGCGCGTGCCCTGCAGCCGGTGCGTGTTTTTGGACGCGGCAGCGGCGGACGCTGCCGCTGCCGATACGCCCGCCGGACCCGCTGGAATATCGCTTGGGCGTGAAGTGCCCGCTGCTTGCGGATAAAGCGCAAGCAATGTGCGCAACACGCCGTTTGTCCAGCCGAAACCGTCCTGCAACGGATACTCGCCGCCGCCCGCGGACACGCCGGGCGACGCTGCATCCACATCGTATTTTTCGACGAGCTTGCCCGTGTGCTGATAGTACGAGACGTTGGTTTTGATCCAGCGCGTCGCGATGGTTTGCGCGAGCGCCGGTTCGCTATAGCGACGCAGCCCGATCACCGCGAGGTATTGCAACGGCGCCCAGCCATTTGGCGCGTCCCATTGCTGACCGGTCGCGACCCTGGTGGTAGCAAGGCCGCCGGGGCGCAACAGCTCGCGCTGCAACGTCGCGGCGACGGCCTTCGCCTGCTGACGGCTCGCAACCCCCGTGTACAGCGGATAAACAGTGGCCGCGGTCAGCCTGTGCGTGAGCGTGCGATGTACGAAGTCATAGTCGCCGAATGCCTGCAATTGCGGGTCCCACAGCACACGTCGAATCGTGTCGGCTCGTGTGGCGGCGCGCTGCGACATGTTCTCCGCATGCGTGACGTCGCCGCGCACGCGGTACGCCTTCGCGAGTGCGCGTTCGAGATCGACGATCAGGCAATTCAGGTCGATCGGCGCGAGCGACGTCACATCGACCGTGGCAAGCGTCTTGCCGTCGGCAAACCAGCGCGAGCTGAAATCCCAACCCGTTTCGCCGCCTGCGCGCAGGTTGCGCCACAGATCGTCCGCGTTGCGTTGCGGCGTTTGCTGCGAGGTCGCAATGTCTTCACGATACGACTCGTCGCGCGGCGCCGCGCGTTCGTCCCAATAGCGGTTGAGGAGCGAGCCGTCCGCGAGGCGCACCACGTGCCGGTTCGCGTGACCCGCGGGCAGCCCCTCGCTGCCGTCCATCCAGTAAGCGTATTCGCGTTGCAGTTCCGGCAGGTATTGCGCGTAGACGGCGTCGCCGTCTTTCTCGGCCACGAGCCGCACCATCTGCGCGAAGAACGGCGGTTGCGAGCGGCTCAGGTAGTAAGTGCGATTGCCGTTCGGTATGTGGCCATAGCGATTGATCAGCGTCGCAAAGTTCTTCAGTTCGTCGACGACCCACGCATGGTGTCCGCTTGCTTCCAGACCCAGCATGATGAAGTACGAGTCCCAGTAGTAAATCTCGTCGAAGCGGTCGCCCGGCACGATGTAGGCATCGGGCAGCGGCAGCAGCGAGGACCACGGACTCGCCGCGGCATCCGGCTCACGGCGCAGCACGTTCCACAGCGTATCGATATGACTCACCACGTCCTCGTTCGGATCGGACACGTAGCTCTTCGACATACGAACGGGCAGCGTGAAATTGCGCTTCACGAAATCGCCGAGGCTAAAACCCGGTTGTTGCCTGGCGGTTTCATACGCCGCGGCAATCTGTGCCGGCGGCGCGAGCGGCACCATGTCGGCGAAGGTCTTGCTGTCGGGAAAGAGGTGAGCCAGTTGCACGTCCCGATAGAGGTCGGGGTATTGCTCGGAGGGCGGCACCGGCACCACCGGCGACGCCTGCACGGGGGGCTCGACATGCAATGCGACACGCGTGATGCCGCTTGCTCGCGGCGCCGCATCCGCAGCCGGGGTCGCAGCCGCGATCGACGCATGCAACATGAGCGCGGCGGCGAGCGCGGCCACATGGGCGGCCACAGGCGTGGTACCAAGCCAGGCGCCAGGCCAGGAGACCTGCAGGGCGCCCAGCGCGCGACGCAAATGAAGACGGGCAACGGCGGCGAAAGCGTGAACGGTCATCGGCAGGAGAAAGGACGTCGAAGCATGAATCGGTCAAAGAGGTGGACAGGGTTCGCATCATTGACCGCGCGCGCCCCGGCAAAGTTGCGTGTATCTGCTCGGCCTTGCCCAGCAAGGCGGAGCGCGGTGGCGCACGCAAAATGCAAAGCCCGTCCTGTATGATTATGCGGCTGTGTAAGAACCCGAAAACACCACGCGGAAAACCCGAAAAATATTCCGGATCGCAATGATCCGTTTTGCTGAATATAGAAAAAATGACCGCATCTCAGGTTGTCGACGAACGTTACTTTCGCGGCATCGTCCGCCGCAACATCGCCTTACCTCTCTTTGTCGGCCTGATTACGATAGCCGTGTTCGTCGGGCTCATCGGATACCTGGTTTCCACCACGAATTGGGCCGAGCATTCCGAGCGCGTGGTCGGCAAGGCCAACGAAATGTTGCGGCTCGCCGTCGATCGCGAATCGTCGATGCGCGGCTTTCTGATCACCGGAAACGAAAGTTTTCTCGCGCAGTACGAAAACGGCGGACCGCAGTTCAAGGCGCAAATGGAAGACCTGCAGCGCCTCGTGGCCGATAATCCGCCGCAAGTCGAGAAGCTCAGGCAGATTCAGGCGATCCAGGACCGCTGGACTCGCTTCGCCGAAAGCATGATCGATGCGCGCCGCAGAATGCAGGACGTCACCAGTGCCGTGGCGAGCGGCCGCGGCAAGATGGAATTCGACGAGACTCGAAAAGAGTTCGGCGATTTTCTCCAAGTCGAATTGCGCTTGCGTCAGGAGCGCAGCGAGGCATCGCGCCGCGTCACCGGAATATTGGTCAGCGTGTTCCTGATCTTCAGCATCGGCGTGAACGGTCTGCTTGCATGGATGGGCCGGCGCGAGCTGCTCAACCTGGCGGGGATCTACGACAAAGCGATACGCCAGCAAGCCGAACAGACGGAAGCGCTGGAAAAACAGGTATGGCTGCGCTCCGGTCAACGCATGCTGGCCGAGCGAGTGGTTGGCGCGGCCACGCCGCAACTCGTCGGTCGCGCGATGCTCGACTGCCTTGCGCAGTACATGGAGGCTGCCGTCGGCGCCGTTTATGTGCGCGACAAGCGGCACGGCACGTTGCGCCGCATTGCGACTTACGGCTTCAGCCGCGAGAGCGAGCAGGCCACCGGGCGCGATCTCAGCGAGGCCGACACGCTGGTCGGCGAGGCCGCACTCTCGCGCCGTATGGTCGTGATGCGCGACGTGCCGGAAAACTATGTGCAAGTCGTTTCTGCAACCGGCAAAGCTGCGCCGAAGAACCTGATCATCATGCCGATCAGGAGCGAAGGCGAAGTCAACGGCGTCGTGGAACTGGGTTTTATCCGGGCACTCGCGCCGCGCGACGAAGAGTTCATCGAATTCGTCAGCGACAGCATGGGCGATTTCATCGAAGCGGCGCTGTATCGCGAGCGCCTGCAAGATGCGCTGATCGAAACGCAGCAGTTGAACGAGGAGCTTCAGGTTCAGCAGGAGGAACTGCGTGTTTCGAATGAAGGGCTCGAAGAGCGCGGCCGCGCGCTGCTCGAATCGCAAACGCGCCTTGAAGCGCAGCAGGCCGAGCTCGAACAGACGAACGTGCAACTCGAGGAGTATGCGCAGCGCCTCGAGCGGCAGAAAGCGGATCTGCTGCGCGCACAGGACGACCTTGAGGCAAACGCCGAGCGCCTCGAGCAATCGAGCCGCTACAAATCCGAGTTCCTCGCCAACATGTCGCACGAGTTGCGCACGCCGCTGAACAGTTCGCTGATTCTCGCGAAGTTGCTGCAACAGAACCGCAGCGGCAATCTGACCGAGGAGCAGGTGCGCTATGCGGAAACCATCCACGCATCCAATAGCGACCTGCTGGTGCTGATCAACGACATCCTCGATCTGTCGAAGGTCGAGGCGGGGCAAGTGACTGTCGAGCTCGAAACCGTGTCGCTCGACGCAACGCTGCAATCGCTCGAAGAGATGTTCAAGCCGATGGCGGATGCAAAGCACCTGAGCCTCGCGTTCGACCGCTCGCCGGGTGTGCCGGATACGTTAATCGGCGACGGCCAGCGTGTCACGCAGATATTGCGCAATCTGCTGTCCAACGCGGTGAAGTTCACCCAGCGCGGCGAGGTCGCGCTATCGGTCGCGCCTGCGGACGGCGACATGCTGCGTATCGATGTGCGCGATTCCGGCATCGGCATCGCGGCCGACAAGCTGGAGATGATTTTCGAAGCGTTCCAGCAAGCTGACGGATCCACCAGTCGTCAGTACGGCGGCAGCGGACTCGGCCTGTCCATTTCGCGGGAATTTGCGCGACTGATGGGCGGCCGGATCACCGTTGCCAGCGAAGTGGGCAAGGGTAGCGTCTTCACGCTGTGGTTGCCGCTCGACGCGCGCGCAGCGTTGGCGGCCGACGGGGAGAACACAGCCGCCGCGGCGGGTACGGCTACGGCAACCGCCGCGGCGCAGGGTCGGACGGCAGGCAACGCAGAGACCGCCGGTGACACGCGGGGCGAGCCGCTGCTTGCTGCTACGTCATGGAGCGGCGGTGCGTCGACGGTCATTACTCCGGCCAACGGATTGATGACAGAAGCGCGTCACAACGGAGCAAGCGTGGGGTATGTTAGCGATGCGGGGAGCGCGCCGGATTCGGCCGCGGCGTCGATTGCCGACGACCGCAACAACCGCACGCGTGCCGGCCGTCTGATCGTCGCGGTGGAAGACGACCTCGCGTTCGCCGAAATCCTTCGCGATCTCGTGCATGAACTCGACTTCGACTTCGTGCATGCGAGCAGCGCGGCGAGCGGTCTCTCTCTCGTGCGCGACATGCGCCCTGCAGCGGTGCTGCTCGACGTGGGCTTGCCGGATCGTTCGGGCCTCACCGTGCTCGAATGGCTGAAGAACGATCCGCTCACGCGTCATATTCCGATCCACATCGTGTCTGCCACCGACCACGCGGACAAGGCGCTGCATCTCGGCGCAATCGGCTATACGCTCAAGCCGACGGCGCGCTCCACGATGGAAGCCGCGATCCGCCGGCTCGAAGCGCGCTTGCAGCAGCACCTCAAACGCGTATTGGTGATCGAAGACGACGCAGCGATGCGCGAAAGCATCCGCGCGTTGCTGCAAAGTGAAAACACGGAGATCGTGGCGGTCGCCACGTTGGCCGAAGCGCTCGAACACATCGAAACTTTCTCGTTCGATTGCGTGGTCACCGATCTCGCGCTGCCCGACGGCACCGGCTACGATCTGCTGGAACGCCTGGCCGGAAACGCCGAGCATGCGTCATTGCCGGTGATCGTCTACACGGGGCGCATGCTCTCCGATGAAGACGAACACCGCCTGCGCCGCTATTCGAAATCGATCATTATCAAAGGCGCAAAGTCGCCCGAACGCCTGCTCGACGAAGTGACGCTGTTCCTGCACAGCGTGGAGTCGTCGCTCGCGCCGGAGCAGCAGCGCATGCTGCGCACCGTGCGGCAACGCGACAACGCCTTCGAAGGCCGCACGATCCTGCTTGCCGAAGACGACGTGCGCAATATCTTCGCGCTCTCGCATGTGATCGAACCGCTCGGTGCGAAGTTGCAGATTGCGCGCAATGGCCGCGAAGCGCTCGAAGCGCTGGAAAACGGCCCCGAAGTGCATCTCATACTGATGGACATCATGATGCCGGAGATGGACGGTTTAACCGCAATGGGCGAGATTCGGCGCAATCCGCGCTTTGCGCATCTGCCGATCATCGCGTTGACGGCAAAGGCGATGGCGAACGATCGCCTGCGTTGTCTCGAAGCGGGCGCCGACGACTACGTGTCCAAGCCGATCGACGTGGACAAGCTCGTTGCGCTCTGCCGTGTCTGGCTGCGCCAACGCTAACAGCTGAGACAACGGTCCAGACACGGAAAAAGCAATGAGCCAGTTCGAACTAGACGCACGGCAACGCATGAGCGATTTCGACATCGAGTTGAAATTGCTGCTGGAGGCTATCTACCTCAAATATCAGCACGATTTCCGTCACTACGCGATGTCGTCGCTGCGTCGCCGTCTGTCTCAGGCGCTGGATGAATTTGGACTGAGCACGCTGTCGCAATTGCAGGACCGCATCATGCGCGATAGCGATCAGTTTTCGCGGCTGTTCCAATACCTCACTGTGCAGGTCAGCGATATGTTTCGCGATCCTGCGTATTTTCTCGCGCTGCGCGAGCACGTGTTGCCGCGCCTTCGCACGTATCCGTCCATCAAGGTGTGGGTGGCCGGTTGCAGCACCGGCGAGGAGTTGTGGTCGCTAAAAATTCTTTTCGACGAAGAGGGCTTGACCGAGCGCACGCTGTTCTATGCAACCGATATCAGCCCGGACGCGCTCGCGCGCGCCGAGGCCGGGATCTACGCGCTGGATCGCGTTCAAGGCTTCACGCAGAATTACCTCGCGGCCGGCGGCAAGCGCTCGCTGTCGGACTATTATCACGCGGCCTATAACGGTGCGCGCTTTGCCGGTTCGCTTAAAGGCCGCGTGGTGTTCGCCGACCATAGCCTCTCGACCGACGAGGTCTTTCTCGAAGCGCATCTTGTGTCGTGCCGCAACGTGCTGATCTATTTCGATCGCGGTTTGCAGGACCGCGCGTTGGGGCTCTTCGAGAATGCGCTGGTACGGCGCGGTTTTCTCGGCCTGGGCAGCAAGGAGACGCTGCGTTTTTCAAGCCATTACGAAGCCTTCGACGAGTTTCGTCCGGGCGAGCGTATTTACCAGAAGCGCTGAAACCACCGTGATCCCACGCACAACGATCCAGTCGCCCGAAGACGCTCCGCGAGGCGCGCGAAATGGGCGCACTTGCGAACTCGTCCTGATCGGCGGCTCGGCAGGCGGCATGGAAGTCCTCAACCTGCTACTTGCCGCGCTGCCAGCGAGTTTTGCGCCCGCTGTGATGGTCGTCATGCATCTGCCGCCCGATCCGCCGAGCTATCTCGTTCACGCGTTGGCGCACCGCTGCCTGCTTCCCGTGGTTGAGCCCGACGCGGGCGAACAGATCATGCCGGGCCGCGTGCATGTAGCACCGCCCGGCTATCACATGCTGGTGGAAGTGGACCGGACAGTTGCACTTTCAACAGACGCAGCAGTGCGCTTCTCCCGGCCTTCCATCGACGTGTTGTTCGAGTCCGCGGCGGGCGTCTACCGCGATCAATTGCTGGCCATGCTGCTCTCCGGCGCCAACGACGACGGCGCGCGCGGTCTGCAGCGAGTGCGCGCGTTCGGCGGCCTTACGTGGGTGCAGGCACCGGACACCGCCAGTTCGCCGGAAATGCCGCGTACCGCAATTGAACGCGGTGCGGCCGATTACATCTTCTCTCCCGAAACAATGGCACGGCAGCTTGCAGCTCTGCCGGCCTCTCTCTGACCCGATGCCATGTCGAACCCACCCGTGAACATTCTGATTGTCGACGACATCGCTCACAACATTACTGCGCTCAAGGCGTTGCTGACACGGCCAGACGTCGCCGTGCTGGTGGCCGATTCCGGCACCGCCGCGCTCGATCTGCTGCTCAAGCACGAAGTCGCGCTCGCGATTCTCGACGTCAACATGCCCGGCATGAACGGTTTCGAACTGGCGGCGCTGATGCGCGGCAGCCCTCGCACGACGCATGTGCCGATCATCTTTTTGACGGCAACCGCGCACGACGCGTCGCGCACGTTTCGCGGCTATGAAGCAGGCGCGGTCGATTTTCTCTACAAGCCGTTCGACCCGCGCATTCTGCAATCGAAGGTGGACGTGTTCGTTCAGCTCGAACAGCAGAAGCGCCAGCTTGCCGCGCAACTCGTGACCACGCGTCAGATGCTCGAAGCCAATGAGATGCTGATGGCGGTGCTTAGCCACGATTTGCGTACGCCGCTCGGCGCGGTGCTCGCGTCTGCGGAATATCTGATGCGCACCGCCGCCGACCCACAGTCGGCAACGGTCGCCGCGCGCGTGAAAAACAGTTCGCTGCGCATGGCGCGCATGGTCGAGCAGTTGCTGAATCTCGCGCGTCTGCAAGGCGGACGTCTGCCGTTGCAACCTCGTTCGATCGAACTCGCGACGCTATGCAGATCAGTAATCGACGAGTTTACTTCGCGCGAGAACGGCAAGCGTATCGTGTTCGCGAGCCGCGGCAATACGGCAGGCGCATGGGATACGGATCTCGTCTGGCAGGCAGTGTCGAATCTGGTGAGCAACGCGCTGCATCACGGCGCGGAAGGCGGCGACGTCAGCGTCGAGGTGGATGGCGAAGCCGCCGACTGCGTCCGCCTGAAGGTCGCCAATCGCGGCGTGATTCCTGCTGAAGTTTTCCCGCATCTGTTCAAGGCATTCGGCCCGAACAACAGCGGCTCCCGCTCACGCGAAGGCCTCGGGCTCGGTCTGCATATCGTGCAGGAGATTGCGCGGATGCACGGCGGTGGTGTCAGCGTGAAGTCGGACGAAGCGGACGGCACGGTCTTCACGATCGAACTCCCGCGAATGGTGACGCTGCAACGCGGCTCGTTTTCAGGAAAATAAGCGCGAAGACAAATGCGGCGCGTAGGCGGCAACGGCGCTGCGAATACGGCCGTCGATACCAGCGCCGCGCTGTGCTACGCTTGGCGCAACACAATCCACGCCGCGCGAGCACGAAGCCATCATGCGTTCATGGCGCATTTCCCCGCCGCATCGAAGCGAACAGGTCAGCACCGCGCGTGCGGCCGAGTTCGTCATGTCGATTTCGCACAGCGACGCCGACTCGCTCGCCGCCAGCATGCTCAGAACCGTGGGCGATATGCTGCCGGTTTCGCAGTGCACCGTGTTTGCGTACGAATTCGACGCGCGACCGCGCACTATTTCCGCCGCCGATCATCGGGGCGGACGTTTTCTGCGCGACGTTGCAGACCGCTACGCGACGCACTTTTATGCACTGGACGGCAATAGGGCGATCATCGGAAACGCGCGCGGTGCGCGATCGAACGACGCGCTAGTTCTGCATCAGCAGCAAAGCGAAGAAATCCCGAACGAAGCGTATCGCGCAGCGTGCTACTCGCAGCCCAACGTATCCGACCGCTTGTCGCTGCTCCTGCAGCCCGTGGAAAACGTGTGGCTGTCCATCAATCTATACCGTGATCGCGCCTACGGTACGTTCAGCGCGGGCGAGCTGGAACGGGTCGAGAGCCTCGCGCATCTGTTCGCGCACGCAGCGAAAGGGCATTACGCGCTTCATGGGCAGCATCAGGAAGGCCCAGCAGCGGCCATGCTTGCACGCGTCAGACGAATCTGTCCCGCGCTTACGCCACGTGAGCTCGACGTGCTTCGCGGCACGCTCGAAGGCGCGACAGCGGTCGAGATCGCCGCGCAAATGGGTGTCAAGCCCACGAGCGTTATCACTTATCAGAAGCGTGCATACGCGCGGCTTGGCATTTCCAGTCAGAGGCAACTGTTCGCGCTGTGCTTAGCGCCTCAACGTGGCTGAGATTGGGATCTTGCCGAGCCGTACTCAACGCTTTTTCAACCGCGTCTCGCGCGCGCATCGGCTTGCGTCTCGCGGTCCCAGCGTTTGAGCCACGGCAACAGGAAATCAGCAAAGCCGGCCGCAGGCGGTGACAGCGCGCGTTCGGTCGAGCGATACACGCAAACCTCGCGAATGGTCTCCGGCTCGACGATCCGCTTCATGATCAGCCCGAAAGTGCGCGCAAGCGGCGCGACGTAGGCCGGCGCGAGCGTCACCGCAAGTCCGCGCGAAGCGATGCCGAAAGCGGTCGTCACGTTGTCCACCACATCGACTGGAACGATGCGTGCCTCGACCGGCAGGTTTGCAAGCATCTGGTCGACCGCGCGTTCGTGATCGCGGCCTGTAGCGACGATAGGGATATCGCGCAACTGCTGCCACTGCACACGCCTTCGCGTGCCGAGCGGATGCGACGGCGCGCACCACATCACCCACGGACTTGCGAATGCGGAGTCGCGGCGCACGCGTGCACCGCTTGGCCTGTCGGGGCCAACCGCGAGATCCACGTCCGCGCTCTCCACACGCTCCACGAGTTGCTCGACCACCGTGTCGCAAATGCGCACGACCACCTTCGGCTTGTCGCGCGCGTACTCGGCAATCGCCTCCGGCAACGCAGTGGACGCCAGCACCAGCGGCGCGCCGATCCGGACAATGCCGGCAGCGCGGTTGCGGATATCGTCGGCGGATTGGGCGGCAGCGCGCACGTGACGCAATACCGATTCCGCCGACGCGAGGAAGTCTTGCCCCGCGCTCGACAGATTCACACGCCGCGTGGTCCGGTCGAACAGGCGAAAGCCCAGTTCCGTTTCAAGCTCGGCAAGCAACTGACTGACTGCCGACGAAGTGAGGCCGAGCCGCTGCGCTGCCGCGCCGATGCTTTGAAGATCGACAATGGCGAGAAACGCCTCGAATTGACGGATGGTGATGCGAGTAAGTGCCATCGCTCGATTCTAAAGAAAAACTTACGAATCGTGAAAAATCCGTTGATTGTTGATTGGGGCGCGTTCGTCGACACTTGTCCCAATCGACGGGAGCACGTAAAGACGCTTAGACTTTCAGTCTCGCCCGGCCGTCGACGCAATGTCGGCGCAACATCTCAGGGCTCCTTTCAAGGAAATGCCATGTTCGAACATATCCCCGCTTATCCCGGCGATCCGATTCTGAGTCTCAACGAAGACTTCCAGCTCGATCCACGCCAGAACAAAGTCAACCTGAGCATCGGCATCTATTTCGACGACGCCGGCAAGCTGCCCGTCATGGACGCGGTGCGCCGCGCAGAAACGGCGTTGCTCGACGCAATCGGCCCGCGTTCCTATCTGCCGATGGCGGGCTTGCCGCTCTATCGCGAGACCGCACAGGCGCTGGTATTCGGCGAAGACAGCGAAGCACGCGCCGCAGGCCGCATCGCGACGTTGCAGACCATTGGCGGCTCTGGCGCGCTAAAAGTCGGCGCCGATTTCCTGCGACGCTATTTTCCGGGTTCGCAAATGTGGATCAGCGACCCGAGCTGGGAGAATCACCGCGTCGTATTCGAGGGCGCGGGCCTGACGGTCAACACCTATCCGTATTACGACGAACAGACGGGCGGCCTGCGTTTCGCCGATATGATCGACACCATCGACCGTTTGCCCGAGCGCAGTGTCGTGTTGCTGCATGCGTGCTGCCACAACCCCACCGGCGTCGATCTCAGCGTCGAGCAATGGACCGAACTCGTGCCGGTGCTGCAGCGTCGCAAGCTAATCGCGTTTGTCGATATGGCTTACCAGGGCTTTGGCGCGGGCCTCGAAGAAGACGCCGCTTGCGTTCGTATGCTGGCCGAGGCCGGCGTACCGCTGATCGCTGCCAATTCGTTCTCGAAGAATTTTTCGCTGTACGGCGAGCGGTGCGGCGCACTGAGCGTTGTCTGCAAGGACGCCGACGAAGCGAGCCGCGTGCTCGGTCAGCTGATGTCCGCCGTGCGCGCGAACTACAGCAATCCGCCGACGCACGGCGCGCGCCTCGTCGCGAACGTGCTGTCCGATGTGTCGTTGCGCGCTTCGTGGGAAGCGGAACTCGCCACCATGCGCGAGCGCATTCTTGCGATGCGCGGCACGATTCACGCAGGGCTCGCCGGCCGCGTCGACGAAGTGATGCGTGCACGTTACGTCGCGCAACGCGGCATGTTCACCTATACGGGCTTGACCGCAAGCCAGGTCGAGCGTTTGCGCGACGAACACGCGGTGTACGTTTTGCGCTCAGGGCGCATGTGCGTAGCAGGCTTGAATGCGCGCAATGCGGACTACGTCGCGTCGTCCATTGCCGCGGTCGTATCGGGCACATAACGGCAGATACGCACTATTTGCAGCCAGCAGATAACCATGGAGAGATCGATGACGACACTTGATATGCCAGTGGCGAGTGCGCCGAAGAGCACCGGGATGCACCCCGACGAATGGCAGTCGCGCGTTCAGCTGGCTGCGTGCTACCGGATTTTCGACATGCTCGGGTGGACCGAGATGATCTACAACCACATCACGTTGCGTGTGCCGGAAAGCGTAAGCGGCGGCGAGCGGCAGTTTCTGATCAATCCGTTCGGCTTGCACTACAGCGAAGTCACGGCGAGCAATCTCGTGAAGATCGACGGGCAGGGCCGCGTGCTGGACGACTCGCGTTATCCGGTCAATCCGGCCGGCTTCGTCGTGCACGCGGCGATCCATGAAGGCGTGCCCGACGCGCATTGCGTGATGCATACACACACCACGGCGGGCGTCGCGGTGGCGTGTCTCGAAGACGGCTTGCAGCAGACCAATTTTTACAGCGCTCAGTTGCACGACCGGATCGCGTATCACGATTTCGAAGGCATCACCGTGCATGCGGAAGAAGGGCCGCGGCTCGTCGAACATATCGGCAACCGGCAGGCGGTGATTCTGCGCAACCATGGACTGCTTGCGTGGGGCCGCACGTTGCCGCAGACTTTTGCGATTCTCTGGACACTGAACCGCGCGTGCGAAATTCAGATGGCGACGTTCTCGATGGGCAAGGCGCGGCCGGTCCCCGAAGAAGTGGCGATCCGCTGCTCGCGCGACGCGCTCCAGTTCGATCCGCGTCACGGCGCGGGCCAGGATGTGTACGATGCGCTGGTGCGTCGCGTGGAGCGCATCGACGCGAGTTACAAGGAATGAATCAATGAAAGCAGTGATTTACGGCGCAGGCGCGATTGGCGGATGGATGGGCGTGAAGCTCGCGCAAGCGGGCCACGATATCGGTGTGGTGGCGCGCGGCGCGACGCTCGCCGCGTTGCGCGAGCATGGCCTGCGTTTGATGGAAGGCGGCGAGACGCAGACGGTTCGCGTGAGAGCGGCCGAAGATCCCGCGGAACTCGGTGTTCAGGATCTCGTGGTGGTGGCGGTCAAGGGTCCTGCCATGGCGTCGGTGGCCGCGCATATCGCGCCGCTGCTCGGGCCGCAATCCCTCGTGCTCACCGCCATGAACGGCGTGCCGTGGTGGTTCTGCGACGGGCTCGGCGGCGAGTTCGCGGGCAAGCGGCTCAAGTCGGTCGATCCCGACGGCGCCATCGCCGCGGCGATTCCGGGCGAGCAGACGGTGGGCTGCGTGGTGCATGCGAGCTGCCTCGTCGAGGCGCCTGGCGTGATCCGGCATCATCAGGGCAATGGGTTGATCGTCGGCGAGGCTGCCGGCCGGCCGAGCGAACGCGTCAAGGCGTTGACAGAAGTGCTGGTCGCCGCGGGCTTCAATGCGTCGATGTCGAAGCAGATCCAGCGCGATGTCTGGTACAAGCTCTGGGGCAACATGACAATGAACCCCATCAGCGCAATGACCGGCGCGACCACCGACCGCATTCTCAGCGACGAACTGGTGCGCAACTTCGTCACGAGCATCATGCTCGAAGCGAAGGAGATCGGCGCGCGCTTCGGCATTCCGATCGATCAGGCGCCGCAGGACCGGCATGCGGTCACGCTCAAACTCGGGGCGATGAAAACGTCGATGCTGCAAGACGTAGAGGCGCGCAAGCCCGTGGAACTGGACGCACTCGTGAGCGCGGTGCGCGAACTCGGACAACTGACCGGTGTTCAAACGCCATACACAGACGCGCTGCTCGGTCTCGCGCGTTTGCATGCGAGCACGCTGGGTTTGTACTGAAGCCGATATAGCCGGTATAGCCGATCTGGCAGATATAGCAGTAGTGCTTCGCTGAAGCAGAAAGCCGCCGCGGGTCAAGTCGCGGCGGCTTTTTTGCGCCTGGTTCGTCGTGCTCTCTTCAACCTATGTCGCCGTGACCGCCCCCGGCGAAGGCAGGCGAGCTGCCTCGATCAAAGACAAAGCCCGTTGCGTGTCATCGAGTTCGGTCATGCAGAGCAGTGCGAGGCGGGCGAGATAGAGCGGTGCCTGCGCTTCGCCTTCGGCCGTGATGTTCTGGCAAAGCGTCGTATAGATGCGCTCGAGATCGCTATCGGTCATGACTGTCTCTCCTTGCTCAGAATGTTCAGTGCGGCGATAAGCGCGCTGTGTGTCGCGGCTGCCGTGCCGTCGCGCCAGCGCGCGAGCACATGGCCATCCGGGCGGATCAGATAGACGGTGCCCGGGGTTGCGTCGAGCATGTGATGCAGGCGGCCGCTGTGATCGATAACGGCAGTGCTGTCTGCGCCCAGCTTGACGTTCGTGTCGACGACGGTGATCGTGTTGAATGGAATCGCACGACTCTTTAGATCGTCCTGCATGCGTTGCCACTCGGCATCTTGCGAAGAATCCATGCCGAAGCGCAGCGCCGTGAAGCGGGGTGCCAGCAGATCGGTAACGTGCATATCGACCGTCTTGCCGTCGCTAATGCGCCGCAGCCTGCACTCCGGTAACACGCTGCCAGGCGCGGGACCGCTGGCAAATCGGCTCGCCACGGGCAATGCGCCGGTTGCGTGCACGCAGTCTGCCGCAACGCGATTGAGCGGAGATTCGACATACGCGATCGGGTGCGTTTGCCGCGGATTGATCAGCGGCCGCACAGCGGGATGATGTTCGGCGAGCCCAAGCACCGCTGTTCTCATCAACTCGAACCCGAACGTGGGCGGCGCCATGAACTCGGTGCTTTTCATCCCGTAGCTCAGGTTCTCGCGCGCGGCGAACACGCGCTCGTCGCTATAACTGTCGAGCAGATCGGGCGATGCAATGCCGTTGACCACGCAGCCGAGTTTCCAGCCAAGGTTGTCGGCGTCGTCAATGCCCGAATTGGCGCCGCGCACACCGAAGATCGGCACAAGATGCGCCGCGTCGCCGGCGAACAGTACCGAGCCGTGGCGATAACGCTCCAATGTCAACGCGTTTGCCTTGTAGACCGTGATCCAGATTGGCGACCATTCGCCCGTTTCGCCCATTGCGTCGAGCACGCTCTGAACGCGTGGAATTACGTTATCCGGCTCGATGGCCGCCTGTGGATCTTCGTCGTCGCGAAGCTGGTAGTCGATACGCCATACGTCGTCCGGCTGTTTGTGCACGAGCACCGTGGAACCGGGATTCGACGGCGGATCGAAGTAGGCGAGACGTTCGGTCGCGCGTTCGCTGTGCAAGGCGATATCGACGATCACGTAGCGTCCTTCGTACGTGGTGCCGGTGAGCTTCAGACCGAGCGCTTCACGTACGGTGCTGCGCCCGCCGTCGCACGCGACGACCCAGTCGGCGTGCATGCGCCACGCGGTGTCGCCGGTGCGCAGCGCGAGTGTTGCGCCACGCTGCGCGTCGGAACCGTCGGATTGCTCGATGCCGGTCACACGAGTTTGCCAGCGGATGTCGATCAGATCCGCATGCCGCTCCAGTTCGTCGAGCAGGAACTGCTCGATCTGGTATTGCGCGATGTTGATCATCGGCGGCAACGATTGCTCGTCGTCCTGATGCATCGTGAAGCGGAACACTTCGGTGTCGCGATAGAAGCTGCGGCCTCCCGTCCACGGCAGGCCTTTTTGCAGGAAGCCTTGCACGGCGCCAAGGCGCTTGAGTATTTCCAGGCTGCGCCGCGAAATGCAGATTGCGCGGCTGCCGGTGCATACGCTGTCGTCGGCCTCGATTAGCACCGAGCGCACGCCTTGCCGGGCGAGGGCGAGCGCGAGCGTCATGCCGACCGGCCCGCCGCCGACTATCGCCACGGGCCGCCGCACGGGATCGTTTCCGTCGATGAGCGGGGGCGCCGCGCCCTCGTAATGGCGCGGCGCAAAGGGGTAGGGTTTGAAACTGCGCGTCATGCATGTCTCCTCGATTTTCGCCGCGTTTTCCGGTGCGCCGCGCCTGTGAGTGTTTTAGACGCGCGGCGATACGAAAAAAGCGATGAGCGAAGTATGGAGGAGAGCTTACGCGCGCCTGTCCTCATTTTGGGTACAGGCGCGCCACGATTCGATTCACGCTAACGGGCGCGCGGTAGGCCCATCACCGTGCTCAATCCGCGCTGCTCGCCACGTGCGAATGCTGACGCGTGTGCAGCGACGAGGCCGCCAGCTGGCATTCCTCGATCATCGCGCGGAAGGTCGGTGCCGAGTGTGAAGCGGCAGTCGCACCCGTTCCTGTCTCATGCCCGTTTTCCGCGGTGCCGCCGACGCCGACCACGAGTGCCGCTCTCGGCCGCCATTGGCGTGTGCGTCGAAGCATATTGCGCAGATACGGCGGCGATTCCGGAGCGTCGAGCGTGACGATGCAGATGATCGGCGCGTTCTTGTAGCTCGGCTCGTCGGCGTGCGCGCTGCGATAGCCCGAGTGCGTCGCCATGATCGGCGCAAAACCGAAGCGTCCGAGCAGTTGCACCGCGATGGCCGTCGTGACTTCGTCGAACGCGCCGCGTCCGGGCACGCAGAGCACCGCCGCTTTTTCGCTGTCGCTCTGTGCCGAACCATGCGCTCGCGTCGCACTGTCTTGCCGCTCGGAAAGATCCGCTGAGGAAGCCGCGACGAGCGCTTCTGGAGACTCGGCGCGGATCAGCCGGTCCGGCAAACCATCGGCGATTTCCAGATTTTCGACGATGTCCACCAGCGCTTCGTTCACGCGGGCCAACTGGTCCGGCATCAGCACGCCGCGCATCGCGTCGTTGCGCGCGAGCTTGAGCCCTTCGAGCGCGACGGTGTCGTAGTAGTCGATTAGCGACATCTCGCGCAGCAGACGCTCCGCCTGCACGATCGCCTCATGCGGATCGTCCGCAAGAAGCCGCTGATAGAAATTCTGCGCGGGCGTGAGCGCCGGCTGGTCGCCGAGCAGCACCGTGAGAAAGTTCAGACGATCGGCATAGCGCCCAAGCGTGACGACGCACAGCGTGAGCGGCGTGGACAGCACGAGGCCGATCGGCCCCCACAGCCAGCTCCAGAAAATGGCCGCGACAACCACCGCGAGCGGCGACAGCCCCGAACGGTGGCCATACAGCAGCGGCTCCGCGATCTGCCCGGCTACCACATCCACGACGATAAAAAGAATCAGTGTGTAGACCGCCATCGTCCACTGCGGCTGGATGGCTGCCGCGAGAAACACCGCGAGAATCGCCGCGATCCAGATGCCGATATATGGCACGAAGCGCAGCAGCGCCGCTATCACGCCGAACAGCAATGCGCCTGGCACGCCGATGATCGCGAGCCCGATGGCAATCACACCGCCTGCGCTCAGGTTCACGCCGAGTTGCGCGACAAAATAGCGGCTCAGGCGCACTGCGGCGTCGTTGATGGCTGTCGTCGTGCGATGCAGATCGCGAGAGCCGAAGAGACTGATCAGGCGGTCGCGCAGGTCCTCGCGCTGCAGCAGAATGAAGATCGTCACCACCAGCACGATGAAGGTGGTTTCAATCGGCGCGATGGCTGGCGACAGCGCACGCTGCGCGAGTTGCAACGGCGTGGGCGAAGGCTCGTGGACTTCGACAGGCGTGGGCACAGCAGGGGCGTTGCGCGCCGCCCGGCCAGTGGGTCGCGGCGGCGGCTTCGAAGGCGCAACGCGTTGCAGCGTGGCCGCCGCGCGGCTCATCAGCGAATCGGCGCGACCGATCGTTTTCTCCTGCACGGTTTCGATCTTGCGTTCGATGGCAACCTGGTACTGCGGCAGGTCGCCCGCCAGTTGAACGAGCTGCGCGCCGATCAGCGCCCCCACGGCGAGCAGTGCGGCCAGGGCGAACAGCACCGCGATGAAAATGGACGGCAACTGGCCCATATGCAGCCGCCGCAACATCTGCACGAGCGGCGCGAGCAGAAAACTGAGCAGCACGGAGAGCGTGATCGGAATCAGCACCGCGCGGCCGAAGTAAAGCGCGCAGACCACGACCACGCCGGTAATGACCGACGCGAGACCATGCAAACTCGGAGCGGCGGGCGGATAAACGCGGTTCGACCGCCCATGCGGCGGTAAGGATATTTTCATGAGCACACTGTCCGTTTGAGTGGCGCGGCCGCTTCCGCGGTCGCTTGTAGTCTCGCGCGCGGTAGATGCGGCGGCGGCACGGTGCCGTATGGGCCACTGCGGCTGAGCAAACCCTATGCCCGGATTGTAGGCGCTTTGCGTCGCGGTTCGCCAGAACTGCCCGCTCAGCCGATATGCATGCGCAGCAAGTCGAATACTAGCGAGCTTCCATAGAGCAGCAAGCCGATGAAGCCGCCGACCACGGTCCCGTTGATGCGGATATATTGCAGGTCCTTGCCGATGTTCAGTTCGATCTGCCGCGACATCTCATGCGGGTCCCAGTTCTTCACGGTGTCGCTGATATGCCGTGTGAGGAATTGCGCGAACTCGGGCGCCATCGCGCGTGCTGCGTCTTCGAGGTGATCGTTGAGCGACTGGCGCAGCGCCGGGTCGTTCGCGAGTTCGCGGCCTACCCATTGGCCCGCCGCGACGACTCGCGCATGCAACGCCGATTCGCTGCTTTGCAGATCGCGCTTGAGCCACGCGCGAAGTTCGCCCCACATGTCCTTCACATACAAGGCGAGCGCTTCGCCTTCCACCAGATAACGCTTGAATTCCTCGCCTTTTTCCAGAAAGGCCGGATCGCTTTTGAGCTTGACGATCAGCCTGTGCGCGGCGTCGTCGAACTTCTGGCGCAACTGGTGCGTGGGGTTTTCGCTGACCTGTTCGAGCATCCGGTTTACCGCGTTCGCGATAGTCTCGGCGCCTTTCTCGCCGAGCCACGCGGAGGGCAGGATTTTCTCCATCTTCGGATATTCGCTCTTGACCCAATCGACGATACGTTCCGCAATGAACTGGCGCGCCTGCGGTTCGCGCAGCAATGCGACGACCTGTTCGATGCCCGCGTCGAGAAGTTCCTGGTGGCGGCCGTCCTTGGTGAGCGTGTCGAGAATCGAGCCCATTGACTGCGAGAGATCGACCTTGGCGAGCACATCGCGCAATGCGTCCTTGATGAACACCTGGATGCGCACGTCGTCGGTCAGATCGAGAATGCCGCTCGTCAGTTTCACGACGTAATTGCCAAGGCGCGCGGTGTTGGCGGGCTCGGTCAGCCAGCGCGTGATGCTCTGTGCCGGATCGTGCTTCTTGATCAGGCCGACGAGCGACGGCACGTCGAGAAACTTGTCCTGCACGAACACGGCGAGGTTGTCGGCAATCTTGTGCTTGTTGCGCGGGATGATCGCCGTGTGGGCCGATACCACCGGAATCGGCACGCGCCGGAACAGCGCGGCGACTGCGAACCAGTCGGCGAGCGCGCCGACCATCGCGGCTTCGGCCACCGCCTTGATACCGTCGATCCAGACGCCGCGCGGCATCAATGCCGTGACGACGAAAACGCAGGCCGCCGCGGCGAGGAGCAGCAGCGGCGTGCGTTTGGCCTTCTTCAGTTCGAGTGCTTTATTCATCGGCGAGAGAGCCAGGGTCCGGAAACGCGAGTTTAGCGCCGCGCGCCGCGCGGTGTGTAGGGCGAGTCGAGCCGCGCTGAATGATGCCGGATGATGGCGAATGACGTTGAAGAGCGCGGCATCGCGCCGCTTGAGCGCGATCCGGCCGTTTCGGTCGCTGTTTGCGCCGCCGGCGCGGTAACATCGAGGGTTGAACCGCGGCGGCGTGAGCAGCATGCGCCGCGCGGCAATGCATTTGAACGCAATGGGAGGCACAGTGATCAGGTTTCTGCATACCGCAGACTGGCAAATCGGCACGCAGTTCGGCCAGTTCGAGCCGGAGGAGGCCGCGCATCTGGCACAGGCGCGCTTCGACACCGTGCGCCGCATCGCCGACGAAGCAGCCGCGCGCCAGGTCGACGCGGTGCTGGTGGCAGGCGACGTGTTCGATCTGCAGACGGTATCCGATACGGTGATCCGCCGCCTGTTCGCCGCACTGCAAGCCTTCGCGGGCCCCTGGATCATGCTGCCTGGCAATCACGACGCGGCGCTCGTGGAAAGCGTCTGGACGCGTGCGCAGCGCCTCAATTGCGTGCCGCCGAACGTGCGCCTCGTGCTCGCGCCCGGCGTCGTGTTGCTGGACGCATGCCGTTGCGCGGTGCTGTGCGCGCCGCTCACCCAGCGCATTACATACGACGACACCACTGGCTTTTTCGATACCGCCGAGACACCGCCGGGGTATCACCGTGTGGGCCTCGCGCATGGCAGCGTGAGCGGCATTCTGCAGGAAGGCATCGACTCCTCGAACCCGATTTCGCCGACGCGCGCCGCGAGCGCGCGTCTCGACTATCTGGCGCTCGGCGACTGGCACGGCCACTTTCGCATCGACGAGCGTACCTGGTACGCCGGCACGCACGAGCAGGACCGTTTTCGCGCGAACGATCCCGGCTTCATGCTCGACGTCACGCTGAGCGAGCCCGGCGCACAGCCCGCGGTCGAGGCGGTGCGAGTCGGGCAATACCAGTGGCATCGCTGGGACGAAACGATTTCCGTGCCGACCGATGTGGATTCGCTGAAGGCGCGCCTCGCCACGTTGGGCAGCAGCGACGTGCTGCGCGTATGGGTGAGCGGCACGGCCGCGCTGGCCGACGCCGAGGCGCTTCATGTCGCCGTCGAAGAGACCCGCGCGCGCGTGCGTGCCTTGCGTGTCGATCTGAGCGGTTTGCAGGTGCTGCCCACTACAGAGGATCTCGCAGAACTCGGCGCGCAAAGCGGCTATCTGGCAAAAGTCGTCGCGCGTTTGCGAGGCATGCAGGAGGACCCGCAGTCGGACCCGCAACAGGTCAAGCGCGCGGCAGAGGCATTATTGCTGCTGGCGCGGTTTCAACGTGAATTGCCGCGTGAAGCGAGGTCCGCATGAAGCTTCAGAGCATCGCAATAGAGGAATTCAAACAATTCACCGGGCGTCTTTTTATCGACGACCTGCAGCCCGGTCTCAATCTTTTCGTGGGACCGAACGAGGCCGGTAAGAGCACGATTGCCGAGGCCGTGCGTGCGGTATTTCTCGAACGCTACAAGGCCTCGCATCTGAAGGAATTGCTGCCTTGGGGCAAGGCGAGCGGGCAGCCGTCGGTCGAGGTGAGCTTCGATCTCGACGGCGTTGCATGCCGCCTGTCGAAGCAGTTCGTCACGCGTCAGCGCTGCGAGTTGAAGATCGGCCAAGCCGTTTTCGGCGAAGACGAAGCGGAAGACAAGCTCGCCGCACTGCTCGGCTTTTCGCGTGCCGCGCGCGGGCCGTTGAAGGCGGAAAACGCGGGCGTTCCGGGGCTGCTATGGGTGCAGCAGGGCGGCACGCAGGATATGCGCGACTCGACCGGTCACGCGGCGCAGTATCTGCGCGATGCGTTGTCGCAATTGTCCGGCAGCCGCGAATCGGCGGGCGAGGATGCGTTGATCGCCGCCGTGCAACGCGAGCTTCGGCAACTGCTGACCGCACGCACGCAGAAATCCACGGGGCCGCTGGCGGAAGCCGAAGCCGCGCTCGCCGCGCTGATCGCGGAGCGTGACGATCTGAACCGGCAGCGCGAACAGTTCGATGAAAACATCGCGCGGCTTGCCGCGCAGCAGCAGGCCTTCGAGGAAACCGAACGCAAACGGCCGTGGGAACTCCACGAGGAGAAGGCCGTGCTCGCGCAAAAACGCGCCGATGCGGCTGCGGAACTCGAGCGCAGCGTAGGCCAACTCGCGCAGGCGTTGAAAGTCAGTGAGGCTGAGCTTGCGCTGCCGTTGCAGCACGAACAGGCCGCGGTGGAACTGGAAACGGCGGTGACGAGAGAGCGTCAGCAACTCGACACGGCGCGCGCGAACGTGGCGGCGGTCGAGACCGGATATGCGCAGGCGGCAACCCGCGTCGCGCAACTTGAGCAGGCTTTTACCGATGCGAACCGCGCGCTCGAACTGGCGAACGCGGCGGTGAGTGCCGCGGATCTGCGCAACCAGATCGGTCTTCATCGTGCTGAACTGGAACGGCTCGAAACGGCGATTGCCGCCGCGAGCGAAGCCAACGAAGCGCTCGTAGCAGCCGCGCGCGCTGCAGCCGCCCTCGAAATAGACGAGGCGAAGCTCAAGCGCCTCGCATCGCTCGATGCGTCGCTGACCGTGTTGCGTGCGCGCACCGAAGCGGCGATGACGCGCATCGAATATCGGCTTAGCGGCGCGATTACGGTGGGCGATGCGTCCATCAGCGGCACGGGCGTATTGCGTGTCGACGAAGAAAAGCGGATTGGCCTCGGCGAGCTTGGCGAACTGCGCGTGATTCCGGGCGTTTCGGATCTCTCCGCGCGACTGTCGGAACTCGCCGCGCTCGAAGCGCAGCATGCGCAGTTGTTGCAAGCGCTGGGCGTCGCTTCGCTTGCCGAAGCCGAATCGAGGCACGAACAGTGGAAGGCGCTCGTCGCGCAGCAGAAAAGTTACGCGAAGGTGCTGGAAGCGTACGCGCCGCAGGGTATCGACGCGTTGCGTGCCGCGTTGGCTTCGGCCACCGCGCGCTCGCAGGCCGCCAACGAGCGGTTGACGAGTTTGCCCGACGTCTCGGCCGCGCTGCCGCTCGACGAAGCCCGGCGCAGCGCCGAAATTGCAGCCTCCGCGCTGGAGAGTGCCCGCAAGATACTGAACGAGGCAACCGAGAAGCGTTCCACCGGCATTGCAACGGCTGAATCGCTCGCGCTTCAGTTGCAGCGCAAGGAGGCGCAATTGAGCGACCTGGCGTTCTGCCGCAACCGCGCGCAGTGGCAGGCGAAGATCGTCGAACAACGTGTGCAGGTCGAGGCGCTGACAAAGCAGCGCGAAGCGCGGGCGCGCGAACTCGAAGCCGTGCGTCTGGACGACCCGGCGGCCGAGGCGAAGCGCTATCGCGCGTCGGCGGAACTTGCGCGTCAGGACCAGCACGAGCGGCAGGTCAGCATCGCGCGTTTGCGCAGCCAGCTGGAGACCGTGGGCGCGTCAGGGCTCGGCGAGCGTCTTGCAGCGCTCGACGCAAAAGTGGAACAGGCCACCCGCCGCAAAGAGGAGTTGAGCTTGCGCGCCGGCGCGTTGAGTCTGCTCGACGAAGTGCTCGTCGCGGAACGCGATGCGGCGGTCGCCCAGCTGCGTGCGCCGTTGACGGAACGGCTCGGCCACTATCTGAAGCGGATCTTTCCGCAATCGACCATCGCGCTCGGCGACGATCTGAGTCCCGCGACGCTCGATCGTTTTGGCCGCGCAGACACGCTCGAAGCGCTGAGCTTCGGCACGCGCGAGCAACTCGGCATTCTCACGCGGCTCGCGTATGCCGATCTGCTGAAGGCGTCCGGCCGGCCGACGTTGCTGATGCTCGACGATGCGGCCGTGCATACCGACGCTGCGCGGCGGGATGCGATCAAGCGGGCGCTGATCGACGCTGCCACGCGGCATCAGATTCTGGTGTTCACCTGCCATCCGGAACTGTGGGACGACCTGGGCGTGAGGCAGCGCGCGATCGACGATATGAAGGCCGCGGCGTAGCTACTCGTCGTGGCTTACTCGTACCGGCGCGGCGTGTAGACCCACTGCGCGCCCCTGGTGAAGCGGCGCGTGGTGGAGGAGCCCACGATCAGCATCGTGCGCATATCGACATCTGCTGAGCGCAGTTCGCCCAGCGTCACCGTGCGCAGCGTTGCGCCCGGCCTGCCAATGTCGCGGCCGAGCACGACCTGCGTATGCGCCGCGCGATACTCGCGAACGATATCGAGCGCCTTATCGAGTTGCCACGGACGCGCGCGCGAAATCGGGTTGTAGAACGCCATGACGAGGTCCGCTTGCGCGGCATGTCGCAAGCGTTTTTCGATGATGCTCCAGGGCTTCAGGTTATCCGACAGCGACAGCATGCAGAAGTCATGGCCGAGCGGCGCGCCGGCTTGCGCGGCGGTAGCCATTGCCGCCGATACACCCGGCACGATGCTGAGCTCGACAGCGGCCCACGCGCTGTCCTCAGAGGCGTCGAGCGCTTCGAGCACAGCCGCGGCCATCGCGAACACGCCGGGGTCGCCGGACGACACCATCACCACTGACCGTCCCGCGCTCGCGAGTTCGAACGCATGGCGCGCGCGCTGCATTTCCTCGCGATTATCGGTGCCGTGCACGCGTTGGCCGGCGCGCAGCGGGCCGGCCATTTTCACGTACGTCTCATAGCCGAGAATATCGGTGGCCTGGTCGAGCGCCTTACGCGCCGCGGGCACCATCAGTTCCGCGCTGCCGGGGCCGAGGCCGATCACCGTCAGCCGGCCGCGCGCCCGTCCTATCGTGCCGGGATCGACCGCGAGCGGCGATAGAGCGAGGGCGATGCCTTGCACATGATCGTCGTGCAACGTCTCGTAGGGAATGCGCAGGGCGGCGCGTAAAAGGCTGGCCGGTGATTCGCCGATTGCGGCGTCGCAACCCGTAAAACGCAGCGGCACGTTCAGCAGCGCGGCCGCTTCGGCAAGCGCCGGTTCTGCCATGTGTTCCGATGAGCCAAGCAACGCGGCAAGCGAAAGAGACGCGAGGCCGTGCGCTTCGAGTGAGTTGCGCACACGAGCCGCGATTTCGGCGGCGGCGTTCTTGTATGCGGTTGATGTCGCCGCGCTGTTTGCCTGTGCGGGCGTTGAAGCGACAGCCTCAAGCGCCACCGCTGCGACCACACTGCGAGGATGAATCACAAGCTCGTCGTCGCGTCCATTCCACGCGCGAGGCGTGATGCGAATCGCCAGCCGCGCGGATGGCGAGCGCGGCAGTTGCGCATCGTCGAGCCACGGCGCGTCGCCTTCGACCCGCGTGCTTTCGCCCGCGAGCAGGTCCGACACGAAACGCTTACCCTGGCCGATATCGGCAAGCGCATAACCATCCGGCGGATTGAGCACACAGGTGCCGAACCGCAACTCGCCACTCGTGGTAATTGCAGGCGATATGGCAAGTGCGGCGGCAATCTCGCGCGCCATCACGTTGACGCCGGCAAGGCCGCCGAGTAACGGCACGACGGCGCTGCCGTCTTCGGCGACGGCGAGCACCGGCGGCTCGGCGCCCTTGTTCGACAGCAGCGGCGCCACGCAGCGAATCACGATGCCGGCCGCGCACAGCGCGACAATCGGCGTGCCGCGTGCATACAGGTCGCGCAGATGCGGGCTCAGTTCGGCGTACGCGACGTCGGCTTCAACGCGGCCTTGCAGCGCATGCACCTGCGAATCCGCATACAGCGTTTGAATGCGCCGCGCGGTATCCAGCGCGCCCGCTCCGAGAATGACGATGGCGGGCGGCATCATCCTTGCCATTTTTCCCCCGGCACGACGAGCAGCGAGAAATACGGCGACGCCATCGGGTCCACTTCGGCGAGCGGGACGATACGCTGGTTGCCCATTGTCGCCCGCTCGACGTACAGCGCGCGGTGCGCGAGTCCGAGTTCGCCGAGCACGCGCCGCACCTTGTCGAAATTGCGCCCGAGTTTCATCACGACAGCGGCGTCTGCATCCGCAAGACGGCGGCGCAGTTCGTCTTCCGGCAGCACGCCCGAGAGCACCGACAGGCTCTGGTTGCGATACACGAGCGGCGCACCGAGCACGGCCGCGCCGCCGAGCATCGAGCAGACGCCCGGCACCACTTCGCTCTCGTAGCGCGCTGCGAGCCGGTCGTGCAGATACATGTACGAGCCGTAGAAGAACGGATCGCCTTCGCAGATCACGGCGACGTCGCGCCCCGCATCCAGATGCGCCCCGACTATGTCGGCCGCGGTGTCGTAGAAGTCGGCAATGATCGCTTCATACGACAGAGGCGGCTCAAGCGCTTCGGTCGTGACGGGATACACGAGCGGCAGTTGCTGCTGCGTGTCGTGCAAATGCGCCTCGATGATGCTGAACGCGTTGCCCTTCTTGCCCTTCGCGACGAAGTAGGCGACCACGGCCGCTGCCTTGAGCAGACGCAATGCCTTTAGCGTGATGAGTTCCGGGTCTCCTGGACCGACACCGAGTCCATATAGACGCCCTGCACGTTGTTGCGCTGTCATTTATTCGATCTCCGTTGCCAGCGCGTTGACAGCGGCCGCAGCCATCGCACTGCCGCCGCGTCGGCCATGCACGACGACATACGGCACGCCACGGCTATTCTCTGCGAGCATCGCTTTCGATTCCGCCGCGCCGACAAAGCCGACCGGAAAGCCCAGAATCAGCGCGGGCTTCGGCGCACCGGCGTCGAGCATATCGAGCAGATGAAAGAGGGCAGTCGGCGCATTGCCGATCACGACGACGCTGCCGGCCAGATGCGGGCGCCACAATTCGAGCGCGGCGGCGGAACGCGTATTGCCGAGTTCGCGAGCGAGCGCGGGCACTCGTTCATGTGTGAGTGTGCAGATCACGTCGTTGTTCGCAGGCAACCGCGCGCGCGTGATGCCTTGCGCGACCATGCCGGCGTCGCAGAGAATCGGCGCGCCTTGCGCGAGCGCCGTGCGGCCTGCTGTGCCGGCATGTTCGGAGAACGCGAGATCGTCGATCACATCGACCATCCCGCACGCGTGGATCACGCGCACCGCGAGTTTTTCGAGGTCGGCAGGAATGCGCGACAGGTCGGCTTCGGCGCGGATCGCCGCGAAAGACTGGCGATAGATCTCCTGACCGTCGCGAATGTAATCAAGCATCGGTGTCACTCATGTGTCGCTTCGAACAAGGCGCGCGATCGTCTCGGCGGCCTGTTCGACTGTCAGTTGGCGCGCGACGCATTGACCGAAGCCGGGGCCCTGGTCGCGTCGAAAAAGGTCGTACATGCCAGGCGCCGCGGCGAGCAGCGTAAACGGCGCGCAATGCGCGGCAGCACAGGAGCGCGGACATCCGCTCAAATGCACGTCGACGCCGGCGGGCAGGCGCTTCGCGAGATCCAATGCGTCGGCTTTGGTATCCGCGAGGCTTTTCGCGCAGCCAGTGGAACCGGCGCACGCGATCAGGTGTGTGATGGCTTCGGCGCAATCGCATGCGAGGCCCAGCGCGTTCAGCGCGGCAAGCACAACGGGCAATGAGAGCGTCCGGATATCGGGCAGCAGCACGCTTTGCCACGGCGTGATGCGCAGCGTGCCGTCGCCATGTTGTTGCGCGAGCGCGGCGAGGCCGTGCAGCGTGGTCGCATCGATACGGCCGAGTGGCGGTTGACCGCCGGCATGCCATGTATCCGCGGCGCGTTGCGCATGTGCGCCGAGGCGCGCCGAGGCATCGGCAGTCGTGCTGCGACGCCAGCCGGCGAGCTTCGCGTCGCGTGTCAGTGGAAAATCCACGTAGGTTTGCGCATGCTGCAATATCGCGTCCGCCGAATGCGTGTCGAGCAGGTGACGCATACGCGTGGCGTCGGCGGCGGCAAGATCGAGAAACGTATGCAGCAACGCGCGCACGAGCGCCGGAACTTGCGACGGCAGCACCGAGGCCAGCGCGCCTGTCGCATCCGCATGCGATCTTTCGGACGAGTTCGCAGCGTTGCCTGATGACGATGGTGACTTCCCGCCGATGTGCGTGTTTGCGCTCGCGTTTGCATCCACGGTCGGGCAGCCTGCGAGCCCGAACACGAAGCGCACCGCTCCGGCCGAATCTTGTGCTGCCGCGAGCCACACGTCATGCGGGTGGTCCACTCTCGCGAGCCGCTCGCCGCCGTCGACCAATAACGCGAATTTCGGCGATAGTGCCGCGAAACGCGCTTCACTTTGCAGCAGCGTGAGAAGGGCGGTGCACAGAGGTCTGGTGTCGAACAGTGCGCATGGGTCGCGTCCGGCAGTGGGGCTGATCATGACGTTGCGCACGTCGTCAGCGGCGGCTGCATCGAGTGCGTGCGCGTTTCGATCGCGATCGCGATCGTGACCGTGATCGTGATCGTCTTCGGCGGAATCGGTCGGCGCTCTATCGCCCATTCTTTCAGAGCCGCTTGCAGCGCCCGGTCCGAGCCCCGCATCGATCAGCGTGGCGACCAGCGCAGCTTCATGGCCGGCCCGAACACCGCGCAATTGCAGATTCGCGCGATTCGTCAGTTCGATCACACCCGCCGTATGCTGCGCGCTCGCGTTGGCGACCGCCTCGGCCTGAGCCGCGCTCAATTCGCCGCCTGGCAGCTTGATCCGACAAATACCGCCGTCGCGCGCCGCCACGATCCGCAGCAGGCCCGGACACGCCGAGGGCCGCAGCGCAGATGCCGCGTCGGGCAAGACAGTGGAGGGCGAAGCTGGATTCAAGACGGACACCGGGTTAGCGTCGCGCGACGGCCCGAGCAAGCGGTCAAAACGGCATTGCTGCGGCATCGGTACACCCCGCCCGATGTTGGCTGGCACGAACAGTCTGGCCGGCAGGTCTCCTGGCTGGCAGGTCGTCGTCCGCTGCGGCCTTCCCGGTTGAACCAGTGGCGCCAAGCGCAGGCGGACTCGCTGCATACAGTTGCGGGGGCAGCCACAGCGGCAATCTTCCCGCTGTGTTCCCTGTTAGGCCCCGAAGGGCACCGGCGGCTGTATTATGCCTTTTTTCGGATAGCACAACGAGGCTGGACGCTTTGACCGGCGTGGCGCAGTGCATTGTTTGAGATACAAAATGAGGATGGGTGCATGTCGGCGTGGCTGACGGTGGTGGGCATTGGCGACGACGGCTTCGCCGGTTTGGGGCGGCCCGCACGGCGTGCGTTGCTCGAGGCGTCGGTGATTTACGGCGGCGAACGTCATCTGTCGATGTTGCCCGCGCGGCTGGCCGCGCGCCGCGCCGAGTGGCCGCGCCCATTCGATCTCGCGCCGCTTCTGGCCGAGCGCGGCGGTTCGGTGTGCGTGCTGGCGAGCGGCGATCCGATGCTGTTCGGCGTCGGCGCGACGCTGGCTCGGCAGTTGCCGGCCAGCGAACTGCGCGTGTTGCCCGCGCCGTCGTCGTTATCGCTTGCGGCGGCGCGGCTCGGCTGGCCGTTGCAGGATGTGGCCATGGTGTCGGTAGTTGGGCGGCCGTTGCCTGCGCTGAATGCTTATTTGCATGACCGCGCGCGCGTGTTCGTGCTGAGCGCGGACGGGCGCACACCCGCCGCGCTTGCCGATCTGCTGAGCGCGCGAGGTTTCGGCGCAACGCGGATGACCGTGTTCGAACACCTTGGCGGCGACGACGAGCGGCGCATCGACGGCCGTGCGGATCAATGGTCCCCGGGCGATGTCGCCGCGCTGAACCTGGTCGCGCTCGAATGCCGGGCCACCGAAGGCGCGCCGCGCCTGCCGCTCACCTGCGGCCTGCCCGACGACGCGTTCCGTCACGACGGCCAGCTCACCAAACGCGATGTGCGAGCGATCACGCTCGCGCGACTCGCACCGACGCCCGGCGAATTGTTGTGGGACGTGGGTGCGGGCAGCGGCTCGATCGGCATCGAGTGGATGCGCGCGCATCCGACTTGCCGGGCGATCGCCATCGAAGGGCACGCGGAGCGTCAGCGCTTCATCGAGCACAATCGCGATGCGTTGGGCGTGCCGGGCTTGCAACTCGTAGCGGCCCGCGCGCCGCAAGCGCTCGAAGGGTTGGCCGCGCCGCATGCGGTGTTTATCGGCGGCGGCGTGACGGTGCCCGGCGTGCTCGAAGCGTGCTGGGACAATTTGCGCGACGGCGGCCGGCTGGTCGCGAACGCGGTCACGCTGCAAGGCGAGGCGGCGCTCGCCGCATGGCGTGACAAACATGGCGGCACGCTCACGCGAATCGCGCTTGCGGACGCTCAGCCGCTCGGTGGCTTCGATACGTGGCGGCAAGCGCTGCCGATCACCTTGTACGATGCGGTGAAGCGTTGCGCTGCCAACGGCGTCCATAGTGTTGCCAATAACCTCAACGCTGCTTCATCGGCGTGACGCTCATGCGCGACGAAACGCCTGAACAACCCGCACCGCTGCGCAGCGGCTACACGACCGGCAGTTGTGCAACCGCCACGTCGCTGGCGGCCGCACGTCTGCTGCTCGCGGGTGTGGTCAGCGAGGTGGCCGAAATCGTGTTGCCCAAGGGCCAGCATGTGCCGATGCCGCTCGTGTTCTGCCGGTTGACCGATGACGGCGCCGAAGCCGGCACGATCAAGGATGCCGGCGACGATCCCGACGTCACGCACGGCGCCGTGGTGTTCGCGCGCGTGCGTCTCGTGCCCGAGCCAGGTATGGTGTTCCGCGCCGGGCCGGGCGTTGGCACGGTGACGCGCGCGGGGTTGACGCTCGCCGTCGGCGAACCGGCGATCAATCCGGTGCCGCGCAAAATGATGAGCGAGCATCTTGCAGAACTCGCCGCCGAGCATGCCTATGGCGGCGGTTTCGAAGTGACGATTGGCGTTGAGGACGGCGAAGCGCTCGCGCTCAAAACGATGAACCCGCGGCTCGGGATCGTGGGCGGCCTGTCGATATTGGGCACGACCGGCATCGTGCGGCCGTTTTCGTGCTCGGCCTACATCGCGTCGATTCATCAGGGCATCGACGTTGCGCGCGCTAACGGCTACATGCATCTCGCCGCGTGTACAGGCAACGCGAGCGAAGACGCGATGCGCTCGCACTACGCATTACCCGATATCGCGCTGATCGAAATGGGCGACTTTGTCGGCGCGGTGCTCAAACATATGAAGCGTGCGCCGGTCGAGCGCCTGAGTATTTGCGGCGGCTTCGGCAAACTAAGCAAGCTCGCGGCGGGCCATCTCGATCTGCATAGCCGCAACTCGAGCATCGATCTGGAACGGCTCGCCGCATGGGCCGCCGAACAGGGCGCCGACGACACGCTGCAATCCGCGATCCGCGCGGCCAATACGAGTCAGCAAGCCGTCGCGCTAGCGCACGCGGAGCAGGTGCCGCTCGGCGACATTGTCTGTGCGCACGCGCTTGCCGTCGCACGCGAAATCGTGCCGCCGCAGGTGAACGTCGAGATGTTCGCGATCGACCGCGCGGGCAAGCTGATCGGAGTCGCGCGATGACAAAGGTTCTGCTGCTCGGCGGCACCGGCGACGCTTTACGCATTGCCCGCCAACTTACTTCCGTCGACGTGTACAGTCTCGCGGGACTCGGCAAGGTGCCCGACGATCTGCCATGCAGCGTGCGGGTCGGCGGCTTCGGCGGCAGCGAAGGCATGGCACGCTATATCGCAGATGAAGAGATCGGCCTCGTGATCGATGCGACGCATCCGTACGCGGCGCAGATCAGTGCGAATACTGTGAATGCGGCTCGTCACGCGGGCGTGCCGTGCTGGGCGCTGCGTCGACCGGCGTGGCAGCCGCGCGCCGGCGACGACTGGCGCATGGTCGACGGCTGGGACGAACTCACCATGGCGCTCGCGCCGTTCAGGCGACCGCTCTTCACGCTCGGACGCGAACCGCTCTCGCATCTCGACGAGATTCCGCCACATCAATTCTGGCTCGTGCGCTGTCTCGACTCGCACGAAGACACGGAACGCGCCCGCATAATCGCGGCGCGCGGACCGTTTACGCTCGAAGGCGAGCGTGCGCTCTTCGCGCTGCAACACGTCGACGTCGTGGTCAGCAAAAATAGCGGCGGCAGTGCAACCGAGGCCAAGCTCGAAGTCGCACGTGAGCGCCGCCTGCCTGTCGTGATGCTGCGCCGGCCTTCATTGCCCGCGGCGGATCGTGAATTCGAAAGCGTGGCGGAGTTGCTTGACGCGCTGCATCTGTCACGTTGAGTCGTCCGCTTGAATCAATGGAGTATTGAATGACGGTGTTTTTTATCGGCGCGGGTCCTGGCGATCCGGAGCTGATCACGGTGAAGGGGCAGCGTCTCGTGCGCAGTTGTCCCGTGATTCTCTATGCAGGTTCGTTAGTGCCGTCTGCGGTGCTCGAAGGGCATTCGGCGGTGCAGGTGGTAAACACGGCCGAACTCGACCTCGACCAGATCGTGGCGTTACTAAAAAGCGCGCACGATAAAGGTCAGCACGTAGCGCGCGTGCACTCCGGCGACCCGTCGCTGTACGGCGCGATCGGCGAACAGATTCGCAGGTTGCGCGAGCTCGCGATTCCGTACGAAATCGTACCGGGCGTGACCGCAACCGCTGCTTGCGCGGCGGCGCTCGGCTGCGAACTCACATTGCCAGACATTTCGCAGACGCTGATTCTCACGCGGTACGCGACCAAAACCCCGATGCCTGAGGGCGAACAGCTTGCCGATCTGGCGCGGCATCGTGCGACGATGGCTATTCATCTCGGCGTGCGGCACCTTGCGCGCATCGTCGAAGAACTGCGGCCGCATTATGGCGGCGCATGTCCGATCGCGGTGATCTATCGCGCGAGTTGGCCCGACGAGGAAAAGATCACGGGCACACTCGACGACATTCTCGGGAAGGTCCAGTCCACGCAGATCGAGCGCACCGCGTTGATTCTGGTCGGACAGGTGCTCGCGGCCGAAGGCTTTGCGAATTCGACGCTGTACGCGAAAGCCTGACGTATCGGAAGGCTTTCGATTGCATTCGCGCGTCGGCCATTCGACATACACGTCGATCCATCTACCGGCAACAGCTAGTCTTCGAGCGGTGCAAGCGCTTCGACCGGCATCTTTTTCTCCGTGCCGATGATGATGGCCGGCACGAGAGTCAGCAGCAGCACCACGAAAATCGCGATTGCAAAGATCGAAATGAACGTGAGGTGCAGCGATTGATGCAGCACCATGCGGATTGCTTCGCCACCACCGAGGCTCGCGGCCTGATTTTGCAGCAGGCTTTTCAGTTGGTCCGACGTTACGACGGCGACGCCGTGCGAGTGGCTGAGGCCGAAGTTGAGCACAGCGCCGAATAGCGTGGCGCCGAGCGTGCTGCCCAGATTGCGCGAGAACAGATTCGACGCCGTTGCACTGCCGCGTTCGTCCATTTTCACGATTTCCTGAATCAGGATGAGACAGCTGACGCTCGACGTGCCCATGCCGAAACCCATGATCAGCGAGCCGAATGCGGCGACGAGCGGCGAGCCGCCCGGCGCGAGGAACAGCAGCAGCACCGCGCCGATGGGAATGAAAGCACTGCCGCAAATCAGCATGCGCCGCAAGCCAATGCGATGAAACGACTTGGCGGCGAGCGTGGCGCCGGCGGGCCAGCCGACCATCATCATCGTGAGCGCGAGGCCCGCTATCACCGGTGAGCGATTGAGCACGCCTTGCACATACATCGGCAGGAACGTGGTCGAGCCCATCAGGATCATGCCGGACAGCAAGGTCGCGCCGTTGCACGCGGCAATCGGGCGGCGGCTCCAGAGCGCGAATGAGATCATCGGTTCTTTTGCGCGGCGCTCCTGCAACACGAACAGCAGCAGGCACACGACGAATGCACCGCCGGCCATCGATGCGTGCGCGAGGTCGTCGTCGCCCGCACAGGTAAGCGCGGTCATCAACGCGGCTATCGCGGCCATGAAAAGCGCTGCGCCCGCGAAGTCGATAGAAGGGCGCGCATGCCGCTCGGACTCTCGTAGAAACGCGATAAATCCTGCTGCGGATGCGAGGCCGATCGGCACGTTCATCCAGAAAATCCACGCCCACGACAAGTTGTGGATGATGAAGCCGCCGACCATCGGTCCCACCACCGCTGAAATCGCCCACACGCTTGCAAGATAACCTTGCACCTTGCCGCGTTCGCGCGCAGGGTAGAGGTCCGCGACGATGGTCAGCGTGACCGGCTGGATCGCGCCCGCGCCGATGCCTTGAATCAGCCGGAACGCGATCATGGCCGGCATCGACCATGCGAAGCCCGCGAGCACGGAGCCGATCAGGAAGATCGCGATGCCGGCCAGCATGACCGGCTTGCGGCCGTACAGATCGGCGAGTTTGCCGAACACCACGGTCATTGCCGTTTGCGTGAGCAGGAACGAAGAGAATACCCAGCTATACAGATGCAGATCGCCGAGTTGCGCGACGATCTGCGGCATGGCGGTGGAAACGATGGTGGCTTCGATGGCGACCATCGCCATGGAAGCCATCACGGCGGCAATGACCAAAGGACGCGACGATTGCGGATTGCGGGACATGGGGCGAAGTTGGATCAGAATAGTGGGTGCGTCCGGCCGCCTGGCGCTCGACCTGCACGCGGCGACGCATGAGCACGGCCGTTCGGAGGCGGCCGACCCCGAGTATGCACCTTGCACAGAATCTTCGCATGCGAGCGGCGCCATCGGCGCCCTGCGCCGTTTGGCACAGCACTTGCGACTTGCAAGGTTCTTTCGACACATGGAGGGTCATTATGAGGATCGAATTCACCGGACGCCGTGAAGTGGTGGCGGCGGCACGCGTCGCCTTCGAAGCCAATGTCGACGGAAAAGACGTCTGGTGCAGCGTCTCGCTCGACGCGCTAAACGACCATTTCGGCAACGGCGGGCCGTCGGCTCACGATCTCGTAGGTACGTTCGAAGCCAATCGCGCGCAGATTGAAAAGGCTACCCAGCGGGTGCTGGAAAAGAACGGCGGACAGTCGGTGGAACTGGAGACGCGCGACTTCGACAAGACGGGGCCTTAGCATTGGCGCTGCCGCGGTCATTGCCGTCGACGGGTCCGGCATGCGCCGGGCTCGACGGTTGTTCTAGCCGATGAATCTGCGGCGGCTTGGCGATGCGGTGGCTCAGCGGCTCTGCGGCTCGGCGGCTCGGCGGCGCTTATGCTGCGAGCCGTTGCAGCACTTGTAGCCAGTCCATGCGCCAAGCGGTGAGTTCACGAGTGCCTGGCCGATTGCGCCGCCCAGATAGCACACCGCCATGCCTGCCGACGCCACCGCAAAGCGGTATAGTTCGCGCGAACCGCCGCGGCCATGCAAGGCGTGCCGCGTATCTTCGATTATCGGGAGAACATCGTGCAGGAAATCATCGAGGGCTTGATCCGCTTTCAACGTGAAGTGTTTCCACAGCAAAGTGCTTTGTTCAAGCGCCTGTCGACCGCGCAAAGTCCGAGCACGCTTTTCGTGACGTGTTCGGACAGCCGCGTGGTTCCTGAACTGCTGACGCAAGCGGAGCCGGGCGCGCTCTTCGTGATCCGCAACGCGGGCAATATCGTGCCGTCGTATGGTCCGGAGCCTGGCGGCGTATCGGCGACAGTCGAGTACGCGGTCGCCGTGCTCGGCGTGCGCGACATCGTGATATGCGGCCATTCGAACTGCGGCGCGATGACCGCGATTACGACCAATACGAACCTGGAACATTTGCCGGCAGTGGCCGGCTGGCTGCGTCACGCCGATGCGGCGAAGGCGATCAATGCGTCGCGCACCTATCAGTCGCCCACAGAGCGTCTGGACGCGCTCGTCAAGGACAACGTGGTCGCGCAACTGGCCAATATCCGCACGCATCCGTCTGTCGCTGTCGGGCTCGCGAACAAGACGCTGCAATTGCATGGCTGGATCTTCCAGATTGAAAGCGGCGTAATGCTTGCACTCGACGGCCGCACCGGTCAATTCGTGCCGCTGCTCGAGAATCCGAACATTTACGCGGTCTGATTGACGGCGTCTGATTGCGCCGCGCACGCGGCATGTAGCTCGTGCCGCTAGCCGCTGTAGCAGCGGAACGCCAGGCTGATGCGCGGCCCAACGCGCTCATTGAGCTTGGGAATGCCGTGGTCATGGGTGAACTGCGACGCGTAGCTCATGACGAGGCAACTGCCCGGTTCGAGTTCGACATGCACTGCGCGGCCCGGGCCTTTCTTTGGACGGACCGTCATGCGGCGGCTTGCACCAAGCGACACGATCGCGATCGGCTCGCCGGGCACCAGATTCGCCGTTTTGTCGCTATGCGGCGCGACGCTGTCGTGCTCGTCGCGATAAAGGTTGAGCCCCACGCGATTGAACGGCGCGCCGACCAGCGAACGCACCATCTCGAACGCTTCGCCAAGCGGCGTGGGCAAATCCGCCGATTCGCGCAGGAAGGTCGCGATCAGACGGGGCACGAGCACCTCGCGCTCGTACATCATGCGCTGATAGCTGCTCCAGCCTATGTTGCGTAGCGCCTCGTCGAACCACCGTTGCGCGAGCTCGGGCGGGACAGAGTCGGGTAGGTAGCGTATTCCGCCGTCGCTGTCGCCGAATAGCGCAACGGGTTCAGGAGCAAACAGGCCTTGCTGGGACGCCATGGTTCAATGCCGGGCGCGAGCGGCCCGGCCGGCAAATAGTCGGTTCATGCAAAGCATTATACTGTGTTTTTATACAGTATTCTTGCCCGCAGGCTGGACCTCTTGCCCGTGTCCGCGCTTCAGCCTGTCTGCGTCGCCGGAATGCCGCTACTCGCCCGGGCTGTACAGGTCTAGCAGTTTGAGCGTTACGCCATTGGTCCAGCCGAAGCCGTCCTGAAGCGGATATTCACCGCCACCGCCGCCGCCCGTGCCCGCTCCCTCGACCACGTATTTTTCGACCAGTTTCTTATCCGACGCATAGACGCCTTTCACGTCAGTAAGGAATCGCGTGCCGATTTGTTGCGCGAGGGCGTCGTGGCCATAGCGCTTCAAGCCCTGAATCGCGACCCAGTGCAGCGGCGCCCAGCCGTTCGGCGCATCCCACTGTTGGGTGGTGTTGTAGGTTGTCGTCGCTAGTCCGCCGGGCTGCAATAACGTCGACTGCACTTGCTGTGCAGTCTTTTGCGCGCGCTCCGGCCATGCCGCGCCCACGAACAACGGGAACACCATGGCGGCGGTCTTGTTGTCGCGTGGTTTCGCGAGCTGCCAGTCATAGTCGCCGTAGTAGCCGTTCGGATTCCACAGGTAGCGATTGATGCCGAGCGCGCGCTTCGCGGCGCGTCCTGCGAATTCGCCGACACAGCGGAAGTCGCGCGTCTCGCTGCAGCCTTTCGCGATGCTGATTTCCAGGTGGAACATCAGGCTGTTCAGATCGACAGGGATGATCGACGTCGTGCGCACCGTCGCGAGCGTCATGTTGTCGCCGAACCAGCGCGAGCTGAAATCCCAGCCGCTTTCCGCAGTGGCGCGCAGTTCGCGGTAGACGTCGTTCGGATTGCGCCCGGTGGCTTTCTGCGCGGTCTGTATGTCCTCCAGATACGATTCGTCGCGAGGCGTGTCGAGTTCGTCCCAATAGCGGTTCAGCACGGTCCGGTCGGGCATCACTACGACATTGCGGGTCGCCGAGCCGGCCGGAGTGGACTTTTCGCCCTGCATCCAGTAGCCATACTCCTTGCGTAGCGCGGGCAGATACTTCTGATAGACGCCGTGGCCTTCGACCTTCGCTGCGAGTTCCACCATGTGCGAGAAGAAGGGCGGCTGCGAGCGGTCCAGGTAGTACGTGCGATTACCGTTTGGAATATGGCCGAACGTGTCGATCATGTACGCGAAGTTGTCGAGCATGTTGTCGACGAGGTCCTCACGGCCCGCTTCCTGCAAGCCGAGCATCGTGAAGTAGGTGTCCCAGTAGTAGCCCTCACGAAAACGGCCGCCCGGCACGACATAGGGTTTTGGCAACGGAATCAGCGAACTGTTCGGCGGCGCGCTCGTGGTCGTGCGGGTGAGGGCAGGCCATAGCCAGTTGATGTGCTCACGCAGCGTCTGATTGGCGGGCGGTGTGATGACCGGCTCGCTCGGCGGCGTGAAGTACTGGTTCACAAAATTCGCCAGCGAAAAACCGGGCTTGCCTCGCTGCTGCTGATAAAGCTGCACAATGACGGCGGGGTCCGCATTTGGCGTTGCATCGACGAAGGTCTTCTGGTCCGGATAGATCTGCGCGGTTTGCACGGCAACGAAGAGGTCACCGTACAGAATATCGGGCGCGGGCGGCAGAGTGCCACCTACTTGCGTGTCGGCTCGACAGACCGATGACAGCCCAACGAGGAAGGCAAAGCCTGAAACAGCGACCGCGCGATGCAAGTACTTCAATCGCGCGGCGGGGAGGGAGGGCTGAACGAGGACGCCGGGAACGCCGGACACATTCCCGGCACGGCTAATGCTGCGCGCTTGCGATGACACAATCATGTCTCCTCCTGAGGAATGGACAACAGGATTGGTCTGCCTCTTACGCCCTCTGTTTTCATGGCCCGCGTTGGGGCGTGGCTAGCATGGCATAAAACCGGGCGCGCTTCAAACTATGCATGGTGAATGCGTTGCGCGCATTGTCGAAGAGTTATGGTTCACGGTCGTTTAGTTCGGATGCCGAAACGATTGCGTCGAATGTCTGTGTCGGCGAACTTTGATCGACGCTGGTAGCTGCTACCACTGACGTGCCCACAACGCTTTTCGAATCAGGCGAAATGTCCTTGCTGTTAAATAATAACCAATGGAATTGTTTCAATTGCTGATTCATTATTTCCATAACTTACGCATGGAATAATGTGGAAGAATAAAGTGATTAAATGCTCATTGTTGTGAGACTGTCCATATGCTATTCTCGATTTTGCCTGAGATTCCGAGCGCTTTTGTAAATCAGGCACTTGGGGCGCGTCTTCCGCGAGACGCGCCCCATTTCATTTGGCACGGAGGTTAAGCGTGTTAAAGGAAATAAAACGAAAGTTAAATCGCAATGACGTCGCTAAAAAGCAACGTCGTAATATAGTGAAAAATAAGTTTTGAATTTCTGCGGTATTCTCCGCCGCTCAATAGCAGCCGCTATTGGATTCAGGAGATATTCAATGAACAAATACGTATTGTCGAGCCTCTCGCTCGCTCTTGCCGGCGCCGCGGGCGTCGCTCATGCACAAAGCTCCGTCACGCTCTACGGCCTGATCGATACAGGCTTGACCTATACGAGCAATTCCGGCGGCAGCAGCAACTTCCAGCAGGCAAGCGGCATTCTGAACGGCAATCGCTGGGGCCTGCGCGGTGCGGAAGATCTCGGCAACGGCCTGAAGGCAATCTTCGTGCTTGAAAACGGCTTCAATCTGTCTACCGGCAAGCTCGGTCAGAACAGCCGCGAGTTCGGGCGGCAGGCGTTCGTCGGTTTGTCGAGCAACCAGTATGGCGCCGTCACGCTGGGTCGCCAGTACGACAGCGTGGTCGATTATCTAGCGCCGCTTGCGCTAAACGGCACGCAGTATGGCGGCACGCTGGCGTCACACCCGTACGACAACGACAACCTGAACAACTCGGTGCGTATCAACAACGCTGTCAAATTCCAGAGCGTCGATTACGCCGGCTTCAAATTCGGCGCGTTATACGGATTCTCGAACGCAGCGGGCAGCTTCGCCGATAGCCGCGCGTACAGCGTCGGCGCGTCGTATGTATTCGGTGGCCTGAAGGTCGCGGCGGGCTATCTGCAACTGAACGGCGGCGGCTCGTCGACGAACACCAGCGGCGCCGTTGCGACTGGCGACTCGACCTTCACGGCGGCGCGCCAACGCACGTATGGCGCCGGTTTGAGCTATGCGTTCGGCCCGGCGAACGTCGGTCTCGTCGTGACGCAGACGCAACTGAACGGAGCGAGCGCGATCAGTTCGTCGGCATCGGGCACGAGCAGCGGGTTGGCTCTGACGGGCGGCAGCGCACGCTTCACGAACTACGAAGTGAACGGCCGTTATGCGTTGACGCCGGCGTTGTCGGTGTCGGGCGCGTACACGTTTACCGACGCGCGTCTGGACGGCGTGAGCCCGAAGTACCATCAGGTCACCGTGCAAACGGACTACGCGTTGTCCAAGCGTACCGACGTCTATGCTGAAGCCGCATACCAGCATGTGGGCAGCACCGGCAACTCGGGCATTACTGCGGACATTGTCGGCGTGAGCGCTTCGTCCACCAGTTCGCAGGTGGTCGGCACCGTCGGTATCCGCCATCGCTTCTAAGCAGTGGCGTCGAGTGCCGCATTAGCGGCACTTTGAAAAAAAGCCCGCAATTTGCGGGCTTTTCTGCGTCGTAGAGACAATGAACATCTTGCGCTCAGGCGCCGATCCAGCGCGCAATGAGCGGCATCAGCACGGGAACCACGAACGCGGTGAACACACCATTGAGACCCATGCCGAGCCCCGCGAACGCACCCATTTGCTCGCTGACCTGAAAAGCGCGCGCCGTGCCGATGCCATGCGACGCAACGCCGAGTGCGAAACCGCGCACTTCAGGCTCGGCGATTTTCAGCACGTTGAGAATAGCGCGGGCGAACACTGCACCGAATACTCCCGTCGAGATAACGAGTACAGCCGTCAACGAAGGAATCCCGCCGATTTCGGAAGCGACGGCCATTGCAATCGGCGTTGTCGCGGATTTCGGCGCGAGCGACGCAACTGTCTGATGCGAGGCGCCGAAGAGCGCAGCCACGGCGACTGCGGACAGTATCGCCGTCAACGAGCCGGCGACGAGTCCGCCGATCAGCGGAAACGCAAAGCGGCGCAGCTTCGGCCATTGACGATAAAGCGGCAATGCGAGTGCGACCGTCGCGGGGCCGAGCAGAAAGTGCACGAACTGCGCGCCCTCGAAGTAGGTGGCGTACGGAGTGCCCGTGATTTCGAGCAGCGCGACCAGCAACGCGACCGCAATCAACACCGGATTAGCCAGCGGATTGAAGTGCGCCTTCGCATACAGCGTCTGGGCGATCAGGTACGCGATCAGCGTGATGGTCAGGCCGAGCAAAGGGCTCGCTGCGAGATACACCCAGAGTGCGCCGAGCTTCGGTAAGGCGGTCATTGTGCGGCCTCGCGGTCGGCGTCATTGTGCAACTGCCGGCGCATCAACGCGCGCGTGACGAGCGCGGCCACCGCAATCGCCAGAGTCGTGCTGACGGCAATCGACACGATCACCGCAATGGCGTCGCCGCGAATGCGGCTTGCCGAGACCATGATGCCGACGCCTGCCGGCACGAACAGCAGCGACAGGTGCCGCAACAGTTCGAGCGCGGTGGGTTCGATCGCATCGGCTGTTTGCGGACGCATCATGACAAAGCCGAACAGCAGCAGCATGCCGATCACGGGACCCGGTACCGGCAAATGAAACACGTATGACACACCTTCTCCGAGGCATTGAAAAGTAAGCAGGGCAGCCAGCGCGGCAAGCATGTAGATCTCCAGCAGGAAACGGAAATGCGGCCATTGTGTACCATGCAGATAGTTCCGTGGACCCCGCGAGCAGATTGCGGCGAGCCTTGCGTACAGAAAGTTCTCCATCAATGACTTGTTGCAGGACGACAGCCATGCAAATCGAGCCGTTTCAAATCGCCGTACCTGACGAAGACATCGACGATCTGCGTCGACGCATTCGCGCGACACGTTGGGCGCCCGCTACGCCGTCTGCCGCGTGGCAGCAGGGTGTCGATTCAAACTGGTTGCGTGAGCTCGCCGACTATTGGGCCGGTCAGTTCGACTGGCGCGCGTCGGAACAGCGCCTGAACCGGCAGCCGCAATTCGTGGCCGACGTTCAGGGGCAGCGCGTGCACTTCCTGCATCGGCGCGGTACGGGACCGGCACCTTATCCGCTCGTCGTTACACATGGCTGGCCGGGCTCATTCGTGGAGTTCGAGGCGTTGATCGAGCGGCTCTGCGAACCGGCAGCGTTCGGCGGCGATCCCGCCGATTCGTTCGACGTGGTCGTGCCTTCGCTGCCGGGCTTCGCCTTTTCGCCGCCGCCCGCGCAGTCCGGCATGTCCGCGTTTCGGGTCGCGGATCTCTGGGCGTCGCTGATGCGCGGCCTCGGTTATCAGCACTTCGGCGCGCAAGGGGGCGACCTGGGCGCCGGTGTGTCGGTTGCACTCGCGGCACGGCATCCGCAGATGGTCGACGGTATTCACCTCAATTTTCTGCCTGGGTCGTACGAGCCCGCAATTGGAGCGGCCCAACAACCGTTGACGCCGGAAGAAGAGAACTTTCTGCGTGAGAGAAACGAGTGGGTAACGCTCGAAGGCGGCTACGCGCACATGCACGCAACGAAGCCATTGACGGTCGCAGCTTCGCTGAACGATTCGCCGGTGGGGCTCGCCGCTTGGATCGGCGAAAAATTCCGCGCATGGAGCGATTGCGAAGGCGATGTCGAACGGGTGTTTTCAAAAGACGATTTGCTGACCAACATATCGCTCTACTGGTACACGCAAAGCATTGGCCCTGCTATGCAGATGTATTGGGAGAACCGCCTCGCGCCGATGCGTTTTGCCGACGGGCAACGTGTCGTGCCGCCCGTCGGCTTCGCGCGTTTCCCGAAGGAGATCAGTCGTCCGCCGCGCAGTTGGCTCGAACGAACCTTCAACGTGGTGCAGTGGACCGACATGCCGAGCGGCGGGCATTTCGCAGCCATGGAGAAGCCAGATCTGCTCGCCGCCGAGATCCGCGCATTCTTCCGGCCGCTGCGGACGTAACGCATTGAACGATGCGCGAAGAGCAGCGCGCGGCTGTCGTGGCAGTTCATCGGATGGCCGCGCTGAATGTTCGACAAAGCATGCGCCGCGCGCTCGTTGACCGCCATTGTGCGAGGTTCGGCAATGCGGTGGAACCGCCGGGGGCCTACAGGCAGCGTCTAGACGCCGAACCGGTGCGAGCAGACATGCACGGCCCTACGCAGACGATGCCTCATGAAAGCCGTGATAGCGGAAGCCGCGCGCGTCCGCCGGTTCGTCAAGGCGGACGGTGGCGCCCACTGACAGCAGCGTCTCCACCGTAACACCGCGGTTTGATACAAACGTCCATTCCGCCGATGCGGGTGGCACATCCGGCGTCGCGCGAACTCGTTCGAGAGCCGCAAGTAGTTCGCTGCTTCGCGGCGCATGAATAACAAAGCCTTCGTTTGCAAGCGACGCATGAGTAATCGCCAACTCTTGACATAAGCGCATACGAAGCGGCGCTTCATTTTCCGCCGTCCGGCGCGATAGTTCGATCAGCCGCCGCGTCGTCTCGTCCACCAACACACCGTGCCGCTGCAACGGCTTCGTATTCCATGCCTCGGGCGGACACGCCTTGTTTGCAGGCGTCAGCGAGACGAAAGGATTGATCTCCGCCGGATAGATACGGCACACGAGTGGCCGCTCTTCATAGATGCCGCACAGCATGTCGGCACGAAGATTCGGACATGGACCCGCGAACGCGGCCGCGAGAATGATCGACACGCGCACGGGCAGCGAACCGCTCGCCGCGGGTGTCGAGCGCGCTTTTCTATAGTCCGCTTGCGCGTTGGGCGGCTCGGGATCGGCCGGCCACGGAATCGCCTCGCAAATCAATTCCATCTGTCCGCCTCGCGCGAGCCAGTCGCTCGCCTCGGTCAATGTCAGCGGCAAGCGCAAGTCGTGGCAGCACTTGCCGCACGCGGTGCATTCGAAGTCGATGTCGTCCACGCGAAAGTCCTTTTTTAATTCGACGTTCGGCTTGGTCGCGCGAACGGCGAACTTCTGACAGCAGACTGCGGAAAAAAGTATCGCGCAAAAATCCTTGACACTGCCCGTCGAATCTCTATAGTTCACCACATGGTGAAGTGTCCAGTCAGTCAACTCGATCGTACTTTTTCCGCGCTGGTAGATCCGACCCGGCGGGCCATCCTCGCTCGTCTGGAGCGAGAGCCGGGCCTTTCCGTCACGGAAATCGCGCGCCCGTTGCCGCTCAAGTTGCCGGCCGTCATGAAGCATCTCGACGTGCTGAGCGACGCCGGCCTCATCACGCGCGCCAAGCATGGCCGCACCGTGTCAGTCGATCTGGTTGCCGGCCCCATGGAAGAGGCCATGGCGTGGCTTAAACGCTATGAACGCTTCTGGTCCGCGAGCCTCGACCGGCTTGCCGATTTTGTCGAAGGAGGAGAGTGAGCGATGCAGAAACCCAGTTTAACCATCGTGCGCCGCCTCAAGGCGCCGCCGCAAAAAGTGTACGCAGCGTGGACGAGGCCGGAGTTGATGGCGCGCTGGTGGGGACCTGACGCCGGCCCGGTGTTGAGCGCTGAAGCCGATCCGCGTGTGGGTGGCCGGTTTCGCGTGGTATTCCAGACGCTCGACGGCGAAACGCATGACTGCCGCGGCGAATATCAGGAAGTCGAGCCGGACCGTAAGCTCGTCTTTACGTGGGAATGGGTGACGTTGCCGGAGCGGCGGTCACTTGTCAGCATTACGTTCCGGGCGATCGACGATGGCACGGAAATGAATTTCACACACTCGCAGTTCTTCGACGAAGCCGCACGCGACGGTCACGACGCCGGGTGGAAGGGCGCGTTTGAGAAGCTGGATGCATTGATTGCGGAACTCGGCAATACGGAACTTTGAAGGGGCAGCATCGAATGAAGTGAACCATCACGGAGACGTAAAATGAAGCTTTACTATGCGGAGTCGTTAGCGCCGCGCAAGGCATGCGCAGTGGCTAAATATTTAGGGTTGCCAATTGAATACGCCTATGTCGATCTGGGCAAAGGCGAGCACACTGCGCCCGCTTATCTGGCGCTCAATCCCAACGGCAAGGTGCCGTGCCTTGTCGATGGGCAAAGAAGCATCTGGGAAGCGGACGCGATCATTTGCCATCTCGCGCAACGAGAGCAATCGCCATTGTGGCCGCAGAACGCCGAGCAGCAGACCGACGTGCTGCGTTGGCTAAGCTGGAATAGCCAGCACTTTTACCGCCACGGCGGTTTGCTTTACTTCGAACACCTGATAAAACCGGCAATCGGTCTGGGCGCGCCTGACAGTGCGAAAGTCGCAGAAGCACAAGGGTGGTTCCGCAAACATGCGGGCGTTCTCGACCGGCATCTGCATGGGCGCAAATGGTTGCTTGGCGATCAGATGAGCATCGCTGACTTCTCGGTCGGCGTCACGCTGCCTTATGCGGCAAGCGCGAACATGCCGCTAGACGAGTTTCCCGAGGTAATGCGCTGGCACGATCGGCTGAGCGAGCTTGAGGCGTGGCGCGATCCGTTTCCTTTGAGGCAGGCCCAGGCGGTTGCGGCCTGAGACGTTCAGCTGCGGTGCGATCGTTGCATCGACGGTGACGTGCACCACGTTACCGGTCTTAGCGCGGGTCGGCAATGCGCCGACTCGCGGCCATGTGCCCCATGACCCATTCGCACACCGGTCTTTTTGTGCGCTGCGTTGAACTCAATAGCTAGTACAAAATCGATTCGCAATTCGTTATTTGCGTCCTGTTCGCCATAGCACATCCGGCATTGAAAAATAAAAAAGTTTCTCGTAGACCAATCCGGAAAAACCGCTATTTAGAGTATTAACTCAGGCCGATTACGTCCGGCATCCAACCCGCATACATCGCGTGGCAATTCAGGAAAGATTGTGAAAGGAAGTTGACACGATAACGTTTGCCAAACTAGGCTACGCACTGTCGTCGAAAACTGATCCTGGTTTCCGGTTCTGCCTGTGAGGTCCGGTGGGCGGCACTTTGCCCGGCGATCATCAGAGCGTAGTCATTACGTTTCTGAAAGCTTTGTAATAAATAAGCATTTGAATCTTAAAATCAGCCAATTAGTGCTGAGGACGTAACACGTCCATATTCTGGCTAGCAATTCGGTGCTAGTGCGGGAGACCTTTGTCGCTGAAAAAACAGAAACACGGCTCAAGTGGCTCAACGCACTTCTTTAAACCGATATTGTCAGTCGAGGATTAAAATGCGTATAAATTTCCGATCGCAGGTGCAGTGCCTGGCGTTAGCCGGAATAATGGTAACGGCCGGGTGCGGTGGAGGAGACGGCTCCTCGTCATTGACGAGTAAATCCGCACAGGGGCCGGCGGGCGCGTCCGAAGTCGCTCAGGTGCCGCCCGCAAGTGCAGTGCTCGCGGATACGTCGATCGACAAGACCGTGCAACCGGTCGAATTGCCGAACACTGTCATGCCGGTCAACTACAAACTGTGGTTCCGGCCCAACCCGGCGCTGTCGTCGTTCGACGGTCGCGCAGACGTGCAGATCAAGGTGCTCAAGGCCGTCAATGCGATCACGATCGCAGGCCATCGCGTCAAGTTCACCAACGGCACCATCACACTTCAACCGGGCAACATCGCGTTGATCGCCACGCCGCAAGACGACGGCGACTTCTATCAGCTTCGGCCCGTGAGCGGTCAGATTGCCGCCGGCAATTACTCGCTCCACATGGAGTGGAGCGGCATCATCAACTTCAAGAGTTATGACGATCCGGTCGCGAAGACGGGCGGCAGTTGCGGCGACGATCATTACCCCGGCTGCTCTGCAGCGGAGGGCGTATTCCGCGTCGATCTGAAGGCGACCGACGGCACCACGAGCGGCGCGATCCTCACGCAAGGCGAGTCGAATCTGGCCCGGCAATGGTTCCCGGGCTGGGACGAGCCGGCTTTCCGGCCGACCTATGAGGTGAGTGCGGAGGTGCCGCGGAACTGGAACGTCGTGTCGAACGCGGCGGAAAAGCCCGCAGTGAATGTGGATAGCGGCTACAAGCTGGTGTCGTTCGAAAAGACGCCGCCGATGCCTTCGTATCTGCTCTTCTTCGGCGGCGGACAGTTCGACATTCTCGAAGACGACTTCACGAGTCCGCTGCCTGACGGCAAGGGGCTGCATCTGCGCATTTTCACGCCGCCGGGCATGCGGGACTGGGCCAAGCCGGCGATGCAGCAGACCAAGCAGGCGCTGGATTACTACTATCGCTACACCGGCATCCCGTTGCCGCTCACGAAGTTCGACACGGTGGCCGCCAATGACGCGTTCAAGGAAGAGAAGGACCTGAACTTCGGCGGCATGGAGAACTGGGGCGCCATTCTCGAATTCGCCGACGACATCCTGCCCGCGCCGGGCACGACCATGTCCGACTATGGCGTAACGGTGCTCACGCACGAAGCGGCGCACCAATGGTTCGGCGATCTGGTCACGCTCGACTGGTGGGACGATGTGTGGCTGAACGAATCGTTCGCAACGTTCTTCGAAAACAAGACCAAGGTGCGTTTCTTCCCGGACCGGTTCAGCTGGGTCGACGACGTGAAGAACAAGTATGCGGTGATCAACGCGGACCTGAAGTCGACCTCGTTCCCGGTGCAGCCGAACTTCAACGGCTGGGCGTCCAACGACTTCGTGCTGAGCGCGAGCGCGTTCACCTACGACAAGGGCGGCCATGTGCTGAAGATGATCGAAAACTATCTCGGCGAGGAAACCATGCGCCGCGGTCTGCAGCAGTATCTCGCCGACTATTCGCTCGGCAACGTCACGCCGAAGCGTCTGTGGGATGAGCTGGCAAAGGCGAGCGGGGAGCCCATGGTCGCGATCGGCGACAGCTTCGTGCGGCAAACCGGCGTGCCGTTGATTTCGCTCGACACGCAATGCGATCTGACGACGAACCAGACCATCGTGACGCTGAAACAGTCGCCGTTCCCGAATCAGAACCAGTATCCGGGGACGCAGTGGACCGTTCCGCTGACGCTCGCGTATGGCGACGGACTGACCTCGCGCAAAACGCTCGCGCTGAAAGATCCGCAAACGCAGGTGCGGCTCAACGGCTGCTCAGCGGTGCTCGCGGACCCGAGCGGTCTCGACTACTACGTGACGAACTACAGCAACAACGCGTGGAGTCAGTTGCTCGCACAGGGCAATGCGCTGAAGGATCCTGTCCTGCTGACGAGCTTGCAACTCGAAGCAAAACTGCTCGTGGCACACGGTCTTGCGGACCCGTCGCGTGAAACGAGCATCGGCTCGTTCAGTTCCGCTAACGCCATGGTTGCCCGTCAGTTGCTGAAGACGCCGGCGCCGACGACGCAGTCGCTGCGTCCGACGATCCGCTACCAAGGCAAATTGCGGCAAAAGGCGCAAGGGGAGTAACGCGCCAAGCCGGCGGCGAACACCAGTCTGTTAGCCGCCAACAGTACAGTGGCCCGCATCGTTCACGCGATGCGGGCCACTGCGCTTTTGCGAGCGACGTCAGCGTTACCGCATTACCGGCCAAATCCGCTTAACGTATGGGCAAGCGGCCCCACTAAGCGATAGCACAATGGCGCCGAAATCTCGTCGATGTACGCCACTCGCGCCTGCGCGTGTTAGCAAAAGGCGCGCAGCCGCGCTCGACCGCTCCGGTGAGAATGTGTGACTCCTGTGCGCGCCGGACGTGGCGTTAAACATTCCTCGTTTAGTGGATGGCGCAACGATTTCTGGTGCCGCTCGGCGCAGCTATTCGGCGCGAGGCGTAAAAGGCGAGCGCGCCGCGCGGTCAGGTGACCTGCATGCAGGCGCGAAAATTGCATGGTACTGAGCCCCTGGCGCATTCTGCCGACCGAGCATCAAGGCTGGCGGCGCTTTGCGCCCGCTCCTACGTCAGTTGAAAGGCCACTGCGTTGTTGTATATGCATGGGCGTTGAACGTTTTACCCGGGTTTCAGACGCGAATGCGCGCTGCCGAACAGACGTCGGCAGCCGCGCCGCGTGTTGTTGTCGCTACCGGACGAGCGAGTTACATTCTTCCAGCAGCGTTTGCATCGACCGTGCGAAATAGTGAGACCCAGCCTGATGGAGCGTCAGACGGAAGAATTCCGGAGCGTATTGCGATGTATAACGATCCCGACTTGCCTCCTGTCCGCGGACATGGAGACGATGCGCGCTTCGATAGCGGCGATGTGGAAGACCCAGGCGTGACGCCCCGCTTCGGACGCCTCGCGCTTTGCGTAGCGGCGGCGAGCGCGCTCGCGTTCGGCGTAGTGGGCACCGTGGCCTACGGCGTCTGGTTCAATAGCGACCAGCAGACGTATGCCGAGGCCATCGCCCGCGCGCGCCAGGCGTTGCGTATGCCCACGCCGAACAACATGGCGTCGGCACTCGCGAAAGCGTCCGCGCAGGCAGACACTGCGCTCGCGACCAGCGCGCAGGCTGCACCGCCTGCAGCCGCTATCGTGGGAGCGCCGCTCATGACATCCGCGATCAGCGCCCCGGCACCAACACCGGCACCGGCACCGGTGCAGGCACCGACACAGAGTCCCAGGCCCGTCACCAGCTCGCCCGCAGACGCGATTGCACTGCTCGACCTGCCGGCGGTTCCCGCGAAGTCGCCGGTGTCTAGCACGGAGAGCCGGAAGCCGTCGGTGTGGTCCGGACAGATCAGCCGTCCGGAGGACGAAGAGGAAGTGCTCGCGGATAATGCCGAGGCTATGCCGTCGGGCACGGAAACCGGCGCGGCCGTTTCGCCTCGCTCAATGCAACGTACTGCCGCCGCGGCAGATCCGGCCTCGCCGCAGCTGGCATCAACACGTCCCTCGCGAGCGGCGAAATACGCGCAGCAGGAGCGCCGCGCTTCAGGGACCAGCGCACGACATAAGCCCAATCTGTTTGCAAGAATGAGCTCCTTCTTTCGACGCGTAAGCTACCGACAACATGGCAGCGGAAGTCAGCAAGACCCCTACTCGCATCCTTGAAACGCTCTTTGCGTTGCCCCGGGAATCCGGCCGCGCCAACGGATGGCGTCTCACGCCCGGTCCCGCAACCGTCGCCGTGGCGTCGCTGCTGTGCCTGCTGATCGGCCTGCTGTATCTGGCGTTGCAGATCAGAACGGTATTCGCTGATCAGGTCAAACAGGAATATGCGGGCCTCGTGCTCGAAGCCGTCGAGCGAGCCGAGACCGCGCGAGCGCGCGTGGGCGTATGGGACCAGGTGCCGCACGCTCACGATGCCGCAGCCGAGGGCTACGGGCAGGCGCGCGCCGAACTGACGCGGCGTCTCGCGTCGCTCGCCGCGCTCGTGAATGCGAGTCCTGCGAATGCGCCGCGTATTCCGTCGTCGGTGTTACTGCCCGACGCGACCTTCGGCGAAATGGACAGATTGCTCGGCGACGCGTCGTCCTACTGGCACACGCAACGCGATACCTACAGCGCGGACATGCGCAAGCGAATCACGGGGATCGCGCACATGCTCATCGCGGTGGCGGCGCTGCTCTTCTGCCTGCTGATTACGGCGCTGGGCATGTATGCCAAACGCAACCGGCAGTTGGCCGGCCAGTCGCACGAATTCAAGCACGCGGCGCTGCACGATCCGATGACCGGGCTCGCGAACCGGCGCAAGCTTTTAGCCGCGCTGGAGGAGGCCGCTGCCCAGGTGTCGATGTCGGTCAGCCCGCGCAAGATGGCCGTGCTGTATGTGGATCTGGACGGCTTCAAGAAGGTCAACGATTCGCGCGGTCACCGCGTGGGCGACGAGTTTCTGGTCGCAGTATCGCGGCGTTTTCGCGAATCGGTGCGCAAAGAGGACGTTGTCGCGCGCATTGGCGGAGACGAATTCGCAGTGCTGGTTCAGGAGTTCGCCGAGCAGGAGGAGTTGCGGCAGATTGCGCAGCGCCTGATCGCCTGCGTGGCCCGCACCGACGAACAGATGGGCATGGGCATGGTTCGAGCGAGCATCGGTATAGCGAGCTACCCCGATCTCGTCGACGACTATTGCCGCCTCGTCGCTGCCGCCGACGAAGCGATGTATCGGGTCAAGCGAAGCGGCAAGAACGGCTTCGCGTTTGCCTCGCGCGCATCTGAGGCGCAGGTCGGGTAGCCCGGGCGTTGCGATCTCGAGCGGGAAGCGGCTGCACCTTTTATGAACCGGCTGCGCCTTAGCGGCGCAGGCCCTTCATTACCGCCAGACTCCAGCCATCGCGCCGTGAATCCATCACGCGGTTCGCGCCAACTCGCCCACACCCGCATTGAACGTATCTTCGCTGCGAACTCGCCGTGAGTTCGCCGGGGCTGCAGTTCTTGCGCGGACAGGCGCCTTGCGAACACGCGTATCGGGCACCGCAGGGTGTGCGTCGACGAGACCCGCATATAACGCAAGATAGTTCGCTGTCGACACGTCCCAGCCCGAGTCGCGGTTCATCGCATTGCGCTGCAACGCATGCCACGACGCGGGCCGCACGAACGCGGCCAACGCACGGCCGAGCGCATGCACGACGTCGTGCGGATGCTCGCCATCGAACAGGAAGCCGGTCGCGCAATCTTCGTCTCGCGCTTCGTGCGGCGCGTAATCGACGATCGTATCCGCGAGGCCGCCCACGCGCGAGGCCACCGGGATCGTGCCGTAACGCATCGCATAGAGTTGCGTGAGTCCGCACGGCTCGAAGCGGCTGCCGTGCAGCAGAATGTCCGCGCCCGCGTGCAGCATGTGCGCGCGCGGCTCGTCATAACCGATCTGCACACCCACACGCGCCGGCCACGCGGCGGCGAGTTCCTGCATCGCATGTTCGAGTCCGCGTTCGCCTTGTCCGAGAATTGCGAACTGCAGACGCGGATGCTCTTCGAGCAGTCGGGGCAGCGCGTGCACCACCACGTCGGCCAGTTTCTGTTCGGTGAGACGGCTGCCTATCGCGACGAGCGGGGCGAACGGGTCGCGCGTCAGACCAAATGCCTGTTGCAATTCGCGCTTGCATGCCTGCTTGCCGGCGGTGTCGTCGACGGAATAGGGGCGGGCGATGTATTCGTCAGTGGCCGGATTCCACACGGACATGTCGATGCCATTCACGATGCCGCTCAGTTTTCCTATCTGTGCCTGCAGCACGCCTTCCATTCCGTGGCCGAAGTGCGGCGTGAGAATTTCGCGTGCATAGCGCTGACTGACGGTCGTCACGCGATCCGCATGGACGATCCCGGCCTTCATCATGCTGAGCGAACCGTAGAACTCGATGCTGCGCTCGTCGCTCAGTGCAGGCGCGAGCAATTCCGGCGGCACACCGATCCAGCCGCCCATCGCGAGCGGATGATTGCCCTGGAACGCGAGGTTGTGAATCGTGTAGACGCTTTTCGCGGCGACGCCTGCGAGCCGCATGTAAAGCGGCGTGAGCCCTGCATGCCAATCGTGCGCGTGCACGATGTGAGGGCGTTTCAGGTTGCGAACGCCGCGCGCGACACGCGTGGCCGCCGCCGCCAGCGACGCAAATCGCGTGAGGTTGTCGAGATAATCGTGTCCTTGCGGGTCACGGTACAAGCCTTCGCGCGCAAAGAGGTGATCCATTTGAAGCAGCAGCACCGTTACGCCGCTATCGGGCATGCGGGCGCGCAGCAAACGCGCGTCGCCGCCCGGCAGACCGGTCATCCGCGCAACGTAAGTGACATCGACGGCACGCTCGAGGGCGTCCGGATAAGCAGGCATGAGAATCGAGACGTCGACGCCGGCATCGCGCAAAGCTGCGGCATAGGCGCTGACCATGTCGCCGAGTCCACCCGACTTGGCGAGCGGTAGGGCTTCGGAAGCGACAAGTAGTACGTTAAGCGGCAAGGTGGCCCCCAGAGGACGCGTTTTTGCACTTGTGCAGTGCGGCGGATTCACAGGGCCAACTAACAGCAAGCGGTGTGCCCAACGCCTGCATTGGGTTTACGGCTGGCTCACGGCCATGCTGCAGTGCGTGACGTTCGCTCTCCGACGCACCCGGTCCGTTCGGGGCAGGCTTTTCTTCATGCGAATGTAGTTTTGACCTCCTGAATTGCCTGGCGGAAACAAAAAAGCCGTCGCGTGAGGCGACGGCTTTCAGTAAGCGCAAGGTGCGCTCGATTCAATGCGCCGATGCGTGCGTATGCTCGACGCGTCCGCTTTGCGTCATCGCACTGACAATGACGAATACGACGATGTTGACCGCCAGCGCCACGAAGCCGATGTTCACGTCTTTCAGCGCGTCGGGCAGGAACGGCATTAATTGCCCGATCGTCAGATGCATGGTCGTGGTAATCGCCACCACGGCGACGCCCGCAACGATGCCGCAAAACGCGCCCTGTTTGGTCGCGCGATTGCGCGGGAAAAGGCTGCAGATAACCGCTGGGAAAAGCTGCGTGACGAAGCTGTAGCCCATCAGCAGCAAGGCGACGATGGTTTCGCCGCCGTGCAGCGTGAAGGCGACCGCCACGAGCGCGACGACCGGCACCAGGATTCGCGCGAGATTGGCAACCGTGGCGTCCGTCGCGTTGCGGTTCACCATGCCGCGATAGACGTCGTTGGCGAGCAGCGTGGATGCCGAGGTGAGGATCATCGAGCCCGGCACGAGCGCCGTCAGAATGCCGGCCGCACCGATCACGCCGACGAACCAGGGGTCGAAGGTCTGCAGCGACAGGCGGAACAGCGACAGGTCGATATCGCCGCCCTTCAGTCCCGGCACCTTCAGCGTCGCGGCAAAGCCCACGAAGAACACGAACAGCAGGATCAGCTGGTAGAGCGGCAGCACCATCGCATTGCGGCGGAAGATGCGCTCGTCCCTAGCGGTGAATATCGAGCCAAAAGTGTGCGGCCACATGAAGAAGCCGAGCGCCGTGAGCAGCACGGTGGACTGGAACCAGGTGACGCTCGAACCCTTGGCGGGGAAGGTCAGAAAGCCGGGGCGGGCGGCGTCGATTGCATGGAACATTTCGCCGAGGCCGCCGTAGTAGTGCAGCGGCAGATAAATGCCGAGGAACAGCACGATCGCGAGAATCAGCAGATCCTTCACGACGGAGTTCCATGCCGAGCCGCGCACGCCCGAGACGATCACATACACCGTGACCACCGCCGCGCCGATCCAGATCGCAGCGGTCGACGAGATGGCGCCATACGAAGCCGTCGCGACAATGATGCCCAAGCCCTTTAACTGCAGCACGAGGTAGGGGATCAACGCGGCCACGCCAACCAGCGCGACGAGCGTGCCGAGCGCGGGGCTTTCGTACTTGCGGCTGAAAAAGTGCGGCTGCGAAACGAGACGGTGCTGTTTCGCGTAGCGCCAGATCGGCGGCAGCATCCAGTAGGAAAGAATGTACGCGAGCGTGCCGTAGGCCAGAATGTAATAGACAGGCGCGCCCTTGCCATAGGCAAAACCGCTGCCGCCAAGGAACGTGAAGGTCGTATAGATTTCGCCGGCCATCAGCAGGAACACGAAGGCGGTGCCGAAGCTGCGGCCGCCCACAGTCCACTGTTCCAGGCTCATGTCATGGCCATGCTTCGCGCGCACGCCAAGAAAGAGCGCAAAGAGCGTAATGGCTGCAATGATAACGAGTGCGCTCATGGCCGGACCTCCTCGCCGTCAGCGGCGACGTGCCGGTTCGAAGCGTCGAGCCGGTACACGATCGCCATGATGATCGAACTCAACACCACCCACGCGACGATCCAGCCCAGCACGAACGGCATGCCGAGCACGAGCGGCTCGACCCGGTTCACAAACGGGACACCGAGCAAAATGCCGATGAACGGCAGCGCGGCGAGTACACGAAGCAACATGGGGCAACTCCTCGAACTGTAAGTACGTCTCGTTGAAAGTGCGGCTTCGCTGGCGACTGTATGCCGGATGCTTCGGTCCCGTAAAGTAAGTCAAAAAAGTGTAGGCTTTTCGAAAGTTGCGGGCGCATCGATCGGCGCATCGAATGTGAGCTCGTGTTGCGCCGCAATGTGCGACGCGCGCGAGTGGACGTCGGGATGCATCCAGGACATTCACGCCTTTCTATATAGGTTTGCGTTCTACCGGGTTCATATCGCGCCGCGCTATGATCTCGCCACGCAACGCGCGCAGGTCTGAGGCTTCGGCGCTTCAGTTCAACTACACGGCGCGGCGCACCAGTGTGCAGCAGTCGCAGTGCCTGGCCGCCGCTCGACACGGATCGCATATGGTCGAAAGTCTGATCTCGGACATTCTGTTCGGCTTTACCGGGCTGATCAGCATCATCAACCCGATCGGCATTGCTTTTGTCTTTCTTGACCGGACCGCCTCACTGACCACCGAGGAACGCACCGCACTCGCAAGAAAGATCGCGATCAATGTCGTGTGCGTGCTACTGGTGGCGTTTTTTATCGGCACACCCATTCTGCATTTCTTCGGAATTTCGATGCAGGCCCTGCGGATCGGCGGCGGCCTTGCTGTGGCGGTGGGCGGCTGGCAAATGCTGAATGCGCCCGATACACAGCCCGCCGAACAGCCGACCGTCAAGCGCGTGGATGCCGAGAACGCGAAGGCGAGAGCGTTCTTCCCGCTGACCATTCCATTGACCACCGGACCGGGCTCGATTGCCACGGCCGTCGCGCTGACCGCGAACCGTACGCATAAGCTGTCGGAGTTCGTGCTGTCGAGCATCGCGTCGATTGTGATCTCGCTCGCGGTCGCGCTCACCGTCTATCTGATCTACAGCCGTGCCGTCATCTTCGCGCGGTACCTCGGCGTCGAAGGTACCAAGGTAGCGATGCGCGTTTCGTCCTTTCTGTTGCTGTGCATCGGCGTGCAGATCATGCTGACCGGTTTCTCGGAGTTCCTCATTCCGATCGCGACGATGCAGCCGGCGGTGAACCGGTAATCGATGCGGTACTCAGACGGCAGCCCCGCAGTCGAGTCCATGCATCGCAAAAGTCTATTGCGCGAAACGGGTAGTTCGCCGAGCGCGCATCGCCTATAGTTCGGCGGCACTGCGTGTAGTTTTACAACATCGCGCGTGCCATCTCCTCTGGCAGCACCTGGCGTCGAGCCGCATTACTTCGAGCCGTCCGCAGTTCGCATTGCGTCATGCAGTGCTCATGCTTTGCCCCATACCGCGTCACACGAACTCACGCCAATACAATGAGACTACACACAAAACTGGTGGCCGCTCTTGCGGTGGCAAGTCCGCTTGCATATGGTCAAACAAGCGTAACGCTATATGGCCGTCTGGATGCCGGCGTCGAATATCTGAATCACATTAACAACGGCACGGGCGGAAGCTCGAACCGCTGGCGCGCCGAAGGCGGCGATTGGGGCACCAGCATGCTGGGTCTCAAGGGCAATGAAGAACTGGGCGGCGGACTGAAAGCGATCTTCACACTGGAGACCGGTCTGCAGGTGATGGACGGCACGACGAGCGGCGGACGGCTCTGGTCGCGGCGCGCCTTCGCCGGACTCAGCAGCCAGCAATGGGGCACGTTGCAAGCGGGTCGTAATCTTTTCATCGACAGCGACGGCGTTTGGGAATTCGATCCGTTCGTGCAGCAGGCGTTTTCGTCGGCGTCGCTCGTGCGGGGTCGCAACTGGCAGCAGACAAGCAATAACGTCGAGTACCACAGCCCGGTGTTCTGGGGCTTCGACGTGCAGGCGCAGTACGCGTTCGGCAATCAGCCGGGTGCCTTCAACAGCGGCGCGAGCGGCGAGTTCGGCCGCTCGGACGGCATCATGCTGACCTACCATTCGCAGCTCTTCGACGTGCGCGGCATCTACGACGAACTGCGCGACAGCAACGGCCGCTTCTCGAACATTTTCCAGAGTTCGCGCGAGTACTTCGTGGGCGCGAACGTGCATTTCGACGCGGTCAAGATTCAGGGCGCCTATACGCATTACTCGGCGCCGGACTCGCCGGCGGGCGTCGCCGATACCGCCGACCACTACTGGCTTGGCGCGACATACAACTTTCAGCCGCGCTGGGCCGTCACCGCGGGCGGCTATTACGTGAAGGTCGGCGACGGCGGCGGCGACGCCGCGCATGATCCCTCGGGCCACGCGATGATGTACGTACTCGGCACCACGTACAACCTCTCGAAGCGAACATTCCTTTACGGCACGGTGGGTTACGTGCGCAACAGCAGCAACGCGAACTTCTCGCTCGAAGCCTCGCCGCGCGATTCGACCAGCAACACGAGTCCGCTCGTCGGCGAATCGCAGACAGGCGCCTATGTCGGCATGCTGCATCAGTTCTGACGCGCGGCCTGATTGTCAGGCAGGGGCGTTTCGTTTAATCGCATATCACACGCTTCATTTCATTACCGGCATTACCGCATCAACAAGTTTTGAACCACGCCTCACAAGGGATAAGAACATTGACTCCACAAGACTCTCTCGGCGAGCGCGCCGCGAGCGGTGAGCCGTCGACCATGACGCGCCGCCGCTGGCTGCAGGGCGCGCTCGCGTTGACGGCTGCGGGCCTGACCGGCTCGCTCACGCTCAAGGCACTGGCCGACGACTCGTCGTCCGCTCCCATCGACACCTTCATGACGTTGTCGCAATCGCTGACCGAAAAGTCCGCGCTCGATCGCGACGTCGGCACCCGGCTCTTTGCCGCGCTGCAGAAGTCCACGCCCGAACTCGCGCAGCAATTGCCGAAGCTCGCGGGCGCGCTCGCCGCCGGTTCCGCCGATGCCGCTCAACAGGCGCTTGCGCTGAAGATCATGGAAGCGTGGTATCTCGGCACCGTCGATGACCTCGTCATTACCTATGAGCAGGCGCTCATGTTCGGCGTGGTATCCGACACGCTGATCATCCGCTCGTATTGCCCGAACAAGCCCGGCTTCTGGGCCGCAAAACCCGTCGAGAGGCAAGCATAAGCCATGGCCGATAAACAACAGAGCACTGAGCAAGCCGATATCGTCGTGGTCGGGTCGGGGGTCGCCGGGGCGATCGTCGCGCATCAGCTGGCGCAGGCCGGCAAGTCCGTGATCCTGCTCGAAGCCGGGCCGCGCATGCCGCGCTGGGAGATCGTCGAGCGCTTCCGCAATCAGGCGGACAAGATGGATTTCATGGCGCCGTATCCGCCGAGCAAATGGGCACCGCATCCTGAGTACTATCCGCCCAACAACTATCTGATCCTCAAGGGCGAGCACAAATTCAACTCGCAGTACATTCGCGCGGTCGGCGGCACGACATGGCACTGGGCCGCATCGGCATGGCGCTTCATGCCGAACGACTTCAGGATGAAGACCGTCTATGGCGTGGGCCGCGACTGGCCGATGCAATACGAGGAACTGGAGCCGTATTACCAGCGTGCCGAAGAAGAACTCGGCGTGTGGGGCCCGACTGACGAAGAACTCGGCTCGCCGCGCAGCCAGCCTTATCCGATGGCGCCGCTGCCGCTGTCGTACAACGAGCAGACCATCAAAAGCAAGCTCAATGCTTTCGACTCGCGCTATCACGTCGTGACGGAACCGGTCGCGCGCAACAGCCGTCCGTACGATGGCCGCCCGACCTGCTGCGGCAATAACAACTGCATGCCGATCTGCCCGATCGGTGCGATGTACAACGGCATCGTGCACGTTGAAAAAGCGGAGCAGGCCGGGGCCAGGCTGATCGCCAATGCGGTGGTTTACAAACTCGAAGTCGGCACGGACAAGCGCATCACGGCGGCCCTGTACAAAGACGCGCAGGGCAACGAGCATCGCGTGGAAGGCAAGTATTTCGTGCTCGCCGCGAACGGCATCGAGACGCCGAAGATCATGCTGATGTCGCAGAGCCACGACTTTCCGAACGGCGTTGGCAACAGCTCCGACATGGTAGGTCGTAACCTGATGGACCATCCGGGCACGGGCGTCACGTTCTACGCTGACGAAAAACTGTGGCCGGGGCGCGGCCCGCAGGAAATGACCTCGCTGATCGGCTTTCGCGACGGCGCGTTCCGCGCGACGGAAGCGGCCAAGAAGATCCACCTGTCGAACATGTCGCGAGTCGATCAGGAAACCCAAAAAATCTTCAAGCAAGGCAAGCTCATCAAGCCCGCCGAGCTCGATGCGCAGATTCGCGACCGCTCGGCGCGCTTCGTCGAGTTCGACTGTTTCCACGAAATTCTGCCGCAACCGGAAAACCGCATCGTGCCGAGCCGCACCGAGACCGACGCGATCGGCATTGCGCGGCCCGAGATCACTTATCGCATCGACGATTATGTGAAGCGCGGCGCCGCGCACACCCGCGAAGTCTATGCGAACGCGGCAAAGGTACTGGGCGGCAGCGACATCCGGTTTGACGACGAATTCGCGCCGAACAACCACATCACGGGCGCGACGATCATGGGCAGCGATCCGCGCGATTCCGTGGTCGACAAGCATTGCCGCACGTTCGACCACCCGAATCTGTTCATTTCGAGCAGCGCGACGATGCCGACCGTCGGCACCGTGAATGTGACGCTGACCATTGCCGCGCTGGCACTGCGCATGGCCGACCAGTTGAAGAAGGAAGTGTGAACGTGTTGAAGAAGACTTTTTTCTGGATGCTGGCCGGCGCCTTCGCGCTGTCTTCGGCGTTGCCCGTTTGCGCATTCGCGCAGGACGCCAAAGCGGTGGACGGCAACGACGCGGCGTTGATCAAACGCGGCGAATATCTCGCCACCGCCGGCGATTGCATGGCGTGTCACACCACCGCGAAAGGCAAGCCGTTCGCGGGCGGCCTGCCGCTCAAGGTGCCGATGCTCGGCACGATCTATTCGAGCAACATCACGCCCGACCCGCAAACGGGTATCGGCACGTGGTCGCTCGAAGACTTCGACCGCGCGCTGCGCAAGGGCGTCTCGAAAGACGGCCATAACCTGTACCCGGCGATGCCGTATGTCTCCTACGCGAAGGTCAGCGACGGCGACGTGAAGGCGCTATACGCGTATTTCCGCTACGGCGTGGCGCCGGTGCAGCAGGCAACGCGCGCGAGCGACATTGCATGGCCGCTCAACATGCGCTGGCCGCTCACCGTATGGAACTGGGTGTTCCTGAAGAGTGGCCCATATCAGGCGAAGCCTCAACAGAGCGCCGAGTGGAACCGTGGTGCGTATCTCGTGCAGGGGCTCGCGCATTGCAGCACGTGCCACACGCCGCGCGGCTTTGCGATGCAGGAGCAGGCGCTCGATGAAACCGGCAGCGGCTTCCTCGGCGGGTCGGTGCTCGCGGATTGGGACGGCTACAACATCACGTCGTCGCCGGATAGCGGCATTGGCGGATGGAGCCATACGCAGCTCGTGCAGTATCTGCAAACGGGCAGCGTGCCCGGACTCGCACAGGCAGCGGGGCCGATGGCCGAGGCGGTCGAGCACAGCTTCTCGAAGATGAGCGACGCCGACATCGGCGCCATCGCGACGTATGTGCGCACGGTGCCGCCGGTCAACGACGGCGGCGCTCAGAGCGGTTCGCGCTCGCGCAGCGCGTGGGGCAAACCGTCCACGGACGTGGCGCGCCTGCGAGGCGTTGCGATGAACGACGGCGCGCTCAATCCCGCGCGGCTCTATCTGGGCAACTGCGCGACCTGTCACCAGGCGAGCGGCAAGGGCACACCGGACGGCTACTATCCGCCGTTGCTGCACAACTCGACGGTGGGTGCGTCGAATCCTGGCAACCTGATGCAGGTCATTCTGCACGGCGTGCAGCGCAAAGCCGCAGGCAACGACGTCGGCATGCCGGCCTTCGCCGCACAACTGAACGACGCGCAGATTGCCGCGCTCACGAACTACGTGACGACGCAGTTCGGCAACCCGGCAGCCCAGCGCGTGAGCGAGAAGGACGTCGCCCGGCTACGCTGAGCACCGCTCAATGACCGCCTCGTCACGCGAGCCGTGACGAGGCACGCATTGGCGGCGGCTTCGCGGGCGGGTCGCCTTCCGGCGCGGCCGGCGGCAGCCCGCCTGGGTCGTCGTCGGGCGTCTTGGGTGGATCGGGATCGATGTTCGGAGGCGGCGGCGCCTCGGGATCGACCTCGGGCGGCATCGGCGTGTGCATGACGAACGCCGCCCCATCGTGCGAGTTTGAACCAGCCATCGTTACCTCCAACGTTTCTCTCTGATCATTGCGTGCAACGCGCATGTCCCTTTGTCCCCAATCGCCCTTTGCGTAGTGCCTTTCGCGCGTGGAACGGCCATTGCTGTGTTTCATCGCGCAATGCACCAGGCATTGCGCAGTTAAGCGTGGGGTGCTCATCGAGCATCGACAGGGATAGGGAATACACAAATGGCGCGACATAAGGCCGACGTTGCTGACGACGAATTCGAGATTTTCGCCAGCTATCACGGAACAGGCGACGGCCGTTACGTAGGTGGACTGAAGGTCGTCCGCAGAGCGGACCGAAGGATACTTTTTCCGTTCGACGGTGCGCCGGAAATCGGACCGTACGAGACGGCCGACCAGGCGCGCCGTGCCGCCATCGAGTATGGCAAGCAGATCGTCGCGGCCGACCGCAAATCGCCGGAACGTTGACTGCGGCGCGTGTGCGCTCGTCAAGGCATGCCACCGAGCGACGGCGAGATCGTGCTGCCGCGATTCGGATCGTCCGGATGTTCGTCGGGTACGGTGGGCCGCGCCGAGAGCGGCGGATGACTGCGATAGCAGGTGTCGATCGAATCGTTCACTACGCACTGCGCGAACGCGTCGGCATCGCTCTTTTGCGCGAACGTGTATAGCGTTCGCTCGACCTGAACTTCCGTGTCGGAGATGCGAATTGTCGTCACTGTCATGAAGTGCTCCTTTTTACAAAAATGAACCGAAGCTTCAGTTCTGGCGACGCAATGCACGTGCCCACTTTACCGATGTCCGCGACGCTTGCGAGCCGTAACGGGACGCCCCTCGGCGTGCGGTCCGGTGCAGTCCGGCAGGGTCCGTATGTTGCTGCACTCACGAGATAGCCGATAAAAGGAGAGCGATATGCAGCCTGACACACCCAGCGAGAATTCCGGCGCTCCCGAGGTTTCGCCGGAAGTGAAAGAACGCAACAAGCCGAGCGGCGCGCAGTACGTGGAGCCGAGTCCCCTCGGCATCGAACCGGTCGTGCAGACCGGAGTCGACAAGCAAACCAATCCACCGCGCTCGAACGAACGGCCGGAGCAGACCGCCGAGGTGCCGCTCGGCACCGGCACGCACGGCGAGCCTGCGGGCGGCGGCGGCCGCGCGTCGCACAAGAACTGATGCGGTCAACAGCGAACGGAGAGACATATGCAACAGGACAACCAACCCCTGAACCCCGGCGATGAAGCGCCCCCCGACGCGCCCGGCGTCGGCGAAGATATCTGCCCGGCATGCAAGGGAACCGGCAAGGTAGAGGAAGTACAGTGCACCGTGTGTGGCGGCACCGGCAAAGTGCTGCAGGGCATTGGCGGCGGTTGAGCGGTTTGATCGAGCGTCGCTGTGATGGTGTGATCGCCGCGCCAAGGCGTGGCTGCCGCCCGTCGCGGCAGCTTCGTGCGAATTGAATACGTCGTGGGCCGACTTGGGCAGCGCTATGCCCCCGGAGCGGGCGCGCTTTATGCGGCGCTGCAATATCGCGCCCTCCGGCACACGCACGCCGGACGCGCCCCGCTACCCACAGGAGCCAACGATGCAGGAACATTCGAAGCACGGATTCGACGCAGCGCAGACCGAGTACGAAGCCTTCATGCTCGAACCGCACGACTGGGTACCCAATAACAGCAAGCTGCCGGTCGTGATCTACAGGCAGGCAGTGGACCCGGCTATCGGCGACCTCGCCAAGGCGTTCGAACTGCTGTTCGCACGCAACGAATGGCCGCCGCAGTGGCGCGACGGCATCTTCGACTACCACCACTTTCACTCGACCGCGCACGAAGTGCTCGGCGTCTCAGACGGTTCCGCCGATGTGATAGTCGGCGGTCCGGGCGGCAAGGTGGTCAGCGTGTCCGCGGGCGACGTCCTGCTGCTGCCCGCCGGCACCGGCCATTGCCTGCAATCGTTCGAAGGCCGCTTCCGCGTGGTGGGTGCCTATCCCGCAGGCCAGCAGTGGGATATCCGCCGCGAAGCGCTGACCCCGCAGGAGCTTGCCGCAATGCATGCGCTGCCGTTCCCGAAGATGGATCCTGTGGACGGCAAGCATGGCCCCCTTTGCGAGCATTGGCTGAACGCGGCCTAGCCGCGCCCGTCGGCACGTCCGACAGAGTTCCAGCAACCAGCCCGATGTCACGCAGCGTGCAGATTTGCGCGCATCGGCGCATCATCCATGAGGCTTGCTGAGCTCTTCATGCGTTGTTTCCCCTGAACACCGCTTGCCGGCGACGTCGCGGCAGCGCGCGCCGGCAATGTTTCCAACGGCCGAACAAGGAGTGTCCCATGCAAAACGATCCCGCCCTCGATCAGTTGTGCATCAATACGATCCGCACGCTGTCGATGGACGCTGTCCAGAAGGCCAATTCAGGCCACCCCGGCACGCCAATGGCGCTCGCGCCGGTCGCCTACCATTTGTGGCAGAACCATTTGCGCTACGACCCGGACGAGCCGTTGTGGCCCAATCGCGACCGCTTCGTGCTGTCGGTCGGGCATGCGTCGATGCTGCTGTATTCGCTGCTGCATCTGGCGAACGTGAAGGCAGTGGACGAAGAGGGCAAGCCGACCGGCAAGCCCGCCGTTTCGCTGGAAGACATCGAGCGTTTCCGCCAGATCGACAGCAAGACGCCGGGCCACCCTGAATACAGGATGACGACCGGCGTCGAAACCACGACAGGTCCGCTCGGCCAGGGCCTCGGCAATAGCGTCGGCATGGCGATGGCGGCCCGCTGGTACGAGAACCGCTTCAACAAGCCGGACGCGCCGCTCTTCGACTACCGCGTCTACGCGCTGTGCGGCGACGGCGACATGATGGAAGGCATCTCGCACGAAGCGGCCTCGCTCGCGGGCCATCTGAAGCTGTCCAATCTGATCTGGATCTACGACAGCAATCGCGTGACGATCGAAGGACATACCGATCTCGCCTATAGCGACGATGTCGAAAGCCGCTTCCGCGGTTACAACTGGCATACGCTGCATGTGAACGATGCGAACGACGCCGCCGCGCTGGAAGCCGCATTCGTCGAAGCAAAAAGCATTACCGACAGACCGACGCTGATCGTGGTAAACAGCATCATCGGCTGGGGCGCACCCAACAAGCAGGACACGTCAGCGGCGCACGGCGAGGCGCTCGGCGTCGAGGAAGTCGCGCTCACTAAAAAGTTTTACGGCTGGCCGGAAGATAAATTCTTCTACGTGCCCGAAGGCGTGCACGAACGTTTCGCCGCGGGCATCGGCGCGCGCGGCAAGGCGGCGCGCGCCGAATGGCAGGCGAAGTACGACGCCTACAGCAAGCAATATCCCGAACTGTCGCGCGAATTCGCGCTGATCGAGGCGCATGATTTGCCGGTTGGCTGGGACCGCGACATTCCGACTTTCGACGCGGACGCCAAAGGCATGGCGTCACGCGAGTCGTCGGGCAAGGTGCTCAACGCGATTGCCGCGCGCGTTCCGTGGATGCTCGGCGGCGCGGCCGACCTCGCGCCATCCACGAAAACGAATCTGAAATTCGAGGGCGCGGGCAGTTTCGAGTATGACAATTACGGCGGCCGCAATCTGCATTTCGGCATTCGCGAGCATGGAATGGGCGCGGTGGTCAACGGCCTCGCGTTATCCAACTTGCGGCCGTTCGGTTCGACATTCCTGATTTTCAGCGACTACATGAAGCCGCCGATCCGCCTGTCGGCGATCATGGAAGTGGAGTCGATCTATGTGTTCACGCACGATTCGATCGGCGTCGGCGAAGATGGCCCGACGCACCAGCCTATCGAGCAATTGGCGTCGCTGCGCGGCGTTCCCGGCTTAACGGTGCTGCGTCCGGGCGATGCAAACGAAGTAGCCGAAGCGTGGCGAGTCGCAGTCACGCAAAAGCGGCGTCCTTCGTGCATCGTCGTGTCGCGGCAGGCGCTGCCGACTCTAGACCGCAGCCGTTATGCATCCGCCGAGGGTGTGAAGAAGGGCGCCTATGTGCTCGCCGATGCGCCCGACGGACAGAAGCCGCAAGTCATTCTGCTCGCGACGGGCAGCGAGTTGTCGATCTGCGTCGACGCGTACGAGAAACTGAAGAGCGAGGGCATTGCCGCGCGAGTGGTGTCGATGCCGTCATGGGATCTGTTCGAGCGGCAGGACGAAGCCTATCAGGACGCGGTGCTTCCGCCCGACATCGATGCGCGCGTGGCCGTCGAGCAGGCGGCCTCGCTGGGCTGGGACCGATACGTCGGCCGGCTTGGCGCGCAAGTGGTGATGCACACGTTCGGCGCGTCCGCGCCGCTTTCCGATCTGAAGAAGAAATTCGGCTTCACGCCCGAGCATGTTTATGAAGCGGCGAAGCAGCAGATCGCGCGGGTACAGGGAAAGCGCAGCCAGGAGTAGTGCGTAAGCTGTAACCTGAGCAGCAGCGAAAAAAGCCGGCGGTATGAAAACCGCCGGCTTTTTATCGAGCGTCAGCGCTGACTGTGAGACGGCGCAAACCGCCGCGTCCAACCCGCTTCAGTTCAATTCAATTCGCCGGAATCGTCACAACGGGCGCTTTGCTGCTGGTATCTGCCTCGGCGAGCGCCATCAGGTTTTGCACGACCGTGAATGCGTATTTCGAGTCGAAGTCGTTGCGATCGACCCAGTATGACGACGTCCCGTACGGAATCATCACGTACGCATTGTCGGGCGCGCTCTCGCCCGAGTGAATGATGATCGTCGGTCTCGTTTCTCCGCCGATCAGGCCCACGGTCGGCTTCGTCGACCCGTCTGCTATCCGCTCGACGGGCACCTGCACCTGTGCACCGAGATCGGTCAGGATGCCGAGCACCGAGCGCGTCACCATCGGAATCTTGTCCGCTTTCTGCCATGCGGAAGAAGGCCCGTAGACGATTTCATAGCTGCGCGTTTTCGACGACAGATGCAGCAACTTGCGCACGCGGGCCAGATCGGCCGCCGTTTGCGGCGACTCGCCGCTCGTGGTTGCTCCCATCACCAGAAACACGCTCATCTGCTCATTTTTGGTGCCCACGTTGCGCGACTCGACGTTCAACTCGCCTGCGAGTTGCAGGCGGCGCAGCGAACGCAGCAACTCGAAAAAGCCGGGCGCGCCCGCGCTGTTTTCTCCGCCGAGCGCATTGCCGTTCTGCAAGCCTCCCACCGATTGCGCGGTGATGCGCAACAGCAGGTCGATAGGAATGCCGCCTTCGGCGAGCGGCAGCACGAGTGCAGGCGCGAGCGGCCGGATGTAAGCGGAGGCAAACGCTTCGCCGGTCGTCGGCGTGAACGTGAAGGTAGGGTGATTCGAATACGACACGCTGCCGGTGGCGAGTGCGTAGTTCGGCTGGCTGCCGGAGCCCGCGTTAGCGGTTGCGCCGCCGCTCGCGTCGAACGTATAGGCGGCAATGATGCTGCTGACGGTCAGAAACGCAGGCGCGTCGCCATAACGGAGGCCGACCACGGCCGCAAGAATCTCGCGTTTCTTCGCGTCGCCGAGTGCTCGCGCATAGTCGACCTGATCGGCTTTCAGGCGCGAGGGTCCGATATGCACGCAGGCGGAGGAAAGACATGCCGCGCAAAGCGCGGCGGCGACCGAAGCGGTTCTGATCATGTCGGCAAAAGGGCGGAGTGCATATCCGCTGAAGAATGAGTGCGCAACGGCGGTAGCATGCCGCATTCCCGGACGCGTGGCGTGCGTGCGTGAAGAAGGGTGTCGTCAAGGCTGCACGGCGCGATTTGCGGCACTACGCGGTGAGGAACGCTTCGCGAACCGGTTAGGCGAATGACGCGAACGAGCACAGTCTTTGCAAGATTTGCAGCCGCGCTTTGCGCATAGCCAAACCCGCTGAACTAGCGCTCGGGCGCAGTTGCGGCGGACGCGTCCGTCGCTTCTTCGAGCGTGCTGCGATAAGCGCGCGATTGCATCTCCGCGAGCCGACTCAGCGTTCTCGATAGATCATGTGCGCCTTCGAGTCCTCGCAAGGCCTCATGAATCGGCTCGTCCGATGCGATGAAAAGCGCACGCTTGCGGTCGTAAAGAATGTCGACCAGCCACACGAGCCGCTGCAACGTGTGCGCTTTCGTGAGCCATTCAGTATGTAAATTATCGACTATGAGTCCATGCCATCGCTCGGCGAGGTCCAGATAGTCGAGGTGCGAACGGCTTGCCACACATAGTGATTCGAAGTCGGCCCACAGCAGCGCCGCGCCCACCGCGTGTGCCGCAAGCGGACGTCCCGCGGCACTGATCTTCGTCGATTCGAATGCGCCGCTGCTGTCGTAACGCAGGAAGATTTCACGCAGCGCGTCGTGAGCGGCCGCATCGAGCGGGGCGAAGAAGTGCGGCGTGTCATGCTGTTCGCCGCCGAACCGATAGTCACGCGCGCCGTCGAAATGGATCACGCGGAAATGCCGCTTGATCTGCTCGATGGTGGGCAGGAAACGCTCGTGAAACTCGGGGTCGGATAAAAGGCCGTCGGGCGCATAGTTCGACGTCAGCATGATGCGCGTGCCGAGCTTGATCGCCGTGTCGAGAAAGCGGCCCATCAGGAACGCGTCCGCGATATCGTGCACGTGGAATTCGTCGAAGCATAGCAACTCAATGCCGTCGAGCCATTGCATCGATACGGAGCCGAGCCTGTCGTCGCCACGCGGTTCGTTCACGAGGCGTTGATTCATCTCGCGGAGAAACTCGTGAAAATGCAGGCGCCGCTTGCGGCAATCCGCGAGTTCGAACGCGGTATCCACCACGAGACTTTTGCCGCGCCCAGGCAGTCCATGGCAATACACGCCTTGATATCGCGATTCAACGCGGCTTGCTGTGGACCCAGCCAATGCGGAGAGCGCCGCGATTGCATCGCGCTGCCTCGCATCCGGCACGATGCCGCGCGCGGCGAGACTGCTGGTAATCTCGGCTTCCTCGAACATGCGCGCGCTCATTTGACCTGATGTCCGCTGAGCACGCGCTGCAGTTCACTCGGGTCCACCGGCTTCGTGAAGTGATGATCGAAGCCGGCTTCCACCGCTGTCTGCTTGTCCTGCTGTTGCCCCCAGCCCGTTACCGCAATCAGGCGGATGCCGGCGTCCGGATAGTCGTTGCGAACCCGTCGAGCGACTTCATAGCCATTGAGGAGCGGCAGACCGATGTCGAGAATGACCGCCTGTGGGGCGAATTCGGCGATCACCGCGAGTCCCGCGACTCCGTCGCTTGCCGTGCGCACCTGGTGACCCTCCAGTTCGAGCACCATTGCGAGGCTGTCGGCTGCGTCCGCATTGTCGTCGACAATCACGATCCGCAGTCCGGCGGCCGGCGGCTTGTCGGGTCCTGTGCTGTCAGCGGGTGCATCGGCGGAACTGGACAGCGGCAGCCGGATCACGAATTCGCTGCCGGCGCCGGGCCCGTTGCTGAATGCCGCGACCGTGCCGCCGTGCAATTCCGCAAGACCGCGCACGAGGGCGAGCCCAATGCCGAGTCCGCCCTGGGAGCGATCGAGCGCGGGTGCGAGTTGCGAGAACATTTCGAAGACGCTGTTCAGATGTTCGCGAGGAATGCCGATGCCCGAATCGCGCACCGCAATCACGGCCTGGTTGCCTTCGCGATGTGCGGTGAGCGAAATGCTGCCGCCCGGCGGCGTGTATTTCGCTGCGTTGTTCAGCAGATTGAGGATCATCTGCGAAAGGCGGGTTGGGTCCGCATCGAGAAAAAGCGGCTCGGGAGATAGCGTCACGCTCAGACGATGGTCGGACGCCTGCACGATTGCACGCGCGGCTTCCACCGCGGATTGCATCGCGCGCGCGAGTTCGAGCCGCTGCTTGCGCAGTTCCAGTTTGCCTTGGGTAATACGCGAGACCTCGAGCAGATCGTCGACAAGATGGGTCATGTGCTGCAATTGACGGGAGAACACGTCGCGCGACCAGTTCAGTTGCGGATCGCTGAATTCTTTCGCGCGCAGAATTTCGAGGACGTTGCGCATCGGCGCAAGCGGATTGCGTAGCTCATGCGCAAGCGTCGCGAGGAATTCGTCCTTGCGGCGATCCGCGTTGGAAAGCTCCGCGTTAAGCCGCGTGAGTTGCTGCTCGGCATGCCGCCGCTCGGTAATGTCGCGATTGATGCTCACCGCGCCGTAGATGTCGCCGCGCTCGTTGGCGAGCGGTTTGACCACGGTTTCGCAAACGCCGCGCGAACCGTCGCGCCGCACGAACGGCAACTCGCCGCGCCATGTGCCGTACGCGCCAAGACTCGCGAAAACTTCGCGTCGAATGCGCAGCGCATCTTCTGGCGGATGAAAGATCGATACGTGCTTGCCGAGAATTTCGCGCAGCCTATAACCGAGCATGCGTTCGCCGCCGACATTGAAGTCGGTGATGTTGCCGCGCAGATCGGTGATCACGATTGCATCGCTCAAGTGCTCGAAGATCGCGGCCTGGCGTAGCAGCACCGTCTGCGCCTGCTTGCGTTCGGTAATGTCGATGCCGAGCCCGTAGACCGTCAGCGGCTCGCCACGCTCGTCGTAAGTGGCGCGGCCGCGGCCTTCCATCCAGCACCAGTCGCCGCTTGCATGCAGGAAGCGGAACTCGGCGACGTAGTCGTCGCGGGTTCGCACCGCATGATCGACGGCTTCGTTGAGCGCGAGCAGATCGCCCGGATGAATCAGTTCGAAAAAACCGCGCGTTGTAATGGCGAGGCGTCCTTCGGCGTAACCCGCGAGCGCTTCCAGTTCGCGGCTCCACCAGAACTTGCCGGTCTTCGGTTCGTGCGACCACGCGCCCATGCGCGCGCCGCGCATGGCCAGACTCAATACGTCGCGGCTTTCCTGCAATTCCCGTTGTGCCCGCTGATGCGCGGCCACCGAAGCCTCCGCATTACGCCGTGCGAGCACGAGTTCCTGCTCGTACTTATGACGATCGGCGACGATGAGCACTGCGACTTCGATGTAGCTCTGGTCGCCGTGCACGCGGCGCACTGCATTGAGCAATGTCGGCACCGTGTGGCCGTCGCGATGCAGCATGCTCAGCTTGACCTCGGCGACAGAGCCCTGCATTTGCAGCAGCGGCGCCCAATGCGTCTGATAAAAGACCTTGCCGCCCGTTGTCAGCAGGTCCTGAAGGCTGATGCCGCTCGTAAGCTCTGCGGCGCCATAGCCGATCCATTCGCAAAACGTTGCGTTGGCGCGCACGATGCGCCCGTCGGTATCGGTCACGACGAGGCCGCAGGCGGCGTGCTCGAACAACGCATCGGCGAGCGGCAAGTGGCGGTCGGTACTTTGCATTGCGTTAAGTTGGGGTCGTCCGCAGGAAAGCGCTGATGGCCTCCGCAGTGGCGATAGGCGCGCTTACGTGCGGACAGTGTCCATTATTCTCGACGACGCGAAGCGTGCTGTTACGCATCGTGCGATGCATGTACTCGCCGACCGCGCGCGGCGCGACGACGTCTTCGCTTGCTTGCAAAATGAGCGTAGGCGTGACGTTCAAAGGCAGCACACCGCGATGATCGGAGAGAAATGTGACACGTGCAAACTGGGCGGCGATCCGCGGATCGGTCCGGCAAAAGCTGTTAATTAATTCAGCGCCGAGTTCCGGCTGATCTGGCACGCCCATGATAGCGGGTGCCATTGCGCTGGACCAGCCGAGGTAGTTGTGCTCGAGCGTGAGCAGCAGGTCGTCGATGTCCTCGCGCGTGAAGCCGCCGATGTAATCGCCGTCGTTCACATAACAGGGCGAGGGAGTCACCATCGCCTGAGCGGAAAAAAGTTGCGGTGCTTCGAGCGCGGCGAGCAGGCCGATCATGCAGCTCACCGAATGGCCGACGAACACGACCGGCCCGTCGGACACTTCGCGGACGATCTCGATCAGGTCGCGCGCATAGCCATGCAGCGAATCGTATTTGTCGACGTCGTATGCGGCGAGGTCCGACGAGCCGCTGCCCACGTGATCGAATAGCACGATGCGGTAGTCGTCATGGAATGACGGTGCGAGGCGGCGCCACATGCTCTGGTCGCAGCCGAAGCCGTGCGCGAACACCATGGTGCTCGCGCCGCGCCCGGAAATATTCACGTTGTTGCGCTGGATGATGCCCATTGTCGAGTCCTGGAGCGTGCCGGGATAGAAGCGGCGGGTGCGCTCGGTCCGGCCTCCGACAGAATGTTACCGCAGTCTCGCGGCGCCGCCGCCACTGCACGTCTGCACCGATTCGCCGCGCTGCGGCCTGAAGGTTTCATCCGGTCTTTATCGGCTGCTTTGGCGCGTTCTGCGGCTCGATGCCGAAGCGCTCGTATTGTGCAATCACCTGTGCGCCGAAAAGCAGCAACGTGGCGAGCCATTCCAGACTGAAGAGAATGACGATTGCCATGGTGAGCGAACCATACACCACGCTGACCTGTGAAAGCGTCGCGAAGTACCAGACCAGCACATGCCGTGTGATCTCCCACAACAGCGCAGCGACGATGCCGCCGAACAGCGCATGCTTGAGCGATGGCCGTCCAACCGGCATGACCATATAGATCGACGTCAGCAGAAAGACTTCGCCGGCCAGACCCAGCAGATACAGCAGAACGCGCGAAGCGCCCTGCAGCGACACATGCAGCCCGAACAGGTCGATGCCTTCGGCGCCCACGGCCTCCAACCCGCTCGACACGAGCGTGACGATCAACGCGCCGACGCCGAGGAACAGGATGTAACAGTACGGCAGCAGCGCCGAGAGTAGAAAATGCCGCCGCCGTATGACCACACGGTGTACGAAGATCAGCGACATCGCGTTTTCGAGTACCGTGAATGCGAGCGAACTGAAGAACAGCATCGTCACGAACAGCACCCAGCCGATCACCGCACGGTGAGCGAGAAAGTTGGCAAGCTCACGTACGAGTGCTGCGGACTGGCCCGGCACGAGCCACTGCAGCAAGTGCCCCAGCGCCGGAAGCAGAATGTGTTGCGGCACGATGCGGGACAGCGCGATGACAATGAGGATCATCAGCGGCACGATGGAAAGCAACGCGTAGTACGCGACCGCGCCGGCGAGCAGCAAACCCTGATTGGCACGGAACGCCTTCATCGTTTCGAGGAGGAATCTGCCCGGATGCTTCGCGACATTGAGTGTGCGTTGATCGATGATGGAGTACATGGGGCCTCGCCATGCGCGTGGCGGGCCGCCGACGGACGGCGCATGCCGGTGCGCTTCTGCATAGGTTAAGCAAGAAAGCCGCCACGCGCATCGCGACCGCGAAGAAAAGTGTGCAGGAATACGCCTTGCTGTCGAGGTGCAACATGGCATCCGAATCGACCTCGAACACATCCAGCTCATCGAACATCGCACCGGAAAATGCGGACTCCGGGGACCTCGTTATCGCGCGGCCCGAGGGTCTGTATTGTCCGCCCGGCGACTTCCATATCGATCCCTGGCGGCCCGTCGAGCGCGCGGTGATCACGCATGCGCACTCCGATCACGCCCGCTTCGGGCATCGGCGTTATCTTGCGTCGCGCGCGGGCGCAAACGTGCTGCTGTCGCGCCTGCCTGACATTTCGCTGCAAACGCTTGCATACGGCGAACGGCTCGATATCAATGGAGTGACCGTGTCCCTGCATCCCGCCGGACATGTGCTCGGGTCCGCGCAATTGCGCATCGAGCACCGCGGGCGCGTGTGGGTCGCATCCGGCGATTACAAACTCGACCCCGATCCGACCTGCGACGCATTCGAGCCCGTGCGCTGCGATACATTCATCACCGAGTCGACTTTCGGTCTGCCGATCTACCGCTGGGACGCACCGCAAACCATATTCGACGGCGTCGATTCATGGTGGCGCCATAACGCGGCGCAAGGGCGCGCGTCCGTGCTGTTCTGTTATTCGTTCGGCAAGGCGCAACGCGTGCTGGCAAGCGTCGACGCGGGCATCGGCCCGATCTTCTGTCATGGGGCGGTCGAACCGCTCAATCGGGCTTATCGCGAGGCGGGCGTGCGGTTGCCGCGAGTACGTCTCGTCAGCGAGATTGCACTCAAGGACAAGGCGGCGTTCAGCCAGGCGCTGATCGTTGCGCCGCCGTCCGCACAAGGCAGCGCGTGGCTCAAGCGTTTCGGCGACTATAGCGACGCGTTCGCGTCGGGCTGGATGCGCTTGCGCGGCGCGCGTCGCAGGCGCGGCGTCGATCGCGGGTTCGTGCTGTCGGATCATGCGGACTGGCCGGCGCTGCAGACGGCGATTGGCGCGACCGGCGCGGGCCGCGTGATCGTCACGCATGGTTCGGTCGAACCGATGGTGCGCTGGCTGCGCGAGCAAGGACTGGATGCGGGTGCCTTCGTGACCCAATACGGCGACGATACGGTCGAAGCGGATGCATTGGGCGGCGACGAGGCCGTGCCGGGCAATGCGCCGCTCCCGCCGGGTGATGCCGCGCCCGTGCATGAGTTCGACGATGCCGCGAGCCGTTCATGAAGCGCTTTGCTGCTCTTTACACCGCGCTCGACGCGACGACTTCCACGCACGACAAGCTCGAAGCGCTGACGAGCTACTTCGCCGTAGCGGAACCCGAAGATGCCGCGTGGGCGTCCTACTTCCTGGCCGGCGGCAAGCCGCGTCAGTCGGTGCCCACGCGTCTTTTGACCGAATTCGCCCGCGAACGCGCGGGATTGCCCGCTTGGCTTTTCGAAGAGTCGTATCACGCAGTCGGCGATCTCGCGGAGACCATCGCGCACATTCTGCCGCCCGCGCAGCGCAGTTCCGAACTGGGCCTCACGCAATGGATCGAGCAGCGTGTGTTGACGTTGCGCGGTCTTGCGCCTGAGGAGTTGCGCACGCGCTTGTTCAGCTATTGGGACGAACTGGACTGGGGCGAGCGCTTTCTTCTCACGAAGCTGATTGGTGGGGGCTTTCGCGTCGGCGTCGCGCGGCAGTTGGTGGTGCGTGCGCTCGCACAGGTCGCCGGAGTCGATCATAAGCGGATTGCACAGCGCATGGTCGGATGGACCGATTCGCGGCAGAAGCCGGACGCCGCGCGTTATCTGCGTCTCATCGCACCCGACGCGCCCGACGCCACCAACGCGGGCGAGCAGCAATCGGCGGATCGGCACGACAGCGATCTGGGCCTGCCTTATCCGTTCTTTCTCGCGCATCCGTTGCAAACCGATCCCGAGACGCTTGGCGATCCGTCGCGCTGGCTGATCGAGTGGAAGTGGGACGGCATACGCGCGCAACTCGTTAAACGCGGCGGCCGCGTGTGGTTGTGGTCACGAGGCGAGGATCTGATCACCGACCGGTTTCCGGAAGTGGCCGCGTTGGGCGAGGCCTTGCCTGACGGTTTTGTGATCGACGGCGAAATCCTTGCCTGGGAGCCGGGCGCCGCTGCGCCATTGCCGTTCGCGCGCCTTCAACCGCGCATCGCACGAAAGACCCTGACGAAAAAAGTCCTCGCCGATTCACCCGCCGCGTTGCTTGCTTACGATCTGCTGGAAGCGCACGGCGAAGACTTGCGAATGACGCCGCTGGCCGAACGGCGCGCGCGTCTGGACGCGTTGGCTGCATCGCTCGACGGCACGCTTTCGGGCGACTTGCTTCGTGTATCGCCGCAGGTGTCCGGAGCCGACTGGCGCACGTTGGCAGCGCTACGCGAAGAGAGCCGCGCGCGGGGCGTCGAGGGCTTCATGGTGAAGGAGCGCGAGTCGATGTACGGTGTTGGCCGCACGAAAGCTTCGGGCACATGGTGGAAGTGGAAGATCGATCCGTATGCAATCGACGCCGTACTGGTTTACGCGCAGCGCGGACACGGCAGACGTGCGAGCCTATACACTGATTTCACGTTCGCGGTGTGGGACGAAGCCAATGGCGTGCGCACTTTGGTGCCGTTTGCCAAGGCGTATTCGGGTCTTACCGATGAGGAAATGCGCCAGGTTGACGCCATCGTACGCAAGACTACGATCGAGAAGTTCGGGCCGGTGCGCAGCGTGACGCCGACGCTCGTATTCGAAATCGGCTTCGAGGGCATTCAGGCGAGCACGCGTCACAAGTCCGGCGTGGCCGTGCGATTCCCTCGCATGCTGCGCTGGCGCACCGACAAGCATATCGACGACGCGGATACGCTCGCGATGCTCAAGGGTTTCATCGACGATCGCGCGGCCTGACTGCCGCGGTGGCGCATAAGCAACAGACACGCAACGAATCCGTAAGACGCATTGGCAACGATGCATTCACGATACATCGACGACAAACACCGCCGCTGCGAGATCGCGGCTCATTCAGAAAGCATGTCACCAGTGATGCAGCGCAGCGCGGGAGCGAATCTTGCAACCGGGCGGCGGGTGCCGTGATGCGGCGCGCGCATGCACCAGGGAGAACGTAGTGATGCTCGACAACCAGTTCGACAACCAGTTCGACAACCAGTTCGACAACCACTTCGACGACAGCGAAGACGTGGTCGTGTGGCGGCCAATCCAGTACGCAATGGCGTCGCACCGGCGCGTACTCGTCGTGGACGACTATCGAGAGGCGGCGGACGCGCTGCAAATGTTGTTGAACGCGGACGGGTTCGAATGCCGTGCGCTCGAAGATCCGCACGCGGTCTGCGAAATGGCGTCGCAATGGCAACCGTTCGCCGTGGTGCTCGACATCAAGATGCCCGGCCTGGACGGCCTGGAACTGGCGCGGCGCCTGCGCGCGCATCCGTCCACCGCGCATATGCTGCTGATCGCCTGCACGGCGTTTGCGTCGCGCGACGACCGCGCTTGCGCGCGCGCCGTGGGCTTCGACGCGCACTGCGCGAAGCCGTTGACGCCGGAGCGTCTGCTGCGCGTGCTGGAGTCGGCTGCGGCGCTGCATGCGGTGGGGGCGCCGTAAAGCGTGCGCGCCGTTTGAAAAAACTGCGGTGTGCAAGACGCAGTTTCCGCCCTATGTTCCGCCGTGTTCCACGTGTTGCCGACTTCCTCCGTTTCGCTCGAATTGCCGCGCAGCGCATCGCATTTCCTTGCGCGTTTGCTTCGTCGATGCGCGACCCATGTCCCATTGTGCAGCGGCAATGCACCAGAAAACCGCGTCATGCGCGGGCCCGAGGGTTGCTGAATCTGTCGCACCGCCGTGCTTTTTGCACGCCGCGCAGGTTAAACAGCTTTCTGGAGGTTTTATATGAGCGACACAGAACGTCCCACGCCGCCGTTCAAAGGACAGCAGCAGGATCAGACGCCGGGCCGCACCGCGGAGATGAACCCGCAACCCGATCACGGCGAGAAATCGTATAAGGGCTCGGGACGCCTCGCTGGCAAGGCAGCCATCATCACTGGCGGCGACAGTGGCATTGGCCGCGCAGTCGCCATCGCATTCGCGCGTGAAGGCGCAGACGTTTTGATCTCCTATCTGAACGAAGACGACGATGCACGCGAGACCGCGCGCTGGGTCGAAGAGGCCGGCCGCAAGGCGGTGCTGGTGCCAGGCGACATTGCGAATCCGGCGCATTGCAACGCGATTGTCGACAAGGCGATCGAGGCGTTCGGCCGGCTCGACGTGCTCGTGAACAACGCGGCATACCAGATGACCTATCCGTCGCTGGACGAAATCACCGACGAGGAATGGGACAAGACGTTCGATACCAACATCGGCGCGATGTTCCGGATCACACGCGCTGCAGTCAGGCACATGAAGCCGGGCGGCGCCATTGTCAACACCACGTCGATTAATGCGGACCATCCGAATCCCGGGTTGATCGCGTACGCGACGACCAAGGGCGCGATCCAGAACTTCACGGGCGGCCTTGCGCAACTGCTGGCTGAAAAGGGCATTCGCGCGAATTGCGTCGCGCCGGGGCCGATCTGGACGCCGCTGATTCCGTCGACGATGCCGCCGGAAAAAGTCGAAAAATTCGGAGAGCAGGTACCGATGAAGCGTCCGGGCCAACCGGCCGAGGTCGCGCCGGCCTACGTGATGCTGGCGTCCGACGAAGCGAGTTACATCTCTGGCGCGACGATCGCCGTTACGGGCGGTTCGCCGATTATCTAGGTCTGTTGTACGGGTGCCGAACCGGCCGCTGCTTGCGCGACGAAGCGCAAGTAGCGGTTCTCAAAGTTGCGCGTCAAATCTTTATCGACGCCACGCTGGATGAGCGGCGCGCAGTATTGCAACGCTGTGCTGCCGGGCACGCCGCTTGCGCGCGTCATGGGTTCGTCTTGCGCTCGCCGTACGTACCCATCGTCAGGAGAAACCCCCATGAATTCACCCACAGCGGAAACGCTGCTGGACGTTGCACCGAGCGACGTCCAGCGCGTGCCGGTGAGCTTCGACATCAACGGGAAAAAGCATGAGTTCGAAGTGGAAGCCTGGACCTCGCTGCTCGACTTGTTGCGCGAACACTGCCATTTGAGCGGCACGAAGAAGGGCTGCGATCACGGGCAATGCGGCGCGTGCACCGCGATTGTGAACGGTCAGCGTATCAACACATGTCTCGCGCTCGCGGTGGTTCACGACGGCGCGTCGATTACGACAATCGAAGGACTCGCGAACGGCGAAACGCTGCATCCGGTTCAACAGGCGTTCATTGACCATGATGCATTTCAGTGCGGCTACTGCACGCCAGGACAGATCTGCTCGGCCGTGGCGATGCTGCAAGAAGGCCATGCTAAAACCGCGGACGACGTGCGTGAACTGATGAGCGGCAACCTGTGCCGCTGCGGCGCTTACACCAATATCGTCGCCGCGATTCTCGACGCAGCGGAGCTTGCGGATAACGACCGCCAGGGAGTGAGGCCATGAACCGGTTCTCGTACACGCGCGCGAATGAAGTGTCGCAAGCGATCGAACAGCATCGTGCAAAAGGAGCCGCAGCGTTCATTGCGGGCGGTACCAATCTGGTTGATTTGTGGCGCGTGAACGTCGCGCATCCGCAGGTCGTGATCGACATCAACCGCTTGCCGCTTAAGCAGATCGAGCCGACTGCAGCGGGCGGACTGAAAATCGGCGCTCTCGTGACCAACAGCGCGGCCGCTTACGACCCGCAGATTGCCGCGCGCTATCCGTTGCTCTCCAAAGCGATTCTCGCGGGCGCTTCGCCGCAGATTCGCAATGTGGCGAGCGTGGGCGGCAACCTGCTGCAACGCACGCGTTGTGTCTACTTCTACGATGCGGGCACGCGCTGCAACAAGCGCGAACCCGGCACCGGCTGTCCTGCACTAGAAGGCGTGAACCGAATGCATGCGATTCTCGGCGCGAGCGAACACTGCATTGCGGTGCACCCGTCCGACATGTGCGTGGCATTGGCCGCGCTCGATGCAACGGTGCATCTGTCCGGGCCCGACGGTTCGCGCGTGTTGCCGTTCGCCGACTTTCACCGCTTGCCGGGCGACACGCCGCACATCGACACCAATATCCGCGACGACGAACTGATCACTGCGGTCGAGTTACCGAAGCAGGGCTTCGCGCAGCATCACGCGTACATCAAGGTGCGTGACAGGGCGTCCTATGCGTTTGCGCTTGTCTCCGTGGCATTGGGACTGGAACTCGACGGTGACGTGATCGTGAATGCGCGTTGCGCGCTCGGCGGCGTTGCGCACAAGCCGTGGCGCAATACGGACGCTGAAGCGTCGCTGCAGGGCAAGACGTTGAGCGCGGAGACGGTACGCAACTTCGCTACCGACCTGCTGCGCGACGCGCAGGGCCGCCGCGGCAATGCGTTCAAGGTCGAATTGACGGCGCGTGCAATCGAGCGCGCATTTCTGGGCGCGAGTCAACGTTCGTTCGAGGAGTCTGGGCTATGAACCGTGTTGAATCTTTGCCTGCTCTGCGCGCGAGCGGCGTGCCGCACAAGCGAGTCGACGGCAGACTGAAGGTGACTGGCGCCGCGCAGTACGCGGCCGACTTCACCGCCAATGGACTCACGTATGGTTTCGTCGTGTCGAGCACGATCGCGGCGGGGCGTATCGTGTCGATCGATTCGTCGGCCGCGCTTGCGTTGCCGGGCGTGCTGCATGTGCTGACGTATCAGAATCGCCCTGAGTTGCCTCGCGAGGACAAACCCTACAAAGACATGGTTGCGCCCGGCGGCAGCCCGCTCAGGCCGCTGTGGGACGACCGTGTGTGGTACAGCGGTCAGCCCGTTGCGCTCGTGCTTGCGGAGTCGCTCGAACTCGCGCGTCATGCGGCGTCGCTCGTGGACGTGCGCTATGAGTCGGCGCCGCATCGAACGGATATGGGCGAGGCGCTCATGGACGCCGAGCCGCCTTCGACGGAGAAGGGCGGCTTCGACCCGCCGCCCCCGCCGCGAGGCGACGCCGACGCTGCGTTGGCCAGCGCCGTGGCGCGTGTCGATGCGTTCTACAGCACGCCGGCGGAATATCACAACCCGATGGAAATGCATGGCTGCACAGTCGTACCCGACGAGCACGGACACTTGACCGTGTATGAAAAGACTCAGGGCGTCGTCAACACCAAGTCGTATCTGACGGCAGTGTTCGGCTTGAGCGACGATCAGGTGCAGGTGGTGTCGCCTTTTGTCGGCGGCGCATTCGGCTCGGGCTTGCGACCGCAATATCACCTCGCGCTTGCGGTCATGGCGGCGCTCGAATTGAAGCGCCCCGTGCGAGTGACGTTGACGCGCCAGCAGATGTTCACGTTCGCGCATCGGCCGCAGTCGATTCAGCGCGTGGCACTGGGCGCGGGCGCCGACGGCAGGCTGCAGGCGGTGATTCACGAAGCCGTCTCCGAGACATCCCAATACGAGGATTACTGCGACGTGGTGGTGAACTGGGCCGGCCAGCTATATCAATGCGAGAACGTGACGCTCGGCTACAAGGTCGTGCGGCTCGACGTGCCGACGCCCGCCGACATGCGCGCGCCGGGCGCCGCGCAAGGTCTTTTCCCGCTCGAAGTGGCAATGGACGAACTGGCCGAGTCGTTGCAGATGGACCCGCTCGAACTGCGCCTCGTCAACTACGCCGAACGCGATGCGAACAAGAATCTGCCGTTCTCCAGCAAGGCGCTGCGCGAATGCTATCGCGAAGGCGCCGCCCGCTTCGGCTGGGACAAGCGGCCGCTTGCGCCGCGCGCGCGGCGCGAGGGCACTGAGCTGATCGGCTGGGGCATGGCGACGGGCGCATGGGACGCGATGCAAAACGAAGCGTCCGCGCGCGCGGTGCTCACGCGCGACGGCCAGGTGACTGTGTCGAGTTCGACTGCGGATATCGGCACCGGCACCTACACGGCAATGACGCAGATCGCGGCGGACGCGCTCGGTGTGCCGCTTCACGACGTGGTGTTCGAGCTCGGCGATACGCGCTTGCCGAAAGCGCCGCTCGAAGGCGGATCGTGGACGGTGTCGTCGGTGGGAAGCGCGGTCGATGTCGCGTGCAAGCGGCTTCACAACCGTCTCGTTGAACTTGCGCGGCAACATGGCGGCGCGCGTTTCGCGAGTGTCGCGCGCGAGGACATCAGGCGTGCGGGCAAGCAGATGGTGTGCGGATCAGGTACCGCAGACGCAATCGCAATCGACACCTTACTGGAGCGCGCCGGCCTGGAATCGCTCGAAGAGCAAGCCAGCGTGAAGCCGCACGAAAAGCAGCAGGCGTATTCGATGGGCACACACTCGGCGGTGTTTGTCGAAGCGCGCGTGGACGAGGCGCTGGGCACCGTGCGCGTGACTCGCGTGGTGAGTGCCGTGGCCGCAGGTCACATCGTCAATCCGAAGACTGCAGCGAACCAGGTGGCGGGCGGCGTGGTGTGGGGCATCAGCATGGCGCTGCACGAGGAAGGGCAGTTCGACCACGATATCGGCCGGCAGATGAACCACAACCTTGCCGACTATCACGTGCCGGTCAACGCGGACATTCATGACATCGACGTGCTGTTCGTCGAGGAGCACGACGATATCGTCAATCCGCTTGGCGTGAAGGGCGTAGGTGAAATCGGCGTGGTGGGCGTAGCGGCTGCGGTGTGCAACGCGATCTGGCATGCGACCGGCAAACGCGTGCGGGAATTGCCGATCACGTTGGACAAACTGTTCGCGTGAAGACCGGTTGTCGCGCGGGTCGAAGCGGGTCAATGCAGATCAGCGCGCGGCAGGAAGTGTCGAAACGCCGGGAGAGGCAGAGCGGGGCTCGTTAGCTGCGCTCTGCTTCGTCCATTGCGCTGCGGATCAATCTTCGCGCTGTGCGTATTCGCGCAGCGCGAGGCACGCCGAAACGTGCCCAAGCATCAAGACACAATGCTAGTCGGCGTATTTGAATTCCGGCAGCGCTTCGAGCGACTTTTTGGTCGCCTCCGGCAGTACCACGCGACGATTGGTGATCTGCAGATCGTTGAACGGAACCGCCACGAGATGCTTGCCCAACCCTAGAAAACCGCCCACCGACAGAATGGCGTAGGTGCCGCGGTCGCCGCCTGGCGAGACGATCAGATCGTCGACTGTTCCAATGGTGTCCTTGTTCTTGTTGAAGACGTCGGCCCCGGCCAGCTTCGACGCGCGATAGCCGCTCGCAAGCTGAACCACATCGGTGCGCCTTTCGGTAATGGATTGCGGAGCGCCCTGCGCATAAGCGTTGCCTTGCGACGCGAGTGTGCCGAGCAGCAGTGCTGCTGCAAGCAGCGGTCTGGCTTGCGTGCTTCCCATGATCGTTTCTCCTTGTTATGTATGGCGCCGTTCGTGGCGCGTCCAGTAGCTTTCAAACCCGTTACCGCAAATTGCGTGCCGCGTCTGGCGCTCCGCCCAGTCTCAGGCCCAAGGATTGCTACAGGAGCGAGCCTGCTATTCATATTGCCTACACAGGAACCGCGCGCAAGCGCTTTTGCTTCTCACAGGAATCCCTATGTCATCCCCGGCCAATTACTCCACGCGCATCGCGGAGGGCACCCCTTTTCCGCTCGGCGCGACATGGAATGGAAACGGTGTGAACTTTGCGCTGTTCTCAGCGCACGCGACCAAGGTCGAACTGTGTCTGTTCGATGAAACCGGTCAGCATGAAATCGAACGCATTGAACTGCCCGAATATACCGACGAGGTCTGGCACGTGTTCGTGCCGAACCTGAAACCCGGCGCCGTGTACGGTTATCGCGTGCATGGTCCGTATGAGCCCGAGAAGGGCCATCGTTTCAATCCGAACAAACTGCTGCTCGACCCTTATGCGAAGGCGCACATCGGCGAGCTGAAATGGGCGCCCGAAATTTTCGGCTATACGCTTGGTTCCGAAGAAGGAGATCTGTCGTTCGACGAGCGCGACAGCGCGCCGTTCGTGCCGAAGTGCAAAGTGGTGGACGCAACCTTTTCGTGGTCGCACCCGGAGCGCAATCCGCTGCCGTGGGACCGCGTGATCTTCTACGAAACGCATGTTCGCGGCTTCACGAAGCGACATCCGGAAGTGCCCGAGGAATTGCGCGGCACCTTCGCGGGGCTCGGACAGAAACCGGTGATCGACTACATCAAGAGCCTCGGCGTGACGTCGGTCGAACTGATGCCGGTCCAGACATTCGTGAACGACAGCTATCTGCTGGAGAAGGGTCTCACCAACTACTGGGGCTACAACACCATCGGCTTTTTTGCGGCCGATCCGCGTTTCTTCGCTTCGTCGACGGATTCCGTCAGCGAGTTCAAGGGAATGGTGGACAGCTTCCACAACGCGAACCTCGAAGTCATTCTCGACGTGGTGTACAACCACACCGCCGAAGGCAACGAACGCGGGCCGACGCTCTCGTTCAAGGGCATCGACAACGCGTCGTACTATCGCCTGATGCCGGACGAGCCGCGTTATTACATCAACGATACGGGCACCGGCAACACGCTCAATCTGTCGCATCCTCGCGTATTGCAAATGGTGACCGACAGCCTGCGTTACTGGGTGACGGAAATGAAGGTCGACGGTTTCCGCTTCGACCTCGCGACGATTCTCGGCCGCGAGCCGCACGGCTTCGATGAGGGCGGCGGGTTTCTCGACAGTTGCCGGCAGGACCCGGTTCTCTCCAGCGTGCGGCTCGTCGCGGAACCGTGGGATTGCGGCCCCGGAGGCTACCAGGTGGGTGGCTTTCCGCCCGGCTGGGCCGAATGGAACGACCGCTTCCGCGACGCCGTGCGCGCGTACTGGAAAGGAGACGAGGGCATGGTTGCCGATCTCGCTGCGCGTCTGACCGGCTCGGGGGACAAGTTCAACCATCGCGGCCGGCGCCCTTGGGCCAGCGTGAACTTCATCGCCGCTCACGACGGCTTTACGCTGAACGACCTGGTCTCGTACAACGACAAGCACAACGAGGCGAACGGCGAAGACAACAAGGACGGACACTCGGACAACAAGTCGTGGAACATGGGCGTGGAAGGTCCGACCGACGACATCGATATTCGTCAGCAGCGTGAGCGTCAAAAGCGCAATCTGCTGTCCACGTTGCTGCTTTCGCAAGGCACGCCGATGATTCTCGCGGGTGACGAGTTCGGTCGCACGCAGAAGGGCAACAACAACGCGTATTGCCAGGACAACGAGATCAGTTGGGTGGATTGGGAAGGTATCGACGAAGACGGCCGCGCGCTGACCGAGTTCGTGAGAAACCTCACGACACTGCGTCACCGCTTGCCGGTGCTGCGTCGTAGCCGCTTTCTCACCGGCGAGTACAACGAGGCGCTCGACGTGACCGACGCGCGCTGGCTCTCGCCCGACGGCACCGATCTCACGCCTGAACAATGGGCCGATCCGCTGATGCGCTGCTTCGGTCTCGTGATCGACGGCCGCGCGCAGGCAAGCGGCATTCGCCGTCCCGCGTCGGACGCCACGCTGTTGCTGGTGCTGAACGCGCATCACGATGTCGTCAACTTCACCTTGCCTGAGGTGCCCGAAGGCGAACGCTGGACCTGCCTGCTCGACACGAACATGCCGGTGCGCGCGGAACTGCCTCAGTTCAGCGCTGGCGACGACTATCAGGTGACAGCGCGCTCACTCCTGCTGTTCGCGCTCGAGGCACCGAGTCGCGCGACGCAACGCGTGTTCGACCGGCTGGAAGAGCAGCTCACTTCCGATGAAAGCGAAGTCCCGCCTGCACCCTGATCGGGGATAGCACTTCGGGAATAGCACTTGCTGTTTGCTTCAAGGCCGCGCGTATTCACTCAGTGATTGCGCGCGGCCTTTCGCCATGCCGGCATCCGCTTGACCTTTACTGTAGGTGACCAAATGGAACAGGAGCAGACCTCTCAGGAGGAACAGATTCGCATGCGTGCTTATTACCTGTGGGAGCAGGCGTCGGAGCCGAAGGGCACACCCGACGAATACTGGGAGCAGGCCCGCAGCGAGATTGAGAAGGAAGCGCCGCCAGTGGAAAGCGGGCCGATTGCGGAAGAGCCGAAAAAATAAGCACATGCCAGGGAGCACTACAACAGATAACCATAAGCGGCACGCATCGCCATGAAGGACTTTCCTGAACCGTCACGCGGCAGGCATCCCACGCGCATCGACGCGCCGCCTGCCGCGTTCGGTCTGGATGCGCTGATCGCGTTGGCTGTCGGCGCAGGTCTCGTAGCGTGCCTGTACTTCGCGCGAGCGGTCCTGATTCCCATGACGCTCGCAATTCTGTTGAGCTTTCTCGTCGCGCCGCTTGTGAAGTCGCTGGGCCGTTTGAAGCTCGGTCATGTCGCGTCGGTGTTCGCCGCTGTGGTGATCTCGGTGTCGGTGATCGGCGTGCTCGGCGCGGTGATCGCCATGCAACTGACCGACCTGGCGGCCGGCATGCCGCGCTATCAGGCAACCATCGAGCATAAGATGGAAGCCGCGCATACGCTGACCGTAGGCAAGCTCGATCGCTTCGCCAAAGCCGCGGGTCAGGCGCTGCAGCGCGCCACCGTTGAACCGACGCCGCCCGCGCCGCGGCGCGATGCGTCTTCTTCCGAAGGCCGCCCGCCTGCCGCCGTTCCGGTCGAAGTGCGCGAGCCGGTACCGACGCCGCTGGAACTCGCCCGCCGCGTGTTGTCGCCGGCAATCAGTCCACTGGAGACGGCGTTCATCGTCTTCGTCGTAATGGTGGTGATCCTCCTGCAACGCGACGATCTTCGCGATCGCGCGATCAGGCTGTTCGGCTCGCGCGACCTGCATCGCACCACTACTGTGATGGACGAAGCAGCGCGGCGCCTGAGCCGCTACTTCGTTTCGCAGCTTGGATTGAATGCGGGGCTCGGCGTCGTGATCGGCGCGGGGCTTTTCTTGATAGGCGTGCCGAGTCCGATCTTGTGGGGCATCCTCGCGGCGTTGCTTCGGCTCGTGCCGTATGTCGGTATCTGGATCGCGGGCGGCCTTGCTACCGCACTCGCCGCCGCGGTGAGTCCCGGGTGGGACATGGCGATCTGGTCCATAGCGCTTTTCGTGACGGTCGAACTGCTGGTGGGCCAGGTCGTGGAGCCGCTTCTGTATGGACGCAGCACCGGACTCTCGCCGTTTTCGGTCGTCGTGGCGGCGATCTTCTGGAGCTGGATCTGGGGGCCAATCGGGCTCATTTTGTCGACGCCTTTGACGCTCTGCCTGCTCGTGCTCGGCCGGCATATCAGGCGTCTGGAATTTCTCGACGTGATGCTGGGCGACCAGCCCGCGCTCACGCCCGTCGAAAATTTTTATCAACGTGTGCTCGCAGGCGACCCCGACGAAGCGCTCGCGCAAGCGGAACTGCTGCTGCGCGAGCGTTCGCTGTCGGCATACTACGACGAGGTGACGATCCCAGGCCTGCAACTCGCCGCCAACGACGTCGTGCGCGGCAGCGTCACCTCGGTGCAGCTCGCGCGCATCGAGTCCACCACGAACGATCTGATCGATGGACTCGACGGTTATCCGGACGAGCAGCCGCCGCGGCTCATGGCGGAGGATGCGAGCACCGATATCGGACCGGTGGCGTCGTCGCATATCGCGCCGGCTGCATCGGCGGGCATGCATGCGTTGTTTGCAAACCATATGTCGCGCGGTGCTGCGCAAGGGCCTCGCGACGATAGCGCTCAACAAGCCGCTGACGATGCGCTGGAGGAAGCTCAAGATCCGCCGCGCGCAGCGAATCAACGTGTCTTGTGCATTCCCGGGCGGGGCCCGCTCGATCCTCTGGCGTCGACCATTCTGTTGCAACTGCTCGGCAAGCATGGTTTCACGGCACGCGCGCTGCCGCATGAGGCCGCTTCACGCGCCTTGATCGAGCAGATGGATGCCGACGACGTGGGCATCGTCTGCATCGTCTATTTGCGGATCGACGGTGTGCCCTCGCATTTGCGCTACATGGTGCGGCGCATTCGCGCACGCTTGCCGAACGCGTCGATTATCGTCGGACTGTGGGCGCGCGAGGATCTCGAGAAGTGGAGCGTCGATCTGCAAAACGCGATGGGCGCCGAATGCTATGTCACTTCATTGCAGGAGATGCTGGCGGCTTGCCGCATGTGCGCAAGCACGACAAGCGGTGAACCGCTCGCAGTCGCCGACGTCTAGAAAAGCACCGGAAAAGCAGGCAAAAAAACGCCCGGCGCTTGCGCGTCGGGCGATTGTCGTTGCAGCAGTGCTTACTTGCCGGTGGCTCCGCCTTCTGAGGTCTTGCCTTCGTCGTCAGTCACGATTTTCGTCGTGCCGCCGGTAGAGGGCGGGTCGCTCGCCGGAAACGTGTCCTCGACTTCCTTGTCGATCTGCTTCTCGGTCTTGTCGGCATTCGGATGCTGTTCCTTGGGTTCTGCCATGACGCTTCTCCTTGAGCTGATAGGTGTGATGGGTGGACGGCCATGCTGCTCGCACGGCCTGCTTGGGGTGCTTTTTACATCGGCATGTAGAGTTGAATGAAAGGTGAGCGCTCCATGAGCTAAACATCGACACGCTTCAGACTGTCCCGCACGACTCGCGCCCGACAATCCGCAATGCGTCGGCGCGCGTGAGCGGACCTCGGCGCATGGCGTCGATCAGGTGTGCGGTCTGCGCGTCGCGTTCACACGCCAGCACGGCGAGAACCTTGTCGTCCTTCACGTAAAGCGCAGCGAACTCGTAACTGTCCAGGTCGCCGTCGATCACCAGCTCGTCCCAGTCGCTTGCATGGCCGAGATATTCAAACGTCTTGCCGAAGTGGTAGGTCCAGAAAAACGGCACGCCGTCATAACGGTTGCGTGCACCGCACATGTTTTGCGCGGCGATGCGCGCGTGCTGTTGCGCTACTCTCCAGTGCTCGATCCGCAGCGGCTCTTCGTTCTCGCGCAGCGGGAACATCGCAATGTCGCCGGCGGCGTAAAGACCGGGCGCGGCCTGCATACCTGCATTCACGATCACGCCGCCGTCCTTTTGCAATGGCAATCCTTCGACAAAGCCGGTGGCCGGGGTCACGCTTGTGCCTAACAGCACGACATCGGCGGCGATATGCTCGCCGCTTTCCAGCATTACTTCATGCACGCTGCCTTCTTCCCCTTCGAGCGAGGCGACCTTCGCTTCCGGATAAAACTTCACGCCATTGCTTTCGTGCAGCGCGCGGAACATCGCGCCCATGCGTTCACCGAACTGCTTCGTGAAGGGCACCTTGTCCGGCGAAATAATGGCGACTTCGACGCCGCGTTTGCGCAGCGATGCGGCGGTTTCGAGTCCGATGAAACCGCTGCCGATAATCGCTACCCGAGTGGAGGTGGTCGCGGCGGTAGACGGGGCGTCGATCGCGAGTTCGTCGGTCGGCCCGTCGCCAAGCGCGTCGACGATCGCCGCTGCGTCGGCGAGATTGCGCAGCACATACACGCCGCCAAGCTCGCAGCCAGGAATGGACGGGACTTTCGGCACACCGCCGGTCGCGAGCAATGCGGTGTCGTAGGTCAATGCGCCACCGGGTTCCAGATGAACGGTACGGTTGGGAACATCGAGGCGCACCACCTTTGCGACGATCCGTTCCACGCCGTGCTGCTCGAACCACTCGTGAGCGAGAAGCGGCGGCACATCGGCGGGGGACATCTCCGCGGAAGGGACAAACTTGCTGAGCGACGTGCGATCGTAGGGCGCGTGCGGTTCGTCGCCGATCAGCGTGATGCGCCCGCTAAAGCCGTACTCGCGCAGCGCCGCGCAAGCCGCGGCGCCGGCCGCGCCCGCGCCGATTACCGCGAAATGCGGCTGCTGTGTGCGGGCAAGCTCTGTTTCGTGCGGCAGCTTGCCCGGTGTCACCATCACGTCATCGCCGTCGACGATCACCGCATAGCGTTCGAGCGGCACGAGCGGCGGCGGCTCCAGCACCTGGCCGGTGGATGCGTCGAACGTGCCCTTATGCCACGGACAGATGATCCGGCCGCGGCACAACGCGCCTTTCTCGAGCGGCCCGCCTGCGTGCGGACAGTCGGCGGAATAGGCGCGCACGGTGTCGCCGTCGCGGACCAGCAGGATTTTTTCGTCACCCACTACGACGCGTTGTGCCCGGTCCTCGCGTAGCTGCGAAATCTGGGCGACGTGTACTGCGGTCGTGGGCATGCGGGTTCCTTGAGGCGTTGTCTGATGCGGCCCGCAGCGGTAGGATCGCGCGCCGAGGCCATAGGACCAGAATGAGAAAAGTGCTACATGAACGAGCAATTGCCGTGCCCGACATCGGCTAAATCCAGGCCATGCAAAAACATTTCTCGTTTCTTCGCTTCTCGCTATGTGAATGGTCGGAAAGTACGCTAGATTCCTTTTAAGGAAATAGCGCACGATCAGAAGGCACGATACGTGCGACGAATCAGATGACTTCCCATGACTTTGTGGAGATGTTGGCCGTGCAGCGTGCGGAGCGAGTTGCAGTTGATGTCCCAATGCCGTCGCGCAATTTTGCGGCGACGCGGCGTGTGTTACTTGTTGTGCTTGCTGTTTCGATTCTCTTCCCGCTTGCATGTCTCGCCGGCTACGGTTATTTCGATTACCAGCGGCGCATAGCCGATTCGAATGACATGATCGACCGGCTAGTGCGTGTGACCGAGGAACAGGCGGTCAAGGTGCTCGACCTGAATCAGCAGATGGCTTCGCGCATCGTCGAACTGATCGGCGACGAAGACGATAAGCAGCTTCGTGCGCATGACGCGCAGTTGCACAAAGCCTTGCGCGAAATCGGCGGGGACTTCCCGCAAGTGGCGTCCATCAACCTGATCGGTGTGAACGGCGATCTGCTCGTGTCGAGCCGCGCGTATCCGGCAACCGGCATCTCCATCGGTCATCGCGAAGACTTCGTCTCCGCGCGAGCGATGCGCCCGCATCCGTACTTTTCGTTGCCCATGTTCGGTCCGTTATCGCAAACGGACGTGTTCAACACTACCATCGCCCGCACGGACACCGACGGCAACTTCCTTGGCGTCGTGTCGGTCGCGTTGCGCAACGAGTACTTCTCGCGCTTTTATCGCGAGCTCACTAACGGCGACTCATCGCTCGCGTTGGCGCTCTATCGTCAGGACGGCAATCTGCTCGTGCGCTATCCGCCGTTGCCGGCAGGCGTGGCGGATAGTGCGTCCGACGCATTTGCCTCCGCGTTGCGCGACAAGCAGTTGTCCGGCCACGTACGCGTCAAATCGGCGGAAGACGGCGGTGAGCGGCTCGTCGCGTTTCGCCGGGTCGGCGACTATCCGTTGTATGTGTCCAGCGCCTATGCAACAGGCGCGATCGTCGACGCGTGGCGCCAGCACTTCATGGTGATCGCCGCGCTGACGGCGGTGCCGTGTATCGCAATCTGGATACTCGTGCTTTACTCGCTGCGTCAACTCGACGGCGAGCGCGTCGCGTGGGAGCGCTGGCAGGGCGAGGTTGCGATGCGGCTTTCGGCGGAAGCTTCGAGCCGGCAATTGCAGCGCATGGGCGCGCTAGGCAATCTGGTCGCGAATGTCGCGCACGATTTCAACAATCTGCTAATGGTCGTCTCCGCGAATATCGAGCTTGCCCGTCTCAAGCGGTTCAACAACCTCGAGAAGGAAATGACGGCGGTTCAGCGCGCCACCGCGACCGCGGAATCGCTCACGCGCAGGCTTTTGAGCGTCGCAAAGAAGCAGCCGTTGAAGCAGGAGCCGATCCACCTGAAAAAGTGGATTCCGGGCGCGGCGCCGCTCATCGAGGCGGCGCTCGGCGATCAGATCGAACTGGCGCTCAGCATTGTCGACGACGTATGGGACGTGCTCGCGGACCCGACCGATCTCGAACTCGCGATCATGAACCTGGCGGTGAATGCACGCGACGCGATGCCGCGCGGCGGACGCTTCGTGATTCGTTGCCAGAACAACCGGCTGGTCGGCAGCGATACCTTGCTGCCCGATGGCGAATACGTGCTGATCGCGTGTTCCGACGACGGCGAAGGCATGCCCGAATCAGTCGCGCGGCGCGCGTTCGAGGCGCTGTTCACGACCAAACTCAGCGGCTCGGGCGCGGGCCTCGGTTTGGCGCAGGTTCTGTCGATGTGCGAACAGGCGGGCGGCACCGCGAAGATCGACAGCGTGCCCGGGAGCGGCACGACGGTGCGGATGTATCTGCCGCGCTATCGCGAACGCCGCCAGCCGCGCGCCGTGAAAGAAGAAGTGGTGGAACAGGCCGCGCTGCAGCACGCGGGCATGGTGCTCCTCGTGGAAGACAACGAAGACGTCGCGGCGGGCGTCGCAGCCGTGCTGGAAACGTTCGGCTGCGCAGTGCGTCACGAGCCCACCGCCGATCAGGCATTCGACGTACTGACCGGTGGCGAGCGTTTTGAACTCGTGCTGTCGGACATCCAGATGCCAGGCAAGCTGAACGGCATCGACCTGGCTGAAAAAGTGCGGAGCGCATGGCCCACGCAGAAGATCGCTTTAATGACGGGCTACGCGGACGAACTCGAACGCGCGCGGCGCTTGGGCGTAGCCATATTGGCGAAGCCATTCAACATCGAGGAACTGCACGCGCTGGTGGCTTGCGAACCGTAATGCGTTGCAATCTTGAGGCACACCCCTTGCTGAACTCCTGACGAGGCATGCGCGCCTGGCTCGCCTACGCGCGCAATCCGCTTCTTTTTCGCGTCCATTCCGACAGGAGAACAGTCATGAAGATCAAGAAGGCACTGCTTATTTCCACACTGCTCACGGCTTCCACGCTTGCCATGGCACAGGGTGCGGGAGGCTCGGGTGGGGCTGGCGGCGGCCCGGCCGGCAACGACCCGGCCACGACCGGCGGCGCGAATGCTTCCACGCGCGAAGGCGGCGACGCTACGTCATCGGGCGCTATGTCGCATTCGAAGTCGAAGAAGCACTCGTCGAAGTCGAAGGCCACGAAGCCCGCGACCGACACGACCAACATGCCGGGCGCGAACGCAAGCAGCGACACGAAAGGGCAATAACCCGCCGCGTTCAGAATGAGGGCCCGTGGCGCGAATGCGCTACGGGCGCCTCACGAATCGAATGCTTTACCGGCGCGGCCTGACTGACTAATTTTTTTCTTGCGCCGCGTCGTACTTGCCGAGTGCCGCCGCGCTGTTCAGGCGCGCCCGCTTCAGCAATGCCTGCTGCGCTTCCTCAACGTTGCTCGCCGCGCCTTTCCAGGCTTGTAACGGCGGCTCCTGCAACGCACGTCCATACGAGAAGCTCAGATTCCACGGCAGCGGTCCGAGGCGATTCATTGCGTCGAGATTCGCGGTCGCTTCTTCAGGCGACTGTCCACCAGACAGAAATACGATGCCCGGCACGGCCGCGGGCACGGTGCGTTTCAGAATCCGCACCGTGTAAGCGGCGATATCCGCAGTGGACGATTGCCGCGCGCTCTCCGAACCGGCGATCACCATGCTCGGCTTCAGCAGCATATGTTCAAGCACGACGCGATGTCGTTGCAGCGCGACGAACACCTCGTGTAAAACCGCCTCGGTCACTTCGGCGCTGCGCTCGATCGTGTGGTCGCCGTCCATCAACACTTCCGGTTCGACGATCGGCACGATGCCCGCTTCCTGCGCGATCGCGGCGTACCGCGCGAGCGAGTCCGCATTCGCTTCTATCGCGAGACGGCTGGGCAGATTGGCCGTGATGTTGTAGACCGCGCGCCACTTTGCAAAGCGCGCGCCTTGTTTTTTGTAATCGACGAAGCGGCGCGCGAGGCCGTCGAGGCCTTCGGTGATTTCATCGCCTGGAGCATGAGCAAGCGGAACCTTGCCGAGGTCCACCTTGATGCCCGGCACGATCCCGTTCTTCGCGGCGACCTCGGGGAACGGCGTGCCGTTGTCCGCTTTCTGGCCGAGCGTTTCTTCGTAGAGAATCACGCCGCTCACAAATTCGCCGAGGCCCGGCGTGGTGAGCAGCAGATTGCGATACGCACGGCGGTTTTCCTCGGTGGAGTCGAGTCCGATCGTCTTGAAGCGTTTGGCGATGGTTGGGCCGCTTTCGTCGGCGGCGAGCAGGCCCTTGCCGGGCTGAACCATTGCGTCGACGGTGGCTTGCAGTTCGCTACGGGTGTCCATGAGATGTGCTCCCTTTGTTCCGGTTGCGGAAGGAAAACTGCGGCCGCGGCGCATTGGCGGCCGTTGCATGACCTGCGTTATTCGCCTATCAGATGCAGCACGATGTCGCGATGCTGCGTGTGACGCCGATGCTCGAACAGATACAGCCCTTGCCACGTGCCGAGCACCATCTGCCCATGCTCGACCGGTATGCTCAATTGAACTTGCGTCAATGCGGTGCGCAAATGCGCAGGCATGTCGTCGGGGCCCTCGGCGTCGTGCTCGTAGCGTTGCTTGTCTTCGGGCGCGAGGTTCGCGAAGTAGCGCTCGAGATCTCGCTGCACCGACGGGTCGGCATTCTCCTGAATCAGCAATGAAGCCGACGTATGACGGCAAAACAGCGTCAGCAGTCCGGTGTCGATGTCCTGCGCCGCGACGAAGTGGCGGGCTTCATCGGTGAATTCGACGAGTCCGCGAGTGGGCGCCTTGACGCTCAGATGGTGGATGGCCTGTCGCATGATGAAAGCGCTCGACTCCGGTTCAGAGCGACGCGAACGCGTCGGCGATCTGTTCCACACTCCCTGGGCGAACGACGCGCGCTACTTCAGTGCCGTCGCGCATGAAAATCAGCGTGGGCCATAGCTTGACCTTGAACGAGCGGCCTAAGGGGCGGCCGGGACCGTCTTCGATCTTCAGGTGCCTGACGCCGGCATGCGCTTCGAACGCCTTTGCAATGGACGGCTGCGCACCTTGGCAGTAGCCACACCAGTCCGTGCCGAACTCGATGACGGTGGCGCCTGGCAGCGCGTCGATTTCGGCTCTTGATGGGGCTTTGGTGGAATAAGGCGTCCGGATTGCCATGCATGCTCCGCTGCGGGTTCAAATATGCGCTATAGGGTTGGAAAGGCGCGTCCGCTGCCGCGGACACGCGCCGCACTCTGGTTTGATAAGAGTACCAGCTATTGGTTCGGGAGTCGGCGGGGCGGGCATTGACACAACCGTACAAGCTGGTCGGGCGCCCCAAAAGCTGGCTATGTCATGCTCGGAACCGGGTGAGGGGCGCCTGCGGGAGTAGATATTGCTAGCGTCTGGCCTCGACTACCACGCATGGGCCCGGTGAGCGGGAGCCAACGCGTGGACGCGCAGGTTCAACCGTCATGGAGGCATGTCATGCCATCAGCATTGATCGTCAAGCGGTCCGTTGGACTCCCTGCAAAGTTACGCCGCGGCGTGAAGTGCGCGATGCTCGTATGCTCGCTCGGGGCCGCGCTGCCAGGCTACGGCGCGGATGTAACGTCTGCGCCTTCGGCCGCGTCGCAGGAGACACCGGCTGCAGCCTCCGCCGCGCGCGCCGCCAACGCACCCGACGACACTTTTCTACTGACGATCTTTTTGCGCCACGACGAATCCAGGCCGCTGCCCAAGATCAACGAGCAATTGCGCGCACAGGGTTTCTTCAAGACTTTCCCGCCGGCCGGCATAGAAGTGGTGTCGTGGTACGTGATGATGGGCATCGGTCAGGTGGTTACCCTGCGTGTGCCCGCGAGCCGCTTGCGCGAGGTCAATCGCGCGATTGAGACGACTGCGTGGGGCGGCTACCGCACCGAGTTCTATCCGACCTACGACTACAAGGCGCTCGCGCAGCAGATGCGCGCGAACGACGGCAAGTAACTTGCGCGGGCGGACCGGTAAGCTCGCTATCCGGCATAACGGTCGCCGCCACGAATTTGGGATACATCCCCGCGCCTTTACGCGCCCTCACGCGCGGCCGATAATGCCCCGTCATTCCCGCCACGAAGCCTGTCGCGCGCGCCGCGCCTTGCAGGCTTGCTTGCTCTGAGCCCACAGCCGCCCGTGTTGAAAACCTCACGTTTTTTTGGTCTGCTGCACATTCCCGGCTTCAAGCCGCTCGCCGCCGCCACGCTGATGCTGGGCGTCGCCATGTCGTTCACCGCTCCGTATTTGTCGCTATTCGGTGTCGAGCGCGCCGGTATGACGCCGTTCCGCCTTGGCGTGTTCATGACACTGATTGCGGCAAGCGGCGTGCTGGCGAGTACCTTCGCCGGCCGCTGGAGCGACGCGAGCGGCCGGCATCGGCCTTTGCTGCTGGCGGCATTGGTTCTCGCCGCCCTCGGTTACCTGTGTTTATGCGTGGTGCGCGACTACCGGCTGTTGCTCGTCGTCGGCATTGTCTTCATAGGCGCGGGCGGTTCGGCCATTTCAATGGTGTTCTCGTTCAGCCGCGCCGCGCTGCCCGTGCCTGACGCGGCCGAGCGCGTGTTCGCCAGTGCGACGCTACGAACGATTCTTTCGGCGGCGTGGGTGTTCGGGCCGTCGGTGGGCGCGCTGGTGCTGGCGGCAACGAGTTTCTACGGGCTCTTCCTGTTCGCCGCGGCCAGCTTCGCCGCGTGCGCCGCCATTGTCTGGCGCATGCGCGAGCCGCAGGGCCATCTCGGCGATCACACGGTGCAGGACACGGCCTCGGAGCCGTCTTCGTCGATCACGGTACCGCCGCTGACCGAGCCGGGCGAAGACGCGCACGAGGACTTGCCGGGCGTTGCATCGGCGAACGATATTGGCCGCGCGGTCGCGGCGCTGACGTTGCTCGGGCTCGCCGCGAACGCCACGATGATCGTGTTGCCGCTTTACATCGTGCATGGTCTGAGCGGCACGCATCTGGACGTGTCGGTGATGCTCGGCCTCGGCGCATTGACCGAAATTCCGATGATGCTCGCACTCGGCGCGAAGTCGTCGCGCTTGCACAAGCCGAACTGGCTGGCGGCATGCGCGGCGGTTCACGCTCTGTATTTCGTCGCGATGTCGCTCGCTGGAAACGTGCATGTGCTGATACCGATGCAGATTCTCAACGCGTTCGTGGTGGCCGTGACTTCTTGCCTCGGCATGACGTACGTGCAGGATCTGATGCCACATTCGCCGGGGCGTGCCACGGCGCTTTTCTTCAACGCGGCGCGGGTAGGCTCGATTCTGTCGGGCGTGTTGTCCGGTTTGCTGGTGCAGGCTTTCAGCTATCGAGGAACCTTCCTGTTTTGCGGCTTGCTGGCGCTTTGCGCGCTCGTGCTGTTTGCCGTACCCGGTTATCGCTATCCGCTGATGTGGCGAGCGGTGCGGCGTTTTGCTCGTATGCAATACGGCAAGCTTCAATCGGCGCGCTCGCTGCGCGGCGGCCGTGAGCGGTGATTTGCGGCGGCGCGCATCGCACGCGTAGCCGAAGCTTGCAACGAGCTGAACGCGAGGAACTTTACGCCGCACAAAACCTCTGCAATGAGGCGTATCGTTCTTGCGATGGACGCGGTTGCTATCGTTACCGCAACCGGATCAATCAACGCGGAATCGCCGGAACTTGCAGCAATCGCATCATGATCATCTAACTGAACCAGGCAGCGTCACGAAGCACTTTCGGGAGCGGTGAAATGCAGCTAGGCATGATTGGATTGGGACGTATGGGCGCCGACATGGTGCGGCGGCTGACCAAGGGCGGTCAACAATGCATCGCCTACGACGTGCAGCCCGCTGCCGTCGAGCGGCTCGGGCAGGAAGGCGTAATGGGCGCATCGTCGCTCGAAGATCTCGTGGCGAAACTCGAGAAGCCGCGTGCGGTGTGGCTGATGGTGCCCGCCGCCGTAGTCGACGGCACGCTCGACAAGCTCCTGCCGTTGCTGGAACCGGGCGACATCGTGATCGACGGCGGCAATTCCTATTACCACGACGACATCCGCCGGGGCGCCCAGCTGGCCGAGCGCAAACTGCACTATGTGGACGTCGGCACCAGTGGCGGCGTCGCCGGACGCGAGCGCGGCTACTGCCTGATGATCGGCGGCGAAGCGGAGGTCGTTCAACGGCTGGAGCCGATTTTCTCGACGCTTGCGCCAGGCGCAGCGGCCGCGCCTGCCACGCCGGGACGCACCGAGGGCAGCAGCACGGCCGAGCAGGGCTTTCTGCATTGCGGCCCGATAGGCGCGGGGCACTTCGTCAAGATGGTTCATAACGGCATTGAATACGGCTTGATGGCCGCCTACGCCGAGGGCCTCAATATTCTGCGTCACGCCGACGCCGGTAAGCACGCTCGCGACGCAGATGCCGAGACTTCGCCGCTGCGGCGTCCGGAGCTCTATCAGTACGATCTGAACCTGGCCGATATCGCCGAAGTGTGGCGGCGCGGCAGCGTGATCGGCTCGTGGCTGCTCGACTTGATCGCCGGTTCGCTGGTTGGCGACGCCGATCTGAAGAACTACGCAGGACGCGTATCCGATTCGGGCGAAGGACGCTGGACGATGGCGGCGGCCGTCGACGAGGGCGTGCCCGCGCCGGTGTTGAGCGCGGCGCTCTTCGGGCGTTTCAGTTCGCGCGGCGAAGCGGACTTTGCAAACCGCGTGTTGTCGGCCATGCGCCACGACTTCGGCGGTCACGCCGAAAAACCGCCTGCGCCGTCGGGCAGCCAGCAGGGCTGATCGTCCCGATCCTCCGGCTCACAGCACAGCCGATCTCATGGAGCCGCACATGCAAGCCACACAACCCACTGAAAGCGCGCCGCACGACGTCGTGTTCCTGTTCGACTGCGACAACACGTTGCTCGACAACGACCACGTGCTATCGGATTTGCGCGCCCACATGATGCGCGAGTTCGGCACTGAGAACAGTAGCCGCTATTGGGAGATTTTCGAGCAATTGCGCGGCGAGCTCGGCTACGCGGACTATCTTGGCGCGTTGCAGCGTTACCGCACCGAGCATCCAAGAGACACACGGCTCTTGCTGATGTCGTCGTTCCTGATCGATTATCCGTTCGCCAACCGGCTCTATCCAGGCGCGCTGGATGCCTTGCAGCACGTGGCGAAACGCGGGCCCACGGTGATTCTGTCGGATGGCGACGTTGTGTTCCAGCCGCGCAAGGTCGCACGTTCCGGCTTGTGGGAAGAGGTGGAGGGCCGCGTGCTGATCTACATCCACAAAGAGCTCATGCTCGATCAGGTGATGGAATGCTACCCGGCGCGCCACTACGTAATGGTCGACGACAAGTTGCGCATTCTTACGGCAATGAAGAAAGTCTGGGGCAGCAGATTGACCACGGTGTTCCCGCGCCAGGGGCATTACGCTTTTGACCCCAAGGAGATATCGAGCAATCCGCCCGCGGATGTGACTATCGAGCGGATCGGCGATCTCGCGCAACTCGATGTGGAATCGCTGCTGGCCGGGAAGACCTAAGCGTCGCGAATGCGCTGTCCGTTATCTGGGCAGCGATCGCGCGCGGCGCACCGCGGATATCGTGAAGCGCGGTTAATCGAGCATCACGAGTCTTGCGCTTTCAACCTCGCTTGCGCATCCGCGGCGCCCATTCTGCCGGCCGCATCGAGTGCGCTCGTTCCGCTGGCGTCGCGTGCATTGGGGTTTGCTCCGTGCGCGATCAGCATGTCCATGATCGCCGTGCGGTTGAACATCGCGGCCACCATCAGTGCAGTGCGCCCGTCGGGCGATGCACCTTCGACGTCGGCGCCGTGCGAGAGCAAGGTTTCGACCACAGCGTCGAAGCCCTTGAAAGCTGCGCCCGCAAGAGGCGTCTGCCCGTTATTGTTGCGCAGGTCGGGATCTGCGCCGCGTTCGAGCAGCGTGCGCACGGCATCGACATGTCCGTGATAGCTTGCGAGCATCAACAGACTGTCGCCTTTGTCATTGCGCAGATTCGGCGGCACGCCTTTTTCGATCACCGCTGCGAGCATCGCGGCGTCGCCGGCACGGGCAAGATCGAACACCTGCTGCGCGACTTCGAGCAACTGCGGGTCGATGGGTTGCGGGGAAGGAGGGGACGGGTCGGCTGGGTTAGTCAATTAAATCTCCTTGCAATAAAGCCGCGCGCCTCGGCGCATGAACATCGGCAGCATACACAGATTGTGCAGGCACCGCGCGTTGCTAAACGGCGCCGAAAAGTTTGACCAGCAAGCCGAACACGCCAACCAGAACGGCCACGCCCGCGCACAGCAGTAGAAGCGTGACAACAAGAACGAGCGGCGCTTTAAAACGGTTGGGTGTCGGCATGATCAATGTGTATGGTTAAGAACGAATAAGCGAACAGACGACACTGCAGTGTGACGGGAACAACGAGATGTGGTCGTCGCGGTCCACAGCTTAAGCGTTTCGCGCAATACCTGCAGCAAGGCTGGCGTAAGACTTGCAGCGCGATGCGCGGCGACGGCGAGTCTTGACCAGCATCAAGCTTTCGCAAAGAGTCCCGAACGATGATGCGTGCATCCGGTCACACCGCTGGCGACCGGCGCGCAACGGCAAACTATCCTCCATTAGCGCTCTACGCACCACGCGGCTGTCGTGTCAAATGCATGACGCTCATCCGCGAAGCTTCGCAACCTCCGTCAACCTGCCTGACAGTCCTTACGAGGAGTGACGCCATGGCTGAGACAACCTCCCGTCCCACCCCGCCGCAAACGCTAGACCCCGATACGCTGCGCAACATGGACCGCTACTGGCGCGCGTGCAACTATCTGTCCGCCGGCATGATCTATTTGCGCGACAACCCGTTGCTGCGCGAGCCGCTGAAGCCCGAGCACATCAAGAATCGTTTGCTCGGACACTGGGGATCAGACCCTGGGCAGAGCTTTCTGCTCGTGCATCTGAACCGGTTGATCAAGAAGCTCGACCTGAATGTGATCTTCATTTCGGGTCCGGGCCATGGCGCGCCTGCCACGCTCGCCAACTGTTATCTGGAAGGACACTATTCGGAGATCTATCCGGACCGCAGTGAAGACGAAGCCGGAATGCGGCGCTTTTTTCGTCAGTTTTCGTTTCCCGGCGGCATCGGCTCGCATTGCACGCCCGAAACGCCCGGGTCCATCCATGAAGGCGGCGAACTGGGCTACAGCCTGTCGCACGGTTACGGCGCTGCGTTCGACAACCCGGACCTGATCGTCGCGGTAATGGTCGGCGACGGCGAGGCCGAAACCGGTCCGCTCGCCACGTCGTGGCATTCGAACAAGTTCCTCAATCCGATTCGCGACGGCGCTGTGCTGCCGGTTCTGCATCTGAATGGCTACAAGATTGCGAACCCGACCGTGCTCGCGCGGATTCCACGCGAAGAACTCGAAGCGCTGCTTACCGGATACGGACACAAGCCGTATTTCGTCGAAGGCGACGATCCCGAGGTCATGCATCAGCAGATGGCGGCCACGCTCGAACAGTGCGTCGGCGAAATCCGCGCGATCCAGCAACATGCACGCGATAACAACGACCCGACGCGGCCGCGCTGGCCGATGATCGTGCTGCGCTCGCCGAAAGGCTGGACCGGTCCCAAGGAAGTCGACGGCCACAAGGTGGAAGGCTCATGGCGCGCGCATCAGGTGCCGATTGCCGATCCCGTGACGAACAGCAAAAGCCTCAAACTGGTAGAAGCCTGGCTGCGCAGTTATCAGCCGGAAGCGCTGTTCGACGCTTCCGGCCGCCTCGTTGAAGAATTGCGCGAACTCGCGCCGAAGGGCGCGCGCCGCATCAGCGCCAATCCGCATGCGAACGGCGGTGCGCTATGCAAGACGCTCGACATGCCCCCGTTTCGCGACTATGCGGTCGACGTGAGAAAGCCCGCGTCCGCATACACATCGCCGACTCAGGTGCTTGGCGAGTTTCTGCGCGATGTCATGCGCAACAACATGACGAACTTCCGCGTGTTCGGGCCGGATGAAACCGCAAGCAACAAGCTGACTGCCATCTACGAAGCATCGGGCAAGACGTGGCTCGCGGCGGGCGACCCCGGCGACGCGGACGGCGGCGCGCTGTCGGCGGACGGCCGCGTGATGGAGATGCTCAGCGAACACACGCTGGAAGGCTGGTTCGAAGGTTACGTGCTGACAGGGCGGCATGGGCTCTTCGCCACTTATGAAGCCTTCGTGCACGTGATCGATTCGATGTTCAACCAGCACGCGAAGTGGCTGGAAAAAGCGAAGCGCGAGTTGGCCTGGCGTCAGCCGGTGCCGTCGATCAACCTGCTGATCACGTCGCTCGTATGGCGCCAGGATCACAACGGTTTTACGCATCAGGACCCCGGTTTTCTCGACGTGGTGACGAACAAGAGCCCGGACGTGGTGCGAATCTACCTGCCGCCCGACGCGAACTGCCTGCTGAGCGTGGCCGATCACTGCCTGCGTTCGCGCGACTACGTGAACGTGATCGTCGCCGACAAGCAGCCGCACCTGCAGTATCTCGACATGGATGCAGCCGTTACGCATTGCACGAAGGGCATCGGCATCTGGGACTGGGCGTCGACCGATCAGGGTGCCGAGCCGGATGTGGTGATCGGCTGCGCGGGCGACATCGCAACGATGGAAGCGCTCGCCGCCGTCGAGATTCTCAAGGAGCGTTTCCCGGATCTGAAAATCCGTTTCGTCAACGTGGTCGATCTGTTCCGGCTGATGCCCGAGCATGCGCATCCGCATGGGCTGACGAACCGCGACTTCGATTCGCTGTTCACGACGAGCAAGCCGGTGATCTTCAATTTCCATTCGTATGCGTCGCTGGTTCACAAGCTGACCTACAACCGGACGAACCACGAGAACCTGCATGTGCACGGTTATCACGAGAAGGGCAACATCAACACGCCGCTCGAACTCGCGATCATCAATCAGGTGGACCGTTTTTCGTTGGCTATCGACGTGATCGACCGCGTGCCGAAGCTGCGCGGTGTCGGCGACCATGCGAAGGAATGGCTGCGCGGCCAGATTATCGAGCATCTGAATTACGCGCATGCCGAGGGCATCGACAAGGAAGAAATCCGCAACTGGACGTGGAAAAGCTGAGCGAGGCCCGTTATGACCACTCAGGACGGCGCTTCGCCGCATACCATTCTCGTGCTGAACAGCGGATCGTCGTCGCTGAAGTTCGGGTTGTTCGAACATTCCGGCGACGACGAATCGCTGCTGCTCGAAGGCAGCGCACAAGGCATCGGCCGCCGCGACGGCCGCTTGCGGATCGCGGCTCCCGACGGGCGCGTGCTGGTGGAGGAGGAGCATGTGCTGGAGTCGCAAACCGACGCATTGCAAAAGCTTTCCACCGTGCTCGCCCAGCAACATCATGAGCAACCGACGGCGGTGGGCCACCGTGTGGTGCACGGCGGCCCGCACTTACGCTCGCATCAGCGGCTGACGCCGGAGGTCCGCCGCCGCTTGCAGGATGCAGTGCATTTCGCGCCGCTGCATATTCCGCCCGCGCTCGATCTGATCGATGAAGCGCAGAAGATTTTCGGCGGCGCGCAGCACTTCGCCTGCTTCGACACCGCTTTTCATGCGACGCTGCCTCCGCGTGCCGCGCAACTCGCGTTACCGCGGCGCTATTCGGAAGCTGGCGTGATTCGCTACGGATTTCACGGGCTGTCGTATGAATCGCTCGTCGCCCAGCTTGGCGCCGCGTTGCCGGCGCGGGTGGTGTGTGCGCATCTCGGGAACGGTTCGAGCGTGTGCGCATTGCGCGACGGCCGCTCGGTCGATACGTCGATGGGCATGACGCCCACCGGCGGCGTGCCAATGGGAACGCGTTGCGGCGACCTCGACCCGGGCGTGCTGTTATATCTGATGCGGGTGGAGAAGCTAGACGCAAACGGGCTGGAAACGCTGCTGAACCGGCACAGCGGCCTCGCCGGTTACGCCGATGGCGAGAGCGACATGCAGGCGCTCGAACAACGCGCGGCGGCGGGCGACCCGCATGCGTCACTGGCGCTCGACGCGTTCGCGACCGCGGTGCGCAAAACCATTGGCGGATATGCGGCTTTGCTGGGCGGCATCGATATGCTGGTGTTCACCGGCGGCATCGGCGAACACAGCGTGCAGATGCGCAAACGGATCTGCGAAGGGCTGTCGTTTCTCGGTCTTGACGAAGGCGACGTCTCGGGCAAGGTGAGGGTGCTTCATACCGAAGAAGAGAAGCAGATTGCGAGGCATTGCCGCGCGTTGCTGCGTGCCGATCGAGGTTGAGCGGGTTGGATCTTGATCTGCTCACGAATGCTTCACGACCAGTCGATCGCATACTCCTGCGACGCCGAACAGGCGTGTCACGTCTTCGAGCGCCGCGATTCGCTGGGCGTCGTGTTCGAGTTCGCCGTTGAGCACGATGCGCCCGTTGCTGACTTCCACCGTGATCGTACGTTCAGGAACCGCGGCGTCCCATGCGAGCCGCCGCGTCGCCTCTTCGCCAATCTGCTCGTCGCTCAGACGAGCGCCGTCCGCGCCGTCGGGGACGGCGCTGTCCGGATTGAGAAAGCCCGAATGAGCCATGGTTTTCAAGGTCAAGACGCGGATAGCGCAACACTAGCAGATGCCGCGTCTTCGTGGCGGCAGGCTATTCAATCGCGCGCGCCACCGCCTGTGCCGTTGCGGCCGACAGCGTCCAGCCGAGGTGGCCGTGCCCCGTGTTGTAGAACACGCCGCGCCGTTTTCCGCGTCCGACCTTGGGCAACATGCTCGGCAGCATCGGCCGCAAGCCAGCCCACGGAATCACACGCGCGGTCGATACCTCGGGGAAATGCCGCCGCGTCCAGTCTACTAGCGGAGCAATCCGGGCGGAGCGGATATCGCGATTGAAGCCGTTGATCTCCGCCGTGCCCGCGACGCGAAAACGGTCGGCGCCGAGCCGGCTCGTCACGATCTTCGCGCTGTCGTCGAGCAGGCTGACCCACGGTGCACGCTGCCTGCTCGTTGCATCGTCGAGACACACGGTGATCGAATAGCCTTTGACCGGATACACGTTCACGTGATCGCCGAGCATCGCAGCAAAATCACGGCTTTTCACGCCCGCGCACACGACGATCCGCTCGAACCCGAAGCGCTGCGTCTCGCCTTCGAGGTGAGCAGTGAGCGAGAAGCGACCTTCGGCGGGTTGCTCGATCGACATGATTTCCGCATCGTAATGAAACTGCACGCCGTGGCGCACGCATGCATCGGCGAGACCGCGCGTGAATTTGTGGATGTCGCCTGTCGAATCGGACGGCGTGAAAAAGCCGCCGTAAAAATCGCCGTGCAGCGTGGGCTCGATGCGCTGCACTTCGCTCGCCGTCACCGCGCTGCGTTCGAGTCCGCCTTCGCGCAGCAGGTCATTCACCTTGGCCGCCGCGTCGAACTCCTTGCGCGTCTTGTAGACGTGCAGAATGCCGCGCCGTTCGAGATCGAAGTCGATGCCTTCCTGTTCGGCGATCGAAAACAGATGCTCGCGCGCGGCGATGGCAAGCCGCACCGTTTCGACGGTGTTCGCGCGGTAGTGGGGAATCTGCCGCAGGAACTCGCCCATCCACGAATACTTGTGCCACGTGGGCACGGGATTGAGCAGCAGCGGGGCGTCGCGCGTGAACATCCAGCGCAGGCCTTTCAGAACAGTGGCCATGCTGTTCCACACTTCTGCATTGCTGGCGGACAGCTGGCCTCCGTTGGCGAATGAGGTTTCCATCGCTGCATAGCGGTGACGTTCGAACACGGTGACGTGGTGGCCGCGTTGGGCGAGGGCGTGCGCGGTCGTGACGCCGGTAATGCCGGCGCCGATAATGGCGATTCGTGACATGACATGGTCCAGAGTAGTTGAGCATCACCGGGTTCGATTTCGTACGAAACCGGTGCCGATGCCCCATCTGTCCATGTACCTGAGAGTTTCTTCCCGCGCTGCGCGAAAGCGCTGTATGTGCGCGGGAATCCCCTTCGGTGGGCGCGCGCGGCGCCGCTCTCCAGATGTTCCTGCTGCGCGGTCCTTTTGCCTGAGAGTTTCCGGGGCGGTTGCTCCGTCGGCGTCGCCCTGGCTTCAGACGATCTCTCCCGCGCTGCTTTGCAGAACGCCACGACGATACCGGGCAAAATTTCTCCCGGCAAGTGTTTTCTGGCGCGCTAACCGTGCTGCGTGATGCGCAACATCGACGTGTCGTAGCCAAGCGCACGCACTCGCTCGATCAACATGTCTTTCACACTGGCGGCCGGTTTCGCTTCACGCGTCAGAATCCACAGGTAGCGTCCGCTCGGTTCGCCGACGATCGACCAGCTGTAGTCGTCGGCGTGATCCAGCACCCAGTAATTGCCGACGAAGAACGGGCCGAAGAACGACACCTTCAGCTTCGCGTTGTTCGATCCGGCTATCACCTTGGCGCGCCCCTTCGAGGCGTCGAGCGGGCCTTCAACGCCACCCTTGCGGCAACTGTTGGTCACGTCGATCAGGCCGTCTTCACGCGCGGCGTAGTCGGCGGTCACCGCCTCGCAGCCTTTTTCGAAGCGGTTTTCGTAGCGCGCCAGTTCGTACCAGCGGCCCAGATAGCGCCCGAGGTCGACCGGCTTGGCGGGCTCTGGCACACGCGCATTGCCGCTCTTGCCGCCTGGGTTTAGCGCACAGGCGCCGAGCAGGCACACAGCGCCCACCGTGAGGGAGATGGCGCTCACGCGCAGGACCGACTGTGAACGCATTGGCATTAAACACTCCGTGTCGAGAAAGACGATGAGAAAGCAGACCTCGTGCCCAGCGCACGCTTACGCGCCGCAGTCCGTCGCGGCGATTCATACGTCGTCAAGGCTCGGGCCGTTTATCATAGTGCCCACCAGGAGAAAAGTGCCGCCTCGCAGAGCGATGGTAAGGCGTGTTATCCACGACCACACCGGCACATGCCGCTACATCAAATGAACTCGACTCCCGACGCTCCGTCCCGTCCTGCCATCCGCGCATTGACCTTGCTCGAGGGGCGCGTGCTTGGCGTGCTCGTCGAAAAGCAGCACACGGTGCCCGACAGTTATCCGCTCTCGCTCAATGCGCTGACATTGGGCTGCAATCAGAAGACCGGCCGCTCGCCTGTCATGAACGCGACCGAGGCAGAAGTACTAACGGCGCTCGACGGTCTGAAACGGCTAAGCCTCGTGATGGAAGGCAGTAGCAGCCGTGTGCCGCGCTTCGAGCACAACATGAATCGCGTGCTCGGTCTGGCGAGCCAGTCCGCCGCGTTGCTGACCACATTGTTGCTTCGCGGCCCGCAGACGGCGGCGGAGTTGCGTCTGAACAGCGCGCGCTTGCATGGCTTTGCCGATATCTCGTCGGTCGAGGCGTTTCTCGACGAACTCGCCGCGAACGATCCGCCGCGTGTCGTCAAACTGCCTCGCACGCCGGGCGAGCGCGAAAACAGATGGATGCATCTGCTATGCGGCGAAGTAAACCTGAGCGAGTTCGCGCAGTCGGGCGGCGGCGAGGACGAAACCGTGCCGCTGTCCACGTTCGAAGCGGTGAAGGCCGAGCAGAAACGGCTTGCCGATCAGGTCAACCGTCTTCAGGGAGTGGTACGACGCATGGCAGCCGAACTAGGCATCGACGCGAACGATCTCGACGCCTGACGCCGGCCGCTCAGGTTTCGGTGCCGCGCCGCGGATCTGCGGATAACGCTCGCTGAGTACGGTAGAAGTTGCGCGGCGGCACATTGGGCGAGTCTTGCGCAAGACGGTCGAGCTCGTCGCGAATCGCGGTCAGATAGTGGCCGTCGCGCGCGTCGACGTCGCCCGCAAAAACCGATTCGAGCCGCCGCCGCACCGCGCCATAACGCGCACCTGCGGCGCGATGTTTTTCTGCGCGCTCCGCATAACGCATATACGTCTGCAACGCCGACGACACCGCGGCGATCACGCTCACGAGGCCGACCAGAATCCTGATCTCCAGTGAGACCGCGTTCGTGTTCAGCGATGCAAACACCGCCGTGCCCACGAACGCGGCCAGCACGGTAACGAGCCAGCCCAGCTTACGGTCGCGTGCGGACAACAGATCGGCCATGTCGTAGTGGCTCATTTGCGATTCGCGCGCTCGCCGGATCCATTTCAGCAACAGTTGCTGTTCATCGACTGGCGGCTCATAGGCTGGCAGATTCTTCATGGGGCTCGTCAGGGCAGTTGCGTGCCGCGCGCCGCGCGCATGCACTGACGCTACTGTGCCACATGAAAGCGCGGCCTGGCGCGCTGCCGGTCATGCGGCCACGGCTGTCGGCCGGGCAACGGCGAAGCGCTCGTTGTGCGCGTTGCCATTCAGGTAGAAGTCGCCGATGGCGGCCTCGCGAATGATCGCCGGGTTGTGCGACGCGAGCACTCGCGCATTGCGCCAGTAGCGGTCGAAGCGCCGCGTTTCACTGGTCGCGGATGCGCCGCCTACTTCGAACAGCAGCGTGGCGGCCTGCAAGGTCTGCTCGATCGCGATCTGCTGCGCCTGAAAGGTCTGAATGTCGAGGCGAATGTAGGTGTCTTCGGTGGTGCGTCCTTCCTGTCGCGCGACCAATACTTCGTCGATGGCCCGCGCGAGCGACGCACTAACGCTTTGCGTCGAATAGGCGAGACTCGCAAGCCGGCCGACCACGCGATGCACGAGTGGATTGTCGCGCGGACTCGATTCGCCTGGGATACCGAAGGTTCTCGTCTTAGCCTGCGTAAAGGCCACTGCATCGCGCAGCGCGGCACGGCTGATGCCAGCCAGATTCGCGACGTGCAGGGCCTGGTAGTACGAGGTGAGCACACTGTTGCGGCGCGGCGCCGACGCGTCGTAGCGCCGGTACACGTTTTCTCGCGTGACAGGTACATGATTGAAGCGTGCGGTGCCGCTGCCCGTCAGACGCTGGCCAAAGCCGTCCCAGTCGTCGATACGCTCGAGGCCCGGCGTGTCGGCGGCGACCAGCACGCGCACGTCGCTTTGTCCGTCGTACGCGGTCACGTCCACCCAATCCGCGTACAGCGTGCCCGTGGTGTAGTACTTCTCTCCGTCCAGATGCCACGCGCCGGCGGATTGCGTCAACCGCACACTGTTGTTCGTGCCGGCCGTGCGCTCGGCCACTGCGCCGCCGATTATCTGCCCTTGCGCGACGCGGGTGAGCCAGCGGTCGCGTAACGCGTCGTCGCCATATTCCAGCAGCGATTCGATGAAGCCGCCGTGCACGCGCAAAATCTGCGGCAGGTTCGAGTCGGCTTCGCCAAGGCGTGTGACGAGCGCGAGAAATTCGCTCAGCGACACGCCTTCGCCGCCATATTGTTTCGGCACGCGCAGCTTCGTATAGCCGGCTTCACGCAGCCACTGCACGGGTTCGTAGGCTAGCTCGCGATGGCGTTCGCGATGCACCGCGCCTTGCGCGATGCGTGCGAAGACAGGCGCGAAACGGCGGGTCAGCGCGTTGTCGTCGAAAAGCTGGGCGGCGTCGGCAATGCCGGCCGCAGAGACCGGCTCGGCATGCGATGTGGGCGCGGACATGGATTCTCCGTAGTGAGGCGCGCAATGCGCAATGCGTCAACGGTACGGCATGACACGCGCTGCGAGCAACGAAGCATTTGGCCGATTCTTAGCAGCGGGAGAGAAATGGCTCGGTCGCATTCCTGCTGCATGGCCCGTATGGTCCGTACTTGTCCTGATGGTCCGTACTCGTCCTGATGGTCCGCGTAGTCCCCATGCTCGGGGCGCACTCACGACCCGCGCAGCGTGCGGCCCCGCACACACGCTGCGAGGCGTGCGGTGCATGCTCGCAATACCAGCCATAACCGCCATAACCGCCATAACCGCCATACCTGCTTGAGCCCGGGCGGCCGCTTGCGCCCGCTCCGTACAGCGCTCAGCAACACGGGTGCAAAAGCGCCAACCGTATCGGGCACTCTGTGAGACCGCATGAACGAGACCACGCATCGTACGCGGCGCTACGACATCATCACCGACGAAGCGCAATTCCGCGCGCTGCAGCCAGAATGGGACGCGCTGTGGACGCGTGCGCAAGGCTACTACTATCAATCGTTCAGTTACTGCTGGCTCGCATGGCAGCATGTGTCGAAGCCGCACGGACGCATGCTCAAATGCATCGTCTGCCGCGAAGACGGGCAACTCGTCATGATCTGGCCGCTCGAAACAGTCAAGCGTGCGTTATGGACGTACCTCGTGCCGCTCGGACCCGAAGGCGGCGACTACACGAGCGTGCTGGTTACGGACGACGCATCGGCCCCGGCGTTGATCGAAGGCGCATGGAACATGGCGCGCCGCCGCTGTGGCGCGGACTTCATTCATATGCCGTATGTTCGCGAGACGCTCGATCTTCACAAGGTGGTGTCGCGCGAACGCCGGGTGCTGTTCTGCGAGCCTCACCAGGCGTCGGCTGCGCGATTGCGCGCGCAGGGCACGTGGGACGAGTATTGCCGGTCGCTTGGCACGCTATTCGGCAAACGGCCGGGCGGCTTCGTCAAGCGTTTGTCGAAAGAAGGCACGGTGGCGGTGCGCGTCGTCGATCCGGCCGACGAGGGCGAGACCGCGTCGATCATCGAATGGATGTTCAACTGCAAGCGCAGCTGGAGCGACCGCGTCGGCAAACGCAGCGTGTGGCTCGACTCACCGGAGTTCGAGCGCTTTCTAGGCAAGCTGATTTATTCGCCCGACGTGCCTTCGATGGCGCGCCTGATCGTCGTCACGCTTAACGAGGCACCGGTGGCGGGCATCATCGTGAGTCTCGGCAATCCTTGGGCAAGCGCGATTTTTGCCGGCTACGATCCCTACTATGGCAAATGCTGTCCCGGTCTGATCGCGGTCGAAGAATGCGTGAAGTGGGCGTTCAACAACGGCTTCGATCTCGATTTCGGCGTCGGCGCGGAGCGCTTCAAGGCCTATTGGGCGCGCGGCGAAGCGTCGACGGCATGGACCATGCAGATCGTCAACTCGCACTGGGGATGGCTGGCGATTCGAGCGCGCCGGTTCGCCCGCGCACTCGCGGCCCGCGCGAGCGGGCCGGCTCAAAACGCTACGACCGATCCCGATTCCGCGCTCGCGTCGCGCCGGTGATCACGGCGATACCGAAAAGAATCACGGCCACGATCGCGATCACGTGCTGCGCGACATGCAGCGCCGTCAATCCCCACGCGACGCCACCAATGAAAATGATCCATCCGGCGAGGTAGATAAGCAGAGTCATCGTTTCTCCTTGTAATTTTCGGCCGATGGCGCCGGTCGTCTGCGTTGCAGAATTTACCGTGCGCGCCGATGAGCCGCTGGCATCGCCCTGACACGGCGGGCGGGTGCGCAGAAACGCTACCGCCGCCATGCGATCAGCGGGACTAACTCCAAGCACATTGCGCGCCTGCCCTCGGCGCAGTGCTCCCGCAGTGCTCCACCACGACCGGAATGCGGTTTGCTTCGCCACCGTGTCAGCAGCATACAAGCGCGATGCATTGAACCATGGTCACGACCAAGCGAACAACCCGACGCACGCCGGCAGCCGAGGACGAAACATCGGCGCAGCCCGAAGTCGACCCGGACCAGCAGCCGGCGACGCTCGACGACTGCCGCCGCTGTCCGCTTTGGGCCAACGCCACGCAAGGCGTGCCCGGCGCCGGCCCGCGCCGCGCGCCGATCATGATGGTCGGCGAACAGCCCGGCGATAAGGAAGATCTGCAAGGCTTGCCCTTCGTCGGACCCGCCGGAGCATTACTCGACGACGCGCTCGTTGAGGCCGGCGTTGGCAGGAAAGAAGTCTATGTCACCAATGCGGTCAAGCATTTCAAGTGGACGCCTCGCGGCAAGCGCCGCATGCACAAAACGCCGGCGCAACGCGAAGTGGACGCATGCCGTTACTGGCTCGATCGGGAACTGGAGAGCGTGGGCGCTCACGTGATTGTCGCGTTGGGCGCGACCGCGTTGAGGGCCGTGCTCGAAGATCCCAAATCGCGCTTGCAGGATGCGATCGGCAAAGTGATCGAACATGGCGGCCGTTTGGTGATCGCAACGTATCACCCGTCGTTTGCACTGCGTGCGCCCGATCCCGAGACGCGACACCGCGCCTATGCGGCGATTGTCGCCGCGCTACAGGACGCGAGGAAACTCTCGCAACGGCACAGGTAAACGCGCGCCGGCAGGGTCTGGCCGCGCCATGTCGTCCTGACGCCGCCGCCCGTCACGCGGCCTTCATTCCGTCGCCCCGGTGTGCGTGCAGGCCCAGGCGCTCCATCAACCGTTGCGCGTCGAAGGGCGCATTCGTCTTCGCGTCGTTATCGAAGTAGCAATACACGTCGCGCGTTGCCGCGCGTGGCGGCTGCAGATCCGGTGCGGCGAGGCGGGCATCGGCGGGCTGAGTGCCGCGGCTCCACGACTCGATTCTTCGCGTCCACCGTTCAAGCGATGCATCCGAGTATTCGCCCGAGTATTTGGTTTCGGTGCCATGCAGCCGGATATAGACGAAACCCGCGCTCAGGTCTTCGAACTGCGGCCATGCTTCGGTCGAATCCGACACGACGAGCGCGACCTTATGACGGCGAAGCAGCTTGATGAACGCAGGGTCGACGAAGCTCTCATGACGCACTTCCACCGCATGACGCAGTTTGCGCTTGCGGTCGATTTCCAGGTACGGCGTCTTGACACGCTGATCGTGCTGTTGCGCGAGCGACAGCGCCGCTTCCGTGTCGCGAGGCAGCAGCGTCAGGAAACGCTCCATGTGCTGCGGGTCGAAACGCAACGAGGGCGGAAATTGCCACAGTATCGGGCCGAGCTTGTCTTTCAGCGCGAGCAGTCCTTGCGCGAAAAAATTCGCGCACGCGACGGTTGCCGTTTCGTCGCGAAACCGCAAAAGATGAGTCAGATAACGCGCGCCTTTCACGCTGAAAACAAAACCCGGCGGGGTTTCGTCGTACCAGTGCTGCCAACTGTCGAGCGATTGCAGGCTGTAGTGCGTGCCATTGATCTCGATCGTCTGCATCAGTCCTGACGCGTACCGCAATTCGGTGGCCTGTTTCAGCCCTTCGGGATAGAAGGTGCCGCGCCATCCTTTATAGCGCCAGCCGGAAATGCCTATGAGAACCTCGCCTGTGGTGCTTTTCACGTCAATACTCGAAGGGTCTTGGGTCTGGACTTGAGTCTGCCGAATACGGGCGAGCAACGGCCGTGCCATCGCGCGGCACATGCGTTGCTGCATAGACAGTTGCTGCATAGATATACTGAGCAGCACATTTGGCGATACCGTGTAGCTCGAACAAGGCTGGCAAACCCACTCGGAGGCACGCATGGATGGCACCGGTTCCCGCAGCACGGACATCGAGACGCAAAGCGACGGCACCCTGCGTGTGACGCATCGCGGCGTGCAGATCGTCGTCAGTGCGAAGCAGAACGATCGCGGCGCATGGGTCGCGCAAATCGGCGCGTCCGTCGACGGAAAGCCGTTTGCATTACCCGATGTCGAACCGGTCACACCAGAATGGACGACACAAGCCGAGGCACTGCGCGACGGGGTCGAGCGCGGCTGCTACCTCGTCGATCGAAGCAGCGCCGGTCGCGGCCTTGAAGACTCCGCGCACGGATCGGGAGAAAGCTGATGAACCGCCTTGCCAACCTCGTATGCCGCGCGACGGTGTCGGGCACCGCGGCGGGCAGCGCCGCCGCCGTCACGGCAGCCGCACGCGCCACCAACGACGGCAGCACGCCGTACGCGCCGCTGAACGCGGTCACTCATTGCTTGTGGCCGCGCCGCGCGTTCACTGAAACCGGCTTGAGTGCGAGGTTCACACTTACGGGTCTGACGATTCATCAGGCGTCGGCTATCTTCTGGGGCGTGCTGTTCGAAGGACTGCTCGACCGCTGGCAATGCCATGTCAATCGCAAACCTCGCGTCGTGGAAGTCGCCGCTACTGCTGCGACGACGGCGGCCATTGCCTATGCCGTCGACTACCACGCGGTGCCGAGCCGGCTCACGCCCGGATTCGAGGCGCATCTGTCGAAACGCTCGATGTTTTACGTGTACGCCGCGCTCGCTGCGGGCTTTGCAGCCGCCGCGCTGTGCCGCGGAAGTCGCGACGAATGAATTGATATTCGCTGCACAGCACGACGGGCACACGCTCACGGTCACGCGGCTTGCGCCTTGCGTGCATCGGTCGCGCGTTCGACGAGAATCACGAAAGGCTCACCCTCGTGTATTTCAAAGCGCCGGATTTGCGCGACCTGCTCGGCGGAAAGTACTTTGCCTTTTGTCATCAGCAGCGTGCCGCGCGACGTGCGCAAATCGTCGGCGAGTTTCATCCCTTCTTTCAGATTCGAGGCATCCACGCGGTCGGGCACGCCTTCGGGCGTCAATTCGGCATGTTGCATCAGCAACTCGATGTACTTCTCCGCAATCGCGGGGTCGTAGCGAATACCCGTCTGCGCTCGCACTGTGGAAATGATCTGCGCGTCACTCATCTTTTGCGGCGCGATGACGCCGATGCGCAAGTCTTCGGCGTCGCGCGCCAAAGCAAGCACGCGCGCGCCCAACGGAATCAATCCGCCAACGAGGCCATCGGGCGTACCGCGTCCATCGTAACGCTCGTACTGGTGGCGGATCATGGCTTGCACCGCGCTCAATTGCGAAACAGGCGTGAGCGCCATCTGGCCATGCAGCGGATGAAGCTGGTACAGCTTCGCTTCCTGCGGTTGCAGCTTCGCGATCGGCGTTTTCAGCAAAGCGTCGGGCAGAAATAGCTTGCCGATGCCGTGCAGCAATCCCGCCATGAGCAGTTCGTTGCATGCGTAGTCGCTCAGGCCGAGTGCGGCGCCGATCTGCCTCGCGGTCTCCCCGATTCGTGCCGAATGGCCGGGCAGGCCGCAGCGCATTTCGACCATGTTCGCGCAGACCTTCACCATCGTCAGGAAGTTGCTTTTCAGGTCGTGCTCGGCACCTTCGAGAAACATCACGGTCTGGCGGATCTCTTCAGTGCGCGCGTGAACCTCGCGTTCGAGTTCCATGTTGAACGACGACAGCTTGTCGTTCTGCTCCTGCAACAGCAGCGTTAACCGCTCGGCCTTGCGTTGCAAAGCGAGTTGTTCCAGCGCGCGCTGAACCGTGAGCAGCAGGTCCTGATCGTCCCAGGGCTTGTGCAGATAGTGATAGACATGACCTTCGTTGACAGCGCGCACGACCGCCTCGACTTCTGAATAGCCGGTAAGCAGGATGCGGATCGTATCTGGCGCAACGGCTCGCGAGCGCGAGAGGAATTCGGCGCCGTCCATGTTCGGCATGCGCATGTCGGAGATGATCACGTCGACCTGCGCGGATTCGAGCAGGGTAAGCGCTTCCGCGCCGCTGCTGGCGCTGAGCACCTCGTATTTGAGCGGCCGCAGCAAGCGTTTGAGTGACGAAATCACGCCGGGCTCGTCGTCCACCAGCAACAGCGTGGGCACGGGCGAGGTATCGGCCTTGAGAGCTTGAATGCAAGGGTCGGCGGGGATCGTCGAATTGCCGGTTGCCTGTAGGTCAGACATGGTCATCCTCATCGATTATTTTCGCGTCGCAGCGCGCGTTGCATCATTAGCCCGAACTACAGCGCTTCGAGAAAGTGGTCGAGCGCTTCCATCATGCCGCGAATGGCCGCATCCGGCAGCAGCAGCACCATGCGCGCACCGAAGCCGCCTTCCTCCATCGTGAAGTGAATCTCCAGCAACAGCGCCATCTGCCACCGCCCGCCGGGCACCAGGCCACCTTGCTTGTTCGCGGAAGGCGGCAACAACGTGGGTTGCGAGAAGCAGATATGCCACCCCAACTGCTCGAAGACGCTTCGCACACATGCGCCGACCAGCAGGTTGGTGATGTCGCACAGCACTTCAACCTGGGTGTCGGGATCGCCGGCGTCATGTCCCATCAGTTGCCGCAGTTCGCGCTGACCGTCTTTGCCGACGAGCACGATTGCTTCGCCGGATATGTCGGACTGGAACGCCTGGCGCACGGGCGGCAATTCGCCGTCGCCCTGCGGACTCAACAGGACGCGCAACTGGTCGACGCCGACGAGCCGGATATCAGGCACCGCAAGCGTAACGAACGCGCCGAGCAGTTGTGCCAGCGCAGCGGCGGCCTTGCCCATGCCGACGTTGCAGATTTCCTGCAACGCGTCGCGCTGGTCTTCGTTCAGAGTCTGTTCATTCATGGAGACCGTACTCCGCGAGAATCGGCCGGATCGCCTCGGGCGATACCGGCTTGGCAACAAAGCCGATCGCGCCGAGCGCCTTTGCGCGCTCGACAGCGCCGGACTGCACGTCCGCCGACACGACGATCACGAATGTGTCGAGTCCCTCGTGCTGGATCGCTTCGAGCACCTGGAAGCCGTTCATTACCGGCATGGTCAGATCGAGAAACATCACCGCGGCCTTGCCCGCGCGATAAAGGTCCAGTGCGGCCGCTCCATCGGATGCCTGAGTAATTTCGATGTCCCAGCCCTCGGGCAGCGAGCGGATCAATAGCTTGCGGGCGAGCGTCGAATCGTCGACTACGAGGACGGGCAATGGCATGGAATCACCTCACGTGGCTGCCGGTAACTGCGCTGTCGGCGCGATTTGCTTCACCGGACCGGCTTGCGCAAGCACATCGGGACTGGCGGCTTCTTCGCGCAAGGCACCTTCGACCGGCAGCGTCACGCGAAACGTCGTGCCCCGGCCTACGGTGCTGGCCACCGAAATCGTGCCGCGATGCGCGTTGACGATTCCGTAAGTCACCGATAAACCGAGGCCGGTCCCCTGACCAACGGGCTTCGTCGTAAAGAACGGGTCGAAGATTCGTTTCAGGTGTTCAGGCGGAATCCCGCATCCCGCGTCGGCGACTTCGAACCACACGCGTGACGCATCCGCTGGATCGACGCCGGTGCGTACCGTGATCGTGCCGAGCGGCGCGCCGTGCTGCTCGTGATTGCTGCCGTAGGCCTGCGCGGCGTTCACCACGAGATTGAGCACCACCTGGCTGATCTGCGAGGGGATGCAGTGCACGAGCGGAATCTGCGCATAGTCGCGGACGAGATGCGCGCAGTACTTCACTTCGTTATGGACGATGTTGAGCGTCGATTCGATGCAGCGGTGGATGTCGGCGCGTTCCCACACGTGCGTGCTGTCGATGCGGGAGAAGTCGCGCAGATCGACCACGATAGTGCGCACGCGTGCGAGTCCTTCTCTCGACTCCTGTACGAGCGTCGGCGCATCGCCGAGCAAATAGTCGAGGTCCGCCTGTTCCGCGAGTGCGCGCATATCGCTCTTCAGTGCGGGCGCGGTCTCGCTTACCATGCGCTCGATATCCGCTGCATAGCGGATCAGCGTCTTCACATAACCGTCGAGCGTGTTCAGATTCGACAGCACGAAGCCGACCGGATTGTTGATCTCATGCGCGACGCCCGCCGCGAGTTGACCAATCGCGGCGAGTTTTTCCGATTGCAGCAATTGCTGGTGCGCGTGCTCCAGTTCCTCGTTGAGCGAGGTGAGCTGTTCGTTGCGCTCGGTCAATTCGGCGAGTGCGCTGGTGACCGCCTTCTCGCGATCCTGAAGCTCGCCGTACGCGATGCAGACATCGGTCGTATCGACAATCGCGACGCCGACCGCGACCACTTCGCCGTGCTCATCCTCGATTGGAATGAAGCTGCAGTTCTGGCGCATTGCGTCGATCGTGCCGGTGATCGGACGCGAGTGCTCGAAGCGGAACAGATACGGCCTATGCTCCCACGACGAGTAAGCGGGCGTGCCTAATACGAACACGCCCTCGATCTTTCTTTGAAGCCACTGCCGCGGCAATTCCGGGAAAGTGTCAAGCAGGTTTTCGCCGACCACGGACTGCGCTGAACGTCCGCTGTGCGATTGCATGAAGCGATTCCATGTGAGGATACGCAACTCGCGGTCGACCGAGAAAACACCGCTATTGATCCGCTCGACAATGGCTTCCGACAGATTCGTTTTCACCGAGAAGGCCCGTGAATGACAACGCCGGCAACGTGTGATCGCAAGCCCGTCAAGCGCTCATGCTCTGAAGACCGGCGTCGCTGCCATGAGTGAATTAACGGAGCGTACGGCGCCGGGACTAAGCGGTATTTACCCTGAGTCAAAGCGCATGGCGGGCGGTGCAGGGCATTAGAGCGGAGATGGATGAAGCCTTAACGACGCTTCGGCCTGCAGCGAAAGAGGGTACGCGCGGGCGAGTCAACGTGAAGGAGTCAACGTGAGGCTCAGATAGCGGCAATGATCGCCTCCGAACCGGCCAGACGATAGCCGCTTTCAGGGAGTGCCTGCCCCTCGCGGCCCGCGAGCGTCGATAACAGCACCACACCTGAACGCGGCTGCATTACCGCATCCGCTGCACCCATATTCAGCGCGATAAATAACCGCTGACCGCGATAGTGACGCTCAAAAGTGAGCACATCGCCCGTGGCGGCGACGTTCTCAATCGCGCCCCGCACGAGCGCCGCATTGCTGCGCCGCAACTCGAGTAGCCTGCGATAGAGCGACAGCATGCTCGATGGGTCGCCGTCCTGCGCGCGCACGCTGGTGTCCGTCGAGATCGGTAACCATGACCTGCCGTTTGTAAAACCGGCACCCGGCAGCGCGGCATCCCATTGCATCGGCGTGCGCTCCGGATCGCGTCCCTGGCCAATACCGGGTTGCCGGATCTCGGCCGGGTCCTGCACCTGATCGGGCGGAATCTCGCCGTCTGTCATGCCAATTTCATCGCCGTAGTAGAGCGTCGGCGTGCCGCGCAGCGTCAGCAGCAGCACAGCCGCCACGCGTGCCTGTGCCGCTCCTACGCGCGACGCCACGCGCGGATTGTCATGGTTGCCCAGCACCCAGTTGGGCCAGGCATGTTCGGGCAATGCGCTGTCGTAATCGCGGATCATGCGTGCGATTTCGCCCGCATTCCACGCCGCATTCAGCAACTGGAAGTTGAACGGCATGTCCGCGCCATCGCCGTTTGCGCCGTAATACCTGACGAGTTGTGGAACGGGCAGATAGATTTCGCCGATCAATACGCGCTCTCCGTACTCGTCGAGCGTCGCGCGCATGGAACGCACGATCTCATGCACTTCGGGCTGGTCTTCGGTGTAGGTCTGCAATTGCCGATGATGCTCCGGCTGGCCCGGCTCATACGCGGGATTTGGCGGGTTGTCGCGAAACTGCGAGTCTTTGATCAGCAGCCACAGCACGTCGACGCGAAAACCGTCCACACCGCGATCGAGCCAGAACCGCAACACGTCGTCCATGGCCCGGCGCACCTGCGGGTTGCGCCAGTTCAGATCCGGCTGCTCGCGCAGAAACGCGTGGTAGTAGTACTGGCCGGTGCGCTCATCCCATTCCCACGCGGAGCCGCCCATGCGGCTCAGCCAGTTGTTCGGCGGGCCGCCATCGGGCGCGGGATCGCGCCACAAATACCAGTCGCGTTTGGGGTTCTCGCGTGACGAGCGGCTTTCCTCGAACCATGGGTGCCGGTCCGACGAATGGTTCGGCACGAAGTCGAGCAGCACCTTCAGGCCCAGTTCGTGAGCCCGGTCCGCGAATTGCTTGAAGTCGCCGAGGGTGCCGAACATCGGGTCGATATCGCAGTAGTCGGCGACGTCGTAGCCGAAGTCGGCCATGGGCGACGGGTAGATCGGCGAAAGCCAGACTGCGTCGATGCCCAGCCCGGCGAGATACGGAAGACGCGAAGTGATGCCGGCGAGATCGCCGATGCCGTCGCCGTTGCTGTCCTGAAACGAGCGCGGATAGACCTGATAGATCACCCCGCGTTGCCACCATGCCAGTTCCGACATTGCAATTCCCCTCAACGATCGATTGTTTTGGTGCCACTCAAAGACCGCATGCTCAACGATCTCTGGTACAAGAACGCCATCGTCTATTGCCTTTCGGTGGGCACGTTCATGGATGCGAACGGCGACGGCGTCGGCGATTTTCAGGGCCTTCTGCGCCGGCTCGACTACCTGCAAGGCCTCGGAGTCACGACGATCTGGCTGATGCCTTTCCAGCCGTCGCCGGGCCGCGACAATGGCTACGACATCTCCGACTATTACAACGTCGATCCGAAGTACGGCACGCTTGGCGACTTTTCCGAGTTCACGCATGCGTGCCGCGAGCGCGGCTTGCGCGTGATGATCGACCTTGTCGTCAATCACACGTCCGATCAGCACCCCTGGTTCCGGGAAGCACGCAGCGATCCCGATTCGCAGTATCGCGACTGGTATGTCTGGTCCGACAAGCAGCCGCCGAATGCGAAAGACGGCGTGGTGTTTCCCGGCGTGCAGAAATCGACGTGGACTTTCGACAAGCAGGCGAAGCGCTGGTATTTCCATCGCTTCTACGAATTCCAGCCTGACCTGAACACCGCGAATCCGTATGTGCGAGCCGAATTGCTGAAGATCATGGGCTTCTGGATTCAGCTCGGCGTGTCGGGATTCCGCATGGACGCCGTGCCTTTCGTCATCGCCACGAAAGGCCCGAAGGTGCGCGAGCCCGTCGAGCAATACGACATGTTGCGTGAGTTTCGCGAGTTTCTGCAATGGCGTCAGGGCGACGCGATCATCCTCGCGGAAGCCAACGTGCTGCCGGATACCGATCTTGAGTATTTCGGCGACGAAGGCGAACGCCTGCAGATGATGTTCAACTTCCAGCTCAATCAGAACACGTTCTACGCGCTTGCGACCGGCGACACTGCACCGTTGAAAAAGGCGCTCACGGCGACCAGACCACGCCCGGCGACTGCGCAGTGGGGCGTGTTCCTGCGCAATCACGACGAACTCGATCTCGGCCGTCTCACGCCCGAACAACGCGAAGCCGTGTTCGCGGCGTTCGCGCCCGAGCCCGACATGCAACTGTATGAGCGCGGCATTCGGCGCAGGCTCGCGCCGATGCTCGCGGGCGACAGGCGGCGGCTCGAGCTTGCCTACAGCCTCATGCTGACCTTGCCCGGCACGCCCGTTTTCCGTTACGGCGACGAGATCGGCATGGGCGACGACTTGCGGCTACCCGAGCGCGAATGCGCGCGCACGCCAATGCAATGGTCGACGGAACCGGAAGGCGGTTTCACGAAGCATGCGAAGCCGCCTTGCCGCGTGATAACCGGCGGCGCTTACGGCTTTGAGCGTGTGAATGTGGCGAGCCAGCGGCGCGATCCGAACTCGTTTCTGAACTGGATGGAACGCATGATCCGCATGCGCCGCGAGGTGCCCGAAATCAGTTGGGGCGACTTCGACGTGCTGCGCACGTCGCGAAGCGACGTACTTGCGCTTCGTTTCGACTGGCGCAACAACTCGGTTCTGTGCCTGCACAACTTCGGCGCGGAGGCCTGCACGGTGAAATTCCGCTCCGGCTGCAACGAGCCGGGCCAGAACCGGCTCATCAACCTTCTCTCCGACGAGCACAGCGAGGAGCAGGACGACGGCCGTCACGCGGTCGTACTCGAACCGTATGGCTACCGATGGTATCGGGTCGGCGGGCTCGATTATCTGTTGAGGCGCAGCGAGATCTAGACACAGTTACGGAGTCCGCAACATGCAAGGCGAATGCAATGAATAATCACGACGCCGGATGTAGCAAAGCGCGCCTGAGCAGGTCTGCCGGGATGCTCGCACTGAGTCTGTCGCTGACTCTCACTTTAAGTCTCGCGGCCTGTGCGTCCGGCGCGGTCGATATCGGCGACACCGGGCTGGGCCCGCATCCGCCACTGCCCACACCGCAAACGTCGCTGTTCCCGACAGTGAACATCGCGCCCGTTCAGGCGCGCGACAGTCAAAGCGTGCCCGTTGCGCCGCAAGGCTTCAAGGTGACGGCGTTCGCGAGCGGGCTCGACCATCCGCGCTGGGTGTATCCGCTGCCGAACGGCGATCTGCTGGTCGCCGAGAGCAATGCACCGGCTCAGCACGATGAGGATCAGGGCATTGTCGGCTGGATCCGCAAACAGGTGATGAAGCAGGTGATGAAGCGTGCGGGCGCGGGCGTGCCGAGCCCCGACCGGATCGTACTGCTGCACGGCGAGGGCGACAGCGCACAAAGCCGCAGCGTGTTTCTCTCGGGGCTGCACTCGCCGTTCGGTATGGCGCTCGTCGGCGACTACCTTTACGTCGCCGATACCGACGCGCTGCTGCGCTTTCCGTACCACGCCGGCGACACGCAGATCACTGCGGCGCCCGAGAAGGTAGCGGACCTGCCGGCGGGGCCGATCAATCATCACTGGACCAAGAATGTCGTGGCGAGCCGCGACGGACAGCGCCTGTATGTCACGGTCGGCTCGAATAGCAACGTCGCGGAGAACGGCATTCAGGCCGAAGAGGGCCGAGCGCTCATCCTGGAGCTGACGCTTGCGAGCGGGCAGTCGCGCGTATTCGCGTCGGGCCTTCGCAATCCGAACGGGATGGACTGGCAACCCGATAGCGGCGCACTGTGGGCCGCGGTCAACGAGCGCGACGAACTGGGCGACGACCTCGTGCCCGACTACATGACCGCGGTGAAAGACGGCGGCTTCTACGGATTTCCCTATAGCTACTATGGGCAACATGTCGATACGCGCGTGAAGGAGCAGCGCCCCGACAAGGTGGCGAGCGCGCTCACGCCGGACTATGCGCTTGGCAACCACACCGCGTCGCTCGGACTGGCGTTCTATACCGGCAAAAGTTTTCCCCGGCACTACTGGGGCGGCGCATTTGTCGGCCAGCATGGGTCATGGAATCGCAAGCAGCATAGCGGCTATAAGGTCATTTTCGTGCCGTTCGCCGACGGGCGGCCAGCAGGGATGCCAGAGACGTTTCTCAGCGGCTTCCTGAGCGCGGACGGGCATGCGTTGGGGCGGCCGGTCGGTGTGGCCGTCGACAAGGCGGGCGCGTTGTATGTCGCCGACGACGTGGGTAACGTCGTCTGGAAAGTCGTTTATAGCGGCACCTGACGATGAAGCGCGAACGCAACACGGCGGCGCCGCATTCGGGGCCTGCCGGAATTGCCCGGTAAAATACTGCCCACGACCGACGGCGCGGAAAGCCTGATCTCCGCCTGCTTACTTTGAATTTCGAGGCGTTCATGTCCATGGAAACAGACACCGTCACCGATGAACGGGTGGCTCACATTGCAGACCGCATGGTTGGCGAAGGCAAGAAAGTTTCGGCGCTGGCGGTCTGGACAGAGGTGCGCAGCGGCTCGATCGTCGCCGTGTCCGCGGCTCTGGAGCGCTGGCGCGCGGCGCGGCAACCCGCGCCGGAGGCTGCGCCTGTCGCGGCCGGCTTGCCGGAAGACGTTGCCCAAACCATGCTGAACGCCGCGGGCAACGTGTGGGCGAGCGCCCGCGAGGAAGCCGAGCGCGCCGTCAATCAGCGTCTTGCCGTGGCAAGCGAGCACGCCGGTGCGATTGCCGCGGAGCGTGACGAGGCGCTGGTCGAATATCAGAACACGCTGGCCGAAGCCGAGTTGGCGCGCGAGCGCGTCGCGACGCTCACGAACGCGCTGAGCATTTCGGAAGACGCGGTGAATCGCCTCGCGACCGAACTGTCGGGGTTGAGGGACCGGGCGAAAGCTGCTGAGGAGCGCGTCGCCGAACTCGAGGACCGCACCGCGGAGGCGGAAGCGCGCGTGGCCCAGACCGAGGAGCGCGAAGCGGCGGCCGAGGCGCGCATCGCAGAGGCCGAGCAGCGTGCGGCGGCTGCGGAGGCGCGTGTCGTGGAGGCCGAGGAGCGGGCTTCGACCGCGGAGGCGCGTGTGGCACAGGCCGAGGAGCGGGCTTCGACTGCGGAGGCGCGTGTGGCACGGGCCGAGGAACGGGCTTCGACTGCGGAGCTGCGGGTTGTAGAGGCCGAGGAGCGGTCTTCGAATGCAGAGGCGCAGGTCGCCCAGGCCGAAGAGCGGGCAGCGGACGCCGAACGGCGCATCAGGGAAGTGGAGGAACGTGCGGCGGCAGCAGAGGCGCGTGTTGCACAGGCAGACGAGCTGGCAGCCACGGCAGAGACGCGTGTCGCGCAAGCCGAAGAGCGCGCAACGACCGCGCAAGCGCGCGTGGCAGAGGCTGACGAACGCGCATTAGCGGCGCAAGCGGGCATCGCGCAGGCCGACGAACGCGCCTCGGCAGCAGAGGCGCGCATTGCAGAGGTGGAAGAGCGTGCAGCCGGTGCGGCGGCGCGAGCCGCAGAAGCCGAAGAGAGCGCGTCGACAGCGCAAGCGCGCATTGCCCACGCTGAAGAAAGCGCCGAGGAACACGCTTCGGCGGCGCAAGCACGCATTGCGGAGGCTGAAGAACGCGCGTCGGCAGCACAAGCCAGGCTGCAAGCCGTCGAAACATCCCTGAACGAAGAACGTCAGGCGCGCGAAGCGTTGGGCAATGCCACTTTCGCCAAGGACGAGGAGATCGCGCGTCTTATTGAAGAGCGCGATGCCGCGCGCCACGAGGCGGTCACGCTCGGTGACGCCGGTCAGGCACACGCACGCGAAGTGCAGAAATGGGCGGACGAATCCAGCGCGGCGTCGTCGCGTGCGCAGGACGCCGCGTTACAGGCAAGCGAAAGCCTCGCGCAGCTTGCCGCGTTGCAGACCGAACTGGATCAGGCCCGCGCCGAACTGGCGGCACACCGCGAGGCGAACTCGGCTGACGGCGACGAAGCAGCCGCCCAGCGTGCCGAGGTCGAACGTGTGCAGCAGGAACTCGATGCTGCCCGTGAACAGCTCGTCGCCCTGAACGAAGCCAATGCGACCGCGACGGCGGAGACTAGCCGGCTGGCGGAGCAGGCATCGTCGGCGGCGAGCCGCGCAGAGGCGGCCGAACAGCGCGCCGCAGACCTCGAGCGCCAGCTTGCCGAACTCGAAACAGCACATGCGCAACGACTGGAACAGGCCCAGCAACAGCCCCTGTCGCCGGATAGCCCGTCGCCGGATAGCCCGTCGCCGGTCTCCGAATCGAAGGAAGCGGTGATGGCCGACGAAATCGCGTCGCTGCGCCGTCAGATGTCCACTCAGGCGAAGGCCCACGAGAAGGCGTACAGCGAACTTCGTACGCTGGCCGAGCAGTGGGTCGCGCACGCCAAGGAACTCAAGCAGCGGCTCAGCGCAACGAATCAGAAGGTGACCTTCCTCGACGCGCGCAGCGCGGCGGAAGTCGCGCTTCTACGACGGCTGTCGTCCGAGCTTGAACGGCTGAAGCCGGACCACGATCTGGTGTCGCGCGACGCGCAGCAAAAGCTCATCAGCGCGACGCTCGCCGAACGCCTCGAACAGAAGGGCTATCGGTACGATCCGGCAACCGCGGTCATATCGAAGATCGAAGCCTGACGCGTCGGGGCGTCGGGGCGTCGGCGCGTCAGGCAGGGCCGCATGCTTATAACGGCTTGGGCGGCGAGCCTTCGTCGTCGACGCTGTGACTGCCCGCGCCCGGCGGCGAGGTCGTGTCGCGCAGTTGCGTCTCTTCTGGATTTTTTGGCACGACCTTGTCGGCGTCGGCTTCGTCGATTGCGTTGAGCCGATTGCCGCCCGGCGTGCGCGGCGTGCCCGGCGCGGGCGTCGGCACCGCTCGTGGCTGAGCCGGCCCCGGCCCCGACAACCCCTCTTGCGAAGGCGTGTTCGGCGAGGGCGGCGTGGCGGGGTCGTTGTTCGAAGAAGAGGAAGAAGTGTCCTGGTGGTCGGTCATGGGGTCATCTCCTTGGCTGGGGTCGTTCCGAACGGCGCACGAACGACATTTGCGTGCAATGCGTACCGCAGACGCAGCACGCGCCGTTCCATCGGGCCTCGCCTGCAACCGTTGCGAACGGGGGACCGGCTCAGCGCAGCACGCGCGCGACGAGCGGCAGATGATCCGACGCGATTCGCGCGGGCTTGCTCCGATCCACCTCGATATCGACGAGACGCGCGGCCGGATGCACCCACACGCGGTCCAGTGCAAAAGTCGGAAAGCGCGAAGGAAACGTGCGCGGCGCGGCCACCCGGCCGAAACGGGTGAGAAGCGCGCGCAGCGGCCATCCCCAAACGAACCATTCATTCAGATCGCCGAGCAGGATGACGGGGAGATCGGGCGTATCGAACGCTTCCAGCAGCAGCCGCACCTGCGCGCGGCGTTCGCGCGCCGACAGGCCCAGATGCGTCGCGACAATGCGCATCACGCCACGGCCCGTTTCTATGTCGACGTCGAGCGCGCCGCGCGCTTCGCGGCTGCCGAACGACAGGTCCAGCGTGCGCACGGCTCGTACCGGGAGATTCGTCAGCACCGCGTTGCCGAAGCGCCGGTCGGGACCGTCGAGCGTCGGCCCCGGCACCGCGTGCATGCCGGTCAGATCCTGCAGTTCGCGGAGCACGTCGATGCTCGCCGCGCCGCCGAGCGGCACTTCCTGCAACGCGACCACATCGGCCTTCAAAGCCGTGATCACTTGCGCGATACGGGCCGCCGAGCGTTTGCCGTCCGTGCCCACGGCCCCGTGAATGTTGTACGTGGCGATGCGCAGCGGCTCGCCCGCATCGCTCGAATGTGCGGGCATCGTTCGCACACGCGGCGCCGGCTGCGCTTCGTCGAGCGTCACTGTATCGTTCGCGCGGCCGGTCATTGGCGCCTCATCAGCACGCGCCGCAGGACAAGCGACATCGAGACGAGTGCGACGCCGATCGCGGCGACGAGCAGCAAGGAAAGCGGCGTCGGATGCGTGAGCGCTGTCACCAGTTGACGGGCGAACGACGTCGCGAGCACCACGCCTGGCGCCATGCCGATCGCAGTGCCCGCCATGAAGTCCCAAAAGCGGATATGCGATGCGCCCGCCGCGAGATTCACGATCGAAAACGGCGCAACCGGCACGAGCCGCAGCAGGATCATTGCGACCAGCCCTTTGCTGCGCAGCCGTTCGCTGAGCTGATTCAGGCGTTCGCCAGCCAGTTCGCGCACGGCGTCGCGACCGAGCCAGGCGCCTGCGGCCCAGCCCGCCGCCGCGGCGATCAGCGTCCCGGCGAGCGCGTAGGCGGCCCCGGCTATCGCGCCGAACACCAGGCCGGTTACGGCGATCAGCAAGGTGACCGGCACCGACAGCAGAGCGGCCACTGCGTACATCGCGACTACGGCAATCGGACCGAAATGCGTTGCGGCGAGCCGTTGTGCGTCGGCGGTCAGTTTGGCGAAGCTCAATTCATGACCGAACGGCGTGAAGCGCCAGGCAATGGTCAGCGCGACGACGCCGAGCGCGAGCGCGCCGAGCACCAGCAGTTTCGCGATGACGGGACGACGCGTGGGCTCGGGCAGGAATTGCGCGAGCAGTTCATTGGCCTCGATCGGCGCTTCGGGATCGAGAACGTGAACCCGATCGGCGATGTCGCGTAGCTCGGGCGGCACCTCCGGCGTCAACGGTACAAGCGTGCGCGCCGAATGTCCTTTCAGGCTCGCGATGGCCGCGTTGAGACGCCCATGGCGCGCGAGCGCCTGCTCCACGTCTGCCTCGCTCGAATCGAGATGTTCGGCGAGCAACCGGTTGCGAATGCGTGCAATCGCTGCTTGCCTGAGCGGATTGTCGCGCGCGTCGATCACGATGCAGCACTCGGAGTCGAGCACCATCGACCGGTTGTTCAGATTGGCACTGCCGATCACGAGCAATCGATCGTCGGCGATCATGATCTTGCTGTGCACGTTGATGAACCGGCCGTTCGGCGCATCGACGGCCGGCGCATACATGGCATAGCGGCCGTTGCTATCCGCGGCCTCAAGCAGCTTGTGCAGACGCGCACGCAGAACGCCCATTGTCGCTTCCTGGAGCCAGCCGCTTTGCCGGTAAGGGCAGACTACCGCAAGGTCGGGGCCGTTTTCTTCCGCGATGCGTTTTTGCAGCGCCGAGCCGACCGAATTGGCCGTGAAATACTGATTCTCGACATAAATATTGCGGCGCGCGGCGGCCACGGTAGCCAGATGCAACGCTTTCACCTGCTGGATCGCGGGCCTGCCGTCGTACGCAGGCTCGGTGAGCGAAATGCCCAGGTCGATATCGGCGAAATCGGGTTCGATGCGCGACGGCCACAAATCGGTTCGCGGCGGCGGCTTGCCGTTGAACGGCCGGCCGGCCTTGCTGCTGCGGCGCGAGCGGCGCCAGCGTTCGCGGGCCAGATGCGCGATGGCGGCGGCAGCGGGGCCGTCGAACATCAGTTGCGCGTCGTGCATCGGCTCGTAACTCGTCTTGCCGAGGTTTTTGCGCAGCGGATCGTCCGGCCGATGTTCGGGCGTGTCCCAACGCGAACCGGTGAGGTCGATGCCGCCGGTGAACGCGAGGCTGTCGTCGATCACGACGATTTTCTGATGATGCGACGCACCCAGCGGATGACGCCCATCCAGCCGGAACCAGAGGCGTCGATGCGCGTGCCACGCGGGCTTGTAGGACGGCAGCCACTCGCGCTCGAATGCGTACAGCATGGCGAAATCCCAGCCGAGCAGATAGATGCGCAACTGCGGATTCGCGTCGAGCACGGCGCACAGGAACTCGGAGAGTTTAGGCGGAAAGCCGTCGTCGACGCCGCCGGGGACGAGTTCGATGCGGCTGTCGATATCCCATCCCAGGATGAAAATCGAATGACGTGCGCGCGGAATCATCTCGCGCAACACCGCGTAGTAGGAGGCGGCGTCGATCAACACGCTCGCGCGGTGCGCCTTCAGAATCCATTCGCAGGTCGTGCGGGTGTCCATCACCTCGCCGTTGGGGACGGCGGGCGGCGCCTCGGCGGTGTCTCGCGACGGCGACGGCGCATCGAGCAGATCGGATTCTATCGGGTCAGGTTCACTCATGGTGGTCCGTGCGACTGTCAGTGGGTATATGCGGATGCAAGTGGCATTCCATGGCGCAGCGGGCGCTGCTGTCAGCCGTTTTCGCTTGTCAGCCGGGGCGCGGCTTGTAGTTGCGCTTTGTAAGGTTTGAAATTTTGGCGGCGGTGGGCGCTGTTTTTTCAGTCGCGAGGGTTTCGGCGTTCTGCGCTGGAGTGGTGCGCGATGTTGCGCGGGTCGTCGTGTAGCGGTGGTTGATGGCGATCAGTCTTGTATGGCGTCAGATTTTCGGATGATGCCGTGGCGAATTTTCTGAATTTGCAGGGGTGGTTGGCTTCAGCGTGCGGATCGGATTGGATCTGTTCTAGAGTGATTCGGGCGCGAATGGGTGAGCGGCTGCGTCCACGGGTCGTTTTTTGTGGGCTAGCGTTTGGGTTGATGTTGCTTCTGGTGGTTGCTGCTAACCGGTGAAGGCCGGGGTCGATTCAAACATGCAGAGGCGAGCCAACACTGGAAAGGGGGGCTTCGTGGGGGCATTTAGTAGGATTCCAAAATGTCTGGACAGCCAGCGGCATATGAAACATAACTTTTGGAGGGGGCTGACAATGTCGTGGCTTATCCAGCCGCATACGCCGGACACGACCGGCGATGCGCGGACGCAATGGGCGGACGAGCCGCTTCCCACTGTTCCCCAACCCGCCGAAGCGAGGCACGCATGACCCGGTGGACGACGCAAACGCGCACCCTCACGTTCAGCGCGGGCGCGCTTCCCGAAATCGTCGGCGTCGATTACCGCAGCCGGCAGCGCGTCGAAACTCGTGAGCCGATGCTGACGGTCCGCAGTCTGCGCGGACGCGAGGCGGTGGGCGAGCTGTTCGAATACGTCGTGGAAACCGAGGTCGAAAACCCGGACTTCCTGCAGGACCCGGCGAGTGCCGCGCAGCTCGACCTGGCGAAGATCGTCGGTACATCGGGCACCGTCGCGATCCAGGTTGCGGGCATCGGCACTTTCCGCGCCGGCGCGACAGGCGATACCGGGCGCGTGAACGTCGGTGCCGATACCCGCCATATCAATGGCGAAATCGTTTCAGCGCGCATCCGCTGCGTTGAGGATCGCGCGGCGGTTTTCGAATTCGTGCTGCGCCCGTTCGTGTGGCGTGCGACGCTGAACTGCGATTCGCGCATCTTCCACGGTACCGTCATCGAGGTGCTTGAACAGGTGCTGCAGCCCTACGAGGGCACCGTCGAGTGGCGCATTGGCGGAATGTGGCCCGGCAGGGTCAGGGCTTATCCCGCGCGCGACATGCTCCGGCAGGCGTGGGAATCGGACTGGCAATTTGTGTCCCGTTTAATGGAGGAGTTCGGACTCTTCTACTGGTGGGAACACCGGAACAACTATCATTCGCTCGTCATCTCCGACCTGCTGGGTGGTTTCCGTCCGCATGGTCTGGCCTATGAAACGCTTCGCTATCACACCGGCGGCCGCATTGACGAGGAACACATCAGTGAACTGTCGATCGCCTACACGCTGACACCGGGCAAGGCGACGGTCAACGACCATAACTACGCACAGCCGCGGCTGGCAAAAAGTCTGGTGCCGAACCGCGAGTCATTCGAGGACGCGCGCGGTACGGCGAGCCAGCGCATCGAGCTGTACGAGCCCGCTGATTTTGCCCAGCCCGAGACGCGACGCACGTCTGCCCATCCGAACGACGAGCAGGTCGAAGGCCAGTACCTTGCCCGGGTCAAGCTCGAAGCGCGGCGCTGCCAGGGGTTGCGCGCAACCGGCAGGGGTCATCTCCAGGCCCTTCAGCCGGGCCGCACGTTCACGCTTGCGGGCTATCCGCAGGAGCGCGCGAACTGCGAATACATCGTGCTGCGCTGTGATCTGGACATCACCGAAGTCGGCACGTCATCGGGCGCATGGCGTCAATACACCGTCAATACGGAGTTCGAACTGCAACCGGCGAACGAGTATTTCCGGTTGCCGCAGATCACCCCCAGGCCACGCATCGACGGCTATGAATATGCGGTGGTGGTCGCGCCGCAGGACAAGGAAATGTTCATCGACCACCGGAACCGGCTGCGCATCCAGTTCGACTGGGACCGGCGGGCGAATCTCGATGGCGCAAGCTCGATCTGGGTGCGCGTCATGACGCAATGGCAGGGCGGCGAGCTGGGTGTCGTCGCCCCCGGCCGCGCCGGTCAGATGGTGCTGGTCGCGCACGTGCACGGCGATCCGGACCGGCCGGTAGTCGCGGGATTCGTGGTGGACAGATTTAACATGCCGCCGTGGGAACTGCCTGCCAATGCGGCACTGAGCGGCATGCGCAGTAAAAGCCTCGAGTACGGTCTGCGCTCCAACCACCTCGCGCTGGACGATACGCCCGGCAGGATGCAGGCGCAGCTTGCGAGCGACCAGGCGAATTCGCGGTTTGTGGCGGGGTTCAACACGCGCATTGACGGCACGAAGGGGCGTACCGAGGCACGCGGTGAGGGGATCGAGATCGCCACCGATGCGCACGGCGTGATGCGGGCCAACCGGGGACTGCTGCTCACGTCGGAAACGCGCGCGGGTGCGAGTGCGCCGGTGAAGGACATGGGCGAGACGGTGGCGCGGCTCACGCAGGCGCGGCAGCAGCATGAGGAGCTTTCACAGCTCGCGCAGAAGCACAACGCGCAGACACTGGCCCCGGGGCAGACCGATACCACCCATACCATCAGGACGCAGAACGATGCGATCCGGGGCGGGCAGAAGACGGCGGACAACCCGTCGCCCGAAATGACGCGGCCGGACGTCGTGATCGCGAGCGCAGCGGGCATCGCGACGACCGCGGCCGACAGCACGCACATGGCGAGTGCGAACGATCACGCGATCACGGCGGGACGGGATTACAGCCTGTCTGCGGGGCGCTCGTATCACGTGTCGGTACGCGGCTCGGTGTCGCTGTTTGCGCATCAGGCCGCGATGAAACTCGTCGCCGGGAAAGGGCCGTTGATTCTGCAGTCGCAAAGCGACAACATTGAGATCATCGCTGATCAGGTGCTGAAGCTGATTAGTGCAAAAAAGCGCATTGAAATTACTGCGGCAGAAGAAATCCTATTGCAGGCGCGAGGCAGTTACATCCGCATTAGTGGCGCAGGAATCGAGCATGGCACGCCCGCGAACTGGATCGCACACGCTGCTAATCATGATTTGCCGGGACCGAAGTCTCTGCCGGCGTCGCTGCCCGGCATTGACATGCCGAAGGCATTTAGCAACCGGCTCGACGCTTACGACATCTACTGGCTCAGGGAATTTCACGACGTTGAATATATGGCGCGCAGAGCCAACGGTGATCTTATTGCGGAGGGAACGCTTGACCAGGATGGGAGAACGGCTCGCCTTTCAACAGACGAGTCGGAAACTATCCAAGTGCTCGTTGGGACGCGCGGAGCATGGCTTGTCGAGATTGACGGAAGCGCAGCCACAGGTCGATCAGATGAAACCTTGCCAGACGATCCGAATCATTACGTCAATCTGAGCACGTAAAAAAATCCTGTTTGATCCGAGGGATGAATGCAAAGTTCTAATGTTCGCAATAACGACAGGTCCGCTGTAACGGTATTTTTTAAAGACCACTTCGGCGTGCCCATCCAGAATTTAAAGGTTGAGATCAAGGGTATGGAAGAGCACTCCAGCCACGTGTACCACGCGGCGTTGACAAATGCTTGTGGTGCCATTCAGTTTTCTGTACGGAAAGGCGAGGCGCTTTCGGTGCATGTGAAACGTTGGGCCAGCGAAAGCATGAAGGAGGTAGCCCGGCTCGACGCGGCGTTATCCGAGATCTGCTTCAACCTGACGAGCCCGAAGACCAGGCATGATCTGTCGACCAAAGTCGATGCCTCGACGAAAGGCGACTATCGGCGCGGCACCTACATTGTCAAGGCACATGACAATTTGACGACGATCGCGAAGAAGTATCACACCAGCGTCGATCTGCTCAAACGCGTGAACGGATTAAAATCGGATCTGATCGTAGTCGGCCATAAACTCAAGGTGCCACCCGTTGAATCGCGCAGGTCGAATGAGCCAGCGCCGAAAAAACCTGCACCAAACGGTACGCCGCCGCAGAACGATCACCCAAACAACGCCCACGGAGCACCAACATCCGTGCCTCGCCAAAGTGCCGCGCCAATCATCTTCCCGATCGGATGCCGGCCACTCAATGACGAAGGCGGTATTTACGGTACATCGTCGTGTGACTATACGTGGACCAAACCATCAAATGGCGGCGGTCACGATCAGGCGAGATACCGTGCAAACCGACCCGGAGGCCGCAAGCACGCTGCACGGGATCTTTACGTACAGGCACATACGCCGATCGTCGCTATCGCGCCGGGTGTCGTCATTAAGTGCGAATTCTTCTACTGCCATACTTGGCAGATCAGTATTCATCATAAAACCACCGACGGCCGCGAGTTTATCGCACTATACGGTGAGGTCGATCCGTCATCGACAACGGTAAGAATTGGGGATACGGTAAACCAAGGACAAATTCTTGCGGACAGCGGCGTGCTGCTGAAGGCAAACGGTACGCCGCTGCACGTCGTTGGCAACGAAAACGTATCAATGCTGCACTTCGAGGTGTATTCGGGCTCACTCGGATTCGACTCTCACTCCCAACTGAACGGTTCGTCGATGGCCCTGCCGTTCCAGCGGCGCGCCGACCTGATCGATTCGCTCGCAATTCTGCAGGAAGGTTACAGGGCGACCTTTCTCGATGCGCCCGCGCTACAGCCCGCCGGCCAGCGGATTCCAATAGCCCAGTTGAAGATGACGGACCAAGGTAGGGCGTTTATCAAGGGCTGGGAAGGGGTGCACTACGACGCTTCCAAAGCGAATACGTTCTATTACAACGACAGCAAAGGCTATTGCACGGTCGGCTGGGGTCATCTGATTGCCGAAAGCAGTTGCGCCGCAAATGGACACGTCGCGATGTCGAGCAAGATAACCATCGCTGAAGCACAGACGTTGTTCAACAATGACGTCGCAGTGATCGAGGGACGTGTCAAGAATGCAATCAGCGTACCGCTTTATCAGCATGAATACGATGCGCTTGTTTCGCTCGCCTTTAACATGGGCAGCCTCAGCAAGGCCCCCAGTCTATGTCGAAAACTCAATAGCGGAGACTATACCGGTGCCCCCGTCGAGTTTCTGGACATCGAAAACAGGACGCGGCGAGAACGAGAGCACGACATGTTCTGCTTGGGCACTTACAATTCAAACCACTAAACGAACGATGTTTATATAAGCCATGAAGAAACTTAAGCTGTGTCTGCTTCTCGTGATGTCGGCACTTCTGTTGCCGAGTCACGCGGTAGCGCAAGACATATATCGAATGACAGGGGCTGCGCAATTCGAGCACGGACACGACTCACACAATCTCCCATTTCCAGTCAATCCGCTGACAGCGGGTTTTCTGACATTCGACGGCAGCGCGTTCGTGTTTCACTATACCGGCCACGATTGCAGCGTGAAAGTCAACAAGAGGGTGAGCTTCTACGTCGACCCGGTCATCTCCCACTCATTCGGCTCGCGAAATAAATTCAATGCTTTTCTGAGCACCAAGTTTCGTGCGAAAGGTGAGGTGCTAACCGATACTCATATTCTCGGCGAGGCTGACGCGCCGCTCTGCTCAGGATTACGTTCGGCAATGATCTACAGTTCGCCGGATGAAATGGTACTGCTAGATGGCTCCTGGGCCTATGTGTTCGAGCGTCAGACGCACACGCCCACGAATGCCGAGCAAAGTTTCGATTGCACGAAAGCAAACACGAATGTCGAGCATCTCATCTGCAAGAATGTGGAGCTGGTCAAGCTGGACGCGACGGTTAATCGTGGTTACATCGCGATGCTACTGACTGACTCAAAGGAGATTTCGTATCAGGATCCTGTTCGGCTGGACCAAATCAACTGGATCAGGAAGGTGCGGAACGTATGCAACGACAACGCGTGCTTGCTGAACGCATATCACTCGCGCATCCAGTATTTAAAGGGCAAGATAGCGACCACCGATCCGTCGTATCCGAACGACGACTCCAAGGATGAGGGGGACTGACTGGCGCGTTTTGTTGCAATGGACAGCGTACGGATCACATTCTGAAATTCAAACGAGGGACATCATGTGTATTAGCTTGGTCTGCACCTGATAGCTGGTCTCGTCCTGTCCATTTGGCGGTGAGAGCGTCGCGCGCAAAGCCGATACCTGTTGCCTGACTGAAGATGCTGGACTGAGGACGCGCATGGACGATCCATGCGACAGCCGCCGAAAAGCAATCAACCGCGCCGCAAGTTGACCAAACCGGCCCGGACCCTCGCGCCCGACATCAACAGAAACAACGTGCCCACTCCGCATCCGCGGCACGACACACGTTAAAATCTTCCACGGAGTCCCCGCATCAAGTCCACGACATCGACACACACCGCACCACCATCACAACTCCCTCCCGAGCAAACCCGCCAAACCCCGCCAACCCCTCGCAACCTCAAGGCGTCCCAGCCTGATAGCACGACTGCGTGCCGCTGGTCTGATAGATAAGCCGATAACCGCTCGTAGCCGTCGCACCCGCTTGCCTGGAGGCAAGCGTCAGCCAGCCTTTCCTCGTCTGCGGCAAAGGCTTGATCACATAGGCGGCGAGGTGCGGATCGGTTGTGGCCGCATCGGCCCCGACAATGCGCCGCACATGCGACAGGCGCTCCGCATACCAGCCGAGAAACGGACGATATGCGGGACCGGCGTAATGGCTGTCGATGATCATCCACGGATCGTGTCCGGGCTGTCCCAGGTTCGCGGCGGTGTCGGTCGGGCCCAGCAGCGCCAGGAAGTCGCCGCCAAGCCGCGAATCCGGCTGGCCGATGCGGCTCAGGTCATACTTCGCACGGTCGGCACCGGCCTGCAGATCGCTGAAGCGCTTACCCGTCCACGTGATGACGTGTGCGAGCTTGTAATTGGCGGCGAACGTGCCACTGCCTACCGTGTCCTTTTGTGTCACATAAAGCAGATCGCCGGGCAGCAGGTATTGCTCCATCGTCGTCAGATTGCCGCGGTTGATGTCGAGCAGTACGCCCGTCAGCGGATCCACACCCGAAGACGGCGTGCTGCACGCCTGCACGCCGATCGCTCCAGACAACTGATTCGTCGCCAGTCCCGCGAAGTTGTAGACCCACGACGTGAAGTTGGAGCAGTCCGCGCCGTTCCACATCAGCGCCGACGTGATGGCGGGCGGCGTTTGCGCCGTGGAGGTCTGAACACTCTGCGAGCCGTCCGCCCCGCGCTGCGCGGTGCAGGTCATTTTCGGCGAATGCGGATCGGCCGAACCGCCGCTGGTGCTGCCCGCCGACGAATCGCGATAGTCGATGCTTGCGGTGTTCTCCGGCGGCGTCCAGCCCGGAACGTGATGGTGGCAGTAATTGAGGTTCTGATCGACCCAGTAGTTTTCGATCGCCATCACGAGTTCGCGCCTGAACGTATCGATGTCCGTGCAGGCAGGCGGCGCCGAGATCGCGCCATAAATCGCCGCGTGCGGTCCCCACGTGCTCGTGGTCGGGTAGGTCGACCAGTTCGTGCTCGTCATGCCCGGCACGAGCGACGCCTGCACACTGTTCTTGCGTCCCTGGAAAAGCCACAGGTTCTCATTGAGCAACGCCACACGGTCGCCGCACGCACTCGCCGACGCGCTAGCGGTCTGGTGGTCTGAAGCCCGCGTGGTCCCAAGCATCGAGAGCGCGGTGACGCCCGAGTGGTTCAGCGGGTTCGTCGCGAAGTTGGCGGCGCCGGTGGTGACGTAGCAGGCGTCGTCCGCGGGAGCGACGAGCGAGCCGTCCGCTGCGACGTTGCCCGCCCCAGCGTGGCAGGCCGCGAGCGTGTCGCCATTCGCGGATTGCGCGACGATGCTCTGCACGCTCGCAGCCACGGTCAGGTCGTTATCGACACGGCTTTGCGATTCGGCGCCGAGCGCGAACGCCATGCGGTTGCCGTCAGCGATCGTGCTGCTACTGCTGGCCGTGGCGCCGGTCGCCATGAAGGCGGGCGGCGTCTGCTGCGGATCGATGCCGCCGAGGAACGCGGAGACTCGTGTGGCGGCGGCCGCGACATTCGACGCCGTGAGCCCGCCCGCCGTCTGCGCATCGACGACGACCGCGCTCGAATACGGCGTAATGACCATCGTCGAAGGCTCGGCGAGATACACCGCAGACAACACGGATTGTCCGACCGGTGCGCGCACGCCGGTCGCTTCCTCGGTATAGCTGCCGCCGGTCGATTGCACGAGCAGGGGCCAGTGCGAGGCGCGCGGCAACACGAAATGGCCATCGGCGTCGGTCACGACGGTCGCGAGCGGTGTCGCTGCCGCATGCCCGTTTGCGTCGACGGCATAGGCGGAAACCGTCGCGCCCGAGACCGTCCCGAGATAGACGCTGCCGCTGATCGAAGGCTGCGGGCTGGCAGTGCCGCCGCAGCCGGCAAGGGCAACTGGCAGTAGTGGGAGCAGGGTGAGGAGGGCGGTAAAAGCGCCCGAAGCGCCCGAAGCGCGCGGAAAATGCATTGTTGTCTCTCAGCTTCTCGTGAATCTGTTTGGAACGTCATCAAGATTAACGGCAGCTTACAAAACAACTTGATGCAGATTGCCGATCGCGGCACACGTTATGCGAATTATCGGAAGAAGCTCTTTCTCAACCGGCAAGGAGATGAAAATGGCTCAGCATCCGGCTCGTTCGCAGAACCACCGCCATCCGGACCAACCGCGAATGGAAGAAATTACGCGCGCGCTCGAAGGTGCCGCGTTTCCTTCCACGCGAGACAAACTGGTCGAGTTTGCAGAGCGCCAGGGCGCCGACGGCGAGGTGCTAGCTGTGCTTAGGAGAATGGGCGACCGCCATTTCGACAGCATCTCGGCTGTCGTTCGCGAGGCATCGAACGTGGAGTAGCGCTGCATGTCTTTAGAGATTGCGGCGGCTTGTGCAGGCCTCGCGTGCAATGACCTGAAAAGCCTGACAGGAGTTTGCGATGTCGAAGCCCCGGGGCAATCAAGACCCGCGTAAATCGCCAGAATTGAGCACCAGCGCAAGCGTGCCGACGAGGATGAAACTGAACGCCCACACGGCGTCAAGGTTGAACCAGCTGCGCGACACGAACTTGAGCCCTAAAAAGCGATACACGAGCCACGCGATCAGTCCGCCGGCGAGCACCATTGCCGCGGCATGCACGCCGGAGACCAGCAGCGCCATGCCGAGCCGCGCTTCCATCAATGTCTGCGCCGCCTGGTGCGCCCGGTCGGCATCGTCGGCGCGGCAAAGGCCCAGATAGATCGGCACGAGCATCAGCCCGGCGCCGTGTGCAACTGCGATCGCGAACGACCACAGCGCGAGCCGCGACGGCGCGATCCGGGCGAGCACGCGCGGATGCCGTCGCCAGAGCAGCAGGACAACGCCGAACCCGATCACGAGCACGCTCGCGCCAGTCTGGATTTCGCGCTGCCATGCAAACACGACGGCGAGCATGGCAAACGGCATCACCATCAGAAAGATGGCCAGCACATGTCCGGCCGCGAGATAGAAAAGAGCGGTGAAGAGCGCACGCGAGCGCCTTTGCATCAGGGCGTTCGACACCGCGAGCGGCCATCCCATCGCCGGATTGGCGCCGTGATAGCAACCGCTCGCGACGACCGCGAGCCAGAGGCCGGTCTGCGACCAGCCGCCGCTCAAATGCCCACCGACGGGTAGCAGAACGAATCCGTCGAGCAGTCCCCCCCTTCGAGACGAATCTGGTGCGCGCGGTAGCCATCGGGAAACTTCACCCAGAAGTCGTCGGCGAGCGTCAGGCCGCCGCCAGGATCGGCGTGCGCCATGACCTGCGCCGCAGGCACGCCGTTCGGATAGAACTGGTTGTCCCACGTCGAGTAGAGCGAGTTGGTCCAGTACACGCGCTTGCCGTCGCGGCTGATCTCGACCATCTGCGGGCCGCCTGCAAACGCCTCGCCGTTCGGATGCGGCGTGCGCCGCACGATTCCGCCGAGATGAACCGAACCGGCGAGCTTCGGCTTGCGCGGCTCGGTCACGTCGTACTGGCGCATTTCGCCGGTGCCCCAGCAGGCGACGTAAAGAAATTTGTCGTCGATGGAAAGATCGATGTCGGTGACGAGCGGCGGCACCGCGCCGAAGCCCTGCAGCAACGGCGGCAGCGACGCCGCGTCGGCCGGCTCGGGCGGAATGGTCGCCGTCTTCTCGATGTGGAACTGGCCGCCTTCGCGCCACCATGTCCAGATCGAGCCTTCCAGATTGGTCGTGTCGACCACCACGCCGATAAATCCATATTCGCGGCTCGGATCGTGAGCGGGACGCACTTCCAGCGCCATTTGATGATTCGCGCCGAGGTCGATCGTCTGGACATTGCGCCGGGCGCGCAGATCCCAGAAGTGGACTGCGTGGCCGTATTTGTTCGACAGCAGATCCTCGGGCACGATGCCGTTCTCGAACTGCGGCGGCAACGCCCACTCGCTCGACACCATGTAGTCGCGCGGCAGATTCCACCAGAAATCGTAATGTTTCTCCTGCGGTCCGCGATCGATTTCCCAGCGGCCGAGCACGTCGAACGTTTCACAGTCCATGATGAAGATGCCCGGCGGCCCGTCGGTCCCATCCGGCCCCGCGCCACCGAGCGTACTCACGTAAATGCCCTCGGGGCCGCAATGAACCGTGTGCGGACGCGAGTAACCTGTCTTGCGGAAAATTTCCTCGGGCTCGATGATTTTGTGAATCCGCGCCTGCGTCGGATGCGGCTTCGTATCGACGATGTAAATACGCGACGAGCGCATACCCGGAATAATCAGAAAGCGCCGTTCGAGGAAGGCGTGGCCGGTCAGCGGCGACAGCGCCGACGAACACGCGTTCCAGCCGAAATGATGAAATTCGTCGCCCTTGTTCGGCACCGGCACTGTGTGGACGACCTGGCTGTAGGTCGGCGAGCCGGGCTTGACGTCGATAACGGCGAGCGCGTCGGGCTGCGAAAAATCGGGGCTGAGCAGGAGCGTGTACGCGTATTCTTCCGCGGGCGCATCCATTGCAAGTTTTGGCGACGCGTGGAACGTAGGATCCGGGCGTATACCCATGACGGCTCTCCTCTGTCTGACCGCGCGCGGGCTTGGCGCCGAGCGCGCTCCGGCTTTAGATGTAGTTCACGGCGGCGCCGAGAGCAACCGGAACTTTCATGAAGCTTGCTGGCGCCGATCTTGCCAGCGTCGTGCGTCGCAGCGCCTTAAGCGCTCCGTCGGCCGCCATCAAGCGTCAGCGCTGGCGTCTTTACGCGAGGTTCGGCGGGCCGGCCCGCAGCACGTCGACGTGTTTGGGGATCAATCCAAGGTCGAGAAACGCATCCGCGATCTGCTGCTGCTCGGCGAGAATGGCGCGAGTGATCCGCTCCGTGCCGAACTGCTGACGGGCCACGACGACATCCACGACGGGTTTCGGCAAGCCCCACAGCTGCGCCAGTTCGCTCGACATCTGATCCTTGTTGAGGCTGCCCCATTGATCGACTTTCTCGATCTCTTCGATCACGATCCGTATCACGTCGGGGTTCCTGGCTGCATAACTCTGCGACGAGAAGTAGTAGCCGCGATTGCCCACGACGCCGCTGGCATCCGCCAGTACCCGCGCACCGAGCGATTTCTGCGCGGCCGCAAAGAACGGGTCCCAGATCACCCATGCGTCGATGGACGCGCGCTCGAACGCAGCGCGTGCGTCGGCGGGAGCGAGGAAGGCGACATTCACGTCGGCATACTGCAAGCCATGCTGACGCAGCAGCTTGACGAGAAAATAGTGAACATTGCTGCCGCGATTCAGCGCAATCTTTTTGCCCTTCAAATCCGCTATTGAACGGATTGGCGAACCAGGCGGCACGAGCACGGCTTCGGATTGCGGTCGCGGAACCGTTGCTGCGACATAGGCGAGCGGCGCGCCGGCCGCTTGCGCAAAGATCGGCGGTGCTTCGCCGACATCGCCGAAGTCAATCGAGCCTACATTTAGCGCCTCCAGTTGCACGGGGCCCGCGGCGAATTCCGTCCAGCTCACCGACACGTTCAGCGGCGCCAGCCGTTTTTCGAGGGTGCCGCGCCCCTTCAGCAGGTTCAGATAACCCTTCTGGTTGCCGATTCGCAAAGCGCGTGGCCCGCGCGCTGGTGCCCCCGGCGCCGGCGCTTGCGCATGAGCGAGCGGTGCGGCCACTGCGGCTGCCGCGGCTACGGCAGCGCCGGTGGAAAGCTTGAGAAAGGCGCGGCGATCGGGTCGTGTCGTTGTCGTGGCCATGGCAGTCGGGAAGGTTAGGGATGCATCTGGCGAGCCATCCTACCTGCGGGCGCGAAGTTGACGAACCGATCTTTCGCCGTAAGCAAATGACGACAGATGGAATAGACGGGAGCCTGGATTGCGCGGGGGCGCGGTTCCCGGTTGCGCTGAAATCAGACGACCATCGAACCGCCATATGGTCTACCGCACATAACGCGGCAATTGGCCCATGACAAACTGTAAGGCAGAAGCTGGCGATTCCCAGGACGAAACCACCATCCACTCTGCGACCACCCTGCATGAGGAGTTATGGAAAGTGCCTCTAATCAAGCTTTGGACTCCGTATTGAAGCAGGTGACCGACGAAAGGCTCGACGCATTGAGCGAAGAGATGGACACAGTCGGCATAAGCGCACTTCGGGACGTCCTTTCGCCGGCTGAAATAGCAATGGCGGGCAACTACGTTCAGCGCGAACTGGACAAGCATGAACGCCAGCACTTTATTTACGCCGGACGCCCGTGGCTCGATGCCTCACCGCTCGCGACGTTCGGGCAATCTCCGCATCTGCGGCGCATACTCGCGGGGCTGTACCGCCGAGGCACCGGGCGAGCCGCACCCGATATCGACATTGTCGCCGCGCTTCGCGTGCTGTCGGGCGACCTGGGACTCAAGGCATCGAACCTGTTCCACTACGACACCTATGTCGTCACCGCGCTGTTGCCGCTGATCATTCCGAACGCCCCCAACGAGCCGCGCGGCGATCTCGTGATGTATCCGAACCTGCGCCGGGTGCGGTCTTCATCGGTGATTAATCTGGCCGAAAAAGCACTGGTGCAAAATTCGCTGACGCGCTCAGTACTCGCGCGAGAAACGGTGCAGCGTGCGCTCGGCGCACGCATCTTGCCGCTGGAGCCGGGCAATCTGTATTTTTTCTGGGGAATGCGATCGCTCCACGCGAACCAGGCGTGCCTGCCGCACAGCGTGAGATCCACGGTCCTGTTTCATTTTGCCAACCCGCACTCGGGAGGCACAGTGGACAGACTGCGCGAGTGGGCTCATCACAGGAATTCCGCGCCGTCCGAGCGTGCGAGGGTTCCGCTCACTCAGGCTCGGAACACATTCGACGACCAGCAATGAATCTGGATCGATCGTGCGACCGTTTCTATCCGAGTAAGGAAGCGCTACGTTAGAAGCCGGCCCCACTCGAAATCGACGCGATCGGGCCTCATAGGGACCACGCCTGCGCCTGGCGTGAACGTGAGTTCGCCGAAGTACACAGCATTGCCCGGCGCATACAAGTCGACGCGAACATAGTTGAAGTCTTCGGCCAGTACAGCGGCCATGTCCAGTATCGAATTCAGATTCTCGGGTGGCGGTGGCGGCGTCGTGCTGCGGGCATACGGGCCAATGCCCACGTCGAGATGATTCCAGTGAACGTCGAATACATCGCCACGTGTGTTATTGCCGAACCGGTCCGAGATGACGACGATATACATCATCGGTCGTCCCGACTTTCCGCCGAAGCAATGAACCTTGTAGTCAGCGGGAATCTGGCGATGCTCGTCGAGAAGAAGTTCTTCGAAGAAAATCCGTGGCCGAATCTGCCGGTAGTGACGCTCCCGTGCAATCAGGTAGAAGTCCGTAGACATCCAGCGATTGGCCATAGTCCGCAACCCGTCGAAAGTGACTTTCGACTTGTCCTGCACGATCTCCACAAAGCTACTGCCATGATTCGCCTTCATCACAAAGGCGTTGGGTAGCGCATCGAAGACCGACTGCGTGAAAACGTCGGGCGACGAAATCAGCGGGACCAGATGTTGTTCGCCAACTTTCGCCTTGACATAGTCTCTCACGGTCAACTTATCGGTCAACGCGGCATATCGCGGGTCAGGCCGCAGGCTGCGCTGCAGGATTTTCTCGTTGAATGTCGTGGGACGAAGCAATCTCGGAAAGCGCCCGATGTGCTTCCGATGCAGAAGGCTGAGGAACAGCGCATCTGGAAGCAACTGTTTTGCGTTGTCCTTCACCAGCTGAAGGATCGCACTGGACGGCTGCCACATGGTCTGTCTCCGAATAGAGGGCACTCAGTTATGAACCATCGCGACAGGTCGGTCAGTGGACGCGACCTGTCGCACGCGCGAACCGACCGTTTTGTTGGGGGCGGCCGCGCGCGATATGTCCATTGCTTCGCCAGGTTTCTGGCGGTCAGCAATGGATTAGGTGTCCTGGCATCTAATTGTCATACTCAAACGCCCGCCCGCTCGTGCAGTAGCCAAAGCAGCGGGGTGGTTCAGCATAGCCCGGAGAAGGCCTCTCGAAAGCTAGTGGCGCAAATCGTAGAGATATCGGCTAATTTGGTTGTATGGTTCGCGGAAGGCGGTCGGTGGCTTGTCTTCATTGGCTCCAGCCGAGCGGGAGAGAGGCGAGGTTAGCCTGCGCAAATGCCGCAATTCCGCCTTCGTCAACAATCTGTCATATCCGTTTACGGATACCGCGTTTTGGCCGCTATGGCAGGTGGATCGTGCTCATATATCCGCTGCGCGGCCTGAAGTCCGTCGCCATGGCATCTCCCAGACATTCGTTAGTCTGAACATTGTTGTCTGAAGCACAACACGGTGATCGCCGCGAGGGCTCTACTGACAACTAAAGCTCGAACCTACAATTCGTTTCGACAAAGGCACTCCGTGCAACGAGTTAAACGTTGGACTGAGCGGCCCGAGACGCACGGCTCCATAACGACGAATCGCGCTTTCGATTCATTAGTAGTCCAGCGGAGCATGACCATTCGGCTGACTGAACGCGCCGACCAAACCCTTCACTTGTCTTCTTTACAACGGAGTTGAGCATGAAATTGCCTGCCGCTTTGCGAGCCACCGTCTGTTCCACAACCTTGCTGGCGATCCTGCCGGCCCCTGCGTTTGCCGAGCCGTTTTCAGTGAAGGTCGATGGTTTGAATCGAGGGCAATTCGCGAACGAACAGGTGTACGGCGGATTCGGCTGCCGAGGTGAGAACGTCTCTCCACACATCTCGTGGTCGCATGTTCCGGCGGGAACGAAAAGCGTCGTCGTCACTATTCACGACCCTGATGCGCCGACCGGCGGTCTCGGCTGGACACATTGGGAAGTAGCCAACATTGCACCGTCGCAGACGTCGATCGAAAAGGGCGCGTCCGGAAATGCAAACCTGCTGCCGGCGGGTGCTGTTGAAACACTGACTGACTTTGGCGACTCGAAATACGGTGGACCGTGTCCGCCTCAAGGCGAGTCGCATCGATATGTCGTCACGGTTTCCGCGCTCTCTGTGCCGGGCATCGATGTAAATGCGGCGTCGAGCCCGGCACTCGTCGCATACCAGATGCACGGAAAGGTCATCGGGCAGGCGCGCTTTGTCGCGCGATATCACCGTTCGGTGGAGTGATTGCGTCTATCAATAGAAGGTTGTCATGCGGTCTTCCGCCATGCGCCTTCAGTCATCTAACCAGGAATTCTTGTGTCAGTGTCACACGGTGCAAGATCAAACGTCTTGTGAGAGTGCGGTCATTCGACCAGACCTCATTTAATCGAACGTCTCACACACGACATGCACCTTGGCAAATCGTATCGCCTCACTGAGTTCCTCATCTGGACACGAAGGCAGATCTACGCACTCGTTATTTGTGGCTCGGTGCCCGTCATTCTCTACAAGTACGCGTCGATGACGTGGCTCTCGGTGCCGTTCACCATCGTCGTACTGCTCGGCACGGCGACGTCGTTCATCGTGGGCTTCAAAAACGTGCAGACGTATAACCGTGCAATGGAAGCACAGGACGTCTGGACCGAGATCGTCGGCGCGAGCCGCAAGTGGGGACAACTGTCGTGCGCGTTTCCGTCTGAACGGAATTTGAGCCGCGAACTGATCTGCCGGCATCTCGCGTGGCTAACCGCATTGCGATACGAACTGCGTAGCCCTCGAATCTGGGAAAGCATGACCCGGCGCTTCAATCTCGAGTATCGGCGTCACTATCATGTTCCCGAATGGGAAACAGCGATCGAAGACGTTCTGACGAACTATCTTTCCAGCACCGAGAGTACGCGCGCGCTCGCCTCACCGTCGGCGACAACGGCGGTATTGAGCATGCAAAGCGATTGCCTTAAGTCACTGCACGTCGCCGGGCATCTGAACCTGTCGTTCTATCTCGAACTTCAGCGGGCGACTGGCGATTTCATCGCGCTTCAGGCGAAAGCCGAGCGCCTGAAAAACTTTCCTTACCCTCGCCAATACGCGACCATCAGCGCGTTGTTCGTGCGGTTTTTCTGCTTTCTATTTCCGTTCGGTCTGTTGCAGGAATTCGACAAACTCAATAGCGGCGCAAGCGGACTCATGCACGGCAACATGATCTGGCTCGTCGTGCCATGCAGCGTCATGGTTTCGTGGATGTACACGTCGCTCGCGCAAGTGGGCGAAAGCACGGAAAACCCTTTCGAAGGAAGCGCGAACGACGTCCCCATTTCCACGCTGTGCGCCGCGATTGAGCGCGATCTGCGCTGGATGCTCGGGGAGCCGGTCGAACATGCGGCGCGCCAGGTCATCGCGCTTTAGATTGGTGTCTCACGGACAACACAGTGAGGCGCTTCGCATGGCTTCCGACCGTCTGCCGCCAGGACTACGATGGTTCTGTACGGCATCTCGCCGGCGCCGGTGCGTGGCTCGTGTGCACCGGTTTTATTCTCGCTGGAGCAACCATGACTCAACGCATCAACTATATGCAGCAATCGCCGGAACTGTTCAAGAAGTTCGTCGCGTTCGGCCTCGCGGTGAAAGAGACTGGCATTGAAACGTCGATCTGCGAACTGGTGTCGCTACGCGCATCGCAAATGAACGGCTGCGGATTTTGCGTCGACATGCACGTGAAGGAGGCGAAGATTCACGGCGAGCGCGAACTGCGTTTGCATCATGTCGCCATCTGGCGCGAGTCGACGCTGTTTTCGCCGCGTGAACGCGCGGCGCTCGCATGGACGGAGATCCTGACGAAGCTGCCGGAAGGCGGCGTGCCCGATGACATCTTCGAACGCGTTCGCACTCAGTTCACGGACCAGGAACTGTCGAACCTGACATTTCACGTAATGGCGATCAATGGCTGGAACCGCGTTAACGTGGCGTTCAGGACTGTGCCAGGATCAGCAGACGCGGCATTCGGACTCGGCAAGGCGAACCTGTCCTGAGCGACGAGTCCAGTCGCGTATCTTCAGCAACACGGAGGACATCATGCCTGAATTCAGAAAGCTTGCGATGATCGCCGCGGCGTGTCTCGCGCAAGCGGCTCACGCCGCGCCCGACGCTGTCGTCACGCCCTTGATGGAGAAGCCGCTAGCGGATTATCCGGGCAAGGAAGCGCTGATGATCACCGTTGTGTATCCGCCGGGCGCCGCCGATCCGGTGCATGTGCATCGCGCGCATGGTTTTATCTACGTGCTCGAAGGCACCATCGTGATGGGTGTGAAGGGCGGCAAGGAAGTCACGCTGACGCCCGGTCAGACTTTCTATGAAGGCCCGAACGACGTGCATACGGTCGGCCGCAACGCCAGTGCCACACAACCAGCCAAGTTTCTCGTGCTGCTGTTGAAGGACCAGAACGCGCCAGTGCTCGTGCCCGTGAAGTGACGTATCGATAATACTCGCGGCGCGCTCAGCAAAGAGCCGCCGCGGGCCTCAATGACATGGCTTAGCAATTCAACGCGCATCTGTAGATGCGTATCCGTGCTTTCCACATGACGCTTGCCGACGTCGCGGGCAATCAGACCGACAGCTAAACGAAGGGTCCGGGCATGGCTAATGCAACGGTATCCAGACCGGTTCTGATACAGAAATGGAAAGCCATGTCCACCACGCACACCGTCACCAGACGTCCATCGACGATCGCTCCCGCCATCTTCGAACTGTTCAACCCCATACCCTACGGACTGTTCGTCGGCACCTTGATCTTCGACGTCATCTACATGGCGACGCGTAATGTGTTCTGGGGCAAGGGCGCCGCCTGGCTCGTGACGGTGGGCCTTATTATCGCGATCGTGCCGCGCCTTCTCAATCTGGGGCACGTATGGGTGCAACGACGCCGCCGGGTATCGCGCATCGAACGGCTGGACTTCTGGCTCAATCTGCTTGCAATCGTCGCAGCAGTCATCAATGCATTCGTGCATAGCCGCGACGCCTATGCGATGGTTCCGGAAAACGTGATTCTGTCCGTTATCACTGTCGTGCTGCTGAGCATCGCTCACGTTGCAATGGCAATAGACAGACTCCATCGCGTGGAGGCGACTCATGAATAAGCTCGCCACGACTAGCGCGCTCGTCGTCGCCATGTCGGCGCTGATGAGTGGGTGCAACGAACACGCGCAGTACGATGCGTCGCATCAGGCTGGCGCCAATCCGCCGATGCCGGAGGCGCGCAACTTCTTCGCGCCGCCAATGCAGGTTCCCAAGTACGTGGGTTGGCAGAACGGCGCCACGCCCAAGGTCGCTGACGGCCTGAAGATCGAGAAGATCGCCTCGGGGCTCGAGCACCCTCGTCAGGTCTATACGCTGCCCAATGGCGACATTCTCGTGGCGGAATCCAATAGCCCGAACGAAGAGGCTGTTACCACGCCGAAGCAGGTTATTGCGGGGCTTATCGAAAGCAAGTCGGGGAAGAAGGCGAAGGGCGCTAATCGCATCACGCTGCTGAGAAAGTCTGCGAATGGCAGCGGCGAATGGGAGCGCCACGTGTTTATCGACAATCTACACTCGCCATTCGGCATGCAACTGGTTGGCGACACGCTCTACGTTGCCGATACCGATGCAATCCTGAAGTTTCCGTATAAGGCGGGCGCAACCAGCATTAGTGAGCGGGGCGTCGAGCTTGCCGATCTTCCCAATACGGTCAACCACCACTGGACGAAATCGTTGCTGGCCAGTCGCGATGGCAAGAAGCTGTACGTAGGCGTCGGCTCTAACAGCAACGTCGGAGAGAACGGCCTGGAAGTCGAGTACCGGCGCGCAGACGTACTGGAAGTCGATACGGCTACCGGTGCAAGCCGCATTTACGCAGCGGGCATTCGCAATCCGACGGGGCTGCAGTGGGAACCGAAGACGGGACAACTGTGGGCCATCGCGAACGAGCGTGACGAGATCGGCGCAGACCTGGTGCCGGATTATCTGACGTCGGTGAAAGAGAATGCCTTTTACGGCTGGCCATACAGCTACTACGGCCAGCACGTCGATCCCCGCGCTCAACCGCAGCGCCCCGACCTGGTCGCCAAGGCGATTGCGCCGGACTTCGCAATCGGCTCCCATGTCGCGCCGCTGGGACTGATGTTCTATACCGGCAACAACTTGCCGGCGCAGTATCGCGGAGGCGCGTTCATCGGCGAGCACGGCAGTTGGGACCGCTCGCCGTTGAGCGGCTACGTGGTCTCGTACGTGGCGTTCGAGAACGGCAAGCCGGTGAGTGCGCCCAAAGATGTCGTGACGGGTTTTACATCCGCCGATCAGAAGCAGTTGTATGGCGCGCCCGTGGGCGTCGCTCAGGATCGGGACGGTGGCCTCCTGATCGCCGACGACGTCGGCAACGCTATCTGGCGTGTGACCGGCACAGGCGGCTGATGCACTGGTAACGTGGCGCGCCTTCATTCGGCCGGGGCGCTCGTCATGCTCGAACACGCCGAAGTGCGCTGCGACGACAGGCATCGGCATATCGTCTCAAGGCACGAGACCCATCATTCGTACCGGAGCTTCAATGCCCACTCGCAACCGCACATCGCATTCCGACCAGCCGACGTCCGACGTACCAACGGAAGCGACTGCGCCTTCAGGAATCGCACGACGCCTCTTTCTCAGGCGAGGGGGCGCGAGCCTCGCAGCCGCACTCACGGTCGGCTCGGCCAGCAGCGTGTTGGCCGCAGGTCCAAACGGTGCCGATACGAACCAGGTGAAACTGCCGCTCATTCAGGACCCGGACACCGAGCAAAAGGAAGAAACACCAGACGCGAACTTGCCGCCTGATGAGCGTGTGGGCTACGCCATCGTCGGACTCGGCCGGCTGTCGCTGGACCAGATCCTGCCTGCGCTTGCGCAGTGCAAGTACTCGAAGGTCGCCGCGCTGGTTTCCGGCGACAGGGCCAAGGCACTTCGCGTCGCACGCCAGTACGGCGTGCGGGAAGCGGACATTTACGACTATCAGAATTTCGAGCGCCTCGCCGACAATCCGCGCGTACAGGTCGTGTATATCGTGCTGCCGAACGGCATGCATAAAGAGTTCACGCTGCGCTCGGCAAATATCGGCAAACATGTTTTGTGCGAAAAGCCGATGGCAAATAGCGCGGCGGACTGCGAGGCAATGGTCCGGGCGATGAAACGCGCCAACCGCAAACTCATGATCGCGTACCGCAGCCAGTACGAACCGATGGACCGCATGATTGTGAAAATGGTGAAGGAAAAGCAGTTGGGGCCATTGCGTGAGTTCGTCGCCGGAAATTCGCAAAACGTCGGCGATCCGGGGCAATGGCGGTTGAAGAAGTCGCTGGCGGGTGGCGGCGCCATGCCCGACATCGGACTGTATTGCCTCAACGCTGCGCGCTTTCTGTCCGGCGAGGAGCCGCTGGAGGTGGTTGCGTCGGTGCACCGGCCGGAAAACGATCCGCGTTTTGTCGAAGTGGAGGAATCGGTGCACTTCATTCTGCGCTTTCCGAGCGGATTCACGGCAACGTGCATGTCGAGCTACGCGAGTCACGAGTCGCGCTTCTTCCGGCTGCAAGGCTCGAAAGGCTGGGTCGAAATGGATCCCGCATTTGGTTACAACGGCCTGCGGCTGCGCCACGGCATGCTCGTGGAGGGCAAGTCCGCGACAACCGAGTTGCAGATCGATCCGCAGAACCAGTTTGCGCGGGAAATCGATCACATGTCCGTGTGCGTCACGGACGACATTCAGCCGCATACGCCAGGCGAGGAGGGCTTGCAAGATCAGCGCATTATCGACGCGATCTACGAATCCGCCCGCACCGGGCGCGCGGTCAAGCTTGCGCAACCGTCCGCGCCGACGCGTGGCCCCGAGCCGCAGCAGGAGACGTTCTGAAGCGCGCGTGCGAGCAGAACGGGCTTTGCGGCACGCACACCGAGGTTCGACTTTCGCACTACCTAGAAGCGGTAGTTGAGAGACGCCAGCGTGTTCAGTTCGCTGCGGCGCTCGGTGATCGGGCTCGCCGCCGCATAGTGCTGCAGCCGCCCGACAGTGACCGCGACCGAGCCTACCCAGTGCTTCGAAAAGTCGTAGCTGAAGTAGCCGTTCAGATGAATATCCCGAACGCCAGAACCGGTTCTATAGACCGGCAGTCCTGATGCCGCGCTCTGCTGGCTGGACACGCCGAAGAAGGTCCGCGTGTAGAGCGCGTCGGCCCATGTGAAGCCCGGGCCAATAGAGAAAAGGCCGCTTCCCACAGGCACCGACGCAAGCAGGTCCACCGGAACGGTTTTGCCCTGGCCGTGCCCCGCAATGTCCTGGTACAGGGCGACGGAGCCCGTGAACATCCACACAGTGTAGTCGGCGAACAGTTTGAGTTTCGGGCCGCCATGCACGTTGCCCAGACCGTGCAGGTGCGGATCGTCCTTCTCGTTGCGTGACTGGAAATCGAAACTCAGCGCCGCGCCGACGTGATAGTTCGTACTGCGCAGCGCATTGACGCCCAGCACGTCCGGCCCCTGCGAGAAGACCCGGTCATCGTAGGAGATATCGAGCGAAGGGAATGGGAACACCGTGGTATGCCGCGAGCCGGGCGACTCGGGCGTCACGACGACACCGGGCCCGACCGCCACCTTCCATTTGCTGTCACCGGGGGCCGCTGTTGCGTCGGCCGCGCGCGCGGTCGAAGCGGGCAGAAAACCCGCCAGCGATATCGCGAGCGCCGCGGCGCCCACGGTTCGATGCGTGAACGTCCGCGCTTTCATGCGTCGTCCTTGCCGATGGCAGCAAGCTGCCGCAAGCGGCGCGCGAGCGCTTTGGATACAACGGGGCTACGCGGCTCTCCAGATCCCGAAGCCGCTTCGCTCTCGCGCAGAAACGATGCCGTTTCGCGCGCAACGATCTCGCGTTCGTTGTCCGATGTGATCATGTGGTACGAATCGTCGAGGTAGATGGTGCGCAGAAAGGTCGAACCGAGCGCCAATGCCGCGGATTGGGCGGTACGCGGGCTCGACGTTTCGTCGTCGATCGCGTGGATGACGAGGCAGTCGTTGCGGATACCACGAATCTGCGAGCTGACGAGCGATGCAAGGCGACTTGCTTCGTGCAATGCGGGCAGTGCAATCGTCGACGGACCGACTTCGCTGAAATTCGAGCGCTGCATCGAGCGCGCGATCTTTGCACGCAGCGCTTCGTTGCGCAGGCCGTACGGTTCCGACTCGCGATACTGCCAGCGCGAACGTAGGGGCGTGTAGTAAGCCCAGCCAAGAAGAAAGCGGTACCAGGGAATGGCCCAACCGTTGTAGGCGAGTGTAAGCGACAGCAGCACGACCGCCTGCGCTTGCGGGCGTCGATGGGCGAGTGCGAGCGCGAGCGCCGCGCCCATCGACAATCCACAGATAGACACCCGGTCGAATCGCGCGGCGAGCGCATCGAATTCGCTGGTTGCGGCGTCGAGCCAGTGTTCCATGGTCTCGCCGCCCGTGCCGGCGCTATAGCCGTTGAGCACCGGGGCGCACACCGTGAACCCCTCGTCGCGCAGGAACCGCCCGAGGTAGCGCATTTCGAGCGGCGAGCTCGACAGGCCGTGCAGCAAAAGCACCGCGTGTCCGCCGCCTTCGAGAAAGATGGACTGCGTTAATGATTTCATGTGTCGGTCGCCACGCGCAGCACGAGGAAATCGCCCGCATGAGTCGTAAATTGTTCGCAGATGCAGTCGACGACGCGCGCAGTGCTTCCGGCAAGGTTCGAACCGGCGGCGAATCGCACGCGATGTGAACCGGCCGAGAGCCCATTCGAGAGCCGTCGGATATCGTCCGGATCGACTTCGGAAAGGCGGGGCCCCGGCGCCAGATCGGCAGGCAATCCGGCGAAAGCGTGCGATGCGACGGCCAGCGCGGACGCTGTGCCGGCACCATTGCGCCGCAGCGGCTCACGTTCGAGTGCCTGAATCAGAATGAACGTCTTGTGATGGTGCGATAGATGCCTGAGAAGCCGGTGCGTTTCGTCAATGGCACGGCGTGCAATTGCGCGCTCGTTGTCATGGCGAAGCAGCATTTCGTAGCGCGATTGCGCCACTGCAGCGATCAGTTCGGCGCGAAACTGCACGCGTCGCAGTTTTTCGAGCAACGTGATCACCACGAGCGTGACGACTGGATATGACACCAGCAATAGCAGGTCTGCCCGGTCGAAGACTGCGATGGTCACGTAGGGCGGCACGAACAGATAATCGGCGAGGCCCAGTCCTGCCAGCATCACGGTCAGCGCCGGAGCAAGGCCGAAGTGGTATTGAACGAGCACCGCTGCAATGCAGAACGCGGTGCCAGGCATGACGGGCCCGAGCAACGGATGAAGCAGCATGCGTACTGCGCTCGCGATGGCCAGCGCGGCAGCAGCGGCGAGCCACCGCCGTTTCCCTTGAGGTGCCCAGCAACGGGCGTTACGGACTTTCATATGCTATTCGGGGCCGCGTCGGCTGCGCTATTGAAGTAACGGTGTTTCTGTTGAGCGGGCTGTGTCTCGCCAAAGCCTGCACCATTAACAGTGCAGGGAATTCGCGCTTCCCGGTAATTTGGTTCGAGGTGTTTCAGACGCTGCTCCCGGTTTCGATCCGTTGGAGCGCATTTGCTAACGGCATCAAGCTTGTCATGCAGAAAATGGAGTTTGTTTCCTGGGCGAAGTCCAAACTGGCGCTTGCAAGATTTAACTTGGGTGCGCTTACTCATGTACGGTCCGGAATTCCGGCAAAGCTGTGTGTTCGTCAGCCGCTTCGTCTATTCCTGCGCCTTACTGGGTTTACGGCTTCGGGCGCAAAAAGTTGAGCTATGGATAATGCCCGGATGACGTGCAGAAGCCCGCTCTGGCTATTCGGAGGGTTAACCCAGGCGACGATATGGGCAACCTGACCTGTTCGAACTACTTCAAAAGCAAACGCCCGAGTATCAGTAATTCTTCGAATTGAGTGACCAGCTCAAAACATAATGCAAATAGGAGCGTATAACCTGGCCCCGGAGATTTTCGTAGCCATCGCAGGATCGGACCTGCAAAACGGGTTCTGACGGCGTCTCGCGTCATTGTCCACGTGGTGGCCGCTCCGAAAGCCGCGCCCGCCAGTATGTCTGTCGGATAGTGCCAGCCGAGATAGACGCGCGGCAGGCATATGAAAATCGCCGTGTGCAGTAGCGCAAGTACACCGACGGCGCGCCAGACGAGAAAGATGCCGGTGGCGACCGACACCCACAGCATGGCGTGATCGCTCGGAAACGAGCTCCACGTCGGCAAAACGGCAGCGCCCAGATCGTCCGATGGAAATTGCAGGTGCAGCTCCGGGTTATAAACCGGACGCATCCGGAACGGTAAGAAGTGCGCGACGATTCTGAACGTTGCGAGCGCGAGCAACGCGCTCAGGATCGTCGCAACGACCATTTCTCGTTCCCATTCTGCCCGCTGACCGGGTTTGAACCAGATCCACCATAACACCGCCACGAGCGCCAAACCTTTGAACGTGTATAGAGCCGCAAGGACTCTGATCGGGTGGTTCAGTATGGGCAGATCTGCAGCAACGCCGGTCAGGAAAGTCTGGATTGCGGTATCGAAGACATTCATCGGCAACCCTCGTAGCCTGTTTGTTATAACCAGAGTTCTTTTTGCGCCGGTGGCCATCCCGTCATGGCGGAAGGGAAGACGTGACCCCCGCAGTTGCGTCCACGATTTATAGGCCTTGTTCTCAATCCGGTATGTGGGAAGAACCACCTAAGTCTTCGCCCTTGACTTGGCGAGGCACGATTGTATTCGGCGTGGCGGCCCGCTTTAGGTGGCAAATGCCCAATAGTCCCTGGGAATTTCGGAGCATTGGCTGGGAATTTGCCAGTCGTCTTCACATGAATGTCATCCACTATCTGCGATGCATTTAAAAGGGGAATTCGGCGCAATTGTTAAATCTTGCAAGACGCCGGAATAGCCACGTCTTTCTGTGGACAAATGAAAAATCGTATGAGAAAGTTGCGCGGAATTTGCAACTTTCTTTTCATTACATTGGAATTTGCACTGCAGCGGCTGTGGTGCAACGCGTCAGGAAAAAGTCCCAACAGGCTATTAAGGGGCAATACGAATGAGCATGGGAAGCGAAAAACGATCAGGCATGCGGCTGGCCGAAGGAGACCCTTTTCCAAGCCGCCCGTTGCAGCTAATGCCTGCCTTTGCTCCCCTTATGCCGCGATCATTTGGACCTTCGTAAAAGCATTGCCTGACAGGGCGGCCGGCCGACTGCATAGCGGTTCAGCAGCTTTCGGGTCGAGGCTCACCCATTACCCCGTAACTTGAATTCCTGCGCGGCGAGGACGGATTCGCTCGCCCTGGGAAATCTCGTTATCCATGAACACCTGAAGGGAAAAGGGCTAGTCGCGCCTGTTCAGAAGACACACGGCTGAAGTTCTTCGTCCATCCAATATAAATAGTCATCCTAAATGTAATGGCTGTAAACAAACACGCTTGTCTTTTCCAATTCGAATTGTGAATCCTTACAGGAAAATAACCATGAATAAGGCATATCGGACAGTCTGGAACGCGTCACTAGGGGCTTTTGTGGCCGCCTCGGAACGGGACAAAACGCGCGGCAAAGGGAATTCGGGAACCTGTGCTTCGGTAGTCGATGGACGAGACGGCGATCGTCGCAGCACGTTGTTGCACGGAGCGAGTCTGCGCATCCTGCCAGCGCTCGTGCTGGCGGCCCTCGGCGCATGGGGCACGCAGGCGCAGGCACAGGTCAATTGCTCGTCGTCGCCCTATAACTTCTTCAACGGCAGCGATTCGTGCGCGGGCTTTTTGTCCACGGCCAGTGGTGGCGGGGCGACTGCGCTGGGTTACGCCGCTAACGCTACAGGAATCAATGCAACGGCCGTCGGCTATCAGGCGATCGCCAATGCAACGAATGCGCTTTATCTGGGGGCGCGCAATGCTCCGGGCACCGGCGCGACCGCTGAATCGGCGATTGCGATCGGTACCGATGTTGCCGCTAGCGGATCGGCCGCCATTGGTATCGGCGTCGACGCAGTCTCCAGCGGCAACCTGTCGACGGCCGTCGGCCCGTCGGCGAAGGCGACCGGAGACAACGGCGTTGCACTGGGCGCGAGTTCCAGCGCAGCCGCGTCCGGCGCAGTGGCATTGGGCAGCGGAGCCATCGGTTCGCAAACCAATGGTGTAGCCGTTGGTTCGGGAGCCAATGCTGCCGGTGTCAATGCAATCTACATGGGCTCGCGCACCGCCGCGGGCACCGGTTCGTCCGGACAATCGTCGATTGCGATCGGTACTGACGTCACCGCTACCGGCGACTATGCTGCCGCGTTCGGCTTCCAGTCGGTGGGGAGCGGAGCCGCAGCTGTTGCAATGGGTTATATCGCCGACAGCTCGGGCACGCATGCCGTGGCCGTCGGCTTCCAGTCGATCGCGAGCGGCCTCAACTCCGTGTATCTGGGAGCGCGCACCGTCGCGGGCACGGGCGCAACGGCGGCGGGGGCGATTGGCATCGGCACCGATGTGCGAGCTTCGGGTCCCTCTTCGCTGGCTGCGGGCACGGTGGCCGCCGCCACTGCCCAGAATGCCGTGGCCTTGGGGGCGGGAGCCGCCGCGTCGGGGCTCAACTCGCTCAGCATGATGAACGGCTCCAGCGCCAGTGGCGCCAATTCAATAGCGTTGGGTGGAGCGGACTCCGTCGCCGAAGGCGGGTCGTCCGTACCGGCGGCAGTCGCGGGCGCCGCGGCGTCGGGCATTCGTGCGGTTGCGATCGGCTCAGGCGCGAATTCGGGCGGGTCCTCGTCGATTGCGATAGGCGATTCGGCTTCGACGGGTACCAATGCCAATGCCATTGCGATGGGCACGGCTGCGACGGCCTCAGCAGGCAGCGCTGTCGCATTGGGCAACCAGACCGTGGCGAGCAACGCGAACGCGACGGCGGTTGGCTCTTCGTCGCAAGCCCTCGCGGCATCGACGGTTGCGATCGGCGATAGCAACAAGGTTGCCGCAGCGGCCGGCGCCGGTTCCATAGCGGGCGGCCAGAACTCTCAGGTGCTGAGCGGGACCGGCGCTGTCGCGCTCGGTCAGGCGCAGACGGTCAGCGGCAATGGCGCCGTCGCCATCGGCGACCCGAACAGCGCGACGGGCAATGGCGCGATTGCGGTCGGCGCGGATAACACGGCGACCGGCAACGGAGCGATCGCCCAAGGCAACGGCAACATCGCGAATGGCCAGGGTGCGGTCGCCCTGGGCAACGCCAGCAACGCGAGCGGCGCGAGCGCGCTCGCATTCGGCGATACAGCAGTCGCGAACCAGGCCGGCGCGATTGCACTCGGCGCCGGCGCGTCGGCCGGTAACGCGAACAGCGTGGCGCTCGGCTCGGGCTCCCAGACCGGCACCGCAACGCCGACCGCGAGCACGACCATCAACGGTACGGTCTACAACTTCGCCGGCACCGCACCGACCAGCGTGGTGAGCGTTGGCGTGGCAGGCACGGAGCGCCAGATCCAGAACGTGGCGGCGGGCCGTCTGAGCGCGACGAGCACCGACGCCGTGAACGGTTCGCAGTTGTACCAGAGCAATCAGGCGATCGACGCTCTCGCAGCGACCGTCGCGACTGACAAGACTCACTACTTCAGCGTCAACGACGGCGGCACGCAAGGCGGCAATTACAACAACGACGGTGCCACCGGCGTCAACGCGTTGGCGGCAGGCGTGGGAACCGTCGCTGCCGGCGCGGGCAGCACCGCGATGGGTCAGGGCGCGACGGCGAACAATGCAAACGACGTGGCGCTCGGCAGCGGCTCGACGACCGACGTGGCCGTGGCGACCACGGGCGACACCATCAACGGCACTGCATATGCGTATGCCGGCACTTCGCCCACGAGCACGGTGAGTGTCGGCAGCCTCGGTCACGAGCGCACCGTGACGAACGTGGCCGCGGGCCGTGTCAACGCGAACAGTACCGATGCAGTGAACGGCTCGCAGCTTTACGCCACCGATCAGGCAGTCGATAACCTCGCCAGTGTCGTGACGGCGAATGCGAAGCACTACTACAGCGTCAACGACGGCGGCACGCAGGGCGGCAACTACAACAACGACGGCGCCACAGGCCTCAATGCGCTGGCCGCGGGCGTCGCGGCGACGGCGAGCGGAGCGAGCAGCTTCGCGGGCGGCAACGGCGCTTCCGCACTGGCCAATAACGCCGTTGCGCTAGGTTCGCTGTCGAGTGCGTCGGTCGCGGGTGCCGTTGCGATCGGTGCCGGTTCGGTGTCCGACCGGGCGGTGCTCTCGGGCGTCGGCTCGATCGCCAACGGCTCGCATGCGATTCCGTTCGATACCAGCGATCAGACATTGCTCGGCGCGGTGTCCTTCGGCAGCGCAAGCGGCAACACGTATCGGCAGTTGACGAACGTCGCCGACGGTACGCAGCAGCACGACGCCGTCACCATCCGCCAGTTGGCAGGCGCACTGTCGTCGTTTGCGGTGACTGGCCAGATGTACTTCCATGCGAATTCGACGGCGGCGGACTCGCTCGCGGTCGGCGCGGAGTCGATCGCCGTGGGACCGACCACGGTCGTCAACGGCGACAACGGTGTGGGCATGGGTAACGGGGCGATCGTCGACGCAACCGCGCCCGGCGGCGTCGCGATCGGCCAGGCCGCGAATTCCGCGCAGGCGGACGCGATTGCGGTGGGCAGCGGCTCTGTCGCGAGCGGCGCGCAGTCGATCGCTCAAGGCGCGAATGCGAGTGCCGCAAACGCCGGATCCGTTGCAATCGGTTCAGGCGCGCACAGCAGTGCAATCGACGCGCTTGCGCTCGGGGCCGGCGCGGGCGCGACGTTTGCCAACAGTGTCGCGCTCGGAGCGGGATCGGTGACGACGGTCGGCGCGTTGAGCAACTACATCGCTTACGGACTGAGCAGTCCGCAGTCGTCGGCGGGCGAGGTCAACGTCGGCAACCGGCAGATTACCGGCCTTGCTGCGGGCAAAGCCGGCACGGACGCCGTGAACGTATCACAGCTCGATGCAGTGACCAACCGGTTGACGACGCTCATCAACCAGCAGACCACCAATAACGGCGGCAGCTTCTCGTCATCGCCCGGCACGCCCACGCCCCCGACGCCTTCGGGATCGAACTCGTCGGCGGGCGGGCAGGGCGCCGTGGCTTCGGGCAACAACAGTTCGGCGGTCGGTAACGGCTCGACGGCGTCGGGCAGCGGTTCCACAGCTGTAGGAGCCGGCGCGACATCCACGGGCAGCGGCTCGACGGCGCTCGGCGCGAACAGTAACGACGGCGGACGTGCGAATGTGGTGGCGGTCGGTTCCAGCGAGTCCACCCGGCAGGTGATCAACGTGGCGGCCGGCACCGCGCCGACCGACGCGGTGAACGTTCAACAGCTGAACGCGGCGTTGTCGCAGGCAAACGCATACACGGACGCCCGCGTGAACGAACTGCAGAACGGCATCAATTCGACGGCGCGCAACGCGTACTCCGGCATCGCTGCAGCGACTGCGTTGACGATGATTCCTGAAGTGGACAAGGACAAGACCTTGTCGCTCGGTATCGGCACAGCGGGCTTCCGCGGTTACCAGGCGGTCGCGATCGGCGGTACTGCGCGCCTCGCAGAGAACCTGAAAATGAAGGCCGGCGTGGGCATGAGCCCGGGCGGCACGACCGTCGGCGTCGGCGCCGCAATGCAATGGTAAGTCGTGAGAGCGGGACCGCAGCCGCGTGTCCCGCGTTCTCCGCGTTCTCCGCGTATTCCGCGTATTCCGCCACACACAGTCTATGGAGCACCTGATGAACCGACTATTTCTTGCAAGCCTTTTCACTACCGGCGTCCTTCTCGTGAGCGGATGCACGGCAGCGAGTGGTCCGTCCTTTAACGCCTATTCCGTCGACGCAAGCAACGGCGTCAGGACCTACCGGGCGGAGTGCCACGGCCTCCTGGAAAGCGCGGCGACCTGCACGAAAGTGGCGCAACACATCTGCGGCGACAAGTCTGTACAGCCGATCGAACGGATCGACCGCGTTCGCGAAGCCGACGACAACCGCAATGACCCTCGCGTTCTGCTATTCAGTTGCGCTCAGGCGTCCGACAGCAAGACGTCGGCCGAACCGCCTTCGACGGTTGACGAAGGCGCGAGGGTCGGAGACGTCGATCACCGTTCAGGAACTAAAGCGATGTAACCGTGAGGCAGCGCGGCCACGCTCGTCTCGGGCGTTGGCCGCCGTCTCGCCGACCTGAGCGACCTGCGTACGTTCAAAAACAGACGCACCGGCAGGTCGCGAAAACCGTACTTGCATGCCAGATCTCAACAAGCGCGGGGGAGTCTTACTCATCGCCTTGTTAAAAGCATGCATGCGGGGTCAACCTGCGGACGCATCGAGCGCCCTGTCATCCGGCGCTCGCATGCAAAACCGGGATGCCGCATCAATGCGTCGTTGCTTTCCAGGTCTTCGTTTCCTAATCTGGTCGGGAGGCTCCGGTCGGAGAGGCCGGTGAGCCGTCACGCGTTTTCCTGGAGGTCCGAAGTGTCCTTTGATCGTACGGAGACAGCCGTAGTATTCATCGACCCGCAAGTCGATGTCCTGAGCAAGTCGGGTAAGAATTGGGGCGCGGTGGGAGCGAGCGTGACGGAGAACAGGACGGTCGAAAACATGCTGCGAATCTTCAAGACGGCAAAGACCGCGAAATTTCCCGTCTTTATATCGCCACATTACTTTTTCCCGACCGATCGCCTGTGGAAATTCAACGGACCGTTGGAGTCCGATGAGTTCGCTACCGGGACGTTTGCCCGTAGCGGTCAGTTGAATCTCGAAGGTTTCGACGGATCAGGCGCTGACTGGCTCGACGAATTCAAGCCCTACATCAACGACGGCGAGACAGTTGTTGTGAGCCCACATAAGGTCTTCGGACCGCAAACCAACGATCTCGTCCTTCAACTGCGCAAACGTGGCGTGAGCAAGGTGGTACTGGGCGGCATGCTTGCCAATATGTGCGTGGAATCGCATCTGCGCGACCTGCTCGAACAGGGATTCGAGGTCCACGTCGTGAGCGATGCGACTGCGGGACCACGTCACCCCGTTTGGGGCGATGGATATAAAGCGGCAATGGTCAATTACGCGTTTCTCGCACACGGCGTGGTGACTACCGACGAAGTTGTCGCTTCAATGGAATGACGCTCGCGTAACCGGCATTTCCCAAACTAACTGCGTTCGACGATTGCCTCATCAATGCGCCGCTTCCGACTCGGCGATATGCCGCGCGATCGTCGCATTGACCTGGTCGGCGTGCGTGAGCGGCCCCATGTGTCCCGCGCCCTCGACGATTGCAAGGCGTGCCGCAGGCAGCAGCATGGGCAACCGCTCGGCGATCGCCCGCGTCGGAACCGGCGCATGTTCGCCGCGCATGATCAACGCCGGCACACGCAGGCTCGTGTAAGCGCTGGCGGGCGTGCGTTCATCGAGGAGCGCACGGAAGTCGAGCGGCGCCTTCGGCGCCCAGCGCGTGAGCGCGGCCTGCACCGAGGGCCGCAGCGCATCCCATGCGCCCCGTCCACTCCAGTAGTCGACGAACGAAGCCGCCGCACCGCGATAGTCGCCGCAGCTGACTCCGTCTGCGGTGCGCTTCGAGATCGCGACGATTTCCGAAAGCGCTTCGACTCCGTAGGTGCCCATCGCCTTCAGCAGGTGAAACGCCGACGGTTCGTACAGCGTCAGGCTCGCAATGCGCTCGGGCCGCTCGACAGCCGCGCGCAACGCCACGCCACCGCCGTACGAGTGGCCGACGAGATGCACCTTGCCACAGGCGGCGTCGATGATGCCGACCGTCCTCGCCGCCTCGTCGGCAAGCGTGAACGCGCGCTCGCCGCTCCATGGGCCGGTGCTGTCGCAGCCATAGTGCTCCGGCGCGACGAACGAATGGTGCGAGCCAAGCGCCTCGCCGAGCTTGCGCCATTGCGTCGCTCCGGAGCCCGAGCAATGCAGAGCGATGACGGTCGTTGGAGATGAGCAGATTCGCGATGCGATGGCGTTATTCATGTCGTTCCTGAGGAGTCGGGTAGTCGAGGAGTCGTGAGCACGGACGCCGTGCCGGGGAGTCTCTACTATCGGTGCGACGCCGCCGCCTGGCTATGCTCGAGACGCCGGAAGATTTGCTCTGCCATCCGAACTGATTGACGGACAGCGCCGCGTTGAGCGAGGTCAGCCGTCGATATCGAGCGACTGCATGCGACGTTCAAGCTCGCACATGTCCACGGCGGAAGCGAGGTACGCGTCCCGACGGCTGTGTTCAGCGCGGTCGAGCAGCTCTTGCAGCAAGAGAAACAGATAGATGAACATGATGCCCTCCGGTCGACGACCTGGTCGATTCAGTACCAGCGCGAACGGGGCGCGACGCAATGGCATCCGGTTGGATGCACGGTGGCTCGCGCTACGGCTGGACGCGGTGTATTGCAGAGTCCATGCCATATCGCTGCAAGCCTTGTTTAGCGGTGATTCGGACATTGCCGGGCGCGACGAATTCGATAAACTGTCGTCGCGTCGCCAACACGGATTCACGCGAAAGTCGGCATGACACGAACACCTGTTTGTTGCGGCGGGAAATGTGAGCGGAGCTTGAGAAACCAGGCGTGGGGATTGCTCGTAGTTTCTGTCGCCTCCGTGAGGCGGCGTTATCGCACAGCAACGGAATCATCACTCGAAAGACGAACAACCCGAGGAAACACGCCAGCCGCGCCGGCATGGCGTCGCCCCGGGCACGCTCGCATCGAAGGACACGCACCATGAGCAGACTGCTGACAAACTGGTCGACGCTTTTCGCCGTGACGATGCTGGTCGCCGGTTGCGTGGCTCCCGTCATGCCGTACACCGGACCGCACCTTACCCCGACAGAGTGCCGCGACCTCGCAGCGCTGAGAACAAACGCGCCGCCGACCATGGCGCAACACCAGAGCGAACTCGGTGCCCTGAGAAAAGCGGGCTACGACCCGTCCCCGTGGTATGACCCGTACTATCCGGACGACCTCCAGGCGGCACAGCGCCTCGTCGACTACTGGTTCCAGACCGAGTGCCAGCGGCCTCAGTCCGGCTGACCGTCATTCCACAGAAGTCGATGCGAGGACGAACCGGGACAATCATTTGCAATGGTCCGATAGGGGGCATCCCGAATACAGACTTCCGCAACGCTCGTTTCTCTGGCTATGGACCATCTCCGGGCGCGGGCAGATCGCGCAAGTAACGAGCGAGCCCGTCAGATTCAACGGACTCGCTCAGTCCGCGCCCATGCGCCGGTCGCCTGTTAAGCCGCCCTTGCAGGAACCTTCGACAGAAGCGGCCCCAAACCTTCGGCGAACGTCAGATGCGAGATGACGGCATCGCGCAGTTTCGGGTACGGAAGCTCTGCGATCATTGCCGTCTGCACCGAAGCCATGACCTCTCCTGCCTCCGGTCCGATCATCGAGAATCCCAGGATACGGTCGTCTTTGGCGTCGACGAGAACCTTCATGAATCCCTGAGTTTCGTCGGTGGCTTCAGTTCGCAGCACATTGCTCATTGGGAGTGTCGCGACGCGAACCGCAATACCGTCGCGAAGTGCATCGCGTTCGTTCAGACCCACGCGTGCGAGCGGCGGATCAGTGAATAGCGTGAACGGAACCAGGCGGCCGGTTGTCGTTCGATCTGTGCCCGCGAGGTTGTCGCGCACTATCCTGAAGTCGTCTACCGAAACATGCGTGAACTGCGGACTGCCCGCGACTTCGCCTATTGCCCATACGCCGGGTGCCGATGCCTGCAACCTGTCGTTGACGCGAATGTATCCGCGTTCATCGACTTCGATGCCTGCCTGCTCCAGCCCGATACCGGCCGTGTTGGGAACCCGTCCTGCCGCAACGAGGATGTCACTGCCTTCAATCACCCGTTCCCCCGAAGCGGTCCTCAGCACGACGCGAACCTGCGTACCGGAGCGGCCTTCGACACGAACCGTTTCAGCACCCGTCACGATATCGATTCCTTCGTTGGTCAGAATCCCACGCATTTCTTCGCTGATGTCCACGTCTTCGCGAGCCATCAGGCGGGCGCCGCGCTCGACAATCGTCACGCGACTTCCGAAGCGGCGATAAGCCTGTGCCATCTCGATGCCGATATAACCGCCGCCCAGCACGACCAGATGCGCTGGAGCGTAGTCGAGATCGAGCGCGCCGATATGCGTCAGCGGTCCGGCGGCCAGCAGTCCGGGCACGTCGGGAATTGCAGCGTGCGTGCCGACATTCACGACCACCTGATCGCCGGCGAGCGTGCGCGTGCCGCCGTCGTTCAGTTGCACTGCGATCGTCTTCGGTCCGATGAAACGGCCGGAGCCCATGATCAACTCGGCGCCGCTCGACGCATACGCCTGCACGTGAAACGCCGCCTCTCTCTCAATCATGCCGCGCTTGCGTTCGCGGACCTTCGCCATGTCGACGGCGATCGGACCGGTCGTCGTGCCGAAGTCGCCGGCATGCCGCGCCAGATGCGCGACCCGCGCGCTCCATATTTCATTCTTGCTCGGCAGGCAAGCCACCGCGGGGCATGACCCGCCGACCCACTGCCGTTCGACTACGGCGACCCGTTGTCCCGATCGTCCCAGATGCCACGCCAGAAGCTTGCCGCCCTGGCCGCTGCCGAGAATCAACGTATCGAAATGTTCAACTTGAGACATGAAATCCTCCAGTACACCTGCGAGTGAGTTGGCCAGTGCGGCAGCGATCCGGCTTTCCGCCGGATCGCGACGATGCGGCGAGCGGCACGTCACCGCGTGACGAATCCGCCCGATTACGCACGTGTTATTTGACCGGCGGGAAATCGACGTCAGTGTCGTTAATGCGATTGAATGTATTCGTGAAGATCGTCATGGCAATCGCCAGCGAAATCTCAGCCAGTTGCGTGTCGCTGTAGCCCGCGGTGCGAATGGCCGCGAACTCGCTTTCATCGATCGTGCCGCGCGTGTTCTGCAGGGTCAGCACGAAGTGGACGAGGGCGTCACGCTTCGCATCGCCCGTCGCCTTGCCCGCACGAATCTGACGGAGCGTCTCGGGCGAGAGGCCGGTCATCTTTCCCAACATCACGTGAGCGGCCACGCAGTAATCACAACCCGTCTGCTCGCTGACGAGCAGCTTGATGGTTTCCAGATCCTGTTTGCTGAGACTGCTGGACGCGAGCGCACCTTCCGCGTCGAGCACGGCGTTCAATGTCGCGGGTGCGACGTGACCGACCGTCGCGAACAGGTTCGGCACGCTGCCGCCTGCGATCTTCCGTACCCGTGCATAGACTTCGGCGGTGGCGCCCGTGGCGTTCGAAACTGCGGGAATTGCAATGCGACTCATGATCGACCTCATGCGGTGGTGGTTAGGAGCCTCCACTTTAGGGTCGCGAAATGATCTTGTTGAGCCTCTGGATTGCCAATATCATGCTCGAAAGTATCAACCGAGGTAGATATGTCACTCACGCTCGATTGGCTCAGCCGTCTGCTCGGCATGATGACGGTGCGCGGGCAGCTCGAACTCCGATGCTCGTACGGCGCTCCGTGGCAAGTCATCTACGACGATTCCGCTGCCGGGGAAATGCCGTATCACATCGTGCTTGGCGGATCGGCCATTCTTGAGACGCCGGGCGAGGGCAAGCCGCAAGATCTTGGCGCTGGCGACATCGTGATGTTGACGCACGGTTCGGCCCATATTCTTCACGACGGCAGCGGCGCGCGCCCGAAACCTGCGCGCCAGCGCCAGACGTTGAACCTGACCGTCAGCGAAAATAAAGGCAGTGGTCAGCGCCTTGAAATGCTTTGCGGTCGAATCGTGCTGGCGCCGCCGCATGACCGCCTGATCCGCGCATATCTGCCGCCTCGGCTCGTTGTGCGGACATCGGCCGCAAGGGCTTCGTCCAGCGCTGAGACGCTTGCACAACTGAAAGGGCTGATGGCGCTCATGCAGGCGGAATCGAGTGCGGACAGGCTGGGCGGCTATGCAATGCTGAACGCGTTGTCTACGGCGTTGTTCGCGCTTGCGCTGCGTATGTCCGGCGAGTCTGACGAGGCGCCGACAGGCTTGCTGGCTCTCGCTGGACATCCGCGCCTCGCCCCGGCGCTTGCAGCCATATTCAACGATCCGGCCTATCCGTGGACACTGTCCGAACTGTCCGAACTTTGCAGCATGTCGCGCGCGACGTTGCTTCGCCACTTTCAGGACAAGGTGGGACGCTCGCCCAATGAACTCCTGACAGATGTCCGGATGGCATTGGCCGCCAATGAGTTGAAAAAGCCAGGCGTGTCCACCGAACTCGTAGCCGAGACGGTCGGCTATCAATCCGTCGCGGCGTTCCGTCGGGCCTTCACCCAACATCTGGGCATGACGCCCGCCGACTGGCGTCGTTCGGAGGACAAGCAGCACGGACAGTCATGATTTGCACCCGCTCCGGCCCGTCGCAGCGGTGATTGTCGCTGCGAAGCGCATAAATATTCGAAGCATTCGACGGATTTTTCCCGCTGCCGCGTTTAAGAAGAAACGAAGCCCTGCCGCGCTTCGATACTGAATGAATGGGAGAAACCGACATGACATCGAAAACGCCGTTTCACTTCGGACGCAACGTGCTCGCCGTCGCGGCGACCTGCGCCGCCGCGCTGACCGCGGCACCTGCCATCGCCCAAGCCGTGATCATCGCGCCTGTCGCGCCACCGCCGCCCCGCGTCGAGGTCTTGCCCGCGCCGCGAGCGGGCTATGTGTGGGACCAGGGCCGCTGGCGTTGGCACCACGGTCGTTACGAGTGGGCGCCGGGCCATTGGCAGCCGGTTCGCGCCGGTTATCACTGGGTGCCGGGACATTGGGTGCAGCGCGGACCGAATTGGCGCTGGGTCGAAGGTCATTGGGCGTGAAGGGGTCACATGACTCAAGGAGGCAAGCTGCCATGAAAACACTGTTGATATTGCTGCTCGTGGCGTCGCTCGGCGGTTGTGTGGTCTACCCGGCGCGGTCGGTCTACTATCGTCCGGCAGTCGTCGTGTATTGAACAACGGCGTGAATGACCGCTGCAAAAAAACCGCTTGAAAAACCGCGCCCGGATAATGCACGCGCAACGAACCTACGAGGATAAAGCCGACGTGAAGCGCATCGCACGTGTGTCGAAGGGTGCGGCCTCTTGAGCGAACGCGATCCCGACGCGGAATTGCTGGAGCAGGTCGGCCGGCAAGATCCGGCCGCTGTGCGCACCCTGGTTGCGCGCAAGCTGCCGCGTCTGCTCGCGGTCGCCACGCGCATGCTGGGCGACCGCATGGAGGCAGAAGACGTCGCGCAGGAAGTGTTCGTGCGGATCTGGAAACAGGCCACGCGCTGGCGAGAAGGCGAGGCGAAATTCGACACGTGGATTCATCGCGTCGCACTCAATCTTTGCTATGACCGTCTGCGCGGCCGGCGCGAAGATCCTGGCGACGACCTGCCCGACGAGGTCGATCCCGCCCCGCCGCCGGATGCACGGCTCGAAGCGCGCGCCCGCGGCGAGCGCGTTCGCGAAGCACTCGCCGCCTTGCCCGCGCGACAACGCGAGGCACTGGTGCTCACTTATTACCAGGAGATGTCGAACACCGACGCCGCAGCACTGATGGGCGTCACCGTCGATGCGCTGGAAAGTCTGCTGGCTCGCGCGCGCCGCAATCTGCGCGCTCAACTGGCCGACAGCGGCCTTAGCAAGGACAAGTCATGACGCCGGAAAGATTTCACCAGATCGTCGAAGCCTATGGCGCCGATCCACGCCGCTGGCCGCAACAGGAGCGGGCAGCGGCGCAGGGCTGGGCGGACGCGCATCGCGCGCAAGCGGATGCGTACCTGGCTGAAGCCGCCGAGCTGGACACGTGGCTCGCTGCCGACCACGTTGCGCCGCCGGACGCGGCACTGCAGCATCGTATTATCGGCAGCGCGCCGCGGCGGCAGCCTGCTGCGCAGCGGCGCGCATGGTGGTGGTCAGGCGCGGCGGTCGCGGGCGTCGGCTTGCTCGGCGGCGCGGCCGGCGCTTTGGCCGTGTCGTTTTTCGTATTGACCGAGACGGTTCCGCCGATGCACGAGTCGTCATATCTAACGTCGAGTTTCGGTGGTTCATCTGCCGACTGGAGCGGCGAATGAACAGCCGGACATGGAAAATCGTTCTGGTAGCCTCGCTGGTGCTCAACGTGTTCCTGCTGGGCGCGATTGCCGGTGGCGCCTATCAGTGGTTTGCGGCGCGCGGTGCCACGACACCGCTCGTCGCGCAACAGCGCGCGTTGCGCTTTGCCGCGCAGACGCTTTCAACCGAGCGGCAAAAAGAGTTTGCCGACAGCCTGAAGAACGGGCGCCGCGAGGCGCGACAGTTCGCACGCGAGGCACGCGAAGGGCGGCGCGAGGTGTTGCGTCTGCTGGCCGTTCCGCAGCTCGATCGCCCGGCACTCGACGCCGCCCTCGCTCGCACGCGCGCCGCCGACAGCAATCTGCGCGCGCAAGTGGAAAGCAGTGTGGCGGATTTCGCGTCGGGGTTGTCGCCTGAGGAGCGCGTCAAGTTTGCCGACAGCCTCCGCTTGCGCGGACAGTGGCGCGAGCCGCAGCCCGGCGCCAGCGTCGCGAGGCCGGCGAGTCCCGCATCTTCGGGCGATTAAAAATCAGACTGGCGCGACGGATATCTCTCGCGCCGCACGTTCAAGCTGTATCTAACGCCGAAGAGGATCGCATGGCTGCGCAACCAAACCTTACCGCCGCTGCAATTGCGCTGAATCGCTTCGGCCTGGGCGCCCGCGCCGACGATACGCCGCCCGCCGACCCGAAGGGCTGGCTACTCGCGCAGTTCGATCAGTATCAGCCGAAGCCGGCTGCGTGGGCGAGCCAGCCGGATTCGCTGGCAATATCGGGCGAACTGGAGCAGCAGCGCATGCAGTTGCGTATGCAGGCTCAGCGCAATCCGGGCGGCGCGAGCATGCCCGCACAAACAAATGCTCAGACAGGCGAGCAGGCGGCATCGCAAAGCGACACGAAAAAAGATAAGGAAGCCGAACGAAAGGCGATTCGTGCGGAAATACGCGACAACTATCGATCGTCCGTGAATGCGCGGGTGGTGAGCGCACTGACGACACAGACGCCCTTTGTCGAGCGGCTGGTTCATTTCTGGTCTAACCATTTCGCAGTGTCGACGGAAAAGCCCGCTGTGGCGGCGCTCGCCGGCTCATTCGAAGCTGAAGCGATCCGTCCACATGTGCTGGGCCGCTTCGAGGACATGCTGGTCGCAGTGGAACGTCATCCGGCCATGCAACTGTTTCTCGATCAGACGCGCTCGGTAGGGCCGGACAGCGTCGCGGCGATGCGGGCGGCGCAGCGCAATCCCGAGAGCAAGCGCGGCCTCAACGAAAATCTCGCGCGCGAAATCATGGAGCTGCATACGCTAGGTGTGCGCAGTGGCTATAACCAGGAGGACGTGACCGAATTCGCCCGCGCACTGACCGGTTGGAGTCTCGCTACCGGACCTCGGAACCCCGGGAATATCGCCAACGCCGGCAGTTCAGCCAGTGCAGGCATGCAGGCAAGCCGTCCGATGCAAGAAGCCTCGGCGCCCGGCAGCTTCGTGTTTCGCGACGCGTTGCATGAACCCGGCTCACGAACCATCATGGGCCGCCGTTACGATGAGCCCGGCGAACAGCAGGCGCTTGCAATCTTGCGTGATCTCGCCAGCGCGCCCGCAACAGCGCAGCACATCGGCTCGAAACTGGCCCGTCATTTCATTGCCGACAATCCGCCGGCAGGCGTGAGCGAGCGGCTTGCGGGCGTGTTCGAGCGCAGCGGCGGCGATCTGCCGTCCGTATACCGTGCATTGCTCGACATGCCGCAAGCGTGGTCGCCCGTCGCTGTCAAGTTCAAGACGCCGTGGGAATGGGCGATCTCTTCGATGCGCGGGCTCGGCTGGCAAGACCTTGGTAATCAGCAGGCTGCGCCCATCCTGGCGCAGCTCGGTCAACCCGTGTGGCGGCCGGGCTCGCCTGCCGGTTACGACGATATTGCTGCAAGCTGGGCCGCGCCCGATGCGCTGGTACGCCGCGTCGAAGTGGCGCAGCGCCTGGCCGCGCGCGTCGGCGACCGGCTCGACGCGCGTTCGCTGGGGCAGGTGCTGCTTGCGGGATCGCTCAGCGCGCCGAGTGCTGTGGCCGTCGCACGTGCCGAAAGCGCATCCACGGCCATCGCACTTTTGCTGGTCTCGCCCGATTTTCAACGGAGATAGTCCATGTCTTCACGCCGTCAATTTCTGCAAATTGCTGCTGCCGGAGCGGGCGCGATTCTCGTATCGCCGCGCATTGCTTTCGCGAGCGTCGTCACGGATCGGCGTTTCGTGTTCGTGATTCAGCGGGGCGCCGCCGATGGCCTGAACATCGTCGTGCCCTACGCGGAGCCTGCCTATGCAACGTTGCGCGGGGCGCTTGCAATCGATGCATCGAGCGCGCGTCGCCTTGACGGCACCTTTGCGCTGCATCCCGCACTCGTGCAGATCGGCGCCATGTACGCGGACCGCCAGGCGCTGTTCGTGCACGCGGTGGCGTCGCCGTATCGCGACCGCTCGCATTTCGACGGACAGAACGTGCTCGAGACGGGCAGCGCGTCGCCATATCGGGTGAAGGACGGCTGGCTGAACCGGCTCGTCGCTCAATTGCCGGGCGCACGCGAAAACGCGATTGCGTTCGCGCCGACGGTGCCCATGGCGCTGCGCGGCAATGCGGAAGTAACTTCTTACGCGCCTTCAGCATTGCCGCAAGCGCCGGACGATCTGCTCATGCGCGTCTCCCAGCTATACGATCAGGACGCCCAGTTGCGCCCGCTGTGGGAATCGGCAATGACGGCGCGCGGTCTTGCTGGCGACGCCGGCGCGCGCCAGGACCCCGCGAGCCTCGGCAAACTGGCCGCCAGTTTTCTGTCGCGCGATGACGGCCCGCGTATCGCAATGATCGAAACCGGCGGCTGGGACACGCACAGTGCGCAGAGCACGCGCCTTGCGAATCAGTTGAAGGCGCTCGACACGATGCTCGCGGCGCTGCGCGACAACATGGGCCCGGCCTGGAGCAAAACCACCGTACTCGTCGCGACCGAGTTCGGCAGAACCGCGGCCGCGAACGGCACTGGCGGCACCGATCACGGCACGGGTTCGGTGGCGATGGTATTGGGCGGAGCGGTCGCGGGCGGGCGGGTCATCGCGGATTGGCCCGGTCTCGCGCCTCGCGACCTTTACGAAGCGCGCGACCTCAAACCGACCACATCGCTCGACTCGCTGATTGCCGGTGTCGCGAGCGAAGGCCTCGGCCTCGACCCTCAGCGCACGGCTCGCGCGCTATTCAGTCAGACCGTCGCGACGAAGCCGCTCACAGGTATCGTGCGTGCATAGTGCGGCGCGCGCTAACCTCGGCTGACTCCCACGTCCACATGCTCCGGCGACTCGATAGCTTCCATCAGCAACGCAATGAACGCGGTCACTGCCTGTGGAAGCGTTCGGCCCGCCATCGTCTGAATCTGCAACGTGCGCTGGTGCAGTTCGGGGTTTGAAATCGGCACCATGGCAAGTGAGTCGGACACGAGGCGGCTGTGTACCGTCAGATAGCCGGTCAACGTTATCGCGTCGGTGTAGCGCACGAAGTTTTGCAACGCAACGTGATAGTTGCTGGCGATTACCGGCTCGAAGATCAGCCCTTCGAGACTGCATGCGATATCGAACAGTTGCCGTATCGTCAGAGTCTGGCTCGGCATGGCGAGCGGCCACGGCAGCAGGTCCGCCAGCGAGACGCTGGCGCGCGCAGCGAGCGGATGGCTCTGCCGCATCAGCGCATACACCGGTGCGCGCTGTGCGTAATGAACTTGCACGTCCCGCTCCGGCACCATGTTGAAACATACCGCCACGTCGTGCGTGCCTTCACGCACGCGCTGCGTCGCTATCGACGGCGCGGAGACGTCGAGCTGGAAATGCGCTCCGGGATGCATCTTCAGGAACTGCGCAAACACGAGCGGCAGGAAGTCCGGTGCAACGCCTTCCGAACTCGCAATGCGAATGGTCGCGCGTTCGCCGGCTGAGAGACCGCGGATCTCTCCAGTGACACGCTCGTCCTCCAGCTGACTACGGCGGGCGTGGTTGGCGAGGAGCCGCCCGGCATCGGTGAGTACCATGCCGCGCGGACGGCGCTCGAAGAGCGGCGTTCCCAGTTGCTCCTCAAGCCTCGCGATTTGCCGGCTCAAAGCCGACACGGCGACGAAAAGCCGCTCGGACGCCTTGCTCAGCGATCCGCTGCGCGCGACTTCGAGGAAATAGCGCAAGGCTGTCTGGTCCATTGGATGCGTTAATCCGGTGACGACCTTTGCCGTTCTGGCAAAGGTGGGTGAGAAATATTGTAATTGTGCAGAAATATCGGCCACCACAGCATGGGTGTTGACCCGCTGCCGCATGCGCCGCGCACTCTGACGCGGCGGCGCAACGCAGTTTCCAGCGCACCCGACGGAGACCGAGTTGACCCGACATACCGCCATTGAGCTAGCCACCGAAGGCTACCGATCCGGCCAGTTTCTCGCCGACCTGCAACGCCGCGTCGCGCTGCGTACTGAAAGCCAGGAGCCGGAGCGTAACTCGCTTCTACGCGCCTATCTCACCGACGAACTGACGCCGCGCCTCGAAGCATGGGGCTTCGTGTGCCGCATCGCCGAGAATCCGCACGAAGGCGCGGGCCCATTTCTGATCGCGCATCGTCACGAAGGCGACGATTTGCCGACCGTGCTCAGCTACGGCCATGGCGACGTGGTGCGCGGCTACGACGCGCAATGGGCCGACGGCCGCTCGCCATGGGAGGTGAGCGTTGACGGCGAGCGCTGGTATGGCCGCGGCACCGCCGACAACAAGGGTCAGCACAGCATCAATCTGGCCGCGCTGAAAGCCGTGATGGATGCGCGCGGCGGCAAGCTCGGCTTCAACCTGAAGCTGTTGTTCGAAACCGGCGAAGAGGTCGGGTCGCCCGGTTTGCACGCACTCTGCACCAGCTTGCGCGCCGAACTTGCCGCCGATGTCCTGATCGCCTCCGACGGCCCGCGTCTCGCCGCCAGCCGCCCGACGCTCTTTCTCGGCTCGCGCGGTGTAACCAATTTCCGGCTCGATGTGAACCTGCGCGACGGCGCGCATCACTCGGGCAACTGGGGCGGCTTGCTGCGCAATCCGGGCATCGTGCTCGCCAACGCGATTGCGTCGATGGTCGATGCCAACGGCCGTATCGCGATCGAAGGGCTTCGTCCGCCGCCGGTGCCGGACGCGGTGCGCCGCGCGCTGGCCGACATCACCGTGGGCGGCAACCCCGGCGAGCCGGAAGTCGACACCGACTACGGCGAGCCGGGCCTGACGCCCGCCGAGCGCGTGTTCGGCTGGAACAATCTCGAAGTGCTCGCGTTTCGCACCGGCAACCCCGAAAAGCCCGTGAATGCGATTCCGCCGTTCGCGTTTGCGCACATGCAGCTGCGCTTCGTGGTGGGCACCGACTGGTCCGATATCGCCGGCATTGTGCGCCGCCATCTCGACGCGCACGGTTTCCAGATGGTCGAAGTGAGCGTCGAACGCGGCGCGCCCGCCACGCGCGTCGATCCGGAGAACCCGTGGGTACGGTGGGCGTTGCGCTCGCTTACGCAAACCACCGGCGCGCAGCCGGTGCTGCTGCCGAACCTCGGCGGAACGCTGCCGAACGATGTGTTCGCCGACGTGCTCGGCATGCCCACGCTGTGGGTGCCGCATTCGTACCCCGGCTGTTCGCAGCACGCGCCGGACGAGCATCTGCTCGCGCCGGTAGTCGAAGAAGGTCTGCGCATCATGGCGGGCCTGTTCTGGGATCTCGGTACGCGCGAGGGCGACGCCCCCGACGCGAATCCGGCCGCCAATCTGCCCCGTCAACCGTATCGAGGACAGCGCAATGAGTACTGACACCGCCGCCATGCAACAACCGCTAGACGCCGCGCAGTCGCACAACATTGCGCGCCTGATCGTGGCGACATCGATAGGAAACGCGCTCGAGTTCTACGATCTCGTCGTGTATGGCTACTTCGCCTCCACGCTGTCGCGGCTGTTTTTTCCGACGCACGACCGCACCGTTTCGCTGTTACTTACGCTCGGCACGTTCGCGTTGTCGTATCTCGCGCGTCCGGTTGGCGCGCTGGTTCTCGGTTCATATAGCGACAGGCACGGCAGAAAAGCCTCGCTCACACTCTCGATTGGGTTGATGACGCTCGGCACAGGACTCGTCGCCGTCATGCCGCCGTATGCGACGATCGGCATCGCCGCGCCGATTTTGATCTTCCTGTCGCGCTTGCTGCAGGGCTTTTCTGCCGGCGGTGAATTCGGCAGTTCGACGGCGTTTCTCGTCGAGCATGCGCCGGCGCGCAGCGGCTTCATGTCGAGCTGGCAGTTCTCGAGCCAAGGCGCGAGCACTTTGCTCGCGTCGTTGTTCGGCGCCTTGCTGACCGGCCTGCTGACGCCGCCGCAACTGGAAGGGTGGGGCTGGCGTATCCCATTCCTGTTCGGCATGCTGATCGGTCCCATCGGCCTTTACATTCGCCGGCGCATGGACGAAACACCGGAATTCGCTCGCGCTGAAAAGCTCGCGTCGCCGGTGCGCGTGGTGCTTGCGACGCAAAAGGAACGGGTGCTCGTTTCTATCGGCTCGCTCGTGCTCACCACGACCGCGAACTACATGCTGTTGTATATGCCGACGTACGCGACGCATCAGCTCAAGCTCTCGCCGTCGTCGGGATTCATTGCGACGCTCGTGGCGGGTTTCATCATGATGGCGCTGGTGCCGGTGGTGGGACATCTGTCGGACAAGCTCGGGCGCATACGCATCATGCTGCCGGTCGGCGTGCTGTTTCTGGTGACGGTGTATCCGGCTTTCATGCTGATGAACGCCTATCCGTCGTTGCCCATGCTGCTGGCCTGTGTGATCTGGGTAGCACTGCTGAAAGCAACGTACTTCGCGCCGATTCCCGCGTTGATGGCAGACCTTTTTCCGGTTGAAACGCGCACGACCGGCATGGCGTTCGCCTACAACATCGGCACGACGATTTTCGGCGGCTTCACGCCGGTGGTGGTCGCGGCGCTGATCGCGTTCACTCATAACAATCTGGCGCCCGGTTTGTATCTGATGATCGCCGCTGTAATCAGCCTCTTCACGCTGATATGGGCGCGCCGTCGTCTGCATGTGCGGTGAGGGCGCGGGGTTCATCGCGGTTAATCGCGGTCATCACTTCGCACGCACAACGACTTTCCAGAAAACTCACAGGAAATACGCATGAACGAAGCATTGCAGCAGGCCATCCAGTTTTCCATCGAGCATGAATCGACGTGGGATCGCCAGGTCGATGCCAACTGGGGCGTGCATGTGAAAGACCCGGCGCCGTGGAACCGGCTGCTCGGACCCGTGCATGACCGGGGGCCGGTCTCGGGCGCGATTGCGCTCGACGGACACAAGCTCGCGACGTGGGGTGAGCCGGACCGCGCGGACCTCACGTTCAGCATAGCGAAGACGTATCTGGCGCTGCTCGCGGGCGTGGCCCACGACCGCGGCCTGCTGTCCGATCTCGATGAGCCCGTGCGCGTGCGCGTGCCGGGGATCGGCTTCGACGACGATCACAACGCAAGCATCACGTGGGCGCAATTGCTGCAGCAGACGAGCGAATGGCAGGGCACCTGCTTCGGTTTGCCCGATCAGGCGGATCACTATCGCGCGGTCACGTTCGGTGAGCCGCCGAATGGCAAAAAGGGCGATCTGCGTCCGCTACAGCAGCCGGGCACGTATTGGGAATACAACGACGTGCGCATCAACCAGCTTTCGCTTGCGCTGCTGCATCTGTTCGGCGAGCCGCTGCCGGACGTGTTCCGCGAGGCGATTGCACGGCCTTCAGGAGCAAGCGACGCCTGGGATTGGGTCGGCTACGACCACTCATGGGTGGAGGTCGGCGGGCGCCGCGTGCAATCGGTGCCGGGCGGCACGCACTGGGGCGGCGGCATGTCGATCAGCGCAAACGATCAGTTGAAGATCGCGCAGATGCTACTCGACGAAGGCGTCGCATCGGGGCGCCGTGTGCTGTCGAAGGAATGGATCGAGCGTATGCAAACGCCTTGCGCGATCGCGCCGTTCTACGGCTATCTCGTCTGGCTCAACACCGGACAGAAGATGTTCCCGAGCGTGCCGGCATCGAGCTATTTCGGTGTGGGCGCGGGAAGCTCGTTCATGTGGATCGAGCCGACCCGGAGGCTCGCCGTCATAGTGCGCTGGCTTAATCCAGAGCATGCGGATGAGTTCTTTGGGCTCGTGTTCGATGCAGTGGCGCAGTTGCGGTGACGGCCGGTCGGGTGAGCACGGCAAACGCCTTTCGACAACTCCACCGAAAGCATAATCAAACCAATGCACAGCCAAAGCTGTTTCACCCCCCTGAATCCGCCGCGCCGCCTATCTTGCTGGACGCACGCGACTGTACGCTCGACAGATGTTCGCGCATGCATCGAGCCGCCGTTTCACCGTCACGGGCTTTCATCGCGTTGACGATTGCCTGATGCTGCTGGGCAAAATAATGCCGCGTCTCCTGGCTGACGGTTTTCTTTCGAACCTCCGGCTTGACTCGCATGCCGTTGATCACTTCCATGAGCGCAATGAGCGCGGGATTGCGGGTGGCCTGGCTGATCAATGAATGGAATCGCTGATCCCATTGCTGCCACTCCTCGTCGCTGTTCGCGGCCGCGTTTTTCCGCGCGCACTTCTCAAGTTCGAGCAGATCGTCCCAGCTAGCCTTGGTCGCGGCGAGTTCCGCCAGCGCGGGCTCGAAAAGTAGCCTCATCTCGGCGATATCCGCTGGACTGGTGCCCGCGCGCAAGCCGCGCAGCGTGGGACCGAACTTGAGCGGCCGTGCTCCCAGATACGTGCCGCGTCCAACTCCGCGCCACACGCGTCCTGACGCCTCCAGTGAGGCAAGCACCGAGCGCAATTCCCTTCGACTGACGCCAAGCTCTTCAGCCAGCTTCCTTTCGGGCGGTAACGCGTCGCCGTCTTTGAGCTGATGACTTGCGATATACCCGAGCAGGCCGCTCAACGCTGTCTCTTCCATTCCATTTTCCGAACCAATGAATATTGGTACCAAAGATAACAGATTGACGGCGCACTGGCGCTGTGAATTTCAAGCAATGCTTTTTTGGCTTGTATTACGCGGTTATATTCCAGGTTAGCATTGAGGAAAGGGTGGCGTCATCCAAGGCCGGCTGATCGAATTGATACCTTTAAACATTGGTTCAGCAACCGGTCGCAGCGATCAAAAGAGGAGTAGGGCATGTCGTTCACAACTCGTCCCGAACTGATTGGCACGTTCGGAATGGTGGCCTCCACGCATTGGCTGGCCAGCGCGTCGGCCATGGCCGCGCTGGAAAAAGGCGGCAATGCCTTCGACGCCGCTGCAGCCGCGGGGTTTGTACTTCAGATCGTCGAGCCGCATTTGAACGGTCCCGGCGGTGAACTGCCGGTGGTGTTCTACAGCGCCCGCGAAGACCGGGTTCGAGTGCTTTGCGGCCAGGGCGTGACGCCCGCGAGCATGACCATCGGGCGTATGCGCGAGTTGGGGCTGGAAGTGGTGCCGGGGACCGGACTTTTACCGGCGGTGGTACCGGGGGCATTCGGCGCATGGATGGCCATGCTGCGCGACTATGGCCAGTTGCCGCTCGAAGACGTGTTGAGCTATGCGATCGGCTATGCGGAGAACGGCTACCCGGTGCTGCCGCGCATGGCTTCGTCGATCCTCGCGATCAAGGATTTTTTTCTCACCGAATGGCCTACCTCGGCCGAACAATGGCTGCGAAATGGCGACGCGCCCACGCCGAATCACCTCTTCGCCAATCCGGCGATCGCCACCACCTACAAGCGCATTCTGCGGGAAGCGACTAGCCGCAGCGACCGCGCCGAGCAGTGCGAACGGGCTCGCGAAGTGTTCTATCGCGGGTTCGTGGCAGACGCCATCGACCAGTACTTTCGGTCCACAGCCGTTCTCGATACTTCCGGCCAGCGCAATCGCGGCTTGCTCTCGGCCGACGATCTCGCTCGCTGGGAGCCCTCTTATGAAGACCCGGTGTCCTACGACTACGGCGACCTTCGCGTCCACAAGACGGGTCCGTGGGGGCAGGGACCGATGTTCCTGCAGCAGCTTGCGCTGCTCAAGGGATTCGATCTCGCGGCGATGGACCCGCTGGGACCGGATTTCGTCCACACGGTTATCGAGTGCTCGAAGCTCGCGTTCGCCGACCGCGAGGTCTTCTACGGCGACCCGGCGTTTGCCCATGTGCCGCTAGATGTGCTGCTCAGCGACGCCTATAACGACGAACGTCGCAAGCTCATCGATCCGCAGCGTGCGTCGCTCGAATTTTGTCCGGGAACGCTGGGCGACAGCGGGCGCCGCGCCGCGCGCATCATGGCGCTCGCCGGGAAGGAACAGTTTGGGGGCTTCGGGCAGGGAGAGCCGACCTTCGCGCCGCTGCCTGAACTTCGAGGCGACACCGTACACCTCGATATCGTCGACCGCTGGGGCAACATGGTGTCGGCTACGCCGTCCGGCGGCTGGTTGCAGGCGTCGCCGGCGGTGCCCGGACTCGGGTTCAACGTCACCACGCGTGCGCAGATGTTCTGGATGGAAGAGGGCCTGCCATCCTCACTGGGTCCTGGCCGACGTCCTCGCACGACGCTGTCGCCCACGCTCGTTACCCGCGCGGGCAAACCTTACGCGGCATTCGGCACGCCCGGCGGCGACCAGCAGGATCAGTGGTCGCTCCAGCTATTCCTGAAACATGTGCACGCCGGCATGAACTTCCAGGCCGCCGCGGATTCGCCGTCGTTCCAGACCGCTCATTTTCCCGGCTCGTTCTACCCGCGCGCGATGCAGTTGGGCAAGATGTCCGCCGAAGCACGCTTTCCGGAAAGCACGCTCGCCGAATTGCGCGCGCGTGGACACGATCTGACCGTGGCGGAGCCGTGGGCATTGGGGCGGGTCTGCGCGGTGGGCATCAGAAATGGCCTGATGCGCGGCGCGGCGACGCCTCGCCAGATGCAGGCATATGCGATCGGGCGATGAACTTCGTGCCCGCGATCAACGCGCTCATTCCTCCATGGAGAAACTCGCCATGTCCGCTGTAGCTGCTCGTCTTGAACGGCTCCCGTTATCGGGATTTCATCGCAAACTTCTACTGATCGGCGGGCTGGGGTATCTGTTCGACGGACTCGATTCGTCGTCGCTTGCGTTCCTGTTACCGGTCGTCAGCAAGCTGTGGCATCTGACGAGCGCCGAGACTGGCCTCGTTGCCAGCAGTACCTATATCGGGTACTTCTTCGGCGCTTTTCTGTCGGGGGTTTTCGCCGATCTCATCGGCCGCCGCCGCATCATGATGACGGCGCTGGCGATCTACTGTGTCGCGTCGCTCGCGAGTGCGGCGGCAACCGACTGGCACACGTTCTTCGCATTACGCATCGTCGCGGGTTTTGGCTCCGGCGCGGAGACCGTGGTGATCGCGCCATTCCTCGCGGAATTCGTGCCGCGGCGCTACAGGGGAATGTTTTGCGGCGCACTGGTCGGTTTCATGTCGTTCGGCTATCTGAGTTCGTCGATTCTCGGCTTCGTGGTGGTCAGAAACTTTGCCGATGGCTGGCGATATCTCGCCGTGGTCACGTCGTTGCCGGTCGTCATGCTGCTCTGGTGGCGAAGGACGCTGCCGGAGTCGCCGCGATGGCTCGAAAGCCAGGGCCGGACGGAAGAAGCGAATCGCATCGTGAACACGATCGAATCATGGTTTACCGACCGCGGCATTCATCTTGCGCCGGTTGCCTCCGTCCGCATGATGCCGGCGACGGCACCGGCCAAGGGTCGCGCATTGCAGAACGTGTTGACGTTGTGGTCGCCGCGACTCGCGCGCACCACGGCGGTGAGCTGGCTCATGTGGTTCTCGGTCGCGTTCGCGTACTACTCGTTCTTCTCGTGGATCCCGAGTCTTCTCCTCAAGGAGGGGCTCACCATGACTAAGAGCTTCGGTTATTCGATCGCGATCTATGGGGCGCAGATCCCCGGCTATTTCTCTGCGGCATGGCTCAATGAACGCATCGGACGCAAAGCGGTGGTCGCGTCGTACATGCTGCTGGGCGGCATCGCGGCGATCGCGCTTGCGTTCTCTCACACGGGAATCGGCATCATGCTTGCGGGCATATGCCTGTCGTTCTTCATGAACGGCGCATTCGCGGGCGTCTATGCGTACACCCCGGAAGTGTTTCCCACTGCAGTCCGCACGACGGGCACGGGATCGTCGTCGTCGTTTGGCCGCATCGGCTCGGTGAGCGCGCCGATTCTGGTCGGCCTCGTCTATCCCGCGTTCGGGTTTCTGGGCGTATTCGCGATGACCACGACAGTTCTGCTCGTCGGAGCATGCGTGGTTTTCTGCCTCGGTATCGAGACTCGCAACCGTTCGCTCGAAGATATCGAGGCCGAGGAGTTCGGGCGTGCGCAGGATGTTCGAGGTCCGCTCAGTTCCACGGAATTAGGCGGCTGAACGCCGCGATGTGCCAACTCTTCGTTTATAGACCATGCAAGCCAACAGGATCGTGACTACGCCGCCCGTCCCGCAAACGCTGGACATTTCCCATCTGCAACATCTCGCCAGGGCCATGCGGCTCAACGGTCAGCCGGTGGCGCTTTTCCGTGCGGTTCATGAGGTGGCGGCAAGCGTAATCGGCTTCCGCCTGCTCACGATCATGTCTTACGACGCCGGGCGCGAGGAAGTCGAACGCGCTTATACGAACATGCCAGACGTGTACCCAGTTGGAGGGCGCAAGAAAAAACGCGGCACCGCGTGGGCCAGACAGGTTCTGCATGACCTTAAGCCATTTCGCGCAGAAACGCCGCAAGGCATTCTCGAAGCGTTCGACGATCACACGGTGATGACCGGCATGGGCCTCGGATCGATACTGAACGTTCCGGTCGCGTACAACGGCGTGTGCATCGGCACGATGAACCTGACACACCGGGAAGGGTGGTACACCGAGCGGCACGAAGCGCTTGGCTTGCTGATCGGTTCGTTCCTCGCTCCCGCGCTGATCGCGGGCAATACGGTATCCGCCGGCAGTTCGGATTCTCTCTGACATGACTACAACTCCCCGCGCTACGACAGCGGCGAAGGCAACGGCGACGGCGACGGCAACGCAAAGTGCCGAATCGCAAGGCCGTTGGCTGCTGGTCTTCGTCCTTTCCTATCTCGCGCTAATGGCCGATGGCGCCGACGTGATGATGTACGGCCTGACCCTCACGCGAATCAAGGACGATTTCGGGCTCAGCAATGTCCAGGCAGGAGCGTTGGGAAGTTTGACGTTGGTAGGCATGGCCGCGGGCGGGATACTGGGCGGCTGGCTGAGCGACCGTGTGGGCCGGGTGAGGGTGGTCGTATGGGCGCTGACGCTCTTCTCGCTCGGCGCGGGACTGCTCGGGCTCACTCACAGCTTTCTGCAGTTCGCGATTGTTCGCTTCATCGGTTCGTTGGGAATCGGCTGCATGGTGCTCGTCACCACGCTGGTTGCCGAATACGTGCCCACCGAAAGACGTTCGTTGATTCTCGGCGCGTTGCAGACCGCCATTTCGGCCGGTTATATCGTGGTGATCGCGCTGAGCAGCTGGATCTTGCCGCACTATGGCTGGCGCACGCTGTATTACGTGTCGGCGGTTCCCGTGGTCTTTGCGCTCGCGATCAAATTTGCCGTGCCCGAGCCGGCCAGTTGGCGGGCAAGCCGTGCAGTCGACCGCAATAGCCAGAACGAAAGCGGCACTCATGGCCAGAGTGGAGCGCGATTGCGCGACGGCCGCTACGCCGTGATTTTCCGCACCCGACAGACGCGCACGCTGTTCATCCTGTGGACTCTCGCCTCTGTTTTTATTCTTTCCGGCTTTTATGGTTTGAACAACTGGCTACCCACGTACCTCGAAAGAGAACTGCATATCAAGTTCAGTTCACTGACCGGCTACATGATCGGCACCTACGTGGTCGCCTTCATCGGCAAGGTCTTCGCCGGGTGGCTGGGCGACCGCTGGAGCCGGCGCGGCGTATACGTGCTGGGTTGCGCGGGCGCCGCGCTCTTTTTGCCGGTCATCATCTTCTGGCATACGCGGGAGAACATTGCGGCACTCATGCTCTTCTTCGGCTTCCTGTATGGTGTTCCGCTCGGCACGATCGGCACTTTCATGTCCGAGAGCTTCGCCACTTCAATCCGCGGCACTGCTGTTGGCGGTTCCTATAACGTTGGCCGGTTCTGCGCAGGCGCAGCGCCTATTGTTATCGGCTACCTCGCCACGCAGTTCTCCATCGGCTTTGGTTTTCTTGTCGTGGGTGCGGTTTTCTTTCTGAGCGGCGTCACGGCGCTGTTTATCCCGGACCGCCTGTACGACACGGAGCGGCCATCCACGCCATGACGCTTCGGGTTTCGTCCCAAAGCATTCAGGATGCGGTGGATCGTCGTCTCCCGCGCAGAGGCAAGAGGATCGTCCTATCAGCGAAGCGATGGAAGATAGGAGAATCGTAGCCACTTTCTGCGGATGGTGAAACGGTGATGCGCGCTCTTGAACGCATTCCCGAACTCACCACTGCAGTTCACCAGGAAGCGGCAACCGGCGGCTGTGAAATGTTAAGGATCGACGAAGTCACGAATAGCGAAAGTTTCCCCGATCGATGCGATGTCGCGGTGATAGGCGGCGGCATCGTTGGCGTCAGCACCGCGTATGAACTGGCGCGGCGCGGTGTCCAGGTGGTGTTGCTCGAAAAGGGCGTTATTGGCGGCGAGCAGTCGGGGCGCAATTGGGGTTGGGTGCGTCAGCAAAACCGCGACCTCTATGAGTTGCCGCTTGCCATGCAAAGCCTCAGGCGCTGGGAGGAACTGAGCGGAGAACTCGGCGAGGACATTGGCTTTCGCAGGGCTGGCATTCTGTATGGCACGGAGCTTCAATCGGACGTCGCTCAATGGGAGTCGTGGATTGCGCGCGCACGGGAGATCGGTTTCAACAGTGAGATCCTCAGTGCGCGAGAACTGGCTGCGCGCATTCCGTCCGGACGTGCAAGGTGGGCTGGCGGTCTGTGGTCGGTCACGGACGGCCGCGCCGAGCCGTCGAAAGCCGCGCCTGCAATTGCACGCGGGGCGCAACGGCTTGGCGCCAAGGTCTTCCAGAACTGCGCAGTACGCAGTCTGGACATGAGTGCAGGACGCGTAGGCGGCATCTGGACGGAGCGCGGCCGGCTCGCCGCCGACACCGTCGTGCTTGCCGGAGGCGCCTGGAGCGCGTTGTTCTGCCAGCATCATGGTATCGATCTGCCCGCCATTAACGTAATCGGAACGGCGTTGCGCACCGCTGAGGCACCGGCGGTCGTCGAAGGCTGCTTCTCCGGACCTGACTTCGCGTTGAGGCGGAGGTTGGACGGCGGCTACACCATCGCGGTCCCCGGCTATGGACGGGTCGAACTCGCGCCGCAAAACCTGCGGCATTCGGTGAAGTTCCGCACCATGTTCCGCAGCAAGCTGAAGAAGAAACTCAAGGTTCGCGTCGGTACCAGCTTCTTCCACGGACCAGAGGCGAACGCGACGTGGCGCGACGATGACATCTCGCCATTTGAACGGACACGGGTGCTCGACCCGCGTGTCGATAGTGAATGGCTCGAACGCGGACTGCGCAATGTGGCCCGCGTGTTTCCCGAGTTGTCGGGCTTGCGGATCGCTCACGCATGGGCTGGCGCAATCGACACGACGCCGGACCTTGTCCCGATCATCTCGAAGGTCGATGCGAAGCCGGGTCTTGTGATCGCCTCCGGCTTTAGCGGTCACGGCTTCGGGCTAGGGCCTGGCGCGGGCTTACTGGCGAGCCGGCTAGTAATGAACGAGGCGCCGCAATTCGACATGGGTCCCTACAGACTGACGCGCTTTTCCGATGGAACGAAACTGAGCAGCCCCGAAATGATGTGAGTTGAATTGCGGGGACTAGTTCTCGCGACACTGTAATGCGCGCTGAATGAAGTGCGCATTTGCAATTAAACGCGACGTGCTACGATTGCCATCGTCAAGTTCCTGGCTGTCGCACGTCCATGCACAAACTGGCTTACCTGCTCGTTTTTTTGACGCTCGCCGCACCGTTATCAGCCTTCGCGCTTGGCGGCGAGAATGTGGAATACGACCAATGCATTCTGAATTCTTTAGCGAATAGCCAGAGCAGCTACGCGGCACGTGTCATCAGAAATTCGTGCCAGGCACTGTACGTAAACAGTGCTCTGCTTTTGCCGCGCGAGAAGTCTTATCACGTGTGTATCTTGCAGAATGTCCAGAACGTGAGAGGGGCATTTGCAGTCAACGAGATATTGCACGCCTGCCGCCGCCAGAATCGGATGTGAGTTGTGCGCGTCGCGATTCGATATCGGCAAGCGCGAGCCGGTACCCGGTTCGCGGTTCACCGACCGCGTGGACAGAACATGCCGACGTGACGTAGCTCGCTCAAACAGGCAGGGTGTGCCTGCCTGTTTTTCTACTGTTTAGCCGGCGTGCGCGAAGGCGCGTGTCGTGCGAGTCCTGGGCGGCCGGTCCCGCAGCAGCAGTGGCATCAAGCGCCGGTTGGCTGTGCGCGCGGCCCACTCGCAATACTCGGCGCTGCCGAGCACCCAGCCATTCAGCGTGGACTGCATGAGTTTCTCGACTTCGAGTTGATCAGGGGACTGTGCGCCCAGATCCCGATAAGCCTCGTGACGCTCGAACGGCGTGTTGCCGAGCGCGCGATAAAGCGGGTGATCTTTGATAAAGCTATCGACACGCAGCCCGATATGGTGCGAGTAGCTCGACCACCGGTATTTTCCCGGCTCGTCGACAAGGTTGCTGCGCACCGGCGCATGATCGATGATCTGGCTCGCCAGCAGAAAATATCGATCCGGCTCGATCACGGTTGCCCGGTACCCGCCACGCCACATCGTGCCGCGCCGTCCGTGGCGTCGATTAAACGTCTCGACATAGCGGCGGCCCACCGCCTGCATCGCCATGGCCACGCTCGACTCATATGACGGCGTGACCAGAAATTGCACCGCACCTGGCATCAGGACCCACGCGTGGACTGCCAGGTCGGCGACGCGCGCTGCGTCTGCCAGGCAGGCGAGGAAGTACAGGTAATCTCCTTCGTCGAGGAATGCGGGCCCCGTGAGCCCCTGCAAAATAACGTGCTGCGGTTGATCTGGAACGTAATGACGTGCGAGCCGTGTCATGCTGAATTAACCGGAAATCCGATGTGAGAAAGCGTTCCGACAGGTAACGAATGTGTGACGGTGCGTGAAGCAGGTATGAGATGGAATTCTAGTGGTGATAGGCGCGAGTTTTCATTGCGAATAGGCCTTTGTTCTAGCCTCATTTCGCTGAATTGGCGTGCGCTGCCATCGCTGGTTTTATGCCAACGCTGAATCGCAGTGAGGTGCTGACGCAACTCGCCGGTCTGATTGTGTCGATGCGGAAGGACGAAGTGGGGATCGATGGGCTGGCGGATGCGAAGCAGCGATCAGGCGCAATCACGTGCGTCTGGGAGACCTCGGCGGTCGGGCTGGGCTTCGGCTTCCTTGGAAAGTGCGCCTGATGGCGTTATCAGGCGCACCTGGGACTTTGCGAGACTGTGAGTCGCCTACGACTGTCCGGACACCTGCTCGCGCCACCGGTAAGCCTGCTTCCACCCCAGCAAACGCTTGAGCTTTTCATTACTCAGCAAGGTCTCGAATTCACCGAGCGATTTTTTCACCGGCACATTCGGGTAGTAAGTCTTCAGCAATTCCGCGACCGGCCGGTCGGAGGAGACGTCGTCTGCGGCTACGTTCATCACCGTAAAGCCCAGTCCATCCTTTTCGATGCCCAGACGGCAGGCCGTTGCCAGGTCGCGGCCGTCGATATAGCTCCATGCAATGCGCTTTCTCAAGGCGGGGTCCTTGAGCCAGGTCGGGAATTTCTGGTAGTCCACCGGGTCGAGTACATTGCCGATGCGCAAGCAGTAAATATCCGCGCCCGTGCGCGCATGAAACGCCTTTGCTGTCACTTCATTAATGACTTTCGACGTGGCGTAGCTGTCCATCGGGTCGACGGGATACTCTTCATCGAGCGGAAAGTACGCCGGGTCGCGATGCCGGTGCGCGAACACCACGCCGTAGGTCGTCTCGCTCGAAGCGACGATGACCTTCCTGATGCCGAGCTTTGCAGCCGCGTCCAGCACGTTGTAGGTGCCCATCACATTGATGCGGAACACCTCGTTGTCCGTGGTGACGAGAATGCGCGGAATGGCGGCGAAATGCACAACGGCGTCGATCGGCTTGGGCTCGATGTCGTCGTCGAATTCTTTTGCCGTGGTCGTCGACGAAAGTGCATTGAACACCTGTCCCGCATCGGTAATGTCGGTGATCAGAGTCCGCGCGGTGCCTTTGGCCATTGGCACGCGGTCCAGATTGAGTACTTCGTAGCCGTGCGCCACCAGATCTTCTACTACCCATTTGCCGGCAAGTCCGCTGCCGCCCGTCACAATCACTCGTTTGGTCATGCCTTGTCTCCTTTGCAGTTCATCAAGCCACCCGACGGCAATGCGCCGCTGACGACACCAGACGCATCGTAACGCCACACCCTGCGCGATGCTGTGACGCCCGTCATAGGCATGTGGGCATTCATCGCGCTATCTGCAGACAATCTACGGGTCAATCCCGATACGAATCTATGACGCGCGTCACAGATTTCCGCATGTGCGGGCTCCTATGATCTGTTCCGAGCCTGTAAAGGAGGAGCGATCGGTGACTGCAATATCGTCGAAGAAGGAACCCCCGTCCGGGCGTGCCGCTGACTGGATCAGGGCGTGTTTGCGCATACGCGAGCTGAACGTGCTCTCGGTGCTGCTGCTCGTTGGACTGCTGATCAGCGTTTTCTCACCGTACTTCCTCACTACCAACAACCTGATGGGCGTGTTCCGCTCGTTTTCGTTGATTGCGCTCATGTCGATCGGCATGATGCTCGTGATCATTACGGGCGGCATCGACCTCTCGGTTGGATCGGTCATGGGCCTGTCGTCGCTCGTTACCGCGCTCGTTTTCCAGCATGGTTACAACGCGCCGGCGGCCATTGGCGCGGGGCTCGCCGTGGGAATCGCGGTCGGCGCATTCAATGGCTTCATGATCACGTGGATACAGTTGCCGCCTTTCATTGCGACGCTTGGCACGCTGTCGATCGGGCGCGGCCTCATGTACATCATCACCAAAGGCGTGCCCGTCACGCCCGACGTTCCCGACAGCTTCACATTCATCGGCCAGGGCTACATTGGATTCGTGCCTTTTCCGGTCGTCATTCTTCTGGCCATGACGGCCGTCTTCTCCGTCGTCATGCGACAGACGCGCTTTGGCCGCTACGTGTACGCGACGGGCGGCAATGAAGTGGCCGCGCGCCTATCCGGCGTGCGCACCGCGCGCGTGAAATTCACGGTCTATGTGCTATCCGGCCTGATCGCATCGATGGCAGGCGTCATTGCGTTCTCGCGCTTCGTGTCGGCCGAGCCGGCTTCTGGCTTCGGTGCGGAACTCGATGTCATCGCGGCGGCGGCCATCGGCGGCGCGAGTCTGTCGGGCGGGGCGGGCAGCGTGGAGGGCGCGATCATCGGCGCGGCCCTCGCGGGAATCATTACGAATGGCGTGGTGCTGCTCAACATCGATACCTATGCGCAGCAGGCCATCACCGGCTGCGTAATTCTCATTGCCGTCAGCATCGACATCTGGCGCGTGCGTCGCAAGGAACGCTAGGAACACTGAACGCCGCAACCATAACATCAGGAGACATGCATGAAACTCACGCAACGATTCACCGCGAGCGCCCTGGTCGCACTAGCCGCATCAGTTGGCGCAACGGCTCACGCCAAAGACGCAAAAGATATTTCCGTCGCCGTTATTCCCAAGGTCGCGGTACCGTTCTTCGACGACTGCAACAAAGGGGCAAAGACGGCGGCCGACAAAGCCGGTGTGAAATATCAATGGGTGGTGCCGCAAAACACGCAGGGTTCGACGCAGGTACAGATTATCGAGGACCTGATTTCGAGGCATGTGGATGGCATTGCGATATCGGTGAACGAGCCCAAGTCGGTCGAAAGCGTGATGAAGCGCGCAGAGCAAAGCGGCATCAGGGTGCTGACGTATGACTCCGATTCGCCCAGAAGCGGACGCTCCATGTATATCGGCACCAACAACGAACAGGCGGGCGCGACCATGGCGGATACGATGGGCAAGGCGCTCAATGGTCAGGGCGAAGTGGCGATCATCACGGGACAACTGGGCGCGGTCAATCTGAACGAACGTATTGCCGGCATCAAGAAAGGGCTGGCGAAATATCCGGGCATCAAGATCGTCGAAACGCAAGGCACCGACGACGATCTGGCCCGCGGCGTCTCTGTGGTCGAAACCACGCTGCGTGCGCATCCGCAACTCAAAGGTATCTTCGGCGTGAGCCAGGTGGGCGCGCCGGCGGTCGCGAAGGTGCTCAACACGAAGGAGTTCGGCACGATGAAGGGCAAGCTCGAAGTGCTTGCCTTCGACGATCTTCCCGACACGCTGAAGGGGCTTAAGGAAGGCTATATCCAGGGCATCATGGTTCAGCGTCCGGTGACAATGGGCTCGCTTGCTGTCGAACACCTTGTTGCGCAGATCCAGGGCCAGGAAGCGCAGCCAAAGGACATCGACACCGGCGTGACCGTTGTCACGAAAGACAATATGACCAGCTACACGAAGTGATGAGCCACGTGACAGGCGTGCCTTTTCTGGAGATGCGCAACATCTCCAGAACCTTTCCTGGCGTCAAGGCGCTCGACCGCGTGAACCTGGAAATACGCGCGGGCGAAGTGCTCGCGCTTGCCGGAGAGAACGGTGCGGGCAAAAGTACGCTGATGAAGATACTCACCGGCATTTACGCGCCCGATGCCGGCGGCACTATTCTTGTCGAGGGGCAGGAAGTTGCACTCGCCGACAGCCATCACGCTCGCGCGCTTGGCGTGAACATCATTTATCAGGAGCTTGCGGTTGTCGGCAATCTCACTGTCGGCGAGAACATATTTCTGGCGAGAGAACCGCGCACGCGGCTCGGACTGATCGACCGTCCGCGCATGTATCGCGAGGCGCGCGAAGTGCTGGCCACCATCGACATGGACATCGATCCGGCTACGCGCGTAAGCGAATTGAGTGTCGGCCAGCAGCAGATGATCGAAATTGCAAAGGCCCTCTGCGCGCGGTCCAAGGCCATTATCATGGACGAGCCGACAGCATCGCTCAGTCATCACGAAACCAGCGTTTTGCTGGGCATCGTCAAGCGCTTGCGCGAACGAAACATTGCGGTGGTCTATATCTCGCATCGGCTCGAAGAGATTTTCGAACTCGCAGATCGCGTGACGGTACTACGCGACGGACGCACGGTCGGCACCGCGCCCATTGCCGACATGACGCGCGAGACGCTTGTGCGCCTGATGGTGGCCCGCGAGTTGAGCGAACTCTACGGCGAGCCGCAGTCTCATGCGAGCCGCGATCCCGTGCTCGAAGTGCGAGCGCTGTCGCTCAAGCCGGTCAGGAAGGCAGAGCCTCGCATCCGCGATATAAGCTTTACGCTGCATCGTGGCGAAGTGCTCGGGATCGCCGGGCTGGTCGGTTCGGGCCGCACCGAGATAATGGAAATGATCTTCGGAATGCGTGCGTGCACGGGATCGGTCAAGGTAGAAGGCAAGCCGGTGTCGATCCGCAATCCGCACGATGCGATCAGGTCGGGCATAGGTTTCGTTACCGAAGACCGCAAGGCCCAGGGGCTCATACTCGGCATGACTGTGCGTGAGAATTTCAGCCTTACTCATCTGGAGCGCTATTCGCCGTTCCAGTTCGTGCAGCATGCGCGAGAACGTGAGAGCTGTCGGCGGTTCGTCCGTATGCTGGGCATCAAAACGCCGGGCGTCGAGCAGAAGGTCGTCAACCTGAGCGGCGGCAATCAGCAAAAGATCGTGATCGCCAAGTGGGTCGCGCGCAGCCCGAAAGTACTCATCGTCGATGAACCGACACGCGGCATCGACGTAGGCGCGAAAGCGGAGGTGCACGCGCTCATTGCGCGGCTCGCGGCAGAGGGCATTGGCGTGATCGTCATCTCTTCCGATCTTCTCGAAGTGCTCGCCGTCAGCGATCGCATCTTGACTGTGCGGGAAGGACGCATCAGCGGGGAATTGAGCAGGGCGCAAGCTTCGCAGGAAAAAGTGATGGCGCTCGCCACCGCTTGATAACCATCAACGAAGTAATGGATACGAATATGACCACGATCGTCGTTATACACACCGGCCCAGTCACGGTCGATCCCCTCAAGGCGCAGTTCGCCGAGCAGTTGGCCGATGCGCGGGTCGTCAATATCGTCGACGACAGCCTGCTGACCGATGTGCGTTCGGCGGGCCGCCTGACGCCCGAAGTGACACGCCGTTTATATAGCTATATGGCGAACGCCGAAGCGCTCGGCGCGGACATCATTCTCAATGCGTGTTCGTCGGTGGGCGAGGCAACCGACCTCTTGCGCAGCATGATCCGCACGCCAATCGTCAAGGTTGACGAAGCGATGGCCGAGGAGGCCTGCGCGCTCGGACCGCGGATCGGCGTTGTCGCAACTGTGTCCACGACGCTCGAGCCGACGGTGCGTCTGATCCGCAAAAAAGCCGCCGAGCGCCGCATCGAGATTCAGGTGACGGAATCCATCGCGCCAGGTGCATTCGAAGCGCTGCTTGCGGGCGACGCCGCGAAGCACGACGAGATCCTCAAGCGCACGATCGTCGAACTTGCCGATCAGGTGGATGTGATCGTGCTCGCGCAAGTCTCGATGGCGCGCCTCGTGCCGTCGCTCGGCTCGCTCCCAGTGCCGGTACTGTCGAGTCCTCAAAGCGGCGTAGCGTCGGTCAAGCGCGCATTAGCGGCGCTCTGAACTCGCGTGGAGCCGGGTTCGCGGGCAGGGCAGCAAAGGCCGGCGCTTTGGTGATGTACCGCGTGACGAAGGCGGGTGTCAGCACGATTTTGCGCTCGTGCATGTCGACGAAGCCTTCTGACTTGAGGTCGCTAAAGTGCCGGTTGACTGATTCGCGCGACGTGCCGATGAATTCCGCGAGCTTGTCCTGTGCGATCGGCAAGTCGATGAGAACAGTATCACCATGCTCCGGATGATCGAAGGGCGTGCCCACTTGCCCCGAGAACATGACGAGTATGTTGACGAGCCGCTTTCTCACGTCGTGTAACGAGAGATTCTCAATTAATTGCTGTGCTTCCTGCCAGCGCAGATAGTGGTTGCGCAGCACGAACTGGTTGATGACGTCGTAGCGCGCAAGCAGTTCCTTGAAATCCGCTTTACGGATATAGCAGACCATGCTCGGCGTGAGCGCCTGTGCGTGATGGGAGTAGTTGTCCTCATTGAGAACATCGCCATCGCCGAAAATCATGCCCGCCTTGACGAAGGCAAGTGTGATTTCCTGGCCGTCTTCGGTGAGGCGATAAAGCCTTACGCTGCCGCTCTTGAGCAGGTACACATGCTCGCTCGATTCATCCGGTCGATAGATAACGGTGTTCTTGCGTAACGTGCGATGGTCGCTGAAGGCGGGCATCACCTCGTCGAGGCAATGACACTGGATCAAAGAGAGCAATTCGCTCTTGCCGACAAACCACATTGCCGTCTCCTTAAAGTTGCCTTGCGAACTTTGGCGCCTTATCAGGCGTTTGTAATAACGCAGCTTTGGTCCAATTCATTCTACACACGGAGCCTCGAAACGCGCTGAGGACAACGCGCCAGAAATGTTCGCGAGAGCTGGCTGCGGCACACCGTTTTTGCGCAACGCAGCGCGTCGCAAAGCCAGCGACGACAGGGTTGAGGGCAATGGCATGTTGCGCGAGCGACGCGCGTCGCTACCCGCAAACCGCGCTCGGCGCGAAACGAAACCAAGGGAAATTCCCTACAAAAACATCAGATGTCTGATGTATATTTGGTCCAGTGACGAGCGAGAGAGCAACATGCGCCTAAGCGTAGAGCGATCGATGAGCGACAAGATCCAGGAGTCGCTGTTGACCATGATTCGTGAGCGCAAGCTCAAGCCTGGTGATCAGATTCCTACGGAATTGGAGCTCTGCGAGCTGCTCGGCGTCGGCCGTTCGAGTTTGCGCGAGGCCGTGGCGCAGATGATCTCGCATGGGCTCCTCTCACGCGTGCAGGGACGCGGCACCTTCATCAGACAAATTTCGCTGAAGCTGCAAGGCGGTCTGGATGATCTGATGTCTGTGACCGACATGATCAGGAGCGTTGGCGCGGTGCCTTCCACGAGCCGTATTCAGATGGACAGCATTGCGGCTTCGGAGAGTCTTGCCGAAAAGCTTGGGATCGCGCCCGGCGAAACTTGCATCCGCATCGAACGGGTGAGGCGTGCCGACGATGCAATTGCCGCTTACTGCATCGACACGATCCCGAAAACGCTTTTCGACGAAGCTCAAGGTGAATTAGGCGAATCGCTCTTTGGCATGTTCGCTCGCACAGGACGGCGCTTGTCGCATACGCATACGTCGATACAGCCGACCATCCTCACGCCGCGCGATCTGCCGGAACTGGGCGACGGATTCGGCATGTTTCTCCTGCTGGACGAAGTAGATTTCGATCAGAGCGGCGAGCCGCTTTGCTATAGCAACGACTACTACAACACGAGCATCTTCAAGTTCGATCTGGTGCGCAAGCGTCGCTAAAGACGTGTCCAGGTCGATGGGCGCCGGAAGCAACATCGGAGGAGGCACCGATGGAGTTTGAAGCCTTTACCGCAGGTGAGCTGGCAGCGTATCTCGGCGCCATTCCCAAGGTGCGCGCGCTGCTTGGCGAGCCTGACGATCTGGACGTCGCCGAGGTGGGCGACGGCAATCTGAACTACGTGTACTTCGTAACGAATGCGAAGGCGCCGCAGCGCAGCGTCGTGGTCAAACAGGCGCCGCCTTTTCTGCGGCTCGTCGGCAAAACGTGGCCTCTGTCGTGCCAGCGCATGGAGCACGAAGTCGCAGCACTGCGCCGCTTCGGCGCGCTCTGCCCACAGCACGTGCCGAAGGTGTATCACGCCGACAGCAAGCGTTTCCTGATGGTCATGCAAAGGCTTGCCTCGCATTGCATCCTGCGGCAAGGCCTCATTAACGGCATAACCTATCCGAAGCTCGCTGCGCATCTGTCCACTTATCTTGCGCATACGCTTTTTTACGGCTCCGATCTCTTTCTGGCGCCGGACATCAAGAAGCAGGCTGTGAGCGCGGCTGTCAATGCCGAGTTGTGCAGGATTACCGAAGATCTCGTATTCACTTTTCCATTCGAAGACCATCCGTCCAATGTGTATAGCCCGGCACTGCCGTTGTCCGTGCTCGAGCGTCTGAGAACGAACGAAGCATTGCGTATTGCCGCAGGCGACATGAAATGGGCATTCATGAATCGCGCGGAGACGTTGCTGCATGGCGACCTGCATACCGGCTCCATCATGGTCAACGAGGAAGAAACGTTTGTCATCGATCCGGAGTTCGCGTTTTACGGGCCGATGAGCTTCGACATCGGCGCCTTGCTGGCCAATCTGCTGCTGGCCTATTTTTCCCGCGACTGGCATGGCCGTACTGACGGGCGAGACCCAGCGCCTTACGAGGAATGGCTGCTCGCGCAGGCGATCGGTATATGGAATGGCGTTAGCGAGCAGTTCGTCGCGCTCTGGCGCGATCACGAAAGCCGCAGCGAACGCCGCTTCATCGGCGGACAGACCGACTCGCGCGCAGTCGAAGGCTATCGTGCGCATTTCATGCGCCGCCTGCTTGCCGATACGCTCGGCTTTGCGGGCTGCAAGATGATTCGACGCATCGTGGGCATGGCGAAAGTCGCGGAAATCACACGCATACCGGATGCGCAGGCACGGGCACGGATCGAAGTACGGTGTCTGCGTTGTGCCGAAGCCTTGCTCGTGGAACGCGACGCGCTGACCGATATCGAGCAGGTCGCCATGCTTGCGCGCGAGATTCGGCGCGAGACGCACACACACGTTTAACGCACACGGAGCTTTCATGGTTGCGCAGTCCCTGTTCCCCGCACTGGCCCCTACGATCGAATGGCGCGACGACGCTCTTCTGCTGCTCGATCAGACCCGCCTGCCGCATGAGGTCGTGGTGGAGCATGTCGCCGATGCAGCCGCCGTATGGCGGGCCATTCACGAACTGCGCGTGCGCGGCGCGCCCGCCATCGGGGTCGCAGCGGCGTATGGCTTATGTGTGGCTGTTCAGGATGCGCGCGCATTGCCGCTCGCCCAATTCCGGGCGGAACTCGAACGGCGGGCGCGTTGGCTCAATACGGCACGTCCCACTGCTGTGAATCTGAGCTGGAGCCTCGGACGCATGGTGCAACGTGCGCACACGTGTGGCGCGAGCGATTCGACTGCGCTTTACGAGGCGCTCGTCGAAGAGGCACGGCAGATTCATGCGGAAGACCAGACGCTGTGCGAAGGCATCGGCCGCCACGGCATGCCGCTCATCAAGCAGGGCGGCGGCGTGCTCACCCACTGCAACGCCGGCGCACTTGCGACCACTGGCCTTGGCACCGCCACGGCACCGATTTACGCAGCGCATCGCGAGGGCATAGCGTTCAAGGTATTCGCGGACGAAACGCGGCCTCTGCTGCAGGGCGCGCGGCTGACTGCATTCGAATTGCAGCAAGCAGGCGTCGACGTGACGCTGATCATGGACAGCGCAGCCGCTTCGATCATGTCCCAAGGGCTCGTCGATGTAGTGATCGTCGGCACCGATCGCGTGGCGGCCAATGGGGACTTCGCCAACAAGATCGGCACGCTCGGGGTTGCCATTGCAGCGAAGCATTACGGCATACCGTTCTACGTGGCCTGCCCGTCGTCGACACTCGACTTTCGCACGCCGACCGGCGCGCAGATCGAGATCGAGGAGCGGTGCGACGAAGAGGTTACGCATTTCGCGGGGCAGCGCACGGCGCCGCACGGCATCAAGGCTCGCAATCCCGCATTCGATGTAACGCCGCACGAACTCGTCACCGGTTTCATCACCGAGCGCGGCATTGCGAAGGCGCCGTTCGAACGGTCGCTCGCCCAGTTCTTTCCGGCGGCGGGGAACGCGGCATGAAGGCGGCGCAGGAACGCGCGCTGCGCCGGGGCATCGTCGAGACCTCGCTCGAGATGGAGCGGCTCGGCATCAACCAGGGCACCTCCGGGAACGTGAGCGCGCGTCTGGGCGATGGTTTTCTGATCACGCCGAGCGGCGTGCCGGCTCGCGAGTTGCGCGAAGAAGGCATCGTGTGGTTACCGCTCGACGTGGACGACGACGCCGAGGTGCTGCGCGTGAAGCGGCCGTCGTCTGAATGGCGCATTCATCGCGACATTCTTCGCGCGCGGCACGAGATGCATGCGGTCGTGCATACGCATTCGACCGCGGCCACTGCTATGGCAATTCATGGACGCGATATTCCGGCGCTGCACTACATGGTTGCGGCAGCGGGCGGCGATTCGATTCGCTGCGCGCCCTATGCGCTCTTTGGCACGCAGTTGCTCTCCGATCATGCGCTCAAGGCATTGCAGGACCGGCGTGCGTGCCTGCTTGCGCATCACGGCGTAGTCGCCCTTGGTGACGATCTCGCGCGCGCCGTGTGGCTCGCGCACGAAGTGGAAGTGCTGGCCAGGCAGTACCTGCTCGCCTGTCAGCTGGGTCCGCCGCCACTTCTGTCGGACGTGCAAATGGAAGAGGTTCTGGAAAGGTTTAAGACTTATGGCAGACCGAGGCATGCCGAGCGTTAGTGCGCTTGCTTCAAGGGAAATTATCGTTAGCACCGCAGTGAATAATCTACAACGGAGACGACTATGGCCTGGAGTTCAGCAAGATTCGACGGATGGGACGTATTGGGTAAGCCGACCTGTGCGGTGCTGCTGTGTGCGGCAGCCGCGCTTGCCGGTTGTTCCAAAAGCGACAACAGCTCGACCAGCACCACTTCGGGCCAGGCCGCGAGCGCGCCGGCCAGCGCGCCCGTGGCCAACGCGTCGGGCGGCAAGACAAAAGTTGGATTTTCCGTTTCTACGCTCAATAACGCTTTCTTTGTCGGCCTGAAGGCGGGCGTGGAGAAGGGCGCTAAAGAGCAGGGCTTCGACCTCGTGCAAACCAATGCGAATGGCGACGCGCAGCAGCAGGTGAACGACGCGATCAATCTTCTGAGCCAGGGCGTGACAGCGCTCGTGCTCAATCCAATCGATTCCAAGGCCATTATTCCCGCCGTCGAAAAAGCCAATTCGATGAACATTCCGGTGTTCATGCTGGATCGCGGTTCGGACGGCGGCAAGGTCACGTCTTTCGTTGCATCGGATAACGTCGCGCTGGGGCAGACGGCGGCCAAATGGATTGCCGACCAGTTGACGAAGCGCTACGGCTCCGCCAAAGGCAACGTGGTCGATCTGATCGGGCTGGTCGGCACGACGGCCGCCACCGATCGCGAAAAAGGCTTTAGCGACGAGATCGCCAAATATCCCGACATCAAGGTGGTCGCTCGTCAGGAAGGCGCGTTCGATCAGGAAAAGTCCCTCAACGCGATGACCAATATCCTGCAGAAGTATCCGCAGATCGACGCGGTGTTCGGCGCCAACGACGACAACACGGTCGGCGCGGAAAAAGCCATCGACAATGCCGGCCGCTATAAGCCGCTCGGCGACAAGCAGCACATTCTGGTCATCGGTGCGGACGGTACCGCGCAGGCGCTGTCGGCGATTCGTGCCGGCAAGCAGGACGCGACCATCTCGCAGAACCCGATTCAGATGGCGGCGAAGTCGCTGCAATTCGTCGCCGACTACAGCGCGAAGAAAGAGGTGCCGGCGAATTATGCGTGGCCGACGCTGCTGATCGACAAGTCGAATATCGATTCGGATGCGACGAAGAAATACGGGCTGTGGTCTGAGGAAGTCAAACAGTAAGACAGGCCGCGGGCTGCGTCGCATCGGACAGCGCGCAGCCCGCAAACGGAAAGAGGCGACATGACAGTGCAAGCCGAAGAACGGGAGCGCGCGCCCGTGAATACATCCGTGCCGTTGTTGCGCATGCAGGGCATCGTCAAGAGTTTTCCGGGCGTGAAGGCCTTGCGCGGCGTGAGCCTCGAATTGCGGGCGGGGCACGTCATGGCGATTGTCGGCGAGAACGGCGCTGGCAAGTCGTCGCTCGTCAAGACGCTGTCCGGCGCGTACGAGCCAGACGAAGGCACGATCGAAATAGATGGAGTGCCGCTTGCGCGCGGCACCAATGCGGCCATTGATGCCGGTGTCGCGGTGATCTATCAGGAACTCTCGCTGATCAACGACATGACGGTCGCGGAGAACCTGTTTCTCGGCCGCATGCCTGCTCGCAAGGGTTTCATCATGCAGCGCGAGGCGAATCAGCTCGCACGGGAGGCGCTTGCGCGTGTGGGCCTCGACACCGTGCCGCCGTGGATGCGCCTCGGCGATCTGCCGCTCAACAAACGCCAACTGGTCGAAGTGGCGAAAGCCATTACACGCGATGCGCGCATCCTCGTCATGGATGAGCCGACCGCGGCGCTGCAAAGTCAGGACATCGTCAATCTGTATGCCGTGGTGCGCAGGCTGCGAGCGGCGGGCATGGGCATCATCTTTATTTCACATCATCTTGAAGAAGTGTTCGAACTCGCCGATTCGGCGGTCGTGATGCGCGACGGCGCCACTGTCGGTGCGCGTCCCATGTCGGAATGGACCGAAGCCGCACTCGTGCAGGCGATGGTCGCGCGTAATCTGGAGTCGTTCTACCCGTGGGAGCCGCGCGAATACGGCGATGTCGTGCTCGAAGTCCGTAATCTCGTCAGCGCGCCTCTGCTGCGCAATGCGAGCTTCAAGGTGCGGGCGGGAGAGATTGTCGGTATCGCGGGAATTGCGGGTGCGGGGCGCACCGAGCTGCTCAAGACGATCTTTGGCGCGCTGCCTGCGACGGGTGGCGAAATACTCATCAAAGGCAAAAAGATCACGAATCATTCGCCGACCGAAGGCGTGCGTCACGGACTCGTGTACACGTCGGAGGATCGCAAGCTCGAGGGGCTCGTGCTCGATGCCAACATCGAAGAAAACATTGCACTGTCCAGCCTTAAAGCGCTGGCGAACGGCGGATTTGTTAGCGGTGCGAGGAAGCGCAAGCTGGCGCGAGATGCCAGCACACGATTTGGCGTGCGGGCGTCTTCGGTCCTGCAGGTCACGCGCACGCTGTCGGGCGGCAATCAGCAAAAAGTGATTCTCGGGCGCGCCACCGCAACCCGGCCCGTCGTCATCATGCTCGACGAGCCGACGCGCGGCATTGACGTAGGGGCGAAGACAGAAATCTACGCGCATATGGTGGCCATGGCGCGGGCGGGCGGTGCGGTCGTCATGGTGAGTTCCGAATTGCCGGAGCTGCTCGGCATGTCGGATCGCGTGCTCGTGATGTATCGCGGCAGCATCGTGACGGAGATTCCGCGCGAAAAAGCGCATTCGGAAGCTGTCATTCAATGGGCTACAACAGGAGCAGGCGCATGACCTCCACGGCAGCCAACCGTGCGGATACGGAGGCGCTGTCGCGCCGCGTGATCCGCCAATTGAGGAGCGGGATCGGGCCACTGTTCGCCGCGCTCGTCATCATCTGTATTGCTTTGTCGATTGCATCGCCCGAGTTTCTGACGACCAGTACGCTGACCAACATCATGGTGCAGGTGTCGGTGGTCGGCATTGCGGCGGTGGGCGGGACCTTCGTCATCATTACGTCGGGAATCGATCTCTCAGTCGGTTCGCTCGTCGCGTTGACGGGCATGGTCGCTGCGACTGTCATGGCCGGGTCGAGTCCGGGGGCGATCGGCCTCGGCATTGCGGGGCTTTGCGCGGCGCTCGCGGTCGGCGCTGCGGCAGGCGCATTGAACGGTCTCGCGGTTGCGTGGCTGCGGCTCGTGCCCTTCATCGTCACACTGGCGATGATGGCCATGGCGCGCGGCTTGACTCTCGCCATTTCGGATGGCCGCACCAAGTTCGATTTTCCGAATGCCTTCACGGCGTTCGGCGCGAAGACGGTCGCCGGCTTGCCGATGCCGATGATAGTCATGCTCGTGATCTTCGTCATAGGTCATGTGTTGTTGCGCAAGACCACGTTCGGCCATCAGGTGTTCGCGGTGGGCGGCAATCAGGAAGCCGCGCGTCTCGCGGGTATCCCGGTGCATCGCGTCGTGTTCCTCACTTACATGCTAGCCGGTGTGACGGCCGCAATTGCCGGGATCGTCCTTGCGGGGCGGCTCAATTCCGCGTTGCCTTCCGCAGCCAACGGGCTGGAGTTGCAGGTGATCGCCGCTGTCGTGATTGGCGGGACCTCGCTTGCCGGAGGACGCGGGTCGATTGTGGGAACGTTCATCGGCGTCGTGCTCATCGGCGTGATCAATGTGGGATTGTCGCTGCTCGGCGTGAATCCCTTCTGGACGCAGTTCATACAGGGCGGGGTCATATTCGCGGCTGTCCTGCTGGATGCGCTCAGTCAGCGACGCAAGCAGTGAGCGTCTTTTTGCATTCTGTGAAAGCACCCCGAACCGGAGAAGCACGACATGAAAAAAATCATCAACGAACCCGATGCCTTTGTCGATGAAATCATCGAAGGCCTGCTGATCGCGCATCCGGCATGGATCAAAAGCGCAACCGCAGACAATCGGGCGCTGGTACGCAAGGACGCGCCGAAAGCGGGGCGCGTGGGCATCGTGACGGGCGGCGGCTCGGGTCATCTGCCCGGCTTTCTTGGCTATGTCGGCGAGGGTTTGTGCAGCGGCGTCGCGGTGGGCAACGTTTTTTCATCGCCGTCCGCCGAGCAGATACTGGAAGCGACGAAAGCTGTGAATGGCGGCGCCGGTGTGCTCTACGTGTATGGGAACTACGGTGGCGACGTGCTCAACTTCGATCTTGCGGCCGACCTGACCGAGCCGGACGGCATCGAGATCCAGACGGTCGTGCTGACCGACGACGTGGCCTCCGCGCCCAAGGAACGCGCCGCGGACCGGCGCGGCGTGGCGGGCATGCTGTTCGCCTTCAAATGCGCGGGCGCCGCGGCGGAGCGGGGCGACTCGCTGGACGAAGTGGCGCGTATCTGCGGCAAGGCCAATGCCAATTGCCGCACCATGGGCGTGGGCCTGTCGCCGACGATCCTGCCCGCTGCCGGCAAACCGACCTTCACGCTGCCCGAAGGCGAGATGGAGATCGGCATTGGTATTCATGGCGAGCCCGGCACGCACCGCGGCAGCCTCGAATCCGCGGATGCAATTGCCGAGCGCATCACGCGTGAGATTCTCGACGATCTGGATGCGGAGAAAGGTTCACGCGTTGCGTTACTCGTCAACGGACTCGGCGCGACGCCGTTGGAAGAGCTCTATCTGCTTTATCGACGTTCGGCGCGACTTATCGCGGATCGCGGATTGAAGGTGGCGCGCTCGTATGTCGGCGAATATGTGACGAGTCTCGAGATGGCGGGCGCATCCATTACTGTGATGCTGCTCGACGACGAACTTCAGGCGCTGCTCGAAGCACCGGCAAATTCGCCGTTCTTCCGCGACGGCACGCCATCCTGACGAGGCACGCGATGAGTGTATCCAACAACGAACTGCGCGAGCTTCTGACGCGCGCATTGAATGCGCTTCCCGCTCACGCCGACGAACTGCGCGACCTCGATGCCGCGTTGGGCGATGGCGATCTCGGCATCACGGTTCGCGCGGGATCGGCAGCGGTCGTGAATGCGCTTGCCGCATTGCCCGACGGCGCGTCGCTCAGCGATGTGCTGCTGGCCGCGGGGAAGGCCTTCTCGACCGCCAACCCGTCCACGTTCGCGGCACTCGTGGGCGGCGGTCTGCTTGCTGCTGCCAAGGCGGTGCCCGGAGTACAAGCGGTGGGGCGCGCCGAAGCCCTGGCGATTGGGCGCGCGGTGGCGGGCCGCATCGTCGAACGCGGCAAGAGTCAGCTCGGCGACAAGACGGTGCTCGATGCGCTGCTGCCGAGCCTCGATACGCTGGAGGCATCGCAAGGCAGCGCGGTCGAGCTTCTCGACGCGATGATCGCGACGGCGCAGGAAGGCGTCGCCGCTACGGCCTCCATTCAATCGAGAAAAGGCCGTGCCGCGTGGGTGCAGGAACGAAGCATCGGCCATGCGGACCCCGGTGCAACGGCATACGTGCGCTTCTTACAGGCGCTGCGCGAGGCGTGGGCTGGATAGCGCGATTCGAGGTGGGGCCGCTTTGCTTGCTCGTGTAGGAAAACTGCGTTGAAGGGGCGCCGACCTTTCTGCATCCGAAGCTCTGTATCGCGCGCAATCCCGCAATCGGGCTGTCGAACGTCATGCTGCTCCCACTGGCACCGTTTACGGTGTCAGTGGTGACCGCTTGCGTCGTATGGACCTGTCGCTTCTCCATTAGCGCAGGCTCCGTTTAACCTGGAAGCCAGACACCGGCGTCTGGTCGACAACACTTCCTGTCTACACGAAATGTCTCTGAAGGACACTGGCTGTCCGGAAAAGACCTTACGTGGTGAACTGCATCCACACTACTATCACTCGCACAACAGTCCGTCGGATCGGGCTGCGATCGGTCATAGGCATGACGCGGCGCACCAATGTCGCGCGCAGGGCCGTGCGTTCGGCATAAGCGCACGAGATCATAGTTAGATATACGAAATAAATATTCGACGCCGTTAAATTGTCGAATGTGGCGTGAGTGGAGCCCCGGCGGCGGCAACGCGATCTGAATCTGGCTGTGGTGAAAGCGTTATCGATGCGTGTGGCGAGGCGAGCGCCCAGACGGCGAGTATGGCGTTCTCATATCGGAGACAGCATGATTTCACTTGATACTCGTATCTTGAAGATAGCGGCCGTGGGCGCGTTCTGGCTGACATCGGCGGCCTCGGCAGCCACCGGCGCCGCGAGACCGCCTGCGGGGCCCGTAGCCGCCTGCGAACGTCTTCAAGGCTTTGTCGTCCCTCCATTCGAAATCGGCTTGTCCACTTCCGGCGCGACAGTGGTTTCCGTCAAGCCGGTTGCTGCGAGCGGGACTGGCGCAAAAGCTTTACCGGATTACTGCGAGGTCACAGGCAAGATATCTCCGCTCGACAGATCCGCGCCCGACATCCAGTTCAAGGTCGGACTGCCTGCGCAATGGAACGGCAAGATCGTCATGTTCGGCGGTGGTGGTTTCGACGGCACCATCCCCGACATAACGGGGAACGTACCGAACGGCCCGGTCGACGAACTGGTGCCGCTTGGCCGCGGCTACGCAACCTTTGCGAGCGACTCGGGCCATCAGGCCAACGCGCTCGGCTCACAGGACGGACGCTTCGGCTTGAACGACGAGGCAGTGAGAAATTTTGGCGGTGACGCGTTGAAGAAGACGCACGACGCGGCGCTCGCCATCATCAAGGCCCGGTATGGGCATTGGCCGCATAAGGCCTATTTCGCCGGCGGATCGACCGGCGGCCGCGAAGCCGTGACAGCGATTCAGCGCTGGCCGTCCGATTGGGACGGTGCGATTGCATGGTATCCCGCGTGGGACGACGCTGCTGCGCTGCTCGGCGGTCAACGCATGAACCGTGCGCTCGCGAAACCCGGTGCCTACCTTTCCGTTGGCAAACGCAAAGCGCTGTACGACGCGGCGATGCAGGCATGCGACTCGCTCGACGGCGTTGCCGACGGGCTTATCAGCGACCAGCAGCAGTGTAACGCCCGGTTCGATCCGGTTACCGCTACGTTGAACGGCGCTCCGCTGCGTTGCCGGAACGGCGCGGACACCGGCGACAATTGCCTTTCGGACCCACAAATCGAGGCGTTGAAAACAATAAACTCGACAACGCATTTTCGCTTCCGGCTCGTGAGCGGTGAAACTCAATACCCCGGGTACAACGTCTGGGGAGCGGACCTGGGCATCACCACACGTAGTTCGCCAGTCGAGCCCGTGGTCACGTTTCTCGCTTTCGGAACGTCCCAGCCGGCCAACCCCATGCCCGCAACGGCGCCATACATCAGCGTTCTAACCGACCAGTGGTTCAAGTATGCCGTGACGCGTGACCCTGACTTCAATTCACTGTCGATCGACCCCGAGCAGCCAGGCGTGTGGGCGAACCGTATTAGCGAACTGAGTTCGCAGCTCGATGCAAGCACGGACATCTCGGCTTTCAGGAGGCGAGGCGGGAAGTTGCTCCTGGTGCATGGATTAGCCGATGTTCTGGTCAGTACGCGCGCGACCGAGGAATACTATCGGCGGCTACAAGAGCAGTTCGGCATCCGTCAAGTCGATTCCTTCGTACGCTTCTATGAAATTCCAGGAATGGGCCATGCGGTGAGCAGTACCTTCAACGCGACCTGGGATTCACTGTCCGCGCTCGAGCAGTGGGCCGAGAGAGGCAAGGCCCCTGTCGCGCAGGTAACGACCGATACCGCTGGCGTGCCTGGCCGCACGCGGCCGCTGTGCGATTACCCGGAGTGGCCGCGGTACGTAGGTGGCGACGTCAATCGGGCCGAATCGTTTCAATGCTCGCGATGAGCGATTGGCGTGACACCGATTAAGTCGCCGGCAGGGCCTCCACAGGAAATGCGGCCACAACCGCATCGGCAAAAGGCGTAAAACGCAGAGATATCGGCAGGCGTGGGTTTTAGTCCGCTTGTAGCGAGTTGCCGCTTTGTCGCGAAAGAGGGCGTCGCCGACGTTTCCGTCCCGCTAATCAGCGCATCCACTGGATATGTAAAGTTCCGCGCGCCCAACTGGGCGCAGGCGCTTATCAACGGTTGATCTCGCCTTTTCTTCCGGAAGCGTAGCTGCTGGGCGACGGCACTCCCGGACGTGAGGGCGCTTCGCGTCCAACTGAAGCATGTCAGCCAGTCATTTCTGCAATGACGGCAACGTGCTGGACTGCACATCACGTGAGCGGTAACTTCTTCAAACGCGCAAAACTCGCGCTCGGTGTCTCCACGAGACGACACATGGCTAGTCTTTTCTTCAAGGAGCGCACATACGATGGCAACTGACAAAACAGCACTGATCATTGGTGCTTCCCGTGGACTCGGTCTGGCGCTTGCGTCGGAGTTCAGTGGACGCCAGTACAACGTAATCGCCACGTCGCGAGGATCGTCTCCAAAGCTGGCAGAACTGGAGGCGCAATGCTCGGGAAGAGTGACGACCGAAACCGTAGACGTAGTGGACCTGGAATCGGTAAGGGCGCTTTATGAACGCCTCAATGGTCACAAGCTTGACGTGTTATTTGTCAACGCGGGCGTTTGTAAGGCAAACGAACTCACACCGTTGCAGGTGGACGAAAGCGACTTTATCGACATGATGCTCACCAATGCGCTCAGTCCGATGCGGATCGTCGAAATGTTCCACAACCTCGTCGCGGAAAACGGTGTAATCGCTGTGATGTCGTCCGAAATCGGAAGCATCGAGAACTCCGCCGGGTTCTGGGAACTGTACAGTTCGAGCAAGGCAGCCTTGAACATGCTGATGAAAGCCTTCTCGCAACGTCATCCTCAAGACAGCCGCGCGCTCCTTCTTGTGGCGCCGGGCTGGGTTCGAACCGACATGGGCGGCAGCAATGCGACGCTGGATATTTCTGAAAGCATTCCGCTTGTCGTGGACATGATCGAGGCAAACTTCGGGGTTCCGGGTCTGCGCTTCACGGATCGCCACAACAAGGCTATACCTTGGTGAGTGCCAGTGCGCCAACAGGGTGGGGCGTCCGGCTTTCGACCCGCGACGCCCCTTGCTGCTTTCACGCGTGTTGATAAGCCTCAAGGGCCCAGGTAGAAATCAAACGGAATTAGCTCGACCGCCCATCCGCCTTCTTCGCCCAGTGTGGCGGCCGGGTGCATGGACGCGATGCGCAACGCTTCGTCACGGCTATCCGCCTCGATGATGAACAGGCCGCCCACGACTTCCTTCGATTCCGTGTAGGGCCCGTCCGTGACGTGCGTCTTGCCACTGAGCGGGCGAAGCGTGCTCCATTTGTCCAGATCGCCAAGCGACGCGGAAATCAGAACCTTTCCGGTAGCCCGCATCTTCTCGTCCAATGCGGGGCATTGGCTCACCAGAGCCTTGACGGCTTCTGGTGTCATGGCGGCGAATTTTTCGGGGGTGAAGTAGGCCAGGCCGAGGTATTTCATGGGAGTTCCTTTGGGTGGGACATACACCTACGACGAACCTGATGATCGAAAATCGACATTCTCCGAAGAGAATTTGTAGCGGGTCTCGCCAGCCTGTCCTGCTTCGGCCCAGCTGCCGGAGTTCGAGCAACAAAAGTACGGCTGAACACTATGGGCTTCGGTCCCGGCCAGTTCAGGAGCGCCACGCGTCGCATACGTCGATTTGCGTCGCTCAGTCTGCCAGCAACCCGTCTTCCCGCAGCACCCGCTGGACGGCCGGTCTATCCCTGATTCGCTGATACCACGCCTGCAGGTGGCGATACGGACCGAGGTCGATATTCGCGTGGTACACCGATTTCATCCACGAGGCGGTGCCCCATCCTGTCAGTGCGAAAAGGTAAGCATCGGCAATCGTGAAGCTGTCGCCCATCAAAAACCGCTTACCGTTTAATTGACGATCGATCCAGCCGAATCTGCTTTCGAGCTTCGGCCTCGCAGTATCGACCCACTTTCCCGCAGCCACCGCATAAAGCAGCGGAATGAAGCCCTTATGAATTTCCGTGCTCAGGAAGTTGAGCCATTCGAGCAGCCTGTAGCGTTCAATCGAACCATGAGCAGGCGCGAGTTTCGATTCCGGCGACCGGTCAGCAAGGTACTGAGCGATGACGGTACCCTCACGCAGAAATGTGCCGTCCTGCAGTTCCAGAAGCGGCACGTAGCCAAGTTCGGATACATCGTAATAGCTGGCCCCGTCCGGCAGCAAATGGCGCCGCGCGTCGACCGTGACGACATCGGCATTGAGCCCCGTCTCCTGCAATACGATGCAGATGGCTTGCGAACAGCTTCCAGGCGCGTGATACAGCTTCATGCGGTCTTCCTTTAATGATCATGTTGCGAGAAGTATCCCGCGCAAAGGCTAAAAAAAGAAGAAGGCAGAAGTTTGTGATATAGGTACAAAAACTATACCGGACAGAAAAGCAATGAGGCAGAGTGCAACGGGATGTTCGATCGAAGAGGCCATGCGTCTGCTAGGTGGGCGCTGGCGTTTGCTGCTGGTGTCCTACCTGGTGGAGGGGCCGAAGCGCTTCAATGAGCTTCGCCGTGATGTGCCGGGCATATCGCAGCGCATGTTGACGCTCGACTTGCGGGCACTGGAGCAAGCGGGGCTGATTCAGCGGACGGTCTTTGCAGAGGTTCCCGTGAAAGTCGAGTATCGACTCACGAGTGACGGTGAACGGCTAAAGCCAGTCATCGAAGTCATGCGCGAGTTCGGCCTCTGGCTCAAAGGGCGCCCGATTCTGGACTCTCAGGAAGCGGACCTTGAGTGTGCAGAAGATGCATCGCAATAGATGCCTTCGCGGTTTCCCGAATGGGTGACTGGTGCTTCTACCCGTCAACCGCTCACATGACATATCCTCTTGCCAACGTCACTACGGCCACAACAAGGCCACAACGCGGCCACAACGCGGCCAAAACACGAATAGACATGGAAGACCCCATCATCACCACCCGCGCAGCGGCCGAACTTCTGGGCGTATCAATCCGCACAGCGCAGACGTGGATTGAAGAAAATGCTCTCGACTCGTGGAAGACGCCAGGCGGACACCGGAGGGTGCGCCGCAGCGCTGTGATGGATCTCATGGCCAGACTGGCGCGCGAGAGGATTCAGGGACCCGCATTGGTTCTTGTGCATGCGCCACAGCATAAACTTCAGCGGTACGTCGATACCCTCAGCCTTTCGCCCGAATGCACGGTGCACGCGGAGGCCGACACTTTCAGAACGTTGCTCACTGCCGGCTATCTCTTACCCATGATCGTCGTCCTTGAACTGGATGGCGGCGACAGCGACGGTCAGCGCCTTGTTCAACAGATTCTCAGTCATCCGGGGCTGGGCCATACCAGTATCGTCGTGACAGGTGATGCAACAGGTGAGGATCTGATTAACCTGGGGGCTTCACGCAGCCGCGTGCACATTCTCCCTGCTAGCTGGACCGCGGAAGCGCTGCAGAGCAAAGTGCGCCAGTTGCTGAGCGACAAGGGCGGGCTTGCTCGGACTGCAACTGGACCGGTCAGCGGGGAGCCTGCCACTAACGAGTCGCAGCGTCTGCTGGCCGTCGCTGCCGCTGGCGTCGTCGATACACCTGAAGAAGAAGCGTTCGACGAGATCACGCGGCTGGCCGCAACGATCCTCGAGGTACCCATTGCGCTGCTGACGCTGCTCACACCTGACCGCCAATGGTTCAAGTCTCACTGGGGCCTCGACCGGCAAGAGACGCCCCGTTCGTGGGCGTTTTGCAACTTCACCGTCCTGCAGGATGACGTGTTCGTCGTGGAAGATGCAACAGCCGACCGGCGCTTCGCCGAGAACCCGCTGGTGACAGGCGAGCCGCACATCCGGTTCTATGCGGGCGTCAACATCCGCGACATCCAGGGTTACGCGCTTGGTTCGCTGTGCGTGATCGATCGGGCGCCAAGAAGGCTGCCTCATTCTCACCGTGACGCGCTGGCCACGTTGGGTCGCCTCGCGTCTGACCGTATCAACCTGCGCATCAGGGAGCGGCAGCTTAGGTGGGCGGTTGCGGCATCCGCCAACACCAATCCGGCGGGGAGCGCCTGACAGTCCCGGGGACCGGGAGCGTGGTCGACGAGCCCGCAAACGAGCTTGTTTTGAAGGCCGAGAGACGGCGTTAGGCTTGTGCGACTGCATTGACTGACACCACTACGCACGCACGACTGTGACCCCCGCAGATTTGATCTGTTTAATCACTTCACGGTCGGCGTCCTTCTCGACCACGATGGTCTGTGCGAGCGAGATCTCACCGATGACGAACCGCGACGCCGCGTTGAGTTTGGACGACGACGCGAGCACGACTGTTTCTGCCGCACGCGCAGCAAGCGCGCGCTTGATCGCGGCTTCCTCGAAATCGCCGGTACTCAGGCCCGCCTGTGGATGAACGCCGGTCACTCCCATGAAATACCAATCTGCATGGATGCGGGAGATGCCCTCCATAGCAGCGGCGCCAACGGCAACGATTGAATGCTTGTAGAGCCGGCCGCCGATCAAGATGACCTCGACGCAGGGATGCTCAGCGAGCGCCGTCGCGACGCTTGGGCTGTGCGTGACAATCGTCGCACGCAGATCAGCGGGCAGTGACTTGACCAGCAATGCGGACGTGGTTCCGCCGTCAATGATCGCTGTCTGTCCGGGCGCAATCATCATGGCCGCTTGCCGTGCGATCCGCTGCTTGGCCGCTGATTCAATGTCGCGGCGCGCCTCGAACGGTGCGAGCGCCGGAGAAACGGGCAACGCGCCGCCGTGGACGCGTTGTAAAAGTCCCTCCGAAGCCAGTTCGCGCAGATCCCGGCGAACGGTGTCTTCCGACACGCCGAATTCAACGCTCAACTCTCCCGCGAGCACCTGGCCATCGCGAGCGAGCGCATCCAGGATAGCTTTCTTACGTTGCGTAGTTAACATTGATGTGCACGAAATATCTTGATATTGCACGAAACTGCACGATACCATGAGCGCCATTCGCTGTCGACTGGAGACGCCATGAGCGCAACGAAAGACCGGGTTCGCATCGTCGAGTCAACCACACTCTCCGACGATTGGTACACCCTGAAAAAGGTGACGTTCGACTTTCTCCGCCGCGACGGTACATGGCAGCGTCAAAGCCGCGAAACGTACGATCGCGGCAACGGGGCAACTATCCTGTTGCATAACCGGCGCACAAGAAATGTCGTGCTCACCCGCCAGTTTCGAATGCCCGTGTTCGTGAACGGGCACGACGGCATGTTGATCGAGGCGGCCGCTGGTCTGCTCGACATGGCCACGCCGGAGGAGCGCATACGCCTCGAAGCGGAGGAGGAGACCGGATATCGCGTGAGCAATATTCGAAAGGTCTTCGAGGCTTACATGAGTCCAGGATCAGTGACCGAGAAGCTCTACTTCTATGTGGGCGAATACGACGCGTCCACGCGCGTGAACGATGGCGGGGGCATCGAAGACGAGGGCGAGGATCTCGAAGTGCTCGAAATGCCGCTCGGGACCGCTTTGCAACTCGTGAGAAGTGGCGAGATCGTCGACGGCAAGACGATCATGCTGTTGCAGCATCTGGCGTTGAGTGAGATTGCCGAGGCAGGCCGAGCATGAAGGCCAACTCGCTCTGAGTGCAGGCCGTTATCGCTGTCTGCAGCAAGCGCTTTCTGAGGACGGGAAGCCCATCGTGAACGTGCCGACCCGGTGCGCTCTTCCCAACCTGACGTTCAAATCAAAGCACGCTTAAGGGAATCTTAAGGTAGCGGGTGCCGTTTTCTTCGGCAGGAGGCAAATCGCCAGCCCGCATATTGACCTGCACGGAAGGCGCGAGGAGGACGGGCGTCGCCAATGTGGGGTGCGTTTCAAGTATCCACTTAACGTGCATGCCTTTCTGGCGCACGAACTCGATGATCCGGTCCGCATTCGTCGTTGCAGTGCGTCCTGACTTTGGGTCATAGTCGAGAACCGGGTCAACGATCGCGCATTCCGGTTGCCCGGACTGGAAAACCACGTAACTGACCGTGCCGGTCACCGGCTCGAAGTACGAGCTGAACCATGGGCTGCATGCTGAGTTCCTCAGAGATTTTTCATTCTATTCACGAACAATATATTGTTCAATATAATGTAGGTGTATGAATCAGAGGATGATGAGATGAGGAAGAAGTCCGTCCCAATCGACTTTTCGGCGATGCAGGCCTCGGCAGAAAAAGCCTGCGCGCTACTGAAGGTGCTGGCTAATCCCGACAGGTTGCTGCTGATGTGCCAGTTGTCGCAAGGCGAGTTGTGCGTGAGCGACCTCGAAGAGCAACTGGGTATACGTCAGCCTACGCTTTCCCAACAGCTCGGCGTACTTCGCGACAACGAACTCGTCGAAACACGCCGCGAGGGCAAGAGCATCTTCTATTCCATCGCGAGCAAGGAGGCGATTGCGGTCATGAACGTGCTCTACGACCAGTTTTGCGCCCCTTGAAGATGAGGACTGACCATGTCGATTGATACTGCGAGTTTTACGCCCGGCCTGTCCCTGACGGGAGGTCTGATGATTGGCGCCGCAGCGGCGATGCTGGTTCTCTTCAACGGACGCATTGCGGGCATCAGCGGAATTCTCGGCGGCCTGCTGAGCGGGTCACACAAGATGCTGGGATGGCGGATCGCTTTTCTTGCAGGGTTGATCGGTGCACCTGCGCTGGCGAACCTGCTTGGAGACCCGATAGCGCCTGATATCGAAGCAGGGTGGGTCCAGATACTTCTCGCAGGATTTATGGTTGGCATCGGCACGCGCTACGCAAGCGGTTGCACGAGCGGCCACGGCGTCTGCGGCATCTCGCGGGGCTCCGTTCGTTCGCTTGTCGCGACGGCAATATTCATGGCAACCGGTTTTCTGACCGTATTCGTGTCCAGACATCTGCTGGGAGGCTGAGATGAGTTTGCTCGTGGCCATGATGTCCGGCCTGCTGTTTGGAGTGGGCCTGATGGTGTCTGGCATGGCCAATCCTGCAAAGGTGCTGGGATTTCTCGATCTCGCGGGACGATGGGACCCTTCACTTGCATTGGTGATGGCAGGAGCGATAGCTGTCGGCGCTATCGCGTTCCTGTTTGCAAAGCGTCGCAAGAAGTCTCTGCTGGGGCTGCCCATGCAGATTCCGGCCAGCGCGAACGTGACGTTGAGACTTGTACTGGGAAGCGCGGTGTTCGGCGTTGGCTGGGGGCTCGCGGGGTTTTGTCCCGGACCGGCACTTGTCGCCCTGGGCGCTGGCCTTCCAAAGGCGTGGGGTTTCGTGGCCGCGATGCTCGCCGGCATGGGCGTGTTCGAGTTCATCGAGCGAGCGAGCCAACGTCGGCAGGATGGTGCGCTCTGATTGCAGGCCGCGCCTGAACATTCTTCGCTTTGGCTCGACGGCTAGCTCGACCGCTTCGACAACACCTCTTTGAATACAGGCATCGCTGAAAAAACATTCGGCCAACCAGCGTAGAACGCGAGTTGTGTCAGCATTTCAGACGCCTCAGCGTTGGTCAGCCCATTGTCCAAAGCGCGATTCAGGTGATACGGAATCTGCGCTACCTGACCATTGGCAACGAGAGCGCTTACGGTCACGAGGCTTCGGTCGCGAGGGGCGAGTCCGGGACGCAGCCAAAGATCGCGAAACAGCGCGTCCGTCGTGTACTGAACAACGCCGGGAGCAACCGCGCCGAAGTTCTCCTGAACCATCTCGGCACGCTGTTTCTCGGCGGCTTCGTTCAACGGCAGAGGTTCAACATCGGCCGGGGAGAGTTGGTCGGGACCAATGCCACGTTCATCAAAGACGCGTTTGACAATCGCGGAAGCAGCCGTTGCATTGGCCCACCCGGAATAGAAAGCCAGATGCGCGATCATTTCCGAGATCTCCGTGGGCGTCACGCCGTTATCGAGCGCTAAACCAAAGTGAAAAGGCATCTCAATGGTCTGGTTTCGGGCGATGAGCACGGACAGGGTCACAATGCTCCGGTCGCGTGCGGAGAGCTGCGGCCGTTTCCACAATCCGTCGAGCACTGTTTGGTTGGTGTACCGCTCGAACGCCGGAGAAGCCGACTTCAAATCAACGGTTGTCAGCGAATCTTGCATGTTTCTCGTCCTTTCCAGATTCGTACAGGCGGCCAGCAAAACGGCCACGCAAGCTACTGCGGCCAGGCGCGATATGGGGTGTGCTTGCGGGCGTGCTTGCCGATTATGGTTTGCGATATTGCTCATCAGTGACTTTCTCTAGCCATTCGACGTTCTTGCCGTCGAGTGCTTCCTGAATCGCGATGTGAGTCATCGCCGTGGTCTCAGTTGCTCCATGCCAGTGTTTGTGGCCCGGCGGGCACCAGATCACGTCGCCTGCGCGGATCTCGACGCGCTCTTCGCCTTCGCATTGAGTCCAGCCGCATCCGGCGGTGACGAGGAGCGTTTGACCGAGCGGATGCGTGTGCCACGCCGTGCGTGCGCCAGGCTCAAACGTCACGGCGGCGCAAGACACTCGCGCGGGCGGCGGCGGGGCGTTGAGCGGGTCGATCCGGACAGTCCCGGTGAACCATTGTTCGGGACCTTTCATTGATGGCTGCGAGCCAGCGCGTTTCAGTTCCATGATTTCTTCGCCGATGTCCGATTAGCGTAATGCACATGTCCACAATGTAAGCCTTGGCCGGCTAATGGACTAGATGGCAAAATCGGGATGCCCTTATGCGCTGGAGCATTAATGAACGAAGACTTCAACGATCTCGCCGGTTTCATCACCGTTGCCCGGGAGCGCAATTTCACTCGCGCGGCGGCGCAACTGGGTGTGTCGCAGTCGGCGCTGAGCCGGACCGTGGCGGGTCTCGAGCGACGCATTGGTCTGCAACTCCTGACGCGAACGACCCGCAGCGTTTCGCTAACTGAGGCGGGGGAGCGGCTACTGTCTGCGATCAGGCCACGCTTCGAGGAAATCGAGGCTGAAGTTGCTTCGTTACGAGGGATGACAAATCGGCCGAGCGGCACCGTCCGGATTACCACCACGGATTACGCCGCCAACACCTTTGTGTGGCCGCGGTTGCAGCCTTTACTTCGTCGATATCCCGAGCTCAAGATCGAACTGGTGAATGACTACGGGCTAGCTGACATCGTTGCCGATCGCTTCGACATTGGCGTGAGGTTGGGCGATCAGATAGAGAAAGACATGGTCGCAGTGCGTATCGCGCCTGACATGACGATGTGCATCGTGGGTTCGCCGAAATACCTGCAGTCGAGGCCGCACGCAAAAAGGCCGCAAGACCTCACTCTTCATAGCTGCATTAATCTGCGCTTACCGACGCGGGACTCTTTACTGCCCTGGGAGTTGTCGAAAGGCCGGCGTGAGTTGCAGGTGCGCGTCGAAGGACAACTTACGTTTAATAACGTCTATCAGATGGTCGATGCAGCCCTTGCCGGATTTGGCCTTGCATACGTGCCGAAGGATCTGGTCGAGCAATACGTCCGCGCTGGGAAGCTTGCATGGGTGCTTGAAGATTGGTGTCCGACCTTCGTCGGACATCACGCCTACTATTCGACCGGAAGAAAATCTTCGCGGGCGGTCCAGCTTGTAGTCGACGCGCTAAAGGCGGGTTATCAAAGCGGGCGGTGAACGTTGTCAGTACATCGCTACGTGTGAAGAGTTCAATGGGCGAGCGCAAGCCCGGGCCGAAAGGATCAAACGGAGACCCTGGTTGCACGGCGGCGAACGCTCGATAACAAGCGTATTGCTGTAACGCGCCGCTACCACGATCCTGTCGATCAAAATCCGGCCGCCGCACCACACGCGAAACCGCTGCCCGGTGAAGGAGCGCTCAGCCGTGCGGCGGAACAGCGCGGAGGGCAAGAATCGACAAAAGCTGATCACGCCTTGAAACCAGACTCCGGGTGGCGCGCGAGAAAGACCGGCAGGTCGGTGGTTGGAGGTTTCGCGGGTACGTCGAAGAACATTTCGCACACCCAGCCGCGGTGATATGAAGCGTGGTTCACGAGATGCATGAACATGGCGCCGCGCGACATGACGGAACGCTCGCCCGAGATGAACGCGAACGAAAGCTCTTCGTCTAGCGAGGCGTCGGTCTGGGCATCGGCCCAGCTTTCGAACCATGCGTTGAGTTGCTGTTGCGCGACGCGCAAGCTTTCCAGGTCGGCGTGCAAAATCACGTCGCGCGAGGTGAAGCCGTGTTCCTTGCGTTCGAGATGCGCCTTCCAGATCAGATCGACCACGTAGTTGTGGTTGAGCGTGCCGATCATTGTCTTGAACAGCGTCTGCCGCATCTTGACGACTTCATCTGGCGGCAATGCGGCGGTGGCGTCGAACAGTACGGTGTCGGCCCAAGTTTTATAGCGGGAAAGAATGCGAGCGGTTTGGGTATTGAGCATGCCGGTTTCCTCGATGATTCGTTTGCCTCGTTCAACACATTCAGTGCCGCGCGACATGCGCCGCATCGACATCTCTCCGTCGGCTGAATACGCTGTATACAATTATACATCGGGACGTAGTAGGCCGCATTTAGCGGCCACAACAGTCGCGCTCGCCGTACCGCATGCGAACACGGACTAACTCAACCGGAAGACCGCCACTGCGTCGCGCAACAGCCTCGCCTGATCGTCGAGCGAGGTGGCCGCAGCCGCTGCCTGTTCGACCAGAGCGGCGTTTTGCTGCGAGACCCCGTCCATCTGTGATACGGCGAGGCTCACCTGTTCGATGCCATCTCGCTGCTCGTCGGACGCGCTCGCAATCTCCCGCATGATTGTGGTGACACGCGTGATCGAGTCGCTGATCTCGTGCATCGTTTCGCCGGCGACGCTGACGAGTTGCGAGCCTGACGCCACACGTTCGACCGATTCATCGATCAAGGTCTTGATTTCCTTGGCCGCCGCGCCGGCGCGTTGCGCGAGCGAGCGCACCTCCGACGCGACCACGGCGAAGCCCCGTCCCTGGTCGCCGGCGCGGGCAGCTTCAACGGCGGCATTAAGCGCGAGGATGTTGGTCTGGAATGCGATGCCTTCGATCACGCCGGTGATGTCGGCGATCTTTTGCGAGCTGCGGTGGATTTCCGTCATCGTTGCCACGACATTGCCGACGACCTGCGAACCGCGCGTCGTGACGCTATGCGCCGACTCGGTCAGCAATTGCGCGGTGCGCGCGTTGTCCGCATTCTGCCGAACTGCCGCGGTCAATTGCTCCATGCTGGCCGCCGTTTCCTGCAGCGAGGCCGCCTGTTCCTCGGTGCGCTGCGAAAGGTCGTTGTTGCCGGCGGCAATCTGCCGCGTGGTGCTGGCAATGGATTCCGAGCCGCGCGTCACTTGCCGCACAACCCTATCGAGACCGCCCTGCATCTGTTGGAGTCCGTCGACGAGCTGTCCCATTTCATCGCTCGTGCGTGCGCGAAGCGACCCAGTCAGATCGCCTTGCGCAATGCGCTGCAGTGCCGCAAGCAGGCTGGAGAGGGGCATCACGATCGCGCGACGCAATCCGTAAGCGCAGGCCGCGCAAATGGCGAGCCCCAGTGCGATCAGCACCGCGCCCACGACGCGCAACCTTGCATTGAAACGCTCGGCCGAGGCGAACGCCTGCTTGCCATACGCGCTCTTCCAGCGATCGAGCGCCTCGCTGCTATTCGAGAGCACGGTCGAGAGCGGCGAGATCGCCTTCGATGCGATGCGGTCCGCCGTGTCGCGATCGCCTTTTTTGAGTGCATCGGCGAGCGGTACGATGCCACGCTGAACGAGTGCAGTGCGCGCCTCGTCCACGCGATCTGCAAGCGCCTGCTCCTCTGGCGGAAGCCCGAGTGAACGGTAGGCGTGCCACGCGCGATCGGAGTCCGACAAGTGGCCGAGCGCTTTCGTGACGGCCTCCGGCACGTTGGCGCCCTCGGGATGTATCAGCGCGCGATTGAGCACCGCGCGCGCGATCTCCAGCTTCAGATTGGCCCTGCCCACGGCAATCGATGCGGCCAGCTGGTTGGAGTAAGCGTAGTCGAGCGCGTCGTTCGAACGTTGTATCGCGAGCAGCCCGAGCATACCTACGGTGACGATGACCACGCCCAGCACGGCCATCACGGCCGAGAGCCGGCCGGAGATTGAAAGACGACGAAACATTTTTTGTCCCCGATTAACATCTGGTCTGAATCAGTTTGGGTCTCTGCCCGAACCGCTTTGTTGTCCCCATTCGTGAGGCGGCGCGTGATCTGCATCGCGCCGTAATGGCCGCGCGTCTGCTGCTATCACCAGAATCAGTGACGCGCGGTAATAGCGCAGTTCGTCTGCTCATTCACCGCAACGTCCAGCCTCGTTTTTGCATCCTCAATCCGGAATTCGCCCGGTAAGGCGACACCGTTCCTGACCGCTGTGACCTCGGCCAGAATCGATACCGCGATTTCCGGTGGCGTACGGCTGCCTATGTAAATGCCGATGGGCCCGCGCAGACGGTTGAGTTCATCGTCGGTGAGATCGAAATGCGTTTCGAGCCGTTCGCGCCGCGCGGCATTGTTGCGGCGCGAACCCAGCGCGCCGACATAGAACGCCGGCGTTCTGACCGCTTCCATCAACGCGAGATCGTCGAGCTTCGGGTCGTGCGTGAGCGCGATCACGGCGCAGCGCTCGTCGAGTTTCATGTCGAGAACAGTGTCGTCCGGCATCGTGCGCACGAGCGTCGTGCCCGGCAGATGCCACACGTCGGTATATTCCTCGCGCGGATCGCACACGGTGACCTGATAGTCGAGTCCAAGCGCAATCTGGCAGAGATACTTCGAGAGCTGGCCTGCGCCGATCACGAGCATCCGGTAACGCGGGCCATGAACGGTCAGCAACATGCGACCGTTGAAATCCATGCCGTCGGCTGAGTGAGCCGGCAGGAGTTTCACCGCGCCGCTTTTCATGTCGAGCGAACGTGCGACGAGCTGGCCTGCCATCACGCGCCTGCAAAGTTCGTCGATACCGCTTGCGCGCGTCAGCGGCTCGAGCACGATCTCGATCGTGCCGCCGCACGGCAAGCCGAAGCGGTGCGCTTCGTCGGCGGAGATGCCGTATCTGAGAACTTCCGGGCGTGTCTGCTCGATGCCCTGGCGGCGCACGCGGTCGATCAGATCGTCCTCGATGCAGCCGCCCGAAACCGAACCTGCAACCGAGCCGTCATCCAGAATGGCGAGCATCGCGCCTTCAGGCCGCGGCGACGAACCCCACGTCCTCACAACGGTCACGAGCAGCACGCGCCGGCCGCTTTCGATCCAGCGCGTGCTCGCTTTCAATACTTCGAGATTGACGCTATCCATAAGCACACCGTGTGGTTGCCCGGCCTGAGCCGGGGTTCGGCGAAGTCGCGTTAATGTCGCTTTAGTGCCGCTTCAATGCCGCGTTAATGCCGCTTCAATGCCGCGATAGCGCCGAGCGCAACGACATCTCGCGCGCAGCCTCCGGCGTGATGGTCCGGTTGAGCATGAAGCAGGCGACACCCGCCGCGAGCAGCGGCAATGCACCGAGTAGAAAGATCGTGCCGATCGGCGTGCCGACGGCGATCAGCAAACCCGCCAGCAGCGGGCCGATGATCGCGCCGATCCGCGCCACGGCGAACGAGGCGCCGGTGGCGGTCGATCGGATGAAGGTCGGATAGATCATGCTGGAAATCGCATTGAGGCCGATGTTGCCGCCCAGCACCAGCAGACCCGAGATCAGCGCCATCGCCATGGTGAGACTCGCGCCCGTGCCGACCGCTACGCCGAGTGCCGCGACCGGAATGGCGCCGAGGATCATCGTCAGCGTCATGACCGATACGCCCTTACGGTCGATCAACCAGCCGAAGAACCAGCTGAAGCCGGCGCCGAGCTGGAACAGCGCCTGGCTGCGCGCTGCGTTGGCGTAGCCGATTTCGTCGGTCAGGAGCGTCGTCATCCATTGCGAGAGGAAGAAGTGCGTGACGAACGAAAGACCGAGCCCGAGCCACAGAAAGGCGGTCATCGCAGAACGGCCCTCGGTAAAGAGGTGCCTCACCGGCACACCCGTGCGGATCTGCTCCGGAATCGAGAAGCGTGTGTCGTCGGCGAAATGCGCGCTCGGCTTGAGCTTGCGCGCGTAGTGGAGAATGCGCTCGCTGCCAGGCTTGCGCAGCGTCAGGTAGCGGATCGATTCAGGCAGCCCGATGAGCAGGATGATGCCCGCCACTACCGCGCCTGCGCCGCCCACGTAGAAGACCGAGCGCCAGCCATACGCCGGGATGATCTCGGCAGCGAGCAGGCCGCCGCCGGAGGAGCCGGCGGTATAGCCGAGATAGAGCAGGGTGATGATGAGCCCGCGCTTGCCTGAGCGCGCGTAGTCGGTGATCAGCGAGACCGCCATCGGCATGCCGCCGCCAATGCCGAGCGCTGCGCAAAAGCGCAGGACCGACAGTTCGACCAGGTTGTGCGCGAACGGCACGGCGAACGTGAAGACGCCGAACAGCGAGGTGGCGAGCAGTATCGCGCGGCGCCGGCCGATCCGGTCGGCCAGCATGGCGAACACCACCGAACCCGCCATCCACCCGACGATGCTGATGTTGAACACGGGCGTCATCAGCGCCCGGTTGATGCCCCATTCCTTGATGATGCCGGGGGCGGCGTAATTTAAAGCCTGATTGTCGAAGCCGTCCGCGAGCATGACGAGCGCGCACAGAATGAAAAGGCTCACAGTGAACCAGCTTCGCTCCTGCGTCTCGATGACGTGGGCTATATCGACGGTATTGTTTTGAGTCATGGCTGTCTCCGGATGCCTCTGCTCCACGGGTTGTTCGGTGCGGCGTGCAAGCGTGCGCTTATTCGCCGTGGCCACCCGAGGCCTCCCGTACCGGAGTTTCCGGCTTCACGCCGCCGCGCCGGTTGGCCCACGTACGTTCACCCGTTTCGCGCCAGCCGCCGGAGGTCGCCGCTTCTGCATACTCGTCCCAACGCTTGTCCCAGTCGCCGAGGTGATAGCCATGCCATGGCGGCTGCGGCGTCAGGCTCGGCAGATTCAGCTCTTCCCAGATCTTGCGTGCCGCGCTCATGTATTGCTCCTTCGGCAACGCGAGCGGCGGCATCGGATGCTTGAGCGTCGCGTCGATCAGCAGCGTGCTTTCCAGCGGCGCGCGGCCGGATTTGGGACCGTGACCGCTCGCGCGGTAAGGCGTCACGTGCAGGTCGTGCGTGAAGTCGGAGCGATAGGCGAGGGACCAGAAAATCGCATCGGCGTTTTCCGGGTCGATGTCTTCGGAAACGGCGATCACGAGCTTGCCGCACTGCGCCTGCAGCGTCGCGGCGCCTTGCAGGCCACGCCACACTTCCGCCTGCTGCGTGCCGCGCGCGAACTGCAGGAAGATCACCTTGCGCAGGTTCGTGAGCGGCTCGTGCATCACCACGCGCTTGATGCCGCGCACGCCCATCACCTTGCTCAAATGTTCGAGGTACAAAGGCTCGTAGGCAACCTTCTTCAGCACGGAGCTTTCGCTCGGTGTCACCTGACTGATGATGGAGACGAAGACAGGCTTCTTCTTCATCGTGATCGCGGTGACGTGCATCGACATGTTGTAGTCTTCGAGCGCGATGTGGCCGTGGCTTTCGCCGAACGGACCTTCGGGCTCCAGCGCGTCGGTGTCGATCAGACCTTCGATGACAATTTCGGCGTCGGCGGGAACCACCAGATCGATGGTCTTGCAACGCACCACCTCGACAGGAGCGCGCATCAAACCGCCGGCTACGGCCATCTCGTCCTGATCGATCTGCAGTTTTTGCGGACCGGTGAACAGCACGGCGGGCGCGCAGCCCAGCACGATCGCGCACGGCATCTTCTCACCCATCGCGCGATATTTTTCCCAGTGCAGATAACCGCCCGCACCCGACAGACGGCTCGCCATGCGCACGCCCAGCCGGTCTTCCGATTTCAGCGCGGCGCGGTAAGTGCCCATGTTCTGCACGCCGCTCTCCGGATCTCTGGTGACGCAAAGCGTAGCGGTGAGATAGGGCGCAGCGTCGAAGCCGGGTGTGGAGACGGGCACCGGCAGACGCGACAGGCCTCTTTCCTTCAGTTCATCGCCGCTGATCACGACTTCATGACAGGGCGCCTCGATCACCATGACGGGCGGGACCGGCTCGGCAATCGCTTCGGTCCATGCCTTGCCGATCTGCTCGACCGGAAGACCGAGGCCGGTGGCGTAAATCTCCGGCGAGGCGGCGAGTCCGCCGACCAGAACCGGGATGTCGTAGGTGTGTCCGTCGCCGTCCACGACGTTGGTGAAGAGGAAAGCGCGACGCTGATCTTCGTGCAGGCCGCCCTGGAACTGCCAGCGCGCGAGCGGGTGCAACTCGGTGTCCTTATTGATCGGCCGGTCGATGCGCGTCAGGAGGCCTTTGGCTTCCAGCCGGGCGATATGGTCCTGCAAGTCGCGCGGCGCGCCGCCGGTTGCCGTTTGCGAGTGGTCTTGGGGCAAGGGTGACATTCCGTTTCCTAATATGAGACCCAGCAGCTGGGTAAATCCGTAGGATTGTATGATTGCATGTGAATAAGACGGCTGTCAACGCGACGCGGCGCCTGGAGCCCCGTCGGGGGCTCGCGGCGCGGCGTCGCTCAAAGACCGCCCATGCACAGATATTTGATCTCGAGGTAGTCCTCGATGCCGTACTTCGAGCCTTCGCGGCCGAGGCCGGACTGCTTGACGCCGCCGAACGGCGCGACCTCGTTCGAGATGAGGCCGGTATTGATGCCGACCATGCCGTACTCGAGCGCCTCGGCTACGCGCCAGATCCGGCCGATGTCGTGGCTGTAGAAGTAGGCGGCGAGTCCGAACTCGGTGGCATTCGCCGCGGCGATGGCCTCTCTTTCGTTCGTGAAGCGGAAGAGCGGGGCGACGGGGCCGAACGTCTCCTCGGTCGCAAAACGCATCTGGGCGGTCACGTCGCCCACCACGGTCGGTTCGAAGAACAGCTTGCCCGCCGCATGGCGTTTGCCGCCTGTCAGCACGCGCGCGCCTTGCGCGACGGCGTCGGCGATATGCGCCTCGACTTTTTCCACCGCCGCTTCGTTGATGAGCGGCCCTTGCGTCACACCGCTCTCGAATCCGTTGCCGACCTTGATGCGGCCGACAGCCGCCGCGAATTTTTCTGCGAACGCGTCGTACACGCCGTCCTGCACGTAAAGGCGGTTCGTGCAAACGCAGGTTTGCCCCGCGTTGCGGTACTTCGAAGCGAGCGCGCCTTCGACGGCGGCGTCGAGATCCGCGTCGTCGAATACGATGAAGGGCGCGTTGCCGCCTAGTTCGAGCGAGAGCTTCTTCACGGTGGGCGCGCACTGGCTCATGAGCATGCGGCCCACTGGCGTGGAACCGGTGAACGAGAGCTTGCGCACGATCGGATTGCTCGTCATCTCGGCGCCGATCGAACGCGGGTCGCCGACCACCACGCTGAACACGCCGGCCGGCACGCCCGCGCGATGCGCGAGTTCGGCGAGCGCGAGCGCCGACAGCGGTGTGGCTTCCGCGGGCTTCAGGATCATCGCGCAGCCGGCGGCAAGTGCGGGCGCGACTTTGCGGGTGATCATCGCGGCGGGGAAATTCCACGGCGTGATCGCGGCGCATACGCCGATCGGTTCTTTGGTCACCAGCATCCGTTTGTCGGCGGCGGGCGAGGCGAGCACGTCGCCGTCCACGCGCTTGGCCTGCTCCGCGAACCACTCGATGAACGACGCTGCATAACCGATCTCGCCTTTCGCTTCCGCAAGCGGTTTGCCCTGTTCGGCCGACATGATGATCGCGAGGTCGTCCGTGTTCGCGATCATCAGCGCGTGCCAGCGCTTGAGGATCGTCGATCGCTGTGCGGCGGTGAGCTTGCGCCAGCCGCGCTGCGCGTGTTCGCCGGCTTCGATCGCTCGACGCGTTTCGGCGCCGGTCATGAGCGGCACGTCGGCGATCTTCTCGCCGGTTGCGGGATCGTCGACGGCAAACGTGCGTGCATCGTCGGCGCCGCACCATTGGCCGTCGATGTAAGCGAGCGTGCGCAGCAGGCTCGGGTCTGCGAGCCGGGAAAGAGGATTGGATTCAGTCATGGTCATCGCGAAGAAAGCCCGCCGGCACGCGTCGCGCGACGGGTCTGGAAGTAGGGAAAAGGCGCGGGCGGTGCGCCCGTTACGACTCGTGTTGCTGCTCTTTCCAGCGTTTGATCACGCCCGTCTCGATGTCGAACAGATCGAGCATGCGGCCGACCGTGTGATCGACGATATCGGCGATCGTCTGCGGCTTCGAATAGAACGCCGGGACGACCGGCGCGATGATCGCGCCCATGTCCGAGAGTTGCACGAGCGTGCGCAGATGGCCTCCGTGCAGCGGCGTTTCGCGCACGCCGAGCACGAGGCGCCGGCGCTCCTTCAGCACGACGTCGGCCGCGCGGCTGATCAGAGAACTTGTGATGCCGGTGGCGATCTCGCTCATCGAGCGCACCGAGCACGGCGCTACCAGCATGCCTCTGGTTTTGAACGAACCCGACGAAATAGCCGCGCCGATGTCCCCGGGCGAGTACCAGTGCGACGCTCGCGCGCGAAGGTCGGCGGCGCGGATGTCGGTCTCATAGGTCATCGTCAGTTCGGCGGCCTTGCTGATCACGAGGTGCGTCTCGATGCCCGCCTCGGCAAGCAGTTCGAGCGCGCGGATGCCGTAGACCACGCCGGACGCGCCGGTGATGCCGACGATGATGCGCTCCGGAGTGCTGTTATTCGTGCCCACGATTGCCCTCGACGCCGCGCACGGGCGAATTCGGCTCAACGCCGCTCTGGCGGCGCGCGTGATACGACGCGTCGCGCTGCATCCACTCGCCGCGTGTTGCCTGCTCCGCGTTGCGGTCCCACTCCGCAGTCCAGTCGCCGAGCGAGTAGCCGTACCACGGCGACTCCGGCTTGAGCTTCGGCAGACCGAGGCGCTCCCACAGCGCCTTCGCGTTTTCCATGTATTCCTTCTTCGGCAGCGCGAGCGGCGGCATCGGCGTCTTCATCGTGGCGTCGATCAGCATCGCCGAATCGAGGCCCGTATCGTGGTCCGAGCGCGGACCATGGCCGTGCTCGCGGTACGAAATCAGCTTCACGTCCTCGACCGGATTGCAGCGATAGCCCATCGCCCAGAACACGGCGTCGGCATTATTCGGATCGATATCGTCGTCGATCGCGATGACGAACTTGCCGATGGCGGCCTGCAGCGACATCGTGCCGTACAGCGCGCGCCAGATTTCGGTCTTCTTCGAACCGCGCTCGAACTGCAGGAACACGAAGCGGCGCAGATTCGTGAGCGGCTCGTGCAGCGACACTTTCTTGATGCCGCGAATGCCCAGGTGATCGCGCAGATGGCGCAGGAACATCGGCTCATACGCAAGACGCTTGATGACACTCGATTCGGACGGCGTGACCTGCGAGATGATCGACGTCAGCACCGCGTCCTTGCGGCGCGTGATCGCCGTGACTTCAATGGAGAGGTTGTAGTCTTCGAGCGCGACGTAACCGTGGCTCTCGCCGAACGGGCCTTCCGGTTCCAGATATTGCGGATCGACATAGCCTTCGACGACCACTTCCGCTTCGGCCGGCACCAGCAGATCGACCGTGCGGCCTTTGACGACGCGGATCGGCGCGCCGGCGAGACCGCCCGCCACGCTCAGTTCGTCGGTGTTCGGGCGCAGCTTCTGCGGACCCTGGAACGCCACGACGGGCGGCGCGCCGAGCACGATGGCGACCGGCATCTTCTCGCCTTTCGCGGCGTACTTGCGCCAATGATCGAGACCGCCCGCGCGCAGGTTCACGAGCATCATCATGCCAAGACGCGTGGCGGATTTCAGATGGCCGCGATACGTGCCCATGTTCTGCACGCCGGTGTCCGGGTCGCGCGAGATCACGCCCGTCATCGTCATGTACGGGGCGGCGTCGAAGCCCGGCGTCGAGATCGGCAGCGGCAGCGATTCCAGGCCGTTGCCCGGACCTTCGAGATCCTTGCCCTCGATCACGATGTCGTGCACCGGGCCGCTTTCCACCACGACGGGCGGCACCGGATTGTCGATCGCGCGATTCCACGCATCGCCGATGTCCTCGAGCGACGGCACGTTCATGCCAATCCGGTAGATTTCCGGATTCGCCGCGATGCCGCCGACGATGACCGGAATGTCGTACTTGCGGCCCTTGCTGTCGACGATATTCGTGAAGAGGAACGCCTTACGCTCCGCTTCGGGAATGCCGCCGCGGAACTGCCAGCGCACGAGCGGATGCATTTCAGTGTCTTTGTTGACCGGCTCGTCGATGCGGTACAGCAAACCTGCTGCTTCGAGACGCGCGATGTGGTCGTGCAAGTCCGCGTAACCGGCATTCGCGGAAGTGTTGGAAGTAGTGTCTTGATCTGCCATGGCTGGGTGTCCCGTAAAGCACCGCATTGCGCGGCGCCCTTATTGCCTGAAGTGTTGCCCGTTGCGCGAAGCGCGCCGGTAGTATTGCGGCGAGTAAAGAAGGCGTTTAGCGTCGCATCGACGTCATCGCGTTGGCGAGCGACGCACCCGCCATTTCGCTCGCGAGCGAGAAGTCGGGAATCGTGATCTCGCGGAAGTACGCCTTCAGCGTGGCAATTGCGATCCGGTCGCGCGTGCAGATCGAGGCGACCATTGCGTCCGCACGCTCGGCGAGCTTCGCGGCTGCGACGACCTCTGCGACGATGCCCCACTCGCGTGCGTTCGCGGCGTCGATCGTCTCGGTCAGATAGACCATGTGCGCAGACGCTTTCGGCGGCACCTTGTAACGCAGCACGGACAGCACGAGCGTCGGCGGCAGATTCTTCTGCAGCTCCGGCAGGCTGAAGCGCGCAGTATCGGCAGCAACGGCCAGGTCGCACGCAGTGACGAGTGCGCAGCCGAAACCTTCGGCGTCGCCTTGTACCTCGGCGAGAACCGGCACTTCGCTCTCGTGCATCGCGCGGTAGACGTCGAGAATCGGATCGGCCACGTTACGGCGGAACTGTGCGGCCGTTGGCGGCGTGGCCGGCGGGGCGCCGACCGCACGGCCGCGGCAGAACGCAGGACCGGACGCGCGAATGCGGATGATCTTGACGTTGTTGTCGCGGCCCGCCTTGCGGATTTCCGCGGCGAGCGCGCGCATGGCTTCGAGCGTGAGCATGTTGCCGTGCTCGGGCTGGCCGAGAGTGATCCGGTATTCGGATTCGTGGAGCGCTGCGGTGAATTCGGTCGTCATGGAGTAAAAGTCCAAACAATGAAAACAGGGAAGGGCGCCCGCGCTCCGCGCATGGGAGCGGGGCCTGCGCAGGTCAGCGCGCGTAGGCGCCGGCCTCCTTGAGCTTCTGGAACACGCGCTGCGGAACGAGCGGTGCTTCGGTGAATTCGACGCCGTATTCGGACAGCGCGTCCTCAATTGCAGCGACGATTGCTGCCGCCGCCGGGATCGTGCCGCCTTCGCCCGCACCCTTCACGCCGAGCGGATTCAGCGGCGAGGGCGTTTCGAGGTGCACGATGTCGATGTTCGGCACGTCGGTTGCCATCGGCAGCAGGTATTCGCCGAAGTTCGTCGTGGTGGGCTGCGCGTTCTCGTCGTATTGCATCCACTCGAGCGTCGCGTTGCCGATGCCGTGTGCAACCGAGCCGATCACCTGGCCGTCGACGATCATGGGGTTGATGAGCTTGCCGGAGTCGTGCGCCATCACGTAGTTGAGGATCGTGATGTGGCCCGTCTCGCGATCCACTTCGAGTTCGACGACAGCGGTGCCGTTGCAATACGTCGACTGCGCGGGCGAAAAGTATTTGGTCTCTTCGAGACCGGCGGTGAGGCCCTCGGGCATCGTGAAGCCGGGCATGCCCTGCGAGATTTTCGCGAGTTGCCCGTAGCTCATGCGCTGCTCGATGCCGGCGCGCCGCGCAACGTGACCTTCGACCAGCAACAGTTCTTCGGGCTTGCACTTCCACAGGTGAGCAGCGAGCGTGAGCATCTTTTCGCCCACGGCCTGCGCGGCGATGTAGACGGAGTTGCCCGCATTCACCGTCACGCGGCTCGCGAACGTGCCGACGCCCATCGAGATGCCGCCCGTGTCGCCCGTGATGACGTCGATCGTTTCGAGCGGCACGTTCAGCTGTTCCGCGCAGATCTGCGCGAAGGTCGTCTTGTGGCCCTGGCCTTGCGGCGATGCGCCCGTGATCACGGCGATGCGGCCGTTCGCCTGCACGCGCACCGTCGCGCCTTCGAACGGACCCATGCCGGTGCCTTCGACGAAGCTCGCCATGCCGATGCCGATGAAGCGTCCTTCACGGCGCGCCTCGGCCTTGCGTTGCGCAAAGATCGAGTACTTCGCGCGCTCGAGCGCCGCTTTCTGGCAGGCCGGATAGTCGCCGCTGTCGTAACGCAGCGGGCTGCCGTCGCGATAGATGAAGCCCGCGTCGTACGGCATCTGCTCGGGCTGGATCAGGTTGCGCCAGCGCAACTCCGCGCGGTCCATGCCGAGTGCGCGCGCGGCCTTGTCGAGTATCCGCTCCATCGCGAACACCGCCTGCGGGCGGCCCGCGCCGCGCACCGGCGAGGTCGCGCATTTGTTCGTGTAGACGACGTCGAGCTTCGCGCCCATCGCCGGAATCACGTAAGGGCCAGGCGTGGTCGTGATCGAGATGTACGGCGTGATGATGCCCCACGGCAAAAACGCGCCGTTGTCGTGCACCATCTCCAGTTTCACGCCTCGAATCTTGCCGTCGTTTTCGAGCGCGATTTTCACGGTCCACCACTGGTCGCGTTCCTGCGTGACCGCGAGGAAGTGTTCGCGCCGGTCTTCGATCCATTTGACGGGGCGCTTGAGCGCAACCGCCGCAATCGCGACGAGCGCTTCTTCCGGATAGAACGGCAGCTTCGGACCGAAGCCGCCGCCGACGTCGTTCATCAGCACGCGCAGCTTTTCCGCGTCCCATTCGAGCAGTTCGACGAGATTCTTCTTCTCGTGGTGCGGCGCCTGGCCCGACGACCAGACGGTCAACTCGCCGTTGGCAGCGTGAAATTCGGCGAGATAACCGCGGGTTTCCATCGGATGCGCGGAGCCGCGGTTCTGCCAGTAGGTTTCCTCGACGACGTGCGGCGCGCCGTTAAAGGCCGCGTCGATGTCGCCAAAACCCATTTCGATATGCGCGACGACATTGTCTTTCGCGTCGGTGTGGCAAAGCGGCGACTCGGGGCGCAGGCCGTCGCGGCAATCGGCCACGGCGGGCAGCGTGTCGTATTCGACTTCGATCAGGCCGCACGCGTCTTCGGCGATATAGCGGTTGTCCGCGACCACGAAGGCCACCGCTTCGCCCGCGAACGTCACTTCCGTCGAGGCAAGCAATTCCTGCGTGCGCTCGAAACGGATTGCCGGATTCGGCAGCATCGAAGGCGCGCGGCCCCGTGCGCGGCCGCTCAGGTCCGCGTGTGTGTAGACGGCGTGCACACCCTTCAGTTCGCGAGCGGCCGTGCAGTCGATCGAGACGATTTTCGCGTGCGCATGCGGGCTGCGCAGCACGGCGGCTTGCAGCATGTTCGGCAGATGCACGTCGTCCACGTAGGAACCCTGACCTTGCAACAGCTTCTTGTCTTCGGTGCGCGTCACGCGCTTGCCGATGTAGCGCTGGTCGGTGGGCGCTCCCTTCAGATCGGAAATTTCCATCGTGTTACTCCGTAGCATGTGCCGCAGGCGTCGTCGACGCTGCCGCACGCTGATCGCGGATGCGTTGGGCTGCAAGCAGCGCAGCGGCCACGATCGGCTGATAGCCCGTGCAGCGGCACAGATTGCCTGTGATCGCTTCGCGGATTTCCGATTCGCTCGGCGAATCCGTTTCGTTCAGCATTTCGGTGAGCGTCATCAGCATGCCGGGCGTGCAGAAGCCGCATTGCAGCGCGTGCGTTTCGGTGAAGGCTTTCTGCAGTTCGTTGAGCGTGCCGTCTGCGTGAGCAAGGCCTTCTACGGTAGTCAGCGAGCGGCCGTTGACCTGGGCGGCAAGCGTCAGACAGGCGCGCGCGGTGCGGCCTTCGATCAGCACGGTGCAGGCGCCGCATACGCCGTGCTCGCAACCGTAGTGCGTTCCGGTGAGTTCCAGGTCGTGACGCAGGAAGTCACCGAGCATGCGCCGCGATTCGACTTCGCGCTCATAAGCGGTGCCGTTGACGACGACTCTGACAGTACGAGTCTCCATGTCCATCTCCTTAGTCACTCTACGATTGTCTTGCGACACGCGAGAACGCACGTTTCAGCGCTCTTTCGGTCAGGACGCCTGCAAGATGCTGGCGGTAGTCGGTACTGACGTGCGCGTCGGTCATGACGTCGAGCGCGCTGGCGGCGTCGCTCGCCATGCGCAGCGCGGCGTCGTCCATCGGGCGGCCGCGCAGGGCGGTCTCCACGTCGTGCATGCGGACGGGGCCGGGCGCAACGCCGCAGATCGTGAGCGACACGCGGTCGAGGTTGCCTTGCGCGTCGGCGGTGCAGAGCGCCGCGACGCCGACGATCGCGTAATCGCCATGACGCCGCGCGAATTCTTCGAATGCATAGCCATGACCTTCGGGCCAGATGTCGAGCGAAATGCCTGCGAGCAGTTCGCCTTCTTCGAGCGCGGGCGTCATGTACATCACGGCCCAGTCGGACATCGGCAATTCGCGGTGCGTGACCGCGCCGTCTTCATAGCGTGCAATGGTCAACACGCCGTCGAGCGCGGCGGTGAAGCAGGGCTGTTCCGACGAAGGATCGAGCTGGCACAGACTGCCGCCGAGCGTGCCGCGATTGCGGATCTGCTTGTGGCTCACGAGCTGATACGCCTCCCGGATCAGCGGCGCGCGTTGAATGACGAGCGGCGACAATTCGATGTCGCGTTGCCGCGCCATCGCGCCGATGTGGAGGCGATTGCCGCGCTGTTCGATGCGGGTCAGTGCTTCGACGCCGTTCAGGTCGATCAGATGACTCGTCATCAGATACCGGAAGTTCATCATCGGCATCAGCGACTGACCGCCCGCCAGCACTCGCGCGTCCTCGAGCGTGCCGAGAAGTTGCACGGCTTCGTCGAGCGTGGTCGGCGCGTGGTACACAAATTCACTGGGTTTCATGCGTGCTCCGATAGTGCAGCGGTGGCGTCTTCAATGTTGCTGTTTAGCGCCGAAGAGCCGCGCGAAGAAATTCCGGACCGACTGCCACATGGCTTTGCGCATGAGTGCGCCCGCGTCGAGCGGAACAACCGGCGCGGCCGCGGGCGGCGGGCGGCGCGTTTCGACGGCCGGGCGCGACGCATCCGTCGTGGCGGTCTGCGTTGCCTCATTGATCCGGTTAGTTTGATCGCCGGGAGCCGATGCGGCGCCGTCGGACGTCGCGGGCGTCGCGTGCGAAGCTTGCGCCGACGTGGCGGTTTCAGCGGCATACGCGGCGTCGGACTCGATCAGCGCGGTCAGATTCTTCGCGAACTGGTTCAGCAACTGTTGCGAGAGCGCTTCGATCATTCCGGCGCCGCGTCCATACTGCGCGACGGTGCCCGACAGATTCACGTCCGAGACGACGTCCACTTTGGTCTTGCCGCTGCCGGCGTCGGTCACGGCCGCGTTGATCTGCGCATCTGCGCCGCCGCGTCCCTTCGTGTCGGTGCCGCTTGCGGACACCACGACCTTGCGGTCTGCGTCGTTCTGTTCAGCGATCTTGAATTTGCCCGCGAATTTCAGCGTGAGCGGGCCGAGCTTCACGGTGAAGCCACCCTTGTAGCTGCCGTCGGGCTGCTGTTCCTTCAGTTCCGCGCCCGGAAAGCACGGGGCGGACCGTTCGATGTCGATCATGGTCTTCCAGACGTCGGACGGCGGTGCATCGACGGTGAAAGACGAACGGATTGTGATTGCCATACTGCCTCCTCGAGACGATCGGCCATGGCGGCCGCCGCTCCATTTATTCGATCACTGCTGGGCCGCGCGGCGTGCGAAGAGGTGTTCGCGTGCGCACGGCCAGCGTTTCATTTCATTGAGCAAGGCTCGACAGAAAATCGTCGAACACCGTTGCGAAGACTTCACGCATGTCGAATGCGCCGAAATGCGCGGCGCCCGGCACCACGACAAAACGGCTGTGCCGCAGCGCGTCGGCGATCTTCTGCGATACCGCCGGCGCAATGCTCGCGTCGGCCTCGCCCGCGACGACGAGTGCCGGCGCTTTCACGCGGGGCAGCTCGCCAAGGTTGTCCAGCTGCGAGATGGCCTGCCAGTTCGCGCTCCAGCTGTACCAGTCGTCGGCGGCAAGACGTGCGCGGCATTTTTCGACGAGGTCCGGGCGCGGGGTGTCGGCGGTGAACCAGCGTGCGATCGTGTCGTCCGTGACTTCGGACATCGAGCCCTGGCGGCTCATGTCGCCGCGCGCAAGGATGCGCGGACGCACTTCGTCGGGGAAGCCGCCCGCCGTGCCGCACAGAATCAGCGCGCCGGCGAGTTCCGGAAACTGGATCGCAACGCGCTGCGCAATCATGCCGCCCATCGAGACGCCGATCAGCGTGCCGCCGCTCAGGTGCTCCTTGCGCAGCACGGCGGCGACGTCGGCCGCATGATCGGCGAGCGTGACGGGCGACGTGATGACGCTCGACTCGCCGTGGCCGCGAAGGTCGATTGCGACGACGTCATATGACGCCGCCCAATGCTCGACATATTCGTCCCACCAGCTCCGGTCGACGCCGATCGGATGAAGCAGGACCAGCGGCCGGCCCGTCCCGCGACGGGAGTAGGCGATGCGGCCTGCGGGGATTTCGCAGAAAGTTGACTGAGACATGACTTGTACAGGTAACGCGTCGGTGACAGGTGTTCGCGCCCGGCCGCCCGATGGGCAGCTCGCGGCGCGCAACGCCTGGAACTCCCGGAACCGCCAGGCGGACGTGCCCGAGATGAATTGCGACGACGGATCGCAATGTGCCGCGGTCTTGACGGATCGCTTGCGGGATTCAGGCCGTTGCCGCGGCTTTTGCCTTCAGATCGAGCACGACCGCTTTTGCCCGGCGCAACCCTTCGGCGGCGACCGGAATGCCTGCGTAGACGCCTGCCTGCAAGACAACTTCGGCAATTTCCTCTTCCGTCACACCGTTGTTGACCGCGCCGCGCGTATGAACTTCGAATTCGTGCCAGCGGCCGAGCGACGCCAGCATCGCGAGGTTCAGCATGCTGCGCGTGGCTCGCGTGAGGCCGTCCCGGTTCCACACGTTGCCCCAGCATACGTCTTCCGTGTACTCGAGGAACACAGTGTCGAAAAGATGAGGATTCGCGTTGTTCTGCGTATGGTTCGCGCCCAGTACTTCCTTGCGGATCTTTGCGCCGATGGCACGACGTTCGGATAGCGTGATGTCTTCCATGAGTATCCTTCGAGTTTGTCCAGCGGTTGTAGGATTGTATAATGAGAGCGAGTATCGGAGCTTAGCCGTCGAATGTCAATATGATTGTATTACGAAGTATGGCGGCTCCTATTTTTCTACGGCAAAGGGAAGGGATGAATACCAATAGACTGGTTGTGCGGCCGGTGGCCACGCTGCGGCAGCAGGTGATAGATGGTCTGCGTGCGTGTATTAGCGATCTGACGTTCAAACCGGGCGACCGGCTGATCGAGCGCGAGCTCTGTGAAATGCTCGGCGTCAGCCGCACGCTTGTTCGTGAGGCGCTGAGCCAGCTGGTCGCAGAAGGGCTCGTGCAGATCATTCCGCACAAAGGTCCGATCGTCGCCGTCATGACGGGCGACGAGGCGCGCGGTCTATATGAAGTGCGCGCCGTACTGGAGGCGCTCGCGGGCCGCCAGTTCACCGAGCGGGCAACCGAAGAACAGCGTACAGCGCTGAAGAATGCATTGAACGAACTGGCGTCGATGCGCGACATGCAAGGTCAGGAAGGCACCATGCGCTTCCTGAAGCAGAAGGCGCAGTTCTACGACGTGATCCTCGAAGGAGCGGGCAATCCGGTGCTCACCGAGATGCTGCGTCTCGTCCATACCCGCGTGATGATGCTGCGTGCCACTACGCTTTCCCAGGAAGGCCGCCTCGTGCAGAGCTACGACGAGATCGCCGCGATTGTCGACGCGGTGATGCGCAACGACGCCGACGCTGCGGCGGCGGCGTGCAAACACCATGTCGAGCAGGCGGAAAGGCTGGCGGTTCAGGTTCTGGCCGTCGCAGCCAATGAACAATGACTAGCAGCGGGCATCGCAACGGCGGCGGATGCCCGCCGCTTGCCTGACCTGATTTATCCCGCATAAGGCACGACGCGCGAATTGCGAGCGTGTCGTCCGTCTTGCTGTCGTGCCGTAATACAATAATCTGTATTGCAATCTAATTGCATTACGATATACTGCGCGCATTGACGAAAGCGGGCCTATGACCCGTACCAATCACACCGCTCGCCCTCACGGCGGAAGATCAGGAGACGGGAACCATGGGCACATCGCAGGGCGCCAAGGCGGCGCCGGTGGCTTCGGTCGACGCGCAGGCATACAGACTGTCGCGTTACCAGTGGCTGGCGCTGATTTCAGCGTTCCTCGGCTGGATGTTCGATTCGATGGACCTGAATCTCTTCACGCTCGTGCTCGTGCCCAGCGTGAGCCAGCTGCTGCATAGCACCGACGCAACGGAAATCAGCAAGATCGGCAGCTACATCATTGCGGGCAAGCTGCTCACTTGGGGGATCGGCGGCGTGCTGTTCGGCGTAGCCGCGGACCGGTATGGCCGCTCGCGTGTCATGGGCCTCACCATCCTCATCTATGCGGCCTTCACGCTGCTGAGCGCATTCGCAAAAACGTGGCCGCAGCTTGCCGTCGCGCAGGCAATGGCCGGTTTCGGTATCGGCGGCGAGTGGGCGGCGGGCGCCGCGCTCGTCGCCGAATCATGGCCGGGGCGGCAACGCAACCGCGCCATGCAGATCATGCAAATGGCGTTCGCGTTCGGTTTTCTCGCCGCGGCGCTCGACAACCTGCTGCTCGGCCGATTCGGCTGGCGCGTCGTGCTCGGTGTGGGCGCAGCGCCGGCACTCGTCACCATTCTCGTGCGCCGCTTCGTGCCCGAGCCGCAGCGCTGGGTGCAAGTGCGGGAGAGCGTGGTCGCGGAATCGGCGATGCAGACCTTCACCGCCATTTTCGCGCCGGGACTTCGGCGCAAGACGATTATCGGCGTGATTGTTTCGTCGGCGGCCATGCTCGGCTGCTGGGGCGGTCTCACGTTCCTGCCGAGCTGGATTCATCAGCTTTCGGCTGCCGCTGCCGATCAGGGCAACATCGGCACCACGGTCAGCTACGCGTTCATCCTGATGATGTTCGGCGCGACGCTCGGTTATCTGACACTGATCTGGATGCTCGACGCCTTCGGCCGACGCATGTCGTATTTCATATTTTCGTTAGGATCGCTGATCGTGTCGCTCGTGCTGTTCATCACGGTGCACGACGTCGGCGGCGTGCTCTGGCTCATGCCAATTTACGGCTATTTCGTGATCGGCGCGTTCGGCACATTCGCCGCTTATCTGCCCGAACTTTTCCCGACCCGTGTGCGGGCAACCGGCCAAGGCTTCTGCTGGAACATGGCGCGTGCGTTGACGAGCATCGGTCCGATCGCAGGCAACGCGGTGGTGAGCAAATTCGGCTCGTTTCCGGCGGCGTCGGCTGCAGTGTCGCTGCTCTTTATCGTCGGCATGGTGTCGATCTGGTTCGGTCCGGAAACGAAAGGCGTTCCGCTCGACAACTGAAGTTCGCCGACAGCAGGCGCGCGTCGCCAGACAGGCTTTCCTTTTGGTTCAATGGAACAAACCTTGAATACACACATGCCGAAACCAGGCGCATCTACCCGAGACGCCACCGCGGACATTGCGCCGGCGGGTGTGTTCGACATCGGGATCAACGGGCGTTTGCCGCTGCCGCAACTGGCCGTGCTCGCGCTGCAGAACGTATTCGGCATGACCGGTATGTTCGTTTTTCCGGGAATTCTCGGGCGCGCCTTCCATCTGGCCGATGAGCAGATCGCCTACCTGTACGGAATGACGTTCATCGCGTGCGGGATCATCACGATCCTGCAATCGGTGCTGCTGTTGCGTCTGCCGATCGTGCAGGGCCCTTATGCAGGCAGTTTCGGCGCGCTCCTGACAGTGGGTCACTTGCAGTCGGGCGGGCTCGGCACGGCATTCGGATCGTTCTTCGCCGCTTCGCTGATCTGGTGCGTGCTCACGGTGCCGATCCGCGGACGCAGCGTTGCAGGCGTATTCGCGAAGCATCTGCGCCTGCCGATCATCTCCGGAATGATGGTGATGCTGATCGTCGTGCAGATCGCAAGCGTTGCCTTGCCGACGTGGATCGGAAGCACTAAAAGCCCTGGTTTCCCAGTCGTGAATCTGCTTTCGGGCACGGTGGCGGTGGCGGGCATTGTGTTCGCGATGCTGTGGGGCGGACACCGTATGCGTCGCGTGGCGATCCTGGTGGGCCTCGCGCTCGGCACGTTGGCCTATACGCTGTTTCGGCCTGTCTCGTTCACCGCGGTTGCTGCCGCGCCGTTCCTCGTCGAACCGCGCATCTTTCCATTCGGCTTCGGCGTGCGGCCGGATCTCGTCGCCGTGTTTCTGCTCGTGCTGATTCCGGCCGGCATGGGATCGATGGCGCTCTATCAGGCGGTTGCCGAATGGGGCGATGAGACACTGAGCCCCGGCCGGATGTCAGAGGGGCTGTTCGGCGTCGCACTCGGCTCGGTGGTTGCGGCGGTCTGGGGCGGCTTCAGCACCATTGCGTATCCGGACAACATCGGCATTCTGCGCGCCACGCGCGTGGGTTCGCGTTTCGTTACACTCGCCGCCGGCTGCCTGCTGATCGTGCTGGGCGGTTGCGTGAAGTTCGACATGTTGCTGGTCGTCGTGCCGATTCCGGTGATCTCGGCTGCCGCAACGCTGCTGTTCGGCATCGTCTTCATGCACGGCGTGCATATTCTCGCGCAGGTGGAATGGGACGACCGGCGGCTGATCGTATCGGGGCTCGCGTTCCTCATTGGCCTTGGTGGTCTCTTCATCTCGCCCGAAGTGATTCATGCAATGCCGCTGATGCTTCAGCTCGTCGTTCAGCAGCCTGTGATTTCGGGCGGTCTGACTCTCGTCATATTGCACTCGCTACTTTGCTCGAAACAGAAGGCGCCGATCACGCCTTCGGCTGCGCCGTCGCGCACACAGAATCAGACATAAGCAGGGCAGCAGGGCAGCAGGGCGGACATCCTTGCGCGTCGTTTTCCGGTGACGCGCATAGATATAAAAAGTAGAGACCACAGAATCCATATTTCGTAGTCCGTAAAAAACGTCGACGTCGTAAACGTGACTGGACATATCCTGGCATGTCCGTCGCGCGCCGGCTCGCATGCGCTCGTCCAGGTTGGAGAAGCAGGAGACTTAGATGCGAATAAGACTGAAAGTAATGGCACTGATTATTGGCGCTGCGTTTTGTGCAGAAGCCGCTCACGCGCAATCTAGCGTGCAGCTTTATGGACTTCTCGATGCGTTTGTCGGCTACAAGAAGCCGATGAATGGTCGGGCGAGCGTGATCGCCGGTAATGGCGGCATGACCGCGCCGTACTTTGGTCTGCGCGGCACGGAAGATTTGGGCGGCGGCACCAAGGTCGTGTTCGATCTCGAAGGCTACTTCAACATTCAGACCGGCGCGATGGGCCGCACCGGCTTTCCGCAGGACGGACTGTTCTCGCGTAACGCGTATGTTGGCTTGACCGGCCGTTACGGCACGGTGACGGCCGGCCTGATTCCGCCGTTGCTCTGGTTCTCGACGATCACTTTCAACCCGTTCTTCAACTCGTTCGTGTTTTCGCCGATCGTGCTGCAGAGCTACGTCGGCGTGAATGGACAGGGTGTATTCGGCAATGCGGGCGAATGGTGGGACTCGGTGTACTACGCGTCGCCGTCGTACAACGGACTCGTAGGACGCGCGATGTATTCATTCGGCAACGAAGCGGGCCATCCCGGCCAGAACAAGTGGAGCGGTCAGGTCTCGTACAACAACGGCGGTTTCGCGACCTCGGTCGTCTATCAGCAGATCAAGTACAGCCTCAACGCCGGCGATCTCGGCACGCTGATTCCGGGGCTAACCACGCAGTCCGTAGTGAACCTCGGCGTTTCGTACAGCATGAACTTCGTGAAGCTCTACGGACAATATCAGCACGTGTGGGATTCGATCTCGAACGGCGATGTCGGCATCGACACCGCACAGATTGGTTTCGCCATTCCCGTGGGCGTGGGCCGGATTCTCGGTTCGGATGCTTATTCAAAGAGCTCCGGTCACGCATCCGTCTATCGCAACACGTGGGCGCTTTCGTACGACTACCCGCTGTCCAAACGCACCGATGTCTATGCCGCGGTGCTGTCCGACCGCGCGAGCAGGATGGCGACCGGCACCACAGTCGGCGGCGGTCTGCGCACGCAATTCTGATTGATGGCCCACTGCGCCGAGTGCGCGGATTTCTCGGGCAATCCCCGAAAGATGGCGGAGGGATGGGCAGCGCATGGCATGCCCCCTCGCCTCACAGATTAACGATTTCAATGGAGGAGATATGTTTGAAACTGGAGTAAGGGGGCGCGGCACGCGCAGGATCGGCATGCGGCGCTCGCTGGCGGCAATGACACTGGTGGGACTGTCGAGCGGTGCAGCGCACGCACAAAGCAGCGTTACGTTGTATGGCTCGCTGGACGGCGGGCTGCGTAATCTCGTGAACGGCACCAAGGCAGGCGGTGCAGCGCTGTCTATGGCCTCGAACGGCGTCTATAAATCGAATCGCTGGGGATTTCTTGGGATCGAGGACCTGGGCGGCGGCTACTATGTACGCTTCAATCTCGAAGCGGGCTATATTCTGTCGACTGGCGCGAACAGCGCCTCTAACAACACGCTGTTTTCGCGCACGTCGACGGTTGGAATCGGTGGCCCGTTCGGTCAGGTAGACGTGGGGCATCAGTTCACACTGCAGCACCGCCTGATCAAAGACTTCGAGCCATTCGATCTGCGTTATCTGGGCATTACCGAAGCGGCGGCGATTTCGGGCGGCACGAGCGGCCGCGACGACAACGCGATCCACTATCACGGAGACTTCGGTCCGTGGACGCCTCGTGCGGTCTACGCGCCGGGCGGCATCGCGGGCAGTTTGTCTAGCGGCTCCATGATCGCGGGCGGCCTGAATTACCACACCAGGATGTTCAAGTTCGGCGCCGGCTATACGCACCGTTCGAATCCGCTTTCGACGACAGCGACCACGACCCCGTATTTCGCAAACAATCAATACACCGCTGGCGGTGCCGTGACGATCGGTCCGGTCGATCTGATGGCAGGCTATTCGCTCACTACACAGTCCGTTCCTTCGACGGTGCACGGCGTGACTCGCAACCAATACCTGTGGGGCGGTTTCCGCTATAAGGTGTCGTCGTTCTTCAACGTGACGGGCGCGTATTACGACAACAAGAACTCGACCGCCGGCGTGGACGGCAGGAAGGACGTTTCTATTCTCGGCGTCACCTATTCGCTGTCGAAAAGCACACAGTTCTATGCTGACGTCGACTACACGCATTTCACTGGCGGCTATGTCACCAACGCAACGCTCAACCCATCCGGACATGCGAAGCAGACCGGCGTCTCATTCGGTATGAACCACAATTTCTAGTGCTTTTGAGTGGCTACGGAAGTATGCCTCCTGGAGGGAAAGCGGATTCCGACTTCCGTTCTCCGGGAGGAGTACTTCAATCGATGCGCCTCGCACGGGCGTTACATAGCGAGAATTTCCCTGACCGCATCGTCGATGAACTTGACGTCGACGGGATTGGCAGCGGGGCCGCCCGCAAAATGACCCCAAACTGACTCGATAGGCCGCAGTAGCGCATTGGGCATCTTCGAGACTTCATACTCACTATCTTCCGGCGGAAAATATAGATCGGTGCGCCCGGGCATCACAATAGCTTTCGCGGTGATGCTGCCCAACGCCCGGTCGAAATCGCCTTGATAAAGCGAATTCGCGGAGATATCGGCGTATTGCCAGCTCCGCATCATTGACAGAATATTGTTCGCGTCTTTCTTCAGGAAATCGCCTTCCCAGAAGTGAGTGATGAAGTCCTCCAGCGAGCCATATCCCATCGCTTCCATGTCGAGCCGTTGACGTAAAAACGCCTGCGAAAATCCCCACCCCGCAAATACACGTGCGGCAGCGCGCATTCCGCGCGTGGGCGGCGTATCGTAGAAGCCGTCGCGGAACTCCGGGTCCAGCAGCAATGGTGCCTTGAGCCCTTCGATAAATACGAAGTTGTGCCGCGAGCACCGTGCCGCTCCACAAAACGGCAGTATGCGTTCTACCATCTGCGGGTACATCGCCGCCCAGTGGAACGCTTGCATCGCGCCCATCGACCAGCCGGTAACGAGCCTGAGCGACTCAATGCCGAACTTCTCGGTCACGAGGCGATATTGCATCGCGACGTTATCGTAAAGCGTCACGAGCGGAAATCGTCCACGATCATAAGGTGGCGGATTGTTGCTCGGCGAACTCGACACGCCGTTGCCAAACATGTTGGGAACAATAATGAAGTACTCACGCGGGTCGAGCCCCATGTGCTCGCCTATTAACCATTCATTGTCCGCATGACTGCCGCTATAAAACGTCGGGTAGACAATCGCGTTGTTGCGTGCCGCGTTCAGCCTGCCATAGGTCTTGTAGCTCAGCAGCATGTCGGGCAGCGTCGCGCCGGACTGCAGCACGACACGGCCAAGGTTGAAAGTTTCGAAGTCCATCATGAGAGCCTCTTATTCAATTGGCGACGACGTTAAGGAATTTTCGAGTGCGTTCGTGAGTCGGGTTGTCGATAACCTGCTGCGGCGTACCTTGTTCGATGACTTCGCCGCCATCCATGAAAACGACGCGGTCGGCGACATCGCGGGCAAAGCGGATCTCATGGGTAACGACGATCATCGTCATGCCGGCATCAGCGAGCCCTCGCATCACGCCAAGCACTTCTCCGACAAGTTCTGGATCGAGAGCTGAAGTCGGCTCGTCGAAAAGCATTAGCTTGGGCTTGATCGCGAGCGCGCGCGCAATCGCCACGCGCTGCTGCTGCCCGCCCGATAATCTATGCGGCAAAAAATCTTCATGCGCGGCGAGGCCCACGCTTTTCAACAGGTCCCGGCCAAGCGCTTCTGCTTCGGCGCGCGGCACGTCATAGACCTGCCGTTGTGCTTCCACAATATTGTCGAGCGCACTCAAATGACTGAACAGATTGAAATGCTGAAATACCATGCCCACGCGCGCTTCGGCGCGTGCGCGTGCGAGGTTGTGCAGCGGCCGCACCGTGCCGCCGCCGCCCGGCACTTCCCGGTAACCTACGTACTGGGAATCGACCTTGATCGTCCCCCAGTCGAGCGGTTCAAGATGATTGATGAGCTTGAGCAGCGTGCTTTTTCCGGAACCGCTGGGACCCAGAATGACGACCACTTCGCCGTGCGCGATCGACAGATCGACGCCGCGCAAAATCTCGCGTTTGCCATACGATTTCCAGACGTTCCTGCACGCGACGAACGGTTCGTCGTGCTGCCGTGGCGTGCGGCTTTCAGCGGGCAGTAGCGTGCCGATCCATGCGTGATCATTCGGCTCCACTACCTGAGCGGCGACCGGCAAGACAACTTGTGCGTCGGGCTGTTTCGCATCTGGCGTCGAAGCGCGCAGTCCGAACCACGAGAATGTAAGTTTGCGGTCGCGCTCGTGATCGAAGAGGCGTTCAAGCCATACCTGAGCTAATGAGATCCCGCTCGTCAGGAACAGATAGATCACCGCAGCCGCGCCGAAGACAGTGAAGAACTTGAAGTTCTGACCGACGACCTGTTGTGAGCGAAACGTGAGCTCGTTGACAAAAATTACCGAGGCAATCGACGTCAGCTTCAACATGCCGATGGTGTCGTTGGCGAGACCTGGAATCACCGCCCGCATGGACTGCGGCAGGATGATGCGGCGTAACGTCAACAACGGTCCCATGCCGAGTGCCGCGGCCGCAATGGATTGCGACCGGTTCACCGACAAGATGCCCGCACGAAGCAGTTCAGCGCTGAACGCAGCCTCGTTTAATGCGAAGCCGATAACAGCAGTCGAGACTTCATCGAAGCGCAGCCCGATCAATGGCAAAGCATCGAAGATAAAAACAAGCTGTAGCAGTTGCGGTGTCCCGCGCACGAACCAGATGTAGCCCCACGCCGCCGAGTTCAAAGTCCTGAACCGTGAGAGCCGCATCAGCGCAAGACCGAGGCCGAGAACAAGCCCAATCGCCATTGCTATCAGCGTGATTTTCACCGCAATCCACGCGCCGCCGAGCAGGAATGGCGAGCCGACATAACCTACCAGTTCCCTGAAACCGTCGAGTACCTGGACGCCATCAAGACCGGCGGCCATCGCCGGCTGAAAGATCAGCATGGCGGCAATACCGAGTGCGCCAACGACGTTTTGTTTGATACGAAATGCCTTCATGTCAGAACCTGATTCATGACGCTACGGACACACCAACGGCGTGCCGCGCAGGCAGCCTTTATTGAGTAAGCAGCGTGCTCGGCATTTCGAGCGACGGATCCACGCCGTAGTGCTGAAACGTTTTCTTCTGAGTCTGATTCGCCTGCATGATCCTGAGTCCGTCGGACACGGCGGCGATCATATCGGCGTTGCCTTTCTTCACACCCACGCCGATCTTCATGCCGCTCGTCACCATGAAGCCGCGGGTGTAGAGTTGCGGGTTCTGTTTCGCGAGACCGTCGACGAGCGCCAAGTCGTACATCATCACGTCGGCACGATGATTGGCGACGAGGCGTGCACCCGACGCGATATCGGCTGAAGTCATGATGGTGACGTCGGATTTGCCTTCGGCCTTGCACTTCGCGGCTTGCGCTTGCGCCATCGTCAGTTCGACGGTGCCGATGCCGGCTGTGACGGTGAGGCCGCACAGCTTTGCGATGTCATCGATTTTCTTCGGGTTGCCGGCGGCCACCAGGCCGCCAGTACCGGCCTGCATATACGTGACGAAAGTCGTTTCCTTTGCGCGTTCGGGCGTGTAGTACAGCAGGTCCCACATCACATCGATCTGTCCGGCGCGCAGTGCCGGCAGCAGACCAGGCCAGCCGGCGGTGAAGAACTCCGTTTTAACGCCCGCGCAATCGAACACGGCGCGGGCCATGTCGGCATCGGCACCGATAATCTTGTTGAAGTCCTTGCTGTCACGGAACGCATACGGCGGCGACTCCGGATCGACGCCGATCTTGATGGTCTTTCCGGCCAGCGACGGATATTTCTGTGCCACTTTCGACGGCTCGCACGATTGAGCGGATGCGCCTTGTGCGAGAAGAAGGCTGGTGACAGCGCATAAGAGAAGCTTGAACGCTTTTGACATGGACATGGCGGGACCTTTGAAGAGGTTGAACAAAATATCGGTTAAACAGGTGGTATGGCGATGCGAGAAGATGGGGAGTCAATGGCCAAGGAAGTCCATGTGACTTGCGATCGAACCCGGCGTAGTGATGCAGATCCGGCCTTCGTCGCGCGCGCGGACGATATGCTCGAGCGCTCGCCGCAAGTGAACCAGGCGGTGCGGCTGTCCTGCCAGGTATGCATGCAAGGCAATGCCCATCACCAGCGGCTCGCGGGCGGACTGCCGCAACATCTCCTCGAAGTGATCTATCACCAGATCGGCGAACGACCTTGCGTCCATCTGACGCGCGAGGATCATTGGAATATCGTTGACTTCTTCCGGGTATGGAATAGCCCACAGCGGCTGACCGTTGCGTGTAACGAGGCGCGTGGGTTGATCGTCGTGACACCAGTTGAGCGTGTACTGGTAACCCGCTTCCGCCACGAGATCGCTGGTGACATGACTCTCGGACAACCACGGCGATAACCAGCCCGCCGGTTGCTGTGCACTTTCCACGGCGATTCGCTCGCGACATGCCACGATCAGCGTACGTTCGTCGGCCTCGGACAGCGTTCCCTGTCTCTCCGAATTGGTATGGCCGTGGGCGACAAGTTCATCGCCACGTTGGGCGAACGCGGCGACCAGGTCAGGGCAATGATCATAGAGCGCCGTATTGATGATGCCCGCTACCGGTAGCGCCAGCTCATCGAACAGATCGAGACAGCGCCATGCTCCCACGCGCAACGCGTACTCGCGCCATGCGTGATTTAGTACGTCTGGCTCAGGCATCACTGGACCGATGGTGGGGCCCAGTCCTTCGCCGAACGCAAAATGTTCGATGTTGAAACCGATGTAGACAGCGAGGCGGGAACCGTCGGGCCAGCGATAGACAGGACGGCCGCCGATCGGCGAATAGTCAAAGCGCCCGTGGCCGGCCAGCGCGCGATATGCGGGAGAATCCATGGTGCAGTGTCCTGTCGAACGGCGCGTACGCCTGTGTTCACGTCAGGACCCATCGTACGGAAGCCAAAATCGCCGCATCGAGCTTGCTGCGAACAAACTCTTGTACGCGCGCGTATTGAAGCCGCCGCTTGCTACGTCACGCTACGTCACGCGGAGAACAGCGATTTCCGGATGATCGCGTGCACGCCCCAATTGCCGTCTACCACCTGCGTCACACCGAAGTCGATCGCGACTGAGATCAGCGAAATCGCCTCGTCCTCGGACAGGCCCTTGGTCGTCATGAGGAAACGCCGCGTTTTGATGAAAGCGTCGCGCATCGCGAGGTCGAGGGTGGATTTTTCGTACACGGCGCTTTGCGCGCTGGTACCGAACTCGGCCAGATAGTTTGGATAGCTGAAGCCGTGGAGTACCCATTCGTCTGCGGTTTCTACTAACGGATACGTGAGGTCGGCGTACACCTGGTTGGCGAGCGTTTCTTTCTTGTGAAGCACTACCTGGAATTCGCCGGTGAGCGAACACTCGATTGCGGTGCCGCACAGCTCCGAGTCTCCTTGAGATGCATGCGGGTCGCCGATGGAGAGAAGGGCGCCGGGCACCCCGACCGGCAAGAACACGCTCGCGCCGCGGGTGACGCGCCAGTTGTCGAGATTTCCGCCGAAGGTCGAAGGCGGAATCGAATCGATTAGCCCATCCTGCTGCGGCGCGACGCTGATCACGCCAAAATGCGGACGCACCGGAATCTGGACATTCTTCAGGATGTCGTGATTCTCAACCACTGTCGAATGATCGACCGGCACGCCGGGATAATCGATTGTCGGATGCATCACGCCGAAAGGATCGCGCTGGGGTGTCCAGCGGAAGTTGTAGACGGCGCGGGCGCAGGCGGTCTCGCTGTCGGTTGCGTCCGCATCGAGTTCATAGATGGTGACGACCTCGCGCGGTTTCGGCTCGGTCAATAGCTCGCGATAGTGGAATCCCCACCACGCGGCAGCATTGCTGCCGAACGCACGGCCGGCGAATTTCGGATTGGCGCACCGTCGCGGGTGAATGTCGAGGATGCGCACTTCCAGCACGTCGCCGGGTTGCGCGCCGCGCACGGCGATAGGTCCAGTGCAGATGTGCACGCCGAAGCCTTCTCCCGCGCCACGGCCGTAAATGGACGCATCCATGGGCCCCGCGCCGCGCCGGTTCACGTTCTTACGCGCTGCGGTCCAGTGGAACACGCTTTCGGCGCCGGGATCGCCGCGCACCATCCGCTCCCAGTCATCCGCGGCGTGTTGCGTGAGTGTTTCGATAGTCACGGTGTCTGCACTGTCGATTTCCAGCACGGGCTTGAGATCGTGACTGAAGTAGCCCCAATGAATCGTATTGGCGGTTGCGCGCAGCAGATGATGACGCGGCTTGCTGGACTCGCGGGTGGGCGATGGGGAAGGAACTTCGGGTTGCGTCGCAACGTACGGCTCGTCCGCGGCTTCCTGTACGGCACTCTGGTCGGCGAGTTGTGCATGCACGAGCAGGTTCCCAGCGTTGACGGGCAAGCCGCGTGAGATACGCCGCACGAGATGGCGCGCTAGTTCGAGACTCGCTTCGTGCCGGAAAGTACGCGGCGATGCCCGATATTGCTCCCGGAACGCGCGGCTGAAATAGGCCGCGTCATTGAAACCCCAACGGAAGCAGACATCGGCAATGGAGAGCTTTTCATATAGAGGATTGACCAGATCCGCGCGGCAACGCTCCAGCCTGCGCGAGCGCAGATAAGTCGAGAAATTCTGTCCGACTGCTTCGAAAAGCTTCTGTAAATAACGCGGCGAGACGCGCTCCTGTTTCGCTATCGATGTGAGCCCGAGATCCGGATCGGCCAGATTGGCCTCGATCGTTCGGCACACGCGCGAGAAAAGGGCGGCTTGAGATGGGGTGAGACCACTGAAGCTGCCTTCCTTGTCATGACCCACAAGAGACGCGACGAGGAACTCCGCGAGCGCGAGTTCCAGTGGACGCAACTCGTCGAGCGTCAACGTTTCCACGCTTTCCGCAACCGAGCGCAGAAAGCCGGAAAACACGTGGCCGATACCGGCGTCTCCTGGCAACCGCCCGGCACGCAATGAAAACGGTGTTAGAAGACGTGCGTTGATCGCAGCGCGAGGCACGCGGATCACAAACGCTCGAAAGTCTGACGCGAACGATAGGAGCGCTTCCTCGCGCGAGGAAGCATAGACGATATCGCCGCTAGCAACGCTCTCGCTCGCACCCTCGGCAACGAGCGTCAGGCAGCCGTCGATATGCAGCACGATCAGGAGACTGTCGGCGCCGTCGACATTGAGTTCGATGGTTTGCGCGAAAGCGGCGAGCGCGATCAACTCGAAGCCGTTGGTCGACGTGCGTGACCTGACGGTGCCATGCAAGTGGGGCGCGGCTGCCTCGGGCGCGCCGGAACGCAGGCCAAATCGGCCCAGCGCCTCTTTCCATGCTCGCAGGCGATCTGTTTCGGCGTATGACTCGGTGGTGAAACGCTGTAGATCCAACCCAAGGCTCCCGTACGCTGACGAACGTCAGTCGAGTTGTTCAAGGGCAATGTCCGTGCCATCGATAACAGCCCGGTTGGCGCCGCAGCGCTGCGCTACGGCAGTGCGTGGGCGCACCGCCGTGGCGCGCGCGCACAGCTCACGCGCGAGGTCGTTTCTTCGGAGGAAAAATGCTGCGGGGGATTTTGCAGTGAATGCCCTGACGGCCATCGACCACCTGCGTCACGGAGAAATCGGCCGCCACGCTCATCAGCGAATAGGCGTCGTCGCGCGATAACCCTTGCCGTTCGGTGAGCAGAAGCAACATATCGCGAGAAGCGTTTCTGGTCGCGATATTCAGGTCTTCATCGAAACCGTGGACGATCCAGTAATCCGGCGTCTCCAGCAACGGCGAAGGGAATGTAAAGTCCCGCCGCAACACGATCTGGAACATCACATTGAGCGAGGCCTCAATTGCGGTGCCGCTAATCTCGCCATCGCCTTGCGATACATGGGGGTCGCCAATCGAGAATAGACCACCGTCCACCGCGACTGGGTAATACATGGTGGATCCAGCGCCGATGCGCCAATTATCGATATTGCCGCCATGCGCGCCTGGTGGCACGGTGCTCACGCGGCCAGCCACGTCGGGCGCGACGCCTGCGGTGCCCAGGTGAGGGCGCACCGGCACACGAATGCCTTCGAGCGCGAGTTCGCGGCAGCAGTCCCGAACGTCCGACCGCTTGCCCGGCACCAGATATTTTCCGGGGTAGTCGTATGCATACAATGCGTGAGCCGTATTGGACGTCTGATCGAGCTCATAGATCGTGACCCGCTCTTTGTCGAAGTCGGTAAACAGATGACCCCAGTGCGCGGCGAGATTCGAGCCGTAATTGAAACGCGGGGTCATTTGTAAGTAACGCACCTCGAGCAGGTCGCCGGGTCTTGCGTCTCTCACGAAGATCGGCCCCGTCATGAGATGCACGCCGGGTTGCCGATCGGATTCCGGAATCGTGTCGTATAGCGCCCGCACCGTGTCGTCCATCATCAGATCGGGCGCGTCGCCCGCATGATGCGTGATCGCTTCGGCGCGCACGAAATCGCCGCTTTCGACGATCAGCGCGGGCGCTAGCGCCGCGTCAAAGTAGCCCCAGTGGACATTCCGTGTAACGGCTGGCAGTTCGTGAAGCATGCTTGGCTTAGCTCCGTAAGAGTATGCGGTCGGTGCGGCGCTACCGATGGCAGATCGTACGGGCGACAAAATGCAACGACTTGGGCGACTGCGCACAAAAGCTTGTGCGTGAGCGAATCACGCCTACAGGCTCTGACTTACTTCAGTAGCGACTTCAGCGAACGCGCGCGCAGCGGCAGTTCGATATGCACCTTTGCGCCGCAACAGCGCGGCGGTTCGCTGCGGTAACGAAGGTTCGAGCTTGAGGAGCGACAGGTCACCGTTTTGCCGCGCGATGGCCGCGGGCAATATGGTCGCGAGCTGGCTGCAGCCGACAATCCCGATGACAGCGCTAATAGAGTTGGCCTCTACTGCTATGCGCGGTGCCACCCCGTGCTCGCGGCAGTAGTGATCGATGTAATGCCGCGTGGCGAACGTTTCGTTTAGCAGTACCCAAGCTTCCCGTTCGAAGTCGCGAGGCGTTAGCGCGCCGCGCTTCCTCGCTCGTGGATGCGAGTTTCCGACCACGACAGCGAGCGCCTCGATAAGCAGAGCCTCAGTTTCGATATCGGGTGAATGCGTGTCTGCGAACGCGATGCCCATGTCCAGCTCGTCTTCGTTCAACAGTACTTCCATCCGTTCCTGCGACATCTCCTCGATATTCAGGATGATGCCGGGATAACGCTGGTTGAACCTGTCGACAAGCGGTCCGACGAGATAGGCGGTGAAAGTCGGTGTCATGCCGAGCCGCAATGAACCGCGGCTCAGGTCCTGCACGTCGTGAATAGCCCGTCTGCCGGCGTCCAGATCCTGAAGCGCTCGTTGAGCATAGAGCAGCCACGCCGCGCCGGCGTCGGTCAACCGGATTGTCCGGCCACTTCGATCGAGCAATTGCACGCATAACGTGTCCTCGAGTTGCCTGATCTGCTGCGACAGGGTGGGCTGCGAGACATGCAGTGACTCTGCCGCGCGCGTGAAATTGCGATGCTCGGCCACGGCGAGGAAGTAGCGGATATGTCGGAGCAGCATGGTCCCTCACTATAGGCGTCTCCTATAGAAACCATAATAAACCGGTCTTGGACGCTATGGTTGAACGGATTCATGCTTCGACCATCGGTTCACAACTTGCCGGAGGGGCGAAGAGATGAAAGACATCATTGACGGTTTCCTGAAGTTCCAGCGCGACGCCTTTCCCCGACGCTCCGAGTTGTTCAAGCGACTGGCCACGAGCCAGAATCCGCGCACTCTCTTTATCTCGTGTTCCGACAGCCGGCTTGTCCCCGAACTCGTTACACAGCGTGAGCCGGGAGATCTGTTCGTGATACGCAACGCAGGCAACATCGTGCCGTCGTACGGTCCCGAACCCGGTGGCGTTTCGGCAACGGTCGAATACGCTGTGTCGGCTCTCGGTGTCACCGACGTCGTGATCTGCGGCCACTCGGATTGCGGCGCGATGACCGCAATCGCCGCCTGCCAATGTTTGGACCACATGCCCGCCGTGCGCAACTGGTTGCGGTATGCGGATTCCGCGAGAGTCGTCAACGAGTCACGCGTGCACGCCAATGAGCGCGAGCGCGTCGACTCGATGGTCCGCGAAAACGTGATCGCTCAGTTGGCGAACATCAAGACGCACCCATCCGTGAGACTCGCGCTCGAACAGGGGCATCTCGCGCTGCACGGCTGGGTCTACAACATCGAAACCGGTTCTATTGATGCGCTCGACGGCGCGACGGACCGCTTTGTTTCGCTCTCCGAGCATCCGCATGTCTGTGCAACGCCTGCACGACTTTCCCGCGCTGCCTGAATCCTGTTCAACTGAAGGAACCATCATGACCCAGTCGCAATTCAGCCAAACCACTCGCCAGAATCTCGCGGATGTGATCATCGACGCGAAGATCCGCAAGAACCTGACCTTTGAGCAGATCAACGAAGGTACCGGGCTCAGCCTGGCATTCGTCACGGCTGCGCTGCTCGGCCAGCATCCGCTGCCTGCCGATGCTGCCAAGGTCGTCGCCGACAAGCTCGATCTCGATGAAGGCGCCATACGCCTGCTGCAGAGCATTCCGGTACGCGGCAGCATCCCGGGGGGCGTACCGACCGATCCAACGATCTATCGGTTCTATGAAATGGTTCAGATCTACGGCTCAACCCTCAAGGCGCTCGTGCACGAGAAGTTTGGCGACGGCATTATCAGCGCGATCAACTTCAAGCTGGACATCAAGAAAGTAGACGATCCAGAGGGTGGGTCGCGGGCCGTGATCACGCTCGACGGCAAGTATCTGCCGACCAAACCGTTCTGAGTCGACAGTGAAGCATCTTCGGGGCGATGTGACTTCTGCCTGCTAATACGAATCACGTTGGACTTCAGCGGAAAACGTGGTTCGCTCCATGAAAAGGGAGATATGAAAGTGAAAGCACTTGTCAGACTCGGAACGATTGCGAAAGAAGCCGTATTAACCAGGCTCGCGTTGGTACTGGTTTCCATCGCTGCGAGTTCTTTGCTAGTTTCCACGTCAGCTTTGGCCGATCCCGTGAGCCCGTCCTCGACGAGCACGAGTGCAACGCCGGATGACTATTTTCATACCGGTGCAGGCGCACGATATCTGCGACGTGCCGATGAAGACATCGTCGTCAATCCTCAACGCGGAAACATCACGGTGCTGATGGGGTCCGGTGGCAACATCACGGTTCTGTCGGGCAGGGACGGTAAATTCCTGGTGGACGCGGGCATCAGCAAGTCGCAGCAAAAGGTCCGGGCGGCGCTCGACAACATCGGTCCCTCGCCGCTGAAATACGTGGTCAATACTCATTGGCACTGGGACCATACCGACGGCAACGCGTGGATGCATGAGGCGGGTGCCACTATCGTCGCCCAAAGGAATACCGCAAAGCATTTGACTGAAACGACGCATGTCAATGCGTGGAACTGGACCTTTGACCCGGTGCCGGCAGATGCGCGCCCGACACTCCTGATTGATCACAAGAAGACTTTCAATTTTTCGGGCACCAGCGTCGAAGTGGAAAATTTTGGCGGTGGCCATACCGATGGCGATCTGTGGGTGTACTTCAAGAATGCCGATGTGCTTGCTCTCGGCGACACATTCTGGAACGGCATCTATCCATACATCGACAACGAGGACGGCGGCAGTATCGACGGCGCGATCAATTGGGCCAACAAAGCTGTTGCGCGCACGACTGATCACACGATCGTTGTCCCCGGTCATGGCCCCGTTGGTACGCGAACTCAATTGATCGAGTTCCGGGACATGCTTGTCACGGTACGCAATAACGTGATGACGCTGAAGCAGCAAGGTAAATCGCTTGACGAAATCATTGCCGCCAAGCCGACCGCCGCCTTCGATGCAAAATGGGGGAATTTCGTGTTCAACGGCGATCAGTTCACGAAGATGGTCTACGCCGGTCTGCGATCGGGAAACTGAATTTCGCCGCGTGCCATCGTAGGCGCTAGCTCATGTGCCCCACGACGACGCGTGGGGCGGCCCGCTGTCGCGAGGGCAGCAGTCTTACCGTGTGCCAGATGGCGAACAGCGGGTCGTGACGGTGGCTTCATCGCCACCGATAGTCAACGAAATTGCCTCTACTTACCCGATGCCGGCGACTTCACACTCGGCGTCGCCAAGGTGTTGTTGCCGCCCACCGGTGCGGCGGCGCCGGAAGTCGAATCGCTGTTGACGCTGCTCGGCAGACCGGAGTTGGGACGGCCGGACATGCCGCTGTCGGAATTGGTGGTGCCCGGTGTGCCGTAGCCGCCCGTTGCACTATTCACCTGGTTTGCGGGGCTAGCCGTGCTGCCTGCCGAACCGTTGCCACCGGAGCCACCGGCGGCCTGTGCGTAGGCGCCGCCCGACAGCGTGAGTGCGGCGACAGCCGCGAATAACGCGCTCGTTGCCTTGCTCATGATTTCTGCCTCCTATGTCAGAGAGAATTGGGACGCAGCCGTTTGCCGCGTCCTCAATACATTGGCAGCAATCAATGTGCCGGGCCTCGCGTGGTGGCAAAAAAAATGCATATCGAATGTCGGCAGGAGAGCGAGCCATTCCTTGTGCCGCATTGCCGGCTTGCATGTGCGGCCGAACGTTGGGTCAAACCATCGGGCGGTATTGCTGCGTGAGCATCAGGTTCAGGTTCTGAACCGCAGCGCCGGATGCGCCTTTGCCAAGATTATCGAAAACCGCTGTAAGCAGAACGTGCCCGTGATCCACGGCAGGAAATACGCTTAAGCGCATGTCGTTGGTACCATTGAGCACTTGCGGGTCCAGGTGCTTCTCAGCGCACGATTCATGCAGCGGCACGACACGCACGTGAGCCGCCTCGGCATAGTGGCGTGCGAGGCAGGTGTGTAACGTCGCGCCATCCACGCCGGGTGCCAGCAACCGCAACTGTAAGGGCACCGTCAGCACGATGCCCTGGCGGAACGCCCCATACGCAGGCACGAAGATGGGACGCTGCGCGAGCAGCGCGTGCTGCTGGATCTCCGGCGTGTGCTTGTGCGCGAGATCCAGACCATATACCTGGAATGAGGGCGCGTTGATGGCATCGGGACCTTCATGCTCCTCCACTCCGGCACGCCCACGTCCAGAGTAACCGGACACCGCATGAATGCTGATAGGGTAGTTGTCGGGTATCAGCCCGGCCTGCAACAGCGGACGCAGCAAGCCGATCGCACCCGTCGGGTAGCAACCGGGATTGGTGACCCGACATGCGCTCGCAATGCGCTCAGGCTGTCCCGACGTCATTTCCGGAAAACCGTATGTCCAGCCCGTCTGCGTGCGGTGGGCCGAACTTGCGTCGATGACCCTGACGGCAGGATTAACGATGGCGTTCACCGCCTCGCGTGCGGCGGCATCGGGCAAACAGAGAATCGCGATGTCGCAGGCGTTGACGGCTTCCGCGCGAAGGCGTGCATCTTTGCGTTCCGCGGCAGCAAGCGTGAACACCGTGATGTCGGTCCGGTTGCGCAGCCTTTCATGGATCTGCAGTCCGGTGGTGCCTTGGTCGCCATCGATGAAAATAACGGGAGCGCTCATACGCGAAATACTCCGAATGGTGGTAACGGCGGAAGGAGCCTCCATGTTCACCGAACCGCTAGAATAGGAAAAGTTGAATTTTATAACCTTGCAATTCAGTTTTCCTGAATCGGGATGTGGACATGCGAGAGATCAGTCTGGACCGCCTGCGTACTCTGATTGCGATTACCGAGCGTGGCTCGTTTGCCGATGCAGCGCGCGCGTTGAATCTGGCGCCGCCGACGGTCAGCCTGCATATCGCTGAACTCGAAAGTCGCATCGGGGCGCCGCTCCTGTCGAGAAAGCGCGGTCAGGTAAAGCCATCGGCAATTGGAGAGGTGCTAGTGGAACGCGCGCGTCGACTGCTGGCCGATGCGGAGCAGGCGTTGGACGATATCCAACGCCAGGTGCAGGGGATAGAAGGGCGCGTGCGGCTCGGTGCGTCGACCGGCGTGATCGCGTACCTGTTGCCGCAAGCGCTCGAGGTGCTGCGCGAGAATAACCCTGCAATCGATATTCAGCTTGCGGTACTCACGTCGCATGAAACGCTGTCGCGCCTGGCGGATGGGACGCTGGATATCGGGCTGGTCGCGCTGCCGCAGCCCCGCGTGGCTGGACTCGTGATAAAGCCCTGGCGCCGGGACCCTGTAATGGCCTTCGTCCCCGCGCATTGGCGGTGCCCCGCCCGGGTGACGCCTGAATGGCTCGCCGCTCAACCTCTCATTCTGAATGATGCGACTACACGTCTCTCTCGCCTGACGGCCGAGTGGTTCGCGACCGCCGGGCATCATCCTGCGCCGCGCATCCAGCTCAACTACAACGACGCGATCAAGAGTCTGGTAGCGGCAGGGTACGGCGCAGCGCTGCTTCCCCATGAGGCCACCACGCCAGTCCCCGATCGGCGGATTGTCATGCGTCCACTGCGCCCGGCGTTGTGGCGTCGGCTCGGCATCGCACATCGGGCAGGGTACGTTGAGCGTTCCACTCAACATGTACTCGATGTGTTGTGGGACCTACGATTAGCTTAAACGTTGCCTGGTCATCGAATTTGACATCGGGTTTCATTGACAGCGTGGCCTCGTGTTAAGCGTTTTCTATCACCTGCGATTCGCGTATTTCCTATCTTTCCTGTACCTTATTTACTACATTTAATCCGCCATGCGAATCAATTGATGACTCAAGCCGGGCCACGAGTCAGTTTCGGATTCAAGTCACTTCCAACTACTAGCGAGACGTCATGGGAAAACACAAAATCACTTTTGCAGTTGCGATGCTGTCACTGCTCGCGACAATCCAGACTGCGCTTGCACAGTCGGTCCCGGTACCGGTCACCACCGACAATTTCATTCGTGCGGAATCCGATGCCGAGTTGGCTAAGGTGGTGAAAAGCAACGGATTCGGCAAATTCTTCCACAACAGGGAAATTGCTCCGGTGGACCAGCAGATCGTCGTGCGCGTGAATCGGGATACGCTCTATTCTTCGGCAGTGTTCGATCTCGATGCTGGTCCGGTGACCATCACCTTGCCCGACGCGGGAAAGCGCTTCCGTTCGATGATCGTCATCAACCAGAATCACTATGCTCAGGAAGTCGTGTACAACCCCGGCAGATACACGCTGGACAGAAAGCAGATCGGCACGCGGTATGTGCTCGCAACGGTCCGTACGCTAGTCAACCCGGCTGATCCGGGCGATCTTGCCAAGGCTCATGCGTTGCAAGACGACACCAGGATCGAGCAGAAAAACGTTGGAAGTTTCGACGTGCCCAACTGGGACGAGGCAAGCCAAAAGAAAGTCCGCGACGCGCTTCTGGTGCTTGGGGCAACTCTGCCTAGCGCGCGCAAATCGTTTGGCCGTGAGAGTGACGTTGATCCGGTCCACCATCTCATCGGTACAGCAACTTTATGGGGCGGAAATCCGGATAAAGATGCTATCTATCTCACCCGGACTCCTTCAAGAAATGACGGTACGACGATCTATAAGATCCACGTTGACCGAGGCGTACCGGTTATCGGTTTCTGGTCAGTAACCGTGTATAACGCGGCGGGACTGATCGACCCGAATCCACTCAACGCCTACTCGCTGAACAACACCACCGCGCACAGGAACGCGGACGGCTCGGTGGATATTCAGTTCGGCGGATGCGACGGGAAAGCATCTAACTGTTTGCCCATCGCTGCAGGGTGGAACTACACGGTACGCCTGTATCGGCCCAAGCCGGAAGTTGTGAACGGAAAATGGACGTTTCCGGAGGCTCAGCCGGCTTGAGAGAAGTCGGCTGGCGGTCGGGAATCGCGCAGAGAGGCAAGCGGACGGGAGTTCGACGGCCCACTCGCTCGCATGAAGAAAACCGCATCCAATGTTCCTGTTTGACAGCGCTCTCCGCGTGCCTCGGTTCGCGTCAGTCGACGGGCGGCACCGCACCTTCCAGCAAGGTCTTGATGAGCCGCTCGCGCCGCTTTTCGAGGTCCGCGATCTGGCGATCGATGGCTTCGAGTCTTGCCCGCTGGACGTCGGTGATCTGGTCGCAGGAGCGGGCGCCTTCGATTAAAAGCATGCAGTCGGGAAAGCCGCGAATATCGTCGATGGTGAAACCGGTCGCGATCATGCGCTGAACCTGCTTGACCTGCGTGACTGCCTTCTCGGGGAACATGCGATAGCCATTGCTCGCACGTACCGAGGCAAGCAGACCGTGTTCGTCGTAATGCCGGATTGATCGCACGCTCGCGCCGGTGAGTTGCGAGAGTTGTCCGATCGTCAGCAGTTCCTGTGAGGGTGTGTCTTTCATAAAGAGCAGGCTAGCATAATTTGCTTGACCATCACACCAGTGTAAGGGTTGAGACTAGCCGCACTGACACTTCCTCGGGAAAGACAATGACCTTACGAACGTTCCCTCGCTTTCTGATCGCCGTGTTCTGCGCAGCAACACTGCTCGCATCCGCACCCGAGGCGATCGCGGCGCCCACCAGCTATACGGTGACATCGACGGATGGGGTGAAGCTTGCGGTTCAGGAAAGCGGTGATCCGGACGGTCCGCCCATCATTCTGGTGCATGGGCTGCTCGGCAGCCGCCTGAACTGGGAAGCTCAGGTGCAAAGTCCCGAATTGCGCCGATACCGGATCATTACGTACGATCTGCGCGGCCACGGTCTGTCGGACAAGCCGTCCGGTCCGGAGCCATACCACGACGGAAACCGTTGGGGGGACGACCTCGCAGCGGTGATCCAGGGCTCGCACGCGCGCAAGCCCGTCCTGGTCGGCTGGTCGCTCGGCGGTGTGGTGATATCGAACTACCTCGCAAAGTATGGCGATCGCGCGGTCGCGGGTGCCGTGTATGTCGACGGCGTGGTCGAGCTCGCGCCGGTTCAGATCGTCGACCATCCCGATGTGTATCGGGACATGAATTCGCCGGATCTGAAGACGCATCTCGACGGCGAGCGTACCTTCGTGGGCCTGTGTTTCAACCATCGACCTGACGCCGATACATTTGACCGGCTGCTCGCGAACGCCGCAATGGCATCATGGGACATGCAAAAAGAAGTGCCGACAATGACGGTGTTCGCTGCAGAGGGGCTCGGCAAGGCGCGCGTCCCGCTGCTCTTCATCTACGGCGGTCACGACGCGCTGGTCGACACGCATGCGACGCTGGCTCGTGCGGCCGCGCTGAATTCGCGCATCGTCAGCAAGGTGTACGCGGACTCGGGGCACGCGCCGTTCATCGAGGAAGCCGCGCGTTTTAATCGCGATCTGGCGGAGTTTGTCAGGTCAGCGTCGCAGCAATGAAGCCACGTTTGACGAGGAGATGAGCATGGCACATGGAGTCGAGCACGACTTCTTTCCGGGCTTCGCGAGCCTGGACGTCGAAGCGGGCGATGTCTCGTTTCGCGGCAGGATCGGCGGGAGCGGATCGCCGGTTATGCTCTTGCACGGTTACCCGCAAACCCACGTCGCGTGGCGATTGATTGCGCCGGCGCTCGCGAGGTCGCACACCGTTATCGTGCCCGATCTGCCGGGGTACGGCGACAGCCGCACCCGCACCGATCAGCCGCGTTGGACCAAACGTCGCGTAGCCAGCGCGCTCGTCGAGCTGATGGGCCGGCTCGGGCACGAGCGATTCGCGGTGGTCGGGCACGACCGCGGCGCTCGGGCCGGATACCGGCTTGCGCTCGACCATCCTCAATGCGTTGCGGCATATGCCTCGCTGACCGTGATACCGACGCTCGATGCATTCACATCTATCGACAAGACATTCGCTTTGAACGCCTGGCACTGGTTCTTCCTGGCGCAGACCGGCGATCTCCCGGAGCGGATGCTTGCGGCTGACCCGGACGCTTATCTCGACACTGCACTGGCGAAGATGGCCGGCGGTCTCGAGCGGATCGATCCCTTGGCCCTCGATGCCTATCGAACCGCGTTCAGAAGACCACAGGTGCGCCATGCCATATGCGAAGACTATCGAGCCGCTGCTTGCGAGGACCTGGAGCACGATGCAAGCGATGCAGCTGCGGGACGAAGACTCGCCTGTCCTGTCCTTGTACTGTGGAGCGAGAGCGAACAGAAGGCCCGAAGCATACTGCCTCTCGACACGTGGTCCCGATGGGCAGCGAACGTGACGGGCAAGGGGCTGCCCGGCGGCCATCTGCTTCCTGAGGATGCGCCAGATGAGGTCTTGACGTCGCTTCAGGATTTTTTGGCCGGACAGGTTTAGCGTTGGCTCCCGTGAGGACCTTGGCGGTTCTGAGATCGATGGACAGCATGGCGACCCATACCGTGGTTCCGCGCCGGTTCCCGGCCGCCCGCGTAGCGCGTCAGGGTTTAATGACCGAAACGATGGGAACCTCGCTATCGGAGACCGACTGCCGCTCGGCAATATCCATAGCTTCGACCACCCGATTGCGACCGCGTGCCTTCGCCCGATACAGGGCCGTGTCTGCCAGCCCCAGGAGGGCGGGCGCCGATTCGGGCGGATCTGGGAAAGTGCTGGCCATGCCGACCGAGACGGTGACGGGGGCCCCGGCCGGTGACGCCGATCGGATCGCAAGTTTCTCGACAGCGGCTCTTAGCGATTGCGCGACGCGTAGTCCCGCCGCCGGTTCGCATGACGGGAGAACCACTACGAACTCTTCGCCACCGTAGCGCGCGACAAAATCGCCCTGCCGCCGCAGGGTGCCTGATAGCGCCCCTGCGACTTTCTTCAGGCAGTCGTCGCCGGCCATATGTCCATACGTGTCGTTGTACTGCTTGAAATGGTCGACGTCGAGCAGCAGGACGCATAACGGCTGTTTGCTGACCGAAGCTAACGAAAATTCACGCGCGAACCGGTCGTCGAAATAAGCACGGTTGAATACGCCGGTGAGGCCGTCGCGTGCCGAGGTCTCAACGAGTTTCCGGTGCGTCTCGGACAGTCGCCGATACAGGCCCGTAGTCTCGTAGATCAGCATGCCGAGCACTGCGCTTGACGACACCATCGAAGCGACACGCGCTGCGTACCATCCGACGCTGTATCGCGCACCCGCCGAAAGGGTGAGTGTCACGTCAATGAGCGCACCGACGAGCGCAACAGCGAGCCACAAGTCCATCAACGAGCGCACGCGGGTTGTCGACACATGAAGCCCCAGCGCCGCGAGGCAAAGCGCTTCGACAATGATCCCTGCGGGGCTGTCCGACAACTGGGTGTACGAACCGGATCTCGCGACCAAGGGTGGGAGGTGAGATTGTCCCGCAGTGGCGAGGATGCACAGTCCAACCGCCACAGCGACGGCGCCAACCGCGACGACTCTGGCAAGAGTGCGGTGCGTCAAGCTCGCGGGAACCGACCGGGCGAACAGGGATGCCGCCACCAACGCGGGAAAGCCGCCGTGCCAGAAAACCCAGATCCATACCGCCGTCTGCGGTCCTGCACCTAACAGGCCGGTAGGGGAGAACACGCCCGGAAAGACGAGCAGCTGGATAGCGGCGACGACACTGGTGAACGAATAGGCGCCGCTGAGCGCCGCGAACAGCAGCCGGCCTGAGACTGCGTACTGTGTCCACAGCAGCAGGGCCGTCAGGGCCTCGGTCAAGGTAACCCAGGTCGAGAACACCGGGAGAAATGGCGGAACTACCGGGCCTGGATCTTTGGCATGTGGCCAGACCAGAACGGCGGCGGCAATCGCCAGCACGGCGACAACCGCGGCCATGACTTTATGTCGGGGCGTGGACGGCAGGTGGACAAGCGTCGTTTGCATTGGAAGAAGAGTCACAAGTGCGGCGGGCGCCACTATAACCCGGCCGCGGAGGGGAACCCTTCGTCTTGACGGCAGCATGCGGGATTTCTTGAGCCCGGGACGCCTTCCAGGCGGTCGTCTTTCCCGTTCTATTCCGAGGCGGTGTTTGTCATTCTTGCCGCGAGGCAGGTCCAACCGGACCTGTCACGCACTCGAGAAAGAGGTCGCGCATACACATGGCGGAACCGTTTCGGTTCTGTCGAACCGCGCGGCGGGAACGACCTCCATGGTGTTTCCACCACCTGCGCATAGAAAGTCGCCGAATAAGAGTCTGTCTATCGACCACCCTCCATCGCAAGTTCTTCGGGCTTGATGCTGGCGATCGGTTGAAGGATCGAACTATCGAATGTCCGGGGCTCGCGCTGCTTTGCCAGCAGTTTCGGCAGATCGGGATTGGCGAGCGCGCTGCGTCCGACCGTCACCAGATCTGCCCCGGCGGCCAGTGCGTTTTCAATCCGCTCAGCCGTGTGCAAGCCACCGTTTGCAGTGATTGTGACGTTGGGCGCATAACGGCGTGCCAGCGTCACGAGGCTGTCGTGCGTGCCTTCGAAGGCTGGTTGCCATGCCTCGTGCTCGGTCACGTGAAGGAAGTCGATGCCCGCATCCGCAAGTGCGCCGAAGATCACTTCTGCATCCGCCTCGCCCCCCGACCACTTCGAACCAAAGTCATTGACCTTGCCTTGCGAGATCCGGATGCCCACGGGCACAGCATTTCCAACGCTGTGCCTGACAGCGTTCACGACATCGACGAGCAGTTGCGTCCGGGCCTTCGTGTCGCCGCCCCAACGGTCCGTCCGACGATTGGTACCCGCCGTCAGGAACTGATCGAGGAGGTATCCATTGGCGCCGTGAATTTCCACGCCGTTGAACCCGGCGATATTCACGGCACGTCGTGCCGCGTCGGCGAAGCCCTGGATAGCCTCATCGATCTCGGCGTCCGTCATCTGTTTCGGCTCAGGATAGAGTCCCTCGCCCCAGTAAAACGCCATCTGTTCACCCTTCGGGCGAACTGCCGACGGTCCGACTGTATGGTTTCGGTAAACGTTGCCTTGACTCAGCGCGCCGGCATGCATGAGTTGCGCGAACACGAGGGTCCCATGCTCGTGCATCTCCCGATTGAACGCCGACCACGCCTTCGCCTGTTCGTCGTCGGCCAGGCCCGGCTGAAACCGGTATCCTTGCGAGAACGCCTTGTCGGTATAAATGCCTTCAGTCGTTACCAGCCCAAAGCCACCTTTCGCGAATCGCTTGTAGTAGTCGAACATGGTTTGGGTCGGCTGCCCGTGTTCCGTGGCCGTAATACGCGTCATAGGCGCGACGGCGATGCGGTTGCGTACCGCGATGCCGTTGCGGTTATACGGGGAAAGGATAGGGGAGGTTGAGTCGTTCATCTGGCTGCTCGTCTCGTGAAGAAGGTGATTGCATGGTAGGCGGCGAGAGCAGCGGGAAACAGAGCCTGGACCGTGAAGCCGCCCTAACATTTTTGGATATAACCGATGCTCCTTCCAGACGTTCAGACATTCCTCGCCGTAGCGTCAGCAGGAAGCCTGTCAGCGGCGGCGCGTCAGCTGAACGTGGTGCCTATGCAGGTCTCGCGGCGCATTGCCGCGCTCGAAGAAGACCTCGGCGTGCGCCTCTTTCATCGGACCACTCGGTCGCTTACGCTGACAGCGGAAGGCGAGGCTTTTGTTCCGTACGCCAAGGCAATGGTCGATGCGGAAGCGGGCGCGCGAGCGGAACTGAGTCCGTCACCGGGCACCGCGTCGGGGGTGTTGCGCATGACCGCACCGAGTGGTTTCGGACAATCCGTCGTTTTGCCGATGCTGCCAGGCTTGCTGGAAAGCAACCCTGACCTTCGTATCGACCTCGATCTGTCGGATCGGCAAGTCGATATAGTGGGGCAGGGACTGGATCTCGCGTTGCGCATTGCGCCCCTGGAAGATTCAGAACTGGTGGCCAGAAAGATTGCCCCGAACCCGCGCCTTATTTGCGTGTCGCCCGGGTATGTCAAGCGGTATGGGCGGCCTGATACGGTCGCGGACCTCGACCAGCATCGTTGCATCAAACTCGATGCTGTCGGGCGGTGGCCGCTCGTCGTCGACGGCAAGTTGATACGCAAGCGTATTGAAGGCTACGTCACCACCACGAGTGTTGAGGCTGCGCGTACGGCTGCTGTGCAGGGACTGGGCATTGCTATGCTGACCCACTGGGACGTATTCAGGCAGCTAGCTGACAATTCGCTTGTGGAAGTGCGCCTGCAGGACGCCTCCATGGAGGACCTGTCGGTGTGGGCCGTCATTCCGAGCCGGCGATATGTGCCTAACCGCGTGAATGTATTTCTCGCTGCGCTTCAGAAGGAACTCTCGGATCTGGCGGGAACGCGCGGTTTACAGCCGCTCTGAACGTTAGGTGAACCTGGAGCGAGGCCCGCAGGCCTAAAGGCGTCGTCAAGTGTTGCCGATATAACATAGTGTGGCCGCGTCAGGGACGCTGGCTATCCTTTCAATCGATACCTCCCCAGGTATCAAGGTATGGTTATGTCCGCTTTGCCCAGTACATCGCACGAGTTCATTGACGGCATGACGATAGGTATCGCTGTCGTGACGCGCGATTCGCGCGGTGAACCGGTCCTCAGCGCGTGCAACGACGTCTTCCTGGCAATGATGGACGACGCTCGCACACATCCGCGATCTTTTCCTGTGCCACTCGAGACATCGGTGCTGGACAAGGCAGGGTGTGGATTGCGCAAAAAGCTCGATGCGTGCTTCGACTCGGGCAAAGCCCAAGGATCGGAACCGGCCTGCGTGTCCCTCGATGGCGCACGGACATGGCGAGTCGCACTGGAGCCGATGGTCGGCGCGCACACGCCTACTGTCTGCATGACGGTCATTGGCCATGCCCCGGCGCGGCAGGTGTCGCGTGAACTGGAAGCTAGCGCATCGCGGTTCCAGGCCGTGATCGACTCCGCTTACGACGCGATCGTCACCATTGACGGGGAGCACCGCATCAGACTGTTCAACCGCGCGGCCGAGAATCTGTTCGGTTATCGGGCGGACGAAGTGATCGGACAGCGGATCGAAATGCTGTTGCCGGAGAAGTTTCGCGGGAACCATGCGCGCAATGTGCGGCAGTTCGCGAACTCGACGCAGAAAAGCCTGCGCGCAGTCACGCCGCCGCGCATGGACGAAAGCAACAGCGTGTACGGGCGGCATCGGGACGGCACGATTATTCCGGTCGAGATTGCAATTTCGAAGATTGAACTCGAGGGCGAAGTGGAGTTCACTGCTGTCGTTCGCGACATCTCCGATCGTGCCCGGCTTATCCAGCTACTCAAGAAACAGGCGGTCACCGATGCGCTGACTGGCTTGCCGAATCGCCGCGAGTTCATCGATTCCGTCGAAAAAATGCTTGCCGCCGATGGTGTGCTGTCCGTTTTTATTCTGGATATCGACTACTTCAAGAAGATCAACGACAGCTACGGCCACGATATTGGCGATGAAGTCTTGCGTGTGCTGGCAGATGTGGGCATGACGATCCCGTATGAGTCGAAGCTATTCGCGCGCTGGGGCGGCGAGGAGTTCGTCGGAGCGCTGCCGGGCGCGGACGCGTCCGTCGCGTTCCGTATCGCCGATGCATTGCGCAAGCGCTGTGAGCAGCAGGAATCGGAACACGTGTGGCGGACGAAGCCGATTGCATTCACGGTGAGCATTGGCGTGGTGACGCGTGAGGCGGGCGAACGTGACGTCGACGCGCTGATGCGGCGCGCAGACCGTGCGCTTTATCGCGCGAAAGAGACTGGAAGGAATCGCGTCGCGGTTGGTTGAGTGAGCGCGAGTCGTGGGTTCGGTCGACATTGCTCATGTCCGGCCGGACGATACTGGACGCGGTTGCGTAGCGAAGAGCCGCGCGGACATGGCGGAAGGCGGTCGAATCTGCGATGATTGTTTTCCGTCATCGTGGCTCGTGGCCGCGCTGGCTCAGTGTGGCCCATTGGTGCGCACAGCCGGCATAGGCGCGTCGGCAGGCGGGTCCAGCAAGCGAAGAGAGCTCGATTATGGCCAGACTTCGACATCTTGCCGCAGCCGTTATGATTGTCATGCTGGCCGCATGCGCCAGCCTGCCCCCACAAGTCGGACGCACGCCGACCTATGCGGCGCAGGATACACAAGCGACGCCGCTTGCCGAGCACTTCGCGTCCGGCGAGCACGGACATCCTGGCGAGAGCGCGTTCCACCTGCTACCCGATTCCGTCGACGCGCTCCTCGCGCGGGTGATCCTTACCGAAAAGGCTGAGAAAACACTCGACCTCGAGTACTACATCTGGCACAGCGACCTGACGGGGCGCGCTCTTGCGTTGGCCGTGCTGAAGGCGGCGGACCGCGGCGTCAGGGTACGGGTACTGCTCGACGATCTCGGCACGAACGCCGACGACCAGGCGTTGCTCGCATTGAGCGCCCACCCCAGCATTTCTATTCGGCTCTTCAACCCCGTGGCGAGCCGCCGGTTCAAGAAGATTTCGGCTGCACTCGACTTCTCGCGCGTGAACCGCCGCATGCACAACAAGGCACTGATCGCCGATAACCGGGCCACGATTCTGGGCGGGCGAAATGTCGGCGACGAATATTTCGGTGCGTCGAGTGCAGTGTCATTCGGGGATCTCGACGTGTTGATGCATGGGCCGATCGTCCAGGATGTCTCGAACTCTTTCGACACGTTCTGGAATTCCGATGCGGCCTATCCGATCGACCGGCTGATGGGCACCCCGGCAGACCCCGAAAAACTCGCGGCGTATCGCGCCGAACTGGACCGCTACGTCGCTTCGGAACAGGCCTCGCCCTATGTCGCGCACGCGAGACAGCGGCTGGCTCAAGTCATCGAGAAGGGTGCCGCCGAGTATAGCTGGGGCAAAGCCACGCTGCTCTACGATGACCCGTCAAAAGTCACGCGCGCCCCTGAAGAGTCGCAAGGCCGCTTGCTGACCGCGCTTAGAGCGCAGGACCTTCATCCGAGTCGTGAACTGCTGATCATCTCCCCGTACTTCGTACCTGGAAAAAATGGCGTGGCCTGGCTGCGTGAGTTGACTGAAAATGGCGTGCGCGTGACGGTACTGACCAACTCGCTGGCGGCGACCGATGTCGCCGCCGTTCATGCGGGATATCGGCGCTACCGCGAAGACCTGCTCGCCGCGGGCGTGCAGCTCTATGAATTCAAGCCCGTTGCAGCAGGCGTAGACGCGGCGAACAAGAAGCAGTTCTTCGGTTCGTCGAAAGCATCGCTGCATGCGAAGACGTTCGTATTCGACCGTGAACGGGTGTTCATCGGCTCGATGAATCTCGACCCGCGCTCGGTCCACCTCAACACTGAAATCGGCGTGTTGGGCGACAGCGCAGCGATCGCAAACCAGGTGATCGGCTACGTCGAACCGCGGCTGAATCAGATCGCGTGGCAGCTCGTACTGCGCGCCGACGCAAACGGCAGTCGCAAAATCGTGTGGATCGATACCGCGGCGGACGGGACGGTGAGGGAACTGGACACAGAGCCGGACACCACCGTCCTGCGCCGCACCGGTGTGTGGTTCATGGGTCTGCTGCCCATCGAGTCGCAGCTTTGAGCTGACGGAGGCATGCTCACGCCGCTGCTGGTCTGCAGCCGCATGCCGCTGACGTCGGAATGCTCGCGCTAGTCGCGCTACTCGCGGTACTCGCGGTACTCACCGGTCTCACGCCTGTGAAAACAAGTTCCGAACTGCCGTCTCTTTCATATACTGCTCATATCAGCATCCCATGTTGGCAGCTACGAAACGTCTCGTTGACTATCTCCGGTCGGGGGCCATATGAGTACTATCGTGCCGGACGGACATGCCGAACCCGAACGGCGTGAACCGATTCTTAATACCGTTGACCGTGTCTGTGAAATATGTTTTGGCCTGTTCATGGCCCTGACATTCGTCGGCGCCGTCAAGGCAGTGACTGCACGCGAAGATGAGGGGTACAGGATGTTCTTTGCCGCACTCGGATGCAATCTCGCGTGGGGCCTCGCCGACGCCGTGATGTACCTCGTACGCACGCTCGCCGATCGAGGGCAGCGCCTGAAACTCGCGCAGACCGTAAAGCGGGAGCAGGACCCGGCGGTAGCCTTGCGGTTGTTGCGCGAAGCATTGCCCGAGAAGCTGGGGCGGCTCGTCGAAGATGCCGACCTCGAGCCGATCCGCGCGCGCCTCGCGACCGCATCGACGCTGCCACCCCGAGCCGGTTTTGTGCGTGGTGACTTCGTCGGCGCGCTAGGCATTTTTCTGCTTGTGGTCCTGGGGACGTTTCCGGTCGCGGTGCCGTTTCTTGTCGTGAGGGATGTCACAACGGCACTGATCGCCTCGCGCGTGCTCACTCTCGGGATGCTTTTCATCGCCGGCTTTGCGCTGGGGCGCTATACCGGTGCAGGGCCAATGAAGGCAGGTATTGCCATGATCGCGGTTGGCATTCTCCTTACGATGGCAATCATTACGCTCGGCGGCTAACGACTCCGAGCCGACTCGGGCGGAAACGGGTCGGTGACCTTTCAAATTAGAATCGTTAGCATTTCGATCGAGGCTACCGTCGGCTTGCGGCATCGCTTCTAACGCCTTTGAGCGCGACAGCCGGGCCTGAAAAATCATGGTCAACGCGTCCTTCTTCGCCAGCGAGAAAGGGTGGCGTCATGACCCAGATCAATCCCGGTTCTCAGGTTACTTCTACTCTTCTTTCATGAACTCGTCGTCCTTGCTACGGTAATTCACGTATGCGCGCTCAAAGCGGGTTCTCCCGACAATAGGGCTCCGGCTCCCGGTATGCGGCGACGGGTCTTATGCCACCCGTCGACATGGTCGGCTCACGAGCGACCTGGGAGGAAGTGAAAATGTCTCGCAATCTGGACATACATCAGCGTGCGACAGTCACTGCCGCACCGTCCGCCGAAGAGATACTCAAGGATAGTGATGATTTTTCCGTAGTGCTTGGAGGTCCGTTCTTCCAGCTTCTGTGTCGCGCGCACATGGCCAACGATACGCTGGCTCTGATACGCCAGCGCATCGCCGTCATCGCGCTGCTGACCTGGGTGCCTCTCGCTGCGCTTGCCGCGCTTGAAGGGCATCTGCTGGACCGGACTATCGCCGTGCCGTTCCTGTACGACTTCGAAGTTCATATCAGGCTCCTTGTCGCAGTACCGCTATTGATACTCGCCGAGCTTGTCGTGCATCGGAGGCTCCGCCCCATTGCACGAGCATTCATTGACCGAAAAACTATTCCAGAAGCGTCGTCAGCACGGTTCGATGAGGCAATCAGGTCCGCATCCCGCCTGCGCAATTCCGTGCTGGCCGAGGTACTGATGCTTGCATTCGTCTATGGCGTCGGCGTTCTTGTCATCTGGCGTCACTACACCGCACTCCACGCAAGTACCTGGTATGCGACGGCCTCGCAGGACGATCTCAAGTTATCGCTCGCCGGAATGTGGTACGGCTACGTGAGCCTTCCGATCTTCCAGTTTCTGCTGCTTCGCTGGTATTTCCGGTTGTTCGTCTGGACCCGGTTTCTCTGGCAGGTCTCACGTATCAAGCTCAGCCTTGTCCCGACCCACCCCGATCGGGTCGGGGGGCTCGGCTTCCTCGCAAACACGGTCTATGCGTTTACCGTCCTGCTGGTAGCGCACGGTGCCATGTTGGCAGCGCAATTCGCAAATCGAATCCTGTTTACGGGCGCAGCGCTCACCGAGTTCAAGGTAGAGACTGGGGCGATGGTTCTGTTTCTCCTCTGCATAGTCTTCGGACCGCTGCTGGTTTTTGCCCCCCAACTCGCGAGTGCTAAACGCACAGGGCTGGGCGAATATGGCTCTCTGGCCCAGCGCTACGTGCGCGAATTCGATGAAAAATGGCTGCGAAATGGCGGGTCGCAGAACGAACCGCTGGTCGGCAGCGCAGATATCCAGTCGCTGGCTGATCTTGCGAACAGCTTTGAAGTCGTCAAAACCATGCGAATTGCACCCATCACGAAGGATGCCATCCTACGGCTCGCCGCCGCCGTCCTTGTGCCCATCGTGCCTTTAGCGCTCACCATGATGTCTCTTGAGGAGTTACTGAAAAGACTATTCGGTTTGGTGTTCTAACAAGCCGGCGGTTGGCGGGATTCAGTTACGGGTCCGCGAGGAAGGAGAAGACCCGCCATGCTAACGGATGTACTTCTTGTCTTTCTCCCGATAGCGATTGCTCTGGATGCCCTGGCTACGGCCTCATATCGCCCGTGTCGCCGCATCGATGTGCAGTCCGTCCGGCAGCAGCTCGCGACGCGGGAACCGTACAAGCACAAATGCCCGCACTATGGCGGGATTACCTGGAATGCGCGCGAAGTGGAACTCGATTTCCCGGTCCGTCTCGCCCTCTCCAGGTTGGATCACATTCATCATGTCGAGACGAACGCGTTTGCTCTGCACATAAAGGTGATCGGACGGTTTCGACAATACATTGCATACGCACTCCAGCTCGAGCTCGGCCTGCGTCCCGGGCACCCTGAGGCTGGCAAGTGTCTTCGTATGCTCGTCGATCTGCTCTTGAAGTCGATCCAGCTCGGCGAAGTCGGTACCTGAGTCGGTACCGGAGTCGGTACTGAAGGGCGCGCCGACGACCGCCCGCAGACCCGTGCCTTGCCGTTCCAACAGCGCGACTCGCTGCTCGATCAATGCTCGCGATTCCCTCGCCAGATCACGTTGCCTCGTGGCGAGACCTGCAAGGCCTTCCAACGCCAGTTGATCGATCATGCGGTGCGCAATCTCCGCACGTAACGACGCGTCAGAATTGCCGCAGATTCTAATGCGATGATCGCTGAAGCACAGCGTAGTTTGCGGCACGTCATGACGAACGGAGTCTCCTTCCATGGTGACGCCCAATGTGTGCCGCTCGGTCATTGCCATCCCGAGGACGGCGTATGCTTCGGTTAAATTGGTTTGTCGATCGAAATAAGCACGCAAGGTTTCCGACCGGCTAAAGGCTTCAGCCAGATCGTCGCGCGTCGCAAAGAAGGCGCGGATTGCCGGATCGCGCGACCATGCGTCGGCGTTGGCATCGTGCGGCGGCGGCAGCGAAGCGACAAGATCGTCCGCATAGCGCAATGACAGAGTCACCGCGCGGGTGAGCTTCGCTTCGTAGTGACGCGCATACTTTAGTCCAGGGTTCATCGAAAGAACACGAGCAACCGCTTCGCTGGTCCTCGCATCCGGAATCGTATGCGCCTGCTGACGCCTGAACAATTCATGGAGAAATCCCATTTCGTGACTCCGGCCGGCATGTCCCAATGAACAATAAATAAAGCAAGGTTGGCGAACCCAGCTTGATCTGGAGCAAACGAACTCGCGACCCACTCACGTCCACGCGAGAGTGGCCACCGATCGAGCCAATTGCAGCAAGTTCAAAGACGTCGTAGCCGACTTCACCGTTGGTCGCGGCCCACACCCACAACCTGCTCCTTGACGACTTTCGCCATCAGGTACGCGCGTTCTGTTTCCAACAAAGATTTCGCGTCGATTCGCCCGAATATGTCTAAAAGCGGCGCGATCAATCCTGTCCAGCCCGTCTGATGACTAGCCCCCAGACCAGCTCCGTTGTCGCCGTGGAAGTACTCGTAAAACAGAATCAGATCGCGCCAGTGCGGATCGCTCTGGAATTTTTCCGTTCCGCCGTAGACGGGCCGTCTGCCATCTTCGCCGCGCAGGAAGGTGCCCGACAATCGACGGACAATTTCCTCGGCCACTTCGAACAGCGACATCTGCTGGCCAGAACCGGTAGGACATTCGACCTTGAATTCGTCGCCGTAGAAACTGTACAGATTAATGAGCGCCCGCACGATGAGGAGATTAACCGGCATCCAGACCGGCCCGCGCCAATTGGAATTTCCGCCGAACATGCCGGTATTCGACTCGGCCGGCAGGTACTGAACCGTGTAGTCGATGCCACCAGTACGAAATACGAACGGGTGGTCCTCGTGATAGCGCGAAAGCGACCGGATGCCGTGAGGTCCAAGGAATTCGTTTTCGTCGAGGAGATAGCCGAGCACGCGCTCGAGTTTCTTCCTGTTCAGAATGGCGAGCAGGCGTCTTTTCTTGTAACCGATGAAACCTGCTTCTGTTGGTGCGACCTGCGCAATCAACTCTGGATGGCGTTCGCGAAACTGGGCAATCAACTCCATCAACTTCGGATACCGGTCGACCGCATCTCCTTCGAATACCGTCGACGCGCACAACGGCAACAGCCCTACCATCGATCGCACCTTCAGCCGTGTTGCCTGGCCGTCCGGAAGGCGCAGCAGATCATAGAAGAAGCCGTCTTCCTCGTCCCACATTTCGTCGTGATGTACGCCACGGCGGTCCATCGCATACGAAATCCACATGAAGTGCTGGACGAACTTGAAGGCAACCTCTTCATAGAGCGGATCGTATTCCGTCAGCAGGGTGGCCATCTCCAACATGCACTGGCAATAGAACGCCATCCACGCGGTTCCGTCCGCCTGCTCCAGTGTGCCTCCCGTCGGGAGTTGTGCGCTCCGATCGAACACGCCGATGTTATCCAGCCCAAGGAAGCCGCCCGCAAAGACGTTCCGGCCGGAAGGATCTTTGCGATTGACCCACCAGTTGAAATTGAGCATCAATGCCTGGAACGACCGCTCGAGGAAGCGGGGGTCTGCACGGCCCAACTGTTTTTCATACTTGTAGAGCCAGAGCGTGGCAGCGGCATGCACCGGCGGATTTACGTCGCTGAAATTCCACTCGTAAGCAGGAATCTGTCCGCTAGGGTGGAAGTACAGATTCCGCAGCATCAACAGCAGTTGTTCTTTGGCGAAGTCGAAATCCACCAGCGCAAGCGAGACCGTGTGAAACGCCAGATCCCAAGCCGCGTACCACGGGTACTCCCACTTGTCAGGCATGGAGATCACGTCCGCGTTGAGCATGTGGAACCAGTCAGTGTTGCGCACGTCGCGTCGAGCCGAGTCCAGCAACGGATGGCTCTTATGCTCACGTAACCACTTTTCCAGGTCGAAATAGTAATACTGCTTGCTCCATAACATCCCGGCCAGCGCCTGCCGATGAACACGGCGCTGATCCTCCGTCAGCGTCTTTGGCGCAATGCGCTCGTAGAACTCGTCAGCCTCGGCGATGCGGCTGTCGAACACCTTCTCGAAGCCGTCGAACGCATTCTCCATTTGCGCTGCTCTCAACCGCAGCCGGAACGTCTTGCTGCCTCCGGCCGGCACCTCGACAGCATAGTGAGCCGCTGCCTTCGTGCCGCTTTTCGCGGGATTGACCGCGTCCGCCCGCGAAACGACGTAGTCGTGAAACGCGTCCTTCACGTAAGGAGACGAATTCGCCACGCCCCACAGACGCTGAGCATTGCTTTCATTTTCGGTGAACAGAGCCTCGCAATCTCCATCGCAATATAGCCAGTACTGCCCTAGCTCATGATGGGTGGCGCGGATAATGCCGGACCCCGCTTCGGTCAACGAGGGTTTCCGGTCGTCGCCGCCCCACGACCAGGTGTTGCGGAACCAGAGTGTCGGCAAGATCCGGATCTGTGCCGCATCCGGTCCGCGGTTGTGCACGGAAATCCGTACGAGTATGTCTTCCGGATCTGCCTTCGCGTACTCTACGAACACGTCGAAATAGCGGTCTTCGTCGAAGATGCCAGTGTCGAGCAGTTCGTACTCCATTTCTGTTCGCGATCTTTTGCGGTTGGTTTCGACAAGGTCGCGGTACGGATATTCCTTCTGCGGATATTTGTAGAGATACTTCATGTACGAGTGCGTGGGCGTACTGTCGATGTAGAAGTAATACTCTTTCACGTCCTCGCCATGATTGCCTTCGCTATTGGTGAGACCGAACAGGCGCTCCTTCAGGATCGGATCTTGCCCGTTCCAAAGCGCGAGCGCAAAGCAGAGCCGCTGCTGATCGTCACACAGTCCGCCGAGTCCGTCCTCGCCCCATCTGTACGTGCGTGAACGCGCCTGGTCGTGCGAAAAATAGTCCCATGCGTTGCCGTCGTCGCTGTAATCCTCCCTGACGGTCCCCCATTGCCGTTCGCTCAGGTAAGGTCCCCACTTTTTCCACGGGACCTGAGCTTCACGCTGTTCGTTCAAACGCTTCTGCTCCGTGACATCCACAATTGCGTCAGCCATGGTTTCAGCTCCGATACTGGGGTGAATCGATTCCGCTCGACCGTCGTGACATACCCGGCTTGACGTCGTCCTGATGGCACACTTTTCGCCTGACTAAGATGAACGTACCGACCCTTGGAAACTCAGGCACCGTTCCGAAACTACGTCTCGACTCAAATTCCTCCTGAACGATCAACCATACGGTGAATGCAGCCAATAGGACTTTGGTCCCACGGTTCGATAGCACTACGCAAATTGAGAAATGCCGACAGCCTCCTGTCGAACGGTCACCGCGCGCGCGGTTCAAGTTTCGTCGCCACCAGCGAAGAGGCCATGCTCGGGCGGCGCCTGCTCGTGATCGATACATTGGACATGCCAGTGCCCAGTCATCAGCGCGCGGCCGCGCTTCGCGCACCATTGCGCGCGCCCGGTTTCGCCTTCAAAGGGACCGTCGCAACCGTTGAGATCCAACCCTTCGAGAACGCATAGCGGTGTGGCGTCGTTGGGGCCGCACACGAGCGTATTGCCGCAATCCACGTGCAACGAACCCCATTCCGGCAGTTCCAGCCCGAGGTGACCCTCGCGCGACCATCGCCGCGTGTCCTCATCGAGCCAGAGGATTGCAAACGCCATCGGATGGGTGCAATTGAATGTGTCGAGATGAACTGTGAGGCGCATGACAATCTCCGAACGTAGCTGCCGTCAATTGACCCGGACTACGGGAACCGTGGTTTTCGCAGGGCGGTTATTGACTGAGTACCCATTGCACCAGCGTGTGTGCGTCTTTTGCCGATATAGGCCCGCCACGATCGGCTGGCAACGGCATCGCCATGTCGCCCCAATGCGCCTTGCCGCCTAACCGCAGCTTGTGCTCAAGCATGAATTGCGCGTTTGGAACGTCGCGGTAGCGAGCGGCGATCTGCTCGAACGACGGCACGAGGAACGGTGCGTCACGTGTGTGGCAGAACATGCAGTGATGCTGATCGACCAGAGCGGCCGGCTCCGGCTCGGCCTGAACGGCGGTAGCAACCAGCAGAAACGCGGCACATGCGAGACGGCAGCGACGGGATATGGCATTCATGGCGCGCTCCGGTGCATGGGAATGAGACCAGTGTAAGGTCGGCCGCTGCTGCGCCGTTGACCTCGATCAACCGGAATAAGGCGTGTGAATTTGACCGGCAGCGCGTAGATCCTATGCTGATGAGAGGCACACTGCGATGAGACCGCATACGCCATACAATCGGGTGGCTGTCGCGAAGATTTGGGCTTCAGAGCCGATTCACTGCGCGAAGAAGATCTGCTCGCTGCGTTTGAATTGATCGGCGTCGCATCGAACAAGCGGCAATCAATCTGCTAAACGGGAATGGCGCAAAGCCGTGCTCTTACACAGTGGTTACTTCCGCTTTTGCGACTGAAACCCACGAGTCTATTGTTTTGGGGCGACAGAGGTTCAGTACTGACCAAAGGGAGTTCCTATGCGCGCAATGGTTTTCGATGGTGACTCATCGATCCTACGCGAAGAGGATGTGCCGGATCCTAAGCCCGGTATTGGAGAAGTACTGATTGACGTTCACGCGTGCGGCGTGTGCCGTACCGATCTTCACCTGGTCGATCGCGAGCTCGATCGTCCTAAGCGGCCTGTTATTCCCGGTCATGAAATCGTCGGCACGGTGGCGGAAGTGGGCGCCGGCGTGACGGGTTTCGCTGTCGGAGATCGCGTGGGGGTGCCGTGGGTAGGTTACACATGCCGCCACTGCCGCTACTGCCTTTCGGCGCGGGAAAATCTCTGCGACGAGGCCCGTTTCACCGGCTATACGATCGACGGCGGTTACGCTGAACGCACAGTCGCAGACAGCCGCTACTGCTTTCATCTGCCGGTACAGTACTCCGATATCGAGGCGGCGCCGCTCCTATGCGCAGGTCTCATCGGCTACCGCACCTTGAGCATGGCGGGCGACGCACGGCGCATCGGTATTTACGGTTTCGGTGCCGCGGCGCATATCGTCGCTCAAGTGGCGCGTCATCAACGGCGCACGGTCTATGCATTCACGCGGCCCGGCGATCAGGCGGCGCAGCAACTCGCACTACGGATGGGTGCGGCGTGGGCGGGTGACAGCAACCAGGCGCCGCCCGACGAACTGGATGCGGCGTTGCTGTTCGCCCCGGTCGGCGCGCTCGTTCCACAGGCTTTGCGCGCAGTCGTGAAAGGGGGCGTAGTAGTTTGCGGCGGAATTCACATGAGCGACGTTCCGTCGTTTCCCTATTCGTTTCTATGGGGCGAACGGCGCCTTGTTTCGGTCGCAAACCTGACTCGCGACGACGGGCTGGCTTTCATGCGCATTGCGAGTGAGGCGCGGCTCACGCTTGAAACCACGACTTATGCGTTGGAAGACGCAAATCGCGCACTCGCCGACCTGCGCGATGGCCGCCTGACGGGCGCAGCGGTGCTCGCCATTAAACCCGAATGAGGCCTTCGTGATCGAGAATCCGGATGTCCTTGCCGCGCGCATCGAGTAAGCCGTCGCGCTGGAACCGCGACAGCATCCGGCTCACCGTTTCGAGCTTGATCCCAAGATAGCTGCCAATTTCCTCGCGCGTCATGCGCAGATGGAACTCGGCCGGCGAATAGCCGCGCTTTCTCAGGCGCTCCGACAGATTCAGCAGGAACGTGGCCACGCGCTGTTCCGCCGACATCGTGCCGAGCAGCATCATCTGCGACGATTCACGCACGATCTCGCTGCCCATCATACGGTGCACGTGCTGCTGAACGGCCTTCACTTCGCGGCACATCGTCTCGAGCAGATGAAACGGAATGATGCAGACCTTGCTGTCCTCGAGCGCTACCGCATCGCAGCTATGGTGACCGGAGCACACGCCGTCGAACCCGAGGGAATCGCCGGCGAGATGAAAGCCCGTCACATGCTCCCGGCCGTCGCGGTGCATGACGACGGTCTTGAACGACCCCGCCCGCACTGCATAGATGCTCTCGAACGGATCGTTCGTGCGGAAGATCGTCTCACCCTGCCTGATAGTGCGTGACGGACAGATGAGCGCTTCGATTCTCTGCAACTCCTCGGGCGTCAGGCCTTGCGGCATGCACATCGGACGCATCGAACACGACGAGCAGCGCATCGCGTCCTTGCGCGTCGCGCGGTCCGTGGTACGTCCCTGTTCCGGCGTCGATGCAACATGCAGCGGGACGAATGTGCGAGAGCTGACCGGATAAGAGACAACGTCAGACATGATTTGCTCCAGATTGAAGAGGGGTGCGTGCACGATGTTCGCGGGCGATCCGCTGGATCGCGCTTCGCGCAAGTTCGAATTCGCGAGTCTTGTCGAAAAAGTATTGCGCGCCGCACGTCAGGCACGCGCGCCGGAACCAGGCGCCGGATCGGTTCGTCAGCACCATCGTGATGACGTGAGGCATGCGTTGCGCGAGCAGGGCCAGCAATTCCATGCCGCTAGCGCCGTTCAGATGCAACTCCGTCACCACAAGGTGAGCTGCGCGAGCCTCGATGCCCGCGAATGCAGCACCGGGCTCCTCGGCCTCACCGACAATTTCTACGCCCTCGAGTGAGCCGAACAGCGCAGCCATACGGCGCCGTACCGGGAATGCATCGTCGACGAGAAAGACACGCAGGGCGGGGTGGTTGAGGCCTGAGTTCATGCCTCGAAGTATCGGCCGCGCCATCTCAAAATAAAATCGGCGAGGAGCGAACTTGGAGTAGGCGACGAAGAAGGGCTGTAGGGCGATTCCTACAGCATGCGTCGCAGGCCGCCAGCGGGGCGGTGGGGGCGTTTAAATATCGTCCTCTTCGTCGCTGACCAGTTTGTGACGCATCGCATAACGCACCAGCGCGGCTTCGTGCGGCATCTGCATCTTTTCGAGGATGCGCGTCTTGTAGGTGCTGACGGTCTTGGAGCTCACGCACAGCTCCGTCGCGATTTCCGTGATCGTCTGACCGGCAGCAATGCGCTTGAGGACGTCGAACTCACGATCTGACAGGCGCTGATGTGGCAACAGATCGGTGGGCTCGTTCAGGCTCTGCGCGAACCGCTCGGCCATCGCAAGGCTCACGTAGACGCCGCCTGCGGCCACCTTTGTCACCGCCGCCACAAGCTCGGCGCTTGCGCTTTCTTTCGTCAGATAGCCGGACGCGCCCGCCTTGAACGCGCGCACTGCGTATTGCTGTTCGGCATGCATGGTCAGCACGAGGATACGCAGCGCCGGCTTTTCCTCCTTGATCTGTTTTATCAGTTCGACGCCGTTGCGGCCCGGCATCGACAGATCGAGCACCAGCACGTCTGCAGCGGAAGCGCGAATCAGCGCGATGGTACTCGCACTGTCACTTGCTTCGCCCACCACTTCGAAGCCGCTGGCCCCCTTGAGGATATGACGTAGACCATCGCGCACAAGTGCATGATCGTCGGCGAGCAAGACCCGGGTCATGATTGCAGCTCCTGCATTTGCACTGCCTCCGCTGGAATGGTGACGCTTAACGCAAAGCCGTTGCCTTGTGAGGTTTGAATGTCGACGGCGCCCCCGAGCATGTGCGCGCGTTCGCGAATGCCGAGCAGACCAAACGACTTGCCCGCCAGTTCGCCGTCACGATGCGCGCCCTGGCCGTTGTCGGCGATGCGCAGCACGAATGCCTCGTCGCCGGCGCGCAGGCTGAGTGTGACGAGCGTGGCGTCGGCATGGCGCGCAACGTTCGTCAGCGCCTCCTGCACGATCCGGAAGAGGGCAGTTGCGCCCGCGGGGCTGAAGCGGGCGTCGCCGGTTTCGATGTCGCGCTCCACGTCGATGCCATAGCGGTTCGTGAAGTCGTTCGCGAGCCACTCGACTGCGGGGATCAGTCCGAGGTCGTCGAGCATCACCGGCCGCAGATCGGCGGCAATGCGGCGAACCGACGCCACGGTCGCATCGATCAGGCGGCGCATGCCCTGCAAATGGTCGCGCACCAGCTCGCTGGCTGACCCGCCAAGCGTCTCTTCGACCGATGAAATGTCCATTTTCAGCGCAGTCAATTGCTGACCGAGGTCATCGTGCAGTTCGCGTGCGATGCGCGTCTTTTCGTCTTCGCGGATCTTCTGCAGGTTGGCGGACAGTTCGCGCAGTTCCTCGCGCGCCCGCTGCTGGGCATGCTCGGCTCTGACCCGTTCGGTGACGTCCCGCAGCATCACGGTGTAGAGCCTCGCGCCGCCGTCGCGAGTCTGCGAGATGGAGGCCTCGATCGGGAATTCCTCGCCGTTTGCGCGCAAGCCGGACAGCACGCGCTGCCGGCCCATTTGCCGGTCGGACACGCCCGTCACGCCGAACTGTTCGACGTGCCGGGCGTGCGCTGCGCGAAACCGCTCCGGAATGAAGCGTTCGAGCGATGCGCCGATCGCCTCCATTGCCGTGCAGCCGAAAACCTGTTCTGCCATTGGATTGAAGAGCACGATGCGCTGCTGTTCGTCGATGGTGATGATCGCTTCCATCGACGAACGGATGATTGCCATCATGCGCGCTTCGTTCACACCGGACTGATTGATTGCAACGCTTGCCTCGCTGCGCGCGGAAGAGGCTTCCCGGCGCGCGCGCAGAAGCATGAATGCACTCGTGGCGACGAGCAGCGCCGCGGCGACGCAGATGAACAGCACCGGATCGAGCCAGCGCCGCGCGGCCAGCATCACTGCCAGTGCCGCGACGAAGACGGCGGCTGCCGCGAGCGCGGGCCGCGCCGCAAACCAGTTCGACCGCTCGTGCGGCACCGCAGTGTGCGGCGTGGGCGTCTTACCGCTGACGGGCATGTGCGCCTCTTGACATGATTACGAACAGGAATCCTTGCGCTGCAAAACGCCGCCGCAATGCTGCGCCAGAGCCAGGCACTTCGGTTGAGGGGCGGGTCTGCGGTCCACGTGGCGGGGGACCGCAGTCTATTCGCGCGCAAAGCTGATAGTTGCTCTCATTGTCCGCGATACGCAGGATTCGTGCTAGTGCGCGCAAGCTGCACCAGCGAATGCTTGCCGATCAGTGCGACATCAGTACGGGCACGGTCATCGACTTGAGGATCGTGCGCGTCGCGCCGCCCAGCACCAGTTCGCGCCAGCGTGCATGACCGTATCCGCCCATCACCAGCAGGTCGGCTCCTGTGTCGGCAACCTGCGAGAGGAGCACTTCGCCGATCGAGCCATCCGCACCTGTTTCGATGTCGAGCACATCGGCACGCACGCCGTGCCGCGCGATCACGGTGGCGATATCCGCGCCGGGAATGCGTGCGCTCCCGTCTTCCTGCATGCCGTTGACAGTGAGAATCGTGGTGTTTTGCGCCGCGCGCATGAACGGCAGGGCATCATGCACGGCGCGCGTGGCTTCGCGGCTGCCGTCCCATGCCACCAGGATCCGGCTGCCCGTCGTCCGCTCGTTGCGCGCATACGGCACGAGCAGCACCGGACGGCCGCTCGAAAGAATCAGGTTCTCCGGAAAGAAGTCGCCGACATACGATTCGGCATCGTCCGGATTGTCCTGGCCGGCGACGATGAGATCGGCACAGTGGCCAAGTTGCGGCATCGCAAAGCTCGCGGACTCGTCCACGGCGATCCATTCGCCTTCTACTTCGGCACGCCGCAGTTCCGCATGGAATAACCGCTGGAGCGCCTCGCGCCGTTCCGCGCGTCGCTCTGCGTGCTCGCGGTAGTACTCGGCGGTACCGGCCATCACGTACAACGACCGCGGGTCGGGCGAGAACAGCGCGAATACGCCGGTCAGATGCGCGCCGAACTGTTTCGCGAGAGACAGTGCGGTCTCGAGCCGCGGATGGGCATTCGCACTCGTGTCGAGGTGAACAACGATGGTCTTGTAGCTCATGGCGGAGGCTCCGGGAGAGTGAACGTGACTCTGGGACAGGTGAGCTTGAGTCTAGGAACGATGGCGTCTGTCCCGTTGATGCAGATCAATGGCGATACACGCGCCCCGGGTCACGGGATGGTTTGACCTGGGTCATGTGCAGCCGTACGTCCGCCTCTATGCTCGGGACATGCATGGCGCACGAGTGCGCGCCAGTGAGCTTTCCATCAAAGGAGCGAGTCATGTCAAAGCCACGCGTTCTCATCGTCTTTTTCTCACGTACCGGTAGCACGCGCGTGCTTGCTACCGCGCTTGCGGGCGTCCTGTCCGCCGAGGTCGAGGAAATCTGCGACCTCAGCGAGCGTCGCGGAGCGTTGGGATATCTGCGCTGTGTTATCGACTCGTGGCGCAAGCGGCGGGCCGAGATCGTCCCGGCGGGGCTCGATCCTTCACAGTACGACCTCGTGCTCGTGGGCACGCCTGTCTGGGCGGGAGCGGTGTCGGCGCCGGTTCGCGCGTACCTGCTCCAGCACCGCTCCAGGTTTCGCCACGTCGGGTTTTTCTGCACTTTCGGCGGCCTCGGCGCCGAAGCCGCTTTCGAAGAAATGCACTCGCTCGCAGGCAAGGCGCCGGTCGCGCAATGCAAGGTGCGGGCTGCCGAGATGCAGCGCGGCGTGGCGACGGCGTCGTTTGAACTGTTCGTCGGCGTATTGGAACGTCACCTCGCGCATTACACCGCGCTCGAATGGGCTTGCTGATTCGCCGGCTCGTCTAGCGCGGCGGCGATCGCGTTTCCATTGAGCAGGCGCGTGCTTCGTCGAGGGTCATCGGCTCGACAGCCGCCCGGCGCACAGCATCGTTCCGTTAGTGATGGCGTAGCTCGGAAGCCGCGCCGTACACCACGCGTAGATCGTGTTGACCTTTATACACAGCCGGAGCGGCCCGGTTCAACCCGAGCAGCGTGTAGACAGCGGTCTGAGCGGAGCGAATCGAATATTCGACGGTGAACACGACGTCGTTCGGCAACTCGCAGAACTGTCCGACAAACGCGAGGTTCGCCCAACCTTCGGGTACGACTTGCGGCCGGTCGCCGCGCTTGCGGCGCAGGAACTGACTGGTAATAAACGGCATCACGGAGGGGATGCAGATCGCGTCGTCGAGAATACGCTGGGCCTGCGCCTCGATCTTCAGATGGCCGAGCAACTCCGTCATGATTTCGCGGCCTGTGCATTCGACCATCGGCTTCGCGATGAAATTGCCCGGGCGGTCGACAAAAAGCCCGTAACCCCACAGCACCTGGACGTCTTTCGGCTGACCGATGAAATGCGGTTGATGCGGCAGCACGATTGACGCGAGCCAGTTCGATTGCGGGAACGTGATCAGACCGCCTTCGCCCGGCACGTTGCCGGTCAGATCGCGAATGAGACGGAACAGCGTAGGATCGTGCAGCGTCGCGGTGAAGGAGAGCCACCTGGATTCGTCGACGTGATCGGCGAAAACGGAAGGATGGCCGAACTCGGTGCGCCCGGCGGCGATGGTTTTCCAGAGCGCCCATGCGCCGCTGCTGTCGTTGCTGTCGTTGCCAGCACATGCGGCTGGGCGGTCCGTGCCGCCCAGGCTCGAGCCCGCTGTCATCGAGCCGAGCGTAACGATTACTTTGTCGTGTTCGCCAAGCGGAATTTCATCGCGACGATTGTCGTGCTCGCAGACGATGGCCGCAACCCTGTTCAGCTCGCCGCTTTCGTCATATCGAAGATCCACCACGCGTGTGTGGTTGCGGAACACCACGCCGTGTTCGTCGAGCCATTTGCGCAGCGGCCGCACCATCGAGTCGTACTGGTTGTAGACCGTGCGCATGATGCCGTGCAACTGATTGAAGCCCGGCGTCATGTGCGCGAACCTCAGCAGATAGCGGCGAAACTCGGCGGCGCTGTGCCAGGGCTGAAAGGCAAACGTCGTGCACCACATGATCCAGAAGTTGGTGTCGAAGAAATCAGCGTCGAAGTGATCCGAGATGCGGCTATCGCCAAGCAGCGCTTCCGGTTCGAACGAGAGGCGGCCTAGCGTGAGCAGATGCGATTCGGCGAGGCCATAAGCGGGTGCGTCCTCGCGCTTGCCGTCGCGCACGAGCCGCGCTTTCGACGACGTGCGTATCGTCCTGTTCCAGTCGAAGATTTCCTTCGTCACGCTGCTGCGGCCGTCGAGGGTGGGGATCGAGTCGAACAGATCATACGTGCACAGGTACTTGCTTTCCAACATGCGGCCGCCGCGAACGACGTAACCGTCCCGCGGTGTGCCCGCGCCGTCGAGGCTGCCGCCCGCGTCGCCGAGTGCTTCGAGAATCGTGATGCGGCAGCCTGGCACATCGGCGTCGCGGATCAGAAACGCCGCTGCCGCGAGCGACGCAATACCGCCGCCGACAAGATAGAAATGGCCAGAGTCAATCGCTTCGTCGCGAGCCTGACGCGTGAGTGCGCTCACGCCGGCATAGTCGGATCTTTTCATGATGGTCCCGCAAGGTAATGGCCGTGAACGTATAGACCATACCCGCGGAGTGGAAATGCGCGTTGCGCTGGATCAACGGGGCCTACGGTGGCGCGGCCCCAATACCTCGTTGACGCAGGTCAACCGCCAGGCATGGGTACGCGCCCATGATGGTCTCGTCGACTCACCGATCCGCGTGGCTTTCGCGGCCGCAGCGGTCGAGAGAAAGTACAGTTCGCGCGGAGGCGGTATGGGAATCGATATGCAGATCGTCTATCTCGGCTTTGCGGGGTCTGCGCAGATCGAGTCCGAGGCGGCCGCACAACTGGTGCGCCTCGAGCGGTTCGGCAGATGCATCTCGGGGTGCCATCTGGCGCTGGAAGCCATCCGCGAGCGTGCAGGGTACGGCGTACCGGGCGTGCGCCTTGACGTGCCCGAAAACGTTTCAGACCAACGCCTGTTCGATGCGCGCCTTGACCTCGTGCTGCGCACAGGAGAACTCGTTCCCATTGAGCATCGGCAAAGCCACGATCCGGATGAAGCGGTGCGAGCAGCCTTCGACGCGGCTGAGCGGTTTCTGGGGCGCCGTATTGCTCGCGCCTGACTTGCGATACGGGTTCCGGGTGCCAGGACCAACGTTTTTCAGGAGGCAGCTATGTACGCAAATGTTGTGGTGGCGCTCGACGGCAGCCAGGCAGCGAAGCACGCGCTAAGCGAGGCGATTCAATTAACGAAGCTCTCTCGCGGCAAATTGACGGCCGTCTACGTGCTGGATCAGTCGGCGGCTTTCACCTACGCAGGAGCATGCGATCCGCATCTTCTGACTGACGCCGCACGGCAGATCGGAACTACGCTGCTACACGACGCGCTGCACCAGATGCGTGAACTGAACGTCGTGGGCGACAGCGAGATCGTGGAGACACAAGGCTTCGCGGAAGATATTGCCAGCGCGTTGCTGCGCTGCGTGCAACGGCGCGGCGCGGACCTCGTCGTGATGGGCACTCACGGACGGCGCGGGTTTCGGCGCATGGTGCTTGGCAGCGTTGCCGAGCGCTTCGTTCGCCATACGACCTGTCCCGTTCTACTGGTTCGCGAGCCCGCAGATGCAGAGCGTCAGGCGCCGCTTTGAGCGGTCACGCCTTCGGTCTATCTACTCATTCGATGCATGCCACCGCCGGCGCTTTGACCCGCGAGCGCGGTCCGCACGGCCGCTAGTCGATTGCGCATACCGACCCTGCGATCGCCGTCGCGCTCGACCTCGAACAGACGCTTCATTGCGGCTCTCACAAATCGGCTGCATCGAAGTGGCCGACGGTCTGTGCGAGGACCGGCACGCTATCGCGCGACAGGCGCATTTCGGCACCCAAGGTGCTTCGGTTCAGCCAGCTTCTCGCCGCTACCGCCAATCCAGCCGCGGCACAAAATAGATAGACGTTTTGCACAATGGCGCCAGCGCTTGCATAGGCAAACGGCTCGCGTTGAGACGAGGCAATGTCCTGCATGCGCGCGAGGTCGGCGACATACACCAGTTCGACGGGCGCCTCGCCGACAAAATCCTGATAGCCGGTCAACGCCCGCAGATCGGCTGCGATCACGAGATCGAGGCCATGCTGTAGCGGATCGTAGAGATACATGCCGCGTGCGAGTGCAACATAAATCTGGATTTCGTGGAGTGCAAGAACAGAAGGCGCTGTGCGTCTGTCGTTTCCTTCGGGGTCTCTCCGGTTCACGCCGTTGGCGGCCCAGAGCAGCTGTCCGAGCGTTGCGTCGTCAAGCCCGGTTGGCGCAAAGCGTCGCGTCGTGCGCCGTTTGGAGAAGGCGTCCATGATGGGCATGCCGCCGCTCGACTTGGGCGGTGGCAAGACGATGCGCGGTGTGGGCTCGCCGTCGACGGGGCGCGCCTGCGTCGCGTTGAGTGTAGTCGTGCCAAGTCTAAAAAAATGCTTCATAGCAGCCTCATCGGACGGACGTTGGCCCTTCAGGACACGCTTTCGGCAAGCGGTCGGCGCGGTGAATGAGCCGCCGGCTGGCCACGTCCGACGCGCAGCAGGACTTGCGGAACGGCGTCCATTTTTAGCGTGGTACGCAGCCGCTCGCGCAGCGTACTTATCTCGGTCGGCTGATTAAGATAGGACGCAGTGATGCCGGCGTTCGCCGCGACCAGCAACAGCCGCTCGAGTGCCTGGCCGGCCGAGAGCCACGCAGGCGCGTCGTCCGTCGACGTCCCAAGGCAGATGAGAAGCGGTGAGCCCGCGGCGAGCGCATGGTGCGCGGCGGCAAGTCCGCCGCCCAGATCGAACGTGCGAACAACCGAGGCAAGCAGTGGCGCGGCAACATCGAGCAGCGCGGCCATGCCGTGCGACAGGGCAGGCATGCCGTCATCGCGGCGTCGAGGGTGAATCCAGCTCGCCAGTTCCCGGCGAAAGCGCGGGTCGTCGAACTGGATGCGGTCAGCATCGGCGACGAGCTCGGCAAGTTTCTCGCGCAGCGATGCGCCCAAAGCGCAGGCGGCATCGGCGCCCTCGGCCTCGGCGGCATCGACGAATTGTTGACGGAGCCCTGAGGGTAATGGCTCGTCCTGGAAGATCTCGCGTGTCGTAACACGTTGGCGGATTGCCGGAAACAGCGGTGGCAGCGCTGCGTCGCAACGGCCGTCGGGAACGATTTGCACATGCGCCAGCACGTCTGGATCGAGACGCGAGGGAAACAGCGTGATAGCGTAAGCGAGCGCGAAGTGGCTGAGCGCCACCCGCAGGTTGAAAAGCGCCGCGCCGCAACTGATGATCAGCTCGCGATCGAACGGATCGACCACTGGCAATGCGCGCCGCCGGTCCGCGCAGAGCGTCACGCTGTCGCCGTCGACGATGAAATGCCAGGGCTGCGTGTTGTGGTTGGAGGGCGCCAGCACCGCATAGCGCAGCGCAAATCGCAACTTTTCGTGGATGCTCGCGGTGCTGTCCAGCTCATGTTCGTCGACGGACCAGGCGGCCCTTTGCGGCAGTGCGCTCATGTCGTGGTCTCCTGCACGAATTCATGTCGTCACTGTGTCAGGCCGGGCCGTGCGCGGGTTGATCTGGATCAGCCGTCGTGCAGCGGGTTACACCGGCGCACGAGATCACGGCGAGCTCGTCGGCGGATTCCAACTGCGAGCAGCAGATAACCGTACAGTCCTCCGTCAAACGTGAACCTGCGATGCGGCTCGCTTGACGCACGTCAATCGGGCGACCTCAGCCGGGTCTAGAGTCACTCATACAGCGCGCGGCAGTCACGCTGACGTGTAAGGTCGAGTCGGTAGCCGTGCGCAGTGCTGCGTGGGCAGTGCCGGGTGTGCATGCGGTCGTCGACAGCTTGACGGGGGCATACATGCGCCTCTGCCCGCTTGACCACAGGACCGGCGCCGCTGACGCGTCCCGGTCCGTTCGATTCACGTAACTCCGAGTAACGGGGAGCGTTTCATGACGATTTCGGGCAACGTGGGCGACGGCGACTGGTCGGTTGTTGCCACTACACACTGTACGGCGGGCGGCTTCGGCTGCGCGATCCAGATCAGTCATCACACGCCGCAAGGCGTATTCAAACACGAGTTCACACACAGCAGCATCTTTCCGACCGAGCGCGAAGCGATACTCGCGGGTTTGAGCGAGGGGATGGACTGGGTCCGGCTCAAGATGTCGAACACGCTTTCCGTGCGTGCTGGCTAATGGAGGGGTGAGGGCGGCAGGGTGAGGGCGGACGGAGCTTCGCGCCGCCCGCCACTGGCGCCGCTCAGTCGAGCTTCAGCACGATGCGGCCATCTACCTTACCGTTCTTCAGTTCCGCGAGAACGTGATTGATGTTGTCCAGCCGGTCGAGGTGAATCCGCGCGCGCACGCGACCTTGTGCGGCGAAGTCGAGCGATTCCTGCAAGTCCTTCCGGGTGCCGACAATCGAGCCGCGCACAGTAATGCCGTTGAGCACCGTTGAAAAGATCGGCAGTGGAAAGTCGCCGGGCGGCAATCCGTTCAGCGCCACGGTGCCGCCACGGCGGACCATGCCCAGCGCCTGTGCAAAAGCGCTGCGTGAGACGGCGGTCACGAGCACACCGTGCGTGCCGCCTATTTCCTTCTGGATTGCGGCTGCGGGGTCGCACTCGAGAGCGTTAAATGTCAGCTCCGCGCCAAGCTCGCGTGCAAGAGCCAGCTTGTCGTCCGCGATGTCGACGGCCGCAACGCGCAGGCCCATCGCGATCGCATACTGAACCGCAACGTGGCCGAGTCCGCCGATTCCGGAGATCGTGATCCATTGGCCGGGCCGCGTATCCGTCACGCGAATGCCCTTGTACACGGTCACGCCGGCACACAGAATGGGCGCGATTTCTTCGAACGGGACAGACGCGGGCAAATGCCCGACATAGTTCGGATCGGCCAGCACATATTCGGCGTAAGCACCGTTGACGGAGTAGCCGGTGTTCTGCTGCTCGTGGCACAACGTTTCCCATCCGCCCAGGCAATGCTCGCAGTGACCGCACGCCGTGTAGAGCCATGGCACGCCGACGCGATCGCCTTCCTTGAAACGGGTGACGCCGTCGCCGACGGCCGCGACGTACCCAACGCCTTCGTGGCCCGGAATGAACGGCAGTGCGGGCTTCACCGGCCAGTCGCCGTCGGCGGCGTGCAGGTCCGTATGACAGACGCCCGATGCCTTCACATTGACGAGAATCTTTCCGCGCTCGGGCTTCGGGACGGGAACTTCCTCGATGCGCAAGGGCGCACCGAATTCGTGAACCACAGCGGCTTTCATAAGCTGGGCCATGAACTTTCTCCTCATGATGGTTACGTAGCGTCCAGTATCGGCTTCATGCATCCAACGAAATTGACCTCGGTCAGTCAACCGTGACGAAACGCTGTCGCACGCAAGCGTCGCCGGGATGATCCACGTCAAGCGGAAGGGGCGCGTGCAGGCCTAATCTGATATTGCACAGAGGCTTGTCGGCGTCACGGATTGACATGTGCGCCGTCTAGCCCCGAACTGAACGACTTAACCTTGAGGAGGCTTACCATGCGCGCATCTGATGTCATGACCACCAACGTGATCTCTGTCACGCCCGACATGACCATCCGTCAGGTTGCCAAAGTTTTTGTCCATAACGGCATCAACGGCGCGCCGGTGCTGGATACGGACGGCAGCATCGCCGGCATGATCAGCGAGGGCGATCTGCTTCGCCGCTGCGAGATCGGAACCGACGAGCGCAAGCGCACGTCGTGGCTGGATATCTGGTCCGCGAGTCACGAGGCGCGCGACTACGTCAAGACCCATGCGCTCAAGGTGAGCGACGTGATGACCACCGAGGTGGTGACCGTGCAGCCCGACACGCCGCTAGGCGAGGTTGCTGGCATTCTCGAGGCACGGCACATCAAACGAGTGCCCGTGACGAATGCCGGACGTGTCGTCGGAATCGTTAGTCGTGCCAATCTCGTCCAGGCGCTCGCGAGCGTGCCAGATGAACCGGTGTCGGACGCGACACTCTCCGACGCCGAAATCCGTGCTGCCCTGATGGGCGAACTGGCAGGGCGCAAATGGGGTTTTGCTGGCCGCAATATCGTGGTGACGGACGGCGTCGTGCATCTATGGGGCGTCTTCCAGTCGGCGGAGGCGGTGAATGCCGTTCGCGTTGCGGCGCAAAACATACCCGGCGTCAAGCATGTGGAGGATCACACCGAGCCGTATCAAATGATACCTGGCATCTAGCAGGCGTGGGGCAAGGCGGGGCGGTTCGGCGCACAGCCCCAGGAGCGTCATGACGGTGTCGCCTACGTGGTCCCTGGCAGTGGACTGGAAACGAGTACGGCAGCCGTGACGAGCACAGCCGCGAGCACAATTGATTCGACGTGCAAGACAGCGGCAAACCGCTTCAACGGTCGTGCAGTGAACTCCGTAGACGTTCCTCTCAGGGAGGTGAGCAGCCGGGGCATCTCGAAGAACCGGTTATGTCCGCCAAGCGCGGCGGCAATACCCACGAGAGCAAGCTTAACTATCAGGACGCGTCCATACGTCGATGTCCAGAGGTACTCGGCTGCATTGACTCCGCGCCAGCCACTGTAGGCGCCAGTGATGAAGATAGTGACGAGCGCCAACGTCGCGGCGTCGGAAAGCGATTGAATGAACGCCGCAGTGTCCGCCCGCTCAGCGGCGGGCGCACGACATATACGGGGCATCACGATGTAAGTTGCGACAAGCACGAGCCCCACCCACACGCTGATAGCAAGCAGGTGCACCCAGTCTACCCATACCGGAATACTGAATGCGCCTGCATCGATGGGGTGTCCTCCGTGGCTGCGCGCCAGCGCAACTCCTGCGAGAGCGAGCCAGATAGCGGGCTTGAAACGAATCGGACGTCGAGCCTGCACGAGCGACAGAATCACCACCAGTAGCATGAACCCCGCGCCTGCCAGCCAGGCATGGCCGAAGTCGGTTTCCACAAGCATTGCACGAGCGGCCGGACCCGCCTCTTCGAGCGTCGATTCACTCATTGGCGCGCAATGAATCCAGAACGCGAACGCACTGGACACCAGCGCGGTAAAAGAAGCGATGCGCAAGGTGAGAAGCAGATGGACACTGACGCTCGTCTGCCATCGTGAAGTGCTGCGGGAAAGCCACCTGTCACTGAGCAGAACACCTACAAGAATAGCGAAGCTGATGTTCTGCAGTGCCACAGATGCAAGCCGCAAAATGCCGAGGAAACCGTCGTTCATTACTTCACCGCGAATGTATAAGAGCCTTTGGTTTTGTGAGCATCATGCGTCATGACTGCCCACTGCACCGTGTACGAGCCGGAGGCGAGCTTGGGGACCTCGACCATGAGTACGCGCGGGTTCGACGAATCTACCTTTGCTTTGTCCTTACTCGCCGTTGTGCCCGACGCGTCAACGACCTTGATCGAGCTAAACGCGGATTCGAGGTCTTCATTAAAAGTCAGACGCAGCATGTCAGGCGACGAGTCGACCGCGCTGCCGGCCGCTGGGATGGTGCTCTCCAGCTTGCCGTGCGCGAACGTGATAACAGGTGAAAGCGCGGCAGCGGCGGTCGCCGCTGCCGCGGCCAGTAATTTGGATATCTTGATGTTCACGAGTGTGTCTTCCCTTAACTCAATCGCGGCGCAGTGTGTACTGCACCGCTGGAGCGCTATTAAAAGCTCACTGCTTCTGCAGTTTCGTCACAGTGAGCGCGCCGTCAATTTCTTCGGCAACGAAGTCAATCTTGTCGCCCACTTTTACCTGTGAAAGCATGGCTGGGTCTTTGACCTTGAACACCATCGTCATGGCCTCCATATCCAGATTCTTGAGCGGCCCGTGCTTGATGGTCAGCTTCCCGGCGGCGTTGTCCACCTTCTTTACTTCGCCGTGCGACATGTCGTTCTTCGCGTCTGCGCCCTGTTGTGCGCCGCCTGCCATATTCATGTTGCCCGTATCGCCCGCGGCATATGCGGTCGCGGATACGGCTACAGTGCAACCCATCACGATGGAAACAATTGCGTTCTTCATCAAGACTTCTCCCACAGTTGAATTAACAAATATCGACCGGAGCCATGTCCGGCGTGTCACGAAATCAGCTATCCGCCAGCTCACCGGTGTATTCGTACGCGACCGTTCCCTTCGGATGTTTGAACCAGCCCGGGTCACGGTAGTCGTTGCGGCCCAGTCCTTCGCGCACCTTCACGACGCTAAACATGCCGCCCATTTCCAGCGCACCGAACGGCCCGGTACCGGTCATCATCGGTAGAGTGTTGTCCGGTAGCGGCATTTCCATCTCGCCCATCGAACCACCCGCGCTGCCCATTGCCATGTAGTCCGGGACGAGCTTGTTGATGCGTTTGGCGAGGTCCTTCTGCGGCACGCCAATCAGGTTCGGGACCTGATGCCCCATCGCGTTCATCGTGTGATGCGACTTGTGGCAGTGAAACGCCCAGTCGCCAGGCCGGTCCGCGGTGAACTCGATGGCACGCATCTGACCGACGGCAACGTCGGCGGTCACTTCAGGCCAGCGTGCGGCGGGAGGAATCCATCCACCGTCTGTTCCTGCGACCTCGAAGCTGTATCCATGCAGATGGATGGGATGATTGGTCATCGTCAGGTTGCCGAAGCGGATGCGCACGCGGTCTCCTGCGCGGACCGGCAGCGAGTCGATGCCCGGAAAGACCCGTGCATTCCATGTCCACATGTTGAAGTCCGTCATCTCGTTGACGCGCGGCGTGAAGCTGCCCGGGTCAATGTCGTAGGCGGACATCAGGAACACGAAGTCGCGGTCTACCCGCATGACGCCGCGGTCTTTCGGATGGACGATGAAGGTGCCCATCATGCCCATCGCCATCTGCACCATCTCGTCGGCATGCGGGTGATACATGAACGTGCCGTGCTTCTCGAGCTGGAACTCATAGACGAACGTTTTGCCCGGCGGAATGTGCGGTTGCGTGAGACCGCCCACACCGTCCATGCCGGACGGCACGAGCATTCCGTGCCAGTGAACCGTTGTGTGTTCCGGCAGCTTGTTGGTCACGAAGATTCGAACCTTGTCGCCTTCCACCGCCTCGATGGTCGGACCGGGCGCCTGGCCGTTGTAGCCCCACAGGTTCGCCTTCATGCCGGGCGCCATCTCGCGCACCACGGGCTCGGCAATCAGATGGAATTCCTTCCAGCCGTTCTTCATGCGCCATGGCAGCGTCCAGCCATTCAGTGTGGCCACGGGCGTATAGGGTCGGCCGTTGGGCGGCGCCAGCGGCGGTTGCGTGGCGGTCCTGTCCATAGTTGGCGCTTCTGGAAGTGACGCTGCGCCAGCCTTGCTGACCAATGCTGCGCCGAGTAGCGCCGCGCCGGAGCCGCCGAGAAATGTTCGACGTGAGACCATGATCATTTACCTTCTGAATTCGTCGGCGATGCCGGGTGGGTCGCGGAAGCAGGCAACGGCGAGTCCTGCACCGGGGCCGGTGGTGTCGGCGGCGCGTCGCTCTGCGGTGCGTCAGGCGTCGGTGCCATTGCGAGCGGCGGAAGGCGGCCGCCAAGCGACTGTTGCAGGTCTGTCTCCGCGAGCCAGTAATCTTTCAGCGCGTCGATGTATCCGTTGACGGCAGCCACCTGGTCGCGCGAATCGGCAAGCAGTTCGAACACGCTTGCGAGCATGCCGTTGTAGCGCAACAGCATTTCGTCCGAGATAGTCTTGCGTATGGGCACGACCTCATCGCGGTAATGCTTCGCAACGTCGTAGCTCGTCACATAGCCGGAGTACGACTCGCGTACTTCGGAGCGGGCGTCAGTCGCCGTCTGGGCAAGCCGGTTCGCCGACTGCATATAGATGGCTTCGGCGCGTGCGACCTTCGCGCTGCCCCAATCGAAAATGGGAATCTCGACACTGATTTCGTATCCGTGCTCGTGTCCTTTATCGGTCTCGAAGTTGTCGAGATAGCCGACATCGAGCGCATTGATGAATCGGGTCGCCTTGCTGAGCCCCAGCGAGGTTGCAACGCCTTGTGTCCGCAGCTTCGCCGCCTGTATGTCGAGGCGGTTCTGCATCGCAAAGCTTTCTAGGTCGTTCAGTTGCGGCCTGTCCTTCGGGAGGTCAGGCAGACGGTCCGGCAACTTGTATTGGGTCCCTGAGCCCCACAGGCCCATCGTGCGCGTGAGCTTTTCCCGGGCCATGACTGACTGCTGCCGTACCTTGGCCAGCTGCGCAACCGACTCGGCGTAAAAGGCCTGTTCGCGCGCATAGTCGAGCTTGCTGAAGTTGCCTGCCTGCCGCATGCGCAAGGCAAGTTCTGCCCCGGCCTCGGCGGAATCCTTGACCTGAGCGGCGTATTGGGCTGCCTGCTCCGCGGCCACGGCATTCACATAGGCCTTGCGGGCCTCGGCGGCGACGATGAGCATCGCGTTGGCCGTCTCGAGCTTTGTCTGTTCGAACCGCCGGCTCTCGATGCGCGTCGCCACAGGCAGCGTGAGCACACCCAATACGCCCATGGAGAACGCTCGGCTGATACCGAAGCCATCGCTCCAGTGCGTCCGGCTGAACGTAAAACCGGGATTGGGCAGGCGGCCCGCCTGGACGAGGTCGGCTTCGGAAATACCGAGCTCGGCGTACGACGCCTGAAGTCCCCGGTTATTCAGCAGCGCGACCTGAACGGCGTCATCCATGCCAAGTGGCTTCGACAGCAGTTCCTGCGTACGCTTGAAAGCAGCGACGCGGTCTTCGTCGTTTTTCAGGTAGACGGCGTCCTTACCAAGTCGCTCGGACGCAGTCGTCGATACGGTGTTGAATCCGCCGTCCTTTGAGAACGTCGTGCAGCCGGCCAGAAGCATCGCCGCGAGGGCAACGCATCCCACGCGGTTCGGGGCGAAGTATCGAATCATTTCGACTCGCCTCCGTGCCCGTGACCGGCTTTTTCACCTGCTGTCGCAGCTGGTTGCTGACCGTGCTTGATGCCCGACGTGCTTCGGGTTGGCGCAACGGCACGGTTTAGCTGCTGCCAGCTCGGCGCGTCACCGTCTTGCCATGATTTGTAGCCGTCGAAGGCAGACTCAACGGTGACGACCGGAACCGATGCTGCTGCATCAGTCGGGTCGGGAACTGCAGTCGTAGCGTGCGCGAGCGACGACAACGCTGCGCCCGCGCCCAGGAGCGCCGCAGAAATTGTTCGCATGAATTTTTCTCGTCGTGAACCATCCAGCGTCCGTTACGGACACCGGAAAACTTGCAGGCGCAGCCAACGGATGCGCTTGCGCGGACTAGACGAGATTGAAGCGGGGAGGACGTTCGATGCCGTCAGTCAGAAACGACACGACAGCGGCAGCAGGGGGCAGTGGAACGGGGAAATGGGCCCGGTCAGCCGAAGCGGAAACCGCAGGCACGAGCGGTAGCGCAGCACCGACGCAACAGGAGGCGCAGGTCAAACACGCATGAGTGTGATGGGCACCGCTGTGGTCGTGGCCACGATGGTCATCATGGTCGGCTACGAGCACATGTTCGTCAGATGCTGCGTCCAGATGGAGATGGTCAGCGGTTGCTTCATCGACCGCTTCCGGGGCGGCACAAATCATCGAGACGGCCGCAAACGACTGAACCGGAAGGCTCAGTGCAAGCAGCACGACGAGGAAGAGTTTGCGCCAGTAGGACATGGGTGCAGAGTCTAGCATGCGCTTAAGACTTCTGTAATCGTCCGGAGGTGTCAGTCCGTAACGTTAAAGCGGGTGCGTCGTGGCAGCGGCCTTCGGCACCCAGTTTCATTCGACGTCGCGCGAGGAAGGATTAGGAGCCAGAATCACTTCGTACTCGGGCTCCCACGTCACGCTGTCCAGTTCGGCGATCTGCTCGCCGCTGTCCGGACGCGGATCATGACGAGCAGCGAGATAGACGGGCGCGTCGGCGCGCAGCGGCAGAATCGTCAGCATGAGCGGTGCGTCCGGATCGAACGCCACATTGCGCACGCCAATCCGCCACGGCAAACCGTTATAGAAGTGATCGTCGATCAGTTGCGTGCCGCTGAAAAGGCGCGCCACGTCGCCCCGATAGCGGATCGTCAGGTAAGCGTTGCCGAGACCATGCGCGTCGAGCGCGTCGCGAGCCACATCGATGCGCCAGGCGGCCGTCTTGCCGAACGTTTCCGGCAACGGCGCGACAGCGGCGTTGGCCGTGCCGCCGCGCATGACGGGCGGTACGGCTTGCGGCGCGCGAAGCGGCGTGACGCGCACGTCGAATGCCGACTGCGGAACGTGCACACGCAAACGCTGGAACACGCCGTGGCTCGATGCGTCGATGGTTGCGTGATCCGCCTGCAATGCGGACGGCAACTTTTGCAGCGGCGGATAGACATCGACATCGAACGCCGAAGCACTGTTCGAGCGCAGCACGAGATGGCCGTCGCGTTCGAAGGCGAACGCGTCGCTCAATATGAGCCTGCGCCGGCCGTCGAACGGCAACACGCTCAGTCTCTCCGCCTCCTTCCGCAAAAGCGTGACGAAGACGAGGCGCGCGCCGCCGCGATCCGTGACGACGAACGCCGCGCCGTTGCGCGGCCGCACGACGAGCACGCCGTCGGCTTCATGCTGGCTCAACGCCGGCTCACCGCCAGGCGCGGGCGTCATACTGATTTTTAGAGCGGCGATCGTCGCCACGCTGCGGGAGTCGAATGCGAACTCGGGCGCGATGCCATCGGTGGCCGCGAACACCTGAACATCGCCATCGTCGCTCGATATTTGCGTCACCGGCTGCGCGGTCGCGTAACGCAACTGCACGCTGCCGAATCGCAAGCCGATCGGCCAGATGAACGAAGTGCCCGGCGCAATGTCGACGGGCTCCGCCGGCAGCGCAACGCTGCCGCTCGCAAGCTTCACCGAGAAACGCATGCCTCGATGCGCTGGCATCGCATGTTCGCGGACGTGATTGTTGAAGAACAGGAACCCCTGGTCGCCGTTCGCGCGTACAGCGAAGCGCGGCGTCGCGAGGTCGGCGGGGCCATGCGATACGGTGTCGGGTGCATACACATCACATGGCGCAAGCACTGCGCCCCACTGCCTGAGGAAGTAGTGAATCGGCCGCAGCTTGCCGAGCACTTCGCGCGCCTCGCCATTCGCGCCGAACGGAGCCTGGAAGTCGTAATTGACGATTGGCACGTCGTTGTAGCCGCCGCTCGCCGTCGACTCCTGGCCGTCCATGTCGCCGGGCGGATTGCGTCCGCCGTGCAGCATGTAATAGCCGTACAGGTTGACGCCCGAGCCGAGTTGCACGGGCAGCATCGCGGCGATGTCGTCGGCGTCGAGGACCGGCCGCCGCCGGTACATTGCGGGCACGCCGCCGCCGAACTCCGCGCCGAGAAAGGGCGTTTCGTGTGCGACGGCGTCGGCATCGCCCGGCGCGTCGCTGTGAGTCTGAGCGCCGAGATCGCCACCCACCCGGCTGGCGAAGCGGAATCCATAGACCTCGTTCGGCGGCGACATGTGCGGCGACACGCCCCACGGCAGATCGGGATAACCGCCGAAGACAGGCGCGACTTCGCCGCGCGGAAAGACCGCGTTGTCCCAACCCGTCACCGTGTACAGCGGCACGTCGAGCCCCGCATCGCGCGCGAGGCGCTTGAGCGTCGCGATGTGCGCGGCACCTTGCTGCGGACCGCTCAGGTTGTACTCGTTCTCAAGCTGGATGCCGATAACAGGCCCGCCGTCCTTCCAGAACAGGCCGTGCAACTGCGCAGCGATCTGCGAGAAAAGTCTTGCCACGTAGTGCAAATAAAGCGGGTTGTCGCCGCGCGTGGGCATCTGATCGACGACCCACCCAGGCAGCCCGCCATAGCGAACCTCCGCATGCACCCAAGGCCCGACGCGAATCAACGCGAGCAGATCACGCTTCGCGCATGTTTCGACGAAGCGCCGCAAGTCGAGGCGTTCGCTCCAGTCGAACGTGCCCGCGCGCGGCTCGTGATGGCGCCACACGACATACGACGCGACGATATCGACGCCGGCTGCCTTCGTCTTAAGGAGCGTGTCGTCCCATTGACTGGCCGGCAGCCGCGCGTAGTGAATCTCGCCCATCACCGGCAGCCACGGCTTGCCGTCGCGTGTCAGATAGCGGCTGTTGATGCCGAGGGTGCCGCCGTCGGGCGAGGTCGATGTACCGACGCGCAGCGTGTCGTGCAACGGCGCGGTGGCGGGCGCGCTGGCGTCGATGCTCAGCGTGAGCGTTGCATGGCCGCCGGCCGCGCTGCCGGTGTTTGCGTCGGCGTCGTCGGCGGCGTGGCCGGTCAAGCTCGTCATGCCTGAGTCCACACGCACACGTCCGCGGTGCCGAGCGTACGGCTGCCCAGCACGAAGCGGGCGTTTGCCGGTGCAGGCGCTTCGACGGCTTGCGCGCCGAAGTTGAACGCGAAAGTCAGCGGGCCGCGCCTGCGAATGCGCACGCCTTCGGGCAGGTGAACGGGATTCAGCGACGCATCGCGTGCCGCCGCTTCGAGCAACGCGCGATGCAACGGCGGATCGAACCATGCGCTCGCGTAGCGGACGCGATCGCGCGCGACGACAGCAGGCCAGCCGTCGTCGAAGCGCGCCAGCACTTCGACGCCGTCGCGCGTTTCCAGATGCTCGCGCCAGTGCAGTGCGATCCCGGACACGCCGCCGAGCGTGGTGGAAGGTTGCAGACTCGGGCGCAACGAGTCGACCTCCAGCACCTTGAACGGCAGCAGCGTCTGCAACGGTCCCGGCGGCAGTTCGGAAGGAATCGCGAAGTCGAGTGTCTTCGAGCCCGTGCGCGGCCCGATCACCCACTGCGCGTCCGAGCGGCGAATCGTGTCGACGAAGCCGGGCGGCAAGACTGCGAGCCCCGGCACGACGATCAGCGCGTAGCCGTCCAGGTCCGCGTGCGCCGATACGATATCGACGTCCAGCGACATCTCGCGCAAGGTCCGGTAGTACTCGAACGCGAGCGTCTGATAGTCAAAGTCTTTGGCGTGGCGCTGAATCTCGAACATCCATTGCGTCTCGTAATCGAACACGAGAGCGACGGGTGCGCGGCCCGCCGGTCCGCTTTGCGCGAGTGCCGACAGTTCCGCAGACTTCGCGATTTCCTGCGCCGCACGCGCCACCTCGCGACCGCCGGGCGACGGCGTGTTGTCCGGCAGGTGCAGGCCCGAATGCATCTGCTCCTGCGCGAACGGCGCCTGACGCCAGCGGAAATACGACACCAGTTCCGCGCCGTGCGCGAACGCTTCGTAGGCCCACAGCCGCACCATGCCGGGCGCGGGCACGGGATTCCACGGCGCCCAGTTCACCGGTCCGGCCTCCTGCTCCATCACCCAGAAACGGCCCTGGCCGATGCCGCGATAGCGGTCGTGATCGAACGCGGACACGTCGGGATGTCCGGTGCGCGCATAGCGGGCCTTGTCGGCTTCCGCGAGCGCAATAACTTCGGTGCGGGCAATTGGGTAACTGTCCCACGTCGCCACGTCGATACTGCCGTTCGAGGCAAAGCGGTAGTGATCGAAGGTGGTAAAGAAGCCCATGAAGTTGTGCAGCACGTCTGCATGCGGCGCGTGCCGCCGCACTACCTCGGCCTGTTCCCGATGGAAGCTCGTCACCTCGTCGGACATGAAACGGCGGAAGTCCAGCAGATGAATCAGGTTTGCGTCCGTCGGCGTGAGGTTCGGCAATTCGATCGAGTCGAACGACGGATACTCCATGCTCCAGAACACGTTGCCCCAGCGCGTGTTCAGTTCGCCGACAGTCTCGTAGCGGCGCGCGAGCCATCCACGAAACCGCTGGCGAGCCGCGTTCGAATAGCTCGGCACGGTCTCGTGACAGCCGAGTTCGTTATCCGTCTGCCACGCGACGACGGCCGGATGCGCGCCGTAGCGCGCGGCCATTGCTTCGGTGATGCGCACGCATTCGCGCCGGTAGGGCTCGCTGCAAATGTCGTAGTGACGGCGCGAGCCGTAGTTCCATGTCGTGCCGTCGGCGCGCACCGGCAGCATGTCGGGAATCGCCTCGACGAGCCACCTCGGCGGCGACGCCGTCGGCGTGCCGAGCACGATTTTCAGGCCCGCGCCGGCCAGCGTGTCGATCGCCCGGTCGAGCCATGCCCATTCATAGACGCCCGCGCGCGGCTCCATGCGGCTCCATGCGAATTCGGCGATACGCACGTGCGTGATGCCCATGTCGACCATGCGTCGCGCGTCGTCGGCCCACATCGTGTCGGGCCATTGTTCGGGGTAGTAGCAGACACCCAGTTGCATTGTCGTGATCTCCAGAGATCGGTGTTGTGCCGCGCTGCGCTCGCACGCGCGGTCTACGATGAGCGACCGCTCAGCCCTTGCTGGCGCCGAAAGTGAGTCCGGCAACGAAGTGCTTCTGCATCGCGAAGAACATCAGCACCGACGGCAGCGCGGCCAGCACCGAGCCCGCCGCGACCAGGTTCCAGGCGGTCGTCCATTGGCCTTTGAGCGCGGCGACGCCGACGGTGATCGGCGCGGCGTCGTCGCCTTGGGTGAGGCACAGCGCCCAGAAATAGTCGTTCCAGACGAAGGTGAAGACGAGGATGCCGAGCGCCGCGAGGGCAGGGCGGATCAGCGGCAAGACGATGCGTGCGTAGATGGTCCATTCGCTCGCGCCTTCGACGCGCGCGGCCTCGATCAGCTCGAAAGGCAACTGCTTGATGAAGTTGCGCAGAAACAGCGTGCAGAAGCCCGTCTGAAATGCGACATGAAAAATGATGAGCGCCCAGACGGTATTGAACAGGCCCACTTTGAGCGCCATGTCGCGCACGGGAATCATCAGGATCTGCACCGGCACGAAGTTGCCCGCGACGAACGTGAACAGCACGACGATGTTGCCGCGAAAGCGATACGTGGCGAGCGCGAAGCCAGCCATCGACGCGAGCAGGATCGCGCCGAGCACGGACGGCACCGTGATCAGCATGCTGTTGGCGAAGTAGTGCAGCATCGGCGTTTGCGTGAGCGCCGCGCCGTAGTTGTCGATGAGCGCGAAGTGCTTCGGCCAGGTCCAGTAGTCGCCTTGCGACAACTCGTCGGACGAACGGATCGACGTGATGAGCACGGCGAGCATCGGCAGCAGCCACACGAACAGCGCGACGGGCAGCGACGCTTTGTACAGCGCGCGGCTCCACGGTTTCCAGTGTTCGACGGGAAGCGGGTACATGTGAGTCTCCTTTTTCGCTCTGTCGGGAAGCGCGCGGCTTAGCGTTCCTCGCGCAGCATGCGGCGCAGATGGAACACGATGTAGACGAGCATGATCGCGAACAGCACGACGGCAATCGACGCCGAATAGCCTTCGCGGTAGTACTTGATGGCCTGGTCGTACATGTAGTACGCGAGCACGGTGGAGCTGTCGAACGGACCGCCGCCGCTCATCACCGAAATCAGATCGAAGCTGCGCAATGCGCCGATTACCGTCAGCACGACCGCCATGAAGGTGGCGGGGCGCAGTTGCGGAAGAATCACGTGCCAGAGCAGGCTCCAGCCTTTCGCGCCTTCCATGCGGGCGGCCTCGACGACTTCCGGATTGATGGAGGTCAGGCCTGTCAGATACAGCACCATGCAGTAGGGCGTTTGCGGCCACAGCGCGGCGAAGACGATGCCGAAGGTCACGGTGCGCGGGTCCCCGAGCACGGGAATGCCGTGTCCGACGATCAGCTTGAGCAGACCGAAAGCGGGATCGTAGAACCAGCTGAACACGAGTCCCACCACCACGCCCGACAGCACGAACGGCGCGAAGAACAGCGACTTCACCACGCGCATGCCCTTGATCTGCTGGTTCAGATACAACGCGAAAAGCAGGCCGAGCGGCGGAGCGAGCAGGAAGAACACGAGCCAGATCAGATTGTTCTTCAGCGCGAGATAGAACGTGTCGGCATGGAACAGCTCGACGTAATTCGCGAGACCGATGAAGGTCCTTGGCGTCATGCCGTCCCAGTTGTAGAAGCTGAGCGCGATGCTGGAGAAGATCGGATAAATCACGCAGAGCGCGAACAGCGCACAGCCTGGCAGCAGGAAAAAGAACGCGGCGCGATGGCGGGCGCGGCCCGAGGCGGACGCGCGTCGGCCGCGCGCCGTCGGCAGACGGGCAATGGACGTGGACATGACGAATCCCTCTTTCGATGCAGAAGCGGATCAGTGTGGCGGAGCGTGGCGCGGCGCACGATTGCCGGCGAGCCGCGCTGCTGCGAAGCCCTGCGGCGGCGCGGACGTCTGCACGACGACCACGCTGGACACGCCTGCCGCCAGCAGACTCAGTTGTGGTAAATGCGCTTGCGCGTCGCTTCGAGACGAGCAAGCAGCGAGTCGAGTTGCGATGGGTCGTTGTAGAACTGCTGCATCGCCTTCATGCCTTCGTCCGCCATTTCTTTCGTCATGTCGCGGTCGTAGAACTGCGCGATGCCGCCGGTCGTGCTGGCGAGCGTCTGGAAGCCGACTCGGGAAATCGGATCGGCGGGTTCCGTTGCCTTGCTGTTCGACGGCAACTGGCCCCAGCCGCGCGCGAGGTCCGCGTTGATCTCGGGCGTCTCCATGAAGGCGAGCAGACGGCGCGCGTCAGTCTTGTTCTTCGCTTTTGCGGGGATCAGCAATACGTTCACAGGGCCGTCTTCCGCCACCGGCACTTTGGGATCGATCACGGGGAAGCGCATGAAGCCGATCTGTCCTTTCACACTCGACGGAAGGCCCGCCGAGAAGAACGTGCCCATCAGCATCATCGCGGCTTTGCCGTTCACGAGGAAAGGGCCGATCGAATCAAGGTCGTACGAGAGCGCGTTGTCGATGTAGTAATGGTCGTCCATCAGCGTCTTCCAGGTCGTGTAGACCTTCTTCACGCGCGGATCGGCGTAGGGCACTTCACCTGCCATGAGCTTCTGGTGGAACGCGTTGCCGTTGATGCGCAAGTCCAGATAGTCGAACCACGCGGCGAGCGTCCAGCTATCGCGCGCGGCCACGGCAATCGGCGCGACGCCGCTCGCCTTCAGTTTTTTGCAGGCGTCGAGCAGTTCGTCCCAAGTCTTCGGTTCGCTCAAAATGCCCGCTTTCTCGAACAGATCCTTGCGGTAGAAAAAGCCATATGCGTCGTACCCGAGCGGCGCGGAATACTGCTTGCCGGCGTATGTCGATGCCTGTTTGACGGACGCATACTGCTGGTCCCAGCCGTTCTTCTTCCAGTCGCTCGAGAGGTCTTCCAGCAAGCCGCGCTTCGCGTAGTACGCCATGCGCTCGCCGTTATGCCAGGAGACGACATCGGGAGGATCGGTCGCGAGCCAGCCGCCCATTTGCACCTTGTACGCTTCCTCGGTGATGTACGTGACTTTCAGGTCGACGTCGGGATTCGCTTTTTTGAACTTGTCGAATGCGTCCTGCCACGTCGAGCGCTGATTGCCGCGCGCCGACACGTTGATGTTCAACTGACCGGCGTCGGCTTGCGTCGCGAAACCGCTCAGCACCGTTGCCGAGAGCGCGAGCGCGACCGTGACGGCGCGCGGACTGAATGAGGCAAGCCGTGCAAAGCGGCTCGTGTGCGTAAAGGCCATCGTGTTGTCTCCTGTGACTGCGTTGTCGGCCGCCCGCGTCCGCGAACGGCGGTTGCTGCGAGCCGCGACGGTTCTATGACCGGCTGCGGCGTTTCGCGCGCGACAAGGCCTGTTGCGAGCCTTGCGCGCCGCATTCTCATGCCGTCTGTAGCGCGACGGCTTGCGCGTTGCCGACGATGGTCCGGTGCAGTGCAATGCCGTCTTCGTCGAACAGGTGACACGCATCGGCGGGCAGATGCAGTGCGAGCCGCTCGCCGTTGCGAACATGCAGGTCGCCGGGCGCTTTCGCGATCAGCGTGCCGCCCGCATGGTCGGCGTGAAGATAGCTGTGCTCGCCGAGTTGTTCGGTCAGCAATGCGTTCACGGCAAGCGTCTGCGTGCCGCCGTCGAACCGCACGTGTTCGGGACGAATGCCGAGCGTGACGCGCTGTCCTGGCTTGAGGCGTCTGCCGTCCACGAGCACGCGAAACGCGGTGCCGGCCATGCTGACTTCCACGCTGTCGTCGGCGATGCGCTCCACGACGCCGTCGATAAAGTTCATGCGCGGCGAACCAATGAAGCCCGCAACGAACTTCGAGCGCGGCCGGTGATAAAGTTCCAGCGGCGCACCGATCTGCGCGATGCTGCCGAAGCGCTGCGTTTCCGCGCCTGCGTGCAGCAGGACGATCTTGTCGGCGAGCGTCATCGCTTCGATTTGGTCGTGCGTCACATAGACGACGCTCGCCTGTGCGTAACGCTGATGCAGCCGCGCGATTTCGATACGCGTCTGACCGCGCAGCGCGGCGTCAAGATTCGATAGCGGTTCGTCAAACAGAAACACGCCCGGCTCGCGGACAATCGCGCGGCCGATCGCCACGCGCTGGCGTTGACCGCCCGACAGTTCACGCGGCTTGCGCGCGAGGAGGGCGTCGAGTTGCAGCACGTGCGCCGCTTCGCGCACCTTGCGGTCGATCTCCGCTTTCGGCGTTTTCGCCAGCTTCAGACCGAAGGCCATGTTTTCGTAGACCGTCATGTGCGGGAACAGCGCGTAACTCTGGAACACCATCGCGACGCCGCGCTCGGCAGCCGGCACGCTGTTCATCGTGCGACCGCCGATGGTCACGTCGCCGTCGGTCTGATCTTCGAGGCCGGCGACGATGCGCAGCAAGGTCGACTTGCCGCAACCCGAAGGGCCTAGGAACACGCAGAACTCGTGTTCGCCGATCTCGAGGTTCAGGTCGCGAAGGACCGGCGCGTTGCCGCCGAAAGTTTTCTGAATGCCGCGCAGGGAGATGGCCGCCATGGTTCGTCCTCCGTTTAAGCGCTTAAAAATCGGTCGACGAAAAACGCCGAAACGCTTGCGGCGTGGTCATTTAAGCGGTTAAATTCGGGGATGCGCGGCAGAGTGCTCATGACTGTCTCCTGATCGTTTCGAGAAAAGGTAGCGCAAGCCGGATGCGTCGCGCAACATCTGATTGACGCTCCCTGAATATGGGAAAATTCTTAATCTTCTGCTTATGGCCACATTGAGTGATGTCGCGCGTCGCGCGAATGTGACGGCGGCGACCGTTTCGAACGTGCTGCGCAATCCCGACAAAGTGCGGCCCGAAACGTCCGAGCGGGTGATGCGCGCGATCCGCGAACTGGGCTATCGTCCGAATCTCAATGCCCGCGCGCTCGCGGAGGGCCGTTCGCCAACACTCGCGTTGATGCTTTCCAGCATCGCCAATCCGTTCTATCCGGAGTTCGTGCTGGCGGCCGAACGCGCCGCGCGTCGCGCCGGCTATTTCCTGATGGTGTGCAACACCGACGACGACGCCGAGACCGGGCGCGCGTACCTCACGCAAATCGCCGGCACGCTTGCCGAAGGTGTGCTCGTGCTGAACACGGACATCGCGATCAACGAGCTGTGCGCGTCCGCAGCGGTCGGCGCGCCAATCGTGTTGAGCCTATGGGAGCATCCCGAGGAGTTGCCCGCCTTGCCGTGTGTCGCCGTCGACTTCGCGCATGCGGGCGCGCTGGCGGCGCGTCATCTGCTGGAACTGGGACACCGCGACATCGGCATGCTGGTGGGAGACGGTTGCGGCGGCTTGCAGGACGCGCGCGCGAACGGTTTCAGATCCGTGATGCGCGATGCGGGCCTCGAACCCGACGACGCCGCCGTGCTGCAGATTCCCGACACGATCGACGCGGGCTTCACCGCCTGCATCGAATTGATGGAGCGCGAGCCGCATCTGAGCGCGCTGTTCGCGACGAACGATCTGCTGGCCATCGGCGCGTTGCAGGCGCTTGCCACGCTCGGACGCAAGGTGCCCGACGACGTATCGGTGATCGGTATCACCGATATCCAGCTGGCGCACCAGGTGCGGCCCTCGCTGACGACGGTGGCGATCAACACGCAAGCCATCGCGGAGGCGTCGATCGAGTTGCTGATCCGGCTGATTCATGCGCCGGACGCCGCTGCGCCGCCGGCTTCCGTCGTCGCGCCGTTGCCGACGCTGGTGCGCCGGCAGTCGACGTGAGGGGAAGTTGATGAATCCGACAGTTGAACGATGAGGCACGCCCTTTTCTTATTTTGCAATCTGGGGGGCGAGGTCGTCTTGGGGGAGGATCCTCGTTGGTTATTTGACATAAGATAAATTATCAACGGAATGGATGTGAGTCCCAAGTTCAGATGTCGCGTTTCCGCTAAATTGAAATGTCGTGTTTGCGGGTTCAGGCTGGTGGCCAGCATTGCTTGAGGAGCGCTGACCATGAACGGACGTGGATTCCATCACGATCAGCATGCACGAGCTTGAGCGCGTGAAGATCATTGAGGCGGTCGTCCCAGCATCGCCTGACGGTCAGGTTTGGGACGGCATCCAGCGAACTCATTTCGCCGTTGCTTGCGTGAGTCGACCAGAACCACGGAGTCCATGTTGGAAAAGGTCACCCACGTGATTCGGGTGGAAAATGGCCGAATTGCGCCGTTGATGAATGCTCGCTTCTTCAGATGGGTGGTCCTGCTTCGGCACAAGGCGCTTTCTTCCGTAAATCCGAACGACCTTTCCCCAATACGACTCGTTCGTTGCCGATCCCCCAAAGGAATGGTGTGCCCCACGATCCAGACCTCGGACAACAGGAGATTGGTACCCGTTTGAGGGGCCGATACTCCCTGTAATCCGTCCCCTAGACTAACGGCGAGCACCGACTGCCTCATTAACAAACGGACGCGATCGCAAAAATCCGCCCGTCGAAAGTCTTCACGTGTCCGGCTCGCCTTTAGTCGATGCATGTGCGCTTTCTGTCGCCCCCAAAGCCGCCGCGATCTGCCGCGCGCGCCTGACATCATCACCATGCAGGTAAATCGACGTCGCCGAGACCGACGCGAGTCGCAGATTGTCGCGCACGGTCGTGAGTTCCGCGCCGTGGGCGAGCGCATGCGTTGCATGCGTGTGCCGCATCCAGTGCGGACTCGCTCGGCGCAGCTTGCCGGCCAGGAGCGGATGATCGGTGGCGATCAGGTCCGCGACTTCCCCGTCACGCGCAGCCAGTGCTCCCCGCAGGCATCCCTGTCGATGTGGCCAAGCATTGCCCCTACCAGTTCACTGACCCGCAAGCCGGTTGCAAAACCGAAATCGAGCAGAAAACAGAGCCTTTGGGCGGCGGGTGCGGACCAGCCATACGACCATTCGAGTCCTTCGGCGATCGTCCGAACCAGCAGCCATTCGCCTTCCGTGAATGCGCGTGACGCATCGAGATCCCCTGTCTTGGCGCCGCCCCTGACCTTCACGCCAGCGAACGGGTTGGCGAGCACGTAGCGCTGTTCGATCAGCCAGCGGAACAGCGCGCCGAGGATCGACAGCGCGTGCGCGGCTGAACGTGCCGACAGGTTGGCTGCCCTGCCCGTCCTGATGTCCGTCCCGGCAGGTAGCGGGCGACCGCTTCGCGGGTCGACAGGCCGGCATACCAGGCGCGCAGCGCGGCCAGCGCGTCGGCGTGCGGAAAGTCGTCGGGTCCGTTGTCGTCGGCGGAAGTGAGGCGCGTTTTCATGAGCGCGAGTTTGGCGCAAAAATACGGCTATCAGGATAAGAATACTTATCTTTACATCACGATTTTAGATCCGGATTCAGCGACCGAACTGGCTGCACGGACGAGGAGCAATCGAACGGATTGGACCGTTTTTCGGCCGAAGCCGATGCTCACCACTGAGCCGTCGTGCGGCTGGAGTGCACCGCTTTGCCGACATTAGCAGTGAGGTGCAGTCGAACGTCGGCTTCTGGGAGAGGCGAACGAGTCTTCTCGACCCGCAACCGTCACCTAGGCGATATTTCGGAGTGACTGCTCATGAAGCTTAATACGCCGCTCGGCCATTAGACTCATACCACTTTCTGGACTCATCTTCGATTGGGTCTCTTGCACTTTAACTCTTATTTGGCTTTGCTAAGAGGGCAAAAATAGTTGTTATTGCATCTAGACCTCTGTTTGTTCACAGCTCTCATGACCACTCAAAAGAGCGAACTTCGCAGCGATCGATGGAAACGAAGGAAGAATGTATCGGTGGCGAATGCGCCGATCATTGCCATCCCGGCGAGGATGATTACAAACATCGGTTCGTACAAGGTCTACCTCAGATGCCGTTTGTCGCGGATGCGTCTGAGTCATGGTCCCCGCCGGGGGCTCAACCTTTGGCGGTATGAATGCGTGAGGCGATGCGCATGCGCATCAAGCACTGACCTCTTTCGTCAGCTCAAGAACGTCTCGCCGAGGCGATGTCCCAAACATTCTTGCGTACTCGCGACTGAATTGTGATGGACTTCCGTAACCTACTTCGTAGGCCGCAATGGAAGGAGCCATTCCTTGAACAACCATCAGCCGCCGCGCCTCTGCGAGCCGAAGCCACTTCTGAAACTGAAGCGGACTCATGGAAGTGAACTGGCGAAAGTGGTGGTGCAACCTCGATGGGCTCATGTCGACCCGATGAGCCAGGTCCTTTATCTGTAATGGTTCCCGGAAATTCGCTTTCAGCCATTCGATTGCACGGCTGATCCGGCGGCTTTGACTGTCCACCGATGCCATCTGCCACAAATACTTGCCGACTGGGCTTATCAGCAAGCGATAGAAGATCTCTCGTTGGAGCAATGGTGCGAGGACCGGGATCAGATCAGGTTCGTCCATCAACCCAACGAGCCGGCCCACCGCTTCGAGAAGTTGGGTAGTTGTCCTGCCAAGCACGATGCCAGAGTCTGGTATGGACTGACGGTCAGGAACATGTATCTGCGCATCGATCATCAGTTCACCGATGATCTTCGGGTCTAGCTTCAGTACTGCGCTAAGGAAGGGCGCTTCAGGATTAGCGTTTGAAACCTGCATGACAACCGGCAGAGCAAGCGACGTGAGAAGAAATCGGCTCCGATCGTACTCGTAGACCTCAGCGCCGAGCCGCGTCCTCTTCGTACCTTGAACGGGGACGGCAATAGCAGGCTCCAGCATGCAACTCATGGGCGAGTTGGGCATTACATGGCGGTAAAGGTACAAGCCTGGAATGGGGCCAATGTATTGTTCGCCCGACGCAGTCCACTTCTGGATGCGATTAGCCAGACTTAAACGGGCGTGTTCGTAGGCGTCAATCATGAGATTCATTCTATAGCGGGGCCCCGAAGACCGGTTAAACCCTGCTGGGATGCAGGAGGATCAGGCAAGAATGCAGCAGGATCGGTTCATTCCCGTGCGTTCTTCCCGCCTAGAATCGTCTCACCCCCGCGTCACATAGCCATGATGCGGAAGCGAAGCGCTGTACCAGGAGCAATCACGTCTATGAAAGCAATTGTCTATCGCCGAAATGGCGAACCCGCTGAAGTTCTCGCACTCGAAGATATTCCGGAACGGGCGGCACCGGGTCCGAAGGACGTGGCCGTACGCCTTGTTAAGTGTATGGTTCATCCTATTGACGATCTCTTGATCAGGGGATACATCGCCGAACCTATTCCGCACGGTGGCGCGGTTCCGGGAGGGGATGGCGTCGCTGTTGTCGAACAGGTTGGCTCGGATGTCGATCCTTCGTCCGGTATCGTCCCAGGCGCGCGGGTTGTGCTCTTTCCGGTGCATGGTACGTGGGTCGAGCGCATGGTCGTCCCGGAGACTGCTGTTATCCCCGTTCCAGCCGACGTGAGCGATGAAGCTGCGTCCCAGGTCGTCATCAATGGCATCACCGCGATCATGCTGATGCGGCACGCGTTGGCTGCCCAATCCGTTGTCGGCGCTGCCTCGCCACTGCTCGTTACCGCTGCAGGTTCCAGCGTCGCGCGTAACGTGATTGCGCTGGCGCGCATTCGGGGTACGAAGGTCGTCGCTCTGGTTCGCAGCGACGCAAGCGCAGCAATCCTGACCGAAAGTTTCGAGGGTCTTCCTGTGGTCAGCACCGAGAAGGAGGAGTGGCGCGCGGCTGTAGCTGGGGCACATGGACGTTCCCCTTCCGTAGCAATTGACCCGATCGGCGGTGCAATGGCCCCTGACCTGCTCGGCGTTCTGTCGGACCACGGCACACTCCTGACCTACGGCGGACTCGACCCCCAGCCGTCACAGATATCCACGATCACGTTGACCGTCCGTAGTCAGGCTGTCAAGGGCGTCAATGCCCCCAGCTGGATTACGACGACGACGCCGGAACAACGCGTTCGCGATATCGCAGACCTCTTCGCGATCGTCAGAAGCGCACCGCAAAATTTCACCGAGTATAGTGAATTCGCCCTGGCCGACGCGGTAAGTGCACTGTCAGCGGCGAGTGCTTCGCCTCGCCGCGGTGCCACAATTCTGAAGTTTGGCATCTAACGCAGGTAAGCCGGACTAAGGCAACTCCAAGCCCTTCGCGACGCGAAGGGCCCTGGTTTAAGGAGCGAAGTCGATGGAGCAGTTGTTCCCCGATCTGTGGCAGACCCAGCGCGAACACCCGTTTTTTGGCGTGACCACCCACGCCTATTTGCTGACTCGGGACGATGGAAATGTCATGCTTTACGGCACCGGCCAGTTTGACGAATTTGCGAAAATCCACCAATTGGGCGGCATCATTCGACAATACCTTAGCCATCGAGATGAGGCTGGTCCGCCGTTAGTGACGGTCCGGGACACCTTCCACTCAGAATTGTGCTGTCATTCACTTGAGGCGGAGGTGATTCGTCCAATCTGCCCTGTCGATATCACTTTCGATACCTACGAGACTCACCTTGGCGGTGACCTCGATGTGATTCCGACGCCGGGTCACACGAACGGAAGTACCTGCTATTTCTACCGGTCGCCCCACGGGAAGAATTATCTGTTTACCGGTGATTCGATTTTCCCGAAGGTGATGTCATGGGGGACGCTGATAAACACTGGCTCGGGCGGCCGCGCATCCGATTTAAAAAATAGTCTTGCGAAGCTGAAAGATCTCCGTCCCGATGTGGTGATATCCAGCGCATCCGTCGCGCGTTCTTCCGTCCAGGAAGTTTCTCATGATGAATGGAAAAGCATTCTCGACAAGGCAATTTTCGACCTGAAATAAATAGAAAAATAGGATCTCTATGAATCTTAAGCGTCCTTGTTCTCGACGCAGTGCGCGTCCCTACTGTACAAAAACCTGTGAACTCCTTCCCGGTGTGGCAAGGAGTGGACGCGATCGCATTGAACCGAGAGCAGAAAAGGGCCTACGTTGAAAGGAGAGAATTTCGTGAGTACTGTTACTGGAAAAAGTGAAAATGCTGGCCGCTTTATTCTAGGTGATCGCGAAGTAAAGCGTCTGGGTTACGGTGCGATGCAGCTTGCCGGGCCCGGTGTGTTTGGCCCTCCGCGAGATCATGCTGCGGCACTTTCTGTTCTTCGCGAGGCGGTGTCGTCCGGTGTCGATCACATCGACACTAGCGACTTCTACGGCCCTCACGTCGTCAACCGGCTCATCAACGAAGCGCTAGCACCTTATCCGGATGAACTGGTAATCGTCACGAAAGTGGGCGCGGTTCGCGGCGAGGATGGGTCGTGGCTGGCAGCGCAGAAGCCTGAGCAACTTCGCACTTCGGTCGAGGACAATTTGCGCAATCTCGGCCTTGACCGGCTTGAGGTTGTCAATTTGCGCATTCATCCCGATGATCAGAAACGTGGCAACCATTCAATCGCGGAAAGCTTCGAGGCGCTTGCGAAGATGAGGCAGGAGAACCTTATCCAGCACCTCGGAATCAGCAATGCGACCGCTGCGCAAGTGGAAGAAGCTCGCGGCATCGCCCCCATTGTCTGTGTTCAGAACGAATACAACCTCGCCCGGCGCAACGACGACCCGCTGATCGACAGTCTTGCGGCAGAAGGAATCGCATACGTTCCCTTCTTCCCTTTGGGTGGATTTAACCCGCTTCAGTCAGCCAGTCTCTCTGCTGTCGCGGATCGTCTGAATGCCACTCCGATGCAAATAGCACTGGCCTGGCTGCTTCAGCGCTCGCCGAACATCCTTTTGATACCGGGCACATCGTCAGTTGCGCATCTGAAAGAAAATCTTGCTACCGCGACCATAGTTCTGCCTGACGATGCTGTCGCGGAACTGGACGCAATCGGCGCTTAAGACAGCCGATAATTATACGTTGTGGATTTTTTACGCCACGCAAGCGCTTTACACTGAATCCTTCGGTTTTCGCCCACCGGATTGGGTCGTATGCACAAGAGCGATTGCGTGGCTGGCAATGCACGGGGAAATTAAGCCGCACTGGGGAAGGACTACTAGAGACCCATCTGGTTGATTAATCGATAAGAACGTTGAGAGGAAAATGACTGCCACTGAATCAACAACTGAAGATGATCCCGGCTTCTCATTTTCCTCGATGCCAGTTGAGCAATTATTTGCTCGATTCGACGAGCTTTGGTGCCGTGGCGTCGAGGCTGACCGAAAAGAGATGGAAGCATTAATGAAAGTGATTCGCTCGCTCGAAAAAGGTTGCTGGTCACCGCTAACGGTCCTGTCCATTCATCGCCCCGTCCAACCTCCGCCACGCACGTGGAATACCTGATTCAAGGAGTCAGCTAGGTCCGGCACTCATCATTTAGAGGTGCATCCGTTTTCCAGCAAGAATTCGTTCGCGCTCGTTATGTGCGGCTCGCACGACGCTTCAGCGAGCATTCAGTTCGCCTCGTTGTCGCAGACGACCGGCAACGAATGACTCAATGGCGCAGACTTTCGGACGTGTAGTAACACACATTGAATATCGCTTCCTGGCCGAACCCGGAAGTCCCCAGCCTCCCGCAGGTGCCGCACTCACATCAACGACGCCATGCAACCGAGCCTCTGCTGGCTTCAGCGCCTTTATGTCCGAAAGCGACTCGCCGCCGACCGGAGTGTCTGCGCCTGGCCGGCAAGTGACAGTGCTGCCGCAGTAGTCTCTTCCACCAGCGCCGCGTTCTGCTGGGTCGTTTCATCCAGTTGTGAGACAGCGCGGTTGACCTGTTCGATGCCATCCCGTTGCTCTTTCGCCGCCGCTTCTACTTCCTGCATCACGTTGCTCACTTTTTCGATCGACTGCACGATCTCCATCATCGTGCGGCCTGCCTGATCGATGAGCCCCGATCCTTCAGTCACGCCCGTCACGGCTTCGTCGATCAGCGCCTTGATTTCCTTTGCCGCGCTGGCGGAGCGCTGTGCGAGCGTACGCACTTCAGCGGCAACCACAGCAAAGCCACGACCCTGCTCGCCCGCGCGGGCCGCCTCGACGGCGGCATTCAATGCCAGGATGTTCGTCTGAAAAGCGATCCCTTCGATCGTGCCGATGATGGACGCGATCTTTGTCGACTGATCCGATATGCCGGCCATGGTTCGCACAGCGCGATCCATCACGACACCGCCCGTCTTCGCGATGCCCGATGCGTTGCTGGCATATTCGGTAGCGAATCCGACACGCTCGCTATTTTGCGCAACGGTTGCTGTCAGTTCTTCCATGCTTGCCGCCGTTTGTTCCAGCGCGGCCGCCTGCGCCTCGGTACGCCGGGACAGGTCCGAATTACCCGATGCGATTTCGCTCGTGGCGCTCGCCATCGACTCGCTGCTCGAGAGGACGGTTGTGACCGTCGATCTCAGGCCCTCCTGCATCGCTGAAAGGCCTTGCATCAGCGCACTCATCTCGTGACGGCCTTCCACTTGAACCTTGTTCGAGAGGTCTCCGTTTGACATCGCCGAACAGACCTCCAGTGCTCGGGTCAAAGGACGGCCAATCGCGCGATGCAGGCCGATCGCGCACACTAGTGACAGAAGGATGGCGACGCAGAGTGCTCCTACCGATGCGCCGCTCACCGTGCTGAGTGTCGACTGGAAATTCTCGTAGCTCGACTCGCCGCTCGTCATCAGGTAGTCGTTGAGCGCGTCGGTGCTCCTGGTGAATGCGAGCGCCAGCGGCGGCATCACGTCCATCGTGATCCGGTTAGCGGCAACCGCATCGCCCGTTTCGAGCGACTGCAGCGTGGGCTCGATCGCACCTTTGATCAACCGGTCGAATGTCAGCGAGACGGCCTCTGCCAGCTTTTGCTGTTCAGCGGACTTCGGCAGCGCGAGATAGCGATCGTAGGCCTTCTTCGACGTCGCCAGATAGGCGCGTGCTTTTTGCAGAAGCACTTTTACGTCCGGCGATTCCGGGTGCAGGAGCGCCCGGTCCATCGAAACGCGCGCGATCGCCATGTTGTACTTGGTGTCGCCAAGCGCGACCGCTGACGATAATTGCACCGCATAGATTTCGTGGAGCGCCGACTTCCCCTCTTGCGTTCCCCACTGACCGAACGCGGCAACGACCAACATCAGGGCGACGAGCAGGCCGAAGGCGAGCGAGATCCGCGCCCTGATTGAGACTTTCGAAAACATGTGTAAATGTCCGCTGGATGACGTGAGCCCCGCAGGGGATTAAACCGGATATGTCCGTACATATTGGATATCGGTCGCATCACCCGAACATGGATCGGTGTAAACCCTCACGCTCCTGAGCGCTTCAGCCTCATCGATACGGCGAACCGGTCGGCGGGATGCACACTCACCGACACTTCGAAGGCCACGCCCGTCGAATCGATATAGCGGCGCACAATCTCCAGCGCCGCCGAACCGATTGGCATCTGAAGTCGCTCAGCCATCTCTTTCGTGACGTTCACGGCCTGCACGTTTTGCTGGATTTCAACGACACAGCGGCCGTAACGCGCCTCGATCAGCGAACTGATCAGCGTGTCGGGCGCTGCCTTCGCTTCCTCGGCGATCTCCGTGTAGCTCGGATCGATGTAGACATCCGTCCAGCCGAGAGGCGGACGCGAACGGTCGCGTTCGATACGCAGGCTCGACACACGCAGCCAGTGCGCACCTTCTTCGCATTGCAGAACCTCAGCGAGCCTGCCGGTCACGGTAACCTCTTTCACCGACTGGACTACCCGCAGATGTTCCGAGCCGAACTGCACCAGATCCTCGACTGAACCCAGCGAAGGACGGAAATCATTCTTCGGCTGCGCCGACTCGACGCGCGTGCCGGCATTCTTGCGCCGAGACACGAATCCGAGCTGCTGAAGCTCGTTTAGCGCCGCGCGAATCGTGTGCCGGCTGGTGTTGTACCGATCGCGCAACTCCAGTTCCGTCGGCAGATAGGAGCCGACAGGAAAGCGTCCGCTGGCGATGCCCTCGGTCAGATCGCGAGCGATGTCGGCGTAATGAGGTCTGTTCATGCTTTGCAAAGTGAGGAGAAACGTACGGGATCGATGCGCATCCAGGGTTAATCATAACTTGAACGATATGTTCGAACATATTATCTTCCATATGTCCGGACATATTAGTAACCTGTCCGCGCTTCGCACACTCCCGCTTGCTCGACTCAAGGCATCGTCATGACTACCCGCACCACCCCGCTTTCCAGCACCGTCTTCGATTCAATCCTGTTTCGTGACGCCTTCGGCACCGCCAAAATGCGCGCCCTGTTTTCTGATTACGCGCTGGTGCAGCGCTATATCGACGTCGAAGTCGCGCTCGCGAAGGCGGAAGCGCGCGTCGGCGTGATCCCGGCCGACGCTGCGGATGTGATCGCGCGCGAGTCGCAGATCGAGCGCATCGACTTCGACCACATGCGCGAGGAGACGGACATCGTCGGCTATCCGATTCTTCCGCTCGTGCATCAACTGGTCGGCATGTGCGGCGAGGCAGGCCGCTATGTGCACTGGGGCGCGACGACGCAGGACATCATGGATACGGCCGTCGCGCTCCAGGTCCGCGACGCGCTCGATTCGATCGATGCCGATATCCGCGAACTGCGCGGCATCCTCGTGGATCTGTCGAAGAAGCACCGCGACACGCCGATGGCGGGCCGCACGCATCTGCAGCAGGCGTTGCCCGTCACCTTCGGTTACAAGACCGCGATCTGGCTGGCGATGTTCGACCGCCATCAACAGCGCATTGCGCAACTGCGACCGCGCGTCGCCGTGGTCGAGTTCGCGGGTGCGGCCGGCACGCTGGCATCGCTGGGCGACAAGGGCTACGACGTGCAGAAGGCGCTTGCCGCCGAACTGCAACTCAGCGTGCCCGCGACGACCTGGCACGTCGCACGCGATGGCTTCGCCGAGGCCGTCAATCTGCTTGCGCTCGTCACCGGGTCGCTCGGCAAGATTGCAACCGACATCATGATCATGGCGTCCAACGAATTCGGCGAAGTGTACGAGCCGTTCGTCAAGGGTCGTGGCGCGAGCAGCACGATGCCGCAAAAGCGCAACCCCATTTCAAGCGAGCTGATGCTCGCAGCCGCGAAAGCCGTGCGACAGCAGGCCGGCCTGATGGTCGACGCGATGATCCAGGACTTCGAGCGCGCAACGGGACCGTGGCACGCGGAATGGATTGCGATTCCCGAAAGCTTCATCCTCGCTTCGGGTGCGCTCCATCAAGCGAAGTTCGCGCTGGGCGGCCTCATCGTCGACACGGATCGCATGAAGCATAACCTCGGCATCAGCAAGGGGCTGATCGTCGCCGAAGCCGTGATGATGCAGATGGCACCCTACTCCGGCCGCCAGCAGGCGCACGACATCGTCTACGATGCGTGCCGTACCGTGAACGAAAGCGGCGGCACACTCGCCGAAGCGCTGGCGGCACTGCCAGAGGTCACCCGGCATTTCGATCGCGACGCGATCGACGCGATGACCGATCCCGCCAACTATCTGGGCCTCGCGCCGCAAATGGTCGATCGCGCCATCGCGCTGTCGAGCGAGATCTGACGAACGCTGCGGAGGAGCTACACCATGACGAACGACAACACATCAGGTAACGGGTCAGTCACGCCACCGGCAAAGCGGCCGTGGTATCGCAAGCTTGGGATGCAAGTGCTGATCTCACTCGTGCTTGGTATTGCTGTTGGCCTGATCTTTCCGAAGTTCGGCGCGCAGCTGAAGATCCTCGGCGATATTTTTCTCGCGCTGATCAAGGCAGGCGTTGCACCGCTCGTGTTTCTCACTATCGTGCATGGCATCGCATCGGCGGGCGACGTAAAGAGCGCGGGGCGCGTCGGCTGGCGCTCGATTGTCTACTTCGAGGTCGTGTCGACCATCGCACTGGCCGTCGGACTGCTGGCGGGCAACCTGCTGCAGACAGGCAAAGGCATGACGGCCGTCACACCTGGCACGGCGCCTGTCATCGCGGCAAAGGCCGCGCCGCAAGGCTTCACCGAGTTCGTGATGCATCTGGTGCCCGACAACTTCATCGGCGCGTTCGCGAAGGGTGAATTACTTCAGGTCGTGGTGCTGGCCGTGATGGTCGGGATCGGTATTCTGGCGATTCCCGAAAGCCGCCGCGTGCACATCAACGAAGGGCTCGATCTTATTTCGCAGGTGCTGTTCTCGTTCATCAATCTGGTGATGAAGCTCGCGCCGCTCGGCACCTTCGGCGCAGTAGCGTTCGCGGTCGGCAGCAACGGCACGGCCGTGCTGGTCGCGCTCGCGCAACTCGTGCTGAGTTTTTATGCGGTCATCGTTCTGTTCATCGTCGTCGTGATGGGCGTCATCGCGAAGCTCGCGGGCTTCAGCATGTGGCGCTTCATGCGCTACATCAAAGATGAAATCCTGATCGTGCTCGGCACGGCATCGTCGGAAAGCGCGTTGCCTCGCCTGCTCATCAAGCTCGAACGCCTCGGCTGCACGAAACAGACGGTGGGCCTCGTCCTGCCGACGGGTTATGCATTCAACCTGGACGGCACGTCGATCTTCATGTCGATGGGCGTCATGTTCATTGCTCACGCGTACAACGTACCCATTACGATCGAACATCAGATCGGCATCCTGCTGCTCATGCTGCTGACGTCGAAAGGCGCGGCGACTGTTTCAGGCGGATCGTTCGTCGTGTTCGCGGCGACGGTCACGTCCACGGGCATTCTTCCCGTGGAAGGACTGGCTGTCATTTTCGGCGTGTACCGCTTCATGTCGATGGCAATCGCCACGTGCAACACGATCGGCAACAGCCTTGCTACCGTGGTGGTCGCGCGCTGGTCGGGCACATTAGACGCGAAAGTCGCGAAGCGTCATCTCTATCCCGAGCTTTTTCCTGAAGTCGCGGAAGCGGATGAGCGCGTGACCGACGGCGAACTTTCGCCCGAAAACCTCAATCAGGTGAACCCTCGTCCGGCCACGCTTCGATAACCTGCGTTAATCGAACACTGGCATCGACGCATGACGAAGGCGGCTGGCATCAGTGTGATCCAGCCGCTTTCCGCTTTCGAATGCGGAGCCGCTCGTTGACGCGTGATGAGCTCCGCCCGTTCATATTCGACCTGGAAACGCCCACCATGAATACGCGCACTGAATCGGATGCGTTCGGACCCGTGGATATTCCCGCGCATCGCTATTGGGGCGCGCAAACTCAGCGTGCGCTGGACGTGTTCGGCGCGGCAGAAGAGCGCTTTCCCGCCGCGCTGACTCACTCGTTCGGTTTGCAGAAACGTGCGGCTGCACGCGCTAACCGCGAGTGCGGCGTCATTGATCCGCATCTCGCCGATGCAATCGAGGCAGCCGCCACGGAACTGAGTGACGGGAAATGGGACGATCACTTTCCGCTGAGCATCTGGCAGACCGGCTCAGGGACACAAACCAACATGAACGCGAACGAGGTCATCGCCAACCGCGCCAATGAACTGCTCGGCCAGCCGTTGGGGACAAAGTCGCCGGTCCATCCGAACGATCACGTCAATGCGTCACAGTCATCCAACGACAGCTTTCCGACCGTCATGCATGTGAGCGCCGCGCTCGAACTGACCGGGCGTCTCCGACCTGCGCTCGTATCGATGCAGGCGTCGCTTGACGAACGCGCACGCGCATTCGCCGATGTGGCGAAGATCGCGCGCACCCATCTCATGGATGCCGTGCCGACGACGATGGGCCGCACTTTCGAAGCGTACGCTCATCAGATGGCAGCGGCGATTTCGCGCATCGACGCAGCGCTGCCACAGCTCATGGTGCTTGCCCAGGGCGGCACGGCCGCAGGCACAGGACTGAATGCACCGGCGCAGTTCCCGGAGCGCTTCTGCGCGGAACTCGCTGCCAGCACGGGCCTGCCCTTTCGAACGCATCCACACAAGCTGGAGGGCATGGCGTCGCACGATGCGTTGGTCGATGTCTCGGGCGTACTCAATACGATTGCGACATCGCTTTTGAAGCTTGCCAATGACATTCGACTGCTTGGTTCGGGACCGCGCTGCGGGCTCGGAGAACTGATTGTCCCCGATGACGGCCTCACTTCCTCGATCATGCCGGGAAAGCGCAATCCGACGATCGCCGAAGTGCTGGTGCAGGCGTGCTTCCAGGCGATGGGCAATCACCAGACGGTGACGCTTGCGGGGGGGTCCGGTCTGTTCGAGTTGAACGTCGCGAAGCCTGTGCTGATCTACAACGTCCTGCAGTCGATACGCGTCCTGACCGATGCATGTCGAAACTTCGACGAACGCGTCGTAAAGGGTCTTCAGGTCGACACGACGCAACTTGCAACGAACGTGGAGAACGCACTGTTGTCGGTGACAGCGCTCAATCCGGTGCTTGGCTATGATGCCGTCGCGCGGATCACTGCGCTCGCGTTGCGCGAAGGCATTACGCCGCGGGCTGCGGCGCTGTCGCTCGACCTCATCGACGCGAACCAGTACGACAGGATCGTCGATCCCGCGCGGCTGGCGAATGGTGAATAGCATACACGGGGCGTTCGAGGACGGTCGCGTTTGTACGCGTTTTTACGCGTTTATACGCGTTTGTACGCGGCCGTCCTCGAACGCCTCAAATCGACCCACCACGGACCTTGGACTTCGAGTGGCCTTGACGGCGGCTTCGAGAATTACAACGGCCACTCGCCATCAGTCCAGAAAGACGATCGATTTCCGCCTCAGCGCGAGGCGCGACGTGGCTGCATCAAACGCAGCCCGTCGCCCGCAAGCCCTTACAAGCGGTCGAGAAACACGAACGCGGCCCCGAGCGGGTTGATGATCCTGATCAATACGGTGAAGCCGACCGGCATGTTCGAAATGAGGCCGCCTGTCACGAGGCTCTTGCTATATGCTGGTACAACGGTGCTTCCGATCAATAGGCCATGGGCGACGGTTTGGGCACGCGCCGTACATGCGCGAAAAGATCATAGGGGGTCCCGTCGATACCCGCAAACGGCATTAACAAGGAGGCAGGCATGGTCAAGACAGCGTTGTTCGTCCGGCTCGAAGCAAAGCCGGGCAAGGAACAGGAAGTCGAAAGCTTCTTGATGGGCGGACTGCCGCTCGTCGAGCAGGAACCCGCGACCATCGCGTGGTTCGGGCTGAAAATCGCGCCGTCGGTGTACGGCATCTTCGATGCGTTCCCCGACGACGCCGGCCGCCGCGCGCACCTCTCGGGCAAAGTAGCCGAGGCGCTGATGGCGAAGGCGCCGGATCTCTTTGCCAAACCGCCGGAAATCATGAACATCGATGTACTTGCGGCGAAGCTGCCGTCGTAGCCGCGTCGGGTTCGGGTGCTGACTTCCTCGTGTCGCAACGCATGAACACCCTGCCCGTCGAAAAACTGCATAAAGCCTGCGCGGCTTCGTGCGCGTACGATGCGCGCCGGAACACAACCTCAAGAACGTGAATGTCGATATCCCGCGGGGCGCGCTCGTCTGATTTGCCGGCGTGTCGGGCGCGGGGAAGCCGTCGCTCGCATCGGCACGCCCTACGCGGAGGCGCAGCGGCGCTATTCGAGTCGTCGCGCCTTACGCGTGACGGCTGATCGAACAGGTCGGCGTGCCCGAGGTCGACGCGATCGAAGGCCTGCACCCGCAGTCGCACTTCGCAGCAGCGCGGCGCGCCGAGCACGCGCTCCTCGGTCCGCAGCGTGACGACGTTTTCGAGCCTCGCGCGTATGCTCTCTTCGCGCACCGGCCACTGTCTGCAGAGGCCGCCGATGTTCTGCGCGATGTGCAGTCGATGCTTTCGGAAGGGAGCCTTCCGCTGATCGATATCGCGGCACGCGTGGGCTTTCAGACGCAGCAGCATTTCACCGCGCCCCGCGCTTTCCGCCTTGCGCATCACCGCCTACGATCCGGCGATGCGCTTTCGACTGGATCGGTGAGCCCAACAAACGCAGGAATTCGACACTTTTGGGCAGGGACTCGAAAGAAGAGCGCGCCTCGCGGGCGTAGCTTAACTGGAATTGGCGCAGCGCCGTCTTTCCCGACAAGCAAAACACACCGCTGCACTCACAGGACAGTTTCGGTGCGACGATCGGCGGAAGCCTCACCTGATCCTCGAACTGACCCATCAATAGCGACTGGCGTCGCATGCACACGGCACATTGACGACATTACTTCGCTCTACGCCATCGCAGCGCGGTCGCGTCTTCCATTCGATGCTTGCTGCCGTGGCACGCCGGTAGTTAAATCGCAATAGCGCACAGTTTTTGCTCCACAGAGTACTTATCGGGAGAGCGACACGCGATAAGGCGCGATGGTGGCCGCAGCTCCGCGAGTCGTTAAGGAGACGTGGCGATGCGAGGAATAAATGACAAGGTACGTGCAGCAATTTTTGCCATGGCGATCTTACTGCTATCGGCATGCGGCGGGAACGGAGACAGTTCGAGTAATGACAGCGCGGCCACACCTGCAGGCGGCATCAATCTGCAGATTGTCTCGTTCGGCGACAGTCTTTCGGACGTTGGGACCTATGCACCGATCGCAAGCGCGGTTGGCGGGGGGCGTTTCACGACCAATCCCGGACAAGTGTGGACTCAGGATGTTGCGCAATACTACGGAGATACGCTAAGCGCTGCGTACACGATCGACTTCACGCATAAGCTCAGTGCGCAGAGCGGCCTCGGCTACGCGGAAGGTGGTGCCACGGTGGCAACGCCGGCAAACCAGTCCGACTTTCTAACTGAAGTGATCGGCAACGTCGAAATGCCCGTCACTCAGCAGGTGTCGCGCTATCTGGCCGCTCACCGGAGCTTCAACGCCAATCAACTGGTGCTCGTCTGGGCCGGCGCGAACGATGTGCTTCGCGCCGGGGCGCTGCCGGCCGCTGCGCAGACCGTGGAGACGGCGGCGACTACTTTGGCTGAGGTTGTCGGGCAGATTGCACAGAACGGCGCCACGCATATCGTGGTGGTCAATGTTCCAAACATCGGTCTGTCGCCCAAAGGGCTTGCCTCGGCCGACGGTGGGGCCAACCTTGCCCAGTTGTCGCAACTCTTCAACGGTAGCCTGAACGCGGCCTTGCAAGGCAATGGCCTGCAAGGCAAGGTCATCCAGATCGATTCTTACAGCTGGATGAACCAGATCGTCGCGAACTTCAAGGCCAATGGCTTCGCCGTGTCGAACACCAGCGTCGCCTGCGACCCTACGAAAACGCCCCATGCCACGGCATTGCTGTGCTCGCCGCCAACCTACGTGACCGCCAACGCGGACCAGACATACATGTTCGCCGACGACCTTCATCCGACGACGCATCTGCACACGCTGTTCGCCCAGTACGTGGAGCAGCAGATCGCCAGCCGCGGTCTGGGTCACTGAGCCGGGAGCATGATGACTCACCGGCAGCATCGTCGAGTTCTCTGGCATTCTGTCCGATCGCGTCTGGGCTATCGCGTCGCGCAGCGAATGATCGCGTGGTGACGGTGTCCGGCGAGGCAAACGCGCGCTACCGACGCTTCGCCGCAGCTGACATAATCCGCTCACCGGTGCCGAATGAATTGACGGCTTCGGCGATTTTCACTGCCGACGTCGCCGGCGGCACCAATGCACGGAGAACAGATGTCGAAACACGTGTTGTTTGCGGTAATGCTACTGACGCTTGGCGTCATCGGGCATTGTGCAGCCGCGCAACCCATGATCGAACTTACGATAGGCGGCAGTACTCGGTCGTTTAGCCGTGCGGCATTGCTGGCGCGCCCCGATGCCGCGGAGATTCATGTTCCGCGAGATGTCGCCTACGGTACGTCGACGACATACCGCGCAGTGCCGCTGGCCGACCTGCTCGACAGTACCAGGTTACCTGCGGACAGCGTGCTCGAGGCACGTGCAACCGACGGCTTCGCTGCGCAACTGCCGATGGATCTTGTGAGTAACCGCGATCCAGCGACAGCCGTCGCATGGATCGCGGTCGAGGACCCGGTGAAGCCATGGCCGAACCTGCCGGGCAAGGCGGTCAGTGCGGGACCGTTCTACCTGGTCTGGGTCGGCAGGGAAGCGACGTCCGTGCGCAGCGAGCAGTGGCCTTATCAGATCGCGAAACTTGCTACGCAACCGTCTCCATCCACGCGTTGGCCGGTGCTCGCCGTCGACTCAGCGCTACCGGCAACCGATCCGGTTCGCGCGGGCCAAGGGCTGTTCATCACTCAGTGTCTCGCCTGTCATCGGCTCAATCACGCGGGGAGCGCGGACACTGGCCCCGACCTCAACGTGCCGATGAATCCAGTCGAGTACTTCCAGCCCGCCGCACTGCACCGCTATATTCGCAATCCTGCATCGGTTCGAGACTGGCCCGGCCGGGCCATGCCCGCTTTCCCGCGGGACCAGCTGAGCGATCGCGAGATCGATCTGATCGTCGCTTATCTCGCGTATATGGCGCAGCGGAAGGTTGGCGAGTAAGGCATACGAGTTTAGGTTTGGGCGCGGTGCGGAGTAGTGCTTCACCTGCATGGACATGATGTTGCCGGCATTTCGCTGCATCACGAGGATTGTTGCGAGGGTCGAGTCGAAAGAGCTCGCGCATCATTAGAAGATCTTTCCGGGATTGAGGATCGAGCGCGGATCCAGCGCCGTTTTAATGAGCCGCATTGCAGTAATCTCCGCGTCGCTGCGCGTATGGCCGAGGTAAGCCTTTTTCTTGACGCCGATGCCGTGCTCGGCGGACACCGAGCCGTGAAATTCGCGCGTTACGTCGTAGATCACACGGTCGATCTCTTCGTGCAATCGCCCTTCCGAACCGGGGATATCGACAACAATATGGAGGTTGCCGTCGCCAAGGTGCCCATAGATCATGACTAGCGCGTCAGGCCACCGTTCCTGCAGACGTTGCTCGCAATGCGCGGCCACCTGGCCGACGTCAGTGATTGAGAAGCTCACGTCATACGCGCTGTGGTGCGGAATAAACTTCGGATACTCGCCGGGCGCATCGCGAATCGTCCAGAAAGCCTGCGCATCCGCTTCAGACTGTGCAAGCGCCGCATCGCTGACCACGCCCGCTTCGAGCATGTCGCCGAGAAACGCCTCGAATGCCTCGGCATGCCGCTCGGGATCGCTGCCCACACTTTCGAGCAGCACGTAGTAAGGATAGTGTTTGTCCAGCGGCGCGCGTAACGGGAGATTCGCCAGCACCGCGTCGTAATAGCCCGCCCACATCACCTCGAAAGCGGACACGCCAGCGGACAGCTGCGCCTGAGAGCAGGCCAGCAGTTTCGTTACTGCGTCGTAGTCGGGCAATGCGCACCATGCGGTGGCGACGGCCGTCGGCCGTGGACGCAGGCGCAGCACTGCCCGCGTGATCACCGCGAGCGTGCCCTCGCTGCCGATCAGCAGATGCCGCAGATCGTAGCCGCTATTGTTCTTGATCATCTTGTGCATGCCGCTCGTCACTTCGCCGTTGGCGAGCACGGCTTCGATACCGAGCACCTGGTCGCGCATCATGCCGTACTTGATCACACGATTGCCGCCCGCATTGGTCGCGAGGTTGCCGCCGATGGTGCAGCTGCCACGCGCGCCGAGGTCGAGCGGAAAATAGAAGCCCGCATCGAGCGCCGCCTCCTGAACGACCTGCAAAGGCACGCCCGCTTCGACCGTCATCGTCGCCGAGGTGCGATCCACTTCCACAATCCGGTTCATCCGCTCGAGGCTTAGCGCCACCTCGCCGCCGAGCGCGTTCGCTCCGCCGACAAGACCGGTCAGGCCGCCCTGCGTCACGACGGGCTGAGAGAACGCATGGCACACGCGCAATGCCCTGGCGACGTCTTCCGTACTGCGCGGCCGGATCAGGGCAGTCGGCACCGCGCCGGGCAACCCACTCCAGTCATGTAGTTTCCGGCTGCCGAACTCGGCCGGCAACTGCACGAGATCCGCGCCGAGCTCGGCGAGCAGCGCATCGATTACTGTCGATTTCGACATGTCAGGTTTCCATTCCAGATGTGTGATTCCGATAGCGTACGCTCACGACCGTTCACCAGATGGTGTAGCCCGCCGTCTATCACCAGGTCCGAGCCCGTCATGAACGCGCTCGCTTGATCTGGATCGCTTCGCCGGTGGCGGGATTGCGTCCAGTCCTGGCGGCACGTTGACCCGTTGAAAACGAGCCGAATCCGTTCATTGCACAGTACCGTCCTTCGTCACTTTCGTCGTGACGATGCCAATCAGCGCATCAGTGTTCCAGCAGTCTGTGCCTTCGTGGATCCCGTCTTCGCGGCGACCGCATCGATCAGTTCCTGCCTGTCCATTGTTTGGCCTGCAAGGGCATGAAGTTAAGTTGACACCCTACCCGATCCGCGGGCGTGCGCGCAATTGGTGGCCCCCGCAAGCCGCGCTGGTTGCGCTCCGTTGATCCACGTCCCGTTCATCGGGGTGACCGCTTCCGTCAGTTGGTTCTTGGGGAGCTACGCAACGCCGCAATCACAGGACCGGAGCGTTAGCATGCGCATTTGTGACGGCTTTCTCCCCCATGACCATGCTTTCATAACAATACTGATTTTGATAGGCACGAGGTAACGGCGGTGCGCTCGTCTATTTTTGCGTCTCCTGAGTTCAACGATAAGCCCGTGCCCAAAAACATTGACTGAAATCGGACCCGAAGCGTCATTGCGCGTAGCGACCGGGCAAGACAGCTTCCGAAGCAAGAAGCGCCATTCGCTAATTTTGAGCGAGTGGACCGAACCAGTAGGACGCCGTAGCGGACGTGGCCGACTTCGCCGACCTTAACCGCCTGTCCTCAAATCAAAGCCGCCCGTCGGCTGACGCGAACCGCGGCACACGGAGAGCGCCGTCAAACAGGAACATTGGACGCGGTTTTCTTCCTGCGAGTGTCCGTACGCAGGCTGTCGTATTCCTCCTGACTGATCGGCGATGCATCTCGTTGCCCGAGCGCGTTGACGGGCAGCCGATATGTTTCGCGCGCCGTCCATGCGCCTAGCGCGCCGATGCTGCAGACGGTCAGCGTGATCGTCCCCACGATCAACGGAATGTGCTGGGTGCCGGGCGGCACGGCGGCTGCGATGAACGCCGGCAGGATGGCGGTTATGGCCGTGCCGATGTTCTGGCCGATCGCCATGGCGGTAACCCGGATACGCGTCGGGAACAGTTCGGGCATGAAGCTCGGATAGACCGCGTTGAAGCATTGATACACCACGCCCCACATCACGATCGCGATGACGATCGCGAGCATGGCATTGTGCAGACTGATCGCATAGAGATACGCATAAGACAGCAAGCCCGAGGCAAGCGCACCGAATATGATGAGTGGCCGGCGTCCCCATCGATCGGACAGACTGCCTGCGAAGGGAATGAAGAACATTGCAGTCAGATTGGCGAGCAGCGGAATCCAGAGAAAGAAGCCTTTTGAAAGACCGATACCGTAAGCGGGCTGCACCGCATACGCCGCGCCAAAGATCGAAGTCACCGCCAGGATGACCGCAATCAATGCGATTGCCGCGATGCGGACGATATCCCGCCAGCCATCGCGTAACGCTTCCTTGACGGGCGACGCGGGAATCTGCCGATGTTGGGCTTCATCGACGAAAGCCGGCGTCTCAGACACTTTCCGCCGGATCACATAACCGGCCACCAGCACGAGCACGCTCAGCAGGAACGGTACGCGCCAACCCCACGCCAGGAACTGCTTCTCGGGCAGATAGTAAGCGAGCGGCATGAAGATGGCCGCAGCGAACACCTGGCCGGCGGTCACGCCCTGCATCGCATAACTTGCAAAATAGCCGCGACGGCCAAGCGGCGCATGCTCGAGCACGAGCGAACTCGAACCCGATATCTCCCCGGCGACCGCGAAGCCCTGGATGAGGCGCAAGATCACAAGCAGGATCGGCGCTGCGAAGCCCACTTGCGCAAATGTCGGCAGAAGACCGACGGCGAGCGTCGACAACCCCATCATGAACATGCAGGTGAGAAGCAGATTCTTGCGGCCATGCGTATCACCGCGACGGCCGAGCACAAATGCGCCGACTGGCCGTGCGAGATAGCCGACGCCATAGGTCGCAAGCGACGCAGCGATCGCAACGCGACCGTCCTGGGAAGGAAAGAAAAGTTGCGGAAAAACGAGTGCGGCGGCTTGCGCGTAGATGAAGTAGTCGTAGTACTCCAGCGCAGAGCCGATCCACGCGCTCGCGGTGGCGGTTCGTGCCTGATTGCTGCTCTGCAGATGCGTAGATGCCATTTCGTCTCCTGCGTGTGTCTTGTCGATGATCGCGAACAGAACTCGCGTAGCGTTGCGTGCTCAATATGTCGCGCGGCCGCCTGACAGGTCGAAGGTGAAGCCGGTCGTGAAACTGCATTCGTCGCTTGCGATCCACGCCACCATCGCGGCGATTTCCGGAACGGTCAAAAACCGCCCCATCGGAATACGCGCTTTGCTGGCCTCGATGTGCTCCTCCGTCATCTCCCGGAAAAGATCAGTTTCGGTGATCGCAGGCGCGATGCCATTGACCATGACGCCCGTCCCGGCCAGCTCGCGCGCGATCGATTTCGTCAGACCGATGACACCCGCCTTCGCTGCGGAATAAGCGCAAATGTTCGGATGCCCTTCCTTGCCTACGATCGACGCCACGTTGACGATGCGTCCCGCGCCGCGTGCGCGCATGTGCGGCACGGCGAGGCGGCAGGTGTGGAACACGCTATTCAGATCTACGGCGAGGACGCGGTTCCATGCGTCGACCGGATAGTCTTCGATCGGAACGACCGGTCCGTTAATGCCGGCGTTGTTCACGACTATGTCGACATGACCGAACGACTCGAGCGTGGCGGCGAACGCCGCCTCGACGGCACGCGCGTCTGCAAGATCGACATCCTGGACAAGCGCCGCGAACGAGCCGTCGCCTGATTCTAGCGATGAAACATCGTTATCCCAGCAGGCGATCCGGCAGCCTTCCTCTGCAAGACGCTGTGCGATGCCGCGCCCGATGCCGCGCGCGGCGCCCGTCACGATCGCCGTGCGTGCCTCGAATCTTCGTTGCTTTAGCGGTTGCATTTCCATGTTCGTCTGTTCCTCCATATAACCTGGTTCCCATACTAGAAACGAGATTTCGACTCGTCAACGGCGATGCCGCCGTTCATTCACATACGGGAACAAACCAGGGAATGTCCCGGTTCGCGACAAAAACCGCTTGACCACGCAGTGTTATGAGTACCACCATAGAAACTACTTTCTATACATGAACATTGAGGACCGACAGATGGAACAGGCGATGATTGAACGATTGACGATTCGTGAGACGATCGAAAACTGGGCGGTATGGCGAGATGCGGGTGACTGGGAGCGTTTCGCGACGCTCTGGCATCCGGACGGCCGCATGATGGCGACGTGGTTTCAGGGAAGCAGCCGCGAGTTTCTTGAAGTGACGAAGGCCGGTTGGGCGAACGGCGTGAGCATCCTGCATTTTCTGGGCGGCACGTCGATCGAAGTGAACGGCTTGCGTGCCATCGCGCAGACCAAGATGACCATTTCGCAGCGTGGAGAAGTCGAAGGCACGTTATGCGACGTCGTGTGTACCGGCCGCTTCTACGACTTCTTCGAGAAGGTCGACGACCGATGGCTGCTGCTGCTTCGTCAGCCCATCTACGAGAAGGATCGTCTGGATCCGGTCAGGCCGGACGCCCGTCCCGTTCTCGATGCGGCGCTGCTGGCCGAGTTTCCCGCTGGTTACCGGCATCTCGCGTATATGCAGACCCGAATCGGCTACAAGGTCAAACGCGATATGCCGACGCTGACGGGCACGGAAGTCGAAGCGCTCTATGCGCGCGGCCGCCATTATCTGCAAAGCGGAGCACTGTGATGGAGGACGTCCTACCGGTGCGCTTCGATTACCACGCGCTGCCTTCGCGCGTACTGTTCGGCGCGGGCAGGCGCCGGGAAACGCCTGAAGTGGCGCGGCAACTGGGCTGCGCACGTCCGTTGATCGTCTCCACACCGGAGCAGAAGGATTTGGCTGGCGCCATCGCGTCGTTGTTCTCCGCTTCGTCGGCTCATATCTTTCCCGAGGCCGCGATGCACACGCCATGGGATGTGACATCGCGTGCACTTGCGGTCGTGCAGGAGAGCGGCGTCGACTCCCTGATAGCCGTGGGCGGCGGCTCGGCGATAGGCCTCGCGAAAGCGCTTGCACTGCGCACCGGCCTGCCGCAAATCGCCCTGCCCACCACCTACGCCGGCTCTGAAGTCACACCGATCATCGGCGAGACGCAGGACGGCCAGAAACGTACACGTCGCACGCTCGACGTGCTGCCGGAAGTCGTGATCTACGATGTCGACCTCACCCTGACGCTGCCCGCGCGCTTGTCGGCGACCAGCGGTCTCAACGCTATAGCTCACGCCGTGGAAGCGCTCTATTCCGTCGACGCCAATCCGGTCACGTCGATCCAGGCTGAACAGGGTATCGCGGCCCTCGCCGCCGCGTTGCCCGAGATTCTCGCCAATCCCGCGAGTCGTGATGCGCGCAGCCTCGCACAATACGGCGCGTGGTTGTGCGGGACCTGCCTCGGCTCTGTCGGCATGTCTCTGCATCATAAGGTCTGTCATGTGCTCGGTGGCACCTTTGATCTGCCGCATGCCGACACGCATGCGGTCATGCTTGCGCACGTCGTCGCTTATCAGGCTGGCGCGGTACCGCAAGCAATGCGCCGCATTGCACGCGCGCTTGACGCCGATAATGCATGGACTGGACTGCACGCGCTCGCGGCCACGCTGCACGTTCCCCGGTCTCTTGCTGGAATCGGCATGCCGCACGAAGACCTCGGTCGTGCGGCCGAACTGGTGCTGCAGGAGACTTATGCAAACCCGCGCACGCCGGACTATGAGTCGATCAGGGCGATGCTCGAAAGGGCATGGCGCGGCGCAGCACCACAACCCGATTCGCTGTGAGGAGTACGCCATGCGCAATTTCAACGAAGACAACATCACGGCAGCGGTCATCGAGCGTCTTGCGGGAAGCACGAGCAAACGTGTGCACCAGATCAGCGATGCGCTCGTTCGTCATCTGCATGCGTTCGTGAAGGAGATAGAACCCACCGAGGACGAATGGGCCGCTGCGATCCGCTTTCTCACGCAGACGGGGCAAATGTGCACCGACACCCGGCAGGAGTTCATTCTGCTATCCGACACGCTCGGTGTATCGATGCTGGTCGACGCGATCAATCATCGCTATCCGGGCGACGCGACGCAAACCACTGTGCTCGGTCCGTTCTATGTCGCAGAAGCAGTTGCGCTTCCGCTCGGCGCTTCCATCGCAGATGGCGAGCCGGGCGAGCCTCTGCTGGTGGAAGGCACCGTACGCGATCTGAACGGAAAGCCGATCGCGGGCGCACTGGTCGAGACGTGGCACGCGGACAGCCATGGCTTCTATGACGTGCAAAAGGCGGCGGGCAAAACGGAGCTGCACATGCGCGCGCGCTTCCTCACCGATCCGGACGGGGCGTTCTGGTATCACTCGATTGTGCCCGCGGCCTATCCGATTCCAAACGACGGCCCGGTTGGCCGCATGCTCGATGCACAGGGACGACATCCTTACCGCCCGGCTCACGTGCACTTTCGCGTCAGTGCACCCGGCTTCGAGACGCTCGTTACGCACGTGTTCGTGAGCGGCGACGTCTACCTTGATTCGGACGTCGTGTTCGGCGTGAAGGACGCACTGATCGAGCCGCTGGTGCCGCTCGCACCGGGGCTGAGTCCGGCAGGACATCGCGTCGATGTTCCGGGTGCCCTGCTTGCCTATGATTTCGTGCTACCGCCGCAAAACTGATTTCTATGCGCCACGAGCCATCTTTTACGTTATGGACGCGTTCCCATGCATGAACTGTCGTTGCATCATCTGACTATCCTTGATGCGCATCCGCTGCAACTCGTCGATGCAGCCGCCGCTGCGGGATTTGAATATTGCGGCTTGCGGCTGGTCGCGCCTACCGCTGCGGATACGATCGTGGACGTCGCGAACAATCCCGCTCTAATCCGCGAACTACGCGCGCGCCTCGACGCAACCGGCGTCAGGCTGCTGGATATCGAAGCCATCTGGCTGAGTCCGCAGACGGATGTCGAGTCACTATTGCCTGCACTCGAAGCGGGTCATATGCTCGGCGCGCAGCACGTACTCTGCGTCGGAAACGACACCGAACGCGGTCGCCTGCGGGAGAACTTCGGCCGTCTTTGCGAAGCGGCAGACGGTTTCGGCCTTTCGGTCGGACTCGAGGCCATCACGTACTGCGCGGTGGGCACGCCCGCCGAGGCACTAGAGGTCGTGCAAGCAAGCGGACAGGCAAACGCGCGGATACTCATCGACGCGTTGCAATTCTTCCGCTCGGGCGCGACATGCGAGCGGATCGGTGCAATCGACCCGGCGCTGATCGAATACATCCAGATTTGCGATGGACCGAGCGCCGCACCGCAGTCTCTCGAAGCACGGAGACAAGAAGCGAGGACGTCCCGGCTGCTGCCTGGCGATGGCGAATTACCGCTGCGCGAGTTGCTGTCGAAACTGCGGTCCGATCTTCCACTCGCCGTCGAGGCGCCGACGCTCGCGCTGCGTGGCATGCAGTTCGCCGAGCAGGCGAGACGCATCCACGCGCGTATGCAAACGTTCCTCGCTGGTCCAGTATCCTGGTGCTAGTATGTTTCCATACGTAAACTGGAGCCGGATATGCTGTTGGAAGACGAAACGAATGGAGTGGTGAAGTCGGCGGATCGCGTGCTCGACGTGATCGAGTTGCTCGCGAGGTGGGGACGCGAGATGTCCCACACGGAAATCGCAGAAGCGCTGGACATACCGAAGAGTTCGCTGACCAAGCTACTCAAGAATCTTACGGCTCGTGGCTTTGTCGAATTCGTCCCTGTGACCAAGGGTTATCGCCTCGGCGAAGCACTGATCCGGCTTTCTCAACAGTCCACACATAGCCGCTCGCTCGTCAGTTGCGCGCAGCCGGTGCTGGCAGAGATCACGCAGCAGACGCTGGAGTCGTGTGCGCTCAATCAACTCAAGGGCGATCAGGTGGAAGTCGTTGCGACGGTGACCAGCCCCCAACGGTTGGTATCGCATCTGCGACTCGGCGATCTTGCGCCGCTTTATGCAGTGTCGGGTGGAAAGGTGATTCTCGCGTTTCTTCCGGATCAGATGCGCAGCGAGTACATCAAGACCGTGAAAATGCAAGCCATCACACCCAAGACGATCACGGCAAAGAAGGCGCTGCTCGCACAGATTGAAACGATCCGACAGACCGGAGCCGCCTATTCGATGGACGAATACACGCCGGGCATCGTCGGCGTGGGCGTGCCGGTGTTGTCGTCGTCGGGATTTCCGCTCGGATCGCTGAACGTCGCGATTCCGTCGGTGCGTTATTCGGAACGTGTCGGTGCACGAGCCGTCGCTGTTCTCCAGGCCGCCGCGGAACGCGTGCGGCGCGATTACATCGCCGCAAACGAACATACCAGCTAAGTCCGCTGACACATTTTTCGGCGGCCGAAGTCCTCGTGGCCGCCACAAAATTGCTTGCGATTCTTTGAACTATTTATCAAGGATAACGAATCTAATGAACGCACGAATTGCAAAGCCGAACGGAGCCGTTCTGCTTCCTCGGGTGGGAGTCGGAGCTGGCAGCCTCGCGAACGCCGCGGGTGAGCAGGCGTTCTTCAATATGATTCATGCAGCGTGGGCGAGCGGTGTTCGATATTTCGATACCTCAGCGGCTTATCTTGGCGGTGAAAGCGAGCAACGCCTTGGTGCGGCGCTGGCAGCGTATCCGCGAGACGAGCTTTATGTATCGACGAAGCTCGGCAGGTACTTGAGCCAGCCTGGCGCAAGCTCGCTGCCGGGCGGCAGCGACTTCTACCTGGATTACACGTACGATACGACGCTCCGATCGGTCGAGCGCAGTCTGTCGCGACTTAAGGTCGATCGTCTTGATGCGGTTTTTATTCACGACCTCGATCCCGGCTTTGCCCAGGCGGCGTATCGCGAAGAGCTCAAGACGGCCGTCGAAGGTGCGTTTCCGGCGGTGCAGCGCCTCAAGGACGAAAAAGTGGTCGGCGCGATAGGTGTCGCGAGCATGGACTGGCAGGCCTGTCTGGACTTCGCCGAGATGGCCGACGTCGATGTCGTCATGCCCGCCGGAGAATACTCGTTGCTTCGCACGCGCAGCACCGCATTGCTGGAGCACTGCGTCGAGAAAGGCATTGCGTGGATCGCCGCGTCGCCATTCAACTCGGGCATTCTCGCGACCGGTTCGCGTCCAGACGCCTTCTACAACATGCGCCCCGCGACACGGCAAGTCCTATCGCAAACGGAAGGACTCGAATGCATTTGCCGGCGCCACGACGTGTCGCTGGCTACCGCTGCGCTGCTTTTTCCGCTGCGGCATCCGGCTGTAAGCACGATCGTTTTCGGCGCAAAGACTTCGGATGAATTCAACGAGTCATTCGCGCGACTCTCTGGGAACCTTCCCGATCAGTTCTGGTATGAGATGGACGCATTCCTGACCAAGACGAAGGACTGGGAAAAGCACGATTAAGCGGGTGCTGGCGCAAGCAATCACAAAGGACTTCGCCAGAGAGACATTTGAAGGAGGCTGAAATGACCCGTAGTAGTCAATTAAACATCCAGGATGTGTCTGGACTCCCGGCCTTTCGGTTCGTTGCACTGGAGAATCCTGCTGCCGGGACCGCACCATAGGTGACAACATGCCACTGAATGTATGTGTGATTCAGCGGCTGGTCTTATGCAATAGCGTCCATCAGCCGATACCACGCCACACCCGCCGTGATGTAAAAACGCTGCAGGCCATGAAACGGAATCGATCGGACGGGCGTCACTGCAAACGGGAACGCTGCAGCCGATCCGCTGCACATGCGCTCGGCCAGATGCTTGCCGACCGTCGTGGCCATCGCGATACCGCGTCCGTTGTAGCCAAGCGCGATGCTCAGCCCGGGCGCCGGCTCATGCACGTGCGGCAGAAAATCCGCGGTGATCGCTACACGCCCGGCCCATCGATATTCATAGCCGATCCCCTTCAGTTGCGGATACATCAGCTCGACCGCGCGTTCCAGATGCGCCCAGTCACCGTTGGCTCTCGGCTCGGAGAACGGTCCCCGTCCGCCCATCAGCAGACGTCCCTCTGCATCGCGCCGGAAGTACAGCAGTAGACGCCGCGAATCCGACGCGACTTCGCCGCCGCGCAGAATGTCATCGCCGATACCGGTCGGCAGCGGCCGCGTCGCAACGATAAAGCTGTTCGCCGCGATCACCGATTGCCGCAAACCCGGCCACAATGCGCCCGTATAACCGTTGGTGGCGACCACGACCCGCTGCGCTTCGACGCTGGCCCCACCCTGCGTCTCGACGCGCCAGCCGCTCTCATTACGTACCAGGCGAGACACAGCCGTTCGCCCGTGTACAGCGACGCCGAGCGATTGCGCGGCGCGCGCAAGGCCGCGCACATAGCTTAGCGGCTGAATACTTCCCGCGCGATGATCGATCCATCCGCCGATATAGCTCTTCGTGCCGAGCCGCCGCGACACTTCCGTGCCATCGAGCAGACTGACCTTCGCGCCGCGCGCTTCCCATTGACGCGCGCGCCGCGTCACGGTTTCGAGCATCGCGCGCGACGGCGCCGGTTGAATCCAGCCGCTCCGCACCGCCGAGCATTCGATGCCGTACCTGTCGATCAAATCGAAAACGTTATCCGCCGCGCCGCCGACCACCTCGACGAGACGATTGCCCGCGGTTTCGCCAAAGCGCTGCACGAGTTCGTCAGGATCGTATTTGAGCCCAGGAATCACCTGCCCGCCGTTGCGGCCCGACGCGCCCCAACCCGGCTCGGCGGCGTCGAGCACGCACACCTTCACACCGCGCTCGGCCAGATGCAAAGCCGTCGACAAACCAGTAAAACCCGCGCCGACAATCGCCACATCGAACGACGCCGATTCGCGCAGCGGCGGCGTGTCCGGCGCAGGCTGCGCCGTCGCGGCCCACAACGAGTCGGGCAGCGCCGCTCCTTCTTTCACTTCGATCATGTTCAGTTCGGGTTGGCAGTGGCGTGAGCGTCGCTGGACGAAAGCAGGCGACGAAGGAATTCCTGTGTGCGCGGATGCTGTGGCTCGGTCAGCACATCGCGCGCAGGTCCTGTCTCGCAGATCGTGCCGCCATGCAGGAAACACACGCGGTCGGCGACCTCGCGCGCAAACGCCATCTCGTGCGTGACGACGACCATCGTCATGCCGTCGCGCGCGAGCGAACGCATCACGTTGAGCACTTCGCCGACGAGTTCGGGATCGAGCGCCGACGTCGGTTCGTCGAACAGCAAGGCCTCAGGCTCCATCGCAAGCGCACGCGCAATCGCGACGCGCTGCTGCTGACCGCCCGACAGCTCCGACGGATACGCATTCATCCGATGCGAGAGCCCGACCTTGTCGAGCAGTTGGCGCGCTTGCTCGCGCGCCTGCGCAACCGGCGTGCGTCGCACGTACACGGGCCCTTCCATCACGTTTTCGAGCGCGGTCCGATGCGCAAACAGATTGAAGCGCTGAAACACCATGCCCACGCGCATGCGCAACTCGTGAATGTTCTTCGCGTTCGCATCGACACGCACGCCGTCGATCGTGATCGAGCCCGCGTCATAGGTCTCGAAGCCGTTGATACAGCGCAGCACCGTCGACTTGCCCGAGCCCGACGGGCCGATCAGGCACACCACTTCGCCCGCCTTCACGCTCAGGCTCACGCCCTTGAGCACTTCCTGGTTGTAAAAGCGCTTATGTATCGCATTGATCTCGATCATCGGCTTTTCCTGAGCGCGAGTTGCTTGCCCAACTGGTTGACGCCGAACATCAGCGGCAGGCTGAGCGCGAGGTAAAGCAGCGCGACGAGCGTGTAGACCGTCATGTTCTGGAACGTCGACGATGCAATCAGTTGACCGGCACGCGTGATTTCCGCGACGGTGATCGTCGACGCCACCGACGAATCCTTCAGCAGCATCACGAGCGTATTGCCATACGGCGGCAGCGCGATCCTGAACGCCTGCGGCAACACCACGCGTCGCATGATCAACGGGCCACGCATGCCGATTGCGTGGGCTGCTTCGATCTGTCCGTGATCGATGGCTTCGATGCCCGCGCGGAAGTTCTCCGCCTGATACGCCGAGTACGCGATGCCAAGGCCGATCACACCCGCCTGAAACGCGGACAGTTGTATGCCCATGTCGGGCAACACGAAATAGATATAAAACAGCTGGACGATGATGGGCAGTCCGCGGATCAGATTGATCACGGTGCTGCCGAACGTCGATAGCGCACGATTGCGCGACACCTTCATCAGCGCGAGCACGAGGCCGAGAACGGAACTGAGCACGAACGCACAAGCCGTGATCTCGATGGTGATGACCGCGCCTTTCAGCAGGATTGGCAGAAAGTCGATCGCGTTCTGCAAAAACATCGCGCCTCCTGATACGCCTGGCAGATCGCCCGCGCCTTCATGTAGCGCGGACAGGTTATAACGCTGCGATACGGCGTGCCGTTCAGCTCATGTGCCACTTCTGCAGAATCTGCTGCAGCGTGCCGTCGGCCTTCATCTTTCTGATCGCGCTGTTGAGCTGTTCGAGCGTCGCGGTGTCGCCCTTACGCACGATGAAGCACACCTGCCCCTTCACGGCCGACTGATACTCGGGCACGAGCCGCACCTGAGTGTTGGCACCCTGCTGCAGTTGATACGCCACGATCGGCTGATCAGCGAAGCCCGCCTTGATGCGGCCGAGCGCGACGTCGCGCATGATGTCCGCGACGGAATCGTAGGTGCGCACTTCCTTGAAGATGCCTTTCTTGTTGAGCGCATCGACGAACGCGGTGCCGACCTGCGCGCCGACCACTTCGCCCTTGAAGTCGTCCATCGATGTGTAATGGCCCTTGTCGTCCGCCTTCACGACGAGGCCCTCGCCGTACGAATAGACGGTGTCGGAGAAATCGACGATCTGCTGGCGGGCCGGCGTCTTCAGCATCGCGGCCGAAATGATGTCGATCTTCTGCGTGGTCAGCGACGGAATCAGCGCCGAGAACACGCTCTGCTGCACATCGACCTTGAAGCCGGACTCGCGGCCGGCGGCGGAGATGGCGTCGACCATCATTCCCTGGATCGAGTTCGTCTTGACGTCGAGGAAAGTGAACGGCACGCCCGTGGCCGTTGCGCCGATCCGGTAGGTCGGTTCGGCGGCATGCGCGGCACCCGACGCAATCGCGAAAGAAGCGGCAAGACCAGCTGAAAACAGGGTGAAGCGTTTGGCGAACGTAACCATGCATATCTCCAGACAGGGCCAGCGTGTCAGCGACGAGCACTGGCGATTTCGTTATGTGACCGCCAAACCATGATAATCGAATCAAAAAAATCGCAAATAGATTTTTGCGTATCGATATTCGATACGATATGATGAGATATCTCGTTCAACGTTGAGACGGCAATGGACATTTCGCCTGCAGACGACGGTGCCAGGAACGGCCCCGACCTGCTCTTCAACCAGTCGCTGGAAAAGGGTTTGAGCGTGCTGCGCGCGTTCAGCGCGAAGCGCCGCACGATGACGCTGGCTGAAGTCGCGGACGCGGCGTCGATGTCGAAGAGTTCGGCGCAGCGAATGGTCTACACACTCGAAAAGCTCGGCTATATCCGCAAGCATCCGTTGACGCGCCGCTATCAGCTCACGCCGCGCGTGATGCAGATTGGCTTCAACTATCTCGCCGCCGATACGCTGATCGATGTCGCGAATCCTTTCCTGTCGGAACTGACGAACAACACGGGCGAGACGACGAACCTGACCGAGCCGGACGACGACGAGATGGTCTACGTGTCGCGTTTCGTGTCGACGAAGTTCGTGCCGATCCATATGCCCATCGGCAGCCGCATTCCCATGTATTGCACAGGCAGCGGGCGCGCGTTTCTGAGCGCATTGCCGGCCGACGAGGCGCTCGCGCGCCTCGAGCAGATGAAGCGGGTGGCGTTCACGCCGAACACCGTGACTGAACTCGCCGCGCTCGGCGAAAGACTCGCCGAGGCTCGTCAGCAAGGCTATGCGACCAACCGCGAGGAGTTGTTCATCGGCGACATGTCGATCGCGGCGCCCGTAGTTGGCAGTCAGGGGCGGCCCGTGGCGGCCGTGCATGTCGTTGCACCAACAAGCAGATGGACGTTTGAGGACGCTCGACAGAAACTCGCACCTGCCGTTATCGACTGCGCAAGAGGGATCAGCAATTCGATACGGACCCTGGAGTAACGGTCGTCGGGACTCGCGAACGCAACAGTCCGGAGAGCGGCTACACAAACTCCTTCGAATAGGTCTCCCGTTCGTTATCCAGTATCTGCACGCCTAGCTGGGTTTGCACGCCCGCGAGCGGCTCGAAGCAGTCTCGCAGCGCAGTCAGCATCCGCGCGGACAGGCCAGCTTTTGTCGCTGTATCGCGGCCCGACAATATGATGATCTGCAAGTGGACGAACGCGTGGTGTTCGGCGGATCGTCCGATCAGAAAGCGCTCGCAACGAATAATGCGGCTTTTGATGTCGACCTCGTTGAACAGACCTGAATCGATCAGTGCTTCGTTCAGCCGCAGCAGCGTTTGTTCAGGATTGAACTGACTGTCGAGGTTCGACGAATATTCGAGTCTGACTTGTGGCATGGCAGTTTAAAAATGATCGACCCTCTGGCCGATAGACAGATTGTTTTGCTTTCAAGGTACGAGCTTGACCGCACGCAGAACAATCACCCCACCCTCTCCGCGGCCGCGCGCACTCGAATTGCCGCGAACGTCAGCGCGATGGAGGTGAGGCAATCGAACACGAACAGGCCCGCGGGCGTCAGGACCGTCATTGCAAAGGAGGCGATCGGCGGTCCGCTTACGCCGCCGATCGAAAATAGTATCGTTACCGACGATCAATCCGCATAGCTCGTGAGCAAGCCGACGAGCGCCGTATAGTCGTACGTCGACGGCACGGAACTGGCCTCGCCTGACGTCATGCCGTTCGCCGCCCCGCTTCGGCGCCTGAAGTCCGACACCAGTCCTGATCAGAAGAGATGCCGGAACGACACGAGCACGGCGGTCTGATTGAGACTCGACGACGGCGCGTCCGTGCCGACCAGCACCGCCTGCCCGAGCGGCGCCGCGAAGCTGTCCGTATGCGATGCCCGCTGATACGCGACCTGCATGTAGACGTCGGTACGCTTGGTCAGGTTGTAGTCGATCATTCCGCCAAAGTTACCCCAATGCGGTCGCGACTGACCCGCGTTGCTCTCGTAATGCGCCATCGTGTACGTGTACATCAGGCCCGCATAGAACGCCGGCGTGAACTGATATTTCGCGTTCACTTCGAAGTTATTGAACCTCAGCGAATTGGCCGCGTTGGCGAGATCGCCGAAGTACTCGCTGCCGGTCGCATTGGTCAGATTCGTGTGCGTATAGACAAACCCAACCGTGGCCGCCGACGTCAGCGCGTAGTTGATGCCGCCGCCGTAAATCTGGTTGCGCGTGGCGGTGAAGTTGGTGTCGGCCGAGGAAACCGCGCCGCCGGCATTGGTCGTCGCGTTGCCGTTGACCTGGAGGTATGCGCCCGCCACCGTCACGGCGCCGCTCGAGTACTGCCCGGCCAGTCCATAAAGACGATTGTTCGCAAAGCCGCCGGCCGCGTTACTGAACGCGTACATGCCTTCGAACGTGAAGCCCGCATATTTGTTGCTGACGAACTTCACCGCATTGCTCACCCGGATCGAGTTGTCGGTATTGTCGTTGTCGTAGACGTGCGAGAGCAGGCTACCGGCCCAGTTGCCGTTGGCGGTAAGCGGCCCGAGCAGATCGACCAGCGGGTCGTATTGGCGGCCGAACGTGACCGTCCCGAGACTGTCTGACTGAACGCCGACATACGCCTGACGGCCGAAAATTCGCCCGCCGTTTCCAAGCGCGCCGGTATTCAGATTGAAGCCGTTCTCGATCTGGAACACCGCCTTCAGGCCGCCGCCGAGATCTTCGGTACCCTTGAGACCCCAGCGGTCGCCGGAATCCTGACCCGACGTTGTTTCGATATTGCTCTTGCCTTTCACGTTGCTCGTGTATTGCAAGCCTTCGTCGATCGCACCGTAGAGCGTCACGGTGCTCTGCGCCGACGCATACGTGGGCACGGCGACGACGCTGGCAGCCGCAAGGGAGAAAAGCACGCTTTTTGTCTTTTGGTTCATTTGGTTGATTGCCCCTGTAAGAAGATTGATTCGACTTTCCGGCCTCCTCTTTCGCCCGGAAAGTTGCGAAGACAGTGCAAGACTAAATTGGAGGAAATAATGTCAGCGTGAAATACAGTATTGACGGAAATTCGTTGCCGGAGACCCACAGTCCTACTTAACAATCGTGTTCCATCGTGGCTACTTACTGCCTATGGTTTGTCATCCTAATTAAACTTCACGCACCGCGAGTGTCCTCGCGGTACATGCTTTACACGCTGGCGATCAGCCCGCCGTCCACCCGCATGATCGAACCGGTCACGTAAGACGCGGCTTCGCTGGCGAGAAACGCCACCGCCTGCGCGTACTCTTCAGGACGGCCATAGCGGCCAAGCGGAATCGAACCCGTGCTTTCGGTGGAGACTTCCTCCACGGTCCGTCCTTCGCGCTTCGCTTTCGACTCGTCTAGAAAACGGATTCGGTCCGTGCCGATGCGGCCCGGCACGACGAGATTCGCTGTAATGCCGTCACGGCCCACTTCGCGCGCCAGTGTCTTCGACCAGCCGACCAGCGACATCCGCAATGCGTTCGACACCGCCAGCCCCGCGATCGGTGCCACGACGCCGGACGACGCACTCGTGACCACGCGTCCCCAGTGTTTCTCTTTCATGCCTGGCAGCACACGGTCCGTAATGCCGATAACGGAAAGGACCATCGAGCGGAAATGGCGCTCCCACAAATCCGCCGGCTGACCGGAGGCCGGTGTCGGCGGCGGCCCGCCCGTGTTATTGACCAGAATGTCGACCGTGCCGAAGCGTTGCTCGATTGCATCGATACGCGCGTCGATGACGCCGAGATCGCCGAGATCCCAGTCCAGCGACATCACTTCCGCACCGGCCTCTCGCACCCGGTTAGCGACGGCTTCCAGCGCGGCCGGATTGATATCCGCCACCACGACCTTCGCGCCTTCGTTGGCCAGAGCCAGCGCGATCGCACCGCCTAAGCCGCCGCCCGCGCCCGTTACCAGCGCGATCCTGTTCCTGATTCCGAGATCCATGTTCTATCCAGTGTGTCCGGCAACCGCGCCGGCTTGAGTTGAAGAGCGGCCTGCCGGCCGGTCGTGCAAAATCTTAAAAACGATGCTTTTCATCGACGCGCCTGTGCGCGTCAGAACGGGCTCGCGATCATCGCGCCGGTCCGCCTCGTCTGCGAGGCGGAGTCGAGCAACGGACTGTCCGGCAGCGGCGTATCGCGCCGGTAATGCGCAACCGAGAAATCGATGAAGCGTCGCACTCGTGGCGTCATATAGCGATGCCCTGAGTAAAGCATCCACAGCGTGCGTACCCCGCTCTCGAGTTCGAAGCCTTCGAGCAGCGGTATCAGCGAACCGTCCTGAATCTCGGCGGCGACCAGCGAGGCCGGCAAGCGGGCGATGCCCAGTCCGGCTTTCGCCGCGCGAATCAGCGTCAGCAGATTCGAAGAGCTGAGAACGGGTCGCAGCAGGACCCGCTGAGCGCCGTATGCATCGCCGAATTCCCACGAACGCACGCACGGGTCGGAGGTCGTGAGTACATCGTGTTCGGCCAGATCGGCGGGCCGATCCGGCGCCTCCTTCTGCGCGAGATAGGCGGGCGACGCGACGATCACATCCCGCAGCCTCGTGAGCGGGCGGCAGACGAGAGATGAATCGCGCAAACGCCGCTCCGCAACGAAACACGCGTCGAAGCTGCCGACCGTGAGATCGTGTGTCGACGCGAACACCGTGAGTTCGAAATCCACGCGCGGCTCCTGCGCGCGGAACTTGACGATCAGCTCGCTCAATTCCGCGGCCGCGAACGATTCGTGCGCCGCTACCTTCAACGATCCCCCCGCCTCGCGCGCGGCCGAACAGACGTTCGCCTCGAGCGTATCGAGGTGCCTCAATACCTCGTGGCAGCCTTGCCAGTATTCCTGCCCCGCTTCGGTCAGCGACACGCTGCGCGTCGTACGGTTCAGAAGTCGCAGATTGAGATGAGTCTCCAGAGTTGCGACGCTGCGCGTCACCATCGCGACCGACACGCGCAATTCCTTTGCGGCAACGGTGAAGCTGAGCGTCTCGGCAACCTTGGCGAAACTGCGCATGGCGGAGAGCTGGTTCATGTCCCTACTACCCCCTAAACAGATCGACCGGCTGCTAGCCCGCCATCCAGCCGCCATCGACCATCAGATTGATGCCGGTCACGAAACTCGCGAGCGGACTGGCGAGAAACAACGCGGCGCCGGCCACGTCTTCCGGACGCCCCAGCCTCGGCCACGGCGTGCGTTGATGCGAATACTCCAGCGCGCGCGGATCGTTGGCCGCGCCGGGCTTGCCCGTAATGATCTTGCCCGGCGCCACCGCATTGCAGACGATCAGGTCCCGCGCGTGGTCGACCGCAATCTGCCTCGTCAACTGCACCGTGCCGCCTTTGGTCACGCCGTATGGAAAATCGCCGGGCGAAGCCACCATGCCGTGCTGCGACGAAATATTGACGATGCGTCCGCGCACTTCATCGGCAGGCTCCTGAGTGAGCATCTGCTGAACCGCTCGCTTGCAGCCGTTGAACATACCGGTCAGATTGACCCGGACGACCTGTTCCCATTGCGTCTGCGTGGTCTCGACGAGATTCGTGCTGGTGTAGATCGCGGCGTTGTTGACCATCACGTCGAGGCGGCCGTAACGCTCCACGGCGATGGCGACCAGCCGGTCGACCTCTTCCCAGTGCGAGACGTCGGTCGGCACGCTGATCGCGGATCCGCCTGCGCGTTCGATTGCGATCTGCGTCGTGTCGCCGCCTTCGATCGGCGCTTCGCGCAGATCGGCCAGCACCACGCGCGCGCCTTCGGCGGCGTAACGGATGGCAATCGCACGGCCGAGGCCGGAACTCGCCCCGGTCACGACCGCGACCTTGTTCTCAAGCAAACCCATGTTTCGTCGCTCCTATTACCTGGCCGGTCGGTTCCGGCGTCGCCGTGCGGCCGCTTTCGTCAATCAACGTGCCGCGCAGATACACGGCGGTGAGCCTGCCGGGCACGCGCATGCCGTCGAACGGGGTGTAGCCGGCACGCGAGAACTGGTCGGCGTGCGCGATACGTGTGTCGAGCCGCGGGTCGAGCACCAGAATGTCCGCGTCGCGTCCGCGTGCGAGCGTGCCCTTGCGCTCGCCGATGCCAAAACGCTGCGCGGGATTGGTCGAACACATGCGAACGAGCGCAGGCAAATCGATATCGCCGGTCGCGACGAAATGCAGCATCGTGGCAAGCAGCGTCTGCACGCCCGGCATGCCGCCGGGGATATCGGCGAAACTGTCGTACGCAGCGGTCTTTTCCGCGCGCGAGTGCGGCGCGTGATCGGTCGCGACGATGTCGATCAGGCCGTCGCGCAACGCGGCCAGCAGCGCGTCGCGATCTTGCGACGTGCGCATCGGCGGCGACGCTTTCAGGTCGGCCCCTTGCGTGGCGTAATCGTCGGCGGTGAACAGCAGGCACTGCGGCGTGGTTTCGATACTCACGTCCGCAAGACCGCGCATTCGCCGGAACGTGTCGATGCCGAGCGCGGAATTGGTCTGCCGCACATGAACGCGTGTTTGCGCCTGCGCGGCGGCAAGGATGATCTTCGCGATACCGGTCGCCTCCGCGAGCGGCGAGCGGCTGGCGAGAAATTCGGCCACGCCGCCTTTCGCGACGGCTTCCAGGATCGACTGGTCGCCCGGCGACACGCACGCCAGCGTGCCCAGCGGCTTGACCAATCTGAGCGCGTGCAGCAACGACGCCTGCGTGTCGTGCAGATAGCCGGCCGGAACGTCGGCCGTGAAGATTTCGAACGACACCGGATCCAGCGCCCGGATCGCTTCCAGCTGAGTCGCGCCGCGGCGCAACGCGACCTGAAGCCCGACGTCGACGTGCAAGCGCCCTCGTGCGATGCGTTGCTTGTCGACGAACGTATCGACGCTGTCGGTCCAGGGCTCGTCGGTCGGCATGTCGAGCAGCGTCGTGACACCGCCCGCCGCCGCGGCCCGCGTGCCCGACGTGAAGTCTTCCTTATGCGTGAGGCCAGGATCGCGCAGATGCACATGTGCATCGACCAGGCCCGGAAGCAGATAGCAGCCGTCCACACGACGCTCGACCTTTGCGGCCGCCGGCGCGTCCGGATCGAGCAATGCAGCCACACGTCCGTCGCTCACGCACAGATCGGCGCGTAACGTTCCGCACGCCTCGACGATCGTCGCACCGCGCAGCACCAGATCAAACACGATGGGTCTCCCGTAAGCGGTTCATCAGCAGAGCCCCGCGAGTCGGCTTTCTTCGTGCGTAACGACTTCAAGCAATGCCGCGCGCCCGTCCCGCACCGTCGCGACGCAACGCCGCAGCGCCGCGCTCAGGTCCTCCGGGTCGATGACACATTCGCCGTGTCCACCCAGCGCCTCAGCGATGGGTGCGTATTCGCCCGACACGCGGTTGGCCTGATACTTCTTTGTCGCCACCGGCATGCTGGCGGCGTAGCCGCCGAGTACATGATTGCGCAGCACGATCGCGAGCACCGGCAGCTTGCAGCGCACCGCAGTCTCGAAGTCGAGTCCGACCATGCCGAACGCGGACTCGCCCATGATCGCCGCGACGGTTGCGTCCGGCCGCGCCAGTTTCGCGCCCATCGCAAATCCGAGACTGCTGCCGAGCTGCGTAGTCTTGCCCCACCCCAGATAACCGCGCGGCTCGGTGACGTCGTAGAACGGACTGAACTGGTCGCGCGGATTGCCGGCGTCGTGAGTGACGATGACTTTTTCGCGTTCGAGTGCTTCCATGATTTCCCACACCACCCGATACGGAGAGATCGGACTGCCGCCCGCATTCAGCAGCGGCATCCAGTCGTCCATGAACTGGCGGCGGCACGTCGCGATCTCGTGCGTCAGATCGCCGTCGTTGCGAGCGCGTTCGGCCCATGCCGCCGGTTCCTCGCGAACCCGCGCGAGCAACTGGCGCAGTACAGAGCGGCAATCGCCGACCACGCCGAGCGCAATTGGATAGTCCTTGCCGAGATCGTCGGGATCGATGCTGACCTGCAAAACCCGCTTGTTCGCCGGCACGGGCCGGATGTAATACGACCGCGTAAGACTGCTGCCAAGCGCGAGAATCACATCGGCTCGCTCGATGAAGCGGTCCACCGTGGCGGGGCGCGCGCGCCCAGCGGTGCCGAGCGAGAGCGGATGCCGCTCGGACATCGCACTCTTCGCGTTCGGCGTGGTCATCACCGGAATCCGCGTGAGCTCCGCGAATTCGGTGAGTTCCGTGGTCGCATGAGCGTTGAGCACACCCTGTCCGGCAAGGATCACCGGATGCCGCGCGGCCAGCAACGCCTGCACGATCTCGTCGATTTCGGCGGCATCGGCTTGCGGTCGCGCGCGCCGCACGAGCGGTCGATTCGACGCACTCGTACCGCATTCCTGCTCGAGCAGATCCACCGGCAGTTCGAGCAGCACCGGCGCGGGCGGCCCGTTGCGCACGCGCGAGATCGCGCTATGCAGTAGCTGCGGCAGGTCTTCCGGCCGTACCACCGACTCGCACCATTTGGTGATGTGCGTGAAGTTACGGCGCGCCTCGAAATTCGGCGCCACCGCTTCCGAGCCGCGCGGATATCCGGTCGGCAGGAACAGCACCGGCGCGCGGTCGTTCCATGCCTGCGCCACGCCGGCAAATGCCGCTTCGGCGCCCGGTCCATATTGCACGGTGACCACCGTCAGGTCGTCGGTGGCCGTGGTCCGCGCATGTCCTTCCGCAATGTTGACCGCGACGCGCGGCGTGCGCGCGATCACCGGCGGAATGTCCAGCTCCGCCGCCGCATCGAACAACCCGCTGCTCGGGAAGCCGATGATGTGTTTCATACCCTGCTGCTTGAGAATTGCGGCTACCGTTTGCGCTCCCGTCATTGCGCGCTCCGGTACGACCACCACCTGGCTGACACCGTCACGTTCAGGCTCCCTTGCGAAACTGCGTGTGGTTGGCCAGCCAATGACGCGCGATGTCCTCGCGTCGCATGAAAGCGGCTTGTCCGCGTGAACGCCCGACGTGCTCGATCACCTCTTTCAGTCCCGCCGCGCGATTGGGCTGGCCGCTCCAGCGCGCATGCGCCGCGATGGTCAGCATCTTGCCGCCGGCCTCGTCCGCTTCGTCGATCAGATAGTCGATCGCGCAACGGCAATCCTCGGCGAAATCGCGCGGATTGCTGTAGCCCGGCGCCATCAGATAGCGGCTGTCGTTCAGCGTCTTCGAGTAAGGGACGACCAGCAATTCGCCGTCGTCGTGTTCGACAAAGTACGGAATGTCGTCGTTGCACGGGTCGGAGTAGTACAGAAAGCCGCCGGTTTCGATAATCAGATCGCGTGTATTCACGCTCGGAAACGACCGGCAATTCCAGCCAGGCGGATGCACGCCGAGCACCTCACGATAGAGATCGATCGCCGCCCGCATTTGCCGCCCTTCTTCTTCGCGGCTCATGCCGGGATAGTCGGTCCAGCGCAAGCCGTGACCGAGCAGATCGTGTCCGCGCTCTTTCATCCATACGGCGACTTCCGGATTGCGCTGCAGCGCGACCGCACACGCGGATACGGTGACGGGAATCCGGTAACGGTCGAACAATCTCGCCAGCCGCCAGACACCGGCGCGGCTGCCGTATTCGAAGTGCGTCTCCGTGCCGAGGTCGCGCAGATTCGGGCTCGAGCTCAGGTTGTACTCACCCCAGTTGTCGTTGCGGCCGTCCTCCAGCCACGAGTATTCGGAACCCTCTTCGTACACCAGCACGAGATTGATCGCGACTTTGGCGCCGTTGGGCCACGTCACCAGCGGCGGCCTCGCGCCGTAGCCGATGAAATCCCGCGCCGGGCCTTGAGTTTGAGTGTCGGTCATGAATGCAGGTCTCTCGTTCAGGAACGACTGGCGACGAGCCAGTCCATGTAATCGTGAAAGGCGGCGCGACCCTCGCGCGGACGCCAGTCCGTATCGCGTTCAAGCCGCGAAATGTCGTAGGCACCCCACATGCCGGTGGCGAGCGCCGGGTCCTGGATCACGTTCGCGCCGGCTTCGCCGGTCACTTCGTAACGAACGCCGGGTACCCGTTGCGCCGCCCAGCCGATGATGTCGCCGATCGTCGTAGTCACGCCGCTCGCAACGTTGTAGTGCCGGTAACGCAGCCGCGACACCTCGGTGAGCGCGAGAATCGCGCGCGCGGCGTCGACCGAATGCAGGTAGTCGCCGACCGGCGTCAGGCTGTTCGGTTTAATGAGCTCGCCGTCCAGCGCCATCTGTGCGACCCGGTTCGGCACGTGGCGGAAATCGCGGCTTTCGGTGGCCCGATCCATCGGCCCATAAATCGACGAGAGCCGCACCGAGGCCGCCGACAATCCGAACAGATCCGCGTAACGGTTGACGACCATCTCCGAAGCAAATTTCGAAATGCCGTACAGCGTGAGCGGCGCGACGTAGCCGTCCTCCGGCAACGGCTCGTGCGACCAGTCGGGCCCGTGGTGACGGTAGACCGACCCGGAACTGATATAGATGAAACGCTGGAGCGCGGGCTGCTGCCGTGCCCACTCCAACACCTGCACCGTGCCCATCAGGTTGACGTCGACGATGCGCGCGGGCGTGAGCGCTTCGGGCGGCAGTCGTGCTGCTTCCTCCGCGCTGCCGCGCGAGATCGGCGTGACCGTCGCGCCGTGCACGACCGCGGAGATATCGTGACGGTCGAGTTCCGCCGCCCAGCCCGTCGGATCGCGCACGTCGCCTTCGATCACGGTGAGCCGATCCCGCACCGGCGCGAACCAGGCTTGCGCGGTGTCGTCGAGTCCGGCGCGGTCGAGGATGACGGCGCGCCGATCGGGATGCTGGTCGAGCCATTCGCGGGCGACCACGCTCATGACGAAACCGGTCCCGCCTGTAATCAACAAGTTCATCTCATTCCCTGACAAAATGGATTGCAGCGCGCGTGCGGCGGTTGTGAATCAACGCGCCGTATAGCCGCCGTCCACGAGCAGATCGGTGCCGGTCACGAACGACGCGTCGTCGCTCAGCAAGAATGCCGTGCTCGCGCCGATCTCATCCGGACGGCCGATGCGGCCCAGCAGATGCGCCGGGCCGAGTTCCGCATCAGCGTGGTCGAGCGACGCAAACGAGCGCAACAGCCGCCCCGTGCGTACCGCGCCGGGCGACAGGCTATTGACGCGAATACCGGCGTCCGCGTGATCGACGGCCATCAGCCGCGCGAGGTGAATCAGCCCTGCCTTGGCCGCGCAATAGGCCACCGAACGCGCCGCCGCCACGTGACCCAACTGCGACGCCACCAGCACGATGGAGCCGCCGCCGCTTTCGCGCATCAGCGGTACGACAAAGCGGCTCAGCAAAAACGCGCCCGTGAGCGACACGTCGATTTCCTGATGCCAGTGCGCCGGCGCCAGATCCTCCACGGAACCGTCGTGCCAGGGCGCCGCCGCGTTATGAACAAATCCGTCGAGACGGCGGAACCTCGCCCGCGTCAACTCGACCGCCGCGCGAGCCGATTCGATGTCCGTCACGTCGCATTGCACGGATAGCGCGGCCGCGCCGAGTTGCGCGGCGGTGCGCGCGGCGGCGGTGCCGTCGAGGTCCGCGCACACCACGCTCGCACCTTCGGCAATGCAGCGCGCCGCGATTGCCACACCGATATCGCTCGCCGCGCCGCTAATCAGCACAACCTTGCCTCGAAGGCGATCGCTCGGGTTCGTGATGCCGCTCATGCTTCGAGTACCGACGGCAACGTGGACTGCCGCGGGAACGGACGTTCGGCCGCAATGAACCGGCCGCGCCCCGGCGTCGAACTGACCTTGCCCTCATGCCAGACCACTTCGCCGCGTGAAATCGTGGTGGTGGGCCAGCCCTGCACCACCTTGTTTTCATACGGCGTGTGATCGGTCGCGTGATGCAGCATGCTGTTTTTGATCGTCACTTCGCGCTGCGCATCCCAGATCGCAAAGTCGGCGTCCGAGCCGATCGCGATCACGCCTTTCTTCGGATACAGGCCGTACAGGCGCGCGGGCGTCGCCGCGGTCAATTCGGCGAATTGCATGAGCGACATGCGGCCGCCGTTCACACCGGCGGAAAACAGCAGAGGCAAACGCGTTTCGATCCCGGGTACGCCGTTCGGAATACGCGTGAACGGCGTATCCGGACCCTCGGCGATCTTGTCGCGGTAATGCCACGGCGAGTGGTCCGACGAGAACACTTCGAGCGTGCCGTCCAGCAAACCGCGCCAGATTTCCGCCTGGTTCTCGCGCGGCCTCGGCGGCGGCGTGCAGACGCACATCGCGCCCGACAGGTCCGGTGTGTCGATATCCTCGGCGGCGAGAAAGAGATACTGCGGACAGGTTTCCGCATACACCGGCAGGCCGCGCTGCTTCGCCCGGCGGATTTCTTCGGTCGCGCTCGCCGCAGACACGTGGCAGATCAGAATTGGCGTCTCGATCACTTCGGCGAGACTGATCGCACGGAAGGTCGCTTCGCGCTCGCCGATGGCGGGCCGCGAAATGACGTGATAGCGCAGTTGCGTCTTGCGCGCCTTCAGAAAATGCTCGGTCAGCCAGCGGATGCAGGCGTCGTTCTCCGCATGCACCATGACCATCGCGCCTTCCTGGCGCGCCACGTTGAGCACTTCGAGCACTTCGTAGTCGTCGAGTTTCAGGCCTTCGTACGTCAGATAGATTTTCACCGACGTGCAACCTTCGGCGATCAGTTGCGGCAGTTCTTCTTCCAGCACACGCGGCGTGGGGTCGCCCACGATCAAGTGGAACGTGTAGTCGATATGCGCTTTCGGCAACGCGCGTTCGTGATAGTCGGCCACCACTTCAGCCAGCGACTGCCCGCGCATCTGCATGGCGAACGGAATGATGGTCGTGGTGCCGCCGCACAGCGCGGACAGCGTGCCGCTCTGGAAATCGTCCGCGGTGGATTTGCCTTCCCACGGCTGCTGATCCATATGGCAATGCGCGTCGACGCCGCCGGGCATCACGATGCGGCCCGCCGCCGACACCTCTTGCCGTCCGGCAGGCAACCCCGCCTCGATCGCGACGATGCGTCCGTCCCGCACACCGATATCGACTTCGGCTGTGCCGTCGGGCAGCACGACCGTGCCGCCGCGAATCACGAGATCGAAAGAAAACGTGCCGTCGCTCATGCGCGGGTTCCTCCGGCGGTGCTTTGCTGAAACACGGGGCGCATCGTACGCAACTCCTCGAGGCTGATATGGCAGGCAATCTCATGCGTCGGCGATGCTTGCCGCACCGGCGGCGCGACGGTGTCGCAAATGTCGCCGATCTTGCGATGGCAGCGCGACGCGAAGCGGCATCCCGGCGGCACGTTGATGGGGCTCGGCGTTTCGCCGGTCAGGCGGATCCGCTCCTGTTGTTTGACCGACGCGTCCGGACTATGAACGGCGGACAGCAGCGCTTCCGTGTACGGGTGGTAAGGCGGCGCGAATATCTCTTCGGCGAGGCCTTTTTCCATGATCCGGCCGAGATACATCACGACGATCCGGTCCGCGATATGGCGCACCAGTGCAAGGTCGTGGCTAATGAAGAGCAGCGTGCTTTCCTGCTCTTTCTGGATGGCGAGCAGCAACGTAATGACGGCTGCCTGCACCGACACGTCGAGTGCCGAGACGGGCTCGTCGGCGACGATCAGCGACGGATTCGTCGCAAACGCGCGGGCAATCGCAATGCGCTGTTTCTGACCGCCGGACAGTTGCGACGGCCGGCGTTGCGCCAGTTCGGCGGGTAGCCGGACCAGTTGCAGCAACTCTTGCAAGCGCTTCTCGATCGCCGCTTTATCCTTGTAGCCGCCGAATTTGCGCAGTGCGCGGCGTATCGGCGAAGCCACCGAGTGAGAAGGATTGAGCGTGCTGTCGGGATTCTGGAACACCATCTGGATCGACTGCAGCATGTCGCGCGCGCGTTTCTTCGCCGGCACCTGGGCTAGCTCGACGCCGTCGTACTGTATCGAGCCCGAGGTCGCCCCTTCGAGGCCGACGAGCATGCGTGCGAGACTGGACTTGCCGCAGCCGGATTCGCCGACCAGCCCCATGATCTCGCCCTTGCCTACTTTGAACGAGACCGATTCGTTGGCCTGCACGGTGCGACGTCCGCCGTTGAGCAGGTATTGCTTGGACACGTCGGTGACCGACAGCGCCGTATCACGATCGACGCTCACTGCCGCCTCGCCGCTCAACGCGACGCTTGCGCGCGTAAGGTCCTGCCAGCGGATGCATCGAACCAGATGAGCTTCGTCTTCCGCCGGCGCCAGCGCAATCGCGTTGCGGCCGCATGTTTCCTGCTGGAAGTGAGCGCAGCGCGGTCCGAACCAGCAACCCTGCGGACGCTCTGTCGGCGACGGCAAATGTCCCGGAATCGGCGACAACGCTCGCACGCCCTTCGGGCTTCCAATGCCCGGAATGCAGCCAAGCAGACCTTGCGAATACGGATGACGCGGCTGGCGAAACAGTGTCTGCGTATCGGCTTCCTCGATCATCTCGCCCGAGTACATGATGCCGACCCGATCGCAGGCACTCGCTATCAAGCCGAGATTGTGCGAGATGTACAGAAGACTCGTGCCGTACTGTTTTCGCAGGTCCGCGATCAGATCGAGAATCGCAGCCTCGACGGTGACGTCGAGGCCGGTCGTCGGCTCGTCGAGCAGCAGCAACGCAGGCCGCGCAAGCAACGCCATTGCAATCACGATCCGTTGTTGCTGCCCGCCTGACAGTTGATGAGGAAAGCGCTTGAGCATTGCGAGCGGATCGGGCAGACGCACGTTCTCGAGCATGCTCGCAGACAGCTCGCGCGCCTCGGCCCGTGAGGAACCCAGATGCTGCATCGGCACTTCGGCGAGTTGCGAGCCGATGGTCTTGACCGGATTGAGCGCGCTCATCGGTTCCTGATAAACCATCGCCACGCGGCGGCCGCGAATGGTGCGCAGCTTTTGCAGACTCGCGCCGACCAGTTCCTCGCCCTCGAAGCGAATGCTGCCGTTCGTCACCCGTCCGGTTTCGCCGAGATAGCCCATTACCGCCATCGCAGTCGTGGTCTTGCCGCAGCCCGATTCGCCGACGAGGCCATAGCTTTCTCCCGGCGCGATGGTCAGCGACACATTCGGCACGGCGACGACGGATTCATAACGGCCGCGATACTCGATGCGAAGATCGCGGATTTCCAGCAACGGCGTATCGCCCGACGACCGCGCATGGCGATTTTCCAGCACGCCTGATTCGATGATCGCATTCATGGCTTCCAGGCCTCCCGCATTCCGTCGGCCAGCAGGTTGAATCCGAGGACGAGGCTCACGATGGCGACCGACGGCGCAATCGACATGAGCGGCCACACGTTGATCACGGTCGTCGTTTCGCGCACCATGCCGCCCCAATCCGGATTGGGCGGCGGCAAGCCGAGCCCCAGAAAACCGAGCACACCGATCGTGATGATCGTGTAGCCGATCCGCAGACACGCGTCGACGAAGAGCGGTCCGCGACAGTTCGGCAGCAACTCGCACACGATGATGTAAAACGTGCTTTCCGCGCGCAGACGCGCCGCTGCCACGTATTCCTGCTGCTTCAGGTCGAGTACCAGGCCGCGCACGATCCGGCCGATGCCCGGCGCCGACGCGATCGTGGTGGCCAGCACGATGTTGCCGACCGAGGCACCGACGTTCGCAATCAGGATCACGTAAAGGACGAGCACCGGAAACGCCAGCACCAGGTCCGAAAAGCGGTCGACGATCGCTTCGACCCAGCCGCCGAAATAGCCCGCCAGCATGCCGAGCGTGATCCCGGCGAGCATCGCGACCGCGACCGACAGCGGCGCCACCAGTAACACGGTGCGCGCGCCGAAGACGAGACGCGACAGGAGGTCCCGGCCGAGAATGTCGGTGCCGAGCCAGTGCGCCGCCGACGGCGTCGGATCGGCCATCGCCATCGCATCCTGGGCGGTGGGCGACGGCAGCGGCAAGAACGGTGCGAGCACGGCCACGACGACCCAGAACACGATTAGCGACAAGCCGACGACGGCCGTGGGGGAACTGAACAGACGCGTCCATGCACGCCGCGGAGCGCGTGAGGTACGCACCGCGAGCGACACCACGCCGGGATCAATGGAAGACATACGATTACCTCACACGGATGCGTGGATTGAGCAGCATGTAGCCGAGGTCGCCGAGAAACTGCGTCACGACGGCGACGAAGACCGTGACCAGCGTGGCGGCTTCCAGCATGGCGATGTCGCCGAACATGCTGGAGTCGAGCAGCATCCGGCCGAAGCCCGGATAGGCGAACACCATCTCGGTTACCACCACGCCGCCGATCAGAAAGTTGATCTGCAGCAGCAACACGGTGAACGGCGCGATCATTGCGTTTCTCAATGCATGCCCGAGAATCACCTGGCGCGGGTTCAATCCTTTCAGGATCGCCGTGCGGATGTAGGGCTTCTCCATCACGCCGATCATCGACACGCGAATCATCCGCGCGACGTAGCCAAAGTCGTAGAGCACCAGTACCGCGACCGGCAACACCAGTTGCGACGCGACCGACCAGCGCCCGCCCTCGCTGCCGTCGAGCGGGCTCGTGCCCGGCAGGATCGGCCAGAGGATCACGAACAGTGTCACCAGAAACACACCCGACGCGAATTCCGGGATCGACGTGAAAGTGATGCAGACGACAGAGAGAATGCGATCGAGCGCCCCTCCTTCCTTGAGCCCGGACAGAATGCCGAACAGCATGGAGAGCGGTACGATCAACGCGAACGCAATCCCCGCGAGAATGGCCGTGTGCCCGAGGCGCTTCCACATCACATCGTTGACGGGGAGTTTATAAAGCGTCGAGTAGCCGAAATTGCCGAAATACTGCGAGCCGCGCGGATCGGTAAAACCCAATCCGTTCGCCGGATCTTCGAGCGGATCCGGCATTACGCCGGCCAGCACGCCGAGCCAGTGTCCGTAGCGCACCATCAACGGGTCGTTCCCATGCATGCGTTGCGACAGCAGATCGACCTGTTGCTGGGTGGCGTACGGTCCGAGCGTGCGGCGCGCCACACTGCCCGGCGTGAACTCGGATACGGCGAATACCACGAATGACGCGCACAACATCGTCACGATCATCAATGTGATGCGTTTAGCGAGAAATGAAGCCATGTCGACGGAACCCATAGTTGGTACGTTCTTGCGACCTCGGGCGGCGCGCCTTGAAGGCACGCCTATCCGGTTCAGGCGCCCACGGCGTACTGATTCGCGAAGATGTATTGCGACGGATGCACCGTAAAGCCTTTCACCTTCTTATCCATCACCGTCGAGAACGCACGCCAGAACGGTTGCACGATCGGGCCGTCTTCCTGCATCAGCTTTTCGATTTTTGCCATCACCAGGCTGCGTTTCTTCGGATCGAGAATGCCGTCCGCCTGGTCGAGCAGTGCATCGAATTCAGGATTCGCGTAGCCCGACTCGTTCCACGCCGCGTTGGTCCGGTATGCGAGCGACAGCGTCATCACGCCGAGCGGCCGATGCCCCCAGCCCGTGAGACTGAACGGCACCTTGGTCCAGACTTCCCAGTATTGCGCGCTCGGCAGCGGCTTGATGTTGACCTTCACGCCGATGTCCTTGAACTGCTCGGCGAGTGCCTGAACCGTGTTCAACTCCCAGATCGGATCGGGACGCGTCACCATGTCGATTTCGAAGCCGTTCGGGTAACCCGCTTGCGCCAGCAGTTTCTTCGCCTGCACGACGTCGCGGCCGTATTTGGGCAATGCGTAGTATTCCGGATGAACCGGCGCAACGTGGTGATCTTCCGCCGACACCCCTGCGCCGAGCAGCGACGTGGCAATGATCTTCTGATGATCGATCGCGAGTTTCATCGCCTTGCGCACGCGCGGGTCGCCGAAAATCTTGTGATCCACACGCATACGCGCCACGCCGGTTTGCGAGGTCAACACGCTGTAGGGCTGCACGTGCGGCAGGCGCTTCATCGCATTCACCTGAACCGCGTCGGCTTCGGAGAGACCGTCGACCTGGCGCGAGGCCATCGCGGAGATGCCGGCGCCCGCGCTGTCGCCCAGGTCGACGAACTCGAACGAGTCCAGATAAGGACCGGTGCCCCAATAGTCTTTACGCGCCTTGTACACCGCGCTCTTGCCGACCGTGTACGAGGTGAGTTGGAACGGGCCGGTGCCGTTGAAGCCGGCGCCGAACATGCCCTTGTCCGCCGGGTCGGTGATGAACATCGCGTAGTGGAACAGATGTTCCGGCACGGCGATTTGCGGTGCGAAACAGTTCAGCCGGACCGTCAGGTCGTCGACCTTCTCGATCGCATTATCGGACCAGATGCGGCTCGCCTTCTTTGGCTTGCCGCTCGCATCCTTCTGACCGGAGTCGTATTCCTGAACGAGGTAACCGGTGAATAGCCCTAGTTGCGACGAACCCACTGCCGGATCGCAGACACGTTTGAGATTCCACACCACGTCGTCCGCATTCAGCGCGCGTCCGTTGTGCCACTTCACGCCCTTGCGGATATGCAGTGTCCAGGTCTTCAGGTCTTCGCTGACTTCCCAGCGCTCCAGCAGATACGGGCGGGTGATATTGTCGTTGCCGGTGAACGTCAGGAATTCGCAAACCTGCCGGATGACATTCGACTTCTCGGCGAAGTCGGCCTGATGCGGACTCTTGATCTCCATGCAGCGCATCCCGATTCGCAGATGCCCGCCTTTGGGCAGCGCGTCGGCGGCCTGCGCGTCGCTAATGAACGGATTCGTTTCGCCGCTCAGCTTGTACGCCGTCATGGCCGACAATCCGAGCAACGTCGCCGTGCGAAGAAAATGACGGCGCGAGACATTGCCGCTTTTGAGGTCGTCGATGAGAACGGGAATGTAAGGATGCGGCGTTGCTTCGGAATCGTTGGACACTGCATGGTCTCCGGAATAAGTGGGAAGCGGGCGTAAACGGCTGATGGACAGGTTAAGTCGATTCAAGATTTGAACAAAAACGCGAATGCGACATTTCAGGTACAAAAAGCGACATCGCACTTCTTGCGTGACATTGGTCGTGAAAGGTCAGCGTGAGGAATCAGTCAGCGGTTGACGGCGCGCAACACCGCCCTGCCGGACTTCTCTCGGCGTGCTGCCGTAATGCGCGCGATAGATTCGGCCGAAGCGCGCCGCCGACATATAGCCGCATATTTCCGCGACGTCGGAGATGGACAGATCCGTCTGAAGAATCAGATCGTGCGCGCGGGCCATGCGCAAGCCGGCGTAGAAAGCCGACGGTGTTTTGCCGACATGCGTGACGAACAGACGTTCAATCTGACGCGTCGACAGTTGTACGCGGCGCGCGAGCACCTGGAGATCGACAGGATTCTGGATGCTCGATTCCATGACCTTGACGATTTCGAGCAGTTTGGGATTGCGAATGCCAAAGCGCATTTGCGCCGGCAGACGTTGAGCCGAATCCTGCTGACGGATCTCCGGATGATTGAACTGGTCGGAAATCGCGTTCGCGATGTCGCGGCCTTTGCTCGCCGCGATGAGGTGCAGCATCATGTCGAGGGTCACGGTGCCGCCGGACGACGTGACGAACGGACCATCCACCGCAAAGATGGCGTTGGACGCCACGCTGCGCGGAAACTCTTCCTGGAACGCCGCGAGTAGCTCCCAATGAACGGCGCAACGGCGCCCGTCGAGCAGGCCCGCCTTGGCAATCAGGAACTGACCGGCGCAGATGCCGCCGAGCACGCATCCCCGGCCATGCACCGAGCGCAACCATTTGAACACAGCAGGTTTGTAAGCCTTCGTATGATTCAACCCTGCGCAGAGGATGATCAGATCGCAGGGGGGCATGTCGGCGATCGAATAGTCGATCGGGAACGGGACGCCCGCGCTCGAGTGAACAGGCGCGCCATCGATGGATAGGAAGCTCCATTTATAAAGCGCGCGCCCGGAGATGCGATTGGCCTGGCGGAGCGGATCGACCGCGGCGCCGAAGGTCATCATCGGAAAATCAGGAACCAGAAAGAATCCGACGCGCAACGGGTCGGCCGCCGCTGCGAGCATTTCGAGGGCGTTATTGGAGGATCGTTCCATCGTCGGGTCACCCGTCGGCATTTGTGAAACCGACAAACTTGCCCTCATTGCCGGAGACTTGTCAACGATTGATCAGAAAGGAAGGAGCGGCCAGAGCGCTTTGGTCGGCCCCTTACAGTTGCGAATATGTTCGACTCCGGGTCTTGAAGCCAGAACAAGAAGGGTAAAAGTAGTCGTGCCGGGCGGAACGGCCCTCGTTCGGACTCAACGCCCGATGAAAATCGGGTTTTGGCACGTTAGGCCTCGCACGGTGAAGACAAACCGTGTAACCAAACCCTCGCGGCTTTAGGGGTTTCCGTCAGCAGTAGCTGCTGTTCCCTGGTAGGATCACCGGCGCGCCCGATCGACCACCATCCTTAAACGGCGGATGGTGTGGGCGACTCCCTTCACCGCCCCGCGCGCTTGCGCACGATCACGCCGTACCACCCCATCCCTTCGTATGTTTCGTAGCCCGGCGTGAGGGCGTAGGCCACCAATGTGTCCGCGTCCGGTCTATACGCGCCCGCCTTCGGATCGCTCACTTTGAGCGGCAGCACTTCCTGCAGCACGCCTTTGTCGTCTGAACTGGCGATCACGCGCTTGCGTGCATCGACGAGCAGGCAGCGCGTACGCGTCCACTCCTCCACCGACAAACGCACGCCCTTGACTACCGTCGAAGCTTGCGGGGTCCAATTGAAGAATACCGCCAGTACGCCGAGCGGACGCCCCCGGTTAGCGCCGCCTTCGCGAATCGCCGCCGCGTACGTCGCCACGGCGGCGCCATTGAGCGCCGCCATCGACGCGAGTTCGGCCGCCGCATACTCGGCGCCCGACGCCGACTTCGCCGCCGCCTTGAACCACGGCTCGTCCGCCACGTTCGCTTGCCCTGCCGTGGCGAACTGGCCAGGCCGGCCGGTGGCCACGACGTTGCCCTCCATGTCGATCACCCACAGATCGAGGTACACGGTGTAGCTGTCGAGAATCACGCCCAGCCGCTCTGACGCGAACGCGCGGTGTTCGCGGGTGTCGTGCGCAACGCAATCGACGATCGCGGAGTCGGTCGCCCACCAGCGCACATCGCAGGAGCGTTCGTAGAGGTTGCGATCGACGATCTCGATCATGTTGAGCGCGAGATCCGTGAGGCGCTGCGCTTCCTGCTGCTCGAGCTGCGTGATCATCCGGTCGCCTAGGGCCGTGAGTTCGCGGCCCAGTTCGGTGGTCAACTGTCCGATGCGTTGCGATACTACCTTGACCTGATTTGCGACCACGGCAAAACCGCGCCCGGCGTCGCCGGCACGGGCCGATTCGATCAGCGCGTTGATGGCGAGAAAGGTGGTTTCACGATTGATGTCGTTGATATCCGATACGTTGCCCTTGGCTATACGGTGAACTTCTCGCGTCAAATCGACAATCTCATTGGCGTCCGCCATGACTTTTCCCCGGGCTACGGTTTAGATTCATCTGCCTCGTGCGACCGACCGCACCAAAGTGATGCTGGCGAGCGCCGTTGTGGTGCTGTCGCATTCCTATTCCTTCTTGTTGGGCGGTTCTCGTTGCCAACTGAATACTTCGACGTGCAAACAACTCAAACAACTCATGAACGGCATCACAAGGGAATACTTTAGAACTCAATTTACAGTCGGTCGCAAGAAGCTTGTGTTCGGTCAACGAGCGTGGACTCAGATATGCGCGCCCCGCCTCAACGCCGCCATCTGCTCACCGACGAGTTCGAGAAACTCGCCGACCAACGGATTGCCTCGCGGCGTCTGCGGATAAAGGGTGAAGCCGCGAAACCAGATCGCCGGAGCGAACGGCCGGAACACGATGCGCGTCGGATCGGCATCCACGGTCGCGAGCGGATTGACGATGCCCACGCCCGCGCCGCGCGTCACGAGCGCGCAGATGGTCGCGCCATACGGCGTCTCGATCGCAGGCACCTGATCCGCGCCCGCCGGACGCAGCGCGCGATCGAGCGCGGCACGCGTATCGTCCGCATAGGAAGGCAGGATGAGCCGTTCGCCACGCAAGTCGGCCGCGCGAATCCGCGTGCGCGCCGCTAGCGCATGACGTGCTGGCAACGCGCATAGCCCCGCCAGTTCATAGAGTTCCACGCTCATCACGCCGAACGCATCCGGCGTGGTGGTCGCGAAGCCTACGTCGCAGTGTCCCGACGACACCCAGCGCTGGATCGTGCTCTCGCTGCGCATTTCGAGCGACACCGCGACGCGCGGATGGGCGTCAGCGAAGCGCGCGATCACGGCAGGCAGAAACGACAGCGCGAGGACCGGCGCTGCCACGATCCGCAGCCGTCCGCTGCCGAGTTCAAGAATCTCTCGCGCCGAATGCTGCAGTTTCTCCAGACCGACGAAGCTGCGATCCACCTCGCGATAGAACGCGCTGCCAGCATCGGTGGCATGAATGCGTCCGCCATTGCGCACGAACAGCGTCAGTCCCGTGGCGGCTTCCAGTTCCGCGATTAACCGGCTGATGCTCGGTTGCGATGTGCCGAGTTCTTCGGCGGCGGCCGTCATCGAACCGCGCAGCATGACCAGCCGAAACGCCTCGACCTGCCTGAGATTCATCGTTTTCTCCGGACGTGGGCCGCGCAAAACATCGGCCGAAGTCTCAGCTTGCCATATCAGAAATGAATGGAAGCCGTTTTTGGCGCTATTTGACCGGATGATTTGCGAGCGCGACACTGGACTCGATCAAGCGAACAGGGTCAAGTCCATGCGTCCCGATGCGTTGCTGTTTCACGAAACCTTCCGCTGCACCCCGTACTGGTGGGACGCCGCACCGCCCGAGGTCGCGCCGGAGCCTTTGCCGGCGAACGTGGACCTGGCAATCGTCGGCAGCGGGTATTGCGGGCTGTCGGCCGCGGCGGAGGCCGCGAAGCATGGCGCGCGCGTCGCGGTGCTGGATGGCGCCGAGATCGGCGCTGGCGGCAGCACGCGCAGCGGGGGCATGGTGTCGAGCGGTCAGAAGCTTGCGCTGACCAACGCCATTCGCGGCGTGTCCGCTGAACGTCTCACGCGCCTGATGCAGGAGTCGATGGCGAGCTTCGACTATCTCAAGGGAATCATCGGAGACGAATCACTCGACGCAGACCTGCGTATCACCGGCCGCTTCTTCGGCGCCTATACGCCCACGCATTTCAGCGTGCTGCGTCGCCAAGGCCAGTTGTTGCGCGACAAGACCGGCGTCACGGTGCACGTGATCGAGCGCGACGCGCAGCGCGGCATCATCGGCTCCGACTATTACTACGGCGGCATTCTCGTCGACGACTACGGCGGACTGCATACCGCGAAATATCATCGTGCGCTGCGCGACCTCGCGCGCCGGCGCGGCGCGACGCTGCATTCGCACGCAGCAGTGCAGCGGATCGAACGAATGGGAAATACGCGGTTTCGCGTGCACACCGCGCGCGGCGTGTTCGATGCGCGGCAGGTGCTGCTGGCTACCAACGGCTATACGGGTCCACTGCTGCCGTTCTTTTCGCGCCGCGTGTTGCCGGTCGCGAGTTATCAGATTGCTACCGAGCCGCTGCCCGAAGGCCTCATGGACGTCCTCAATCCGGGCCGCCGCATGATCAGCGATTCGAAGCGCAATCTCTTCTACACGCGGCCATCGCCGGACGGCACGCGAATGATCTTCGGGTCGCGGCCCGCCATCCGCGAGATCGATGAACGCGAGGCCGCGCGGCGGTTGTACGCGAAGCTCGTGCAATTGTGGCCCGCCCTTCGGGACGTGCGCGTCACGCATTCCTGGAAAGGCTTCGTCGCAATGACCGGGGACAGGCTCGCGCACATCGGCCAGCACGACGGCGTGCACTATGCACTCGGCTGTAACGGCAACGGCGTTGCGCTGATGAGCTATCTCGGGCATCGCATCGGCAAACGTATGGCGGGTGTCGAGCAGGATGTCGGTGCATTCGGCGAAGGCGCGTTTCCCCTCTCAGGTGCGGGAATGGCCAGCACGCTTGCGGTACCCGTCGGCAGTGCACTGTACCGCATCGGCGATATGTGGCACGGCCGCGTGCGAGCAGCGCTCTCTTGAAGCGATGACGAGCCGATTCAATCAGGAAGCCGAAGCATCTAAGGGAGCCACAATGATCGAGCTGAACAACGTTTCGAAGTGGTACGGCGGCATTCGCGTATTGAACCACTGCACGGCGAGCATCGCGCGCGGTGAAGTGGCCGTGATCTGCGGGCCGTCCGGGTCCGGCAAGTCCACGCTCATCAAATCCGTCAATGGGCTGGAAGCGGTACAGAGCGGGCAGATCGTCGTGGACGGCATCGACGTGACGGCGAAGCGCGCGAATCTTTCGCGGCTGCGGGCGCGGGTCGGCATGGTGTTTCAGCATTTCGAACTTTTTCCTCATCTCTCGGTGCAGCGCAACCTGATGCTCGCGCAGATGAACGTGCTCGGCCGCGCGCGCGACGAAGCCGGTGAGCGCGCACGCTCGCTCTTGCGCCGCGTGGGCTTGAGCGGTCACGAGGACAAGTATCCGGCGCAATTGTCGGGCGGTCAGCAGCAGCGCGTGGCGATTGCGCGGGCGCTTTCGATGGACCCGGTCGCCATGCTGTTCGATGAGCCGACGTCCGCGCTCGATCCCGAGATGGTCAACGAAGTGCTCGACGTGATGACCACGCTCGCGCAGGACGGGATGACCATGCTGTGCGTCACGCACGAGATGGGTTTTGCAAAGCGCGTCGCCGACCGCGTGTTGTTCATGGACCGCGGCGTGATCGTGGAAGACGAAACGCGCGAAGCCTTTTTCGAGCGGCCGCGCTCCGAACGTGCGCGAGACTTTCTTTCGCGCATCCTGCATTGATCCAACCGCTGTCCAATCCAAGGGAGCCTCACCATGCGATTACTTCGTCTCGCGCGCCATCTCGCCGTGGCCGCATCGTTCCTGGTCGGCGCGACGACCGCCGCCCACGCCGCCGATGACGTCGGCACATTGACGCCGGGCAAGATCGTGGCCGGCGTCGATGCGAACAACAAGCCGTACTCGTACATCGACAACGGCAAGATGACAGGCTTCGACGTCGAGCTGGTGCGCGCTATCGCCGCGAAACTCGGGCTCACGGCCGACTTCCGCGCGCAGGACTTCGCGGGTCTGCTGCCGAGCGTGGCGAATCAACAGGTCGATCTTGCCGCGGGCTCGATCTCGATCACCAGGGAACGCCTCAAGATGGTCGATTTCTCGGAAGGCTATCTGACGGGTCTCCTGAGCGTCGGTACGCTGCCGGACAGCACGATCGGCGCGGACGTGGCATCGGTGAAGGACAAGCGCATCGGAGTCGTGCAGGGAACCATCGAGGACACGTATTCGCAGAGCTATCTGCCGGGCGCGCAGATCGTCCGCTTTCCGAACATCAACGCGGGCTTTCTCGCGCTGCGCAACAAGTACATCGACGGCTACTTCATCGACAAGACCTTGCTCGAAGCGCTGCAAGGTAAGTATCCGGACTTGAAGCTCGCCGACAGGCTCGACATCTCAGCTTCGAATCTTCCCGCCGGTTTCGCGATTCGCAAGGGCAATGCGAAGCTCGAAGTGGCGGTCAACAAGGCGATCGGCGAACTGGTGGCGGACGGGACGTGGCTCAAGCTCTATCAGCACTTCAATCCCGGCTATCCGAAGCCTGATCCGATGCCGCCGTACGCGATGAAGTAACCGCCCGCCATTGTTGCTTTGTCACGCCTCGTCAAGCGCAAGGAGAGAGTCTCCATGAATGCATTCCTGCAGAACTTCCTGGATTGGCCGCTGCTCGTCGAATCGCTGCCGACGCTGATCGGCACGGGTCTCGTGAACACGCTGATCCTGTCGGTGGTCTCGACTGCGCTCGGCATCGTGGCAGGAATGGCGCTGGCGCTCTGCGCCGTATCGCACACGCGCTGGCTGACCTGGCCCGTGCGCGTTTTCGTGGATGTCTTCCGCGGCCTGCCCGCCGCGCTCGTCATCCTTGTGGTCGGCCAGGGGCTGGCGCCGGTGGGACTCTCGCTGTTCGGGCCGAATCCGTATCCGCTTGCGATCGTCGCGCTGGCGCTGGTGTCGTCGGCGTATATCGCCGAGATCTTCCGGTCGGGAATTCAGAGCGTCGGACGCGGGCAGATGTCCGCGTGCCAGGCGCTCGGCATGACGTACTGGAGCGGCATGCGTCATGTGATCGTGCCGCAGGGCGTGCGGCGCATTCTGCCCGCGCTTGCCAATCAGTTCATCTCGATCGTCAAGGATTCGAGCCTCGTGTACTTCCTCGGGCTGCTCACTTCGCAGCGCGATCTGTTCACCATCGGGCAGAACGCGGCGGTCAATACGGCCAACCTGTCGCCGCTCGTCGCGGCAGGCGCCGTGTATCTGCTCATCACCGTGCCCCTCACGCACACGATCAATCATCTGGACCGCTGGACCAATCGCTTCATCAACCCCGCCGCGCGCCAGCAGAAGACATCGCGCGCCGCGCGCAACGTGCGCGCTGAAGGAGCGCTGCAATCGCAGACAGCGGCCGTGGCCGAGCGTCGTCCGTAACTCTCACTTCGTTGAAAGAAACCATGGGTCCTAAAGTCGACACCGTCGCCGACGATATCAAGCTGCCCGAACGCGCCGATGTGGTCGTGATCGGCGGCGGCATCATCGGCGTATCAACGGCGCTTGCGCTGCACGAAAAAGGACTGTCCGTCGCGCTGTGCGAGAAGGGGCACATCGCGGGTGAGCAGTCGAGCCGCAACTGGGGCTGGGTCCGCGTGACAAGGCGCGATCCCCGCGAATTTCTGCTGAGCATTGAAAGCCTCAAAATCTGGCGCACGCTCGACAGAACGCTCGACATCGACACCGGCTTCAACCAGTGCGGCATCCTGTACGTATCGAACGATGACGCCGTGCTCGAACGTCACCGTGACTGGCTGAAGCGCGCTCGTCAAATAGCAGGCGACGATGCCTTCGACACGCGCGAAGTGGACACGCATGAAGTCTCACGCCTGCTGCCCGGCGCGACGCAGACGTTCAAGGGCGGCATCTTCACGCCGGGCGATGCCCGCGCGGAACCGCAAAAGGCCGCGCCCGCCATCGCCAATGCGCTGCGACGCAAGGGCGTCAGTATTCTGACGCCGTGCGCGGTGCGCGGCATCGAGACGAGCGGCGGGCGTGCGAGCGCGGTCGTCACCGAACATGGGACGATTCGCTGCGATGCGGTCGTCGTAGCAGGCGGCGCATGGACGCGCTATTTCTGCGGCAATCTCGGCGTGGAGCTGCCGCAACTGCTCACGCGTGCGTCCGTGCTGCGTACCGAACCCCTCGAAGGCGGTCCCACGTGCAGCGCCAATAACGAGGAATTCGCGTTTCGCAAGCGTGCGGACGGCGGCTACACGGTCGCGTACGGCCTGCGTACGCACGCCGATCTGACGCCCGATTCGTTCCGCCTCTTCTTCAAATACATTGAAGCATTGAAGAGTCAGATGGGCGCACTACAGATCCAGATCGGCAAGCGCTTCTTCGACGAACTCAAGCGGCCGCGCCGCTGGGCGCTCAACGAATCGACCGTTTTCGAACATGTTCGCACGCTCGATCCGGACCCCGTGGTGCCATACGTCGACAAGGGTCTCAAGGCGTTCACCGAAGCGTTTCCGCAGTTGTCGGGCGCGCGCATCGCGCAGCGGTGGGCCGGCTACATCGACGTGACGCCGGACGCGATCCCCGTCATCTCCGAAGTCGCACGCGTGCCGGGCATGTTCATCGGCACCGGTTTCTCGGGACACGGCTTCGGAATCGGGCCGGGCGCGGGCCGGCTGATGGCCGACCTCGTCAACGGCGACGCACCGCTCGTCGACCCGCACGCGTTCCGTCTTGAGCGCTTCAGCGACGGCTCGAAGATCACGATCGACGCGGGATTCTGATAAGCGAGGACCGAAAGGACATGGAATTGCACCTGGACAAAGTGGCGATGGTGTCGGGCGCGAGCCGCGGCATCGGACGCGAGATTGCGCTGGAACTGGCGCGGCGCGGTTATAGGCTGTCGCTCGGTCTGCGCGATCCGCACGCTTACGATGGCGTGCCCGATGCGTTCCTGCATCCCTACGAGGCGCGCGATCCCGACGCCGCCCGCGCCTGGGTGGGTGCGACGATCGCGCGCTTCGGGCGCATTGACGTGCTGGTGAGCAACGCGGGCATCTGCCGCATGATCGACTTCGATACCGGCACCGATGCGCTCTTGACCGAAACCTTCGAGGTCAACGTGAACGCACCTTTCCGGCTCGTGCAGGCCGCGCTGCCGCATTTGCGCCGTGCGGGAGCCGGACGCTTCGTGCAGCTTGCGTCGCTTTCCGGAAAACGCGTGAAGAACCTGAACGTCGGCTATCAGATGTCGAAGCATGCGATGGTGGCGCTCACCCATGCGGTGCGCCGTGCGGGTTGGGACGACGGCGTGCGGGCGACCGCGGTATGCCCCGGCTTCGTCAACACGGACATGGCCGCAGGCATCGCCGATATTGAACCGATGGCGATGACGCAGCCGCAAGACCTGGCGCTTCTGGTGGTGAATACTATCGAGTTGCCAAATACGACGAGCCTGGCCGAACTGCTCGTTAATTGCCGCTATGAGGAGACGCTTTAGTGGCTGCCTGCGCTTCTTGAGCTAAAGCCAAGCAACGGTGGCCCGGCTGTCTGCCTGCGTGCAATCTCTGACGCCTATGAGTGTCCGGCGCCCTGCGTGATTGATTCGACGTACTGCTCGACAGACCGAGCACGGTAATCGATCGGCGTAGCGCCCAGATACATAACGAGAGCATGGTCGCGCGTACTTGCCGTCGCATAGCCCTGTGCGCCCAGTGCGCGTGCCAGTTGTACCGAGACATGTCCTGCCCTCTACTGATAATCGCTGAACCGCGAGGTGGGCTCTTCCACCGTCGAAGTTGGCGTAAAACCCGGCACGTTCGCGCGAAACTGATTGAGCAAACCATTGTCGACCTGCGAAAGGCCCTTTAACTGAAGCTGCATGAGCGCCCGCGTGCCGGTACTCGGCGACGTCGCGGAGCTCGTGGCATTGGTGTACTTCTCAAACGCGACCCCGAATGACCAGCAATCGGCGTCGTACTGAACCCCGAGCAGGCCGGCAATCAGACGATGCGTGCTCATGTCGTAGTTGACGCGCGCAACACTCGCCACGTTACGCGCAAGCGGCCATTGCCCCGAAACAATGAACTGATTGACCGGCTGGTAATCGAGCGTGCTGTTGGCGCGCGTGTAGCGGTACGCCACATTCAGCACCTGATGCGCGCCGGGAGCCCAACCAAAGCCGGCTTCCGCATGCGTGAGGTAATGATTGGCCTGACTGTACTCAACGGCCTGCTCCGCGCTGAGATTCGGCCCAACCTTGTACGACGCACCCAGAATGATTCCGGTACGCGCAACGGTACTGATCGCGTCGTCCGACTGCAGCGTCACACGCGGCGTGCGAAAGTCATATTGTTCAGCGAGCACGAATCGCGCGCGCTCTTCGCCGCTCGCGGGGTCGATGAAACGCGTGGTCAATGCAGCCGTCGCCCGATTTGCATCGGACACTCTGTCGTTGCCGACAAAGCTGTTTGTCATGAAGAGTTCTGCGAGCCCGAAGTCCGCTGTGGCGGTGTCAAATAGCGGAACATAGGATTGGTTGCGATAAGGTGTGTACACATAAAACAGACGCGGCTCTAGCGTCTGAATGTACGACTGCCCGAAAAGTCGCACGCTTCGCTCGAAGCGCATGCCCGAATCGAGGCTGAACGTCGGCACGTTGACACTGAACGATTTCGGCTCGCCTGCAGGCACGTCCGATCCGATAGACGTCAGATCGTATGCCGCGAAATGCCATGCGAGCTTCGGCGTGATGAACCAGCCCGGCCGCTCGATCGGATAGCTCACGTAAGGGTTGAAAACGAAACGATTGCCCTGCGTCATATCCGACGACGAGATCGTGAAGCGCGTCGCATCCGCTTCCGCGCCGATGTCGAAGCCGGCCACGTTATAGCGTGCGTACCGTACATTGACCTGCGGCTCGCGGTTATATGTCGAGTCACTGGAGAACGACTGCCAGCGCTGCTCTCGAGCCAGTACGGTCCACGGGCCGTCGGAATAGGTCAGTCCGGCTTCCTGCTGGTATAGGGTGGTTGAACCCGTCGGAAAGGCGACGCCGGACGCGAGATCGGTCACTACCGTGGAATCGGAGACGCGGTTGTAATTGACGTATGCGCCAAAGCCCGAGCCGAAGCTCCAGTTCTCCTTGAGCGCAATCGAATAGCGCTGCGTCCTGGTAATCGCATCGTGCGGCAAAAACGCCACGGACAGCGAGCCCGAATCGTTGGGGCGCAAGTAACGGTAATCCGCTGTGAGCATCGCGCCCCGGCGCGTCATGATGCGCGGCGTCACCGTGAGATCGTAATTCGGCGCGAGGTTGAAGTAGTACGGGAGCGCCACGTCCACGCCATTGGTTGAACTCATCGAGAAAGTTGGCGGCAGCAGGCCGCTGCGTCGCGCGCCCGACAGCGGAAACGAAAGCCACGGACTCGCGAGCAGCGGTATGCCCTGAAAGAACAGCACGCCGTTATGAGCGATACCCTCGTCAGTACCTGTGTCGATATCGAACTCGGACGCGTTCACGTACCACGCCGGCTGCGATTCGCATTGACAGGTGCTGTACGTGCCGTGATGCACGACCGAGCGCTCCTTATCCACGAGATCGATACGCCGGGCGCTGCCCCAGCCTCCGGTCAGATGGAACCTATACTTTGGCACGCTGATATAGCCCTCATTCGCGTCCACGTAGAAATGCGCGTCAGGTCCAGCGAACACGTTGCCATCTCGAACAAGCTGAACGTTGCCATAGGCATCGACCTTGTCGACATCGACGTCGTAATGCAACGCGTCGCCCTTCACGATCGACACGTTGCGCCGCAATTGCGCGTGTCCCTTGAGCGATACGTCGGTGTCCGTCGTGGCCGTGACAGAGTCGGCGAACGCCGAGATTGCCGGCCGATCTTCCGCGCGCATGGGCTGCTCGGTCAGTTGCGGCGCGAGCCGCAGTCCCCATGGGCCATCCACCGATTCCGGCTGTGCCGAGGCGCCGCTCAATTGCGCGTGACCGGCAAGCGGTATGTAGCCGGCGGTGAAGAGCATCAGGGAAACGAGCGGCCTTAAGCGAAAGCGCCGAAATACACTGCGTAGTTTCAAAAGAGGTAACGATAGGAAAGAATGAAGGACGCAGCGATGCGAGAGAAATCGCGGCGATGCCGGCAATGTGCCCGCAACGTGGCGCCCATGTGCCAACAAACGGCGCGGCGTTATTGCAGCGTCGTGCCGCCGGCGCGAGGCTCCTCCGCAGCCACGACGCCGCCAAGCGCTTGCAGCAGAAAGGGAATCTGGTCGGCGGGCAATGAGAAGGACAGTCCCGCATTCGCCGATAGATGAAAGCGGATCACCACCATTCCCATGCCGTTCAGCCTGCCGACTTCCCAGCCCTGGCACTGCAGCGCGAAGCCCATCTGCTGATCGTTATGGGCTACGCGGTCGGCGTGTTCTATTGCATTGGGCAGCGCCACAAGCAGATCGTTAAGTACCGAGCGATGCAACGCGGCCGTGGGCTGATTGCCGTGAATCAGAAGGTACTGGCCATCGGCAGTTAACTGCATGTCGGTAATCGAATTGAGCAAGAAAGCCGAAATGTCAGACACGGGTTGCGTCCTCTGCCATAGCGCAGGCTCGCTCCACGGTGCCGACCTCATGACGCGATGCATCGCGGCGAACCAACAGCGACACCATAGCGAGGCGCGCGGAAAAGATCGGCGACGAACTGACGCGCAAGATTGCCGCAACCACTGCCGGTGAAAAATATTCCATCATGACCAACCCTCCAGACCGCGTTATGCGGGTGGCGCAATCGCCGATCTGACAATAGCAGCGTGAATGCGCCGCCGGGTTACACGCGCCCTACGCTTCCTTCATCTGTGTAACGCACAATTTCTACGCCTGTCGCACAAGTCCTCCCGCAGCCGCCTGCCGCCGCATCGTATGGCGCATCAGCCATAAGGGGCGGAAAGTTTTCAGTAACGTCAGGCGCGGCACACGTCCCTATACTTCGCGCTTTCCAGAGCCAAAGACCGCCGTTTCGAAAGCGTTGCTTGCCTTCGAGCGTTCTCATCTGCGCTTTGTGCGCTGTATCAGGACTAGAAACCCAAGATGAATTTTCGAGCCTTAACCAGCCGGCTAGCAGGCGCGCTTTCGTTCGCCGGCATTACGCTGGCAACGAGCCCGGCTCACGCCGTGGAGCCGTTCGTCGTGCAGGACATCAAGATTGAAGGCTTGCAACGCATCGAACCCGGTACCCTCTTCGCCTACCTGCCGATCAAACAGGGAGAAATGTTCACGGAAGATAAGGCTTCCGAAGCAATTCGCGCCTTGTACGCCACCGGCTTCTTCAACGACGTACGCATCTCCACGGAAGGCAACGTCGTCACAGTGCATGTGCAGGAACGCCCAGCAGTGGGAACGATCGACTTCGCGGGTATTCACGAGTTCGACAAGGAAAATCTGACCAAGGCGCTGCGCGCTGTCGGCTTGTCGCAAGGCCGCTCCTACGACAAGGCACTGGTGGACAAGGCGGAACAGGAATTGAAGCGCCAGTATCTGACGCGCGGCTATTACGCCGCTGAAGTCACCACGACGATTACTCCAATCGACCGTCACCGCGTCGCGATCCTCTTCTCCGTGGCGGAGGGCCCGAGCGCAAAGATCAGGCAGATCAATTTCATCGGTAATAGCACATTCGATACGGACACGTTGCGCGACGAAATGCAGCTGTCCACGCCGAACTGGTTCTCGTGGTACACGAAGAACGATCTATATGCGAAGGACAAGCTTACCGGCGACCTCGAGCACGTTCGCTCGTACTACCTGAATCGCGGCTACCTGGAGTTCAACATTGAGTCGACACAGGTGTCACTGACGCCGGACAAGAAGGAGATGTACCTGACGGTCACGTTGCACGAGGGCGAGCCATACACCATTTCGTCCATCAAACTGGCGGGTAATCTGCTCGACCGTGAAAGTGAACTGACCAGGCTCGTCAATCTCAAACCTGGAGAGCGCTTTTCCGCTGAAAAACTGCAGGCCGCGACCAAGGCGGTAGTAGATAAGCTTGGCGAATATGGGTATGCGTTCGCCACGGTGAACGCACTGCCGAAGATCGATCAGCAGCACCATACGGTCGATCTCACGTTGCAGGTGGACCCGAGCCGCCGCGTCTACGTGCGCCATATCAACGTCACCGGCAACACCCGCACGCGCGACGAAGTGGTACGCCGCGAAATGCGTCAACTGGAGAGTTCGTGGTTCGACTCGAACCGGTTGATGTTGTCGAAAGACCGCGTGAATCGTCTCGGCTATTTTACCGATGTCGATGTGACCACCGTGCCGGTGGAAGGATCGTCGGACCAGGTGGATGTGGACGTCAAGGTCAACGAGAAGCCGACCGGCGCTATTACGCTCGGCGCGGGATTCTCATCCACCGACAAAGTCGTTCTTTCGGCCGGCATTTCGCAGGACAACGTATTCGGCTCAGGCACGAGTCTCGCTCTGAATGTGAACACGGCAAAGACTTACCGAACGCTCTCGCTTACGCAAACCGACCCCTACTTCACCGTGGACGGCATCAAGCGGATTACGGATGTGTATTACCGCACCAGCTATCCGCTCTATTACTACACCGACACGAGTTTTCGCATTGTCACCGTGGGCGCAGATCTGAAGTTCGGCATTCCGTTCTCCGAAGCGGACACTGTCTATTTCGGTTTGGGACTAGAGCAGAACCGGTTGCGCACGGATTCCTCGACGCCACAGAGCTACAAAGACTACGTTGCCGAATTCGGCAACGTAGTCAACAACGTGCCGATTACAGCAGGCTGGGCACGTGACAATCGCGACAGCGCACTCGTGCCGAGCCGTGGCTATTTCGTGCAGGCCAATAGCGAAATTGGCACGCCGGCTGGAGGCACGGAGTACTACAAGACCGACGTTCAGGCCCAGTACTATTACTCGTTCTCGCGCGGCTTCATTCTGGGTATGAATCTTCAGGGCGGTTACGGCAATGGATTTGCCGGCAAGGCGTATCCGATTTTCAAGAACTATTACGCGGGCGGGATCGGCTCGGTGCGCGGCTATGAATCGGGCTCGCTCGGCCCGACCGACAAAACAACGGGCGATCCGATCGGCGGCTCGCGAATGGTGGTGGCCAACGTCGAAATGACTTTCCCATTGCCCGGCACAGGATGGGACCGGACGTTGCGCGTGTTCACCTTCCTCGACGCCGGCAATGTGTGGGGCAACGAGGGTAACAGCACGGGCGCCAATGGCTTGCGCTACAGCTATGGCGCGGGGCTCGAATGGATATCGCCGATTGGCCCACTCAAACTTTCGCTCGGCTTCCCGGTCGTCAAACACGCTACCGACAAGTACCAGAAGTTTCAGTTTCAGATCGGCACATCGTTTTAACGTTAAAGGCGCGAAAGCCGGGCTGACAAAGCAGCCCGGCTTCTCTCGCAACAACACACTCAGCTAAAAACGGTCAGAAGCGGTGAATAACGCCCACGCCGAAAGCGAACTGATTGCCTGTGGACGAAGGCGCGGAATTGTAGCCGTCACCAAGCGTCGCGGTCGCGTCGATGATTTGCCCAGCGCCGTTGGTGCCAAGCGTCTTGCCCTTCGCGTGCTGATAGGCCTCCAGTGCATACAGGCCAGTACGCTTAGACAACGAATAGTACTGGGACAGGTTGAACTGGTGATACTGCGCGCTGTCTTCAATGCCGTTCGCACGGGTAGCGCGCGTGTAGCTGTAGCCCGCGCCGAAGTCCCATGCAACTAGCGGCTTCCAGTGCAACACGAGACCACCCGTATTGAAGATCGCCGTGTCGTGGAACTTCGAACCCGTGCCCGGAATGTATTGGACATTCGAGTACGTGGCCGTGACGTCCCACGCGCTATTGAACGTATAGCCGCCACCCACCGCGAAACGCTGTTGCGCCTGTGCGGTCTGATAGCCATTCGTCAGCGCCGATACCCCGATCTGGGAGCCGCCGTTCGTGGTCGTCGAATCGGCGCCCCAGGTGCCGCCGCCCAACGTCGAGTTATTGATGCGCGAGAAGCCGACCGCAAGGCCGATCGGACCCAACGCATATTGCGCCGCCGTCGACCACGTCGAGCCGCGGTTCGTGCTGCCCGCAACGCCGCCGAGCGAATAGGAACCGCTGACAGTCAATCCGTACAGCTTGGGCGAGGTGTACTCCAGCGTGTTATTTGCACGGTAAATCGTATCCAGCCCGTCGATGTCGCCAGGATGCGCACCGTAGTAGCCGGTGAGCCACGTTGTCGGGCTATATGGTGAGAGCATCTGGTAGTACGACGCATATTGGCGGCCCGCCGTGAACGTGCCGTAAGCCGGGTTGGTCACACCGACCCACGCCTGGCGGCCGAACATCGCGTTGGTGTACTGCTGTGCCCCCGTGCCCGAGTTAAAACCCGATTCCAGCTGGAAAATGGCCTTGGTATTGCCGCCAAGATCTTCCCCGCCTTTCAGACCGAAGCGGCTTCCAGCCCACACCCCCGGCGCGAGCTTGACAGCGGATTTGCCCCCGCTCGTCGAGCCGAGCGTAGAGGTCTGATTGCTGGTGTAGGAAAGGCCGTTATCGACGATACCGTACAACGTCACGCTGCTTTGCGAGAAGGCGGGCACGGAGGCCGTCACTGCTGCACCGAACAGCACGGCGTCGATTCGCCTAAAACTTATTTTCATTCTCCAGATCTCCAGTTGCTACGTCTTTGTTGAAATGCTTTTTTACGTCACTGCTCGCGGCGGTTGGACAAAACCGCCGCGTTACTGCGCTTGTCTTTCGAACCGGCGTTTCACTGTCAAAGCGAGCGGCACAGTAAAGAAGATGTGCGACATGAATCCGCCGATGATCACCGCGGGGTCGTAGTAATTTGGGTGGTTGTCCGAAGCGATCATGATGGCCACGTGCATGACGATCCACGCGAGCACCGCATAGCCGAGGGCTACCAGCGTCGCTTCAACGCCGCGTCGGCGGAAGTACGGCCAGATCGCGGCGAACAGCACGCCCCAGGCAATCGCGAATACGAAGTGAATGCCTGTTCCCACCACATAAGCCCACACGCCAATCGACTCCTGCACCGCCTTGCCGAACACAAGGCCCGTTGCGTTGCGCGGAATGCCGGCAAGCGGCATCAGATGCTGTGCGCCGACCCATATCAACGCCTCGTAGATCCAGATAGTGACTGCGCCGAGCAATCCGCCCGCAACTCCGGCGCGAAGCATTGCCTGCCGGCTTGGCCATATCCACGCGGACGGCAGATCTGTCCGGTTCAGCTCGCTTCTGCTTACATTCAAATTGCCCACGTCTACCCCCTTTGTGAGCGCGCCGAAAAGCGCGCTCTGCCATCACACCGGATGCGAGAGCGGGCGCACAAGCGAAGGCCACCAGCTCTCGCAGGACTCAGGAATGCCGACTTATGCGTCGGCAACCGGACTACTGATGAAGCGCAGCGCAAGCCGGTTCATCATGATTGCAACGGCCGCGATGAGCGCGGGCCAATTGGATAGGTGGGAGGAAGTCTCAAAACCGTCCTCGTCACCCTCTTGGGATACGAAGATAGAAATTACGCAGAGTTTTGAAAAGTACGGGTAAACGTGTGACGGTTGGCGAATCGTCGGCGTGAAAGCCATGTGGATGCCCTTCCACTATCTTTCGTCCGCGTTTAAAACCGCATCGAGCCGGGCTGAGTTGGTATCCCAATTGCCGCCCGCGATTGCGCAGAAGCAAAAGCGAAACACCCATAGCGATAAACAGATTGGATGCCATCGAAACTAACTAGCAAGTTGCTATTTCGTGCGTAGTGCCGTGAGTTTTGCGTGACTACTCTCGACAGCGTCCAATGATGCCGATGACGATGAACGAAACGACACAGCAGGCTATCGTTCAGACCTCACGCGAGAAGATCGTGGCAGGAGAACTGTGGGCGGGCCAATGCCTGCGAGGCTATTGCATTTGATCGCGGGCGCCGCATGACGCACGGCACATCGCCGGTTCGGTTCAGGAGGGCGGCAACTGCGCGGGCATCTGAGCAAAATCCGACGAGGCATGCACAAATGCTCGCGCGAAGGAAACGGCGCGCGTAGTTGCGCAAGACCTGTTCAATCTTGCGCGACTACGCGCGTCCTGGCTTGTCGCCGATACTGGCAGCGCAAACGCGTGCCGAATCGGCCGAATCAGAACTTGTGACGGATACCGACGATCGCAAGCGCTTGCGAATCGGTGCCGTTGTAGCCATACGAACCGATCGAAGCCTGGGCGTCCTGCGTCGTGCCATCCGCGAGCCGTTGCGTGCCGCTCGCGTGCTGGTAAGCCGCAACTGCGTAAAAGTCGGTGCGCTTCGAGATGTTGTAGTCCGCGCCGATGCTGACCTGGTGGTAATGCGCGGACGTATCGCCGGATGCCGCCGTGTACGCATAGCCGACGCCCGCGACCAGTGCCGGCGTAGCCTGGTACGCAACGAACGCCTTACCGCTGTTGTACTTCTCGGTACTTGTAAAGGTCGACGAGGCGTCGCCCTTCAATTGCGTGTTGCTATACGAAGCGCCGAGCGTCACGGGACCGATCACGTATTGGCCGCCAACCTGCGCGATGCTGACCGACTTTGCCGTCACGTAACCGTCGTTGATATGGCTGTCGAAGATCGAATCCGTCGTGCTGCTGGCCCAGCTCGTGCGCGCACCGGTCGCCGACGCATTGGTCGCACGCAGGTAGCCGCCGGCGAGCGAGAACGGACCGTTGGAATACGACACCGCGCCGCTGTAGGTGTAGCCCTGACCCGCCTGGCCCGCGACGCCGCTGAATGCGTACAGGCCTTCGAACTGCAGGCCGCCGTAGGTCGGCGACACATATTTGACCGCGTTCGACACACGAGCGCTGTTGTCGTTGTTGTCGACGTCGCCCGGCGTCGCGAAGGCGGACCCGAAGAAATTATCTGCCGTGACGCCCTGCACCATGTCGACGATCGGATCGTACTGGCGGCCTGCCGTGACCGTGCCCCACGTAGCGCCGGTCAGCCCGACGAATGCCTGCCGTCCGAACTCACGCGAACCCTGACCGAGCTTACCGGTACCGACGTCGAAGCCGTTTTCCAACGTGAAGATCGCCTTCAGCCCGCCGCCGAGTTCTTCCTGCCCCTTCAGGCCCCATCGGTCGCCGCTCAGGTTGCCGTTGAGCATGCCGGTGAGGTTGCTGCCGGAATCGGCGTTATGTACGTAGCCGATACCGGCGTCGATCACGCCATACAAGGTCACGCTGTTCTGTGCATGCGCGGATCCTGCCGCGACCAGCAGTGCGAGAGACGCCGAAGTCAATGCTGTCTTTTTCATACTTGTTCCTTCTATTGAAGTTCCGATAAAGGCATTACGGGTTCGCAGCATACATTGATCAATTGAAATTTCAATAAAAGTGTTTGCTAATCAATACACAGTTAGCATGCCAAAATAAAACAAATAATTAAGGGCTATGTGCGAACACATAGCCCCGAGTCCGGCGCAACACCTTCCCTGCGTGGAGTCGTGGAGAAAGAACCGAACGTGGCGAATTTAGTGATCGGCAAGCGCGACGTCAAGTCGCCATGGAATAACTTTCCTTGCTTAATCTTTCAGATGCCAATCAAGCGGGTTTTATTATTTTGAATTATTAAATCATCTTTCCATTTCTACTTCCGGGTGCCGATCGTTGGGAGGTCAATGACAGCCTATCGCGCAGCCCAGCAAGCCGAAAACACCGACAATGCCAACGCCCGCGCCCAGACCGAAGGTCTCGAGCGAGGTCGCGCATCCCTGCATACTGAACAGTATCGTCACAGCTGGAATCAATATGATCCGGCGGATGCTGTGCCGCATTGCACTGTTTGCGTGAGTGGTATCGATCATCTTTCTCCTCGTCTCGTGGCTCACAAACAACGCGAGTGTAGCGAGCTCGTAGTGGCGCAAAGCGTCGAATACTCAGTGGGAAAGCGGCGGCAGTTACAAAATCTTGCGTCGGCGAGGCGCCGCCGCTCACTCGACTCGGCACCATCAAGCGGTAGTGGTTTTGCCGTAGCCGTCCATCAGCGCGCATGGCGATGAACTCACCTAGACTTTTCTATATGCGCGACGAGGACGGAGGCGGCTATGCGCGACGAAACCGCAGCTTGGCAAATGGTCGAGTACGAGGGCTTCGAGATTCACGTGGAGCCGCTCCTTAAAAATGCGCCGGGCGAAGTTAATGCGTCCAACGCGGTGGAAAACCGCTACACGTATGTGGGCTACGTTTGTCATCCGGGCATCGATCCGACGATTCCGGGACATGCGGTGCGGTTTCACGCGGACGGCGAAGAAAGTTTCGGCAGCAAAGAGGAGGCTCTCGGCGAGGCCGTGCACGTTGGGCGCAGCATCGTCGACGGCACGCATCCTGATCTTACCGTGCTGCCCCTCGTCACCGGCGGTGTCTAACGCGTGCAGTGCGGTCAGCCGATAGAGACACCACATGCAGGTCCAGCTGCGCACGGCGCGGGAAACCGATCCTCGGTAAGTGCGTCAGTTCAAAACACTGGACGCCGCCATCCGGGCCGCTGGTGAAATCGGCTTTGAAGTGCGCACGATCGGCATAGCGCCGCACGAGTCGTTGCACTCGCCTTCGTAAACCGCATACTTCGGCGACGTGTGCGGCGACGTTTTTGCATCCGCCGGGCCAATGCCTGCGTAAGTCCTTATGGATCGCAGCAGATCCGTCCCCGCACAGTTCTCACCGGAGTCCTAGCATGCGTACCGCGCTTATTTTCATGGGTTATGCCATCGCCCTCACCGCCCTTCCCGTTTCTCAAGCTCACGCGGATATGTCCGCGCGCGACGACGTTAACTCGCCGCTTAATACGCTCGCGCTGACTCCCGACGCGCCGCTCGGCAGTGAGTATCCGACGCACGGTAACCGGCAGGCCGGCGAACTGCCGCTCAAGGTCACGGATCCCCGCGCCCAGTTGTCCAACGGGCTGCCTAACAACCCGCAATCGGGCGGATACGGCAGCCCGCTCGCGGGGGTTCACCCGCTCGATAACCGGTAATACGCGAACACCCGTTGGCGGCTTGTCACGCGGTCGCGCAGCACAACCGTCTGCCGATCCGCGCGCGAGGCAGTCCACCGCCTCACCGCCCGCTGTTGCCCGCGATCAGTCGTGCGGCAACCTGGCGACGGTGAGCGGATCCGGCTTATCGTCGCAATACTTGCGAAGCGCCGATTCGAATACCGCGTTGTCTTGCGCGGCGCGCGCAAACAGCGTCATCGACGAACAGAATTTCCGATTGTCGGGGTAGCCGAAGATCTCATCCAACGTCTTGCCTTCGATACCGTTCACGATTGCCGTGCACTCTCGCAGTCGCGGACCGAGCAGCGGATGCGCGAGATAGGAGCGCGCCTCGTCGAGCCCGGAGATCGCATAGCGCTGCGCGGTCGGGCTGCTGCCGATTCCCTCTATTTGCGGAAAGATGAACCACATCCAATGGCTGCGCTTGTCGCCAGCGCGCAGTTCGTCGATCACTCGGGCATACACCGGCTGCTGCGCGTCCACGAAACGTTGCAAATCATATCGGTCGACCATAGAAATGCCTCCTTTCGTGCGTGTCACGAGAAACGCCCGTCACAGGGTTTGATTGGAGGGCGGGCACAGTTTTTCGGCTTGCGCTTTCGCCCATGCACCCTAAGCATTACAAGTGCCCGCCTTCTGCACGCCGAAATGCTTTCTCATCGACAGATTCCAATGCGATGGGCTTGGCGGCGGCATGGTGACGTCCCGCCGGCGGCACCATAAAGCAAAATTAAGAACTGTTAATGCTCGCATAAGGACTTTCGGAGGCCGCGTTCTGTAGTCTGTCGGTTTGAGACACTACAGCCGCCTACGGCGCTGAACGATCAAGGAATCGACATGAACCTGCCCCGCCGGTCCGCTCGTCTGCGACGTGCCACCTCGACCATATCGGGCGCTCGCCCGTGACGCGCTTTTCGCCGACCGATGCCGCGCTGCTGTTCCTGCGCGTGAGCGCGAGCGTCCTCGTGTTGCTGGTGCATGGCTTGCCGAAAGCCTTGCACTACTCGCAGGAGTTAAACGCGATCGACGATCCGCTGCACATGGGTAAGACGCTGACCTTCTGGTTCGCGCTTTTCGCCGAAGTGGCGTGCCCGCTTCTGATGATCGCCGGCATCGCGACGCGGCTCGCCGCATTGCCGATTCTGGTTGTCACGGCGATCGCACTCGGCTTCGTGCATCGCGAATGGACGCTCTTCGAAGCCCAGTTCGCGTGGATGCTTCTGATTCTGTTCGGAACCGTCGCCATCGGCGGCGCCGGACGTTACCGGATCGCCATGCGCCCGCGAGCACCTTCGCGCGGACAAGCCTGAAACGCGCCGCATCATTTCCCAGCCCCGACCACGCCATGCCCCAGACGACACTCACGCGCGACGCATCCGCCCCAGCACTCGACCATCTGCCGGGTGAGGACACCTGGCTCGCGTCGATCGCGGGATACGTCGACACACTCGGCTTTATCGCTCTATTCGGCCTTTTCACCGCACACGTCACGGGCAACTTCATCCTTATTGGCTCGGGGCTGGCAGGTGCCGGTCAGGGCCTGCTGATCAAATGGCTGGCGTTTCCCGCGTTTGTCTTCGGAATCATCGCGGCGCGCGTGCTGTACAACCTGTTGTCGCCGCGCAGTCACGGCACACGCGCGTTTGCGCTGTATGTGATGCAAGCCGCGCTGCTCGCCGGGTTCATGGTGGCAGGCGTCGTCGCTGCGCCCGTCACCAGTCCGGATACGCCGATTGCGATTGCCTGCGGTCTGCTCGGCGCTGCCGCGATGGGCGTGCAGAACGCGCACGGACGCCTGACCGCGCGCTCGGTCGTCGCAAACACGGTGATGACGGGCAACGTGACTCAAGCCGTGATCGACGCCTTCGACTTGCTGACTTCCCGGCGCGACATCAAGAGCCGTCAGACTGCGCGCACACGGCTCATGCGAACCCTGCCGCCCGTGGCCGGGTTCGCGATCGGCGCCAGTGCGGGTGCTGCGGGCTTTCTGATCGCCTCTTTCTGGGCGCTGCTTTTGCCGCTCGTAGCGCTATGCGTACTCGCTTCGTGCGCGTGGCACGCGCGCGGCCGCTGACTTGCGCTTTCGGAGTTGCGTGCCTTCGCTCGACGGTTTGATTGGCGTGCGTAGCGCAAACCAAAGTCTTGATCATTGCCCGGGATAGTGTCCCGCCGCGATGTCCTCGAGCAACGTCGGATGAACTGGCTCCCAACCGAGCAGCGAGCGTGTGTGGGCGCTCGACGCGGGGATGTCGGCACCGAAGAACATGCTGAGCCAGTCGAATCGCGACTGCGCCTGATCGGCGGGAATCGACTCGACCGGCACGTTCAGGAACCGGCCGAGCGCGCCGGCGATCTCGCGGGTGGCGACGCCTTCTTCGGCGACCGCGTGCAGGGCTGAGCCGGCCGGCGCCTTGTCGATCGCGAGGCGCACCAGCTTGCCGGCGTCGAGCCGGTTCACTGCGGGCCAGCGATTCTCCCCGTCGCCGATATAAGCCGACGCGCCGCTTTGGCGCGCGATTCTCGCGAGTACCGCGACGAATCCGTGATCGCCGCCGGCGCCATGCACCGTGGGTGCGAAGCGCACGACCATCGAACGGATGCCACGCTCGCGCAGCCCGAGCACATACGCGGCATTGGCGAGACGCGGATGACCGTCCGGGGCCGGCGTGTCGCTTTCGATGCCGACGCGCCCCGTTGCGAGGCCGAGCGTACCGGACGCGATCAGCAGCGGTCCGCCCGTGCCTGTCAGCACATCCGCGAATGTTTCGATGGCCGCGCGATCGGTCTGGGCCGCCGCTGCCATTTGCGAAAAGTCGTGGTTGTAGCCGAGATGCACCACGCCTTCGGCCATCGTGGCCGCGACACGCAGGCTCGCGAGATTGTCGAGGCTGCCGCGCACCACTTCCGCGCCGAGCGCGGCGATCTTCGCGGCAGCCTCATCGTTGCGAGCGAGGCCGAGCACATGATGACCGGCGTCGATGAGTTCCGTGACGCTCGCGGATCCGATCCAACCCGACGCGCCAGTGACAAGTATTCGCATGGCATGCTCCCCTTGATGTCATTGAGTGACATCAGTATAGCGCTATGATGTCACACAGTGTCAACACGTTTTCTGGAAGGGATCATGGGTCGCTGGGAACCCAACGCAGAGCAGCGCTTTCTTGTCGCCGCGATCGAGCTGTTCAAGGAAGTCGGTTTCGAAGGCACGACGGTGGCCGCCATCGCGCAGCGTGCCGGCCTGACGGCGCGTACGTTTTTTCGCTACTTCACCGATAAACGCGAGGTCCTTTTCAAAGGCTCCGAGCAGTTGCAGCAGGCGATGGTGGATGCGCTCACACAAGCGCCGGCCGACGCATCGGCTATCGACGCGGTCGCCGCGGCTCTTGCAACCGCCGGCGAATTTTTCACCGCTGAGCGCCGACCTTACGCACGCGTGCGCCATGCGGTGATCGCCGCCAATCCAGAGTTGCACGAGCGGGAGTTGATCAAACTGGCGACGCTGTCAGGCGCACTCGCCGACGCCCTGCGTTTGCGCGGTGTGCAGGAGCCTGACGCGAGCCTCGTCGCCGAGGCGGGCATTGCAGTTTTCCGGGTCGCGTTTGGCCAATGGATTGCCGACGGCGAAGAGCGCGCATACGGCGAGATCGTGAGCGAAGCGCTTGTGCGATTGCGGACGCTGGCTTCACTCTGAAGCCACCTCGAAATTGGCGGTCTTGCTCCATCCTTGCCGGCGCGTCAAAGGTACGCCGACGTGAACGCCTTTCCCGCCGCTCGTCTCCGGAAACGAGCGCGGGCCGACCTCGTCAGGCACCACCCTCAGGAGCATGGTGAGCCCGCAGCGAATAGTGATGACAGAAACGCCCGTCTATATCGAGACGATCAGGGCGCGCGCAACAACTCAAATTCCTTCAGATGACCCGATGGCAACTTGTCCCGTCCCGGGTCCGCGGGCAGCTCAATACCATACTCACGCCTGACTACGTCGGAGATGAGTTCGTAGCAGCTACCAATCCGAACCACTTCGACTTCAGGAAACCGGAGGATGGTTGCCGACCGTTGATAGTGGTGATACTTGCGCAAGCCGTAATTCAGGATGATATCGGCGGCCGCTTTGATCTCCGGCTCGATATCGTCGACACGAAACTTGGGTCCGCTTCCACTGAGGTTCGCCGACGAACCAAAAAGAGGTTGCACCGCTTCGCGACTCAGGCGACAGAGTTCGTTGTAAATGGGACCCGCGTTCAGCAACATGGCGATGGTGCCATTTGCTGTACTTGCCTCGAGCAACTCGTCGTCGATCTTCTGAAGAAGCGGGTGGTCGAGACGGCACGGTGCGATTGCACCAAGCGACAAGTTGTAGTCGAGGGTGATCGACTCGATGATGTCCTGCGAACGTTTGTCTAGCGCATGAATCTCTCGTTGCGTGATTGCGTCGCCGAGGATGGCATTGCGCTTGTGGCTGCCTCGCTTCTTCGTGTCGAAGATTTTCTGCATGGCGGCCTTACTGCTGCCGACCATGCCGTATCCGACATCGTTTGGCCAGATTGCAATGCCTCCTCTAGCAACGACTTCAAAGACCCTGCGTACATCGCTTGCGATATCGATTCTCGGCATGCTCGTCTCCAATGTAAGAGATTCGTGAATGTTGTTTCGTTGGTCGTACAAAGCATTACGACATGGCGGACGCGCGTAGCACCGGCGGGACGCTGCACTGGCCCTGCGAATCCATCAGCCTTAATCGTACTTCATGTCATAACATCTTTGTACATGGTAGTATACCTAGTACGCCATGCCAATACCCGCACATTTCTTTGCGCATGCGCTGCTACCAATGGAGGATTACCGCAATGAGTGTGACGACGCTCGATTCGAACACAGCACTAGTAGTCATCGACCTTCAGAAAGGCATTGCTGCCCTTCCGGTCATTCATCCGGTCGACCAGATTGCCGAGCGCGTCAATGCGCTAGCCGCGGCGTTTCGCAGCCGCGGGCTGCCGGTGGTACTGGTGAATGTCGCCGGTGGCGCGCCCGGTCGGGCAGAGTACGCCCACAATACGGCCGACTTCCCCGCCGACTGGACCGATCTGATTCCGGAACTTACCCGTGACGCGGAAGACCATCTCGTTACCAAGCAGACCTGGGGCGCTTTCCCGGGCACGGCGCTCGAGTCCTGGCTCCGTTCTCAGGGCGTGACGCAAATTGTCCTCGCCGGCATCGCCACGAGCATCGGTGTCGAGTCAACGGCACGCGAGGCGCACGCTCTTGGCTTCAACGTAACGTTGGCAGTCGATGCGATGACCGATCTGAGCGCAGAGGCGCATGACAACAGCGTTTCCCGCATCTTCCCCTGGCTCGGAGAAACCGGTACGAGCGAGGAGATCCTGGCGCTCGTGCAGAAAGCAGGATCCTGAGGGGTAGCTACTACCTTTGTGCGTAGCTGGCCGGAGGGAAAGAAGGCCGCGTTGCACTAAAAGACATCGCGGCCTTGGCTCAGCTACAACTCCTCGGGCCGTCCGTCAACTGAACAACCCTGCCGCCTCCATTCTCATTGGCTGACCAGCCTCGGATTCAGAGGCCGATACGATCCGATACGTGAAACTGTCCGCCCGGAAAGTGGCCGTCATGCTTTGTATGGGTCGTCCAGTCGTGTCGGACACGAGGCGCTCCATGACAAACACGGGATCGCCCTTTTTCAGTTCGAGATGCTCGGCGACTTTCGCGTCGCACGCTTGAGCACGCATCTCCATTTCGGTACGGGCGGCGCGCAGACCGCGAGTCGCCAGCTGGTCGAGCATGTTGGTCGCTTCCAGTGCCTCTTTTGTCAGAAGCGCCCCGATCGGCGCCGGCACCCGCGCAACAGTATGCAGAACCGGACGATCGTACCGGCGGCGCAAGCGCGCCACCTCGAGAACGGGTTCGCTGGCGTCGACCTGCAAGCGTTGCGCTTCGTCCGCACTTGGCATCTTCCAGACGTACGAAAGCACGTGGGCCACAGTGCCACGTCCGATCTCCAGGATCGACGGAAGGTCCTGGTCGATAGCCATGGTCGTCGATGCGACCAGCGGAGCAGCGACTCTGGCAGGCCGTCCCCGGCCGCGCTCGATCAACCCGGCTCGTTCGAGGTCATCCAGTGCCCGTCGCACGGTAATGCGACTGACTCCGTACTGCTTCTCCAGCTCCTTCTCGGTAGGAAGCACGGTTCCCGGCGCGAGTTTGCCGCGCTGGATCGCCTCGACCAGGGCCTGATGCACGCGCGCGTAGAGAGGGCCTTCTTTGGGTTCTGTCATATCGCTAGCCACGCTTAAAGAAGTCATATTACCTCTCCGCCACATAGACTGCCAACACCGGTTGTCCTGCCTACCGAGAAAGAATATTCCTCATGGTAGACACTTCCAACTAGATATAATAACTACTTGCATGTAGTCATAACACGTTATACAGTAAAAGCACGCTGGCACCACCGGAGAAGAAATTGGAAGCAGTCAACAAGCTGCGAAAGCAGCTGGAATCGAAGGAACTCATCGTTGCGCCGGGCGCGTGGGACGGCATAAGCGCGCGGCTCATCGAACAGGCGAGTTTTCCCGTCGCCTATATGACGGGCGCCGGTGTTGCCGCGGCGAACGGCTATCCGGATTTCGGGCTGGTCACCCTGACCGAAATGACGGCGGCCGCGCGGACCTTGACGCGTTCGGTGTCGATTCCTGTTATCGCCGACGCGGACACGGGGTTCGGGAACGCCCTGAATGTGCGCCGTACGGTCCAGGAATATGAAAAATCCGGCGTCGCTGCAATCCAGATCGAAGACCAGTTGTTCCCGAAGCGCTGTGGTCATCTGGAAGGAAAGGAACTCGTCCAAACGACAGAATTCGTCGAAAAAATTGCGGCCGCTGCCGCCGCACGTGGCGAAGGCGGGATGTTGATCGTTGCGCGCACCGATGCTCGCGCTGTGACGGGGCTGGACGATGCGATCGAGCGTGTGAACCGGGCACTTGATGCGGGCGCCGACATCGCTTTCGTCGAGGCTCCGCAATCGGCCGAAGAGGCTGCGGCCATTGCTCGCCGAGTGAATGGCCCGTGCCTGCTCAACCTGGTCCCGGGCGGCAAAACGCCCAATATTCCTTTGAAAGACGTTGCAGAACTCGGCTTCCGTATTGCGATCCTGCCCGGGCTGCTGCTCACCAGCATGATGGGCGCCGCAGATCTCGCACTCGCGACCGTACGCAACACGGGTCGCGTCGAGGTGCGTCCCGACGCGCTTCCTATCCGCGATTTGTTCAACCGGCTCGGTGCGCTCGAATGGCAGTATCCGGCTGCGTCGGCCACCGGTCGTGACGGAGCAAGATAATGGCGCAGACACTGTTCGACCGGATCTGGGATGCTCACGTCGTCACTGACCTGGGCGGCGGCTGGGCGCTTCTGGCAATTGACCGCCATCTCCTCCACGACCTTTCCGGCCCCGGAGGTTTTGAAACGCTCGCTGCGCGTGGACTCCCCGTGAGCCGGCCCGACCTCTCGTTCGCGACGGCGGACCACGCGGTCAGTAGCGCCCCGCACCGCACCGGCGAGACGAACCCGGCGGGCGCAAAGCTGTACGCGAGCCTGCGCCGCTACTGCGACAGCGCGTCCGTACCCTTCTACGACCTGGGCAAAGCGGGTCAGGGCATTGTTCACGTGATGGCACCGGAAATGGGCCTCACGCTGCCCGGTACGACTATCGTGTGCGGCGACAGCCATACCTGCACGCATGGCGGCCTGGGCGCGCTCGCATTCGGTATCGGATCATCGGAGCTGGCACACGTACTGGCAACCCAAACCGTTCGCCAGAAGAAGCCCCGTCAGATGCGTATCACTTACACGGGTGTGCTGGCCAAGGGCGTGTTCGCCAAAGACCTCGCTCTCCATGTGATTGCAAAACTCGGTTGCTCAGCCGGCGTGGGTTACGCCATCGAGCACTCTGGGCCAGCGCTGAAAAGGCTGAGCGTCGAGGAGCGACTGACGCTGTGCAACATGTCGGTCGAACTCGGCAGCAAGATTGCCTTCTGCCCACCCGATGACGTGACCTTCGACTTTCTCCGTGGCCTGCCCTACGCACCTGCAGGTGACGAATTCGAGCATGCCGTCAGCGAGTGGCGCAAGCTCCGCTCCGACGACGATGCGCACTTCGACATCGAAGTCAGCATTGACCTGAGCGACGTGGAGCCGATGGTGACCTGGGGCACGACTCCGGAGCACGCGTTAGCCGTTACGTCGGCAGTTCCCGATCCGACGGACAGCACCGACGCTGAGCGCCGCAAGAGTGTTGAAGCCGCACTCGAATACATGGGTCTTTGCGGCGGGCAATCGCTGGCAGGCACCAGCGTGGACTGGGTGTTTATCGGTTCGTGCGCAAACTCCCGCATTTCCGACCTGCGCGAAGCGGCGTCGATCGTGCGAGGCAAGCACGTTGCACCCAATGTGCGGGCATGGGTCGTTCCCGGCTCCCAGCTTGTCAAGGAGATCGCCGAGGCCGAGGGACTCGCGGACGTATTCCGCAGCGCCGGCTTCGAATGGCGCGAGCCTGGATGTTCGATGTGTGTCGCCGCCAACGGCGACGTCGTGCCGCCCGGCCAGCGAATTGTCAGCACGTCAAATCGCAACTTTATCGGCCGTCAGGGACCGGGCGCGCGCACGCACCTGGCGAGCCCCGCAACGGCTGCGGCTGCCGCCATTGCAGGGGCCATCGTCGATCCAAGAAGGGGTTAAGCCATGGAACGCTTCCAGACTGTCAGCGGGCCCGCAGCTCCCCTGCTGCGGCGCGACGTCGATACAGACATCATCATCCGCATTGAAAGGCTCACCGGCCTGCCAAAGGATCAACTCGGCCAATACGCTTTTGAAGTCTGGCGTGGACCCGATTTCGTCCTTGATCGGGAGCCCTTCGTCGGAGCGCCGATTCTCATTGCAGGTGCGAACTTCGGTTGCGGTTCATCGCGTGAAGCCGCCGTATGGGCATTGCAGGGTTTGGGACTTCGGGTCGTCATTGCCCCGTCGTTCGGCGAAATCTTCACGTCCAACTGCTTCCAGAACGGCGTGTTGCCGGTCGTGCTCCCCGAACGGCAGGTCGCAAATCTTGCAGAGCAGGCGCAGAGCGGCGCAGCAGTCACTGCCGACCTCGACACCTGCGTCATCACGGCTCCCGATGGAACATCGTTTCCATTTCAGGTAGACCCCGTACGGCGCGAGATGTTGATCGAAGGAGCCGATGAAATGTCGCTCACTCTTCGCAGACAAGACCTCATCCGCCAATGGCAGGCAGACGACGCACGTCGTCGTCCCTGGGTCTACGTCGGGTCACGCTCAGCTGACTAGCTGTTGAAGTCGATGCTCAGAACTACTACGGAGACAGAAATGAAAGGCAAGAAGGGAATTCTGGTTGCGATATGGCTGCTGCAGGTCGTCAACTATATCGATCGCGTCGTCCTCGGCTTTGCAGGACCCGCGATGATGCAGACACTTCATCTCAACCCGCAGACATTCGGCGTCATCCTGTCGGCGTTCGCCGTGGGTTACCTCGTATCGCAGATGCCGGGAGGTTGGCTCGCTGACCGCTTCGGCACACGAGTCGTTCTGGTCGTCGCACCGCTTTTCTGGGCATTGCTGACTGGGCTGACGGGGCTATTTACCGGAGTCGCGATTCTTGTCTTCGTGCGCTTTGCATTTGGTGTGTCCGAAGGATTGTCAAACCCTGCGATCTACAAGCTGGTTGGCGACACGTTCGACGAGCGTGAGCGTGCCCAGGCGGTTGCCTGGTGGGCCACGGCCATCGCGGCAGCGCCCGCCCTGTCCGGCCCGCTCGTCGGGACACTGCTCACCTCGTTCGGCTGGAAGGCGGTGTTCGTCATGCTCGCCGCTCCTGCGATCGCGATCGCTGTGCTGAACAGTGTGCTGCTTCCCAAAAAAGCAGAAGTGGAGCGGGCTGTCGGAACGACCGACGAAGTCACAATCCCGTTCCGGATTCTCGCGCAACAACCGGCGCTCTGGCTGATCAGCGGAGTCTTCTGCTTCTGGAACGCCGCGTACTGGGGCCTGCTCGGCTGGATGCCAAGCTACCTCGCGCTCGAACGGCACATCGACCTGAAATCCGCTGGGATGCTCGGTGGCATTCCGTATGTCTTCGGCGTCATCGGGCTGATTGTGACCGGCTGGCTTGGCCGGGGCCCCATGCTCAAGCAACGACCTCAGCTTCTTAGCGGTATCAACCTGCTCGGCGCCCTTTGCCTGTTCGCCGCCTATTACAGCAACACGCTTCAGTTGTGTATCGCTGGCTTGTGCGGTGCTGCGTTCTGCATCTACGGCGGTCTTGGCACATACGGCACCCTTGTGCTGGATTTCGCGCCGAAAGAAGCCCGCGCCGCCTACGCCGGGATCGTGGCAACCGTGGGCATGATCGGCAGCGTACTCGCCCCGCTCGTGATCGGAACACTGGTGAAGGACACGGGCACTTTTGCGAGCGGGTTTGGCGCAATGATGGCTTCGCTGTTCGTTGCTGGCTGCTGTGGTTTCGCGTTGGTCAAGCATGCGCCTGCGCGCTTGCAACCAGTAACCGGCGCCTGAGCGCTATCGACGGAGTTACAGCAAATGCGCTCTACGATGATGGACCAACCGCTCCTTATCTCTTCGATCATTCGTCATGCGGCAGCCTGTCACGGATCTACGGAAATTGTCTCGCGGGTAAGCGACGGGGCGCTGCATCGAACAAACTATGCCGAGGTCTACGAACGCAGTAGCAAGCTTGCCAATGCACTCGCCTCCTGGAGATTGCAACGCGGAGACCGCGTTGGAACGCTCGGTTGGAATGACCCTAGGCATCTGGAGATTTATTACGGAGTCTCGGGTGCGGGTTTCGTCTGCCACACCATCAATCCGCGCCTGTTCCCGGATCAGATCGTCTATATCGTCAACCACGCCAGCGACCGTTTGTTGTTCGTGGATCCCAGTTTCGTTGGACTGGTAGCGGGTGTGCGGCAGCGCCTTCAGTCCGTAGAGCGAGTCATCGTTATGTGCTCGGCGAGCGCCATGCCGCCGGAGGCCATCGCCGAGGGTTTCGAGTGTTACGAGGAAGTCATCGGGGCACATAAGAGCACGTTCGACTGGCCGCGGCTGGATGAGAACGACGCGGCCGGCCTCTGCTACACGTCCGGCACCACTGGCGATCCTAAGGGCGTGCTCTATAGCCACCGCTCGACTGTGCTTCATGCGTTGGCGGTCTGTGCGCCAGATGTCTTCAACCTGGGGGAGCGCACGACTGTCATGCCGGTGGTTCCCATGTTTCACGTCAATGGCTGGGGGTTGCCGCATGCCGCTCCAATGGTCGGTGCGCGGCTCGTTCTCCCTGGGCAAAGACTCGATGCGGCTAGCTTATATCGGCTCATTACAACCGAGAAAGTGACGTTCACTGCAGGCGTGCCGACCGTCTGGGGCTGGTTGCTGGACTGGATTGATGACAACAAGGGTGAAATCGCCCCGTTAGAACGCGTCGCGATTGGAGGCGCTGCATGTCCTCAGATCATGGCCGAGCGTTTCCACAAACAGGGGGTTGACGTCGTTCATGCATGGGGGATGACGGAAACCAGCCCTGTGGGCCTGGCCAATCGGTGCACCGTGCCCGCATCGCCGGCGCGGGAGGGAATCATGTCTTCCAATCGACGGCTGAAGCAGGGCAAGCCACTGTTTGGAGTCGAGACGCGGCTCCTCAACGATGACGGCCGCGTATTGCCGCACGATGGCACCACGTCCGGGCGCCTGCAGGTCCGAGGCCCATGGGTTGCATCTTCCTATTTCAACCTCCCGCTGGACAGCGCAGATAGTGCTGGTGACGGATGGTTTGAAACCGGCGATATTGCGACGATCGAAGCAGCCGGAACAGTTGAAATTGTCGATCGTGCCAAGGACGTCATCAAGTCGGGCGGCGAATGGATCAGTTCCGTTACGCTCGAAAATGCCGCGATGTCCCATCCCGACGTCTACGAAGCGGCCGCTGTCGCCCGCGATGACGAGCGATGGGGCGAACGTCCAGTGCTTTTCGTGGTACTTCGCCCCGGAAAAGCACCTTCGAAAGAAGGTCTGCTGTCTCATCTCGGCACGCGTGTCGCTCGTTGGTGGGTCCCGGATGACATCCACTTTGTCGACGATTTGCCCCATACCGCCACAGGCAAGGTCGTCAAGGCCACGCTTCGAAGGCGCCTCAGACAGTGACGGGCTTCGACACGGCCCAACGGTCCATGCAGACCGCGCAGCGGTCAGCCGGAAATGTCGGCGAAGCGATCTGGGACGGCCACACTTGCTAGGCGCCTGACTTCACAGATCCGCCATCGGGCGCGTCGTGCGGAAGGGACCAGCCGAAATAGACCTCTGCCTCGACGATCTTGCCACCGCGGACGGTCAGCCTCTCCGTATTGCGGAATCGTCGATTTCGAACACTCGTTCCTTCGTACACGACGAAGACCTGTTCGCCATGAACAACGACATCGATGAACTGAAAGTCGGTGATCGTCTCGCTGTTGGGCCAACAACGCGTGAAGTAGGTGTTGCGATCCAGCCGGTTGTCCAGAGGGCTGGTGAAATGGAAGTCTTCGCCGATCAGAGCCTCGATGGCGGCGCGGTCCTTTCGTACATAGGCGAGATAACTCGCACGGGCGATGTCGGCAGGATCTTGCTGCATATACGTCGTCTCCATTGAATGTTTCAAGAAGCGCCTCAACAGCCTGTTCCTGCAGGTGGTCCTGCAGGAAATTCAGGTGCATCGCAAGCTTCTGGCCATTGTCGACCGGCGCCACCTTCTTTGGCTCCTCATGCGTCCACGATCACTTCAAACCCGCCGTAGATCAGCCGCTTGCCGTCGAAAGGCATCGGATTGGTGTCAGGCTGCAGCCGTGGGTCAGCCATCACCGCTTTCATTCCGTCGTCTCGTGCCTGTCGCGAAGGCCAGACAACCCAGGAGAACACCACCGCCTCGTCATGCTGCCGTTTGACCGCCATCGGAAAAGACGTCACCTTCCCTTCCGGGACATCGTCTCCCCAGCACTCCACCACCTTCAATGCGCCGTGCTCCTTGAAGACGGCCGCTGCCGATTCGGCATGCTTCCTGTACGTTTCGCGATTGGCCGTGGGCACCGCGGCGACAAATCCATCTACGTAAGTCATGAACGATCTCCGTTCGCGTTGATAACACATAGGGGCGCAAAACCGGCGTGGGGACAGCATTGCCGCAATCTTGCCGCCTTATATGCACGACGAACGACGCTTGAGGAAATCGACAAAGCTCACGGGATATTTCGATGTCGTCTGAAACCTACGCTTGCGGGGAGTGGCGTGCGGACTTCCCAACCTCTGAAAAGTGCGCAACGCAGTCAGAACAAAATATGTAGATCAACGTCAGCGAATGGTCAGGCTACAGAGTGCCCCCGCGCTGCTTCAAGAACGTAGAACCATTCTTCGCGCGTGAGCGCGATGCCGGCGCCACGCGTCGCGTCGCGGATCCCGTCGACGCGGCTCGTTCCAGTCAGCACAACGGGATGGCTCGGCAACCGGAAGACCCACGCGTAGGCGAGCGGTATCCAGTCCGGCAGCCCGCGGTCCCGCTGTATCTGTTGCAACGCTTCACGCACACGCGAGCCCGTCTCATTGGACTCGTCGAAAAGCCGTCCGCCACCGAGCGGTGACCAGATCATCGGCACGACATCCGTCGCATTCATCGCCGTCAATGTGCCGTCGTCGAGCGGCGCCGTGTGAAATGGCGAAAACTCGATCTGATTGCTCGCTAGCGGCACACGCGCTCCGAGCCAGTCGAACTCACGCGCGGAAAAATTCGACACCCCGAATGCCCCGATCTTGCCTTGCGCGACCAGCTGATGGGCCAGCTCCGCCAGTTCGTTCCGATCGAGAAGCGGATCGGGGCGGTGCAGTAGAAACAGGTCGATCCGCTCACGGCGCAGCACCGACAACGCTTCGTCCACGCTTCGTCGCAGGTGCGCCGCGCTGCTGTCGTAGTGCTTGACGCGCGCGCCGCCGCCGTTGGACGAAGGCAGCCGAATGCCGGCTTTGGTGATGATCTGGATGTCGTCGTTGTTGCCTCCGCGCGCAGCCAGCGCTTCGCCAAAAAACGCTTGCGCGGCGCCCCCGCCATAAATATCGGCAAGGTCGAAACTCGTCACGCCCAGCGCCACGCACTCGTCGATGAAGCGCGCCAGCCCCTCGCGCGACATGCCCCAGCGCATCACGCGCCACATGCCCGCGACGACCTTCGAGACCGCGACGTCTCGCGCAAGCGCGACAGCGGGCACTCGTTCGATCATGCGCGTGCGCCCCGCCCGGCATACCACTGCGCCACACGTTCCGAACGATAGCGCCGCCCGCGCGCGGCGATTTCATCGCGAATACGAAGCGGTTGCGGATCGAAGAGACGCGCATCCATCGTTTTCAGATCCCCGGCGACGCGGGGGCGAAACGCCATCTGCCCGATCACGTCGCGCTCCAGATCGACGCCCGGCGCAATTTCGATCAATTCGAGGCCTTCGTCGCCGAGCCGGAACACGGCGCGCTCGGTCAGATACAACGCGGTCTGCCCACGCTCGCGCGCGAACGCTGCGCTATAGCAGACCTGCTCAATCGATTCGACAAATTTACGATGCCGCCCTTCGCTGCGGATCACAGTCTGGCCGCCTTCCCAGCCGACATCCAGACCGCCCGCCGTCAGCGTTCCGCTGAATATCACGCACTTCGCGTTCTGGCTGATGTTGATGAAACCGCCGACCCCGATGATCTTGTCGCCGAAACGGCTGATGTTGACGTTGCCTTGCGGATCGACTTCAGCGAACGACAGAAACGCGAGATCGAGGCCGCCGCCGTCGTAGAAGTCGAATTGCGACGGCTGCTCGATCATCGCGGCGAAGTTCTGGCCGCCACCCGAATCGCGCCCGGTGAGCGGAGCGCCGCCGATGATGCCCTGCTCATTCGTGAGTACGACCGCGTCGAGCAGACCTTCTTCAGCAGCGATCGTCGACAGACCCGTCGAAACGCCCGCGCCAAGATTGCACACCGCGCCGGGATAGAGTTCGAGCGCCGCGCGCCGCACGATCACCTTGCGCGGTCCGAACGGCAATGGCTTGATCTCCGACAACGGCACGCGCAGTTCGCCCGCGTAACTCGGATCGTATGATGTCGCGTACGTCTGCGGCTGATCCGGCACGACCACGACGAAGTCGACCAGAATGCCGGGCACCTTTACCTGTTTGGGCGGCAAGGTCTCGCGCCGCGCCACCCGTTTAACCTGCACTATCACGACGCCACCCGCGCGGCGCGTTGCCTGCGCCATCGCCAGCATCTCTCCAAGCACGGCTTCTTCTTCCATCGTCACGTTGCCGTCTTCGTCGGCGGTCGTGCCGCGAATGAAGGTCACGTTCAGCGGCAACGGCTTGAACCGCAAGTATTCCTCGCCGTCGAGTTCGATTACTTCAACGAAATCGGCCGGCGTGCGCGGACTTTGCCGCGCGCCCTGCTGCCGCGGATCGACAAAGGTATGCAAACCTGTTCTGGTAATCAGGCCAGGGCGCCCCGCGGCCATCTCGCGCATCAGTTGCGACATCACGCCCTGCGGCAGCGTGTATGCCTCGATCTTGTCCTCCGCCGCGAGCGTGACGAGACCGGGCGAATCGACCAGTGCACTTGTGATTGCGCGACGTAGCAAGCCTTCTTGCGCGAGATGGCTCGCACCAAGGGCCGCGCGATCGCCAACGCCGACGATGCTCATCGAGGTGATACCGCGCGGCGCACCTTCGCGTTTGAACCGTTCGCCGACCGCCGCCACCAGCGCGTCGGGCACCGCGTGCCCGCCGCCCGATCCGCTGATGAGCACCGTGTCGCCGTCTCTTACGAGCGAGGCCGCTTCTTCTGCTGTAATGATCTGCATGATGTTGTCCGATGATCCGCTGCAATACGCCGTTATGCGCCTTCTGCCCGCTCACTCGCCCTTCAGTTTCTTCGCCCAGCGCATGACGTGTTCGCCGACCGCGACAAGTTCGCCGCGCTGGTTGAACACTTCGTTCTTCGCAATGCTGCGGCCTTTTTCCTTGTCGATCCTGATCACCTCATACACCACGGTGATCGTATCGCCGAGCGCAACCGGTTTGAGGAAACGCAGCTTGTCGTAGCCCGAGGAGACGGGGAAATCGCTGAGATTCTCTTTGTGAATCACGTGTTCGATAGACAGCGTCGAAGCGGTCGACATATAGCCCGCCATCAGTGCGCCATGCGCGATGCGTCCGCCGAGATTCGACTTTTCGCGCGCGTACTGTTCGTTGACGTGCGTCGGGCTGAAATCGCCCGTTATGCCGGCGAACAGCATCACATCGGTTTCCGACACGGTCTTGCCGAAGGTATAGCGTTGACCGACTTCCACGAAATCGAGACCTGACTGCTCCATGCTTTAACTCCTTTACACCACAGTTCGGTAACGTGCGACACAGGTGTCCAGCACGTCGTCGCCGTCGCGCTTCCACCAGTTGTCGCTCGAGAAAATTTCCACTTCGATGAAACCGTCGAAGCCAGCCCGCTCGACCTGGCTGCGCAGCCGCGCGATGTCGATGACGCCGTCGCCCATCATGCCGCGATCGTTGAGCATGTCGCGGGTCGGCACGAGCCAGTCGCAAACGTGAAAGCCAAGCAGCCGTTGCTTGCCGGCACGTGCGATCTGGGCATCGACTTTCGGGTCCCACCACACGTGATAACAATCCACCGCGACGCCGAGATCGCCCTGCATCGACGGGTCGATCTCGTCGCACAGATCGAGCGCATGTTCGAGCGTATTCACACATGCGCGATCGGCGGCGTACATGGGATGCAACGGCTCGATCGCGAGCGGCATGCGAAGCGACTTCGCGTAGTCGAGTATGCGTGCAATACCGTCCTTCACCTGCTCGCGCGCGCCGGCCAGATCGCGGCTTTGCGGTTCGCCCTCCATCGCCCCCGGCAAGCCGCCTACGACGAGCACCACGCAAGGCGCATCGAGTTCGCGCGCGGCGTCGAGTACACGCCGGTTACGCTCGAAAACCGCATCGCGTTCGCTGGCCTGCGCGACCGGGAACAGACCGCCGCGGCAATAACCGGCCAACTCGATCTGCGCCTCGCGCAGCAGGCGTTTTGTCTGTGCCACACCAGCGCGCTCGACGTCGGCATGCCACGGTGCTATCGCGCGAATACCGCGACGCGCGCAGCCCTCGATGATGCGCTCCAGCGGCCATTGCCTGAGCGTTGCGGTATTGAGGGCAAAGTGCTCGAGATGCTGTGAAAGATCGCGCATGACGAGTGCTTCCCTCACGCGAGCGTAGTCGGCATCATCATCAGCGTTTCGCCTTCCTGCACGACTTCGCCTCGCTGATTCAGCACTTTCAGGCGCAACGTCGCGATCCCGCGATCGGGCCGCTTGGTCGGACGTTTGCCAATGACTTCGATATCGACATGAATGCGATCGCCGATCATCAATGGCGCGCGAAACGACCAGTTCCAGCCGAGTGTCGCGAGCCCTTTGAGCAGCACCGGGCAACGCGTCTTCAGTCCGTCGGCTAGCGACAAACCGAGCAGGCCGTGGGCGATGCGCTTAGGAAAGCCGGCCTCCTGCGCGGCCACGTCATCAACGTGAATGTCGTAGTAGTCGCCCGAGACGCCCGCGAAATTGACGACGTGCGTTTCGGTCACGGTGACGCCAGCAGTTAGGTAATAGTCGCCGGCCTCGATGTCGTTCAATCCGTAAAGGCCCGGCTTCAGCAGACGCCGCGTGTCACTGGCGACAGAGTCGCTCATTGCTGGATCTCCTTCCCGTTAGAGGGCATTGGGGCATTGGGGGCATTGAGTGCGTTCACCCGTGCAGATGTGCGGGCGGCATGGCAAACGTGGGGGCATTGACTTCCGACAATGCCGCCGTTGCGCGCATCAGCAGCGGCGCGAGCTCCTGCATGCGCTTCGCGGTCAAGCGGAACATCGGCCCCGCAATCGTCAGCACGCCAATCGGCTCGTCGTCCTTGCCGCGAATCAACGCGGCCATTGCCGAAGTGGCCGCCTCGACACTATTGGTCACCGTTGCGTAGCCGTTCGCGCGTGCACGGCGCAGTTGCTTGAGAAATTCCTCCGGGGTACGCGGTGCGTTCGGGCCGTAATCCTCGTCCCGGCCAAAGCCGGTCTTCATCACCCGCGCGAGCGCTTCCTCGTCGCTCATCGTGGCGAGCCAGACCAGCCCGGACGCCGAGCAGAACAACGGGGCTTCTGCGCCGCTGTCCGGGTCGTAGCGCAGACCTACCCGCGTGCCTAGCGACTTGGACACCCACACCAGCCGCTCGCCATCGATCAGGCCGAGCCGCGACAGCTCACCCGAAACGCTCGCGAGTTCGTCCATCAACGGCCGCGCGAGGTCGATCAGATTGTTCTTCGACACGAAACGGATGCCGAGCGACACGGACTTCAGCGACAGGCAGTACTGCCCCATCTCCCGTGTCTGATGCACGTAACCCATTTCGATCAGACTGGTCAGCAAGCGATGCATTGCGCTTACCGGAATATCGAGAGCCTCCGAAAGCCGGCTCAACTGCATGCCGTTGCGATCGGTCGACAGCAACTCGAGGATGGCCATGCCACGTTCCAAAGCGACGCTCATACGTTACCTACTCATTGCATGTGAATTGAATGGTTCGCACCGGACCGCGTTTATACACGATGCCCAAAAAATCCGGCCAGCGCGCGAGCCTGCCCTTCAATCATGCGCTTGCCGCCAATCGTCGTCACGCCTTGCGATTGCGCGGCGCGCATCAGCGCGGTCACGTCGGGTTTCGGCACGATGTCGAAAAGTACATGCTGCGCGTTCATACCCGCGATGTCGACGGGTAATGCGTCGTCAGGCTTCATTCCGAGCGGCGTCGCGTTGACAACGAGGTCGTGGCCGTCGAAGGTCGGTTCGCACGCTCGACATACGCACGACGGTGCGGCGTTTGCCACCGCCTCAACGACCTGCCGGACGCGTTCGCCGTCGATATCGCTCAACTCAATCTCGCGCACGCCGCTTTGCGCGAGTGCGATTGCGATCGCGCGTCCGGCGCCGCCCGCACCGACCAGCAGCACGCGCTTGCCGGCCGGCGGATGACCGGCATCATCGAGCGCGCGCACAAGCCCGGCGCCGTCGAACATGTCGCCTTCCCATCGATTATCGGGCAGGCGGCGCATCGCGTTCAATGCGCCCGCCGCTTGCGCGCCGGGCAACACATGGCTGACGAGCGACATCGCATCGACCTTGAACGGCACGGTGATGACGATACCGCGCAGATTACCGATCGCCATCAGCGAGCGCATCGTCTCACCAAAGCGGTCGCGTGAAACGTGCATCGGTACCAGCAGCGCGTCGATCTGCGCCTGCGCGAACAGCGCATTGACTACCTGCGGCGAACGCACCTGCGAAACCGGATCGCCGACGATCGCGTACAGCGCCGTCGCGCCGGTCACCGGGATGAAGGAGGCCGTGTTCATACGACGCGCTGGGTCTGCGTGCCCAGCCCTTCGACGCTCAGGCGAACCGTGTCGCCACGCTTCAGATAGCGCTCCGGTTTCATGCCGAGTCCAACACCGGGCGGCGTGCCCGTCGTAATGAGATCGCCCGGCATCAACACGACGAACTGGCTCACGTACGACACGATGGTACGGATCGAAAAGATCATGTCGCTCGTGTCGCTGTTCTGCACGCGCTCACCGTTCACCTCGAGCCAGAGCGGCAGTTTCTGCGGATCGGGGATTTCTTCGGCAGTGACGAGATACGGACCGATCGGACCGAACGACGGTGCGCATTTTCCCTTCACCCACTGGCCGCCGCGTTCGAGCTGGAATGCGCGCTCCGAAACGTCGTTACACACGCAATAACCGAACACGTACGATAGCGCGTCGGCCTCGCTGACGTAATGCGCGCGTTTGCCGATCACAAAGGCAAGTTCGACTTCCCAATCGGTTTTTTCCGAGCCACGCGGCAAGACGATGTCGTCGTCCGGACCGACGATACAGCTTGGCGCCTTATTGAAGAGAATCGGTTCCTCCGGCAGCGGCGCATTGGTCTCTTTCGCATGCTCGACGTAGTTCAGACCGATCGCGAGAAAGTTGCCTGGCTGCGCAATGCACGGACCGAAACGTGTGCCCTTCGGTACTTCAGGCAGCGTGGTCAGATCGAGGTTGGCGAGCCTGCTTTCGAGGCCGGCCGCGATCGTTGCGGGATCGATGTCGGCGATCACGGCAGACAGATCACGATGCGTTCCGTTCCTGTCGACGACACCGGGTTTTTCCGCACCTACGGGACCAAAACGAAACAGTTTCATGCGATTTCCTTGTGTTGAACATCAGCGCGAGGCGCTGAGACTGTATTGCAGTTGATAGTTGCCGCGCGCGATCGCGCTGACGCCGGCTTGTCGCAATGAATCGTCGGCCAGTTCACGTTCGGCGAGTGAATCGAGTGTCGCTTCGTCAGCGGCTTCGATCAGCAGTACACCGTCGATCTGTGCATCGGGTGTGCCGCGCAATTCGAGCTCGCGCGTCGGCTTCGTTTCGCGCTGCACGCCGTCGAGCAGATGCGCGCCGACCAGGGCGGTACGTGCCGGCAAATCGTCGAGTATCCGAATCAGCGTGCTAATCGCCTTATCACGCGCGACAGACGGAAACGCAAAGCGGATTGTCTGCATCCACGCGCCCTCGCCGATACCTCGTGTGTGCGCGACGCGGCACATTGTTCGCGACGTGTCGACGAAGGTGGCGACTACCCTGGCGGTCCACGGCGTCGGATGATCGAGCCGGTCCCGATAGACCGGCGATTCGAGCACCCCGAGCGACTCGGTTTCGTAGAAGTTGAAATAGCGAGGCGAGCCGCGACTCGCGACGTAGCGGCGGCCGCGCAGAAAACCCGGCAGACCGACACGCTCGGGGATATGTTCCGACACATGCCATGCGAGAAATTCCGCGTCGCCACCCGGTGCGATGCCGTTCCAGAATGCGAGCGCTGCGTTACCAAGCATCACGACGAATGCCCTCCTGTTGTGGTTGCGCGGACTCGTCGTCTTGCGCGCCCGCATGTTCGATCGGGATGCCGCGTGTTTCACGGGTTGCCAGATAGATAATCAGTACGCCCAGCACATCGCCGAGCAGCGTGTAGAAGAACATCCCTTTCGGCAACGCAACCTTGAAATAGTCGAGCGAGGCCAGCACGATGAACGGCGCAATGCCCCCGCCGATCACGCCGATGTTGTACATCAGCCCCACGCCGGTTGCTCGCACGTTCGACGGCAGATTCTCGGCGAGGATCGTCGGATAAATGCCGGATGCGCCGACAATCCAGAAGCCCGACAGGAACGCGAACGTGCAGCCGAGCGCGATCGAGACCGGCGCGAGATTCACGAGCGCGAACACGCAACAGCAGCCGATCGCGAGCATCATCGCAATTGCATTCTTGCGGCCGACGCGTTCGGCGATAAAGCCCGAACAGAAGAACCCGCAGATCTGTCCGACCGCACCCGCGCTGGTGATCATGCTCACCGACGCCGGCGGCATATGCAGTTCGCGCAGATACGTCGCGAGCAGACCCTGCAGCGGCCACGAGCCGAATTGCAGCAGGAATTGCACGAGGCTCAGCACGAGCACGAGCTTGAGATGCTCGCGAAACAGCGTTGCAGCGGGCGATTTGCGCTTCGACACGAGACCTTTCTCGCGCGCCTTCAGCCACACCGGCGATTCCGGCACGAAACGCCAGATATACAATCCCACGAGCAGGCCCGGAATGATTCCCGCAAAGAACAGAGGACGCCAGCCGAAGTGCGGATAGATCAAACCGTAAAGCGTCGCCGCGAGCACGCTGCCAAAACCCCAACCCGTGTCGAGAATGCCGATACCGATCGCGCGATATTTTTCCGGCCAGACCTCGGCGATCATCGTCGAACCGAGCGTAAGGATCGGTGCCATGCCGAAACCGAGTAACAGCCGGAACGCGAACACCGCCGTGAAACTCCAGGCGAGGCCGGTGAACGCTGCGCCCGCCGTGAACCACACGAGCGCGATCAGCATGGGAATCTTGCGGCCGATACGATCGCTCAGATTTCCGAACAACATACCGCCGAGCCAGCGCACGCCAAAGGTCGCGAGAATCAGCAGCGACGCAGTGTGCAACGTGACATCGAAGGTTTTCGCGATGTCGATCAGCACGAAAGTGATCAGCAGAAAGTCGACGGCGTCGAGCGCCCAAAGGCACCACGCGCCCGCGAGCGTCAGCCATTGCGCGCGATTGATTTCCTGATACCAGCGCCGCTTTGCGGGCGCCGTTGCCGGTTGGTTCACGTTTGTCTCCTTGATTTGTCTATTAGTGGTTCAGCAACGCTTTGACTTTCGGGTGCATCGGCAACGGCTCGTTTTGGAGCCGCGCCTGCAAACCGAGCGAGCGATCGGAAAAGACTTCGGCGGGCATCGTTTTCAGATCGGGCGACACGTCGATCTCGAACGGAATGCGGTCGAGCACATCTTTTTGCAGGTCGATACCCGGTGCGATTTCAATCAGCGTCAAGCCATCGCTCGAGAGCGAAAAGACGGCCCGTTCGGTGACGTAGAGCACAGTCTGCCCACCCTCTCGCGCGTTCTTCGAACTGAACGATATCTGCGCGAGCGACTCGACGAACTTCGAATGACGCCCTTCCGCGACGATTCTCAATTCGCCGTTCTCGACCGCAACCTTCAGACCGCCCGCGGTAAACGAGCCGCCGAACACCATCTTCTTGGCGTTCTGGCTAATGTTGATGAAGCCGCCGACACCGACCAGGCGATCGGCGAAACGCGTGATATTGACGTTACCGGTATGGTCGATTTCGACGCAGGACAGGAATGCGATGTCGATGCCACCGCCGTCATAGAAGTCGAATTGATACGGTTGATCGACGATTGCCGCATAGTTGCGTGCCGCGCCCGCGTCGAGTCCGTTTGCAGGCGCACCACCCGTCAGGCCCTGTTCGTTGGTCAGGGTGACGAGATCCAGAACGTCTTCGCGCGCGGCAACCAGACCGATCCCCGTACACACGCCCGAGCCGATATTGCAGACGGCGCCGCGCCGCAATTCCAGTGCGGCGCGCCGCGCAATTACGCCGCGTTCGTCGAGCGGTAGGTCAGGGAACGTTGTGAGCGGCGTCTTCAATTCGCCAGCGAAGGAGGGGTCGTAAAAAGTCTGGTATGTCTGCATCTGGTTCGGTTCGACGACGACGAAGTCCACCAGATTGCCGGGAATCTTCACGCTTTTCGCGGGCAGCATGCCGCGCTTCGCGAGCCGCTTGACCTGCACGATCACCACGCCGCCGCAGCGCCGCACCGCTTGCGCCATCGACAGCATTTCGCCAAAGATTGCCTCGTGTTCGTGCGAAATGTTGCCGTCCTCGTCGGCAGTCGTGCCGCGCAGCAACGCCACATCCGGTCGGAACGACTTGTAGAACAGCCACTCGCGCCCATCGCGTTCGACCAGCTCGACCAGGTCTTCAGTTGCAATCGAACTTTGCTTGCCGCCCTGATGACGCGGATCGACGAATGTATTCAACCCGACATGGGTTGTCAGACCCGGCCGCCCACCCGCGATTTCGCGGATCAGTTGCGAGAGCACGCCCTGCGGCAACGTGTACGCCTCGATGCGATTGGCCATGGCCAGTTTTGCGATCGGCGGTGCGTCAACGATAGTCCCGCACACCACGCGCTTGAGCAGCCCCTCATGCGCGAAGTGACTCGCACCCAGCTCATCGCCGCGATTACCGAGACCCACCGGGTGAATCGCCGTGATCTTGCGCGGTGCCCCCTCTTCCTTGAAGCGTCGCTCGATTGCTGCGAGCAGTGCCTCGGGAACCGCCATGCCCGAGCCGGAGCCCGTGATCAGTACCGTGTCGCCATCGCCAATCAATCGTGCGGCCTGATCCGCCGTACCCAGTTGCATGCTCGTCTCCGCTCTAATGTTGGAAATGTTTTCCAGAAAGTATTTTCAGGTTACGACAGGGAATGGGATTCGTCAACGTTTCGGCGCGTTTAGACCGGGGCAACACGGTCCGGACAAACCCTGGCAAAAATCCGCTTGCTTTCCGGTCCGTAGACCGCCCTATAATTCTTGGAAATTTTTTCTGGAATAGTTTTCCAGTTTCTAGCGACACTGAGCCACATCTGCGTTTTGAGCCGGACACCTCACCTCGCGACAACCACAGTCAGGAGTTGGAGAGACATGAAAAAGCACGCGATGACCGCTGCCTTGACGTTGCTGTGCGCCTCTTACGCACATGCGCAAAGCTCGGTGACGCTGTATGGGGTGATCGACGAAGGACTGCAGTTCGTCAACAACAACAAGAACGTGGTGAATGGCCACAACGTCGGTGGACGGCAATGGACGCTCGACTCGACGAATGGCATCAACGGCAGCCGCTGGGGCTTAAGAGGAGCGGAAGGTCTGGGTGGGGGACTGGCCGCTATCTTTACCCTGGAGTCGGGTGTGAACCTGAACAATGGCGCGCTCGGACAAGGCGGTGCGGAGTTTGGCCGGCAAGCCTTCGTTGGAATTTCCAGTGCTACGCTCGGCGCTATAACGCTCGGCCGTCAATACGACTCGATCTTCTGGTACGTGCAGCCCGTGACAACGCTTGGCTACCTCGGCAGCGCCGCCTTCGCTCATCCCGGCGACCTCGACAACACGAACAACTCCCTGCGTCTGAACAATACGATCCGCTATGCCAGCGCCAACTATCGTGGCCTGACCTTCGGTGGCGAATTGAGCCTTGGGGGACAGGCGGGCAACATCACTGCGGGCAGCGGATACAACGCGGGTGTCGCGTACACGAACGGCCCGCTCGCGCTCGGCGCAGCCTACGAGTACTTCAAGAATCCGACCGGCGCAACAGGCAGTACCGGCTTCTTCACCGGAAATCCGAATGGCGCGACTCAGTTGAGCGGTGTGCTGAACAGCGGTTATGTGAGCGCGACGTCGTACCAGGTCATCGCCGCAGGCGCGACATACAGGATCGGCAACGCGATCATGAATATTGGCTACTCGAATGTCGAGTACGGGAACATTACGGCACTCCGGGGCAACAGCGCGAAGTTCAACACTGCTGAAGCGGGCATCAAATATCAGTTCACCCCCGCTTTCTCCGCTGGACTTGGCTACACGTACACAAAGGGCAACGCGGTCGACAACGGTGCGGGCGGCACCGTCGGAAACCAGCATTTCAATCAGTTGGCGGCGCTTGCGGACTATTTCGTGTCGAGACGAACCGACTTCTACGCGGAAGCGTCTGTTCAGAAGGCGTCCGGCGTATCGTCGACCGGAGGCGCTGCGGTCGCGAACATCGGCAACCTGGGCGACTCATCGACGCCGCACCAGGTCGCGGTCAGGCTTGCGATGCGGCATCGATTCTGATCATCGTCGCATCAGTACGCCGTCGCGCCGTCGCTGGTGCCGCCGCGGAAAACCGCGATGATGATTCGGCTCACATCTGACCAAACGATGCAGTGGCTCAGCGACTTCAAGGTGCTCCTGAGTTGCAGTCGTACATCGATTCCAACATGTTTATCTCCCATTGAATGATGATGCAAACAATCGACCATGTTGGACAACGCAATCAAAGAGTTGGTCTTCGGTGGGGCATACTCGGTGCAGCCACGATTGCGGATTCGGTGATCATGCCCTCGATCCAGCGGATTGGCAGTCGCATCACCATTGTCGCTAGCAGAGACATTGAAAAAGCCTCGCTTCTTGCCCGTAAGCATGCGGTCGATCACGTGACCGCGAAGTATGAAGACGTCCTTTCGCATCCTGAGGTGGACGCAGTGTATGTCCCGGTTCCAAACGCGTTGCATTTCCCGTGGACCGTTGCAGCACTTCAGGCTGGAAAACATGTTCTTTGCGAAAAGCCGATCTGCATGAATGCCTCAGAGGTACGACGGCTGATTGAAGAACGTGATCGCAGCGGCCTGGTCTGCGCGGAGGCAATCATGATCGTCCATCACCCGCAGTGGGAGAGCGTTCGTCAGGCAATCTGCTCTGGTGAGATCGGTGATATTCGGCAAGTTGGGGGTGCCTTCACATACTTTCGCGCGGACCCTGCATCGATTCGCAATAACCTGTCTCTTGGCGGTGGAAGCCTCCGCGATGTCGGCATGTACCCAATCGTGGGGACAGCATTCGCAACCGGTCGGGATCCAGTCGGAGCACAAGGCGATTTGAGCTTCAGTGCGACGTCAGGAACCGATATCGCTTCGGACTGTGTTATTGATTTTGGCGACTTCAAGCTTCGGTCGTTCTGTAGCACGCTAATGGGCCGGAGGCAGTCGATGCTCTTCCATGGAGAGAAAGGCTGGATCGAAATGACAGCACCATTCACCACAAATAACTACCACGACGCGAACGTGATAAAGCATATCGATGGAGACGATCAGCTACACGTCGAACATTACGGTAGAACGCAAGAACAGTATGAACGGATGTTGCTTGATTTTGAAAAGTCCGTTGAGACTGGCACACCGGTGGCGTATCCGCTGGAACGCTCGCTTATTGTTCAAGGTCAGCTTGATGCTTTATTACAGTAAAAAATCACACGAGCGCGAGCAGATCATGTTGAGGCGAGGCACGCTGTCGAGGCGTTGGAAGTGCCTTTCGCAAAGTACTGACAGCTTGAGAACGTCACGCGGACGGTAGGATAATCGTCGGAGAACCGGAGGGAGAAAAGAAGAAAATGACGGACATTCGCCGAAGCACCCTACTCCTCGGGCTGGCTGTTGTCGGCCTGTCTGCCTCTCATACGGCATTCGCCAAAGGGAATCGCATCGTCTGTCAGTTAACGCAGCGCACTGGGTCATACATCGGCCATTGCGTTCTCCCCTACGATGTCCATGCATTCAAGATCGGCTTCGACGGTCGCTCCGACAAACTTGGCTATCGCGCACCGCAGCGGTTTCGGTTGACCGCCCCTTCTAGTTGAGCGTCGCCTGCTTCAGAGGGAGCAAACCGTCACCGTCCAGCGGTGTGTCCTCTCGCTGCATTGCGCGACCGTCTGTGTGTCACTCGGCGCCGGACGAAGGGTTTGTCCGACCGATCGTCCATTGGTAGCGTTCCACCACTCGCGCGGCAGCGGACCGAGCTCTATCATTCCAGAACGCTTCAGCTGCCTGGATACGAACATCCTCTCGCTCCAGCGCTTCAGGTGCCCAATAGGCTCTAACGTCGCCAACGGGAAGATCGCCAGTCTCCGATGCAATCGCACGGAACAATTGAAATTCCGGCTCTCCATCAACCTTGGTCCATCGTGCTAATGGCAACATGGCCCTCACAGTTTCAATGAGACCTAGACGACCTTCAAGAAAATCGGCTGCTCTGGCGCGAATCTTTCGACAATGCTTGCGCCAAAGCTGCTCATTCTTGATTCCTGCTGGGATTCTAAGTTCCTGCGACATCGGTCACTTTGGATTTTGTTAGTTCAACGGCGGGAATTGTTAACCATCTTCGGACTTGTGTCGAATGTCCTGCACTAGCCGAATATCGTCGGACGTAGCAACCGACGCTCTGACGGTCAGATGCTTTGTCATTGGCACGCAAGCCAGTTCCAGTCCACGCGAGCTACGGTAGGTCGATATGGAATCTCCCGCCCAACCACAACGGCGATAGAACGCCGCTGCGTTTAGCGTTGCATCGAGACGCATTGCGGCAACGCCATGAACGCCGGCCAACGCCTCGAGAAATTGCAGCATCTTGCGCCCAATGCCGAGTCCCATATGAGATGGCCTCACAAAGATTGCGTCGATTTGCCCGTTTCCGACCGTAAGCATTCCTGTGCCAACGACTAGTTCTTCATCGATTGCAACGTAAAAGTCGTTTTCGACAACGCTAGCCCATTTATCGGTGGGCGTGCCATCGACCCACTCAGAAAGGGTCGCCTCGGAGTAATACTCGGCGCACGCGGCATGCACCGACGTTTTGCGGATATCCCACGCGTCGCAGACGTCATGGCGATTCGCTTTTCGTATCGTCATCATGCCACGCCCCTCGGCTCGAACAAACGAGTCGACATGCGGGCATAGCCCTGATATACGGCACCAAGTATTTTGTAATGCATGCAATCACTCCTATCTGCGCCAATGGCATTCGGAGCGAGTAAAAAGACTCGGCCCCGTCATGACTGGCGGGGCCGTTGAGGAAGTCTATATGTGATGTAAGAACGTCACGATTCCCACGACTCGCCGTCGGGCGTCATGGTGCACATCATCGTTTTGAGCGTGTCGGAGTTCATGCAGACATATTGCATCTGTAAAAGATCACAGTCAACGGGGATCGCCGATTCTCACCAATGTGAACGGCCGACGCCAATGCCTCAGAGACGGCCGCACCTACCCCACAGTCGTGCGCGGCGATCGCACTAGGTGTGCATCGTGGCTTTTTCTGTAGCGGACGCCGGTCGAATTGTTGACGAAAAATTTCTGATTAACCATACTTCACCGCCCGTTCAATGGGAGGACAACGTGACGAGCGTTCACATCGATGCACTACCGAGTGCAATGTCAACGGCACGCCTGAAACTTGTGCCGGCATGTGAGCAGTTCACCCATGAGTTGCGGGAATACACCGTTGAAAATCGCGCCCACCTGCAGCCTTGGGAACCGCTCAGAGCCGAAAGCTTTTTCGAAACTGACTCAGTTCGGCGACGGCTGTCGATGATGGCGCACAACAACGACTCAGGGGTCGCGGTGCACCTACTTCTAATTGCGCCAGGAACCGGCGGAATGGTGGGCGATTGCAATTTCACCACATTGTGCGCGGTCCCTTTCAGGCATGTCATCTTGGATTTTCGCTTGCAAAGCGGTTTGAAGGACAAGGGCTGATGCGCGAAGCATTGACCTCAGCGATTACCTATATCTTCGACGAAATCAGATTGCACAGAATAATGGCCAACTTCAGGCCTGAAAATGTTCGCAGCGAACGGCTATTGAAACGGCTAGGCTTTGAGCGTGAAGGCCTGGCTCGGTCCTATCTACGGATCAATGGAGTATGGGCCGACCACGTGCTCACGTCGCTAATCAATCAGACTCCAGAACGTTGAACTATTCTTGCAGCCTTCATTCCGAACTTTCTATCTCCGCAGTCCGAACCCGCTTTCCCATTTCAAAGGCGCGAACCTCATAGCCAAGTTCCCGGTACAGGCTGACCGCCCGTTGGTTGAACTCCCAAACGGCTAGTCTGATGTCAGTGGCACCCTGCTTCCGCGCCCACTCTTCGGCGAGTTTGATAAGAGAACTGCCGACCCCGCGTCCTCTGATTTGTTCTGAAACTGCGACGGACCCGATACGCCCAACGACCATCGGCTGCAACAGCGGGCTGATCGGCTTCACCACCTGAATCGTAATGAAGCCGACAGTTTTGCTACCAAGCTCTGCAAGGAACGTCGCTCGATCTTCTCCCTGGAGGCTGGAAAGCCAGTGAGGCTCGTCGCGGCTGAATTCTGTGGTGGCATCTGCGTAGATGTCAGGGCGTGCTGAGTGATGGCTCGCATTCAGAATTTGACCCAATTCGCAGATTGTCAAAACGTCTTCGATGGTTGCACGTCGATAGCTTATCGGGTTGGTCATCGTCAACTCTAAGGGGAAAATACGATATGGGCGTCAGACGCTCCACGCCGCGTTTTGCAAGACGAGCCGATAGCCGTCGGCATCCTCGAATGTCCGTCCCGACACGTCCCAATATGGATTGAACGACTTTACGCGAACAAATCCATTTTCGACAAGACGATTGCCCATTGCACTCCACTCCTGTCGATCGGGTACGTAAAACACAAGCAAGTCCTCAATCGTTGGTCGAGGCAGCACGGGGTGTTCGCCGCAATGGGTGAACTCAAAATGATAGTCCATGCCTGGACTTCCAAGCATCACTCCGTCGAAGCCCTGATGGTCCTGAAACCTCGCGAGCACGGCCAGGTCAAGCCCTACGCAATACATGCGTTCGGTACGGACAAGATCGCAAACGGGCCGAGCGACTCTGAGATGCATCTTCATCGAACAGGCCTTATGAATATGGTTGCAAAGGTATCAAACATCGGCTTGCGATACTAGGCGAGCGAGCAGCCGGAGTTAGCCCGAAGCCAGTCGGTTACCCTAGCTCTTAATTCGCAGGGTCATGGTAATGTCGTCGACTGAGCGCCCGGAAATACGAAATCTGTCGTCGCGCCGTCCAATTTCAACAAATCCAAAGTATCGATAAAGGCTGATCGCAGGCTGGTTATCGCTGAACACAGACAGGTCGATCCATTCAATGTGGTTACGTGTCGCGAATTCTATGGCTTCCAGCATCAACTTTCGCCCAAGGCCTCTGCGATAAAAGCCCTCCTCGACGCCGATACCAAGAGTGGCGCGATGTTTCTCCGACGGTATGCTGGATCCGTTCAGGTCAAGATGTGCGATGAAGCGTGCATCGGGGCCTTCAACCGCCCACACCCTCATCCATGTTGGCTGAGGCAAAGGTATTGAGAGGCGATCTTCGAAGCGAGCGCGACGCTCGGGTGATTCGAAATCAGCGGCTTCCAGAGGCGAAAAAAAAGGCCGTCCGTCGCGCCCCGATTCAGCGATCTGCCGGGTTAGATGCTCTGCCCAACGCTTGAAGTCAACAGGCGTTAGGGCAACGGTCGTCAGCATTTTCACCACCTCGAATGATTAACACAGGAGGATTGTCGCCGATGTTGGCAGTCACGCGGAATGACTGTTCATGGTCAAACTCTACCAGGTACCGTCGGGCCTAAAATTAATCTGGATGGACTCAACGCGCTGTTGCATTGCCCGGCTCCTGACACAAGCTGGCTAATCGCCCTTGTTGCCGAAAACCCATCGCCTTGTATATTGCTCCGGCATGGCTGCTTTCATCTGCGACCATGACGAGCCGGTCAGACCGTCCGGCGGCCCGCCTGATAACCTCGGTCACCAAGGTTTTGCAAACATTCCGGTTTCGATGCTGTTTCCCTGTAATAACGGACTGGAAACGCCCAATGCCGTCAAGAAAGAACAGACCCAGGCTTCCTACCTGCTCATTATCGATAAAGGCTCCCCACCAGTTTCCGCGACCACGTTCAATCAGGCTCCTGTAAGCCCTCTCTTGATGCGCCATGTAACGTTGTGAGCTAATGCTCGTTGGGTTTGGCGTGTCGGCGAGTTGCATTCAGGACCAATCGTCCCAGTCATGCTGCATGGTAAAGGGGCGCACGTTGACCAAAGGGTTGGTCGCAACCGGAATGATCTCATCCGGATGGGCCACCAGCACCCGGTAGACAGTCGCGTCGTAGCCTTGTTCCACGCATGCGTCGAAGGTCACTTCGCTGTAGGCGCTTTCCGGCCACATAAACGTGCGGTGTGCAATCAGCGGTGGTGTCCCGACGAGGTCGCCGAAGTCATGCTCCAGCAATTCCAGGTCACTTGCTGAGGGTCGCTGCCGCAGAACAAGCATGTTGCCGAAAAAGTATTCGGGCGCGTCCGGTGTGCGGACGACGATATAGTCATCCCGTGACTCGACCACCCCGATATCGGTGTGCAGCAATAGATCGGTAGCGAGACCAAGGTTACCGGGAAAGTGTCGCATTTCTAGCATCGTTGACAACGAACGGAAATCGTTCCTTCGATTTTATGCGGATTAATCGTTTAGCCAATTGGATCACAACGTGCTGGCGGCCTCGTCGAAATCCGGCCGCATAAGATGCGATTGTCAGCGATCCAGCCGGTCGTGTCGACCGGCCGAAATTAGTCGATCTTTGCCGACTCACAAGACATCCCAGCGAGGCGCAGCATCACAATGCCGGGATTCATGCCATGGCTGACTCAGCGCACCGGTAACTGGCCCGCGTTCGCACGGCTCGCACATTGGACTTCTTGACTGCGCTGCCGGATCAGCCGATCCTGCCGCAGTCCCCAGAAGTACGTGACAGCGAGACAGGGCAACAGCGACACGATCGAATACCCGACGCCCGCAAGCGGGTTGCCCGTCAGATTGACGAGCGAGAGACTGATCAGCGGAAGAAAGCCGCCGAACAGCACATTGCCGAGCTGTTGCGACAATCCGAAGCCAGTAGTTCTGCTTTGCGGCGGAAAGCATTCGGCGATGAACGCCGGCAGCGGCGCCATGATCATCGCCGTCAGGACGGCCAGCAACGCGACGAGCAGCGTCACCATGGCCCAGCCGCCCGCAAGCGCATTCGTCCTGATGCCCGCGAAAGCCGGATACGCCGCAAGTATCCACAGCACGATGCCGATCAGCATCACACGCGAGCGGCCGATCGCATCGGATAGACGGCCGAACACCGGATAAAGCGGCGCGGCCACGACGATAGCAATCCCGAGGCACAGGTTCGCGCGCGAAGGTTCGACCTTCAACACGTTCTGCAGGAAGTAAAGCATGTACACGATCGACGTATAGAGTGACACCGACGTTCCGCCTTGCGCGCCGAACATCGCGACAAGGATCGCTTTCCACGATGTAGCGCTCGACAAGGTGTCCTGCAGCGGCGATTTCGACAGACGGCCCGCCTGCTTCATCTCGGCGAACACAGGCGTCTCCGTCATGCCGAGCCGAATCCATGTCGCCACCGCGACGATCGGCGCCGAGATCAGGAACGGGACGCGCCAGCCCCAGGATTCGAATGCCGATGCATCGAGCGCGAACTTCAGCGCCGACACGATCGCCAGCGCCAGCAACAGTCCGAGGCTCGCGGTACTTTGAAGCACGCTCGTCGCCATGCCTTTCCGGCCCGCGGGCGCATGCTCCATCACGTAGACGACGGCAGAGCCGTATTCGCCGCCGAGCGCGATGCCCTGCACCACGCGTAGCGTGACCAGTCCTATCGGCGCGAGCAAGCCGGCCATCGCGTAGGTCGGCAGACAGCCGATGCCCACTGTCGCGATGCCCATGATCGCGAGCGTGATGACGAACGTCTTCTTGCGTCCGATGCGGTCGGCCATCGGGCTGAAGATGATCGTGCCCAACGGCCGCGCTACATACGCGATGCCGAAGGTGGCAACGCCCGCCATTGTGGCGACGGTCCGGTCCGTCGATGGGAGAAACAAGTGCGTCAAAGTCGATGTCAGCGCGACATACACGAAGAAATCGTAGTACTCGAGCATGGTGCCGATGCTCGACGTCGCGATGATTCGCAGCATGCCGGGCTGCGGATCGCGGGCTCCGGAAGTGGTGGACATGGTCGTCTCCTGTGATTCAGTTTGTAAGGCCCCGCGCGATCTACGCGGTGGCCGTATCGCGCATCACATGTGTGTGCGCTTCTTCTCCGCCTGCCGCTCCAGAAACCGGCCGACAGCTTCTTTGTGCTCGCGGCCGCACAATAGAATGGCTTGCATGCTTGCCGCCATTTCGAGCGTCGTCGAAAGCGATACATCGGCCGCTTCGCGCACGAGCCGCTTCGCCATGCGCAGCGCCGTCGGCGGGTTCTGCGCGATGCGCTTCGCCAGCGACCGTGCGTCGATGTCGAGCTTGTCCTCCGGCACCACCTTCGAAACGATGCCGAGACCCAGCGCCGCTTCAGCATCGATGAACTCGCTGGTCAGCGTCAATTCCAGCGCCTTCGAATAGCCCACGCTCCGCACAAGGAACCAGGATCCGCCGATGCCCGACACTAGTCCGAGCCGCAAGAAACTCTCGGCGAACACAGCTTTTGTGCTCGCCACACGGATATCACACATCAGCGCAAGATCGCATCCAGCTCCGACTGCCGCGCCATTCACCGCGCACACGGAAGGCACATCGAGACCGCTCAATGCGCGCGTGATTCTGTGGAGGCTGCGATGCAGGCGCTCGCGTACATCCTCGACACTGCCGCTCATGAGATCGCTGCCGCTTTGCATGTCCTTCACGTTGCCGCCCGTGCAGAAGTGCGGCGACGACGAACGCAGCAGCAAGCAGTGCACGTCGGGCCGGTCGTTGATCTGTTCGAGCACGTCCGACAGCGCCTCCGTCATCGCGACGTTCAGCGCGTTGCCATCGCTCGGGCTGTTGAGCGTGAGCGTGAGCACACCGTCATCGACGGACGATTCGACCAGTGAACCGGCATGATTTGGATGAGTTGACACGAAGAAGTCTCCTAATTGTTTTCCCGGCCACTACCGGTTCTGAAACGCGGCCTGACGGCGTTCCAGAAACGCCGCCATGCCTTCTTTCTGATCGGCGAGCGAAAAGCCCGCTTGAAATAGCCGTCGCTCGAACAACAGTCCTTCCGACAGCGACGACTCGAACGCACGATCGACGGCTTCCTTGATCGCGACGATCACCGGCAGCGAATGACGCGCGATCTGTTCGCCGACGCGCATCGCCTCGTCGATCAACCGCTCGCGCGCGACGACCTTCGACACGAGTCCGTAAGCCAGTGCCTCCTGGGCGCCAAGCGGCTCGCCGGTCAGACACGCGAGCATCGCGGTCGATTTTCCGACCGCCCGCGGCAGACGCTGCGTGCCGCCCGCCCCCGGCACGATGCCGAGTTTGATCTCGGGTTGGCCGAAGAGCGCGTCGTCCGCGGCGATGACGATGTCGCACATCATCGCCAGTTCGCAACCGCCGCCGAGCGCATAGCCGCCTACCGCCGCGATGATGGGTTTGCGGACCGTGCGGATGCGATCCCAGCTACGGCCGATGTAGTCATCCGAGAATGCGTTTGCGTAATCGAGCTTCGACATCGCGACGATGTCCGCGCCGGCGGCAAAAGCTTTGCCGGACCCAGTCAAAACGGTCGCGTGAACCTGCGGGTCGGCTTCATTGCGCAGCAGGACGTCGATCAGTTGATCCATCAACGCGTCGGTCAGAGGATTCAGCGGGTTGTCCGACGCAAGACGCACGAGCGCGACCCGCCCGCGTAGTTCGCTGTGGATCATCGCGGCGCTCATGCGCTCACCTTGCGGTCTTCATCGCAGGTGTCGCGGGTTGCGCGGCCCACGCGGATAACCCCGGCGTTCAGCAGGCCCGCGATCTCGCTTTCAGCGAAGCCGTATCGCTCCAACATCTGCAGCGTGTGCTGGCCCGTCAGCGGCGCGGGCGAGTCAGGCGCGCTCGGGCGATCCGATGGACCAAGGGCGAAACCGTGCGTGCGCATGGTGCCCACGACCGGATGATCGATCGTCTGCGCCAGTCCGCATTCAGCGTACTCCGCTGTTTCGATGACATCGCCGTAGGTTGCAACGGGCGCGCATAGAATGTCGCGCGCCGCGAGCCGTTCCATCCAGTCCGCAGTCGTGCGTTCGACGAAACGCGCGGCGAGTATGTGATGGAGGATCGCCCGATGGCGCACGCGATCATCGTTGGTGGCAAATCGCGGATCCGCTTCGAGCGACGACGAAGCGAGCACCTCACATAGCGCGTGCCATCGTTCCGGATGGTAGGCGACCACCATCATCCAGCCGTCCTGCGTTGGGAACGCTTCGTTCGGGCACGCATAAGGCGCAGCACTGCCGGTCTTTTCCGGCTCGCTCCCGGACGCGAAGAACGCGGCGAAGCCGATTTGCTGCAGCATCAGCGTCGCGTTGTAGAGACTCACGTCGATGTGCTGTCCGCCACCGCCCGCGCGAACCTGATGCAGCGCGCCGAGAATTGCGATCGACGCGAGATAGCCGCCCATCATGTCGGCGACGGGGATCGGGACTTTAAGCGGTTCGGCGTTCGTCGTGCCAAGCGTGCTCATCAGACCGCTGACGGCCTGGATCACGCCATCGACGCCAGGCCGCTTGCGATTCGCGCCCGTCTGGCCGAACGCAGAGATCGAGCAGTAGACGAGCCGGGGGTTCAGTTGCCGCAATGCGTCGAAGTCGAGTGCCATCGACGCCATTACGCCCGGCCGGAAGTTTTCGACCAGCACATCCGCCTCGAGCACCATGCGGCGAACGGCATCGCGCCCTGCATCGGTTTTCAGATCGATTGCGACGCTGTACTTGTTGCGGTTGACGCTGATGAAGGCCGGGCTTTCACCGCTTATCCACGGCGGTCCGATACGCCGCCCGATCTCGCCGCCGGGCGGCTCAATCTTGACGACGTGCGCGCCGAGATCGGCGAGCGTCATCGAGCAGACCGGTCCGGCGAGGACGTGCGAGAAATCGATCACCCGCACGCCGTTGAGGCTGTCTCTTGGCATTTGTGATTGTCCTGTCTCGTGACTCGCCACTGCGACGAATCATGCTGACGAGAATAGGTACTCACCGGCCTGCCGGACAATCTACAATTTGGAAACAAGCCGTTGACTTTTTGTTAAAAGGTCGGCGACTCGTCAAAGTTATTCGCTGAGCAACGTAAGCAGCCATCCGCGAAAAATCTTCAATGCATCCGATTGCGGACGCCCCGTTGGCCACGCGAAGTAGTAAGTGTGATGGCCGCGATCGAGCTCGAACGAAAACGGTGTGACGAGCACACCGCTTTCCAGTTCACCACGCACCAGCGCCTTCTGCGCGATCGCGACACCGTGCCCTTCTATCGCCGCCTGGTACGCGAGCAGCGACGTTTCGTAGCGCATCTCGCGGCGTCGCGCGTTCAAAGGAAGACCCGCCGCCTTCAGCCACAAGGTCCAGTCTTCCGGGCGCGCGAGCGTGTGCAGAAGCGTTTCGCCCTGCAACTGCGCGCGGGCCTTGACCTGTCTGGAAGGAGCTGCGACAGGCACCAGCTCGTTCGCGATCAGACGTTGCACACGCAGGCCGGGCCACTTGCCGTCGCCTAGCTGAATGCCGCCGTCAATGTCCTCACGCGCAAAATTCAGCGGAGCCGGGGATGTCGTGAGTTGCACGTCGATGTTTTCGTGCAACCGATGAAAGCTCGCGAGACGCGGAATCAGCCAGCGCACCGCGAAGGTCGCGGGCGAGCGGATCTTGAGCACGCGCGCACGCCGCTCGGACGATCGCAGGCTGCCGGTGGCTTCGCGCAGCGATGCAAACAGCGGCATGAGTTCCGCCAGATACCGCGCGCCTGCCGACGTCAGTTCCAGCCGTCCTTTCACCCGCTCGAACAGATCGACGCCCAAGTAAGCTTCGAGCGTACGCACCTGCCGGCTGACGGCGGCGGGCGTCACGGCCAGCTCGTCAGCGGCTTTGGAAATGCTCAGCAGGCGCCCGGTCGCCTCGAACGCCCGGGCGGGATTTAACGGGGGAAGCAGTGCTCGACGTTCCATGGTCTATCCGTCTAGAAGCATATGGGGATTGTGGCTCGAAATGCCCGCAGGAAGATTCGGCAGGTGGCAGCCCGCCGAGTAGTGAAGCACAGAAGAGCGAGGACGGAGCAAGAGGCTAATCCGGCAGCGTGCAAATCGCGCAGCGTCTTGCCCAACAGAATGCCGGGGCAGAGTCGCGAGGGCCTTTTTGGTGGCTGAACGGCCAACGGCAGCATACGCCACGGTGCTCCGCTTGACCATTGGGCCGCTTTGGCACTGAATGAGCCGTTCGAATGGCAGCTAGCCGCTGCCATTCCGATATGTTCGACTGTGATTTGGCGTTTGCTTCGGGCACGTCGTCGATCAGACCGGAGACCGCTCCCCCTCTCGCAACATACCGATCAAAGCGCGCAAGCCCGCCGGAATGTGCCGACTGCCAGGAAAGTAAAGGAACAGGCCGGGTATAGCCGGGCACCATTCGTCCAGCACCACCGATAACCGCCTGCGCGCCAGCGCCGCGCACGCATATGGCTCGGGAACATACGCAATGCCAAGTCCATCGATGGCTGCCTCGACCATCAGCGTGCTGTTATCGAGCGTGAGCGCGCCGGGTGGATCGATGACGCACTCCTGCCCATGCTGCGCAAACTCCCAGCGATAGCGTTTTCCGCTAGGAAGACGCTGCCGGATGCAGCGATGCGCGTGCAAATCCTCCGGTGATTCCGGCCGCCCGAATTTGCGCAGATAACGCGGCGACGCCACCGCAACGAAGCGCATGTCCTCGCTCACGCGTACGGCGATCATGTCCTTGGGCAAGGCCTCGCCCAGTCGTACGCCCGCATCGAACCCTTCCGCGACGATATCGGAAAGCCGCCCGTCCGCCACCAGATCCAGTTCCATAAGCGGATATTTCGCGAGAAACGGCGGCACTACCGTGCGCAGCAGATGACCGATCGCACCTTCACTGCCGTTGATGCGCAGCGAGCCGCGCACTTCACCCTCAGAGCGCGAGACGTCGTCGAGCGCATCATCGAGCTCGCTCAACGCGGGACGCAGACGCGCGAGCAGGCGTTCGCCGGCATCGGTGAGCGACACGCTTCGCGTTGTCCGGTGCAGCAAACGCACGCCGAGATCGGCTTCGAGACCGCGCATGGCATGACTCAGCGCCGAGCGCGATACGCCGAGTTCGCCCGCCGCCTGAGCGAAACTGCGCCGCGCGGCAACAGCCATGAAAGATTGCAGGTCCGCTAATGTGGGTTTGGCCATTGTTGAATATATTTCACCTCGTCATGCCGATTGATAGTGATTCTCACACATATGTTAACGGCCTAGCATAGGGTTTTGATCGTCGAACGGAGATTCGCAATGAGCAAGAACTGGCTGATTACAGGTGCGTCTAGCGGACTGGGGCGCGGACTCGCGGAACGTGCTCTCGCCCGGGGCGACAGCGTGGTCGCGACACTGCGCAAACCCGGCGCACTCGACGATCTGCTCGCATCGCATCCCGGGAAGCTCCGTATCGTCGAATGCGACGTGACGGATCTGGACGCCATGCGCCGTACCGTCGCCCAAGCCTTCGGCGCATTCGGACGAATCGATATCGTCGTGAGCAATGCGGGTTACGGCCTCTTCGGCGCGGCGGAAGAACTCAGTGATGCGCAGATCGACCGGCAGATCGCGACCAACCTGACTGGCTCGATGCAGCTGATCCGCGCTGTCGTTCCGCGTCTGCGCGAGCAAGGCGGCGGGCGCATCGTGCAGGTCTCGTCAGAAGGCGGGCAGATCGCGTATCCAGGCTTCGGCGCGTATCACGCAAGCAAGTGGGGCATCGAAGGTTTCGTGGAGGCCGTGGCCCAAGAGGTCGCGCCCTTCGGCATCGACTTCGTGATCGTGGAGCCAGGTCCGACGCGCACGAATTTCGGCACGGGACTGGATGTCGCGGCGGCGCTGCCGTGTTATGCGGATACGCCTGTTGGTGAAATACGCCGCGCGCTCGACGGAGGCTACTTCGAATTTGCTGATGCTGCGAAGACCGTCGAGGCGATGCTTGCCACCATCGACGAGCCGAATCCGCCGCAGCGCCTCGTGCTCGGCAAGCTCGCCTACGAGCACATTCGTGACGCGTTGACCAGGCGCCTCGCAAGCGTCGAAGCGCAGAAGGCGATCGCGTTGTCTGTGATGGAAGACGCGTAACGGAGCAGCCCTGCAATACCGCGGCTCTTTTACTGAGGATGGCGAACAATTAAATTCATAAGGCGGTGCGGGCATTCGATCCACCTTTTCTATCGGACGGCTCCGCGTCCCGTGCTTACGCGCGGCGGACCACCGGAGACTTTTTGCCTTTACGTGAGACAGCGCGCTGGCCGGCCTCCTTCGAGGCGCGATGACAGCTGCCAAGGAGTTCCACCAGGCGCGTCTCGCATTCGGAAATCGAGTATCCGCGCCGTTGCGAGATCATGAAAGTAAGCGGGCGCATGTGCCATGCGCGCCGTTTAAGTTCGACAAGCCTTCCATTCGCGAGGTCGTCCTCAACCAGATGATGCGGCATGTGCCCCCAGCACAAGCTTCCTCTCAGTAGATCGTGTTTCGCGCCAAGGTCGTTCACCAGCCACTGGCGTTCACTGGCGACACCCTGTTGGGTCTTTTCCGCATCCGGCTGATTGTCGGTTACGACGAGCTGGATGTGCCGGCCAAATTCCTCTCGCGGGATGGACCCCGTGATTGTGGCCAGCGGATGCGATGGCGCACAAACAGTGACCATTTGCGCTTCGCACAAATGCTGCCTTTCGATGGTCCCGGGGCTTAGCTCCGGCACGTCCGTTATCGTCACCGCCAATGCGCACGTACCATCGAAAACCAGCCGCTCGCCGCCCTGCATGGTCGTCATGCGCAGATTGATCGCAACCGTTGGGAAGTCCGCCTGCAAGGTGCGCAGGCATTCGATCAGGTGCGCACGCGGGAAATAGACATCGACGGCAAGCGACACTTGCGGCACCCCGGCTTCGGCAATCGAAACCGCACGCATCTTCATCTCTTCGGTGCGCGAGATCACCCCCCGAGCATCCGGCAGAAGGCTGCGGCCCGCGGCTGTCAGCGTCGCTCGGCGAGTGTTGCGCTCGAACAGCACCACATCGAACGCACCTTCGAGCGCGCTGATCGCGTGACTGATCGCCGACTGTGCACGTCTTAATTCCCGTGCGGCTCCTGAAAAACTCCCCTGATCGCAGACCGCGACGAAGGCCCGGAGCTGGTTGATGGTGACGTTGTCGAGCATGGTTATCTAAAAAGTAGATGGTTTTAATGCATCTTTAGTCAATTGTCTTCATGGGTCAAGAGCTAGAGAATGGTCTTCTCCATTTTTGAAGGACGCACGACGTGAACAGACTGAATGGCAAGACGGCTGTGATTACCGGCGGCGCGACCGGCATTGGCCTCGCCGCAGCCCGGCGCTTTATTGACGAAGGCGCATTCGTCTTCATCTTCGGCCGCCGGCAGGAAGCGCTCGACGCTGCCGTGGCCGACCTCGGGCCTCGTGCCCGCGCGGTGAAGGGTTCGGTCTCCGACCAGGCCGACCTCGACAGGCTTTACGCAGCGGTGAAAGCCGAGCGCGGCAGCCTCGACATCGTCTTTGCTAATGCCGGGGCAGGAAGCGCGCTTCCACTCGGCCAGATTACCGCCGAGCACATCGACGAAACCTTCGATACCAATGTGAAGGGTGTGATCTTCACGGTTCAGCAGGCGCTGCCGCTGATGGGCGAAGGCGGGTCGATCATCCTGACTGGATCGAGTGCGGGCACCACGGGCGCTCCGGCAATGAGCGCTTATAGCGCGAGCAAAGCGGCCGTGCGCAACCTTGCGCGGACCTGGGCGGTGGATCTGAAGGGCACCGGCATCCGGATCAACGTGCTCTCGCCCGGGGCGACGGCGACCGAACTCGCGAAGGAGGCGCTCGGCGAAGAAGGCCAGAAGGTCTTCGCCTCGATGACTCCACTGCAGCGCATGGCTGATCCCGCCGAGATCGGAGCGGCCGCTGCCTTTCTAGCGTCGTCGGACAGCAGCTTCATGACTGCCAGCGAGCTCGCCGTCGACGGCGGCCTCGCGCAAATCTGACGCGCGATCCAATCATCAACACATCCACGGAAGAAAATCAGATGGGACACTCTCTTGAAGGAAAAACTGCCCTCGTTACCGGGGCATCGCGAGGCATCGGCCGCGCCATTGCTGAGCGTCTTGCAAAGGATGGCGCGACAGTCGCGCTGACCTACAACGCCAGCAAATCGGGCGCCGACGAGGTGGTCGCGGCGATCGAAAAAGCTGGGGGCACTGCGTTCGCGATCCATGCGGACCTCGTTGATGCGGCGGCTGTCCCGGCGCTATTCGAGAAACTCGACGACGAGTTCACCAAGCGGAACGGAAGCAGAACCCTCGACATTCTGGTCAACAACGCGGGAAATTCCGGCTGGTTAGGCTTCAAAGACGCGACGCCAGAAAGTTGGGATACCTTAATGGCGGTCTATGCCCGTGCGCCCTTCTTCATTGTTCAGGCCGCTCTGGACCGTCTCGCCGACGGCGGACGCATCATCAACATTTCTTCCGCTGCCTCGACCAAGCCCGTGACCGTTGCGCCGGTCTACTCGATGGCGAAGGCGGCCATCAACAACCTGACGCATGCGCTCGCGTCCGAACTTGGGCCGCGCGGAATTTCTGTGAACGCCGTCGCGCCGGGCTACACGCGAACGGACGCGAATGCCGCCTTGCGGGAGGACCCCGAAGTCGTCAAGGCGGCCGAGGCCAACATCGCGCTGGGACGCTTTGGCGAGCCTTCGGAAATCGCCGCCGTCGTGGCGTTCCTCGCTTCCGATGATGGCCACTGGGTGACCGGCCAGACAATCGAGGCGAGCGGCGGCTACAAGCTCTGACCGCGCCGAAAAATCCAAGGAGGAAAGATGAGTTACGCAATTATCGGCTTCGGCAAGATCGGTCGTGCTCTTGCCAGGGCATTTGCCCGAAGCGGCATCGAAGTATCCGTTGCAACCACGCGCGACCCGGAGAGCTTCGCCTCCGATGCGGCGTCGATCGGACCCACGATCGTCCCCCGGACACTGGCGGACGCCGTCATGGCGGACACGTTATTCCTGGCGGTCCGTTTCGAGTCGTACCCGGAGGTTGCCAGGGCGCTTCCCACCTGGGAGGGAAAGACCATCGTCGATGTGACCAATGCCTACCGCGTGCCTCCTGAGGCACTGGGGGGAATGCCTTCTTCCAAAGCCGTCGCACAAGCCTTCCCGGGCGGACGGCTGGTCAAGGGCTTCAATCATTTGCCTGCTGCCGTCCTTGAAAAGGATCCCGCCGTAAATGGTGGAAAGAGAGTCGTGTTCCTCGCGAGCGACGATAACAGCGCCGCAGCGGAGGTCGGCGCGCTTGCGGAAAAACTTGGCTTCTCGCCGATTACCCTCGGCGGGCTTTCGGAAGGAGGACTGCTAGTTCAGGCGCGAGGAAATAGCTGGGGTCAACTGATTTTTAAGGACCTCGTCACGTTCGGCTGATGAATCAGACCGTCGCCGGATTCGTGGCCCGCGTGCACATGTGATGAGTTGGAACCGGAGAACCTCGATGAGCATTGAAGAGAATGTCCAGGTCGTCAAAGATTTCTTTGCAGCAATCAGCGGCGGCGATAAGCAACGTCTGCTGGAGTTGTGTGCCGAAGATATCGAGTGGATCATTCCGGGCGACGACTGGCCGCTGGCCGGTACGCGCCGCGGGCATGCAGGATTAACGGATCTGCTTCAGACGCAATCCGAAACGGTGGAGACTTCGTTGACGCAGCCCAGTGAATTCGTCGCTCAGGGAGACCGGGTTCTGGTCATCGGCTTCGCCAAGGGAAGAATCATAGCCACCAATAAAACGTTCGAGGACGATTGGGTGTTCGCCATTACCGTTCACAACGGCAGAGTGTCGAAGATCCGCGAGTACATCGACACGCAAGCATTGGCACGGGCTTCGGCACCGGCATGAGCGGCGCCGGTCATTGCTCGCGCAGATAGTCGTACCGGTGCGCGAGCCATCGCGTACCGCTTCCATTCGCCAGAGTAAAGTACTGATCCTTGGTTTCGTGGTCGCGACCATCGCGCGCGATCACTGCTCCATGCGAAGCAGTCGTCCGGACCAATCGGGCGCGATTGGCGGCGGCAAATGGCTCAATACGCACTGTGATGCGATCGGGCGCGTCGCGCCCGAGGCGCCGTTACGCATTGCCGACCGACGCCCCCCCTTGCCCCGTCGCCTCTTCGATTGTGTACTTCGCCATCGCCGAGAAGTCGCGGTCTCATAGCCCGGTCGCGACCGCACAGCCACCGCTTTATGCCTGCCAGGAATGACTGTTATCGACGGCGCCTGCCTTCTTCGATCAGGCGCTGACCTCCATCATTTGCTCACCGTCAACCAACAGGACAAAAACGATGAGCAACTTCCAAACCTACACGATCGATAACGCACCGGCCGCTTCGAAGGCCGGCCTCGAAGACACGAAGCGCGCCTTTGGCTTCGTGCCCAACCTTCAGGCGCACATGGCGGAGTCGCCCGCACTGCTCGCCGGTTACTCGGCGCTGTGGGACCTGTTCTCCAAGAGCACGCTGACGCCGCATGAACAGCAGGTCGTCTACCTGACCTCGAACTTCGAGAACAACTGCCACTACTGCATGGCCGGTCACAGCACGCTGGCAAAGATGATCAAGATGGACGCAGGCGTGATCGCCGCGCTGCGCGCCGGCACACCGCTGCCCGATGCAAAGCTCGAAGCGCTGCACCGCTTCACGACGCTCGTAGTGCGCGAACGTGGCTTCGTCCCGGACGCCGATGTCGACGCGTTTCTCGCCGCCGGTTACACCCGTCAGAATGTGCTCGAAGTGATTCTGGGCGTAGCGACCAAGGTAATGAGCAACTACACCAACCACATCGTCCACACCGAGCTCGACAGCTTCATGGCCGGTAACGAGTGGACCAGGCCGGTCGCCGCCTAAGCCGTCTCGGGGAGCCGTTCGTGGCTCCCGCCAACCCGATACCGAAGCTCAAGTACACGCGCATCGCAGCCGCGCTGAACGCAGCCTGAATCTGCGGCCACCCGGTTCCTCAATTTCACTATTCCCCTCACGGAGAACACTCATGTCGCTGCAAGAGAAACTCGATGCATTCCGGGCCGACTTCAAGGCAGGCAAACCGCCGTTCAACGCACCGCCGGAGATTCATCCGGTGATGGAGCGCGCTACCGCAGAACTGATAGCAGGCGGACAGGCGAGCCGTGCGATCAAGGCGGGCGACCGCGCGCCGCATTTCAACCTGAAAGATCAGGACGGCAACGACGTGTCTTCCGCTGCGTTGCTGGTGAAGGGCCCGCTGGTGGTGACGTTCTATCGCGGCGTCTGGTGCCCGTACTGCAATATCGAATTGCAGGCGATCAACGAAGCGCTGCCGCAGATTCAGGCCTATGGCGCTAACGTCGTGGCGATCTCGCCGCAAACTGCGGTCAATAGCCGAAAATCGGTGCGCACCAACGAACTGGGCTTCCCCGTGCTGAGCGACGTGAATGGGCAGACGGGCGCCGACTTCGGATTGCGCTTCGCGTTGCCCGACTATCTGGTCGAGTTGTACAAGAATCTAAGGAACGATCTGCCTGCGTTCAATGACGACCCGGGCTGGACCTTGCCGATGCCGGCGCGCTACGTCATCGGGCAGGATGGGATCGTGCTGTATTCGGAGGTCAACCCGGACTACACGCGTCGTCCGGACCCGTCGGACATGTTCCCGGTTCTGGAAAAAGCGACCGCCGGCGCCTGAACCTTACCGCTCAACGCCAGAGATCACCACGCCGCGCCGGAGAACCGGGCGCGGCTTTTCGATTCCTTCCGGTTCGTAAAGGACATGTGATGACGCAGCGTACATTTCTCATAACCGGCGCGACCAAAGGCATTGGTCTTGCGCTAACAGAACGCCTGACTAACGCCGGCCATCGTGTCGTCGGACTTGCGCGCGAAGCAAGCGATTTCCCGGGCGAACTGGTCCGGGTCGATCTGGCCGACCGTGCCGCAACCGATGCTGTGCTCGATGACCTCATGCGCCGTCATGCATTCGATGGTGTAGTGAACAACGTCGCGCTAGTCAGACCGCAGCGTCTGGGTGAAGTCGCGCTGAACGATCTCGACGACGTTCTCGCGCTGAATCTTCACCCTGCCGTGCAGACGGTGCAAGCACTGCTTCCCGGTATGCGGGCACGCGGCTGGGGACGCGTCGTGAACATTTCCAGCCTGACGATCCTGGGCATCACGCAGCGCACGGCCTATGCAGCGGCGAAAGCAGCGTTGGTGAGTTTTGCGCGTTCGTGGGCGCTGGAACTGGCGGGCACCGGCATTACGGTGAACGCGGTCGCGCCGGGCCCGACCGAGACCGCGCTGTTTCGCGCGAACAATCCGCAGGGCAGCGAGGGCGAGAAGCGCTATCTGTCCGCGGTGCCGATGGGTCGCTTCGGCCAGCCCCATGAAATTGCCGCGACAATCGAGTTTCTGCTTTCCGACGAGGCCGCCTTCATGACGGGTCAAACGCTTTACGTCGACGGCGGAGCGTCAATCGGCAAGCTCGCTTTCTGAGGGTGCGCCGCCAGTGCCGCTGCCAACGACACCGAGTGTTTCTTCGACGAAGGCGACGAACGCTCGCGCCTTCGCACTCACCAGCCGTCCAGCCGGGAACACCGCCCACAGGTCGATCGAGGGCAATTCCCAGTCGGTCAATACCGCTTGAACCGAGCCGTCGGCGAGTTCCGGCGAGAACATCCATTCCGAGGCAATTGCAAGGCCTAGTCCGCCCAGCACCGTGGTGCGCATCCCTTCGGCGGCGCTGACGCTGACGCGCCCGGACACGACTACCGCCACTTCCTTGCCGTGCTGGCTGAACGCCCACGACTCCCCGCCGCCTCGCAACGAGTAGACGATGACCTGGTGCTGACTCAGATCCGCGGGCGTCTTCGGCACGCCCGCTTCGGCGAGATAGGCAGGCGTTCCGACAACCAGTCGACGGCTTTGCGCAATGCGGCGTGCCGTCATCGTCGAATCATCGAGCGATCCCATGCGCAGCGCAACGTCCACGCCTTTTTCGAGCAGGTCGATGGTGCGATCGTCCAGCACGATATCGATCTGCAGGTTCGGATGCCGGTCCAGAAACGTCTTGAGCGCAGGCAGGATGTGCAGGCGCGCGAAGGTGACGGCGGCACTGATGCGCAGCACGCCGGATAGTCCGGTCGACGCGTCGCGCGCGACGTGTTCGGCGAGATCCACCTCTTCGATTGCGCGCCTTGCGTGCTCATAGAAGCGCTGTCCCGCATCGGTTGGCGTAAGGCCGCGCGTCGAGCGCAACAGCAGCCGCACGCCGAGTCGCTCCTCGAGTTGAGCGATCGACTTCGAGACGGCCGGTTGCCCCAGTTTGAGCCGCTTTGCGGCTGCCGAGAACGAGCCCGCCTCCACGACGCTGACGTACGTTTCCATTGCTGCCATCCGGTCCATTCGGCTGCTTCCCCTTGAAGGACGATGAAGTCCGTGTCGTGGCTGAGATGTGTTCAGCCGGAAGTCTAGCGCGTCAGGGCATGGGGTCGATGAAATTGCTGGGGACCGGTCTTTGTGATCTGTGGCCGATCACGGAGACAGTCCGCAAAACACCCGGTATCTCTTGCGTTCTAGGTAGGCCCTATCTTATATGTCAAAGATTGAAACGGCTTGCGCAACACCGGCTGCTCGCCAGCGGATCTCTTCTGAGACTGAGGCAACGGCGTCCACCAATGCCGCATTCTGTTGCGTCGTCAGGTCAATCGCTGTTATGGCCTCCTCGATCTGTACCATGCCGTGTCGTTGCTCGGAACACGCATCCTTTATCTCTCCAATCAGATTACCGACTCTCGCCACGGCAGCCTCCGTATCGCGCATTTTCGCGCCGGCGCCTTCTGCCACGCCGCGGCCCTCCTGCGCCAGACCTACGCTCCTGTTGGCAAGGCTACGGATTTCATTGGCGGCGGCCGCGCTTCGCTGAGCAAGAGCCCGCACCTCGGACGCCACCACTGCAAAGCTTCGCCCGTCAGGACCGGCGCGAGCCGCTTCGACCGCGGCGTTTAAAGCAAGAATGTTGGTTTGATACGCGATTCCTTCAATCACGCCCAATATGTTCTCGCTCTCCGAACTCGACGCATCAACCTGCCGCATTATCTCCACCACCCGTTGGACTATTTCTCCTCCGGCGCGTACCTCAGCCGTGGATTCCTGCGCAAGTCGATCAACCTCTCTGGCCGCATCGGTATTGTTTGAAATCGTCGCGTTGAGCTGCTCGACACTAGCTGCAGTATTCTGAATGCTACTAACCTGTTGATCGGTCCGTTCCGACAGGTCACGATTTCCGTCGGAGAGTGTCTCGGTTTCCGAATACACCCGCATCGCACCGTCACGCACATCGGCGATCGTGGTGCGCAGGTTCAGGATCGCCTGATTGAGTAGAAGCAGGACATCTCCCAATTCGTCATGGCGCGGTAAGCCCGGCGAGATGTCGAGCTGTCCTGCGGCCAGACCGATCGCCACCCGGGTGATTTCGCGCAAAGGCCGATAGATCATCATCTCAAGAAGGCAGCCGGCACCGACGAAGACGGCTAGCAGTCCGACGCAGACGAGTTCCGGACGCATTCCGTGTGACAACGCAATGCACGCCGATAACGACACCAGAAATAGCCCCAGCACAATGCACGCGATCTTCGAACGCAAACTTGCGCATCGGGCGCCAGGCAGAGACCCGAACCACCTTTTTCTCCGGACTCTTCCTGCGTGTATAGACCAGGCGCTGCTGCCATCACCAATCATTCGATAGGCGTGGGCTACGTCTACGGCATCCTCGGGTTCAATGGGTTCGATCACCGCAACGGCACGCTTGCCGGAGCGGCTGGGCATCAGATTCGACCGGGCCCAGAAAACGTCGCCGGTTGCCGTTCGATAACCAAGGAATCCAATCCATGGGCGATTGGCCCGCACCGTTTTCTGGATATCGAGCAGGACAGCCTTAGGCAGATCCGCAAGGAGTGACGACGCTGGCACATTAAGCACAGCTTCGCGGGGCCATCCAAGCGATTCCAGGAACGTGTCGTTGACGTATTCAACGTTCCCATCGAGTGCCACCATAACGAGTGGACGGCGAGCATCTGACGTCATGTTTTCACCTGACAAACGGTCGTTCGCCGCATTGTGCGTGGCTGTCATGTTTTCACCCCGCATGCACCGCATGCGAGCAGTCGCTCGCCGCAGATACCACGGTTGCGTCCGACATCATGATGTCGACCGCTCGATCTGCGACTGCCATTACCGTCGCGTTGGTATTGGAGCTAATGATCGACGGCATCATCGATGCATCGAACACGCGCAACCCTGTGACGCCTTTCACCTTGAGGTCAGGTGTAAGGACCGACAAGGGATCGTCGGGATGCCCCATTCTGCAAGTGCCCACAGGATGGTAGTTGGACTCCGTGGTCCGTCTGATGTACTGCGTGAGTTCATCGTCCGACTGGTACTGTGCCCCCGGTCCCACTTCGGCCTTTACGATAGACGAGAAAGGTTCGTGTGCCGCGATTTCTCTCAGATACCGGATCGCTTCGACGAGCCGCTTCGTGTCTTCGTCATCCTGGAGCCAGTTCGGATCAACCAATGCATCGTCTGTCGGATCGGCCGACCTCAACCGCACTGTTCCGCGCGAGTGCGGCCGGACGAGATTTGCCATCAGCGTCATGCCATAGGACGGCTTTGGAGTCTGCGGATCGGGCCACGTTACCCCAACGCAATAGAGCTGCAGGTCCGGTTCGCCGTCCGGGACTCTGAGGTTCACGAACGCCATCGTTTCCGCGCCGTTCGACGCAATAGGCCCGTTATGGAAAGCAAGGTATTGCAATCCGTTCCATAGGGCACGCGCTCCGCGATCCTCGCCGAAGTAACCGTGCTGCCCGTGCGTGGTCATGGAGACCACCGCGACGTTATGGTCCTGCAGGTTTTCGCCCACGCCCGGCGAGTCGACCCGCACCTCCACGCCGTGTTCGCGCAGATGAGCGGCGGGACCGATGCCCGACATCATCAGCAGCTTGGGCGTCGCGAAAGCGCCGGCGCAGACAATCACTTCAGATGACGCCCGCGCCTGCACGAGCGCACCGCCTGCCGAGTATTCGACACCGACCGCCCGTTCTCCTTCGAAAATAATGCGGTGCACATTGGCTTGTGTGACCAGGGACAGCAGCGGATCGGACATGACGGGCGCAAGAAACGCATCTGCAGCGCTGCAGCGTTGCCCCCTGTACGTAGTCGTCTGCATGTACCCGACTCCGCGCAGCGTTCCGGCATTGAAATCCGCTGCGAATGGTAAGCCCTGGCGTTGCATGGCGCGCACAAACCGGTCCGCCACATCGGCTTTGTACAACGGGTCCGAAACCTTCAGCGGGCCGTCCGCGCCGTGCGCATCGTTGTCGAGTCGCTGGTTGCCCTCCTGTTTGCGAAAATACGGCAATAACCCCTCCCACGACCAACCCGGATCACCCGTAGCGGCGACCCAGCGTTCGTAGTCGGTGCGCGATCCTCTCGTATAGGCCATCGCATTCACGGAACTGCCGCCGCCGACAACATTGCCCTGCGGAATGGAGACCGTGCGACCACCCAGCGACGCCTGCTGGGCCGACGCGTAGCGCTTTATAAACGGGCTACCGTTGAATAGCATCTTGAACGTGCCAGCGGGCATACGGATCAGCGCGCTGTTAGCTGGTGGCCCTGCTTCCACCAGCAGCACTTTCGCTCGCCACTCGCGAACCAGTCGGTTCGCCGTCACGCAGCCAGCGCTGCCGGCGCCGATCACAATGTAGTCGTAGTCCATCGCGTCAATCCTGCCGCGTGCGGGGCGAACCGGCAGGAAGATATATCGCCTGGTCTTCCAGGAATGCATGCAAGCCTTCCGGACCGCCCTCTCTGCCGATCCCGGATTGCTTGAAGCCGCCGAACGGCACGTTGGGCGCCATCTCCAGCGCGTTCACCGACACGTTGCCGGTTCTAATACGGCGCGCGATCGCGTAACCGCGCTCGACGTCGCTGGTGAACACCGTACCGCTGAGACCGAAGTCGGTATCGTTCGCAAGTGCCACCGCCTGATCGACCTCGTCATAGGCGATGATCGAAACGACCGGGCCGAAAATTTCTTCGCGGGCGATCGTCATGTCGGCTCTGACGCCTGCAAACACGGTCGGCTCGACAAAGAACCCCCGTTCAAATCGAGAGCTACGGGCACCGCCCGTCGTGATCTGCGCCCCTTCATTGCGCCCCGCATCGATGTATCCGAGCACCCGGTCAAGCTGACGGCGGCTCGCAAGCGGGCCTATTTGCGTGGTCATGTCCCAAGGGTCCCCAACCTTCAGAGAGCCAATGACGGCGCTATATGCTTCGACGAACTCCTGCTCGCGCGTGCGCGGAACCAGGATTCGTGTCTGTGCAAAGCAGATCTGCCCGGAGAAAGGCATCGTGAATGGTGCTAGGGCGGCGAGCGTCGGATTCAGGTCCGCATCATCCAGAACGATGGCGGCAGATTTTCCGCCAAGTTCGAGCGTCACTCTCGCAAGCCGGTCAGCACAGGTTCTCGCAATCACCTTTCCTGTCGCTGTGCTTCCGGTGAAGCTGACCTTGTCGACTTCCCGCTTGGCTACAAGATGCGCGCCACCGTCTGCGTCGGCAGTAATCACATTCAGTACGCCCGGCGGGAGGCCCGCCTCGTGTGCACATTGCGCGACGACAAGCGCATCGAACGGTGTTTCTGGCGGCGCCTTGACCACAACCGTGCATCCCGCAGCCAGTGCCGCGCCCAGCTTATAGGAGAGAATGGGTAGTTGCGCGTTCCACGGCGCAATCAGCGCAGCAACGCCGACTGGTTGCCGGATAATGCTGGCCGCTCCGTTACGCGTGGGCCGGCTTTCTTCAAAAGCGAAGGTCGCCGCCAGGTCGGCGTAGTAATCAAGCATTGCCGTCGCGGTGGGTACGAACATATCCGCGAACCACACAGGGGCACCGACTTCAGCAGTCCAGATGCGCGACAGGAGCGTCATGCGGGACACCAGCGACGCGGACATCCTTCGCAGGCAGGCGGCCCGTTCGGGGCCAGTCATGCGTGGCCAGGGTCCGGTATCGAACGCTCTTCGTGCGGCATCGACCGCTTTATCTACATCCTCGGTGTTCGCAAGCGGGACCGTTGCAAAAGCCTGTTCAGTCGATGGCGCCACGAGCGATACGGATGCATTGGAGACGGGTTTCACCCACTGCCCATCGATGTAAAAGCTGGATAGCAGGTCGGGAGCCAGTTCGGATGTCGGGTCAAACGGAAAGGTAGGCATGGGTTCTCCTGATATTCACTGCGTCTTCGTGGCCGGATACGAACGCCGGCGTCTGCGGGAGTGCGAACTAGAAACGATGCCCGTAACTAACGCCGACGACCTCGGTTCGCGTTCGTTCGCTGAACCCGGTACTGGCACCGTCTCCGGTGACCGTGACGGGAAATCCATATTCAAAGACTCCGCTCACTTCATCGGTCTTGTTGAACCGGTACGACGTGCCGACGGAAACCGATGTTGATACGGGCATCGCGGAAAGCAGATTCTGCGCGACCACAGAAGGACCGATAGGATGATTGCCGCGTGAGAACCCCGTGCGCAACGTCCACTGCGAATTGACATCCCACGCTGCGCCGACGCGGAAGAAGTCCTGGTTTTGCCAGCCGAACCCTTGCGCGGAGCCGATCACCGTGTTGGAAAATTCCATATGTAACCAGTCTGCCGCGAGCGTCACGCTCGGTATGATCCTGTAGGCAATGCCGACTCCGTATTGAGCGCCGATATCGATCCGGCCACCGCCGCCCGCGAGCAGATCGTCTTTATAGCCGGCCAGCTTACTCATCCGGATACGCGAGGCATAACTTGCGCCAAAGGTGAATGCAGGCGTCGGTTGCCAGATATAGCCGACCCGCGCACCGTAACCGAATGCGTTTGACACGCCGTGCGAAGGTAGCGGCTGAAGTGTTCCGTCGCCCGCCGGGACGATTGCGCCGTTGGCCGAGAAGCGCTGGTAGGCAAGCGCCAGACTGAAACCGACGATGTTATGTTCTGTAATCCTGTACGTTACGGTCGGTGCAGCGACTGCGGTCTGCAAGCTGGATTGAGCCACCCCCGCACCGGCAATCGGGAGCGCGGGTCGACCATAGCTCGTCCCCACACCAACTCCGAACAGCGAGACGCCTAACGTGAGCCGCGGCGATATCTGCCAGTTCGCGCCGCCGCCCGGCACCGGATACACTTTTCCACTATGAAGCCTGTTCGACGCGCTTCCGTAGTCGAAATCTGTCAACGGCTCCAGAAGCTGGACGCCGAAGTCAGTTCGCGATCCGACTAGTCCCATGCCGGCGGGATTGTCGGCCGCGGCAGTACTGTCCTGGGGAAACGCGATCGACGTTCCGGCCATGCCGGCAGACAGCACGTTGGACCCGCTGAGCGAGATGCCGTCGACTGCCATCGCATATTTTGCGGGGAGTATTGCGAGGGCGCTCGCGGTTAGTGCGCGCACGCAGCGGGTCCTGCCAAATCGCTTCGACATCGTTGTCTCCAGTTCTTTTTAATGAGTTTTGCTTTTAACGGCTAGCTGCGAATTACAGATCCACTACCAGCAACTTCGAACGCGAACGAGATACACAGATCGCCATGCAATCTCCCTTCGCATGCTCCTGCGCGGTAAGAAAGTAGTCGCGATGGTCAGGGCATCCCTCCAGTACCTTCACAATGCAGGTCCCGCAGACTCCTTGTTCACAGGATGTGTCGACGTCCGTTCCATGCTCTCTCAACACATCGACAATCGTCTTGTCCGCCGGGATCGTGAGCGTTTTGTCCGATCGGGCGAGCCTGACGTCGAAGGACGTTTGCGGCTCGGCGTCTAATGGCGCGGCAGCAGCAAAATACTCGAGATGAACCACGTCGTCCGGCCAACCGTGACGCGCGGCGACCATGCGGACGGTGTCCATGAAAGGCTGAGGTCCGCAGAGGTACAGGTGACTGCCGTCCTGGTGGCTACGCAGCGCATCGTCCAACGTCGCTTCGACCGCATCGCGTTCCAGTCCAAATAGAAGCCGACAAGAGCCGTTGAGAGGCCCAGTGGACAGCTCATCGCGGAATGCGGTGTGGATTTCGGACCGGGTGAAATACAATAACTCGAACGCACGGTCCTGAAGGTGGAACTGTCGCGCCATGCTGATAATCGGCGTAATGCCGATACCCCCCGCCACCAGCAAATTGCGTTTAGCTTCGGCACTGGCAGTGAAATGATTACGCGGCGCAGAGATGCGCAGTTGACTGCCGACAGTCAACGACTCATGGACGAACTTCGAGCCGCCGCGCGACTCAGGTTCCCGCTTGACCGCAATCTCGTACGTCGATGTGTCGGCGCACGATCCGCAAAGCGAGTATTGCCGGATCATTCCCGAGTCGAGATGCAAATCGATATGCGAGCCCGGCTCCCATGCCGGCAGCAAAGATCCGTCCTGCGGCGAGAGTTTCAACAGGCGGATTCCGTCGGCAATGGATTCAGCGGCAACGACTCGAACTGGGATGGTATTCATGGCAAAGATACGTCAGGAAAATTCAGGTCACGCAACGACGACGTCATTGCGGCAAAGAGCGTCCGCGTCCCGCAGGACGAATCGGCGGGACGCGTCGACACGTTTTCAGGTCGTGCTCGGTTGCAAGCTAAACAGTTCCCCGCTTTCGCTGTAACGGGCGCAATAGGCTTCCTTCGATTCCGCAACGCCGATCTCCCCGGTTATCACGACCATGTCCCGGAAATCGTTGTCCTGCTGGCGGCGAACCACGCCACGAGGATCGCCCCCTTCCGCGACGATCTGAGCCGCCTCGTCGAGCATCCGGCGTGCTCGAACAATGGCAATATCGGAAGACGAAAGGTGCTCACCGGTCTGATCGTGGATCGTCCCTTGCGACTGGGTAATCGCAATGTCATGCACTGAGAAGCACTCGCCCAGGCCCAGGTAAGCTTCACGCTTCATCGATTCACGATCCTGTGAATACAAGTCGTCTTTAGCGCGCCGCATGCGGTCGCCTTCGGCCTTCTCCGATTCATATTGTTCCGCGAGTGCTGTCTTATCGAGTTTGCCGCTGCGATGAAAGATGAACTCCCAGCGCCAGTGATGCTCATCATCGATAGGGACGTCCCACAGCATGGTGACGCCTCCGTCGCCGAGATAGCCCTCGAAGCCACCAACGGCACAGGCGTTAGGCATCACGAAATTGGTAATGCGAATCGACGACCGGTCAGAGCCTTCAATCTTGCGCAGCGTATAGAGCCTCACGCCAAAGCGTGTGTCTTCGACAGCCAGCTCAGGCCTCGCCTGATTGGAAAACACGCCCCAGCGGGCTTGCATATCAGCGCTCGACAGTTCCAACTGATGCAGATAAGAGGTGTGGACCGGATCGATATTGCCTTCGCTTGCCTGCATCCAGTTGCAGTCGCCGAACCAGCGCGTCGTGTACCGATATTCGCTGCCGCCCGCAAGCGCCGGATAGTTCGGAAAAAGCGGTGGCTCGCCAGGGCCCATATACGCCCAGAATGCCCCTCCGGCCTCATGAAGCGGATACGACTTCATCCGGATTCGGTCTTTGGCGGTAGCGGAAGCTTCGGCGGGCTGATCAAGACAGCGGCCGTTCACATCGAACAGCCATCCGTGATAGGGACAACGGATACCGCCAGATTCAATGCGGCCCAGCGCCAGGTCGGTGCAGCGGTGAGCACATTTCCGGTCGATCAAACCGACGTGACCATCGTCATCGCGAAACAACACCAGGTCTTCGCCCATGATACGAATGGGCTGCGGTGCAGCGCCGGGGGGCAACGAATCGATCAACGCCACTGGCTGCCAGTAACGCCGGAGTAATTCGCCTGCGGGCGTACCTGCATTGGTCTGCGTCAGATACTGATAGCGATCGGCTCCGCGCGGCCGTGGCTTGATGGTGATCGGATGTGTGGAGGTGTCCATAACGTCTCCTGTGTTTTGTTCAAAGGGCAAGAAGTAAAGGGCGGACGCATCCGGCTGCAACTGACGTACCTATGCATCGGCGCTGGGGCTCCGGTGACGTGCCCTCCCAGACAGCAACGGGAAAGCGAGCACCACCACGACGGCCGATCCGGCGTAGCCGACGGCCAGCCGCCGCATGAGGCCCGCTGGTCCCAACACCTCGAAATGACCGTCAAGCAACGCATTCAACAACGTGCCCGCCATGCAGGTCAGAAACGAGCCGAGCAGCGCCTTCCTGATAACACTGCGGCCGCGCCGCCATGAAACGATCCATCGCTGCAGAGACATTGCTAGTTCACCCGGTGTCCATGAGTGTTAAGATATAGTGATATCTGGTACAGATAAATCGCATCTTCCGCATATCTGATATGCATTCGCAGTAGGACCATGCTCATGGAAATCAAACAGCTGCAGCATTTCTCGCGCATCGCTGAGATCGGCAATCTGACACGGGCGGCGAGCGTCCTCGGTTTGACACAGGCCGCACTCAGCCGCCAGGTCGCGCAGCTAGAGGCAGAACTTGGTACAGAGCTGTTCCGGCGTAACGGCCGCGGACTCGTCCTGACCGATGCAGGTCAGAGGCTGCTCGACCACGTTCCCATGGTTCTGCGTCAGGTCGCACTGGCGGAACGCGCAGTCAAAGGCAATGTGGGTCCGGCGCAGGGCGCCCTGGTGCTGGGATTACCTCCTAGCCTTGCGCGCACGGTAGTCGTGCCGTTAATTGATGCGTTCCGCGAGCAGTTGCCTGAAGTGACACTGCGCACCGTTGACGGTTTGTCAGCCAATCTGGTCGACCTGGTTGGTACGGGCAAGCTTGATTGCTCTGTCGTTTATAACCAGCCGCCCAGCGATAACGCCGAATTGCGCCTGCTGGCCGACGAGGAGTTGTACCTGGTCTCCGGGCCGATGACGCAACGCGCGGGAAAAGCGCTGCCGCGTTCGCTGGCGCTCGTGGACGTGGCGAAACTGCCGCTAGTGACAGCGGGCACCAATAATGCCGTGCACGCGGCACTGGCAACCGCCATGGCCTCACTGGGCCTGACACCGCAAGTTGTGCACGAAATAGAAAATCTGACGGCGATACTCGAACTGGTGCGCAAAGGTTACGGAAACGCCGTGATCCCATTGAGTGGCGTGCACCCTTGCATCGGAGACCCGAAGCTGAGACTGCACCGCATTCGCAAGCCAGCTCTGAGATGCAGCCTTTCGGTTGTGACTCCGGTGCGTGCGATGAACGACCCGCTTATCGCGCAAGGCACTTCGCTAGTACGCGACGTCGTTCGACAGCAACTCGCCCAGTTTCATGGGGATGTCGAGAAAGCGATCGACGCGTGACACGCGTGACTGAATACGTGCCATGGCCACCCTCAAGCCATAAACGCGCTTTCAGAAACGCTGTTGAATGCCGAGAAGAACACCGACCTGCTTCGCGTTCGCCACGGTCGAGTAGCCCGCGCCAACGGAATAAGAGGCACGACTATTGTTTTGCATGAAGCCAAGCATCGTGTAGATGGATGTTCTCTTCGACAGGAGGTACGTGGCGCGCATCACGTAGTAGTTGGCATTCTTGTGATCCGTTGTGGCAATCCTCGATACTTCAGCGTCCAGTGCGATATCCGGCTTGACCATGTAAGATGCGCCGCCGTAAAAGATGTTGGTCTGGTAATCCGTTGTCGTAGTCGTCATTCGATGGATTGCACCGCCACGCAACGCAAGCTCGCCCAACTGGAAATAGCCACTGACCATGTATCGCGTCGTCTTCTGACCTGCATCTGAAAGCAGCAATGGCATCGACGGATCGTAAGAAACACTGCCGGGCAGGGTTCCTGGGCCACCGCGCAACTGGTCATAGACGAACTGCACACCGTACTCCGCGCCCCAGTAACCGGCCAATGCTGTAATTTGGCGGCACGCTGTCGAGCTTCCTGCGACATTGCCTGGACAATTGGTTGCTGAGGGAGTGAACGCGGCCCCGCCATTCACCGTTGCACTGCCCGGGCTGCTGGCAGCGTCCCGGCCCGTGCTGTAGGTGGCGCCCACCACGAAATGATGGATGTCGTTGAAGTAACTTATCGTGTTGTCGGAGCGGCTATTGGGCAGGTATGGATCGAGCGCCGCCAACGAATATAGGGCCGGCCCAAGGACAGTTGACTTCATCAACGCGATATACGTCATATTGATCTGACGTCCCGCGCGAACCGTGCCATACGGTGTTTCAAGTCCTACCCACGCCGACCGGCCAAAAAGGCGGTTACCATTCTGGAGAGCACCTGAGTTCGGTGCAAAGCCACTCTCCAGTTCAAAAATGGCGCTTAGTCCCGAGCCGAGATCTTCTTTCCCACGCAATCCCCAACGCGACGGGAGAGAGCTGGATAAGGAGGTCATCCGGACCGCAGAACCGGAAGCGCTCTTTTGACCGGGTGCTTTGGCCGCCTGACTTTCCCAATCCACACCGGTGTCGATGATTCCGTACAGGGTCACGCTGCTCTGTGCATAAGCCTGAGCGGACACCAGCGCCGCGGACGCGAGTATCGTCGCCTTCAAAACTTTTTTCATGTCTCCAATCCTTTGAAAGATGTATTTATATTCTGGTAACTAACGACGCTCGGGAATCCGCTCTCGTTCATCGACCGGGCAAACTGCAAAGAGAAAACGAAGTCGTCTGTCGCTCAGACGGCACATCGAATTAATTTGTAATGCTAACGATTGTGTTGGAACGGCGTGATCGATATCTATGTAACTGACACCCCTCCATAAAACTTTCCGTTTCGGGTCGCGATGTCAACGCCGTCACGCGAGTCAGCCTGTCATCCTGTGACGCGAGTGAACAGGCAGGTCAGTCCAGCTGTCGGGCCAGCTGATGTAACACGCGGTAGCACGGCATCACACTCGCGACGCTCGCCTCCGGTTCGCGGCATTCGTGGATGGCTGCAAAGAACTCCCTGTCTTGCCGCGCTACTCCGCTCAGCACCGGCGTCCGCAAATCAAGGTCAAGCGTTTCCCCCGAGCCGTTGGTCAACTCGTCATAACGGGCGACGTAGGTCGAGCCGTCGCCGATATATCGAAAGGTCGATCCGAACGGTCCATCGTTGTTGAAACTGAGAGATAACGTGCACAAAGCGCCGCTACTGCTTTTGAGTTGGATAGACATATCGAGAGCAATACCAAGCGTCGGATGAATCGGCCCTTGCAGTACATTTGCGGCGACGATCTCTTCTCTTGTCTGATACTGAAACAGATCTATCGTGTGAGCCCCGTGATGCCACAACAGATGATCCGTCCAGTTCCGCGGTTGCCCTAAAGCATTCGTGTTGGACCGGCGCAAAAAATGCGTCTGCACATCGAGTTGACGTAGCGAAAACTCGCCGGTGAGAATGCGTTCGCGCAGCCACTGATGCCCAGAATTGAACCGTCGCGTGTGTCCACACATTGCGACCAGCCCTGTGCGCTGCTGCCAAAGCGCAACCGTTTCCGCATCTGCAAGCGAGTCCGAAAGAGGAATCTCCACTTGTACGTGCTTGCCGGCCTGCAGGCAAGCGACAGCCTGCCCCGCGTGCAATGGCGTTGGCGTGCAGAGAATAACCGCTTGCAGATCGGGCCGAGCCAGCACCTCCTCCAGTTGCGCGCTTGCCTGTGCAATCCGGTAGCGGTCAGCGACCTCACGTGCTTTTTTCAGGTCTTCGTCAAGGAGGCACACTACTTCGGCTTCACCTAGGCCCTGAATAGCGTCCAGATGCTGAATGCCAAATGCGCCGGCACCCGCGACTGCGACTTTCAGCGGCCTGTTCACGCGTCCTCCAACACCAACAGACCATACGCTGTGTTAGACGCCGGCACGTGATAGAAACGATGAATCAGACGGACCGTTTCGTTCATTGCGCCACGCATGATGAGCCACATGATGATTTCGAGCCCCTCCGATCCCGCCTCGCGCAGCAATTCTGTATGTCCGATTCTTGTTAGTGATTGCGGATCGTGCACCATGTGATCGAGCCATTGGTTGTCGTAAGGAGCGTTGATCAGTCCGGCACGCTCGCCCTGCAATTGATGCGACATGCCACCGGTCCCGAGCACGGCTACCTTAATGTCGGGCGCATATGTATCGATTGCCCGACGAAGGGCCTGTCCTAACTTGAAGCAACGCAAGGCGGTCGGTTGCGGATACTGGATCACGTTGACACACAATGGGATCACACGGCACGGCCAACGCTCCGGCTGACCAAACAGCAGGGAAAGCGGCACGGTAAGACCGTGGTCCACCGACATTTCGCCCACCATCGTCACATCGATTTCATCGTTCAATACCAGCGATTCGGTCAGGTGCCATGCCAACGCAGGATCCCCGACGCACGCCGGTACAGGGCGAGGTCCATACCCCTCGTCATGCGGCGGAAACTCGTCGGCCACGCCTATTGCAAATGTCGGTGTCACATCGAGGCCGAATCGCGATGCGTGATCGTTATAAACCACGATGACCACGTCGGGCCTGACCTGGGCCATCCAGTCGCGCGCGACCTGCACTCCGTCGAACAACGGTTTCCAGTACGGTTCCTGGGTCTTTCCGTGATCAATGGCTGCACCGATCGACGGCACATGTGAGGTGCCGACTCCTCCGACGAACCTAGCCATGAGACCACTCCTCAACGCTGCGGTTACCGTTGATCGGACGCCCCCCGCAGTTCATCATTTCGCGGAAGTCGTCGACCGACATTCCGTTGGCAGACATGGCCGCGCCTACGTGCTGCATCGTAAGACCGTCGAAAATCGCCAGCTTGAAGGTGTAGTAGATGTTCCCGCCTAGTCGTAGCATTCCCAGCCAGTCACGATCCAGCACGGCACGGCGTTGCTCGTCGCTCAGCTTGAACCTCGCAAGGTAGCCGGAGGAGTCAGCTCGAAAATCTGCCCGATTGCTTGCCAGGTCCAGCGACTTGCAAAACATGTTCAGCGCGTAGCCCTTTTGACAATGAGTCCCATCGAAGACATACGTGCCGGGAATCTGGCGATAGTCGCGAGCGTTAATGGAGTTCATTATTTTCCCCAGTAGAGGCGCGTCGGATTGTCGACCAGCAGCTTGCACTGGAGCTCAGGAGTTGTAGCGATCCGAGGTATGAAGTCAACCAGCAATCCATCGTCCGGCATGTGGTCCTTCAGGTTCGGATGCGGCCAGTCGGTGCCCCAAAGCACCCGATCCGGGAATGTCTCGACGAGCCGCCGGGCGAAAGGCACCACGTCGTCGTAAGCGTCCTGCTCGCCATCCAGCGCGGGTTTGCCAGTTACAGAAAGTCGCTCCGGGCAACTAACTTTGGACCAGACGTTGGGATGCTCGCGCATGAATCTCACGAGCAATTCGAACTCTTTCCCATCAACGGGTTTCGAGACGTCAGGCCGCCCCATATGATCGATTACCAAGGCAGTCGGCAGTCCCGTGAAGAAGCCCCAGAGCTCCGGCAAATCGACAGCTTCAAAGTAGACAACGATATGCCAGTTCAGTTTGGCGACGCGCTGCGCGATCTCTATCAGTTCGTCTCTCGGTGTGAAATCGACGAGCCGTCTAACGAAATTGAATCTAACTCCCCGTATGCCCGCTGCGTGCAGCACTTCGAGCTCCTGGTCGCTCACATCCCGTTTAACCGTCGCCACGCCACGCGCTCTACCGCCAGAACTGACGCAGGCGTCCACCAGCGCACGGTTGTCTGCGCCGTGGCAGGTCGCCTGCACGATTACATTGCGCTCGAAACCCAAGTGATCGCGCAGCTGAAACAGTTCCTCTTTGCTGGCATCGCATGGGGTGTACTTACGCTCGGGTGCATAGGGAAAGCGCTCACCAGGGCCAAACACGTGGCAGTGGGCGTCCACTGACCCGGCCGGCAACTGGAAACGCGGTCTGGAAGGACTCTCGCACCAGTCCAACCATCCGGGTGACTTGGGAAAATGCTCGCTCATTTTTCTGCTCATTCCATCTCAGTCTGTTTCTGGTCCAGTTTCTGGAAGATCTTCGACACGGCAATGTGGGCGAAGCAGCGCCTGCGGCGCCATCACTCGTTACAACTCAGTCGAGGTACCGGAGCCCGCCCGTTGCCGCGACGCGCGCATCGATTCGCCTGACGGATGACCGACTGAGATTTGCCTGATCAACCTGTCCGGTCGCAATTGCGGGGACAGAAAACCCGCCTCGATGCATGGCCGGCTGCTACCACCTGGGTTCCCACGCTTCCTGTGGCACCGGCGTTGCCCCGGTTCGCGTGGATGTGCTTGTATTTTTTTACATTATCTGACATTCTACAATGACATATCCAGCATAGTAGATATGCATTAGATGCAATTCTGGAGGTTGTCATGGAGCTGCGGCAGCTTGAATCGTTTGTTCACGTCGCTGAGTTGGGAAGTTTTACTCGAGCATCGAATTTCCTTTCGGTCGCTCAGCCCGTGCTAAGCCGACAGGTGCGTGCATTGGAAGTGGAATTCCGGCAAACGCTGCTCGAGCGTAACGGCCGGGGTGTGACGCTCACCGAGGCTGGAAGGCGTCTCCTCGATCATGGACGTAGCGTGCTCGCACAGATCGAACGCGCCCAACTTGACATGGAGGAAGGTCGTGGCGTCTCGACGGGGCGGCTCGTGGTGGCGCTGCCGCCTAGCGTCAGTCTCACGCTTACGGCCCCACTAGTAAGGTTATTCCGCGACCGCTTCCCTAAAGCGACGCTCTGCGTGCTTGAGGGGCTGTCCACCTATGTGCTCGAGTGGTTAACAATCGGACGCGCCGACTGTGCTGTGGTTTACACGGTGCCTACTTCCTCTGCCGTGGAGTTAGCTCCGGTGTTAGACGAACAGCTTTACCTGGTATCGAGCCGTGAATCGAGCCTTTCATCCGTTGAGCCGCCAATCAACGACGAGATCAGTCTTGCGGAGGTCGCTGAGAGAAATCTCGTTATGCCCAGTCGGCCGCACTCCATTCGCATGCTAGTAGAAGCCACCATGGCACAGGCATCGCTGAAACCCCGAATCGCGCTCGAAATAGAAAGCATCCCGGCTATCCTCACTCTCGTGCGGGACGAGGGTGTGCACGCGATACTGTCGCTAAAAGCGGTTCGCTCCAGCGGTCACGAGAGCGATTTCCACGTCCGTCCCATCAGCCAACCCATGTTGAGGACCACGCTATGGATAGCGACATCAGCACAGCGCCCGCGGGGACCATTGCTGAATCAGGCAGTGCCGTTATTGCAAAACCTGTTGCGTGACCACTGGGCTACGGGCGCTGGAAGTGCGGCGGTCGTCATGTAAAGGATCGGGCTCCGCGCCTATCTGGTTTTATCGCGATAGGGAAGAAGAGTCAAACAAACGTCGATAAGATAAGGACTGCTCATACGACGAACGAATAGAACTTGCAGGCGGGAGTTTGCGCGATGCCACCGTCCTTCATCTTGCCTTCGCCGATCATATGTATCAACTCGATGTCGTGAGGAGGTGCTGCAAGCAGCACCTCCTCACGTCGATCACGCTGCCTCACTGCTTACACATTCGGCGTCGCGCTTTGCGGGTCCGCCGGCGTGGCGGGATCGGGACTCTGAAGCGCCGGTGCATAGAGAATCACGTTGGGCAGCCGCGGGTTGGCCGTGTCGGTGCTATCTCGCACGCGCGACTGGATGGTCGTGTTATCCGTCAGGCCCCAGAAGTTGTTGGTGAAGTCCAGAGAACGAAGCGTGGACGCGTTATAAGTGCCGTGAGACTCGATCACGAGGCGATTCCCATTCGGTGAGTCCTTCTTGAAGAGGAACGAGTTCCGTTGCGCAACGCCGGTGGGCGCCTGTCCATTGGCAGGGAACGCGTCGATCAACACGAGTGGGTCGACCATGTTGATGAACAGATTGTTTTGCACGAAGACCGACGGATCGAAAGCGAAGGCCGCGGAGTCCACGAACGTATTGCCTTTCACGGTCGCCGACCTGCTCAAGCGCGGGTAGCCGTTCGTGCCGGCTTCATAAGTCGTCACCCCATTGCGAACAATTGGCGTCACGTTCATGTGCGTGGCCTGGCTGTACGTCATCGAGAACGGCGCGGAGTCGTTGATCTGCACGAACGCGTCCTGCAACACCGCATGCGTGATGCTGACCGTGCCGTTACCCGCGTCCTGCGCCAACGACGTGTTAGCGGCCGTCACGCCCAGCAGTTGAACCGGACCCTGGCTTCCCACGTTGAGCGTGCCCGCCACGTTGACGATGCCTTTGGTCGGAATCGTACCCACACAATCGGCCTTGCATGGCACTGAGCGGTAAGTCTCCACGATCGTGTTATCGGGGATCGTCAACGTGACGCCCGGCGCGACCCGCACCGTGCCGGCGAGGAAATAAGGAGAGCCGCTCGCCGGCCACGTGGTGTCCGCGGTGATCACGGTTCCGTCGGGAATGACCGTCTTCGGCTGCACGTAGACATACGCGGTAACGAGATTGCCGCTCGCATCGGTGCAGACTTTCGTGGGGTCGGTCGTATATGGACCGTCGGTACATGCCTTGGGACTCGTGGACGAAGGTGCCGAAGATGCCGTGGTGGCGCTGTTGCCGCCTCCCCCACCGCCGCCACAGGCCGCGAGCAGAAGGGCGAAGAGTAAGCCTGGATATTTTTTCATGTGAAGGTCCCCGTATCGCGCTTATCGTTTTCGAATGTCACTGGTGTGTACACATCAGCGATTCGTGCGACGGATCTTCACATGCCCCGCCTGCGCCAACTGCGGTCTGGGACACAAAACATCGCGATTGGCGATGTCGCTGCCCGAATCGCCTCTCGCGACTTTCAGGCACTGCATATGCTCTGTTACGCCTGCGGCTCGGTGACGGTCGCTTCGCCCCAGCGACGGGGGTCAACTATCCAAGGAGCAAAACATGCGAGGCATTCAATCGATGCTTGTACTTCTGGCCGCATTGGCCGTTTCCGGCACGGCGAGCGCGCAAGCAGGCGGCAATGGTAACGGCGGATCGGGCGGCGGCAACGCCCACGGCGCAGCGACGGCGGGCCCAACTGCCGGCGGAGACAACACGTCCGCGCCGACGAGTACCCACTCGACCCATCATCGTTCGCACAAGCACGCCAAGCATCAGAAGCAGCCAGACACGCAGTAATGCGAGGCACAGCGGGCGTGACCACGACGGCACGGCGACGCCCGCACAGCCGATTCCGACGATGCATCGGTGGTTCGCCACGGCCTCCAGGGAGGATTGTTTTCAACCCTCCATGGCGGCTCGTTTTCCGATAGTTTCGCCGATTGGATTAGTTGAGCCGCTTCAGCTCGCCATCGTCCGCGTACCAGTCCACCGTCTTGCCGGATGTGTTGATCGTCACCGCGCGAGGCTCGCTGAACTGGTCGAACGACTCGATGCCCGTTTCGCGGCCCACGCCGCTGTTCTTGAATCCGCCCCACGGCGACGCCGGGTCGAGCCGATGGTGGTCGTTCACCCACACCATGCCGAACTCCAGCCTGCCGGCGACGCGATGCGCCCGCGCCACGTCCTGCGTCCAGATCGAAGCGGCGAGGCCGAACGGCGTATCGTTGGCGATACGGATCGCATCGGCTTCATCTTCGAACGGCATGACGACCGTTACGGGCCCGAACACTTCGTCCTGGCCGATCTCCGAATGCGGGTCCGCATCGTAGACGACGGTCGGCTCAAGAAAGTACCCCGAGGTCAATTCTTGAGGCACGCGTCCGCCCGTGAGTAACTTTGCGCCCGCCTGCTGCGCGCGTTCGAGCATCGCGAGAATGCGTTGACGCGAACGCTCGGAAATGACGGGACCAAGCTGTGTCTTCGCATCCGTCGGGTCGCCCACGCGGATGCGCTCGACCTTCGCGCGGAAACGTTCGAGGAAGGCCGCATACATCGATTTCTGCACGAGGATGCGCGCCCCGCAGACACAGGTCTGCCCAGCGCCGATGAACGCGGCGAACGCCGCTCCGTTCACTGCGCGCTCGATATCGAAGTCATCGAACAGGATCACCGCGCCCTTGCCGCCCAGTTCCAGCGTCGTGAGCGCGAAATTACGCGCGGCAGCCTCGCCGATCGAGCGCCCCACTTCCGTGCCTCCCGTGAATACCACCTTCCGGATCAGCGGATGTTGCGCGAGCGCCGCGCCCGCTACGCGCCCTTCGCCGTTCACAACGTTGACGACGCCTTTGGGAACGCCCGCGTCCTGCAACAGTTTGACGAGCCGCACGGTGGTCAGCGGCGTCTGTTCCGACGCCTTGATGACGACGCTGTTGCCCGTCGCGAGTGCTGGAGCGAGACTCTTCGAGAGAATCATCAACGGATGATTGAACGATGTCATCAGCGCGACGACCCCCAGCGGTACACGCTGCGTGTAACACAGGTACGGTCCTTCGATCGGAATCACGTCGCTGCGGCGCGTGAGCGCGAGCGCCGCGAAGTAGCGATAGAACTGCGGCAGGCGTGAAATCTGCGCGCGCGTTTCCGCAATGGGACGGCCGTTATTCAACGTTTCGAGCTTGTAGAACTGTTCGAGATCCGCTTCGAACAGATCGGCAAAACGGTTCAGAATGCGCGCGCGTTGCTGGATCGACATGTCGCGCCACGCACCGCCTTCGAATGCGCGATGACCGGCTTGCACGGCCCGATCCACATCGCGAGCGGAAGCCGACGCGAGCGCCCCGATCACTTCGCCCGTCGCGGGATTCACAATGTCTAGCGTGCGGCCGTCTTCAGCATCCGTCCATTCACCGCCAATCAACAATTGCGCGTCATAGCGCTGTGAGTTGCCTGTATTCATTACATGGTTCCTGTCGATTCATTTGTTAGGCGAAGCGTGCGCGTCGGCATGAAGCGCGTCGCGCGCGAGGGTGTCTTCCGGTTGAAGGTCTTCGAGGCGCTGTCCGGTCGGCTCGACGCCAAGCCATGCAACGACGACGATCTGCACGGCGAGCAGACCGATCATCATTGCCAGCACGCCGACGATGCCGTACTGCCCAAAAAGCGATACCACGATGAAAGGCGTGACGATGGTTGCGCCGCGGCCCAGCGTATTGCAGACGCCCGACGCGCGCAGCCGCACTTCAGTCGGGAAGAGTTCCGGCACATAGACTGCAAATAGCAGCGCGACCAGCACGTAGATGGGAATGGTCAACAACAGTCCGACGATGGGCAATATCACGGGGCTCGTGATGAACGGATACATCGCGCCAAAGACGATCGCGGCGAGCGACGAGCCGATGATCGTCGGCTTGCGGCCCCACGCGTCTGCGGTGAGCGCGCCGATTGCGGAGCCGATAGGCGCGCCGAGCGACATCACGAGCGCGAACCCGAACGACTTCGCGATGCTGAAGCCCTGATGCACGAAGAATGTCGGAAGCCAGGTGACGAAGCCATACAGCAGCGTGTTGATGACAATGAGCGTCACGCAGCCGACGATCATCCGTTGCAGCATTGCGCCGCTGAACAACGAAGCGAATGACAGCGCCGGTTGCGCCGTCGCGCCGGGTCTCGTGGACGCTGGCGCAGGCAGCGGCTTGCCGCCTCGTTCAGCGGTCACTTCTGCTTCGACGCGACGCAGGATCACGTCAGCCTCGTCGTGGCGTCCAACGGAATCGAGCCAGCGGGGCGACTCCGGCAAGGACTTGCGTGCATACCAGACGCCGAGTGCGCCAACACCGCCGAGCACGAACATCGCGCGCCAGCCGAACGACGGAATCAGCAGCAACCCGATCAGCCCCGCGACGGGCAGTCCGGACACGACGAAGACCGCCATCAAACCCTGCAGCCTGCCGCGTTTCTGCGGCGGCACGAATTCGGCCAGCGTCGAGTAACCGACCACGTTTTCCGCGCCCAGTCCAAGTCCCATCACGAAGCGGCAAGCAATCAACACGCTCATGTTCGGCGCGAGCGCCGCGCCGAGCGACGACAGCCCGAACACGGCGAGATTCGCCTGATACGTGAAGCGCCGCCCGAACCGGTCGCCAAGAAAACCGGTGGCGAGCGAGCCGAGCATCATGCCGAGAAAAGTCAGCGACACAAACAGCGCGTTTTGCCCCAGCGTGGAGAAACCGGACTTCAGCGTTGCGCCAAGCACCGTCGACGCAACGTAAATATCGAAACCATCGAAGAACATGCCAATGCCAATCAACCACATGATGCGCCGGTGAAATCCCGACATCGGCAAACGATCGAGCCTCGGCCCTGCGTTGACGTTCATGTCTGTCTCCAGTCGACGTTACGGTGTCCGCGGATTAGCGCTTTCATCGACATCCGCACGTCGTGTTGTATCGAGCGGGTGAAGCACGGCCACGCTCAGCGGGTCTGCATCAACCGCAATGCGTTGACGGTCAGCATGTCGGTCGCGGCGCGGAAGTTCTGTTCGACGCTGCCTTCCTGCGCGGCGAGGAAGAACGCCTTGCACTGTTTCGCGCCGGCTTCGTCGAGCGAGAGAATGCGAGCGGCAAGCGCGTCAGCGTCGGCGTGCAGGTTCGCGCGATCGCATACTCGCGTGACGAGCCCTGCCTGCAAGGCCGCTTCAGGTGTAATGGGATCGCCGAACAGGACCATTGGAAACAAGACCTTGGGCAGCGCATAGCCGCCGAGGTAAGCCATGATCGCGGCGGGCGGCAGACCGCTGCGCATCTCCGGGAACCCGAGCCGCGCCGACGATGCGACGAGCGTGAAGTCGCACAGGATCGCAAGCCCGAAGCCGAAGCCCAACGCATCGCCCTGCACCTGCGCAATCGAGATCAACGACGTGTTGCGTACGAGCCGCTTGAGTTCGATCAGACGCGCGACTTCGGTGCGGATCGACACGGCGTCCCGCCCCGCTCGCTCACGCCCCGTGCAGAACACATCGCCGTTCGCGCGGATGCGCAGTACACGCGCCTTCGGTTGCACGGCCTCACTGCGCAACGCGTCCGACATCGCGTCGAACATTGCAACCGACACTTCGTTGCCGACGTCCCCGCGGTTCAGCGTGAAGGTGAGCACGTCGCCGGTATGCTCTATGACAACGGGGGCTTCCAATGCACTGCGATCCATGTCGTCTCCTGTTGTATAATCTGTATACAGAGTATTCACAGAAATCCGAGGTGTCAATGCCCGCTGCCAAAACTGCTTCTTCGAAATCCACGACAGCGCACACGCGCCACGCGCCGAGTCTCGAATCCATTGCCACGCGGTATCACGCGAGGCTTCGCACGCTGGACTCAACCGGCGATTCGTTGAGCGATGGCGTGGTCGTCCCCGCGTTGCGCGAGGCGATCGTGGAAGGCGTGCTCGCTCCGGGTAGCCGTCTGTCCGAAGTGCAGGTCGCAAAACAGCTGAACGTTAGTCGCACCCCGATGCGCGAGGCGTTCGCGCAGCTCGAGCGCGAAGGGCTCGTGACGGTTCTTCCGCGAGTGGGCGCATATGTGCGGTCGGTGACGCTTCGCGATGTGGAAGAGATTTATACGGTGCGGGCCGCGCTCGAATGTCTCGCGGTGCAGCTTGCATCCGAGCGCATTACATCGCTCGGTGCCGCTCAGCTAGATGATGTGATCGACATGATGCGAACGAGCGTCGATGCTGGCGACGCTGCCGCCTATGTCGATGCATTGGACCGCTTTTACGCGATCGTCATGACGATCGCCGACAACCGGACGTTGCAGCAGAGTCATGCATCGTTGATCGGGCCGGTGCGGCGACTGCGCCGCATCGCAATGGCGCAAGGCGGGCGGATGCGCGCATCGTTCGAACAGGCAGTGCGAATTCGCGATGCTGTCGTCAACGGCACCGGGGACGCGCAGGATCTGATGAGGGAACAACTGCAGCGGGCGTGCGAGGCCGCGCTGGATGTGCTCAAGAATGCGGGGAAATAGACGGCCGTCGATACGCCAAGCCGCGCAACGGCTCACGAACCAGTGCTCCGTTGCTCCTGCCGGCCGTTCAACACCCGGCCGGCCCGAAGAATTTTCTCCGGATGCAACGATCATTCGCCCGTCGGCTTATCGCCCGAGTAACGACCGTTGTGCCCTCTCTAAACGCGGACCGCCGGCTTATCCTGTTCGAACGCGGGCTCAAGGAACCGCTCGATCCAGACTGCAAGGCGGTCGGCCGCAAAGCTGGCCCGCGCACCGGCACGGCAGACGATAGCGTCACCTTCCCGGAAGAACTGCAGCGCGCCGCCGGCTTCTTCCAGCCACAACAGGCAGGCCAGCCACGCAGCGTGCTCGGCGGATACCGCGTGACCCACCGGGCGCGTGAGGAACTCGCTCAGCGTTGAAGGCGAAGTCCAGAACAGCGCCTCACCATTGCCGCGCACCGTGGCGCCGAGGACATCCATCAAGACCGGCAACGCGTCAGCAACGCCGCGCCCCGCAGTCTGCGCGCGCAGTTGCGCGAGACGCGTACCGACCGCGTGACCGAAGCTGCCGCTGCATTCGCTCTCGGCATGCACCAGATCGGCGTAGTCCATACGCCGCCAGTCCGGCTCGGCATTGCGCGTACCGGCCAGTTCGGTGCCGGTCAGGTAAGTTTCCACCGGCTGGAACCGCCCAGGGCCAATCAGGCTCGCGCACAGCGTGTGCACTACGCCGATACGGGTGGCCACCGTCTGCGTCTGCAATACGCCAAGCTTCTCGCGCACCAGTTCGTCGCGTTCCTTGCGCAGCCCCGACAGCTCCAGCGCCTGCTTCATCTCCATGCGCAGCGCGGAGATATCCCACGGCTTCTTGATATAGCGATGTATCTGGCCCTGGTTGACGGCCTCGACGGTCTGATCCAGCTCGGAATAGGCCGTTGTCAGTATCCGGACGATGTGGGGATAGCGCTCTCGCGCATAGCGCAAAAGTTCGTTGCCATGTTCGCCCGGCATGCGCTGGTCGGACACGAGCACCGCCAGACTGGAGGCGTGGGCGTCCAGCATCGCCTTGCCGTCGTCCACCGAGGCGCCCGTCACCACCGGCGCAATGGAGCCGATGGCGCGTTCGAAGTATTTGACCGCGGTGGCTTCGTCGTCGACGAACAGAATCGCCGGAGGCGGCGTCTGGTTGGCAATCGTATGGCTCATTGGTAACTCCTGTGCATTCGATCCTTCAAATTTGGAGATTCCAGCGTCGCGGCCGTACCGCCGCCGACTGCGGATCTGATCCCGATGTTCCCGACAAGCTGCGCGACGCGGTTGCTGAAGATCATGCCGAAGCGGCCTGCGCCGGTCTTCGCGATAACCGGGTCGACCGGCAAGCGCTGCGTCACGTGAGTCGCGACACTTGGGCTGTCGTCGCCGATGTCAACACCTCGCGGACCGTGCTCACGCCCAGGGGCTTCTCCAGGATTCGGAACACCCCATCGGAACTGACTGCGGCCGGCAACGCGTTGTTGTCCGCGTAGGCCGTCACCAGGATCCGGACGATATGCGGATACTCCTGAGCGACCTGGCGCAGCAGATCGTCGCCGTGCCGGCCCGGCATGCGGAAGTCGGTCACAAGCACGGCCACGCGCGCTCCTTCGCGGCGAAGGATCGACACGGCCTCCTCTGCGCCGCTCGCGAGAAGCACTTCGTAGTCACTGCCCGCCGCACGCGCAAAGTACTTGCGGGCTAAATCTTCGTCATCGACATAGACGACAGTGTGCGGGCTCTGCTGCGTATTGCTCATTTCGATATCACTCGGCACGCGGCAGGTCGAAGTTGAACGCGGTCCACTCGCCCAACTTGCTTTCCGCGAATAGTGTGCCGCCGTGCCGCTCCACCACCGCATAACTAATGGACAGGCCAAGGCCGAGGCCCTGGCCGACTTCGCGCGTAGTGAAAAACGGTTCAAACACTCGCGCGAGATTTTCTGCGGCGATTCCCGGTCCGTTGTCGCGCACATTCACATGCAGGCGGTCGTCGCGCCATTCCGCCGCGACGTGGATGCGCGGCGACGGGGTGCCGGCCTTCTGCATGGCGAGAGCAGCATTTGAAAACAGGTTGATGAGCACGCCGATAATGGCGGCTTCGTCGCCCAGCACGAGGGTGTCGTCGGACAGCTCGCGCGTGACGCTCACGCCGCGCAGTTCATGCGCGCTCAAGCGGATCGACGAGTCAAGCGCCTTCTCGAACAGGAACGGCACGTCGTCTGCCGCCGCGCCGGGTCGACGGTAGGCAAAGGTCTTCAGGTCCGACACGATATGCTGGATGCGTTGCATCCCCTGCTTGACATCCGTCAGGCACTCCATCAGCGAAGGGCTGCTTTTGGCCTGCGGTTCCTCCATGCCGATTTCGATCGCCATCAGGCAGAAGTTCACCGGGTTGTTGACCTCGTGAAGCAACCCCGCCGACAACGTACCGATTGCAGCCATCTTCTCCTGCTGCAATAACTGACCTTTGATCTGCGCGAGGCTTTCGTTGGTACGGGCGAGCTGGTCGTTCTTGTGCGCCAGCTCCTCCTTCAGCCGGAAAAGCTGGAACCGGCCCTTCTCGTTGAAGTAGGTGTACACCGAGCTGGCCAACGCACAGAAGAAGATCAGGATGAGCTGAAATAGAAACTTGCTCGGGTCGTGTATGCCGCCCGCATGAGCCACGCAGGCAATGTAATAGAGCGCGACCGTGGCCAGCCCGAAAGCGAGCGTCTGCCAATAGCCGGAAGGGAACAGGATGCCGACCGCAAAGATCGTCAGCATGAGCCCGGCATAGAACAATGACTGCTCGCCCTGCGTGACATAAATCATCCAGGAGATCATTGCCTGCGGCAACAGCAGCCAGAGGAAGGTGATGATCTGCACGTGGCGTTTGCCCGCTGTCGTGTAAAACGACAGCAATGCCAGGCCAATGGCTGCGCTGGTCAGCACCCGAATGATCGCAAAGCGCTTCTGCTCATCCGGATACACGACGTAGTCGAGCGCAACGCCCATCAGCACCAGCACGATCACCGTCAGGCCGCCGGCCTTGCTGCACAGCAACCGGTAGTCGCGCAGCTCTTCACGATAGTTCGACTGTAGCCCACCAAGGGAGGTTGTCATCTCAGGCTACTTGTTGCTGGCCGATCACCACCTCGGCGAACACATTAACCCCGGTCGAGTCCGTGTACAGGCGCGGCTCTCCGCAGTTCTCCGGCATGATGTCGGCCATCTGTGCCTCGTTGCGATAGATCAGGTACCACTCGAGCACGTGCTCCATGCTCAGGCGCTCCGGGTTGTCGGCGTGGACATTGGTTACCAGCAGGCGGCCGCCCTGTCGGGTCCGGCTGGCGAAATGCTGGTTCAGCCGCGCACACACCTTGTCCGACAGGTAGTCGAAGAGGCCGGCGCAATACACCGCGTCGAATTCACGGACGTCCGATGCGTGCGCATCGATCCGGCGCTTGAGCAGGTGGTGGACAGAATCGTGCGTGTAGCTAATGGTCATGCGCCTGCCCATTTTCTGTGAAATGGACGCGAGGCGTTCACGTGTCCAGTCCAGTGTCTCCTGGCTGAAGTCGAGCAGTTCGAACGTCAGCCACTGCGGTTCGTCGTATTCGTGGATGAAACGCTGGATCTCCTGAGCGGGGCCGCAACCTACGTTCAGCACCCGGAACGGCCGCTGCGCGGCGCGCGCTTCGTTGGCGAGCCGGGTCAGGTAGTCCACCAGCAGGTCGACGCGATTGCGGTGCGCGCGCGCAACGGCCGTCTGCAGGAAAGCGGCGTTGACGATCTGGAAATACGTGCTCGGCCCCTGGCGCGGATCGTCGAGCATCTGGTTGACCATCTGGTAGTCGCCGGCATAGCCCAGCGGCTTCGTGAACGTGCGAAAGACAAACGGCGAGCGCAGCAGAAGCGGATGTAGCGCAGCCTGGGCAAAGGCACGGTGTGCCGGCGCCAGTTCTTCGTCGACCAAACGTGCCTCGCCTTCGAATTCGTCGAAGTAGAGCTTGGTCTTCTCCATGAGCGGCGATGCCAGTTCGAAGAAGAAGTCCTCGCGCAGGCTATTACCTTCCTTCGGCATGGTTTCGCCGAGGTCTGCCTGCTCGACCCATCGCGACATGTCCGAGAGAAAAGCGCGGATCTGGTTGACTGCGATCTGGTAATCACGACGGATCTGGAAACGGCCGGTCCAGTCCTGCACGAACCGGCGCGCTTCTTCGCCCACCGTACGCGCTTCCAGCGCGCCGCCGCTCAGTTCGCGCCACTCGGCGATCAGCGTTACCGAAACGATTGCTGTAAGGCCGGTATTGACCATGCTGATGACGACTGCCTTGCCAGAATAGGCGTGTTCCACGCCCATCTTGACGGACAGGTCGCTCAGCACCTCGCTGACCTGCACAATCGAGTACGGGTTATAGATCTCCATCACCAGCGAGTTTCGCTGGAGATTGATGATCGTGCCTCGTACCTGCTCGCCCTGCGAGTTCCGGAAGCTGACTACCGGATCGATTTGCGTTTTGGAATACACAATATTGCGGCCAGGTAAGTATCACGACTAGTTGGTTTGGGATCCGACGCCCTATCCGGCCAGCAGGTCGGCCAGGTGAGCGCCGATGGCGTCGTTGGTCCAGGTGACACGTGTCGCCAACGGTTTCAGTTGTGGCGACGGCGATCCATTGTTCGTGGCGGCGTGCGATTCACTCCCGTTCGCAGCGGCCACACAAGTTTTGCATTCAACATGACTGCGTCGCCTCGCGACGACACGCGTGCTGATAGCCTCACGGTCTTGACGAGACCGCGAAACTGATGAGCCCGAGCGTCGGCTGCGGCAACACTGAATCGTTGCGGTTGCAGCATTCTACTGATAAAAAAGAATGCTGTCGTCCACTGTCATCTGGTCAGTGAAGCGGGATGGAGCATGCGGCGAACGGCGCAGAAAGCGCGTAGGCCCAAGGCCGTGCGGCATGCATGATAAGGCTCTTGATGCACACCTGACATTGAACAAATGCGTTACGCATGACCTGGTTGCCAGGCGCGAACGGCGTGCGGTGCGTTCCTCGATCGAAGTTATTCGAATAGCCGCGCCGCCGGATCAGGCCGCCAGCTGTTCCCTGATATACGCAGCGGTGCGGCTCTCCTTTTTGCGCGCGACTTCAGCGGGTCTTCCGCTCACCACGATCGTTCCGCCAGCGTCTCCCGCCCCTGGGCCCACATCGATGACCCAGTCGCTTTGTGCGGCCACTCGCATATCGTGCTCGACCGCGACGACCGTGTTGCCCGCATCGACAAGTCCTTGCAATTGCACCATTAGCCGATCGACGTCGGCGGGATGAAGACCCGTCGTAGGCTCGTCCAGGATGTATAGCGTGTCGCCGCGTTGGGCCCGTTGCAGCTCGGTCGCTAGCTTGATGCGCTGTGCTTCGCCGCCGGATAACTCCGTGGCCGGCTGGCCGAGCCGCAGATAGCCGAGGCCGATGTCGCGCAGCGCGGTCAGTGAACGCATCACGCCGGGCTGGTCGGCGAAGAAACTGCACGCGGCGTCGACCGTCAGGCCCAGCACCTGCGCAATGTTCTTGTCCCGCCACGTAATTTCCAGCGTCGATTCGTTATAACGGGTGCCGTGGCACGTCGTGCAAGGCGCATAGACGCTCGGCAGAAAAAGCAGTTCGACGCTGACGAAGCCTTCGCCTTCGCAGGTCGGGCAGCGGCCCTGCGCAACATTGAACGAAAAGCGACCCGCGCTATAGCGCCGCTTGCGGGCGGCGGGCGTGTCCGCGAAAAGCTTGCGCACCTGATCGAAAAGGCCTGTGTAGGTGGCCAGATTGGAACGCGGCGTGCGTCCAATCGGCTTCTGGTCGACCCGTACGAGCCGTCTGATCGATTCCATCCCGTCGACGATGTGGCCGCTCGCCGGCATGCCGCCATCGGCGAGCAGCGGGTCCTGTTCGTCATCGTCCGGGTTTTCGATTGCTTTCCCTAGCCGGCTCGCAACCAGTTCCGGCAGCGCCTGGCTCACAAGGCTCGATTTGCCCGAGCCGGATATGCCGGTCACCGTCGTCAGGCAGCCGAGTGCAAACGCGACGTTCAGCCCATGCAGGTTATTACGCGTGATACCGGCAAGCCGCAGCCAGCCCTTCGCGTCGCGCTGCGTGCGCTCGACGCTTGCCGGCGGCGCGAACAGATGCCGGCGGGTCTGTGACGCTTCGACCGCCGCGAGTCCGTCGGGCGGTCCGCTATACACAATGTGACCGCCCTCCTCGCCTGCAGCGGGACCCACGTCGACCAGCCAGTCGGCGCGCCGCATCATCTGCAGATCGTGCTCGACGACGAACAGCGAATTGCCCGCGGCTTTCAGCGCCTGAAGCGCGCTGAAAAGCGCTTCGCCATCCGCGGGATGCAGGCCGGCCGATGGCTCATCGAGCACATACACGACCCCGAAGAGTTGCGACGACAATTGCGTGGCGAGCCGCAAGCGCTGCAGTTCACCCGAAGACAGCGTCGGCGTACTGCGATCGAGCGAAAGATAACCGAGGCCCAGGTCGATGAGCGTGGTCAACCGTTCCTGAAGTTCAGCCGCAATGCGCTGCGCGGCGAGGCGCTTCTCGCCCGACAGGTTCGGTGTACGTCGCACATCGGGAGAGGCCTTGTGCGCCGAGCCGCCAGCGGCCACGCGCCGCTCGACGGCGTCGCGCATAGCGCTCCTGCTGAGCACGTCGCCCTTGCCCCGTGGTACCTCGACCGGCTCCTGCCATTCCCCGCGCGCGACAGGTTCAAGAAGCGCGGCGAGTCCTGAGAGAGGCAACTGCGAAAGCTCGGCGATATCGAGTCCGGCGAATTTCACCGATAGCGCTTCTTTCGTGAGCCGTTTGCCGCCGCACTCCGGACAGTCGCTCGACACCATGTACTTCGACACGCGCTTTTTCATCAGCGCGCTTTGCGTGTTGGCGAAGGTATGCAGGACGTATCTGCGGGCGCCGGTAAACGTCCCCTGGTAGCTCGGCTCGTCTTTCCGTTTGAGCGCTGCGCGCGTCTCTTTGGGGGTGAGACCGGCGTAGACGGGCACGGTCGGCTGCTCATCGGTGAAGAGAATCCAGTCGCGATCTTTCTTCGGCAGATCGCGCCACGGCGTATCCACGTCATAACCAAGCGTCACGAGGATGTCGCGCAGATTCTGTCCATGCCATGCGGGCGGCCACGCAGCGATCGCGCGCTCGCGGATGGTCAGCGAGTCGTCGGGCACCATCGAACTTTCGGTGACTTCATACACGCGCCCTAGCCCATGGCATGTCGGGCAGGCGCCTTGCACCGTGTTCGGCGAAAAGTGCTCGGCAAACAACATGGGCTGTTTGGGCGGGTAAGTTCCGGTCCGCGAATACAGCATGCGCACGAGGGTGGACAGCGTAGTCACGCTTCCCACCGACGAGCGCGCCGACGGCGTGCCGCGTTGCTGTTGCAATGCGACAGCGGGCGGCAATCCTTCGATTGCGTCCACTTCGGGCACGCCGACCTGCTCGATCAGACGCCGCGCGTAAGGCGCGACCGATTCGAAGTAGCGTCGCTGGGCCTCCGCGTACAGCGTGCCGAATGCGAGCGACGACTTGCCCGAACCGGACACGCCGGTAAATACGACCAGCGCATCGCGTGGAATCTGCACGTCGACGTTTTTCAGATTATGTTCCCGCGCGCCGCGCACGCTGACAAACCCCGTGTCTGTGCGGGAAGATGCCGAGGACGAGCGGGGTTTGCGGCTGCTTGCATCCATATCGGTCAGTAGCTATGGGCCAGGAACCCTACAAAGACGCACAACCCATGCCACACCAGGCAGCCGGCCCGGCGTCCGCGTTCACATCTTCCGCTGCGCCACCGCCGCGGGCCAGCCGGTGCGCGCTTCGACCCACGCGGCGAGCTTCAGCAAATCGGCGTCACCGTGAGCAGCGCCTACCAGTTGCGCGCCGAGAGGCAAGCCCTGCGGGCCGAATCCCACGGGCACGGTCACGGCCGGCACGCCGAGAAACGTCCACGGTGCACAGAATGACGCGTCGCCCGTATAGTCGAGCCCGCGCGGCGGTTCACCGGTGGCCGGCGCGACCAGCAGCGCATCGAGCGCCAGCGCGTCGGTCAGCCAGTCGTGAAAGCGGTGCGCCATCGGCATCTGCGCCGCCTTGATGCTCGCGTAGACGGTCGCGGGCAGCTTGCGGCCCTCTTCGACGAGGCCGCGCATTGCCTCGCTCACCAGCTCGGGTGTGCGATCTACCAGTTCGCCGTGCGTGATCGCGGCTTCAACCGACATCAGTTTCAACGCATGCGCAGGCGTTTCGAAGATCTCGGCAGGCAGATCGACTGTGACGATCTCGGCGCCGTCTCGTGCCAGTTGAGCAGCGAGCCTGTCGAGCGCGGCCTGCTGCGCCGGCTCGATCGCCCCGCCGGCCTGTTTGGACAGCACGCCGATGCGCCGCGTCCCCGTGCCGCGCGCCGCAACATGGGCAGCGGACCGAACATGCGAGACGTGCGGATCGACGGCGTCCACGCCAGTGACGAGCGCCAGTGCATAAGCCACGTCCGCGACGCGTGTTGCAAACATGCCGACGTGGTCCAGCGACCACGCCAGCGGCAACACGCCCGTGCGCGCAATCGCACCGTAAGTCGGCTTGAAGCCGACGATGCCGCAGTACGCCGCCGGCCGTATCACCGATCCCTGCGTCTGGGTGCCGAGCGCGAGCGGCACGATCCCCGCCGCGACGGCCGCCGCCGAGCCACTCGACGAACCGCCCGGCGTGAACGCGTCATTCCACGGGTTGACGGTCGCGCCCGGCTTACGCCACGCGAATTCGGTCGTCACCGTCTTGCCGATAATCGACGCGCCCGCCGCACGCAAACGCGCGACCACCCACGCATCCCGCTCGGGCCGCCGTCCTTTGTAGGCGAGCGAGTTGAATTCGGTCGGCATGTCGGCGGTATCGATCACGTCCTTTACCGCGACTGGTACGCCCGCCAGCGGCGAGGCCACATCGACGGCATTGACGCGCGCGGCGTCCGGCAAATAACAGAACGCATGCAACGACGCCTGTGATTTGCACGCCGCCTCGTAAGCCTGCGTGACGTACTGCTCGAGTCTCGCCTCGCCCGAGGCAACTTCAGCGCGAATCTGCGAGATGGACGGAATCGGCGCAGCTTTTGAAGAAGAAGAGAACATGGTCATGTAAGCGTCGCGAACGGTGTCAACGGTGTGAGCGGTGTTATTTCGCGGCAAGCGCCGGCTGGATGTAATTCTGCACGATGAACCTGTCGTAGTTCGGCTGCTGCTTCAGATTGCCGAGGGCGATCTGCGTATCCATCGCGACAGTCAGCGCTTTCGGCGTGATGCTGACGTTCTTCGGATACACGCCTTCGTCGAGCATACGCTTCACCGCTGCATCGACCACTGCGGCGTCGAGAGTCGGAAATTCCTTGCGCGCGATGGCCGCCGTTTCCGCAGGATGGCTTTGCATGTAGAGCAGCGCGTTTTGCAGCCCCTTCACGAACCGCGCGGCTGCATCCGGATCGACGCTGCGCTTCGCGGAGATTGACGAAAACGCGTATTCGCCATAGAGCTTCGGAAAGCCGAGCACGACTTTCATGCCCTTAGCGACAGCCTGATCGAGACCAGGCTCATACATCACCGCGATCTTCGCCTGGCCGGCAACGAGCGGTCCGATCTCCGAGCCGAGCGGCACCTGAACCAGCTTCACGTCGCTTTGCGACATGCCGTTCTCCTTCAGCAGCTTGAAGAACAGCGACGTGCTGGTGGTCGGCATCTGTCCCGACACGACCACCTGATCTTTCACGTCCTTGATGCCGCTGAACTTTACATCCGGCGCAACGGCGATCCACACCGCCGCACCGTTCACGACATTCGCGATCACATCGACATCGGCGCCCTTCTCCGCGGCCACGGCCGTCCACTCCGGACCGTGTAGCGAGAAGTCCGCGCTGCCGGACAGCACAGCCGAAAGCGCCGCGCTCGGACTGCCCGCCGTCTGCTTGGTGACGTCGAGTCCCGCCTTCTCGAAGAATCCGCCGTCTATTGCCACATAGAGCGGCAGATAGAGCATCGACTGGAACGCCTGCGAAATAGTCACTTTCTTTCCGTCGGCCAGTGCCGGTGTTGAAACGCCTGCAACGCTCAGTGCCAAAGCGGTCGTAAGCGCGACGAGCGCCTTTCTTGCGGTGAATGCCATCGTCTGTCCTGTCATGAAGTGGTTGGACTGCCGGAATGCGTTAAACCTTGAGCGTGGTGGTATTCGACGCCTGCCGCCAGGGCAGCAGTTTGCGTTCGAGCATGTCGATCAGAAAGTACAGGACGAAGCCGATCGCCATGAGCACGAACAGCCCCTCCCACACGGTGTTCAGGTCGTACAAACTGGACGCGGTGAAGATCATGTGTCCGAGGCCCTTCTCCGATGAGATGAATTCGCCGACCACTGCGCCCACCAGACCGAAGCCGACGTTGATGCGAAACGTGGAGATCACGTAAGGCAGCGTGAACGGCACTACGACTTTCATGAACACGTCGTTCTTGTTCGCGCCGAGCGTGACGAGCAACGCCTGCAGATCGGGATCGGCGTCCTTGGCCGCTTCATATGCGGCAATCAGCGCAACGATCGCGGTCAGCGAAATGGCCAGCGCAACCTTCGAGATGAGTCCGGTGCCGAACCACAGAATCACGATGGGTGCAAAAGCGATCTTCGGCACACTGTTGATCGCGACGATAAACGGCTCGATGAGCCGCGCGACGAACGGCGAATACCACAGCGCGAGTCCGCATACCGACCCGACTGCGGTGCCGAACACGAAGCCGAGAATTGCTTCGAAGAGCGTATAACCGGTGTCGATGAAAAGCTGATGCGACTGCACGTCGCGCAAGAGCGCTGCGAGTATTTTCGAAGGCGAGCCCACAAGAAAATTAGACACCCAGCCCACGCGCGCCGCGCCTTCCCATATCGCAAAGAACGCCACTACCGCCGCGAGTTGCAACAGCGAACGCCCCCAGCCGCTGTCGAGCACGAAGCGCGCGCGGGGCTTTGCTGTGCGTTGTGCAGGCGCCGGTTTATTGATGGAAGCGGATTGCGTCATGCTGCTTTCACCTCCGTCTGAATGTCGAGCTCGCCGCATAACGCGTGAAAGTACCCGGCGAAGTTCGGGTCGCTGCGTGCACCGATTGGCGAGCGAGCGGCTATGTCGATGTCATAGATCTTCTTCACCTGCGAAGGCCGGCCGCCCAGTACAACGACGCGCTTCGACAAGGCCACCGCCTCGTCGATGTCGTGCGTGACGAGTACAACTGTCTTGTGAAACGTCTCGACGGCCTCCATCAGCACGCCTTCCAGATACAGGCGCGTCTGATAGTCGAGCGCCGAGAAAGGCTCGTCCAGCAGAATGATGTCGGGATCGTTAATCAGCGTGCGGATCAGCGCCACGCGCTGACGCATGCCGCCTGACAGCATGCGCGGATACGCATTCTCGAAGCCGGCGAGCCCATAGGTATTGAGGTATTCCATTGCCATGTCGCGTGCTTGCGCAGCGGGCATCTTCGAGAGCTCCGGCCCGATCAGCACGTTTTGCAGCACGGTGCGCCATGGCAGCAGCAGATCGCGCTGCATCATGTAGCCGACCTTGCCGCGCAAGCCATCGACGCTTTGCCCGCGATAGACGATGTCGCCGCTATCCGCTTCGAGCAGGCCGGCGATCACGTTGAACACCGTGGTTTTGCCGCAGCCCGAAGGCCCGATGATGCTGACGAAATCGCGCTCGTGGATATCGAAGGTCAGACCGCCGAGCACGTCGACGGAACCCAGTTTGTTCGAAAACGATTTACGGATATTGCGTAACGCAAGCTGAACGGACATGTCTGTTCCTCGACGACGTTTCTGAGTGCATTTCGACAAAGCGATTGAAATCACGCGCTCTGCTGTGCCGCCAGAAAGCGCCGGCGCATCGGCTTGAGCACGGCAATGGCAAGCAGCGCGGTCGCGATGTCGAGCGTGATCGCGGTCGAAAACACCGGCACCCAGCTTCCCGCGTGCTGATGCATCAACGCCGCGAGCGGGCCGCCGAAAATGGAACCGATCCCTTGCGAAACATAGAGCCAGCCGTAGTTCTCGGTGGCGTGCCGCGTGCCGAATGTGTCGGTGAGCGTCGACGGAAACAGCGAGAAGATCTCGCCCCAGCCGAAGAACACCACGCCCGACAGCAGCACGAACAGCACGGCGTTGTCGCGCGTGAGCAGCCATAGCGCCATGGCCACACCTTCGAGCGCGAAGGCAAAAAACATCGTGTTCTCGCGCCCCATTCTGTCCGATACCCAGCCGAACAGCGGTCGCGTGAGCCCGTTCGTGAAGCGGTCGATCGTTAACGCCAGCGGCAACGCCGCCATGCCGAACACGAGAACCTTGGTCACGCCGAAGTCGGCGGCGAAGGTGGCCATTTGCGACGTGACCATGAGACCCGACGTTGACATCATGGTCATCATCGCGAACATCAGCCAGAAGATCGGCGTTTTCAACGTCTGCGAAGGGCGGAAATTGTTAACGGCAGGTGCGGAAGCGGAACCCGGGGAAGCAGCGGCATCGTGCGCAGGCGGCACTCGCAAACCCTGCGAAGCAAGCAGGCCTACCACTGCGAACGCAATGCCGAAAATCCAGAGTGTCGCGTCGATGCCGCGCACTTGCAGCGACGTGGCGATTGGGAACGTCGTGACGATTGCGCCCATCCCATAGCCCGCCGCGACGGCGCCCGCCGCAAAGCCGCGATTGGTCGGGAACCAGCGCACCATCAACCCCACCACGCCGACATACACAATGCCGGTGCCGAGACCGCCGACCAGTCCATAAGTGAGGTAGAGCATCGGCGCGCTATGCACCTGTGAGGCCAGCACCCAGCTCAGGCCCGACATGACGGTGCCGATTGAAATCAGCATGCGTGGTCCGAAGCGGTCGATCAGCTTGCCTTGGAACGGCGAGAAGAACGTCTGCAATATGATCAGCAGCGAAAACGTGACCTGTAGTTCAGGCAGTGCAACGCCGAGTTTCGCGGCGAGCGGCTTGGTCATCAGCGTCCATACATACTGCGGACTCGAAATCGCCATCATGCAGACGAGACCGAGCCCGAGTTGCAGCCAACGATTGTGGGTCGCGCCCGACGAAACGGCGCCGGCTTCCGTCGACGCGATGGGTGGCAACGAAGATTGCAAACGTGTGGTCATGGTGACTCCATTACTAGGCGAATGTCTGCCGGCGCCCGGCAGACGTGCAGCGTCCTCCGGGCCTCGAAGGCCGGACCTGCAATCCGATTGAAAAATAGCGCGCGTGTGCGTCTACCAGCCCGCGGCTGCCCCGTCACTGCGCGGGTCGTAGCCCGCTTCGATCAATCCATCGGGATACCGAACGATTGCGCCGGCATGTCCCATTGCTTCGTCATACGCTTGCATCGTCTCGACTTCGTGGCCGAGCGCTGCAAGTCGCGCGATCGTGTCCGCAGAGAAACGCGCTTCGAGTTTAAGCGTGTCGGTCGATTGACCCCATGTGCGGCCGAGCAGCCAACGCGGCGCGTCGATCGCGGCCTGCGGATTCCAGCCGAACATCGCAATGCGCGAGAACACCGCACTTTGCGACTGCGGCTGCCCGTCGCCGCCCATGTTGCCGTAGACCATCGTGCGGCCATCCGCGAAACGTGCGAGCGCGGGGTTCAGCGTGTGAAAAGGCCGGCGCAGCGGCATTAGCGGATTGCGGGAGCGCTCGTCGAGCGAGAAGCTGCATCCGCGGTTCTGCCAGTTGATGCCCGTCCCGGCCAGCACCACGCCGCTGCCGAACTCGTGATAAATGCTCTGGATGAAGCTCACCGCCACGCCGTTGCTATCGGACACGCCGAGCCACACCGTATCGCCCGGCCCGCGACCGGCGCCCCACGGCGCGGCTCGAGTCGACGACACTTGCGCAGCCATTGCGTCGAGCGCGGCAGGCTTTAGCAGTTCGCGGGGATCGACGCGCATGTGATCCGGATCGGTGATCTCTACATCGCGCACCGCGAACGCGAGCTTGGTTGCTTCGACGCAGGCGTGCACGAACTCCGGACCCAGCGGGTCCATCTCTTTCGTCAACACGCGATCGAGAATGCCCAGAATCAGCAACGACACGAGCCCTTGTGTCGGCGGCGGCATGTTGTAGATCGTGCCCAGCGAATGATCGAGAGCGAGCGGCGTTCGCATGCGCGCCTCGTGTCGTTGCAGATCTGCGAGAGTCAGCAGCGAGCCGGTCGACTGAAGATCACTCGCGATGCTGCGTGCAAGGTCGCCGCGATAGAAGTCGTCGAAGCCTGCATGGGCCAGACGTTCGAGAGTGGCGGCAAGACGAGGTGCGACGAAGCGCTCGCCTGTAGCCGGCACCTGACCATCGCAGAGAAATGTCTCTGTGAAACCCGGGATCGAGCGCAGTTCGGCGAGGCGGCTTTCGACACATTGCGACTGGCTGCGCGTGACCGGCACGCCGTGCTTCGCGTAATGGATTGCGTCTTCGAGCAGGCGTTCGACCGGCAGCCTGCCGCCCAGCGTTTCAGCCGACCAGCGATGCGCGCGCTGCCAACCGGACACGGTACCGGCCACCGTGTTGGCTGCGAGCGGGCCGCGCGTCGGTATGGCCGAGAGTCCGCGCGAGCGGTACTCGTCGACACTCGCCGCCAGTGCCGCCGCACCGCAGGCTTCGATGCCGACCGGCTCGGCGCCGGGATGCGAGATAAGCCAGAACCCGTCGCCGCCAATGCTGTTCATATGCGGATAGACGACGGCGATAGTCGCCGCGGCCGAGATCATCGCTTCGACGGCGTTGCCGCCTTCGCGCAAGATGGCGAGCGCGCTCTGCGCGGCAAGCGCATGAGGCGCGACCGCCATGCCGCGGGTTCCGCGGGCCGGGTTCAGGAATTCGGATGGCATCGGGTGCACGGGGCTTTTGCTTGTATACATACCCGGTGCATATGCGAATACCATGCCAACGTCCGCATTCCGCGCAAAGGCCGATTGCAGAAGGCGCTTAACAAATTGCCGCGCCGGAAAGCGTGTTGCTAGATGGTGCCTCGCAACCTCGGTGGTGCATAAGGCGCACTGTGAGGCTCCGAGGCGGTGCGGGCGCGCTGCAGGCGCTCAGTGGTCAGTGTGCGCACTTCCGCCCTGCTTCCTTCTATATGCCGCCCCAATAACTCGACTGCCCGGTCAGCCGCAAGATCGCGGATGGCGGCGAGAATCGCAATGTGTTCGTTGTAAGTGTCGTCGATGCAATCCCCGTATACGAGGTCGAGCCGCCGCACCACGCGGATGCGGTCAGTCACGCGCTGCATGGCGGCGCTCAATTCTTCATTGCCCGCGGCGAGCACAAGCGCCTCGTGGAACGCCTCGTCGAGCGCCACCATCTCCCGGCCGTCGCGAACGCGTTGTGCGCGAGGGACGTTCCAGATGCGGTCGAGCCGCTCAAGCATCTGCAAAGCAGTGGCGGATAGAGTTCCGTCAGCGCCAAAGAGCCTGGTGACAGAAAACGTCTCGATCAGCTTGCGCATTTCATACAGATCTTCGAAGCGCTTGAAGTCGATCGGCACGACTTCCCAGCCGCCGCGCACATAGCCGCGCATCAGACCGTCGCTTTGAAGACGTTGCAGCGCCTCTCGCGCAGGTGTGCGCGAAACGCCGAAGCGGTCGGCGATGCTGCCTTCAGTCATACGGTCGCCCGGAAGCAGGCGCATGTCGAAGATATCGTCTCGCACGCTGAAATACACGTGGTCAGCGCGGGACGAGGGAGAGCGGGTTGTGTCTTTCACGCACGAGCCTGGGATTAACAGATCTTCCGGCAGTGACTATCGGTCACCGTCAAAAGATCCGTCAACAAGAATTTAATCTGCGGGCGGCGTTGTTGAACTGACGTTCGCAACTATATGCATGCACCGAACAGCCTGTCGACCAGATCTTCCTTGTCCAGTTGTTCGATCCACCAATCCAGCGCATGTCCGCCTTTATCTTCGCGCCACGCGAGATAGCATTGCGTGTGCTCACGCACGCCGGCAATCCGTCTCGCGACGAGTTTCCCTTCACGTATGAGGCCTTCGGCCACGCGTTCGGGCAGCATGCCCACGGCGATTCCTTCGCACAGCGCGCCGACCTTGGCCGCCAGCGTGGGCACGACGATGACGGGTTGGCCGTCGTACGTCGCCACCGATTGAGGCTGTAACTCGCGCGACGTGTCGCTTATGACAGCGCCGCGATATGCGGCAATCGTGCCGCGGTCCAACGGCTCGGTTATCGCGGCAAGCGGATGATCCGGCGCCATCACGAATAGATGCCGCAACGCTCCAATTGGCCGCGCCGCGATATTCGCCGCGTGAGGCGGCTCACCGACTGCGCCCACGGCGAGATCTGCACGCCCTGTAATCAGCGCATCCCAGACGCCGCCAAGCACTTCGGTGGACAGGCGCAACCGCGTGATCGTCTCCATTTCGTAGAAGCTGCGAACATACGGCCACAACGATTCAAACGGCAGGATTTCATCCAGACAGATGCAAAGTTCCGACTCCCAACCTCGCTGGATGCCTTGCGCTTTCATTTCGAGCTGTCGCGCCGCCTTGAGCAACTGACGCCCTTCTTCCACGAGTACCCGGCCGGCTTGCGTGAGTCTCGCGCGTCTTCCGCTGCGGTCGAACAGTTCGACGCCCAGATCGCTTTCGATCTTCTGCACGAGATAGGTCAGTGCCGACGGTACTCTGTGCAACAACTCGGCTGCTTCGGCAAACGTCTCTGTTCGGTCTATTACATCCAGTACTTCAAGCGCTTCAAAGGAGAGCTTTATCGGCATTCGGCATCCTCGGTCCCGCCCAGGTGTTGATACAGCGCATCACGATGCGCAGATCACGGCGGCACCGCTCATTGCAATTCGGAAAAGAAGACATGGAGCGCAACGTCCGTACATGCCGCTACGGCAGGCCAGACTGACTGCGACTCATGCGAGGGACGGGATTGTAGAGCGGATATAAAGAAGAAGCGACAAATACCGATAAAGCAGACAATTGCTGAAAGAGCAGACAAATAGCCACGGCGGATTCCCGCTGCCGGAAACCCGCCGCCGGTGCTTCAGAACGAATGGCGCATGCCGATACGCACATCGGCCTGCGTGCTCGTGCTCGACGGCGTGAAGCTATAGCCGATCACCGCGTTCACGCCATCGGAAGCGCGCAGATAATCACCGGAGATATAAACGTCCGTGCGTTTGGACAGTAGATAGTGAAGCCCGAGCGAGCCTTGATTCCAGTGGTTTCCTTCAAATCGCGTGTGTTGATAACCGCCGTATAGCATCAACGCCGGTGTGAACGTGTACGAAGCGCCGCCCTCGTACACCTGCATATGCGACGTTTGTCCGAGCCCCTTGATCGTGGTGTAGGTGAAGTTGCCGCTCAACATCACGTTGCCGATCGTGTATGCGGCACCGACTGCGAAGGCGCCTTGCTTGTCGACGGGGAATGCGGAGGCACTGTACAGATCTGTTACCGCGCCGGTTGCAGGATCGACCGAGACGGTAGGCTGGCCGAGGAAGGTATGCGTGCCGATCATCGCATACGGATCGAACGCGTAGATACCGAACGGATTGTTCAACTGCGTATAGGCGGCGCCCATATTGAACGCGCCGTGTTCATAGCGCGCGCCCACGCTCCATGCGCTTTTCTGGTGAAAGTCGCCCGCCGTATTGCCGAACGAGTACATGCCGCCAAAAGAAAAACCGGAGATGTCGTTGGAGAGATACTTGATCGAATTCGGCAGCCGGTCGCCGTTCATCCGGTCGAAGTCGCCCTGGTGAATCGCGTAACCGCTCGCCCACGCCGATATGTTGTACAGGTAAGCGAATTCTTCCGTCATGTCGAGCTGGTTACCGAACGACAGCGTGCCCCAACTGTTCTTCAGGCCGACATATGCCTGGCGGCCGAACTCGGCACCGCCGAATCCAAGCTGTCCATTGCCCAGGTGGAATCCCGACTCGAGCACGAAGATGGCCTGCAAGCCGCCGCCGAGATCTTCGACGCCTTTGAAGCCGATACGGTTACCGTACGAAATGCCGTCGTCGAACTTGACCTGGTGGGAGCCACCAGCGTTGCTCACGTACGTGATGCCGGCGTCCAGAACGCCATACAGCGTGACACTGCTTTGCGCGTGGACAGCCGTTGGCGCGCACACGGCGCTTGCTGCAATAGCGAGTCCCGAAAGACTGGCGGCATTTCTCTTCTTCATTGAATTCTCCCCTGCTCTTTGCCTGCGCAATTCGTTGGATAAAGCGATCCCTGCCGCGGCCAATAGCAGGCGCGCGGCGCTTCTCGCATGACGGGCAGTTCGAAACCGGTTGAGACCGATCGATATGGCCTGGCTGTTATTTGTTCAGCATGAAAATTCCGCCAAGCCCGCATCGACGCGTCAAGAATACGGTTCCAGATTTACGGCGAGTCGATTGGATGCGACATGAATCTGTCGCCTTGCGACCTTACGAGCGAACAACTGGCATTGCCTTTTCTACTTCACGCCAAGAGCCGTCTGAACGGCTTGCAGGCCATTCGCACCGCTCGCGGTATTGACGCCATCGAGCCACGACTTGAGCAGTTCGGGGTGGCGCTTGAGCGCTTCGGTCGCGGCAACGTCGACACTGGTCTTCTTTTCAAGTACTTCGGTGATTACTCCGTTTTCGATGTCGACGTTGAATGTCAGCTGCTTGAAAAGACGATCCACGTTAGGGCATTGTTGCGCATAGCCGCTGCGCGCAACAGTGTTGACCGTGGCGCCGCCGTAGTTCGGACCGAAGTACTTATCGCCACCGTCAAGATAAGTCAGCTTGAACTTCGTGTTCATCACATGCGGCTCCCACGCAAGGAACACGATCCACTTCTTCTCGCGTACTGCACGCTCGACTTGTGTGAGCATGCCGGTCTCGCTCGATTCGACGAGCTTCCAGTTGTCGAGACCAAACGCTTTGTCATCGACCATCTTCTTGATGTTCTGATTGGCCGGCGCGCCCGGTTCGATGCCGTAGATCCTGCTATCGAACTTGTCGGCATTTTTGGCAATGTCCGCAAACGAGTGAACGCCCGCCGCCGCCACGTAGTCGGGCACTGCGAGCGTGAACTTCGCATTGCTCAGATTCGGATGAACGACCACGATCGATTTTTCTTCTTCAAACGGTTTGACGACCGGTGCTTGCGCGGGCATCCAGTTGCCGAGAAACACGTCGATTTGCCCTTTTTTCAGGCCCTGATACGTGATCGGCACAGAAAGGTTTGCCACCTTCTGTTTATACCCGAGCGCTTTCAGCACGACGCCCGTCATCGCATTGGTGGCGTCGATATCGGTCCATCCAGGCCCCGCCATGTTCACCTGCATGCACGATTGCGGCTCCGCGGCCGACGCGAAACTCGCTGCCGCGCATAGCAGCACAACGCTGGACATCGCCTGTTTGAATAGCTTGTTCATCATCGCGACTTTCCTGTGAGTGAGTGAGAAGTAAGCATGTAGCGACCGTCAGTGCGCGACCGCCGGGAAGCGCGCCATTGCTTCGAGCGTGTCCAGATCGATGTGATTGCGCATGTAACGCTGACTGGCATCGACCCGTGGTTGCCAGTCCCATGAAGCAACTGTGCCCTGGGTGGTGGCGGCGAAATGAAAGCGGCGACGGCGCTGACTTTGCAGCACTTCATCGTGCAGCGCGGCAAGATCCCAGCGCGCGGCAATCTCGTTGCGCAATTCCTCTATCTGGGCGGAGTACTCGGCTTTCGACGCGAGGTTCACTCGTTCGAGCGGATCGGCTTCGACGTCGTACAGCTGGTCGGGGTCGGCAGGCGAGTGTATGAACTTGAAGCGCCCGCGCCGCAGCATCACAATCGGCGCAATAGCGCCTTCCGCAAGGTACTCGCCTACTGCTTCATCATGACCGCCATGCTCTCCTCGAAGATGCGGCACAAGACTGTGCCCGTCGAGCGAATCGGGCCATGCGGCCGGTTGTTTGCCGCGCGCCAGTTCGACCAATGTGGGCAGCAGATCAAGATGCGACACGGAAGCCTTCACGCGATGCGCGTCGAATTGCTGCGGTGCGTGCACGATCAGCGGCACGCGGCAGCCGCCTTCAAAAAAGGTCATCTTGTACCAGAGGCCACGCTCGCCGAGCATCTCGCCATGATCGGAAGTGACCACAATAATCGTGTCCTCCGCGAGCCCGGCCTGGTCGAGCGCTTCGAGAATCGCACCGAACTGGTCGTCGACATAGGAAATCGCGCCGTAATAGGCGCGGCGTGCGTTGCGGATCTGCTGGTCGGTCGGCGGCGTGCGGTCGGTTTCGCAAACGTGACGCAAGCGCCTGGAGTGAGGATCGGCATCGTCGAACGAGTCGCGATGCGCGGGCATGTCGATATCGTCGTCCCGATACATGTTCCAGTACTTTTCCGGAATCGCGTAAGGATCATGAGGATGTGTCAGCGAGGCGACCATGCAGAACGGCCTCGCGTCTTTTCCCGCGTGCCGCTCACGGGCGATGTCGAAGAGCTTCTGGCGCGTCGTGAACGTGACTTCATCGTCGAAATCTAGCTGGTTCGTGCGCACGCACGGCCCGGCGTCGATAACGGAACTCATGTTGTGATACCACGTTGGGCGCGCCTCGAAATCGTCCCAGTTCGGCGTCCAGCCGAAGTCTGCCGGGTAGATGTCGGTGGTGAGGCGCTCTTCGAAACCGTGCAACTGATCCGCGCCGCAGAAATGCATTTTTCCCGAGAGAATCGTGCGATATCCTTCAGCGCGAAGGTAATGCGCGAATGTCAGTGTTTGCGACGGAAATTCCGCGGCGTTGTCGTACGCGCCGATTGCAGACGGCAATTTGCCGGACAGAAAAGAAAAGCGCGACGGCGCACACAGCGGGCTCGCGCAATATGCAGAATCGAACACCACACCCTGCTTTGCAAGGCGGTCGATGTTGGGTGTTCTGGTCAGCGGGTGTCCATAAGCGGCGAGCGCGAATGGAGTCATCTGATCGGCCATCAGAATGAGAATATTCTTTTTGCTGTCAAGCATGGAGCGCGCCTTGAATAGAATCATGGATGTCAGTGCAACTACCTATGCCGGTGCGTTCGCAGACACAACTCGAAGCGCTGGTGGCGGTCCGCGTGCGGCATCTGCACCACTATTGCCGGTCAATTCGGCGCTGTGAAGACGGCAATTCGTTATGTGCCTATAAGGGGGCGTTATGTCGAGGCAGGACCGCTTGCCGCCAATGCAGGCATTGACAATGTTCGAATCCGCCGCGCGTCTCGCGAGTTTCACCGCGGCCGCGCGAGAGTTGGGTTCTACGCAGCCGGCAGTAAGCCAGCGCATCGTGCAGCTCGAAGAGACGCTGGGCGCACCCCTTTTCGAACGCGGCCATCGCGGTGTCCGGCTTACCGAAGACGGCGAGCGGCTTTTCGATGCGGTGCGTCTTGCGCTCGACACCATCCGTCATGCCACTGCCGAGATCCGGGCGCGCCGTACGCCGCAAACGCTCACTCTGTCCACCGACTTTGGTTTCGCCACCTACTGGCTGATGCCGCGCCTTTCGCAATTCAAGGCGCTGATGCCTGATGTCGACGTGAAGATCATTACGTCGCAGAGTGTGTTCGATCCGTCGCACGATCACGCGGACGTGGCGATTGCGTTTGGCGACGAACATGCGGACTGGAACGCGCGCAGCGTCATCAAGCTCTTTCCTGAGCGTGTGACGCCGGTATGCAGCCCGGCGTTTCTCGCAGCACATCCACCGCTGAGGTCGCCGTCGGAGCTGCTCGCGCGGCCGCTTCTACACCTTGAACCGACGCAGCCCGCGCGCTGGGTGTCGTGGGCCGACTGGTTCGCGGCGCACGGCCTCGTCGCTCCCGCTGCGCATCGCGGCATCACGTTCAACAGCTTCACCCTCGTCGCCCATGCGGCGATCATGGGCCAAGGCGTGGCACTCGGCTGGGCGCCGCTCATCCACGAACTGCTCGCCACCGGCCAACTCGTCGAGCTGTTCGATACTCCTGTGGTCACCGAGCGCGGTTACATGCTGGTCACGCAGCGGGCGGCGACACCCGCAGTAGAAGCTTTCCGCCAATGGCTGCTCGGCGAATGCGGGCTCGACGCGGAATAGCTATCTGGCGTTCCGGTTCCATTGCCACGGCGATTCGCTTCTATCCGCGCCGCGTGTGAATTTGCTCTACTGCGACGATGCATGCCGCGCCCCGCGGCATCCCCCTTCGTTTATGTGGAGAGCGCATGTCCGCCGATTCCCGTCCTGATCAACTGGTTCTCACCGTCGCGTGTCCGAGCGCCGCGGGCCAGGTTGCCGCCGTTGTCGGCTTTCTCGACCGGCATCATTGTTATATCGATGAACTCACCGTTTTCGACGACGACCTCAGTGAGCGCTTTTTCGTGCGCTGCGTTTTTCACGGCGTGGATGCGAACGAGACGCGAAATATCGCCGCGCTCAAACGGGAGTTCGAGCCGATTGCCGAGCGCTTTCGTATGACCTGGGCAATGCACGACGTCAGCACGCGCCCCAAAGTACTCATCATGGTGTCGAAGCTCGAGCACTGTCTCGCGGACCTGCTATTTCGGTGGCGAATGGGCGAGCTCAAGATGGACATTGTCGGCATTGGCTCGAATCATCGCGATCTCGAACCGCTCGCGCAACAACACGGGTTGCCGTTTCACCATCTGCCCATTACCGCCGATACAAAACCGCAGCAGGAAGCGCGCTTGCTCGATCTATTCGAGACCTCAGGCGCCGAATTGATGATTCTCGCGCGTTACATGCAGATTCTTTCGGGCGAGACGAGCCGTGCACTCGCTGCACGCGCGATCAACATTCACCATTCGTTTCTGCCCGGCTTCAAGGGTGCGAAACCCTATCACCAGGCGCATGCGCGTGGTGTCAAACTGATCGGCGCGACCGCGCACTTCGTGACCGACGATCTCGACGAAGGTCCGATCATCGAGCAGGTTGTCGAGCGCGTCGATCATTCGTACAGTCCGGAGCGCCTGCTCGCCACCGGACGCGACGTCGAGTGCATTACGCTCGCTCGCGCGGTCAAGGCGTTTATCGAGCGGCGGGTGTTTATCAACGGAGATAGAACTGTCGTGCTGCAATAGTGCTGCAAGCACAAAAGAAAAACGCCGCTTTGATAAGCGGCGTTTTTTGTCTTCGATGCGAGGACAGCTAAAGCTCTGTCTACTTAACCCAGCTATCTACACGATCGCCGTGTGCGCTAATCCACGCGTCGGCAGCGGCGGTCGGCTTCTCGCCGTTCTGCGTGGCGAGCATCACGCTGTCGATCTCACCCGGCTTCCACTGGAACTTCTTCAGGAACGCGACGACGGGCGGCGCCTTCTTTTCCAGTTCCGGATTGACGACGCTGTCCACGTGCTCCGCCTCACCGAACACTTTCTTCGGATCTTCAAGGAACTTGAGCTTGTACTTTGCGAACATCCAGTGCGGCTTCCAGCCGGTTACGATGATCGGCTTGCTCGCCGCTTCCGACCGCGCGAGTTCCGCAGTCATTGCGCTGCCCGAACTCGGCATCAGCTTGTAGTCGAGTCCGTAAGCCTTGATTGCCTCGCTCGTTTTCTGCATCACGCCCGCACCTGCGTCGATACCGACAATGCGCGAGCCGAACTCCGCCTTTTTCGCTTCCAGGTCGCCGACCGTTTTCACGTCGAGATTGTCGGGCACGATAAGACCGATCTTCGCGTCGTTGAAATTCGGACCGAGATCGACCACTTTGTCCTTGAAATTGTTCCAGTACGCGCCGTGCGTGACAGGCAGCCATGCGGACAGCGTCGCGTCGAGATCGCCCCGCGCCACGCCCTGCCACATCACGCCCGCTGCAACCGGTACGAGTTGCACCTGATAGCCCAGGCGCTTTTCGATCACGCGGGCGGCGACGTTCGATGTCGCGACGCTATCGTCCCAGCCTTCCACATAACCGATCTTGATGGTCGGCTTCGTATCCGCCGGGGCGCTTACGCTGGTTGCCGCCAGCGCCGCACTCAGAGTGCTCAACACCAGTATCTTTTTGATCAGTCTCATCGCCGTTCTCCCGTTTGCCGTCTAAAAACAACCCATTGAGCATTTAGAATCGCCAGCCAGAATTGCCCGGTAACGTTGTTTTGCGACACATAGTTGTCCGCACGCGACCTGGCTCTTCTGCTTGCTGCCGCGACTCACGGCAGTTTTCTACTGACCGTTGGCGCCAGTCACTTCTCTACGACGAGATCGGTGAGCGGCTTGCTGCAGCAGAGCAGCACCATGCCTTGATCGATTTCCCGCTGACGAATGCCGCCCGCGTGTTTCATCGCCACCTCGCCCGATACCAGCTTCACCTTGCAGGTTCCGCACATGCCCTGCGTGCACGATGCCGGCAGGCGCACACCCGCTTTCTTTGCAGCATCCAGCACATGCTGGCCGCTGTCGCACTCGATCTCACGATTGCTTTTCGTGAAGCTGACTTTGTAGCGTGTCTGCACTTCGGCCACGCCGGGTGCGGCAGCCGGCTCGAAAGCCGGTGCCTGTTCCCGGGCTTCTACAAAACTCTCGGCTGTTGCCGGCTCGGCCGCGTTCTGCAACACCTCGGCGACATGCACGGTAGCCAATTGTGCGGCGACCTCGCTGACCGTGCCGAACGAAAAGCTTTCTTCATGATAATGGCCGCGGTCGAAACCGCCCTCGTCAAGCAGGTTGCGTACTGCCTGCATGTACGGCGTGGGCCCGCAAGTGAAGATCTCGCGTTCGAGAAAGTCCGGTGCAATCAGCTTGAGTAAGGGCAACGTCAGAAAACCCGTGACACCTGGCCAGTTCGTGCGCGCGCCAACCCGCTCGCAAACAAATGCGGTACGAAAACGCGCGTGATTTGACGCGATCAGGTCGAGTTCGCGCGCGAAGATAATATCGTCTGGCGTGCGGGCGCTGTGCACGAAGACAATGTCGCTGTCCTCGCCCAGTTCGTGATGCGCGCGACTCATCGACATCAGCGGCGTAATGCCTGAACCGGCCGACAGAAACAGCAGCTTGCGCGCAGGGTGGCGGGCGCACGTGAATTCGCCCGCCGGCCCCAGCACGCGAACTTCGCCGCCCACCTGCAGATTGTCGTGCAGCCAGTTCGATACTTTGCCGCCCGGCACACGCTTCACCGTAATGGAGATGGTGTGCGGACGCGTAGGCGGAGAGGAAATCGTATAGCAACGGTTGATCGACTCACCGTCGATATCCAGTTCGAGCGTGATGAACTGTCCCGGCTCGAACACGAAGGTCCGTTCGCCCGGCGCGCGGAAGAAAAAGCTCTTCACGTCATGCGTTTCCTGGCGCACATGGCAGCACACCAGTGTTTCGTCTACATCGCTGTTCCACCGCGCGGGCAGCGTGTCCCAGAAGCGCGGCTGCGTAACACGGCTTGTTGCGTATTGCGATGCCGGCTCGGTGCCGAGCTGAAACGTCGCCTGATCGCGCATCATTGTTTTCTCCCGCTCCTGGTTGCGATCGTGCGCTCAGCGCTTGAAGGACACGACTTTCTCGCCGAATGCGGACGGCTCCGCATCGTGCGTCTGCGGCGCGTTGCTGTAGTCTGCGATGCGGCCGATGTACCACTCGCAGAACTTCTCCACGAGACCCTCTGTGAACGGCGAATACGGACCCGGCTCATAGGCGCTGCTCGTTGCGCCGCGTTGCGAATATTCAACGAGTGCGCGGTCCTGATCATTGGTCGCCCGCCATACGGCCGTCAGGTTGTTGACGTCGTAGTCGATGCCTTCGCGCGCATCCTTGTGCACGAGCCATTTCGTGCGCACGAGCGTCTTGCCGGCCGAAAGCGGGATCACCGAGAAGCTCACAATGTGATCGCTCATGAAGTGATGCCACGAATTGGGCTGCGTCCAGAACGACAAACCGCCAAGATCGGCCTGCTCGAAGCCGCCGAGCAATTTCTTCGACGCCACTTTCGCGTCGAGCGTCTGCGATTCGCCGTCCCGATCGAGCGGCAGACGTTGCGTGCGAAAACCGGTAACGAGATCCGCGAGCCGGTCGATTTCCGCCGACGGCAGCTTCATTGCTTCCCATTGCGCGGTACGGCGCGCAACTGTCTCTTCGAAAGCGGCCATACCTTCTTCGTTAGCCGGTGTACGTTGATAGCCGAAACCGTATTCGTAAAGCGAAATGGTCAGCTCAGGATGGTTCGCGACGCAGTGATAGCACTCGCGATTGTTCTCCATCGTCAGCTTCCAGTTGCCTTCCTCGATGATGTCGATCGACGCCGCGATCTTGCAGCCGGCCAGTTGATGCGGTGCCAGGTACGGCTCCATTGCCGCGCGCATGACGGAAAAGTCAGCGGGCGGATTGTCGGCCAGACAGATAAAGATGAGTCCCGCGAGGTTCTCCACGTGGACTTTCTTCAAGCTGTGTTTGCAGCGGTCGAACTGGTCGCCCATATGCTCGGCGAACATCAGGTCGCCGTTCAGGTTATACGTCCAGCTGTGATACGGGCACACGATATTGCCGAGTGAACCCTTGTCGGTATTGCACAAGCGTGCGCCGCGATGGCGGCAGACGTTATGAAACGCCCGTACCTGCATGTCGTCGTCGCGTACGATCAGAATGGAATCGTGTCCGATTTCCACCGTGATGTAATCGCCTGGCTCGGGCACGTCCGGCTCAACCGCGACCTGAATCCAGTGCTTGCGGAAGATCACGTCCATGTCGAGCGCGAAGATGTCCTCGCTCGTATAGAACGGCGCTTCCAGCGTGTAATTCTTCTTGCGGCGTTCGATCATTGCGCGAACGTCTGCGGAAACTTTCATTGTGTGCTCCGTTGCGTGTCACGTCTGGCGCCGCGCCAGGCCCTCCTGGCCGCATGCTCGCCTGAACCGGAAATCAGTAATCCACGAGTTGATGCTCGCGCAAATACGCCAGAATCACTTGTGCTTTTTCGACGGAACTCCCTTCAATTACGACGCTGCCGCCGCGGCTTTCCGTCGTGGTTGCGGAGAGCATCCGGGCGTGGCCCGAGCGCTTCTCGGCTGCGGCGAGACGCACCGGCTTGCTGCTCGCCGGGCGAATAGTCCAGGCGAGCTCCGTCGCGCGAGCAGGTGCCGCACAGGCGACCGGGTGAATGGCCCCTTCGCGCTGCCGTGCATAGGCATAGGTCGGCGTTGCGTTTGCCATCGGATGCACGGCGATCAGTGCGGGCAATTGCACCTCGACACGGCGACGCAAACCCTTGGGCATGAATTGCCGAACTTGTGCGCACCCGTCCTTCACGACGACATCGACGGCCGCGCCGACGAGCGGAATGCCCAACGCATTCGCCACCCGATACGGCAGCATGCCGCTGTCGAAAGCGCCTTCGGCTCGCGTGCCGGTCAGCACGAGATCGTAGCCAGGCAGGCGCGCGGCAAGCAGCGCTGCGCCATCGGCTTGCGACCCGTCTGCGTTGGAAACGGCAAGCACTTCAACCGAGCGCGCGCCTAGAGCAAGATATTCCTGTAGCGCGGGATTCCCAGGGTCGCCGGCGTGCAGCACGTCGAGTGTCGCAGCATGCTGCTTTGCGAGCGTCAAGGCGAGCGTCAGTGCGGCCGCGTCGTTACGGCTGTAGCGCGCAACGCCGCTCACCGGATGTCGGCCCACGGAAACGAGAACAGCGATTTTCATGCGAGCGCTCCTTCCGCTACAGCCTTCGAGTTCAGTAATGCAGCACCTGTGCCGCGTGCAGTGCGCGCTGCGGCAGCCGCGTCATTGAGTGCCGCGATGGTTTCCTGCGCATCGGCAATGACGGTCAGGTTCGCACGCTTGGCGATGGGCGCGCTTGCATCCAGATTCACCGCGATCACATGCCGGCAATCTTTGATGCCCTGCAAATGCTGCACGGCGCCGGATATGCCAAATGCGATATACACGCTCGCTTCAACGGTCTTGCCGGTCGCGCCGATCTGCTTGTCGCGCGTGAATTTTCCGTCGTCCACTGCGACACGGCTTGCACCGATCGCCGCGCCGAGCGTGGCCGCGAGACGCTCGAACGCAGGCACATCGCTGACACCGTTGCCTGCGGAGACGATGAAGTCCGCTTCTTCGAGCGCGAGCTGCGCGGCGTCCATCTCCTCGATACCGAGGTCGCGCACGATGCCTCTGGTGGCGGTCGGTTCGCCATCGAAACGCCATGCGACTCGCTCTCCTGCGCCGACGAACGGCAACTTGGGATCGACCGCATTGGGCGCAAGCAATACCACTTCTGGCAGCGCACATGAAGCGAACGCGGTGTTCGCATGCGCATAAGCGGCCACGTGAGACGCGTCGATTTCAACGACGTGTGTCGCGACGCTCGCATTTGCCGCCGCCGCATACCGGCGGCCAAGATCGCCGTCGCCGATCGCGTTGTCGGGCAGGAATAGATGCACCGGCGCATATGCCGCGACGCATGCGGCGAGCGCGTTCAATTCGTCGTCCGGTGCGAAATGGCGACGATCGAACGAAGGCAACTCGATCAGCTTGTCAGCGCCCAATGCGCCGGCGTCGCCCGTAAATTCGCCGAATACGAGCAGCACGATCTCGGTGGTGGCATCGGCGATCAATGCCGCGGCGGCCAGCGTCTGGCGCGCGTGATCGTCGAGTGCGCCGCGGTCCGCGTGCGCCGCCACCAGCATCGCATGCTGCGGCGTGGCGCTCGTGCGGCGCGGCTTCGGTTGTTCACGATGCGAGGCGCCGGATGCGGCGAAATCCATTGCGCCCGCCACACCGGTCACGCCCAGCGTGATGCGTCTGAGTCCGTCAACGGTAATCGTGAACGGGCGGCGCGGATCGATTCGTTTGATTGTGTTCATCGCGTTACTCCAGCGCTGCTGCAACCAGTTCGGCGACGTCCAGTACTTCAGGACGGGGCCCAACCACGCCTTCGAGCATCGCGGTGCAATTCGGGCAGCCCACCGCGACAATGTCGGCGCCGATGCCGCGCGCGTCGTCGATACGAATGTCCGGAATGCGCCGCTTGCCTGGAATGTCCGTCAACGGGGCACCGCCGCCGCCACCGCAGCAACGTCCACGCATGCCGTGGCGCTCCATTTCGACAACCTTGATGCCAATGCTCTTCAGCACGCGGCGCGGCGCTTCGGTCTCGCCGTTGTAGCGGCCCAGGTAGCACGGATCGTGATACGTGATCTTGCTGTCCGCGTAGGCGGCGAGCGCGCGCGGCGACAGCTTGCCGCTCGCAACCAGTTCATCGATCAGCGCCGTGTGATGCTGTACTTCATAGAAGCCACCCAACGCGCGATACTCGTTGCGCAAGCTGTGCAACACGTGGGGATCCGAAGTGACGATCTTGCCGAACGAGTACTGCGAGAGCGTGCCGATCAACTTCTTTGCGAGTTGCTGGAACGTGGCTTCGTCGCCGAGACGCCGGGCCGTGTCGCCTGTATCGGTTTCGACGCCGCCGAGCACCGCATAATCGACACCCGCGCGGTTCAGCACCTTGACGAGCGCGCGCAGCGTGCGCTGATAGCGCATGTCGAACGCACCTTCGCCCGCAATCAGCAGCACATCCACGCGGCGCCCAGGCTGCGCGACCTGCACTTGCAGATCGACCGCCCAGTCATAACGCGCGCCGATGTCGTAACCGTTCGAACTGCCTGTTTCGCGCAGATTCGAGAGCGTGACCGGCCCCTTGCCCGGCACCGTGCCTTCCACGAGCGTCTGATTGCGGCGCATGTCCACAATGGCGTCGACGTGCTCGATCAGCATCGGGCACTCCTGCACGCAAGCGCGGCAGGTCGTGCATGACCACAGCGTTTCTGCCTCGATCAGGCTGGAAATCAGCGGTTTGCCAGGCGCACCGCCATGCTTGCCGACAGGAATGCCGGGCGTCGGACTGCCTGCATATTCGGCGTCCGTGCCGCCCACCATGCCCGTCACCAGATCCTGAATGAGCTTCTTCGGATTGAGCGGTTGACCCGCGGCGAACGCGGGACACGCTGCCTCGCATTTGCCGCACTGCACGCAGGCATCGAAACTGAGCAACTGGTTCCAGCGAAACTCCACGGGCTTGCCCACGCCATATTCTTTCGCGTCGAGCAACGGCGCCTTCAATGCAGTCGGCGGCACGATGTCGCGATCGTTACGCTCGGCAAAGCGCTCCTGACGCGGATGAAACGCGAGATGCAGGAGACCCGCGAGCGCATGTTTCATCGGACCACCACGCGCGGCGCCGAATGTCATAGTGAACGCGCCCACTGCGATCAGCAGCGCGACGATGATCGCGAGCGCGCCGGACATCGCCGCGGCCGGCAATGCGATGAACAACACGAGACCGAGCGCGAACGACCCGAGCAACAGCGGCAGATGATCCCACGGGCCGCGCGAAAGCCGCGCGGGTACCGCTTTCGCACCATGCCGGCGACGCCACACGAAAACCGCGCCGACCAGCATCACGAGCGCGGCAAGAAAGATCAGCTTGTCGAGCCACGGCGAATAGATCGCGAGACCGTAGTTGACGAACACGAGCGCCATCGCGAGGATCGCCCCGCCGGCAGTCGCCACGTGCGTTTTCGCAATGTACGGGTCGCGCGCGACCACATGATGCAGATCGACGAAGTAGCGTTTCGGAATCGACAGCAGATTCGCCCAGCCGTACGCGCCCGCCGCCGTGGCGCGACCCACGCGCCAATACGCGGCGCGCTTCGCGAGCGCGAAAGCCAGACCCGCCATCGACAACCACAACAGCACGGTGATGACAGACACGGGGCTCATTGTCAGAAGTCCTTGCAAAGGCGCAGCGCGTCGTAAATCGCGCCGTGAATGTTGTGCATGGAGATGCAGTCGCCGACGCGAAACAGCAGGAAGCGGCCATTACCGAGCTCTTCGGACAGCGACGGCTGCGGTTCGGATGCAAAGAGCTTATGCACGTCGACCTGCCCGCGATTGACCGACTCCGGCTTGAGCTTCCAGTACAGCTCGTCGTTCGGCGTGCTGCCGTTCTCGATCACGACCTGATCGACCGCGCGCTCTTCCTGCTCCTCCGTGTACTCGTTGCGGATCACGGCGATCTTCTTGCCGTCTTCCTCGTACACTTTGTCGAGCCAGTAATTCGGCGTATGGACCACGCCCTGCGCATAGAGGCGGCGATAGAAAATCGGGAACGTGGTGCCGCCTACGTCGTCGGCCACTTTCACGTCGGGCGTGACGATTTCCACGTTCGAGCCGCGGCTCGAGATGAAATCGGCGACGCCGGCGCCGGCGTGCGTGCTCACGCCGTCGTACACGAGAACATTCTTGCCCGGCTCGACCTTGCCCGAGAGCACGTCCCACGAACTCACCGCGAGGCCTTCGTCGACGCCCCACGCCGCGACTTGCGACGTGAACGCCGAGCCGCCCGTGGCAAGCACCACGATGTCCGGCTTTTCGGCCATGATGGTTTTATCGTCGGCGGCAACACCGAGACGGCGGTCCACGCCCAGGCGCTTTGTTTCCATATCGAACCAGCGGACAATGCCTGCCATCTGTTCACGCTGCGGCGCTTTTGCCGCGAGCATGATCTGGCCGCCCACATAGTCGTTCTTCTCGAACAGCACTACGTCATGGCCGCGCGACTTCGCGACCCGCGCCGCTTCGAGTCCCGCAGGACCCGCGCCGACCACGACGACCTTGCGCTTCGGCCCGTTCGTACGCGCAATGACATGCGGCATGGTCGCTTCGCGCGAGGTTGCCGCGTTCTGCACGCACAGCACGTCGAGCCCGTTGTACTGGCGGTCGATGCAATAGTTCGCGCCGACGCATTGCTTGATTTCGTCCTCGCGGCCATCGCGGATCTTGATGACCATATGCGGGTCGGCAATCTGCGCGCGTGTCATGCCGACCAGATCGACCATGCCGCTCGCCAGCAGACGCTCGGCCTGGCCCGCGTCGCGAATACTTTGCGCATGCATGACCGGGACTTTGACGACCGACTTGATGCCGGCTGCGAGATGCACGAAAGGCTCGGGCGGCAGCGCCATCGGCGGCATGCAGTTGGCGAGCGTGTTGTGCGTATCCGCGCCGGAGCCGATCACGCCGAGATAATCGATCAGGCCGCTTTCGCTCATTGCCTGCGCGATCTCTTTCAGTTGCTCGTGATCGAGACCGTCTTCGTGGAACTCGTCGCCGCACATGCGCAGGCCCACGCAGAAGTCGGGGCCCACTGCTTCACGCACTGCTTGCAATACTTCGACGCCGAAACGCAGGCGGTTTTCAAGCGAACCGCCCCATTCGTCGGTACGAAAATTGGTGCGCGGGCTCCAGAACTGGTCGATCAGATGCTGGTGCGCCGCCGAGATCTCGACGCCGTCCATGCCCGCATCCTTCACGCGTTTCGCGGCCGCCGCGAAGTCGGTGATAATGCGGCGAATCTCTTCCACTTCAATGATCTTTGCGTTGCCGCGATGCACCGGCTCACGCACGCCCGAAGGCGACATCAGATGCGGCCAGTGCTCGCCATGAAACGCCGAGCGGCGGCCCATGTGCGTGGCCTGAATCATGATCTTGGCGCCGTGCGCGTGCATGGCTTCCGCGAGCCGCGAGAGCGGATCGATGATCTTGTCGGTCGACAGGTTCACCGACTTCCACCAGCCTTGCGGACTGTCGATCGAGACCGGGCTCGAACCGCCGCATACGGCGAGGCCCACACCACCCTTGGCCTTTTCTTCGTAGTAACGGATATAACGGTCACCGGGCAGTCCACCGGGTTCCGCATACACCTCCGCATGCGCAGTGCTGACAATGCGGTTGCGCAAAGTCAGCTTGTTCAGCGTAAGAGGCTTGAAAAGGTTCGGGTAACGCATCGCGATCGACCTCGGAATAAATGACTTCTAGTGCTATGCCGCGAGCGGCGACACTTCGAACACGCAATGGTCGTGGCCTTCCGCCGCGCATCGCGCTTCTTTCGACTGCGAAGGCGGACCCTTGCGTTGTGAATCGGGCGCCGTGTCGTTGACCCAGTCCATTGCTCCCGCGAACCAGCCGGCGAACATGTAGCAGAGCTTGCCGACTTTGCCCGGCTGTGCGAGCACGAACGACGAGTGATGCAGTTCGATACGCGCATGCGACGTGGACGGATCGCTTTCCGTGATCGTGAAGATGCCCCAGCCGCGTTGCGAAAGCCGCTTCAGGTAGTGCTCGAATACGGCCATGCCGGCGATGCCGTGCTGCTTGGCCTCCTTGTCGCACCAGAAGTACGCGGACTTATACCCCGCCTTGTAGAGAATCTCGGCATACGTGTCGATGCCCAGCGCTTCTTCAACGGCGGTATGGTTGTTCGTGAAGAAATGGCGCGGCACGTACAGCATCGGCAGCGCGTCGGTGGTCCAGACGCCGGTGTTCGCATCGACGTCGATAGGCAGTTGAGGTTGCATGTGGAAGACTCCTTGTTTTGTGGGGCGAATCTGCGGGCTATGCGCGCGTGAAGCTCAAACCTTCCACACCTCACCGAATACGCGGACCCAGTTCTCACCCATGATCTTTTTGATGCGCGTCTCGCTCCAACCCGCGCGCTCCATCGCGGCGGTCAGGTTCGGAAACTCGCCGATCGTGCGGATGCCTTCCGGATTCACGACCTTGCCGAAGTTCGTCAACTGGCGATAACGGCCCTTGTCGTGTGTGATCCAGTCGAAGAACTCGGTGCTGTAGCCTTGCGTGAAGTCCGTGCCGATGCCGACCTGGTCTTCGCCGATCAGATTCACCACGTAGTCGATTGCCTCGATATAGTCTTCGACGGTCGCGTCCGGACCGCGCTTCAGGAAAGGCGCGAACATGGTCACGCCGACAAAGCCGCCGGCGTCGGCGATCTCTTTCAGTTGTTCGTCGCTCTTGTTGCGCGGGTGCTCTTTGAGTCCCGACGGGCAGCAATGCGAGTAGCACACCGGCTTTTTCGACGCCGCAATGGCTTCCGACGAAGTTTTTCCGCCGACATGCGAAAGATCGACCATGATGCCGACGCGATTCATTTCCTGGATCACTTCACGGCCATAACCGGACAGACCGCCGTCGCGCTCATAGCAGCCGGTGCCGACCAGATTCTGCGTGTTGTAGCAAAGCTGAACCACGTTCACGCCGAGGTCTTTGAATGCCTCGATATAGCCGAGGTTGTCCTCGAATGCATGCGCGTTCTGGAAGCCGAAAATGATGCCCGTCTTGTTCTCTTTCTTCGCGCGGAAGATGTCGTCGGTCGTGCGCACGAGCGTGAGAATCTCGCTGTACTCGCGGATCTGCTGCTTCATTTCGGCGATGTTATCGACGGTCTTCTGGAAGCTTTCCCACACGGACACCGTGCAGTTCACCGCGGTCACACCGCCCTTGCGCATATCTTCGAACACCGAGCGCTCGAACTTGGAAATGTTCAGGCCGTCGATGATGATGCTGTTTTCGTGCAAATTGCTCATCGTGTGCTCCAGGTGTTCTCAGTAAATGGGGAAGCGTTCGCACAGCGCGAAAATTTCGCGGCGCACGCGTTGTTCGGTGGCCGCATGGCCTTCGGGGTGATCGCGCAGCGAATCGAGCACTTCCACGATCAAGCGGCCCACGTCGCGGAACTCGTTCACGCCGAAGCCGCGCGTCGTGCCCGCCGGTGTGCCGAGGCGCACGCCCGAGGTGATCGTCGGCTTTTCCGTGTCGAACGGAATGCCGTTCTTGTTGCACGTAATGCCTGCGCGCTCCAGCGCCTGCTCGACCTGATTGCCCTTGAGGCCCTTCGGCCGCAAATCGACCAGCAGAAGATGGTTGTCGGTGCCGCCCGTCACGAGATCCACGCCGCCCGCCTTCAGCACTTCGCCGAGCGCCTGTGCGTTGGCGAGCACGTTGTCGATGTAGGTCTTGAAGCCGGGTTGCAACGCCTCGCCGAACGCGACTGCCTTGCCCGCGATCACGTGCATCAGCGGGCCACCTTGCAAGCCGGGGAACACAGCGGAGTTGATCTTCTTTGCGATGTCTTCGTCATTCGTCAGCACAAAGCCGCCGCGCGGACCGCGCAAGGTCTTGTGCGTGGTGGAGGTCACTACATGCGCATGCTCGACCGGATTGGCGTGACGTCCGGCCGCGATCACGCCGGCAATGTGCGCCATATCCACCATCAGCTTCGCACCGACGCTGTCGGCAATCGCACGCAGCCGCTTGAAATCCAGCGCGCGCGGATACGCCGAGAAGCCGGCGATCAGCAGCGCGGGTTTATGCTGCTGCGCAAGTTCCTCGATCTGCTCGTAGTCGATCAGCAGCGTGTCGCGGTTCACACCGTACTGCACCGCGTTGAACCACTTGCCCGACATGGCCGGCTTTGCGCCGTGCGTGAGGTGCCCGCCCGCGTCGAGCGACATGCCGAGCACCGTGTCGCCCGGCTTCACCAGCGCGAGCATGACCGCACCGTTCGCCTGCGCGCCGGAATGCGGCTGCACATTGGCGAACTTCGCGTTGAACAGTTGCTTGATGCGTTCGAGCGCAAGGGTCTCGATCTCGTCGACGTATTCACAGCCGCCGTAGTAACGCTTGCCCGGATAACCTTCCGCATATTTGTTGGTCAGCACCGAGCCTTGTGCTTCGAGCACCGCGCGTGACACGATGTTTTCCGACGCGATCAGTTCGACTTGCGACTGCTGGCGCTCGAGCTCTTTCAAAATAGCGCCGCGCACCGCCTGATCGCGCGTGGCGAGCGATTCTTCGAAGAAAGGATTCGGGTTCGACATGGAAGGTCCGTGGAATCGTTGACGGGAAGGCCCGGAAGCCGCGCTGACGCTTGGCTTGTGCGGCGCTTGCGCCCTGCTGCTACCGGCTTGCATTGCGTCTATTCTTGACGCTTGCATCGCGCGTCAATTTATGAATTCAGACGCGTTCTTTGCCTTTTCCGCCATGAGCGACCTTTTTCGACAAGTCGCCCGCGCGAGCCTGCCCATGTCGTGACCGGCGCCTCGGTAAGTACCCTGAGAGATGTCGCTCGCGCGGCCATGCCGAGGTCGAACGACCGTTCGATGCTGAAGGAATTCTGAACAGCAGCTAAACGCGATGCGCGGTTAAGGTGCGGGTTTTCAGCGTCGGTGGTGCTGCTGTGGTGCCGCTGTGTGCACTCCTGGTGCCGTTTCGCGAGCGTTCCGCGCATCGGCATCGACAACCAAGGGTTTAGCCTGATGGCATGGTAGTTGCGCTAGTACGCAAAATTGAAGAAGTCGCCGCTCCCCACGGCGACGCGACACTATAGATTCCAAGGAATCACTCCTCACATGTCCACCGATCGCACGGCGTCACTGTCGCATTTCGCCTTCATGCCCGTTCCGAACTTCACGATGATCGCGTTCACGAATGCGATCGAAGTACTGCGCATGGCGAACTACCTGACGGGGCAGACGCTATATCGCTGGTCGATCGTGAGTCCCGACGGCGGGCCGGTGGCGGCAAGCAATGGTTTGTCGGTCGATACGGGTCCCGTCGAATGCGTCGGCCAGCCGGATATCGTGTTCGTGATCGGCGGCATCGACGTGCAACACGCGACCACGCCGGCTCATTTGTCCGCCTTGCGCCGTTTCGCCCGCATGGGTTGTGTACTCGGCAGCCTGTGCACGGGCACCTACGCGCTTGCGCGTGCCGGGTTGCTCGCGGGCTACGCCTGTGCGATTCACTGGGAGAACATGTCGGCGCTTAAAGAAGAATTCCCCGACACGCGTTTTCTGAAAGAACTGTTCGTGATCGATCGCGACCGTGTGACATGCACAGGCGGTGTCGCGCCGCTCGACATGATGCTGAACCTGATCGCTCCGCGCGTCGGCACCGCGCGCGTGACGCAGATCGCCGAGCAGTTCATCGTCGAACATGTGCGCGATACGAGCGCGCAACAGAAAATGCCGCTGGTCGCGCGACTCGGTTCGGCCAACAAGTCGCTGTTCGAAGTGATCTCGCTGATGGAGAACAACATCGAGGAGCCGCTGTCACGCGAGGAACTGGCAAGACTCGCCGGTATGTCGCAAAGACAGTTGCAGCGCCTTTTCCGCGAGCATCTGGGGATGACGCCCACGCATTACTATCTGACACTGCGTTTGCGGCGCGCGCGCGAACTGCTGCTGCAAACCGATATGTCGATCATGAACATCACGATGGCTTGCGGTTTTCAGTCCGCCTGCCACTTTTCGAAAAGTTATCGCGACGCATTCGGCACTGCGCCCACGCGCGAGCGTCGCAAGCAATCGCCTTCTCTGTCTTCGGCGCCGGTCATGGCGGCCTGAAAAGCGCCCGTACTCGCCAGCGTCAAAGAAAAACGCGTTGAACGGAGATCCGTTCAACGCGTTTCTTCATTGGCAGCCACTAGTTTCTTGCGATGCTCACGCCGCCATCAGCAAGCCGTGCGGATCGATAACGAATTTGCGCGGAGCGCCGCCGTCGAATTGACGGTAACCATCGGGCGCCTGATCGAGCGACACCACGGTCACGTTGACGATGTCGGCAATCGGCAAGCGGTCCCACAAGATCGCCTGCATGAGGTTGTGGTTGTACTTCATCACCGGCGTCTGGCCGGTATGGAACGAGTGCGACTTGGCCCAGCCGAGCCCGAAGCGGATGCTCAGACTACCCTTGCGAGCGGCCGCGTCGACGGCGCCCGGATCGTCGGTCACGTAAAGGCCCGGAATGCCGATCGCGCCGGCTGCGCGCGTGATCTCCATCAGGGAGTTCAGTACCGTGGCCGGCGCTTCCTCATGCGAGCCGCTGCTTCCATGCCCGTGTGCTTCAAAGCCCACGCAGTCCACCGCGCAATCCACTTCCGGCTTGCCGAGAATCTGTTCGATCTGTTCGCCAAGCGTCGCATCTTTCGACAAGTCGACGGTCTCGAAGCCCATCTTGCGCGCATGCGCAAGACGCTCCTCGTTCATGTCGCCGACAATCGTGCAGGCCGCGCCCAGGAGGCGTGCCGACGCGGCCGCGGCCATGCCGACCGGCCCCGCGCCTGCAATGTAGACGGTCGAGCCCGGCTTCACGCCCGCCATCACTGCGCCGTGATAACCGGTCGGCAAAATGTCGGACAGACAGGTAAGGTCGCGGATCTTCGACATGGCCTGCGCGCGATCGGGGAATTTCAGCAGGTTGAAGTCGGCGTACGGCACCAGCACGTACTCGGCCTGTCCGCCAATCCAGCCACCCATGTCGACGTATCCGTAAGCGCCGCCCGCGCGCGACGGATTGACGTTCAGGCATACGCCCGTGTGCTGCGACTTGCAGGTCGGGCAGCGTCCGCAAGCCACGTTGAACGGCACCGACACCAGATCGCCGATGCTCAGCGTCTCGACGTCGCGACCCACTTCGATCACCTCGCCGGTAATCTCGTGGCCGAGCACGAGGCCCACCTCGGCGGTCGTGCGGCCGCGCACCATATGCTGATCAGAGCCGCAAATATTCGTGCTCACGACCTTCAGAATTACGCCATGGCCGATCGCGCGGCCACGTGGATCGACCATCTTCGGATAGTCGATCGATTGCACTTCCACCTTGCCCTGCCCGAGATATACGACGCCGCGATTGCTGCTCATTGAATGTCTCCGTGTCTTGTGAGAGACGCGTGGATTGTGTGCCACGCGCCGTTCAACGAGCGTAGCGCCCGCTGCAAGCAATCACCTGCATGGAACGCGACATGGGTTTGGCCGTAACCGACATGGCCACAGACGTCTGTTTTTATTGATTGACCGTTCAATATAAAAAACCTACCATGCGCCGGTTGAATATGCGGTCTGCGCCAGCCGCGAGTCGTCCAATCTTCACACCATCACCATGCCCAAGCTCGGAATGCGCGAGATTCGCCGCGCCCAGTTGATCGACGCCACGTTGCTCACCATCGACCAGACCGGCCTGGCGGGCGCGACGCTGGCGTCTGTCGCCCAACGCGCAAGCATCTCCACCGGCATCGTCAGCCACTATTTCGGCGACAAGGACGGCTTGCTGGAAGCCACCATGCGACACGTGCTGCGCGATCTGTGGCAGGCCACTTCGCGTCGGCGCCGCGCGGCGAAGGCCGACCCGCGTTCCAGGCTGCGAGCGGTAGTCGCCGCCAACTTCGATGCGGAGCAAACCAGCGCGCCCGTCATGAAGACCTGGCTCGCCTTCTGGTCGGAGAGCATGCACAAGCCGCATTTGCGTCGGCTGCAATACGTGAATACGCGGCGTCTGAACTCGAATCTGTGCGCCGATTTTGCGAAAGCGATGCCACGCGCAGCCGCGCGGCGGGCGGCGAGCGGGCTCGCTGCGCTGATCGACGGACTGTGGTTGCGCGGCGCGCTGTCGGGCGAACCGTTCGACACCAAAGCGGCGCTACGTGTGGCAAACGAATACATCGACCTGGTGCTGGCGACGCGCGAATCGGCGTAGATCTGCCCGACAGGAACCAGCGATATCTTCACAAAGGAGCAAGTCATGGCGGTATTCGCAACGCAACGTCTCTATATCGGCGGCACCTATGTGGACGCGACCGGCGGAGAAACTTTCGACACCGTCGATCCCGCCAACGGCGAAACGCTCGCTACCGTCCAGCAGGCAAGTGCCGCGGACGTGGACCGCGCGGTGCAATCCGCTCGTGAAGGTCAGCGCGAGTGGGCCGCGCTCACGGGCATGCAACGTTCACGCATTCTGCGTCGCGCGGTCGACATTCTGCGCGAGCGCAACGACGAACTCGCCGCACTCGAAACGCGCGACACAGGTAAGCCGATTGCGGAAACGCAGGCCGTGGACATCGTCACGGGCGCGGACGTGATCGAGTATTACGCGGGCCTTGCCACCGCGATCGAGGGGCAGCAGATTCCGTTGCGGCCGACGTCGTTCGTGTACACGCGGCGCGAGCCGCTCGGCGTATGCGCGGGTATCGGCGCATGGAATTATCCGATTCAGATCGCATGCTGGAAGTCGGCGCCCGCGCTGGCCGCGGGCAATGCGATGATCTTCAAGCCGAGCGAAGTCACGCCGTTGTCGGCCTTGAAACTCGCCGAGATTTACACCGAGGCTGGCGTGCCGGCCGGCGTGTTCAACGTCGTGCAAGGCGACGGCCGCGTGGGCGCGATGCTCGCCGCGCATCCGGACATCGAGAAGATCTCGTTCACGGGCGGCGTGGAAACCGGCAAGAAGGTGATGTCGATGGCGGGCGCATCGTCGTTGAAAGAAGTGACGATGGAACTCGGCGGGAAATCTCCCCTGCTCGTTTTCGACGACGCGAATCTCGAACGCGCCGCCGACATCGCGATGAGCGCCAACTTCTTCAGCTCGGGCCAGGTCTGCACGAACGGCACACGCGTGTTCGTGCAACGTAGTGTGCTCGAACGGTTTGAAGCGTTGGTGCTGGAGCGTGTGAAGCGCATCCGCGTGGGTGCGCCAGGCGACGCCTCTACCAATTTCGGCCCGCTGGTTAGCGCGGCGCAATTGCAGAAGGTGCTCGGCTATATCGATAGCGGCGTTCAGGAAGGCGCCCGGTTGATCGCGGGCGGCAAGCGCCTGAGCGAAGGTCATTTCGGCCAGGGCCAATATGTCGAGCCAACTGTGTTCACCGGCTGCCATGACGACATGCGCATCGTGCGCGAGGAAATCTTCGGTCCGGTCATGAGCATTCTGGTTTTCGACGACGAAGACGAAGCCATCGAGCGTGCGAACCGCACCGCTTACGGCCTCGCTGCCGGTGTTGTCACCGAGAATCTGGCGCGCGCGCATCGCGTGATTCATCGGCTCGAAGCCGGCATTTGCTGGATCAATACATGGGGCGAGTCGCCGGCTGAGATGCCCGTGGGCGGCTACAAGCAGTCGGGCGTGGGTCGCGAGAACGGCATTACCACGCTCGAGCATTACACACGCATCAAGTCCGTGCAGGTCGAGCTCGGTCCGTATCAACCGGTGTTTTAAGGAGCGCAGCCATGACTTCGAACGAATACGACTATATCGTCGTCGGCGCGGGTTCGGCGGGCAACGTGCTGGCGTCGCGTCTCACCGAAGACGCCGACGTCACCGTGTTGCTGCTCGAAGCCGGCGGCCCCGACTACCGCTTCGATTTCCGCACGCAGATGCCCGCCGCGCTCGCCTATCCGTTGCAAGGGCGCCGCTACAACTGGGCGTATGAGACGGACCCCGAGCCGCATATGAACAACCGTCGCATGGAGTGCGGCCGCGGCAAGGGACTAGGCGGGTCATCGCTGATCAACGGCATGTGCTATATCCGCGGCAATGCGCTCGACTACGATGGTTGGGCCACGCGGCGCGGTCTGGAAAACTGGACCTATCTGGACTGCCTGCCTTATTTTCGCAAAGCCGAAACACGCGACGCAGGCTCGAACGCCTATCACGGCGGCGACGGTCCCGTGCACGTGACCACGAGCAAACCCGGCAATAATCCGCTTTTCGCAGCGATGGTCGAGGCCGGCGTTCAGGCGGGCTTTCCACGCACCGACGATCTGAACGGCTATCAGCAGGAAGGCTTTGGTCCGATGGACCGCACTGTCACGCCTAACGGCCGGCGCGCCAGCACCGCGCGCGGCTATCTGGATCGCGCGAGAGCACGCGCGAACCTGACCATCGTCACGCATGCGTTGAGCGATCGTGTGCTGTTCTCCGGCAAACGTGCGGTTGGCGTCGCGTATCAGCACAACGGCGCGACAGTGAATGCCCATGCGCGCCAGGAAGTACTGGTCTGCAGCGGCGCGATCGCATCGCCGCAATTGTTGCAACGCTCCGGCGTGGGTCGCTCCACGTGGCTGCGTGAACTCGACATTCCTGTCGTTCACGATCTGCCGGGCGTCGGCGAAAACTTGCAGGACCATCTGGAGATGTACATTCAGTACGAGTGCAAGGAGCCGGTCTCGCTCTACCCTGCGTTGCAGTGGTGGAATCAGCCGGCCATCGGACTCGAATGGATGCTCAACGGCACGGGCATTGGCGCGAGCAATCAGTTTGAAGCGGGCGGCTTCATCCGTACACGCGACGACGACTTGTGGCCCAACATCCAGTACCACTTTCTGCCGGTGGCGATCAATTACAACGGCTCGAATGCGATCAAAATGCATGGCTTTCAGGCGCACGTCGGCTCGATGCGTTCGCCGAGCCGCGGGCGCGTGAAGCTCACATCGCGCGACCCGGCCGCCCACCCGAGCATTCTCTTTAACTACATGGCCGATCCGCTCGACTGGCGCGAGTTCCGCGACGGCATCCGCATTACACGCGAGATCATGCGGCAGCCGGCGCTGGATCGTTATCGCGGACGTGAGCTGAATCCGGGCGCCGAACTGACCACAGACGCCGAACTCGACAGTTTCGTGCGGGCTCGGGCCGAAACGGCGTTTCATCCTTCGTGCTCGTGCAAGATGGGTTATGACGACATGGCCGTGGTGGACAACGAGGGCCGCGTGCACGGCTTGCAAGCGCTGCGCGTGGTGGATGCGTCGATCATGCCGATCATCACCACGGGCAATCTCAATGCCCCGACCATCATGCTGGCGGAGAAGATCGCGGACCGCATTCGTGGGCGCGAGCCGTTGGCGCGCGTGGACACACCTTACTTCGTCGCGAATGGCGCGCCTGCCAGGAAGCGCGAACGAGCGACCGTCTGACTTCCGCGTTCAGGATTCCGGTTTCCGGATTCCGGGTTTCCGCCCGGGCGGCGAGCTCTTGCCGCCCATAACTTTTTCTTGACCCTCTCGCAAGTTATCCTCGATTGTCAGCGCGCCGCGAAAGCCGGATAGTGCTGCGTCAGCACACCTGTCGATAACAATTCAAGGAAAACGCCGCATATGAAGCTAAGAGCCGTGAGCATAATGGCGACCGCCGTCTTCGCGCTGACCGCAATGGCACCGGCAAGCCATGCAGCCGGCGAAGCCGGCGACACCGATCACGCGATCAAAACGGTAGCGGACTCGGCAATCGAACCGCTGATGGCGAAATACCATGTGCCGGGCATGGCCATCGGCGTGATCGCGAACGGCAAGACCTATGTATTCGACTATGGCGTGGCGTCGCTACAGACAGGCAAGCCTGTCGCGCAGCGCACGCTGTTCGAAATCGGTTCTGTCAGCAAGACATTTACCGCGACGCTCGCCGCCTACGCGCAACTCAACGGTCAACTGAAGCTGTCCGACGAGACGCAGAAATATTTGCCGTCATTGCGAGGCAGCGCGTTCGGCAAGGTGAGCCTTCTGAACCTGGGCACGCACACGCCCGGCGGTCTGCCGCTTCAGGTACCCGACGACATTCATGACAACGCCCAGCTGTTGCAGTACTTCAACGCATGGAAGCCCGCGTACGCGCCCGGCACTTACCGCACGTATGCGAATCCCGGTATCGGCACGCTTGGTCTGATCACCGCCAGAAGCATGGGCCAGGACTTTGCGCCGCTAATCGAGCAGCACATGTTTCCCGCGCTCGGCATGAGAAGCAGCTATATCCACGTTCCCACGGCGAAAATGTCCGACTACGCGCAGGGCTATACGAAAGATGGCGCACCGGTCCGCATGAAAGGCGGCGTTCTCGCCGACGAAGCGTACGGCGTAAAAACCACCGCCGCGGACATGGTCCGTTTCGTTCAGGCGAACATGAACCTGATCGACGTGGACAGCAAGCTTCAGCGCGCGATTACGGCCACGCATACTGGCTACTTCAAGGCCGGCGTGCTCACGCAAGACCTGATCTGGGAGCAATACGCGTATCCAGTCGCGCTCTCCACCTTGCATGAAGGCAACGCGCCCGCCATGGCGGTCACCCCGACACCGGCCGCTGCGATCGATCCGCCGCTGCCGCCGCAGCAGAATGTGTGGATCAACAAGACCGGTTCGACGAATGGTTTCGGCACCTACGTCGCCTTCGTTCCTCAGAAACGCGTGGGCATCGTGTTGCTTGCCAACAAGAACTTCCCCATCGAGGACCGCGTCAGCGCGGCGTATGGGATCATGTCGGCACTCGTCGCGAGCGCACAGTAGCGGTGAAAAGCGCGATCGCGCCACGGTGCAGCGGACAGGCAACCGCTGCGCCGTGGCGGGCGAACGCTGTTACTCGCGCGCCGGACTGAGCACGCCATGCGCGTCGCTCTCCACGGCTTCCGACACGAGCGTCTCGAGCGCGAGTCCACGCGTTTCGATACCGAGTATCCACACGGCGGCTGCCGCGATGACGAAGCACATCGCGCCAAGCGAGAACACGCCGCCCTGGCCGAACACCGGCAACACGACGCCCACCACATACGGCCCGATCAGCGAGCCGACACGGCCAATTGCCGAGGCGAAGCCCGAACCCGTGGCGCGCGCGCCGGTGCCGTAGAGTTCCGGCGTATAGGTGTAAAGCACCGCCCACATTGCAAACAGAAAGAACTGCATTGCAAGTCCCGCGCAGATCAGCAACGTGGGCGTCTGGGCGTGGAGCGCGGTTTGCCCGTACACGTAGGCCATTACCGCACTGCCCGCAAGCGACGCGATGCAGGTCGGCTTGCGTCCCCAGCGCTCAACGAGCCATGCCGCGCAGATAAAACCCGGAATACCGCCGAGAGAGATCAGCACCGTGTACAACACCGACTTCGTCACCGCGAAGCCGGCCTGCTGCATCAGCGCGCCGAGCCATGACGTCAGACCGTAAAAGCCGAGCAACGCAAAGAACCACAGCGTCCACACCATGACCGTGCGACGTCGGTAAGCCGCGCTCCATATCTCGCGAAACGCGCCGGCGCCTTTGGTGGCCACCGGTTCGGCGAGCATGACCGGCGGGCGCAGGTGGCTCAGCCCCGCGGACTTCATGACTTTGACTTCGATGTCGGCGAGAACTTTGTCGGCGTCGCCGAGACGTCCGCGATGTTCGAGCCAACGCGGCGATTCCGGCACGATGCGTCGCACGACGAGCACGAACACGGCGGGAATCGCGAGCAACGCGAACTCAGTTCGCCAGCCGAAGGTCGGCAGCACGAAGTACGACACCACGCCTGCCGTGATGAAACCGAGCGGCCAGAAGCCGTCCATTAACGCGATCAGACGCCCGCGCGAAGAAGCCGGAACGAATTCCGACAGGAGCGTTTGCGCAATCGGGAACTCCATGCCCATGCCGAAGCCCAGCAGCACCCGATAGAAGATCAGCGCTTCGACACTCTGCGCAGTCGAACACAGGTAGGAAGCGAGCCCCCACAGCACCATGCTCCATTGAAACACCGGCCGGCGCCCGAAGCGATCGGCGAGCAAGCCGGCGACCGCCGCACCGCCCACCATGCCGAAGAAACTTGCACTCGCGACGAGGCCGGCGGTCGCCGTCGACAAACCGAACTCGGTCTTGATCGAACCGAGTACGAAGGTCATCGTGCCGAGGTCGACGGAATCGAAGAAGAACGCAATCGCGATAATGATGAAGATGGTCCGGTGATAGCCGGAGAACGGCAGCCGTTCGAGTCGCGCGGCGGCGCTCGCGCGAGACTGAGAAGCGGTAGGCATGGCATCCCCTGAATATTGCGGCGCGGCCGCGAGTGATGTTCCGATGAGCACATTCAGTAGACGCCGACATAAATCGGCGACATAGAAGAAATACGTCATCGGGATGGAACGGGGGCGTCGTTCAACAGTCGTCGCGCTGATAGGCCGTACCGGCCGCCGGCCGGGCGCGAGGCAACCGCTACACGCTATGCGCGCAGCCGCGCACGAGCCGCGCCTGCAACACGCGCGAGCGCGTCCGCGCTCAGCCGCGCGGCGATCTTCTGAACGTATTCGTGGTGGCGCGCCTGCAACGGCGCGCCCAGTTGCTGTGCGAGTAGATAGCGGATCAGCGCGATACGCCGGTGCCGCAGCAGCATGCTCTGATCGAGCAGCGCGAGCGCGGCATCGGCATCGCCTTGCTGGCATGCGCGCTCGGTGAGGCGCGCAGTGACGACACGGGTCGACGTCATGTGAGACGGGCAGCGCGAAAGCCGCGAGCGGTCCACGGGAACAGCGCTCGCGGCGTTAACGCAGTCACGACATCAACGGCTCGGCTGCGTCGAGCATGATCTTCACGAAGTAGTCGGCAAAGCTGCGACGCACGATGATGTCGAAGCTGTCGGCGCCGGTGGGCACCAGCGTCATCGACGCCTTGAAGTAATGGCTTTGCGCACACTGCCCTTCGCCGAACAACTTGGGATGCAGATCGAGCGGACAGCCGCGCGAAAGCACTTCACGCGTGCGCGCGCCGGTGATTTCGAGCACCGTATAGCCGCTGCCGATATCCACCGCGGACGCGAACACGCCCGCAAATGCTGCGCCGAGCTTCGCCTGCAACGGCGCAGTGCGCGTTGCGTCATGCGCGACGGCCGAGCGCACGAGCCATTCGTCCGGTCCGAGCCAGAGCATCTCGTAGCCGTTGCCGCGCGCAATCGTATTGGCTTTTTCGGGCGGCGGGCAACCAAGCACATTTTTTACCGCCTGCACGAATGCGGCGTCGCGCGTATCGCCTCGCACGTTCACGAGTTCGAGAAACGGCCGCTCGCTCAATCTGAATGCCGTGCTTGCCGTTGCCTGATGCTTTTTCAGCAACGCATCCACGCCCACCAGCGGCGACTCCTGCCAGACGCCGGTTTGTCTGCCGACAGCACGGTCCACGACCGACGCCGCCGTTTTAGTTTCATTCCACATGTTGACGCGCTCCTTCGCTGTCGTAGAACACCGAGTTGGTGATCTTCGCTGCAATCTGTTTGCCGCTCGAAAGCGGGACCGTGACCGTTTCGCCGATCTTCTCGAGACCGCCCTTCACGACGGCCATCGCAATCGAGCGCTTGAGAATCGGACTGTAGTAACTCGACGTGACGTGGCCGAGCATCGGCGCGGTGTCGCCCTGGAACGGACCGGCGACAATTTGCGAGCCTTCCGGTATCACGAACGACGGATCGTCGGAGAGCAGCCCGACCAGTTGCTTGCGCCCCGGCTTCGCCGTGTCGGAGCGCGTCAGCGAACGCTTGCCCAGAAAGTCTTTCGACTTTGCGACGAGGCCGCCCATGCCGAGGTCGTAAGGCGTCATCGAGCCGTCCGTATCCTGACCCACGATGATGTAGCCCTTCTCCGCACGCAACACGTGCATCGTTTCGGTGCCATACGGCGTGATGTCGAACTCGGCGCCAGCGGCCATCAACGCTTCCCACACCGCGCGTCCCACATTCGCCGGCACGTTCACTTCATACGCGAGTTCACCGGAAAAGCTGATGCGCATCACACGCGACGCAGCACCCGCGACCGTGCCTTCGCGATAGCTCATGAACGGAAATGCGGCGTTCGCGAAGTCGATGTCGTGACACACCTTCTGCAAGACCTTGCGGCTGTTGGGGCCGACCACGGCGAAAGTCGCCCAGTGATCGGTGACCGACGCAAGACGCACGCGCATGTCCGGCCATTCCGTTTGCAGCCAGCGTTCGAGCCACGTCAGCACGCGCGCCGCGCCGCCCGTAGTCGTCGTCATCATGTAGTGCTGATCGGCGAGGCGCACAGTCACGCCGTCATCGAAAATCATGCCGTTTTCGTCGAGCATCAGGCCATAGCGGCACTTGCCGACTTCGAGCTTGCTCCACGGATTCGTGTAGACCCAGTTCAGGAGCTTTGCAGAATCGGGACCCTGAATGTCGATCTTGCCGAGCGTCGATGCATCCAGAATGCCGACGCTGGTACGCACCGCGAGCGATTCGCGTGCGACGGCCGCGTGCATGTCCTCACCCGCTTTCGGGTAATACCAGGGACGCTTCCAGTTGCCGACGTCCTCGAAAGCAGCGCCGTTCTCCACGTGCCATTCATGCACAGCCGTCTTGCGCACCGGATCGAGAAACTCGCCGAGTTCGCGGCCCGCGAACGTGCCGAACGTGACCGGCGTGTAGTTCGGGCGGAACGTGGTGGTGCCCGTCTCCGGAATCGTCTTGCCGAGCGCCTGCGCAAGAATCGCCATACCGTTGATGTTGCCGAGCTTGCCCTGGTCGGTGCCGAAGCCCATCGCCGTATAACGCTTCACGTGTTCAACCGACTCGAAGCCTTCGCGGGCGGCCAGGAAAATATCCGCCGCGGACACGTCGTTCTGGAAGTCCACGAACTGCTTCGGCCCGCGCGTTGCAAGCTCGCGTCCGCCGACGAGCCACAGCGGCTCCAGCTTTGCTTCGCTGATTTCGGCGACCTGAACCGGATTCGGCCGGGCGACGATATGGCCTGCGGCACGCGCGGCCTCGATGCCTGCATCGACGGCGAAACGGATGCCTTGACCCAGCGTGAAGTCGCCGTTGCAGGCGCCGACGCTCGTCTCTGCCTGCATCGCCTTGCCGGGCACGAAGCAGGCCTTCTCGTTATGCCAGTGCGCCTTGCCGCCCGACTGCGCGAACAGATGCAGCACGGGGCTCCAGCCGCCGGACATCGCGAGCAGATCGCACGGCAATTCGCTTTGCTTCGCGCCGGTCTTGCCGTTTGCATACGAAGCGATATCCACCGACGCCACGCGCAGTTTGCCGTGCGCCGCGGTGATGACGGCGCCGCCGATCACCTTCACGCCGTAGCGGCGCGCAAGCGCGGGCAGCGTGCCCTTCGATTCACCCGCGCGCGGATCGATCACGGTCACCTGCGCGCCGGCCGCTTTCAGGTCGAGCGCGCATTGATAGCCGTCGTCGTTGTTCGTGAAGACTACTGCGTTGCGGCCCGGCAATACTGCATAGCGATGCAGATAGGTCGAAACGGCCGAAGCCAGCATCACGCCCGGCAGATCGTTGTTGCCGAACACGATGGGCCGTTCATGCGCGCCGGTCGCGAGGATCACGCGCTTTGCGCGGATCTTCCACATCAGTTCGCGCGTGCCCTTGCGTTGCGACACGGGCAGATGATCGGTTAAACGCTGGGTCACCGTGACGAGATTGTGGTCCTGGTAACCGAACGCGGTGCTGCGCGTGAGAATCTTCACGTCGGGCATCTGCCGCAGTTCGTCTTCGATCTTGTGCACCCACTGCAACGCAGGCTTGCCGTCGATCTCCGCGCGGCACGACAGCAGCGAGCCGCCGAGTTCCGGCTGATCGTCGACCAGTGTCACGCGTGCGCCCGACAAAGCGGCTGCGTGCGCGGCCGCGAGACCGGTCGGCCCGCCGCCCACGACCAGCACGTCGCAATGTGCAAAGCACTTGTCGTAGCGGTCGGCGTCGAGTTGTTCGGGCGCCTTGCCGAGACCCGCGGCGTCGCGAATCACTTCTTCGTACTTTGGCCAGAACTTGCGCGGCCACATGAAGGTCTTGTAGTAGAAGCCCGCCGGAATGAAGCGTGCGAACTTCTGATTGACCGCCATGCGATCTTTCTCGATGCTCGGCTTCGCATTCACGCTGTTCGCGACGAGCCCCTGATACAACTCGACTTCGGTCGCACGCGCATTCGGCACCGTGTAGGCGCCTGTTTCCAGTTGCACGACGGCGTTCGGCTCTTCCACTCCGGCCGTAACGATGCCGCGCGGCCGGTGATATTTCCAGCTACGCGCAACGAAATGCAGGCCGTTGGCGAGCAATGCCGAAGCGAGCGTATCACCCTGATAACCCTGATACTGGCGGCCGTTGAACGTGAACGTAAGCGGCAATGCGCGGTTGATGCGCCCGCCATTCGGGAGTCGGTCTTTCTGGCTCATTGCGTCTTGCCCTCTTGTGCCTTGCCGTCGTTGCTATCCATCTTGAGCAGCGGACGGTCGAACGTCTCGTAGCCCTGGATCTCGTAGCTCACCGTATCGCGCTGCGCCTTGAACCAGCGGCGGCAGCCTTGCGTATGCATCCATTGCTCACGATGCACGCCGCGCGGATTCTTGCGCATGAACAGGTAGTCGCCCCACTCCTTGTCGGTGAGCTTCTCGGTATCGAGCGGACGCGCAATGTCCGCTTCGCCGCCGCAGGAAAATTCGGTTTCGGCGCGTGGCCCGCACCAGGGGCATTCGATCATCAGCATATTTGTCTCTCTATCCAGCGCTAGTGCGTTAGTGGGCGACGGCGGCGGCGCCGTGTTCGTCGATGAGATGGCCGGTGTAGAAGCGATCCAGCGAGAACGGCGCGTTCAATTCGTGCGGCTCGTCTTTCGCGATCGTGTACGCATAGGCCCAACCGGAACCGGGGGTCGCCTTGAAGCCGCCCGTGCCCCAGCCGCAATTGAAATAGAGGCCCTTCACGTCGGTCTTGCTGATGATCGGGCATGCGTCCGGCGAGACGTCCACGATGCCGCCCCACTGCCGGTTCATGCGCACTCGCGAGAACACCGGGAACATTTCGACGATGGCTTCGAGCGTGCCTTCGATAATCTGGAAGCTGCCGCGCTGTCCGAAACCCGTGTACTGGTCCACGCCCGCGCCGATCACCAGATCGCCTTTGTCGGACTGGCTGATATACGCGTGCACGGCGTTCGACATCACCACAGTGTTCACGACCGGCTTGATCGGCTCGGACACCAGCGCCTGCAACGGATGGCTTTCGAGCGGCAGCCGCACGCCGGCCATGTCGGCGAGCGTGGAGGTATTGCCCGCTGCCACCACCGCGACTTTCTTCGCCTTGATGAAACCCTTCGTCGTATCCACGCCCGTTACCTGGCTGCCGTTACGGCGAATACCGGTGACCTGGCAGTTTTGCACGATGTCGACGCCCGCCTGGTCCGCGCCCCGCGCGAAGCCCCAAGCCACCGCATCGTGACGCGCGACACCGCCGCGCCGCTGAATCGACGCGCCCAGCACCGGGTAGCGGCTATTCAGATTGATAGTCGGCTCGAGTTCCTTGATCTGCGCAGGAGTGAGGAATTCGGCATCGACACCGTTCAGGCGGTTCGCATTCACGCGCCGCTCGGTGTCGCGCACGTCCTGCAACGTATGCGCGAGGTTCATCACGCCGCGCTGGCTGAACATCACGTTGTAGTTCAGATCCTGCGAGAGACCCTCCCACAGCTTCATTGCCTTTTCGTAGAGCGCGGCCGACTCGTCCCACAGATAATTCGAGCGGACGATGGTCGTATTTCGCGCCGTATTGCCGCCGCCGATCCAGCCTTTTTCGAGCACGGCGATATTACGCACGCCATGTTCTTTAGCAAGGTAGTAGGCGGTGGCGAGACCGTGTCCGCCGCCGCCGACGATCACCACGTCGTACTCGCGTTTGGGCTCGGGGCTCTTCCACTGGCGCTCCCAGTTTTCGTGATACGACATCCCGTTGCGCAAGAGGCTGAATATCGAATAGCGGCTCATCGTTGGTCCTTGTGGGTACTGTCGGTGCTTATGGTGCTTGTAGTGCTCGTGTGCTTGATGCCTGGTGCTTCATCACGACTCTAATAGAGCGCTGTTCAGCACTCGATGACGTTCACGGCCAACCCGCCGCGCGACGTCTCCTTGTATTTCGTCTTCATATCCGCGCCCGTCTCGCGCATCGTCTTGATCACGTTATCGAGCGACACGTAGTGCTGGCCGTCGCCCTTCATCGCCATGCGCGCGGCGTTCAGCGCCTTGATCGCGCCCATCGCGTTGCGCTCGATGCACGGAATCTGCACGAGCCCGCCGACCGGATCGCAGGTCATGCCGAGGTTATGTTCCATGCCGATTTCCGCGGCGTTTTCGACTTGCGTCGGCGTGCCGCCCATTACTGCGGCAAGCGCCGCTGCGGCCATCGAACAGGCCACGCCCACTTCGCCCTGGCAGCCCACTTCGGCGCCGGAGATGGACGCGGTCTCCTTGTAGATGATCCCGATAGCCGCGGCCGTCAGCAGGAAGTTGACGATGCCTTCGTCATTCGACGCATGCATGAACTTCACGTAGTAGTGCAGCACGGCCGGAATCACGCCGGCAGCGCCGTTGGTCGGCGCGGTCACGACGCGCCCGCCTGCCGCGTTCTCTTCGTTCACGGCCATCGCGTACAGGTTGACCCAGTCGAGCATCGAAAGCGGATCGCGCAGCGACTCCTCGGAGCGCGAGCGCAATTGCCCGCACAGGTCGGCTGCGCGGCGCTTCACATGCATGGGTCCGGGCAATTCGCCGCGCACCTTGCAACCGCGTTCGACGCAAGCCGACATCGCGCGCCAGATCGCGAGCAGGCCTTCGCGCACTTCCTGTTCGGAGCGGGACGCGCATTCGTTGCGCAGCGTCACCTGGGCGATAGAGAGGCCCGTTTCGCGGCACACGCGCATCAGATCGTCGCCGGTGCGAAACGGGTACGGCACCTCGGCGCCCGCACGTACGCCGTTCACGCGATCGCCCTCGCGGTTCACGACGAAGCCGCCGCCAATCGAGTAATACTCTTTTTCAACCAGCAGCTGCCCATATTCGTCGAATGCCTGAAAACGCATGCCGTTCGGATGCACGATGCCCGAGCCGGGCGCACCCGGCATCAGCTTGCGAAAAAATCCAAGATGCTCGCGCTCGTCGAATTTCACCGGATGCTTGCCGAGCAGCGCGAGTTGCTTCGTCTCGCGAATCGCGAGCAAACGCGGCTCGATCGTGTCCGGGTCGATCAGTTCGGGCAGGTTGCCTTCCAGGCCGAGCAGCACCGCTTTGTCGGTGCCATGGCCCTTGCCGGTTGCGCCGAGCGAGCCGAACAGTTCGACTTTCACGCGGCGCACGAAGCCGAGCAAATTTGCGTCTTCGATATGCGACGCGAAGCGGCAAGCAGCGATCATCGGCCCGACTGTGTGCGAGCTGGAGGGACCGATACCGATCTTGAACAGATCGAATACGCTGACGTTCATGGCTAGCCTTGTGCGTTGCAATGCCTGGGTGGAGGGACTTACCTCGAAACAGGCCCTATTGCACCGCACGCCAAATTGGACCGATAGAATAAAAACGGCATGACAGTGGGATAGTGGCGTCAAGCGCACTGCGCGCCAAGCGCCGCGACGTATTTACGAAGGCTTCTGACGCATTTGCGACAGGCGCAGCCCCTGCGCCTCGCGATGCTGACGACACGTATGATCAGTGCCCCGGTGCATCCCGGTGCTATGCTTGACTCAACCTTTTTTGCTCTGGCTGCATGCATGAACTCCGCTGAACCGCTTCCCCTTCAATCTATCGACGGCACGCCGAAGCAGCGCATCCGCTTTGGCATCATCCTGCTGCCGAACTTCACGCTGACGGCGTTTTCGGGTTTCGTCGACCTGTTGCGCCTGTCCGCGGACGAAGGCGACTTCAGCAAGCCCGTGCGCTGTTCATGGAGCGTGATAGGGGAAACCCTTGCTCCGGTACGCGCGAGTTGCGGAATCCAGATCACTCCGTGGGAAACCTTCGACAACGCCGAGCCGTTCGATTACGTCGTCGTGGTAGGCGGCCTGCTGCGTTCGGGACCGGCCGCGAACGACGCAACGCTCGCGTTCATACGCCGCGCCGCGGCGGCCGATGCAACGCTTGTCGGCATGTGTACGGGCGTGTTCTCGCTGATGCGCGCGGGCGTGCTCGACGGTCATCGCATTTGCGTAAGCTGGTTTCACTACTGGGATTTCATCGAGCGTTTTCCGTCGGTGAATGAAGAGGCGCTCGTGGCAGACCGGCTGTTCGTGATCGATCGCCGGCGCATTACGTGTTCAGGCGGGCGCGCTTCTATCGACGTGGCCGCGGCCATTCTTCTGCGCCACTTCGAAACCGCAACGGTACAAAAGGCGCTGCGTATTCTTCTCGTCGACGACATGCAGAAAGGCAATGCGCCGCAGCCGCATCCGCCGGGACTTGCACCTGCGGCGCACCCGAAAGTGAAGCGCGCAATTCTGCTGATGGAACAGCACGTGGGGCGTTCGCTTTCACTCGATGAACTCGCGCGCAAGCTGGATCTGTCGCCGCGTCAATTGGAGCGGCTTTTCAAGGCGCAAACCGGCAAGGCGCCGCAGGCCTATGCGAAGCAGGTGCGGTTGCGCACCGCTGCCTGGCTATTGACCAGCTCGGACAAGACCGTGGCGGACATTGCATCGAGTTGTGGCTTTTCCGATGCGTCCCATCTGGGTCGCGAATTCCGCAAACAATTCGGCTTACCGCCGATGATGTACCGCGAGCAACGCGGCACGGCGGCGGAAGCGGAGTATGGTGCGGATTTCGACGAGACGTTTCCGGGGCGGGCGCAGGCGATTTGAGGCCTTGTTTCAAGGCGTTTTGTCGATGCCCTTTGATTTCGTCCCTTGTTTAATAGCCTGAAACCTTGCAACAGGCGGTTTAGCGCCGCGTCAAGCGGCGCCAAAAGCCGATATCACTTCCCCGCCACATACGCCTTCACTGCCGGCAAACCATCCTTGCCGTCGAACGTCTTCACGCCCGCGAGCCACTGGTCGAGCACTGCCGGATTCGCCTTCAACCACTCGCGCGCGGCCTTGTTGGGGTCCGTTTTGTTCATGATCGGCAGCATCACGTGATTCTCGATGTCGGTCGTGAAATGCAGGTTCGACACGAGTTTCGCGACGTTCGGGCAGCGTGTCGAGTAATCGGTCGGCGTAACCGTCATGACCTTGGCCTCGCCGTAGTTCGGACCGAACACGTCGTCGCCGCCGGACAGATAATCGATTTTCATCTGCACGTTCATCGGATGCGGTTCCCAGCCGAGGAACACAATCGGCTTCTTGTCGCGGATCGCGCGGTTCACCTCCACCAGCATGCCCGCCTCGCTCGACTCCACGAGCTTGAACTTGCCGAGCCCATACTGGTTGCTGTCAATCATCTTCTTGATCAACGCATTGCCGTCGTTACCCGGCTCGATCCCATAGATCTTGCCGCCGAGCTTGTCGTAGTTCTTCGCGATGTCGGTGAACGTCTTGATACCCGCCTGATACGCGTAGTCCGGCACGGCAAGCGTGTACTTTGCGCCCGTCAGGTTCGGCGTCGGCAGCACGCTCAGCTGACCGGCCTTTTTGAACGGATCGATCATCGGGTCCATGGTCGGCGACCAGTAGCCGAGGAATACGTCGATCTGCTTGCTCTTCACACCGGCAAAGGTAATCGGCACAGAGGCGATCGTCTTGGTCGGCTTGTAGCCGAGTCCTTCGAGCACCGTCGATGCAAGCCCTGTCGTAGCGGCGATATCGGTCCAGCCGACGTCGGCAAAGCGGACGTCGCGGCATGTTGCGGGTTCGGCGGCGAAAGCCGAAGGAACGGACGACACAGACAGCGCGCACAACGACGCAGCCCACAAACGTTTCATGGCGTTTCCTCAGGGTGATTGAATGCTTGACTGGCTTATTACACTGACTTTTTCGACGCTGCCTGCTGCGCATCGAGGCACGTGCGAACGCACGTCACCGAACTTGAAGCACGAACCTCCTACGCCGACAGTCGCCGCTCGACGCTCGGCGCATGACCGAATTGCGCGCGATATGCCTTGCTGAAATGGCACGGCGAATGGAAGCCGCAAACGGCCGTGACGCGCGCGATCGAAGCGTCGGTATTGCGCAGCAGTTCACGCGCTCGCCGCAGGCGCAACGTGAGGTAATAGTGCGTCGGCGATACGCTCAGGAACATCTTGAACATGCGCTGCAAATGGCGCTGCGACAGATGCACGAGCCGCGCGAGTTCGTCGAGCGATAAAGGCTCTTCGATATTCGCCTCCATCAATCGAACGACCTCGATGAGTTCGGCACGCGAGAAACCGACGCGGGCGTCGACGGGTATGTGCTGATAGTCGGTCGAGCCGCGTATTCTTTCCACGATGAACTGCTCCGACACCTGCGCCGCGACCGGATGACCGAGCCGCATGGCAACCAGTTTCAGCATCAGATCGAGCGGCGCGGTGCCGCCCGTGCAGGTCATGCGGTCGCGGTCGATCACGAAGAGCTCGTCGGCGAAACGCACATGCGGGTAGCTCTTGTGCAGCGGCGACATATCTTCCCAATGCACGGTACAGCGATAGCCGTCGAGCAGCCCGGCTGCGAGTAGCGCATACGGTCCCGTGCAAATGCCGCCGAGCGGTATGTTCTGGGCCGCCATGTCGCGCAGCAAACCGATCACCGTTTCGTTGACGTAGTCGCGCACCTGCCAGCCCGCGCAGACGATCAGCACGTCCGGCATGCCGGCTTGCTCGAGCGTCGTGGTGGGCTTCACCGTAATACCGTTGCTCGCCCGCGCCGGCTCGCCGTCCGGCGTGATCACGGACCACCTGTAATGCTCCGCGCGGCCCACGTAGTTGGCCATGCGGAGCACCTCGACCGCGCTCGTGAACGCGATCATCGAAAAGTTCGGCAGCGTCAGAAAGCCGACGTGCGCGAGCCGGGAAAGCGGCGAATCTGAAGGGGCCTCGACCTGGGTGATCGCGTCGCGCTTCATGTGCGGCTCAGCTGTGCTGCGCCGCCGGCGCGCGGCGCACCTTCATCACACTGCGCAAGCCCGAGAGAAGCGGCGCGCGCGCCATGCCGGGCGAGCGGCCAAAGCTCTCCGTGATACGGTCCAGAATGATCGCGAGCATCACGACAGAAAGTCCGCTTTCGAAGCCGAGCCCGATGTCGAGCCGCTGAATACTGGCGAGCACGTCGTTGCCAAGCCCGCCCGCGCCGACCATCGACGCAATGATCACCATCGAGAGCGCCATCATGATGGTCTGATTCACGCCGGTCATGATCGACGGCAGCGCATTGGGAAACTGCACCTTGTAGAGCAATTGCCACGGCGTGCAACCGAACGCCTGCCCTGCTTCGACGATCTCGCGGTTCACGTGCTTGATGCCGAGCGACGTGAGACGCACCGCGGGCGGCATGGCGAAGATCACCGTGGAAAGAATGCCGGGCACGCGGCCGAGGCCGAACAGCATAGCCGCAGGAATCAGGTAGACGAACGCGGGCATGGTCTGCATCAGGTCGAGCACGGGACGCACGATCATTTCGACGGTCCGGCTTTTCGCGGTCCAGATGCCGAGCGGCACGCCGAGCAGGAGGCTGATCAACGTGGACGACAGCGTGAGGCCGAGCGTGATCACCATCTGATCCCAGAACCCGGTGCCGTAGATCAGCAGCATCGCCAGCAAGGTGAAGAGCGCGAAACGCCAGCCCACCCGCCACAATCCTATGCCGACGAAGAACGCCATCAGCGCCCACATGGGAACGGCTTGCAGGCCTTGTTCGATCAACGCTGCAAAACCCTCGATGACTTTGCCGATGGAATCGAAAGTCTTGGCGTCGTGGTCGAGCAGGTAGTGGACGCCGTGGTCGACCCAGGCGCCAAGTGGAATGACTTCAGACATGGGAACCTCGATGGCGCGTAAGAACGTGCAGCACGTTCGTCTTGTTGACCGAACCACAGTAGGAGCCGTCTGCTTCGACGACCGGCAAAGGCGCGCGGCTCGCGACCACGCGTTCGACCACATCGTCTAGCGGTGTGGTGCGTCGAATGCATTCGACGTAGTTCAGTTTCGCCGACGCGCTGCCTGTTTCGTCGCGGCACACGAAGCCGCGAATCTTGCGTTCGCTGTCGAGCACGAACGCATAGTCGGCGCTGCCGTTCAAGGTGGCGGCCACGCTCGACGCGTCGATCTGCGGCGAATGCGAATGCATCAGCGGCACGGCGTCGGTCTGCATCAGATCGCCGGCCGTCAGATAACGGCTGGTGTCGATGCCTTCGAAGAAGGCACGCACGTAATCGTCGGCGGGATTCGTGATGATCTCCTGCGGCGTGCCGATCTGCACCACCTTGCCGCCTTCCATGATCGCGATGCGTGTGCCGATCCGCATGGCTTCTTCAAGATCGTGCGACACGAACAGGATCGTGCGCTGCTGCTCGCGTTGCAGATCGAGCAGCACGTTCTGCATTTCCTTGCGCTTTAACGGGTCGAGTGCGGAGAACGCTTCGTCCATGATCATCAACGACGGGTTGACCGCGAGCGCCCGCGCAAGTCCCACGCGTTGCTGCATGCCGCCCGACAGTTGTGCGGGCAGCTTCGCCGCGAACGGAGCGAGGCCGACCTGCTCGAGCACGGTCATCGCGCGCGCTTCGCGTTCCTTGCGGCTGACGCCCGCCACTTCGAGCCCAAACGCTGCATTCGACAGCACAGTGCGTTGCGGCATCAGCGCAAACGACTGGAACACCATGCTCATGTCCTTGCGGCGCAGCGCGGTCAATTCGGCGCGCGGCACGCTGGCCACGTCGCGCCCATCGATCAGCACCTTGCCCGCCGACGGTTCCACGAGCCGGTTGATCAGGCGGATCAGCGTCGACTTGCCGGAGCCGGAGAGCCCCATTAGCACGAAGATCTCGCCTTCCTTGACTTCGAAGGATACGTTGTGAACGCCGACGATCTGACCGGTCCGCGCGAAGACTTCTTCTTTCGTCGCGCCGCCCGCCAGCATGGCGAGCGCCTGTTTCGGGTTAGTGCCGAACACCTTGCACAGCCCTTCGACCACGACCTTGGGGGAATTCATTGAATGCTCTCCTATGTCGGCCAGAGTTTGTGCAAAACACTTACCCTGGTCCCATGCAAAGCTGCGAGCGGACGTCGTCCGCGCTGTGCATACATAGTTGCCAGAAAAAAGTACGCCTAGCCGACTATTTGCGACAACCACATGAGGAAATACGACACTCATGTCGCACGGACGAAGTTTAGCCGCCGCGAAAGCCTTGATGGGTAAGGGTTTCGCCGATACGGAAAGCGCCAGGCGAAGATGTCGCTACAAGCCAAATGTAGGGTTTTGAGAGCAGAAAAAACGCCGTGCGACGATCAGATGCGCTGGTGTTGCCGCGTAATACCGTGTTTTCCTGGCGGCTAGTTGCGTGTTATTCGTCAGTCGAAACGATAGTTCGCGCCACGCGCGCCGTTCGAAAGAGCATTGCCCCGGACAGCATCGATATCGCGCTGCCCGGTGGCACGAATTACGGGTTAATGCTTACTGGCTCGCGCCTGTGCCTATGCCCGCCTTCTTCTGCGCATTTTGCAGATCGGTCGGATAGTTCGGGTCGTTCCGCGACGGCTGATAGCCTGCGTCCTCCAACTTCTTGAGCTCTGCATTCTTCTTTGCGCGAGCCTGCTTGCGGGCCGCTTTACGCTCGGCCTTGGTCGGCTTGGCGGCGCTGGCGCCGCCGGGTTGCGCGGTCTGTGCGTCTGTATCGGTCGTGGTTTGCGCGGCGGCGAGTGGCATACCGGCTGCGACCATCGCGGTAACCGCAAAGCCCAGCATGATCTGTTTGATGGCAACGCGCTTCATGGCTGACTCCCTCTTAAGTTGGCAAGTGTATTCAAGGTTATGTGCGACTCATCGTTCTTCGGCGGATCGTGCGCGATGCAACGCACGGTTCGCCGTTGAGAGCTTAATGCCAAACTGCATATGGCGCACTGATGCCTGCCAGTACAGACGCCACCGCCAGTTTTTCCAGCATGAGCGCGCGTGCTGAACTATTGTTTAAGCGCGCCGGGAGCGCCACGGCATTGCGTTTGTACAAGACAGGATGCTCCCAGTGAGCGGACACCGTTCACAGGCGCGTATTATTTTGCATGCAACGAAGCGACATCAACTTTTCGAGGATGGAGAAAACGTGAAAACAGTCAATCTTTTGAAGACGCTCGGCATCGCATTGTGTCTGGCAACTGCATCGAGCGCCTATGCGCAATCGAGCGATGCGGCGCCGTCCGACATGACGGACTCCTCCACTGCGCGCACAAAAGCGGTGAAAAAGACGGACCGCAAGCTCGGTCTCGACGTGCGCAAGGCGTTGGCAAAAGCGCAGGGCTTCGATGTGTCGAACGTATTCGTGCGGGCTCGCGGCGGCGCAGTGACGCTAACAGGATCGGTGCCTGACGGCGCCCAGATTCCGCAAGCCGAGGACGTGGCGAAAAGCGTCGCCGGTGTGAAGTCCGTATCGAACAAGCTCACGATCGGCAACCCGAACGGCGGCGGAGGCTGATCGCCCGAGTCGTTCAGTGGCATTACGCCTGATTGCATCGGACGACGAAGGGTTGCGCCTTGCACTGCTCCCGCGCTGCTGTCGCCTATGAGGCGCTACCCTTTGTCTTGCTACCCTTTGTCTTGCTACCCTTTGTCTTGCCCACCTTCTTCCTGGCCGCCCTTTATCCTGGTAAGTGAATCACACGCGCGGCTCTTCGCCTATACGCGTCGCCCATGCGACGACCGCGCATAACGCGCGAGCAACCACACGGCCGCTGCGCCCGCGGCAAGCAATGCCGTCTGCTGCGGATACATCGACGCCTGCGTGTACAGGCTAGACTCAAACACCCGGCGCTTCTGTTCGGAACGCTCGCGCAATGCACCATCGCCGCCGTTGTTGCCGGCCGCCGTGTGCGGCGGCTCCTGAGTCCGTTGCGACAATATGCCAAGACGGCCCATCACGCGGTCATACAGATTGGGCGCTCGACGCGCGAACGTGACCATTGCCGCCGATGCACCGCCGACATACAGATCGCGCACCGGCGTGGCCGCCGCATGCAAAATGGCCCTTGCGACAATATCCGGTGCATAGACCGGCGCCGGCAGCTTTGGCTGCACGTCGAGATGATTGCGCGCATGCTCGACAAACTGCGTATGAATGCCCGACGGCTTGATCAGCGTGACTGAAACCGGCACGCGCTCTTCCAGCAGTTCCATGCGCAATGCGTCGGTATAGCCCTTTACTGCGTGCTTTGACGCGACATATGCGGCCTGCAGCGGCAGCGCGACGTCCGACAGCTCGCTGCCCAGATTGATCAGCGCACCGCCGCGCTGCCTCAGGTGCGCGAGCGCAATCATCGAACCTTGCACGACGCCCCAGAAGTTCGTCTCGAACAACTCTTTCTGCTCGTCGATGGGCACGTCGGCGCAACGGCCGTAGATCGACGCGCCGGCGTTGTTGACCCACGTGTCGAAGCCGCCGAAGCGCGCAATGGCCTTGTCGGCGGCGGCCTGCAATTGCCCGGCGTTGCTCACGTCGGCAACCGCATAGTCGACGAGCGCGCCCTGATCGCCGAGTTGCCTCGCGAGCGCGGTCAGCGCTTCCTCGTCGCGGGCGATCAGCATCAACCGCGCTCCTTTGCTCGCGGCAAGACGCGCGGTAGCGAGTCCGATACCGCTCGTCGCCCCGGTGATGACGATGACCTGCTGACCGACCGGTTTGAGCTTCACTGTCATGGCGAATCCTCGGAAAGAGATGACGGGATCACGGCAGCGCACGTTTTTGGCGGCCTGTCCGGCGAGCTACGTCTGGATGCCGGAGCATCCGTCGTGCCGGGCCGCAGTGAGTCAACTACCGCTCGCTGCCGCCGCGCGCCAGTGTCACCGTCAGCACAACGACAGCAACGGTTATCGGAATGAATGGCAATCGAGAGCCAACGTAATATGCGCGCCCTTAAATCTTAATCATCGAATGCTTCAATGCGCGCAGCTTGTAGTTGCCGCAGCGTGGAGCAGCGACAAGCACCGCATTATTTCCAATAAACAATATCCCCAGCGAACTCCACACGTACATCATGGAAGCGCTGAACGGCGAAGTCGAATCTGGAGCCAGTCACATGTTCCGTAGAACCCTGTTACCCATTCCCTTTGCCGCACTGCTGACGCTCGCCGCTTGCGGCAACCACAGCATCAGTCCGGGCGCATCGTCGACGCCGGCACCGTCGGTGACGGCACAGGACGCCCTGGCCACTGCCACGCCGATCAAGCACGTCGTCGTGATCTTCGGCGAGAACGTCTCGTTCGATCACTACTTCGCGACTTATCCGCAAGCGTCGAATCCGGTGGGCGAGCCGCAATTCACGGCGGCTGCAGGCACGCCGGCGGTCAATAACCTCGCGAGCAACAACCTGATCGCGACCAACCCGAATGCGCTACCTACGTCGCCGAATACCGCAGGCCGCACGGTCGGTCTGGTGACTATCGCCGGGCTCGGTCTGCCCGCAGCGGATCTGTTGCCGTTCCGCCTCGACCGCTCGCAAGCGAACACGTCCAGTCAGAACCACGCATACGCCGCCGAACAGCTCGCCTATAACAACGGCGCAATGGACTCGTTCCCGCTCTTTACCGCAGCCGGTTCGACGATCGCGGGCAGCACCGGAGCATTCGCGACGAAGGGCCAGGTGCTCGGCTACTTCGACGGCAACACCGTCACCGCGCTGTGGAACTACGCGCAGCACTTTGCGATGAACCAGAATGCGTACACCGACACGTACGGTCCGTCGACGCCGGGCGCGCTTGCAGTCGTCTCCGGCCAGAACAACGGCGTAATCGTTTCGGGCGGCACGTCGGGCAACGCGATTCCGGATTCGGCCGGCGGCTTCACGATGGTCGGCGACCTCGACCCGACCGGTGACGTCTGCACGACCGCGGCGGGCAGCACGGTGACGGGCACGATGTCGTCGAACAACAAGAACATCGGCGACCTGCTCAACGCGAAGAACATCACGTGGGGCGGCTTCATGGGCGGCTTCAATCTGCAGACGGTCAACGCGAACGGCACAACGGGCTGCGCCCGCTCGACCTTCTCGCAGGTGCTCAACGCGACGAAGACCGACTACGTGCAGCACCACGCGTGGTTCCAGTACTACGCAAGCACGGCGAACCTTGCGCATACGCGTCCGTCTTCGACGGCCGTGATCGGTGCGGCCGATCCGCTCGACAACACCGCAACGCCCGTTCATCACCAGTACGACACCGACGACTTCTTTGCCGCGGTGAAGTCGGGCAACTATCCGTCGGTCAACTTCCTGAAGGCGCCGGCAGTCGAGGACGGCCATCCGGGCAACTCGGACCCGATCGACGAACAGGCTTTCGTCACGAAGGTCATCAACTTCCTGCAGCAGCAGCCTGACTGGAAGAACACCGCCGTGATCATCGCCTACGACGATTCGGACGGCTGGTACGACCATCGCTACAAGGCGCCTACGAGCTCGTCGTTCGACTCGACGACGCCGCAATCGGCAGGCGGCAAGACGGTGGCGGGCAGCGACAACCTGAGCGCGGCAGGCCAGTGTACGGCCGCGGGCGCAGTTCAGCCGCAGGGCGTGAACGGCGGCGCGGTGAACGGCCGTTGCGGTCCGGGTACGCGCACGCCGTTTATCGTGGTCTCGCCGTGGGCGAAGGCGAACTTCGTCGACGACACGCCGATCACTCAGGCATCGGTCGTGAAGTTCATCGAGGATAACTGGCTCAGCGGTCAACGCATTGGCGGCGGTTCGTTCGACGCCACTGCGGGCAGCATCATGAACATGTTCGACTTCTCGGGCTCGGGCAACAATGCGCCGCTCTATCTGGACCAGAACCTCGGTACGACGCTGGCGCAAGCGCCGGCAATCTAACCAGAGCTGGTCACGAGCCGTGCAGAACCTTGCGATCAGGCAACCCGCGTTCATGCGATGCGCGAGTATCTCGCGCGCATCGCTGACGAACGCGGTGTCATGACGCAGAGCACGGCTTGCAGCAAAGCGTAGTCGGCGTCGAGCCAGTGCATACGTGCTGGCTCGATTTGCCCTTTTGATCGCATCAGAAGAACTATTGTCACGACCGCCATGAACCAAGCTCCAGACGCCGCCCTGCCGCCGACTCTTCCCGCGAGCGGCGAACCCGGTCCCGTTCTCACGCGCCGCTCAGCGCTCCGGCTGCTTGCGCGAAGCGCCGCCTGCATCGCTATTGCGGCCGTCGCGCTCAGCGCATATGCGCTTGTTTATCCGGAGCGGATGCCGGCCGCAGTCGGCGCGATCGTTGAAGACCTCACAGGCGCGAACCCTCGACCGGTGCATCTTTTGCGTCCGGCAAGCGCGCCACTGAGCGCGGTGGCACTGCTCGGCAAGAAGATATTTTTCGACCAGTCGCTGTCGGCTTCCGGCACGCAGTCTTGCGCGTCGTGCCACTCGCCGAAGAATTCGTACGCGCCGGATAACGCGTTTCCTGTTCAGCTCGGCGGCGCGCATATGACCGATGCGGGTTTTCGTCCGCCGCCATCGCTCACGTATCTGTATCGTCAGGCGCCGTTCAGCATTGGTCCCGACCAGGGCGACACGGATGTGCCGGTGGATCTGACGCAACTCGCTTCGCAGGCAAGCGGCGTCGCGCGCGCGCAAAAGACCGCTCTCGCCGCGCCCGCCGCTCCGGCAATGGTGCCGCAAGGCGGGCTCTTCTGGGACGGTCGCGCCGATACTTTGCAGGACCAGGCAATCGGCCCACTGACGAATCCCGTCGAAATGGCCAACAAAACGCCCGAAGACGTCGCGCGCAAGCTGCTGCAGACGAAGTACATCGACCAGTTCAAGCAGATGTTCGGGCCGGCCATTGTCGGCAATCCGAGTCTGCTGATTTCAGAGGCCATGTTCGCGGTAGGGCGTTATCAGATCGAAGATCCGTCATTCCACGCGTTCACGAGTAAGTACGACTACTGGCTGGAAGGCAAAACTCGCCTCACGCATGCCGAACTGCACGGCCTGCAATTGTTCAACGACAAGGACAAAGCGAATTGCGCGGGCTGCCACCTGAGTCAGCCGAGCAAGGACGGCTTGCCGCCAGTGTTTACCGATACGCAATACGAAGCGCTAGGTGTGCCCCGCAATCCGGCCATTCCCGCGAATAAGGATCCAAAGTTCTTCGATATGGGGGTATGTGGGCCGTTTCGTGGAGATCTCGCGAAACAGACGCAGTATTGCGGCATGTTCCTCACACCCACGCTACGCAATGTCGCGAACCGCAAGGTGTTCTTTCACAACGGCGTGTATCACGACCTGAAGCAGGTTATGGACTTCTACAATCTGCGTAATACGTCGCCGGAAAAGATCTATCCGCGCGATGCATCGGGCAAGGTGCAAAAGTACAACGATCTGCCGCCGCAGTTTCACGCGAACGTAGATGTGTCCGACGCACCGTTCGATCGCAAATTCGGAGATCAGCCTGCAATGACGGATCAGGATATTCAGGACATTATTGCGTTCATGAAGACCTTGAGTGACGGGTTCGACGCCAAGGGATCGTGACTCTTCGCGCTGCGCGCGGTCACGCAAGCGCGCAGCGCCACGCGGCGCGTTGTTGTATGCTCTCCCGTTCCGCGATCTCTTCCCACTCTTCCCGATGGCCGATTTCCCGTTTCACGCCGTACTTTTCGATTGCGACGGCGTGCTCGTCGACTCAGAGCCGATCACTAACCGCGTACTCACCGAGATGCTGGGCGAGTTGGGCTGGCACCTGAGCATTGAAGAGACGATGCGTATTTTCGTCGGCAAGGCGGTGAAGGACGAAGCGCCGCTGATCGAAGCACGCACTGGCGTTGCGATCACGACCGACTGGCTGATGCAATTTCGCGCGCGCCGCAATGCAGCGCTCGAAAAGGAACTGACCGCGATACCGGGCGCAGCGACAGCGGTACGTTCGCTTCACGCATCATTGAAGGGACGAATCGCCGTTGCTTCCGGTGCCGATCGGATCAAAGTCGAATTGCAATTGGCCAAGGCGGGGATCCTGGACTGCTTCGAGGGACGCATCTTCAGCGGTCACGAAACACCGCGTAGCAAGCCGTTCCCCGATGTGTATCTCGCCGCGGCGGCGGCGTTAGATGTGGACCCGGCGCACTGCGCTATTGTCGAAGACACGGTGACGGGCGCGACGGCCGGCGTTGCAGCCGGCGCGACGGTATTCGGTTACTGCCCGAACGAATTCGGGCATAGCAGCGCTGCCGCATTGCAGGCAGTCGGCGTGGCTCAGGTGTTTCGGGACATGAACGACTTGCCCGGTTTGCTTGCCGCGTGGCGCGGCAAGGCGTGAATCGGCCTACTCGAACGCTGCGTCGATCGGCACGCGATACCCCACCGCGAGGCGGTTCGTTTCGCTAGCCATGCCAACTACTGCGAGCAGTTCGCCAAACATCTCGTCGGTCATACCCGCACGGCGAGCCGCGGCCGTGTGACTCGCAACGCAATAACCGCAGTTGTTCGTCACGCTTACGGCCACGTAGAGCAGCTCTTTCATTAACGGATCGAGCGCGCCGGGCTTCATCACGTCTTTCAGACTGTCCCACGTGCGCGCGAGCGTCGGAGGATGCTGCGCGATGTACTTCCAGAAGTTGTTGACGTCGTCGACCTGACGCGTCTCCTTGATATCGTCGTACACAGCTTTGACTTCGGGCGATGCTGCGGAATACTCCACGGCTTTCTGCTGACTCATGGGCTCTCCTGTTGTGACTGCATGAAAGTGCGATTCGTGCTCAGTTCGGCATATGCGGCATCTATTGTGCGCGCATTTTGCCAAACTGGAATCGACTATTCGGGCATTCACACTGCCCTGTCACCCTGGCGTACGCGTCGCCGCAACGACCGCTGCGGGGGCGGCTGCTTGCAGGTGTTCACCGCCATCGCGAGGCGTCGGCTCCGGACGCGTGGAGCGCTCCGATTGCGCCAGCAACGTACCGACCGACGGGTCGATGGCGTCGGTGAAAGGCTTCGGATCCAGTCCGATTGTGAGTACCAGCAGCGCCATTGCACCGAGCAACACGAATTCTCGCTTGCCGACATCTTTCAGGTTGCCCACACGCGCATTCGCAATCGCGCCAAAAATTACGCGCTTATACATCCACAACGTGTAGGCCGCGCTCAGAATCAGCGTAGACGCCGCCATTGCGCCGATCCAGAAGTTAAAGCGAATCGCGCCCATCAGTACCATGAATTCGCCGACGAAGCCCGAGGTGCCCGGCAGGCCGACATTTGCCATCGAAAACAACATCACGAACGCGGCGAAACGCGGCATGGTGTTGGCAACGCCGCCGTACTCGGCGATCGCAGCCGTTTTCGTGCGATCGTAGAGCATGCCCGTGCACAACAGCATCGCGCCGGACACCACGCCGTACGACAGCATCTGCACGATCGCGCCGGCCTGACCGATACGGTTGAAGACGAACAGACCGAGCGTGACGAGGCCCATATGAGCCACCGTCGAATACGCAAGCAGGCGGCGCATGTCGGTCTGCACGAGCGCGAGAAGACTCGAATAGATCACCGCGACGAGCGACAGCGTGATTATCATCGGCGCGAAAAAGTGGCTTGCCTGCGGTGCAATCGGCAACGCGAAACGCAGCAGGCCGTAGCCGCCGAGTTTGAGCATGCCGATCATCACGGCAGCGCCCGTGGGGCCGTCGAGGTGAACGTCGGGCAACCAGGTATGAAGCGGCCACATGGGCACCTTCACGCCGAATGCCGCGAGGAAGCCGAGAAAGATCAGTACTTGCGGCATGGTGCCAAGGCGCGTTTCCCGCCACAGCGCGAGGTCGAAGCTATGCGTCTGGCTGTACAGATACAGCATCGACATCAGCATCATCAGCGAGCCAAGGAACGACACGAAGAAGAACTTCACCGCGGCATACGACCGATTGGAGTGCCCCCATGTGCCGATCAGCAAATAGAGCGGAATCAACGTTGCTTCGAACGAGACGAAGAACATCATGCCGTCGAGCGACGTAAACACGCCCTGCATGAAACCGGACAACATCAGGAATGCGCCGAAGTACTGCGCAGTGCGCTCGGTGATCGACTCCCACGAGGCGACCACGATGATGATCGTCGTCAGCGCGGTCAATGCGACGAGCCACAGCGAAATGCCGTCGACGCCGACGTGCCACGCGATATCGAAAGTCGGCGACCATCTGACGTTTTCGACGAATTGCATCGACGTCGCTTCGTTGCGGAAATTCGCGACCAGCGGAATCACGGGCACGAAGCCCGCAAACGCGCCGATCAATGCGAGCCACCGCGTACGGCCGCGAGCCGTGTCCGACCCGGCTCGCAAAACGACGAGGCCGGCAACGATAGGGATCCAGATAAGCAGACTAAGGAGAGGCAATGGCATGTGCGCTGTCGAAAACTTGAAGTACAAAACGCCGCACCAACACTTTTCATTTCGAAAGCATTGAAGCGAATATGTAGGGTTCGGGGCCAGCAGGGGCGACGTGTGCAGACTTCGCTCGACTACACGTTTACCCGCAGTCGAACGACGAGGTGGGAGATTACCAAGATAAGAATAGTTTTGCAGCGCAACATTGCGCTCATGCCCTAGACAATGACTTATTGCGGTCGCTTCGCTTGCACAAGCCGGAAAAATGTGCACTTGCACAAACGGGCTGGGGATTCTTCGCGGCTCCGCGAATTTCCCGCAGAAGCACGCTTTTGACGACCATTTGCCGCCAGTTCACGACGTGAGCAATGGCGATTTCGTCAACGAGGCACACGGAATGCGTTCGACCGCGCCGCGTATGGGTCTTTTCGCGCACCGATCTGCAGGGACCCGCTGTATTGGATAGAAATATTTTTTATGCAGGTGCAGGCGCGGAACGAGGTGCCGTGTGAGGAAAACCGTCGCCGATCGCATGCTTCACACGAGGAGCGGATGCGCCGACGCGCCTTACAGAAGCCGAATATACTTTGGCGGCCAACACATCGAAGGCCGCGCATTCAGCGAGCGGATGCAGCCGCGTCGACCTCATTCTCCGGACCTTGCATGGTGTTTTCTCACGAAGGTGTCGTTCCCGCGCTCGAGTGCCGCGGGCTTAGCAAGACCTACGGCGCGGGCCGCGTCGTGCTCGCAAATCTCGACTTCACGCTCGCGCCCGGCGAATTCGTCGCGATCATGGGCGACTCAGGCGTCGGCAAATCGACGCTGCTGAATCTGATCGCCGGTCTCGATCAGGCGGACAGCGGCGATGTGATGATCGGCGGCCATGCCGTGTCGCGTCTCGACGACAATGCCGCGACGCGTCTGCGCAGGCAAAAGCTCGGCTTTGTGTTTCAGGCGTTTCACGTGCTGCCGCATTTGACGCTCGCGCAGAACGTCGCGCTGCCACTGCTGCTAAACGAGTTGCCCTCTTCCGCGGCGCTCGACATGCTCGCGGCAGTCGGACTCGAAGGCCGCGGTGACGATTTTCCGCGGCAACTGTCTGGCGGCGAAATGCAACGCGTTGCTATCGCGCGCGCCCTGGTCCATCGCCCTACTCTGATCCTCGCCGACGAACCGACGGGCAACCTCGATCCCGATACCGCCCACGGCGTGCTCGCGTTGTTTCGTGCGCAAAGCAAGGCGACCGGCGCGGCCACGATGATGGTGACGCACTCGGAGACCGCTGCCGCCGTTGCCGACCGCATCATGATTCTCAGCGATGGCGGCTTGCATGCCGCGTCGGAAGTGCCGGCGTCTTCACAGGCGCAACACGGCGCGCGAACCACTGCCCGTTCAACCGATGACGCCCGCTGACTCGCAGCGCTCCGCGCACGGACGCGGACATCGTATTCTCGCGCGATGGCTGCTCGCTGCGGAATGGCGCAGTCACCGGGCACGCGCGCTCGTTGCAATCGCAACCATCGCGTTGGGTGTGGCGCTCGGTTACGCTGTGCAACTGATCAACAGCGCAGCCTTCAACGAGTTCTCCGCTGCGGCGCGCAGCCTCTCCGGCCAGGCCGATCTGCAGGTGCGCGGCGCTCAGCCGCTACTCGACGAGTCGATCTATCCGCGCCTCGCCACGCAAAGAGGTGTCGCGCTCGCGAGTCCCGTTCTTGCGCTAGACGTCACGGTGCCGGGACAGAACGCGGCTTTGCCTGTGCTCGGCATCGACGTGTTCAAGGCAAGCCGCATTGCGCCGGACCTGATGGGCGTGCCATCGAGCGGACAGCCTTTCGACACGCTCGCGTCCGACGCCGTGTTTCTCTCGACTGCCGCGCAAGAATGGTTGCACGTGAAGACCGGAGATGAGGTGGGGCTCCAGAGCGGCACGTCGATCGTGCACTTGCGGGTGGCCGGCGGCATCGTGAGAACAAGGCCGGGTCAACGGCTCGCGATCATGGATATTGCCGCGGTTCAATGGAAGTTCGGCAAGGTCGGCAAGCTTTCGCGCGTCGACGTGCAGCTTGAGCGCGGTGTCGACCGCGAGCGCTTCAAACGCGATCTGCAAAATGAGTTGGGCAGCCAATGGGTCGTTACCGAAGCGCGTGACGTCGAGAGCCGCACGGACCGGCTGTCGCGCGCCTATCGAATCAACATGAACGTACTCGCGCTGGTTGCGCTTTTCACCGGGGCGTTCCTCGTGTTCTCGACGCAGGCACTCAGCGTGGTGCGTCGTCGCGCGCAGTTTGCGATGCTGCGAGTGCTCGGACTGACACGCGGCCAACTGCTGCGTCAGATTCTGCTGGAAGGCGCGCTGCTCGGCTTGCTCGGTTCGCTATGCGGTCTGGCGCTCGGTTATGCACTCGCTGCCGGCGCGTTGCTTTTTTTCGGCAGCGATCTCGGCGGCGGCTACTTTCCCGGCGTGCAGCCGCAGGTCGGCTTCGAACCAGTCGCAACTGCGATTTTCCTGACGCTCGGCATCGCCGTGGCAGTTCTCGGCAGCCTCGCGCCGGCACTGGAAGCGGCGCGCGCACGGCCCGCTTCCGCACTCAAGGCCGGTGCCGAAGAAGGGGCGCTCGCGCGGCTCGCCACGCCGTGGCCCGCCCTCTTGTGCCTGGTTATCGCAGCGCTTCTCACGCAAGCGCCGCCATGGTTCGACGCGCCGATTGGCGGTTATGTGGCCGTCGCGCTACTGCTGATCGGCGGAATTGCATTGATGCCGCGGGTCACCGCCCTCATATTTGGCGTAGCGAGCCGGGGGTTCGCATCGCGCTCACGGGCCGGCGCGGCCAGTACGCTTGCGCTCGCGCGTCTCGCGAATGCGCCGGGTCATGCGTCGATTGCAATGGGCGGCGTGTTGTCGAGCTTCGCGCTGATCGTGGCGATGGCGATCATGGTGGCCAGCTTTCGCGTGTCCGTCGAAGACTGGCTGGTCCATCTACTGTCCGCTGATCTTTACGTGCGCGTCGCGGAAAACGGCGACACAGGCGGCTTGAGTCCCGCTGAACAGACGCGGCTTGCAGCGGTGCCGGGCATTGCAAGGGCGGCGTTCGCACGCACTTCACATATCACGCTCGACCCGGCGCGTCCGGACGTCGCGATACTCGCACGCGAGATCGACGCAACCGATCCGGGTGCAAATCTGCAAATGACGGGACCTGTGCTTACGCCGCGCGATTTGCAAAGCGCTGAAACACCTGTTTGGGTGTCCGAAGCAATGGTGGATCTATATGGTTATAGGCTCGGACAGCGTATCCGCTTGCCCATCGGCGAGCGCGCAAATGTGTTCGTGGTGGCGGGCGTATGGCGCGATTACGCGCGGCAGACGGGCGCGATCCAGATACGGCTTGCCGACTACCGTCGCCTCACCGCCGACACGAGCGCTACCGATGTCGCGGTTACCGTCGAGCGAGGTTCGAGCATTGAGCGCACGATAGCCGGGTTGCGTGCACTGCCTTTCGGCGCGAGGCTGGACATCTCGCAACCTGGTGCCATTCGCGCGCGTACGCTCGTGATATTCGACCGGAGCTTTGCAGTCACATATCTGCTGGAGGCGGTCGCTATCGTCATCGGCTTGTTCGGCGTGGCCGCAACATTTTCGGCGCAGACGCTCGCACGCGCTCGCGAGTTCGGCATGCTGCGGCATGTCGGCGTGACGCGCTCGCAAATTCTCGCGATCCTCGCGTTCGAAGGCGGCATGCTCACCGCGTGCGGTATCGCAATGGGTTTTGCTCTCGGCTTCGCGATCAGTCTGATTCTTGTATTCGTCGTCAATCCGCAGTCGTTTCACTGGAGCATGTCGCTGCATGTTCCGTGGACGATGCTGGCCACAGTTGCGCTCGTGATGCTCGCGTCGTCGTGTTCGACAGCGGTGATTGCGGGACGTGGCGCCGTTTCCGTGGATGCAGTGCGCGCGGTCAAGGAGGACTGGTGATGCGAGCTTTGCGCCGGTTATTGGCGCTTCAATCGATGGCGCTTCAATCCATACATTTGGCGAACGCGGGGAACGAGGTTTCGGTCGCGCGTTTTCGTCGGACTCGGCCACGGGTTCCACATTTGTTCGTTGTCGGCGCGTTCGCCTTGTCGGCCAACATGGTCTTTGCCGCAACGCCGGAATTCGCCGCTGTCACGAAAGACCATCAGATCGCGCTGCCGATGGACACCGGCGCTCACGCCGATTTTCGCACCGAGTGGTGGTACGCCACCGGCTGGCTGACTACGCCCGATAACCGGCCGCTCGGTTTTCAGATCACGTTCTTCCGTTCAGCAACGGGACACGATGCCGCCGATCCGAGTGCTTTCGCGCCTTCTCAACTGATCATCGCACACGCCGCGTTGAGCGACCCTGCACTCGGCCACCTCGTGCACGATCAGCGGATTGGCCGCGAGGGATTCGGCCTCGCCTATGCGAAGCCAGCGAATACCGACGTCAAGCTCGACACGTGGAAAATGGTTCGTGCCGCCGATGGCCGCTACGATGTCACCGCCGATGCCGGCGAGTTCGCGTTGCATCTCGAGCTAACGCCGACGCAAGCGCCTTTGGTTCAGGGCGAACATGGCTACTCACGCAAAGGCCCGCAGCCGGAACAGGCCAGTTATTACTACAGCGAGCCGCAATTGCGCGTGTCGGGCAGCGTGAGGCGACCGGGCGCCAATGGTGATTCATCCCATGGAGACACTGCCGTGACGGGCGTTGCATGGCTCGATCATGAGTGGTCGACCACATTGCTCGACGCGAATGCCGTGGGATGGGACTGGCTGGGCGCGAATCTCTCCGACGGTTCGGCACTGATGGCCTTCAAGGTGCGAAGCCGCGACGGACATGCGATGTGGGCGCATGCGGCATTGCGCGAGCGCGACGGACGAGTCACGTCGTTCGCTCCGAACGAGGTCGACTTCACGCCCCGTCGCACATGGCGCTCGCCGCGCACGAACACGTCGTACCCGGTGTCGATGTCGGTGCGAACCGGTGCGCTGACATGGCAACTGGATCCGCTGATGGACGACCAGGAACTGGACTCGCGGCAGTCTACCGGCGCAGTGTACTGGGAGGGCGCGGTACGCGTGAGCCGCGATGGCGCGGATCTCGGGCGGGCTTATCTGGAACTGACCGGTTATGCGAACGCACTGCGGATCGGCAGGCAGTGAGGGACGGGACGAGCTGAATCCAGCCTGATTACGGCGTACTGCTGTCGTCGGTCTCGCTGTTTTACCGCCGCGTTTTTCGCCGCGTAAACGCAGAAACCCCACCTTTTGTGGGGTGGGGTTTCTGATGCTGCTGGGGAGCCTGACGATTACCTACTTTCACACGGGCAATCCGCACTATCATCGGCGTGGAGTCGTTTCACGGTCCTGT